>PVML01016869.1_pt1 | contig 1066876 bp, 891 predicted proteins | sample 1853371 | NCBI WGS metagenome assembly PVML01 (sample SAMN08533508, study PRJNA380276) | Human gut metagenome, whole genome shotgun sequencing project. | isolation source: participant 1, chromium library | host: Homo sapiens | collected 2017 | reverse complement strand
GAGGAGAAAATAGGGAGGGTAACAGGGGGGGGGGGTAACAGGAGGTAAACAGAAAATACGACGGGATTTTGATAAGGATTGAACGGGAATCAAACGGAAGTCAGATAAGAGTCAGATGGTAGTCAAACAGGGTTAAACTGAAAAGTCGGTAGGAATCAGGCGAGGATTGGACCGGAATCAAATGGAGAGTGAACGGAAATTAAACGAAAATCAGACGGGGAGTGAATGGAAATTGAGCAGAAATCAGACAAGGATCAAACAAGAATCAGACGGGAATTGAACGAGAATTGAACGGAATCCTGCGTTAACATTGTTAATGCGGTTGGGGAAACATTTATTTCCAGGACGAAAATAACAAGGCTTCTGCTTCTAAAAGCCTTGTTATTTGGAGACAAAAGACTTGATTTAACAGGGGGTTAAATCAAGTAATAGGAAGAGAAGAAAAGAAAGGAAGAAAAGAATTGAAGATGAATACAATAGAGAGACAAAGGAGTGTTTACTGGGAGAAGGGATAAGTGCCGGACCGAAAGGGATAGTTGCGATTAGGGCAAGTATGAGGGCAGGGGATTTTAAAAGCAAGGTTGGGAATGGAAGCGGGAGGAGCTTACTATTAAAACCCACAGGACATTGGGTAGTGTAAAATGAAGTAAGTATAGTTGTGATCAGAGCAGGTATGGATGCAATCAGAGCAGGTATAGGTGCAATTAAAGCAAGTGCCAATGCAATCCGGAAGAATACATTTGAGATCCGGAAAGCCTAGTTATACAATATTTTCACAAGCAAAATTTGGGACGGAAACGGGAAAAGCCTACCTTTTAAACCAAAGGCTCGCTGATTTTAAACCAAGGAAGCGTTGGTTTTAAAGGTAAAGGGTCTTGATTTTAAAAGTAAAAGGGTGGCCGTGTAAGGAGGCTGTAGGGGCGCTTTTCAGGAAATAGAGAGGCGATCAGAGAAAAAGGGAGAATAAGGAGATATACCGATTTTAAAAGAGACGAAGTTGAAAATAAACGGTAATTGCACCATGGCACTGTCCATCATTTTGTGTAAATAGAAAACTACAGGATTCAGGTTTTATACTTGAATCCTGTTTTCAAATATAGTAATAAATTGGTTAAATAAGGACTATCCATCTGATTAAAGTGAGTCGTCACTATTCTTCCCCTCCTTCCCTTCCATTTATAAGAATAGAATAAGAATAGTAACGACACTAACAATTTCTATTGAAAGCCCTTCTTACAAATAACATACATAAGAGGACTACAGTAAATTTATATAATCCGCAGTGCACTATTTACGACTCTTTCACCAACTGCCCCATAGCCCATACCGCCTTGACGTTCAGATCACGATCCAGAATCAGAATATCCGCATCTTTATCCTTCTGGAGAGATCCTTTACGGTCATAAACTCCCATAATACGGGCAGGAGTCTCAGAAGCCATACGTATGGCATCTGCCAGGGGAATATCAGCCTTCACCATCGTACGTACCAACTGATCCATGGTAGCAATACTACCTGCCAAGGCCGAACGGTCGGCAAGCTTGCACACACCGTCTTCTATAATAATACGGGGATCGTCGATCGCCTTACCTTCAGCAGCCGCATATGAAAGCGCGTCGGTCACCAGACAAGTATGCTCCACACCCTTCAGCTTATAAGCCAGTTTCAAAATAGTGGAAGGCAAATGAATGCCGTCAGCAATCAGCTCGATAGTCATGCCATCGGTCAGGTAGACGCTCTCAACCGTTCCCTCGTATTTATATTCGCGACGCTTATGAAAGCCCGGCATTGCATTGTAGAAGTGCGCAGCATGTGTAAATCCCGCCTCGTATGCTTCCTTTATGCCATCATATTCGGCTTCCGTATGCGAAACAGCTCCTACAATTCCCTTCGACTTCAGATAACGTGCAAAGTCAAGTGCTCCGGGCAGTTCGGGAGAGGCATCCCAACGCTTGATGCAATCGGTGCTTTCAAGCAAAGAGGTGTATTCTGCCACATCGACTTCTTTCACTTGGTTTGCAAACTGTTCTCCCGCCATCTTACGGTTCAGGTAAGGGCCTTCCACATGTAAGCCGAGTATCGGGCTATCGGGTTCGGCCATCAGTTTTTCGCATATATCTACAGCTTTGCGTATTTCGGAGAACGGAGAAGAAGAAAGTGTCGGGAAAAAGCTGGTGGCACCGTGCTTCATGTGTGCAGCTATGGCCGTACGGAAAGCCTCTTCGGTACATTCTGTAAAATCGTGTCCTCCCCCACCATGGGCATGCATACAAACAAAGCCGGGAACAATATACATTCCTCTGGCATCCACCAGATTGGCACCGATCAGCGCCAGATCGCAATTAGTTACTTCCAGAATTTTTCCATCTCTCATCAACACAGAACCTTCGTTCAACCAACCTTGCGGAGTAAATATGCGTCCATTGATAATTTGAGTCAACATGATAAATTATAGTATTAGAGATTCATACTCGTGTTATTTTTGTTTATTGGAAACAAAATTAGACACTTCTGTTGAGATAGAAAAATAAAATAGCTTTTCTTTTCAGTTTTATTTCAGAAATAAGCCTTTTCTTTGCAGGTAGAAATAAAAAGCCCTATGAAAATATTAATTATCGAAGACGAACCCTCACTGAGGGAACTGATCCAGCGTTCGCTCGAAAAAGAACGCTATGTAGTGGAAGCTGCCGCAGACTTCCAGTCGGGATTACGCAAGATAGAGGACTACGATTACGACTGTGTCTTGCTGGACATTATGTTGCCTGACGGCAATGGGCTGAACCTGCTGGAGCAACTGAAAAAGATGCGTAAACGGGAAAACGTAATTATCATCTCGGCCAAAGACTCCCTGGACGATAAAGTACTGGGACTGGAACTGGGTGCCGACGACTATCTGCCCAAACCCTTTCACCTGGCCGAATTAAATGCCCGCATCAAAAGTGTGATCCGACGCCAGCGCCGCGACGGAGAAATGGACATACGCCTGGCCAACATACGTATTGTTCCCGATACATTCCAGGTATTCGTAGATGACAAGGAAATAGAATTAAACCGCAAAGAGTATGATATCCTTCTCTACTTTGCCAACCGTCCCGGACGACTGGTAAACAAAAACACGCTTGCCGAATCGGTGTGGGGAGATCATATCGACCAGGTAGACAATTTTGATTTTATCTATGCGCAAATCAAGAACCTGAGAAAGAAACTCAAAGATGCCGGTGCCTTGGCAGAACTGAAGGCTGTATATGGATTCGGCTACAAAATGACTGTTGAATAAAAAAAGACCCTACCTCCATGAAGTTGATATACCGCATTATCATCCGCATCGCACTCATGCTGACAGTTGTTCTCGGGGCATGGGCTGTATTTTTCTATATAGCCGTAATAGATGAAGTGAACGACGAAGTAGACGACTCTCTGGAGGATTACTCGGAAACCATCATTATCCGTGCCCTGGCCGGAGAAGAACTGCCCTCGAAAAACAATGGGTCGAACAATCAATACTATCTTAGAAAAGTAAGCAAAGAGTATGCCGACGAACGCGAAGATATCTGCTACAAAGACTCCATGGTCTATATTGTGGAGAAGGAAGAGACTGAACCGGCACGCATACTGACCACCTTATTCAAAGATGACGAAGGACAATATTACGAGCTTACCGTATCGACACCGACGATCGAGAAGGACGACCTGAAAGACGCCATGCTGGGATGGATTATTTTTCTGTACATCGTCCTGCTGCTCACCATCCTGATTGTCTGCATCTGGATATTTCACCGCAGCATGAAGCCACTTTACAACCTGCTGCGCTGGCTGGATGCCTACAGGATAGGTCGTCCCAATCGCCCTTTGAAGAATGAAACGCAAATTACGGAGTTCAGGAAGCTGAACGAGGCAGCCATCCGCAACGCGGAACGAAGCGAGCACATCTTTGAACAGCAAAAGCAATTCATCGGCAATGCTTCACACGAAATGCAAACACCGTTGGCCATCTGTCGGAATCGCCTGGAAATGCTGATGGAAGACGACTCCTTGTCTGAAGCACAGTTGGAAGAGCTGATAAAAACGCACCAGACCCTGGAGCATATCACTAAGCTCAATAAATCGCTGCTGTTACTGTCCAAAATAGATAACGGACAATTCTCCGATACCCGAACGGTAGAGTTCAACAGCATGCTCAAGCGATATATAGAAGATTATAAAGAAGTATACGGCTATCGGGAAATTGAGCTGACGCTGGATGAACAGGGAATATTCCGGGCGGAGATGAATGAATCGCTGGCAGTAGCCCTGATAACGAACCTGCTCAAAAATGCGTTTGTACACAACGTAGACGGTGGGCATATCCGGATTGAAATAACCGGTCATAGCATGACCTTCAGGAATAGCGGTGCAGGCCGCCCCCTGGATGCGACCCATATCTTTGAACGATTCTATCAGGGAAGCAAAAAGGAAGGTTCGACCGGACTGGGACTTGCCATAGCCGACTCCATCTGCAAATTACAGCATCTCACACTCAGGTATTATTTTGAGAAAGATGAACACTGTTTCGAATTGCGGAAGAACAATTTCACCACAGATTACGCAGATTAACACAGAACGGATTTAATCCACTGAGAACCGGCGACATTCATCTGCGCAAACACGTGTAATCTGTGGTGGATACGACTCCCCGGCACACCTGCCTGTACAAATCATTTTCATACCTGTTGCGAGAAGGACTTCCCGCTCTGCGTTAAATATTGTGTAAATATACAGTATAAGTCCAACCGGATGAACAAGAGTAATCAAACTTTTATTTAGAAAAAAGTATCAAAATGGAGAGAATTCCCAATTCTTTTCAGAATCGACCTTCATCTTTGCATTATAAATTAATTGCTAAAAATAAAAACCAATAAAAAAAAGACGATTATGAAAAAGTTACTTCTTTTATTCGTATGCCTGTTCACTCTGCAAACCATCGCAAGAGCGGACGATGATAAACCGATTCAAGTAAGCCAGATGCCGCAGAAGGCACAGCAGTTCATCAAACAACACTTTGCCGGCAGCAACATTGCCATGGCCAAAGTTGAAAGCGATTTCTTACAGAAAAGCTACGATGTCATCTTCACCGACGGCAACAAAGTAGAGTTCGACAAGAAAGGAAACTGGACTGAAGTAAATTGCAAATTCAGTGTAGTGCCACAGGGCATCATCCCCTCTCCTATCCAAAAATATACAGCCACTAATTATCCGGACGCTAAAGTTCTGAAAATAGAACGCGATAAAACGGATTATGAAGTGAAACTATCCAATGGTTGGGAACTAAAATTTGACTCTAAATTTAATTTAATCGATATTGATAACTAAAAAAGTATAGTAGATATGAAATTGAAAATGTATTTTCTTCTTCTAGCACTGGGTGCCCTGGGATTACAAAGCTGTAATGACGATGACGATCATCTGTCTTCCGTGCCCACGGAACTGAAAAACGCATTTACCGAAAAGTATCCGTCTGTCAGCAACGAAAAGTGGGAAACAAAAGGCAACTATTACATAGCGGAATTCCGTCAACAGAACTACGAAACCTCAGCCTGGTTTACTCCGAACGGAATATGGCAAATGACAGAGACCGACCTCCCTTATCAGGCTCTGCCGGCAGCTGTGAAGAGTGCATTCGAAAGCAGTGAATACGCCAAGTGGAAAGTAGACGATGTGGACATGTTGGAACGTCCGGACATGGAGAAGGTATACGTCATCGAGGTAGAGTCCGGAAAGCAGGAGTTCGACCTGTATTACTCGGAAGAGGGCATCCTGGTGAAAAGCGTTGCGGATACGGACAACGATTCAGAGAACTATCTGCCTGCCGAGATTCCGGCAGCCATTGAAACCTTTATCAAAAAGCAATATCCAAATGCACGCCTGGTCGAGATCGAAGTGGAGCACGGGATGACTGAGGTAGACATCATCGACGGTAATATCAGTAAAGAAATTGTATTCAACAGCTCTAACGAATGGATATCTACTTCTTGGGACGTACGCCGCAACGAACTACCGGAAACAGTGACCCATGCGATCGCTTCTTCAGAGAAATATGCGGGATATCAAATCGATGACGCAGACTTTGTTGAAACACCCGACGAAGGAGAATATTATCTGGTTGAACTGGAAAAAGGAGAATTGGAAGTGAAAGTAAAGGTGAACGCTAAAGGAGAGTTTATCTGATAAACAAAGAGGTGTGTCATCATTCACCACAGATGACACACCTCTTTGCTTTTTCTAATTCTTATACCAACCGGTATCCGCCCAACCGGATACCTTATACCATTCAGTCTGCTGGTAAGAAGTATTCAACGACGGAGCGGACATACGGGGAATATAGGTAGAAAGCCCTTTCGCATCCTGATTCATCGTGAACATCCCGGCGTAGGCAGAATAGTTGCGGGGAGTGGATTTCCAGTAAACCATTACCTTATCGAACGCCTCCCGCCAACTATCATAATCGCCGTTCCCTGCAGTTATCTGATAGATGAACCGGTCTAAATCATAATAATATTGCTTATCAGTGCGGCGATCATAACACATCACTCCGGAAAGATCAAAATTCTGTTTCCCGGTGATATACCTGGGCAGCACTTTGGACGTTGCAACAGCCAGATTCTCGAGTTCACTCATCTTGGCAACCCCAACAGAAACACCACCGGTCCAATCTTCATTGGACATACCGATTCCGTCATTATATCTGCTTTGATAGTAATCATAATAGCAGGAAGCAATCTTCAAAGCTGCATTTTCGGCAGAAAACATCGCGGGAACCACTGTCTGATAAGGAGCGCCCGGCCCCGGAATCTCGGTAGGCGAACTGATCAGGTAACTTCCGCAGTCGCGCAACGCATACGCCACCTCTACAGCTTCCATAAAACATGCATCGAAAAACAAGAAGTCGAGGTCGGGTGCCACCTGTAAGGCTGCATGCAAATCAGCTATATCCATATAGTTATTGCCGTCCTGACCAAACCAACGTGTCTTTGCCGGAGAAGGTATCCATCCCTCACCGTGCGACCAGAAGACCATGCCATACTTCTCCGCTTTATATTGATTGAAGGCAGTAGATATAACCTTTTTCATCACATTTGCATCGGCCGAATTTTGCTCCGGGTAATTTTCAATGGTCTCTTCCACCACTTTTCCTTTTTTGTCTTTTCCCAGACGAATCAGCCGGGGAGCCGAATAATCGTCTATATACACCAGCAGATTACCGGATGTGGCATCAACCTGCCGCATTCCCTCTTTCATCTCTTCAATATCGGCCGAGGCCAACGGTGCCAAAGAGTTCTGGGCTATCATATACACTAACACGGTACGCGAACCTACACTCGGTTCAGGTGTCGGCCCATCCTGCTGACAGGCAGCAAGCAGCATAAGCAGACATACGGAATACAAGGTTATTTTCAGTTTCATGAATTAATATTATCCAGAGATATTATAATAAAGAAAAAAAGAGATGCAAACAAACGGCATCTCTTTGCTATATTTTATATAACGTATAAGTTACTCTTCTGGTTTACTGAACCGGAAATTCTGAGGATCGATTTTCTCGACAGCCACCGTTTTATTCTTCTTGAATTTCCCCACAACCTTGGCGGCCTCTTTTCCTAATTTCTTTTTATTTTCCGAGAAATAGATCATACAAGTACGGTTAGGAAGTCCTTTATCGAATTCCAAATAATTCTTCAACTGATAACTGTACAGTTCTCTATGCGGCAGGAATCCGTTTTTATCCAGCGCCACGCTGTCAAGCATCTGAATTTCGGTGTAGTATATCACCGTATCGGTAAATGAAGCCGATACCCCAAAGGCATAAACGGGTTTATGTCCCCCTTTTTTCAACGAAAACGCCGAGCACAATGTAAACACCAATGCCACAGCAAACAGTATTTTTACGTATTTCATATTCTGTTATATTTTTAACTTCGCAAAGATAACAAAAAAAAACGCCCACCAAAAGATGAAGCGTTTTTTAAATACTTTTTCGGAAACTGATATACCTTGCTTATCCCAAGTAAGATTTGAGCAATTTACTACGATTACTTTGTCTTAATCTTCTGATTGCTTTTTCTTTAATCTGACGAACACGCTCACGTGTGAGACCAAATTTGTCGCCGATTTCCTCTAATGTCATTTCCTGCTGTCCGATACCGAAAAACATCTGAATGATTTCTTTTTCCCTATCGGTTAACGTAGAAAGAGCTCTATCAATTTCCCTCGCAAGAGACTCATTAACCAGAGAACGGTCTGCCATGGGCGAATCATCGTTCACCAACACATCGAGCAGGCTGTTGTCTTCTCCTTCAACGAAAGGAGCGTCCACCGAGATATGGCGGCCGGATACTTTCAACGTATCGGAGATCTTGTCGACCGGAATATCCAGTTCACCTGCCAACTCTTCGGGCGACGGACGACGCTCGTTTTCCTGTTCAAACTTAGAGAAGGCTTTGCTGATCTTATTCAACGAACCGACCTGGTTCAACGGAAGGCGAACGATACGGGACTGCTCTGCCAATGCCTGCAAAATAGATTGGCGAATCCACCATACAGCATAACTGATAAACTTGAAGCCACGTGTTTCATCAAACTTCTCGGCAGCTTTGATCAGTCCTAAATTGCCTTCATTAATCAAGTCGGGCAAACTCAAGCCTTGGTTCTGGTACTGCTTAGCTACGGATACGACGAAACGAAGATTGGCGCGTGTCAGTTTCTCTAATGCCACACGGTCACCCTTACGAATGCGTTGAGCGAGTTCTACTTCCTCCTCTACAGTAATGAGGTCCTCGCGACCGATTTCCTGCAAATACTTGTCAAGAGAAGCGCTCTCTCTGTTAGTGATACTTTTGGTAATCTTTAGTTGTCTCATTCTTATAAAACAGATTTGGAGTGCAAAGTTACGACTATTTATTTGTTAACGTATAAATTTTCACAACTTTTTCACCATTATTATCTACTAATATAAACAAAAAGAGTACCGACTGGTTGATTGCCGGTACCCTCTTTTCGATTTCCTTAGCTATTATTAAGCTACCGAATACTTTTTCGGCAGGCGATTCGCTGGTATGGCCATACTCACCACAAAGCACACAGAGTAACACAGAGACGATTTTAAGTTGTTGATTCGTAGTAAAAAACTCTGTGATACTCTGCTCTGTGCTGCTCTGTGGTGAGTTCTGGCACAGCACTTTTCAGCTAAATCACTCCTGAGTCAAGTCTACAGCGTAATAGCCGCGTTTTCCTGAAGGGAATACTCCTGTGAGGAAGAGTACCTGGTTCGGTGACTTCACAGCAGCTTTCATCACTTCTTCAAGGTCGCTGACTTTGCGCATAGGCTGATCGTTGGCTTTCAGGATGATGAAGCCCTTCCGCACACCGGCATCCGCCATCTTGCCCGAAGTGACTCCGGTAACCTGCAAGCCGTATCCGAGATTGAGTTGTTTCTTCAAGTCGTCCGGCAACTCCTTGAAGGCAGCGCCCAGAATCTCCATACCCGCATCCTTCACAATCTTTGTTGTACCTTGTTCGTTTTTCAATGTTATATTGATATTCTTTTCTTTCTTGTCACGCATCACCTTCACGGTCACTTTATCGCCCGGACGATGCTGTGCAATGGCTTCCTGCAGGTCGGCAAAGTTCTGCACTTTCTTGCCATCGATACCGATGATGACATCATCTACCTTGATATCGGAACCGGCAGCAGAACCTCCATCTACGATTTCGCGTACCCAAACGCCATCCACTACGCCGAACTCTTTGCGCTTATCGGACAGTGTGGCTCCCGATTTGTCGATCGGCTGATCGGACATCATATCACCGTCACCCGCAAGCGAAGTACCCTTGATACCCAGCAACGCACGTTGTACGGTTCCGTATTGTTTCAGGTCGCTGACCACTTTGGTCATCACACTGGTCGGAATGGCAAAACCGTATCCGGCATAAGCGCCTGTGGGCGAAGAAAGCACGGCATTGATACCTACCAATTCACCTTTTGCATTCACCAAAGCTCCACCGCTGTTTCCCTGATTGATGGCGGCATCTGTCTGGATGAACGATTCTACTCCCCCGATGCCGTACACACCGAGCGTACGTGCCTTGGCACTGACGATACCGGCAGTTACAGTCGAGGTAAGATTGAACGGGTTACCTACCGCCAATACCCACTCTCCTACTTTCAAGGCATCAGAATCGCCCACGGGGATGGTCGGGAAATCGTCTCCCTCGATCTTGACCAGAGCCAAATCCGAATTCGGGTCGGTACCGATCATGCGACCTTTGAACTCGCGGTTGTCATTCAGCTTAACGATAATTTCGTCCGCACCGTCGATCACGTGATTATTGGTGACAATGTAACCGTCTTTAGAAATGATGACACCGGAACCGAAGCCGACACGCGGCTGGGTCTGTACACGGCGCTGCTGTCTGCCGCCATTACCGAAGATATCCCCGAATATCTCTGCAAACGGGTCGCGTACGGTCACAGTTTGTTCTTTAGCCTGTTGAGTCGATTTTATATGTACTACAGCATGAAGCGAATTTTCCGCCGCCTGCGTCAGATCTACAGGCTGGGCATTAATGGCGTCATAAGCAGCCAAGCGAGCACCGGGATTCTGACGGAACTGTTCATTAAACGACAGGCTGTCTCTGTTCTCCGGCTTCAACATCGTATAGGTTGTCACTCCGGCAACTCCTGCACTGAGAAGAACTACTGCTCCTATCCCGAGAATGTTTTTTGTTGTCTGTTTCATACTATTCTTTTTATTCATTTAATTGTTAATATTCTACTTTCATTTAACATTTACGACGTTAAAATAACGACAAAAATCATTCTGTTATTCTCCTTGTCACTCTTTTTTGTTCTCTTTTAACAGTGAGTCTGCGGAGCTTAACAGCGGTTAACGGCAGAGACTGACAAATTAGCATTCGTTGCATGACACACAAGGATTTAGAAGACAGAAAAAAGACTTAAACGTTTCCCTCGAAAGACTAAAGTCTTTTTGAGAAACGCTTAAGTCTTTCCGGAAAACGCTTAAGTCTTTTATGGAAAACGAACTTAATAATTCAGATAGTCTATATCCATGTGATAACTCCACTGCGGGAAGTACAGGTTGCCCCCTTCCCACTCCACCTCGCCACGCTGGAAATCAACGGTTTCACTACGCGGATATTTCTTCTCCGGCACCAGCGGCATGGAATAATCGCTGTTGACTATCATGCGCCAGGAGTCGATACCTCCCATAAAGAACATCTTTTCTTCGGGATTGTCAGCAAATGTGGGAATACCGAACGATTGGTCTACCGGCACCCAGCCTGCGCCTTCGAAATAGACTTCCGCCCAGTCGTGCAGGTTCCAGGCACGCGGATGCATCATAAAGCCGCTCTGGAAACGGGCGGGAATGCCACTGCAACGGCAGAGGGTGATAAACAGCAGGCTCACCTGACCGCAATCGCCGTGACGATTGTCAAGCACATATTCCGGAATATTCTCAATAGTGGAATATTCGCGGGCCGAAGCCCAGGGGAAATGATCGTTTATCCAACGGAAAATGCGCTGTGCCTTCAACAAAGGATTGGTTTCACCGACTGTCAGATTGGCAGCCAGCTCCTTGATGCGGGGGGTGAAGCGGATATGGGTTTCCCGTTCGGCAGTATATTCCTTATAAAGAGCGCCGGCAGTGTCATAAGGCAGAATATTCCCGGGCTTCAACGGATGCCATTCGGCACACGAGGTGTACTCAAAGGTTTCCGAAAAGACCGTCGGCTCACCGGGGATAGCTTGTTTCTCCATATAGAGGGTGCTGTGCCGGCATGAAGGCGGGGACAATGTGTAACGGGGTTCGCTGACATGGAGCAATTTTACATTTTGCTGGCGGGGCTGGTCTGTCCGGGGATAAGGCAACCAGCAACGAATCATTTTTCCGGCAGGTACGGCATTGCTGTCCACCGTCAGCGTGTAAGTGACCCGCATGCGTTTGGGCTGCACCACAGGAGTTTTTTCTTTCCTGACAGCAGCCATCACTTCGGGCAGATGTTCTTTATTGACCTGTTCGCTCGTGCTCAGTGAAGTACCCTCTTTCTCCATTTTGACGGCACAGCAGGCAGAGTCTATCCGGAACAGGTTGGGACCGGCATTGCGGAAATAACGTTTCTCTCCGTCGATCACCCGGCACTCAAGCGCCTTGCTCTCTTCCCATTGGCGCATCTGTTCGTCCGTCACGTCGGGAATGTATTTGCGGATATAGTCTTTCACCTGGGATTCGGTCAGGCAGAAATCCGCCAGCAATCGTTGATGCAGGTCGTCGTCCCAGTCGTAAGGCTTGGACTCCTGCCGGGAGGTGCAGGCGGAGACGCCGATGAATATCATCACAATATAAAGCAATTTTCTCATATCCAAATAAGTTTCAAAAGTTTACCTGTGTTCATATTTTAACCACCCCGATCCCCGGAAGGTCGTTGAGGGTGATCTTACCTTTTACAACTTCCATCCCTTTGAAGCGGTCGTTCGCTATCAGCAGGTTTCCGTCCAGATCGGCAAAGTCGACGGCCGGAGAGAATTGTGCGGCGGCAGAGACCGCACACGAAGTTTCCGTCATACAGCCTACCATCACTTTCATTCCCAATGCACGCGCCAACGTCACCATCTTCCAGGCTTCCCGCATACCGGTGCACTTCATCAGTTTGATATTTATTCCGGTAAAAGCCCCCTTCAGCCCGGGCACATCGCTCAACCGCTGCAAAGATTCATCGGCAAAAACCGGCAACGGACTATGCTGGGTCACCCACGCAATATCGTCCAACTGTGTTTTGGGCATGGGCTGTTCAATCATCACGATCCCTTTCTCCTTCAGCCACTGAATCATGTCCAATGCATATTTCTTATCCGTCCATCCCTGATTGGCATCGACCGCGATAGGCAGATCGCTCACCGAACGGATCGTTTCAATCATCTGTTTGTCATTCTCACGCCCCAGCTTCACTTTGAGGATATTGAACTGCCCGGCCACTTCAAGCGTCTTTTCACGTACCACTTCCGGTGTATCGATGCCTATCGTGAAGGTGGTCGAAGGTGCTTTCGCCTTATCCAACCCCCAGATCCTGTACCAGGGTGCTCCCAAAAGTTTACCCACCAAGTCGTGCAATGCAATGTCGATGGCAGCTTTGGCAGCCGTATTTCCCGGAGTGAGACCGTCTACATAAGCCAGTATATCTTCCAGCCGGAACGGATCGTCGAACTGTTCCAGATCGACTTTCTTCAGAAACCCCATCACCGAGTCTACCGTCTGTCCCAGATAAGGAGGCATCGAAGCCTCACCGTAGCCGATGACTCCGTCATACTCTATCTCTACCTGCACATCGGGAGTGGTGGTGCGCGAATAAGTGGCCACGGTAAATACGTGCTTCAACTTCAGTTCGTAAGGGAAAAAATGCAATTTCATCTTTGCCCCCAGGCCGAGTTGATTGATCGCGAACGAAACAGGGGCTTTCTCTCCGGCAAAAGCTCCTTGCAATGACAGTCCCGAACCGATAGCGGCAAAGGCAGCCGTCTTGAGAAAATCTCTTCGGTTTTGCATACCTATTTTGAGTTTAGTTATAATACGGATTCGTAACGGTGGTATTTAAAGTTTCCTCCTTATCTATAGATGGCAACACACGGACCGCATACAGCAGGCGGTTCAGATTGTACTCATCAAAATCGGCATCTGCCGGATCGAAACTGCTGACATGCACATCGCCTTGCGAATGGATGAACTTCTTATCACCCAGATAAATGGCTACATGAACCACACGCTCCCTCTTTTCGGCAGTAGCCTTCCGCCCGAAGAAAATCAAATCTCCCGGCTGAACATTGCCGAAGTCCGGAGCAATGTCGATATGCTCGCCCACATAAGCCTGTTGAGAGGCGTCACGGGGAATGATGATATCGTGCATGAATAAGACGGTACGTACAAAGCCGCTGCAATCGACTCCCTTCGAAGAAGTACCCGCCCAGAGATAAGGAATCCCCATCATGGTATAAGCGGTTCGGATAATGCTTGAAGCGTCTTGCTTCAAAGAGGCACGCCACTCCTTTTCGGGCATCGATATCGATTGTGAGATATAAGCCTGCCGACCGTCCGGATAAGAGACTTTATAGAATCCTCCTTGCTTACCTTCGTACTTCAGACGGTTTCCGGCTACCACGTCCGACACGGATTGAGACTTTGCATCCGGCTGCTGATAAGTGAACCCGTAATGCGACGTCACTACAATTTTATCTGCCTTGTTCCAGGCATCCAGCCCGGCTTTGGTGACCGGATGGATTCCTACCCGATGTACCCATGCGATATAATTATCGGGCGTCTGGATGCGGTACCAGTTGCGATGTTGCAACACTTTAACGGGCATTCCCATCAATGCCTGAGTGGTCATTTCCGAAGAAAAATTATCCTCTACACGCATATTACATACGGAGAGATTGACAATGCCGTACATCTTTCCTTTCAGAGCCGCACTGTCCGGAACCAGTTGCAGGCTGTCCTTTACTTCATAAGCCTTCTCTTCCAGCCCCGATAACAAAGCCGCCTTAGCTTCCGGCGAAGTAGTTGCCCCCTTTACGGTAATCGTCTTTCCGGATACATCGTAATCCACATCCCAAAGGATGACACGCTTATCGGGAATGAAGCGGTCGCGGACTTCACCGGACAATCGTTCTACATCTTGAGGGAGGGCATTTTTCTTGTTTTCAGGAATACCCGTACAGGCGGACACTGCCAAAAGCAGCGATACAAAAGGAATCATATTCTTCATGAAAGAAAGATTTGGGGGTTACATTTTTAGCAAAGATAGAAACTCTTTCCATTTTAGATATATATTTTCAGAAACATTAAGAATAAGAACTGAAATCGAGTCATACGATGTTCACCACAGAGTAACACAGAGTTCCACAGAGTTTTGAGTTCACCACAGATTACACGGATTAACACAGATATTTTAATTTAACTCTCAGTAAAATAAATTATTAATCTGTGATAATCTGCGTAATCTGTGGTGAATTTATGTCATTCGTGAAACTCTGTGGAACTCTGTGCTACTCTGTGGTGAACCGAACTAATCCTCCCTTCCGTTTGCTCAAACAAAATAATTCTTGTACTTTTGCTGACCAAAGCAGTTGGCCGGTCTGTCGCGTGTACTTCGGTACAGGAGGAAAGTCCGGGCAACACAGAGCATCCTACTTCCTAACAGAAAGCTGTCCGTGAGGGTAGAGTAACGTAGAAGAAAAGAACCGCCCCTCCCTCCGGGGAGAGGTAAGGGTGAGAAGGTGGAGTAAGAGCCCACCAGCCGTATGGTGACATATCGGGCTGTACGTCTTAGGAGTTGTAAGGTCATGTAAACCGGCGCTATGAGAGCTGCTCGCTCCATGTCGGAGGGTAGACCGCTAAAGTGGTGTGGTGACACCCCACTCAGATAAATGACAGGCACCTTGATTTATTCAGGGTACAGAACTCGGCTTATAGGCTGACTGCTTTTCTTTTTTTTAATTTCAAATACCAGACCTATGAATCAGCGTCTCTCCGATATATGGAAATTCATTACCTATGATATCTGGCGGATCACGGAAAGCGAAGTCACCCGCACCAAGTTCTCGATATACAATATCATCAAAACGATCTATCTCTGCGTCAACCGCTTCAACAAAGACCGCATTGTCAATAAAGCCTCAGCGCTGACCTACAGCACCCTGCTCGCCATTGTGCCCATACTCGCCATCCTCTTTGCCATCGCGCGCGGATTCGGGGTCTCCACTTTGATGGAAAGCCAGTTTCGTGATGGCTTCGGAGGGTCCACCGAGGCGACGGATATTATCCTGCAATTCGTAGACTCGTATCTGTCACAAACCAAAAACGGTATTTTTATCGGAGTCGGCCTGGTCATGTTGCTGTGGACCGTACTCAACCTGGTCAGTAACATTGAAATCACCTTCAACCGCATCTGGCAGGTAAAGAAAGGGCGCAGCATGTACCGCAAAATCACCGATTACTTTTCAATGTTCCTATTGATGCCGATCCTGATCGTAGTATCGGGCGGTCTTTCCATCTTTGTAGGCACAATGCTGAAGAGTATGGCGGATTTTGTTTTACTTGCCCCTATCCTGAAATTCCTGATCCGTCTGATTCCGTTCGTGCTGACCTGGCTGATGTTTACGGGACTCTATATCTTCATGCCCAATACCAAGGTGAAATTCAAGCATGCACTGATCTCCGGCATCCTGGCCGGTTCGGCTTATCAGGCATTTCAGTTCCTGTACATCAGCAGTCAGTTGTGGGTGTCCAAATACAATGCCATTTACGGTAGTTTCGCCGCTCTCCCGATGTTCTTGTTATGGTTGCAGATATCATGGACCATCTGCCTGTTCGGTGCCGAGCTGACGTATGCCGGCCAGAACATCCGCAACTTCAGTTTCGACAGAGATACGCAGAACATCAGTCGCCGTTACCGCGATTTCATATCTATCTTAATCATGTCTCTTATAGCCAAACGTTTCGAAAACAACGAAACGCCTTACACCGCCGAAGAGATATCCGAAGAACATCGCATCCCGATTCGGCTGACCAATCAGATACTTTACCAACTGCAGGAGATACACCTGATTCACGAAGTAGTCACCGATCAAAAAAGCGAGGATATCGCATACCAGCCTTCCATCGACATCAATCAGCTGAATGTAGCGCTATTGCTCGACCGGCTGGACACATACGGCTCAGAAGATTTTAAAGTCGATAAAGACGAGGAATTCAGCGAGCAATGGAAGGTTTTGCTTGACTCCAGGGAAGAATATTATAAAAAGGCAAGCAAAGTATTGCTGAAGGACTTGTAGTTCAGCACGGGAAACGGTATCCAAACTCTTTCCACCACAGAGTGACACGGAGTCTCACGGAGGGTTTTCACCACAGATTACGCAGATTGACACAGATTAATAATTTCTTCCACCGAGAACCGGATGATATAATCCGTGAAAATCGGTGTAATCTGTGGTGAAATAAATTCCGTTTCCGATAAGAGCGATATGGGTTTTCTTTATGTCTCCTACCCGCAGAGCCCATTCTGTATCACTCAGATCATTAATAGCTGTTATAAGAAATAATTTTCCCGCTTTCTTTCCGGATCTTCTTTCGTTTCTCTTTCACCGGATATCCGATCAGGATATCCAGCAATACACGTTTGGAAGAGGGAATACCGGTCAGGCTCTTTATCTCTTTTTCATCGAACCAGCCGAGTATACATGATCCCAGCCTTTCGCTTTCGGCAGCCAGCACAATGTGTGCAGCCACAATACCGATATCGATCAACGGAAAATGTTTTCCCTTCAGTTTTCCGCCCAGCCGCGAAGTAATGTTGGCAGACTCTTCTACAACGAGGATATGCACCGGAGCATCCTTGGCAAATTTATTCATTCCCAAGCCCGCAGCAGCCTTACCGACCTTCTCCGCCAATGACGGATCGGTCACTACCACGAACCTCCAAGGCTGGGCATTGCAGGCAGAAGGTGCCAGCCGTCCCGCTTCAAGGATGCGTTCCAGCTTATCCGCCTCCACAAGACGCGATTTATCGTAAGCCCTGTCACTTTGCCGGGCATTTACCAATTGCAGAAAGTCGTTCATACTTTTTTCACCTCTACTCCCCGGTTCACCTTATTTGTACTGGATCATCCGGCTGATATACTTGCCGATAATATCAAATTCCAGGTTGACAACACTGCCCTTCCCGAAAGTATGGAAATTGGTATGCTCGTAGGTATATGGGATAATCGCCACCTGAAAAGTATCGTCAGTCGGGTTGCATACCGTCAGGCTAACACCGTTGACCGTAACCGAACCCTTATCGACCGTAATATAGCCGCGCTTGGCCATCTCCTTGTCGAAAGCATATTTAAACGTAAAATACCAGCTTCCGTCTGCATCTTTGATATCGATACATTCGGCGGTCTGATCCACATGTCCCTGCACAATATGGCCGTCCAGACGTCCGTTCATCATCATGCTGCGTTCCACGTTCACCTTGTCCCCCACTTTCAGCAGACGAAGGTTCGACCGGTCCAGTGTCTCTTTCATGGCAGTCACAGTGTAGGTATCTTCAGTCATGCTGACCACGGTCAGGCAGACCCCATTGTGAGAGATACTCTGATCTATCTTCAATTCATTTACAAACGAACACTTCAGTGTGAAATGTATATTCTCCTGGTCTTTCACCAGTGCCACAACGGTAGCATACTCTTCTACGATTCCGGAAAACATAGTTCTATTTTTAATTTAGGATTCACAATTAAAACAGAGGTGTGATGCGACTCACATTCGCCCACCCCCTCACAGGGGTCAAAGATACAAAGAAAATGGGATTGGATAAAGAATCAACATAAAAAAGCGAGGCTTTTCACAAAGCCCCGCTTTTCAGTTTTCAATCGGTATTAGTTTTTTTTTAAGGTAAAAAGATTGTTTTCAGGATAACGATGCAAATATAGGTGCTTTTCTCGTTATGAACCAAATATAAAAACATGTCATATAACATCTTTTTGATTTTTCTTTGGATTTATTATCATTTCAAAAAAAACTCCTGTAACCGAACCGTTACAGGAGACAAATATATGACATTTTTTTAAGTAGCACTAATTTTTGTTTAAAAATTTGCGATTTATTATTTAGCAGGATAATGCTCTTCTACCTTGCCACTATGCTTCAAGACTTTAGCATCGATGAAAAAGACTATCTCTTCTGCAATATTCGTTATATGGTCGCCGGAACGTTCCAATTTACGGAATACTCCCACCAGATTGAGGCACGAGAGAGTGCTTTCCGGATGCTCTTTGATATACTCTGCCAAAACAGCCGTAGCCTCCGCATTGATCTCGTCCAATAAATTATCTTTAGCGAATACGGAGGTTGCCAGCTCCAGGCTCTCTTCGTTCAATGCGCGTTTTGCCACTTCAAGCATCGAAAGCACCTGTTTCTGCATCTCTTCCAGACGGAGTCGTTTCAGTAACTCTTCATCCAGAACCGGCTCTTCACTCTTCACTACAAAACGTGCGATTCCTTCTGCAAAGTCGCCCAGACGCTCCAGGTTGGTGTTGATTTTCAACATGGCCAACACAAAGCGAAGGTCGATAGCTACCGGATTATATAAAGCGATCACGTCTTCCACGTCGCTGTCTATCTTCAATTCGAAAGCATTCACCCTGCGTTCACGGACAATCACCTGCTGGGCCAGTTCCTTATCCAGGGTCAACACTGCCTCCCCTGCCCTGTCCAACTGGTTGTAAACCAATGTCCACATCTCGTCTATTTCCTTTTTCAGCAGAACAAGTTCTGATTCTATAAACTTCACCATATTCTATTAAATTTATTATTAAGCAAATATACAATATTAAATGATACATCGAGCTGCATGCCGATCAATCGTATGTCATCCGAAACGTCCGGTTATATAGTTTTGTGTCGCTTCCTTCTCCGGGTTCGTAAAGATCTTCTTCGTGTCGCCAAACTCCACCATCTGCCCCATATAGAAAAACGCCGTCTTATCACTGACACGTGCAGCCTGCTGCATATTGTGCGTCACAATCACAATGGTATACCGTTCTTTCAACTCGTGTATCAACTCTTCCACCTTTGCCGTCGAAATAGGGTCGAGCGCCGAAGCAGGTTCGTCCATCAACAACACCGAAGGCGATACAGCCATTGCGCGTGCGATACAAAGACGCTGCTGCTGTCCGCCGGACAAGGCAAAAGCCGATTCTTTCAGTTTGTCCTTCACTTCATCCCAAAGCGCGGCACCCTTCAGGGTCTCCTCCACCCGCTGACGGATAAAGGCATTATCTTTCACTCCGTTCACTCTCAACCCGTAAGCCACGTTTTCAAAAATGCTTTTCGGAAAAGGATTGGGACGCTGGAACACCATGCCTACATTTTTACGCAGCTCGTCCACCTGCACTCCCTTGTCATAGATGTTTTCGCCGTCTATGCGGATCTCTCCCGTCAGGCGGGTTGCAGGAATCAAGTCGTTCATCCGATTAAAAAGGCGTAGAAAAGTAGATTTCCCACATCCGGAAGGACCTATAAACGCGACTACCGATTTTTCTTCAATCTCCATACTGATCCCCTTCAGTGCATGGAAGTCACCATACCAGAAGTTCACATCACGCGCATCAATTTTTACTGTTGTATCCATATCTTTTGTTGTACTCCGTCACTAAGAAACAGTTTCTAATTCATTTTTACTTTCTTCTCAAAATACTTTCGCAAGGCATTGGCCAGCAGGTTCACCAGGAGTATGATTACAATCAGTACCAAGGCCGTTCCATAAGCCAGAGGCAACTGCGCCTCCATATCCGTTCCGCTGGTCGATATCACATACAAGTGATAGGGCAATGCCATACATTGATCTAAGATGCTTGTGGGCAATTGCGGGAGGAAATACGCCGCACAAGTGAACAGGATCGGAGCCGTTTCTCCCGACACACGTCCCAAGGCCAGAATCAATCCGGTGATGATATTCGGCATTCCCATAGGCAGAATCACGTGCCAGATGGTCTGAAGCTTGGTAGCTCCCAGTGCACGGCTTCCCTCGCGCATGCTGTCAGGTATTGCCTTCAATGCCTCTTCCGTAGTACGGATCACCAAAGGTACGCAAAGCAGCCCCAACGTCAGCGAACCCGCCAGAATACTATCGCCGAAATCCATATAGTTAACAAACAGCGCCATACCGAAGAGACCGAAAACAATCGACGGAATACCGCTCAGGTTGTTGGTCATCACCCGGATAAAGCGTACCAGTTTGCCCTTCGGCGCATACTCGTTCATGTAAATACCACTCATCACACCCACCGGAAAGGCAAACAGCGCACTGCCCACCATCAGGTAGAATGTACCCACGATAGCCGGCCAGATGCCTCCTCCCGTCATCCCGTCAGTAGGAGCGGTGGTCAGAAAATCCCAGCTGATCACGCCGATACCCTTATAGATGATGAATCCCAGAATCGCGAACAAAATCAGCACAATGCATAAACTCAGCAGCCGGAATATGCCGAAAGCGATCCCCTGCGAACGTCTTTTAGCTTTTGTATTATTCAGTATTTCCATATTACTTACTACGTTTTACGCCCTTAGATGAAATGTACTCCACACTAAAGTTGATGATTAATGTAATGAAGAACAGCACTACCCCCAGCAGGAACAGAGCCTGATAGTGTGGTCCCCCTGCCGGTGCTTCTCCGAGTTCGGCCGCAATGGTTGCCGGGATTGTGCGCAAAGGTTCGAGAATGGTAGTGGGAATCACGGCGGCATTTCCGGTCACCATCAAAACCGCCATCGTCTCGCCGATAGCGCGTCCGATACCCAACACCACCCCCGAGGTAATGCCCGAGATCGAATAAGGAATCACTACTTTATAAATGGTCTGCCACTGCGAAGCTCCGAGTGCCAGGCTGGCTTCACGCATGGCACGGGGACAGTTGCGCATGGCGTCTTCAGTCACCGTTATGATGGTGGGCAATGCCATGATGGCAAGCACAATACTTCCCGCAAGTCCGCTCTCCCCCACCGGCAAATCAAATACTTTCTGAATCAAAGGTACAATCACGATCAAGCCGAAAAAGCCATATACCACCGAAGGAATACCGCTCAGCAACTCTATCACCGGCTTCAGCCAACTACGTACTTTCGAATCGGCCACCTCTGACATATAGATCGATACCGAAAGTCCGAACGGCAAAGCAATCAATATGGCAAACAGGCTCACCCAAAGCGTACCGGTTATCAGCGGCAGAAAGCCGAACAAAGGTGCGGGAGTAGCCGTCGGAAACCATTCCGCTCCGGCAAAGACCTCCTTCACAGAAATGGTGTTATCCTTTATGAAATGTACCGCATCCGGCCGTACCACAAACTTCTGAGGAATAAAAGCAACGATACCGGGTGTTTTCTGAATCAGCTCCATAATCTTTTCCCCTGCATTCTCGTAGGCTTCTCCCAGTTCTTCTTCCGAGTAGTAGTGCGTGATGTCTTCCAGACGGAACACCCGGATCGGGAGATCTTCACCCCCCAACTCTTTCCAGTTGGTGATCTCTTCATCAAAGACATCTTTAATTTGCATCGGTGTCAGTTCGCTTACCTTATTATCTTTGTTCAGCGCCAGCACATATCCCTCTTCAATAACCTTGCTGCTGAACAGGCCGAATGCCTCGGTAAAAAGGAAAAGCACAATCAGCAGAATCGTAATACTCGTTACAAAACCGCTACAGGTCAATATTCCTTCTATAATTCTTTCAAAAACCTTCTTCATACCTTTTGATTTTCATGATGCAAAGAAACGGAGTAAGTATTAAGGAGGTGTGAATACGGTTTGAAGGAACTGTTTCAAACCTGTTACGTTTCTGTTACAAGACAAGATGCGGCACGTTTTGAAACAGGAATGTAACACGCTATTGCTTTATTTGCACATAAAATAGAATCCACCACAGGATTCACCACAGAGTACACAGAGTCTCGCAGAGAACACAGACTCTCGCAGAGAAATTCGTTTTCTCTAAAATACTGTAACAAAAGATTAAAGACCTGTGGAACTCTGTGTTACTCTGTGGTGAATCAAACTCAAAACTTAATCATATGAAAGTTAGAACTATCTTATTCGCCGCCCTCTCACTCGCAGCATTGCATGCCAACGCTCAGCGCATCAAAGGCAGTGACACCGTACTGCCCGTAGCCCAGCAAACCGCCGAACGCTTCATGAACCGTGAACCCGACGCCCGTGTCACAGTCACCGGAGGCGGTACAGGGGTAGGCATCTCCGCCCTGATGGACAACACCACTGACATCGCCATGGCTTCACGCCCCATCAAATTCAGCGAAAAGATGAAAGCCAAAGCCGCCAAACGGGATATAGACGAAGTGATCGTCGCTTACGATGCGCTGGCTGTCGTTGTACACCCGTCCAATCCGGTGAAAAAACTCACCCGCCGGCAACTGGAAGACATCTTCCGCGGAAAAATAACCAACTGGAAACAAGTGGGAGGCGACGACCGCAAGATCGTGGTTTACTCTCGCGAGACCTCTTCCGGCACCTACGAGTTCTTCAAAGAGAGCGTCCTCAAGAACAAGAATTATATGAGCAGCAGTCTCTCCATGCCCGCCACCGGAGCCATTATCCAATCCGTCAGCCAGACCAAAGGGGCAATCGGCTATGTAGGGCTCGCTTATGTGTCGCCGCGCATCAAGACTCTGTCCATCTCGTATGATGGCGAGCACTATGCCACCCCGACCGTAGAGAACGCCACCAACAAGACTTATCCCATCGTCCGCCCCCTCTACTACTATTATGATGCAAAGAACAAAACACAAATCGCTCCCCTGCTCGAGTTTATTCTCTCTCCCGAAGGACAGGATATTATAAAAAAGAGTGGATATATACCCGTGAAATAAGGATATACAAAAAAAATATCCTACTTTTGCAGCAACTTATTAGCTACGAGCTTTTATAATAATGACAGATATGACAGATATAAAAAACGAAGAAGCAGGCGAAAAGAAAAGCCTCAATTTCATTGAACAGGCAGTAGAAAATGATTTGAAAGCTGGAAAGAACGGGGGAAAAGTACAAACACGCTTCCCGCCGGAACCAAACGGTTACCTGCACATCGGGCACGCTAAAGCCATTTGTCTCGACTTCGGCATCGCTGCCGCACACGGCGGTGTGTGCAACCTTCGTTTCGACGACACTAACCCGACGAAAGAGGATATGGAATATGTAGAAGCCATCCAGGAAGATATCCGGTGGCTGGGATTCCAATGGGGCAACGTATATTATGCCTCAGATTATTTCCAACAACTATGGGACTTTGCCGTCACTCTGATTAAAGAAGGCAAGGCCTACGTAGACGAGCAGACTTCAGAACAGATAGCGCAACAGAAAGGCACTCCCACCCAACCCGGTGTCGAGAGTCCGTACCGCAACCGTCCGATCGAAGAGAGCCTTGCCCTGTTCGAAAAGATGAATAGCGACGAAGCCAAGGAAGGTTCCATGGTGCTTCGTGCCAAAATAGACATGGCAAGCCCCAACATGCACTTCCGCGACCCGATCATGTACCGCATCCTGCATGTGGCACACCACCGCACCGGAACCCAATGGAAAGCCTACCCGATGTATGACTTTGCACACGGTCAGAGCGACTATTTCGAAGGAGTCACCCACTCACTCTGTACACTCGAGTTCGTGCCTCACCGTCCTCTTTACGATCTGTTCATCGACTGGCTGAAAGAAGGCAAGGACCTGGACGACAACCGTCCCCGTCAGACGGAGTTCAACAAACTGAACCTGAACTACACGCTGATGAGTAAACGCAACCTGCTGATCCTGGTGAAGGAAGGACTGGTGAACGACTGGGACGATCCCCGTATGCCGACTCTCTGCGGATTCCGCCGTCGCGGCTATTCTCCCGAATCCATCCGTAAGTTCATCGATAAAATAGGTTACACCACTTACGATGCACTCAACGACTTCGCCCTGCTCGAAAGCGCCGTACGCGAAGACCTGAATGCCCGTGCCACCCGTGTATCTGCCGTACTGAACCCGGTGAAACTGATCATCACCAACTATCCCGAAGGACAAGTTGAGGAACTGGAAGCCATCAACAACCCCGAAGATCCGACAGCCGGAAGCCATACCATCGAATTCAGCCGCGAACTGTGGATGGAACGCGATGACTTCATGGAAGATGCCCCGAAGAAATATTTCCGCATGACTCCGGGACAGGAAGTGCGTCTGAAGAATGCCTACATCGTAAAATGTACAGGCTGCAAGAAAGACGAGAACGGCACCGTGACCGAGGTATACTGCGAATACGATCCCAACACCAAAAGCGGCATGCCCGACGCCAACCGCAAAGTGAAAGGCACCCTCCATTGGCTCAGCTGCAACCATTGCCTGCCGGCAGAGGTGCGTCTGTACGACCGTCTCTGGAAAGTGGAAAACCCGCGCGACGAAATGGCAGCCATCCGTGAAGCCAAAGGTTGCGACGCCCTCGAAGCCATGAAGGAAATGATCAATCCGGATTCACTGACCGTACTGCCCCATTGCTATATAGAGAAGTACGTGGCCGACATGCCCGCGCTCTCTTATCTGCAATTCCAGCGTATCGGTTATTTCAATATCGACAAAGATTCCACCCCCGGACATCTGGTATTCAACCGCACCGTAGGACTGAAAGATACCTGGGGAAAGATCAATAAATAATTTTTGGGCAAGGGAGCGTGTGTCGGAACTCACCACAGGAGACACACCTCCCCCTCCGTCGAATCGAATGATTATTAACTGTATAATTGCTAATTAAATTGGGCAGAAAAAACTCCCCGTCCGAAAGAGAGCGGGAATTACAGAACCTTATCGCACAATACGAAGCGGTAAAAGCCAAAAACGAATCGCTATACCTGGACGGTGACCAATTGGCTGATATTGCCGATCTATATGCCTCCGAACGTAAGTTTAAGGAAGCCCAGGAGGTCATAACATACGGACTCGGACTCCATCCGGGACACACCGACCTCATGGTCGAACAGGCTTACCTGTTCCTGGATCTCAATCAACCCCAAAAGGCCAAAGAGGTGGCCGAACTCATCACCGACACTTACTCCTCCAACGTAAAACTACTCCTGGCCGAACTGCTGCTGAACGAAGGTAAACTGGATGCCGCCGACCAAATGCTCGACAGCATAGAAGAGGAAGAGAAAAACGACCTGGGCATCCTGGTCGATATTGTCTACCTGTACACCGACTTAGGTTATCCGGAGAAAGGCGTACAATGGCTCAAACGGGGTGCGGAGATGTACAAAGATGACGAAGACTTCCTGGCAGCCACCGCCGATTGCTACGGTGCGGCCGGAGCAGAATACATAGAGCAAGCCATCGTTGTCTTCAACAAGCTGATCGACAAGAATCCCTATAACCCGGCTTATTGGGTAGGCCTCGCCAAATGCCAGTTTGCCACCAAAGATTTCGATAAAGCCATCGAGTCCTGTGACTTTGCCATCGCAGCCGACGAAGAATTCGGCGAAGCCCACATCATCAAGGCACACAGCCTCTTTCATCTTGAGAACATCGAGGGAGCCATTGTTGAATACCGGAAAGCCCTGAAGTATAAAACGCTCTCCCCCGAATTTACATATATGTTCATCGGACTGGCCTACACCCAGCAGGAAAATTGGGCTGAAGCCAACGAAAGTTACAGCATGGCTCTCCGGGCGATCGAAGAAAACGGTAACGGTTCTTCCCCGCTATTGTCCGATATCTATTCAAACAAAGCACTTTGCGCTTCCCGCCAGGGCGACTCGGAAGAAGCCCACCGGCTTTGCCGACTGGCAAAAGAGCTCGCCCCCCAGGATGCAGAACCCTACCTGCTCGAGGGACGCATCTATATGGAAGAGGATAATTTCGACCTGGCCCGTGCAGAGTGGGCATTAGCTCTCCGCTATGCTCCCGAAGCAGATACCTGGATGGAAATAGGCAACTACAGCCTCGAGTTCCGCATGCTCGAGAACGCACGCTTCTGCTTCGAGCAGGTGCTGGAAGAAGATCCCGAGTACCCCAAGATCTGCGAACAACTGGCCGCCGTATGCCTCGTCCTTCAGGATCATGAAGGATTCAAGAAATACAACGCGATGTCCGGCGATTCCATCAATCTCGACTCCCTCCGGGATACGATACTGGAAATGGGTGTCGACGGAGAACAGATGCTTCGCGAACTGGACGATTTTTTAAAAGACGAAAAATAATCAAGTTCACCACAGAGTTCCACAGAGATTATTTTCTCTTCATATCTTATCAACAAGAGATTAAAAAACTCTGTGGTACTCTGTGGTAAATCAAAAAAACAAAACTATATCAATTCAATCTAAATTAAACAAATGGAATCTGTAGCCTTCATTCAGTGGTGCTTAGACCACCTCAATTACTGGACCATTACTTTATTAATGACCATTGAAAGTTCTTTCATTCCTTTTCCATCCGAAGTAGTCGTTCCTCCGGCAGCCTACAAAGCGGCAGTCAACGAAGAGCTGAACATCTATCTGGTAGTGCTCTTCGCCACCCTGGGAGCCAACCTCGGTGCTATTATCAATTACTATCTGGCCCGCTGGCTGGGACGTCCCATCGTCTACAAGTTCGCCAACAGCCGTTTCGGACACATGTGCCTGATCGATGAAGCCAAAGTGCAGCATGCCGAAGAATATTTCGACAAGCACGGAGCACTCTCCACTTTTATCGGTCGCCTGATTCCCGCTGTCCGCCAGTTGATCTCCATCCCTGCAGGACTTGCCCGCATGAAGCTGCACACGTTCCTGATCTACACCACTCTGGGTGCCGGATTATGGAACACTATCCTCGCTGCCATCGGTTATTATCTTTCCACCGTACCCGGCATCGAAAGCGAAGAGCAACTGCTTGCCAAAGTAACAGAATACAGCCATGAACTGGGCTACTGCTTCATCGTCATCGGAGTCTTCATCGTAGGTTTCCTTGTCTACAAAGGAATGAAGAAAAAGAAATAGTGCCTCCACAGCAAGAATCAGCATTCACCACAGAGTAACACAGAGCAACACAGAGTGAACTTAATCTATCGATAACGAATGGTAGTGAACTCTAAGAACTTTGTATTACTCTGTATTACTCTCTACTCTCTATTACTCCGTGAGACTCTGTGGTACTCCGTGGTAAAACTCCGCTTTCATCCCTCCCTCAAAAAAAATCTTTCTTTTTTTTCGTCCTCCATGCAGTACCTTTATATTTTCTGCATTTACTTATTGTACGTACACCAAACCAGTTATTGACAATTCATCAAAAAAACAAATCCTAGGCCTTACAGTTGTTTGATGAAAAAGCAATTTATGTAACAAATTTAATGTTTAAAAAAATGAAAAAAGATTTCAACTTAACCAAGCTTTTTTATTCTTTTGCGATTGCTTTCTCAGTGGTAACCTTGTCTTCTTGCAACAACGATGACAATTCTCCGCTTCCTCCTCCATCCACCAACGATGTGGCAGGCACCTATAACGGAAAAGTACTGATAACTCCGGTGACTCCCGCCACTGCAAAAGAAAATGCCGGAGAAGCTCCCCAGGGACAAGACGTAAACGCTACGGTGAAAAATGACACGGTGTTCTTCGACAAATTGCCGGTAACCGAACTTATTACCTCCATTGTAGGCGATAAAGACAAAGCGGAAGCCATTGTCAAAGCCATCGGTGACGTAAAATACAAAGTAGGCTACAAGCCGGCTCTCAATACAGAGAAGGACAGCATCTACCTTGCTTTCGATCCGAAACCGTTGACCCTTCAACTGCCTGCAGCCGTAGAAGGCCAGGAAGGACAGACTGTTACCGTAACCATTTCGTCTCCGGACAAAGGCAGCTTTGCTTACAAGAAAAATCAGTTGAAGTTGAAGCTCAGCGCCGATAAAGTGGAACTGGCAGGCGTAGCGGTACCTGTTCCTCAGACCCTGTTCGACTTCGATATGACCAAAAAGAAGTGATTGCCTGTTCAACACACGTAACAAGCAGTAGTCATAGGGGGTAAAGCCTGTAAAGACAGGCTTTATACCCGCATGAAAAAGTCCGTGCTCTCACCCCCCGGAGTGAACACGGACTTTCTGTTCCTTGAAACCATTCAAAAAAAAAGATTATTTCACAGCAGCCAATGCCTTTTCATAATCCGGCTCCTGAGTAATCTCCGGTACAAGCTCTGTATAAGCTACTTTCCCGTCTTTCCCAATCACCACTACCGCACGCGCCAGCAGTCCGGCCAGCGGTCCGTCAGCCATCCTCACGCCATAGCTCTCGTCGAAGTCCGAAAAGCGGAAATCCGACAACGGAATCACGTTTTCGATACCCTCTGTCGTGCAGAAGCGTCCCTGCGCAAACGGCAAGTCTTTCGAAATGGCCAATACCACGGTATCCTTCATTCCGGCTGCCATTTTATTGAATTTACGCACCGAAGTGGCGCACACACCGGTATCCAGACTCGGGAAAATATTCAGAACAATATTCTTACCTTTCAGATCTTTTAGTGCGAAAGAAGATAAATCACTTTTCACCAGCTCGAAATCGGGAGCCACCTTTCCAACCTGTATAAATTCGCCAATCAGCTTTACCGGTTGTCCTTTGAAATTTGTTGTTGCCATAATTGATAACTCTAAGTTTTATTTACTATATTCTAAACAATCGGTGCAAGAACTTTGTTCACGATGGACAATAATCTAAAAAATAAAATTGATATGAAAACTTTATTCGACGAGATGGAACACGCAGTCAAAAACTGGTGGTTATCTCTTATTCTGGGTATTCTGTACATCATCGTGGCTCTCTGTCTGCTATTCGCACCGGGAAGCAGTTACATTGCCCTCAGCGTCATCTTCAGCATTTCGATGCTGATAAGTGGTATCATCGAAATCATCTTCTCCATCAGCAACCGGCGAGGCATCTCGTCCTGGGGATGGTACCTCGCAGGCGGTATCATCGATCTGATCTTAGGCATCTACCTGGTAGCCTATCCGCTGCTCAGCATGGAAGTCATACCGTTCATAGTCGCCTTCTGGATGATGTTCCGCGGTTTCTCCGCCACAGGCTATTCTATGGACCTGAAGCGTTATGGCACCCGTGAGTGGGGATGGTACATGGGATTCGGCATCCTCGCCATCATTTGTTCGCTGATCATCCTGTGGCAGCCGGCCGTAGGTGCCCTCTACGTTATATATATGCTGGCATTCACTTTCCTGATCATCGGATTCTTCCGTGTCATGTTGTCCTTCGAACTGAAAAGCCTTCATAAACGATCAACGGTGATGAACGGTAAATGATAAACATTGAATGAACCCCTATTCACCACAGATTACACAGATTAACACAGATATTTTAATTAAACTCTCAGTAAAATAAATTATTAATCTGTGAGAATCCGTGTAATCTGTGGTGAATTATGACTCCCCTAACCGTTACTAATACATCGTTTTCATAAACCGGAACAGGGTTGTTCTGGATACCCCCATCTTCTCCGCCAATTCCGAGTAAGTAGTTCCTTTGTCAAGTTCTTTGGTAAGTACGCGCTTATTGGCATGCAGCAATTTTATTTTAGGAGTATCCCCTTTCTTTCGGCCTAGAGTCATTCCTTCCTGCTTTCTGCGTGCGAGAGCTTCTTTGGTACGCATCGAAATCAGGTTCCTTTCTATTTCCGCCATCAGTCCGAACGCGAATCCCAGCACCTTGCTGTTGATGTCGTCCTGAAACACATAGCCCTCTTTGGTGCTATAGAGCACTACCTGCTTCTTAATACAAAAATTCAGGATAGTCATAATCTCGAGCAGTGTACGGCTCAATCTCGAAATCTCCGTTACAATCAGTGTATCCCCGGGATGCATTCTCTTCAATAACTCTGATAACTTTCTGTCTTTTGTGCTCACGCTTCCGCTTACGGTCTCTGTGTACCACTTGTCAATCGACAACCCATTCTTCTCTGCAAATCGCATAATCTCTTCCTTCTGATTAGCCAAAAACTGTTTTTCCGTACTTACTCTCAAATAAGCTATTACCATAATTCATGTTTTTAAATGATTAATACACCACGAAAAAACGGCTATTCATTCAAATACGGGACACTTTTTTACGTTCCTTTTTTCTCATGCCACTTGGGTATTTCTGAAACTTTCATTCGTCTATACATTTATGCTATTGATTTTTTACTAATTTCCAGCATATTTTCCAATCTGTCACTCAAAATCTTTTTTATTATAAACCGTGTTCTTGAACACACTAAAAAGAACAAGAAAATGGAAATAGAAAAATTCATTAAATCTTTAGCAAGAAAAGCGAAGTTAGGCGGGCGTTACAGCACAGCCAATACCTACCTCTACACTTTGCACAGTTTTCAGAAGTTTGCGGGAAAAGCCTCACTGACTTTTGAAGAGATCACTCCCGAGAGTATCAAGGAGTACGAGCAATACTTAATCCTCAACGGGAAACGGTACAACACGATCTCGCTCTACATGCGCATGTTGCGTTCCATCTGCAATCAGGCATCGGAGCAGAACATAGCTTCGCTCAACACCCGCGAGCTGTTTGAGAATGTTTTTATCGGCAACGAGCCCACTGCCAAGCGGGCCATCTCACCCGCCATCATTTCCCGCCTGCTCGAAGCAGATTTCAGCAAGAACAGCCGGCTCGATTTTGCCCGCGACCTCTTCTTGCTAAGCTTCTACCTGAGGGGAATCCCGTTTGTCGACCTGGTACATCTCCGCAAGACCGATGTGCAGGGAAACATGCTCGTTTATTTCCGCCAGAAAACGGGACAGCAACTTACGGTAATCATAGAAAACTGCGCCAAAGTGATCTTGCGTAAGTATGCCTCGCTTTGCAAAGAATCCGTCTATCTGCTGCCCGTCATCAGCGCAGCCGGAGAGGAGGGGCACAAGCAGTACCGAAGTGCATTGAGGGTATACAACAAACGCCTCAACCAGATATCCGGAATACTGAAATTGAAGACTCCGCTGACCTCTTATGTGGCACGCCACAGTTGGGCGACCACGGCCCTGCAGAAAGGGGTTCCGGTTTCGGTGATCAGTGCGGGAATGGGGCATGCTTCAGAGAAGGTGACATACATTTATCTGGCATCTTTTGATAACAAAACGCTCAGTAACGCAAATAAAAAAGTGATTGCCGCCGTGAGATTTAAGAAAGAGGAGGAGGAGTGATAATAGCTGTTCTCTTACTTATTAGGTAATAGAATGCGGAATAGCGAAAAGATATGAAATATAACTTTTAGAGGTTAACTAAACATAAAACAGGGGCTGGATTATATAATTCTGATGTCAAATTATTGCAAATTGTAAACTCCTGTTTGAGTAATTACATCAAACAGGAATTATGACTAATATTTCTATTAAGTGAATAAATTATTTCAAACTGATACTTCAACTGGTTATAATCCACTTTTATAGAAAAGAAATTATCATTTTGTTTGTGGAGTTTCAATTATTATCTCTATTTTTGCAGCGATAAAACAAATGAATCTGTTCTATTACCTAATAAGTAAGGGATCACTTTGTTCTATTACCTAATAAGTAAGGGAACAAATTGCAATGCACACAGCAAGATGGTAGTTATTCAAACATTAACGACAACTATCGCAAACATTTCTAAAAGTACAGTATGAAACAGGTATTGCGGTTCAATAAAGTCATTAAAAGGATTGTATTCACCGGAGATCTCATTCTCTTGAATGGCACCTTTCTGTCCTTGTACACCCTATTGGGGAGCAAATTTTTTGCAGATCCATTCATTCACTCACTTCCCCAAGTACTGGTATTGCTCAACTTATGCTACCTGGTTAGCAACATGTCTTCAGGTATCATATTGCACCGCCGTGTAGTACGTCCCGAGCAAATCGTATGGCGTGCCTTACGCAACAGTGCGGGACACGCCTTGTTTTTTTCCTGCGCGCTCACCTTTGGAAACTTCGGCATCCTTTCCGCCCGCTTTTTCTTACTGTTCTACATTGCGTTCACTCTGCTGTTGGTTTGTTACCGGTTATTGTTCCGCAAGATCCTGAAGTCCTATCGTAAGCATGGAGGCAACTCCCGCAGCATCATTCTGGTGGGAAGCAATAGCAATATAATCGAACTCTACCATCAAATGACGGACGACGTCACTTCCGGATTCCGTGTCATCGGCTACTTTGACGACCAGCCCGGCAGCCGCTTCCCCGAAAAGGTGAACTATCTGGGAAAACCCGGTAAGATTGTGGACCGCCTGAAGCAGGGAGGAGTCGAGCAGGTTTATTGTTGCCTGCCTTCGGCCCGCAGCGAAGAGATTCTCCCCATCATCGACTATTGCGAAAATCACCTGATACGCTTTTTCAGTGTCCCCAACGTGCGCAGCTATCTGAAGCGGCGCATGTACTTCGAGCTCCTGGGCAACGTGCCCGTACTCTGCATCCGCCAGGAGCCGCTCAGTTTTGCCGAAAACCGATTCAGGAAGCGTGTGTTCGACATCGCTTTCTCGCTCTTGTTTCTTTGCACCCTCTTCCCCATTATCTATGTCATTGTCGGGCTGACCATCAAAATCACCTCGCCGGGTCCCATCTTCTTCAAGCAAAAGCGCAGTGGAGAAGATGGACGGGAATTCTGGTGCTACAAGTTCCGCTCCATGAAGGTGAACACGCAGAGCGACACCCTGCAGGCCACCTTGCACGATCCCCGCAAAACGCGCTTCGGCAACTTCCTGCGTAAAAGCAGCATCGACGAACTCCCGCAGTTCATCAACGTACTGATGGGCGACATGTCGGTAGTAGGCCCCCGCCCCCACATGCTGAAACACACGGAACAATACTCACAACTGATCAACAAATACATGGTCCGCCATTTCGTGAAACCGGGTGTCACCGGCTGGGCGCAAGTCACCGGCTTCCGCGGAGAGACTCACGAACTATGGCAAATGGAAGGACGTGTGCAACGCGACATCTGGTACATTGAGCACTGGACCTTCATGCTCGATCTATATATTATATATAAAACCGTAAGAAATGCGCTGGAAGGAGAAAAAGAAGCTTATTAAAATAAAGAAAATGAATAAAAGAGATTACACCACAGAGGAACACAGAGTTTCACAGAGAATTTTTTTCCCCCATCACACAAAAGATGAAAACCCTGTGAAACTCTGTGTACTCTGTGGTGAGCCACCCCATAGTAATATTCTAAAATTAAGATAAATGACAAAAAGACTACTTTTTTTCACGTTAACCTGTATTTTGCTGGCTTCCTGCCAGTCCTACAAGAAAGTACCCTACTTGCAAGACCCGGGAGAGGCGCAACGTGCCGTTGCAGAGGCCAAGCTCTATGATGCCCGCATCCTGCCGAAGGATCTGCTCACCATCGTTGTATCGTGCAGCGATCCGGAATTGGCAGAACCGTTCAACCTGACCGTATCCACCCCTGTCAGCAATACACAAAAAAGCCTGACCAGCCAACCGGCCCTTCAACAATATCTGGTCGACAACCGGGGCAACATCGACTTCCCCGTGTTGGGCACCCTCCATATCGGCGGACTGACCAAAGGCGAAGCGGAAAGTCTGATCAGGGAAAAGCTGAAAGGATACATCAAAGAAGCCTCCATTGGGACGGTGCGGATGGCCAATTATAAGAGTTCCGTCGGAGGCGAAGTGAACAGGCCGGGCACGTTTACCATCAGCAACGAAAAGGTCAACCTCTTCGAAGCCCTTGCCATGGCAGGCGACATGACCGTGTACGGACTGCGCGACAATGTCCGCCTGATCCGCGAGGACGCCGACGGACACCAGCACATCATCACGCTGAACATGAACCGGGCAGACATCATCCAATCGCCCTACTACTATCTGCAACAGAACGACATCCTCTATGTCACCCCCAATAAGACCAAGGCAAAGACAGCCGACATCAGCGCCAGCACCACCATCTGGTTCTCCGTGGTAAGCACGCTCGTGTCGCTTGCCAGTTTAATTATCACCATCGCCAAATAAAGAAACCCCGACAATGAAAGAAGACTTATACGACGATCTATACGAAGAGAAAGAAGAAAAAATAGACTTCCATGCCCTCCTGTTCCGCTACGTCATCCGGTGGCCCTGGTTTGTAGCCTCGGTCATCATCTGCCTGGCAGGAGCATGGCTACACCTCCGGCAGACCACTCCGGTCTACAACATCTCGGCCTCAGTCATCATCAAGGACGATAAGAAAGGGGGCAACAGTGGCGGAAATCTCGCCGCGCTCGAGGGCCTGGGGCTGGTCAACTCGGTATCGAACATCGACAACGAGATTGAAATACTACGTTCCAAAACGCTGGTCAAGCATGTGATCAGCGAGCTGAACCTCTACACCACCTACTCCGTCAAAGGCAGTTTCAACGAAGTAGAGCTTTATAAAAGTTCGCCGGTACTGGTGGGGCTCACCCCGCAAGAAGCAGACAGGCTGCCGGGTCCGGCCGTATTCGAACTCACCCTGTCGCCCGGCAACCGGCTCGACGTGAAAGCCACCGTCGGGGAAACCTCCTACAACAAAAAATTCTCCAAACTGCCGGGCCTGCTCGTCACTCCGGCCGGAACGTTCACCTTCACCCTTGCCGGCGACTCCGCCGGAGTAAGTGAACCGCAGACACTCACCGCCGTTGTAAGCAACCCCATGCAGACGGCAAAGAGGTATGCGGCGGCGCTCAGCGTAGAGCCTACCTCCAAAACCACCTCCATCGTCATCGTCTCGCTCAAAAACACCAACAAGCGTCGGGGCGAGGACTTCATCAACCGGCTGATCGAAGTCTACAACCGGAACACCAACAACGACAAAAACAAAGTGGCGGAGAAAACGGAAGAGTTCATCGCCGGACGTATCCGCATCATCAACGACGAATTGTTCAGTACCGAGAAGGAGCTGGAAACCTTCAAACGGGATGCCGGACTGACGGACCTTGCCAGCGATGCCCAACTGGCTGTGAGCGAAAATTCCGCCTACGAGAAACAACGGGTCGAAAACGGCACCCAGCTCAACCTCGTACGCTACCTCGCCGAATATATCTCCGCCCCGGACAAGATCAACGCCGTGCTGCCCGTCAACGTCGGCCTGACCGACCAGTCACTCTCCTCCCTGATCGGGCAATACAACGAAATGGTGCTTCAGCGCAACCGCCTGCTACGCAACTCCTCGGAAAGCAACCCGGTGATCGTGAATCTGGATAGCGGCATCCGTGCCATGCGCGAAAACATCCTGACCACCATCCACAGCGTTCAGAAAGGATTGCTGATCACCAAGGCCGACCTCGACCGTCAGGCCAGCAAGTTCAACCGCCGCATCAGCAATGCGCCCGCGCAGGAACGCCAGTTCGTCAGCATCTCCCGGCAGCAGGAGATCAAAGCCGGACTCTACCTGATGCTGTTGCAGAAACGGGAAGAAAACTCCATCGCACTGGCCGCCACTGCCAACAACGCCAAGATCGTAGACGAGGCCATGGCGGACAACGGTCCCGTTTCTCCCAAGACCAAAACGATCTATATGATAGCCCTCGTCATGGGGATGGGCATCCCCGTAGCCATCATCTACGTCATGGGGCTGCTCCAGTTCCGGATAGAAGGACGGGCCGATGTGGAAAAGCTGACCTCCGCCCCCATCATCGGAGACATCCCCCTGGCCGAAGAGGGTAACGGGAAAGCGGGAGGCATCGCTGTCCGCGAAAACGAAAACAGCCTGATGGCGGAAACCTTCCGGGGCATCCGCACCAACCTGCAGTTTATGCTGGGCGAAGAGAATAAAGTCATCCTGGTCACCTCTACCATCAGCGGCGAAGGAAAAACATTTGTAGCCACCAACCTCGCCATCAGCCTCTCGCTGCTGGGCAAAAAAGTAGTCATCGTAGGGCTCGACATCCGCAAGCCGGGACTCAACAAGGTCTTCAACCTCTCGCAGAAAGAAAAAGGAATCACCCAGTTCCTGGCCGGCCCGCAGACCACCGACCTGATGTCTATGGTGCAGCCCTCCGGGATATCCCACACCCTGAGCATCCTCCCCGGCGGAACCGTACCGCCCAACCCGACCGAACTGCTGGCACGCCAGGCATTGGTGGAAGCCATCGATATCCTGAAAAAGCACTTCGACTATATCGTGCTCGACACCGCTCCCATCGGAATGGTGACCGACACACAGATCATCGCACGGGTGGCCGACCTCTCGGTTTATGTCTGCCGCGCCGACTATACCCACAAAGCCGACTATACCCTGCTCGAAGATCTCCGCCTGGGCAACAAGCTCCCCAACCTGTGTACCGTAATCAACGGCTTGGACATGAAAAAGCGGAAATACGGCTATTACTATGGATACGGAAAATACGGCCGCTATTACGGATACGGAAAGAAGTACGGTTATGGCTACGGCTACGGACAAAAGCATAATTAGAAAAGCATCTCTATGATTTTATAAAATATAATGAATTAATTATTTGTTACACTTATTCCATGAAAAGCAAATCGCCAAAAGAGTTAATTTAATTAACCCTTTTGGCGATTCATAATCAATTCTAAAACATCAATGTAATTTTTTATCTTCAATCACATTAAAACACGGACACTGCTTTATCCATTCCTCGGGCTCGATCTCCCCATTGGCGTTCAGGTCCGGACTCAGATCCCGGTGGCCACACACACGGCTGCCGGGATACTGTTTCAATAACGTTTTCACCAACACCCGCATCGAATGTACCTGCCACTCCGTCCGGGTATCCTTGGGACGGCCCCTCGCGTCCAGCCCGCCTTCATAACAGATACCGATACTCGTCGCATTGTGCCCCTTGGCATGCGCCCCGATCTTCTCCACCGGACGGGTAGACACAATCCGCCCGTCCTTCCGGATATAGAAGTGGTATCCCGGCCCGTTGAATCCCCGCCTGCGATGGCAGACATCCAGATCGAACTCCGTAAAACACCGGTCTTCTCTCGTTGCCGAGCAATGAATCACAATCAAATCGATTTTCCTCATACTTCCCCCTTCATTTTTCGACATTCCTCCCACTGAGAAACATCAGGAATGCAATCACCCATTCCAAGATTCTTTGTAACTTCTTCATCGTTGTTTTGCTATATTAAGTTGTTTTACGTTTACACCACAGAGGACACAGAGCAACACAGAGTCTTTATTTTCAAGCTGATATAGAATCTTAATTCCCGGGACTATAGTATAGAGAATTTTAATTTCCGGATTTACAGAAAGGTCGTTGAAATTCCTCCTCTGTGAGACTCTGTGTCACTCTGTGGTCGGGTCATGCTGTCGGGTCATCCACAATATCCCCGTCCCCGCCGCCATCGCCTTTCTGCGCCGCCCGCGTACTCACCTTACTGAAATTGAGCGTCTTCATCGCATCCGCCAGCACAGGCCCCGGACGGAAGTTCACTCTCGCCTTGCTGATATTCGCCGCTTTGAAATCCTCCGCCTTCTCCGCTCCCCTGCTTCGCAGGCCCACCTGGAAGGTGCCGATATTCCCCAGCCTGACAATCTCTCCCCTCGACAGGCCATCCACCATTTCATCCTCCAGCGCCTTCAGCACTGCCACGACATCCGCCGAATGTACCGTACAGGCCTTTTCCACCCGGGTCGAGATCTCGTCCAGCCCCACATCGCCGCTGGCCTGTGCCTGGGCATAATACTTGGCGGGATCATCCTTCTTCAGCATGTTCTTGCGCGCCACTACCGAATACGTAACTTCTTTACTCATAATCGTACTTTCTTTTTAGAGTTAAACATCTGTTTTTCAATCATATTTCAAAGATACGACACCCCCGATGCTCCAATGACAAAGGAAGAGGACCGATGACAAAGTTTGAGGAAAAAAGAATATAAAAACACACTGCATTCCGGATATTTTTTCGTACATTTACAGTATGTAACAATCAGATAATCAAAGCCATGAATCAAAGAAAAGAAGAAGACACAACCGAAGCCGATTTCATCATCCGCTCGTACACCAAAGCCGAACTTGCACAGCTTTACTGCCCGGGACTCGCCCCCGTGCTCGCCCTGCAGAAACTCTACCGCTGGATGCGTAAAAACACCGCCCTGACACAGGCACTGTCCGATGTCAATTACAACAAATACCGCCACAGCTTCCTTAAACGGGAAGTCCGGCTGATCGTGTATTACCTGGGAGAACCTTGAATTCACCACAGAGGGACACAGAGTCTCACAGAGTTTTTTTCTATAAGCATATCCCATGCTCACATAGATTCTCTGTGAGACTCTGTGTCCTCTGTGGTGAAAAACACGAAAAAGACTTAGACGTTTCCCTCGAAACATCCAAGTCTTTTCCTCTAAACTCTTAAGTCTTTTCGGAAAAGGCTTAAGAGTTTTTTCATACAAAGACAGACACCCTTCCACCCTCTTTTTGGGTCCAAAGGTCCAAGGTCCATTCTATGGGATGCCCGCTCCCCAGCTCCGAGTCGTCTTTCGATACACATCTCCCTCTTTTACAACGAGTTTAAGCTCGACCGTCTTCCTGAAAAGCCGTTTGGCAGTGGTTTTAGGAATCCCCATCTCCACAGCCTTATCCACCACTTGAGTAAAAGTAAAAGTTCCTGAAAGAACCTGCAACACCGGACGCAATCTGAAATAAGGTTTTAAAGGCTTCGGCTTACTCTCGCTTTTCTGCATACAGGTAGACAGCAGCAAACTATGTTCCAGCAACACATCCGTCATCAACATAGCGGTATGGAAATCTTCGTCAGAACATGCATATTCGGGCATCGCCCAAGCACACTCCCCCTTCCGCAGCGCCGTAAGCACACAGGCTATCCGGCTCGCCATCAACCCGTGTCGGAGCACGATCGCACCTGGTGAGTCATCCCGCTCGTTCACCACCTCAGACAAGTGAGAAGCAAACCGCAATGTATGTTCCTCCCATTGCCCAGGAGTAAACGTTACCTCGGTAGGAGACTGAAGCAGAAACTGATGTAACTCGAGCAGGCGGGCACTCAGGCGGGCAAAAACCGCACGATGATCTTCGCACCCTGCCCGCGGAGCAGCCGAACGCCACTCCCAGGCACTCTGCCCCGTATATATCAGAAAACGACTGTACAGCCCATTTTCCAACGAAGGAATAAAACGCACCAACTGATTGGGAGTGCCAGCCAGACACAAAGCCAGACGCGGATGACGAGCCACCACCTGGCGCCCATTCACCTTGAAATCAGCCGATACCACTTCGTGCTGAAAAGCAGCCCGGAATACATCATCGTGCTTTCCGCACTCATTCCGGATAGCACCCGACACCATGTCCAGCTCCGTAGCATTGATGCAGCACCCCAGTTTTCCACTCTCTTCCAAAGCGCTAATGATCAAGCTCTTCGACACATTGGGCGAAAGCATCAACAACTTTCTCAACGGCTCCCGGGGACGCAACGCAAAGTCCGGCGAACGCTTCTCCGCTTGCGCCTTCTTCTGCTCCAGCTCCCATTCGAAAAACGCTTTATCGTACACCAGACGCACCTCATCATTCTGTTTCTCATAAAACTTATGAATCTCGGCAGGCAGCATTCCGGCAAGCCCCACCACTCCCTTTCCGCCCCCGGCATGAGCTATCACCATATAGTACAGATGCGGAGAATAATACATTTGGTCGTACAAAAGACGCACCTCGGGCAGGCACGCACTGATATTGACAATCATGGCTGCCAGCAACATGTCCCGCTCACGAGGACTTCCCGCCACCCTTACCCCTTCGGCCAGCAAGGCAGGCAGATGCTCAAACACCTCGTCGGGAAAATAAGGTGCACTCCGCCGAAATCCTTCACTTTTTCCGAACAAGATATCCTCCAAATCCTCTTCTTCCTCCTCCTCGGGCATCCCATAGAATGGACCTTGGACCTTTGGACCCAAATCAGTCGCCATAGCGTCCGCCCTCCTGGCAGAAACATACTGATAACCAGACGATAATGTTTTCTCTATTTCTCCGCTCCCGAAATCAGCCTGCGCGTATTTCTCAACCACTGCTTTTTGCAACAGCCGCATTTCTTCCGGCGAAAAACCTTTATACCGGGCAACACGTCCCAGCTTCAGCACAAACGCATGGCGCCCTCCCGCCACAAACGGATTCCGGGCATCAAAATCATTCAGGAAAACCTGCATAAAGCCATTCCCCGCTTCGGGAGCAACGCCCGCCGGACAAGCCTTGCCCACCGACGGCTCGGAACACTCCCCTTCCGCCTGCAACAGCCCGTCCACCTGCTCCCGCCACGGAAACACCCCGGCACCGGGATTATAGTACGCCTCCGGATCATACGAAGCGTAGCACGCCCGTCCCAGATCGCGGCACGACATATCGCAAGGATGCCCCAGCACCCGTTCCAACTCACGGGCAACGACAGGATAAGCTACCGCATACTGCCCGGCATTCTCGGCATCGATGCGCACAATCAGCTTCAACCCTTCACCCGAGATACTGACAAAAGCCCCCACCACATAAGGCAGCGCCCCGGCCTTCTCCTTCATCCCGGCCAACATCTCGAGGCAATGATCAAAGTCGAACAGCGCCAGTCCGTTCAGCTCGGTCACCTGGTTCGCCGCATGTCCGCCCCGGCACTTGCCGGCCACTACCACCGCATTCAGAGCCCCTTTCAGCCTTTTGCCCTCCTCGGTCATGCCCGTCCGCATCCACCGCCGGTACGACTCGGCAAGCACCTTCCAGCGTGCTCCCCTGAGGTCATTATGAAACTCTTCCAGCGAAATCTCTTCCGCTTTCTTTTCCCACACATGGAGGAAAAAGGAAATTTTAAACTCTCTCTTTTTCATTGAGTATTAAATTTTAATGTTTTTAATCCCGATCCGCCGCCAAGCGCACAAAGCAAACCCCTTGCCACTGCGCATCCTCTGCAATGAACCATGATGCAAAAGAACAACAAACTTTTTACACTTCCGAATGTTAAAACCGCCGTAAAAGTCCCTTCGGAAAGCCTCCACACCCACCCGCACCCCACTTTCGCCATCCGTTTCCCGGTTCTTTTTAACACCCGGATTTATTTTCTCACCTCCTGTTTCCGCTCCTGATCCTTCACCGTATTGTTCAGGAAGCGGCACAACCGTTTCAACTCCCGCATCTCTTCTCTCGAAAGCGGTTTGGGAAGCTCACGCACCAGGGCAAACACCTGTCCGGACAACTCTTTAAGCAATTCGTTCGGACTCTTAAACTTGTCGTTTTTTTTCCATAATTATTAAAATTAAAAGATATGTTAATTATTAAAACTTACAAAAGTAACACCTAAAGATTAAAAATTCATTATTTTTTCTATTTTCATAAACAATTTGTTGTATTTAGTAAAATTATATCTATCTTTGCAGCAAAATCAAACGTAAGATTCGGTTTACCCCAGCAGGCAACTGTGACAGGTAACCGCGTAGCGTATCCGGGAGCGACCCTCCCTCCCCTTTCTCAAACCATACTCCCAATCAGACATGAAATCCTGGCTTGCCGCCTATGTCCGTCTCTATCACGAAAAGAAAACCCGTGACCGCCTGACGGCAATGGGCATCGAAAGTTTCCTCCCCGTGCAGGAAGAAATCCATCAATGGAGCGACCGCCGCAAAAAGATCGAGCGCGTAGTCATCCCGATGATGATCTTCGTACACGTCGACCCGGCAGAACGTGCCGAAGTGTTGACCCTTTCGTCCGTCAGCCGCTACATGGTGTTACGCGGACAAAGCACCCCCGCCGTCATCCCCGACGAGCAGATGGAGCGCTTCCGCTTCATGCTCGACTACTCCGAAGAAGCCATCGAAGTGTGCTCCTCCCCCCTCGCCCCCGGCGAACAGGTGCGAGTCATCAAAGGCCCCCTCGCCGGACTGGAAGGCGAGCTGGTGACCATCGACGGCAAAAGCAAGGTGGCGGTAAGGCTGGATATGCTGGGCTGCGCCCATGTGGATATGCCGGTGGGGTTCGTGGAGAGAGTGGGAAAGATGGAGGCGGTGAGATGAAGGATATGAATAGATAAAAGAAACGATAAGATACAATAAGCCACACCATAAAACGATCTATGAGTTCTACCGCCAACCGTGTCGTAAAAAACACAGGATTCCTTTATGCCCAGATGGGTATTACCATGTTTATCTCGCTATACACCACTCGCGTAATACTCAATGCATTGGGAGCCATTGACTTTGGAATATTCAACATAATCGGAGGTGCAATAAGTATGCTTGGTTTTCTGAATGCAGCTATGGCCAGCGCCACACAACGCTTCATGTCTTATTCAGAAGGTAGTGGAGATACAAAAATTAAAAAGAAAATCTTCAATACCAGTTTAATTTTACATTTAATAATAGCCACTATAGCATCCGTTCTATTGATAATTGGGGGGTACTTTTTTTTTAATGGCATTTTAAACATTCCGACCGACCGCATTTCAGCCGCTCAAGTTGTATACGGCAGTCTAATAGCCAGCACGTTTTTTACTATAATCACCGTACCTTATGATGCGGTGATAAATGCACACGAAAACATGAAATACTATGCCATAATCAGTATTATCGGCTCATTACTAAAACTTCTTATCGCCATCATCATCATTTACACACTACAAGATAAACTAATTGTCTACGCCCTGCTGACCACAGGGGTTTCTGTTTTTATGTTGATCATCATGCAGACTTATTGCCATCATAAATACACGGAATGTGCATTCACTCCTCGAAAGTACTTTAGCCCCTCACTAATGAAAAGTATGACTGCTTTCGCCGGATGGAACTTGATAGGGGTAACCAGCAGCATGATTTCTCAATATGGATTAGGTATTGTACTAAACAATTTCTGGGGGGCACTTTTAAACACAGCCCAAGGCATCGCCAACCAAATCTCCGGACAATTAATGGTATTCTCTAATACAATGCTAAAAGCCTTGAACCCAGTTATCGCTAAGAGTGAAGGAAGTGGAAACAGAGCCCTGATGCTCAGAGCAAGCATGACAGGCAGCAAGTTTGCTTACATTATTTTAGCAGTATTCGCTATTCCTTTCATCATAGAAACTCCTTATATTCTAAAAATTTGGCTGAAATCAACACCTGAATGGACAATTGTATTCTGTCGCCTTCAACTGTTAAGAAGCTTGATAGAACAACTAACCATAACGTTGGGAAGTAGCATTGCAGCACAAGGAGAAATTAAGGGCTATTCACTGGTAAGAAGCATATTAGGGTTACTGCCGATTATACTTTCTGCCCTATTATTTCATTTTCATTATCCACCTTATTATATGTATATAGCTTGGATACTTTGCAATGGCATCATAGGAGGTCTTTTTTCTATTTATTTTTTCCATAAGAAATGTAATGCCAACTACGCAACTTACACACGCGAAGTACTATTGCCCTGCCTATTATTCACAGTTATCATTGTGGGTTCAGGAATATTGCCCAGTTATTTCCTGACAGAAGGAATCGTTAGATTGGGAATCACCCTAACTACAACGATCTTATTCAGTTTGGTCACTTTATGGTGTCTTGTTCTCAACAACGAAGAAAAAAAAACCACCCAAGAGTTGATATTAATAATAAAGAACAGAATTACACACAACAATTAAAAAAAAGATGCATATCCCTTTTGAATACTTATTAAAGGCTTTGCGCAAAACATATACCATGTTATATCCAGCCGCTCCAATAAATACCTGTTATATAGAGACATCCCCTAAAAGATCTTCTCAAATGATATATAATCTTTTATCGGATGATCGCCCTTGCATGATTGCGCGATTCGGTGGATTCGAGTTAAGCGTAACAGCAAATTATATAGGAGTTAAGAGTAAACGAAAGGACATTATTTCATACATTAGAGGAAAAACACCTGATCTATGGTGGAATACGAAAACATGGCAGTATCTAAACAATAATGCCGGATTCTTCCCATTGACCTTGACTGAAATTGAAAGATTTTGCGAACTTATGCTAAAAAGTGCAGCGCAAGTAGATATACTCGGGAGTTGGCAAGATAATGAACAATTTATCAACTTCGCTCCCGATATGAAAAGAGTCAAATTGATGCTGTTAGAGCCCTTTTGGAACGCATCTCCCTGGACTAAGGCCTTGGAAGGGAAAAAAGTGCTGGTAGTACACCCCTTTGCACGTTCCATTGAAAAACAATATAACGAACAGCGCAACCTCCTTTTTGATAATCCGGATATACTACCTTTATTTGAATTATCAACTATCGAAGCAGTTCAAAGTATAGGAGGACAAGCCCCAGGATTCAACAGCTGGTTCGAAGCATTGGCTCACATGCAAAAACAGATAGACCACATCAACTTCGATATTTGTTTATTAGGATGTGGAGCATACGGTTTTCCACTTGCTGCTTATGTTAAGTCGAAAGGGAAAAAAGCCGTTCATTTAGGTGGCGCACTTCAACTACTTTTCGGTATCCGAGGAAAGCGTTGGGAAAACCCAGACTATGGAGTAAAAGCCTGGAATATCCCATACGGAAGTTACTTATCTTTAATGAATGAACACTGGATACGTCCTAAGAAAAATGACATTCCACTAAATGCGAACCAAGTGGAAGACGCATGCTATTGGTAAAAAAAACATTATGAAAAAAATACTTATTCAAGTACTGTCTTTTATAACAGTCAAATACTGGTCCAAATTAAAAGGTATTCATATACATGACAGTGTAATAATCTTCGGACATTTCTCCAATAGCTCAGCAAGTAATCAAATTGATATACGACACTCCATCCTAAAAAGGACAAGTATAGAAGTCAACGGTAATAACAACAAAATAAATCTCCAAGGTCCATTTTCAGCGACAAAAATTAAAGTCATCGGCAACAATAATCAAATTAACATACAGAAAATCAATGGAATCACTCTATCAGAGATTATTATCCGAGGAGAGAATTGTAATATCTCAATAGAGAGATACAGTAGATTTGGTAGTTATTTGAAACTAATATGTATGGGAAAATCAAACTCCATATCAATCGGTGAAGATTGTATGCTCGCCGATCATGTTGAACTTTGGAATACTGATTCACACCCCATTTATAACGATCAAGGCGAAATTATAAATCCATCTCGCCCTATAATTATAGGTAACCACGTATGGATCGGAAAAGATAGTAGAGTAACCAAAGGAGTTAACATAGGTAATAACGCAATCATAGGCTTCAATTCTTTAGTTACAAAAAATATAAAATCAAACACTTTAAATGCAGGATCACCAACAAGACAAATTCGGGAAGGAGTGAATTGGGATCAAAGATTTATAACTATATAAAAAAATGACAGCCAAAGAGTTCATACGAAAAACCAAGAAGCATATCTGGAATCAAATCATGCGGCAAGCTAAAAGCCACAATATCTATCCATATATTTACCGTTCCTATTGGCATTATCTATTTCATCCAAGACACCAAACAGAATGTCTTCCCAATGATAAATCATATTACACGGCAAGGCCCAACCCAGATGCAGGAATCGGTCATCAAATGGCTAACTGGATAGCGGGTTATTGGTACGCTCAGCAATTCAACCTAAATTTCGCACATCTGCCCTTCAGCAATCCTATTTGGGAAGAGTTTCTGGGATTTGGTGAAGGAGAACCTTCTATACAAGATTTAAAACGTAAAGGATATCAAGTCCGTAAGCTTCCTCTGTTCAACAGTGAAAAGGGCACGGAGGTCAATTTAAACAAAAAAATAATACAATCTTATCAAAACAAGAAAATAGTATTCGTTGCCGAACAAGATCAATTCTACATGGAACAATATGGGATCATGCCAGTACTGAAGAAAAAATTTTATTCGGCCCCGGCCCGTAAGAAAGACCAACTTATTTATCAGAGAGAGAATTTCAACATTGCCATTCATGTACGTCGAGGAGATATCCTATCAGACGTAGACAATCCCAACTTAAACATGAGATTCTTGAGTAATGATTATTTTGACAAAGTATTAAAACAAACAGTGGATAACTTATATACGGATCGCCCTATCCACATTTATTTTTTCTCTCAAGGAAAGCCCGAAGATTATACAGAATTTTTCAAATATTCCAATTTACATTGGTGTTTGCACATGGGAGCTCAAGAATCCTTTCTACATATGGTATATGCAGACTTATTAATAACCAGCAAAAGTTCTTTTTCGTATAAGCCAGCCTTATTAAATAATGGGATTAAGATTTGTCCACGCATCTTTTGGCACGGATATCCTTTATCCCCAGATTGGATTTTAGTAGAGAATGACGGTTCTTTTGACACCAAACAATTAAATAGTTTACAATTTTGATACGCATACGATCTACTTCTCCCCAAAGTTCCACACTCCTTGCTACAGTACAGTATATTTTGATATACTGTGCACTCTCTTTGGGTGGAATGGCATTACCCATATATATAGGAGCAGACCTATTTTTGGTATCCATACTGATTAGTTGCTCTATCTATCTGTTTTTTATCAAAAAAGAAGAATTCATAGGAACAACTTTTTCATACTTCATAGGAGCGCTTTCGATCTCCTTATTACTGCCAATACTTTTCTCTGACCTTAGTTTAGGAACCTCACTCAGAATCATTTGTATACTATTACTTATCTATACAACTATTCACATTGATAAAAGACATGTATTACAGCGTTTCTTACAAATAGCCTATCTATTAGCAGCCATCAGCATCATTCTATTTTTTCTTACATATATATGGGGATTCAATGTTGTCAGTCCTCTTTTTCCCTATTTGTTACCTTCATACTCGGAAGGCATGCTTTATAGCTATACCAGCCCAGTGTATAATTTTGTATTTCTCCACTCAGATAGAAATTGTGGCCCATTCGGTGAACCTGGCCAATTCCAATGTATGTTAACTGTCGCTCTATATTTTTCTTTATTTCATTCCAGATTGATAGCGAAAAACAGACAAAAAAAATATATAGCGATTCTTACCATTGCTCTATTAACAACACTTTCAACCAGCGGATACATCGCGTTCATCTTCATTATAGGTTGTTATCTGTTACATCCCCAAAATTATAAAAATAAAAAGATAAAAAGATATTTCCTAACAGGACTTTGCGGTGTCATTTTATTTTTGACAGTCACTCCATTAGGACACAATTTTATAGAGAAAGCTGTTTATGATAAGATATTTAATACAGAAAAGCATAACATTGACTTCACACAAGGAACAGGAGGAGCCAGAACCAAAAGCATAACAGAAGTCATCGAACTAATAGAAAAAGAGCCTTTTTCCCTGGCTGGTCTGGGATATGATAGAATGAAAAGCCTAAATTTAGAAGGATGTGCAGGCATTTTAAGCCTCCTTATAGCCATAGGTATCTTTCCATTTAGTATTCTATTTGGTTTCAGTTTTTGGTGTATATACCATAAAAGCCAAAGCAAATGGGATATCCTTATCAGAATACTGCTTATAATTAATATGGGATTAGGACAGCCTAATATTATGAATCCAGCACTCTTTTTTATGGTATTCTATAGCTACCTATGTCTCAAAAGCAATTCTGTTCCCTTAAAAAAACAAACAATTCAGGAATCTGAAATTAAGGAAACAAATGAAATATATCTTTCAAATAATTAACACATAAACTTTTCAAAAATGAAAATTCTCCATGTATTAAATGAATTAAAATTTTCAGGAGCTGAAATCATGTATGTAGACGCAGCATCTATTTTCCAAACACTTGGAGGAGAATTATCTGTTGTTGCAACAGGAAATGAACAAGGAGAATATTCACCTTACTTTGAAAGAAAAGGATATACTGTTTATCATAAGCCATATCCTGACTCCGGAATCATTCAGAAATGGATATATCGACATCACTTTATAAAATTCCTAAAACAAAACCAATTTGACATAGTACATATCCATCGGGCTAATATTCGGTGGAGCATATCGTATTGTGCCTGGATAGCAGGATGCAAGCCTATATATACATTCCACAACGTTTTTAAATCAAATTGGTATTCATACCCACTCCATTGGTGGAATCGTTGGTCAGCAAAACATTTGCTGGGATGTACTTTTCAAACCATTAGTGATTCTGTATTCACTAATGAACTCAATCACTACCACAACCTAACAACTCTTATTTATAATTGGTATGGTAGTAACCGTTTTTTTCCAGCCAAAGAAAGAGAAAAAGAAGAAATCAGAAAACAATAGGATATTGCCCCAAATGCTGTGGTCTTGATATCCGTAGGTGGATGCAGTACCATCAAACGGCATACAGACATCATTAAGGCATTGCCCGAAATAATCCAAAAACATCCTGATACAGTTTATTTACATTTAGGAAATGGCAAATCATTAGAAGAAGAAATAAAGTTGGCACAGCAATTACATGTATCATCCTACATTCGCTTTTGTGGTAACCAGACTAATGTTAGAAAATACTTAATAGCATCTGATATCTATTTAATGCCCAGTATGCACGAAGGTATTCCTATTACAACTATTGAGTGTTTGGCATGTGGTATACCGACTATCCTCTATGATGTACCAGGATTACATGACTTCAACCAAGAAGAAGAATGTTCCATATTAATAAAAGAAGATTATCATTTATTGGCGCAAACAGTATTGTCTCTGTTTAACGATCCAGCGAAGCAGCAAAGGGTAACGGATAACGGACTGAAATTAGTGCACCGAAAATATGATATGCAAACCAACGCTACAGAAATATTCAAACTCTACACAAAAAGAAAATGAAATCAATAGCGGTTCTACTCACCGTTTTTAACCGGAAAGAGAAAACACTCCAATGCCTTGGCAATCTTTACAAACAACTCCCTATCCAAGGATATAGCGTTGACATCTATCTAACCAATGACGGATGCACAGACGGTACACCGGAAGCTATCGCACAAAAATTCCCCGAAGTAGAAATAATCCATTCGAAAGGAAATTTGTTTTGGAACCGGGGAATGTATACAGCTTGGAAAGAAGCAACCAAAAGAAAAGAATACGATTATTACCTATGGCTAAACGACGATACATTTATCTATCCAGATAGCATATCAAGATTACTAAACGATAGCATTTCAGTTAAAGATGAAGCAATCATTTGTGGAGCTACATGCTCTGAAAAAGATGGTAAACCCACTTATGGAGGTAGAAACAATAACGGCATTATCCCTCCAAATGGAAGTTTACAAATATGCCAACATTTTAATGGCAATGTCGTTCTAATTCCCCGGTATGTTTACCAAAGAATCGGGAATCTGGACTATACTTATAGTCATGCTTTGGGAGATTTTGATTACGGGCTGAGAGCTGGGAAGCTAGGAATAAAATCCTATCAATCAAAAGAGTATATCGGTACTTGCGAACAACATAACAGTTTGGCCAAATGGTGTAATTCAAGTTATCCGTTAAAAGAAAGGATAAGGGTCTTTCACTCCCCCTTAGGAGGCCATCCTAAAGAAAACTTTTATTTTGAGAGAAAACATTATGGAGTCTTTCCGGCGTGTCTTCATTATTTCACTATACATTTAAGATTATTCATTCCACAAATTTGGGAAAAAAGAAAATAGTATGAATATAGCAGTAGTAGGTACAGGTTATGTCGGATTAGTATCCGGCACTTGCTTTGCGGAAATGGGAGTCAACGTGACTTGTGTAGACGTGAACAAAGAAAAGATAACAAGATTATTACAAGGACAAATCCCTATTTATGAGCCGGGTTTGGAGGAGATGGTACTCCGTAATCATCGGGAGGGTAGATTGAATTTCACCACAGATATTACAACATGCCTGGACAATGTGGATGTTGTTTTTAGTGCGGTGGGTACTCCCCCGGACGAAGATGGCAGTGCTGACCTGACCTATGTACTTGAAGTTGCCCGGACAGTGGGCCGGAATATGAAGAAGTACCTGATACTTGTTACCAAATCGACCGTACCCGTCGGTACTGCAAAGAAAGTCAAGGCAGCCATTCAGGAGGAACTGGATAAGAGAGGAGTAGAAATAGAATTTGATGTAGCTTCGAATCCGGAATTCCTGAAAGAAGGTGCCGCCATCAAAGACTTTATGAGCCCCGACCGAGTAGTGGTGGGCGTAGAATCAGAAAGAGCCAGAGAGCTTATGAGTAAACTCTACAAGCCATTTATGATGAATAATTATCGGATTATTTTTACAGATATTCCTTCGGCAGAAATGATAAAATATGCGGCAAACTCGATGCTGGCCACACGTATCAGTTTCATGAATGACATCGCAAACCTATGTGAGGTGGTGGGTGCGGATGTGAACATGGTGCGTAAAGGTATCGGAGCGGACAGCCGTATCGGAAGTAAATTCCTCTATCCGGGATGTGGATATGGAGGTAGTTGTTTCCCCAAGGATGTAAAGGCATTGATAAAAACGGCCGAAAAAAATGGCTACGAGATGAAAGTGCTGAAAGCTGTGGAAGAAGTAAACGAAAGGCAGAAAAGCATTTTATTCAGGAAGCTTTCAGCCTATTATGGAGGAGCTTTAAAGGGAAAAACCATTGCCATCTGGGGATTGGCTTTTAAACCGGAAACAGATGACATGCGTGAAGCTACGGCTTTGGTCACAATTGACGAATTACTCAAAGCAGGATGCAAGGTACGTGTATACGATCCGATAGCAATGGATGAATGCCATCGCCGTATAGGTGAGGCAGTAGAGTATGCCGCAGATATGTATGATGCGATTCTAAACGCAGACGCATTGCTGCTAATAACAGAATGGAAACAGTTCCGTCTGCCAAGCTGGGGGGTATTGCAGAAATCAATGAACAAAACACTAATCATTGACGGACGTAACATATATGATGCGCAAGAAATGAAGAATCTAGGATTTGAATACAGCTGCATCGGACGATGACTTTCAAAGAATGTAAATATCTGATAAAATCAGATTTAAATAGATTAACAAAAGTTAAATGGGGGGGGGGGGTAAAATACCTATTTTTCAACGCTTCTTTCCGCATCACTTTTTGGTTCAGAATAGGCAGCTATTTAGCCCGCCAAAAAGGGATACTCTTTAAACTATTATATGGAATAGTGTTTTTGATACATAAACACAATCAATATTTGACAGGAATCCAATTACCTATCGGAACTCAAATAGGAGAAGGTTTGTGTTTTGCACACTTTTCATGTATTGTTATCAACAGTACTGCTCTTATAGGAAAGAACTGTACTATATATCATGGAGTTACAATCGGCGGAGTTAGAGGTCCCAAAGGAGGTGCTCCCATCATTGGAGATAATGTAGTAATATCTTCTGGAGCAAAAATCATAGGAAAGGTTAGAATCGGAAATAATGTAATGATAGGTAGTGGAGCTATCGTTGTAAAGGATATCCCCGATAATGCAGTCGTTGTAGGAAATCCGGGAAAGGTTATTTCATACAATGGAAAAGATCATATACAATACTTTGTCAACTAAAATATACTATATAAAAATGAATATCATCAATAAGATTATAAGGAAACTATTCACACAGCAATCTGAAATTAAGAAATATAGAAACCTAGGAGTCAAAATTGGAAGTAACTGTAACTTTTATAGTGTTTTTATCGATAGATGTTTTAGCCATCTTATCACCATAGGTAATAATGTAACTATAACCCACTCTACACTTATAGCCCATGACGCTAGTACAAAAAGACCATTAGGATACAGTAAAGTTGGAAAAATAACGATAGGAGATGACGTATTTATCGGCCATGGCTCTATAATTTTAGGAAATACCTCCATAGGGAATAAAGTTATTATAGGAGCAGGAAGTGTTGTATGCAAAAATATTCCAGAAAATTCAGTGGTATGTGGAAATCCCATACGCATCATCTGTACCTATGATGAATACATAAAAAAGAATAAGACTTTATTGCAAAACAGTCCAGTTTCCAATATTTTATTCTCTCAAAAATCATCTAAAGACAAAGAAGAACAGGCAGGACTTCTCCTCAACAAATGGGGATACGACTTATAATCAATAAGATACCAATAAAATGAATACTCTTACAATTCCTAAAACGATACACTATTGCTGGTTTGGCAAAAATGATCTTCCTCCCTTAGTAAAGAAATGCATAAAATCATGGCACAAATACCTACCCGATTATGAGTTTAAATTATGGGACGAACAATCTTTTGATATTACTTCAAATAAATGGTGTCAAGAAGCGTACAAACAGAAAAAGTATGCATTTGTAGCTGACTATGTACGCCTCAAAGTTTTATATGAGCAAGGTGGCATTTATTTAGACACAGATATTCAATTATACAAAAGTTTGAATCCCTTTTTATCGAATGAAGCTTTTATGGGATTCGAAAGAGATGAAATATTATCTATGGGGGTCATGGGATTCAAAAAGAATAATAAAATCATTAAAGAGCTTTTAGACTATTATGATCAAGAGTTCAACCTTAATATTGTGAACAAGTTGGAGTCTAACGCCAATATAACAACTCAATTTCTATCAGAGAAATATGGTCTAAGCCGAAATAACGCCAAGCAAATAATAGAAAATATAAATATTTACCCTAAGACTTTCTTCAATCCAATGGACTATTTCGGAAATTGGGATAAATCTCCGGAAACGGTATGCGTTCACCTATACATGGGTTCTTGGTTACCGGAACAGGAACAGAAGAAATTAAAACGGCGCAAAACATTTATTTTTAAGCTAACAAAATATATATGGGACCGAAGTAAAAACAATCCATTATTTAAAAGAATAAGACTATACTTGAAAAACAAAAATATTATCTAAACAAAAATTAGTTACCCTACTGATCACTAAAATTCGAATGAAAAATATCCTGATAACATTTCTTTTCAAAGAAGGAGCCGGCCCAGTATTCACACTGGAAATGGCACGAGGGCTGGCATTGAACGGATGTAATATATATGTCATTTTATCTCATAAAATATCAAATAGAATAGATTGGGAAACAGAAAAACTCTTTAAAGAAGTATACTTTATTGATACAGGTACACGAAAAACAGCCATACAAGCAAGCTTTAAATTCTTTTTGAAGGAAAAATTTAAAATCAAATCGAAATATAAAAGTCTCCAATTTGATTACGCCATAAGCACTTTTTATCATCCATGGGCCAGTAGTGTTTTAAAGTGTGTAAAAGCCAAAAGAATAACAATTTGCCACGACCCAATACACCATTCTGGAGTAAAAATATTAGAAAAGATATTGACATTTCACTATATAAAATCCTCCGATGAAATCATTGTTCTAACTCGCAGTTTTATTCCATTGGTTTCCAAAAACTTTGGATTCTCAGAAAAACACATCCACTATATGCCACATGGGCGCATGAGTGAATATCGGAAAAAAGAAACGTTTCTTCCATCTGACCACAACTATATGAATGAGGAGACTATTAACTTTTTATTCTTTGGACGCATTGAAAAATACAAAGGAATACAGCTTTTAGCAAAAGCTTATAAAGAACTCGTCCAGACACCTCACCTTGATATAACCCTAACCATAGCAGGTAGTGGAAACTTTGCAGAATATATAGAAGAATTCAGAAATATCCCCAATGTAACGGTCATCAACAGGTATATACCGGATAACGAAATCGGTCAATATTTCAGCATACCCAACACGATCGTCGTACTTCCATATATTGACGCAAGCCAATCAGGAGTAATTCCGATAGCTTTGGAATATAACACGCCAATCATAGCAAGTGAAACGGGAGGACTAAAAGAACAATTAAATAATGGAGAGATAGGGATATTCTGCAAAGTGAACGATATCAACTCACTAAAAGAAAAAATGGCATGGTGCATACACAATCCGGGAAAACTTAAAGAAGAACGAAAAAAGATGGCGTCGTATTTACATGAATTAGACTGGGAAGTAATCACCCGAATAATAATCAATATTTAATCTTCAACAACTTTAACAAGTATATGAGAATAGGTTATATTCATTTAGATTATGGAGAATGGACTAACGGCACATACAATGCACAAGAAATAGGATTGGCCCAAGCATTTGAAAGTTTAGGTCACAAAGTATACATCTTTTATTGGCTAAACAAACATGATTCTAAGTGTTTCTCAGAGGTAAATCTCACCTCTAACATTAAAAAAATATACCTACCCTATCGTTTTAGGATAGCCCATCACGCCATAGTTGACCTTGATTTACTCAGGTCTTATAAATTAGACATTTTACATCTGCAAACAGACAATCTACTATATGTGCCTGAAGCAATATATTATTGCATCAAAAAAAATATAAAGTATTATTGTTATATTGGTACAATCAAAAGTAGCAACCCTAATCCTATTATAAGAAAAATATTAGATAGAATCACCCTTAGAAATATCAAAGCATTAAAAAGAAGTTGTGTCTTCGCAAAAACTCCGGCTATGGCAAAAGAATTAATAGCACTTGGAGTTAAAAATACAATAGTTGCTCCTGTAGGTCTGGATCAAACAGTAATTCCCAAGGAAGAAAAGAGTAAAAACGATTTAATAAGTGATTTAAAGATATCCCAAAACAAAACATACATTCTGTGTGTGTGCGCATTAAGACATGACAAACATCCATTCGATATATTTAAACTGGCAGAGTTGCTGGATGAAAAATTTTGCATTATTTATATAGGAGGAAACGGACCTTTGAGAGAGAACTTTATAAATAAGTTATCAGAGAAAGAAAGCTATAATAAAATAAAATATGTGGGGGCTATTCCCAATGCACTAATTCATTCGTACTATAGAATAGCAGATTATGTAGTAAACTTCAATCCTAATGAAATATTCGGAATGGCCATTTTGGAGGCAATGTATCATAATTGCAATGTTATAGCCATAAAAGCTCCTGGACCGGAATGTATTATAGAAAATAAGGTTTCAGGATTCATTGTTAATTCTGTAGAAGAAATGAGTAAGATCATTATCAATAGACAGAAGGTAGAAAATGCACGGCAAAGAGTCATGACTAACTTTACTTGGAAAAAGACTGCCTCAACAATTTTAGAGCAACTATAATTCTAACTTTTCGACAGCATGATTGTATTTCAAGTTATTTCATCTTTTGATCTCGGAGGTGCCGAAAGAGTAGCAATCAATATTACAAAATCCCCAAATCCAAACTTTAAATACCACCTGTTTGAAGTTGTAAAAGGGCACTCCGATTTCTCTACCTCTCTTAAAAAAGAGTTTAAAGAAAATGGTATACCATATCATTGCTCTCCTTTCAAAAACAAAAAAATAGCAATCTGTTTCTTTTGGATATGGTTCATCTGGTACTATATAAAATACTCTCCAAACATCATACACGCACACACGGAAACACCGGATCTCTCACTTTGGATATTTAGGAAAATAGCATGGCTTTGCTTTTGGATTAGCCCCAGCTACATAAGAACAATACACAATACAAAGCTATGGAATGAATGGGAAAAAATTGGGAATATAGTAGAAAAATATTATATAAAGCACCAGAGTAATATTGCAATCTCTACTTCCACGAGAGACTGCTATACTCGCTGTTACGGGAGAGAACAACCACCAATCATTTATAATGGTATAGATGAAATACCTCAAAAAAAGTTTCAAGTAATCAAACCAACTCAGATTAATATTTTATTTGCCGGAAGATTTGAATACCAAAAGGGAGTAGACCAAATGATTGCAGTAGTCAGTGCACTCAAGGATGATTCAAGATTTTACTTTCATGTGGTAGGGAGTGGATCTATGGAACCTAAAGTAATAACAGCTTTTAAAGGATTAACCAATGTAACAGTATATCAAAAAGTATTCGGACTAGCTCAGTACATCGGTTCATTTGATTACTTATTTATGCCTTCTAACCACGAAGGTCTAGCTCTTATGCCTATAGAAGCCAGCCTAGCATATACCCCCACAATCATAAATAACTGCCCTGGACTAAAAGATACACTACCGGAAGATTGGCCATTAAGTGTAAATAATAACTCCATTCCAGACTTTATTGAACTTATCTCCAAGAAACTGAATAAACAAAATTACGGGGAACTGGCAAAAAATGCCCATAGATTTGCTATCGAACGTTTTTCTTTAAATATGATGCAAAAGAAATATGAAGAACTCTACAGAAACCGGCAAAAGAAATAAAATACTTTTCATCATGCACATGCCTCCCCCGGTCCATGGTGCATCAATGATGGGAAAATATATCCATGACAGCAAACTGATCGACCAAACATTTGACTGCCGATATATCAATCTGACATTGGCAAAAGATTTATCGGATATTGGGAAAGGAGGTTTCTCTAAATTATGGAGTTTTCTGAAACAGATGAATCATATAGCATCTACAATTCACATGGAAAAACCCCAACTATGCTACGTAACCCCCAATACCAAAGGAGGTGCTTTCTACAAAGATTTTATAGTGGTGATGTTACTCAAAGCTATGGGACAAAACGTAATTGCGCATTATCATAATAAAGGAGTAGCGACACGGCAAGACAGGGTATTGGATAACTTTTTATACAACCATTTTTTTAAGAATCAAAAAGTTATATTGCTGGCAAAAGCTTTATACAAAGATATAGAGAAATATGTAGCCCGAAAAGATGTGTATATATGTCCGAATGGAATCCCGGAAAGTTATTCTCTACCGAAACCACCCTCTAAGAAACAAGAGTCTTTCAAGATACTCTTCTTATCGAATATGATGATAGAAAAAGGAGTATGGGACTTACTGGAGGCGTGCAGAATACTTAAAGAAAAAGAAAAGGCATTTCATTGTGACTTCGTCGGGAAATGGAGTGATGTCAGTTTTCAAACATTTCATGACAGAATACGGGAATATGGACTAGAAGATTACATAACAGCCCATGGTTCAAAATATGGAACTGAAAAAGAGAAGTATCTACGAGAAGCAGATTTATTTGTTTTCCCGACTTACTACAATAATGAATGTTTTCCTCTTGTCCTGCTTGAAGCAATGGAATATAGTTTACCATGTATCAGTACCAACGAAGGAGGAATCACTGACATCATAGAAGAAAGTAAAACTGGCTATATTGTTGAGAAACAAAATCCCAAAATTTTGGCTCAACAAATAGAATATTTATTAGATCATCCGGAATTGCGAAAACAAATGGGGCAAGCCGGAAAAAATAAGTTTCAAAAAGAGTTCACACTAGAAAAATTTGAAGAAAGAATGAAAATTATTTTAGAAGAAGTAATTTAGATTCAATAATAAGACATTATATCCGAATATCTTTTTTAATAAATACTTTCCTCTTTATCGGAAAAAGCATACCTTTGCAAAGAAATTCTTACCCCATAATTCCAAAGCCTGCTCTTCGTGACAGGTAGCAGCGTAGCGTACTTATAACTACCCATTCCATCTCAGAAACATGTTGAAGCTCAAAACAGTTTCACTCCTGAAGCACAGGAGCGACTTATCTATATTGCCCGAAGGTAAATTATTGATAAACACGATTAACGCCCATTCATATAATACGGCGCTGAAAGATGCTGAATTTGCAGAAGCCTTACTCAAAGGCGGAGCACTGATTCCTGACGGAGCAAGCATGGTATTGGCGTTTAGATGGCTCCGAAAAGAGAGCATAGAACGTACTGCCGGATGGGATCTCTTTGAATATGAAATGGAACGGCTGAACCGGAAAGGAGGTATTTGCTACTTTCTGGGAAGCAGCAAAAATACACTTAAATTGATCAAAGAAAAAGCTAAAACCGTATATCCGAATATTCGAATAGAGACTTACTCCCCACCCTACAAACCGGAATTTACAGAAGAAGAAAATCAAATGATGATAGATGCCATAAATGCGGTAAAGCCGGACTTATTATGGATAGGTATGACGGCTCCCAAACAAGAAAAATGGGCGTATACGCATCTGGATGCACTGGAGGTGAACGGACATATAGGAACCATCGGAGCGGTATTCGACTTCTTTGCGGGTACGGTGGAACGTGCTCCGGTCCAGTGGCAAGAGCACGGACTGGAATGGCTGTATCGCTTGATCAAAGAGCCTAGGCGCATGTGGCGCCGGTATATCATCGGGAATGCCTTGTTCCTGTGGAACATCACCAAAGAAAAATTCTCTATATAACATCAATCAATGAGGCTAAAAAAAGCAGTATTAACGGTCTGTGTAATGATGATAACATCAGGAATCAAGGCACAGTATACCATGGGGACAACAGGAATGATGAACATTCCGACCGCCGAGATGCAACAGACAGGTACCTTCATGATCGGCGGTAACTATTTGCCTGAAGAACTGAATCCTTTTAAATACAACTCCGGAAACTATTTCGTGAACATCACCTTCTTTTCATTCCTGGAATTGAATTACCGTTGCATCTTGCTGAAAAGTGACTACATGGCTAAAAAGCCTAAATTCAATCAGCAAGACAGATCGCTATCTGTAAGGCTCCGCCCGCTGAAAGAGGGTAAATACTGGCCGGCAATTGTCATTGGCAGTAACGATCCGTTCAAAGATAAAGGATACAATTATTTCGCATCCGTATATGGAGTGGCCACAAAAAGTTTCATGATAGGCGAACACCGGCTGGCAGCAACCGCAGGATATTATTATCCATTAAGTAAAGACAAGTATACCTTGCAGGACGGCATATTCGGCGGCCTCAGCTATACTCCCTCTTTTTGCAAGCCACTGTCCATCATGGCCGAATATGACTCCGACGGATTCAACGTAGGAGCAGCAGCCAAATTGTGGAAACATCTCTCACTGAATGTATTTACCCGGGAGTTTAAATGTATTTCCGGAGGGATACGATATGAATGTGTCTTAATCCATTAAGCTGTATGAAGAAACAATTGACAATAATAATCGGCCTGCTCCTCTCCTCCTCTATCACTGTCCATGCACAGGTCGCCCAAAAGCTCAGGGAGCTGGGTATGGAAAATATCCGGACCATTGAAACGGGAGGAACGACTGTTGCCGCCTTTGAGGACAATGTATACAGAGGAACCTACCGCGGAGTGGGAAAAGCAATCATCGCAGGAATGGAAGGGATGGGCAACGGCAACTTGGAACTGGTGGCACTGGACGGAAACGGTATTCCGCAACTCAGCATCAGCCTGCCGGATACGTTGATAGCGGGCTATAAATCCGGTGAGATTTCATTGAAAGAGGTGTACGAACGGATGGAGATGAGTTATGATACCGACCGCCCTATGGGACTATTGAAAGGAAGCACAGGGGTGATCAACCGCTCGGCATGGAAAGCGGACATCGTCCTGTATCCGGAAGTGTCACTGGAAAACTCCACTTTCGATAAACTGTATTCATACAGAGTCAATCTGTCGCCGGCTGTAGAAATGGACTTGTGGAAAGGAGCGAAAGCAACGGCACAGGTGGTCTTCCCCATCGCAACCAATATGAAGGGCGAATACAAAAAGATACGTCCGGGGGTAATGACGATTTCACAGGAAATAAGGTTCCGGAATAATTTTCTGGCCCGCATCGTGGCAGGCAACTTCACCGATCATCGGATCGGAGCACAGGCTGAAGTGAAATATCGTACCGGCAACGGACGGGTGGAGCTGGGAGCGCAGATAGGCACAACCGGATACTCGACCATCACGGACGACGGATGGTATATCGGTACCCGTCAACGAATCAATGCAGCCGTGAAAGGCTCGCTCTATGTACCGCAATTCAATACTCAACTCGACCTACAGGCCGGAAGATATTTGTATGGAGACTATGGGCTGAGAGGAGACTGCACACGCCACTTCGGAGAGTATGCCGTAGGAGTGTATGCCATGTATGTGGAAGGAGAAGTTAACGGAGGATTTCATTTTGCCATCCCCCTGCCCGGAAAGAAATGGAACCGGAATCATGCTGTCAGGATGAAGCCGGCTGAGTTTTTTGCCGCCGAATATAGCATGGTGTCGTGGGGCGAGTATGCTGATAGGAAAATGGGATATACCTATCAGACACGACCGGCAGAAAACCGGAGCAACGGATTCTTTCAGCCGGAATATATACGGCATTTCCTGATAAAAAGTATCGAAAAAGAGAGAAACAAAAAACAGTTTTAATATTTTCTTAATGACAAAAATGATTATGAAAAAGAGTGACTTATTTAAGATAGGTGTGTTGCTGATGGCAACGACCTTGGGAACAACCGGATGCTCTTTCGGAGAAGACGAGAAGAAACCGGAAATTGTAGTGGATCCTGCCGAAAAAACAATAGAATACTACATTGCAGGTAAAGTGACGGAAGGAACGACCGCGCTGTTCGGTGTAGAAGTGAAAGCCGGTGAAATAACGGCTACGACGGATGCGGAAGGGGCTTATAAACTGACAGTGGACAGCAAGAAGGTGTACACCGTGACATTCAGCAAAGAAGGGTATATGAGCATAGACAATGCAACGGCAACCATCGCAAACAATGCGGCAAACCGCAGTATGGTGAGTCTGAGTGTGAAATTAAGCAAGAAAGCTCCGGAAAAAGAAGTGAAGGCCGATGCGGAAGAAGAAGTGGTGGTAACCGATAAAGGAGACAGCAATATCTCTCAGGCAGAAGCAGCTGTAATTATTCCTCCCAAAGCCATAGAAACAACTACAACCGTAAGCGTGACTCCGTATGAAGAACCGGCTGCCGTGACAACAACCGTGACACCGGGAAATAATGTGGAGACTCCGGTAGCGATCGCAAACATCGAAGTGGAAACAGCCAAAGAGGTCACTCTGGCCAAACCGGTAACACTGGCAATCATAAACAAAGCTTCGGAACATACAACGTTTGAAAATGTGGAAGTGTACAATCAGAAAACAACCACAAGGGCCGGAGAAAACTGGAACAAAGTGGCAGATGCCATTTATGACTCGGAAACGAACAGCTATAAGTTCACATTGCCCGCAGGCGCATCACTGTCCGGAAAATATTCGATGCGCGTCAAGAGTAGCAAGACCACAGGAAAAGAACTGGTAGGCGAGACAAACAAGGAAGAGAAAAAAAGCAATGAAGGCAATATGACTGCCATTCCGGAATACAAAATCAACTTTGAGGCTACGGCCGGATGGGAATATACTGTCAGTCCGGAAAAGGCGCTGATGAATGCAGGCGTAGACGCTGCGGATGCCCAAGGCATGGCCACGACGATCAACAGTGCCATTGAAGCGCAGGAAGGAACGACGGGAACTTATAAAGTGGCTCACGAACTGATAGCGGGTATCAGCGGTAACCATATCCTTTATTACCTGAATCAGGCTAAATATTGCGAAAAGACATATACATTCAAAATCAGTGGCGGAAGAACAGTGACCATCACCCTGAAATTCTATACAGGAATGCAGATTACTTACACCAACGTGGAAGCAAGCCAGCACTCGGGAGGTAAGATTTAAAAGTTGTCCGATAAACACTAACTAAAAAATAAATAAATCATGAAGCTGAATAATATAAAAACAGGATTGCTGTTGGCCGGATTGCTGCTGCTATTCGGAAATGTAAAGGCACAGGATAATCCATTCAAACCGGAATGGTTTGTATCGGGAGGTATTAACGGGGTCACAGCTTTAAATGGTTCAGCAAACAACATATTGGGAGGGAAAGTCTCCGGCGGCGTGTGGTTAAATAAGATCATCGGTCTGCGCGTCGATGCAGAAGCCGGCAACGTATGGCTGAAAGGCGGATACAATGCCGTGACAGTTGGTGCCGGAGCGGATATCCTGGTGAACCTAATGAAGAATTATACCGACGAAGACAGAAAATTCCGGTTGAACGCCATTTTCGGATTAGGGTACAACTACTATTCGTTTGGTGATGATTATCCCAGACTGTCAAAGACGAATACCATGAGCGGTAACTTCTCTCTGCAAGCTGCTTTCAGGCTGAATTCGCATCTGAGCATCTTTGCTGAACCGGGAATCAAAATCAGTACCAAGTTCTATGACATCGAAAACAAAGATGATGTGTTTGCCGGCGGAATGATGACCGTAGGTGTGATATACAAATTCTAATAGCATAAAATTGACCACAGATTAACACAGATCATTCCACGAGACTAATCCGTGAAACGATCTGTGTAAACTCCGTGGTGAAATCAAAAAAACGGATTGACTACAATGAAATTAAGTAAATTCTTATCGAGCAGAACAGGAAAACGTTTCTATAACCTCTGTTATTGCTGGGGAGCCTGTCTGGTTATTTTGGGAGCCGTATTCAAAATCGCTCACATGCCTTATGATAATTTGTTTTTAATGATCGGATTATTTACGGAGGTATTCATCTTCTTCATCTCCGGATTTGACGAACCGGCAAGAGAGTACAAATGGGAAAGGGTGTTTCCGCTATTGAATGATAAAAACGCAAACATAAATCCCCATACAGGAGTATCGGATACACTGATGACAGAAAAGTACATACAGCAGCTGAAAAGACTGGAAAACAACGTGTGTAAACTCAATGAAACGTACGAAGCGCAAATAAAGGGAATGACGGAACATGCTAAGTCGTTGAACGAGATGAATTCGGAGGAACTGAAAAAGGAGACAGAAAAAATGGCAGCATACATAGAATTACTGAACAAGCAATATAGTCAGATGCTGAATGCCATGAATGTAAAAACCGGGAAATAAGACGAAGAGACATGGCTAAATATACATTGCCGCCAAGGCAAAAGATGATTAACCTGCTGTACGTGGTATTGATTGCTATGCTGGCCATCAATATATCGTCGGATGTCTTAGAGGGGTATGGACGAATGAACAACGACTACCTTCCACAAATAAAAAAGCTGGAAGAATATAACCGGACTTTACTGGAAAGAATTAACAGCCGAAATGATAAAGCGGCTTTATCTGCACAGAACATAGATGCGGCGGCAGGAAAACTAATGGATACACTGGAGGAACTGAAAGAAGATATCGCCCGGAAAGCGGACAAAGAGAAATATGAAGCCGGCAAGCTAAAAGCAAAAGATGACTTGAACGCTGTGCCGGAGGTATTTCTGTCGGTCACCGGGGGGAAAGGGAAAGCACTCAGGCTCTCACTGGATACATTCAAAGAAGACGCTTTATCGCTGATCAAGAATGATGCACACAGACAACTGGTAGGCACTTACCTCAATACGGAAAGTCCGGGTACCGGAATATCCTGGGAAAAGGAAACCTTCTCTTATCTTCCTGCCATCGGTGGAGTGACATTTATCAATAAAATGCAGGAAGAGGTGTTGATGTGCGTGAATGAAGTATATCGGTCACTGCTGTACGAAGAGGCAGAAGATGGAAAAGGCGGAGCTTTTGTATTCATCAATGAAGACCAGATGATAGTAAATAAAGATGGAACGGTGGACCTGCCTGTAGTACAGATCACACCCGCCTTAACAAGTATCTTGTATACCGACTATGAAAACCCGCTAAATATACTGACTGCGGGAATACCGTTCAACGAGGTGACATTCCGGATGACGAACGGAAAGATACTCAAAAGAGGAAACCATTGCATAGCCGTTCCCAACGAAAAAGCACAGACAGCGACAGTTACCGCCACACAGATAAAAAACGGGGTGGCAAGGCAACTGGCCGAATACCGGTATACCGTAAAGGCACTGCCCGATCCGACACCTTATATACTCTGCACGGATGAAAACGGGAGAACGGTGCAATACCGGGGAAATGTGCCCATTAACAAACGGCTGGTATCCAACATGACACAGCTGGGAGCTTCAATCAGCGATGGTCCGAAAGCCAACTACGAGATCAGCAGCTTTGAAATGGTATTGATCAAAGGAAGCAGTAAAGCGGTAACTTCAATACCCAACACCGGGAACAAATTCTCGGCCAGGCAAATGGAACTGATCAGACAATTGGAGAAAGGAGATAAATTCTATATCACTTCGATTGTTGTGACCGGTCCGGGAAACAAAAAGAAACAGATTGCATCAATCAATGTCGTATTAATATAACACAACCATGACAAATATATTGGGATTGAAACAAAACAGATGGATCGTTGGGGCAGTACTGCTGCTGACAACCTGTAACTTACAGGCACAGGAACAGCCAAACGCCAGGGAAAAGTTTGAAAGAGGAAATTGGTTTGTATCCGGTGCCCTGAATGGAGAATGGCTGACCAAGACAATCGGTAACGTATATGCAGGCGGCAAAATCTCCGGAGGTGTATATCTGACGCCTCTTTCGGGATTCAGAGCCACTGCAGAGATCGGTAAGAACCGGATAGGGAATGACACAGAAGCCACGCAACTCAGCGCAAACCTGGATTATATGTTGACTCTGATAGGAAACAATGGATTCAAAAGATTTAATCTGGCGGCTATTCTGGGTGCCGGTTTCAACTATTATGACTTTGGGGACAATGATCCGAAATATACAAGGGTCAACACTATTTCGGGTAACTTCTCGATTCAGGCTTCGTACAATGTAAACAGAAAATTCAGCATATTTATAGAACCGGGATTAAAGGTTTTACCCAAATACTACAGCAAAGAACTGAACAACAAAATTTATATGCAAAGCAACCTCACAATAGGACTTGCATATACTTTCAGAGATAAATATCGGAAGAGCGTGGACAACAGCATCCATCCCCTCTATCTACCGGAAGTGGATCTGCTGGAGATAAAGGAGAAAATAGGGATGCTCTGTGAAGAGGTAATGCAAATGAAGCAGGAATTAAAGGAACGCCGGAAAATAACAGACGGGCAAAACCTGATGATTGTTCCGCAAAAGGATGCACTCTCCATCGATATTATGTTCGACGAATTCAGCTCGTTCGTTAGCGAAGAGCAGGGACAGAAAATAGACGGAATTGGCGAATGGATGAAGAATAATAACGCAAGTATCCGGATCATTGCTTTCAGTGATAACCTGACCGACAAAAAAGCGGATCAGGAGCTGCGTAAACGTCGTTCGGAAGCCATCCGGAAGATATTGATAGAGAAATATCACATCTCTCCCGAACGCATTTCGGAAGCGACACCGGAAGCGATGGGATATGAAAACAAAACGGGATGTAATGCAATGATTGTATACATCCCTGAAAACAAATAATAATTACAATTCACACACACTAATCACATGACGATTGCTGTTGATTTTGATGGTACCATCGTAGAACACCGTTATCCGAAGATCGGAGAAGAAATTCCATTCGCAACAGAAACCCTGAAAATATTGGCTCAGGAGCGACATAAGCTTATCTTATGGACCGTACGCGAAGGAGAATTGCTTGAAGAAGCGATTGAATGGTGCCGCCAACGGGGAGTCTTTTTCTATTCTGTCAACAAGGACTATCCGGAAGAAGAAAAGAGTCATAACGGATTCTCCCGTAAACTGAAAGCAGACCTGTTTATTGATGACCGGAACCTGGGAGGTTTGCCTGACTGGGGAACCATCTACCAGATGATCCATGAACAAAAGCCATACGAACCTGTTCTATGTGACAGGCAGAAACCGACCGGCGATTTAAGCTGGATAGAGAAACTGCTCGGCAAACGTAACAAATAAAGAAAGAGGTTGACAATGAACAATCATGTAGTAATTATGGCCGGTGGCATAGGAAGTCGATTTTGGCCCATGAGTACACCGGAATGTCCCAAACAATTCATAGATATATTGGGATGTGGAAAAACACTGATTCAGCTAACTGTAGAGAGATTCGGTAATGTTTGTCCACAGGAGAACATGTGGGTGGTCACTTCGGAAAAGTATAGAGATACTATTCGGGAGCAACTGCCGGGTATCCCGGAAAGTAATATACTGGCAGAACCCTGTCCCAGAAATACAGCTCCCTGCATTGCGTATGCCTGCTGGAAAATAAAAAAGAAATATCCGGAAGCCAACATTGTCGTGACTCCTTCCGATCAAGTGGTAATCGATACCACTGAATTTCGCAGGGTGATTGAGAAAGCGCTTTTGTTCACTGATAAAAGCAGTGCTATCATCACATTGGGAATAAAACCCGCCCGTCCGGAAACCGGATATGGATATATCGCCGCAGGTGAACCGATAACGAGAGACAAAGAAATATTCCACGTAGAAGCATTCAAGGAAAAGCCTGATAAAGAAACTGCTGAAAAATATCTGGCAGCAGGCAACTACTTCTGGAATGCAGGAATATTCGTTTGGAATGTGAGAACGATCACAGCCGTAATGCGGGTATATGCACCGGGGATAGCTCAGATTTTCGACCGGATATATCCCGACTTTTATACAGAACGCGAGGAAGAAAGCGTGAAGAAGCTATTCCCCACTGCCGAAAGTATCTCGATAGATTATGCAGTGATGGAAAAAGCGGAAGAGATTTATGTATTACCTGCCCAAATAGGGTGGTCGGACTTAGGTACCTGGGGAGCATTACACACCTTGTTGCCAAAAGATAAAGAAGGAAATGCAACAGTAGGACCGGATATCCGGATGTATGAAAGTCGAAACTGCATGGTGCACGCCTCACAGGAAAAACGAGTAGTCATACAAGGGCTGAACGATTACATCATAGCCGAAAAAGACAATATATTATTAATATGCCAGTTATCAGAAGAGCAACGAATTAAAGATTTCTCAAAAGAATAAATGTTGATCCCTTTCAATATTTATAAATCCCGGTTATAATACCGGGTGTAGGGGCGTCCCGATGCGAATCGTGACTGCTTTTATTTGTTTTGTTTGTGTGTGTTCCTCCGGCCAGGCGTGGTCGGAGGAACATTTTTTTATGCCCGTATTCTACAACTTGTGATTCAAGATCCAATCCGAAAATTTCTTTAAAGACTATCTCGTCCAAGTCACCAATCTCAACCTTAAAATGAAAGATTCATACCAAATGTTTCAACGATAAAGTATAAAAAAAGCTTCCGGTCCTTCTTTTAAAAAAAGGAACCGGAAGCTTTTATACAAATTAATTATGCAGATTCCTATTTAAGATTCAGCCTGATCTGTTATGGTCCAGGAAATAAAGGCCAACAGAATATAGCCAAACAAAATAGCAACCGGTCAGCCCGGATTAAGACAGAAAAGAGATCAGCACCCCTGCCGCTACGGCAGACCCGATCACTCCCGAGATATTGCTGGCCATGCAATATTGCAATACATGATTTTTAGGATCATATTTCAAGGCAATGTCATTGGCTACACGGCTGGCCATAGGAACCGCACTAAGTCCCGTAGCACCAATCAGCGGATTAATCTTTTTCTTCGTAAACAGATTCACCAGTTTCACAAAGAAGATACCTCCTGCTATCGACAAAGCAAAAGCCAGGAATCCTCCTACCACAATACCGATAGTCGTCCAGTTCAGGAAAGCTTCACTTGTCATCGTGGCTCCTACCGACAAACCCAGGAAAATGGTTGCCGCATTCATGATACTATTCGAAGCTGCGTCAAACAGACGGAAAGTATTGGCACCGATCTCTTTCACCAGGTTACCGAACATCAGCATACCGATCAAGGGCACTGCACTCGGTACAAACAGAGCCACGACCGTAGTCACCACAATCGGGAAAATAATTTTCAATACACGGAGGTTTTTAATTTCCGTTTTCGATGGATATTTCTTCTCCTGCTCTTTCATATTGATACTCAGTTCCTTCTTGGTACACAAAAGACGAACGACCAGTGGAATGATAACCGGAACCAATGCCATATAAGAATAGGCGGCAATCGCGATCGGGCCCAATAGATGCGGAGCCAACTTGATGGTGGTAAAGATGGCCGTAGGTCCGTCCGCACCACCGATAATTCCCAAAGAAGCTGCTTCACTGGGTGTAAATCCCATCAGGATAGCTACCAACAACACAGTAAAGATACCCAATTGAGCGGCAGCTCCGAATATAGACAGACGCAGATTGCGAAGCATCGGTCCGAAGTCCGTCAAGGCCCCCACTCCCATAAAAATGATCGGGGGAAGGAACCCTGTCTTTATAAGCATATAATACACAAAGTTCATCAGTCCCAATTCATGAGCAATATCATGGAGAGGCATCTCCCAGATATTCTTCATTACTCCGTTCACCAGGATCATGCCATTCTCGTCAGCCTGTATCACTCCCATTCCTCCGCCGGGGAAGTTAGCCAACAGCACTCCAAAGGCAATCGGCACCAATAAAAGAGGCTCGTATTGTTTCTTTATACCCAGATACAAGAGAACGAAGGCAATGACATACATCACCAGAAACTGCGGTTCGGCAACAATATTGCTGAAGGCAGTCATATCATATAATTTTTCAAATATTCCGTTCATCATCCTATCTTCATTAATACATCATCTTCAGAAACCGTATCACCGGGATTTGCAGAAATAGCTGTTACCGTTCCACCAAATTCGGCGCGGATGGCATTATAGGTTTTCATTGCTTCCACGTAGCAAAGCACATCACCTTCTTTCACCGCATCGCCTACCTTGAGCGGAGTCTCTTGCGCATTCTTTACCAGGAAGAATTTTCCTTCGAGCGGAGAAAGTACCTCTTTCCCTTCACCTGCAGCAGCAGACGGTTGTGAAGCCGGTGCAACAGGCAGTTCCGTGTCTCCGTAAGCAACTGTCACCCGGTAAGCTTGCCCGTCTACCTGTACCGTAAGTGTTTTAGGTTTCGCTTCTTCCGTGGGCACCTGCTCTTTCTCAGCCCTGCGTTTTGCTACATCAGCCAAGAAATCCTCTTTCGCTTTTCCGCTCTTATAAGCTTCATATTGAGCCGGATGCATCGCATATTCAAAGAGTTCTTCATCGTCCTCGCCTGTCTCCCACTTCTTTTCTTTCATTAGTTTGCGATATTTCTCAAGATCATCCGGATAGTTATCCTGCGGATTTCCCTCAAAGAATTTCCGTCCTTCTCTCTCGGCTTTCTCTATAATTTCAGGAGCAAGCTTGCCCGGCAGACGTCCGGCTTTGCCCAGAATCATATCCCAAATATCATCAGCGATCATTCCCCAACGCTCTTTTCCTTTCTCCATCGCGATAACGTTCATCATCGAAAGATTTTTCACATACTGGCTGAAAGGAGTAACCAAAGGAGGATATCCGACGCGGGGCCATACATAAGCCACTTCATTGAACAACTTGATCAGAAGCTGATCTTGTGTCATAAAAGGAAGATTGTGTTTTGCCTTATACTTATTAATAGATTCCAGGTTCGTTTCCAAATCTGCCATCAGGCTTCCCATCATTCCGCCCGGAAGTCCCGGAGCTATCAACAATGAATTCATCAACCGGTTTTTCGGACTGATATACAGTCCCAGAAAGTCGTCCATGAATTCCTGAATCAGGGCACGCACCTTCATATAGGCCTCCATATTAATCTCAGGTACCTGGAATCCCGCATCTTTCAACATGGCCTGTACACTCAATAAATCGGCATGTCCTGTGCCCCACGACAACGGTTCCATTCCGACATCTACATAATCACACCCGGCTTCACATACTTCCAAAATGCTGGCCATGTTAAAGCCCGGTCCTGCATGGCTGTGATATTGAATAGGAATATCGGGATGCGCAGCTTTGATATTTGCCACAATCTTGCCCAAAGAAACGGGGCGTCCGATACCTGCCATGTCTTTAATGCAAATCTCGTCCGCCCCCAGTTTTATCAGTTCCAGTGCCATATTGGTGTAATATTCCACCGTATGGATTGGCGAATGGGTGATACAAAGCGAACATTGCGAAATCATTCCTGCATCTTTGGCATAAGTGATAGAAGGAGCGATATTGCGTACATCATTCAGCCCACAGAATGTACGGGTGATATCCGTCCCCTGTGCTTTCTTTACTTTATAAAACAACTTACGCACATCGGCCGGAACAGGACTCATACGAAGCCCGTTGAGAGCACGATCCAACATGTGTGTCTGTATCCCGGCTTCATGGAAAGGCTTTGTCCATGCACGCACCGATTTATTCGGGTTTTCACCAAACAATAAATTTACCTGTTCAAAACCACCGCCGTTTGTTTCTACCCGGGCAAAACATCCCATTTCAACAATAGCAGGTGCTACCTTCACCAACTGGTCTACCCGAGGCACATATTTACCGGCAGACTGCCACATGTCTCTAAAAACCAGACTAAATTTTACTTCTCTTTTCATTTCCGTTTTCGGTATTATTCTATAAGATTAATTTTCAGATTTTCTCGATTTTAGCCACTTTCCCTTTTCCCTGAGTCACCACATTAACGGCCGCCGTAATGGCTGCAACAATATTTCCGGGAATAGGAACCGGTGATTGGGTACCCTGCTTTGCAGGAAGCTGTTCTTCAGGAGCATATTTATTAACCAACGAGATAAGTAACTTTCCTAAATAGATCACAATGAGGAGGATAGCAAAGACAGTTGCCATCCCGACTACCATCAGTAGGAGCGCTGTTTCCAAATTTTCCATATAATTAAATTATTAGTAAACAATGTCGATTTGCAAAAAATCGTTCGAATTTAGCAATAATTTATTAATAAGTGAAAGATAAAAAACTTAAAAAACACAAAAGCAACCAGGCGGCTCAAAATGTAATTATACATTTTGAGCCGCCTGATCGCTTTTGTCTTAGCTCTGATTTTTTACTTTTGTACTATGGGTATCGGCGCAGCCTCAGAGGAGACAAACCCTTTCAGACTCTTCAAATAATCGATAAAAGCCACAGTTGTTTCAAGATTCTGACTATTAAAATCTCCTATTTCATAACCTGAAAATAATTTGCTGTCATAACCGTCGCCACCCGAGGTGATGAAAGCATCCAATACAACGATACATTTATCGTCATCACGGATTATCTTATTGGTACGGCAGTCGGTTATCGTTTCAACATTTCCTTTCGAATTCAAATGTAGTTTTAAATAAGAAGTTTGCAGAAAACCGTTTTTATTCCTGCGTCCATCGTCCAATAATTGCTTCAACCGTTCACCCGTAAATTCATAAGCCACCACGTTACCACCGAATGGAAGCACATTGCCGGCACGCAACCTTGTGACCTCACCCGCCGGAATACTGGCACGTAAACCACCAAAATGATTTACCCCAATGACAGGCAACACTTTCAATTCGGCAGGCACTTTTTCATTCTCTAAGAAACTCCGGACGTAGGCAGCTGTCACATAAGCTCCCACCGGAGTGTACTCCCATTTATTAATGGTACGATCGTGGATCAGGGCATCTTTTGCCAAAATCAGCTTTTCCGACAGTCCGTATACCGCCAATACTTTATCGACCAACGAATCGATATGTGCATTAGACGGCCCCTCTGTCCGAATTGTATCACCTCCTATATAAGAGATGCGATTGCCGCCCTCTTCTTTCACTACTCTAAAATCCAACTTACCGATATGAGTACCGTTTACCCCTGCCTGGATAATGGGTACATCGTTCACCTTACTAAGAACAACTTCGTGAGAATGCCCGGAAATGATTGCGTCCACTCCTTTCAGGAAAGGCAGCAATTTAGCATTCTCCTCTTCTATAATATCTCTATTCTTCATGTTAGTGCCGATATGCATCAAGAGGACTACCATATCCACTTTGCCTTCTTTCTTCAACCGACAGGCAGTCTCGACACGGGCTGCATATACAGGATGCACAAAAGCCAGTCCCTTTATATTTTCCGGACTCGTTTTATGTGCCGTATCAGTCGTTGTCAACCCTACGAAAGCCACCCGCACCGTTCCTCCATTCTTCAAATTCAGAGTCACAATCCGGTAAGGTTTAGCCCACTCCAACGTATCTCCCCGATCCGTTATAATATTGGCTGCCACAAAATTCATATATACCTTCGCCGTATCCGTCAGATAGGGTAATCCCCAATCAAACTCGTGATTGCCTACAGCGGACATTTTTACATCCATTTCCTGAAACATTTCCGGTAACGGATTGCCTCTGGTTATTCTTGAGAAATAACTTCCGCTGAAATTATCTCCGACAGAAAGCACGATGGTATTTTTATTTTTCTCTTTCTGTGTCAACACTGTTTGTACCAGTTGGCCGGCTCCGGGAACACCCTTATCGCAGGCAAAGGCTCCATGAAAATCGTTAAATGATACAAGTGACAAGGTATCTGTCACATTTCCCTTGACAACAGGTATTACAGTATTCGATTTATGCTCTTTCCTTTTTTCCACTTTGACAGGTGTCTGTGCTCCTCCCCCCGTAAAAAAGCAAAGCATCAACCCCAATGAAGCAATCTTCCGGATATGCAATTTTTCCATAAGTATATTCTTTTATTTATTTTCCACAAAGGTAAAAAAAATATATCCAAAAGCAACGCACCACAAATAAAAGTTATACGAGCAAACAACCGGAACAGTAAACTGAATACAAAAAATCGGCTGAAACATTTAGAACATTCCAGCCGATTCTCTTTGCAATGAATATTATAGTTTCACTACATCTTCCTGATCGTATCCACCACTCTCCTGATATCCTCATCTGTCAATGTAGGTCCCGAAGGCAGACACAGACCGATATTAAATAAACGTTCACTCGTACCATTCCCATAGAACGGAGCATCCGTAACTACAGTTCCCCCCGAGGGGAAAGAGGATTCTGTTCCTCTACCGATACCAGGATACTCCTTTAATACAATGGCCCACAATTATCTGGGTTTGGCAGATATCCTGAAAAGATTAGGAATTAACGAGGTGAACGAAGTAAATGCCATTCTCAGACTGTCAGATTATGAAAGAAAGGGAACAGTACAGGCCCTCTTTTCATAGTTGACAAAAAAGCAAGTATATCGGTTCCAGCCTGCAGAGATCTTCAGTAGGCCTAAGAAGTAAAGATCAGACTTAACAAGTTGAAATACAGACTATTCAAAGTTCAAAACATCTGTCAGTAAAAGCTTTGTTTTAACACAGAGTTAAAGTTTATTCTTTGGATGCAAATAACAAGTGTTTTAAATGCAAAAGGCTTGTTATTTGCACACAAGAATAAAAATGGCTGAGAAAGGGAGTTAACAATGTTAATTATAAGGATAACAAACTGTATTTACAAAAATACTTTCTTGTATCAGAGAGACCACTCTATTTTAACGAAATCTTCCAATCTATATAGTAAAGCATATAAAGGTTTATTCCATGGCTCAACACAAGTAGAGAATCTAGCTTGAAATCATTAAAAGTTAAAACGGATACCGGAATTCCAAACCCATTCCCAACGCTTATAAACAACATTGTACTGATACTCTATCCCTGTTTTTAACTGTAATTTCTTATTGAGACTATAAGAAAAACCTGTACCCACATAATATGGAGTAGCTGTAGTTGGCAATATTACTGTTCGGTTCTTATCAATAGTATAGCCACCATAAACACGATACGCCAAATGGTCTGTAAACTTAAACTGTATATCAGTTTTCCTCTTTATCAATACTCGGGGATCCCCTATATCCAACTGGGATTTTACAAATAACTGTTTATTGCCCAACATGTGGACATTCATGAAGAGCGAATCTTGCCGGATATTCAACTCATTAACTTTAAAAGTGGATATATGGTATTTACCTGTAAAGACGTTAGGTCTGTACAATAGGAAATCTTTGATTAGTAAAATGGCAGAACGAGATTGAGATTTAAATAAGCGTCGTGGAGAAGAAAAAGCTCTGTCGAGTTCTCTTAATGCCTCCCGGTTAATTCGGATTTCAGCTTGTCCTGCTAATATTTTCTTTAACTTCAAAGAGTCATTTTGTGTCCACACATTTTGTTCTTGTCCTTGCATGACCAAAGGCAAACATAAAGAAAATATGATAAATAAAATGAATCTCATCAACACTTTGCCATTAATTAAGAATAATCAATCATGTATTGCATTTCCTTACTTTCATACAATAAATAAACAAGTAACCATATATTATAATTAAGAACATGAAACTTCGATTTGTCCCTACGCACCCCATAATATTTAACACCATTAAGTATTACTTTACAAATGTATGTTATTTCATAAAAACACTGGTAAACTGGTCTATTTCATAAGAGGCTGGCATATTGAAATCAGTAGGTAATTGATATTATTATCCAAGTAAAAAAATACATAAAAATATCACCAAATCACATCTATAATTAAAAATGTAGAGAGATAACATTTTATTCTTATTCACATGGAAAATATATTTTTAGTTGTTTTTGCCTACAATCACCACATTCCTTTTAAAATCCTTATTCACAATTATCTTTCTCCATTTTCTCAACCTTTCAGATTTTCTCTTTATCTTTGTAGTAGAATAGATTAGCATATAGGCAGATCTATATAGAAAATCATATATTAACTACTTAAAAATCAAAAGAGAATATGTCAATGCATACTTGGTTTGAGTGTAAGATCCGTTACGAGAAATTGATGGAAAACGGAATGAACAAGAAAGTTACTGAACCTTATCTCGTGGATGCACTCAGCTTTACAGAAGCAGAAGCACGCATTATTGAGGAGATGACTCCGTTCATTACAGGAGAATTTACCGTATCGGATATCAAACGAGCCAACTATAGTGAACTTTTCCCCAGCGAAGAAGAAGCTGCTGACCGCTGGTTTAAGTGTAAACTGATTTTTATCACACTAGACGAAAAAAGTGGTGCTGAGAAAAAAACGTCGACACAAGTTCTGGTACAGGCAGCCGACCTGCGCGATGCTGTAAAAAAGCTGGACGAAGGCATGAAAGGTACAATGGCTGATTATCAGATAGGTTCTGTTGCTGAAACAGCAATCATGGATGTATATCCATATAGTTCTGAGCCTAATGATAAACCGGAAGTATAATATTATATAAGGAAATGAACTAAGTTCACCACAGATTGACACAGATTAGCACAGATGTTTTAATCTAATTTTCAATGAAATAAAAAATTATCAATCTGTGAAAATCCGTGTAATCTGTGGTGAAATGAACTCAAAACAGTATAAAAATGAATGTTACTGATAACTTAAAGCAGGTCCTGGCCGAATTGCCATCCGGCGTTCGACTGGTTGCAGTCTCGAAATTCCATCCGAACGAAGCCATTGAAGAAGCCTATCGCGCGGGACAGAGAATTTTCGGAGAAAGCAAAGTGCAGGAGATGACAGGCAAGTATGAAAGCCTGCCCAAAGACATTGAGTGGCATTTTATCGGGCACTTGCAGACAAACAAGATCAAGTATATGGCGCCTTATGTGTCCATGATACACGGAATCGACTCTTACAAACTGCTGGCAGAAGTGAACAAACAAGCCATAAAGGCAGAAAGAGTTATTCGCTGTTTACTGCAAATACACATCGCTCAAGAAGAAACCAAGTTTGGTTTCAGTTTTGACGAATGCAAAGAGATGTTGAATGCCGCCGAATGGAAAGCATTGGCAAACATACAGATATGCGGACTGATGGGAATGGCTACCAACACAGATTCGAAAGAACAAATCGAACGGGAATTCCGTTCTTTAAATTGTTTTTTCCATGAGGTGAAAAAACAATATTTTGCCAACGAACCGACTTTTTGCGAACTTTCAATGGGAATGTCCCATGACTATCATCTGGCCATTAAAGAGGGCAGTACATTGGTAAGAGTAGGAAGTAAAATCTTCGGGGAAAGAGTTTATTAATAATTGAATCAATGAAGTAACAGATTCATTGAAAAAACCATTAACAATAATTACCATGGCCGACTTAAAAACAACTTTTGCGGGATTGACTTTGAAAAATCCTGTAATTATCAGTAGTTCGGGACTTACTAACAGTGCCGCTAAAAACGCAAAGCTGGAAGCTGCCGGTGCAGGAGCCATTGTCCTGAAATCACTATTTGAAGAACAAATCATGATGGAAGCTGACCGTCTGAGGAATCCATCATACTATCCGGAAGGAAGTGATTATCTGGCTGAATATATCCGTAATCATAAATTGGCAGAATATCTGGAACTGATTAAAGAAAGCAAGAAGGTATGCACCATTCCTGTTATTGCAAGTATAAACTGCTATACCGACGCTGAATGGGTAGACTTTGCAAAGCAAATAGAAGAAGCCGGTGCAGACGCACTGGAAATAAATATTCTTGCTCTACAATCGGACATCCAATATAAATACGGCTCATTTGAACAACGTCACATCGATATTCTGAGCCACATAAAGAAAACAATTCGCATCCCGGTTATTATGAAATTGGGCAGTAACTTTACCAATCCGGTAGCCTTGATCGATCAACTTTATGCCAACGGTGCAGCAGCTGTTGTCCTTTTCAACCGTTTCTACCAACCGGATATTGACGTAGAGAAGATGGAGCATACTTCAGGAGACGTGTTCAGCAACGCATCCGACCTTTCGACAACCCTGCGTTGGATAGGTATCTCTTCTTCACTGGTATCTAAAATTGATTATGCCGCTTCAGGAGGAATTCATAAACCGGACGGAATTGTAAAAGCTATTTTAGCAGGAGCATCGGCCATCGAAATATGTAGTGCCATCTACCAGAACACCAATCTGTTTGTAGGAGAAATGAACCGCTTCCTTAGCGCATGGATGGAGCGGAAAGGATTTAAGCACATTTCTCAATTCAAAGGTAAGCTGAACGCTAAAGATGTGGAAGGCATCAACATGTTTGAACGTACCCAGTTCTTAAAATACTTCTCTGAGAAGTAAGATGATAATAGCGAGTGGTGAACAAGCTTCACAGTTTGTTCACCACTCTTTTTTAATCCACAGTTCTCTTTTAATTCAAATTTTATTGAGATGGTTCAAAGGTTATAATTGTCCTACGAAAATTTCTGGTAAGCCGCTGCTAATTTTTTATCATATTGATTCTGCTCATAAGCAGGACCATTATAACGTTTGGCAAACTCTGCCCAGTCTTTGGCTTGCAAAGCGGAAAGCATTCCGGATTGTTTGATAAAGCGGGCGGACAGCACCAATTGTCGACATTCACTCATACACATAGCTTTTACAAAGCTGTCGACACTCTTCTCTCCACAGGCTGCATAGTTGAAACCCATAATCTGGAACATCCCCCAGCTGGCAGAAGCATCCGCTGCTTCATGATTGATCTTACGGGCTTGTTCCAAACGATCGTATTCACCCATACCGCCTTTATAATGTCCCTTCTCCCATTTGGGATAGAGAATGTTTTCATTCCCCTTCACATGCGATTCAGGATTGATATTCCGCTTTTTCAATTGATTCCAGAAAATATGACCTTCGAAAAGGATAGCGGGCTTACCGGGAGCAAAAAATCCTCCTCTCCCTCCTGTTTCTACTTGCTGTACCGCTTTTAAAGCAGCCACTTCCACATCGAGCAACCGGGCCACAAGAATAAAATCTTCTTCAGTCAAACGTTCGGTAATGGGATGCCCTGTAAAGAACAGAACTTCCCAAGTGCGATATCCCACGATTCCATCAGCATCCAACTTGTTTTTCTGTTGAAAATCAATAACTGCCTCTTTCATTTCTTGTGTAAAAGTCCGGCTTTCCTTTACTGAATAACCATTGCGTTTCAACTCCCGACACAGCAAGAGAGCTTCTTCACCTTCATAACCTAATTTAATAGTCTTCATATTCCAATTATTTTTTATTTATCATCTCATTTGTGAAGCCTTTTCCAGTTCATAAAGTGCCTTGTAGGCACGATAAATAAACTGGAAAAATTCATAACCGGTAAAATAACCGTCTGTACCAATACCACTATTACCGGACGACGTGCCACAGAAAAATTTACCGTCCAACAAAATATCCGTCTGAACAAGTTTCGGAAAATAAACTTCCTTCCACAGCTTCATATCTTCTCCGGAGAATGAAGCACATCCCTTTTCTGCCGGAAATCTGTTCACATACTTTTCAAGCATTGACACACACTCCATCAAGAGTTTTTTCTGTTCATTGGCATTTGCGCCCATTTTATTCAATATAGGATTCATACTCTTTCATTTTTTAATATTTAATTCAAATCTAATTTCAGTGATTTTTGGCTTAAGGCCAACATAATCAATTTTCAGGACCGCAACAGTATTTTCCCTGTTACGGCAAGTCACTTTATTCGTGAAATACAAATTACCGCTTTCATCCGGAAAAACGGCTGTACAATGCAGATATTCTCCGGTCTGGCGATAGGTCAACAGACGCTGATCGCACATACGCAAGAAAAATAAAAAGGCATTTACAAAACTACCGACATGAACGATCCGTATCTCGGGATGATAATAACTGAAAGGTTTACCAACCGGCTTGTTATTTCTTAGTAAAAAATAACGTGCCTGTTCCCCACATTGATCTGCCGATCTTATGACAGAAGATTCTTCTGCCGTTGCTTCGGTTGCATTATCCGCTACCGGCTGAGGGGCAGTTTCTACAACGGGAATTGTTTTCGGAATTTCCTTTCGGAACGGATGGCGGATCTTCTCCCCCATCCGCTTGAAAAAAGTCAATTTCATGCCTCGTCCGTTTAACCGTTGAACTTGCTTTTTCTCTCCAAATTCTCCTGCGCATTCTGAACTTTCCGCAATGCGTCAAAAGCTGCTTTCGACTTCATGCGGTCTATGTTCAAACGCAAGTGACAGGATGGACACTGCAAGGCATTGGATGTCAATAATTCAAAGATCGATGTCTCAATAAATGCTCCGCATTGCGGGCACTTCATCCCGGCTTTCTGTTCACGGGCATGTTCGGCTACATTATTCATTTATTTCCTCCTTCCGTTATTTCTTCAGCTTCAGTTTCTTCTACTTGCATATTGCTCGCCGTCAGATGTAACAGATTAGACAACCCCGCAGGCATATCTGCCTGACGCATCTTCACTTTCACTTTCATATTTGCCGACAAGCTCTGCTGCACATTCGAAGTGCTGCTGCCTTCTCCCTGTTTGGGAGCCAGTGAAGCCCGGAGTTTAAATCCTCCTCCACTTTGCGGCTCATTCAGGCTTTTACCTTCTTCCAGTGAAAATTTCTCTTCAGCTGTTTCCGACAGTGCATCCAGAATTTTAATATCGAAATCGAAATCTGCTTCCTGTACTTGCAACAGTGGCAGAGGTACCAATGTCAGTATCGGTATACTTACACTTTGCGTTCTTCCCCCGCCGGCATCCTGACTCTGATAGTTGAACGTAAGCATACGTATCTTACCGGTCCGTCCTGTCACAGGATCATAGGATTCAAATGCGATTTTCATCAGATAATCCAGATATCTTTGTGAAGATAATGAATCCGCTTCAATAGTTGCAATCAAAGGACCGGCAATCAATTGCTGAAGTTCCATTACCTGGCTACTAGTGCTCCTAACTTTCTTATTATCCATATTATATCATTTGATTTTATCGCATCACAAAATCTTCCAGTAACGAATCATCATCCGTTTGACTGACTGAATAATTGCGAGGACTGAACTTGATCTTAAAACTGTGTATCGCTTCTTCAGGCATATTCATCAGTTCATCAGCCGTGATGGCCACATCCAGCTGTGGAAATGAATGAAGACTTTTAAAGTTGGCATCTACCGACAGTTTTTTTACAATAGCTTCCATCGCTTTTATAATATTCTTTTCAGCGGTATCACGAAGTTTTTCTCCATCTTCTCCGGCAAAAAGATCATCAAGATCTGTATCGTAAAGAAATTTTTTACGTACGACATCCGTCAGTCTGCTAATCACAACATCGTTATTCACAGAACCATTACTACTGTCTACGGCATCATAGAGATTATTTCGGAAAGAGTTTCTCATATTACGGCTCAGAAAAGTGCAGAATTCCTGATGAAGTTTGTTTTCTTTTTTAAGCCGTTCAAAGAAGTGTTTCTCTCCTTCATTTCTCTCTATATCCGAAGTCATCACTGTGGTGACAGCACTGCTAATGGCTACCCTGGCAACTTGTTCGCACAGTTCTTTAAGGAACTGACGGAACTTATCATACTTGATATTAAACTGTTGCTGACTTTCCGATGCACTTTTTACACCATATTTCAAATCCAGTTCCATATCGCTTACCATAACATTAGGCAATTGAAAATCTTTCGCCTTTCCGTCTTTTCCGTAAGAGTCGCCAAGCGACAACGAATAAAGATTTGCTTCGTGTTGTGCCGAAACGATATCACGCAATATAGAGCCGATTACTGAACTTAACTGAGCCATAATATGATTTTTTAAGTTTTAATTAACGTTATTCCGTTACCTCTTCCTGGGGAGTTGCCGTATCTTTTTTCACTTCGACAATCACTTCCTTCTTGCTTCCCTCTGCTTTGATAGTATATGTACCTTCCGGCAAGTCGATAATCTTACTGTCACCACTTACCTTAAAGTCGGCCGCATTGGCTCCGGTTCCTGTAATAGTCAGTTTGTCAGGAGCCAACAGACCGCTGCCATCCTTATAGGTGGCAATCAACCGTACTGTTTCTTTACCATTTTCAATAAGCAGCAAGTTGCTGTTCACTTCCAGTGTACCGGCAGGATCGGAAACATCCAGTGAGTTACCCAGCAATTCCAGAATTTTAGAAAGACCTGCGGGCATACTGTCTTGTCCGGCTTTTACAGCCACGTCCATGGTATACTCTACACTGTACTTAGAATCGGAAGTTGCTTTAGAATCCTTCTTCGATGAATAGCTTGCGTTCATATCCGCATTCATTTTGAAGCATCCGAATCTCATACTGGCCGAAGCCTTCAAAGCCGCATCCTTAGATACAGATTCATTCGTCTCTGCCGTTGTTGAAGAGGAAGCACTGATATTAGCCTTAAAATTAATATCCACTTCACGGATTGCAATATAAGGGATAGGAACAATGGTCAACAACGGAATATTCAACTGGACCAAACGTCCTCCTTGAATGAAAGAGAAAGAAACATTGACTGCTGTCTTCTCACCGGTTTCGGGATTAACATTTATACCTACATTCTGAATAAATTCCCAAGTTGTTTTTGCTGCCAAAGCCTGTGCTTCCACACATGCTTTCAACGGACCACCAATAATAGAACCGAACGGAATCGCCTGCAACGCACTGGTTGCAACCTGCGACGGTGTTTTGTCAACTGCCATAATAATTGTTTTTTAAAATTGTTACTTAATTGTTTTTCTGTTTTGTAAGCTTACGATGCAAAGGTAGTGCACATCCCTTGCGTAGTAAATTTTTAATTTTAAACGAAACTGGTTTTCTTTTTAGTTACCTCCATTATTTTCCCAATGCACGCTTTGAGTAAATTTTATGGAAACAAGCTAAAAAATTCTTTTTGTGAGATTCACTGACCGGCAACATCTTCTTTCCTATATGTACATAGTTACCTGCAAATCCGGTCACCTTGAACACATTGATAGCGTAAGAACGATGAATTCTCTGAAACTTGCCGCGAGGAAGGTCATTATTGAAGATCCGATCCAAAGGATAGCTGACTGTTATCTCTGCACCGTTCTCCATACAGAGTACACAATAACTGCCGGATGCTTCCAGCCATAAGATTTCATCCAGAAGTACTCTTCTGTATTCATCACCAAAATAAACAAAAATAGCATTATCGACCAATGAGCTTTCTGACTCACCACAATAACAATACGGTTTGATTGAATTCTCTTTCATAAATTATTTATTGTTAGTTAACTGAAGTGTTTGCATGTAATTATTGTGTATAATCACCTCCGGGAGAGAAGTATAAAACACATTTCAAACTGTCATAATAAAACAGGATGCAACCTTCTGCACGGATATACCCTTTAGTAGGTGAATTAAGATGAAGCGGATAACGGACAGGACAAATTTTTCCGTCATAAATACGGTGGTGAACTATAGCGAAGCTCCCTATGCTGTCTGTCCCTAATGTAATATCCGGACGGCCTGCAGAAGATTTCCATCTTCCATACATTCCGTCCGGCATCTGTACCCGGACAGGTCGACAACCCAAAAGCACAAATATGATAAAGACAAAATACAAAAAAAAGCTGTAATGATTCCTATTTTTACCCATATATAAAACTTTTAAATTTCATTTAGTGCAAAAATAGGATTTTATTAATCTATGGAAATTTTACATTCTGACTAGATCTCTTTTTTTTCCGAATACCGGATTATTTTTTCTAAAACTATTCCTATATAAAAGATAAATCAAGTTTAAAGTAACTTTTCATCCAAATAAAAACAAATATAAATTCATTTTTAATACTGAAATAAAAAAATACCATATTATATTAATATATGTCAATTCATTTCTCTCTCAGGTTTATGCAGAATAGAGTTTATACGGTTCTCTTCATAAATAATTAATTGATGCGTAGCCTCTGCAAGATCTGACTTCAGGTGATACAAATAGGTACGCCCGGTTAATCTTTCTTCCATTATCCGTTCTAGTTCTTTCCGTATATCATCAGATGGATCGATTTCCATAACACGCGGTATGATGGCTCCCGAAGCTGTAGACTCCCCTTCCTGACCTTGCAAATAATCATATTGGGACAAAGTATAGTCCATCAGCTGATCATAGTTTAGTTTTTTCCTGGAAGATATCGTTTCTGCCAAAGGAATATAGTAAAGAATATCCTTGATAAAAGAGCTATATTCAGTCTGTACGCGGCGTACCAGACTCATATACTTTTTTTCTTCGGATGATAAATGCGTAGAAGTGAAAGAAAAGGATGCGGCAACCATCTGATATTCGAGCCCTTTATTGATTTCTGTCAACACCTCTTTGGCATATGCATAGTTTTTCATGGATATAGACGAAACAACCGTATTCAACACATACAAATCAATAGATTTGAGGTTCTCTGCCAGTTCTTGTTTGAAACCGGTAAACCAATCTTGTTGCTGAGTATAAATTATGGTATCTAACTGCAGGAGTTTCAAATCGTGATGAAATACACCTGTCTGCTGAAGTGTCTTGTTCAGAATCATAATCGAGATGACCCCTCCGATGATTCCTCCAATATAACTGCCGCCGAAACCAATCCAGGTGGGCACATCGTCTGCACCCGCCATCAGAGTCAACGGATTCAGTTCGATTAATGCCCAATTGATTGGAAAAGGCAGTACAAGAATCAAGCCAAGCAAAATAAGAAGCTCTTTCTTACCTAAAGTGAAGTTTTCAGTCTGCATAAATCTACTTCAAAAACACAGTTATTAATTGTTCCAATGATTCCCCTTCTAAAAAGTGCCAATGATCTGCCGGCAATCGCAAAACAGGAGCGTTCGGATAATATTTATTCCATAATCTTTCGCAATTGTCATATTCTGTCCGGAATATACGATAGTTTTCCTCCGTCCACGACTCTTCAGGAGACAATCCCGCCTGTTGATGGAACAATCCGGACAGCAAAACAATAACCTCTCCCTGATAAATCAGATTAGGAGTGGTTCGAAAATAAATATTTATGATTTCGTTCCGTTCACGTACCATTTCATCTGTATCTCCGGGAAATACCAACAAAGGATAATTTTGACAGAGAGCCGGATTTTGCCAAGCCTGTCCATCCAGAGCAAAAACTTTTGGCATTATCCCCATGGAGCGATGTAACATTTCGGCCAGGCCGACAGCCAGTTCAGCTCCCATACAAAAGCCGGTAAGCGCATAGACGGTACGCTCCCGGATCATTGGCTGAACCGTCCGGACATAATATTCCAACAGTTCCGGAATATCCGTGGCCACTTTATTAAAATGATCGTAGATAGCATCTACAACTAGAAAGTCATATTTGGGATAAAGGCGGTCGGCCAAATTAAAGTACAAATGATTAAAATAGGCAGATCCACAAACCAGAATGATTACGGGTTTCTTCAGGTTTTGCTGCCTGTACCAATAGATAGGTTCTTGCCGCGGAACGAGCAATAATCGGCGCAGATTACGGGCAGTATAAACTGCAGATACGTTGATGGGACATCCTTTTTTATTGGCCTCGGTAACAAGCCTCAACATATCCAGCGAAGTTAATCCCAGATCATCAATCAAATCGGCCTCAACACTGACTTGAGGCAAACCTAACATTTCCTTCAAAATTCCACATAAGATAACCTCCCCCGGATGAACAGGAGGAACATACTTCAACTCCAACGAAGTAAAAGCCGGGAGCGCCCGGACATCAATCTTATCATTTATAGTACGCTGAAAATGATCTACCACCTGCCATAAATTGGGTATCATGTAGTAAGGAAGTTCTGCACGCAAACGCTCTTTGACCTCTTCCGGATGAAAGTTACCGGAGACTGAGGGTTGCAAATAGGCTCCCAATAATTGACGCCCATTCCGCTCAACAACTACTACGTGGGCTCTCTCCACGTCCGGATCTCTATTCAATCGTTCTGCTATTTCAGTCAATTCGATACGAAAGCCACGTATTTTGACCTGAGTATCTTTTCGCCCGATAAACCGTATTGAACCGTCCGGTTGCTGCTGTACCAAGTCACCTGTCCTGTACAACCGTTCTCCATCGTACGAGATGAATGATTTTTCATTCAGCTGAACACTCCCAATATATCCCAGCGAAACCTGAGGTCCTCCCAAGCAAAGTTCTCCTGTAGCCCCAAGAGTTGTCTGTTGGAGGTTTTCAGACAAAACATAACAGACAGTTCCCTTGAGCGGATAGCCAATATCGTCATACGACGTATCTTTGCCTACAATCCGTATGGTACTGAGTACGGTATTCTCTGTCGGTCCATATACATTCATCAACCGGTAAGGCTGCTGTTTCAGCCTGTTAAATAACTTTTCACCAATAGCCTCCGCACCAAAGAGCAGAGTCTTAAAGGATGGAAAGTCAAGGTCGGCAAACATGCCCAGCAACGAAGGAGGGAAAAAAGCAATATTCACCTTCTCGCGCCTGATCAGTTCGTCTAGTAAAGAAATATCTCTGCGTTCGTCCTCACCGGCCAGGATCAATGTTCCTCCGACCGGAATACACATCATCAGTTCTAATATGGAAGCATCAAAACTGATACTCGCAAACGCCAGATACCTGTTTGCCGGATCAGACAAATGATACAATTTCTTATCTACCAGATTCCTCGTAAATGTATCCAGATTCCGATAACTAATACGTACACCTTTGGGATTGCCTGTTGTTCCGGAAGTATATATAATATAGGCGCAATCATCGGGAAGAACTTCAGTATAGTCACCAACAACCGGTTCGGATAGTTGCTCCCCATTCAGGTAAAGTTGGCGGACGGACGGAATTCCACCTACTTCATTCGATGAATCGGTCAACAACAAAACCATATCCGCATTTTCAGCCATATACCGTTTACGATTATCCGGCAGCGAGGGATCTATCGGTAAATAAGTTGCCCCTAACCGGAAAATAGCCAGAATGGCAGGTACTAAAGTTTTGTTTCGTTCCATACAAACTCCGATACAGATATTCCGAAGTCCGGACGGATCAGTTACCGATAAACGTTGACGGATAGATTGTGCTATATTGGCAGAGTAACGTTCCAGCATTTGATAAGAGACGGTACCGTCTTTTGCAACGACCGCCGGTTTGTCACCCCAGGTAGAGAGTGATCGAGAAAGATTTTCTTGAATGTTTGTTTTCATTATTAGTTTGATTTAGAAATTATACAATATACTGGCGGAAATCCACCTTCCTTTCTGGCGGATAGGAACAGTCGCTCCTCCGCATTCATATCGGTTATTGAAAAGATTCTCAATGCCCAGACTGCCTTCTATCCTTTTATACTTATATCTGGTAGTGAAAGAAAAGACAGCATAACCGGGCAAACGGACTGTGTAATTCGTCGCATCTCCATTGAGTCCATCTTCCAATACACTTACCTGAGTGTAGCAGTGGCTACTGCAATTCAATTTTAAATGGGCAGACCAGCTCTGTACTTTCTTTTTAAGTAAAAAGTAGTTTGCTACAAGATTCATAGAAAAGCCGGGTACGTTATTCACAGATCCATCGGTAACAAAAAAATTGGTATAATTCAATACTTTCTGAAAACACAGGTTTCCATCCAGGCTCAGTCGGTCTGCCTTATAACGGGCAACAACCTCGACACCTCCCATATCCAGAGAACCGGCATTTTCATAAACACGTGTTTCCGGCTGTGTGAACAGGAAATGGGACGCCCGATTATAAAATAAATTACACTCTACATCTATATGTGAAGGTGAATGATGATAAGCACAAGTCACCTGATATGAACTTAGATATTCAGCTTGCAGATTTTCGCCACCCGAATAGGTATCCATTTCATTGTTTCTGTAATAATAGGGCGCATCGACAAATGCTCTGGAATAACTGGCTTTGATATTTAATCCGTTCCTGAGATAAATTAGTGACAGACGGGGAGAAAAAGCCTGTAATGTCCGCTTATTACTTCGCCGTTTATAGTCATACCTGATGCCGGCATTGACAATCCAATTTTTATGCAGGTTGTGTTTAATCTGAAGAAAGGCATCCGTGTTCATCTCGTGTCCCGTGTAAAGTCGTTTTTCGATCCACGTCCTGACGATCTCTTTAAAATTCATACCTTCCAAATACTCGGAATCATAAAGCGTATACCGATTCCATTCCACACCGCCAAGCATATTGCCTTTCCCCAGCTTCCCCCAATCATAGGCATAGTTTACACGCCCATTAAAGCCTACGTTAAAATCCATCCAGCGGATGTATTGAAATGCTCCGCGAGTCGGATAAATAATAGGTTGATAATCATAGTTAGGAAAAATAGGATAGTCTTGTAAAGTATCTCCCGAGGTTTCATAATGTACGTTTTTATTCCAATCGGTATAAAATGCGGTACTGAAAGTGATCCGCTGCCACGTGCGGCTATAAACAGCCTGTTCTCTTGCCGACCACCTGGAATATCCCGGGCCGGAACCGTCAAAAGTACGAAACCGCTCATAAGAATATGGAGAAGAAAAGAGCCACATGCTATAAGGTTGCCTTTTCTTCGCGTAATTCATACTGAAACTAAAAAGCAAATTTCCACGTTGCAATTTAATTCCTCCATCCATGGCAGGAAATCCCGAATAATTGTCCAGACGGATGAATCCGTCCCTGGGGTAAAGAGCATATTGTTTTTCGGCCGGGACAAAAACCGATTCTCCCGTTGCACGGTACAAGGAGAACCATGCCATAAAGTCCATGTTCATGTCGTGCTTTCCCAATAGCAGGTCAGCAGCCAACTGGCCCCGATTACCGGCGCTGACAGATATGGAACCATTACGAACATCCACCCCGTCTTTAGTAACTATATTAATCACGGCTGTCAAAGCCACACTGCCATAAAGCGAAGAAGCCGGTCCGCGCAGCACCTCTATTTGTTTGACTTTTGCCAGACTAATACCATAATCCGGCGAAACAGCATTAGTAATATAACTGTTCAGACGTTGTCCATCCTGCATAATCAATATGTTCTCCTGTTCGGGAGAATATACCCCGCGCATAGCCAGATTCATCTCTTCATTGGAAGACAAACCGGATATACCGGGCACATAAGCTATCAGTACATCCCGCAGGCACCGGGCATGGATAGCCCGTATCATCTCCTCCGTAATTAAAGTAACAGGCACCGGAGCTTCTTCCGGGGTCTCTACCTGTTGTGAGGCTGTGACCAGAGTTACTTTAGTCTCCCTGTGTTTCCTTACCATATCCGCAAAGCGTTCCGGATCTTGAAGCGAGATATAATAATAAGGTTCGTCTTTCAATAACAGCGAAACATACTTTTCCGCTTCCGGGAAGCGGTCTAAAGCTAAACAGCATAATGCAGCCAAACGGCACGCCTCGGTATGCATCGTACCTTGAAAAGACGACAGATTCTCCTCCAAGATACGACAAGCTTCATCGATATCTCCGCTCTTATAAAATGTTTCCGCCTTTACAAACGAATTACGGATGTTATCCGCCGGCTGAGCTGACAGTTGCACAACCCCAAAGCAGCAAAGGATATATAGCAGACAGCGTTTCATGCGATAGGAATGATAAACCGGAAACAAGTATATTCATGCAGGACCGAATCAAACAATACTTTTCCATGGTGTTTGTTTTCTATAATATCACGAACGATTGCCATACCAAGGCCTGTCCCCTGCCCCACCGGTTTTGTTGTGAAAAAAGAGTCAAATAGTTTTCGTTTGACCTCCGGACCCATGCCCTCTCCGTTATCACGAATAGAAAGTACAATTCTTTTATCCAACTTTTCTAAGGTCACCATTATCTCGGGGGAATATCCTTCGGGAGCATTCTGCCATTTTTTCCATACTGCATAGCAGGCATTATTCATCACATTCAAGACTGCCCGACTGAAATCCTGCGGGATCAGCCGGATCGAGGGGATATCTTTAGCATAATCTTCACGGATAGCAATATTGAAATTCTTATAATTGGCCCGCATGGCATGATAAGCCAGCCACACATATTCTTTAGTCAATTTTTGTATTTGTGTAGGCATGAATTCGTCTTCTTTCCCCCTGGAGTAAAGCAAAATACCACGAATAATGCTGATAGCCCGATCACCATGCTCTTTGATTTTGTCCACATTCTCTCTCAGCCCGGAAAGTATATCTTTGATATCTTCCAGTTCCGCTTCCGGAATACGAGCTTTTGCTTCATCCACCCTATCGGCCAGGTCGGCCAACAATTGACCGGACAGTTTACTGAAATTGATGACAAAATTCAAAGGATTCTGTATCTCGTGTGCAATGCCTGCACTCAACAAACCCAATGATCCCAGCTTTTCCTGCTCTTTGAGCCGTGCTTCCAACTCTTCAATTCGTTTCTCTTGTGAAATGTTTTTTTCCATAATCAATCTGTTCTATGTTTATTTATACTGACTTTTCCTCCCACAATGGCAGAGTGATAGTGAATTCTGTCAATTCATCTTTTTCAGAACGTACTGCTATCTGCCCATGGTGATTTAATATGATTTCCTTACTCAGATACAAACCGATACCTGCTGCCTCTCCGGTTGTTTTGGTAGTAAAGAACGGATCGAAGATTTTATCCAGAATACTCTGCTCGATCCCCACTCCATTGTCATATAGGCGAATGACTGCCTGTCCGTCCTTACTTTCCAATGCCAGGCCAATCTCTGCCGGATAGGCTTTCTTACCGTATTTTTTGGCTATGGCATACATACCATTGTTAAGAAGACTCATAATGGTTTTTCCCAGTTGTTCGGCATTCCCGTCAATAAACAACGGATTATCGGGCAAGGAAGTACGAACCGCAATGTGCATAGCCGTAATCTCCTTCTGATAATAACTGCTCAATAGCTCCATGTCTTTCCGGCATAAACCGATTAATTCTGTTTTTTCCAGTTGCCTGTTACGGTCTCTCAGGATTTCTTCCATGGCCTTCAGTACACGAGTGGTGTTACTTCCATGTTCCTCAATCTTTTCCAGATTATCTCTCATCATGTTGATGACATCTACCGAATCCAAGTAGGTATCTTCATCCAAAAGTTCTTTTACACTCTCCAGATTCTGATATAGGTCCTTCAGTAATCCTGAGGTCAGGTGGGAAAAATTATTAATGTAATTCAACGGATTCAGAATACGGTCAATCAACCCTTGAGTCAGTTTACCTACAGTAGCCATTTTTTCTTGTCGAACCAATTCATCTTGTGCCTGGCCCAGCTCCTTCAATGCTTTTTCCAATTTTAAGGACTTTTCCTCAATTTCATTTTTTTGTTGTACCAACTGTTTGGTACGTTGGCCGACAAGGGCCTCTAACCTCTCCTTCTCTTTCAGCAAACTGCGCATTCTCCATTTAAACAATAAGAACAACAGCATTCCAAAAGCAACGGTATATAGGATCAGACAATACCATTGCAAATAAAAAGGAGGCAATAACGAAAAGCGGAATTGTTTCATTTCACTCTCTGTGCCGTAAATATCACGGGCCCGGACACAAAACGTATACGTACCCGACGAAAGGTTAGCATACTCTTTCACAGTCCCGGAATCCCACGAACTCCATTCCGGATCATAACCGACCAGGCGATATCTATACTCATTGGAACCGGTGAAACAGGGCGCATCGGTAGCAAATGAAAAACGAATGGAACGTACATCATTCCCCAAACGAGGTACTGTACTATTTATCTGCCAGTCCGCTCCCCCGGACTCTTCCGGCAGATCTCCTCCCCAATAGACAGAATCACGGTTCAGACAAACTTCACGAAGATAGATGCAGGGAGCAACCGGAGTAAATGTCCGGGCCTTTTCAAGGTCCATCCGAATTAAACCAAAATCACCGCCGAACCATGCCGCCCTGTCTTCTTCAATATAAATCACCCTCACGACATAATTCCGAATGGCATACAGGCATTGGTTGAATTTCTCCGTATCAATTTGCGAATGATGTACCTGTACCTCTTTTCCTTTCAGATTTGTCTGCCAATGACAGCCATCGTTGTCCGTATACTCGGTCATTACTTCTTCACTCTCTCTGTCTTGAAGTACAAAAGAGCTTTCGCCCTCTTCCCGCAAATAGATTTCTCCGTACAACGTTTTAGCCCATACAGAACGATCTTTCTTCACTTCCAGACGAACGACTTTTTCGACATCGGAAATTTTCTTTATCCGTTCCTCATCTGCCGAATATTGATAAATCCCATCCATAGTGCCCATCAGAAGGTTCGTATGCCCAATGAATGCCAATGAATAAGCTGCCATATCTGTGAGTTTTTCCGAATGATTATAATCCCGGATCACATACACACCATCGCCGGACGCTGCATATAATTCTCCTTGTGGAGAAAGACACAGTTGCCAACATGCTTGCGAAATTCCCTGAACAGGAACAAAAGTGTTTTGCTTCAATACGTATAATCCCTGTAAGGTCCCGGTATATATCATTCCTTTGTAAGAGACAGCCGATATTACCTCTCCCTTCAGACCTTCACCAGAGGTATAACGGCTGAACAAAGAGGGAATAAAAACATGAAACACACCGTTATCCGTAGCTCCCCAGAGATTGCCACGCCCATCGGCCGCAATACCCGAAACAGCGTTACTGCATAAGCCATTTCTCTCAGTTACGGAAAACCGTTCTTTTTTCCCACTGTCATCCATTATTAATCCATGGGCAGAGTTTATCGAGATTGTTTCTCCTCCGGGTAGAGAAAACGCCCGATTCATTGAGACTGAGGATTGATTTCTCCACTTTTCCTGCAATTGGGCCGGAAGTACCTGAACCGGTGTCAAAATGGAATCTGACTGAACCGTATAATATCTTCCTGATGTAGCTTTCAGATAAATGCGTTTATCTATTTCTGCCATATCTTCCAATTCGCCCAAAGAGTCTGTGTCCAGATCGGAAAGAAGGGTTCTCAACGTAATACATCCGCGTCCATCACGCTCTATCCGTCCGAACACGTTATATCCTCCCACCCATATCCTACCTTCCGAATCACGAAACAAACGGGTGACACGGGAAAAGCCCGGTGTATAAATAGTTTCCCAACGGTTATAGTCATAATGAAGGATACCTTCGAAATTAGCAAAATAGACATTTCCACAACTGTCGCAAACGACATCGAAATTACGATTATGCGCCTGATAAACCGAAGCCGGATAGTTTACAAAAAACGGGACACCCTCTTGTGAATTTGCATATACCGAGCAAAGACACATTATCAAAAAGACTATCTTTTTCATGGCTGATACGTTTTTAGGTAATAGGATTCAAATGGAATTTGCTTACCGATATAATACTCCCATTCTTCTCGAGTAAAATCACGCTGTAACCCCTGACGGACAACAGCAGCCATGTGATCGGGTGAAATAGGCACCCGATACAACCGCCCCTGTTCGTCTCCCATAAAGACAGATGTACCGTCCGGATGAAAGCAAAAAGTATGAATCCAACCGGGGCTTGTCACAATAACAGCCGACTCGGTCTTTCCTTTACGAAGATCCCACAGACGCAGCGTACAATCGTAACTACTCGAAAACAGTTTGTTCCCTTTCCGGGAAATAGCAGTAACCGCAGCCTGATGCCCTATCAACTTCTGCCGGATATTTCCATTCTTATCACAAATCAGGATGACTCCTTCACGACAGCCAATGGCATATCTTTCATTGGTAAGAGGACAGAATGCAGTAACCACACTATTCTCGGGCAAGCTGTCTATAAATCTGAGAAATGTACCATCCGACGAAAGTAAAGCTACTGTCCCATTCTTAAAAAAAACATAGAGATAGCCTTCCATTTGACCGACACAAGTTATCGAATGTTCCGGCTGAAAATAAGGTTGTATCTCATGGTTGATACAGTCAAAAGAATAAATACCGGTTGTGGAAACTGCCAATACCAAGTTAGAGGCAATCGAAATCAATTGCCGATATTCTCCTTTAGGCAAAAAGCGGGTAACGATACCGGCGGAATCCGTGGAGATAAGCTGCCCGCAGTATGACAAGGCATACATCTGTGAATCGGACCGCAACAGCACATCCCGAAAATCATAACAGGGATCATTCAACAGTAATTCGGAGGTATAGGTCTGCCCATTTTCCGATTTCCAACGTATCATCTCACCGTACTTGCCGACAGTGACCAATCCCGGCAGAGGATTCCGACCGGCTCTTGCTTTTTCCTCGCCTCCGGATAACAGTTTGATCCCGGTAACAGCTCCTTTATGCCCGAACCAAAGCTGATCTTGCCTACAAGACAAAGACAATGCATTGAAAACAGCCGGATGATATACATCGCCATCATATCGCTTGGTAAACCACCAGGCGGTATATGCCAACAGAGAAGCTAATTCCATGTTGCCCGACCGATATTGAGTAACAGAGAGTGTCCCCAATGAACGTCCCAAAGCCAGAAAAGCCAATGTATCGGCAACCCTCTTCGACTGTTCGGCCTGTAGTTGCCGTTCCATCGCCAGATTCTTTTGTTCATCTGCCATCCGATACGCTTTCTCAGCCTCCAATTGTGCAGCAAGCGCTCTTTCCCGTGCCAACTCTGCCTGCTGTTGCATTCGGTTGGCCTTTTGAGTTTGCGCAACGGCTTCCTGTCTTCTCTTTTCGGAAATATCCTTTTGTTGATAAGCAATCTCCTCCATTTGTTGACTGACCCGTTGTATAAGAACCGATTTCTTTTCTTTATCCCGGAATTCCTCCAGAGACAGAGCAAGACGCTCCCTGTCCGATGCCGAATGACGATATGCCCGGTATAGGACCAGACATACTGTCAAAAGTATACAAGGAACGGCAATGATCCAACGGATTATATTTTCGTTTAACTTGATCATGATACAGGTTCATCAGTGGGTTGCAGATATTTCTTTTTAATGGTCAACCGATTCTCCTTATTCACGTACGTATACGCTACGTCATCCATCATTTCACGTACCAGGAAAATGCCCAATCCTCCTATTTCACGTTGTTCTAACGGTAATGAAATATCAGGATCGGCTTTATCCAAAGGATTGAATGGAATACCACCATCTATAAACTCCAAAGTAATCTCTCCGTCTTCATCCCATAAGCACAGAGTCAGATAACCTTCTGCCTGCTGCGGATAAGCGTAATTGAGAATATTGACAATGATCTCCTCACTGACCAAACGGATGGCATAAGACAGGGAAGGATGTGAAGCAACTTCACGACTATGCATCAGCATACTAAGAATTTCATCTAACCTCCCATCGACAGGGCGAAACTGAAGTAACGTCATTGCTCAGGTAATTTTTAGGGTTGTGATAATTCATCGAGAGTCTGATAAAAACGAAAGAATTTATCGAATCCGGTCATGTGCATCACGTCTTTAACCTCTTGTGACACACCGACAAGGCAAACATCTCTACTTTTAGCTTTCGCCAGCTTAAAGGCATAAAGCATGACTCTCAATCCGGCACTGGATACATAAGAACAGCCGCTGAGATCTAATGCAACAGAATGTCCTTGCTCGATAAGAGCTACAATTTTTGCTTGTTCGTCACCGCTTGTATTTGAATCCAAGACGGAACCTACAAAATGAATTTCATACTTTTCCATCGTTCTTTTATTTTAATATTATTTGATTCGTTGAAGAGAAAGCAGGGTTATGTCATCGGACTGAGGATAGTCTCCGGAGAAAGTCTTAACAGACTGCAATACACTCGTAACAACCTCTTTTGCGGAACTACTTTCGTGCATAGACGCCAATATATCCTGTAAGTTACTTTCCGAGAATTGTTCCCGCTTGTCGTTAAAAGCCTCTGTGACACCATCCGTATACAGAAGTAAAGTGTCACCGATGCCGAACGTCAATGTATTACTCTCAAATTCAATATCATCGAACACGCCTACCACAAAATTAGAAGCGACAGGCAAGCATTCAACAGTCCGTCCGCCGCGAAGGAGATAAGGGGGATTATGCCCGGCATTGGTATAGTCCATCATGCCGGTTTTATAATGATAAATCCCATAAAAGACCGTAACAAACATAGAGTCCAGGCTCTCTTTACACAGTAACTTATTGGCATAAGTAAGGCATTCTGCCGACGAAACACCCCGAAGAGCAGTTGCACGGAGCAGGGTCCGACTAACCGCCATGAACAAGGATGCCGGCACCCCTTTCCCGGATACGTCAGCAATCACCAGCCCGATACGTTCATCGTCAATCTGGAAGAAATCATAAAAATCGCCACCTACATCTTTTGCCGGAGTCATGGAAGCATAAATATCAACCACTTCCGTCAGTTCCGGAAAAGGAGGAAAGGAACGGGGAAGAATCGTTTGCTGGATTTCTCCCGCAATGGCCAGGTCATTTTTGATAGATTCCAGTTGGTTGTGCTCCTGCTGTGACTCACGGATATAGCGAACCTGTTCGATCGCCTTTTCAATAGTCCGCGACAGATCATCCAAATCGATCGGTTTGGTTGCAAAATCAAACGCTCCCTTGTTCATGGCAGAACGTATGTTATCCATGTCTCCATAAGCAGAGACCATTATACACTTCATTGCCGGATTTTTCAGTTCATTGACCTTAGCCAATAGGGTCAACCCATCCATCTCCGGCATATTAATATCACTCAGGATGATATCGAAATCGGGAGTTTCCAGAAGTTTCTGTAAAGCTTCCAACCCGTTATGGGCAAAAGCGAACTCGTATTCACCTTTTCGTATTTGTCGCCTGAAGTATTGGGTAAGTAATACTTCTAAATCGAGTTCATCATCTACACTCAATATTTTTACTGCCATATCTATTGTTATTTATGAATTTCAACCGTTTGTTCTGACGTTTATGATGGCAAAAATAGAGCGTGACCGCCCCGGTTACAATTTTATATTTTAAACAGGAAGAATGTTTTTCCGAATGGACGATATTGTCTTATAAGCATACAAGTATATTGCTTTCGTGCCTTAGAAGACAGCACCTGAAAGATTGATTTACACTCCTGAAAGAAACTATTCCGTATTCAGAAATTATATTTTTAAGATGGAACTTTTCTTCTCACTTTTGTCACCGTAAGCTTACAAAGAATAAATAGAAACGGCGGATTCCGAAAAGCCGAAGAAAGAGTAGGAAAAAATAAAATAAACAATGAAAGTCAAAACATTTAATTTCGAAGACAAAGCATTAGAGAACAAAGCATTAGAGGCTCACAAAAGACTATACTTCTATTTAAATAGAGCAAAGTTAACATTAGAAAGATTAGCTTTGTTAGTCAAAAGCCCAGATAATATTCCAAATACAGATTTAAAAGAGGTAGAACGTTATAAAAAATGGTTTGGAGATTTCAATGCAAGCAATGTTAAAGAAGTAACACGAATAATAACTGAAATTCACAAAAAGTTTGAAGAAGAGAAGATCTGTTTATATTATGCTACAAAAGAGCCTGGCGCTGAACCAAATGATTTTGCATATGTTGAACAAGATGATATTGACCAGCAGATCTTAAATATTTATTTATGCAATATGTTTTTTAGAACAAAGGAAAATACCGAACGATTTAACACTGCATTAGGAACAATTCTTCATGAATTAACCCATTTGATAGGTAAAACTGATGATGTAGAAATAATAGATTGCAATAAAAAACAGACAACTTGTTATGGAGAAGAATTATGTACTTATTTAGCATCATTCAATAGTAAACTTGCTATTAAAAACGCTGATAATTACGAAATGTATCTTGAAACATTTCGCAATATGTAGAAAATACAAAAATAAAAAAATTCTCAAGAAGAATTATGATTAAAGTAAATTTCTCGAAACCGCTGCTGATTCAATCAGTAGCTTTCAAAGATGTATTCCTTCGGATGGATGGAAATGGGATTACCAAAACCAATGGTGCAGGTGCAGGAAAAGTAAGTTGCCAGAAAAATATGTCTCCTACCGGAGCATTTAAAGTACAAGAACAGAAAAATGGTACGTTTACCATTGAATCAGTAAAGTATCCCGGGGTATTTCTCCGCATGGACGGAAGTGGCATTCGTGGCTTTGCAGGATCGGGTGCAGGACATGTAAACTGTCAGTTTGGAGCGAGTGACTGGGAACACTTCAAGCTGCACGAACAGAACGACGGTTCATATAGCATTGAATCAGCTGCCTTCCCGAATGTATTCCTCCGCATGGACGGAAATAACCGGTCGGGTAAAGAAGAAGATTTCGGTACAGTGAACTGCCAGTACGGAGCAAGTACCTGTGAAAAGTTCTATTTATTGAATATGCCTGAAACAGGCAAAGTAAAAGATATGTTTAACAAATTTGCGAAATAGCAGAAGATATTAATACATTAAAAAATCAGAAGTTATAGTTAAACCTATAGCTTCTGATTATATAATTAAGATCAAGATATTCCGGCAGGTTCTAATGATTAGTCTTTCTTATCCAATGCCTCAAAACAAGAGTTTTTGCTCACAAACTCAGGGACAATATCCTTCATGGCAGCTACGATCTTCATCTGATCATAGGTATAGCTTACATCAATTAATTTCTGGATTCTCTCTTTCACTTCGTCATAATCATACTCACGCACAGTGGCAATCATAATCTTTTCGTGATAAGTAGGTTTGGTCAGCTCCTTCACATTGAGCAACTCTTCGTACAGTTTCTCACCATGACGCAAACCGGTAAACTCAATTTTCACATCCGTACGTCCCGAAAGACTGATCATCCGTTTTGCCAGATCGACAATCTTAACCGGTTTACCCATATCGAAGATGTAGATTTCCCCACCATTACCCATACTTCCTGCTTCCAATACCAGACGACAAGCCTCCGGAATGGTCATGAAATAACGGATTATTTCGGGATGGGTCACTGTGACAGGTCCTCCACGCTGAATCTGATCGCGGAAACGGGGAATAACCGAACCGTTAGATCCTAATACATTACCGAAACGAGTGGTGATGAACTGTACCGAACGTGTGCCTTCCTTCTGTAATTTCTTGGCTAAGGACTGTACATAGATCTCACAAATACGCTTTGAACAACCCATAACATTTGTCGGATTAACGGCTTTATCCGTAGAAATCATTACGAATTTCTCTGAACCGAATTTAACAGCCAGATCGGCAAGCGTACGTGTACCCGATACATTAATCTGAATAGACTCCGAAACATTGTCTTCCATCATCGGCACATGCTTATAGGCAGCTGCATGGAATATATACTGAGGTTTGTATTCACGGAAAATGGCCTCCATACGAGTTGCGTTCGAAATATCAGCTACAATCGTTTCAGCATCAATGTCACGCCAACGATCCTGCAATTCCAGACGAATGTCATGCAACGGAGTTTCAGCCTGATCAATCAGGATCAACTTATATGGATTGAAAGAAGCGACCTGTCGCATAATTTCGCTACCAATAGAACCGGCGGCTCCTGTAATCATTACACGTTTACCTTCCAGGTGAGAAGCTATCTTATGGATGTCCACCTCAATCGGTTCGCGTTGCAAAAGGTCCTCAATCTGTATTTCCTTCAACTGAGTTTTATTCAGTGCCTGCCCACCCCATTCACTCAAAGGGGGAGCAGTAAGCAACTTCACATTATTGGAAAGCAGAGTATCAATCATATCTGATTTCTTCAGCTTTTCCATCTTAGCCGGAGAAACAATGATGGTATGCACATCACGGTCATTCATGTTTTCAATCAATGCTTCATCATTCGGGAAAACTTTCGCCCCCATCATCACCTTACCAATCAGTTCGGGTTCATCGGCAATGAAACCACGAAGACGATAATGATTACGCAAATTGACACGCAGGGATTTGGCGATGTTTACTCCGGCTTCTTTAGCACCATAAATAAAGACGTTGGTCGTGTGGCTACCGTCAAAATTAAGTACCTCGAAGAACATTTTGACCACAATACGCGAACAGGCCATCATAGCAAAATTGATCACATATGCCATAAACAGTACACTGATGGCACCAATCCGAATGCCCAGGTAAGCATCCAGCAGAAGACTCAGAATCATCAATACCCCATAGGAGACCGTAAGCGACACAAATATGCGCATAATGTCTACAAACGAAGAAAAGCGAAGCACATTTGAATAGGTACGGAATACCCGGAAGAAGATTAAGTTAGCCACTACCGTCCAAAGAATGGTCTTATCTATTGTCGACGAATCCAAGAAAATGCTGCGGAAATCGTAACGAAGCGAGTAAGCAAGCAGGCAGGATGCGACGATAATAAATATATCAATCAATAGAATAGTCCAAATGGGCAGTACCTTCGCAGAAAGATACCGATGAAAAAAATTCTGTTTCATTTGTTTTACAGTTTTTGTTTTAGGCGGTGCAAAGATACACTATTTTCACTAACACGTGCGTTTTTATTTGACAAAATAAAGTTTTTAACACAATAAAAGTAGAATAACAGTGCAAAAAGGGGGTGGAATCCTTCTCTTCCACCCCCTTCAAGATATAGATATCACATCAGGTTACTTGCCAATTCGCTCAATTCACTACGTTCGCCTTTCACCAAGTTGACATGCGCAAAGAGGTTCTGATCTTTCATGCGATCGATCATGTACACCAAGCCATTGGACTGACTATCCAGATAAGGTTGGTCGATCTGCTGAATATCTCCGGTAAATACCATTTTGGTACCTTCTCCGGCACGGGTGATAATGGTTTTAATCTCGTGTGGAGTCAAATTTTGTGCTTCATCGATGATGCAATAGATCTCGCTCAGGCTTCGTCCGCGAATGAATGCCAATGCCTCGATAACCAGTTGCTCACTCTTCTGCATATCTTCCAGCCGCTTCACTTCGGTAGAGTTAGAAGCAAATTGGCGTTTGATCACATTCAGGTTGTCGAACAGAGGTTGCATGTAAGGAGCTACCTTTTCTGTTGCATCTCCCGGAAGGAATCCTAAATCTTTATTGGAAAGAGCCACGATAGGACGGGCCAACAGGATCTGCTTGTATTCCGTGAGTTTACCCAAGGCTGCCGCCAGTGCAAGCAAGGTTTTACCTGTTCCGGCTTTACCTGTCAAGGCCACCAGCTTGATATCCGGATCGTTCAGAATTTCGAAAGCAAAACTCTGTTCCGCATTGCGAGGTTCGATACCGTAATTCTTGGTTTTATTCACCCGGCAGACCGTATGTGTAAAAGGATTGTAGCGGGCAAGCACACTGCTGCGATCGCTCTTCAGAATAAAACATTCGTTGGGACGGATGATGTCTTTAAAGTCAAATTCACTGATATCCAACCCCTCTCTGGACGAATAAATACGGTCGATCAGATCCGGTTCTATATTTTCGAACACCTCGTTCGACTTTTCAAAAATATCGACATTCACCACCTTATCGGTTATGTAGTCCTCACAAAGTATACCGATGGAACGGGCTTTCATCCTAAGGTTGACATCCTTGGTCACCAGAATATTTTTCATCTTCGGATATTTCCGGGCCAAATATTCGGCTACCGCCAATATCTGATGATCCGGTTTACGGGCCGGAAACGATTCATGTACCTTGGGAGCCTCCGAATCGCCAGTGACAATAAACAACTTACCCAACCCCTCACCTAAAGGAGCACCATGGGTAAACAGACTGTCGTCGGTTATCAAATCGAGTTCGCGTACAAACTCACGTGCATTGTAATTGATTTGTTCATTTCCCTTCTTGAACTTATCCAATTCTTCCAAAACAACAATCGGAAGATAAATATCATTCTCCTGAAAATTCTTCAGGCAATTGTAGTCGTGAAGAATAACATTCGTGTCGAGCACAAAATTTTTCTTTGTTCCCATGATTCTTAGATTTAAATGTTGATATTTGCAATCAAAAAGCCAATTGACCACCACTGTGATGAATTGTTGCAACTAAGATAACAAATAAAAAGGCAAACAAAGGAAGTTGCCCGTTAAATATTATAAAACATGAATTATCAGGAGACTTTAGACTACCTATACAACAGCGTTCCCATGTTTCAGCAGGTAGGAAGCAGCGCGTACAAAGAGGGACTGGAAAACACCTATGCATTAGATGAATATTTGGGACATCCCCACACAGCATTTCAAAGCATTCACATTGCAGGGACCAACGGAAAAGGTTCCTGCTCACATACATTGGCTGCCATTCTGCAATCGGCCGGATATAGAGTCGGGCTCTACACTTCGCCCCATTTAGTAGATTTTCGAGAGCGTATCCGCATCAATGGCGAGCCCATCCCGCAAGAATACGTCATCCGCTTTGTGGAAGACCATCGTCTGTTCTTTGAACCTCTGCATCCTTCTTTCTTTGAATTGACCACCGCAATGGCATTCCGATACTTTGCCGATCAACATATAGACGTGGCTGTCATTGAAGTCGGATTGGGAGGGCGACTGGACTGTACCAACATCATCCGTCCGGACTTAAGCATCATCACCAACATCAGTTTCGATCACATGCAGTTTTTAGGTAATACGCTGGCCCAAATAGCAACGGAGAAAGCGGGTATCATCAAAAGGGGCATACCGGTCGTTGTCGGTGAGACGACAGAAGAGACCAAGCCTGTATTTTATCGGAAAGCACAAGAGATGGAGGCACCTGTCACCTTTGCAGAAGAAGAACAACGACTAAAAGGAGCAACTAAATTCAAAACTCGCGCGGATCGAAAACCGGGACAGTATACAGATCATCAGCCGAATACCGCAGCAGAAAAAGATACAGAGTATATTACCGGCTGGATCTATGAAAATGATGCATATCCCGGGTTGGAAGGAGTATTAGGAGGCTCGTACCAACTAAAAAATACAAATACACTACTGTCGGCTCTCCCTGTTCTGAAAAGCCTGGGTTATAAGATAGAAGATCATGACGTGAGAAACGGATTCCTGCAAGTAGATAAAATGACCGGTTTGCAAGGACGCTGGCAAAAATTGAGTGACTCTCCCACTGTCATTTGCGATACGGGACACAATGTAGCAGGGATTTCTTATATCGTGGAGCAACTGAAACAAATGAAATACAATCGCCTGCACATGGTCATCGGCATGGTGAACGACAAAGACGTAAGTGGAGTATTGTCCATACTTCCTGAAAACGCAGTGTACTATTTCACAAAAGCGAGCGTCAAAAGAGCATTACCGGAGGCTCAGTTACAACAGATCGGAGCTTCTGCCGGACTGCAAGGAAAGGCTTATCCCGATGTTCAGTCTGCCGTAAAGGCCGCACAAGAAAAAAGCTTCCCGGAAGACCTGATCTTCGTAGGAGGCAGTAGCTTTATTGTAGCCGACTTATTATCGTGCCGCGATGCACTCGATCTCGACTAAGGCATCTTTAGGCAAGGCTTTCACGGCAACAGCCGAACGAGCGGGAAATGCACCGTCAAAATAAGTTGCGTATACTCCGTTCATTCCGGCAAACAGAGACATATCCTGAAGGAAAACAGTTGTTTTTACAATGTCTGCCATTGTCAGACCGGCAGCCTCAAGGATATGTTTTATATTCTCGAGTGACTGGCGGGCTTGCGCCTCCACACCATCAGGCATCACACCCGTAGCCGCATCAATAGGAAGCTGACCAGAGACAAATACCATTCCATTAGCTTCAATAGCTTGACTGTAAGGCCCGATAGCTCCCGGTGCCTTCTCACTGCAAATTACTTTTTTCATCTTATTTAATTCATTAATAATTAATATTTATAGCAAAGTTAGTATCCTGAAGATGCTAAAAGCATCCATCAAAAATACTCTTAGGTGAACAAAGATAAGAAAAATATGGAAGAGCTATGCAGTATTTGGCAAACAAACGCATTTATATATATGAATACACAAAAGAACCAGATATAACTTTAACTCAATAAGACCTAAACTTTACAGAACGGAGGAAGTCGCAATGACGCTCTCCATAAAAAGAAAGAGGCTATCGCAATGGCGACAGCCTCTTCTTTTTTAGATTTCGGGGATAGTTTATTTACAATGTTTTTTAATCAGTTCGTCTACATTGGGGTCTCCAAGCTCTTTTGCCTTGGCAAAGCTTGCGCAAGCCGCTTTCTCTTGCTTTAACTGAATCTGGCAGATTCCCAGCAAACGATACCCTTCAGCATATTTCGGATCGATAGCTAATGCGTCTTTCAATACTTTCTCAGCCTCTTCGTAACGGCCTACACGGAGATTTACCACAGCCTGTTCTGCACGATAAGTGAGATCTTCCGGATTAAGTTCGATCGCCTTTGCTATATCATCCAACGCACGCTGGAACTGCTTAGCCTTGAAGGCAGCCTGCTCACGGTAATAATAGAACAGGTCATTGACACTACCTTTCACTGCATTGAAATAGGCATCATAATCTGCCAGAGCCAAACGATACTTCTCTACATTCATATACATCTGGGCACGTTCCAACAGGTAAGGAGCCAAATCGGAAGTTATAGGTGTCTGGCAACGGGCTATACAACTGTCCAACAAAGCAATTACTTCTTCAGGAGCAGCTTTACTCAACTCCTTCGCTTTGGCAGCACTGAAGAAAGAGGCAGGAGATGCCAGTTCGGTCTGATTCACTTTGTCATAGCTGGCAAATGCACCTGCATAATCCTGCTTGGCAAAAAGAATATCTCCTTCCAACTGCTGGTAGACGGGTAAACTCTGAATGGCAATCGCACTCCGTACATTCTCCAGAGCCTTATCATACGTCCAGTCTTTATAAACAGTTTCGGGTTTACTCAATTGATAATTGTATATCAGCTTGGCTATGTTATAATAGGTATCGTCTTTCTTCTGTGCAACCTTCAGCGCATGTTCCAGGTCGGCAGCCGCTTTATCCATGTGGTTTTCATCCTTGTCTGCAAAAACATAGTTTCCGGCACGGCGAAGATAACCGTCGGCACTGTTCGGGAAAGTCTTTATAAAATCGTCAAGGGCGATGGCATAAGCCTCAGGTGTGGATTGTGTTGAAGCAATAAAGAGATAGACCAGAGCCTGATCTTCATCTTCGGGCAACCCCTTCTTTATGCCGATAGCATTCAAGGCAGGGTCGCTCAGCGCAAGTGCACTGATATTTTGAGACATGGCGAAAGCCGCACCGGCCGCATAGCTGATAGAGGCAGTATCTTGTCCCGAGGATTTCTGTGCCACTCCAAACACTTTACCGTCTGCCGTAGTGACCGGACAACTGACCATTTTATCTTTCAATACCATGTCCAGCGTATAGTAATGATATTTATCACCACCGATATTATCTACCTTTTTCACTTTACCACGGGTCACGTTACCGCCTTTCTGAGTGGAATAAGGCAATAAATAAACTTCAGCACCCACAGCCGGAGCAAGAGCAGCCACTTGTAAAGCCGGTACTTTCTTCACTGTAATGCCCACACGAAACTTAATGATATCATACATATCATTGGCTCCCAGAATACACTCAACAGGCATCTTTTCACCTTCTGAGTTAATGATAACAGCACGCTGGGCACCTTTAAACAGTGAATAGTCAGACAGAGCCACTCCGTCTTCGGTTACAAAGAATCCGTTACCGGTATTCTGAATTTTGTCGTCTTTATCATACGTAACGATGGAAAAAACCGATCGTTTCGCTTTCTCAACCCACTTAGGGGCTTGTGCTACACTCCATTGTGACAGGAGGCAAAGCACAAATGTGAATAGTATGCTCTTTTTCATGTATTTGAATGTTGTTTCTTTTAATTTGTACGTTGTTTCACGCCTTCATAAATCAGGATACCTGCAGCTACAGATACATTGAGTGATTCAATGCTGCCCAGCATCGGAATCTTGACCCATTCGTCGCATAGTGCAAGATTATCATAGGAAACACCGGTATCCTCAGCCCCCATAATGATACACATCGGGCCGGTATAATCTGCCTTCGTATAATCATAATCTCCTTTTTCGGTAGCAGCCACAATACGGAAGCCGCTATCTTTGAGATATTGCAAGGTTGTTTTCAGATTCTGTTCACGGCAAACCGGCAAAGTGTGCAATGCACCGGCCGAAGTCTTCATCGCATCCGCATTGACCGTAACGCTTCCTTTTGCAGGAATAATGACGGCATCTACTCCGGCACATTCGCAAGTACGGGCTATGGCACCAAAATTACGCACATCCGTAATTCCATCAAGCATGACAAAGAAAGGATTCTTACCTTCTTCGAAAAGGAAAGGCACCAAATCTTCCGTCTTCTGATACGTTACCGAAGAGATGAACGCAACCACCCCCTGATGATTCTTACGGGTGATACGGTTGATACGTTCCACCGGGACACGCTGAACAGGAATCAGCGTACCTTTCAGAGCAGTAAACAGCTCTTTTGACAAGTCACTCTGAATGTCTTTTTTCACCAAAATCTTGTCTATCTCTTTACCAGCCTGAATGGCTTCAATCACGGCACGAACGCCGAAAATCATTTCGCTTTTATCAATCATGTAATTGTCTGCATTTTAGGACATACAACTCGTTATCACTTATTGTACACCACCATATACTTATTTTATTATTTTTCTTTCTTTCAAAGATGGTTCCAGCAACGCCCTCGCATTACTCAGCGCCGCCTCCGTCAGGGTGGCACCACTCAACATGTGAGCCAGTTCCTCTACCCGTTCTTCATCGGTCAAACGACGGATATGACTGTTAGTCTCCGTATCATTATCCCGCTTATACACTTTATAATGGGCACGTCCACGGGCTGCAATCTGCGGCAAATGCGTAATACTGATTACCTGCCGGTTTTGTTCGCCCATCTCTTGCATAATATCCGCCATACGATCTGCTATCTCACCGGATACACCGGTGTCGATCTCGTCGAATACAATTGTGGGAAGTTTCACAGCTCCTGCAATCATAGCCTTAATAGATAACATAACACGAGCTATCTCACCACCCGACGCAACAGAAGACACGCTCTGCAGCGTTCCGTTTTTGTTGGCTGAGAACAAGAAATTAACAGTATCCGCGCCCTGTGGACCCGGTTCTTTTTTCAACCCCATCTCCACTTGAAAGCGGACATTGGGTATTCCCAAAGGAATCAAACGGGCAGCCATCTGTTGCTCCACTTCACGGGCAATCTCTGTACGGGCCTTTGTCAAGACAGCGGCTTGCTTCTTTACCTTATTATATTGTACATCGCGCCGTTCCGTCAGTTTAACGATCCGGTCGTCATACGAAGTAATGGCAGCAAGGCTTGTTGCATATTGCTCCGAAAGAGCAATCAACTCTTCGACGGTCTGCACACGATGTTTTTGTTCTAAAGAGTAGATCAAGTTCAACCGGTCATTTACTTCCTCCAGTCGTAATGGATTAAATTCAATGCCTTCGCCCTGATCTGATATCTCCTGAGCTATATCTTTCAACTCGATGTAAGTGCTCTCCATCCGTTCGGCCAACTCATCGGCAGGTTGATATACTTTCTGCAGACCACTCAAAGTGCCAAGACTTTCTTTCAATACAGGCAGCAGCCCTCCTTCATCTGAAGCAAGAGTTTGCCCCACCCGGTACAGTCCGGCCTTGATGTCTTCGGCGTGTGCCAATGTCTCGGCCTCTTGTTCCAACTCTTCCTGTTCTCCGGCCGTAAGATGCGCCTCCTCCAGTTGTTCCAACTGAAAACGAATATAATCCTCATCCGTCTTACTTTGTTCAGCCAGAACAATCAGTTCATCGAGTTCCTTACAGAGTTTTTTCCAATCCTGATATAAATGATGGTATACATCCAAAGCCTCTTCGTTATGGGAAAGAATATCGAGCACATTAAGCTGGAAGCCCTCCTTATTGAGCAATAGGTTCTGATGTTGAGAGTGTACATCGATCAATTGCTCACCCAGTTCTTTCATTTGTGTGAGCGAAGCAGGTGTATCGTTGATAAATGCCCTACTTTTACCGGATGACTGTACTTCACGACGAAGTATGCATTCAGGCTCATACTCTAACTCGTTCTCTTCGAAAAAGGCTTCCATGTGATAGGCCGATATATCGAATCGTGCCTCGATAACACATTTAGAAGCGCCTTGCCGGATAGCTTTCACATCGGCACGTTGTCCGAGTAAAAGTCCGATTGCGCCCAGAATAATGGATTTTCCGGCACCGGTCTCTCCGGTGATTACAGAAAATCCGGTATCGAAACGAATATCGAGTTTCTCAATCAGAGCATAATTCTGGATGTATAATGAACGTAACATAAATCACATTTCTTTTATCATTCTATCAATAATATCTCTGGCCACTTCTGTCTTCGATTTTAACGGATAATCGGTTCTGCCCCTACAACTAAGAATGCTTATCTTATTGGTATCGTAACGGAATCCCGCACCAGCATCATTCAACGAATTCAGCACAATGAAATCAAAGTTCTTCCGGATCAGCTTTCCCTCAGCATTGCGCTGCTCGTCATTCGTTTCAAGAGCAAAACCGATTAACTTCTGTCCCGGAGTTTTTATCTTGCCCAATGCAGCAGCAATATCGTGAGTGGGTTTAAGATGCAGCAACAACTCGTCTCCTTCCCGTTTTATCTTCTTGTCAGCAACAGCGTCCGGAGTAAAATCCGCTACCGCTGCACACAGTATTCCGGCATCGACCAAGGGGTATTGCGCCATGGCCGCTTCATACATGTCCTGAGCGGACTCCACATCAATGCGGGTAATATGTGAATGATATGTTTTCTGTTGTACCGGCCCTGCAATCAGTACCACATCGGCTCCGCGACGGGCACACTCCTCAGCCAAGGCAAACCCCATTTTACCGGAAGAATAATTGCCGATGAAGCGCACCGGATCAATCTTTTCATAAGTCGGTCCGGCCGTGATCAGGACTTTTTTCCCCGCCAGTTCGCCCGTTGATGAAAAGAATTCATCAAGTACCCGGATTATATTCTCCGGTTCTTCCATACGGCCTTTTCCTACCAGATGACTGGCCAGTTCACCCGAAGCCGGCTCAATGATATGATTGCCATACGAACGAAGCGTATCCAGGTTCTTTTGAGTACTGGGGTGGGCAAACATATCCAGGTCCATAGCCGGAGCAACAAAAACCGGCGCTTTAGCAGAAAGATAAGTCGTAATCAGCATATTATCGGCTATGCCGTTCGCCATTTTTCCGATGGTAGAAGCCGTGGCAGGGGCTATCAACATAGCATCCGCCCACAATCCCAGGTCTACATGGCTATTCCACGTACCGTCACGTTGAGCAAAGAATTCACTGATGACAGGTTTGCCGGTCAACGCAGAGAGAGTTATCGGAGTGATAAATTCTTTTCCGGCGGGAGTAATTACGACTTGTACCTCAGCTCCCTGTTTGATCAGGCCACGTATGATGTAACAAGCTTTATAGGCAGCTATGCTACCGGTAATACCGAGTATAATTTTCTTTCCGTTCAGCATAATTATTTTCCGGTTAACTCACGCAGACGAATCTTGGTCAACATGGCTTTTGTATTCAACGTGAAATCACTGTTCAGAATCCAACTGTAATATCCCGGATCTTTTTTCAGTACTTCACTCACCGACTGTCCTTTGTATTTACCAAAGTTGAAAACCTCTACCCCATTGTCGTCATATACCATACGTCCTGCAAAATCCACATTCTTGTTATAGCTTGAATAATCGGCCAGGAAAGACATATCATTCTGCAACTCTTCCGGATAACGATCGAGTTGAGCCATCAGTACCTCGTACGTGGCACGGGTATCAGCTTCCGCTGTGTGCGCATCTTCCAGATTACGGCCACAATAGAACTTATAAGCAGCCGTAAGGGTACGCTGTTCCATCTTATGGAAAATCACCTGTACATCGACAAATTTGCGCTTACTCATATCGATATCCACACCCGCACGCAGAAATTCTTCTGCCAACACGGGAATATCAAAACGGTTGGAATTGAAACCAGCCAGATCACAACCCTCGATATCATTGGCAATACTCTTTGCCACTTCCTTAAAAGTAGGACAATCGGCTACATCAGCATCATAAATACCGTGAACAGCAGATGATTCGGCAGGGATAGGCATTTCGGGATTGATACGAAGAGTTTTCGACTCTTCATTCCCATTGGGATATACTTTAAGATAACAGATTTCTACGATTCGGTCTGAGTTGATATTTGTCCCGGTCGTTTCCAGATCAAAAAAGACGATAGGATTCTTTAGGTTGAGTTTCATTGTTTATACGGTTTTGTTTTAATTCACTACAAAGGACACTGAGGGCACAGAGTTTCAATTCAAAAAAGAATGATGTCCCTGTGATCTTTGTGTCCTCTGTAATGAATCCGATTTTATTTCTGTTCCGCGATTAATCGTTCAGCATCATCGGCATCAGCAACATCAGCAAGTCTTCATTTTCTTCCTGTTCTACCGGGATAATGACACCGGCCCTTGACGGATCAGCCAATTCGATAACCACTTCGTCCGCCGAGATATTATTCAGGATATCGATCAGGAAAGTAGATTTGAAACCGATACTCATGGCTGCACCGGCATATTGGCATACCTGTGTTTCCTCTGCAGAGGTAGAGAAGTCAATATCCTGAGCCGAAACCACGATCTGGTTTTCCTGCATGCGGAGTTTTATAAGGCTGCTTGCCTGCGAAGAAAAAATAGATACACGACGCAAGGCGCCCATCAGTTGCATACGGTCCACCGTAACTTTATGCGGATTATTTTGCGGAATTACTGAATTATAATTAGGATAGCGTCCCTCTATCAGACGGCATACCATACGATAACTTTCAAGCGTGAAGACAGCGTTGCGTTCGTCAAACTCGATCACTACCATACCCGATTCCTTAGGCAAAAGGTTCTTCAACAGAGTCGCCGGTTTTTTGGGTAAAATAAATGCGGCACGTTCGTTTCCGCGCGCAGCCAATGTTTTACAACGCACCAACTTGTGTCCGTCCGAAGCCACCATCGTAATGTCTTCCGTCGTAATGTCAAAGTAGATACCGTTCATCACCGGACGAAGTTCATCATCAGCCGTAGCAAATACCGAACGGTTAATGCCTCCCAGTAGAATCTGTGCTTCCATCTCTACACGAACTGCATTATCGCCAAGTGTAGCCGATTGCGGGAATTCATCGGCATTCTGTCCCATCAGGCTATATTTACCATTCTGGTACTGTACCGTAATTTCATAAGTATCCGGTTTGATATCGAATGTCAACGGTTGTTCCGGTATCTCCTTCAATGCATCGAGCAATGTTTTTGCAGCTACAGCAAATTTTCCGTTAGAATCACTCTCGTTCACCTCAACCGAGGTTACCATTGTAGTTTCACTATCAGAGACAGTCACAGACAGTGTTCCGTCCTCCAACTGAAAGAGAAAACAATCTAAAATAGGCAGTGCATTTTTTGAGTTTATCACACGGCTAACAGCCTGTAAATGGCTGAAAAGTGCAGTACTTGAAACGATAAATTTCATATAATCTGTGATTTTAAATTTTATATTTTTGCAAAGCACAAAGTTACAAAAAAGATCGAGGCAGCACAATAAAAGAGAAGAAAAAACAGGGGAATATTCGTCGGATATCCCTAAAAAATTGTAACTTCGCCGCACAATTTAAAATTATCGCAATGGAATTTACAGGAAAAATTATCGCTATACTCCAGCCCAGAGGTGGAGTTTCTAAAACCAGCGGCAACGAATGGAAAGCCCAGGAGTATGTAATCGAAAATCATGACCAATACCCTAAGAAAATGTGTTTCGACATTTTCGGAGCAGACAAAATAGAACAATTCAACATCCAAATGGGTGAAGAGTTGACCGTGTCATTCGATATCGATGCACGTCAATGGCAGGATCGCTGGTTCAACAGTATCCGCGCATGGAAAGTAGAACGCGTAGGCGCAGGCGCACCCATGGCTCCGGGAGCTCCGGTTCCTCCTCCGGCACCCTCTTCGGCACCCGAATTTATTGCCGGTGACGCAAAAGACGATCTGCCTTTCTAAGCAAACAAGCTTTGGCAAAAGGCATAAAACCCCGAAAGTTCTTCAAGATCTTTCGGGGTTTTATACCTTTTATGGGGTCAGGAAATGTCATCAGACTCACCTTTGTAAATCAATACCACATTGGGATATACAATTCCGTCCGTACAAGTAAATTGTGCAGAAAGAATAAAGTGGCGGAAAAACTCCTGATTACGAAAGAAAAATGCAGGTATCAGCCTCACATAATTCTCCGGTTGTGAGAAAGTCTCTCCCAAATCAGCAACCATCATAAAGTTGTACGACGGAGAAAGATTGACCACCGCCTCTTCATATCCGGGAGTATCATCCAGAATTTCTTTTTTATCCAGATGACGGAGATATGCGGTAAGGCTTTCCACATCCGGGGCCAGAACCAGTCTTCCCTCGTAGAAGCAAGCGTAAATGTATAAAGCCGACTCTGTTATCCCGGTCAATTGCGTAAACAACGTATTACGAGGCAGTACATAGAGCGTATAAGCCCTTAAAGGAGTTTTACAGAAAGTAGTACGTGGTTTCGGAGGACCGTCTACCTCCTTCGGAGCAGTGCGAAGCATTCCCTGCAACACACGCTCAGCCTGCTGCCCATCCCTCAATGGAATACTCATCACCGCACAAGGATTTGAAAGAGTATCTGTCGAATGAAACAGACAAGTCACAATCTCCCCCCCTGCATTCTCTTTAAGATATGCGAGCAACTCCCCATCCCGATCTCTGATATAGTCGGAATAAGTCGATGTCGTATACTCCTGCCTGGCAGTGAAATCAAGCATAGCCTGCATATCGGTTACCGACCGTTTATTGAAGAAAAAAGTAGAAGCCGGCAGGATATCTCCCGGGAAATCCTCCACCGGTTGTTGTTGGCGCAACACATTCATAAATGTCAGACAAGTATCCGTATCATGGCTGACACCGGAGAAATAAATGGCATCTCCATTCATTTTCATATCAAATTCGGTCCATCCGCCCAACTGTGTACACGAACGAATCCCGTCGGTAGCCTTTCCCATACTCAACGGTTGCATACGGGCATAAATAGTAGCTGCCACACGGGCACGTTTATCCTCGTGTACTTTGGCAAACGAGGCATCGGTCAGCAAAGATTTCTTGGACAAACGGGCATCGATCACTTGCTCAATCAGTTTTTTCTGATAACTCACAACCAAAAAGTCGGAAGTGAAATAACAAGCCAGGAAACTGTCATCCGGCATCGGATAAATACGAATCTCTTCCCCTTTATAGTCAAACAGCTTTGACGGGAAACTACTCGAACAGTATTTACGTATAAACTTTTCCACCAACTCGTAATCGCCGTTTCCCAAGCTGCAATACAACACCTGGTTGCGATCATTGTCGGGTTCATGGAAACTCAACAACACTTTATTCATCTGCTTGCTCAACCCGTGCGGCGTATCTTCCAACAACGTATACAGATGGAGCTTCAGATAAGAAAATAATTTGGAAACATAAAGAAAATGTCGGTCTTTACTGCAACTCAACTCATTGATCCCCTGTATCATTCCGGCAAGATCATCCGTCTCGAGGACTACAGTGGCCGAACCCGGAACAAGCGTGTAGAGATTAAAATCCTTGCGTCCTTCCGCCGCCGACAACCTGAAGAAAGAAAACATGGCAAAGCCTGTACACAGCAGTACAACAGACGAGATTACGGCTATTTTCACTATCGTACGGAGTTTCATGGCATTCGTTGTTTATCGGCTCAGTGCAAAAATAATAATTTCTCCAAATAAAACAAAATATACTTAAAGAAAGAATTATAAAGCATCAATCACTAACATTCTAATTCAAGCCCGTCGAATGCAAAATGCACATGCGGAGGAAGTTGCTTCTCTACATCTGCCTGAAGTCCGATATGGTGACTCATGTGAATCAGCCAGGTTTCCTTCGCTCCGATGCGTTTCACAGCCTCCAATGCTTCAGACAGGCTCTGATGGGTGTTGTGTGGCGCTATGCGCAATGCATTCATCACCAGCACCTCTATTCCTTGCAACTGCTCAAACGATTCATCGGGCATGGTCAGCATATCTGTTATATATCCAAGCTTTCCGATCCGATATCCCAAAATGGGCAGTTTGCCATGCATTACCCTTAAGGGTAACACTTCGGTATGATTAACAAGAAAAGGGCGATTGGGTTCAATCTCACGCAAAGGAATATTCGGAACTCCCGGATAGGAATGTTCCACAAAGCAATAGGGCATCCGGCTGCGCAAACGTTCGGCTGTATAAGTTTCGGCATAGATGGGCACTTCCCCGAAACGGCAGAAAGGGCGAAGATCATCCAACCCTCCCACATGATCATAATGTTCATGCGAAATCAACACGGCATCGATCTTTCCAAACGGAACGCGCAACATCTGTTCCCTAAAATCCGGACCGCAATCCAGCAGTATAGTAGCGTCGTCAGTATACACCAATGCTGAGGTGCGAAGACGGCAATCTCTCGGATCTTTTGAAGTACAAACCGCACAAGTACATCCTATTTCGGGCACTCCGGTAGAAGTCCCGCTACCAAGTATTCTTATTTTCATTTCTTTCAATTATCAATCTGTCATTCCTGAGAACCGGCATGCCCTGCAGCCCCATCGTAATCAGATAAAATTCACTTCCGGATGAATGTCTATGCCAAACTTCGCACGGACCGAAGCACGCACGGCATCGGACAATGCGATGACATCCGCTCCTTTTGCGCCTCCGCGATTCACCAGCACCAACGCTTGCTTATCGTGTACCGCCGCAGGCCCTAATGCTTTACCCTTCCAGCCACACTGATCAATCATCCATCCGGCCGGAATCTTCACCCGGTCAGTATCGATCTCGTAAAAAGGCATTTGAGGATATTCTGCCTGTAAGGCTTCGAACTGCTCACGACCCACAATCGGATTCATAAAGAAACTTCCCGCATTCCCCATTACTCGGGGATCAGGCAACTTCTCTTCACGGATAGCGATAATCACCCGGCGCACCACATCCAATGTCACTCCGGGATACTTCTCCAGCTCCCGGCGGATAGTACCGTAATCTAATGTATAATGTTCCCTCTTGCTCAGCCTGAAACTGACATAGGTAACAAAAACGCTCTTATTCTCAGGGCGCTTGAAGATGCTGTCCCGGTAAGAATATCCACACTCCGTTACATCATAAACATGCTCTTTCCCTTCAATGTTCAGGGTTTCCACCCGGACAATCAGATCTTTAACTTCAACCCCGTAGGCCCCGATGTTCTGCACCGCACTGGCTCCCACCTCTCCGGGGATCAGTGAAAGATTCTCCACGCCGTACCAATGCCGTTGCACGCAATAGTCCACGAAGTCGTCCCAGACCACACCTGCCCCCACACGCACAACAATATCGTCATCCGTTTCGGCCACAACCTCTACGCCCCCGATGCGTGAATGCAGGATAGTACCTTCGTAGTCTTTAGTAAACAATAAGTTGCTCCCCCCTCCGATATGCAGATAAGGAGAGGTAACCCGTCCGGACCCGATCAACCCGCGTAATTCATCCACCGAAGCATACTCCAGGAAACAAGCCGCAGACACATCGATACCAAAAGTGTTATGTGATAAAAGAGAGTATTTCTGTTCCATAATCCTATAAAAGCAATCTCTAAATACTTGTATCCTCAAACTTGTACAACTCCCAGCCACTGTCTTTGCGCTGGAAATAGAGGATATTGGAGAACCCGTTGCCAATGCCTTTCAATGCCAATATTTTATGTGAGGCATTGTCATCATTTTGCTGCCCGTAGTTGATATTCGAAAGTTTATCGGCAGGCAATGCCGGCTTAAAGGCAAACCATTGGTTCAAGTCAAGTGTAGTTTCGAGTATCGAGAAGTCATCATCCGGATCGGTTGTCACAAAGACAAGCGGTTGGCGGATTCGCCGGCTCTGGAAAATACTATCCGTCGCAAAATGACCGAAGAATTCAACAAAGTCCTCGTTCTCGTTTTCCTCAATCGGACGCAGATTGATTGCTTCGAGCATCCACGCCCCTTTAATTCTTTCAAAATAATATTTCTTCACCATTCGTTTTTTCACGAAAATCCATTCCACCTGAACGGATGTGAGTGAAGTGTCTCCTACCAGATCCATATCCTCTTCCCGGTCGAAGAGTAAGGTATAATAACTTTGTTTGGCAAACAAGTCATCATGCTTCCAGTACTTCCTGTCGATTTTCGAAGCCCGTTCTCCGTTGTAGTAGGGCAACGGAAACACCACGCGCTGCCTTTGCAGAGCGTCATCAGAAGCAAAGTTGTAGATAAAGTCGTCAAACGATTCGTCAGCCTCAATCGGTTTAGGTTCGTCCGAAGTCTTTTCTCTGTCAATAGAATCGGTTTTGTTCACCATTGCCGAATCTACCAGATGTGTAATAGATGCAAAGGGGTCAGCGTCGGTCTTATTACTGTTGCCGCACGAAGCGAACAACACCAGGACGGTGACTCCCGCCATTATTGTTTTCATTTTAATAATTAGCAATGTGTCGATATCCCCACATGCCAACCGGTTTTCGAAACTCTTTCATACTCCGGTCGGCACATGGGATTTATATCATCACATTATTTTAATTTAGCTCTTAGTTTTTCAAGCATATCCACTGTCATACTTTCCAAATCGTAAGCCGGTTTCCAGCCCCACTCCTCACGGGCGCAAGAATCATCCATACTGTCGGGCCAGCTGTTGGCGATACGTTGTTTCAGCGGGTCTACCTTATATTCCATCTCAAAGTCAGGAACATGTTTCTTGATAGCAGCATAAATGGTCTCCGGCGCAAAGCTCATAGAAGCGATGTTGAAAGCATTACGGTGCACCAGTTTCGTCGGATCGGCCTCCATCAGCGAGATAGCTGCATTCAGCGCGTCCGGCATATACATCATATCCATCAGTGTTCCTTCCGGAATCGGACAGATAAACTTCTCTCCTTTAACGGCAGAGTAGTAGATATCTACCGCATAGTCAGTCGTACCACCTCCCGGAGGAGTTACATTCGAAATGATTCCCGGGAAACGCACGGCACGGGTATCTACGCCATACTTATTAAAATAGTAGTCGCTCAGCAACTCAGTAGTCACCTTGCTGATACCATACATGGTACGCGGACGCTGAATAGTGTCCTGCGGTGTCTGCACATGCGGAGTGCTTTCACCAAACGAACCGATCGAACTCGGAGTGAATACGGCACATTTGTTTTCGCGAGCCACTTCAAGTACATTCCACAAACCGTCGATACCGATTTTCCAAGCCAGCTTCGGCTTCGACTCGGCTACAACAGACAGCAGGGCGGCGAGGTTGTAGATTGTGTCGATATTATACTCTCTCACTACAGAGGCAATCATATCCTGATCTGTTACATCGACTACAGCCGACGGACCTGATTCTTTCAATTCCCCTTTGGGCTCTGCCCCGTGAATATAACCTGCTACTACATGTGTGTTTCCGTAGCGTTTACGTAGTTCCATCGTGAGCTCCGAACCAATCTGTCCGGTCGCTCCAATTACCAAAATATTTTTCATTATCTTTACTAATAAGGTGTATTAAGCTAAATGGTGCGCAAAGTAAGCACTTTTTTTTCATTTTTATACCAAATATATGTTGTTTATTCCAAGAAAAATTGTGTCCTTTGCAAAAGAAACTAAAACCCCAAACACTATGTACGGTAAAATGAAAGAACACCTCAGCAATACGATTGCTGAAATCAAAGAAGCAGGCCTCTACAAAGAGGAACGCTTAATCGAAAGTGCACAACAAGCTGCTATCACCGTTAAAGGCAAAGAAGTGCTGAATTTCTGTGCCAACAACTACCTTGGATTGTCTAACCATCCCCGCCTGATCGAAGGTGCAAAGAAGATGATGGACCGTCGTGGATACGGTATGTCTTCTGTACGTTTCATCTGCGGAACTCAAGATATACATAAGGAGCTGGAAGCCGCAATTTCAGACTATTTCAAGACCGAAGACACAATTTTGTACGCAGCCTGCTTTGACGCTAACGGCGGTGTATTCGAACCGTTGTTCACCGACGAAGATGCCATCATCTCCGACTCGCTGAACCACGCTTCCATCATCGACGGAGTACGTCTTTGCAAGGCAAAGCGCTACCGTTATGCCAATGCAGACATGGCCGACCTGGAACGTTGCCTGCAGGAAGCACAGGCTCAACGTTTCCGCATCATCGTCACCGACGGTGTATTCTCAATGGACGGAAACGTTGCTCCGATGGACAAAATCTGTGACCTGGCCGAAAAATACGATGCCCTGGTGATGGTAGACGAATCTCACTCAGCCGGTGTGGTTGGTGCAACCGGTCATGGAGTAAGCGAACAGTACAACACTTACGGACGTGTAGACATCTACACCGGTACTCTGGGCAAAGCTTTTGGCGGTGCTTTGGGCGGATTCACAACCGGCCGCAAAGAGATCATCGACCTGCTTCGCCAGCGCAGCCGTCCGTACCTGTTCTCCAACTCACTCGCTCCGGGCATTATCGGTGCCAGCCTCGAAGTATTCAAGATGCTGAAAGAAAGCAACGAAATCCATGACAAACTGGTAGACAACGTAAACTACTTCCGCGACAAGATGACTGCAGCCGGATTCGATATCAAGCCGACTCAGAGTGCTATCTGTGCCGTGATGCTTTACGATGCCAAACTGTCACAGATCTATGCAGCCCGCATGCAGGAAGAAGGTATCTACGTAACAGGCTTCTACTATCCGGTAGTTCCGAAAGACCAGGCACGTATCCGTGTACAGATTTCAGCCGGTCACGAAAAAGAACACCTCGATAAATGTATCGCTGCATTCATCAAAGTAGGTAAAGAATTAGGTGTACTGAAGTAAACCAATCTCCCACTTCCATTGTTATTGTATATAAAAAAATACGATAACAATGGAAGAACTTACACTCACGACACCCGCGCTGCTATTTTCAGCCGTTTCACTTATTCTTTTGGCATACACCAACCGCTTTCTCTCGTATGCCCAATTGGTCCGAATTCTTCGTGACCGCTATATGGAAGATCCTTCCGACATCAATGTTGCCCAAATTGAGAATCTGCGCAAACGCCTCAACCTGACCCGTATGATGCAGGTATTCGGCATTGCCAGTCTATTCTTCTGCGTAGTCACCATGTTTCTTATCTACATCGGATTGTTCCTGCTCTCAATCTATATCTTCGGGTTGGCATTGCTACTGCTGATCGCTTCTTTGGGGGTTTCCCTCCGCGAGATACAGATATCCACCCGTGCCCTGGACATCTACCTGAGTACGATGGAAGGCAAGCTGAAGCATTAACAGCCCATGTTCAGGATTCATACCACCCATACACAGAAAGTTCCGTCCTCTCCCCATCGGGATCGGGCGGAACTTTTACAAACAAAACAAACAAGGGGAAGTGTCTGTCACAGATGCCTCCACACTGTAGAATTTATGATTACTCTAAAACGATGTTGAATGTATAGTTATTGTTTCGGCGGAGGGAATAATCATGGATGTCACTTCTGCCCAAGTCAATGGCTTTTGTATATTCGGCCCCTCCTTTCTTTGCTTTGATTTGGAGCCGGGTGCGTTCACCGGAGTCGGTTCCCTCAGTCACATTCTCAGCCATATAATAGTAGCGGTAAAGGGGGGCTGTCCCCAATACTTTGTCGGCACCGATGACAACCTCTTCCGTATAATTCCCGCCTCCTTCCGGTGACAGATATACATCCGAAGGGAACAAATAGCCTTTGGTCTGCGCATTCTGCAACTGGATCTTCACGTTGCTGAATATCCCTGCCGTCTTGGCCGAAACAGCTATATTGAGCCTGCATACCAGACGTCCCAATACTACATTCACAGCTGTGGTGCCGGCAGCAATCTCGCCTTCGTAATAACCGAAGAGACACACATTCCGGTCCGTATTCCGTTCTTTCAGCCATCCCATATCCACCACCAGACTCTTGAAACCACTCAAGTTATCAGGCCACGCGGCAATCTCTCCATCCGCCAGATTGCCCACCACACAAACCGTACCGCGCCCGGTCCTCAACGCAATTCCTTCAAGCGTGGTGTTGAGCACCGGTGTGGGCAGCACTTTATGTTCGCTGCCTGTCAGGATACCTTCACGGTCAAACTGTAGAATCCACAAATTACTAATCAGGTTTTCATAATCAGGTGCCATCGGCTGCTCCGCACGGGTTGTCGCATCATCATCGGTGAAAGAAGCGGCAGTAAGTCCCATCGACACTTTCACTATTCCCTCCTCCTGATCCATCTGTTCATGGGGTGTGCAGGCACTCAGCGCAAACAGGCAAATACTAAAAACGATATATCCGAATCTTTTCATGGGATCATTATTATTCATTACTCTAATCTGTTTATTTCACCACAGGTTACACGGATTTTCACAGGACTTTTAATCTTAAAGACCACCGGGATTAATCATTAATCGGTGGTGATCGGTATAATCGGTGGTGAATTCTTATTTATCCATTACTACATTCTCCGTCCACGAACGGTTTTGCCAGGTCAGCACAGTGACGCCATTACTGATCTTCACCGTAGCCGTATAGTTGTACGAATGCCCTGCTGTCAGATACAAACCGGTGAGCAACATCTGATACTGAGTGGGGTTACCGTTCACCTTCAGATTCAGCAACACACTGATAGAGTGAGAGCGTGCGTCTGTGGGCAATACGCCGGTATGCGCCACCAGGCTGTTATCGGCATTTCGGGTGGCCTGTGTGATACGTACCGATGCACTCTGATCCCCCACTTTCACAGGCAGCACATCTCCATTTACCCAGTCGAAGCTGGTCGTATTGTCCAGTGGCTGCTGAATACCGCTGATTTCGATTCCTTCGGCAAGCATCTCCAAGGTGTGCACCCCTTCACCCGCCCTGACAGTAAACTGCATCCGCGCTGTCTGGTTGATGATGGGGGGCAGATACAGTGTCTGGACATTGTTCAATGTACCCCCTTCATCAATTTTCGTAATGGTCACTGCCGTCATGGCTGTTTGCGTATACCGGTCGTCGGTCGCAAGCAGGTATTCTCCGTTACCGATATTGACAAATCCCTTTGAGTTTAAGGCCTTGGCAGGTGACAGGATTCTGAAGTAATAAGTACCCGCCTTCATATAAAGAGGAGTGCTGCTTGAAGATATTACCGCTCCGTTGTCGTCTACCTCACAGGGATAGAGCAGACTGCTGCCTGACGTACCGGCGTTACGTACCAGATAAGCTTTGGAATACTCCTCCAATAGATTCTTGGCATCATCATATACCACCAGGCGTATCGTACTCCCGTCTTCCAGCAGAAAAATCGGTCTATCTTTCAACGTTTCGCCATCCGGTGTCGCCCCACGGGTCTGGGCCGAAGGAGAAATTGAAGGATAATATCCACCGGCAACGGGATCAATCCGTACCCGATCCTCCATATCTTCTTCGGGAGAGCCAGCGGCACATGCCGTACAAAGCAGAGCCATGATTACATACGAGCAACTTTTATAAACGATCATTCTTTTCATACATCATACTATTTTATTGTGAAGTGACATCCCGCACACAACGAATGGAAACACCCGCAGCCCTTCCCATCCGATATAGCGCAAAATAGCGATGGCCGGTATTACCTATATATTTAAACGAAGCGCCATACATATAGACACCGATAGGAGTCGATGTCGCATATACTACCTCAGCACCGGCATTATACAGTGCCGCTTGATCAGGATAAATATAACCGGAAATAGGAAGATTGATAAAATCACTGGGATGCTCCCAGTCATAATCCGTATGACAGGTATTTATATTCAGATCATCATCCTTACCACACGGAAACCTCGCTATTGTGACATAAGCACGATATCGCGTTCCATTAGCATCCGTTACAGACTGATTGTCCCCAACCATATTCAAAGCCCACATCAGGCGGTAAGCTTGTGGAGTTCCCTGGTACTTAATGGCATAAATAATCCCATACGTACCCGTATTCGCATTTACCCGCTTACAGACATAAACTGTTTTAGCTCCTGTTTCCGGATCATTCTGAGAGGTTTCTTTCCAAGCCGTCCCGCTATGGCCGTTTATAAATGTCAAGTCGCCATATTTTTCTCCTATAGGCATAATCCCATCAAAATCTTTTTTAGTAGGTACACGCCAGCCCGTCGGACAGGGATCATTCTTTGTAGTCGCCCAATAAGTAGAGCTGATAGCAGCAGTATTATCCCAATCCCCACCGATCATAACGTAATTAAATGTCTTACTGGCATCTCCCGGATTAAGCGCTAAGGACGCCACCGCAGGCCGACTGACGGGAGCGTCGTTTTCATGTCCCACTACCTGTGGGTAAGGTTTTGCCCCTCCGTTTTGGTCAACACAACTTCTAGGTCTCAAATACTCCTTTCCGTCACTTCCCCTATATTTTATTGTTTTAGGCAAATAATACGGAATACTTCTTCCTAATTGATATACATATCCTCTGGCCCCTTCCCATCCTTCGGCGGTTGTCATATCCGCACTGGTAGCTCCGAGATTCCGGTCCATCCACATGACACCGTTAAAAGTCAGGGGCTGCCCCATATACTGCGAATCGTCATTATGTTCGATCCAATCATACCGGCGGGGGATGATGGTAATAATCTGTACGTCGCTATTAGTAATCGTAATGGTAAGCGTATACTCGTAATTGGGCAGGAAGCGGAAAGGTTCCGTCACAGTCTTACCGTTTTCATCCTTCCGGACCTCTCCATCATCTCCGACAACCGGGACACGAATTTCATACGTATCCGTGCGGTCCGCACTGTTCGTCCCTTTCGTAGCTACTTTTATTTTAAGTCCCTCCGTGGTCCCGGAGAGAGTCGGGAATATCAGACATTCGGCAGCCGCACCGCCCGCCTGCCCATTCGTAGTTACCGGCAACACACTTTCCGTCACCGTTTGAGAGAACCCGCTACCGAGCAGCGTACGGTCACTTTTCCCTCCCGTATGGCTATATTCTCCGGTCGAGAGCAAGAGGCTGCCTTCACTGTAATCACTGACTGAGATCCCCTTCAGTTCGATACCCGCCAACACATCGACACCCGTCGAACCATTCTCCGTTTTTTGCTTCACCACCTCAAACTTCAGCTTAGCCAACGTATGCTTGAATGGTAAGGTAATCACTCCCGAATTGATGCCCGATTGCTTCGTCAGTACGGCACGGCGCAAGTCGGGCAACACTCCCCCGACATCGGCATGGATACCGCAGGCCGGTACGCCATCTACTTCGGAGCCGCATACGGGCAAGGTCGTATTGCCGTATGTCAGCGCATAAAAGTCAAGGGTTCTGCCTTCAAAACGGTCCTCGTCGGCACCGGCACTCAGGTAGTCTATCTGATGGGTGCCGTCCGCAGCCACAGCCTCCGTGCCTTCCTGTCCATTCATTGTAGGAAGTTTCTTGTCCCATGCACCTCCCACAAGTCCGTACAGCCGGTATTTAGTGCCACCCGTAAAATGACTCACCGACACATCTCCCGCACGGGTGATGACCTGTTCTTCACTCGAGGAGAGTGTGAAACTGTCACCACCCTGCACGGGCATATGTTCCTCTTCGGGAGTGCAGCCGGTAATCAGCGCAGCAGTCACGGCTGCGGTTGAAAGAAAGAATCGTTTTATCGTTTTCATATATTCAGCTCTTTTTATTAAATTCACCATTCATCTATGGGCCCGGAGTCGGTTCCGGCACCACCACAGGGACAGTCATTTTTCCTCCGTCCTCCCACTCCTTCTCTTCGCCTTCCAGCGTGAAAGAGTCGATATCAAATTTGAGGGTCGTTTCATACGATTCTCCGCCTTTCAGCTGAGTTGCCGGACTTCCAAACTGATCCATAAAGTTCAGGTTGCCATCCAAGATAGGAAAATTTGCGTTTCGCGCTCCGGTCGTAAAGTTTATATCCTTAGCCACATCCGCCGTCAACGTAAGCCCCGGTGTACCACCTGTTCCAGTGAGATCGGTCAGCAAATCAGCCGGGCTGCAAGGTGACAGATAAAACACGGCGACCTGCGTATCCTCCGTACTCAATATCTGTCCGGAATGATTGATAACCAAATCGGCGGCAGCCGGAGCCGCCAGATATTGTTTTGTCCCTGTATCCCATTTCACCCCTCCGCACACCAATCTTGCAGACACGGTCAACTTAAGGTTCTTGACATACAGCTTGCCGACCGTGTTGTCCGTACGCCTCGCCTTGAGCACGATACGTACGGCAGCGTGTGCAAACTCCAATGCCCGTCCGAAAGGCTGCTTCCTGCTACCCGTAACCCCATTCGGAGTCACCAGTACATCGGTCAGCCCTGCTCTCGAAGGCAACGAATAGGTAGTATGACTGTCCGCCGTAGTCATCGCAGAAGGACAAAGCCCCATCACCACCACCCGGGAGTTATCAGCCGGATAATCCGTTTCCGTATTATAGGGTGCATCGGCGTAATCACCGATCCCCCCTGCCGGAGTGGAGGTTTTATAAGGAGAGCCCAATGTCCCCGTACTGAAATCCGTCTCTTTCCAGAACAGCAGTAACGGAGTGCTTTCGCTGCCTGCCACCCCATCCGTACGGGTGAGAGCTACCTCCATGGGTATCTCCTGTTCGTACTCTCCTTCTCCGGATACACACGAGGCAGACAGCAGACACAGGCAAAGCAGCAGGCATGCCCGGCAGAATCTACTCTTTTTTTCTTCTTTATTCATAGTTGTATACTTTCTTTCTCAGCTTTCACCACAGAGTAACACAGAGTTCCACAGAGATGATTTTCTCTTCATATCTCATAAACAAGAGATTAAGACTCCGTAAAGCTCTGTGGTGAATCGTATTTATTTTCCTTTCTACGTCGGCCTTACTATAATCTGATTACCGGAACTCGTCACCCAGTCCGTTACTTTCATCGTGGCACGCATCGGTTGCGGCAATGCGGCCGAAGGCAGGCTGAACCGGGTAATACGCAACAGATAATAACGGTTGCGCAAGATGCCGGAATCCGCACTGAAAGCGATTGTGTCGTCAGTAGCACTTGTGCCGTCTATATAAGTGTAATAATAGCCGATCCCGCCTTCGTAAGCGGTAAAATCAGTACGTTTCAGGGTACCCGCACCGATGGCGGCCTTCATGCCCGCATAGCTGTAATAGTCACTCCCGTTGGTAAAGTAAGTGCCTGCCGCATGTGCTTCCGCATCGACAGGTGTCGTCGTTGCGGGCAAGTAAGTAGCGGCATCGGCGGGAGATGTCAGGGTTTGCGTGGTTCCGGCCCCGATAATAATCTGTTTGGGGACAAACTTCGCCGCTACCAGCAGATGGGTAGTCACCAGGCGGGGAATTTCCGCCTGAGTCGAATTAAGTGTTCCTGTCAGATCCAGTCCGCCCGCAAGAGAAGCGGTGGAAGTCGCAGTCGTGTTCTCCGGACAATACAGCCCACCGGTATAAGCATCGCTTTCCGGAGGAGTGGCTTTCGTCGCATTGAATTTGACCTCTTCATACGCTTCCGGAGCGATCCCTTCCGCCCATACACTGCCCAAAGTACGGTAAACGAATTGCTGTTCAGCCACATCGGGTGCCGATACATAATTGCCGCCATCATCTTTAACCACATACGGATCTACTTCATGATTAGGATCTTTCCCATCCGGGGGCGCATTCAGATACACCTTCCGGTTGACTGTGTTGAGGGCATACCGCACATCCGACAAACGTATCCAGCCCGGATCGGCTGACGGACGAGCCGCATTACCGGACATCCGTACGTACGCTCCTCCGTCGTCTGTATAGGTATCGCACACCAACAGTACTTTGGCCACCACCCGTTCCAGTGTGATAGGCGATGCCGTGAGATCCACGTTCACATCGGTGCCCGCACTGACCGTTACGGAAGTCCCGGCTTTTCCGGTCATGGCGATCCCCTCCGTCCCGCGGGCAAACTGCCGGATCACCTCGTCATACCCCGCCCCGGCGGCGGTATACAATCCCTTGCCTTCTGCCTGCCCGCAGATGGCATGCACCTGACCGGGCAACAGATTGGCCCCCACATAAACCTTCTTCTCTCCGGGAGTGGTCGGTATGCGCGCCTGATACACGTCCGCCGCGCTACTGGTCGTGCCATACACCACTTCGTACTGCACATCATTCCAATCCTCCTTTCCACTCCCGTCGACCGACACCAGAAAAACGGCAACAGAAGAGATCTTCTCCTCCACCGTCGCATCCGCCTGTACCGCCGCCCGGGTAGTCTCCCCCACTACCCGTACCGAGAGCCGGACACACGCCGTCACCCGGTCCGCCCCTGCCGGAGGGGCAGGCATGCCGGCATCATCGGAGCATCCGCATGCCCACAGGCAGAGCAGAAACCGAAAAAACAAGATAAATATGCTGCCTTTACAGTTGTGCATCATTCAGTCTGATAATCCATCCGTTAATGTTCAGCGCCTCCAGCTTTCCCATCGGGGTAAGGTAGAAAATCACGTTGAACCGATCTTCGTAATCAAGGTAATCCTGGTCGCTGAGCTCCACACCGTTGCTCTCTTCAAACAGGGGGCGCGTCATCAGCAGATAACGCGTCAGGTCGACATCCACTACTTTCTGCCCCGAGACACGGTCCGTCACCACCAGACGGGCCTCCTGATCCGCCAGTAAGCGCAGTGTGTTCAAGCGGGCACGCGCCAGGCTGACTTCTCCCGTACGGGTGGCGGCCGGTTCCGTTTCGGAAGCGGACTCGGTATGATAGGCGGCATAAGTCACCCGGTCGCCCGTCATCACTTCGTTGTCGGCATTCATCCGGCCGTTATCCGCCAACAGAGTAAAGTCGTAATCATCGGCGTCCAGCCCCTGCCCCGACGTATCGTGCAAGGTAATGACGAACCGGTTGCTGTCCTTCAACATCGGCACACTGACCGATGTCAGTTCCGAAGGCTGTATCCGGCTCAACCGGAGATGACCGTACCACAAGTGCCCCAATTCGTCATCCTGACGTCCGTCTCCGTCACGTTCCAACCGGAGGGTCAGCTCGTCACGGGTCGAACTGCCCGGTGTAAGTTGCGGCATCCGGTAATGCCGGTTGTCCCCTCCCGCCCAGAACACCAGTTCGTAAACGTCTCCGTCTTTATATTCCAGCGGCAGGGTAATGATATAATCGTTTTCAGTCAGCGATTGCCTGTTCTCTGTGTGCAGGCAGACGAACTGTCCCTGTGCGTCGAACACGTAAAGGGACAGCGTGTCGATCTCGTCGGTGATGACGCCTGTCCCGCTGTCGGGCTGTATCTGTGCATGCAATGCAGGCTGAAGACGAATACGGAAACCACTGGGACAGTCGCTACGGTCGTCCCCGGTCCACGAGCAGGCAGATAAGCCCGCCAACAACGAAAGCCACAAGAACGGCAGAAACCAACTGCCGGAATGGGAAAAACAGAAAGTCTGAAACTTATCGGACATGGTTGGGAAAATTTTATGATTGAACGGGTGTTTCACCACAGAGTAACACAGAGTTCCACAGAGATCTTTTTCTCTTAAGATATCCTGATAAGCGAGAACTTAAAACTCTGTGAGACTCAGTGTTACTCCGTGGTGAAAACCCATCTCAAAGCAATTACTTTTTTAGAGAAAACAGTGGGTTAACGGCCCAATACGGCACTATTCGCACGCACTACCCAAGGTTTGATACTTAACTTCACATTCAGCAATACGGTAGTCGGATCATCGGTTTCGGTATCGGTAATGATATTTTCGGTTACACCGTCTTTGCCGACACCTTGAATACCGGTAACGGTTACTTGATAGACATTGTTGCGGACAATGCCGAACTCCATCACATCTTCTGCTGTATCCGAGGGGAGATGTTTGATCCAATACGGATAATAACAAATGAACTTGCCATCGCCACTTCCTTTCTTGAAACACTGGACGTCGTTCTTTTTCAGGTCGGCAGGGGCACCGCTGACCGAACTGGAAGTAGTTCCGTCTGCCAACAATACGCCGGCCGCTTTCAGCGCTTCAATATCTTTGTAGAAGATACCGGAATGGTAGAAGATTTCACCAATCGAACCAATTGTAGTAGTTTCTGCCACACCATCGCCCGGAGACTTTTTTTGCATCATTTTACTCGGAGCTATTTCCGCTTTAAATACGATGCCGGTTGTATATCCGTTCTTCTGTCTATCCTTCAGCATCGTGTTTTCATAGCAGTAAGCGGCGACTTTAGTTTCCGCCCCGGAAGAGTAGCCCGGCATATCCGCATAAGTTCCGGAAAAAGTGCCGAAAGACGACAAGCCAAATGCGCTTGATCCTTGCAGATACCAGTCGCCATAGCTATTGGCTAAAGCTGGTGTGGAAGTATAAGTTTTATTATACGTCTTCGGATCTGTCACATACGGCAATGTAGCGCTTGAGTTACCATAATTTGCCTCTGTCAAAGGATTCGTTACAGTGCTTTCTTTATCCACATGACGGAAATAATATCCCTCTTTCCGTGCGTTGACTACATAATAGTTTTTTAGGGTGATATCCGTAATATTTCCGATAGCAGTCACTGTGGTAGAAAACGAAGTATATTTATTAGCAGTAGCAGCAGAAGACACACTGGTTCCTCCCGCAGTCACCGTAATCTTTCCCATCACACGCTCCACTGTTGCCGCAATGGTCTGCTCCGGGTCTTTGGTTATCTCCTGGGCAATATAAGGAAGAGTATTCGAGTTATCATTGTTGGGAGAACGGCTCGCCATTACCAGTCCGTCACTCGGTACAGCAGCTATCACGCTCGTAGCGTCAGCCGTTGTCTTTGCGAGAAAATCAGCTTCGGTCAGAGTTCCCTTGTCACTGTCACCCACCCCATTGACCGTACCGTTCACCACTATATAAATACGATAGTCTCCCGGGGTCAGGGCTGTTTTCTTACTGGTCCATACAATGGTCTTCTGATCGGTAGTAGTAGTGGTGGTTTGCGTAAACTGGCTGATGGAAATAATCTCTGTCAATGTAGCAGTACCAAAGCTACTCGATGCTCCTCCCGGAAACAGATACAGATTGGCCTTCGTCACTTTGTATTCATCCGTTAAACCGATATCCGTATTCGTATCGTCAGTATCCGCCGTCGGATCGGAGGCCCTTGTCTCCGCCACACCATTCGGTACGGCAATGGTCACTGTGGTATAAGCTCTCGCTTCTTCCGGATTCTCTCCGCCCGAAGCATCCGTATCGTCGGAACAGGCGGCCCAGGTTGTCAGCAATAAAGCAGCCAACCCCATCATACTCATGTACTTTAGTTTTTTCATTTCTTTTTTACGTTATGTGATACATTTATTGCGTTATACCGATGGTAGCGGCCCGTCGTTCCGCATTCATCTTTTTAAGGTTTTCTTCCGCTTCCCGGTTTCCGGCTTTCACCGCTCTATGCAGCCATACCCCGGCTTCTTTGTCGTCTCCGCACAACAGATGGCAGACTCCCCGTACATTCCACGAGCGTTCGTCCGCCTCCACCGTCTTCAGCAACCGGAATGCCTCTTCATACTTCCGCCCCCGAATGGCTTCTATCGCACGGTTCACCGTATCCGCCACGCTGTCAGGGCGGTTGGCATACTGCACACGGATGTAGCAGGCATCGCGCAACTGCGGATAGAGCACATCCAGCACCGAACGATACGGACGCCCGCCCGCCAAGGCTTTCAGCCTGTCATTCCGCTCTTCCTCCGGATGGCTGCGGAGAATAGCGAGCACTTCCTCCTTATATGTCATGTCACTCCCATTCACCAGTTCGGCCAGCCTGTCCCAGTCTACTCCTCCGGCATTCAGTTCAAACAACGATACAGGCAGGTTCATGCGCACCGAGAGAGCATGCCGCAGAGCTTCGGCACGTTTCGCCGATAATTTCCGGTTCAGTTCCGTCGTGCCCTCGGGCGAAGCATATCCGCTGATCGAGATACCTTGCAGGAATGCGTAACTGTCCGCACGCAGCAACCCGATGGCTTCCGTTATCCGGCGCAGGTTTCCGGCATTGGCGGAATACAGCGTATCCACCACTGCCGATGCCGCACGGAAGCGAATACCGATGCCGCTTTCATGCAGGGGGCGGCTGCCTGCCTCGCACAGGAACGGATAGTCATCCGCATGTTCCGCCACCGTCCGGCTCACCCTCGGAGTGAGCTCACTAACCGACGGACGATAGGGCAAAGCCACCGGAAAAGCGCCGGAGGAGACGATGCTTCCCACTGTCTGTACCCGGCAGCAACCTTCCCGGTCGATGTCGAGCCGCAGGTTCAAGCCATTCTCCATCCACGGGGCATAGCGCAACGTATCGGTATACAAGAAGGTGTCTCCATTGCGGGCGGTCCACCGATGACTGACGTCACGGTCCGGAAGGCCGGCCAATAGGCGCCGCTGATTTTCCTCGCGCGCCATGATGCGTCCCGTCACCACAAACGGGCCAAGCAACACACTATCCGAGGCGTTGCCCAGACAAGGGGTAATCACCCAGCAGTGACGGGCACGCACTGCACGGGGGGCTATCTTTACGGCAAACGAGACATATACCTGTCCACCCGCACGCTGCATTCGGACGGCGGTAAGGGCTACTCTTCCGGACGGATCTGCCGCACGGACAGACAGCGCACCGAAGCACAGCGCAAAGAGCGTCAGGAAGCAGACTGCCGGCGGCATCTTCCGAAAGCACATTCTTAAACGGGTCGATCGTATCTTCTCTTTCATAAGACTTTTTATTTTAACATATAAATCAGACTGATGCCCGCACGGGTCGGCGCCAGAAAATTTTTCTTGTTCGCTCCCCGATATTCACCACAGACCGGACAATTAAAACGTTTGTATTGAGCATGCACCCACCCTGCACCTATGGTAGCCTCCAGATTCCAGCGTTTGCCGAGCACCCACGAGTAACCGTATGAAAACCCCGCCATCAGCGCCCACCCCTCGTAGCGGTAAGAAGCCGAACGGGAAACAAAAGGAAGATGCACCCGGCTCAGGTTGTATTCTCCCCCACCGGCATGCACACCCAGAAAGTGTCCGTAGAATGACTGACAAAGCCAATAGCGTGCCTCACCCTGCGTCATCCAGAATTTCCACTTCCGGTTGTCCGCAAAATTCCACGGACAGGCGCTTCCCGCAACATCGAGTGTCCAGCGGGAGGCAAACGCCCACTCGGCAGCAAGCGAAGGTGCCGTCGCTACATCGTGCAGCAAATTGGTTTTAACCGCTGCCCGTTGCGCCAGTACATTGCCCGAAACAAGCAAAAGCAATATGAATAGTTGTTTTTTCATTCTGTTAGTTTATCTGAAACATATCCGCCAATCCGCCTATAAATCTGTCAGAGGTATCTCCGACAGATAGGCACGGGTCATCTGGTTGACAATGCCCAGCTTATGGGCGGCATAATGATAACGTGCATACATTTTCTCACAATCCGGTTGATTACAGTTCAGATGCTGGTCCACGGCTTCCATCAAATCGAGCAGGGAGATACGGAAAAGAGGGCGGGTCAGTTCATAGGTTTTCGGAATGCCACTGCCGGATTGGTCTGTCCTGACACGTATCAACCCCGCGGATTCCAGTTGACCCAGGAGTTCGTCAAGAGGCTTACAACCACATTCCAAATCCTGGAGATTTCCTGTTTCGTGAGAGGAAATATGACGTAAGACAGATATGGCTGTCAAAGTTAACGGCGTAAGCATAAGCTATTTTGTTTTGTTGTGTGATCAACCGTTACTTTGTAGGTAACGGCATTTAACAGATAACGAATACAGAAAGCGTTCTGAACCCAATAATATGAATTAAATAATAAAAGACATCCGATGATGGCAATAAAATGTTCGTCCGCGTTAAATTACACCAACGTGGATAACCCTTTTTATTGCTTTTTTAAGAGAAAATAGGGAAAACTAATGCAAAGCATGCATCTTTTTAAAAATTAATTATCTTTTTAAATAAAAACTTGCCTTTTTATTTGTTTGTGTGAAAAATAATATCCAATTTTGCAGCAATTATTCATTGCCGTTACCTACAAAGTAACAGACTATTTATATCACTGTATATAAGTGTAATACATTCAAATCATTTTATCTTTAAACCGCATTCAGCACATAGTTGAGTATCTTCCTGTTTGTCCGATCTACTTCCCTATCCCCAAAAGGTTTCAGGTAAGTTTCCGTAACTTTTACCGAAGAGTGTCCCAGCCCACGGCTGATCACTCCCACGGGTGTCTCCTGATGAAAGGCAATCGTGGCCCACGTGTGGCGCGCAGTGTATGAACTGAGCCTGCCGCCCAATCTCAAATCCACCGACACCCGTTCCAACCGGCGGTTCAGGTTACGCAACGCATATTGGTACTCCTGATAAGGAGTCAATGCCTTCTTTGTATGCCGCTTTCGGGTGCGGGGCTGCCCCAAAATAGGCAACAGATAACTCGGATGGCAGTTCTCAACCATCCTCCTATTGATAATTTCCATCGCCTCACGGGGCACGCTAATGCTGACCTCCTGCCCCGTTTTATGCCGGCAGTAGGTCAACACCCCCTTATCAAGATTGCTCCTGCGCAAGTGTGCCAGATCGACAAACGGGATGCCCCGCAGCATAAACATCAGCACAAACCAGTCCACAGCCTTCGCCGAGGCCGATTCATCCGGACACCCCGACATGCGGATCATACGCCCCACCGTGCGGGCATCCACGGCACGCTTCACGTCGGAGCGCGTACCGGTGTATACCTTATCGAAAAGCCCGGTCACATATCCCGGACGCCCCTTCATCCCCCGGTTGTAGCCCGCACGCAGGGCACGCATATAAGTCGATACCGTGTTCCAGCTCAACCGCTTGCCCAGCAGCCAATGTTCATACTTGCCCAGAAACACCGGAGTCACCTCTTCAAATCCGATCTCCTCTTTTCCTGCACTCTCCCTGAGCGTACGCAGCATATTATGGTAGATACGCCGGGCCGGTTCACGTCCCTCTTCACGGAGCCTTTCAATCTCCGAAATCATAAATACTGTTAATGTTTCATTCATCTTATTCCTTGTTTTTAGTTTACAAATCTTCTTTAAATATAAATTGTGTAAATAGTCAGATAACCGAATCTATATCTTTACAAAAAACATCTAAAGAGACTTTGCAGAACAATCCCCGGGACAATATGCTATACTCTTTTTGTATATCTTTGCCGATCCTAACGTCATTTTAACAAACATTGGCATCCAGCCATCCCATGCAAACCTCAAAGTAAGATGAAAAAGAGCATTCAAGACCTGAAAGAGTCACTAAGAAAGAAGGAAGAGAAACAACAAAGACTGCACGAACAAGAAGAAACGGTAAAAAAAGACATCCGTGTGCTGCGGTACCTGATAGCCAAGGAGGAAGAGGCTGCCTCACCACAAGCCCCCCGGAAACGAAAAATCCCCCAAAAGCAGATAAACGACTTTTTTACCCGGATCTCCATGTTTTACGAAGATCTGCAAAGGCGCCTGAACCTGCGCATCACTTATCGCTGCTTCTGCCGCTGGCTCTGCACCCGCTACGAGTTCGAATCACGCTATCACGACCGCCACAAACTGTCGCCTTGCACGATACTGGGGTATTTTAAGAGAGAAAGAGGAGGATAAAAGCCGTATACATAGAGACTAAACTAAAAACACTCTCTATGATTTATCCAGGATGAAAGATGCACACAGATTACTTTGCCATCCGACTTGCCGAAATCACCAGCGAGCACGAAGACTCTCCCAGAGCTATTGTGCTTCGTCACGGATCCATCGTCTCGCACATAGCATCCATCCTGACTGCTTTGTGTCAGTGTGTATGTTTCCTTGAAGAGGAATCATAAGAACGCATCATTCTCCTATCACCCACTCTCCAATATTCCGTTCCTCCTTCTCGAAGGCTACACCCACCTTCACTACTTTCCGTCCGTCCGCCTGATAGGGCAGCAGATATCCCTTTTCATCAATCTGCCTCAAGGCAGCCTCGGCACTGTCGTTCAGCTTGAACTCAAACACGTAGATGTAATCCGGTGTCTTCACCACCGCATCGGCACGCCCCCGGGCACTCCGGACCTCCGTCTCCGTAAACTGCCCCATAAGCTGGAAGACGAGGTAGAACACCGTCTGATAATGCCGCTCCGTGCGGTCGTTCAGGTCGTAGGGGATACCGGCAAAGAAGCAGCGCAGGCGCGTGAGGAAAGCGTCCACATCACCGCTCTCCAACTCGCGGATGAATTTGCCGATATAGAACGAGGTGTCTGTCTGGGCTATAGGAGTGTAGAAGGGACTGACGAAGTTGAGGAAACCATATTTCACCTCCTCGTTGGGGAACCCCAGCGTGTACATCCGGAAGCGCTCGTCGTAGTCCTTAATCGTCAGATATCCGCTCTGATAAATCATGGGTATCGGATTGTTTATATCCGCGCGGTCGTCGCTCAGCGAAGCCTCATTCACCTCAATACCCTCCATCTCCCTCAAGTCGAAATCGGTCTTCTGCAGCATCTCCACCAGGAAGGTGGGCGTGCCGCTGGCAAACCAGTAATTGCCATACGAACGCTTCTGCAAGGCACTCAACACGCTGAAGGGATTGTACATGGAGGTGAATTCCTCGTCTTTGGTGAACCGGTATCCGTCATATTGGCGAGTCAGCCGGTCCATCACCTGCCGGCAGGTCGCATTACTTTTCACTGCCAGGGCTTCCAATTCTGGAGAGAAGGTAGCTTCTATCTCCGCACGGGTCATGCCGCAAAGGGTGTTATAGTCGAGGTCGAAACTGATATCGTTCAGTTGGTTCAGATTACTGAAAATACCCATTTGCGCGAACTTGGTCACTCCGGTGATGAAAACGAACTGCAACCAGGGGTCGGCATCTTTGAGCACAGTATAGAAAGCGGTCAGCGTCTCCCTGAAGTCGTGTTGCAACTCCTGACTGTCGAACGAACGCAGCAAGGGTTTGTCATATTCGTCAATAAGCACCACCACGCGGCGCCCCGTCTGTTCGCAGGCGCGCCGGATGACGGTCATGAAACGTCCGGAGTGCGTAATACCTTCCCCTCCCGTCCGGTATAACTCTTCCCACTGCCGCAACTGCCGCTCAAGTATATCGATCAGCCCCTCACGACTGTCATACTTCTCCGCATTGAGGCTGAGATGCAGCACGGGATATTGTAGCCACTCTTTTTCCAATTTCTCGATAGCCAATCCGCGGAAGAGTTCCTTCTTACCTTGAAAGTACGCCTCGAAAGAAGAAAGCAACAGGCTTTTGCCAAAACGGCGGGGACGGCTCAGGAAACAGGGATTGCCTGCTTGAGCCAGCCGATAAATCAATGCGGTCTTATCTACATAAAGGAAATTTTCGGAGCGCAGTTTCTCAAAACTCTGTATCCCTATCGGGAGTTTTCTAAGCGGGGCATTGATCGGTGTATCCATGGGGCATTGAAGTTAGTCTTTTGCAAATGTACACAATTATTTTTTAGATTCTCACACTTGGTTACAAAATGTAAGGGATGCAACAATTGGCACTCTTCTTTATTTTTCTTATACTCGTAAATACAAAGATAACATTTTCTTCTGTATTTTACGTGTTGTACTACCAAAGATACCACCCGGATCTAAATACCTATTATCAGTAAAAGGCCAAGTACCACTTCGGTGACGATGACGGGCCGGGGCCCAAACGGCAACATACATGGACTTCGAAATCTGTGGTAAATTCCGGAGAATGCCCGGTACGACGGATCGGACTCAAAAATTGTTCGCCGACCGCAAATTCGACTGATATATTTTATATATCTTTTGTTTATTATTTATTTATGTGCAGGTCTGCATGTTGGCGGCCTCGAATTTCGCTCGCACAGAAAGCTGAGCAACAGCGTATTACGAATACTAAAGCATGTTGGTATCCATGTTGGTGATTCAGAGGCTCCGAATGACGGAAACAGAGGGTCCGGAAGAGTCCGGACGAGGCTCGGTTTCACCCCGGCAGAGCGTGCATTGCCTTGCAGTGGACACTGTGACTTTTTGCGCCGTAATGCGGCACTCTGCATCACTTTCTTGCATCGCTGCCTTTCCATGCTTAACTTTGTCATACCGTTCGGGAAAGAACGGTACACTTAATAACCTATAATATGAAATACTATGAATACATCGACTGAACCTATTCCGGAAAAAAACATAGATCTTGAATCCCCAACCCATAAATACGTGCTTCAGTCACCACAGGGACCTGACAAAGAGAGGATGTTTCATAACTCACCACAGATTACACTGATTTACACAAAATAATTTTTAATCTATTGATAACCAATACTATCTATCTGCGTAATCTATGGTAAATACGAGTTTTAACACATCCCCCATGAATAGAGGGGAAGACGGAATAAGACGAAGAAGACGGAATTTACAAGTTCTCTATCTCTCCGGCGGACAATCCTGTCACCTGGCAGATGGTTTCGACCGGCAGGTTCAATGCCTTCATCCTTCGGGCATTCGCCTGCTTCTCTTCCATACGACCTTCGGCAAGCCCCTCCTGGCGACCTTCGGCAAGACCTTCCTGGCGGCCCTCCATAGCTGCCGTACTCAATACATCATTCTGAATCATAATCGCATTGATATGTTCATCATAAGCCAATTGTTCTGCCTTATTCATGTTATAATAGACAAGTTTACGACGGGCTTCCTCCAGTCCCGGAGCCTTGGTGTCGGGATGGATCACACCTGTCTTGAGATATTCAATCCACTCCTCAAGGGGCGTGACAGCCACTTTGTTGAACTCGTTCACGCGAATAAGGAAATACTCAGGAAAGATCTCGGCAGGCAATTTACGGACGATGGCGTTCTTCTCTTTGGTGCTCACCTCCAGAAGGTCGCCCGTGTGGACACCCACGAAAGAGTTCTGACCGTGGTAAAGGTAATCAGTACCACGACCGATATCAAAGTAGAGGATACTGATGGAATACACCTTCTTAACCTCAGAGTAGAGCTGACCCAACTCGATATGTTCCGTGATCGCCTTGGCAACACCGAAAAGAATACGTTCCAGATAATAAATCTCACGGGTATTCTGAACCTCCACAATAATGATCTCGTCTTTGCTGTTACGCGCCTTTATGTCGACACGGTTGAATTTATCCGTTTCATTCAACTGATTGCCTTCACTCTCCAGAATCTCGACGATACGGATGGGCTCACCCAGCAAAACGGTGAGAAAACCCTCCAACACGCCGAAATTGGCCTTGTTACGCAACAGGCGCTTCACCGCCCAATCAAAACGAATATACCTGTCTTTCTGTTCCATCATATACGAATAATATCTATCCTACAAATATAAGTTTTAAAAAAGAACTATCCAAGCATACGGCGGAAGAAATAAGATGAACCGCCTTTAAACCATAAACGATGAACAGGCCACGCTGCATCGCATAGCTTGTTCATCGTTTACTGTCCATCGTTCAGGCTTGCGTCGGCCGGAACTTATCTCTGACCGAGCTGAGAATCGATAAAGAAGATACCGGCATCACCGGCTCTCTTAATCTTATCGACAATCCCTTGAGCGGTGGCTTCTTCTTCTACTTGTTCGCGAACGAATCCCCAAAGGAAATCCTGAGTCGCTTTATCTTTTTCGGCTGCGGCAATGTCAACCAAGGCATCTACCAGTTTAGAAACATGGCGTTCGTGCTCAAAGACGTGCTCAAACACTTCAAGAGGAGTACCCCAACCGGTGGGAACAACGTCAATCTTATCTACTTTGGCTATACCGCCGCGTTTGATAATATAATCGGCCATGGCATAAGCATGCCCCATCTCTTCCTGAGACTGCTTCTTCATCCAGTGTGCAAAACCGCTGAAACCTTCTCTTTCAAAATAGAAAGACATAGACAAATACAGATTAGAAGACCACATCTCGGCTGAAATCTGCTCGTTAATTGCATTCTGTAATTTTTCTGAAATCATGATCGTATTCATTTTAGGTTATTAAAATCACTACAAAAATAACAATTTTAAAAGAAAGGTTGTTCGGAGAAAGTGAAAAAAGAAGAGAAATCTTCCTTAAATCATCCGGACTACCGGACAACCGGCCTATGACAGCATTACACCAACTCCTCTGAGATGTACCCTTTCGGCAGTTCACGGCAGTTATAACCTGAAGCCATAATCTCGCCATAAGCACCGGCAGAACGAAGGGCTATCAGATCGCCACGCTTCACCTTATTCAGATCGACAGCCTTGCCGAATACATCGGACGACTCACAGATGGGGCCCACCACGTCATAAGTTTCGACCACAGGATCTTCGGAAGTAAGGTTCTCCATCTTGTGATGTGCCTGATAGAGGGCAGGACGAATCAAATCGGTCATGCCCGCATCGAGGATGGCAAATTGCTTGTTGGTACCTTGCTTGACATAAAGTACTTTTGAAATCAGCGAACCGCATTGTCCCGTGATGGCACGTCCCAGCTCAAAATGCAAAGTCTGATGCGGACGAAGCTTCAGGTGCTCGTCGTATGTACGGAAATAGTCGGCAAAATCCGGAATAGGCTGACGGTTGGGGTGATCATAATCGATGCCCAGCCCACCGCCTACGTTGATATGCTCCACAAGGATATGACGGGCTTCGAGCTTATCCTGCAATTCGTTGACACGGTTGCATAGCGCTATGAAATCGCCCATATCGAGAATCTGAGAACCGATGTGGAAATGAAGACCGATGAACTTCACATGCTTCAGCTCCAAAGCCACGTCGATCACCTTATCCATATCGTGCATGCTGATACCGAATTTATTTTCGGCCAATCCGGTAGTGATATTGGCATGGGTATGCGCACCTACATTGGGATTGATGCGGAAAGCTACATTGGCAACTTTACCTTTGGCGGCAGCCAACTCGTTGATGACTTCCAACTCAGGCACCGACTCGACATTGAAACAGAAAATATCGTAATCGAGTCCCAGGTCGATTTCCCAATCAGCCTTACCGACTCCGGCAAAAACGATCTTCCCGGCAGGGAAACCGGCCTTGATGGCAGCGCGGATTTCGCCTCCGCTGACACAATCGGCACCCAGTCCACTTTCGCGGATGATGGTCAGTACCTTAGGATTGGCATTGGCCTTGACGGCATAGTGTACACTGAAATTGTCGTAACGTGCCACCTCACGGTTGACGCACGCCAGCGTGTCGCGAAGCACTTTCGTATCATAATAATAGAAAGGAGTCGGCAACTCGCGAAATTTATGAATGGGGAATACAGTTTTCATTTTGAAAAGTTACTAATCAGTTTTGAGTTTGATCTACCACAGAGTCACACAGAGTCTCACAGGGAAAGTTTTTTCTCTTCATCATCCTATTATATTATCAAAAGATTAAAACTCTGTGAGACTCTGTGTCACTCTGTGGTGAACCTAATTCGGTTTCTATTTGCCGTTGAACAACATGTCGCTGAGCGACTGTAAAGCCACCTTCTTGTCGCACTCACGAATCAGGAAGGAGATATTATAGTTGCTACCGCCAAACGAAATCATACGCACGGGGATGTCACGCATGGCATCGAGCGCTTTGGCTTCGAAACCTACATTCTCCCATTCCAAGTCACCCACGACACAGATGATACACATATCCTTGTCGACGGTAACGGTTCCGTACTTCTTCAGGTCATCCAGGATCTCGTTGAGATGCTTGGTGTTATCGACAGATACGGAAACTCCTACCTCAGATGTACAGATCATATCGATGGAAGTCTGGTAGCTCTCGAAGATTTCGAATACCTTGCGGAGGAAACCGTGTGCCAGCAACATGCGGCTCGATTTAATCTTAATGGCAGTAATATTACCCTTGGCAGCAACAGCCTTGATCTTGCCCTTTTCGGTATCATTGGAAATCAATGTACCCGGGGCATGCGGATCCATCGTGTTCAGCAGGCGAACCGGTATGTTGGCATACTTAGCCGGCTGGATACAAGTCGGATGTAGAATCTTGGCACCGAAATAAGCCAACTCGGCAGCCTCTTCAAAGTGCAGCTGACGCACCGGGGCCGTTTTGTCGACAATGCGCGGGTCATTATTGTGCATACCGTCGATATCCGTCCAGATCTGAATTTCGGAAGCGTGAATGGCAGCACCGACCAATGAAGCGGTATAGTCGCTTCCGCCACGCTGCAAGTTATCAATCTCGCCATAAGCATTGCGGCAGATGAATCCCTGAGTGATATAAATTTCAGCATCCGGATAGAGATCCAATTGTGCCTGAAGTTTATCCTTAATATAAACAGGATCGGGTTCCGCATTCTTATCAGTACGCATATATTCCAAAGCCGGGAGCAACACGGACTTCACACCGCACTCCTGCAAGTAGTAGTTGACCATAGCGGTGGAGATCAGCTCGCCCTGTGCCAGCACCACTTTCTCTTCGAACAATGTAAAGAGGTCTTTGGTGTATGAACGGATGTAGTCGAAATGAGATTTTATGACCTCCAGGCCTTTCTGTTTATACTCCTCAGTAGCGTAAAGTTCGTCAACATGCTGTTTATATTTAGCCTCCAGCTTATTGATAATCTCGTTGGCACCTTCCGGATTCTTCTTGTACAGATAGTCGGAAATCTCCACCAATGTGTTTGTTGTGCCCGACATAGCCGAGAGGACAACAATCTTTCTTTCACCATCGGTAATCAATTTGGCCACCTCCTTCATCCGCTGTGCAGAACCTACGGAAGTTCCTCCAAACTTTAAAACTTTCATTTTCGTTACTGTGTTAAAATTAGTATGTATATTAATTATTTTCTTTCTTCACAAATTCGTCCGTCACATTGACAATGCGATGTTCGGCGCACCGATATACCTGTCCGGGATATTCGGCTACCAACTGGAGGTTGTGAGTGGTCATCACTACCAGCGATCCGGCCTGACAGATGTTATGCAACAACTCTACAATGGCTTTTCCGGTCTCTACATCGAGGTTTCCGGTAGGTTCGTCCGCCAGGATAATCTCCGGAGAGTTGAGCATGGCACGCGCTATCACGATGCGCTGCTGCTCACCGCCCGAAAGCTCGTTTGGCAGTTTATAGCCCTTATTCTCCATCCCGACAAGGTTGAGTACTTCGGCTATGCGCTCCTTGATTTCCTGTTTATTCTTCCATCCGGTGGCACGAAGCACAAACTCCAGATTATCGTTCACCGTACGATCGGTGAGCAGTTGGAAATCCTGAAAAACAATGCCCAGCTTGCGCCGCAACTGCGGAATGTGCTTGCGCTTGATGGATGTCATCCGATAACCGAGCACTTCGGCCTCACCGGCAGTCACATCGAGCTCGCCATAGAGGGTTTTGAGCAGACTGGTCTTGCCGGAGCCCACTTTGCCCACCAAATAAACGAACTCCCCCTTGTGCAGTTGCAAATTAACTTCGCTCAGCACACAGAGTTCCTGCTGATGTATCTCTACATCGGTATAGTGAATCAGTGTTTCGTCCATGAGTCGCTATGTCTTATCTGCAATTCGCGTGCCAGATCTTCGATGCGGTATCCTTTAGAGGTCAGCAATACAATCAGGTGGTAAATCAGGTCGGAACCTTCGTATATCAAACGGTCATCTGTACCGTTGGTAGCCTCTATCACTGTTTCCACCGCCTCTTCGCCTACTTTCTGCGCTATCTTGTTGATGCCGGACTGAAACAAGCTGGTGGTATACGACTTCTCGGGCATCTCTTCGTGACGTCTGTCGATGAAGTCCTGCAACAGTTTGAGGAACATGACCGGCTCTTCGTTCTTCTCGCCCCAGCAAGTATCGGTGCCGGTATGGCATACCGGGCCGACAGGATTTACCTGAATCAACAACGTGTCTTTGTCGCAATCTTCTTTAATAGAAACGACATTCAGGAAATTACCACTCTCTTCGCCTTTGGTCCACAAACGGTTCTTGGTACGGCTGAAAAAGGTTACTTTCCCGGTTTCAACAGTCTTCTCGTAAGCCTCTTTATTCATGAAGCCAAGCATCAGCACCTTGCGGGTGTCGTTGTCTTGTATGATGGCCGGAACGAGTCCGTTCATTTTATCAAAATCTAAATCCATGGTTCTTATTTATTATATTTTTGAGTTTGATTCACCACAAAGTAACATGGAGTCTCACAGCGTTTTAATCTCTTGTTTTTAGGATATTAAGAGAAAACCATCTCTGTGGAACCCTGTGCTACTCTGTGGTGAGTCTGATTCGTTTCTATTCTTTCTTTAATCTTCAGGCTAAGATTTGCTTACGCTTTCTACCTGACGGTAATTCCCTGGCCGCAAAGATACGATTTTAATTCGGGAATTTTAATTTCTCCGAAGTGAAAAACACTGGCTGCCAGTGCGGCATCCGCTTTACCGAGCGTAAAAGCATCACGGAAGTGCTCCATTTGTCCGGCCCCACCCGATGCAATAACGGGAATGGAGAGTTGAGAAGCCAACTCGGCCAGGGCTTCATTGGCATATCCGGTCTTCACACCATCGTGATTCATACTGGTGAACAACACTTCGCCGGCTCCGCGCTCCTGAGCTTCTTTGGTCCATGCCGTCAATTCCTTGTCGGTTTCGATACGTCCGCCATTGAGATAGCACTTCCACCCGTTCTCAGTCTGCTTGGCATCTACCGCAAGCACACATACCTGCGACCCGAAATGCTTGGCAATATCATCGATCAACTGCGGATGACGGATAGCGGAAGAGTTGATGGAAATCTTGTCGGCACCGGCATTGAGCAGGCGGTCCACATCACTCAACTCGTTGATCCCCCCCCCGACAGTAAACGGAATACTGATATTGGCAGCTATCCGCCGAACAAGCTCGGCAAAAGTTTTGCGACCTTCGTGGCTGGCCGTAATGTCGAGAAAAACCAACTCGTCTGCCCCCTGCTCGCTATAAGCACGTCCCAACTCCACCGGATCACCGGCTTGGCGCAAGTTTACGAAATTCGTCCCCTTTACGGTCTGACCGTCTTTGATATCAAGACAAGGTATGATTCTTTTTGCTAACACAACTATATATTTACGATTTTACGTTTGACAAATGATTCACTACAAAGCACACACCGGACTTTCGACAGGCATAAACACAACTCTGCCCCGCTATGCTGCCGTTAAAGAAATGCCTGAAGCTCTTTCAAAGTAATACGTCCTTCATAAAGGGCTTTACCGAAAATAACGGCAGGTACCCCGGCTTCGTGCAACGCTTCAATATCGGCTATACTGCTCACACCGCCACTGGCTATCAGATAAAGAGTGGGATGCTCTGCCAGAATCTTTTTGTATAAATCCAAAGATGGCCCCGCCAGCATGCCGTCACAACTGATATCGGTACAGATCACTTTCTCAATTCCTTTCTGGGTATAATCCTTCAAGAAAGGGAAAAGTTCACAAGTACTTTCGTCTTTCCATCCGTTGACAGCTATTCTACGATCTTTAACATCGGCTCCCAAAATGATTTTCCCACTGCCATAACGGTCGATCCAACGGCAAAACAGGTCAGGGTTCCTGACGGCAATACTACCGCCGGTCACCATCTGCGCACCATTCTCAAAAGCAATTATCAGATCTTCATCACTCTTCAACCCACCGCCGAAATCGATAATCAACGATGTGCGACTGGCTATCAAGTCGAGTGTCCGGTAGTTGACCACATGATGCGAAGCGGCTCCATCCAGATCCACCACGTGCAAACGCCGGATACCGTTGGCCTCAAACTCTTTGGCAACTTCTACCGGATTTTCATTATATACCTTTTTACTGCCATAATCTCCCTGGGAGAGGCGTACGCACTTCCCGTCGATAATATCAATGGCCGGAATCAATTCTATCATCTGTATGTTTTCAATTTACGGTTTAAAATCCCGGAGGGACTAAAGCTCCAGGAAATTCTTTATAATTCTTTCGCCCGCCTCACCGCTTTTTTCGGGATGAAACTGGGTGGCATAGAAATTATCTTTATGCAAAGCGGCACTGAAAGGCCGGATGTAATCGGTTTCGGCAGCGGTAAATTCACTGACGGGCACATAATAACTATGTACGAAATAGACAAATTCATCACGGGTGAATCCTTTGAACAGGTCACTCTTCAGGCGGCTGATGGTATTCCATCCCATGTGGGGAACTTTTTCCTCGTGCTTCCGAGGAGCAAAACGTTTCACATCGGTATCGAAAATACCCAGACAATCGACATTCCCCTCTTCGGAGAAGCGGCACATCAGTTGCATGCCCAGGCAAATGCCCAGCACCGGCTGACGGAGTTCTTTAATGAAACGATCCATGCCACTCTCCTTGAGATGAAGCATGGTAGTCTCGGCCTCTCCCACCCCGGGAAAGATCACTTTATCGGCAGCTTTCAGCACCTCTTTATCAGATGTAATCACTGCTTCCACCCCTAAGCGCTTCAAGGCATAGTCCACAGAACGGATGTTGCCTGCATTATATTTGATAACTGCTACTTTCATTTTAATGTTCTACATTTAGTTCGCAAAAATAACGAATTATTGCAAAACTACGAAAAATCAGAGCAGGAAGTTTGAATTAAAAGATAGATTTATAACAGATAGAAAGATTTTAGGCATATAAAATGAATAAGTATTATCCGAATGGAAAAACAGAGAGATAACCGAGACCTGATAAGACTATTATTTTTTCACACTTTTTTTTCAAACTAAATACGTTCAGAATGAGGAACTAAGCCAAAACAGCTTCATTTTTTTCAAAAAACTTTTCGTTCAGCTATTGCAGGTTTCGGAAAAATGCCTACCTTTGCAACCGCAATCGAGAGAGATAGCAATTAAGAAATGAAATTCTGGTGCGTTAGTTCAGTTGGTTAGAATACATGCCTGTCACGCATGGGGTCACGGGTTCGAGTCCCGTACGCACCGCATCTCAAGTCTTAATTTAAAAATAAAATTGGTGCGTTAGTTCAGTTGGTTAGAATACATGCCTGTCACGCATGGGGTCACGGGTTCGAGTCCCGTACGCACCGCAAAGGAGAATTAAGAACAAATATTTAGCACTGATATTCAATATATTAGTGCTTTTTTTATGTTCTTACCTTTGCTACACTTTTAAAAATAGTGTGCATAATGTGCGACCAACTATTAGTAACCCGTGCGACCACTCCATGCGTAACATTCATGTATTCTAACCACCTGAACTGATGAATGTTATACATTGGTTACTTTTTAAATATTGTACCTTTACTATTCGTGTCTCCGACACATAATATTCAGCTTCAAATTTGAATTCATAAGAACATTTGATTTACTAACAATTAAATTAAATGTTATGAATACATTTGCAGTTTCTTTTTTGGTTAGACCTTCCAAAAGCACTAAAGCCTTCTTTATTGCATTCAAAACCGACACGACTGTCACAAAAGCAAACCACCTATCCAGAAATAAAAAAATAACTTTTGCCTAGCATATCTAAATACATGCCGAACAAAAGTTATTCATAGCAGACTACATCACGCACAAAAACAATCAGTTCGCTTCCATTTGCTTATCAAACGCTTGTTGAATCAACTCCATGATATCATCCAATTCATTCATATTCGAAATACCGACTTCTACATCGCCATTGCCCCATCGTCCCAAGTTGGATACATCTTTGCACAAACCTTTTGGATCAAGTATATCTGCAAATGCTACATTTAGAGAAAGGCGCAACCGGGATTTCTGAGGCACGACATCCACAAAGTTAGTATAAGCTTTAAAGGCAATGTACAACTTCTTGAGTTCCTCCTTTACGGAAGGATCTATATTCATTATCCTTCTGCGCAAGGCCTGAAACAGAGTAAGTATGTCTCCCTTCAGATATTCATAGTGCTCCAACGTATACTCTGCAGGATCTCTCTCCGCAGATCTATAAACTTCGAGTGTCTCCGGCGATAATAACGGAAATCTCCATATTTCTTTAGCTTTCTCAGCCAATTGCCCCGCGCGCACAAGTATTTGCTCTTCATTCCACGAACTGATTCTCCTCAGATATAAATTGAGGCGAATAGGAGAATCGTCGAAACCTCCCTCCATACTCTTCTTTTCTTGGAACGGACGATCACTCAATTCCGAATTATAACCTGTCAGAGTCAGATTACCAAGTGTGTGTAAATATTTACCCTGGACTTCTACCCAACCTTCCCCTAACATCTCTTGCCATTCGTGTGATAGATTAGGATTTTGGGGCATAACATGCTCGATGGTATAATCAGAAATATTCACCATCTCCTTACGCTGAAAATTTTCCAACCGATTTAAAAGGTAGTTCCTGTTACGGAAATTATAAACATCTTTGGTTTGTAGGAAAGTAGTGAACTCCGTATCGTTCGGAAAGCGCTTATAACTATCCAGCAATAGAAATGCAGCTTTCAGACCATCCATATAATTCGCTTTATCGAATGACTTATAGAGAGTAGCGAACGTCTTATTCAGGCTATTTGTCGGTATGCCGCAAATGGCACGTCTGAACACATAATTCTCAACCAGACAAAGAGCTTCGTAGAACTCGTCTCTGCTGATAACTTCGTTGACATAATCGTTGTACAACGGTAATAAAAACGGGTAACTAACGTCAACCCTCAACTGGCTGATGCGTTTGAAAGCCCCGCAAAGCAGCTTATCCGGCTCTTTGTGAAGAACCATGTTGACGTAATATCCGGAATAAGTATAAATGTCTTTGACTACTTCGCTGATAGTATCGGGAGCTTTTCCCCCTATCACATAGGCCTTGAAAGCATCGTACACCATATCGATACGAGGAATGGTACCTGTCTTCACTGATAAGTAATCGCGCATGAAGCTATTAAACAGCGCCGCATATTCACTACCATATCCTTGTTCCATAGGGTACCAATAAGATTCATAAAGTGAGGTCTGCAAGTGAACTTCTTGTCCCATCAGCACGTAATTGCGAATCAAGTCGGCTTGTGATAAATCAAGTCCCGTACTGTTCATACTTTCAAATATCAATTGTGGATTGTCCTTCTCCTTTTCAAGAGCCACATCCACAACAAACAGTCGCTGTACCCCGCTATAAATAGCTACCACATTCTCCTTGTTTATCTTACTTTTAAAGAAGTCATAGTTTTCAGTGATGCGTTGTGACATCCCCTCGGACCGAGGAATCCCCTTCAATAAATTTATATAGGTATCTTTATCTCTCCGGGTCAGCAGAAGTTTATACCGCAATTCATTATCTTCTTCCGGGTTGATCAGATAATAGTTCTGAAGTTTAGTGAAGCTGGTATCTATCTCTACTGCATTCTCTTTTATAAAATCGGCAATAGCCGCTATCAGCAAAGAGACAGTGGTCAAGCGCTGCTGTCCATCAATAACCAGAAGTTTAGGCACATCGGACACTGTATGTATGCTCTCCTGAAAATAAACGATAGAACCGATAAAGTGCCCCTGGACGGCAGAATCGTTGCTAATACGCAAAATATCATTCAACAATTGATTGCATTGAACCAGTTGCCAACTGTATGTACGCTGATAAATGGGAATCACAAACTGTCGTGGTCCCTTTATGATGCTTAAAAGATTATTGGAAGATGCTTTCATAGATTATGCTTATTTTATGATAACAAAAGTATTCTTTTTCCCGATTATAAGAGAATAAAATAAGAAAATTATCAATAGTTTCCTGTTTTTTATCCGTTCATTGACCAATAATATTTCTCACTACCTTTGATTGAACATAATAGAGACAGAGCTTAATGATTATCCACAATTTAAAAAGAAAGTTAGTTTCCATGATAAAACTACAAAATTAAAAAAGGAACTTAAAACTCTGATTAAAACATGGGACAAGTACACGAAGGACTTAAGAATATTCTTGTTCGTAGACGATATTGACCGATACTCTGAAAAGAAAATCATCCAATCGATCGATTCTTAACTCAGAATATTCTATTACCGATATTTAATAACAAAAAATTTACTAATCAATCAGTATAATTAAGATACATCGAGAGGATATCTGGATCAGCATCAAATATTTACGTCACTTAATCGAATTGTTAGTACTGGCCAGTAAAACTAAGGATGTATCTTTTGTGATCAGGCAAAAAGAGGAAACACAGGGAAATACGGTTGAAATATATTCCATCACTTTACTAAAAGATATCCATACGAACCGAACAGACTACGCGATTCTATTGAATGTGCCCGATACGGTTGTAGCCTATTGAGAGCCGGTCATAGACTTGGGGAAATACATATAACTCGAAAAAAATACATTTTTTTTGCTCACTCCTGAACAAAATGATTTCTTCTGCGTTTATAATTATGCAAATCGGCCTGAAGCGCTTTATGCCTATGGGAATATCCATAATAGTCGCACCGTATGCCTCCCCGGCATAGACAGGTAAGATTGCATAGTAGTTTTGTCGTGTTTTATTTTGTGTTTGTGTTGTGACGGTGCTGCGATGTGAATCGAAGTACCGTTTTTTTGTACCTACCTCTCAGAAGCTAAAAGATTTACCATAAAAGAAGCAGAATACAGGGTAACGGGTTAAATGTTCCGATGGACGAATTGTCCGTCGATCCAGAACGTGGCATGCTCAGAACGGAACTTCAGTAAAACGTATTCCGGATCAGTCGGTCCCTTTGGGAAATGGGCGATAAACCAGTCTTGCCAATACTTCTGTTTGAGTCCGGCATCTGTCACTACCTCTATTTCACCGGTCAGGGCAACGCTATTCCCTTGTTCGTAGAAACAAAGACCCGCTTTCGGGTTGCTCCGGAAATCTTTCGTTTTCACAGAATGTTCCCCGGTTGCCATCCAAATCTCAGAAATACCTTCCGAAGCAATCTTACTCAAAGGGACAGGACGGGGATATCCCTCTTGATTGACCGAACTGAGTATTACCGTTTCACAACCTTGCAGCAAATCTGCTGCTCTTTCGTTTAATGATTTCATTGTATATTATATTGAGATTGATAATCCCTGCAAATATAAGCTTGCCCACCTAGCCCGGCGTTGTAAAAAAACGACTTTTACAGAATAAGAAACAGACTAAATTTCTTACAGACATGGTTTATTTTATACTCGCGATACAATGCCTGTACCCGAAACCAAATCCGAAACGCTTTTCTAAAGGCGATTTCCTTTATCACCCAACCGGTATTTTATTTCTCAATATACGTCAGCAGCCCCTCTTGCGGCAAGGTCGGAGAAAGGAATGATTCTGCCGTACCGCCGGACAGCGTCTTGACCTCTTTCAAGAAGTGCGAAACATCGTAATATCCGGCATTCACCGCTACCGAGAGCAGGTTATTTGCCTCCGTCGTATTTTTCAGCAGATCGATCGCCTGCCTGAACTTCACAATCCGACTGTATTCTTTAGGGGTAAATCCGGTAAACAGCTTGAACCGCCGTTCCAGATGCCGTTGACACAAACAGGTATCTTCTGCCAGCAAACGGATCTCCCGCTGACCGTGGTACAAATGAATGTGGTTTACCGCAAAAACAATCTGTTTGTCCACTACATCGTGCTTGTGCATCGACCGCACCAATACTGTCTCAATACACTGAATCCTACTCCGCAAATCCGGAAGCTCGTAGAGTCGTTCCGTAAACGAATCATCGAACAACTTGATCCCTAAGTCGGCACTACTGATTCGCTGACCGCCCAACTCCTGCACGGGCAAGTCCATGAATCGGAATAATCCGCAAGGATGAAAACGAATACCAACCATGTGAACCGTTTCGGTATACGCGACCAACTCCGAATAGCGTTTCATCGGTCCCACGAAAAACGAACGGCAAGACGGCATGATCCGCCCTTCGTTGCCTACGGGTTGTGTTATCCCGCCCAAAGCGAAAATCAAATCGGTACACCCGTCCGGCAGGACATTGATGTGCATCCCATACTCAGGACTTCCTTTGAACTCCCAAATTTTATCGACGTAAGGAGCCAGTAGTCCACAAGGTTGATATTCTCTATACATACTTCAATTTCGGGCAAATATAGTGAGAATCACTCACACCTGCTATTTATCCGAATACAAACCGATATGGTTGCCTTCGCTATCGGCAAAAACAGCGAAATGTCCCCTGCCTTCAGCGTCAATCTTCGTCTCGGGGGTAATGACTCTCCCACCTTTCTGCAGGACACGTTCCAGCGACTTGCCGATCTCTTCGCAATAGAAATGAATCAGCGTTCCCCGCTCAGAAGGCAGAAAATCGGGTGCCCACGACACCGCTCCCACCGCTCCGCCCTGCTCCATGAAGCAGGCCATCTTCTCCTCTTCATACTCCGAGACCGCCAATTTGATGTCCAACACTGTTTCATAAAATCCTACCGCCCGGTGGAAATCTGCCGCCGGAATCTCAAAAAACGCAATAAACTTTTCCATATTCTTTATATTAATAAGATGAATACTGTATGCCGGAAGTCACGTCTCCCAAGCACACCGCAAAAGTAGGGCAAAGCATCCGCCCCGGATAGTAGAAAACAGACATCATTCCTCCACAGAGAAATAATCGGAATAAGGAGCGCAAACAGCCAGATATTCCGCCGGAGTATATCCCGAAAAGAGTTTGAACTCCTTAATCATGTGCGATTGGTCGAAGAAACCACATTCGTAGGCCAGTTGCGCAAACGAAATGCCCGGCTGGCATTGTAGAGTATACAACGCCCGCTGTATCCGCACAATGCGCAGAAACTCCTTGGGAGTAGCACCTACATACTCCGCAAACACCCGCCCAAACTGCTTATTGCTCAGGCAGGCTACGTCTGCCAGTTGTGCCGTACGGATGTGCGGATGGAGGTTCACCGCCTCCCAAACGGTCGAAACCCGCTTCAGGTTATATTCGGGAAAAGCATAGAGACGGCTTAACAGAAACTCCTCTATCAGACGGATACACGCTACCCGATCCGGCATATCGGCTATCCGCCTGCCCAGATCAACCAACAGAGGATCGCCCGTCTCTTCGGTATTTACATTCATCCCACGAAACTCGCTGACAGGCATATGGAGAAAAGCTTTTGCGGCAAAAGGCTGAAAAACGACTACGATCATCTCCAGCATCCCCGTAGACTCGACATCGGAATAGCCGAACGCCTGCCCGCTGATGAAAGAAGAGGGTTGCAACCGGCCTTCGGTCAGCGAAAACAGTTGGTGCCCCCGGTGAAAGACCATTTGGACGCACCCCACGGGCAGCGTCCGCTCGGATACCGGTGCGAGCGCATCGTCGCTCAACACCCAGTAATGCCGGACATAAGGAACGAGTGCCGCTGTGGGCTTTATGACTCTGAATGATTGCATAGACTACAAATATATTGTTTTTTGGATCATCCCGGCAAAGATAAGGGACGGGAAAAAGAAGGGATAGGAAAAAAGAGACAAAGGAAAATCGGGTTACCGAAAACGGCTGTCAGAAAGAGGATGGATGCACGTATGAATTGTACCCTGATATATAACAATATTAAGTGAGAGCAAAAGGATAAGCCTATTTCGACTTACAGATTATAACAATACAGTAACCCTATTGATAAAATGAATAAAAAAACTACGAGAAGAATCCCGTAGTTTTCCATTTACACAATATTATGGAGAGTCCCTCTAATAGCATACTTACACACAAGTTTGTTTACTTGATAAGTACTAAGCATAAGCGATTTAACTTTGGAAATAGAATATTTTCATCCACTATTTGTCATACACCTTCAACATCACTTTTCCCCCATTAGTCGTAAAATCTATCGGTCCGGGGTAATACTTCTTTTGTCCTTTTCTGTTCTGTCCCCAATAATCTTCTATTAAATCTATCACTGTTCCATTTTCTTTATTAAAAGATTGATCAGGTATGGAAGCACGACCTAAGTCTTTCGTACTAACCTTGTCACGGAACTTTTCATCCTTCCAGTTTTCAGGAACATTTATTTGCAGATACCATCCATCCGTTTTTTCTATCACTTGAATATCTGCATCGAAACCGGAGTTAACAGTAGCATTTTTATCCAAGCCTGAAGATACCGCTTCTCCCCAATAACAGTTTTTTTCCATCTGTACCGGCAATACACAATCATCATACTCTGTCATTTCGGCCCTGGTAAAGATATTGTTGAAATAAGAGACATTTCCACAAGGACAATCGTGATATCCCATAATCTCCGTCCCATGAGGTGCAAGATAAGGTGTTTTACGTGGATCTACATTATTCAGTTTCCAAACTTTCCAAACAATCAAATTATGAACGAAAGCCATGCCTTGTGACAGTTTGATTTGGGCGAGTTCTGGAGACAGGAACAGATTATTGTCAACTAAAATAGGTCCATGGTTCACCTCAAATGAAACTTCCACGACCCTGTTGTCATGCAAAAGATTTCTTGTCACTCTTGCACCTTGTGCCATCCAATCGAGCCAAATACCACCCTCTACACGATAAATATGATTGCCTGAGATCTCCACATCTACAGCAGCATGTATCTTAATTCCCGCCATTTCATATCCCCAGAACAAGTTCTGTGTACTAATATCATGCACGGTATTATTCTTTATCTTACTGAAAATAGCGCCCAAGCTACCTGCAATACCGGCTTGTCCACAATAAGCCACAGTGTTGTTACGTACCAGATGCCCTCCGATATGTTCTCTGTTCCAATTGTGCCGAAGTGCACGCTTCACACAATTGACATACCCTTCTTCTGATTCTGATTTATTATCCCATTCGTCTCCATACTTACCTAAAGTAATCCCCACACACTTGGAATGGGTGATTGTATTGTTTTCAATAACCCATCCTTTACTCCAGTGAGTCCCCAACAAGCCAATCTGTTCTGCTGTAGGAGGTGCCCAGGGGGTAGCAGCCTGACTCAGCTTAAATCCGTTAACCACAATATAATTCACATAAGGTCTTTCCGGATAAAAGACAGATTGCCTTACATTGATTTCAACCAGTTCCTGATTAGGATTCTTATCGCCAAAATTAGCGTACAGGCGAGTAGTGTCTTGCTCTACTTTGCAAAACCACAACAAACTATCGCCTTTATTCTGCAAAACATTGCTCAATGACGGATTCTCCATCAGGGCTATATCATTCAGATATATCTCTCCCGTATGACACCACTTGCCTCTCTCAAACCAATCACCATGTAAAGTTTCAGCATATGGATTGAACCCACCGAAAAATTTATTCGGTATTCCGACTTCCCAAGTCGTATCATTAACCTTCTTCCAACCTTTCATTACTTCCGAACCTTTTATCTCCACATTCTCCCCTTTGGCCGCCATAAAGACAATCGGTTTTTCTTCCGACTCTCCGCCCCGTGAAGGAGAAACCCTTTCACGATAGATACCTTCATGTACAATAACCGTATCTCCCGGCTCAGCCATATCGGCAGCAGCTTGTATCGTCTTCAAAGGATAGGCTAAACTACCGATTGATGCATCGTTTCCTGTCGAAGCGTTCACATGTATGCCATGACTCCGTTCCGCCTGCAATTCGACCACTATCAAAGAGTTGCCGGGCAACCCGAGTTTCATCATTTTACCCGTTGAGGGAACAAACGACTCTATCTTCACCTCTTCCGGATGTTGTAATGTATTAAAGCTCAAATCCGACAGTGGAGCAATCTTCATACCTTTCCTCACACGGAAAGATTTCTTTATCTGGCTAAAATCTATTTTACAAGGTTGAGTATTCTGACTAAAATTCAGTACGACCAATGTCAATTTGTCCCGTCTCTTATTCCATGCAGCCTGAATCACAATATCCTGATTCTCCTTTTCCTGCTCTATTATTTGAGGATACGCTATATCCAATGAATTCAAGAGAGCGAAAGCCACGCCCGGAGCATTCAGATAAGTACCTTCTTTAGGAGTATTTATCAGACATTCTCCCCAACCATCGGACAGGTTTGTATAATTGGCAGTAAAGAAACTCCCACCCATATTCTGATAGGCAATGTATTGCTCCACCATATTCATGGCAAATCCCCAACGGATGGAAGCATTAAAGAGGGTTTCTTCCCCACCTGTGTCCTTCTGATTCAGCCCGTCGGTATTTCCTTCATTTCGGGTTACCGGAGCACGAAACTCCGTATGGCATAATTTGATGTCTGTGCCATGCGCCTTGTTATATGCATCTAAAATTACGATATCAGCACGCATCTCTTCCGGAGTTCCTCCCCTGTTTGTAATTAAATCCACATAAGGTCCGACAATCTCCAACATTTCCTTAAACTTCTTATTAAACAACCAATAATTACCCACCGCTATTTTGATTGAAGGATCTTTTGCTTTCATCGCCTTTGCAAAATCTACACAGCGATTGGCATACGTGACGGCATCGAACCGACGGTAAGGTTCATTCTCTAATTCCCAATATTTCACATTCAACGGTTTGGTACGACCATAGGCAATACGTTGTGCATTGGTAGGATTATTACAGAAATCAACCCAGTCTGCAGCACTGTATTCATTATTGAACATAACAGGTACACAAAAGAAGGGTTCCGCCCCCACTGCCTCACACAGATCCACCAGTTCGAACGTACCTACATCGTTCAGCAATTCACATCCCCACCAAGTATCATAGCTGACCGGTCTTTCTTCACGTGGACCAATTCCCGAACGCCAGTCATAAAGCGAAGTGAAACATCCACCCGGCATTCGCATGGTCCTAGGACGAAGTTCATTCTTAATACGTTCAACCGACTCACGTTTCCAACCTTTTATTACATCATCTGCCATCAATGACAGCAGATCTATCCCTACACAACCGCCTGCAGGTACTTCTACAGTATAAGTACACCAGCCTTCATACTCCGTCGCATCTAATAAAGAACTGTATAAGATAAATTGGTTTGTATTCACAGCCAGTTCAGTCTTTGACAACGGAGTATGGAAATCACCTTCTTTATAAATGGCAATAGTTACCGGGACACTCTCCTTTGAGTATTTCTCTTCGCTTAGGTAACCACCGGAGGAGAAAAGGCCTGAAACTGTATATCCTTTTCCCTTTTCAATATAAATGCGTTCCTGAACTAATAGAGTTGGAGTTTGCTTTTTACGATTATCAATCTGCAAAAAATACTTTCCATGAGCCGATGGCCAATAATTATTGAAAATAAGAGGTAACTTCTCTTCTTTCCTTCCATCAGCAAGCAGATACCACTTTGGCTCTTCATAGCCGGAATGCCACCACTTGGCTTCCTTTACATCCCCCCGGTAACACGTGTACCAAGAGTTTGACTCACTTACAGGTTTCGTATTCTCGAAACTGCGGTTAAAGAGAAGTTCACCCCACAACAAGTCGCTTCTGCCAAACCCCATTTCAAAGAAACTACCCCATAAATAAGGACTCACAGGTGTACTTGTTTTATCTTTATCTATTATTTTAATTGTATTCTGTGCATGCAGATCCGCCAGAAGCAGACATATAAACCAAAAGCTTACTATCTTATTCATGATGTTTAGACACATAATAAAAAATTATCGATTCAACATTCTTATATTGATTACCTGCCTTCCTTCGATAGAAATATGTTCAGTTTTGAACTTACTTCCACTCACAATTAAAGTATCGGTGGACATGGCACGAATAGAATATTCTCCCTTTGAGTTTGTGACAACTTCTTCTTTCCCAACTTTGACAGTTACTTGAGGCAACAGGTTTGCTTGTACATCCCGTATGGTTCCCTTTACCACTACCGGTGTAGCTGTCATATTCTTTGTTGAAGACACTTTTTTCTCCTTGTCCCTCAAAGTAGGAATGTATTTCTCGGATGCACGCTCTACCGTTATCACTTTCTTAATGCGGATATCATCTGATGCACGGCCTATCTGTAACTCAAAAGCACCCGGTTCAACCACTTTTTTCATCTCCTTGTTGTAGAGGGCCAGTTCTGACACGGGAATCTTAATTATCACTTGCTTCGTCTCTCCTTTCTTAATAAGCACTTTCTCAAAACCCTTCAGTTCCTGAACAGGTATCACGACACTGGAAACCATATCACGCACGTAAACCTGCGGCACTTCCAGACCGTCGTAATCGCCTGTGTTGCGAATTGCTATCGTCACCTCAATCACATCTTCACAAGCGTAATCTTCTTTGGAGGTAGTGGCAGAAAGATATTCAAAGTCTGTATAGCTCAATCCGTGGCCGAATGCCCACAATGCTTTCGGCGAAGAGAACACATAATCTTTACCGGGTTTATTCTTACTGCCCGGTGAGCGGTAGAAGCCCTTATCTGTAGGCAAATAGTTATAATAACAAGGTAGATGTCCTACACTTTGCGGAAAAGAATAATTCAATTTTCCCGATGGATTAACCTTACCCAAAAGCATGTCTGCAAGGGCTAGTCCACCTTGTTCACCGGGATACCACTGTACTACAATCCCCGGTATATTTTCCTTTATCCAAGACATTGCAAAAGGCTTTCCGGATAATAGAACAACAATTACCGGTTTACCTGTAGCATGAATGGCCTCCACCAAATCTTCCTGTACACCTGTCAAGGTCAAGTCACTTAAATCAAAACCTTCCCCACAAGTAGCATTACTATAATCACGAGCCAAAGAAGCACTTGCCGAACCGACAACAACAATACAAACATCACTTTTCTTTGCCACATCCACCGCTTCTTTAAATCCCGAACGATCATCCGTAACCAAATCACATCCCTTGGCATAATTCAATGTCAACTGATTACCGACTCTTTCTTTCAGGGCTTCAAGTAATGTAACCCCGTCCTTATTGTCACGACTCCATGTATAATCCCCAAACTGTACCTGATCAGCATTAGGACCTATCACAGCTATGGATTTCAATTTATTCATTTGTAAGGGCAAGATATTGTTTTCGTTCTGTAGAAGAACGATTGATTCTTCAGCAATCTTACGAGCCAATGACACATGGGCAGGAGCATGCACTACTTTATCATAGTTCTTTTCCATTGGTAATGGGTATTCAAACAGTCCCATATTAAACTTGGCCGTTAAAATACGAGCCACTGCCTGGTCAATATACTTCACATCCAACATTCCGTTCTCCACCAATTGCTGAAGCTCAGCGTAACTATTGTCTGAAGCTTCGGCATCCAGTCCGGCCGTTAATGCCTGAATAGCGGCTTCTGCACTGTTTTGTGCCGTTTTATGAAAATAGTTCAGCATACCTATCGCTCCCCAATCGGAATAAACATATCCTTGGAAGTCCCACCGGTCACGTAAAAGTTCCGTCATCAGATAGTGGGAAGAAGAATTAGGTTCATTGTTCCAAGAATTATATGAGGACATCACCGCCCAAGGTTTGGCTTCTTTTACTACAGTTTCAAAAGTTTTCAAATAGATGGAAAGTAACTCCCGCTGTCCGCACGATACAGAAGCAAGATTCAATCCTCCCTGAGGAGCACCATGGGCACCGAAGTGCTTGATCATTGGTGATACTTGATTATCAAGATAACCTCTCACTTGCGATACCCCCATACGCGACACCAGATAAGGATCTTCACCGAAACATTCTTCCACTCGTCCCCAGCGCAAATCACGGCAGACATCGATGACGGGAGTTAAAGATTGCGTGATGCCTTGTGCCGACAACTCTTTTGCTATGGCAGAAGTCATTTCGTAAGCCAGTATAGGATTAAATGTACTTCCCAATGCGATGGCTTGTGGAAAAATAGTAGATCCGTCGTGTACAGAGCCATGTAGAGATTCAGTCAACGTGAATACAGGGATACCCAACCGGGTCTTCTCGCGCATATATTTTTGTACTTCATTCATCAAGGTCAAACATTCCTTTCCGGGCAAGGTAATACCTTCTATGAACCCATAGTTCTGCCCACCAATCATTTTCTCCAGTTTTTCCTCATTCAGTTTTCCATTCTCCATGATTGAATAAGCATGAATATGGCGCATTTGAGCAATTTTTTCCTCTAATGTCATCCTGCTTAACAGATCCTGTACCCTTACCTCTACAGGTAGTGAAGCATTCTTATATTTAAAATTGGTTTGTGCATAAAGACGGACACAAAAGCATATTGCCATCAATGAAAGAAATATTAGTTTTTTCATGATACACCGATTTATTTATTATTGTTTTTGATTATAATCTTTTACCGCTTCATAAAACGCGCGAATATTATCCAATGGAATCTCAGGAGGTACATCGCAACCTGTAGATATCACGAAATTAGGATAAGCTGTGGTTTTTTGCAACAAAGTATAGGTTTGCCGGTACACCTCCTCCGCAGTGGCTTGTTTGAAAATTCCAACCGGATCCAGATTACCCATAACCAACGCATTCGAAGGACATTCTTCCAGAGCAGCAAGCATATCTATTTTATTTCCAAAATGATATCCTTTAGCCCCCGTAGCAACCATAGCCTGAGTACATTGCCCCATATTACCGCAATTATGCAATATAACTGCAAAATGACTATCCTGGACCTCTTCGACGATTCGTTTGACAAATACAGAGGAATACTGCATACAATCTTCATTGGACAACAACCCTGCCGCCGGTTCTGCAATTATAACTCCGGCAGAGCCACAATCTTTGATGGCACGGCAATATTGGGTAATGAATTGAGTGCATTTATCCAATAACAGCAAAGCCGTTTCAGGCTCTGTGTAAATAGCCATCATTATTTCCGTCATGTCAAACAGGCGACCTGCAAGAGAATACGGTCCAATGCAACCTCCCAAAACCGGTTTATCCAATCCTTTCGCAGCTAAACGGTTTGCCTCCAAATATTGCGGAATACGAGCTATATCCAGTGTAGGAATTTTCAATCCGACGACCTCTTCATAATTACTCACCAAGCGCCCTATAACATTGGGTACTTCATTCTCACTAAACTGAATCTGTGCACCAAAAGCTTCCGCCTCTACCGTCAGGTCCATAATGACCGTACAAGCTGCCGACTGCGGATAGTTCATATTTAAAGCTTCAACTGCCTTAAAATGAACTTCACCATCGGTTACTGCATCCAGAACTCTTTTATTTAGCAGTTCAATGCCGGGATGGGTCATAATAGGTAATGCAACCTTTTTATCCGACACTATTATATACTCTATCCATTCATCTACATTCATATCTTACATCATTTATTTAATCTATTTTTATAACAGTCTTTTTTCCCGCACAACTCACAACCGTATTTCTGCCTGGTCATCTGTCTACCGATTCCCACCACTCCACTCACCGATTTAATAGGGCACATTAATGAAGAGGCAGTCAGGCTGACTCCACAAGGCTGATTGGGAAGCAATGAAAAGAGAATCTGCTGATCAGAGACTTTCCATCCACAATAGCCGGGGCTATAAGGATAGCTTATTCCCAATCCTTTCGCCCCGAACTCCTTTTCTATTGCTTTGCACGCCTCCCTCACAGTAGCCTCAGCAATGGCCGAACCTAATGCATCCAGCAGGAACTCCTCAACAATCTGCCCTGATTTCTTGACAGTCTGTTGAAATCGTTCAAATTCCTCACCGGCTGTAGCCACAAACAGGGCACATAACTCCGCATTCTCCAGATAAGGAGTGATAATGCGTCCTGTCTGTAACCGACATCCATTCAATATAATCCGAGATTTATCGAAAGCATCCAATGAAAAGACACGATATCCCCAACGAGGTTTACAAAATTGAGTCACTTCTCTTTCCAAAGCGGAGAACATGGTCAATACTTCACCTTCCATCTTGTAACCTTTACCCAGAGAAAAAACAAAGTCATCCCAGTCCAGACAAATGTCTTTCCATGAAAGCTCTTTATAGCGGAAATCCATATCAAGCCGCTCCTATCAGTTTCTTCGCCATTATCACCGCTGCATTAGCATTGCTTGTATATGCATCAGCCCCTATCGAATGTGCAAAAGCCTCATTGATCGGAGCGCCCCCCACCATCACTTTTACTTTTCCATACAATCCTGCCGTCTTCAAGTCATCTACTACTACCTTCATATAATTCATAGTAGTAGTCAGCAGTGCAGACATACATATGATATCTGCATTGTTTGTACGGGCAGCTTCTACAAACTTCTCACTGGAAACATCCACTCCCAAATTGACAACTTCAAATCCACAACCTTCGAACATAGAAGCCACAAGATTCTTGCCTATATCATGCAAGTCCCCTTTCACGGTTCCAATAACAATTTTACCGACATAGGCATCAGTCTCTCCCTGTAATAACGGTTTCAGAATATCCAGTGCACCTTTCATGGCACGTGCACTCATCAGCAAATTAGGAACAAACACTTTTCCCGCCTCAAAGCGATTACCAATCTCTTCCATTGCCTTAATCATGTAATTAGTAATAATTTCGTTCGGAAGTACTCCTTCGGAGATTGCTTCATTGGTTACTGCAACGGCTCTGTCAAGTTTGCCATTTAAAATCGCATCATATAAATCTGTCAAGTTCATGATCTTTTATTTTTATCAGTGGTTCATACAGTCTTTAAAGCATCAAGCATTGCTATTACATTCTCGACCGGCACATTAGCCTGAATATTATGTACTGAGTTAAATACAAAACCGCCATCTTTTCCCAAGATTTCGCATTGTCCGAGAACATGCCTGCGAATCTCATCCGGAGTACCGAAAGGCAACATCTTCTGAGTATCGACTCCACCTCCCCAAAAGGTAAGATGGCTTCCAAACTCCCTCTTCAACATTCCGGAATCCATATCCTTAGCATTAATCTGCACCGGATTGATAATGTCAAAACCGGCTTCAATCAGTCCCGGCAAAATAGGCACAATAGCACCACAGGAATGTTTGAAAACTTTCCAGGTAGTATGTTCATGAATCCAGTCGTTCATACGCCGATAATGAGGCAGCCAAAGCTCATTAAAAACCTCCACTGAGCAGAATTGCGACTCTTGAGAACCGAAGTCCGTACCACAGGTTAATACCACATCCACTTTATCACCCAATACCGCCCACAATTTCTCATAGTTTGCGATGGCGATGTCCGTCTGTCTTCTAAATATTTCGTGTAAGTATTCCTGACGCATCACAGTGGACATATACCACTCCACCACACTGCGGATACCCTTCGGTTCTTTTAGCCCCATACCGGGTACAAAAGCAACATCTCCCAATGCAGTGCCACCGAAACTGGCTACCACTGCCCTGCCGGTGGCAGATGCTTCATTCACTTTTTTCTTGTAGGCATCCAATTCTTCATCGGTAATGGAGTTAAACTCTTCCAGATTGTCCATAGGATTCAGTTTATCTTCATCAATCGGCTGCTGCCTTTCGATGGCATTGATAAAGAAACAACCGTTCGGCATAACTGCACTCGGAGGATAGTTTTTATCTCCTCCTGCATATACATAAACATCTCCTTCCTTATCCTGAGTCAAGTCGAGTTGTATCGGCACCAACACTTTCTGCCCCCACGGTGTGACTTGCTCATGCATGCATTCTGTGTCATGGTCAAAGATATCTCTTGTACCTCCTACTCCAATACAATCCACTCCCATTGCATCGGCCAAATCCCTGTCCACCTCACCCAACATCTGGAAGGTATCGACAATCTTTACCGGTTTATAAGACAATCCGTAATGCTTGCGTAAAGCCTCCACTACCCGGCAGTGAATGCCGGTTACGGCTGTAGCTCCGAAGTCAACCGGAATACGATCACTACCCTGATGACTCAGAGCCTGTCTGACTCTATCTCTTGATGTACTCATAATATTCTTGATTTTAAATCTTGTTCAACAAAGTTATATTAAGTGTTTTTTGCGAGTTCACTTCCACTTCCTGCATATCATATCCCTTCCTACTGAAAACCAATACACTTGCAGAAGTAGCTTCAATGGAATATTCACCTTTCCCATTGGTTATCACACTCCCTTTTCTGCCTTTCACAGACACTTTCACACCGTCCAATGTCTTAGCCTGTACATCACGTACCACTCCTTTTACAATCATCTTCTTGCCGGTCCTAACCGTTTGCGTTTCCTTAGAAGCTGCGGAAGAAACTCTTTCTGCCTTAGCGTCCACTTCTCCCACATGAATAGTCTTCTTGAAACAAATACTGTCAGAAGAAGTGCCGATCATAAAGTCAAAATCTCCCGGTTCTACCACATAGCGCATATTCATATCATACAACCCCAATTCACTCACAGGTACAGAGATTTCGGCAAGCGTACTTCCATAGGCAGGAACCGTAACCTTGGAAAAGCCTTTCAGTTGCTTCATCGGCATGACCACACTGCCGGCCAGGTCTCTCACATATACCTGTACAGTTGACTTACCCTCAATGGCACTCTTGTTTTTCACATTTACCTGAATACGTACGGTATCAGTCAATCCGTAATTTTCTTTGTTGAAGCAGAAGTCACTGTATTCAAAGTCGGAATAACTCAGACCATAACCGAACGGCCACAAGGGTTCGGGAGTTGAGAACACATAGTCACGGCCCGGCTTGTTAATGGTACCCGGTGAACGATAGATACCCTTATCCGAAGGCAAACGATTGTAATGTATAGGTAAATGGCCGACACTCTGCGGTATGGAGTAGCAGAGGCTGCCCGAAGGATTGACTTTGCCAAACAACACATCGGCAATCACTTCCCCTTCTCTTTCGCCACCATACCATTGGAACAGGATAGCCGGAATATGTTCCTTTTCCCAGGTAATGGAGAAAGGGCGTCCGGTTACCAAAATCAAGACCACTGGTTTCCCGGTCGCATAAATCTCCTTCACCAAATCACCCTGCACACCGGTCAGATTCAAATCAGTCAGATCATACCCTTCACCACAAGTACAATTGCTATAATCGCGCGCCAATGAAGCACTGGCAGAGCCTACAAACAAAAATACCACATCCGACTTCTTGGCAGTAGCCACGGCATCTGCAAACCCCGACTTATCATCGGATACCAAATCACAACCTACAGCGTGATGAACAGCCAGTTTATTACCAACGAGATTCTGTATTCCCTGCAACGGGGTAATCCCATCCTTATTATTACGGCTCCAGGTATAGTCACCAAACTGCACCTGATTGGCATTAGGGCCGATAACAGCAACAGATTTCAGCTTCTTCATATCGAGCGGTAACAGATTTCCTTCATTTTTAACCATTACCACACTCTCTTCCGATATCCTGCGAGACAAAGCAACATTCTCCTTTGTACGCACCTTTTTTTCGTATTCTTCGATAGGAAGTCCATAAGGGTTTTCAAACAGGCCTGCTTTGAACTTGGCATAAAGCACTCTGGAACAAGCTAAATCCACATTTTTCACGTCCAATTCACCCAAACGTACCATAGCAGGTATATTGGCATAGCAATCACTTGAGGCTTCCAAGTCGGTACCTGCCATCAGTGCCATCTTAACCGCCTCATTAACATTGGAAGCTACTTTATGAAAACCATATAACATAGACACCGCCCCCCAATCGGAATAGGTATATCCTTTGAATCCCCATTCCGTACGTAATAAATCTGTCAACAGCCATTTCGATGCTGTATTGGGTATGCGGTTGGTAGAATTGTAGGCGGTCATTACAGAATTCACACCCGTTTGCTTAACGGCTACTTCATAAGGTTTTAGGAAAACCTCTCTCAAATCTCTTTCGTTGGCTTCGGTAGAAGCTAAATTCAATCCGGAAGTTGGCACCCCATGGGGACCGAATACCTTGAGCATAGGCGAAATTCCCCCGTCAATATATCCGTTTATCTCATGCACTCCCATCTGGGATACCAGGAATGGATCTTCACCGAAACTCTCTTCCACACGTCCCCAACGCAGTTCACGTATCACATCAATAGTAGGGGATAACACATGGTTCACACCCATTGCATTCAACTCACCCGAAATAGCTTTTGTCATCTGATAGGCCAAATCAGGATTAAAGGTACTCCCTAACGCTACAGCTTGTGGGAAAATAGTAGCCCCACCCTGCACGGCCCCATGAAGTGACTCAGAGATAGTAAAGATTGGAATACCCAAGCGGGTATTTTCGATACAGTGCTTTTGAATCTGATAGGTATAACGAGCCATCTCGATCCCCTCTAAAGTAAGTCCTTCGACAGCCCCCCAGCCCAATGTACCGATGATGTTTTTCATCTTTTCCAAATTCAAAGTATGGTCATCATTCAGGATACTGCCTTCATGGATATGACGTAATTGGGCAACCTTTTCTTCTATGGTCATACGACTTAACAAGTCCTGCACTCTTACTTCTATCGGCTGTGAGGCATCTTTATATTTAGGGATGGGTTGCGCCGATAAACTGATGGTTAAAAACAGTAATACTGCTGTGAATATATAATTCTTCATTGATCGTTTGTTTAATTTAATAACTACTTAAAAAATCTCTAAACTACTACGGAACAGATACTGAGCTACCACGTAGTGGCTGTAGAGCCACTACGTAATAGTCAGCCAACCACTTTTATAAGTAGTTGTATCCTGAAAACCTAAAAATTTAATAAAATCGGAAAACGGAAGTTACCAATTCGGATTTTGAGTTAAGTTCGGATTCAGATCTCGTTCTTTTTGAGGTATTGGGAACAGATACCCTTTAGATGCATTAAAATAACGCGTTTCGATATAACGACGAGGAGTATTGTCAACATCCACAGTTTTGTCGTCCTTGCCAACTCCATCTTTACGCATATATGCACCATACATCTGCCCGGTTAATCCTACCCCTGTAACAATCGTATTCTTTTCAGCATCTTTCCAACGGATAAGATCCATATAACGAAGTCCTTCATTGGCTAACTCAATACGGCGTTCATTTTTCAATAACTCCATCAACTCGTCTTTTGAGTTATAATTTTCACGGTGTACTCTACCACAGGAACAACGATCACGTAATTGATCTATCAGATTGCATACTTCCTCTTTTGCACTTTCTCCTTTCGTTTGCAATAAAGCTTCTGCTTTCATCAATAACACATCCGCATAACGGAACACAATAATATCATTAGTGCAGTCCCACACGGAGTTCATGGCATAGACAGAGTAGTCAATGTATTTGTTCCACATATATCCGGTAGCCGAAGGCTGAGAGTAATTATACTGGTGTTCAGGTACGGTAGTAGGATCTTCCGGATCATATAACCGTTCTTTGACAGTACCAGTTTCTACATCCAGATATTTTATCTGTCCGGTAGGATATACAATAGACTGATAAAAACGCGGATCCCTACCTTCATAAGGTTTTTTCGGATCATAGGAAGAACCGGCTTCATGAATCAATCGTCCGTCTGCCATAGGATAAGCATCAACCAACGAACCTGAAGGCGTAACTCCCCGATAAGGATCCTCACCGGTGATGCCCTTTAACAGCATGATTCCATTACCACCGTGGGAAGTATAAATTTCTCCAACTCTTTTATCACAAACTACACTCAATATTACTTCACAACTATTTTCTGCAACACCTGAAAATAAATCTTCATAAGGTGTATCACCTTCCCTGTATAATTGATATTTACCCTCCAATAGTTTAACAGTTTCCAATACATTCGAATAGTCACCGTTATACAAATACATACGGGCAATCAAAAATCTGCAAGCATCTGCCGTAACTCTACCTTTCTCTTGTGAAAGCCCTTCCAGCATTACGGCAGCCTCTTTCAACTTGTTAATGGCATAATCCACTACTTCCGCTTTGGGAGTGCGAACGAGTTGTTTGCTTTCAGGAATAGCCAGTGTTTTAGTCACCAGAGGAACATCGCCAAAATAACTTGTCAAAACATAGTAATTATAGGCTAACATAAAGTAGGTTTCACCTATTATCTTATTTTTATCTTGCTCTGATATATCCTCAATCTTTTCAATACCCTCAAGTAAAAACCAACATTTACGGATAACTTCATAGCTGCCATTCCATCTATTAGTAGGTATCTCACCACTTGTTGTATAAGAACCGTTTGCCACCTGTTGAGCACCTCCCCACCAATCCCATACCAGATAGGCATTATCAGACATAGCCTCATCAAAAAAGATGGCATCTTTAGGAAGTAGTGATGCATAAATATCTACTAACACCTTGTCTGCATCCTCTTTACTTTTCCAAAAGTTTTCATTTGTAACTGTATCCTGTGGAAAAGAATCCAGAAAATCATCACATGCCTGCATAGTAAAAGCCAAGCTCAAAACACAGGTCATATAAGCTATTTTATTCATATCTATAAATCATTTAAGGTTTAAAAATTAAGATTCACTCCCATTGAATAAACTGCTACATTAGGATAAAATCCTCTTGCACCAACTGGAGTTTCAGGGTCCCAAGTACGGTATTTGGTAGCCGTGAACAAATTCTCTCCCGAAGCATATACACGCAATTGGTTGAGTCCCTTTATTTTGAAAGAGTAACCGATCTGCAGGTTCTTTAAACGAATATAGGAAGCATCCTGTACCCAGTGAGACATGTAAGCGTAATTATAATCACTGGACAGAATACGTGGGAAATAAGCCCCCGGCTTAGGATCCTGCGGATTGAAAGACTCTTTATAATGTTCTTTGCGCGCTCCATTAATCCCCATTGGCTGAATAGCTTCCATTGTTACATATCCATCGGCTTTACCTACCCCTTGAAAAAAGCAAGAGAAATCGAAGCCTTTGTACTCAAATCCCAAATTCAATCCAAAAGTAAAACGAGGAATAGAATTTCCAATAACAGTTCTATCTTCATCATTAATTACACCTTCTCCCGTCCGGTCCTTAATAATAATATCACCCATCCCCCATTTAGGATTGTATTTCTGCATCATCGGAGCATATTTGTCATATAACTCTTGATTGTCACAAATACCTAAAGTCTCGAAACCAAAGATTGCATTCAACGGTTGCCCTTCTATCTTAGCTGTCAATTCGGTGGTTGAAGATTTATATCCTCTCAAATCAATCACTTTATTCTTTACATCAGACAGATTGAATCCTATATTGTATTTAAAATCTTTCCCTATGTTCGAACGCCAACTTACAGTCAAATCCCATCCTTTATTCTCCATTTTACCAGCGTTTTCCATAGCAGGTTTAATTCCCAATGCACCCGGAGCTTCCAAGTTTAACAAAATATCCGAAGTTGTCCGGCAGTACCAGTCAAAAGTGGTTTGCAGCCTGTTATCAAACAAAGCAAAATCAATACCGAAATCCAAATTACGAGAAGACTCCCAAGTAATTATTTCATTCCCCATCAAGGCCTCTTTATAACCGATAATAGGGGTACCTCCAAAAAGATAACTTCCACCATTACCGACATTCGAAATAAACTGATAATCATTGATTCGTTGATTACCGAGTTCTCCCCATGACGCTCTTAGTTTTAGATTCTGCACGTGTTTCTTCAAAGGTTCAAAGAAAGCTTCCTCAGATATACGCCAGCCAGCAGATACAGAAGGGAAGAATCCCCAACGATGTCCACGTGCAAACTTGGAAGAACCATCATAACGAGCAGTAAATTCAAACAGGTAACGATCAGCATATACATAGTTAGCACGTCCGAAAAGCGAAGCCAATGCAGAATAAGTGGAATTACCTTCTGCTGCTGCCGTAGTAGCATCCCCGGCATTGATTTCACCAAAATCATCATTTGGAAAATCCATTCGTGAGGCTTTCGTATAAGCCCACTTAAATGTTTCCAAAGAACCACCTGCCATTACCTTGAAATCATGTTTACCGATTGTTTTCTCATAAGAAGCTGTGACATTAGCAGTCAAGTTACGGTATTGATCCCAACGGTCAGTTTGTTTATTACGGGAAACTTCTGTAAGTCCACTCTGTCCTGCAGGCTCAAAACTTCCGTAAGTAACTGTTTTATTAAATATTTTTTCTTTATATATATTTGATTCATACCCAAAAGTACCCCTGATATTAAGACCGTCCAAAATATTAATTTCAGGAGCAATCAACAATGTCATACAGTCATTGTTCTTTCTTCTCATCCCATAATCTCCGTTCACCATACGTACAGGATTGGAAGGTGCAGCATCATAAGAATAAGTACCATCTGAGAATTGAACAGGCAAATAAGGCAATGCACGCATCGTTCTACGATAAGCCTCAGCTGCTCCTGCTGCGGACTCTTCTTGAGTACTATTTAAATATGCCATATTCACATCCAACTTCAGCCAAGAAGTAAGTTTGGAGGTGGTATTAACACGAAGATTGTAACGTTCATAATCTGTAGAAGGAATAATACCCTGTTGATCGGAATAACCGGCTGAGATCATATAGGTTATCTTATCACTACCTCCGGATACAGTTAATTGATGATTATGTTGTGGGGCACCCGAACGGAGTAATTCGTCATACCAATCCGTATTACCTTCCAACTTGTCAGGATCACCACCTGCTTTCATCCGGTCTATTCGATCCTGAGGAAACAAAGAGGAACTTTTTCCTTCATTATATTGCATTTGATTATAAAGCTCGGCATACTGCCAAGAAGTTACCGACTCCGGTACCCTTGTCGCAAACTGGAAACCTACATTACCTGAATAGTTAAAAGTAAGTTTCCCTTCTTTACCCTTCTTTGTAGTAATCAAGATAACACCATTAGCAGCCCGTGAACCATAAATAGCAGCTGACGCAGCATCTTTCAACACAGACACTGATTCCACCTCACTCGGAATCACATCATTTAAGCTCATGGATACTCCATCCACCAAAACCAAAGGAGATGCATCCCCCCAAGTACCAATACCACGAACACGTACCGTACCTTGATTAGGTCCGGGTTGACCAGAATTCTGCGTGACAGTAACACCAGCAGCTTCACCTGTCAATGCAGAGGCAATAGAAGTAACCGGTTTATTGGCAAGTCTATCGGACTTTACAGTCTCAACGGCTCCTGTCAGGTTCACTTTCTTTTGTGTTCCATAGCCTACCACCACCACTTCTTCCAATGCCTTTGAATCTTCTACCAATACAATATTTACCGACGATTTATTCCCCACATTAATTACTTGTGTCTTATAGCCAATATAACTCACCTGTAACTTCGCATTATCATCAGGTAATTCCAACGAGAAATGCCCATTCATATCCGTAATAGTACCATTGGAAGCTCCCATTACAAAGACAGAAGCACCAATGACAGCTTCTTCCATATTATCCGTTACTTGTCCGGTCACTTTACGTTTGCCTCCAATGGTGTGCTGCCGGACAGCTTTATATACAGAAATACGCTTGCCGTTTACTTCATATTTGATACCCTTACCATCAAAAAGTATCCCCAAAATTTCGGCAACAGTCTTATTCTTGGCATCAATCGATACTTTCTCATTAGTATTTACATCATTGTTTCGAATCAGAAAAGAACAATCTGTTTTCTCCTCTATTTCTTTAAATACTTTACTTAACGGTACATTTTTTTGCTGGATAGTAATCCTAATCTCTTGTAAGGGTGAAGCAACACCTGAGAGAGGCAAAAGAAAAACAAAAAAGAAAAGCAAAATCTGTGTTCTTACCAACAAAAGATTAGCTCCGGAATGACAAAATAAATATGTCATTCCGCTATAAAAACATTTTTTTTTCATACATTTGTACTGATTTAAAGATTTTCTTAAAAGATAACTTAAATTCTGAATCGGAGGACATACCCCAATATGTATCTCCGATTTTTGTTTTTTTACGTACAGTTTTCCATAATATTCTTTTTGAAGGTTACTACTTGATTGACTTATCGGTAATAGTAATCACATTACCACTCCGACTCCAGCTATATTTATTGTCGACATCCATATAGTCCAGTATTTCTTCAACCGTAAGTTTAGGGCTAATACTTCCTGAGAAGACCTCTTTATCCAGATATTTACTGTGGATAACAATCCGCACATCATACTTACGCTCGATAGCTTTCATTATTTCAGGTACTGATGCATTGACAAAACTCAAACGACCGGTAGTCCATTGTGAAGTTTGTAAAGCATCTACATGATGATGGTTCATTTTACCGCTTCTCTTATCATACGTCAACTGTTCATCGGGGGCAAGAATCACATTGTCCCGGGTTTCGGAAGCGGAGAATACATTTACTTTTCCTTTTATCAGACTGACTTCTATTTCAGAATCTTCCGGATAAGAACGCACATTAAAAACCGTACCGAGTACCTTGACATTTATATCATCGACATGAACAATAAAAGGTTTCTCCGGATTCTTTTGTACTTCAAAATATCCTTCACCTATCAAATAGACTTCCCGGCTCTTTTTACGGAGAAAAGCAGGATCATACTTCAACACGGAACCGGAATTCAGACAAACGACCGAACCATCCGGCAAAATCACTTTGGTCTGCGATCCTAAAGGTACTTCCATTTGACACAAAGCCATTTCCTGATTCGATTCGGCTACATCATTATATATATAATAACCTGCAATAGAAGTAGTAAGAATCAATAAAGCAATAGCAGCCACTTGCGAGAAAGTACGCCACAACGGTATCCTTTTCTTTTCCGATTTCTTCTTTAGTCCTAACTTCACAGACAAAGCCTCATAGTCAGCTTGTTTTTCCTGTTCAAACTTACCGATAAACGATTTAGCCCGTGTCCGTGCCATTTCTTTATATCTCTGCTGATAAGAAATATCCGACTGCAGAAAATGAAGTAGCTTCCGTTCTCCATCCTCCGACAGTTTTCCTGCCAGAAAATCAAGCATCAATTCTTCAAAAGTATCAAGTTTCTTTTCCATCATTTCCATGTTCGTTTATATATAATACACATCTCGATATGGAAACATTTAGTCTTAAAGAAACTTTTTTTAAATAAATTGCAAGAAATTCTATAAACGACCTACTTTAGATTCTCCTATACCTACCCATTCTCCTACATAGGCATGTGGGAGATGATATTCCTTAGAGAGATGAGTAGGGTAATGCGTAAAACAAACAAGGGGAATAAAGAACTGACTCAAAGCCTCCCGTAAAGAAACAAAAACAGTATGCCTGCAGTAGGGCCCAATTGAAGTTTAATATGATCCATCGCATTCTTGATATGAACACGCACCGTATTTACCGATATGGCCTGTTCATCAGCAATCTCCTGAGGAGACATACCTTCATACAAGTATTTTTCAAAAACTAGGCGACATTTTACGGATAGAGAGTCTATCACCGTGTTAACCTGACTTTTCAGTTCCTCTATCTCCAATAATTGCAACGGGTTATTATCATTTTTGCAGAATTCTTCCTGAAAAGCAATCAGTTCCTCCCGATACTCGTCAAGCACACGTTCTCGTGTATGTAAAGTACGGATGTAATTCAAACAACGATTCTGTACACTTCGCAATAGGTAATTATGAATAGGGAAACTTAACTGACCTCTACTGCTCCAGATATTCATAAAAACATCATTAACGATTTCCTTTGCCTCATCCGGATCGAATACGTAAGTAGTAGCATAAGCGCATAAATAACTATAATAGCAATCATATAAAGCAGAAAAGGCATTTTCTTTTCCTTCATTTATATCATCTATTATTTGTTCGCTTATCCTAGTAGTAGTCATATTTTAAGGTATTGTGATACTTTAACTAAGAACAAAGTTAATATTTTCATATACCGCTAATCGTGTTTTATCTTTATTTAACACAAGAGAACAATCTATCAAAATTAAAGTTAAATAATAAATGAAATAAACTGAGCCCATCTACTCCAAATCATTCTTTGTTCTCTCGAAATTTAGTTTTGTCAGAAAAGTTTTGAAGATGAATTTTATCAGTTTTTATATTTATATTTGCATTGTCGCTTCGATACGAAAAACATGACGGAACATGCATACCCGAAATGCAGTGAAACTATTATAAAATAGAATTACTGGGAAGGAAGCATTTATTATTGCAAGATACCGGATAATAAAGTAAATTCCCTCATAATCACTATTAAACTATAAAACAAAAAGAACAATGAAACAAGAAGTGTTATTTATCATTCTCAATGAATATGCCGATTGGGAAAGTGCCTTTCTGGCAGCCTCTCTCCATTCCGGACTGATGCCGGGTAGTGAAATCAAGTATGTAGTCAAAACAGTAGCCCCCACTTTGGAGGCAGTCCGTTCCTTGGGTGGTTTCCGTACTCTGCCGGACTACAGTTTTGATACTATGCCCTCTGATTATGCCGGCTTGGTTTTGATAGGAGGTATGCAATGGCAATCTCCTGAAGCAGAACGTATATTTCCCATTGTACAGGATGCTTTCGAAAAAGGGAAAGTGATTGGTGGTATCTGTAACGCTGCTTCATTTTTATGTGCCCATGGCTTCCTGAATCATGTCAAACATACGGGAAACACTCTTGCCGTACTTAAACAGTGGGGTGGAGAGCGATATACCAACGAGGATGGTTACTTGGAAAAGCAGGCTGTCGGCGATAAGAACATAGTTACGGCAAATGGTACCGGTTATCTGGAATTCACCCGTGAGTTGCTATTAGCATTGAAAGCCGATACACAAGAAAAGATAGAGGCATTTTATGATTTCAGTAAAAATGGACTTGTGAGATAACTACATATTCATCAAGCATACGGGACAACATAAATTATCCGATGATTCTCTTTTGGCTATAGAAGGAAATTTCATGGAAACCCGTATGTCTAACTGGAAAAGAGGAGAAGAAAATATTCTCTTTACGATCCCCTAACCATGATGTGACATGTGATGACAATGAAACCCGTAATCATAAGAGATCAGGTCAATGAAGCAACCAAAAACTAATCCGGACAGCCTAATCGAGAATTATCTTCCGGCAGATTATTATGACTCTTTTTCAAAAGAGTCGCATAACAAGAACGTCATCTCCATTGACGAGTTCGCAGATATAGCTTTTAACCAACTTCCCTCTTCGATTATCCTGCTTCTAATAGTAAGAAATAGTTTGATTAAACCCTTCGGACTCGATACAAACAGACGAGTCACGGATATGGAGTGTGAAAAAAGTCAACATAAAATAGTCTTTGGCATGTCCGATAAGCACCTGACTTTTTACGTATCCCTTTGGTGTAAGGATAGAGTAGAAAAAGAGGTAAACGTGCATCTTCCTAAAAAGAAAAGCATCCCGGAATTACGTAATTAAACAGACTTTTTTATTGCTCCGAAATCTTTCTTACTATCGGTTTATCCGCTTCCGCCCAGTCCAATATTGCCATCTCTCGTGTAGAAAGCCATTGTGCAGCAATATGTTCTTTCAATACATATCTTTGCCCGACAGGATGGCAAAGAAAAGCATGCATCGTGATCTCAAAATCGGGATAGGTATGATGGACGGTCAAAAGTTTCTCTCCCACTTCAATAACGTAATCCATTTCCTCCATGATTTCCCTTTGAAGCGCCTCCTGCAAAGATTCACCTTCCTCCACTTTTCCACCCGGAAATTCATATCTGAAAGAAGTATATGAAAATTTAGTTTGCCCCCGTTGTACACAAAGATATTTCTCACCTAATCGAATAACGGCTGCTACAACTTCTATACTTTTCATAATGACTATGATATTGGGATTAAAAATAATAGAGGCAAAAGTAATAAAAGAATGCGGGAAAGAAAGAAATAAAGATATATTTATAATGCACAGTACATTTTTGTAAGACACATTTGTTGCTACAAAAGATTTTACGTAAATTTGTATGGTAACAATATGATCATTATGGATTTTGAAAAAATCACCAAAGAAGCTGTAGTACAAGCTTTACTAGAAATCAAGAAAAATGGCATCCCTAAAAATGCGCACTCTTCTACTTATGATATTTTATACAAAGGTAAGAGATATCCACCTAAACTAGTGATGGAATATGCTTATCAACATTCTACTGGAAAACAAATAACCAGAAATGATTTTGAAGGAGGAGAAAAGACACCATGTTTTAATAGATTGAAAGAATTAGGATTTACTATAGTTCATAAAGAGAAAAATCCTAACTTTTATGAGACACTAACTAAATTCCTTGAACAAACTAAGACAAAAAGTCAAAAATATAAAGACTATCCCAAAGAGTTTTTGGGACTGAATATTATAGTAATTCTGGAAAACTTCTGTTAGTGCCTTATACAAAGAACTTTGGGAGAATTACCCGTCTTTGAGGTAATGACTTGGCAACTGTACTATTTGCAATGCTTTGTCTTGATTTGCGTTTTAAGCAACTCATTTCATATGCAAAAGTACTTCTTTTTCTCGAAACATCCAATAAAATTATGTATCTTTGCAAATTGATTTGTATATGGCGTATTTGAAATACATATAAAAAAGAACAAGAAAATGGCAAATATAATATCTCTATTCTCAGGCTGTGGTGGATTGGATTTAGGTTTCGAGCAGGTTGGGGATTATACTACTGTGTGGGCAAATGATTTTAAGCATGAAGCTTGTGTGACTTTTAGAAATCATTTTGGGGATATTATAGTTGAAGGGGATATAGAACAAATTGACCCATATAATAATCCTACTATACCAGACTGTGATTTGATCTTAGGTGGATTCCCATGCCAAGACTTTAGTATCATATGGAAACAGCCAGGTTTGAATGGAGAACGTGGTAATTTATACAAGAGTTTTTTGCGTTTTGTGGATGCAAAGAAACCAAAGGCTTTTGTTGCCGAAAATGTCAAGGGCATTTTAACTGCGAATAAGAAAAAAGCAATAGAGCAAATAATTAAAGACTTTCAAGATATTGAGCCTGGTTATATAGTAAAGCCACGTCTTTATAATTTTGCAGAATATGGAGTTCCAGAATACAGAGAACGTGTCTTAATTGTCGGCATTAGAGTTGATACAGGATTTAATTTTGAACATCCAAAGCCTACTCATGGAGCAACGGAAGGACTAAAACCATTAGTAACTGTAGGGGATGCTTTTAAGGGCGTTGAAGATGTTGATGCAAATAATGAACCTATTCGTTGTACAGAAAGGACAAAAAAGATTATCAGTCTAATTTCCGAAGGTGGTAATTTTACTGATATACCACAAGATAGCCCATACTATGTAAAAGGCATGATTAGCCATGTTTATAGGCGCGTGCATTTGGGAGAACCATCAAAAACTATAATTGCTGCTGGTGGCGGGGGAACTTGGGGATATCATTATCCAGAGAACAGACCACTAACCAATAGAGAACGCGCAAGAATACAGTCATTTCCTGATGACTTTGTTTTTTATGGAAACACAACTGAGGTTCGTAGACAAATAGGAAATGCAGTACCTCCTGTTGGCGTTCATGCAATAGCAGAAGCTCTTAAACCTCTTTTTTTAGGGGAATATGAAAGGGTTGATTTAGAGAGAGAATTAGAAACTTTGAGAAATATGTCATTCAGTGAAAGATATCAATTAATACTACAATAGTGATGGACTTACTTTTAACTAAAAATCCTATCATTAATTCGTTACATGCTAATTGTATTAATGATTATACCTCAAAATATTTTGAGACTGCTACTCAATTGAATATAGCAACAGGTTTCATATCTAATGAATCCATTGCCGAATTAAGGCGATTGATTGAATATAGAAAACATACATTGAATCTGTCGTTATTTATTGGTATGAATTACATTGATGGTTTTACCAAATTGCAATATGATGCAGTTAAAGAACTTGGAGAAAAGCTAATAAAGAATGACTTGGGTAATGTGTATGTTTCCCCTAAAGCAATGTTTCATGGTAAAATGTATTCTTTCTTAAAAGATGGTGAATGTTTAGGTGCTTTTGTTGGTTCGTCAAATTTGGGCAGTTTTATTGGAACATCTCAAAATCTAATAGAATCAGACGTGTTTTTTGAGGCTGACAGTGGTATGGGCATTCATAACAGAATAATAGAGATAACCAACATTTTAGGAGAATCAATATCTGATGCTAAACCAATAGAAAATTTTAAAGAACCTACAACTGCACTATTGGATGGTTTTGAGTATGTAGAAAAATTGAATAGAGAAGAAACAGCACAGTGCCTATTGAAAGGTTCTCAGAATGTAGTGAGAATTCCTTTGAAAACTGAAGATAAATCCAATCTTAACGCATATTTTGGAGCAGGAAAAGTGAAGGGTAGATTCAGTAGAAGAGATTATTATGAAGTTGAAATAATTATTAGCACTAAGATTCCAAATCGCTCGCTTCTGCCAAATAAAGAAGATGGAAATTTCACCGTTATAACAAATGATGGTTATAAATTTGAATGTGCTCGTCAAGGAGATTATGGAAAAAATTTCCGCTCTGCTCACGATTTGAAAATATTGGGTCGATGGATAAAAGGACAAATGGAGAATGCTGGTGCTCTCAAATTAGGAGATAAGGTAACAGAAGAAACTTTAAGAAAGTTCGGTAAAAGTTCTTTGGTCCTAACTCAATCTGTAGATAAAGATTTTTGGATTTTAACTCTTGAGTAAAATATGACTTATCTCGAAACATATACAAGTTCTCTGAATAATTCATCGCTATCAGATTCTATTACGACTACAGCCAAATCTGTTGTAAGTAATATAGAAAGCAGATTCGATTTTACAGAGCCATTAACTGGATTGTTATTGGGTAATGTACAAAGTGGGAAAACAGGTCAAATGTTGGGTGTAATTTCTCATTTAGCAGATAAAGGTTATCGTATATTTCTACTTCTGACAACAGATAACATTGATTTGCAGAGACAAACGTATAATAGAGTAAAGAGTGCTTTGACATCATTTACTGTACTATCAGAAAGTGATGTGGTATTATTTAATCCACATAATCTCATTAAGCCAATAGTCATTGTCCTTAAAAAGAACGCAAGTGTATTACGGAAATGGGGGAATCTATTAATGACATATCAACTTAATACAGGGTTGTGTTTAACAATATTTGATGATGAAGCAGATGCAGCAAGTTTAAATACTTTAGTAAACAGAAACAGAACAAGTACCATAAATAAACATTTGCAAAAAATAAAAGACACCGCTTCGTCTTCACTGTATTTAGAAGTTACAGCTACGCCACAATCAATTATATTACAAACTGTAATGTCTGGTTGGAAACCTGCATTCATTAATTATTTTAAACCTGGCAAAGATTATTTGGGTGGAAATTTCTTTTACTCAAATCCGACCTCGTATTGCATAAGATTCACATCTGAGAATGAATTAGACGAAATTAGCGAAGATGGGGATATTTTATGTCCAGAAGGCTTGAGAAAAGGTATAGTTTCTTTCTTAGTCGTATGTGCGTATAAGAAAATCAAAGGTGAAACTAATTGCAACTTTATGATTCATCCTAGTGTACGAATATCCATTCATAAGAAATTTGTGGAATGCGTGCAAGAGTATTTGAATTTATTACAACAATCTACCTCAGATAAGGGATTCCTTGAGCAGTTAAAAGAAACATGGACTGATTTGCAACAAACAAAACCAGATTTACCACATTATGACGATATATATGAGCAAATTGTTGAGATTTTAGATAATACGCTGATTTGTGTCATCCCTCTCAACTCTAAAAGTTTTATCTGTAGAGATTCTAACAATCCAGACGCATTAGATTTATCAAAAGGATTCAATATCGTTGTTGGAGGTAATACTTTAGGACGTGGAATCACATTTCCTCATTTACAGACCGTGTATTATTGTCGTTCATCCAAAATGCCACAAGCTGATACATTTTGGCAGCATTCGAGAATTTTTGGGTATGATAGAGAAAAAGAATTAGTTAGAATTTATATACCAAGGACATTACATTCTTTATTTGTTTCATTGAATGAAGCTAATGAAATTCTAATCAAGCAAATAGAAAACGGGATAGAAAACATACAAGTTATTTATCCAAATGGAATAAAGCCTACAAGAAAGAATGTACTTGATAACCAGTATTTAAACATGATAGTGGGAGGTGCTAATATGTTTGCTAACAATCCCATATCTCAATACACTAAAGATATTGATAGTATAGTGGAGCAATATATTAACACAGAATATTCAGATGTTTCAGCAGAAATACTAATCAAAATATTAAAACTGACAGGCAGTTCAGTGCATTCGGATTTTGATAGCAACAAATATATTGCTTGTATCAAAGCCCTTCAAGAAAAACGACCAACGATAAAGTATCGTCTAATTGTTAGAACTAATCGTGACATAAGTAAAGGTACAGGAACTTTGTTATCCCCTACTGACAGACGGTTAGGAGATAGCTTTAAAAACGATATAACATTGACTATTTATCGTGTAAATGGTTCTACTGATAAAGGATGGGATGGTTCTCCTCTTTGGATTCCTAATATAAAATTTCCAGACGGTATATGTTTTTATAACATTGATGAGTAATAACTTTTAGAAAAAATCGCCCTTGCAATATATACTATGGTAAGGGCGATTTTATTATATCTGATTTACAGTTTAATACTCCGATTTTGTTTTCTTTTTGGCACACTCAGAGCTTCCATAAACTCTTCTTTCTTTCGTCTGAACCAATTGATGTGTGAAACACCGTCTATGTTGAGTTCAAATCTTCCCTCTGTGTCCTGTTTGAGAGAGCAAACCGTACCGTTTGCTTTGAAGTGCTGGTTAAATTCACGAGAATAGAGTTCACCTTTTATTCCGACCTCCTTGAACTCGCACAGTCTTCTGATTATTCTGTCATTGAAGCCCAAACGTTCACGTAGGAAGTTTACCACGGGCATCAGCTTCTCCACATACGGGAAATAGCGTCTGACAAAATCCGTAAACTCCGACAGCTTGCGGTGCTGTTGCTCGTAAGCGTTTCTTATCTCCTGTATCTGTTCGGCTTGTTGCCGTTCCCGTTGTCGGGCTTCGTCTTCAAGTTCAAGGATGCGGTCTTGCAAGTCCTCGTTCCTGCGTTCCAACGATTTCATTCTTCCACTTCCGAAAAGAGAACCCACACTGCTTGCAAGGGCGGTTGCCGTATCGGTGGCTGCACATTTGAGCTTGTCAGTACGGATTTCTGCTTTTACCTGTCTCAATTCCTCCTGCGCTTCGGTCTTCTTTTCCTGCAACAGTCTGGTTTCGGTTTCGAGGACTTCATTCTTCTTTTTCAAGTCCCTATAATACTGCATGGTGGTGGTGTGCCGTGCTTCCGAACCCCGTACCCCACGCTGCAATCCGTATTTCGCCATCACCCTTGCGTAATTGTCGTGGTAGGCGACCAAGGTCTGGCGGTTGAACAGGTCATCGGCACACAAACGGACGGAATTTGTTTTCTTGCGGTACTTGCGCTTACCGTCCGTCTGCTCTTTCTTGGCTTTGCGCCTTTCACCCGTCACGATGGGAACAACGGCTGCATGTATGTGCGGAGTCTTCTCGTCCATGTGCAGATGTGCGGCAACCACATTGTCTTTGCCGAATGTGGCTTGCAGCCATTGGATGCTGTCGCTGCACCATTCATCGAGTTCTCCTTTTTCCTGTATGTTCATCATGTCCTCGTGCGTACCCGACAAGACCACCCGAACGACACGGACTTGGTCGTGTGTGATTTTCCGTCTGATGCCTGCCGTGTTCAGCCTGTGGGCAATCGCTTCATCCCTGCCGTGAACGCCATCGGGGTATTCGACAAGTACCCTGTTCAGATGCGTTCTTGTCGGGTCTGCGTTTTTAGGTATTATCTTTCTCTCTATATGGTCGGACTGCGTGGTGTCCGATGTACCCTTTGCTTTCTTTATGTCTAATGAAAAATATCCCATATTATTCCTATTTTTGCGGTTATCGTTATGTTTCTTCTCTCTGCCTGTGACATCGGCTCACAGGGTTTATTATGCAAATGACCCATTGCTGCACTCGGCATAATCCAAACGAGTTTGGCTTCTGCTCTCGTTTGCACAGGGTTTCCAAAGGGATTTCCCTTTGGCTCGATAGGGTGTTTTTAGCGTTACGGAGTAATGCGTGAAGAAAACGCCCTATTGAGCTATGGTATTTCTGTCTAAATACCTTTGGGAAAGCGAACATGTTTATTACAGATGAAATCCCCCTTTCTTTTTCGGTGGCTGCATCATCCGCCTTGCGGATTGGACTTGCTTCTTCTCCTTTATCGGCTCTGCCGATTGGGACAAGGGCTTACCGCACAGGTAGTCGTTCAAGTCCTTATACTCAGTACATTGACTTGTCAAGCAGCCGTTCCCCAAACTTCTCTTTCAGCTTCTTGCAGGTGTTCCGTCCTGCCGTGTCGTTGTCAAGGAAACAGCCGACTTGGGTGTAGGTCTCCAATATGCTTTCCGCTTTTGCAAGATTGGAAACGGAGTTCAATATGACATAGTCCTGTGTGTCCAATCGCGGGTGTTGCGGATTGTTTCCCACTCGGATGGTAAGGAATGAAAGGTAATCCATGAACCCCTCGAACAGGTAACACATACATCGTTTCCGCCCTGCTGTCGGATATGGGTGATGTCTTTCGGGGCGACACATCCCTTGAAGTATCTGTTGCGCACTTCATATCCTCCTGCCATGTTCGGAAAGCCGATGGCAAAATAGGGTTTGTCGGCATTCATAAACCGAAGCTCCCTGCATTCTCTTTTGGCAAGTCCGATGTTTATTCCCCTTTCTTGCAGATAGGCTATAAGAGCAGGAGAGGACAACTCACCAACCCTTAATCCCTGATAAGGCTGATTGTCGGAATGCTGTCTGCCAAAAGAGAACGATGCAGGGCGGATGTATGCTGTCCGCTCCTCTATGCGTTTCAGCAGATAGACTACATCTTCCGAATGGTAGAGTTCCGCTGCCAATGCAATGATATTACCGCCTTTGCCACTGCCGAAGTCGTACCATTTTTCAAGCTCGGTGTTTACCTTGAACGATGCGTCCGTTTCTTCCCGTAACGGTGATTTGTACCACAGGTTCCTGCCTTGTTGCTTTACAGGCGTATAGCCCAGACTTTGCAGATAGTCTGCCAGTTTGATTTGCTTTACATCTTGGATTGTCATATTACATACGGTTTTGAAGTTGATGAAAATTTGTTGATTTGATGAACTGTTGATGTAATATGTTTATATACAGACCTGTAAACTTTCAACATCTTCTCAACAAACCGCTCGCCAAAAGAGAAATCCACAAACGGGTATCGGTGGTCTCTCAACTTCTCTTTTGGCTTGTTGAGATTTTGTTGAGAATGTATATCGTTTATTGTCATTGTATTTATACCCATATTCAACAATTCAACAGAAAAATGATAGTATTACAGGGATTCGAGTTGCTCCCTTGTGACGGTGTAGAAGCGTCCCACCCTCTTTATCGGCTCATAGTGACAATTTCTGTTGTAATTGCCCTGATAGGTGGTGTAGGTAAGCCCGTTTGGTGCAGGTGTCAGTTTCCAGCACTCCTGCACCACCTTACGCACTTGGTGCTTTTCCGCCTTTACCTGCGAGTGTACCAGCAGTACGACAAGGTCGTTAAGGCAGAATGAAACGCTATCCACATCCATTGCAACCATAATGTCAAGCAGCAGTTCCGACATCTCTATCTCCAGCCGGTTGCGGTTGCTACGGATAATCTTCTGCAAGGCTTCTGTATGCAGCAATGTGGGGTTGAACCACATCCGGCTTTCCTTTTCGGTGGATAGCTGTCTGTGTTGCAGGAAATGAAGAAAGGCGGGTATCTCCGCTTTCAGCTTTTGCAGGAAGTCGGTATCATCGGACTGCAAGCGGTCTATCTTGCGCACCCAATAGCGTGTTTCCCCTGCGTCTATGATTACGGGTAGATACTCGTTGTTGGAACACAGCACGAATTTGGCGAAGAACGCAATCTCGTCACGGTCTTTGCCTTTGGCTTCCACCTTATAGGAAAGTGTGGTGCTGAGGTTCTTCAACCGCTCGCTATCCTCCCTGCGGTTGAGCAGCACCTCATCCACCACGATAAGCAACTTGCCAGCCCAGTCGGAATTGAACTGGCTGCGGAAATCCTCGTTGGTGTTGAAAGTCACATTGTTCTGAAAAAGGGCTTTCAGAAAGTTTAGGAAGGTGCTTTTGCCCGTGTTGCGTTCTTCCGACACCAACAGCAGGATAGGCAACTTCTGAATCGGTTGCAGGTAGAGCAGTTGCAGATAGTCCATCCCCAACTCGTACTGTTCCCCGAAGATGTGCCGTACCAAAGATTGGATATGCGATAAATCGCCCTCCTGCGGTCGGTGGTCTATCGGTTCGTAGAGGTTAAGGAACTTGCCGACCACGGAACGGTAGCCGATGTGTTCGGGTACGGTGCAGAAGCCGTCATACTTGGGAACGCTGCCGATGTAATCCTTGCCGTAATCCTGTCGCAGGGTCTCGTTGTTCCATGCGATGCGTTTCTTCATATACCCTCCGTTCAGTCTCGGTTGCTCCACAATCTTGTAGAGCGTTGTCCCGACACGGATAAATTCTTCCTTTGCCATGCCACCATCCGATGGCGGTCTGTGGCTGTCCTGTTGTTCGATAGCTGACATAATCAAATGGTTTTAAGTTTGAAAATTACCAGCTGCAAAAATATAATCAATTATCGGATAGGTTGTTATGCAAAATACAGCAGAATGGTGACAAATAGCCCCCGAAACAAAAACTTTCAATGGTTTGGGGCAGGAAACGGGTTGTGCAAACGGAAAAACTCCCGAAAAGCGAATGTCGGATTACGCTTTTCGGGAGAAAAAATCAGAGCGTCTGTCGTTCTGTCGTACTGACTTAATGAATTACTGACTTACCGAGTGAATTATGTCAGGCATTCAGCTACGAGAAGTATTCGGATTTGGATATGCCGTTGGTATTCAGCGAGAAGAAGATGCTTGTTTTCTCTTTTCGCAGGTACAGTCTTTCAAGAATGGCATTGCGTACCCTTTCCGCTCCGAATGTGCTGATATGGAAAGCGAGGGCAACTATCGCTTTAAGGTTGTAAACCTCCATACAGCAATTATCGGATACCCGTATGCTTCGCCTTATCCCGTATTCCCTTAAAACTCCGCTCTTGCAAAGAGCCTTCAGCCCTGCACGGAATGTCGGGGCAGTTACTCCGAACAGGTCGCAAAGTTCCCATTCGCTCATGGCGGTTGCGCTAATGTCGGTCGGCATGATGATGTTGCCGTTACCGTCTGTTGTTATGATGCTTCGTTTCATGGCTATGCTTGGTTATGGGGTTACACTTCCGAACGATGCGTTCAGCTTGTTGCCGAACATCGTCAGGTCATTGTCAAGTTTCTGCGTGGTTATCTTCGCATAGATTTGAGTCGTGACAATGTTCGTGTGTCCCAGAACACGGCTCACGCTTTCAATGGGCATCCCCTTGCTAAGAGCCAGTGTTCCAAACGTATGACGAGCGCAATGGTAGGAGATTTGCTTCTCTATTCCGCATTCCGCCATTACCTTTTTCAGCTGTTTGCACATCGTCCAATAGTTGATTTTCCCGAAAACCAGCTTGTCTTCCGACAGATACTTGTACCGTTCGATTATCTGCAAGGGAATATCCAGCAGCTTCACTTGGAACGGGACATTTGTCTTGTGCCGTTTCGACAATATCCATTTCTCACCATTCACCTCCACTATTTCATCCGTTGTGAGTTCTTTCATATCCACGAAAGACAAGGCGGTGAAACAGGCGAAAATAAACAGATCCCGCACCAATGCGAGGGTGGGGTTGTCAAACTCGTGCGCCATGATTCTTTTGATTTCGTCCTCTGTCAGATACTCCCGTTCCTTAACATTCGGGCTGATATGGAACTGCGCAAACGGATTTCTCGGTATCAGTCCGTTATAGTGCGCACGCATGACCACCCCTTTCAGCCACATGCAGTTCAGCCAGATGGTGGCGTTTTTCAGTCCCCGTTCAGCCGTAAGATAAGCCGCAAACTCCTTGATGAAGTCGGGTGTAAGTTCCAGCATGGACATATCCGTCCGTCTGTAGGATGACTTGATAAAGGCTGCGACATAGTTCCTTGCCCTTACCATGACCTTGTACGTGCCGATGCTGCGGTCTTTACCGACACGTTTCAGGAAGTTGGCGCAATCCTTGTCAAAAGCCTTTATCAGTGTCTCATACTCGCTTCCTACCCCTTGGTAGGCATTGCGCACCATTTCAGCCGTTACGTATGCCTCTCGGTCGGATATGCGCTGATAGTGCTTGATGATTTGCGCCTTGATGTTGTCCAATGCCAGATTGATGTTCCGTGCTTCGGCACTCTTGCCTTTGGCTCGGTTGCCTTTCGCATCCCAAAGGGTTTTCGGGATGGTCTGCTTGCAACTGAACTGCGCCACAGTACCGTTGATTGTCACTCGTCCCATGATGGGGACAATACCGTCTTTCTCCTTGCTGCCGTTCACGTAGAACAGCACTTTGAATGTACTTCTTGCCATACTCGTTTTTTTTTGTTTGCAAAGTTAAATATCAACGAGTTAGACCTTGATACGCAAATCGGTGACAAACGGTGCAATAGCATCTCCCATATGTTAAATCTTACTCTTTCACGGGTAATGATTTGCAAACCATTCTTCTTCTTAAATCCGCTCTTCTTTGCGTTTTCCGATTTTTCGGCTTGTCATCATTTGACACCGTAACAACTCTGATATTAAGTCGTTTAGCGTCATTTCTCCCATTTTTCGAGGTTATTCCAGAGATTTAGTGTTAGTTTTGGTATAGGTGGCCCTTCAAAGACTCCATGGATTTCTTTCTTGTACGATGGACAAAAGACTCAACATGGTATATACCCTGTATACTTATATTACAAAGAATATAATACACTGTTTTTAGCGTATGGTGTAAGTGAAACCACTCCACCCAATATAGAGTGGAAGTTTAATACTAGTCCTGAAACAATTTTTGATTTTTTTAAACGGAAAGGAATAAAACCTAAACGATATGGAAATTCATATGTATTTAAGGATTATGATATCAACAACTTAAATCCTTCTACAATCAATAAAGATTTATTTGAAATCATCGAAAATTATAAGAATTTAATGGCTTCATATACAGAAATATCAACTAATACTAATAAAATGCAAAGTCCCAGTATTAACATAGATTATCAGTCTATACCAGCTAATCTAAGACAATTTGTCACTGCTATTAAATCGAAACCATTCATACTGTTAGCTGGCATTTCTGGTACAGGAAAATCACGTATAGTCCGACAATTAGCTTATGCCACTGGTGGAGAAAACCCAGAAAAAGTTCAAAAGCCATATAATTACGAAATGATATCTGTACATCCAAACTGGCACGACTCTACAGAATTGTTAGGATATGTAACTCGGGTTTCCGGAAATCCGGAGTATATAGTAACTGATTTTCTGAAATTTATAGCTAAAGCTTGGTTCTACGAAGGAATCCCATTCTTCCTTTGCTTGGATGAAATGAACCTAGCACCCGTAGAACAATATTTTGCAGAGTACCTTAGTGTTGTCGAGAGCCGAAAATTGAGAAATAATAAAATAGTTACAGACCCGATAGTACCTCCATTGACAACTTGGGATAAAGCAGATCAGAAAACACTTGTTTCTGATCAAATACTTAAAGAATTATTTCATGAATTTTGGAATAATGAAGGTTGGAATAACTCTACAATAGCTGCCCGAATTGAAGAATTAAAAGAACAATTCAAAAATACAGGTATTTCTATTCCTCAGAATCTGATTGTAATGGGAACTGTGAACATGGATGAAACAACTTATAGTTTTAGTCGTAAGGTACTGGACCGTGCAATGACCATTGAGATGAATCATGTAGATTTAAATAGTGGTCTCAGCAAAGCACAAGATAATATTACTCCTATCACGGCTAAAGCACTTTTACCTGAAGTAGTTGAGGGATATGATGTTTATGAACAAAACCCAGAAATATGTAAATCTATTATCAAATATCTACAACAAGTTAATGAGAAGTTAGAAGATAGTCCATTCAAAATTGCCTATCGCACACGCAATGAATTTCTTATCTATGTGTTAGCTAATTTACCATATCAAGGTAAAGAGACTCAGGAACAGTGTATCACTCGTGCACTCGACGAAATAACCTGTATGAAAATACTGAGTCGTATCGAAGGAGACAAAAACAAAGTAGGTACAGTATTAGATGACTTATATACCATTATACAAAAGAGAATTGAAACAAGTGGTATTAATTCAGAAAAATCAATCTCTCTTGATAAAATTCGAAGAATGAAAAAGAAATTGGAAACGGCCTATTATTGCGACTTTTGGAACTAATCACTAACGAAAAATTATGGAGGCGCTGCTCACACTGAACCATCCAGACTATAAATTAATGGTCTATTGTCCTTCTTATGATAAAATATTTAAGAAGGCGCAAACTTGCATGCGTGTAAAGCAGAATGATGAAACTCTTTATTCTATTTATACGTGGGATAAAAATGCATTCACTCAAATTAATGGAGAGCAATTAATAGAAGGTAAAAGGCACCCTTCTATCTTTTTTGAAAATACAGATTATCAATTCTGGATCAATTTTAAAAGAATAGATATAGAAGATGCTTGGATCAATACTCCTTTGAGAAACATTCAAGATAATTTTATGTTCAATCAAGAAAATCAGATACTCTTTGGACATCTTAACTATGGAAACGATATCGGTAGAGCAGAATTTAATATTGATTATAAACTGAAAAATGGAGAAATAAGGCATTCAAAACTTGGTTACGATGTACTTTCAATAAAATTAGATTATCATAAAGACTTAAAGAAGATTGTAGACGATATTGAGAAAGAATATCGAATGCTTTCTATTGACTTTCTGCGAAAAACATACCACACTTTTGATGTAGATGTAGTAGGAGAAACACCAGATATTATCTGGTGGAATCTATTTAAAGACATTCAAACAAACTTTATACAAGCTGTAAAAACCATTGTGGACTGTCCCCGTAACCGGCTAGTACAAAAAGAGACCTATCTTCGGGCTGACAAACTAAAACGATTAACTCCACAATTGGAAATACAATTAACAGAACATCGTAAAAATCCAGCGCATTTATACCGTACCGAGCACCCTATTGCCTGCGTAGATACAATGGAGAATCGTTTTTTGAAGTACTGTATTATCTTCATTGCCGAAAAATTCTCAGATTTAAAATGCAGAATTATTAATAGTTACAAGCAATTGACAGAGAAATATATTATCAATCTGAATCAGCAACAGGAGGAATTACAACGATTGGTTCACCACCCATTCTTCAGAACAGTAGGTGAATTTCGAGGATTCACACAAGAATCTTTGATATTAAAACAAGCCACTGGATATTCGGAAATTTATCATGATTGGATCATACTTAGTTGTGGATATGATCTAAAAGAAGGCGCTAATAGTCTAGAGCTAAAAGATATAGCTAAATTATACGAAATATGGTGCTTCATCGAACTCAAGAATATTATTAAAGAATTATTAGGAAACGAAGTCGAAACAAATTATTCTAAACGACCAGAAAAAAAATTTATTACCCAGTTGGGAAAAGGAAAATTATCTAAGGTCATCTTCTCTAAACACAACATTGAGCTGGCAAAAATTTGCTATAATCCTAAAAGTTACGTTGGAGAAGAACAACTATCCACAATAATTCCGTGTACAACTTCATATACTGTCTCACAACAGCCAGACATTATCTTACAACTAACAAGACGCGATATCAAACAAGGTATAAAACTAACCTATTTATTTGACGCAAAATACAGAATAGGAGATACTCAAGATAATGTAGACACTCCACCTGACGATGCTATCAATCAAATGCACCGCTATCGAGATGCAATATACTACATAGATCAAGATACTAAACAGCTAAAGAAAGAGGTTATTGGTGGTTATATCTTATTTCCCGGAAATGGTGAAGACAGCGCTGTCGAAGAGATGAATTTCTATAAATCTATTGGAAAAGTTAACATCGGCGCTTTCCCCCTACGTCCACAGGATAATGAAAGCAAAGAGCTGCTTAGAGGTTTTCTTAAAAGATTGATTTGGGAATGTCCAACCTATCAGATTTTAGAACAAACTTTTACTCACAAAGAAACAATGCTAACTTTCAATCAACCTGGAAGTGTATTATTAGTTCCCATTGCAAAAAGCCGCTCCTATTTCAAAGATTTTAATGAACGTAGTAAAGTGATTCATTATTATTTTGGCAAAATCAAAATGGGAGGTGTATACGAACATTTAAATTTCCAGAAATATGATTACTTTATTCCGGTAATTGAAGGAAAAATCAGGGATGTCTATCGCATTGAATATGCATCAGTTAGACATAGGAACGACATTCCAGGAATAGAACCAAAAGAAAATGTGGATCTTTCCGACTTCAGAATTTACATGAAACTTACTTCTCCCTCTTATTTAACTGGTGCAAAACGATTAATTCCTATTCGGCATTCGAGGATTGATTATAAATGTTTCTTTAAAGAATATAATTCAATAACGGAAGTGATAAATCTTATAACTGAATAGATATCGTTAAATACCAATAATATACCGCTATACCTACTTGCAATCCCTCAATCACCGGTATTCCATACTTGAATTTAAAATACCATGTCTTATGCCGAAAGATATACATCCCCACCCGTGCACCTAACGAACCTACTACGGCTATTCCCTGCAGACGGACTTCAGGAGTACGCCATCGTTTCCGGGATGCATGCCGTTTATCAATACCGTACATAACGAAAGCAACGATATTCACAACTACTAAATATAAAATAAGTAACTTCAACAGTCAGCCTTTTTGCAATTCTCCTGCAAAGATACATATTTTTAATCAGGCCCGATTTGCCGGCCGGAAGATTCTCCGTATCTTTGCCACATGGCAGAGAGAAACGAATTACATAAAAGGAACAGGCATAACGGACAGTACGATTTTTCAAGACTGACGGAGGAATACCCACCGTTAAAAAAGTTCATCGTACTGAACGCTTATGGAACAACAAGCATCGATTTCTTTAATCCCCGGGCAGTAAAGGCACTCAACAAAGCCCTCTTGATAAGTTACTACGGCATACGATACTGGGATATTCCTAAGAATTATCTGTGCCCACCCATTCCCGGGAGAGCAGACTATATCCATTACATAGCAGATTTGATTCAGCCGGATATATCCAATGAATCGACAGGGTTGAAAACAGCTGTCCCAAATGCCCGTCAATACAGGTGCCTGGATATCGGTGTAGGTGCCAACTGCATCTACCCCATTATCGGTCAAACGGAATATGGATGGACTTTCGTCGGTTCCGATATCGATCCGGTTTCCATTGACAATGCACGAAAGATCGTAACTTGTAATCCGGCATTGGCTCACAAAATAGAACTTCGGCTACAACAGGATAGCCGGAAAATATTTGAAGGAATCATTGCTCCGAATGAATATTTCGACGTAACTCTCTGTAATCCTCCCTTCCACAGTTCCAAAGAAGAAGCAGAAGACGGTACGCTACGCAAACTCAGCAGCCTGAAAGGTCAGAAAGTAACCAAAGCCCGGCTCAACTTCGGAGGCAATGCCAACGAACTCTGGTGTGAGGGCGGTGAACTTCGATTTCTGCTGACTATGATCGAAGAAAGTCGCAACTACCGGAAAAATTGCGGATGGTTCACCAGTCTGGTATCAAAAGAAAAGAACCTGGGTAAACTGACCGCCAAGCTGAAATCGACCGATATAGCCGAACATAGAATCATTGAGATGCACCAGGGTACTAAAACCAGCCGGATCCTGGCATGGAGATTTTGAGAAAGATAGGGTTATCAAATCAGCAAGTATCGACTCAAATCCTTTAGGGAGACGATCTTCACAAGAGAGCGACTGCCATCTAAAGATATCATTGACATTGAGCTGTTTATCAAAGCAAACAAGCAAGTTCCGGAAAGCATGTTTTAACATAGTATTAAAACTTGTTTTCTATAAATAAAAGATTTGTTCTTTGACTGTAGAAAACTAATTCTTTATTTATAAACCATCAAAACCATATATTCAGAATTAACATTGTTAACAGGAAAACAATACACCATTATGAACCTATTAATCATCAGTAACGCCGATAGCTGCCGCAGCCGAATCGCACAAGCACTTCTTTCTTCGTTCGGAAAAGGCATGAAAGTATATTCTGCAGGGACAATGCCCGCAGCAGAGATTCATCCGTTGGTCCTGAAACTAATAAAGGAAACAGGTATCGAACCGAACACACAACCTCCCCACTCCATCCGTGAATACACCAACGAAAACTGGGACCATATCATCGTACTTTCCGGTACGGCCGATGATATACGCAATCTCTTCCGGAAGGAGGTAAAACACTGGTATCATCTTCCCTTTGAAGACTTGTTCTCCACAGCGGCACCAAGCGAAGCGGAACTGTGGGATCGCCTGATACGCCTGAAAGAAGATATACAAAGAAAAATGTACGAACTATACCGGGACGATCTGAGAGAGCAATTACTACCGCGCTGTAGCTGCGGAGCCAATGACTTTTGCAGATGTGAGTGAGGGAATTATTCCCTCACTTCCTGCTTTATCAGCCGTGTCACACTTGTGATGTTCCGCTTATCCTTGTTCAGAATATAAGTATATTTATAATCGCTTGCCCGATAAGAGGTAGGCGAACTATTCACCAGGATAATATTCCGGTTATTGGCAAAGTCCAGAATCCCCTTAATATTATTAGGGTGAAGTTTTCCGATTTCATCCATCATACAGTGCAACTTAAAGTCGTTGAACTGATGCGATGCTTTCTCCTTAAACACATTTAGTAACATGATATTAATCATGGCCTTCACCAGGATATCCGTTCCGTCGGAACCCACGTTTGCCAGTTTCTCCACCCATCCGCTATCGTTGTCGTTCTCCACAATACGGAACTGGAGTTCGAAGGTATCGGAAAGGGTAAGTTCTTTTTCTTTATTCAATGCCAGTTCTTTCACCAATGACTGCAATAAACTTACCGCCTGCCGATTCCGTTCTACAAAATCCTCTTGTCCGAACAGGCTGAACATGCCCGGGCCACCCGGCTGATTCCGGTCGCAGAACTCTTTGATCGTGACAAAATGTTGCATGATACGATTACCGCTCGGCACAATCTGCAAGGCTATACTCTTGATAACTCCGGCAAAATTGCGTTCCACAAAGTCACTGTTGATATCGCTTATGGTCTTACGAATCAGTCCCTCTTTTGAAAGCATGTCCGTCGTTTCTTTTCCAATCCGATGAATCAAGTCGGTGTATGCCTCGTTTGAACGACGTTCAAAATCAATAATCTTATCATTATCAATAAATTCTTTCAGATCGGCGGCAAAAGTCATAAACTCTTCCCGCTTCGTAAGCCGCGTACGGAAATTGAACGTATTCTGCTCGGAAAAATTACCGGAAAACCGACCGACGGCCTCCCTGAAGTCTTTTTCCTGTTCAATCTGCCGGTAATGGTTTTGAGTCAGTTCCTCAATCACCTTCTTACAGCGCTTGGCATTCTCTGTTTCCACCCCCGTTTGTAACACAGGCGGACAGATATTGAGCGTTTTGAAGTTCTCCGTCTCCCGAATATCCTCGTCCAAATGTTTCAGGCGGGTGTTTGTCTCAGCCAGCTGCTTGTTCAGTCCCGTTACTTTCAGATTCAATTCTTCCTCTTTCAAACGGAACTTTTCTTTCTCGCCTTCCAGTTCTTTCTCGGCCAACTGCTTTTCGTTTCTGAATTCGTCCATCCGGTCAAAGAATTCTCTCTTGTCCTTCTCGTAATCGTAGACCAGGCGACGATGTTGGTCAATAAACACCAGCTCCTGTTCCGTACGGGCCACTTCATTACGCAAAGCAGTGATACGCTCCGTATCCACTCCTTTCCCGGAGAGTTCGTGCAGCAAGTCTTTGTCCATGGTTGCCAGCAGTTCATCGGTTTTCTGCTTTTCGGAAGCAATGGACAGGTGAATTTCTTCTTGTTTGTTACGGATCAGGGCATCCTCTTCTTGCATTCTCTGGTTACGTTCCTTCTCCTTTTGACGTACACGAGTTTCGAGCAGATGATTGAACTGTTCCAATTCCGCCACTGTCCCCTGCAGGCTACGGGTAGCCTCGGCCAACTGTTTATCCAATTGTTCCAGCAGGACACGCTTCTCCTCCCCTGCCTTCTGTTCCCACCTGATTTCATCCGCTTTCAGGAACCGGATACGCTTATCGTTCTGCTCCATACAATAAGTGGATTGAGCCACATCCTCCTTACAGGTACTAAGCGTGGCCTGATGTCTTTTCCGAATCAAGGCTAGTTCCTTTTCTTTTTCCTCTCCCAACTTCTCAAGCTGCTGTTGCCACTCTGATACTTCCTTACCGGCTATTTCCTGATCCGCCGCATACTCTTGTACACTTTTCACCTCCTTACGGATAGCCGAGAGGTCGAGTTTAATGCCATAGAAAGAGTCTTGACCGGCATCCGGAACAGACTGAGGCTTCAGTTCCTTGCTGAACAAAACCTGTTTCTCGTCCACGACCTTGCCAATGGTATCTTCCCACCCCTGACAGTTCTGACTCAGCCATTCGTAGAATGAACCCTGACGGTTGTCGAGCAAACGATCTATCTCCGCTACCCTCTCTTTAGCAAGTGTAATCTGCTGTTCGATATCCTTTTGGCGGGCAGTGAACTGCTGCTCACAGGCAGTCTGATCCAATTCCCACCGGCGGCGCACCAGCTCCATCTGTTGTTCAGCTTCTTTCTGCTTCAGCCTATGCTCATGGTTCTCCTTTTCCAGTGCGGCACGCTCCGTCCGGCAGGCTTGCAACTCCTCTTCATAAAGAGTCCGGTGCAAACACTTCTCCCGTTCCATTTTCAACTGATAGATGCCTTCCTTTTTCTTTTCTGTCTGCTCACGCAGAAGGGTCAGTTTCCCAACTTCCTGTTCCCTTACCTCTTTCAATATTTTATCGAACTCCTTACGTATGGCTTCCTTACGCTCGATGGCACGCAGATGGAGGGTATTCAACTCGGCGTTTTTCCCGTTACGGAAACGCTCAAAGGCACTGGCCGCCTGTTCTTTCAGCAGTTTATACTGGCTGTTGATGTCGTCAAAGCGTGCAGTCAGCATGGTCAGCTGCTCTTCCAGCATTTGCTTGTGAAGCACAGCTTCGGACTCCGCATTCACCCGTTCCCGTACATGATGAATATCCTGCGATTCGTACCGTTCTTTTCGCTCCCGTGCTGTTTTCAGATTTTCGTTCTGCACTTTGACCACTCCCAACAATCGGTCACGCTCACTCTGAAATTTCCCGGAAAGTTCTTCCAACTGGCGTTTCTCCTTTGCCACTTCTTTCAACAGCTCTTCTTTCTGTTTTTGCAGAGAAGGGAGTACTTCCCGCGCTGTCCGAAAAGCGTAATTCAATTCTCCGGCCAATGTACGGGCCTGTTGCTCCAGATAATGCATTTCCCGATAAAGTTCAATCACCCGGTCGGCTTGCCTGCGGACAGTTACCTCACCGTTCTTATTTTTCCGGAACCACTTACTGATGTCGGTCACTTCTTCATCGAACCGGCGCAGATGATGGGCATACTGCCCCAGATCGATACGCACATCTTCTTCGTTCAGAGACATGATAATGGTTTGCTTGATAAACTCTGCATCAAGTTTTGAGTTCAGAAAAACATTCTGAATCGTCCGAGGTATATTCTGGTACTGCCGGCTTTCGGTAATAGCAAACTTCCGAAACTCCGGAGGAAGCCCCCGGCCATTACCGAAAATAATGTCTCGATACTCCTCATACGTCTCTATACGACGGCTCTTATAGACAAAACTACCAAGCGCATCACGTATCTGATCCCACTCTTCGTATGCTTTTCCCTCGGGTGAAATGAAATATTCTTTCTTATAGCCCGTGCCCAGAAAGCGGAAGCAGACCCTTCCCTGCGAACGGAAAGCCAATACGCAATACGAAGCATCATCCACCACCACTTCATAAATAATGTATGAATTGACGTACGGAAAATAGTATTCATCAAAACTCTTTTTCTCTTTTGAAATGCCCAGCTTTGTCTTATCGGCATTGTAAAAGAAGAGTAATGCACGCAACGCCGTACTTTTCCCCACTCCCTGTGTACCGATAAAGTGAACATTGCCGTCTATCTGTATTTCGGCATATTGGATACGGGCACTATTGATAAAAATAATCTTATTCAGGTATCTCATTCTGTATCTCTTCTGGTATGTTAATGCAAGCGACCAACTCTTCCAGATAGCCGAAAGCCGCCACTACCTTATAGGTGGAAGTAATCTCATTTTCCAGTTCAATAAAGCCGTCACGTTTCAGGTCGTTTACTATTTTGTCAATCATCTCTTCATGCTTTTCCCGTCCGGTAAGCTTTTTCAGGCCGGTAAGCTTCTCTTTCAACTCTAAGTCGGTTCCCACTTTCACAACCATATCGGCCGGCTGAAAACGGAATCCGGATGAAAAGGCCGCATCATAAGTCTTGATAAAGTCGAGTACATCAATCCAACGGACAGCAATCTCCAACTTACGTTCCAAGTCGACCTTATTCTCGCGACGGGAAAAATAATAGTATTCGTTTCCGCTTTCGAGCACGAAGTTGATGGCGGCAAAGAAGTCGTACAACTCCGACTGGTTGTCTTCAATCACCGTATAAAGTTGCCGGATGTTGGGATTGGTACTATCGGAAGAGATAAATCCTCCTTTACTCAATATTTCAAATATCTCAGCAGTTTGTTTAATCATTACTGTAATGGTTTTAAATTCATTTCACCACAGATTACACGGATTCTCACAGATTAATAATTTATTCCATTGAGAATTCAGACCAAAGTATCTGTAAGAATCAGTATTACCCGGTGGTGAATCTTATTTATTCCTAAACTATTTCTCCCGTCCTTTCCGGATAAATCAACGCATATTCCACACCATCCATCCTGCCATACTCGTCGGTGATGCGGAGTTCTTCGTAAAACTGGGATACGATCTGGCAATAGAATGTGATTCTTTCATCAAAAGACACCTCTTGTGTGAAAGGGTAAGCGGCAACAAACGAAAACAAGTCTCCATCAGCCTGCATAAACCGCTTCTTCACTTCTTCCAGGTTGATGTAAGCCTCTTCGGATATATGGGTCTCAAGTGACTCCTCAGCGATGCTGTCGGCCACATTACGGGCCAGTATGGCTCGCTTGCCGACTGTGGCTATCACCTTACGGATACTCTCTAAGACTTCATCGTCGTTACGGAGATATTCGACAGAGAGACGCAACGGATATGCCGGTGCAGGCTCAAACCAGACACTGTCTTTCTGCATCAGCACCCGGCAGATATCGGTCCGTTCTTCCAGTTCGAACTGATCTTTGAGATATTTCAGCTGACGGATTTTGACCCGTATCTTATTCTGATACTCTATCCGGTTCAGGTAGCTGATGATTTGCTTCTGTATCTCGATCAGGTTATGGAAACATTCATTGAGTTGTATCCGTACGTTAGCCACCACCAAAACCAGTTCATCATCCGGAACCCGGCGAAAGAAACGGTCTTCTTCGGTGACAAGGAGTTCTTCACTCACTCGTATCAGTGCCTCGATATCCCGCCGTTTCTCGTCCAGGCGGACCAGTTTCTTTTTCTTGATCTGATAGTTCGGTTCATTCTTGAATGTGCTGTCGATGTTGCGCTTCAGGTCGATGACATTACGCAAGGTAGTCAAGGCAATGTTACGCAATATACGCTTAATGGTACGCAGGTAAGTGGTCTTCCTTTTCTCATGGTTTTCTTGCTGATAATAAGAGATGGTATCTTTGAGATAGCTGATATGCTCGTTGACAAACGAAGTATTGATCTCCTCGTTTACCTCGAGCACCTGCTCGAAAAAGTGCAGGTAGATATCCTCCATTTCGAGAAACGAACCATTCTCACGAAGCACTCCGTGGTCGATCAGGCTCTGTATACGTTGCAGTTTGTATTCAGTCAGTTCCAGTGCATACTCCCGCCGGAAGGATTGCTGTTTCCGTTTGCCGAACATCTGTTTCAACAAAAGTTGTTCACGGCTCATCATTTTCAGCAACTCGTCAATAGAGTGAAATGTAGTCATGTATAACGGCTATAAACTTTTTCGGGGTTCCTTATCTTGTCAGTTTTCTCTTCATTCCTCCGGCCACTTCTTCTTTGAGAAAAGTCATCAACGGCTTTCCCACAACAATAAACGTAACGGCCACCAGAATCATCAGAATACCCAGCATCAGCCTGGGCGTCAGCCGCTCACCAAAAATCATGACACCAAAGAAGAGAGCCGTCACCGGTTCGAGTGCTCCCAAGATAGCGGTCGACGTGGAGCCAATGGTGTGAATGGACACAGCGGTACATACCAGTGAAATCACGGTAGGCAGGAAAGCCATTGCCAGAATATTACCCCAGGCAGGAAGTGAAGGCACAGCTTGCAAGTCCGAACAAAAATTCAAACGGACTATATAAATGGAAAGACCGAACAGCAGGGCATAAAAGGTCAACTTGGCCGTTGACATCAACTTCAGGGTGGAATGATTGACACCGACTATATAGACCGCATAAGACAGCGAAGAAAGAATGACCAGCAACATCCCTACCAGACTTAGCGTCTCACCCCCTTCTCCTTTGTAAAGCAGTCCGATGCCGGAAAGGGCCAACAGAATACAGAACACAGTCAGTAACGATACTTTCTCGTGGAAAAACAAGAACATGATAAGCGCCACCATCACCGGATAGACAAACAGAATGGTGGAAGCAATGCCGGCATCCATGTGCTTATAACTCAGAAACAACAACAATGAGGAAGCGGAAAAGAGCAGTCCGCCTACAATCAGCGGCAGAACCTCGTTCTTTTTCAGAGCGAACGATTGTCCTTGTACTTTCATCAGAATGCCTAGAATGAGCACGGCAAACCCGTAACGGTAGAACAAGACAGAGTCCACTGACATTCCCTCTTTATAAAGCGGCAGTGTAAACAACGGATTCATGCCATAAGTGGCGGCAGCCACAGCCCCGCACACAAATCCTTTAGCCTTACTATTAATATTCATTATTATATTCATTTTTTCGGGGTGCAAAGATACGGTTTTTTAGAGATCTTGGTTACTTTTGCGTCAATTCTAACAGAGATTAAAATTGAGCAAAAACCGTATTGATCAGGAAAAGAGAGTAGTAGAGTTGATGATCCGCCTTTACTGCCGTAAAAAAGAAAAGAATGTCACGCTTTGCCCCCGGTGCGAAGAGTTGTTGCACTATGCACACGCCCGCCTGGACCACTGTCCCTTCGGGGAGAAAAAGAAAGCATGCAAGCAGTGCAGCATACACTGCTACAAACCCGCCATGCGGGAACAGATGAGACGGGTGATGCGCTTTTCCGGTCCCCGGATGCTGATTTACGCTCCTTGGGAGGCAATCAAGCATTTGTTGGGATAGACATGGTCGGCTCTGAAAACGATTAAATCCATCAAACAGAAAAATACGTTTTGAAAGTAATTCCATATATATCCTATCAAAAAAGTAACTAATCCTTCCTTTCTGCTAACAGCCTATAGAAACAAAAAGCACTGATAGAAAATCAAGACAGAGAAGAGTGGAAGAATATGCAAAAATGCAGCTTCATTATCTTATAAAGATGCAATAAAAAGGAAATATATGCAGTGACTCCAACCATCAGAGCCTGCATTGGAAGGAAAGTAACGGTGCATTCCTTTCAAACCAACGGTGCATCCCTTTCAAACCAACGGTGCATCCTCTTCCAAGCAACGCTGAAAGGGTAAAAAAGGGAGATTGATCCGGCCATTTCCGAATTATCAGGACCCTTGAAGCGAAGCGATCCGAACTGACAAAAAGTTCGGTTCCCGGCCGTACACTTTCGATCCGAAAGCAGACTAGGCGTATACAAAGCATAAAAGCCGGAATGCCGCAAGATCGGCGTCACCACGCTCCGTCCCTAATCGCCTGTAATCGTTTTTTTTCAAATCCATTCGCCACCGGGACAAAACAGGGCTGCCAGTAAGTGATAGAATATACAAAATGACATTTTATCGCTGCGGATGTTTTCCCGTTCCCCCTTATCATCAACTTTTCCAGAATCCGGGATAGAAAAGCAAAAGTACACTAAAGAGCTCCAACCGTCCTATCAGCATCAGAAATGAAAGTACCCACTTGGCAGCGTCGGGTAATCCATTCCACGAATAGGCTGGGCCACAAGATCCCAATCCCGGTCCCACATTACCTATACTGGAGATCACCGTACCGATGGACTCGGAAAAGCCGACACCCAAGAACAGGAGAACTGCCCAACCAAGAATGACGATGATAAGATAAAAAGCAAAAAACATACCCACAGTAGACACAATCGAAGGTGAAACGGTCTGCTTGTTGACTCTTACTGGCAATACGGCATTGGGATGCAATAAATGCTTGAATTCATTCCGGATAGAGCGGGCAATAATCAGCAAACGCATGTTCTTGATACCACCGCTGGTAGAACCGGTACATCCTCCCGAGAGCATGGCAATCAGCAACAACAACCACGTAAAGGCAGGCCAAAGATTATAGTCGTCTGTGGCAAATCCGCAAGAAGTATGTGCCGTAGCCACCTGAAACAGCGACTTACGGAAAGCCGTCTCCCAGTCATAATGATTTTGAAAGACCAGTGCGAGAGTGATCAGAAAAGTCAGGATAGCGACAGAACCGAGGAACCAACGTAACTCTTCGTCCCTCAAAAGACGACTGACTTTACCGCGAAGGCACATCAGGAATAATGCAAAATTGACTCCCGAAAGAAGCATGAATATAGCGACCACATATTCGATAAACGGTGAATTCCAATACGAAATACTGGCCTGCTTGGTAGAATATCCACCGGTGGCCGTCGTTGCAAATGACTGGCAGACAGCATCAAAAAGGCTCATACCTCCCAGCATCAGCAAAATGGTTTCTGCCAGTGTCAATATCAGGTAGACTGTCCATAGCCATTTGGCCATCACATTAATCTTAGGATGGGTACGGTCGTGGGTTACTCCCGTAGACTCGGCGGAAAAAAGCTGTACTCCCCCACTGGTGAAAGCGGGCAATACGGCAATTGTGAAAAAAACAATCCCCAGCCCGCCAATCCATTGTGTCAGGCTTCGCCAGAAAAGCATACCATGCGAAAGCGATTCGATATCATCAAGAATCGTAGCTCCCGTAGTAGTAAATCCCGACATGGTCTCGAAGAAAGCATTAGTCAACGAGTCAATACTTCCGCTCAAATAAAAAGGCAACATACCGAAAAGCGTGAAAAACACCCACGAAAGTGTCACAATGCAGTAACCGTCACGCCGGCTCAACCGATTTTCCGCACCACGTCCATAAAGCATCAGTAACGCACCGGACAGGAGGTTGATACCCGCCGTATAAAGGAAATACTTGTAATCGCTTTCACCATAAACCACGGATATGCCGGAGCAGAGTACAAACATTCCCGCCTCTATAAAGAGTAAGATCCCAAGTACGCGCCCTATCATTTTACCGTTTATCAGACTGTTATTCCGTTTACTAACGTATATGTCCGTCGACAGGTATTCTTCCATAACACACCATTTTTTTTGCGAAAGGCATATAGCCAATATCGTGCCAAAACGGAAAGAAAAAGTGCAAGTAAATAGTTACCAGACAAATAGATTTTCCATTCAAGTATCGAACAGTGATCATCACCCTACCATTTTGATAGGATCAGCTTTTCAAAACGAAAAGGTGCATCTTCAGGAAAGCCGGTTATCCCTGCATAAAAAGTTTATGCTTCATTTCTGAACTGAACAGGCGAGAAGCCTGTATATTTACGGAAAAAACGCGCGAAAGAAGAAGAGTTCGGAAAACTAAGTTTATCCGCTATCTCTGTGACACTCAAATCCGTCGATCTCAGCATCAGTTTGGCTTCTCTCAGTATAAAATCCGCCATCCAATAGTGAAACGTTTGCCCGGTTTGTTTCTTTATACTCCTCATCAGATATTTATCCGATATACACAACCGGCTCGCATAAAAGGCTGCCATCCGTTCTTGTGTGCAATATTTATGCAACAGACTGAAGAAACCATCTACCAAATTATCTTGCCGGGACATCTCTACCGAAATATTTCTACCCGAATACATCCGGCACACTTCCAGTACCAAAGAGAACAGCATCCCTTTGATAACTTCTGACGGACATTCGGCATCCAAATAACGATGATAAATGAAATGATAATACATCTTTATCAAACTGAAATCCTCCGGGGACATTGGCAGACAAGGTGCATTAGTAACCTGATTCGATATGTCTGCCTTCAACAACAGGGGAAAATCGGACAGAAAGTCGAAACTGAATGAAAGATACTGAAAAAGAAAATCCTGCGTACACGAAAGCCGGAGGAGTAGATGCCCCGGCGGAAGAAACAAGAAAGTCCGTTCGGGCAACAGCATGCTTTTGCCATCTATCCGTACCATGGCCTTCCCTTTTAATATAACCACGAAATAAACCTTACCAAGAGGATTGCGCACGGCTCTCCCTGTAGGAAAAAGTGACGAAAGATTGCTGCTCGGAGGCGTCATCTCAAACTGCTTCGACTCATCAGACAGATTACACATATTACATATAATAGACCTGAGCAAAGATAAGCGATTCTACCGGAATAACGACCTGCTTTTGGTTACTATTTGAACGAACCTCGCATGATATCGGACGAAATAGTATGCAAAAATAACGGCAACTTTGCAACCGGAACTAATCAAGCAATATAACAATGACGAAAAGAATAGGAAACTCCAGGCTTTACATCCTGATATTTATAGGGATTGTATCAGCATTCGGTCCGTTCGTGACCGATTTTTATCTGCCGGCCCTGCCAGTGTTGAGCGAATATTTCGATACTACGGCTTCGCTGGTGCAGCTTAGTCTGACTTTCAGTATGGTGGGATTGGCAGTAGGGCAATTAATCATAGGTCCACTGAGCGACAAATATGGACGTAAACTGCCTCTAATGGTCTCATTAGTGATCTTCTGTATTTCCACAGTAGGATGCCTTTACTCGCCGGAGATCCATGGCTTTATCTTCGCCCGTTTGTTGCAGGGGTTGTCCGGAGCCGGAGGAGTCGTGATTTCCAAGTCCATAGCCATTGACCTTTACCAGGGAAAAGAACTAACACGTTTTTTCGCCATGCTGAGTTCCGTACAGGGATTAGCTCCCGTCTGTGCCCCGGTATTGGGCGGAATATTACTCGGAGCGATGGATTGGAAAGGTATCTTCTGGATATTATTGGCTATAGGCATACTATTGATTGTCGCCTTGTCTGCCTTCAAGGAATCGTTGGAGATTAAGAAACGCCAAAAAGGGAATGTCTTTTCTACATTCAAATATTATCTGCCGGTACTCCGTAACAGGCAATTCATGCGCTATGTCTTGATACAAGCATTCGCCATGGGGGTCATGTTCACCTATATCGCAGCATCTCCCTTTATTTTCCAAAACCACTTCGGGACCTCACCTTTTGCTTACAGCCTCTGTTTCGGTGCCAATGCATTAGGCATTATGTTGGGCAGTCTGGCTGTCTCCCGGTTTAAAGATGCGACAGCAGCTCTACGTTTCGGAGTAGCAGGTTTCACAACCATGAGTCTTCCGGTTGCTGCTGCACTAATTTTCAGTCCATCCGTCTGGATTGTAGAAGGAACACTGTTTTTCCTCCTTGCATTTTTAGGATTAATCCTTCCCGGTTCCACAACGCTTGCACTTGATATGGAACGTAAGAATTCGGGTAATGCATCGGCCCTGTTGGGATTCCTGATGTTCGTGTTTGGAGGGCTGCTGTCCCCGTTGACGGGAATAGGCAATATGCTTTACTCTACCGGTATCATTATCGTGGCTTGCTGTGTCGGGACATGGTTCTTTACTTATAAAGCAACCTTATCCGCCCGCTAGCCGACTTATTACAAGACAAGATATGGAAAATACAGCTTATTCACTTTCCACATTCCGTACCTTGTCTTATTTTTATTTCTTATCTTTGCCTCAAACCCCTGGACATGAATTCAGATATGAAACGAGCCATTATCATCGGAGCTACTTCAGGTATCGGCCGCGAAGTGGCAAAACAACTTCTCTTACAAGGCTGGCGCCTCGGCATTGCAGGGCGTAGGCTTCCGGCACTTGAAGCACTGCAAAGCAGTGCTCCGGACCTTATAGAAATCGCAGTTCTGGATGTCACCCAACCGGATGCAACACCCAAACTCAATAACCTGATCAGACGGGTCGGAGGCATGGATCTGTTCCTTCTAAGCTCCGGCATCGGTTACCAGAACATGGAACTGAATCCGGACATCGAACTGGATACTGCCCGTACCAATGTAGAAGGATTCATGCGGATGGCAGATACCGCTTTCCACCACTTCCGTGAGCATGGCGGCGGTCAGTTGGCAGTCATCAGTTCCATTGCCGGGACAAAAGGATTGGGAGTAGCCCCTGCCTATTCTGCTACGAAACGGTTTCAGAACACCTACATCGATGCATTGGAACAGCTGGCCGGAATGCAAAAACTGAACATCCGCTTCACGGACATCCGCCCGGGATTCGTATCTACCGACTTACTGAACGACGGAAAACACTATCCGCTACTGATGCGGCCGGAAAAGGTAGCCAAACGGATTGTACGGGCACTGAACCACCACCAACGGGTAGTGGTGATAGACTGGCGCTATGCCATTATCGTCTTTTTCTGGCGAATGATTCCGCGCCGGATATGGAAACAATTACCCATACGGACAGGGCAGAAACCGACAGAAAAAAATAGCAAGATCGGATAACCGCTCTTTCAGTAAAACCCGCTACATTTGTCCCGGAACCCAACGGAACAAAAACAATGAAGAGCGATACTGAAGAGAAATATCTGCAACAGGTGAACCGGGTGATAGATTATATCAACTCACACCTCAACGAACCTTTGCGGGTGGAAACACTGGCACGTGAAGTATGCCTATCGGAGTATCACTTCCATCGCATTATGCGGGCTTACCTGCACGAACCGCTGGCTACGTACATCGCCCGGCAACGAGTGGAACGTGCGGTAATGTACCTGCAAATGAAGAATATCCGTCTGGCGCAAGTGGCAGAGATGGTCGGATACGAAACGCCACAATCGTTATCGAAAGCATTCAAGCAGTTTTTCGGGATATCCCCCACCGCCTACCGCAAACGGCGTGCAGAACGTTACGAAGAATTCAGCACTCTGAAAAAGGAGTCTCTGAAACCGGAAATCCTGACAGAACCGGAATTGAAGCTGGTATATATCCGCATCATCGGGCGTTATGGTGAAGAGGAACCTTACATAGAAGCGTGGAGAAAACTGAGAGATTTTCTCCAAATAAACGGTCTTCTGACTCCTTCTACCCGCTGGATAGGCATCAGCTTTGACGACCCCACAGTAACGAAAACCGAACAATGCCGCTTTTACGCTTGTGCAACAGTGGAACACGATGTATCACCGCAAGGCGCTTTTGGCATGAAGACGATTCCGCAGGGACGCTATGCCGTCTACACACTCCGCGGAAGCTACAGTGGTTTGCAAGAAATGTATGACCGGATTTACTCGCATCCACTGCCTACAGCATTTCGTGATGCAACTTCATTTGAAGAATATCTTAATTGCGAACCAGATACGGAAGAAAAAGATTACGTGACAAGAATATATATCCCTATTGAATAACCCATTAAAAACAGAAAAAGAATGGAACAGAAATTTTGCCAGAGCTGCGGCATGCCGCTCAACCCGGAAGTATTGGGAACAGAAAAGGATGGTAGCAAAAACGAAGAGTATTGCACCTATTGTTATGCCGACGGACATTTCACCGTGGAATGCACGATGGACGAAATGATTAACCAATGCGCACAGTTCGTAGACGAATTCAATAAAGGCTCGGAAGTGAAAATGACGAAGGAAGAGGCCATTGCAAACATGAAGCAATTCTTCCCAATGCTGAAAAGGTGGAAACAGTGAAGAGGATGGGCAACAGTCAGCTTCCTCCGAGGGATTTTATGACGGAATGGTAACAGAACAAGTTCACCACGGATTACACGGATTAACACAAACTCTTATAATCTCTTGGTCAATAAAGTGTTGAAGAAAAAGATCTTCTCTGTGAGACTCTGTGTTGCTCTGTGGTGAGTTAAGCTTAGAGCATTGATACTAAGATACAAAGAATCTGTGTTAATCCGTGGTGAACCTAAAAACGGTTCATTCTCCGAACAGGCCTCAATCCGGACGGTTTATTCCGCCGGATGCCGTTTCAGCCATGCGACAGCATACGAACACGTTGCTTTGGGCTTCAACCCCTGTGCAGAGGCATATTTATAAGTCGCTTCTACCAGTGCGGCCGCAATTCCCTTTCCTTCCAAGGGAGGAGGTACGATAGTGTGCATAATATCCAGTGCTCCATCTTCGACTTCATATTCCACAAAGGCAGTCATTCCATTCTTCTCCAATTCAAAACGATTCCGCTCTGGGCGGTGAATTACTTCATATTCTTCCATTTTCTAATCTCCTTTTTGTTTAGGTTAATATAGACTACATTATTTTTTTCTCTCTTTGCTCCACCCAGATCAGTTTCTTCACATCATATCCCCTGCGAGTGGCAGCATCCAGCAACTTCTTCTTAATCTCTTCCGGCAAAATTGGTGCACGACTCAGTATCCATAAATATTTATCGGAACTGCTACCGATCAGAGCATAATTGTATTCGTCCTGATCTAACTCCAATACATAATAGTCTGAATAAAAAGACAGGAAAAACGATACTTTCAGTTTACCCGGTTGAGACGGATCGGGTATCTTAGCACGTCCTTCCGCTGTCTTACAAACATCATAGGGTTTCTTATGCTTACATCCCCGGTTCTCCACACGGACCGTCCCGTCGGGCATCAACGTATAAGTGGCCGTCACCTCCGATAATCCTCTCTCAAAGCGGTGGTCGAAACGGGCTATCTCATACCACGTACCCATGTAGCGGTGCAAATCCAATCGATCTACAGCTGCATGATCCGTACCTTCGAAGAAATCTTCTATCGTCGGCTTCACAAAGCGGAAACCGGCCTCGAGCAAACGTGTAGGACGCACATTCTGTCCTGATGCCAGGAAGGAAGCTGCCTCACCATATCGCATCCGGAAGAACCAACGCGGTACGACCACCTTCATCCAGGCATGATAGCGTGCTGCCATTGCCTGAGTAAATGCATACTGTGAAACTTGTTGCGGAGCCACCAGGTTGAAAACTCCGCTTGCCTCTTCGTGGCTGATAATAAACTCCATCGCCCGACAAAGATCCTGAATAGCAATCCAGGGGAAAGGCTGTGTACCCGGACCGATCACACCGGCTACCCGCGTTATTCGGAGGGGACGAAGCATTTGTTCCATCGCCCCGCCATCGGGTGAGAGCACAATACCGAAGCGGGTGATTACCAGCCTTGTCTGCGACGGACAACGGCGGGCCTCTTTCTCCCATGCATAACAAAGTTCCGCCAGAAAGCCACTTCCCCGGGTATTGGTATATTCATCGAATGTACCCTCCTCTGGATAATATCCTACGGCAGAGGCGGAAATCATTAACCGCGGCTTCGTCTTTACTGCATCCATTGCCCGGATGATGCAGTGCGTCACCTTAATCCGGCTGTCATAAAGTTCTTTTTTGTATTCCGGTGTCCACCGCTTGCCAATGGGTGCTCCTGCCAGATTGATGATAACATCGCAATGTGACAGAGCCTGAATTAAATGCCCCGATGTGCCTTCACGGAACATAGGCCTCCCCAGAGGGATTACCCGGTGTCCCGCTTCTGTAAGGTACTCTGTAAGATGCTTGCCTATAAAACCGGAGGCCCCGCTTATTGCTATATTCATCTGTATTTCCTTTTTTTAGAAATATAACGCAGGGAAAGAGGGTAAAGTTCATCTCATCGTCATCTTCCTCAGCTCTTCGAGCGAACCGTTGAATACGTTCAGATCTACATCGTGATGAATACCGGGCACACTTCCGATATCAGTGTGCTGCCAGAAGTGCCATTTACCTTCGTACCTCACCGAATCAACGTAATAGTGGGCTATCCAGTAGGGATAAGCATTGAAAAGCGAGTCGTCCAGATAGCGGGTCTTGAATTTATAAGAAGTGTAGAGAATAGGTTTTACACCATAATGTGCCTCCACCCGGTCGAGCCATTTCTTAATATTTTGTTGCAACTCTTTTTTAGGCCTCTTACCTGTCAGTTCGACATCGAGCACCGGAGGCAAATCTCCACTATCGAGTTTCACGGTACGGATAAAAAAGTCCGCCTGCTTCAAGGCATCCGTACGTGGAGTGAAGAAATGGTAGGCCCCACGAATAAAGCCATGGCGACGTGCTTGTTCGAAGTTGTCTTTGAAAGTATCGTCACCATGATCTCCTCCCTCGGTGGCTTTCATAAAAATAAAGTGAAGCGGAAAATCCGTTTCTCTGTTTTGTTTCAACTCCTTCCAGTCGATGTTCCCCTGATAATGGGAGATATCGATGCCATGCACCTCATAGCCACAAGGGATACAAACGCCATACTCCTTCCGTCCGTAGCACTCCTTCCAACGATAAGAATAAGGGCGGATAACGAAATAATAGAAAGTGAGAGAAAATACCCCGACCACAATAAGCGCAAGGGTATTGCGCATCCAAACGGGCATGGTGCGGGTAGTTTTCTTTTTCGCTTTCGTCTTCCGTGCCGGTGTACGACGACCGGAAGCGGGTTTGCCGGAGGTAGAAGTGTTTCGTGAAGACTTCATTGATTTTTATTCTTATTTAGAGTTTGATTCACCACAGATTACACAGATTACCACAGATACTTTAATTTGATTCTCAATGAAATAAAATCATTAATCTATGAAAGTCCGTGTAATCTGTGGTGAAATGAATTCATTCCTAGATGGCTCCATCAGCTTCTGCCCTCACCCACTCCAGATAAACACCCGGATTAGCCTCAGCAGGAGGAGCGATGAAATGAACATAACTAATTCCATTCTGAGATTTGTTCTTGAGCGGAAGGCGCAACGGACGAAGCCGCCCATCTACCCGGACACGTGCCTGCGGGCGCTTCTGCAACAAATCCCATTCCAAAGAAACCTCGTGCCAACGGTCATCCTTCACTCCGAGTTGCTTACGGGTGAGTGGAAGTTCGTACATAGACTGGTAACGGGCTACGGTGTCCGAAGGATTCATCCAGCGATCATTCAATAACAACGAAACCGAATGACTCCCTTCGGGAATACGTAAACTGACGGTGAACGTTCCTTTCTTCATAGCCGGAAAGTTCCATACCGCACCACGTGTATCTGCCACCAGTGAAGCATCCGGCCGGTAAGTCAGATGAAGCACTTGTCGGCCTTCTTTCCGGGGATGGGGTTCGAGCATACAACCCTGTATACGATTATAAGCGCAATGTCCTTTGATACCATTCATGTAGTTGAATGTACTCCATTGTGAAAGAGAGTCGGTAAAGTCGTTGAAGCGGCTCTTCTCGTACAACCAATTCACATCGAACATCATCATAGCACGATGAAGAGGATGTTGACCGATAGATGCCAGCACCTTACCCGGAGCTACTTCTACAAACTGTGCCTGATGAACGCCACGGTCAATCCCGCCGCCATGAACGGCATAGTCGGTATCATTGCGCATGGGATCCATGTAAAGTTCGCGAAAACCCTTCCAAGTCTTTCCATCATCATCAGAAACCGCCACGTGAGTCACATCACGATTGGTGAACACATCATCCCAAACACCGTCCGTACCCTCCTTTTCGGGAAGAGGAGTCGTATTGCACCAGAAAAGCAACAGTCGTCCGTCGGCCAACCGCCCTAAAGTAGGCATCGTGATGGTACCATAAAAAGGCGATGTTTCCGATTCGCCCCAGGTTTGTCCGCCGTCCTTAGAAAAAGCCTGATAATGGAAGTCTTGTGAAGTACGCATCAACATCCAGAGAGTTCCGTCCTTCAGTTCGACCACCGTAGGCTCCACAGCACCATGATTCCAACGGATACCTTTATGGAAGCCTCCTCCCTGATGATCGGGGGATGTGACTGTATTCGAGCATTTCCAGGTCAGACCGTCATCATCGGAAAAATAGGTATAGCACCCTTTCGGTGTTACCCCTCCGTGAGCAGCCACGACAATACGTTTGCCGTTTCGGATAAATACAGGCGGTTTAATCATGATGGAGTTACGATCGGCCACCTTCGTAAGAGTACGTCCTCCTGTCAATCCACCGGAAGTACGAATGCAATAAACACCCATTGCCCCCATATCTACCAGACGAATATACTCCTTACTGACAGGGCTCTGACAATCGGCAAAAAGCATTTCTTTGGGACGGTTCACCCGTTTCCAGGTCAAACCATGATCGGTACTGGACAGATATACAGTACCTGCCACAGCCTGTTCTCCATAATTATAGTGTCTGATCTCACCGTTATCGAGAAGCGACAAGCCGATATAAGCATCGGAAGGAGGTGTAGCCACTTTCAGGGGAGCGTAAACCGAATCAAGCACCGTCGGACGGGCCTGCTGTGCTTGTCCCGGAATGAAAAAGCCTGCTGCCAGCAGGCATAGGGTAGAAAGTCGTTTCATATAAAATAGGGATATTCAGATGAACTAAAAACCCACCGAAGGGAATTGAATCAATCCGCCCCGATGGGTTTCTACTATTGTAATGCGGGGAAAAGCTTACTTAGCTTGTTCCAGTTGCAATGTCTTAGTCGGCTGGTCGCAAACCTCCGTCGGACCGAAGTATTGAATCGGGCCCGGATATACGTAATCTGTATTCAACGCCCACTGATCGCGTTTAGCAGCAAATGTCAGGAACGGTTTTCCGTCCAGTTTCACCAATGCTTTCTGGATTACCGGTTTCATTTCGCCATGACGACGTTCCATGTTCATCATCATTGTAATGGGCACACCGCCTGCGATCCATTCAGCAGCAGGAGCAGTTGTATTACGTACAGATGACATGTAACCGGTCTTACCGTTAGCAATCAACATAGAAGCTGTGTAACCCAGTGAGTAGCAGTAGTCAGCATCGTAATTTGATGGAGCAGCGCAACGTCCTTCGTAACCGAAGAAGTGGTGCTGTGCAGCAAATTTACCTACGTATTTCCCTTCTTCTTTCCACTGAGCCAGTTTTGTTCCTACCATTTCGGACAACAGCTTTTCTGTTTCGATCAATGATACCTGTACGTTTCCGTGCGGGTCGCGATCCAAAGAAAGCTGACGTGCTACACCTTCAGGAAGGCTTGCATAGATCTCAGCATTTTCTTTTGACAGTTTGCTGATGATATATTCGCGCTGACGAGAACGTTTGATATTTGCGAACTCAACGGCATTGGCTGCCAGGAAGTCATTCAACTCAGCGATCAGACGTTTCATAGCCGGGATAAACTCAACCAGACCTTCAGGAATCAGCACAGTACCGAAGTTGTTGCCCTGAGCAGCACGATCGGCAACGATCTTAGCAATGTAAGTTACTACATCGTCCAATGACATATCTTTCGCTTCCACTTCTTCAGAGATGATACATACGTTAGGCTGAACCTGCAAAGCACATTCCAGTGCAATGTGAGAAGCCGAACGGCCCATCAGTTTAATGAAGTGCCAGTATTTACGTGCAGAGTTACAGTCGCGCTGGATGTTACCAATCACTTCTGAGTATACTTTACATGCAGTATCGAAACCGAAAGAAGTTTCAATCATTTCGTTCTTCAAGTCACCGTCGATAGTTTTCGGACAACCGATCACCTGTACACCGGCATTCTTGGCAGCATAGTATTCGGCCAGAACGCAGGCATTTGTATTAGAGTCGTCACCACCAATGATTACCAGTGCTTTGATACCCAATTTATTGATAATCTCCAACCCCTTTTCGAATTGTTCCGGAGTTTCCAGTTTGGTACGTCCCGAACCAATAATGTCGAAACCACCTGTATTACGGTATTCATCGATGATATCGGCAGTCAGTTCCATATAATTATGGTCAACCAATCCACCGGGACCCAGGATAAAACCATACAGTTTGTTGTCTTTGTTCAGTGTCTTGATACCATCGAACAGACCAGAGATTACGTTATGTCCGCCCGGAGCCTGTCCTCCTGAAAGGATAACACCTACATTCATAGCGGGGAGCTGGATAGCTTCACCTTCTTCGAATTTAATCAACGGCATTCCGTAAGTGTTCGGGAACAGTTTCTGGATAGCTTCCTGATCGGCTACTGATTGTGTAGCTGCGCCTTCAACTGCTTTTACTGAGCCTTTCAGCGCTTTCGGAAGTTTGGGCTGATAAGCAGCCCTGGCAATTTGCAATGCACTTTTAGTCATTTTCTTTATCTTATATTTAAAGGTGTTAGTAATTCGAACTTAAAAGTGTCGCAAATTTCGTGTTTTTTTCCGAATTATGAAAGAAAATGATGATTTTGTTCTCTACAGGTATGCCACAGAGCAAACGAAGGGCACGAAGTTTACATCCTTGCTTCTGCAATTCCATAGCACTCCGTACCCTTTTCGCCTGTTCGGCACTATCTGTCAGTCTCTTTTAAAACGTCACTGCAGTCCTAGCTCCCGTAGCAGAAACAGCATATACCTTAAAGCCGTCTTTCCAAGCGGTTTTCATGGTAAACGTAGCAGTACCGGAAGGTGCTAACAGCCCATCAGAGATACAGACTTTCTTGCCGGTTTCATCTACAACTTCATAAGCTGCCACATTTTTCCAGTTGGTCATGGTAAATGTCGAACCGCTCCGTGTGGCTGTACCGGCTACAATTCCGGGTTTGTCCTTATAAAGTTCTACAGAATTATCCGTTATATATTCCAGAGCAACATCCGGTTTCGGATATCCCAAAGCCTCTACACGACTTCGTATTTCGTCGATACGGGCCTGGGTAACGGTGAGTTTGCCCGTTCCGTAGTCATCCACTGTTATGTCGACCGGAGTCAGAAATCCCCATTTCGTGAAGAAATCCAGCAAGTTGGCTTTAGCTATCAGACTACAGATATAAACGAACTCAGTCTGCTGTTCCCCGGCCGTTCTCAGATTATCGTGCGTCCGGATATACTCGTACACATCCGGATAGAATCCTCCTTTGTCAGATTGCTGAAGAGGTGTCCGTCCGAGTACTTTACCGAAATAGAGTTCCAATTGCCAGAAAGGAACGAGTTTACAGAAAACATCGCTGTCACTTCCAAAATTTCCATGTGGCGCACCTGCCGCAATGATCTGGGTCCAGGCCTTGGAATAACGGTTACGACTGCCATCTCCCATATCTTCTGTTTGCAAGCGAGAAGGCTGTCCGAAAATTGTAGTCTGGATGTACTCGGACATGATATTGTTCGTTACCTCCGTTGTCCCCAACCATTTCAATCCGGGACGTGTCTGGTTGCAATGCCCTATTTCATGTGCAGGTCCCCAACATGCAGATGTCTTCAATTTATCCACATTACAAAGTTCGGCCAGAGTACCGTCATTGTAAGCAGTATGATAACTGGTGGCATACATATAGCTGGTATACATCACATGCAGGTACATGCGATTCTTGAACAGTTTATTGTATTTATACAATCCCATCAGTTCCATCTCCGAATTCACAATCTGATCATAAGCATCGATCAATGCTTTCCCGTCCGGAGTATGAGTACGGAAACGCTCGGTCGGGAATGTGAGATGTGCATAATGTCCCACCACATCGAAATACTTATCCACAGCGTTACTCAACAATTTATTCCAATCGGAAGCCTGATGTTTAGCTACATCGAAATAGCCGTTTACTTGTCCGGAAGCGATATGTATCTTTACAGGCTGAGCGGTTTCATAGTCAGGAGTGTGATACAAAATATACATTAATCCTTTATTCCGGGCCGTAATCTTGTTGGCCCCTTCAGACAACGGATAAGAGGTTCCTCCGAAACCATCACCACCGGGAACATCCAGATTCTGAATCACTGCACTGACAGTCTGCCCATGTGTATCGCCAACAAAAATCATCAGTTGCTCTCCATCTTTAACCGAAATTCCCGTAGGATTATCACGCAGGCTATAAGGACTGGTCTTATGTGTTTCTGACTGGGCATCCGGATGGAGCCAAGCCTTATATTCCTGAATACGGAACTCTGCCGGATACTTACCCTGCTTCATATAGTAAGCTATGTTCTTGTAGAATGAATACGGACAATTCTCTATTTCTTCATCGGTAAGTCCGGGCTTCAATTCAGAGCATGTACCATCGGTGAAAAGAGTGAGCGGATCGAATGCATCCGGATTCTTTTTATAAAATTCCATCTCGGCACAAGCAGCAAATCCCTGCCCGTCTCCCGATCCTGATTTGACAATAAACTGAACCGACATGACTCCGATTTGTGCCTTCGGAAAATTAACACGGACTGCGGCATTCGTCCCCCCGAAGTTTTTAGTCATCACCGTATTCCATTCATCGGTTCCTCTGGTATTCGCATTTGACTTTACACGGATCTCCACTTCCTTGAAGTTACCATTCGGTCCTGAGGTACGGGGATAATATATAAGATAGTCCATATCCGAACCCGCAGCAAAATTATAAGTCAACGTAATGGGGAAATAATGATCTCCCGCGTTATTCCAGTTAGAATGGTAAATAGTGCTCATATCACCATCGAATGATTTATCAATATTCGAGCCACCCTGAAAAGAGCTTGCTTCACCTGATTCTACCGGAACCTTAATATCGTCTTTGATACCCTCGAGATTTCCGGATTCATATTCTCCCAATCCTTTTTGAGTAACAGATACCAAGGCCTCAAGTTCTCCGCCGACCTCTTTCACGGTGATATTGCCCGTACGTTCACTATCTTCCGGATTGGCTGTAACAATGTAATTATGCGTCGTAGTCACCATTTCGGATGCACGTGTACCTGCCGGTTTCTCTTTGATCCATTCCGGCAATGTGATAGTCACCGAAACATTTGTAGTTACATCGAATGCGATATCACTGCCACTGGCCTCAACGGTAAAGATCTGTTGGGATATCAAAATAGCAGGCTCTGATCCCAATTGGCGTACGTTAACAGTTTCTGCCAATCCATCGGCAGTAACTTTAATCACTGCCTCCCTTGTCTCTTTTCCATCGTATCCGGACACATTCACCGTCAATGTACTTTCGTTGACAGCAACCGAACACCAATCTTTATCAGACCGTGCCGTCCAATGGTCTGCATTGGTAACAATAGCGATGTCACGGGTCCCTGCATCACTTTTAAAATCGATGGCAGACTGTGCTACCTCAAGAGTAGTCGATGTTAACGCTCTTTCTTCTTCAGCAGAACAAGCATACAGCAGCAGAGGGATAATAGCTGCAGAAATCATTAGAATTAGATGTTTCTTCGGGTCAGTAGATTTTTAGTGGGGATATGCATATAAGTTCGCAATGCGGAATAAGAAAAACTTCTTGTCAACAACTCCCCTGAGATTCGCTCTAAAGAGTTTGATTTTAGCATTGAATGATTCAGCAAGTGCATTTGAGGAACGGTTGTTGTAGAAGTTGAGTATCTCATCATAATGCTCATAGAAGGTGGCTGCGATGACATTAAAGGAGCGGAATCCCGCTTCTTCGACTTTGTTGTACCAGCGTGCCATGGACAGGCGTGCGGCATCCTTGATTGTGTTTTTGGCAAAGATCATCCGCAGGGAATGGCACAGTCCGTATGCCGTTTTGATGTCCGGGTATTCTTCAAACAGTATCGCAGCCCTTTGCTTTTGCCTGTCGGTCCATTTGTCGGCAGACTTGAACAGGAGATAACGCGAGCGTATAAGCAGTTCCTTGCGGGTGTCTCCATTGGGATAGCGGTACGGGATATACTCCTTACCGTTTTGTCTGGCTTCCTCCATCTCATCATTAGCCTGCTGCATGGCATCCCAACGGTGTTTGATGCGCAGCTCCTGTACGGCATCACAAGCCAGTTTCTGGATATGGAAGCGGTCGATGACCCGGCTGGCTTTAGGGAATGCCGTACGCACGATCTTGCGCATGGAGTCCGACAAGTCAAGCGTGACCTCCTCGACAGCATTGCGATGCTCCTCGTCAATCCGTTGCAGGACAGCGATTACGTCCTCCGCTTTTGTACCTGCAACGACGGCAACCAAGGATTGCTCCCGCGTGCGGACCTCACGGTTGGTTACAAACGTGTACAGCTCACCATTGGATAGCGAGGATTCGTCGATAGCCAGACAAGGGCCGATATTCTCCGGGAACAGCAGCCATTTATCTGCATGTTCCAACTGCTCCCACTGCCGGAAACCGCTCAGCACTTCCTTGTATTGCTTCTCAAACGTATGCCCGTCGATGTGATAGAACTCCTCAAGCGTATGGCAGGTCACGGGGGACGTCTCCATACGTTTCTTTTAAAAAAGCTCCAAATTCCTTGGAGTAACGAGTCCCTTTGGCTACAATGTCAAGGTCTATCGGGATGCTGAAACTCTTGCCCGTGCGCGTGTCTGTCCACCGCCTGCGACGGATCTTCAGAATCACTTTGTGGTCACGTATCGGGAAATCCGTCACGCTTACCGCTTCCATAAAACCTTTGGATTCAAAGTGTACGTCCTTGCTTAGCTCCGGATGCATCTTCTCGTCCAGACTGATGTGGATTTCCGTAGAAGTCTGCGATATACCGACTATGGAGAAGTAATCCAATATCTGTGTGGGCAGTACAATACTGGCCAACATGCTCAAATAATCGTTTTCCATGCTGTAAAGTAAAGAACTATTCAATTAGATTACAAATTTATCCCCACTAAAAATCTACTGACCCGTTTCTTCATGTTATTAGGGTAAATTAAACATAAGATAAATAAAACAAAGGAAATACAAATTTTGTTCTCATAAAAGACTTCACTTGTATTTCCTTTTTAATAATTACTTGATTCTCGTATTTAGCATCAATCTGACAACCATAGGTGGCCAAATTCATACTACATTATATAGGTACCTATTGAATCCTGTTTTAGAAACTGCTTTTGAATGAATCGTCTAATGATTTGAGATGAATTTTCACGGTTATTCCGGTTGTTATAAGAGGAAGATAACAAGCTATCTGACGATTAAAAGAATCGAAACAGACCGGAATATCACTCAAAACATAGGCAAAAGTCAATCAAAAAAGATATGTATAGAAATTCAAAACAGTTTCTTACTCAATGGTAGTCTCTCCGGTTTCCGGATCATAGGTTTTCACAATTACCTTCGAAAGGCCGAGTTCTGCCAACGCAATCCAGTTGGAGCCGCTTGTAGAAGATTTCACCTTAAACCAAAGATAGCGGTAAGATGCACCGGCTTTTATTATATCCGATTCGTAAGACGCAGCTTTTGTATTAGGCAAATTACTCAAAGACGCCAACAAAGTGGTCTGGCTCTCATCATAATTCTTTCCATCAAAAGTATTGCTGCCCAAAATATCCATCTCTTTGGGATTGTCTTTATTGTTATTGTCACGACAAACATAAGAGAACAGGAAAGTGGACAAAGCATTCTCTTCACCCAAGTCGACCACAATATAGTGAGGGAAAGGCGTAGGACTGCTCCATGACATGTGGAAATAAGTGTCATTCCTTCCATCCACCAGGTTTGCGATAGGTCCTTCACTACTCTCCTGATCATCTGTATACAACTGTTTTGCAGACAAGGTTATAGGATTCCGGTCAGTCTTGATCTGTTTCAGAGCAGGAAGTGCCTGTGCCATGATACTGCAACTTTGCGAAGCTTCCCCGGCACGATTGCAAGGTTGCAATGTAAAGTTAATGTCACCATACCGATGCAGCAGATTGTCCACCAACATGGTATCACTATTCACACTTGCCAATCTCATACATTTCTTCCCGTCTTCAGGTAATGTATAGGTCACTTTTACATAATAATAATTAGAATCGGCTGGTACGGTCCATTTCAATTTGATAGCACCGGCTTTGGCTTCAGCCGACAGTGAATTCTGATCTATAGAGGTCGGCATGGGATACTTCTCATCGCTGGAGCAGCCGATCATATTTATCAGGCCCAGTATCACACACAGGCCAAGCAGTATTTTTTTCATCTTCATTTCTCTTTAAAAAGATTAATAACCCGGATTGTTTACTAATTTTTCATTTCTGTTAATATCGGCAGAAGGTATGGGCAACAGATATTGAGTCGGCGCCTCGAACTTACGCTCAAAGTCAATAGTCTTCACTATCGCATAATCTTCTATGGTAGTAGCAGCAATATTCAACCCCTTAGCCTTGACATTAAAATATTGTCCAGCCAGCAGCCAACGGCGCATATCCCAGAAATTCTGGTTTTCCAAATAAAGTTCATTCATTCTCTCCTGCCGTACAATCTGACGTAATTTTGTCTGATCCAATGCAGCAACACCACTCCATGCTGTTTCTACTGTAGGGATACCGGCACGTTCTCTGACTTTGTTCAGATATTGTTTGGCTGTCTCCAGATCATTAGTCTCCACACATGCTTCGGCATATGCCAAATACAAGTCGGCAAGACGAATAATGGGCCAGGGATACTGATTCAATTTCGTAGCATTTGTAGAAACAACAGTATTAGGATCGACACCTTTTTTGTTCAGATAACCACTTGGAGTATAGTTACCCGGTCGCTGTACGGTGGCCGTACCACGACTGCAGTTACCTCCCAATACAAAATCGCATATCAATCTGCTATCCGAATTATCTTTCTTACCGTTACTCATAACATAGGCCGGATTAGTTGACCCGTTCATCACTTCGTAATATCCACCCTGAAAAGCTACCCAAGCATAAAAGCGAGGTTCACGATCCAAATTAAACAGGAGTGTTTTACTTCCTTCATGAGCCTCGTCAGCATGGCTGGCATCCACATTGACGATCTTTAATTTGTCTTTATCTTTATACTCCGGATCTTCGTCCCAAGGTAAACCGTTTTTAGTATAAAAACGATTTAACATGGTCCATGTCGGGCCGACACCATTCCACGCCCATCCGTCAGTCACAAATGGTAACGATTTGTTTTGTATACCATACGAACCTTCACTACGCGTTTCTGCCAGAAGAACCTCCGGATTACGCGAATCCCAATCGACCAAGCTGGTTCGAAGACACCGGACAGGACCTGCCGCCGGATAGGGATTCGCATCCTCATTACCTATCTTATAGTCTTGCTTTACATACAAAGCATGTCCGTTCTGCTCGGCAAGGTCAATCGCCTCTTTAATAGCTGTCTTTGCTTTTACCCACTTATTAGGATCATAAGTCAAAGGCATTAACTGACTACCGGATTTATCTGTAAAATTGCTATAGAAACTTGAGTTTCCATTGAATAACGGAGAAGCTGCATACAAAAGCATTTTCGCTTTCACAGCCTTAGCTCCTACACTGGTTGCCAGTCCGTAATCTTCTTTATTGGTACGTATGGCAGGCAATGAACTTGCGGCTTCATCCAATAAATTGCATATCCAGTCTACACATTCGTCATATGAAGTTCGGGGTAAATATTCTGCTTGCGAAGCATTTACATCCGGTAGTTCCTTGATCAGGATAATAGGTCCGTAACAACGTGCCAACTGATAATGATAATAAGCAATCAGAAACTTAACCTGTGCGATATAGTCTGTTTTTACACTTTCAGTCAGGTCGGGTACCTTGTCTACATTTTCCAGAAATATATAGCACTGACGCAATCCTTGAAAAAATGTATTCCAATAAGAAATCACCGGCGAAGAAGCCGTATAGTTGCCTTTTGGAAAACTGGCAAACGTTTCATGTTCAAAAGCCGTTATCACTTCATCTCCTGTCAGCAAATCGAGACTGCCTGATGCCACATTACTTTGCGGCAAATAGCCATAGCAAGAATAAACAAAATTCTTAGCCGCATTCCGGTCTTTAAATGCATCTGCCTCAGTCGTTATTTCATCCGGAACAATATCCAGAAAGTCGCAGGAACTATATCCTATCGTCAGCAAAAACAAAAATAGGAGTTTATATATTATCTTCATAAGTATATATTATTTAAAAGTTAATTGAATACCAACATTATATGTACGTTGTGTCGGGTATTTCATACCGGCACCTCCACCCATTTCAGGATCCCATAGCTTAAATGGAGAAAAGGTCAACAAGTTACTTCCGTTCACATAGATTCTTGCCCATTTGAAACGATAGCCGATTTCGGCATTCCGCAATTTCAGGAACGAAGCATTCCGCAGCCAATAAGAAGAAGACGCCGTATTGTTGTTGTTATTATATTGTGTCAATCGCGGATACCGTGCATTCGGGTTCTGATTATCTTTGCTCCAATGATCATCGGAAATCCATTTCAGAACATTATTTTTACTTTGCGTTCCAAATGGTTCGAAACCGCTCATCATAAATGACACGCGCGCTTGTCCCTGAAAGAAGAAAGAGAAATCCCAATTCTTCCATGTAATAGAGGGACCAAATCCGTATATTATCTCCGGAATTGTGGGATATCCTAATACCACTCTGTCATCTGATGTTATTTTTCCATCATAATTACCGCTCGCGTCCGGCTGATCTACATACTTCACATCGCCCGGTGCAATAGCAATATTACCGATAGTCGACTGAGGATTATTCGCAATATCAGCTTCATCAATATACAATCCGTCTGCTACATATCCCCAGATTGAGTTCAGGCTCTTTCCAACCTGCGATAATGCCGGACGAAGTCCTGCCGCTTCATCATACTTCAAAACCTCATTGTGTGCATAGGTAAAAGTTCCTTTCATCTGGATAGAAAAGTTCCGGTTCAACTGTTTTCCATAATCCAAAGCAAGGTCAAATCCTGTATTCTTCACTTTTGCGAAATTACCGTAGATTTTAGTACTGGCAGTTCCCAGATAATTCGGTATGGAATTTTTCTGCTGAAAAATATTATCTCTAATCTCCCTGAATCCGTCGACAGTGATATTTAATGAATTGAAGAGCTGTAAATCGACACCCACATTCAGTTTATTTCCGACTTCCCACGTAAGTTCATTATTCTGGAATCGATTATAAGTAGGTCCTGATAATGAAGTGGTACTACCACCATATCCGGTTGTATAAGACGGGCTTTCAGTCAAATTCACAATTGCCAGATAAGCAAAACGGTCACTGCCGATTTGATCGTTACCTACCAAACCATACGAACCGCGGACTTTAAAATTGGAAATAACCGGTTTTATCGGCTTCCAAAATTTTTCTTCACTGATATTCCATCCCAACGATATGGATGGGAACAGTCCCCAACGATGCCCTTTGGCAAAACTCTCAGAACCATTGTAGCCCGCATTTACTTCAAGCATATACCGATGATCGTAATCATAAGACAAACGTGCCGCCACACCCATTTTACGTTTTGGAAGCGAAGCAATAAGACTGCTGTTTACATTCGTATTGTAATCATCCTGGTTATAAAGCAACATACCACTTACATTGTGCGAGCCGAACGAACGTTCGTAATTCAGGTATCCCTGAATATAAAACCGACGGTCACCGTTGGTACCGAAAAAGGCATCCATCGTATGATTACTCGGTTCTCCGATAGGTGTATTGGTAAAGTCATAGGAACCGTCTTCATTCTGTTTATAATCGGAAAGCTGATAACTATTATATCCTTGCAGACGGAACTTCTGATTATAACTCCAATTCTTAAATGAAACCAAAGCTCTGAAGCTTAATCCCTTCGTTATAAAATCCAGTTTCTGATCCCAGTTTACATTGGCTACTACCGTACTCTCAAACGTATCCTTGTAGCCTGCACTTGAAAGAGCTACCGGATTGAGCGGCTGATAATTTCCGGCAAGGATACCTCCCCAATGGTACCATGTGTCAGATCCCTGCGGAAACATAACCGGAAAATCAACAGGATTGGTTCCCATAATAGCACTGAATATATCGCCTACGCCATTACCATCCTTAGTTGTCAAAGGACCATGCATATCATTCAACTGTACATTCAGGTGAAGCGAAATGGTAGAAGACTTAGAGAGATGAAAATCCACGTTGTTCTGGAACGCATATTTCATGTAGTCTATATTATTTTTATAAGAGAAGAAGTCACTGGAACGATCTTTCAACATTCCGGTTTCATGATTCATATTGACATTCATAAAATAAGTAATTTTAGATGTACCTCCACGTACATTAAAATTCGCTTTTTGATTAAATGTCGCATCTTTGAAGACCTCCTTGTACCAGTCCACATTAGGATAAATATAAGGATTCAGATTATGAATCGTACCATTTATTTTTTCATCAGAATAGAGCACAGCCCCTGTTCCCTGATTGGTAACCGCTTCATTGTACAAACGCATATAAGTGGGTCCGTCAACAATTTCCGGTTTCTTAGTCGGAGTATTTACATAGCCTTCTAAACGTACGCCGATGATCGGTCTGTCCAAGTCACTTCCCGATTTTGTTTTAACGATAAGTACACCGTTTGCTCCACGAGTACCATACATCGCCGATGCCGTCGCATCCTTCAATACAGAAAAGCTTTCAATTACTTCAGGATCCAACGAATTCAAGTCCGCTTTGGATACTTCAACTCCATCCAAAATAATTAGAGGAGAAGTCGCTCCGTTCATGGTTGCAACACCACGAATGAAAAAGTCCGCAGAATTCTGTCCCGGTTCTCCACTACGTTGGTAAGCAATCACACCCGACAAGCGTCCGGCAAATGAAGAAGAAAGGTTGGCAGAAGGTACCAGAAGATCCGAAGGACGAACCGACTGAATCGATCCGGTGATAGTCTCCTTTTTCTGTCCCGTACCAAAAGCAGTGACCACCACCTCATCCAGTTGCTGGGCATCTTCCGCAAGAGTGATAGACATTACCTTTTGACTACCGACTTTAACTTTCTTGGTAACATATCCTATATATGAAATCTGTATTTCATTTTTAGGAAATGCCGCTAATTCAAATTTACCATCTACATCGGTAATCACACCTGTGGTAGTACCCAGTAATTGCACTGTTGCACCGATGATAGGTTCACCGGTTTTTGAATCTGTTACTATACCAATGATTTTTGCCTTTTTCTGTTGTGTACTTTCCGTTTTCTCAACTTTAAGAATAACTTCATTCCCTTTAATAACATAACTGATATTACTCCCTTTAAAGACTTCGTTCAAGACGTCATCAATAGAACCTTTACAATCGATACTCTTAAGAGTTGTGTTTTTCAAATCATTAGCGTTATAGAAAAAAGTATATTGACTGCTTTTTTCTATGAGCCGGATGGCTTGAGGAATAGTGAGAGACTGACCTTTAACCACAATCTGTCCTTGCGCAGCAAGTGCAGACAGCGGATAAAGCAACAAAGCCATAACGATGTATTTGAGACACCGCTTCTGACAAGAAAATAAAAACTTGTTCATGCTTCAATTTTTAGATTTAACATTGGGTTAATAAATATTAGTTGTAAATAATAATCTCGTGATTTATTTCTTTTTTCCGAAGATTCAGGCTAAAACAAATTTTATCAATAACGTCTTCCAAAGACTCATCATAGCGGATACTCCCTGTAAAGGCACAATTTTTATTCACTTTATCGCTGATAATGATACGTGAACCATACATTTGGTTTATAATCCTAGTCAAATGTTCCAAATTAAATTGTGTAAAATTATAACGGCCGTTTTGCCACTCTATATTTTCTATTTGCCTTAATTGAGTCCCTGCATCAGCAGGATTATATACCAATTCCTGAAGTGGTTTCATCTCTATTTTATGTTAAGTCGATTCAACATTAAATTCAATGCTTCCATTAAACAAAGTAATTTCATTGGCACTGGGATTGTTCTGCTTTATCAAAAAGCAAGTTCCTTTCACTTCGATAAAGGCTTTATCGATATACACCCTAAATTTTCTACCCATATTTTTGTGAACTTCGAACAAAGAATTACCTTTCAGCCATACATTCCGATGCTTCTTGAAATCTTCGGCAAAACGTATAGAACTTCCCGGCTGCATCCAGACCTTCGAACTATCTGGTAATAAATACATTCTGCTTTTCTGAGCTGTAATTTCAATATATTTATCCATCGGGGTACTACCTTCATTTAAATGCATCCAAAGTCCACCGACAATCAACACAAGAGCTACAGAAGCAGCAATATACCATAGTTCTAAAGGAACTAATGCTATATCACATAAAAAATAAAGAAGTTATTATTATCAATTAATTTATTAGATATTATACTAAATATCAGAAGTTTAATAGATATAAAAATAAACAACATGTATATTATAGATACCAGTCAAGAAACTTTTCTAAAAAAAAGTTGCTCTTGTCATGTGGTGGTAGATGGGGCTGTTGTGTATTTAGTTTTAGATAACACAAAATAAATCTAAATATAATTATTAAAATGAATAAAAGTAACAAAGAAACTAATCTGATCAAGAAGCTATTGGCAGATCAATTGGACAAGAAGGAACGCAAGAAACTCTATTATTCAAATTTAATAGAAAAACAAATGAGAAAACAATGGAAAGAAAATAAGAATATTCCGGTAGAAAATGAGATTGGAAATAAGATATGGGACAAGATCGAGAACCAATGCATAAAAGTTCACAAAAGAATAGTTCCTTTAGAACTTATCCAATAAATATATGTTGCTATTATTTTATTTATAAAGAGAAAGAACATATTACCCAATTAAGTGCATATAATAGAATAATATAGCCATAATACACCAAGATAAATTAAACAAAAAATGTTATTTTTTAATATTCTTGTAGAAATCGCAGCAATTTAGAACAAAAAGATTACTTTTGCACCTCTAATTACTAAAACAGATGCAAGAAAAAGAAACAGTCAGGAAATTAAAGCATGGCGATCAGGAAGCATTTGCTTTTTTATACAATCATTACTGGAAACAAGTTTATAATTTCACAAGACTCTATTTCACCGCCTCTATGGATATTGAGGAAATTGTGCAGGAAGTATTTGTGAAAGTATGGGAATCTCATCATTTCTTGGATGAAAACAAAAGTTTTGAAGGCTACCTCTTTATCATAACCCGAAACGTGATCTTCAATCATTCACGTAGGTATTACAAAGAGACAGCCCTCAAAATAACAGCTATACAAGCAGTCGAAGAATCTTATGACATGGAGGGAGAGTTGGATGCCGCCGATTTAAAGAAATATATCGATGAACTTGTTATGCAACTCCCCCCCCGCCAACGAGAAGTATTCCGCATGAGCAGGGAACTGCACATGAGCAACAGAGAAATAGCAGAACACTTCTCTATTACTGAAAAAGCAATAGAGCGCCATATCAATCTGGCCCTGAAATTCCTCAAAAAGAACCTCAATTTATTCATGTTGTTTATGGCAGCTTAACATCCAACCAAGATTCTGTCATTGCACCTGCCATCCGCCCCCCAGAGCCTTATACACTTGTACTACAGCGATCAATTCGTCCCTTATCGCATTGCTGAGTCCGATTTGGGCATCGAAATATCCACGCTGGGCATCGAGCACATCAAGGTAGTTCGTCACCCCATTGATATATTGTAATTGTGCCAAGTCTACATAACTCTTAGCCGAACGTTCCAATTTCGCACGAAGGTCGTATACCTCCTTAATCTTATTGAAGTTGACAATCGAATTGCGCGTCTCTTTGAAAGCAGTCAGGACAGCCTTTTCATAGCTGTGCACTTCAGCTTCATAAGCGGCTTTCTTTGCTTTGAGAGCGGCACGATTTTTTCCCCAACCAAAAATAGGCGTAAGTAAAGCACCTTCCATAATGCTATAAGGCGATTTCAACAGTTCGGAGAGAGCGGTACTTTCCGACCCTACCCTACCGGTAAGTGAAATACGTGGAAACATATTCGTATAAGCCACTCCTACCCGGGCATTGGCAGCAATCAATTTCTGTTCAGCCTGACGAATATCGGGGCGACGTTCCAATAATCCGGAAGGCAACCCGACAGGTAACTCTTGTGGAAAGTTAAACTCCTGCAACAAACGGCTACGGGTAATTTTGTTGGGATATTCACCAGCTAGAAAAGCTATATCGTTTTCTTTCAGAGATATTTTACGTTCCAGATCGGGCACCAGTGTTGCAGTACGTGCCAACTCAACCTGAGACTGACGATAAGAAGTTTCAGATGTCAAACCTCCTTCGAAACGGATGCGGGCAAGACGCATGCCTTCCTCACGTGCTTTCAATGTTTGGCGAACAATATCCAATTCCGTATCGAGAGCTACAAGTTCATAGTATGCCTGCGCTACTTCGGCTATGATAGTCATGCGAAGGGCACGTTGTGCCTCCACAGACTGAAGGTACTCGGCAATGCTGGCGGAACGCGCCCAACGAAGATTTCCCCACAGATCGAGTTCCCAAGAGAAAAGAAGCTGCGCTTCAAAAGTATCGCTACGCTTGAAAGCATCACCACCGTGGTTTTCATTTTCTCTCTCCGCAGTCACGGTACCTCTAATGTCAGGCAACAGATTTGCTGTTGAAATACGTTTTTGCGCAGCCATCTCCTTGACACGGGCAGCAGCTATCAGCATGTCTTTATTGTGTTCCAAGGCCCTGTCTATCAGACTCCGAAGGGTACTGTCAGTGTAAATCTGCCACCATTCCTTATCTCCGAAACTCAAGCTGTCCTGATGTTGCGCCAGACTATCGGGCAGATTCAGTTCCGGACGGACATAACTTTTTCCTATTTTACAGGAACCTAAAATTAATACAACTAATAAAAGAGTAATATATAAATAGCTTCTTTTCATAATTCAATCAGTTTTCTTTTTAGACTTGAACGGTAATTTCACGTTCACATTCGGTACATTTTTTAGTTTTGCCTTTGTCTTATAAACCAGCACAAAGAAGAATGGAACCAGAATAATGCCCACTACAATGGCAAAGATCATTCCGAAAAAGACTCCTGTACCAATAGCGGCACGGCTTGCCGAACCGGGACCGGTTGCCAGCACCATCGGAAGCATACCCAGCACAAAGGCGAGGGAAGTCATCAAGATGGGGCGAAAACGCAATTGGGCGGCATGAATGGCAGACTGTATTAAATCACCTCCACGGTCTACCTGCACTTTGGCAAACTCTACAATCAGGATGGCATTTTTTGCTGCCAACCCGACAAGCATCACCAGTCCGATCTGGAAATATACATCGTTTTCCAATCCGCAAACCCATACTCCCAGATAAGCCCCCAAGGCAGCCACCGGCAAAGCGAGTAACACAGCAATCGGTACCGTCCAACTTTCGTACTGTGCTGCCAGGAAAAGGAATACAAATAGGAACACCAGCGCCAATACCAATCCGGTCTGTCCTCCCGCCTTTTTCTCCTGATAGGAAAGCCCACTCCACTCCAGTCCGATATTATCGGGCAAATGATATCGGGCAATCTGCTCCATAATCTCCATAGCCTGTCCGGAACTATACCCCTGTGCCGCCTCACCGCGGAATACAGCAGTAGTAAACATATTGAAACGTTTAATGCTGCCGGGACCCGTAGTATATGATGCGTTTCCCAAAGAAGTCAGCGGAATCATAGCCCCGTTGGAAGCCTTCACGAAGAACAAGTTAATATTGTCCTTATGTTCCCGATAGGGTGCCTCAGCCTGAATGTATACTTTATAGATACGGTTGAACATATTGAAGTCATTTACATAAACCGAACCGGTATAAGCTTTCATTGTTGAAAAAACATCCGCCAAAGGCACACCTAGCATCTTCACTTTATCACGGTCCACATCGAAATAAAGCTGTGGAATATCCGACTGAAGTGAAGAAGAAAGTCCCGTCAACTCTTTGCGCTGAGAGGCATAATACATCAGCGTATCCGCCGCCTGCACCAAATTTTCGAAAGTAGCCTCGCCACGAGCCTCCAGTTGCATCTCAAAACCACCCGAGGTTCCCAAACCGGGAATAACAGGAGGAGTAGAAAGATAGACTTTACACTCCGGATACTCACTCAGGTCGTGACGGACGTTTGACATAATCTCCTCAATCGATGTATCCTTGCGGTCTTCCCACGGCTTCAAGATAACAGTCAATTCACTACGAGCCTGATTGCTACCTACACGGGGACTGCTTCCGGTAACATTCTGTACATAGGCTATATACGGATTCTTTTCCAGATAAGTGATGGCACGATCCGTCACCTCCCGGGTACGTTCCAGCGTAGCACCTTCTGGCAATTCCAACTCTATCTTGAAGTATCCTTGGTCTTCCACCGGAAGGAAACTTGTCGGAATCAGCCGGTGAATCAACAAAATACCAATAAGCACCACTCCGAAACCGGCCAATACACGACGCGGATTACCGATTACCCTACGGATAGCGATTACATATTTATGATTGCCCACGTTCAACCAATGGTTGATTTTACGGAAAACAATGTTCTTCTTTTTGCCATTGTCCGGTTTCAGAATCAGCGAACACATGACCGGACTCAGAGTCAGTGCCACAACAGTCGAAATCAGTACGGATACAGCGATGGTAATAGTAAACTGACGGTAAAGTTGGCCCGTAATTCCGCTGAGGAAGCTCACCGGCACAAATACGGCACAAAGTACCAGCGAGGTAGCAATCAACGCACCTGCCAATCCATTCATGGCTTTCTTGGTAGCTTCATACGGCGGCAACTTCTCTTCCTCCATAATACGCTCTACATTTTCCACCACTACAATAGCATCATCCACCACAATACCGATGGCAAGAATCAACCCGAGCAATGTCAATATGTTCAGCGAGAAACCGAAAATCAGCATGAAACCAAATGTACCGATCAGTGAAATAGGAACGGCAACAATCGGAATCAACGTAGCCCGCCAACTCTGCAAAGAAAGATAAACGACGAGTACTACCAGGATCAATGCTTCAAACAAGGTCTTATAAACTTCATGAATAGACTCGGAAATATAAGTCGTCATATCGAACGGAACCTCATAGCTCAGCCCTTCAGGGAAGTTTTTACTGATTTCATCCATCGCCTCTTTTACACTTTTCGCTACTTCCATTGCGTTAGCGCCCGGAAGCATATAAATTCCCAGAACGGCAGCATTCTTACCATTGATGCCACTCTCCGTACTATATGATGAGGCTTCCAGTGAAACTCGTGCCACATCGCGCAGACGAATGATAGAGCCATTTGTATTGGCACGAATCACAATATTTTCGAATTGTTCTACAGTAGAAAGACGTCCCTGCGTAGTGATAGGGATTGTCACATCGAGCCCCTTCACCGGTTGCTGCCCAAGTACACCGGCAGCCGATTCACGGTTCTGATCCTTCAAAGCATTCTGCAAATCCTGCACAGTCAGTCCGAAGTTAGCCAATTTATCCGGTTCTGCCCAGATTTGCATGGCATAATAACGGCTACCGATATTCGACACACGTCCTACTCCCGGAATACGGCGGATTACATCGAGTACATTAATCGTCGCAAAATTACTCAAATAGATTTCGTCAAATTTCGGATCGGACGACATCAATGTAAGGGTCATCAACTGGCTGGGCGCCTGCTTTTCAACTGAAATTCCGTTTTGAATAACTTCAGCCGGCAAACGGCTTTCCGCCAGCTTCACCCGGTTCTGAATTTCTACAGCGGCCAGGTCCGGATCGGCAGAAACATCAAAAGTAACCGTTGCCGAGAAGCCTCCGGAGTTGGAACTGTTCGACTCCATATAAAGCATACCCGGTGTTCCGTTAATCTCCTGTTCGATGGGAGTTGCTACAGCCTGCGAAACCGTAAGCGCACTGGCTCCCGGATAAGAGGCACTGATCTTCACTACCGGAGGAGTGATCTGCGGATACTGGTCGACAGGCAACATGGTCAGTCCGATGATGCCGATGATGACTATCAGTATCGAGATAACGATCGAGAAAACAGGTCTATCTATAAAAAAACTAACTTTCATATTCAGTAAGGTCTCACCCCGCCCCTCTCCCAACGAGAGGGAGGAAGAGTTTCTTTTAAATTATACGTTTTTATCTATCTCAGGAAAAGGGAATCACTCAGTCTCTTTATTCTCAGCTGACGGCTGGGGTAAAGTGGCTCTCACTTTCATTCCCGGTGTCAGCTTGTGATACCCTTCCACCACTACTTCTTCACCTGCACCCAGACCTCTCTCCACAACGAGTTTATTACCAAATTCAGGTCCCAACTCAATGAACCGTTTCTCTGCCGTAGAATCTCTGCGCATCACATAAATATATGCTCCGCCTTTCTCGATAGTCACTGCTTTATGCGGTACAACGATGGCTCCTTCACGTACATCCAAGAGCAGCTTTACCTTCGTAAACTGTCCCGGAAGCAATACCTGTTTCGGGTTCGGCATCTCCGCTCTTACCGAAAAAGTACCGGTCTGCGGATCTACCTGAGGTTCGGCAAAATCCACATATCCTTTATAAGGGTATACCGTATTATCCGCTAAGGTAATGGTGATGTTCGGCTGCCAGGAACGGGAAGAGTCCTGCTGACCGATATTGATATTACGTTCTTTGCTCTTCAGATAATCCAGAGCAGTCATGCTGAAGTCCACCAGCACCGTATCACTCTTCACAACTGTAGCCAAAAGCGATTTTCCACCCGGTCCCACCAGTGTCCCCAAATCCACATTACGTTCGCTGATGTGTCCGGACAACGGCGAACGGACCAATGTATAACCCAACTCCAACTCTGCCTGCGCCAGGTCCGCCTCACTCATGGCAACGGTTGCCACCGCACTTTCATAGGCCGCCTCCGCATTGTCCAGATCTAACTGGCTGGCCGCATTCTGGGCATACAAAGGCTTGATACGTTCCAAATCCCGCTTTGCTTTCAATGCCTGTGCTTCATCTTTTTTCAGTTGTGCCCGTGCTTTATCTGCCTTTGCACGATATTGATCCTGATTGATCACAAAAAGCACCTGATTTTTATTCACATACGTCCCCTCGGCAAAGAGCATACTTTCCAGATACCCCTCCACACGGGCCCGCACTTCCACAAATTGTTGTGCACGTATGCGCCCCACATACTCACCGAAAATCTCTACATTATCCCTTTCTGCGGGCTCTACAATCACAGTCGGCACTTCCGGCTCTACTTTATGTGGTCGTGTCAGAATCCAGTAAATGCCTGCCACCAAAGCCAAACAGACGATGCCTGCAATTGTTCTTTTTCTCCTCAGTTTTAGCTCTTTTCTCGTAAAAAACAGTCTCATGCTTGTTTGTATTATTAAAATTAACTTATCCTTTATTAGCTACCTTACAAATCAGATACCAAATTATACCTGAACCGATCTTTTCAACTAAAAGCGCCTCCATACGTCTTACAAAGGCAATTTTAATGATTTACCGAACTTAGCTGCCATTCGTTAAAAGTGTGGAATTATGCCCATTAGTGTAGAATAATTCCACAAAAGGGCCGCAAAGATAATTCTTTTCTGCATAAGTTCCATAACTTTCACTTTTAATGGCATTCGCTACTTATTTATCAAATAATAGTATAAATTTGTAGTAACATTCATAATAACACTATAATGAAAAAACATTTGTCATTGATATTAGTTCTGTTACCGGTACTTTTTCTGGCACTCCCCGCTCTGGCACAAGAACGTAAAAAAGTCGGAGTGGTACTCAGTGGAGGAGGTGCAAAAGGGGTAGCACATATCCAGGCACTGAAAGTCATAGAAGAAGCCGGCATTCCGATCGATTATATAGTAGGTACCAGTATGGGATCCATTATCGGCGGATTATACTCTATCGGATATACTCCTCAGCAATTGGACAGCATGGTGCGCAAACAGGACTGGATGTTCTTACTGAGCGACCGGGTGAAACGTAGCGCCATGTCACTCAATGAACGTGAAAAGTCAGAAAAATATGTTTTTTCGTTTCCGTTTACCAAAAGTCCCAAAGATGCAGTTTCAGGTGGCATCATAAAAGGACAAAATCTGGCCAATCTTTTTACGGAACTGACAGTGGGATATCACGATTCCGTAGATTTCAACAAACTTCCCATCCCCTTTGCCTGCGTTTCACAAAATATCGTAAATGGCGAACAGATTGTGTTCCACAATGGAATACTTGCCACAGCTATGCGGGCCAGTATGGCTATTCCGGGAGTATTCACCCCGGTACGGAAGGATAGTATGATCCTGATTGACGGCGGCATGATCAACAACTACCCTGTAGATGTGGCCAGATCGATGGGTGCGGATATCATCATCGGGGTAGATGTACAAAACAATCTGAAAGGAATCGACAAACTAAACAGCGCTCCGGACATACTCTCTCAAATCATCGACCTGACAACTAAAAACAACCATCAAAGCAATGTCGGCCTGACCGATACTTATATAAAGGTAAATGTAGAAGGATATTCCTCGGCCAGTTTTACTCCCGCAGCCATCGACTCCCTGATGCACCGGGGAGAAGTAGCAGCCCGCAAGCAATGGGCTTCTCTGCTCGCTCTCAAAAAGAAAATCGGCATTGCAGACACGTTCGTACCCCAATCGCACGGCCCTTATACCATGTTCTCAAAGGACCGGACCCTGCATGTGAAAGAAATCACCTTCTCCGATGTAGAAGAAAACGATAAGAAATGGTTAATGAAGAAATGTAAACTGCAAGAAAACAGCAGAATCAGCATGCGTCAGATTGAGCAAGCACTGTCCATCCTGCGTGGAAACCAGTCTTACTCAAATGCCAGTTATACACTGACCGATACTCCCGAAGGTTACAAACTAAACTTCCTGCTAGAGAAAAAGTACGAGAAAACGATTAATGTAGGCATCCGGTTCGACTCGGAAGAGATAGCCTCATTATTAATAAACGCTACGGCACAGTTAAAGACTCATATTCCCTCCAAAGTCTCCGTCACCGGGCGATTGGGCAAACGATACATGGCACGGGTAGACTATACATTGGAGCCGATGCAACAACGAAACGTCAACTTTTCGTACATGTTCCAATACAATGACATCAACATTTACGATCATGGTGACCGTGCCTATAACACTACTTACAAATATCATTCCGGTGAGTTTGGATTTTCGGATGTATGGTATAAAAACTTTCGGTTTGGGTTCGGAGCACGAATCGAGTATTTCAAATACAAAGATTTCCTCTTCAAGAAACCGGAATTTACGATGAATGTCAATTCCGAATATTTCATCAGCTATTTTGCACAATTGCGTTACAACACTTTCGACAAAGGGTATTTTCCATCTAAGGGAAGTAACTTCTCCGGAGCTTATTCGCTGTACACAGACAACTTTGCCCGATATAACGGACATGCTCCGTTCTCTGAACTCAGTGCTTCCTGGGAAAGTGTATTCTCCATAAGTAACCGCCTGACATTGATCCCGGCACTTTATGGCAGGGTATTGATCGGCCAAGAGATCCCTTATGCTTATGAAAATGCGTTAGGAGGCGATGTATTCGGCCGTTACCTTCCTCAACAACTCCCGTTTGCAGGAATTTACAATATAGAACTAACTCACAATTCCGTTGCCGTGGCTTCCTTGAAACTACGCCAACGCATGGGTAGCAAACATTATATCACGTTGGCCGGAAATTTCGCCTTGAGTGATGACAATTTTTTCAAAATCCTGAAAGGTAACCGGATTTACGGTTGCAGTATCGGATACGGACTGGACAGTATGTTCGGTCCGTTGGAAGCTTCATTAGGATATTCCAATCAATCCAAAGACGTGGGATTCTACGTAAATTTAGGATTCTCTTTTTAAGAAACTTAACCCGTATACCGATAGGGTGTAGCCTTATGAAGCAAAGGGTGTAGCCATCCGGGCAATAGGGTGTAGCCCTACCGTGCGGATGGTTACACCCTATTTCGGTCCCTTCTCAGACGACCGGACAACCGGACAGACAGAGCACGGATTTATTTAATTATTTCAAATTTATTACTCAGAACCAAAGAAAGTCATTATCTTTACCGAAAATATTTTCTATATACTCACATAAAACATTTGGAATAATGGCAAAGAGAAGAGAACTTAAAAAAAACGTAAATTATATCGCAGGTGAATTATTTTCGGAGTGTCTGATCAACAGTAAGTTTATACCGGGTACCGACAAAAAGAAAGCTGACGAGTTGATGGTGGAAATTATGAAAATGCAAGATGAATTCATCAGTCGAATCAGTCATACAGAACCGGGTAACGTGAAAGGATTCTACAAAAAATTCCGTTCGGACTTCAATGCAAAGGTAAATGAAATCATCGACGCTATCGCGAAACTGAATTAAGAATGAAGAAAGCAATATATAGCTTTATCTACTATCACCTGTTGGGGTGGAAAACCAATGTAACGGTACCGAACTATGATAAATGTGTAATCTGTGCGGCACCTCATACAACGAATATGGACCTCTTTATCGGTAAACTGTTTTATGGAGCGATAGGCCGTAAAACCAGTTTCATGATGAAAAAAGAGTGGTTTTTCTTTCCTTTAGGAATCTTGTTCAAGGCCGTAGGCGGCATCCCCGTAAATCGAGGACGCAAAAGCTCACTGGTAGAACAAATGGCAGAGGTCTTTGCCAAAAGACCTAAGTTTCATCTTGCAATCACTCCCGAAGGAACCCGTAAACGCAACCCCAACTGGAAAAAAGGATTCTACTACATCGCATTGAAAGCGCAAGTCCCTATCGTGCTGATCGGAATCGATTACAATACGAAAACAGTTACCTCCACCAAAGCAATCATGCCCAGCGGAGACATTGAAAAGGATATGCGTGAAATAAAACTTTATTTCAAAGATTTCAAGGGAAAACATCCCGAGAACTTCTCCATTGGAGACGTTGAATGATTATTCATGAAAATCTCGATTGTACAGACAGATATTATCTGGGAAAATAAACAGGAAATCTCCGTTTGCTCCGCGAAAAGCTATCACCTCTTCGCGGAACAACGGAGATTGTTGTTTTACCGGAGATGTTTACAACAGGATTCAGCATGAACAGCCGGCTATTAGCCGAACCGGTTTCCGGTACCACGCTCCGGAGTCTCAAAAATTATGCCATAGAATTTCATTTGTCATTGGCCGGGAGTTTCATTTGTGAAGAACAAGGTTCTTATTATAACCGGGCTTTCCTGATCACTCCCGATGGACAGGAATTTTACTATGACAAACGCCACCTCTTCCGCATGGGACACGAAGCGGAACATTTTTCGGCAGGCAGCCGGAAAGTGATCATTCCCTACAACGGTTGGAACATCTGCCTGCAGGTATGTTACGACCTCCGCTTTCCTGTCTGGAGCAGGAATGTGAACAATGAATATGACCTCCTTATATATGTAGCCAGTTGGCCGACTCCACGTATTCAGGCATGGAATACATTATTATGCGCACGTGCCATTGAAAATCAATGTTATGTATGCGGTGTGAACCGTATAGGACAGGACGGCAACGGGCTCTGTTATCCGGGGTATTCCGCTTTATATGGACCTAAAGGAGAAAACCTGGCAGGAACTCCCGATTCGGAAGAAAAAATACAAACCATTGAACTTAGCCTGGAAGCCCTCACTACTTTTCGTCATAAATTCCCTTGCTGGAAAGATGCAGACCCCTTTCTCCTTTACTAAATATCCAAGCCTAAATTTCCGTATTTACTAAAAATATCTCTTGAATTATAGTATATAAATGCAAAAAAGTATCTAATTTTGCCAGACAATCAATTTATTGTACCAAAAAACAAACCCTAATTTAACTCATAACACGAATGTTAACCCAATTAATTAATGCACGTATACTCACCCCCCAAGGATGGATGAAAGACGGTTCCGTGCTTATCAGAGACAATAAGATTTTAGAAGTCACAAACTGCGATCTGGCCGTTATCGGAGCTGAACTTATTGACGTCAAAGGTATGTATGTAGTCCCCGGTGGAGTAGAAATCCACGTGCATGGTGGTGGAGGCCGCGACTTTATGGAATGTACGGAAGATGCTTTCCGGGCAGCGGTCCATACTCACATGAAACATGGCACAACAAGTATCTTCCCCACACTGTCATCATCTACAGTCCCCATGATTCAACAAGCTGCAGAAACCTGTACCAAGTTGATGGAAGAGAAAAACAGCCCTATCCTGGGACTGCACCTCGAAGGTCATTACCTGAACATGAAAATGGCAGGAGGACAAATTCCGGAAAACATTAAAAATCCTGATCCGAATGAATACATTCCGATCGTAGAACAGTATCATTGCATCAAGCGTTGGGATGCTGCTCCGGAACTTCCGGGAGCCATGCAATTCGGTAAATATATTGCTGCCAAAGGCATACTGCCTTCCGTAGCACATACACAAGCCGAATTTGAAGATATCCGTACAGCTTATGAAGCCGGATACACTCATGCAACCCACTTCTATAATGCAATGCCCGGCTTCCACAAACGCAGAGAGTACAAGTACGAAGGTACAGTCGAAAGCATTTATCTGTTGGATGACATGACAGTAGAAGTAGTAGCCGACGGTATTCACGTCCCCCCTACGATCCTGAGACTTGTATATAAAATAAAAGGTGTGGAAAGAACCTGTCTGATCACCGATGCCCTTGCATGTGCCGATAGTGACAGCAAAGAGGCTTTCGACCCGCGCGTAATTATCGAAGACGGAGTCTGCAAACTGGCCGACCATTCTGCTTTGGCGGGAAGTGTCGCCACCATGGACCGCCTGATCCGCACCGTTGTGCAGAAAGCAGAGATCCCACTGGAAGATGCAGTTCGCATGGCTTCCGAAACTCCGGCACGCATCATGGGGGTATATGATCGCAAAGGTTCCTTGCAAAAAGGTAAGGATGCCGATATTCTGGTACTGGACGAAGACCTCAACGTAAGAGCCGTATGGGCCATGGGTAAGTTGGTACCTGAAACAAATACCCTGTTCTAAACGATAAACGTTTTTGAGCGATAACGATTAACAGGCTGTGCCGGTGCAGCCCGTTAATCGTTTGTTATTTATCGCCTGTTACTTATCGCTCATTGTTCAAAACCGTTCATCGTTTATCTCCCATCATTTATCGTTCCCTCCTCCCTATTTATAGGTAAAAAAAGATTTTAATTTAATTTCCCTGTCAACCTTATCGCATAGTTGATTGTTTTTATATATATTTGTTCAGAGTTTCCAATAACGACAAAGACTCAGTCAAACTTAATTAATAACAAACTTATGAAGACAAATCTTAGTTCTCAGATTACTCTCAACAGGGTCTCCCCCAGGTATTACAGACCAGAGAATGCATTCGAGAGATCGGTATTGACCCGATTAGAGAAAATTCCTACAGACATCTATGAATCTGTAGAAGAAGGTGCAAATCATATCGCTTGCGAAATAGCACAGGTTATTCGTGATAAACAGAAAGCAGGACGTTTCTGCGTACTGGCATTGCCGGGTGGAAATTCTCCGCGCAGCGTATATGCCGAATTAATTCGCATGCACAAAGAAGAGGGACTCAGTTTCCGTAACGTAATTGTATTCAACATGTACGAATACTATCCGTTGTCTCAAGATGCAATCAACAGTAATTTCAATGCGTTGAAAGAGATGTTCCTCGATCATGTAGATATCGATAAACAGAATATCTTTACTCCGGACGGTACGATTGCCAAAGATACCATCTTTGAATACTGCCGCCTGTACGAACAGCGCATCGAAAGCTTCGGTGGTATCGATATCGCCCTGTTAGGCATCGGCCGTGTAGGTAATATAGCCTTCAACGAACCGGGGTCACGCCTGAACTCTACCACCCGACTGATTTTGCTGGATAGCGGTTCACGCAACGAAGCATCCAAGATATTCGGCACCATCGACAACACCCCTATCAGTTCTATTACGATGGGTGTAGCCACAATTCTTGCTGCTAAGAAAATCTATTTGTTGGCATGGGGTGAAGAAAAAGCCCACATGGTAAAAGAGTGTGTAGAAGGTAACGTAACAGATACCATTCCGGCATCTTACTTACAGACCCACAACAATGCACATGTAGCTATCGACCTGTCAGCAGCTTCCAACCTGACACGCATTCAACGTCCATGGCTGGTCACTTCCTGCGAATGGAATGACAAACTGATCCGTAGCGCAATCGTGTGGCTGTGCCAATTGACCGGCAAACCAATCCTGAAACTGACTAATAAAGATTACAACGAAAATGGCTTGAGCGAGCTGCTTGCCCTCTTCGGATCTGCTTATAACGTAAATATCAAGATATTCAACGACCTGCAGCACACCATTACCGGATGGCCGGGTGGTAAACCGAAAGCAGACGACACATATCGTCCGGAACGTGCAAAACCATATCCGAAACGAGTAGTCGTATTTTCTCCGCATCCCGATGACGATGTGATCTCTATGGGTGGTACGATCCGCCGTCTGGTAGAACAGAAACATGAAGTCCATGTAGCTTACCAAACTTCGGGAAACATTGCCGTAGGCGATGAAGAAGTAGTTCGCTTCATGCATTTCATCAACGGATTCAACCAAATCTTTATAAACAGTGAAGATCAGGTGATCAGTGAAAAGTACGCCGAAATCCGTAAATTCCTGAAAGACAAAAAAGACGGCGATATGGATACACGCGATATCCTGACCATCAAAGGTCTGATCCGCCGTGGCGAAGCGCGCACAGCTTGTACTTACAACAACATTCCGCTGGAACGTTGTCACTTCCTGGACCTCCCCTTCTACGAAACCGGTAAAATCCAGAAGAATCCGATCAGTGAAGCCGACGTAGAAATTGTCCGCAACCTGCTCCGTGAAGTGAAGCCTCATCAGATCTTTGTAGCCGGTGACCTTGCCGACCCGCACGGAACACACCGTGTATGTACAGATGCCGTATTTGCTGCCGTAGACCTTGAAAAGGAAGAAGGAGCCGAATGGTTGAAAGACTGCCGTATCTGGATGTATCGTGGCGCATGGGCCGAATGGGAAATTGAAAACATCGAAATGGCTGTACCTATCAGTCCTGAAGAATTACGTGCAAAACGTAACTCTATCCTGAAGCATCAGTCACAGATGGAAAGTGCTCCATTCCTGGGCAACGACGAACGCTTGTTCTGGCAGCGTAGCGAGGATCGTAACCGAGGTACTGCCGCTCTTTACGACAGCTTGGGACTGGCTTCTTACGAAGCAATGGAAGCATTCGTAGAATACATCCCACTATAACCAAAGCCAATTAGTGAAATAAAAATAAAGAAGAGTGAGGAGTTTGGAACTCTTCACTCTTCTTTTGTTTAAACAGAAAAGATACAAATTATATATGAAACAAGAAAAATTCTTCCGTCTTCTTCCTATAGAGGGAGCTTATAATATTCGTGATCTGGGAGGTTATCCGACATCAGACCATAAACATGTAAAATGGAAAACATTCATCCGTTCGGGCGATCTTGACAAACTGACAGAATCCGATCTGGACTATCTTACCTCCTTGCACATCCGAACCGACATCGACTTCAGGAGCATGCAGGAAAAAAAAGCAGCGGCAGACAAAATTCCCTCAACAGTTACACAATATATCCCCTTATCTATCGAAGCAGGCGACATGACCGACATGACACACTTCAACCTGAACAATATACCGGGAATACTCGAACAGGCATACGTTTATATCATCCAAAATGCTCAGGATACTTATCGGGAATTCTTCCGGATTGTTTCGGAAGAACGGAATACTCCTCTTTTATTTCACTGCTCAGCGGGAAAAGACCGTACCGGAATTGCCGCAGCCTTACTACTGGGAGCATTGGGTGTCGACAGGGAAGTGATAATGGAAGATTACATGCTGTCTGCCGAATATATAAAAGGGAAATATGATGCAATCGTACAAGCTCATCCCGGATTTGCCCCTCTCACCACAGTACGGAAAGAATATCTGGAAGCTGCTTTCCAAACCATTGACACTGACTATCAAGGTATGGATAACTACCTGAAAAATCAATTGGGAGTAGATACCCACAGATTGAGAATGCTGTATACCGAATAAATGGACAGTTAGCAACTTCCTCAGCCAATGACTTATCGGCAATTGCCGGTTTTTCATTTATTTCTTCTACTTTTGCACCCGATAATCATTCAACCGAGCATATGAAAAAACTATGTATATTTCTCCTGCTGCTCTTTGCTGCGACAGGAATCTTGTTTGCACAAGAAATAGAAAAAAGCGTGAAAGAGCGGCTCAGTAATTACTTTGAGACTTACACCCCGGCATCTGCCAATACCGGAAGCTGTAAGTTAAAAAGCGTAGACATAGACTTCGAAGGCAGGAAACTATCTATCTATGCTTCCGAGAGTTTTGCTTATCAGCCGTTTGTACCGGAAACAGTAGACGAAATCTATCATCAGATAGAAGAATTGCTGCCCGGCCCGGTACGTTTTTTCCGAACTACAATTTATGCCAACAACCAACCTATCGAGGAGTTGATTCCCAATTTCTTTCGCGGGAAAAAGAAAAAAGATAAATCGCGGCTTTCAAACGCAGAATATAAAGGAGCACCTTGGGTGATAAACACCTCCCGCCCTTACGAAATAACCAAAGGATTGCAGAACCGGCACATCTCCTTGTGGCAAAGCCATGGCAAATATTACAAGAACGATAAAGGCGAATGGGGATGGCAACGTCCACGCTTGTTCTGCACTACCGAGGACCTGTTCACGCAATCTTTCATTCTGCCTTATGTCATCCCTATGCTCGAAAACGCCGGAGCTAATGTCTATACTCCCCGGGAGCGGGATACTCAAAAGAATGAGGTGATTGTGGACAACGATACACGAAACGGTTCCATCTATCTGGAGATGAAAAGCCGCAAAGCCCGTTGGGAGAAAACCGACGGTTACGGATTCGCACAAAGAAAACCTGTATATGAAGATGGAGAAAACCCTTTCCTGACAGGTAGCGCACGCTTCACCCGGACTGAAAAGAAAAAGAATAAGGCATTTGCCGAATGGATTCCTACAATCCCCGAAACAGGGAGTTACGCAGTATATGTATCCTATCAGACACTTCCAAACAGCGTCAGTGACGCCAAATATCTGGTATTTCACAAAGGTGGTGTTACAGAATTTAAAGTCAACCAGAGGATCGGCGGTGGTACATGGGTATATCTCGGAACCTTTGAGTTTGACAAAGGCAGCAATGATTATGGCATGGTGGTACTAAGCAATGAGAGCAGCGAAAACGGGGTTATCTGTGCCGATGCCGTTCGTTTCGGCGGAGGAATGGGAAATATATCCCGCGGCACAGTAAGCGGACTACCCCGTTATCTGGAGGGAGCCCGTTATTCTGCCCAATGGGCAGGTATGCCCTATAATGTCTACGGAGGCAAACAAGGAACAAATGACTATGCTGACGACATCAATGCACGCTCCAACACCATCAATTACCTGTCCGGTGGTTCTGTATTCAATCCCGGACAAAAAGGACTGGGTGTCCCCTTTGAAATGAACGTGGCGCTGCATAGTGATGCCGGATACAGTAAAACGAACGATATAGTGGGATCACTCAGTATCTATACCACCGATTTCAATAACGGACTGCTTAACTCGGGAAACAGCCGGTATGCTTCACGTGACCTGGCAGATCTCCTGCTCACCCAAATACAAAAAGACATTCGTGCCAAATTCAATATACAGTGGACACGCCGTAGTATGTGGGATCGCAATTATAGCGAAACACGCCTGCCTGCCACTCCATCCACTATCGTCGAATTGCTTTCACACCAAAATTTCGCAGATATGAAACTCGGTCACGACCCGAATTTCAAATTTACCGTAGGACGTGCCATTTACAAAGCCGTATTACAGTTCATCAGCAGTCAGCACAACAAGGAGTATGTAGTGCAACCACTCCCCGTCAGCAACTTCGCCATCGAGTTTGGCAAAAAAAGAAACACCCTGGAACTCTCATGGCAGGGTGAAAACGATCCGTTGGAGCCTACCGCCCGTCCCCGCGAATACATGGTATACACTCGTATCGGATACGGTGGTTTCGACAATGGAGTACGTGTGAATAAACCTTCGTACACCCTGAAAATAGAACCCGGATTGGTCTATTCATTTAAGGTTACAGCTGTCAACCACGGAGGCGAAAGTTTTCCATCCGAAATCTTATCTGCCTATAAAGCCAAACAAGAACATGCACGAGTGCTGATCATCAATGGTTTTAACCGATTGAGCGGACCCGCAGTAATCGACACACCGGACGAAGCCGGATTTGACCTGGAACAAGACCCCGGTGTCGCTTATCAATACAATATTTCACTTTGCGGGGCACAGACCGGCTTTGATCGCTCTCAGGCGGGAAAAGAAGGAAAAGGAAGTCTGGGCTATAGCGGAAACGAACTGGAAGGAATGAAAATTGCCGGAAACACTTTCGACTATCCTTTTGTACACGGCAAGGCAATCCAAGCTGCCGGAAACTACAGTTTCGTATCATGCAGCGATGAAGCCGTTGAAAACTGGCGTATACAACCGGAACATTATCCCATTGTGGATTTTATCCTGGGACTGGAAAAAGATGATATTTTAAGCAATCCGGCATGCAAAACGTATTATAAGACATTCTCTTCACCCATGCAACGGATATTAACCGCTTACTGTCAGTCAGGAGGAAACCTTCTCGTCAGCGGGTCTTACATTGGCAGCGACATGAGTAATTCACAGGGTAACCGGGAGTTTACGGAAAAAATTCTGAAATACGGCTTCCAAGGTTCACTCAAAGATACCCGTTCGGGACAGATCACCGGATTGGGACGCACCCTGCAAATCCCCCGTTTGCCCAACGAGAAGGCTTATGCAGTAACAGCTCCTGATTGTATCGTTCCCGTAGACTCCGCGTTTCCGGTATTTGTCTATCAACCCGGACAATACAGTGCCGGAATCGCTTATAAAGGAAATTACCGGGTATTCGCAATGGGATTTCCATTCGAAAGCATCGAAAGCGAAACAGACCGTGCCATAGTAATGGCGGCAATACTAAAATTCTTCGGAGAAAAATAAATATCCCAATCCACTTTGCCGAAACCTGATGGGTGATGTCAGTCTTTTGTCTGCAAGAAACAAGTTTCTTACAGACAAAAGACTACATGGATAACTCTTCCAAGCAAAACATCCATAGGGAAAAACACCTTGTGTTTTCTTTCACTCACCGATACATTTTGAACATCACTTTCGGCAGCCCCCCCCTCGGCTCTACGGTCATACCTGACACTCTTAAAGCTTATACTGACATAATGTCTGCTATCCAAACAAGACATATTTAACATTAACTGCCACAATGTCTGCCATCCTCTTATTCTTCTTCTTATTCGGTTGCCCCTCTAATCCGGCTGTTTTCGTTCTATAATATTTTTCTAATTTCATAATAGAGTCTTCTAATCTGATTATTTGTGCCCGGATAATCATTTGTAGCGTACTACATGAACCAATTTTATATAATTATGAAAGCAAAAATGTTTTTTTTAGTAGTAGCCATGCTACTTTGCAGAGGTGTATCCTATGCATACAGCCCTTCGGCGAACGATCCGATTTCAAAGTCGGGAGGAATTGAGCAAGATATTCCACCTCCCCATATTCCACCGCCTCCGTTGCCGAGTCAGATATTTCTTCATGTCGGTGAAATTTCCGAAACTCCATATCCCATGATCGGGGCAATGGTATGGGAATGTGATAATCCACCGGTAGGTATAGAACAAGAAGAATCATATATCTTTGGAACTATGATTATCCTGCGTATAAAAGGAGTTGCAGCGGGAAGATATCAAGTGGATATGAAATGGTACAATCCGCTCAATCCGGGCCAGCCTCCATTAGGAAGACAAACCATTGAGGTCATCGTTCAGCCGTGGCCTTAACAAGTGACAAATAAATTGTCATAGAACTCCCTCCGCGATGCGCACCTGCATCCGGAGGGAAAATAAAGACAAATACAAACCGGACATAAACGACCATTTAAAAGTTATTCGGGAGAAAACTAAAAAACAGAGATAAGGAAGAGAAAACATTGGAAATATATATTCATCAAAAAAAAATCCCTGCCACTTACTCCATTCTTCATTTTAAATTCTATCTTTGCTCCTAGTAATAACTATTAAAATAAAAACACTATGTACACAATACAGGCAAATCCAAGTGGCACACGCAACATGGAAATATCTGAAGAGAATTTGGTAACCATTGAAAAATACTCTTTATTCCAGCATCTGATAGACAGCAATGGAATTGTAGATGAAGCTGTTCTGGAAAAGCTGAAACTCAATATACGTTCTCTGATCGCAAGTCAGGAAGAAGACAGTAAAGACCTGCTCGACCTTTGTATAGATGTGATTTATCACAACAATATGAAAGCATTCGGGTTGCAGCAACTCATCAAGCTCTATCTCACCTGGTTGTCAAAGCAGGAAGCAGAAGAAGAGGAGGAGGCATGATTACCGTCGATACCTGTGGAATGACGAACTATAGCCCGTTGATTCCGGCCATAAAAGCGATGTGTAATGCCAATCCCGGTGACAAGATGGAGATTGTAACGGATCAGGTGGCTGCATTCCAGGATCTTAAGGAATATTTATCAGAACAAGGTATCGGATTCCGTGAAATATATGATGGAGAACGGATGACTTTACAGTTTACTATTTTATGAGCGAAATACAAAATCAAATTAAAAAATGGCCGGTAACGGCAATCAAAAAAATCAAAAGTACATTCGGTAGCGCAGAAAAGTTCTACGCTACCGTTTATCTTATAGCCCGCAACGAACATCATTGCCAGATGATGGGAGTGGCCGGAGCGGAACAACGCTTGAAGACGATTCATGCCTATCAGGGTATGATTCGCTTCATGCTCGATGAAGAAGGACTCAATGGTAAGGAAATCCTGGACACAATAGCCGGAGAGTATCTGGAAGACTTTGTGAACTATCGCGAACAAGACTTCGGAATGACCAATGAAGAATTTATTGCCATTATCAAAAGAATAGGCTGAACGCATGGATATATTCCTGATTATTCTGGGTAGTATCTGCCTGCTTGTCGGATTAGCCGGATGTATCGTCCCTATGCTTCCCGGGCCTCCTGTCTCCTATCTGGCACTGGTATTTCTGCATTTCACCGATAAGGTTTCTTTTACCATTCCACAACTATTCTTCTGGTTGTTCATTGTGGTACTGATACAAATACTCGACTATTTCATTCCGATGTTCGGTGTAAAAAGACTCGGAGGTACCCCATGGGGTAAATGGGGTTGCATCATCGGTACCTTTGCCGGCATTTTTCTGTTCGCCCCCTGGGGCGTATTTATCGGCCCGTTTGTGGGCGCAGTTGTAGGCGAATTATTGGGTGGAAAAGAAACGAAATACGCGCTGAAAGCAGGATTCGGAGCATTTGCAGGGTTCCTGTTGGGCACCGTACTGAAGGTAGCCGTATGCGGTTGGTTCATCTTCTGCTTTATCCGTGCCCTCGTATAGCGAAATTATCCGTATCTTTGTCCCCATGAAAGAATATCGACTTACCGATTGGTTACCCACTACCAAGAAAGAAGTAGAGCTTCGCGGCTGGGACGAACTGGATGTTATCCTCTTTAGCGGCGATGCTTATGTGGACCATCCTTCATTCGGAGCCGCCGTTATCGGTCGTATCCTTGAAGCCGAAGGCCTGCGTGTAGCCATTGTGCCCCAACCCAACTGGCGTGACGACTTGCGTGACTTTCGCAAGCTGGGACGTCCCCGACTCTTTTTCGGCATCAGTGCAGGTTGCATGGACTCCATGGTGAACAAATATACAGCTAACAAACGCTTACGTAGCGATGACGCTTACACCCCGGACGGACGTCCCGATATGCGACCGGAATATCCCTCGATCGTATACACCCAAATTCTGAAAAAACTCTATCCCGATGTTCCCGTCGTTTTGGGAGGTATTGAAGCAAGTATGCGCCGCCTCAGCCATTATGACTATTGGCAGGATCGGTTAAAGAAAAGTATACTTTGTGAAAGCGGTGCCGACATGCTGATTTACGGCATGGGAGAAAAGCCTATTTGTGAGTTGGTCCGCCGATTGACAGCCCTGTGTGATAATCAGGATGGAGTGATTTCATCATCCGACATTCATTCTCCGGCATTATCCTCTATCCCGCAGACGGCTTATCTGACCAGGAAATATGAATCCGACGAGAATGATATCACCCTCTATTCACATGAAGAATGTCTGGCTGATAAAAAGAAACAGGCAACCAACTTCCGTCATATAGAAGAGGAAAGCAATAAATACGCGGCAGCCCGAATCGTACAGGCTGTCGATGGTAAAACAGTGGTTGTAAACCCACCCTACCCTCCTATGACAGAGAAAGAGCTGGACCGTTCGTTCGATCTCCCTTACACTCGTTTGCCTCATCCCAAATACAAAGGCAAACGCATTCCGGCTTATGATATGATTAAATTTTCCGTTAATATCCACCGGGGATGTTTTGGCGGATGCGCTTTTTGTACCATCTCTGCCCATCAGGGAAAATTTATAGTCAGCCGAAGCAAAGAAAGCATTCTGAAAGAAGTAAAAGAGGTAGTTCAATTGCCCGATTTCAAAGGAAATCTGAGCGATTTAGGAGGCCCTTCTGCCAATATGTATAAAATGGGCGGGAAAGATCTCTCCCTTTGCAAACGTTGTAAACGCCCCTCTTGCATTCATCCCAAAGTGTGTCCGAACCTGAATACGGATCACCGTCCGCTATTGGATATTTACTATGCAGTGGACTCTTTACCTGAGATCAAACGAAGTTTCATCGGAAGTGGAGTGCGATACGACTTATTGCTCCATCAAAGCAAGGATGCTACCGTCAACAAAATCACAGCAGAATATACTCGCGAACTAATAGCCCGCCACGTCAGCGGACGCCTGAAAGTTGCACCGGAACATACCAGTGACCGGGTACTGAGTATCATGCGCAAACCCGCTTTCAGCCAATTCGGAGAATTTAAAAAGATATTCGACAGAATCAACCGGGAACTTGGCTTGCGCCAACAATTGATCCCTTATTTCATCTCCAGTCATCCGGGCTGTAAAGAAGAAGATATGGCGGAACTGGCAGTCATCACCAAACAACTGGACTTCCATCTGGAACAAGTGCAGGATTTCACCCCTACCCCTATGACCGTAGCCACCGAAGCTTGGTATACAGGCTTTCATCCGTATACTCTCGAACCGGTATTCAGTGCCAAGACTCAACGGGAAAAGTTGGCACAAAGACAATTTTTCTTTTGGTATAAACCGGAAGAACGACGGAATATCATCAATGAATTGCGCCGCATCGGACGGGCGGACCTGATAGACAAACTATACGGAAAGAGGAAATGACAACTTCCTCTTTCCACACTTCACTTACTCTTTCTCTTTCACCGGTAATGCCACAATTTCCAGTAGTACACTGACAGCCGTTTCCACATTCGGAATATCTTTTACCAACATAGACCGACGTCCGTTCTGCTCTCTCAAATCACATCTTCGGGTATACTTCATCATATAGTCGATCATCTTGCCGAAAGCAGCACTCTGATAATACGGGCTTTCTGCATTGTTGACAAAGAACAGTGTCATACGTCCTCCTTTCAAGAACACTTTCTCCACTCCCAATCGGGCAGCCAGGCGCCTTAACGGTACTATACGCAACAATTCTTCAGTCTCAGGCGGAATAGGGCCGAAACGGTCTTCCAATCGTGAACGGAAAGCATCTACATCTCTATCGAGAGTCAGTCCGTCCAGTTCCCGATACAGCAACATACGTTCGCTGCTACCCGTCACATAATTAGCCGGTAACAGCAATTCCAGATCGCTTTCCACCTGACATTCTTCAACAAACTCTTCACCACTAATGACACCTTCTCCTTTTAATTCGTCAGCATAAAGTTCGGCAAATTCATCCGTTTTCAGTTCATGCACAGCTTCCGACAATATCTTCTGATAAGTTTCATAACCCAGATCGGCGATAAATCCACTCTGTTCGGCTCCCAGCATATTACCCGCACCGCGAATGTCCAGATCCTGCATGGCAATATGAATACCACTACCCAGATCACTGAAATTCTCGATCGCCTGCAGGCGACGTTTGGCTTCGGGGGTTAACGAAGACAACGGAGGAGCCAGCAAGTAACAGAACGCCTTTTTATTGCTACGTCCCACACGTCCGCGCATCTGGTGCAGATCGCTCAATCCGAAGTTTTGTGCCTGGTTGATAATAATCGTGTTCGCATTCGGTATATCGATTCCACTCTCGATAATAGTGGTTGCAATCAGTACATCGTAGTCATAATTGACAAAGCCGAAAATGATCTGTTCCAATTCCGCCGGCTCCATCTGTCCGTGTCCGATGGCTATCCGGCAATCCGGAATGTGACGAAGAATCATTGCTTTCAGTTCCGGAAGATTGGCTATACGGTTGTTTACCAGAAAAACCTGCCCATTACGACTCATCTCAAAGTTAATGGCATCAGCTATCACCTCTTCACTGAACGTATGTACCTCCGTCTGTATCGGATAACGGTTGGGAGGTGGAGTTGAAATCACACTCAAGTCACGCGCTCCCATCAGCGAGAATTGCAAAGTACGCGGAATAGGGGTTGCCGTCATTGTCAATGTATCCACATTGACCTTCATCTGCCGCAGCTTCTCCTTGACCGACACACCGAACTTCTGCTCTTCGTCAATAATCAGCAGTCCGAGGTCTTTGAACTTGACATCTTTTCCCAAGATACGGTGCGTACCGATCAGAATATTCACGTCTCCAGCTTCCAATCCTTTGATTACCGCCTTTGCCTGTGCCGCCGTACGGGCACGGCTGAGATATTCTACCCGGCAGGGAAGTCCTTTCAGGCGATCACGAAAAGTCTGGAAGTGTTGGTATGCCAAAACCGTTGTAGGCACCAGTACGGCTACCTGCTTATTGTCTGCTACGGCTTTAAATGCGGCACGGATGGCCACTTCAGTCTTACCGAAGCCAACGTCTCCACATACCAGGCGATCCATAGGCATATCCCGTTCCATATCCTGTTTCACATCCGCCGTAGCCTTACTCTGATCGGGGGTATCTTCATAGATGAACGAAGCCTCCAATTCCCGTTGCAAAAAACTATCGGGACTGTATGCAAACCCTTTCTCTTCACGACGTTGTGAATAAAGTTTTATCAAGTCACGGGCTATATCTTTAATCTTTGTCTTTGTACGCTCCTTCAGTTTCTCCCAAGCGCCCGTACCCAATTTGTTCAGTCGGGGGGCTTCTCCTTCTTTACCTTTATATTTTGAAACTTTATGCAACGAATGGATAGAAACAAATACCACATCTTCATTCTGATAGACCAGTTTCATGACCTCCTGTGTCGTATCTCCGTTAGGAATACGTACCAGACCGGAAAAACGTCCCACACCATGATCGGTATGTACCACATAATCACCGGGAGTGAACTGATTCAACTCTTTCAGCGAAAGAGCGACCTTTCCCGAACGGGCTTTATCACTCTTCAGATTATATTTATGGAAACGGTCGAACAACTGGTGATCGGTAAACAAACAAAGTTTCAAGGTATCATCTGCAAACCCTTCATGCAGAGTCCGCTCCACAGCCGTAAACTGAATCCGGTCTCCCCGATCCTCAAAAATGGCTTTGATGCGATCCGTCTGTTTCGTACTGTCACTACAGATATAAAGTGCATATCCCCGGTTCAGATACTCTTTGAAAGACTCCGCCACCAAATCGAAATTCTTATGAAAAATAGGTTGTGCCGTAGTATGAAATGTCAAGGTAGCATCCGGTGTGCCGGTCGGCTTGTTACCAAACTCCATCCGCCGGAAATCGAGCGCACGAACAGTGAACTCACTCCCATCGATCAATTTTCCTTCCAAAGTAATGCCTCCATTCTCTTCGGCCTCCTGAGAAGCAAGAGCCTGCGGTGTGAGCGATTCATCGTGAACAACCTGAATACGCTCCCGCAACCAAAGGAAATCACGCATCGCCAAAGTGGTATCTTTCGGGATAAAATCAAGAAAAGAAGTTGTAACCTTTCCGGTTACGGCAAGATCGGGCACAATCACAATACTCTCTTTCTTCTCTTTCGACAACTGTGAATCGACCTCAAATGTACGGATACTCTCCACGTCATTACCGAAAAAGTCAATACGATAGGGATACTCGGACGAAAATGAAAACACGTCGATAATACTTCCACGAACGGCATACTGCCCCGGTTCGTATACATAATCCACGTATTCAAACCCGTAACTATGCAATACATCCGTAATGAAACCCGTATCCACCCGCTCACCCACGTGCAGTTTCAGGGTATTCTCGCTCAACTCCTGCCGTGATACGACCTTTTCGGCTAATGCATCGGGATAAGTGACGATACACAATCCCTCCTCACCTTTCTGCAAGCGACTGAGCACTTCGGTACGCAAAATCTCGTTAGCGGCATCTTTCTGTCCGTACTTCACCGAACGACGAAACGAAGAAGGGAAAAACAAAATGCGCTCTGTACCCAACACTTGGGTAAGATCATGATAAAAATAACCGGCTTCTTCCAGGTCACCTAATATAAAAACAAACGGGCAAGGACTCTTTTCAACCAATGCCGAAGCGAACAAGGAAGCAGCGGAAGCATATAAGCCGCCGCAATAGATATGTCTGACTGCGGGCTCCCCCAACAGTTTATTCAGGGCCTCTACATTCGGATGCCCCGCATATTGATGTTGCAGTTCAGTAATTGTCATAAATGCAATTTTAGCCCATCACCGATCCTATGGATTTGCACGGATGAAACATGTTTCCGAACCATCTATGCAAATCCCTGTAACCTGTGATGCAAATTCACCGCAAAAGTACTAAATTATCCTTAGTTTTAATGCGCTATCTTTGGTTAGTAGCGGAAAAGCATTACATTTGTCTTCAAATTTAGACACAATATGCAGACATCGGACAGCATCGTAATCATCCCTACCTACAACGAACGGGAAAACATAGAGAACATCATCCGCGCCGTTTTCGGACTGGAAAAGACCTTTCATATTCTGATCATCGAGGACGGTTCTCCTGACGGGACCGCCGCCATTGTAAAGACCTTGCAGCAGGAGTTTCCCGACCGCCTTTTCATGATAGAACGTAAAGGTAAACTGGGATTGGGAACAGCCTACATCACCGGATTCAAGTGGGCACTGGAACATTCATACGAATACATCTTTGAGATGGATGCCGATTTCAGTCATAATCCCAACGATCTGCCACGGCTCTATGAGGCTTGTGCCGTTCAGGGAGGCGATGTAGCTATCGGCTCTCGATACGTAAGCGGAGTGAATGTAGTAAATTGGCCGATGGGACGTGTGCTGATGTCTTATTTTGCATCTAAATATGTACGAATCGTTACCGGACTGCCGATACACGATACGACTGCCGGATTTAAATGTTACCGTCGCCAGGTACTCGAAACCATCGATCTCGACCACATACGTTTTAAGGGGTATGCTTTTCAGATAGAAATGAAATTTACGGCCTACAAATGCGGATTCAAGATTATCGAGGTACCGGTTATCTTTATCAACCGCGAACTGGGTACTTCAAAAATGAACAGTAGTATCTTTGGTGAAGCGGTATTCGGTGTCATCAAACTGAAAGTGAACAGCTGGTTTCACACATTCCCCCAGAAAACAAAAATGAATTAAGATATGAAAAGAACATTAATACAAAACGCTACCATAGTAAACGAAGGACGTTCTGTGCGCGGTTCGGTAGTTATCGAAGGGGAAAAAATAGCCGAAGTACTTGAAAAAGGACAGAAACCTGCTATCCCCTGCGAAGAAACAATCAATGCCAACGGATGCTATCTGATTCCGGGTGTGATCGACGATCATGTACATTTCCGTGATCCGGGACTAACCCACAAAGCCGACATCTCTACCGAAAGCCGGGCTGCCGCAGCTGGAGGTGTAACCTCTATCATGGACATGCCCAATACAAATCCGCAAACGACCACACTGGATGCGCTCAATGCCAAGTTCGATCTGCTTGCCGAAAAGTGTAGCGTTAACTATTCGTGCTATTTCGGGGCAACCAATAATAACTATACCGAGTTCGACAAACTGGACAAGAACCGTGTATGCGGAATTAAGCTTTTCATGGGATCGAGTACCGGAAATATGCTGGTAGACAAAATGAACAGTCTACTGAATATTTTCAATGGAACCGATCTGCTGATTGCCGCTCACTGCGAGAATCACGAAACGATTAAAAAGAATACGGAGAAGTATGTAAAAGAGTATATTGAAAAATATCCTCATCAATATTACCATGTTCATCATGAGACCCTTCCGATGGGTTATCATGCTAAAATACGTTCGATTGCGGCTTGTTACGAATCGTCCGAACTGGCTGTACGCCTGGCACGCATTGCAGATGCACGCCTGCATATCCTGCATATCTCTACAGCCAGAGAACTTTCACTGTTTGACAATGATATCCCGTTAGAGGAAAAGAGAATCACAGCAGAAGCTTGCGTTTCACATCTGTTATTCGACTCTTCCGATTATCCGGAACTCGGTGCACGCATCAAGTGTAATCCTTCTATCAAAACAAAAACCAACCGGGATGCGCTCCGTCAGGCAGTCAACTCCAACCTGATCGATGTAATCGCGACAGACCATGCCCCACACCTTCTCAAAGAAAAAGAAGGAGGGCCGTTGAAAGCAATGTCCGGTATGCCTATGATCCAGTTCTCTCTGGTCAGCATGCTCGAACTGGTGAACGAAGGTATCTTTACGATAGAAAAGGTTGTCGAAAAGATGTGTCACGCCCCTGCTCAAATATACAATATTCACAACCGCGGCTTTATCCGCCCCGGTTATCAGGCCGATCTCGTATTGGTTCGTCCGGATGCATTATGGACGGTAAGCGCGGATCAGATTTTAAGCAAATGCGGATGGAGCCCGCTTGAAGGACGTACGTTCGAGTGGAAAGTAGAAAAGACATTTGCCAACGGACATCTATTGTATACTGACGGACAGGTAGACGAAACCTATCGCGGACAAGAGATCTATTTTGAACGATGAACAATAAACGAGGAACGGGGAACAATAAATGCGAGGAGAATGGGAAATATATTGAAAGATAAAAGTATGGTTTTCGCGAAACGAATCGTAAACCTGCATAAATATCCGAACAAAAGAAAAGCTTACTCTCTATCCGACCAGATTCTAAGATCCGGTACAGCCATCGGAGTTCTGCAAAAAGAAACGGAATGCGCCGAAAGCAACGCCGACTTTATTCATAATATAGCATCGCCCCAAAAGAACGTAACGAAACCCTTTTCCGGCTTGAATTGTTATTTAAAACAGAATATTTATCCGAAACAGAATATTCAAGCATGTTTGCAGACGCAAATGAATTAATGAAACTTATGATTACCAGTATTAAAACAGTCAAATATGGAAAAGCATAACCCGTCATCATTCACCGTTGATAGCTCCTCCCCCGCTCATCGTTCATCATTCGCCATTCATGATTTAACCCCTTATATCAACTGGATTTACTTCTTCCACGCCTGGGGATTCCAACCGCGTTATGCTGCCATTGCCAATATTCACGGATGTGACTCTTGCCGTGCTATCTGGTTGACCACTTTCCCGGAAGAAGAACGGAGCAAGGCTTCAGAAGCGATGCAACTTTATAAAGAAGCTAACCGGATGTTGAACGAACTGGACAGAGATTTTGAGGTAAAAACTATTTTTAAGCTCTGTCCTGCCAATGCGGATGGAGATAATCTGATTATAGACGGTATCACCTTCCCATTGCTCCGGCAGCAAGTCAAGAAGAAAGAAAACGAACCGTTCTTATGCCTCAGTGACTTCGTACGCCCGCTATCTTCAGGCATCACCGATGTGGTAGGAGCTTTTGCCTCATCCATCGATGCGGACATGGAAGGACTTTATGAGAAAGACCCCTATAAGCATCTTTTGGTACAAACGCTATCCGACCGCCTGGCCGAGGCCGCTACCGAAAAGATGCACGAGTACGTCCGTAAAGAAGCCTGGGGATATGCCAAGGATGAAAATCTTTCCATACCCGATCTTCTTGTCGAAAAGTATCAAGGCATCCGTCCTGCTGTGGGATACCCTTCTCTGCCCGACCAATCCGTGAACTTCATCCTGGATGAGATTCTCGATATGAAACAAATAGGTATCCACCTGACCGAGAATGGTGCCATGTATCCTCATGCTTCCGTATGCGGATTAATGTTTGCCCATCCCGCATCCCAATATTTCTCCGTGGGGAAGATCGGTGAAGATCAACTGGCAGACTATGCCGGCCGAAGGGGAAAAACCGTAGAAGAGATGCGTAAATTTCTGGCAGCAAACTTGCAATAAAAGTTTTCTTTCGATATATTTGTAACTGATCCTATTCTTTATAAATAGAAGAAGTTATGAAAAAGGTTCTTATTCTGTTATTATGGTTACTGCCCTCATGCAGCGTAGTGATCTTTGCACAGACTCAGCGCATAGCGGGTACTGTCGTAGTTGGTGACGGCCAGCCTGCCGTCGGTGCCGCCATCGTTGTCAAAGGAACCAATATCGGTGCCGTGACGAATGTAGACGGCAAGTTCGTAATAGCAGAAGCACCCGCTTCGGCACAACGGCTCGTAGTGTACCATGTAGGTATGGAACGCAAAGAGGTAGATGTTGCTCCCAACGTATACATTCAGCTTCAACCCGTAGAACAAGGCTTTTCGTGGAATGTGAAAGCCGGTGTCAGCCTGTTCAGTTATCGCCGCCCGGATGGACTGGACGAACGGACAGGATTCAGTGTCGGTGCCGGTGTGGAATATAATTTCAGCAGACACTGGGCCATACAGTCGGGATTGATGATCACCAGCAAAGGAGCAACTGCCGAATACGAAGGCTACTCTCCACTATCTTCGTCTACCGATCCCATCTCCTACAAAGCTAAGATATCTCCGATCTACCTGGATATCCCCATCCTGGCAGCTTTTAAAATAGATATATCGAACCATGTTAAGTTCGCGATCAATATCGGTCCCTATTTATCCGTAGGTATGGGTGGAAAATACGAACTGACCAATACAGGCGGACATAAAAACGAATCACACAATCCTTTTAAATCCTACTCCTCCACAGCCGAAATGAAAGATAAGGACGCCTTGTTGAAACGCTTCGACATTGGAGTGCAGGGAGGCATCGGATTTGAAATATGGAAGCATTATCTGATCAATGCCTCTTTCCAGCACGGATTCATGGACCCGATCAAAGGAGGAACATTGTATGCCGGTGATACCGAAAAGCACTACCCGATCGGTGGAATCCTGACAGTGGGCTACAGATTCTAAATGAATACTTTATTTAAGCATTGAAAACACACAAAAGAGTGAAGAGAAAAGGGGTGTGCCAAAACTCGTATTCACCACAGATTACATGGAATTTACACAGATAAATATTATGGGTTATCAGTAGATTAAAAATCATTCTGTGTAAATTCTGTGTAATCTGTGGTGAGTTATGAAACACCCCCTTTTCATGGTCTATTATCTCAGAAACGATATCCTATTTCAAAAGCTACATCTATAAAGCCCTCCGAATGATTCCATGAAGTACATCCCACTCTTCCGGTTCCTCCTATCAGGAAACGACCGTATTCTACTCCGATTCCATAGGCGAATCCTCCTGTAAACCGTTTACCGAACAACGACCGGCTATTGGTAACAGATTCGGTTTTATTGCCCTCCATCGTATCGTAATAATGCTTGATATATTCTCTCTTTTCATCTCCACTAAGTCCCAGATCAATGTAAGGGCCGAAACTGAACACCAGGTTCATATCATTCCCTACCCTGTATTTCAGTGCAAACAACAGAGGAATCTCCAAATAGAATGGATTATAAGTGCCACTGACCTGCTCATAAGAAGCGGATGAAGAACCATCTCCGTTATTTTCGGCATAATAGCCATAGAAATCATACCCTTTCATTTTACGGGAAACCAGCAAAAGTGACGGCTGAAAAGCCCAATGTTTCGACATCCGGATATCGGCTCCCACCCCACCATAGATACTGAATCCGTCTTTCAGTTTCGATTCGGGCCCCTGCATGAATTTCCCTGCTCCAATTCCTGCCTTTACCGACCACGAGAAGCGTTGCATCACCTGTGTGCGCATCTGTATGCGCATCGGAAGATCTATATATCCGCTACGTTTTCCTTTTTTCACTTGTAACGAATCAAAATATACCGGTACCTCCTCCAGTATAAATACTCCGTCTTTATCGGTCGTCGCATTCTGATTCGTACGTTTCAGGGTAACGACGGCACCCTCTACCGGATAGTAATCTTCGTCCACAACCTTCTCTACTACCTTTTGCTTTTGTGCCATTACGTCGGTCAATGCCAGGCAGACCCATGCCAATGCTATATATTTTTTCATATCTTTCTATTTTTTACATTCAACATCCAGTTATCCGTTTCCGCTTCATCAGAAACGGTAAGTGACTCCCAAGGTAAGTACCAGATTGTGCTCTTTTGCTTCAAAGCCTTCATCATCCTGCCCCAGACACATGCTCTTTCCTGAAATACCGGCCAGCCACTTTTTGTATTCCACCCCTATGCCATAGGCTACACCAAAGCTGAAAGGATGCAGCAAAGAATGTTTCCCACCGGAATAGTCGTATTCATACTCACTGCTATAAATATCATACTCTTCATCGGGTTTGCCTGTCTCGCTAGCTTTCACTTTCCCTGCAAAACCATACGAAAAAACAGGTCCCATAGAAAATGCCAGATTCATTTTGCGGGCTATCGGACAACGAAGAATGAACAACATCGGTAAATCCAGTGATACCGGATTCCAAGTCTCCTGATATTTCACGCCATATCTTTCGGCATTGAACTCAGCTCCGTGATTACAGATTTGCAAGGTAGGCTGAAAAGCCCAACGCTTCGACATACGCACCTCGATACCCAGACCGAATTCATATCCCACTTTAAAGTCGGAACCATATATCGTATATTTACTCATACTAAGACCGGCATGTGCCACAAACGAGACCTTCTTACGTTTTCCGGTCAGCTGTACCGGTACATTCAAGTCAACTTCCCGGGTCTCCATCCCGATGGATGTAACGACTACTTTCTTTACCGAAAGAGGAACCTCCTGCAAGAGGAATTTGCCATCTACATCGGTGATTGTACTGATATTGGTTCCTTTGGCGGTGACCAATGCTCCCACAATAGGTTGCTGTCGTCTATCGAATACTACTCCTTTTACGTCGTGTGTCTGAACCTGAGCCATTACGGTGATTGCGCAAATGCAGGCAATCATTCCTATTATTATTCTTTTCATCTGTTTTCGTTCTTTAAATCCATTTTCTTATTCTACGGGAATCTTAACGGTCTGGTAACCACTGTAAGTAACCCCTACTCCATTTTCCGCATAAACACGGAAAGCATAAAGTATTCCCGGACGCAATCCGGTAATGACTTTACTAAGCTGTTGTCCGTGATTATCCTCAAGTGGAACCTCTATCTTCTGTTCATCCGTCACCGTTCCCGTTTCTGGAGAATAAATGCCATAGCTGTATCCGTAGTGCGTAATCTGATAATTATCTATATAGAAAGTGGCATACAGGTTTACCGACCTATCGGTATCTATATACATCGTGAAATAATCAATAATCGGTTCCGTACCCGGTTCGGTTGTAAACTCAACTACCGGTCCGTAGCCTGTCCCTTCCTCAGTAGTCACATAGGGACGTATATAATAATGTGTATTGGGAAGCAGATCGGTCACCTCTACTTCTAAAAACGAATAGTCATAATTCCGGGTTTCCCGTGCCAATGTCTTCTGATCATCAACCGTAGGGATTCTTTTAGTAGAACTGTAACAAGCGCCCTGTTCTATAATTCCGCCATTGCTTTTGAAACGGACCTCCGCAGATAAATAGAAACTGTATCCTGTAAAATGTGCATCGTGCACAACCAATCTTGGCAACCCTGAAAGGCGGAATGGCTTCACTTCACTGTAACGTTCGCCACGCGTATTTCCGCCCAATACATGGTCCAGCAATCCCGGACGTCCGTTATAGCCATAATTATAATCAACCATGGCGCAATAATAAGTTTCGCCCACGGGGAGCATATTCGATTCCAGGAAAGCATAAAAAGTCCCTTCTGTATCACGATGTACATAAGCTTCCGTAAGCACTTCTTTCATCTCTCGATCTTTAGCTATCAGGAATCTGGGATACTGGTAGAATCCGGTTTCTTCACTTGTCACTTTCCCTATCATGACCACGTCTGTCCGATACAGTTCTTCTGTATTCATCCCCAGAATATTGGACAGCAATTCCACGGAATCTTGTGAAAGCGTAGCCATATCACAAATCCGCTCCAACGTTAATGTTGCTTTAGAAGATTCCATAGCCCCCCAATAATCTCCTTTATTATCACAGGAGGTAGCCAGCAATGTCATCAGACAGAGCAAGCCTAGTAATTTTCTCTTGTTCATCTTTGTCTATTTATAGTGTTAATCGTCCGCAAAGTTACAATATTTATCATAAATATAACAAAATAAAACAATTTGATTCTCTACAAATCCGGAGTATCCTCCGGCCGGTATAAAGGAAACACAACAAATAACATCCCCCCCGGCCGGAAACCGTCCGATGTTGCCAACCGGCATATACTTTGCTTCAGGCAAGAAAAGCCCCCCGGAATAATAAATATTCAATATTATCTCCCTATATTTACAGACAGAGGTACCCCCCTGAAGTACCCCCATTGCAAACACCCATAACGATATGATGCAGAACCCCGATTATTTTGAACGTACCCGCAGCCGGTTACATCCCAAGAAATACCGATTTTATTTCTTTGATTACCTTTACTATTGCGGTGACCGGTGGTCGAAAAGAAATTCTCGCGTATGGGGAAGCGGAGTGATATTTAATTATTGGACATTTTGTATATGGGGTCCTGTTGCCTTTTGGGCAAGATTAAATGGGATTCATCTTTTTAGCGAGAGCATAGATGTGACAATTGTTTTTGCCGGCATGTTACTCCCTTCTCGTTATGCCTCGCATAACTTTGCTCCTATCACTTCAAGCAATAGGATGATAAACCATCCGAACACCACCGCCGGAGTGCCTGGAGAAGCATCATTCCTCCCCGGCTGGTGGTGTTCGGATGGTTTATCATCCTATTGCTTGAAGTGATAGGAGCAAAGTTATGCGAGGCATAACGAGAAGGTAAACAGGATATATCCGGAATCTGAATATGACCGATCATCGATGTATATAGCCACACATTCAGCCTTTATCGTAATACTTCAGGTTGCTTGCAAGCCTGTCAATCGCTTTGGCCATCCTGGCTACTTTTGCCCGATCGGTCTTTGCAGAATAGATCCATTTCACATAATTGTGCCGCTCGTTTTCAGCCAGTGAATTGAAAAATTCCAATGCTCGAGGTTCGTCTTGCAAACACAATTGCAGTTCTTCGGGAATCTCCGACGGCTCTTCATCAAGGTACAAAACAACATGTACATAATCACCCGCCTGCTTTTTGATCTTCTTACGGATTTCAGCTTTTACAGAAAGTCCTAATTCTCCATTCCCCATTGGCATCAAATGGTGCTTTTTGATTTCGACACCATCAATACTTCCTTTTACTTTCACCCAGCCGAAAGGTGCCTTTTTATCTTGCGGCACTTCGGGAATGGGTGCATAAGTCCATCCTCCATTGCCGGGAGTTCTCTCAAGCAAGTAATCTTTATCCACTAAGGGTACTTCCATTTGTCAATGACTGTTTATTTCTATTCTATCTTTTCTATTTCCCCATACTTTCCGCCCCGCATCACTTCTCTTCACCCGGCAGAACGAAAGACCAATGGGTATGGTATGGGTTGATAAAAGCCTTCTGATCTTCATGCCAACGCTCCATTGCTCACTGATCCATATGGCTTCCAAATTTAATAAATATCCGGAGACGAACCCCAATTACCACCAATTTTCACTCTTATTCTGTGATTATTTCCTTTTCTTTGCGACTAACCAAATAAAAGTAATCCTAAAAGAAGATCAATGAACCCGAATCCGGCGCATATCAACGAGCCTGTACAAAAAGAGTTCCTCTCGGTAATCAAGGAATACGAGCGGGTTATCTACAAAGTATGCTATCTGTATACCACCCGGAACGCTACGCTCGGCGATCTTTACCAGGAAGTGATTCTCAATCTGTGGAAAGCTTATCCCAAATTCCGGAAAGAATGCAAAATATCGACCTGGATTTACCGGATAGCCCTCAACACTTGCATCAGCTTCATCCGCAAGGAAAAGAATGTGCCGGAAATCGTCGCACTGACCCGCGAAGCCGACTGGATGACAGAAGAGAAAGACGAACTGACGGAAATGCTGCGGCAACTGTACCGGATGATCAATCAATTGGGACAACTGGACAAATCGATCGTACTGCTTTACCTGGAAGAAAAAAGCTACGAGGAAATAGCCGAAATCACCGGACTGACTGTGACCAATGTAGCCACTAAGCTGAGCCGGATCAAGGACAAACTTAAAAAGATGAAAAAGGAGGAATAAGATATGGAACTGGATGACTTGAAGAAATCGTGGAATGCTCTGGATGAACACCTGAAAAACAAGGAGTTCATTGAAGAAAAAGAGATAGCACAACTGCTGGGACGTGCCCGTAACAAGATGAACAGCATCGACCGGTTCAACAGGAAACTGCGTTTTGCCTCGATCGGCATACTGACATTAGCGGTGCTCTTCTGGATATGCGCCGACACACTTACAGACCTTTTTTATTGGATAGCCCTCTCACTGTGCATCCCGGCTCTTTGCTGGGATTTGTACTCCGCCCATTACCTGAGCCGGACCCGGATCGATGAGATGCCTCTGGTCACAGTCATCTCCCGCATCAATCGGTACCATAGATGGATGGTTCGCGAATGGATCATAGGTATCCTCTATCTGCTTGCGATGGCTACTTTTTTCTTTTTCCACAGGCAAGTCTGGCAATATGGTGCTGCGGGAATCATCGTCAGCCTGATCGTCTGGGCCATCGGGCTCGGAATCTGCCTATGGGTATATCGCCGGAACATAAGACATATAAAAGAAATAAAGAAGAACCTCAACGAGTTAAAAGAATTAAATCATACAGCTTAACTTAAACCGTACTTTACAAATTCTCTCTAACTTTGAAGAGGCGTTCGGAAGTCCCCCCCAAAAAACTTACCTGCGCCTCTTTTTATGTATTCAACTCCATAGTTAAGAAAATATGCTGCAACGAGTTTTAGGCTTTCTGATAGTAATCCTTGTACTGCCGGACATTTATATTTACCGGACATTTATCAAACAACTGACTCTAAGTCTTTTCTGGCGGATTCTGTACTTCTTCCCCACTCTTTTCCTGATGGCAGGAGTCGTGTCACTGGCTTTCTTTGCCAACTATGAATACGCCGAGCAACATACGTTATGGATAGGGCGTTTTGCCATTGTCTTTTTCCTATTTGCTTCACCGAAACTGATTTTCACGATCTGTTCCATCATCGGACGCCCGTTTAACCGATGGTTGCACTGGTCCCGGAAGCCCTTTGTGGCAACCGGACTAGTACTTGCCACACTCAATGCGGCGCTGATTCTTTACGGATCGATGGTCGGCAAAGACCGTTTCGAAGTAAAGGAGGTCACTTTCCGGTCTTCCCGTCTACCCGAAGCCTTCAACGGATACCGCATTGTCCAGTTGTCCGATATCCACATCGGGAGTTGGCAGGGAAACGCCAAGAGCCTGCAACGGATGGTGGACCTGGTGAATGCACAAAAACCGGACTTAATCGTATTCACGGGTGACCTGGTGAACAACCGGGCTGCGGAATTGGACGGATTTGAAGAGATACTGTCTCAACTGCATGCCACAGACGGCGTCTACTCCATATTAGGGAACCATGACTACGGACCTTACTATCGCTGGAAAAGCAAGCGTGACCAGGTAAACAACCTGAACGACCTGAAGAAAAGACAGGCCGACATGGGCTGGATACTGCTGAACAACGAGCACACCCTGCTACACCGGGGAAATGACAGCATTGCCCTGATCGGGGTAGAAAACGAAGGAGAACCTCCTTTCTCCCAGCACGGCGACCTGACCAAAGCACAGGCAGGAACAAACGGGCTGTTCAAGCTGTTACTAAGTCATAACCCTACCCACTGGAGGCGTGAAGTGTTACCTCAATCGGACATCGATCTGATGTTGGCGGGACATACTCATGCCATGCAACTGGCCATCGGACATCACTCGCCTGCCTCCTGGATTTATCCGGAATGGGGAGGTATGTACATGGAGGACAACCGGGGGCTGTACGTAAACGTCGGCATGGGATTCGTAGGTCTGCCTTTCCGCTTCGGAGCATGGCCGGAGATTACCGTGATAACACTGGATAAATGAAAAAATACTGGCAAATACTGAAGAAGTACAAAATAAGCCTGCTGGCATGCCCGTTGCTGGTACTCGTGTCGGTGATGTGCGAAACCGTTCAGCCGATGTACATGGCGGATATTATAGACAACGGAGTGATGCAAAGAGATCTCTCCGTCATCACTGCCGTGGGCGGAAAGATGATACTGATCTCCATTGTCGGACTGATTTTCAGCATTGCCAATGTCTACGTATCTTCCCATGCATCCATTGGTTTCGGAACCGATCTGCGCACCGGCCTTTTCGGCAAGATACAGCAACTCTCTTTCTTCGACATCGACCGGTTCAGTACGGCTTCGCTTATTACCCGCCTGACCAGTGACATCAGCCGCATCCAGCAAGTCATCATGATGTCGATGCGCCTGATGCTGCGCTCTCCGCTGATGCTTGTCATGGCGGTGTTTTTCGTTGTACGCATCAATCTCGAACTGGCGGGTGTCCTGCTGGCTGCCATCCCTATATTGGGTTTCAGCGTATTCTTTATTCTCCGGAAAGGTTTCCCCTTCTTCCTGAAGGTTCAGCAGAAGGTGGATCAACTGAATGAGGTGGTACGCGAAAACCTGATTAACATCCGGGTGGTAAAGTCATTTGTACGAGAGGACTTCGAAGCACATAAGTTCAAAGACAAGAGCGAGAGCCTGCGTGATACGGTGATTCATGCTTCCAACATCATTGTCTCCATCTTTCCGGTAATGCAACTGGTGATGAACCTGTCTATCATCGCTATCCTCTGGATGGGAGGCCACAAGGTGATGACCGGAGAGCTGAAGGTAGGCGAACTGATATCGTTTGTCAACTACCTGGGACAGGTGTTGATGTCATTAATGATGCTTTCCATGATCATCATGTCTTATGCCCGTGCTTCTGCCTCGTCGAAACGTATTTTAGAGGTACTGGACACACAACCTTCGCTGACCGACACACCCGAAGGCATGCGGAGCACCCGAGAGATTGAAAAAGGAGAGATCGCCTTCGAGAAGGTCAGCTTCCGTTATGGCGGCGGAGAGACGGACGTATTACGAAACATCAGTTTCCACATCCGCCCGGGCGAGACAGTGGCCATAGCAGGTGCTACCGGATCGGCAAAAAGTTCACTCGTGCAACTGATCCCCCGCCTCTATGATGTCAGCGCCGGAGAAATACGCATTGACGGCATCCCTGTACAAGACTATAACCTGCGCGAACTCCATGCCCGCATCGGAATGGTGCTGCAAAAGAACGAACTCTTTACAGGAACCATCGCCGAAAACCTTCGCTGGGGAAAACCGGATGCCACGCAAGAAGAACTCGAAGTGGCAGCCCGTGCCGCCGAAGCCCATGAGTTCATCTGCTCGTTGCCTGCCGGATACGACACACTGCTGGGACGGGGTGGAATCAACCTTTCCGGCGGACAGAAGCAACGCATCTGCATCGCCAGGGCCTTGCTGCGTAAACCCAAGATATTGATACTGGACGACAGTACCAGTGCCGTAGACTCTGAAACGGAACTCCGTATCCGGAACAACCTGAATGCCTGGCTGCGGGATACCACGGTGCTTATCATCACCCAACGCATATACACCATGCAATCAGCCAACCGAGTCATTCTGCTGGACGACGGGGAGATAGAATCCATCGGCACCCCGGAAGAGTTGTTGGAACGGTCGGAAATGTATCGGGAAATATATTACTCACAGCAAATCGTTATCTGACCATGGCACACGGAGATCATCTGAAATACAGCGGAAAGCCTAAGGCGGGAAAGAAAACATTTCTACGCCTGATATCGTACGTGGCCTGTGACCGGCGGTTACTGATTGTGATCGGTGTGCTGATCGTGATCAGCATTGCGGCCAACCTCACCGGATCGTACATGCTTCGCCCGATTATCAACGAGTACATCCTGCCGGGCGACTTTCAGGGACTGGTGCGCATCCTGCTGTTCCTGGCAGCTATCTACCTGACAGGAGTAGCGGCTACTTACATCGAATATATCCTGCTGAACAAGATAGGACAACGCACCGTGACCCGGATGCGTGAGGAACTGTTCGGCAAGATGGAGCGTCTACCTGTCAGATACTTCGACACCCATCAGCACGGTGATGTCATGAGCCGGTACACCAACGATATTGACCGCATCAGTGACGCATTGACCGACAGCCTGTCCGATATGCTGTCCAGTGCACTGACGGTTATCGGTATTTTCTGCCTGATGATCTTTATCAGCCCGATACTGACAGCGGTAACGCTGATTACCGTCCCTCTGATGTTCCTCAGTGCCAAAGGCATTGTGAAACGGAGCCGGAAATACTTCAAAGCGCAGCAGGAAGCACTGGGAATGATGAACGGCTATACGGAAGAAATGATCAGCGGGCAGAAAGTGGTGAAAGTATTCGGACACGAACAGAAGGTGGAAACAGACTTCGGGATACTGAACCAAAGCCTGAAGGACAAATCGTTGAAAGCACAATTCTACTCGGGGCTAATGATGCCTGTCATGCAAAACCTCAATACGCTGAACTATGTGATCATCACCATTGTGGGGGCTTTACTGGCCATCTTCCGCGGATTCGACGTAGGCGGACTGGCAGCTTTCCTGCAATATTCACGGCAGTTCGGCCGCCCGATCAATGAACTGGCAAGCCTTTACAACAGCATACAGGCTGCCATAGCCGGAGCCGAACGTATCTTCGAAATCATAGATGAAGCGCCCGAGAAAGCGGATGTTCCGGAAGCCGTCACACTGAAAAATATAAAAGGAGACGTAGCCCTGAAGAATGTGTATTTCGGCTACCGTCCGGAGAAAACCATCTTGAAAGGAGTGTCCCTGCATGCACCGGCAGGAAAGAAAATAGCCCTGGTAGGCGCCACCGGAGCCGGAAAGACAACGATATTAAACCTGCTTCCCCGCTTTTTCGATATTCAGTCGGGAGAGATCACCATCGACAATCACCCGATCGACCGGATCGAGCGCAACAGCCTTCGCCGTTCAATGGCTATCGTGTTACAGGACACCCATCTCTTCACAGGTACGGTACGGGAGAACATCCGCTTCGGACGCCTCAGTGCGACGGATGACGAGGTAGTGGCAGCCGCCCGCCTGACCGCTGCCCATTCGTTCATCAAACGCTTGCCGCAAGGGTACGATACTTTGCTCGAAAACGACGGAGCCAACCTGAGCCAAGGGCAACGGCAGCTATTGAACATTGCCCGTGCCGCAGTGGCCGATCCGGCCATCCTGTTGCTGGACGAAGCAACGAGCAACATAGATACACGCAGTGAAATCTTGATCCAGCGGGGATTGGACCAGTTGATGCAGGGACGCACCAGCCTGATCATCGCCCACCGCCTGTCTACGATCCGCAATGCAGATACCATCCTGGTACTGGAGCACGGAGAAATCATCGAGCAAGGCAGTCATCAGGAATTACTTGCATTGAAGGGAAAATATTATTCGCTGAATGAAGAGCAATTCAAATAAACGGACTACCACAGAAACCGCGCCGGGGATGGAGCAACCGTAATCCCGATTCGGAAGAGGTATCAGATAGAAAGTGATTGATGCAAACAGCGATACATTAAGAAAGCAAATACCCGGTTTCACAAACAGCACCTTTCGATAAAAGCAGTAAACCGGAGAGGGAAAGTCCCCAAAAGTGGGGTTACGGAGGTGAAGAACCGGGATTGGACAGGTGAAGAACCGGGATTTTTCACAAAAGAAGCAAGCATTTCAGGAAAAAGAAGTAAGCATTTGGTCCGAAAGAAGTAAGCATTTCCTCAATATGCTTACTTCTTTTTCAAATATCTCCTATTGTTTTTGTCCATCAGGTCTATTGTCCTGTTTTTCTCCCCTGATTCTTGCGTTTTCCGTTCCGGTTGTGAAGTGTCCGAAGCACTTAAAGGAACAACAGAAAGACACAGCTTTCCTTCAAGGAAATACTTCAGCGAAGCAATCGTACCTATCTTGTGACATTCTATCAGAAAGCGAGCGGAATCACCGTCCATAAGACAAACCCATAACTCCCTACAGGACGTTTTTTCCATTCGGACCGCACTCCGCCCCGAAAAAACGCAGCCTGACGATTTCCAATTATCAATTTGTCAAAGTGATAGCACTCTTCCCATTCGCCGCACGATGGAGTTGCACTTGCACGGCGATGCGCTCACTCATCTCCTGTACATGGGAAATGACTCCGATCTTCCGTCCCTGCATCTGCAATTGCTCGAGAGCTTCCATCACCGTGCGCAAACTGTCGGCATCGAGCGAACCGAAACCTTCGTCGATGAAAAGTGACTCCACTTTCAGGTTATTGCTTGAAAGAGACGACAGGCCGAGAGCCAACGCCAGGGAGATCAGAAAAGATTCTCCGCCGGAAAGAGAATAGACGGTACGCACCTCGTCACACATATCGCAGTCGATCACTTGCAGGGCGAGCGTTCCCGGCACCTGCTGCAACCGGTAACGTTTCGATAGATAAGACAGGTGCTTGTTGGCATGCATCAGCAACAGATTCAACGTATAGCTTTGGGCAATCACCTTGAACTTTGTCCCGTCCGCACTGCCAATCAGTTTATTGAGTTTTCCCCATCGGTTGGCTGTCTCCTGTTTTTCGGTCAGTTCCTGCTCCAGTTGCTTCAGCTTCTTTCGGTTTTGCTCCTGTTGCAAAAGACGTGCTTCGACGGTCGACAGACGCCGTTCGGTCTCCTGATTGGTGGCTTGCTGGCGGGCGATCGTCTCCGGCAAATGTTCCAGATCGGCTATCTGTTCTTTCCGGAGCATCAATTCGTCGATGGAGCTGTTCAGTTGCCTGATCTCTCCCTGCATACCGGAAATACGCGACTGGACTTCTTCTCCCTCCTTGCGCACCTGTTCCACGGAATCGTTTAATTGTTTCTCTTTTTTCCGAATAGCGGCTTCCGCATCCTCAACAGATTTGCCTTTCAACAAAGGAGCCCGTTCCTGACGGAGAGTTATCAACTGTTCACTGACCACTCGGAACTGCTCCCGAGCAGTCGTTTCCGCCGTTTTCAGTAGTTCAAATTGCTCTTTAGCAGCCAGAACTTGCTGCATCAACAGATGGCAACGGGCCACCCCTTCGCGCAAAGCCTCACAAGCCGAGCGAACCGTCCTGATCTGCCCCTCATGCTGTTGCCATTCCTTGTAGAGCTGATGGTATTGGTGCATTTTCTCCGCGAGCAGATTTAGCTTCCCTTGCACGGTATGCAATTGTTTCTCAAAATAGTCCGGATTTTGCTCCTCTTCAGACGAAGGACGTTTCTGCTCAGCCTCTTGGAGGAACGCCTGCAACTGTACGGTTATTTCTCCGGACAATTCCGACAGATGAAGCAAATCCTGTTTCAAGGCAATATTCCGGTTATTTAGTTGCTGATACTCAGCAGATGCGGTTTGATATTCCTGTTCGATGTTCTGATACAGGCTATGGACTACCTGTTCCTCATTCCTATAAGGATGGTCAGTGCCCCCACATACCGGACACGGTTCATTCTCACGCAAATTCTGCCGCAAGGTCCGAACGTCTTTCCCCATCGCGATACGGGCATTCTCAAAAAGGCGTTGCAGCACTTTCAGTTCAGCCTCCTTCTCTGACAACCGGGTGGTCAGAAGGGTTATCTCTTTCCGCATCTGTTCTTGTTTGTGCCCCATCTCTTCCTGTTGTGCTTTCAGACGTTCGGCCTCTGTCCCCGCTTTTCTCCATTCCAACATCTGCTGGCGGGCATTCTGCAAACGGGTTTGTTCCTGCATCCATCGGGCTTGCTCGTCAGTCACCGCTTCAATCCCAAAAGCATTCAGACGGTTCACACGCGCTTCGTTCTTTTCCTGAAGAATGGCAAGTTGGTCTTCCTGCTCTTTCAGCCTGTTCCGGACAGATTCAAGAAATAGCCCGGTCTCTTCCGTAACCGGTAGCTCGATCTCTCCCGTCAGATTCTTCAACGAATGGCAGGAAGTATGCAGGGCTCCCTGCACAGATTGCAATTTATTGGCTTGTGCATTCACTGCCTTTTCAGCACCTTGCAGTATCTCCTCTACCTGCTTAGATTGGCTGACCAGTGATTGGATCTGAACATCCAGTTCACGTGCCCGGCTAAGATCGGGTTGCACAGCTTCACACTGTCCCCTGAAGCGAATGAGAGAGTCGGACTGGCGTGTATATTCTTCCCGGAGCTTCTTACTTTTTTCTTCATCCAGCCGCATATCCTGCACTTTCTTATCACGCTGCTCCTGCTGCAACTTCAGAGTATGCAGCACCGATAGCTGTGCATTCAGGTCTATCAATGCTTTGCTTCCCTGTTCACGAAGGTTGGTCAGACTCTCTTTTTCGGTCCGTAGAAGAGTGATTTCCTCTTCGGAAAGCAGTTCGATCAGAGTGGCATTGCTCTTCAGCTGATTCAGTTCTGCATCGGCTGTTTTGCTACGCAGATAGATTTCACTGGAAATACGGGAGTATATCTCCGTTCCGGTCAGCTTCTCGAGCAACTCGGCTTTGGCAGACTCACGGGATTTCAAGAAAGTAGCGAAGTCATTCTGGGCAAGCAGCACCGTACGGGTAAACTGTTCGTAAGTCAAACCGACCAAAGTCACCAATTGTGCCAACAACTCTTTCCTCGTTCCCTGTAGTTCCTGATTGGCAGTCAGATCGGTCACTTGTATCGTCTGCGACCGCAAAGCACCGTTAGCCCGGCTTCCTGTCCGGCGTACCGACCAACGAGAACGATAACAGTGTCCGGACGCTCCTAAAAAATCAACTTCGGCAAATCCCTCTCCCGTCCCTCTGCGAAGGATATTCTTCACATCGGCCTGATTCACCCGACTCTCACCGATATCTGACATATAAAGACTCTCGACCGAAGCGGAGAAGCGGGGTGTCTTATCATACAGCGCCAGACAGAGCGCATCCAGTATCGTAGATTTTCCGGCTCCTGTAGGTCCGGATATCGCAAAAATTCCGGCAGAGCGTAAAGGCTCGGCTTGGAAATCAATTTCAAAAGTTCCTTCAATGGAAGCCAGATTTTTTAATCGTATGGTTAGTATCTTCATGGTTATTCGGTTTGCTTTCACCACAGATTATACGGATTAACACAGATCAATAGATGATCTCGTTGATAGTAAAGATTAAAAGATCTGTGTGAATCCTAATGGTGATCTGTGTAATCTCCGGTAATCTGTGGTGAATTCCTATTTGATTCATTCTAAATTGATGGTCCGGCAAGCCTCCTGGAACAAATTTACCAGTTCTTCCGGCATCTCCGTCTGGTAACTGTTCTCAAAGGTTGCTTTCACAATCTGTAAGGGATTCATCTCCTGCAATCCGGCGGTCAGGACTTCTTCTTCCACGCTCCCCTCTGCCGCCTGCCGATAAAAAGAAACGATACGGGCCAGCCGGACCGGCTTGCCTTCCAGTATTTCTTCCACTTGCTGCCGCAACATCGGCTCCGGTTCGCTTAGTTTCACCTTGACTTCCAGATAGGGCATCGGTTCATCTTCCGGTAGTTCCAGCCCGCGCAATTCATCCAGCACCTCGTCCGGAGCCGCAGCTTCTGTGGCAGGGATACTTAGCAAACGCACCAACGGAGTATATTCAAGTTTCTCTATCTCAACCGCCCAACCTTCATCCAGGGTCACTTTTACCACTCCGTGGTGATAATGCTTCTCGGCAAATGACATAGGTAAGGGACTGCCGGCATAACGGATATTCTCCCTGCCCGATACGCGCTGAGCCTTGTGGATATGCCCTAAAGCCGTATAAACAATCTGTTCGGGAAAAGACTCGGGCGATACACTCTCCAGACCACCGATGATGATGCGCTCACTATGATCTTTCTCGGCAATCTCCGAACCGGTTGCCAGCAGGTGTCCGACAGCCACCAATGCCTGTCCGTCAGTCCGCTTCTTCAACGCATATTTCAACAAACGGGCATACAGTTCCTTCACCCCTTCCGCATACGGATTGCCTTCAGTCTCTACCACCGGATAGTCTCCCTGTCGCAAGAAAGGTACCGCCAGGCATAGGGCTTCTACCTCCCCCGCCGCATTCTTCAATTCTACCAGTAAATGCTCATAATCTATTTTGCCATTCTGTTTACGGACAATTCCTTTAATCTCCGTACGCATCTCCTGCAACAAAGGCAGAGGAGATTCCAGCCGGGCGGCCGAATCGTGATTGCCGGCCACAACAACCAACTGCAATCGCGGATTCTCAGTCGTCACCCTGTGAATGAAACGATAGAACATCCGCTGGGAAGCAGCAGACGGATTGGAAACATCAAAGACATCTCCGGCAACAATCAGTACATCAATCTTGTTCTTAGTGAGGACACCGGCCAGCCAGTCCAGAAAATGTTCGTGTTCCTGCGTGCGGTCATACCCGAAAAAGGTTTGTCCCAAATGCCAATCGGCTGTATGTAGTATACGTATCATGCTATTGAAATTTGAAACAAAGTTAGCAATTATTCAGGACAGCAATATTATTTTGTTTATTTTTGCACAAGCTAAAACCAAAATCATTATGAAGATACTATACTATATTTATCAAATCTGCATTGCATTGCCCATTTTGTTAGTATTGACTATCCTCACGGCGGTTGTCACAATCGTTGGTTCATTGCTGGGAGGAGCCCACATCTGGGGGTATTATCCGGGGAAAATATGGTCACAACTGATCTGCCTTTTTCTGTTGATCCCGGTCAAAGTGCATGGGCGCGAAAAGCTACATGAAAGAACTTCTTACATCTTTGTCCCCAATCATCAGGGCTCATTCGATATCTTTCTGATTTATGGTTTTCTGGGACGTAACTTTAAATGGATGATGAAAAAAAGCCTTCGCAAAATTCCTTTCGTCGGAAAAGCATGCGAAAGCGCAGGACATATCTTTGTAGATCGCTCGGGACCGAAAAAGGTACTTGAAACCATTCGTCAGGCTAAAGACTCCCTGAAGGACGGAGTATCATTAGTGGTCTTCCCGGAAGGAGCCCGTTCTTTCACCGGACACATGGGATATTTTAAAAAAGGAGCTTTTCAATTGGCAGATGACTTACAGCTTGCCGTAGTTCCCGTAACCATAGACGGCTCTTTCGAAATCCTGCCACGCACCGGCAAATGGATTCACCGTCATCGCATGATTCTGACCATTCATGATCCCATCCCTCCCAAAGGACAAGGAGCAGATAATATGAAAGCTACTATGGCCGAGGCTTACACAGCTGTAGAAAGTGCACTTCCCGATAAATTCAAAGGAATGGTGAAGAACGAAGATCAGGATCGATAGACGTTCTTAAATAGAAAAAACACTGGTAAAAAATGAACGATGAACAAGCTGCATTGACTATCGCACAGCTCGTTCATCGTTCATCTTTTAAGAGCACCATTGCTCAAAGCATTCACTATTTAAAAGGTATTCAACGCTTACCAACCCTCTTCTTCAACACGAATACCGGGAGGAAGAAAAAGATTCCGATGATAGACATCACCAATCCTCCGATAGTTCCTGCCGCTAATGGGAACCAGAATGCCTCCTTATCCGTACCGACCATAAAGGGAATAAAACCCAGGATGGTGGAAACCACCGTCAGGAAGATAGGAAGGATCTTTGCATTCCAGGCTTTGGTATAAGCTCTCAAAGCCGACATTCGTGGATGACGCCTCCGGATGGCATTGTATTCGTTGAGGATATAGATACTGGCGTTCACCGTAATACCACATAGCAAAACGAACGAAGCAAAGCCACCTTGGTCAAAGTTCAGCTTAAACCAATAGAACGTCAGGAATACCCCGATATACGACACGGGAATGATAAATATGATGGCCAAAGGCTGCTTCAAAGAGTTGAACAGAATACTGGTAGTAAAGAAGATAATGGCAATCACTACCAGCAAAAGCAAGTATTGCTTGTTATCCTTTTTTCCCCAACCCCAGCTCTCTCTCTCCGACTGAGCCGTATACCCCATCGGCAACTCTTTATTGAATTCTTCCAGATCCCGCTTCAGGATTTTGTTTCCCTGCTCGCCCGAACCGATATATTCGTATTGCAGGCATAACCTGTACTGCTGGTTCTCCTTGGCAACCTGTTGGGGCATCTGCCCTTTTTCCATAGTGGCCAGTTCAGACAGCTTATACTGTTTATCGTCTGTTCCATACGGAAAATATTGCATGGCCCAGATATCATATTCCTGAGACTGCTTGGAAGAAAGCTTTATCTTTTCCGAACCATTTTCCGCCACTACCGAGCCGATCTCCATATTCTTACCATATATCGGCCGGATGGTGGAGAACAGAATATTGGCATTGATATTCTCCTGCGCCATACGTTCACGGTTCAGATTAAAATAGAACTCCTGATAATCGTCTTTCCAATAAGAGAAATACGAATTGATGATGACTTCCTTGATCCGTCGGTGGGTCAGTAACTTGGCTTTCAACTTTTCAGCCCACTCGTACAGTTCATCATAATTGTATCCGTACATCTTCACCTGAAACGAACCGGCTCCCTCACGAACATCATTACTGAACCCCTGATCCTGCAAGCCGTATACACCCCAGCTACCTCCACCCAGTTGCAGGGCCTTACTGATAATGTTGGCTTTCAGTGTATAGGGGAAACCGCTATTCTGATGCTCTTTGGTAAAATAGATATTGATATTACCCCGACGGGCATTGTATACCGAGGTTTGGAACTGCTTAATTTCTTTAAACTGGCTCAGATAGATTTCCATCTTCTTGATCAGTTCGTTCATCTGCTCCAACGTACTGCCGTTCGGAAGATTGGCATATACATACAACACGACTTCTTCGTTCCGGGTAAAATAGCTGCCGTTGTATACCTTCTGGATAAACAGGCGCAAACTACCTCCCAATGCTTTGTCGACTATCGGCTTGATCTTCTCTTTGTAAGTGGACGATCCCAAGGTTTTGTTGTACCACTCCGTGGCACGTCCTTCACCCTCCACTTTATCCGGAAGCATAAACACCGGAAGTCCGAACAATAGTATCAACAAGATGCAGACAGCCACACGCCAACGACACAATTTACGTATCATCCAGCCATAGAAGCGGGTAAAGTAAACCGTTATTCTTCGCGGAAGAGAGGCCCGGAGAAGGAAGAAGCGGGATTGGGTCCGACGACGTTTCCTCTTTTTCAACCCGATCTTTTCGATCAGGGCAGGTACGAAGAACAGAGCGACAAACAAGGATACGGCGAGGTTGATAATCACCACGGCTGCAAAGTCCTGCAAGTTCAACCGTATCTTCTCGTCAAGGAAGAAGATGATCACCAAAGCTCCCATTGTAGTCAGAGTAGCGGCCAGGATAGACATAAAGGCTTTCAGGTTACGCCGGTGCAGTATATGGTCGGTCATCACAATCGTATTGTCTATCACCAGATTGAGCGAAACCGTAATACCGGCCAGCGAATAGAGCTGCATCTCCAACCCAAAAAGATAATAGAAAATGACTGCTACCGCAATATTGATGCTCAGGCTGACTACAATCAAGAATAGGTAACGCGGATTCAGAGTGATAATCAGCACAAAGAACAGCAAGATCAGAACCGTAAGGCCGGTACGCAGATAAATCTTGTTCAATTCTTCGTGAATAAATTCCGTCGCATCATAACTGGTGTGAATTTCATATCCGGCAGGCAACACCTTTTGTATGGCCTCCATCTCTTCTTTCACTTGTTTGCTCAATTGCAATTGATTGGCAGTTTCTTCTGCTGTTATCGACAGATAAATGGAGTTAAGTCCGTTGATGCGATAATAGCTTTGGGGGGCCTCTTCCATGTGGGACACAGTTACAAGCTCGTCCAGACTGATCAATTTACCTTCGGCACTCTTCACCCGGATACGGGATGCATCAAAACCCTCATCTTTTGTTTCAGGCATCAGCGCCAACCGGATCCACTCTTTACCTCCTGTAGATGATTCGACATTATAGGTACCGAGGAACTCTTTCAGATAATAGCGGCTGACAGCCTGCTGGATATCACTCAAAGTAATTCCCAATCGTCTCAGTTGTTCGCTATCATACTCCAAGACCCACTCCATGGGAGTAGCTCCGCTCAGGTCTATCTTATAGATGCCCTGAATCTGTGCCAGTCTTGTTTTGATATGCTCATCGGCATATTGCTGAATCAAGATAGGAGTAGAAGGAGCGTTGAGTGTAAACGACATAAAAGGGCGGGAAGCATTCTCGTCCGGGCGCTTCATCCTGATATAAGGATAGCTCACTCCATCGGGAAGCTGCGGCCAGGTCTGCCGGATAATGGTAGAAGCCTCAAAACGTACCGCATCTATATCCGCATACTTATCCAATTCAATGGTGATGCTTCCCGAACCATTATCGGAGGTAGAATAGATATTCTTTATGCCCTTGATACGTGCCAACATAGCCTCCAGTTTACTGGTAGCCTCTATTTCCACCACCCTCGACGAAGTACCGGGCATACTGAACTGCACCGTAAAACCGGGCAGGGTTCTCGAAGGGTTCAGCTTTACGGGAAGCAGGGGGATTAAGGCCAGACCGATCAACGCCACGCATATAAAGGCGACAATCAGCGTAAAAGAAGAGGCTTTCGTCTGCGTTTTTATTTTAGAAGGATTATCCATCGTTTCAATGTTAGTTAGCACTATCGCACCAATTGTCCTCCCGCATAGTCAAACTTGTCAGTCAGCGAGATTCCGGTAGCAAAGTCATGTAACGTCAGTTTACGTATCTTATAATAGTTCAGCCAATAGTTTTGCAAGGCTGAAATGTAATTCTGTTGTGCCTCTTGCTGACGGTTCAGAGACAGGGTCAGGCTGTTGATATCTGCTTTCCCGATGATAAACCGCTGACGAGTCTCGTTATAGGCCAGGATAGAGAGGTCTAGTGCTTCTTCGGCACTGGTGATCATATTCTGTTGAATATTGAAATCGTTCACAGTCATGATCACTTCTTCGTCCAGGCTGATTTCATCCTGGCGGGCAGAAGTTTTCACCACATTCAGGTTATTGCGGGCCATGTTATATTTACCTTTCCTTACCCCCCAGTCAACCAACGGAATACTGACACTGACCGATACCAAGTCCTGCTGCATGGGTTTGTGGTACACATCTCCAAAATTATCAGCCACCTGGTTGAAACCGATACTGGCATTCACGCTCGCATTGAAACGCGACTCTTTTTTCGTCTTGTCCACATTGCGTTCGGCTTCCAGTACGTTCTGCTTTAACCCCAGTAACTGAGGATTGTTTTCATGTGCCATCTGCAATGCCTTGTCCACCGGTATCACCAATTCCTGAGGCCGGACAGGCAAGTCGATATCGATAACCGTATTCTTATCCAGGTTCAGGAACGAAACCAGTGAAAACATGGCGCGTTTCAGGGCACTAGCCTTGTTCTGCAACGTATTGCGTGCATTCACCACATCCAACTTCAGTGTCAATAAGTCGGCTTTCGAGATGGCTGCTATCTTCTGGCGTTGCACTCCGATGCTATAAAGCGTATCCGAAGAAACCATATTCTCCTTGGCCAGGTTATACTCGGCCTGCGCCATAGCCAGGTTAAAGAAATACGTAGTGGCCTGCACGGATACGGCTTCCACATTATACACAAACTCTTTCTTTACTTTTTCATATTTCAAGGGTTCAATCTTTCTCTCCCACTTGAACGAATTATATCCGACCAGGCTCTGTGAATATCCCAACCGGATAGGTACACTGGTAAACTGCGTTGTCTTGTTCCCACCAAAACTACGCATATATCCCAATTGCGATTGCAGGTAGAAAGTACCGCCGGTCAAATCGAAGTTCTGCTGGATAGCCAGATTACCCGATGCATAGAACGACTGTTGGCTACGATAAACATCCAAGTCCTTTTCCGAATCGTATCGCTTGGTGATATCCCGGTTATACTCGGCAGGAGTCATATTCAAAGTAAGGCTCGGCAGGCGGTTGGCCTTGTAAGTCCGATACTCCCAGTAACCGGAAAGATACATATTCTGCGTACGGAATGCCTCCAGTGAACTGTCATTGGCCAATTGTATCGTCTTCTGCAAATCGAGTTTTATATGATCCTGAGCCTTCGCTACAGAAGCCCCAAACAGCAAGGCTGCTATTACTATATAATATCTTTTCTTCATATCTATCGTTTTTCTTTATTTCTATAAATAAACCAATACAACAAAGGGATGATGAACAAACTCACCAGGGTACCGATTGTCATAGTACCTATCATGGCTATAGACAGCGGTTTCTGAAGTTCGGAACCAAGGTCGAACGAAAACAGCAACGGTACCATTGCAAAAATAGTGGTCAACGATGTCATGATAATCGGTCGTAATCTTCTTCGTCCGGCTTCATGAATGGCCTCCAGTAATGGTACTCCCTCCTTACGCAATTCGTTGATGGCATCCAGCTTCAGGATGGAGTCATTGATCACGATACCGCAAGTCACAATCAAACCGATGGCCGACATCAGGTTCAATGTATGTCCGCACACCCAAAGCAATACCAATGCAAACGCCACGTCAATCGGTATTTCCATCAACACCAGCAAAGGCTGCATGAAACTCTCGAACTGAGCCGCCAAAATGAAATACATCAGCAAAAGGGAGATGAACAGAATGACCACCAGTTCGTCCAGCATCTTCTGATTGGAAAAGAAGCTTCCCGAAAAGGCGATGTCCCAATCTCCTGTCTCGCTAGATGTTTCTTTAACCTGGGTCATCAACTTCTCCGCATTCTCCACTCCATAGAATTTATAAGGAATATACTCCCCATTTCTTCCGGCTGTAATACTCTTCAAATCTTCTGCGGGAGTCACTTTTATCAGCTCCCGTAAGGGAATAAAGTTCACCTCTCCCGTCTTGCTGTCCGGTTGTGTCTGAATCAAGGTTTCCTGTAGAACCTGGTTAACCGTCTTTTCGTCTCCTGCAATGCTGATAGGCAGATATTGCTGATAAGAGTGTAACATAGCTACACTGTTTTCCTTGAAAGCAGTTCTCAGCACACGATACAACTCGTTATAAGAGATTTGATACAACAATAGCTTTTCCTGATTAATACTGAGGTTCAATTGGTTTTCGAAAGCAATACCTGTAGGAGGTATTCCTGTCTTCTGACCGAATGTTTGCTCCAATCCACGCAAAGTACCGGGGCCGGGTGCCCTGTCTTTATTGCGGGCATATAATTCGGCCACAATATCAGCCTCACCGGTCACAAACAGTTTCTCAAAAACTGTTTCAGGAGGAGAGAATGAAATCACAGCCAAAGGATAACGTTCTTTCAGCTTCTGATAAATTTGTTCCTGCAACGGAGCAATCTCTTTCGAGGTTTCGGTCTTAAAATAAAGTTCCGCCTCCGATGACGACAACTCTTGTTCCCGGTTCAAAATGTAATCCTGCAATCCGATGGACGCTGTCTGCTCCACAGATGCTCCCTGCAACTCACGGAACAATTCGTCGACCCGGCGTTGATTCTCGTCCACATGAATGTTTTCGTTCCATTCAATACGGGTAATCAATTCATTTTCGTCGATATCCGGCATTCTTTCTTTATCGATAAAGTAGAAAAAGAAGATACATAACGGAAAAGAGATGGCACAGAACAATACACTCAACGTCTTATGACTGAATACCCAATCGATACCCTTATCGTAGAAGCGGTCCAGAGTATGTTCTTTCAAAGGATTATTAATTTTCAGCCTCAACCACTTCGGACCACCTTTGATCCCGGTACGATAGACCAACATATACAGAACAGGAAGCAACATGATACCGGTGAAATAAGAGACCATCAATCCTACCGTAACGGCAAAAGCCTGATCGTAAAAGATAGCACCCGCGATACCACTCATAAATACCAAAGGTACAAATACGGCGATTGTCGTAAACGAAGAACTCAGCATAGGAGTCACCACCTCACTTGTTCCCGCCACGCAGGCTCTCCGCAACGAATAACCCTTTTCCCTGTATTGCGATATATTTTCCGTTACGATAATCGAACTGTCGATCATCATACCCAGTGCCAGGATCAGTCCGGACAGGGAGATGATATTGAGAGACATTTTACACAGGTAGAAAAACAAGAAACTGATGACAATAGATACCACCATACTCAGCCCAATAATGAATGGAGATTTGACATCTCCCAAGAAGAGTACGGCAACGATACAAATGAAAACAAAACCGAGTGAGAGATTCTGCTGAAGATTGGATATTGTATAGTCCAGCAGTTCGGTTTGATTACGACTCACGCTAAACTCGATATCCGGATAGATCTTTTTGAAATAATCCATTGTTTCCGACAGAGCATCTTTCATATTGTCCATGTTCTCGTCGGCCTGCTTAATGATGGCAAGCGTCACGGCCCTTTTACCGTTCGACACAGATACTCCTTTTTCTTTGACCGGTACTATCGCTATCCGGCAAAATTCTTTCAACTGTATGATGCGATCTCCTTTACGGATATATATATTCTCCACATCTTCCGCAGTACGGAGCAGAGTTGAGAACTTGATGTTATATTCATAGTATCCATCCCGTACGGTCATGCTTCCCGGCTCTACATTGTTTTGCGCCAGAGCCGTCTCAATATCTTCAATGGATAATTCAAGCATAGCCAGTTTATCCATATCGGGTACAATCTGCAATTGTCTTTCCAGCAAACCGGTAACGTCTACCATTGCCACTTCCGGCAACTGTTCGATACGGCGTTTGATTACCGATTCTGAAAACTCACATAAATTCAGGAAAGCCTGCTGATCCGTCTCTTCATAAGCACTGTCTGTCTTTAAAGTCAGATTCAGATAGAATACCGGAATATCGGTAGCACTTGCCTTGATCACCTTCGGACGATCGGTATCTTTAGGCAAGTAGTTCATAGCTGCGTCAATCTTTTCGTTAACCTCTATGAATGCCAGGTCCGTATTGGTACCAAAATCAAAACTAAGCCGGATAATACCCGCACCGTCACGTGTTTCACTGGTCATGTCTTTTAGGGCAGCCACCTGAATCAATTGCTGACGGACAGGCTTCACGACTGTGTTTTCCAATTCACGTGCCGAGGTATTTTTAGCTGATACCTGTACGGTAATCTCCGGGATGGAGATATCCGGCAACAGCGATACCGGTAATGTGAAGTACGTCACCAACCCCACTATGAAGCAAGCCGTAAAAGCCATCAATACGGCAATGGGACGTTGTATCAGGAATTTAATCATAATTGTTCTGTGTTAGTGATTCATCCTTATTCAATGATTGTGACCGGAGCTTCGTGTGCCAGGTTAATGTTTCCGCTTACGATGACCGTATCTCCTTCTGTCAGTCCGTCGGCCACACTATAACTGTCTGCATTTTCCAAAGCGGTATGAATATAGTTCCATTGGGCCATCTTCCCATCTTTCAGGGTAAATACAACCTGCTTGCCCGAACGAAGTACAACTGCGCTTTTCGGAATCACCAACTGCTCTCCCAACGAACGATGTACACTGACACGTACATTCATCCCGCTAAACAGCTTACCGGCCCCGTTCACCCGGGCTTTCACCTTCACCATTCCTTTATCATCTACCAAAGGGTTGATTTCCGAAATACTTCCTTCGTGTACTGTTGCGGCATCCGAATAGGGCTTGATCACTACCTTATCTCCATTCTTTATTAATGGCAACTCACTTTCAAGTACAGTAAAATCTACTTCCATACCCTGCATATCGATCACCGTACAGAATACATCCGAAGTACTGGCCAGATTGTAGGGTTTCGAAAACAGGTTAGCAACTACTCCGTCAAAAGGTGCGGTCAAAGTAGCGTGCTCTGCATTGTATTTCGACATTTCATATTGTGATTTGCTCTGATCATAACCACTCTTCACCTTTGCCAGCTTCATTGTCTCTTCGGGTACCTGACTAATGTCGTCTGCCGGATAGCCCTGACTGATAAGTACATCCCTCAATTCCAATTCCGACTTTTTTAAAGCGTCTTCCGATTGCGACAACTGGTTGTCAAGTTTGAATTTATCCAACTCCGCCAACTTCTGCCCCTTTCGTACCCGGTCTCCGTTCTTTACCCAAATATGGGCTATCACTTCACCACTTTCAAATCTCAGGTCAGCCATTCCCCGGGCAGAAATTTTTCCATTACTCACCAATTCATGATTGAATATCTGCTTTTTGAGCGTCATGACAGACACCTCGTTTTTCGTGTCGGGCAACACGGTTTCCACTCCTTTTTCAGAAGCACTCTCTTTCTTCTCACCGGAACAAGCTGTCAGCATTGTCAATGCCAGACAAAGCGTATAGAAGGGATACTGGTTTTTCATAATGTTATTAAACTTTTTCTCTATTAATTATGATTGCAAATATAGTTGGTTACTTTCTAAAACTCAAAATAAATGGTGGACTAATTCCGGATAGCACAGAAGCTCAAATCCACTAATTATTAGCAATTTACGATTTTTACGTTACTTACATAGGTGGACAAAAAACTTTTCTTCCAATTAATCCGTCAAGATTCGGATAGGAAAACTGCATTTCATTCCCGAATCTTATTTGTAGTTCGTTTATTCTGTTTATCATAGCAAATTCTATTTATTTGATGTCTTATTTCCAAGACATATATATATGATGTATTTCATATTATTAGCATACAGTCACAAATATAATTGCTAATCTTCAGAAACGCAAAAGAAATTGTATACTTTTTCTTGCATTTAAAACATATTAATCATTTACATTTCTGTTATTTACGATTTTTTCGTTACTTACATCTATAACTAACTTCCTTATTTCATCCCTCATTTCCCGTACGGCTGTCGACTGTACCTTGGGTTCCTTAGTCAAGACCAAGTCCGCCATTTCATGGAATTTATCGGGCTGTAAATATCCAGGCGAGGCATACAGCTTCGCCAACAAGTAATATGGATAAATCCTTCCCGGCAATAAGTGAGTAGAACGCAAAAGCCATTTTTCAGCTTGAGCATATTCTCCTTTTTCCTGAAAATTCTTACCAATAATATTTAGTATCATCGGATCACAACTTCGGGTAGAAGCTTCTTTTAATAATAGAATTGAAGCATCCGCCTCCTTTAATTTATGCAAACAATGCCCATACTCAAACAAAAAGGCCCCTCTTCCCTTTAATTTCGGATACAAACGTTCATAGCCTTCTTTTGCACTTTGATAAGCACCTGCCTGATACAACATACGGCAGTTGGCCCAGTCCTTGCACTCTTGATGCACATCTGCCTGCCACCAATGGTATCCGGAAAATCCCAACACACAAGCAAACGCCAGTTGCCAGGCAAGAAAGCGTCCTGCAATACAAGCCATCAGTAAAATCAGGAATGCAATAACAAAAGCAGGCAATTGCATCGGATAAGAAGAAAAAGCAAATACCAACAAAGAGATCACACTGCCACAAGGCCCCCAACGTTTCAGTTCCACACCTCTCCGTAGACAAAATCCTGCAAAAGCCAGGCAACAAAGCAATACGGGTATCCCCCACTCGAGTGCTATCTGCAAATATTCATTAAAAGCATATTCCGGACTTCCTGCCACCAATTCTTCCTGAGGCGAATAACTCCCTTCGGCAAAATAAGCTTCCTGACTTGTCCCATATGCCAGTGCAAAATTTCCTTGGCCATAGCCTGTAAATGGTTTCTCTGCAATGGCCCGGCTACTGATTTTCCACATGAACAGTCGCCCGCTGGCCGAATCTTTTTTCAGGTTAAACAAACAGACTCCTCCGACCAACACAACTATACATAACACAGAGGTGACGGCCAGCACCTTTGTCTTTTTGCGCATCCACACTCTTTTCAAGCGTACCGGCCAAGATTTATGCACTCCATATACCCAAATACCTGAAATAAGAACAGCCACCCATGCCGAACGACTCATTCCCGCAGGAAGCACACAGAGTATAAGAAACAATACTGCCACGGCCCCATAATATCCCGTCCATTCCATCCAATTCTTATTCTCCCTTTTCCGTAATCGTAACCATTGATCCAGACAAAGAGGAAATATCATAGCCAGATAACCGGAATACGGTCCGGGATTAAAAAAAGATCCGGTCAGGGAATACAGAGAATGATGGGAAGAAGTAAAACCATAAAGCTGCCTCAAGCCATAAATAGCCTCAGAAGCAGCCAAAACAATAAAACTCCAAATAACGACCTGATAAAAATCAGCCCCCATATCATACCCTTTTCTATAATAGAGAAAGGCCAACACCACCCAACCGACAGCAGCTCCCATAGCAACTTTTGCCAGATAGAGCCATTGCCCCGACAACTCACCTGCCGGAAGCATCGGATCATTTACCCATACCACAGACAGCAGTGCACATACCATTGCCAGAAGTCCTCCACGAAGTATAATATGCATATAATCTACTTTTTCTCTCATCATTTTATTCTTTTAAATACCCGGTTCCAACGAATCTTTCCACGTAAAGGATCGTCCGACCGCCATATTGTAAATGCCCTACCTACAATATATGATTCGGGCAACATTCCCCAATAACGTGAATCCTTGGAATTTTCCATATTATCCCCCGATACGAAATAGTAATTCTCTGTGAATTTATATTCCGTTATCGCACTATCACCCAGACATACCGCCTCTCCTTTTTGCCGCAGTCTCTTCTTCTGCTCCCAGTGGATCAGTCTTCCGTAAAGCAAACAAGACAATGTATCTATTTTCACCACCTGCCCTTTGGCCGGTACCGGAAGAGGTCCGAATTCCTGAATGGTCCATCCCAAACGTCCGTCCCACGGAAAAGCATCCATCACGATCCCATGTGAATCTTCCCTTCTGACACGTGCAATCCGATGTTGCGCCTGCACATTCCCCACACTGTCTGTGATTCCTTTTATATGATAATAGCCCTTACGTATTTCCAAAGTATCACCCGGCAAGGCAATACACCGTTTCACATAATACTTCATTATATCAAATCCGATGCTGTCGCTCCCATCCTGATAAGGGAAATTAAAAACAAGCACATCGTCCCGCTGAAACGATCCGAAACCCGGTAGACGATAGATATCCACTTCTTCTCCTCGCAATGACGCAAAGATATTAAACAGACGTGCCCCACCGGTCCATTTATCCACCAGTATTTTGTCTCCCGAAAGCAATGCCGGTTCCATTGAATTGGAGGGGATTTTGAAAGAAGTCAGGCAAAACACCTGCAATACCATCCAGGCAACAAAAGCCACACAAGAATAGAAACAGATATTCACAATCCAGTTCCCGATTCGTTTCACCAGTTTTATCCAAACCTCTTTCTTCATATATATACATTTTAATGCGATCCCCTGTCAAGAATCCAAGGAAAAAGAAACCAGATAAAATTCATGAGTTTCAGAAAAAGCAATCCCATACAGTTTATTTGGTTCCTGAGTTGAAGCACAAATTCTCAAAACGAGGCAATCAGTATTATATTTGATTAATTCCCGGCCATCCCAATCAAAAACAGATAAGTTATTAAATAAATTGGGATTCTTGTCACCTATAAATACACTATAAATCCTTTCATCTGTAGCACATAACGCAGAAAAGCCCCAAACAGTCTCCTCTGTGTTTTGGATAGTTCCGGATAAATATTGCACGACCGGAGGATAAAATTTTCGGATTGCTCTTAATTCTATGTTTTGTGATAAATCAAATAATTCAAGGATTCCTCCATATAAAGTTCCTACGGCCATCTTTTTACAATCCGGAGATATCGCAATTGCTGGCGATGACCAAACGGAACGTTCTTTCGGAGTATCTATAGGAAAATCATTGTAATCAGCCACCACTTTTGCATCTGCCAACATCTGAAAACGTTTTTGCTGATCCGACTTTGTTCCCAACTGACCATCTACCAAAAACCTACCATTCCGAAGTTCCCACACCCGGCGTAGTGTACCTCCTAAATCATAAAAAGACCGTTCTTCTATCAACGCTCCCCAATTATCAGCGTCTTTATCAAACTGATAAGTCAATAACTTCATAGAAGATTCGTCATACACAGAAATTTTCTTTTCACGTGCATTATAATAGCACATGTTCGCAGTAGTCGCTTCACCCGGTCCCTGCCCTCTTGTTACAAAACTTCCAAGCAGTTGCCCTGTAGTCTTATCATATACCTGCAACCAGGCATTATCTGCCAAAGCCAATATAAAGATATAGTCCTCACTAACAGCCATATCCAAAGGATAGCTGATCAGGAGTTCGTCCGACAAACGATGAGCATGTATTTTCTTTACTTCCGGAAACGTAGGAGGTACATAAGCACTACGTTGTTTCTGACAAGAACACAAAATAGTTATTAAACAAACATACAGCGACAACTTCTTCCACATATATTAGTCAAGGCTACTTATTGCGATATTCTTTTCTATACTCGCAAAAATAATACATTTTAAATTATAAACACATCTTATTCGTAAAAACATTACCAAATGTTTTACTTAAAGTTCCTTTAACGACGCCACAATATCTTTAATCTGCGGTAGCAGTTCTAAAAACAATGAGCAAGACGTAAAACTGATATAATATACATTTTCACGCCCCTGCAAATACCATTCAGCCTTTTGCAAAGCAGATAATTCGTTAGTTTCCGGATGACGCTCTGCCTTATACGAAGTAAAAGCCATCTTTTTAACCCCATTCTTACTATTGACAGACTTATATATCACCTTCACCTGCGTAGTATCCGTCGATGCCCAAATACTGTCTTCCTTAAATATTTCCTGAAAAGATACACATTTTTGTATTTCCATAATGGTTAATACCGCACCACAACGATCTTTACGTTTTGAATATACTCTCATAAACTTTGTAGTTTCGTATTTCCCATTAACGCGTTTCAAAGGTTCATCATTGCAAGAATGCACAGCAGAAGGACGTTTCCATCCTTTCGGCACCTCAATCACATACGTCTCACCACGCAAAAGGTTTCTATCGGGTCGTGATACTTGCCCAACCAGTTGGGCACAAAACAAAAAATTCAAAAAAATCAAAATCATCCATCTCATAATCGGGGTAAATTAAATACATAAATATGATCTTCGTCTTCAACAAAAGCTCCATAAATCTTATTTGCAACCTCATCAACGACAAAAGTGTTAATAAAACAATCGAGTTTATATTGTGTAAGTGGTTTTCCTTCCCAATCGAATACTTGGATGTTAGGAGTAGTTTTTCGATTCTCAATTTCCTCTGTTGTCATATCCAGATTTAATGTATAAATATAACTGTCCGTTGCATAGATACTTATAGGATGTATGAATCTCAAATAATCATCCACATCAGGACGTTCTTGCCCGGGAAGAATATCTAAAATAACATCTCTTTTTAATTCTCCATCTTTACCATAAATTCTGAAACGGCGTATATGTTGGTAGAACGAAACGAAACAACTCTTATCAGGCTTAGCGACGGTCATCTTTATATACGCTTGATTCCTGCCCAAAACAGATCCGAAACGTTCCTCTGTTTCAGGATATTCTCCCCATGATTCATGATTTCCGTCAGGATAAAGAAACCTAAATTCTTTTTCATTCTCAAAACCTCCATTACAACAATAACTGCTATCGGAAATACTTATCAAGTCATTAAAACAATTCAATCCATAATTTAAAGTCGAAGTCTGTACGATAGCTTTGTCTTTCTCGACACTAATATGTTTCAGGTTAATTCCGTCTAACACGACAAATCCATTCTTTTGATATTTCACAGGGGTAATAGAAGGGAGAACGAAATCATTCGGTCCCTGCCCCTGTGTTCCAAAACTATATTGAAAAGTCAAATCCGGCAAATGGAAACATTGAAACATAGTATCCATTTTTTCATTGAATACTATCAGATTACTATCACATAAAACTAAACTTCGTGGATACAATAACATCGAAGGAACCTGTATCCTGTCGGATTTCAAATTTATGGTATGTTCAAATCGAACATAATGCATAATCCTATCAGATTCTATACAACTTGATACAGTTATCAACAAAATCCCCCATAAAAAACATCTAACATTCATTATTTATCTCTTTTAAAATATCTGGCTCTTGATTATAAACCGAGACAGAGTCCGGCAGATATTCTTGCTTTAGTAATGACGACATACCATCCTCATTCTCTTCTACCAAAACTGTTGTCTCCCATCGGTCTTCTTAAAGATCCGTTCGTCCTTTCCCTCCGTATGATTCTTTAAAAATAAGGCTACCCCTTTCGGAATTACATAATTTAAAGAATCTGCTTTTGCCACTTGCCGACCTAAAGAATTCCATTTCTTGTCATGCCAATAGAATAATTCATATACATCTCCTTTATGGATAAAATTATCCGAATTACGAGGAATATAGGCAAATTTCTTTATCCGGCGAGGAATGCCAAAATCTAATCCGACCCACCCCTCATCAGGAGTCTTATAATCCATATAAGTATAGGGATTGCCATCATATACTTTGTAATAATCATGCGAGCCGTCTTTCTGAAAACAACCCGGAGTTCCGATGATCCGCCCTTTCAACGCCAACGTATCCGAGGTATCTTCAAAGAAAGCCATCTCTGCTATATTGCAATAACTCCCCTTCGGCCCCTTGTACCGAACATAGCGATAAGACTTTTCTTTCTCCGGAAAAATAGTGTTGTTCAAGCGGAAAGGCCATTGTTTTACATAATACAATGTATCTGCAGAGCGAAACTGCGAATCATTACTTCCTTCAAAAACTCCTCCGGGCATACGAAGGATACCTAAGTCGCAGAACAGCGGAAACTTAAAATACAAGGTTATATCTTCTTTTTCACTTTGAGGAGTGAGCAAAGCAATCGTTCCTGACATTTTATCATAGGTAAACGGCTCGGACTGCATCACAAGACGTTTTCCATTCCATGTAGCCAAACAACCAATCACACTACCTTCCGTATCTTGAAAGCGCAATGAGTCTTCTTCAAAAACAGTCCATGCTATAGGTACCCAATCCATCCTTGTGGAAAGGCAAAAATAGACAATATCTCCTTTGTGAACTTCCTTACACAAAATATCAGAAGACACTACCAGATCACGATTCAAGCTGTCGGCATACACAGCCGTGACATCCTGATATAGAGGTTTTCGAAACGCCGGATGCATCATTTTTCCCTGTTGTCTCTTTACATCTTTCCAGTTTAAGCCATACGTATTCCGGTATACCTTTGCCTTAGGATTATACATACTCACAGCCCGTTTCCAATTAGGATCGGGAAATTCCGTAATATACGTTTTTCCATCTTTATCCAATGTAAAATTCCAGAAATGCGGCACGTTATTATCTCCACGCATCGCCATATAGTCTGTCCCGCAAGGAATACCCAAAGCACGCATTACATACACTACCAAATCGGCGAACTCGCGACAGCTCCTCGCACGCCATGACACTACTGAAGGACCTAAATGAGGACCGGCGGGAAACAGACCGGTAAAATGGGATTGTTCCACAACAAGCGAATCCATCAACACCTTTGCAGCAACCAACGGATCCTGAGCTTGAGGCAACAACCGGATACTATCTAATATTGGATTATAGCGTTTATAAATATCTTCTCTCCAGAATCCAAGTGGTTCATCTCCCAATCGATAAGGTAGAACAAACTCACAAAAATTATCAAAACTTACATTCTTGCCCCAAGGCTGCTCTCTCCACACCTTAAAAGCCCAATCCACGTTCTGCACCAGTAAAGAAGAATCAATATTGGCAATATCCTCTATCCGTTTTAATTGCGAAACAGAAAACGAATTTTCTTTTAAAGAATCAATCACTTCGTGCGGTCCTAATTTTCCTTGCGCGTAAATATCAAAATATTGGTAATAATGCTTCAAAGCATTTCCCTCGTATCCTGCATGAAAAGGCATATTCCTGATCAGAAAGCAAACGGCCTGATACTTCAGGCTGTCATCTTTATAATGATCCAGTACTTTTTGTAGTTCTTCTTTATTGGCGAGCGGAAGAGATAAAACCTCTTCAAGACATTTCTCTTCTTGAGTTCGACAAGATATGATGCCCCACATCATAATTACCAAGGTTAGCCACATCATCCCACGAACTCCCAGTCTCAACTTCATTATAGTCATACTTTTTACATTGATTTACCTTACAAAGTTTGAGAAAAAATAAGATTAAGGAAGCTAATATCCGGTCAAAAAACAACAAAATCAGACCATTCAGCGATTTACAGTCTATTTTACAAAATAAATAAAAGAAATTCCTCTTTTTTGATCTGTTTCTTTCCTGTTTTTACCACTTTACAAAGAAAACCTGCCGACCGTCCTCGTTTCGAAATACGGTTTCTTCTCTCCCTCTTGACAAATTCCGAAGCCAAAGTACTGAATTTTGGGGTATATTGTCATAGTGCAATGTTAATTCTGAGGCTACTTGCCTGCCTAAAGAAATCCAACCACGAAATCCATCCTGATAAAACAGTTCATACTGATCCCCTAACCGAATGAAGTTATCATCGTTACGAGGCATATAGACTATTTTTTCAATCTTTTCCGGCTTACCTAAATCAAGTGTAACGAATGCTCCCTTCTCTTTCGTAAGAAAAAAGGTTAATCCATCACCGTCATTCACTTTAAAACGATCAAACCGGTCATCTGCAATAAAAGCATTACTGCCATCGATGACCTTAGCCGCTATTTTCTCTTGATCATCCACTTTTCGGAAAAGCTGTAATTCCGCCAATTGAAGTGTTTTTTCGGGGGTCGAAGTATAACGTATATACCGGTATCTCTTCCGGAATTGTGGATAGGCCACCTGATAGCTTACCTTAGGTGTATCCACTATCTGATGCAACAGGCAGGCATCCGAAAAATCCGAATGATTGGCTCCCTCTATCTTATCCCCCACTACAGCGCTGAGATAATCTTTCAGATATTGTCGCAATAAGAATTTACGGCTCAAATCCATACTTCCTTTCACAGCGCAATCGGGTTTATGATACTTCACCTCTCCCTTTTCGTCTACAAGGAAAGGGTATCCGGCTGCCACCCACTTCATCCCGTTATCATATAGCGGTTGAAACAAAATTCCGGGTTCTACATTCATAAAGGTTGCTTTATTTCCTTTCTGCACAGTTATATCTATGGGCATACATCCTTCCAATGTAAACACACCCAGGCAGATATACTTTTTATCAACCTGAGGATCAATTTCTATTGTAACCTGATTTGCCGGGAAATAGTCACTTGTAACATCTTTTAAATATGGATCTTTCAGCGGAAACGGAACAGACCGATCGCGGCGGATACCTGATACTTTCTCCTGCTGTGCTCCAAAACACCGCCTGTATACCTTCCCTTTTTCTCGTTTATCACTTCCGCCTCGCTCCACTTTAGTCTGAATAAACCAGAAAGGAACATAGCCACCGGTTGTATCCCTCAATACATTCCAGACATGACCGGCTCCCTTACCGGGTCCATAATGATAAATATCCGTTGCAGCGGGAATACCAAGCGCACGTAACACATAGACCGTAAAATCACAAGACGCCTCACAGCTTCCAACCCTGTTAGCTAGCAAAAAACCTGCACCTAAATGGGGTAAGTCCAGCTCAACACTATACCTGAAGTCTTTTTCCTGACGCAAATAAGCCCCTAAACGATCGGTGGCTTCTACCACATCTGTCCCTTGATAGAGCGAATCCAATATAGATTCATAACGCTCCCTATACCAACCACGCCATTCCTCCAAGGGTTCATCACCAATCCGATATGGCAAAATCAATTCACAGAAATCATCAAATGGCAAATATTTATTCCAGGATCTTTTTTCAAAAACTTCAAAGGCTTGATCTATGTGATGAATCAAGAACTCAGCTTTAATCACTTTAGCATCATAAACTTTCTTTAAAGTCCGAAAAGAAAAATGTTCCCATTTTTTGCGATCTTTTTTATTCACCCATCCATCCGTATGTTCTGTGGCTGCATGAATTGCTTTTAACGTATCCAATTGCCATCCTTCATAACTAAAATAGCGGGGCATATTTTCAATCAAAAAGCGTGCGGCATCCTGTTTCAGTCCGCTATCATTATAGTGTTCCAAAACTTTTTCAAGCTCTCCCCTATTCTCCCCGGCAAACTCCAACGCATATTCCAATCGTTTATTTCCTGTACAAGAACAGCACAAGCTACCGACTAACAGCACCCATAATAGGTAAATCTTTATCATTCTTTTTTTCTACATTTTAGTTCTTACATGAACAAATCCTCAACACAACCGAAATTAACAACAATACACTATCATATTTCATTTCTAATCTTTTTTATTCCCTACCACCTTTAATGCATAATTTTCTTGTAAAGTATTCAACTGAACCACAACAGCAACCTCAAAATATCCATTCTTACTAGATGTGTCTACAATCATATATATAAGATGACTCTCCTGTTCTAAGATTACAAGATCGATATATTTTATTTACTTTTATATCATGAGAACTAACATTGGTAAATTTAAAAGAACATTTCAGTAATGTATCATTCATAATAGTACCAACATCAACTCTCCTTTTATTAAAAATAACCTCATCTTTACTTTTCCGACTAAAACAGATATAGGTATTCATAAATAGAAAAGTGATAAGAACATAAAAAAATGTCATTCTATTCGGAATTTATAAAAAACAAAACGTATATCATTCTCTGTTTCTAAAGGTAATTTACGTACTCCATAGTACCAACCATTATTGTATCCAAGAAACATAAAGTAATTGGGTACATCTATATCAGCCAGCATGTTTGAGTTTTGATACAACTGTAGCCCTGTCTTTCTCATAACTCTCTCTTTCACATATGTTCGAATCAACATATTAGTTTCAGGTACATAATCTAATCCAGCACTTGAACCAACAGTTTTATAATCTTTCATGAATGTCTTCCCCTCATCCAGTTCTGTTGTTTGCGTATAATTACGATCAATATCTCGACCTTCAAACCCCATAGTGTAAATAAGTTCATCCGGATACAAATAAACATAAATCAATGAATCTACATACTGATTTACATATACAGTATCTCCTCTCATTGCAAAACGAAAAGATTCAAAATTCGGAATAGGTTTTTCATGATAAATTTCGGGCATTTTTCCCGTGATACGTTCAACTATCATAGTATTTACGTTCAATTCCCCAAAAATATGCAACTTATCATAACGATCTGATTCTATCTCTTTCTCCGAAACGAAACGATCTATTAGGTTTACAGGAAAAATTATAATAGAGTCATTTAGATAGTAGAAATCAACTCCATAGTCAGTTAAATACATCATATTATAAGCTCGCGGGGAGTCATAATCTTTACATACTCCATTCCAACCGAAATTAATTCGACCATGATGAAATAATTCATAATCCTGTTGTTTAAAAGAATGAAGCATAATTGAATTATCAACAATTAAACACTGACCCTTTTTATTACGAATAGGATAAGCAAACATAAATTCATTTAATTCTCCAGGACCATTGCCTTTTCTAAAATGTTCAGCAACAGAATCACCAGAATTAGCTTTATAATCATAAAATTTAGAATAATATGTATCAGCAAATGTAATGATAGAGTCAACTAAATAAAAATTCCCCCAACCACTGGTATAACTGGCATCAACAACTACCGAATCCAAATATATTTTCTTATTTAATAGCCGCTCTCCAGAATGAGGAACATTCTTCGCTTGACGACTACATGCAAACAAAGAACAAAGAAGCAACAAGAATGCTATTTTTTTCATAATATAAACCAATAACTTCATTTTAAAGGCTGAGATTCATATATAATAACAATATATGAATCTTAGTTTATTATTAATCGACTTGTTTAACGACAATTTCTATCATGATTAGAACAAAGGTTAGTTCCACTCCACAATAAGCCAGGTCTCCAAGAGGAGCAAATATATCTGCCCTCTGAAGCCTTACAATAGTATTTAACTGTTTCCCTCTCCTCACTCATATTAGCCAAAGCCTCTACATTAGCTAAAGCCAAATCAGATAAAGTGGAACTCTGATAAACATTATATCCCGTAAACGCAATAACAGCTACAGCTAATAACGCTGCATAAAATTTCTTTTTCATTTTAGCATCATTAAATTTCTTTAAAGTCCGAAAAAAATATTCCTATCCGGCAAACTCCAACGCATATTCCAATCGTTTATTTCCTGTACAAGAACAGCACAAGCTACCGACTAACAGCACCCATAATAGGTAAATCTTTATCATTCTTTTTTTCTTTTCCGCTACTCCTGTCATATACTACCCTTAATCATAAAAAGCCGGCTTTCGGTGAATTGCAGCAAGTTTATCAACTACTCCTAGAAATAAACCATTGAACAAAATCGCCCCCCATGGTTATTTGTCCACTGCGCCTCAACCGTCAGCCGGCAATCTCTTAACTTTTATTTAGCATCTCCTTTTATTTTCAATTGCAAAGGTGAAACAGGCGAGTTACAGTAGACAGTAATCGTCTTGTTAAAATGCTCCGGATATTCAGCCTTATAAACAACGGTAATATCTATCGTCTTTCCGGACTGAACCGGTTCTCTCGAATACTCCACTGTAGTACATCCGCACGAAGTATTGACATCATCAATCACAAGCAACTCTTTTCCCGTATTCTCAACGGTAAAAATACATTTCTGTTCTTTTTTCCAATCAAACATACCCAAGTCCATAGACAGAGCCTCTATCTTCACCTCTGTTTGAGGACGTTTTTCATCTGGAAGAGAAGTGCCACCGGAAATTATATTCAAAAATAAATCTCTGATATTCGGGTTATGAATGGGGTTACCTACTGCTACAACCTTATTCTCCTTATTCAGCAAAAAAGTCTGGAATCTTACATCGTCAGGAAAATGATTTAACTTATTAAAAGAATCGAGTGTGTCAACACAAACCGGATAGGTAAATTTATCCATTCTCATTGTATGATATATGTCTCTTCCATTCTTGGGAAAGAAAAAAAACAAAAACTGTACACGCTCAGACTGAATAGAATCCACATAATGGATTAACTCTTTCCATTTAGACAAGTGTAATTTACAACTGGTGCAACCGGCAGAATCAACATAGGCGACAATCTTATATTCGGTATCTTTTATACGAAAATCAACATTCTCTTTACCCTGAATACTAAAATACATTTTATTCGGGAAAACAATTTCCTTATTCATCCATTCCCTCAAAACAGATTCCGCATGTTTTTTATTCTCATCTTTACAAGAAAACAAAAAAGAAAAAGCTAATAACACATATAAGTATTTCATAAATATCTACTAATTTATATCTAAATCAAGGAAATAAAAAGACTGCCCATTATTTGAGTTAATACCACAAAAAAGATTTCTATCCGGATCTATAAAAAAGAAAAAAATCTTTTCATCCAATCGATAACGCGCTATTGGTCTACCGTCCCAATCTACTATAACCAAACTGGATTGCTCACCCTCCGGACATAGCAAATAAATGTATTTATCAGTAACAAAACAATCTCTAATAAACGTTGTCCAACGTTTAGGATCTGCATCCACAACATATTTATTAGATGCATAATCAAGACATACATCGTGCAATAATCGGGCACTCAAATCATAAATCCGAAAACGGCGAGTCCTCACATAATTAACTAAGATGCGACTTCCGTCCGGTTTTGGCCATACTTCGTGCGCATAGGCAAACTTAAAGTCAAATATCGTTTTAAATCTTACCTCAGTACGCTCCGGATAATGCCCTTTAGGATATAAGATATTATTCTCAGCATCAAGCATGTAGAACTCATTTAACCTAATATCATTATAAGAAGGGTCCGTATATGCATGAGCTGTATACATTTTATCATTCAATTTCTTAATTTTAGATAATCGAATCTTATTGCTATTATAAAGGAAATGAGTTGTCGTTTTCTGCAACAAATCCTTATCTGTTAAATGATATAAATATAACGAATCATCTTTTACCAAGTAAAAGCCTTCATTGCATTCGGCTAATATCTGTTTATATTCTGACAAACTACCGGTATAGCTCAAAAATTTCATTTCCGGATAAGCAAACACAGCATAAATAGAATCTGTAGTTGACGTACGAACCAATACCCGCTTATCGCCATCCCACACCATACACCGTGCATTTACCTGCATAGGATCCATTTCTACTTTAGAAAGCATAACAGTAGTATCTTTCAAGAGAAAAGACGAATAATAAGTAATAGGCACGTCAACCTCCGTGGGTTTGCATGAGACAAAAAGTATACAAGCTACCCCAATAATCCCAAGCCAATTTCTATAAATCATATTTCGCCAATGCAAAATCAGGATTAACTCCTATCACATACAGAGCATTACTTCGTCCGTCAGCAGCAATGCGCATTACAGGCATGCCCAAATTTACAATTTTCAGTAATTTACCATCATAATCATACACAAAAACCGTACGGGGACATTTACTTGCATTACGTCCGACAGTCCTTTCATCCAACGGATCAACTTCCCGGTCACGCTCCAGAGTAACAATATAATCTTTAGTCATGCATATATCCCTCACTCCCATCACGCTACGATCAAACCTAATCGCCCCATCAACAACAGAATAGTTTTCTTTTTCAGGCATGCGTTCCCATAATAACTTAAAATTATCCCCTTCCTTTTTATACAAAGCCAAATAAGAAAAATTAAAAGGACCAAAAGCAAGGAGTCCACGATCTTTATCGTAAGTTTTATATGTACCCATATGGTGTTTCACTTCACGAATCGGATAAACCCCAAATGTAGATTTTTTCCCATTTGAACTCACTTTAAAATAATCGTTCTCACCATTTTCGGTTTCAGTCAGATACAGTTGTTCGTCCAATTTAGCCATTCGTATATTCCGATCAAAATCTGATAAAGACATAAAAGGTTCTTTTCCGACAATTAAACTGTCAATAGATAAATAGCCTCTGGTTTTCCCGTTAGCATCATGAGCAGCAATACAGCGATTAATGGAAAAACGATTGATTAAAGGACTTACAAATTCCTGTGGACCTTCTCCCTTTTGCCCCATAGAACCGATATATTTTCCATCGGAAGAACGATGTACATGCAAAAATTTGTTATCAGAGAAAGGATCAGACCAAACTAAATAATCGTCTATCAGCAATAAATCACCAGGCATAGTTGTCAAAAGACTATCATTCATTACCTGGGGTTGTAAACTCACCTTATCAGGTACATCAGTAGTTGTGCAAGAAGTAAACACTGTTAAAACAGAAATAATATATAGAATTATCTTATGCATAACTTTAATAAAGTTACAAAAAGATGTGTCACAAATATTACAACTGACACATCCTTTTTATTAAATTTTAATTTGTATAATGGCTACATCCACTTACTGTATAGCAGCTATTACCAGTCACTTCTATTGCACAAGCATAAGTATAATGAATATAATCACACTTACAACATTCTTGTGACCAAGAACCTTCACAATTTCCATTCGAAAGTTCTCCATTTGCCAATGCTTCTACGTTAGCCATTGCCAAATCAGATAAAGAGGCATCCGCCTTTTGACTCTGATAAACATTATATCCCGTAAATGCAATAACAACTACAGCTAATAACGCTGCATAATATTTCTTTTTCATTCTTTTTATTTTATATTGATAATAATAATTTTGTCTATGTCTCCTTTCCCGGAAGATGTACCTGTTAAACTTCCTTTTCTAAAGGTTGTCAGGAGCGGGAAAATAGCTTCCCCATCAACAAGTTGGCTTTACCCACTCCTTTTCGAACCTGTTACACTTGACTTTAGCCAAAGCGGAACTCCACAATGGGTTGGTCGTTATTAACATCTGTTGCTGTAATAGTCTTATTTCTTTCATCAACATGGAAACCTGTGATATAACGATCTAAGGTATATTTACATAAAGGTTCCCCTTGTAAGTTGAAAACATAAATGTATTGTCCACCATCTGTAGCTCTTCCCTCTTTTTGGTGCTGTGCCATAATCTCTTTAAAAGTGTGACCATGGAAAACAGCATAAATAGCCTCATTCGTAACCTGCACATCCGAGAATCCCATGATCCCATCCGGAATAGCATACCCGCCCGCAAGTTTGAATTCCGGTTCCCCTTTAGGACCTAAACAGACCCTATGAAAACCGTTTTGAAGATTATAAATCTCAAGAACTTCACCTAATTGAGTAGCAGCAACCAACACTCCGTTATGAGGATTATAATCGATAAAACTGCGCCAAGCTTGTGCTAAGGCAGGACGCGCCTCTTTCAATGCTTCTTCGTTCAATGAAGGAATCACCCCACTTTTCTTCAAAAACTTTCCTTGTCGGTTCACCCAACAGAATCGGCTATCTCCCGAATAGTCAGGTATCAGAAAAGTCGTATCATTGAATGCCACAAAATCGGGTCAGTAGATTTTTAGTGGGGATATGCATATAAGTTCGCAATGCGGAATAAGAAAAACTTCTTGTCAACAACTCCCCTGAGATTCGCTCTAAAGAGTTTGATTTTAGCATTGAATGATTCAGCAAGTGCATTTGAGGAACGGTTGTTGTAGAAGTTGAGTATCTCATCATAATGCTCATAGAAGGTGGCTGCGATGACATTAAAGGAGCGGAATCCCGCTTCTTCGACTTTGTTGTACCAGCGTGCCATGGACAGGCGTGCGGCATCCTTGATTGTGTTTTTGGCAAAGATCATCCGCAGGGAATGGCACAGTCCGTATGCCGTTTTGATGTCCGGGTATTCTTCAAACAGTATCGCAGCCCTTTGCTTTTGCCTGTCGGTCCATTTGTCGGCAGACTTGAACAGGAGATAACGCGAGCGTATAAGCAGTTCCTTGCGGGTGTCTCCATTGGGATAGCGGTACGGGATATACTCCTTACCGTTTTGTCTGGCTTCCTCCATCTCATCATTAGCCTGCTGCATGGCATCCCAACGGTGTTTGATGCGCAGCTCCTGTACGGCATCACAAGCCAGTTTCTGGATATGGAAGCGGTCGATGACCCGGCTGGCTTTAGGGAATGCCGTACGCACGATCTTGCGCATGGAGTCCGACAAGTCAAGCGTGACCTCCTCGACAGCATTGCGATGCTCCTCGTCAATCCGTTGCAGGACAGCGATTACGTCCTCCGCTTTTGTACCTGCAACGACGGCAACCAAGGATTGCTCCCGCGTGCGGACCTCACGGTTGGTTACAAACGTGTACAGCTCACCATTGGATAGCGAGGATTCGTCGATAGCCAGACAAGGGCCGATATTCTCCGGGAACAGCAGCCATTTATCTGCATGTTCCAACTGCTCCCACTGCCGGAAACCGCTCAGCACTTCCTTGTATTGCTTCTCAAACGTATGCCCGTCGATGTGATAGAACTCCTCAAGCGTATGGCAGGTCACGGGGGACGTCTCCATACGTTTCTTTTAAAAAAGCTCCAAATTCCTTGGAGTAACGAGTCCCTTTGGCTACAATGTCAAGGTCTATCGGGATGCTGAAACTCTTGCCCGTGCGCGTGTCTGTCCACCGCCTGCGACGGATCTTCAGAATCACTTTGTGGTCACGTATCGGGAAATCCGTCACGCTTACCGCTTCCATAAAACCTTTGGATTCAAAGTGTACGTCCTTGCTTAGCTCCGGATGCATCTTCTCGTCCAGACTGATGTGGATTTCCGTAGAAGTCTGCGATATACCGACTATGGAGAAGTAATCCAATATCTGTGTGGGCAGTACAATACTGGCCAACATGCTCAAATAATCGTTTTCCATGCTGTAAAGTAAAGAACTATTCAATTAGATTACAAATTTATCCCCACTAAAAATCTACTGACCCACAAAATCAAGAGCACGCAGAATGCTGTCTTTATCGAAAGAGATCGCTTCTGCACGCAGAAGCGAATCTCTATCCGAAACAAACTCAAACCTAGTTAACTCGCCTTTGTTGGCATCTAAAGTCCAAAATGAACCATCTATACATTTCACTGTTTCTACTGAAAGCATCTCTTCCGGTGAATCCCCTCTCCTGCCAAACGAAGACAGATAATGGAAATCAGGATAATGAAAAAGATGGCAATACACATCAGTACCATGTAAATCCAGGACAACAGCCTGATCACCGGACACATGTACCCGAAACGGATAACGCATATAAACCGAATCAAGCTGAATTACCTTAGAATGTAGTGTCTCCTCCTTAGGAAAAGAAGCATACAACATCCGATCTTTCGGCAAATCTGAAGTGCACCCAGTAAAGATTACCAAAAGAAAGAGAAATGTCAGACAGTATTTCATGAGATTTTAATAATAATATAATACTTTAGATCCGTCATTGGGACAAACCACTGAACCGTATCCAACACACATAGCAGGTGAAGTCCCCTCCCCTGTCGCCAACGCTTCCACATTCATCATTACTAATGATGAAGGATTTTCTCTCTTTTCTCTCATAAACATAGAGACTATAACTACTGTAACAACGGCTAATACCGCTAAAATCTTTATTTTCATTTCATCAATAATTTAATAAATATCAGCAAAGATAAGCGAGTGCATAGAAGCATGCAAACATTCTATGTCAACACTTTTATTGATAACGTCATTTTATTTAATGACGTCTAAATATCAATATATTAGATTCTAATAAGATAGCAATTGTTTTTATTACTAATTCAACAAATAGGGTGGTAAATTCAAACTTTTAAAGTAACTTTGCAACACCAACACAAGATCTGGCAAATATGAATAAAAGAATATTTTTAGTAATTGGAGTCATTATACTTTTTATTATGATTGCCATAGGTGCCTCAACCTATACAATCATTCACTCTCTTATTCAAAAAGAAAAAGAAGCATTCAAGCCACAAGTTGAAAATATCTTGAAGGAGGCAGTTGCCAACAATACAATCCAAAAATGTAAAGATATACCCTTAAATGGTTTTAATAACTCACCTAACAAAATAGGTACGTATGAGACTCGGACCTTCTGTTCAAGAGATACCTTGTTTACCTATCAGCACAAAATTCAAGACGTGGATAGTGAAATATTATTCGCTCGCCAATTGGGGTTACTTATGATGGATAGTTTACAAAGTAGTGATATACAAGCCCTAATAATTAAAGACTTAAATAAAAACGATATAAAAGGATATATCAATACTGGAATCATTGTCTCCAAACATTTACAAAGAGAAATATGGAGTCAACCATCAAATAGCATCCCTCGCAATGCAGAAATGATTACCTATCGTCTAGAAAATGAAATTGTCAATGTGGATTACATAATGTATATCGACTATAGTTTCTCAACTTTGTGGAAGCGAATGCCTAAAACCAATATCTACATCAATTTAGTAGTCGAAGTGATTCTCATCTACACCATTACTCTATTTGTACTATACTATAGGAAACAGCAAAAGAACAGATCTGTATCTACTGTTGATATAACATCAGATCCCAATATTATCACGGACCCCATATCAGTTGACAATACTGTAGAAACAGAAAAGCAGACTAATTCTACCATAAAAAAGGAGTTATCATTCAAGGATCAATTTGTCTTTGAGAAAGACTTTGTCCTATTCAATGACCGTCCGATCAAAATGCCTAATCAACAACAAAAGATATTAATATTTTTCTTAAATAGGCCTAATTACAGAGTGAACAAACACGAATTGAAGGAAGAATTTTGGCCTAAAAACAGTGATCCAACCAATAATATGACAAGCGCAATCAATAAATTAAAGAAAATTTTAGAGGAAATCAACAGTAAGTATACAATTATCACCGACAAGACTAATGAGGAATACTATGTACTAATCAGGGATAAATCAGCAGAAAAAATATAGATATATAAGGATAAGATAATAAAAAGTATGCGGGATACATCACGCACCCCGCACACAACAACCATTTAAGTATTAAACAATTAAACTAAAAACATATGATAGTACTATATAAAAAAACAAGTCCAAATCCAGTGTTGCATCAATGAATGCTAACATAGAGATGAAACTACTCTTAGAATCTTTTCACATACCTGCTTATCTTCATGGAGTAATTTGCTATTGAAAAATATCCATCATCTGATTTAACAGGTTTGTCTGTAAAGTCTACAACATATTAACTCGGAAGCTCAGCATCTGTAAGATTAATCCATTTTTCACGAGGGGTGGTAAACAAACATCTCCAATTGTCCCACTCTCGTTCACTTACTTCCGACATATAGCTTATCTCCCTTCCAGTAAATGAGCTATATCCTCTTGATTGCCTGATTGCTTATACGTTCCATCGCCGCAGATAATAATATGCTTTTCATCTAAACTAAAATTATTTATTCTACAATAAATTGTCCATATACATAACCGCCATTCGAATTGGTAAATTCAAGCAGGTAAGTTCCCGGTGCTAAATCGGCAATAGAGAACGAAGTAGCTTGATTAGCAGCAGTTACATCCACAGAAGATGAATAAACTTCTTTTTTGGTATCATCTTTCACTGTAATATCCACATTACCTATAACCTTTGTAAACTCAATAAATAAAGTAGTGCCATCAATATCTGCAGAAATAGGAATCAACGGGTTGATGGAACGACTCGCTTCTTCTTCAATAATTTCACCATCTAAAATAATGGGTCTACGAAGAATTTGAGTGGACATAGCACACATGGACTGTCCAATGAACAATACCACAATTAACGATAAAATAACACGCAATTTCATATCTTATTTGTTTTGGTTTCGTCAAATGTAGCGCATATTTTTCAGACAGCCAAAGAAATTACCCGGACAAATTCAGGTAGGGTTAATGGCATCTAATTATCTTAAAATCAATAGATAAAAAATAAGGAACAGATATTTACCCGGACAATTTCCCCTCAAGCCAAACTAATATTTTAGCAAAAAAACGTCCAAATCATCCGAAGCAGATAGATTCAGTCGTTTTTTCATACGTCTTTTAGCTTTTGTCACTGAATCAGTCTCCGTCAGAAAAATACTTCCTAAGACCTCATGTTCAATACCAAATCTTAATAGACAGCAAATTTCAATATCATGTTTGGTAAGAGTAGGAAAATCATTCTTAATACGCGTAATAAAATCACCATGTATAGCATTAGATAGATGAAATAACTTATCCCAATCGGCATCCAAAAGCAATTTCTTACCTGAAGTATTCTCTATATTTTTCCCTCTTAACATTATTAGTATATGAAGTGCTTGCATATAAATAGCATAGAGATCATCGGCTTCACTTTCCGGTATATCATGCTTCTTCTCTGTTAAACGAAGAGATAATGCTTTATTCTGATCTTCAAGGACAGACATTTTCCCATGCAATTCTCCTATCTGATTTCGATAATCCTGCAATGTTTCTTTTTGCAAGTCCTGATAATTGAGTATTTGCCTTTGATACATCTTTATGTCAACATCATTTTTACGAATTCTTTCATTGATATCCTTAACCAGTTTTTGATTGGTTCTATATTTATAATAAATATAAATAATAACCATTACTGCAATAAAACCCACAAACGAACTTATTAAAAGAATATTCTTCTTCTCAATACTGGATTGTAGACTTTCCCTCTGCCATTTTTCGTTATTATATCTACCCTGCAAATCTGCTATGGCATTTTGAGTATCAATATCTTGTGTCATCATTCGTAAGGAATCCGCTATATCTTTATAGATCACAGCTTCTTTAAATTTATTTGATTCTTTCTCTAAATCATATAAACACTCACACGCATCTCTCTTAACAACTGGATCAGGGCTATCCAAACATAACATAAGAAAATGTTCTGCATCTTCAAAACGATTCATGTATAAATACAAATTTCCTAATGCCAAATACCCAGAATACAATTTATTTGGAGTTTTTTCTTTCTCAAGAAACGTCAAAAAATATCGTTCAGCACCAATGTAATCTTTTTCTGAACGATGAATCACTCCTAATTCCAATAACAACGACCCTACAGCTACATATTTATTTGCATTAGAAATATAAATTGCTTTATCATAATAATAGTAGGCGCTATCAAGCCTATTTTTATATAAAAACACTCTACCAATATTCCTATTAGCATATGTCATACAGAGAGAGTCTGGTACTAGAGAATAATAAGTTAAAGACTCCTTATAGCTATTTAATGCAGTATCAAATAATTTCTGTTTCCTATTAAGAGTTCCTATTCCCTCTGATATTAGTCCCAATAATTTAAACTGATCACTGCTTTGAAGTACATCTTTCGCCTTTAAATAAAACGTCATTGCATCCTCTACTTTATCAAGGCTTTCCATCACCCTTCCATAATAATAAAAAGATTTTCCTTTAGCTACAAGATCTTCAGTATGGCCTCCATAATAACCAACAGCAAATTTAATCAGCGAATCTGAAGTAAAATTTATGTAGTTTTTATCCATAGCCTGTGTCATCAATAGGCTATAGTCCGCCTGCGCTTTACCATGAAGAGTTTCCGGAGTTGGGATATGTTGCAAAATAGCCATTGCACTATCCGGGCGAGATTCCATTATTTTCTCAGCCTGAGACAGAGATGACATGACTCCATCCGGCGTCGAATAACATGATACAACTAAAAGACTAAATAAAGCAATAAAAAGGTAACCAAATAGTGAGTGCGTGTTCATTTTCATTAAGTTTTTTCGCAAAAATACGAAAAAAACTTATTAGCTAATGGTTCAAGGTCGCATTTTGTTCCATGCGCTGATGCTCTTCAATCAGCTCCATATTCGATTTCGCTTTTGTAATAAAATCCTTCACTAATTTGTTATTCTTAAACGAATAAGGAGCATCTTTCATGATGTCCTCTATTTGGGGAGTCATAACAGGATAAGGTAGTGTGCTGCAAAGCATCATAAATACACTCGGACCTAAAACTGTTTCGTAGTTATCTGAGATAAATTTTTTGATAAAGCCATTCATATCTTGCATTAACGAATCGCCCTCGTGAGTCAATTGCTCATGAATATCAGCCAAGTCGGCACCATCCATCACCATGCGGGCTTCTTTACGTTGCAATTCTTCTATCTGAACATCCAATGAATTCTTTTTATCAATAAAAGCATAGAGGGCATTGTTCAGAGCGGTTCCTTTTGCTACCAATTCTGTATTTGTAATTGAAACTTGAATATTACCTTTTTCAATCACTAAAGGCATGATGCTTTCGTCACCGATATAGAGTGTAGCCATTACTACCGAATCGACTTTACCTTTCATCGAAAATAGTCCATGCACCACTTCGGCAGAATCAATATTGAGCCACTCGCCATTCTGAAGCACTTTAATAAAAAGCATTTTACCGTCCAGACTGGTTACAGAAGAGGCGCCTTCAATCTTATACTTGCGACTACAAGAGGTAAAAACAAAAAGCAAAAGTAAAAAAGGCAATACTTTATTCATAGGATACACAACTTTTTCGACGACAAAGGTACAACGGATTCGTATGCAAATGAAACATTTTATCAATATTTAAAACTTGTAAGACTCTTTTCTTTAATAATCCTTATAAACATCTACATAAGGACGGATTTTTCATTTACTTTACCTAAATTTGCACTTTCGGAGTTGACAAATAGTCAATGAGTTATTGAAGCCGTCAATCCGTTAATCCGTAAAATTGTAACCGTATATTATAGAAATGTCTACCTACGCACCCTTTGCCAAGCCGCTATACGTAATGCTCAAGCCCGTAGGGGCTGTATGCAACCTTGCATGTGATTATTGTTATTATCTGGAAAAGTCCCGGCTTTATCAAGAAAATCCCAAACATGTGATGAGCGATGAACTGCTTGAAAAGTTTATCGAGCAATACATCAATTCGCAAACCATGCCGCAAGTACTCTTCACCTGGCACGGAGGAGAGACATTGATGCGTCCACTCTCTTTCTACAAAAAAGCAATGGAGTTGCAGAAGAAATATGCCCGTGGAAGAAGCATAGACAACTGCATACAGACTAACGGAACCCTGTTGACCGACGAGTGGTGTGAGTTTTTTCGTGAAAACAACTGGCTGGTAGGAGTCTCGATAGACGGTCCCCAAGAGTTTCATGATGAATACCGGAAAAACAAGCTTGGCAAACCCTCGTTTGTGAAAGTCATGAATGGCATCAATCTTTTGAAAAAGCATGGAGTAGAATGGAATGCCATGGCGGTAGTAAATGACTTTAATGCTGATTATCCGTTGGACTTTTATCACTTTTTCAAAGAATTAGGTTGCCATTATATTCAGTTCGCTCCCATTGTGGAACGGATCTTCCCGCATCAGGACGGACGTCATCTGGCCTCACTGGCACAGCGCGAAGGAGGAGAACTGGCAGAATTTTCCGTAACACCGGAGCAATGGGGAAACTTTCTCTGTACACTCTTCGATGAATGGGTGAAAGAAGATGTAGGCGACTATTATATCCAACTCTTCGATTCTACCCTTGCCAACTGGGTAGGCGAACAACCGGGAGTATGCTCCATGGCAAAAACATGCGGACACGCCGGCGTAATGGAATTCAACGGAGACGTCTACTCATGTGACCATTTCGTGTTTCCGGAATTCAAACTGGGCAACATTTACAATCAAACTTTGGTAGAGATGATGTATAGTGAACGCCAGACTGCTTTCGGACAAATGAAACAAAAGTCACTTCCCACCCAGTGCAAAGAGTGCGAATTTTTATTTGCCTGCAATGGTGAATGCCCCAAAAATCGTTTTTGTCGCACAGCAAATGGTGAACCGGGACTAAACTATCTGTGCAAAGGATATCATCAATTTTTCAAGCATGTGGCTCCTTATATGGATTTCATGAAAAACGAATTGATGAACCAGCGGCCGCCGGCCAATGTGATGGACGCTATCAAAGAAAACAAATTGATCATAGATTAAAATAGTAAAACAACGAATCATTCTAATTTTTTTATAAACTAATGAACAGACTCAAACTTTACTTACTGGCGCTGACTGCGCTGGCCGTTTGTTCCGCAAAGGCGGACGAGGGTATGTGGTTACTGCAATTAATGCAGCAGCAACACTCTATCGATATGATGAAAAAACAGGGACTGAAACTCGAGGCACAGGATTTGTATAATCCTAACGGAGTCTCACTGAAAGATGCCGTAGGTATCTTCGGGGGAGGATGTACCGGCGAGATTATTTCACCGGAAGGATTGATATTAACCAACCACCACTGCGGATACGCTTCCATCCAACAACATAGCTCTGTAGAGCATGATTATCTGACAGATGGATTTTGGGCAACTTCAAGAGACAAAGAATTGCCGACTCCAGGACTGAAATTTACATTTATCGAACGCATAGAAGACATTACGGATATTGTAAATTTAAGAATTGCCGCTAAAGAAATCACTGAATCAGAATCATTCAGCAGTACATTTCTTAATAAACTGGCTAAGGAGTTGTTTGAAAAGAGCGACTTGAAAGGAAAAAAAGGAATCGTTCCTCAAGCTTTGCCTTTTTACGCCGGAAATAAATTCTATATGTTTTATAAGAAGGTATATCCGGACGTACGTATGGTTGCCGCTCCTCCTTCATCAATCGGTAAGTTCGGTGGTGAAACAGACAACTGGATGTGGCCACGCCATACCGGTGACTTTTCAATGTTCCGTATCTATGCCGACGCGAATGGCGAACCGGCAGAATACAGTGCTTCCAATGTCCCCCTGAAAACCAAAAAACACCTGAACATCTCTATCAAAGGGCTGAAAGAGGGAGATTATGCCATGATTATGGGATTCCCGGGAAGCACCAGCCGTTATCTCACCGTCTCGGAAGTGAAAGAACGCATGGAGGCAAGCAATGCCCCCCGTATCCGTATCCGCGGAACCCGTCAGGACGTGTTGAAAGAAGCGATGAATGCCAGCGATAAAGTACGTATTCAATATGCCAATAAATATGCAGGTTCAAGCAACTATTGGAAGAACTCCATCGGCATGAACAAAGCTATCATCGATAACAATGTTTTGGGAACAAAAGCAGAACAGGAAGCTAAATTCGCTAAGTTTGCCAAAGAAAAAAATAATACCGACTACATGAATGTAGTGGCAAAGATCGACGAGGCTGTAGCTAAAACTTCTCCAATCAAATATCAACAGACCTGTCTGACGGAAACATTCTTCGGCGGTATTGAATTCGGTAGCCCATTTATGGTAATGGACAAACTGAAAGAAGCATTGGAACAGAAAAACGATTCAAGTATTGAAGCTAACATCAAAGTGCTGAAAGAGGTATTCAACGACATCCATAATAAAGACTATGATCACGAAGTAGACCGTAAAGTGGCCAAAGCCCTGTTGCCACTATACGCAGAAATGATTCCTGCCGGACAGCGTCCTGCCATCTACGATGTGATTGAGAAAGAGTACAAAGGCGACTACAATGCCTACGTAGATGCAATGTACGATACTTCAATTTTGGCCAATCAGGCAAACTTTGATAAATTCATCAAAAAACCGACTGTAAAAGCAATCGAAAAAGATATAGCCACTCAATATTCACGTGCCAAGTTTGACAAATACACCAATCTGGCCGAGCAAATGGGAAAATTGCCGGAAGAACTGGCTTTATTACACAAAACATATATCCGTGGACTAGGTGAAATGAAATTGCCTGTACCATCTTATCCGGATGCCAATTTCACTATCCGCCTGACCTATGGCAATGTGAAACCATACAGCCCGAAAGATGGTGTATATTACAAATACTACACAACAACCGACGGAATCCTTGAAAAAGAAAATCCGGAAGACCGTGAATTCGTAGTACCTGCCAAACTGAAAGAGTTGATCGAGAAAAAAGATTTCGGACGCTATGCATTGCCCAATGGTGAAATGCCGGTTTGTTTCCTGTCTACCAATGACATCACAGGCGGTAACTCCGGAAGTCCGGTACTGAACGAAAACGGCGAATTGATCGGTTGTGCATTCGATGGTAACTGGGAATCACTGAGCGGTGACATCAATTTCGATAATAACCTGCAACGCTGTATCAACCTGGACATCCGTTATGTACTCTTTATTCTCGAAAAGCTGGGAGGATGCGGACATTTGATTAACGAAATGACGATTGTTGAATAATGATGAAAAGAAACTTATTATCTGCTGCGTTTGCACTGATGGCATTGGCCGTCAGTGCTGACGAAGGAATGTGGATGCTGACTGATCTGAAAGCACAGAATGAAGCTGCCATGATGGATCTCGGGTTACAAATCCCTATAGAGGAAGTCTACAATCCGGATGGAATAGCTTTAAAAGATGCTGTTGTACATTTCGGAGGCGGATGTACCGGTGAAATCATCTCGGCGGAGGGATTGGTATTGACTAATCACCACTGCGGATATGGAGCAATTCAACAACATAGCAGTGTAGATCACGATTATCTGACAAATGGATTCTGGGCAATGAACCGGAACGAAGAGTTACCCTGCAAAGGGTTGACAGTAACCTTCATCGACCGTATCCTGGACGTGACAACCTATGTAAACGAGCAACTTAAAAAAGATGACGATCCCAACGGCATCAATTATTTGTCTCCCAAATATCTGGCAACGGTTGCCGACCGGTTTGCAAAAGCAGAAAATATCCAAATCACTCCGGCAACACGTTTGGAGCTGAAACCATTTTACGGAGGCAACAAATACTATCTATTTGTAAAGACAGTCTACAATGACATTCGCATGGTAGGTGCCCCTCCTTCTTCGATCGGCAAATTTGGAGCTGATACCGACAACTGGATGTGGCCACGCCACACAGGAGACTTTTCTTTATTCCGCATTTATGCAGACAAGAACGGTCAGCCGGCTGAATACTCTAAAGACAATGTTCCTTTACAAGTAAAGAAACATTTGACAATCAGCCTGGCAGGAGTTAAAGAAGGTGATTTTACATTTGTCATGGGATTTCCCGGACGCAACTGGCGCTACATGATTTCCGACGAAGTGAAAGAACGAATGCAAACAACCAACTTCATGCGCCACCACGTACGTGAGGCACGGCAGGCCGTACTGATGAATCAAATGCTGAAAGATCCGGCAGTACGCATACATTATGCAAGCAAATATGCTTCCTCCGCTAATTACTGGAAAAATGCCATCGGTATGAACGAAGGTTTGGTCCGACTGAAAGTGTTGGATACCAAAGAAAAGCAACAAGAACAACTGTTGGCAATGGGACGTGAGAAAGGCGATGACTCTTATCAAAAGGCTTTTGATGAGATACGCTCGATTGTGGCGCATCGTCATGATGCCATGTATCATCAGCAAGCCATCAGCGAAGCATTGGTAACGGCACTCGATTTCATGAAAATTCCTTCAACCGACGGATTGAAAAAAGCACTTGAAAGCAAAAATGCCACAAAGATTAAAGAAGAAACCGATAAGCTGAAAGCAGAAGCAGATAAATATTTCGCATCTGTTCCGTTTCCGGAAGTAGAACGACTCGTAGGAAAGAAAATGCTGGAAACCTATGCCGGATATATTCCGGAAGATCAGCAAATCGGTATTTTCAAAGTAATAGACAGCCGTTTTAAAGGGAACAAGGATGCCTTTATCGATGCTTGCTTCAAGTACTCGATCTTTGGTTCGAAAGAGAACTTCAACAAGTTTATCGCTCACCCCACTCTTAACAAACTGGATAAAGACTGGATGATCCTCTTTAAATATTCCATCACGGACGGACTGTTGAAAACGGCACTCGCCATGAAGGATGCCAATAAGAACTATGATGCAGCTCATAAAGTATGGGTAAAAGGTATGATGGATATGCGTCAAGTTGCCGGTACGCCTATCTATCCGGATGCAAACTCAACCCTGAGGTTAACTTATGGTCAGGTATTGCCGTACGAGCCCGCCGACGGGACAGTATACAATTACTATACAACACTGAAAGGGGTAATGCAAAAAGAAGATCCGGATAATTGGGAGTTCGTAGTGCCTCAAAAACTAAAACAACTGTATCATGCAAAAGACTTCGGACATTACGCGATGGAAAACGGAGAAATGCCTGTTTGCTTCATTGTCAATACAGACAATACAGGAGGAAATTCCGGAAGCCCGGTATTCAATGGAAAAGGGCAATTGATCGGGACCGGATTCGATCGTAATTATGAAGGCCTGACAGGAGACATTGCTTTCCGGCCTTCTTCACAACGTGCCGCAGTAGTAGACATCCGCTATACTCTATTTATTATTGATAAGTATGCAGGTGCCTCACACATCATCAAGGAGCTGGATATTGTAGAAGAATAATAAAAAGACAGGGTACACTTCCGTTCAAACGGCGTACCCTGTCTCTTTTGATTATCAATGAAGTTTTTTCTCAGTTTCAGCATCTGATATGCTATAAACTCTTGTCCTATATAAAATCCTCTACCAAATACATTTCTTCAACCAGGTCTTCCATGGTCTGTTCCAGGTTTTTTACCGCTTCTTCGGGTGAATCCCCATACGCATTACACTGCATATTTACAGTAAGCCAAGCATAATAACCGCCATCGGATGTGCGCTCAAGCATATAATCAGTCTTATTCAATTTCATATCGGAAAATAATTAGTTAATGTAGGTACAGTGACAGCCGAATGCTGATCAGCAAGTCGTTCAAGTTCTCCAATGATCTGTCGTTCACAGCTACGAACCCAACGAATAAATTCCCGGTTGGGAACATACGTTCCGGCAAAACGAAGCAACGACTCCAAATCGAAAGATTCTCCAATAATTCCGGCACCGGCCTGCCGGGCATCATAAGCATTGCAATCCTGCTCAATATGAGCAGGAACCATCAGTACAGGTTTGCCCAGATACATCGCTTCACAGATAGACTCAAAACCGGCCGTACTGGCATATGCTCTGCAACCGGCCATTCTATTAAGAAATTTCACATCATCAATCTGATGAAAACTCAGTGTGGCATCCACTTTAGTCACCTCATCAGCATCCTGTTTATCCCAGAAAAAGTGCATAGGAATTTCAGGATGCAAGGCATGGAAAGCCTCTACACTATCTGCAAAACCTGAGTTAACCATATATCCGTGAATGTAGTTACCCTGTTCCGGCTGCATAGCGGTCGCTTCCCTGCGAAGCAGAGGAGGAACAACGGATATCCGTTCAGTCCGGTCCGATTCCATTTTACGAAAAGAGAGTGCCAACCGCCTGCTAGCACGCAGACTCGTCATCCGTGTGAAAAAGCGCAACATGGAGAGTTGAATCACACTTTTTCGGGGAAACTCAAAGTGGTTGTGCAAAAACAGATATTGGTGTCCGATGCAAACATAAGGAACGGAGGGACGGAAGAGTGCGTAGGTAAGTCCGGTCAGAAGTTCGTAGAAGTTGATCACAACTTCCGCCCCTGTTTCCTTAATGCGCTGATTGATATAACACATACTGCGAAAATATTCCGGTACGTGTATCAGATTGTATGCAAAACTCTTTTTCAGATCAGCCCGTTTATTTTCGGCTGTAGGCAAAAAATTCGGACTGGTGAAACGCTTTACCGGTGCCTGGATACTCCGGTTGAAAAAGCCGGGCAAGGTACGTGACGAACTTTTGCCGACAAGAACCTCCACTACCTGGTGCCCGTTACGTAATAACATGTCTTCAAGGGTAATGGCTTGGGTGAAATGCCCTCTCCCCTCTCCTTGCACAATAAACAGAAATTTCATGATGCTATTGTTATGGATATAGTTTGTTTTTCCTTATGATTATCTTCCTTTAGTAATCCACTATCAAAATAGCGGATAGTCCAGTTACCATCTTCATCTTCAGTAAGAGCCGAAAGTGTTTCTACCCAGTCGCCTGAATTCAGATAATGGATATCTTCATAAAAAGTATTGGCAGGATGGTGAATATGACCGCATATCACGCCATCACACTTTTTAGCCCTTGCCAGGCCAACAAGCTCTTTTTCAAAATCAGAAATATAAGAAACGGCAGTCTTTACCCTATTCTTAATAGACTGGGAAAGGGAATAATAAGGTTTTCCCTGCTTCATTCTGCGGAGATTGTATACCTTATTCAACCATAACAGAAAAGTATATCCTGTGTCGCCCAACTTAGCCAGCCATTTCATTTGAGTAGTCACCGTATCAAAAATATCTCCATGTGTCACATAATAACGTCTGCCGTGGCTTTCGTAGATACAGTCTTTCACAATCTGGATATTATAAAAATTCAGAGGTGCCAGATTATCTAGAAAATCATCATGATTACCACGAACATAAATCACTTGTGTCCCGAAATTCTCCATCATCTTCATTATTACTTTGAAGAAATCCGTATGTTTAGCTTTCCATTTACCCAAACCGCTTTTCTGCAAATGCCATCCGTCAATGATATCACCATTCAGAATTAAGCGATCACAATTTATTGATTTCAGGAAGTGAGTGACTTCCTCTGTCTTGGAGTGTTGAGTTCCCAGATGAATATCCGAGAGAACTACTGTGGGATAATACGTCCGTAAATGCATAACTTTTGTTTTTTTCGTTACGCAAAGATCCCGTTTCCGGATTACAGGAGGATGAATGTAAGGTTACTATATGATGAACAAAATCGGGACTTCTCTGTTATTATAATAAAACAAATAACTATATTTGCCCCCTGTAAACGAGGGCTCTATATTTATCAAAAGAAAGGAAAAATTATGGAAAAATTTGAAGATTTAATACAGTCACAAAGTCCCGTTTTAGTAGATTTTTTCGCAGAATGGTGCGGCCCCTGTAAAGCAATGAAACCGATTCTTGAGGATCTGAAACAGCAGGTAGGCGAGAAAGCCCGTATTGTAAAAATCGATGTGGACACACACGAAGAACTAGCTGTAAAATACAGAATTCAGGCTGTGCCGACTTTTATCCTTTTCAAAAAGGGAGAAGCTGTCTGGCGCCATTCCGGTATGATTCAAGCCAGCGAACTGAAAGGAGTTATTGAACAATACACATAAAAACAAAGAATGAAGAAAGTATTATCATTAGTAGCTTTGGCCATGATCAGCACCATTATGTTTGCTGTAAACGATGGAGTCAAAGCAGATCAAAACAAAAAAGAGGCAAAGAGCGGTGAGGTTATCGTGATGAATAAAGAGATGTTTATCAACGATGTCTTTGATTACCAGAATTCAAAAGAGTGGAAATATAAAGGTGATAAACCTGCCATTATCGACCTGTATGCAGATTGGTGTGGTCCCTGCCGCATGACAGCCCCGATTATGAAATCGCTTGCTAAAGAATATGACGGAAAGATCGTAATATATAAGGTGAACGTGGATAAAGAAAAGGAACTGGCTGCACTATTCAATGCAACAAGTATTCCCCTCTTTGTATTTATCCCAATGGAGGGCGAACCCCAACTGTTTCGTGGAGCAGCAGATAAAGCCACTTATAAAAAAGCAATCGACGAGTTCCTGTTGAAACAGAAATAGGACTGAATAAATTCAATAATAAAAAAGGCATGGTTTTCTCAACGGAACCATGCCCTTTTTATATGCTGCCGTCTTCACTATCTTCACTCCGAACGAATATCAAGTTATCAATAAAACAATTATTCCCTACATCTAAGATCGGGACATAAAAGCTTTGCCTATCTGATGTGTTTACCCAACCATCTAATATTCACCAGTTTGTTTCTTTTATATTTTGCTATTAAAAGCTTAGAATTAACATAATGTTAAAGTTAGTCTTTTAACCGCAAAACATTAGTTATTTGGTAACAAAGATCAAGTCTTTTGGTACTAAGAAAATCAAGTATCTCCTGATAAATTAACACTGTTAACGAGATTGGCAGAACATCTGCCAAGACACATCATTTAAAATATCCAACCGGATGATTCATCATCGGCATTTGAGTATCCTTTAATTTCAAAGCAGTTTTGAGCCGTGCCAGATCCATCGATGCACGCGGGACTGTGGCCAGACGTGCAGCCGAACAGAACAACGAGATGTTTTGCGAAACAATCCCTGCATCCATAGCTCCCATCAATTGAACATGATTACTCTTCGCATCACCCAGCTTAGACAGATCACTGACCAGCACCAACGATACCGGCGCATTGTTGACAAAGGCCTGACCGCCAGCAACCGCAGAACGGTGATCTCCCTCAGAAATCAGATTGAGCTTATGCCCTTTAGCATCATATAGGTAAGTTCCTTGCGGAAGCACCACATATATGTCGATATCCTGACGATTCATGGCTGACGGAGCTGTACGTTTGCCTTCAGATGACCGGTTAATGCCATTGGCAGCCCAGAGTAAATCGGATAAATCGGTATTACTCAAAGCCTTCGAAGCATATTCACGAGTAGAATGACGTTCGGATAACGCTTTCATTAGCAGTCCGGCACGATTCATATCGGGCTTAGGTAACTGAATCGTCCGGTCGGCAGCATAGCTTGCCACCGACAAAAGCAGGAAACACACTAAAAACTGTAACTTTTTCATAATTATGTATCTTTTTAAGTAAAGTACAAATATAAAAGAATCATCAGTCAACATCTTTATTTCAAAAGAAAATTTAACAAAAAAGGCCTGTATCCCAAACCGGACACAAGCCTTTCTCTATAAATCATTTACGTAGATTATTTCTTACCGAAATAGCGGTTATAAAGTCCTTCGAAACCTTTACCATGACGAGCTTCGTCTTTACACATTTCGTGTACGGTATCGTGGATAGCATCCAGATTCAAAGCTTTAGCACGTGTAGCGATACGTTTTTTGTCTTCGCAAGCACCGGCTTCAGCATTCATTCTCTTTTCAAGGTTTGTTTTAGTATCCCATACGCAATCACCCAACAGTTCAGCAAACTTAGAAGCATGTTCTGCTTCTTCCCAAGCATAACGTTTGAAAGCTTCAGCTACTTCAGGATAGCCTTCGCGATCGGCCTGACGGCTCATAGCCAAATACATACCAACTTCAGTACATTCGCCCATGAAGTGATTGTTCAGGTCTTTAATCATTTCTTCGTCACAACCTTTAGCTACACCGATTACGTGTTCGTCAACAAAAGTGAGTGCACCACCTTCTTCTTCAACAACTTCTACGAATTTGCTTGCAGGAGCTTTACACAAAGGACATTTCTCAGGAGCTGCGTCACCTTCATAAACATAACCGCAGACAGTACATCTAAACTTTTTCATTTCGTCTTAATTTTAAATTAATTAGTCAATACGTATATTATTTAAACATTTCTTACAAACGCCTTTATAATAATAGTGCACTTCGCTTACTTCATGTCCATACATTTGAAGGCCTTCCACTTGTTTCATCTCAAGCTGGCATTTCAAATCATAAATACGCCCGCAACGTTTGCACAGAAAATGGGCATGTTGTGAAGTGTCCGCATCAAAATTGGTGTTCCGCTCGTCAATAGTAAGCATTTGTGCCGCTCCCTGCTCAGAAAACAGCCTCAAGGTATTATAGACTGTAGTCTTTGAAAGTGTTGGCATAGAGGGAGATAACTCCGTATATATTTCATCAGCCGATGGGTGTGTCTTATGTTCCATCAAATAGTTCATGATAGCAATTCGCTGCATGGACGGTTTGATGTTGTGCTCTAGTAATCGGTTGTATGATTCCATTTTCTTCCTCCTTTCCAAAATTGTATTTATTACAATTTTAAATCCGATGCAAAGATAAAGAGTTCTTTTATTTTCGCAAACAAAATACGAATATTTTTTTGATTAAACAGAAAAACGGCATACAAAATTGCTTTCGTATGCCGTTTCTTATGACAATAATATGTACGTATTAAATTCCTTTAGGGTTTTCACCGTATTGGTTGCTACCCGGCTGTCCGTCCTGAATAGTCAGGAAGAGATACCAAAGGCTGCCGATCACCGGTACGAAAGTGATAAACAACCACCATCCGCTTTTACCGATATCATGCATACGACGTATACTAACAGCAATCATAGGCAGAAGCATAGCCAAATAATAAATACCTACAAATACGCAAATCGTACCCAAAATAGCATCAATAATACTTGCGACAATAGCAAAAATAGCCATGAACAAAACAAACATCCAGTATTCACGTCTTCTGGCTCTACCGTCGAAATCTTTCCACTTCTTTAAAACATCAATGTACTCTTTCATCTTTCAAATCTTTTAATAGTTAATAATTGTTGGTATTTTGTGTTTATTCCTATAAACTGCCACAAATATACTAACTACTATTTATATTTTTTATATTTTCCGCATTTATTTTTAGCAAAAAATAAAAAAAGAGCTAGCCTTTCACCCAACAACATAGTGCCAAAGCCCTATACAAGCCGATCTATAGTCCCCTATTCCTCAACAAAGGTTCTATGCCCGGTTCTTTACCCCGAAAGTTCTTATACATATCCATCGCATCGTCGATGCCTCCGGGAGTGAGAATATAACGACGGAAACGGGAAGCCACTTCCTGATTAAACAGATCACCGGTTTCCTTATATGCTTCAAAAGCATCGCTATCTAACACTTCGGCCCAAATATAACTGTAATAACCAGCCGTATAGCCGCTGTTCATGATGTGATTGAAGTATGTAGTACGATAACGAGGAGGTATCTGACTTAGCAAGCCACGCTCTTTCAGCACAGCAGCCTCAAATTCAGTGACATCCATATTCCGGGGAATCTCTTTCAGTACATGGTAATCCATATCAAGCAGAGAAGCGGCAAGATATTCGGTTGTGGCAAACCCCTGGCCATACTTTCCACTCTTATCGAGTTTCTCAATCAATGCAGCAGGAATCACTTCACCGGTCCGATAATGTTTGGCATATATTTTCAGCACCTCCGGTTCGAATACCCAATGCTCCATAACCTGAGAAGGTAATTCCACAAAATCACGCGGTACACCGGATACGGCATGAAAGTGTACATCTTTAAACAAATTGTGGAGTGCATGACCAAATTCATGGAATAAAGTACCGGCCTCATCGGCACTAAGCAGGGCAGGCTGTCCCGAAGAAGGCTTGGTAAAGTTACACACAATCGTAACTACCGGCGCCAAACGTTTACCGTCACGATAGGTTTGAGAACGATAAGTTCCGCACCATGCGCCTCCCCGCTTACTATTACGAGGGAAAAAGTCCATATACAGCACACCAAGATGGGTTCCGTCTTTATCTTTACACTCAAAAGCCTGTGCCTCTTCATGCGGTTTCGGAATGTCTTTAATTTCGGTGAAAGTAATGCCATAAAGTCTGTTAGCTACATAGAAAGCACCTTCACGCACATTATTCAATTCAAGATAAGGACGCACTTCATTCTCGTCTAAACTGAACTTGGCTTTCTTCGCTTTCTCAAAATAATAGCGCCAATCCCATCCTTCGGGGGTAAAGTTAGCGCCTTCCTTCTTTATTTCAGACTGAATATCAGACAATTCCTCCTTGGCTTTCGCCACTGCAGGAGTCCAGATCTGATTCAGCAAACGATATACATTTTCCTCGTTCTTTGCCATGCGGTCTTCCAAAATGAAAGAAGCATAATCGGCATATCCCATCAATTTGGCTTTCTCCAGACGCAAAGCAACCAATTTTTTCACGATTTCATTATTATCGGCCTCATTGCCATTGTTGCCGCGATTGATGTATCCTTTAAAGATTTTTTCACGTAACTCGCGATTATCTGCATATTGCAAGAAGGGCATTACACTCGGATTGTGCAAAGTGAAAAGCCACTTCTCTTCCATACCTGCCCCTTTAGCCGCTTCGGCTGCGGATGCCACAAGACTTTCGGGTAATCCGGCGAGATCTTCCTTCTTATCAATCACCAACTCAAAAGCGTTGGTTTCTTTCAGCAGGTTCTGTCCAAAAGTCAATTGCAACATCGAAATCTCACTATTGAGTTGACGCAACTTCGCCTGATCCACAGAATCAAGATTGGCACCTCCACGAACAAACTTCTTGTAAGTTTCTTCCAGTAACTTATTCTGCTCCTTATCCAATCCCAGTTTCTCCCGACGTTCATAAACTTCTTTCACACGGGCAAAAAGAGCCGGATTCAGACTAATATCGTCCCGATGTGCCGAAAGCAACGGAGTAATCTCTTTATTAAAAGCCTGCATTTCATCGTTCGTGTTACAACTGTTCAGACCACTAAACACAGTACTCACCTTATTTAACAACTCTCCACTCTGATCGAATGCAGCGATGGTATTATCGAAATCGGGAACCGAACGCTGATTGACAATAGCATCTATTTCTTTTTTCTGTTCTTCCATTCCTTTCAGGAAAGCTTCTTTGTAATGCTCTACTTTAATCAAGTCGAACGGTGGAACACCGAAAGGAGTTGAATACTCTGCCAGAAAAGGGTTTCCGGCATCGGTGGCTGCTTTCTGTCCGGCTGTGCCGCAAGCAGTCATCACGGCGGCCATTCCGGCAGCCATAAACATCTTCTTCATGTTTTTGTGCGATTTAATAATATAATGTATCAATTCAATTTTGACAAAAATACAAAGATTCGATTAAAATGTCTACTTTTGCAACAAGAAATGATAAACTCTAATAGAAAATGAACTACGGATTCGTAAAAGTTGCGGCGGCCGTTCCCCGCGTAAAAGTAGCAGATTGCAAATTTAATTCTGAAAGATTGGAGGGTCTTATTACCATAGCCGAAGGTAAAGGAGTACAGATTCTCACTTTTCCCGAAATGTGCATTACCGGATATACTTGTGGAGACTTGTTCGCCCAGCAACTTTTGCTTGAACAGGCAGAAATGGCTTTGATACAGATTCTAAACAGTACCCGCCAACTGGACATCATTTCCATACTGGGCATGCCGGTAGTAGTCAACTCCACAGTAATTAATGCTGCAGTAGTTATCCAGAAAGGCAAAATACTGGGAGTAGTGCCCAAAACTTACCTGCCTAATTATAAAGAGTTCTACGAGCAACGTTGGTTTACATCCGCCCTACAAGTCTCGGAAAACAGTGTGCGGCTTTGCGGACAGATTGTCCCGATGGGCAACAATCTGTTGTTCGAAACTGCGGAAACAACTTTCGGCATAGAAATCTGTGAGGACCTTTGGGCTACCGTTCCGCCCAGTTCCTCACTCGCACTGCAAGGGGCTGAAATCATCTTTAACCTTTCCGCCGATGACGAAGGTATTGGTAAACACAATTATCTTTGCTCTCTGATCAGCCAGCAATCTGCACGCTGCATCTCCGGTTATGTTTTTTCGTCGAGTGGCTTCGGTGAATCGACAACAGATGTTGTTTTTGCCGGAAACGGACTTATTTACGAAAACGGATATCTACTGGCACGAAGTGAACGTTTCTGCTTGGAGGAACAGTTGATTATCAATGAAATTGATGTGGAATGTATCCGTGCAGAGCGTCGGGTCAACACAACTTTTGCTGCCAACAAGGCTAATTGTCCGGGTAAAGAGGCTATCAGAATTTCTACAGAGTTTGTCAACAGTAAAGATCTGAACCTAACCCGTACATTCAATCCACATCCTTTTGTTCCGCAAGGAAGCGAACTCAACAGTCGCTGTGAGGAGATCTTCTCGATTCAAATAGCCGGACTGGCACAACGTCTGCTACATACCGGAGCAAAAACAGCCGTAATAGGTATTTCCGGAGGACTTGACTCAACACTCGCCTTATTGGTATGCGTCAAGACATTCGATAAATTGGGATTATCTCGCAAAGATATTCTGGGTATAACCATGCCGGGATTCGGAACAACCGACCGCACTTATCACAATGCCATCGACCTAATGAATTCCTTGGGAGTTTCAATACGGGAAATCAGTATCAGGGAAGCATGTATCCAACACTTTAAAGATATCGGACACGATCTCAATATACACGATGTAACATACGAGAATTCACAGGCACGCGAACGTACCCAAATCTTAATGGATATAGCCAACCAAACATGGGGTATGGTGATCGGAACCGGAGACCTGTCGGAACTCGCATTGGGATGGGCAACGTACAACGGAGATCATATGTCGATGTATGGTGTCAACGCAGGTATTCCCAAGACACTGGTGAAACACTTAGTACAGTGGGTAGCCGAAAACGGTATGGATGAAGCATCCAAAGCAACTCTGCTGGATATTGTGGACACTCCTATCAGTCCGGAACTGATACCGGCAGATGAAAACGGAGAAATCAAACAAAAAACGGAAGACCTCGTCGGTCCTTACGAACTACACGACTTCTTCCTGTATTATTTCTTACGGTTCGGCTTCCGCCCGTCAAAAATCTACTTCCTGGCACAAACTGCATTCAGTGGAGTTTATGATGATGAAACAATCAAAAAATGGTTGCAAACTTTCTTCCGCCGCTTCTTTAACCAGCAGTTTAAACGCTCTTGCCTGCCGGACGGACCGAAAGTAGGAAGTATATCCATCAGCCCCAGAGGAGACTGGCGCATGCCAAGTGATGCCAGTTCGGCTGCATGGCTGAAAGAAATAGCCGAATTGTAACAAAGACGATACCTCTTTTTAACATGACACTGCGATCTTTGCAGCATCATATTAAAAAGAGGTAAAGTTATGAAAAGACATCTTATTTTAGCATTTGCTTTATTGGCATCCAGTGTTGCCTTAAATGCAGTCAATTCATTGCCGGACGATGATAAATCCGACAATAAGAACAAAACAGAACTCAATTCTGTCGTCAAAAAGACATGGGAGTTCTACTCCGCCATCAAACAACCTTCTGCCGATGCACTGGCTAATGCGGGTAACTACAAATTCGGGCAAGAAGCCGGCTATCTCTATAACCAATTCATGAAGATCTATGTAGTCAGGGAAGAAGTGGTTCCCGGAGACCCTACCCGCCGTACCGTAATTCGCAAACCCACTATCTACAACGCAGTACGCTCCATCGAGAAACAGCTGAACAAAGAGCTCAAAAGCAACAAAATGACCAGAGAGCAAGTAGCTGCAGAATTCACAAATGTACTGAAAGTAGCGATTTCTGCCTATGATTCCGAAAGCGAATCATTTGAAGACGCTTTACAGACAAATCGCAAAAATGCAACCGACCTTCTCTCCGTATTTCAAAATGTAAAACTGACAGAAATCTAAAATTCTTTTTTTCAATAGGTAAATAAATATTAATGGCAAGTCTTGGGCAAAAGAAAACTTTTGCCCCCGCACTCGCCATGACTAAACACTCAATGATTAGTACTTATGAACAGTAAATTTCTCCTGCTACTCTGTAGTATGTTATTGTGCACTTCACTTGCATTCGCACAATCAATCAAAGTAACAGGTACAGTCACAGACAAAATGGGGGCAGTAATCGGTGCCACTATCATGGTGAAAAACTCATCAAACGGAACTGTCACCGATATAGATGGTCGTTACAGCATCGAAGTTCCTAAAAACGCAACACTACTATTCTCTTTCGTAGGTTACAGCACAGTAGAGAAAGAGGTAGGTAACAACACTGTAATCAATGTCGAACTGTCCGATGACATTCAGGCCATCGACGAGGTAGTGGTCACTGCAATCGGTATCAAGCAGCAAAAGAAGAAGATCGGTTACACAACCCAACAAATCAACAGTGAGGTATTGAATGCCACTCCCAGTCTGAATGTGGGCTCGGCCCTTTCCGGACAAGTAGCCGGTCTGTTGGTAGCCAACCCTACCGGTATTTTCCAGGCACCGAGTTTCAAACTGCGCGGCAACGCACCATTGGTTGTACTGGACGGAGTTCCGGTAGAAACCGACTTTTTCGACATCTCAAGTGAGAATATTGAAAGTGTCAATGTGCTAAAAGGTACGGCAGCCTCAGCTTTATACGGTTCACGCGGGAAAAACGGAGCAATTCTGATCACCAGTAAAACGGCCAAAAAAGAAGGCTTGGAAATCAACTTCTCTACCAACAACATGATCACAGCCGGCTTTGCAGTGCTTCCCGAGACACAACATCAATACGGTAGCGGTTCAAATGGTAAATATGAATTCTGGGATGGTGCAGATGGCGGCATTTCGGACGGTGACATGACTTGGGGACCCAAATTAAATGTAGGAACCAAAGTAGCTCAGTGGAACAGCCCGATCAGGGATAAAGTGACTGGAAAAGAGATTCCCTGGTGGGGAGATGTAAAAGGTACTCAGTATGATGACAAATCGCGCTATGAACGTGTACCTATCGACTGGGTATCCCATGACAACCTGAAAGACTTTCTGCAAACCGGACTAGTAACCAACAATAATATCTCAATAGCTTATAAAGGAGAAAAAGCACGCTACTTCGTCACCGGACAATATGCTTACCAAAAAGGACAGGTGCCTTCTACTGAAATGCACAGTGGAGGTATCAACTTCAACTCTACCTTTGATCTGGCTAAAAACTTGCAGCTGGATGCCAATCTGGCCTACAACAAAATAGTTGCCCCGAGTTATCCGCGCTACGGATACGGACCTAAAAACCACATGTACACCATCGTTGTATGGATGGGAGACGATGTGAACGGTAAAGAACTCCAAAAACACAAATACGTTCCCGGGCAGGAAGGGTATCGGCAGGCAAGTTACAATTATGCATGGTATAATAATCCTTACTTTGCAGCCGAAGAGCTCCAGCAATCCGAAAGTCGGGATGTGGTGAACGGGCAACTCCGCCTGAATTATCAAATCCTCCCCAATCTGAACATACAGGGACGTGCCGCCTTACGCCAGAAAACAATTCTTCAGGAAATGAAAGTACCCAAAACTTACATGAACTACGGTGACTCCCGGGAAGGTGACTACAAAGTATGGAATGACCGTCAAACTAATGTAGACGCTGATGTACTGGCTACCTACACTCAAGATCTGACTCCGGATATCCTCTTCACCCTGAATGCCGGAACTTCGGTATTCTACCGTAATTACCGTCAGGAATATCAGTCTACCGACGGTTTGATTGTTCCATTCGTATACAGTATCAAAAACACACAAGGTCCTTCCATTACCGATGCCAACCGAAATGAAAAATCAATCCGTAGTATTTATGGATCAATCAACCTTGATCTTTACAAATATGCCTATCTGACGTTGACAGGACGTAATGACTGGTCATCTACTCTGGCAAAAGGCAGTAACTCTTACTTCTATCCTTCTGTCGCACTGAGTACTATGGTATCCGAATACATCAAATTGCCAACATTTATGGACTATCTCAAAATGTATGGTTCATGGGCGGTTGTCTCTACCGACCTGTCTCCCTACCAGATCATGTCCACTTATACAAAAGATTCCAATTACGGTTCGAATCCATCTATTTCCTACCCTTCTTCTCTGGTCAACTACTACATTAAACCTCAGAAAACGACATCCTGGGAAGCCGGATTGTCAACTGCATTCTTCCGTAACCGGTTATCTTTCGACCTGACTTATTATCATACGATCGATGAAAACCAGATTATCGACCTGAATATTTCGAATGCATCGGGTTTCACCAGCCGTAAAGTGAACGGTAACCAATATACCACCAACGGATGGGAAATCATGGCCAATGTACAGGCTATCAAAAATAAAGATTTTCAATGGGATTTCTCCTTGAACTGGAGTAAGAGTGTAAAAAAACTGACGGAAATATATGGCGGACAGAAAAAGTTCGGTGACCTGAAAGTGGGCGACCGTGCCGATGCATTTTACGGTTCACAATGGCAGAAAAGTGCTGATGGAGAATTGATTCTGGATGAAAACGGTATGCCTACCAAAGACGCATATAAACAATATCTGGGACATCTGGATCCGAACTTCCGAATGGGTATGCAAAATACTTTCCGCTACAAAGACTTCACACTGTCTGTCGATCTGGACGGCGCTTATAAAGGAGTAATCTATTCTGTATTGAGCGAAAAGTTATGGTGGGGAGGAAAGCATCCGGAATCAGTGGAGTACAGGGATGCACAATATGCCGTCGGACACCCGATATATGTACCCAATGGGGTAGTCGTAACCGGAGGAGAGCTGAAACGTGACATCGACGGTAATGTAATCTCTGACACACGCACCTACAAACGTAACACGACAGCGGTCGATTGGCAACAATGGTGCCAGAACTATCCTTATCAAGCTTATGTATCTTCGAAAGAAAATGCCAAATTTGCCAATGTATTCGACCGTAGCTACATTAAGCTCCGCCGAGTGGCACTGACTTACAACTTCACCAAACTACTTTCGAAACAAAGCCCCGTGAAAGGACTTACAGCTACAGTGTTTGGCAACAACCTAGCTGTCTGGAAAAAAGTCCCCTTTGTCGATCCGGACTACACCGGAGACAGCAACGACGGAGGTGCCAACGATCCAACCGCACGCTATATCGGCATGGGCGTCAACATAAAATTCTAAACGAATAAGAAACTAATAAGAAATTATAAAATGAAAAAGATAATATTACTCATCGTATCTGTGTGGATGTGCGTTTCCTGTGGAAATCTGGAAGAGATGAACATTGATCCGGACAATGCCACCCAGACCCACCCCAAACTCCTGCTTACCCAAATCTGCATGAATGCTTTTAAAAGAGGGACTGACGGAATGTATGCTACCAAAAAAGTAATTCAAGCCGACGGAGAGAGTGCAGATCAATATTACAAATGGACCCGCGGAAGTTTTGGCTACTATGACAATCTCCGCAATGTACAAAAGATGGGTGAAGAGGCAGAACGTGTAAATGCTCCGGTGTATACGGCACTCACTAAGTTCTTCCGCGCCTACTACTTCTATGAACTGACTCTCCGTTTCGGAGACATCCCCTACAGTCAGGCCTTGAAAGGAGAAAAAGAAGAAATATACACTCCCGAATATGATGCACAAGAGGATGTTTTTGCAGGAATCCTCCAAGAATTGAGAGAAGCAGACGAAATACTGGCAAATGACGCATCTGTCATTGACGGAGACATCATCTATAACGGAAATAGCACCCAGTGGAGGAAACTGATCAACTCTTTTCGTCTGAAAGTGCTGATGACCCTCTCCAATCATACAACAGTCGGGAATATAAATATCGCTTCTGAGTTTAAAAACATTGCGACAAACAGCCCGTTGATGAATAGCCTGGCAGACAATGGACAGTTGGTTTACCTGGATCAGCAGGGCAACCGATATCCTCAATTCAATGCCCAATGGTCCGGCTATTATATGGATGATACATTTATCCAACGTATGCGCGAACGTCGGGACCCACGCCTGTTCATCTTCAGCGCACAGACCAACAAAGGAAAGACTGAAGGAAAACCTATCGACGACTTCAGCTCTTACGAAGGAGGAGACCCTGCCGCCCCTTATAGCGATGCTATTATCAAAGTTAGTGAGGGTACCATATCGCCCATCAACGACCGTTTCCGTACAGATCCGATTGTAGAGCCCACCATGCTGATGGGATATGCCGAACTACAACAAATTCTTGCTGAAGCTGTTGTACGGGGATGGATCAGTGGCAATGCACAAACGTATTACGAGAAAGGTATCCGCGCCTCATTCTCTTTCTACGAAACCCATGCAAAAGATTATGCCGGCTATCTGAACGAGAACGCAGTGGCCCAATATCTGAAAGAACCATTGGTTGACTTCACCCAAGCATCGGGTACTGAAGAGCAGATAGAACGCATTATCATGCAGAAATACCTGGTTACATTCTACCAAGGCAACTGGGATTCCTTTTACGAACAACTACGTACCGGCTACCCGGACTTCCGTCGCCCAGCCGGAACAGAAATCCCCAAACGCTGGATGTATCCGCAAGGAGAATATGATAACAACGGTACTAACGTAGAAACGGCTATTACACGCCAATTCGGTGCAGGAAATGACAAAATAAACCAAGCTACCTGGTGGCAAAAAAAATCATAGAATAAAATATATACTCTTAACCCATATTTATAATGAAAAAGATTATTTTAAGCAGCGTATTATTGCTATCCGGCTTCTTTATCCAAGCGCAACAAGCTCCCGATAAAATCAGCTTTAATTCCAATGGTGAATTTAAGATAGCACAATTTACCGATATGCACTTGGGACATGATCAGGAGAAAGACCGAATAGTGGGAGATATGATCAAAGAAGTACTTGATTCTGAAAAGCCTGACCTCGTGATATTTACAGGAGACAATACTACTATGAATGAAGTCCGGCAAGCTTGGGAAGCCATATCTGCCGAACTGTCGGCCCGCCGGATCCCCTGGACAGCCGTATTGGGAAATCATGATGACGAATATGCCGTAAAGCGTGATGAAATCATTCGTATCATCCGGGAACAACCGTATTGTATGATGAAACAAGTGGCAGAAGGAATAAAAGGAGAAGGTAACCATATTCTCCCTATTTACAGTTCGAAAGACGGAAATAAAACAGCCGCATTGCTTTATTGCCTGGACACAAATGCTTATTCGAAGATAAAAACAGTAAAAGGATATGACTGGATCGGACGATCTCAAATAGACTGGTACTCCCGCGAAAGCCGGAAGTACACAGAACGGAATGAGGGACAACCATTACCTGCATTGACCTTCCTCCATATTCCGCTACCGGAGTACACCCAAGCATGGGAATCGTTCGAAACCAAACGTTACGGAGACCGTAACGAAAAAGAATGCAGTCCCAATATAAACAGCGGTATGTTTGCCAATATGCTGGAATGCGGTGATGTTATGGGTGTTTTTGCCGGACACGACCACGTAAACGATTACATCGCTACTCTCTATAACATCGCTTTAGGATATGGACGAGCTTCGGGCGGAAAAAATACTTACGGAGATAAAACACCAGGCAGTCGTATCATCGTATTGAAAGAAGGTAAACGTGAATTCGATACTTGGCTTCGGGAAAAAGGAAATATGGCAAAACTGAATGTATGTACATATCCCGGCTCTTTTGTAAAAGAGAAATAGAAATCACTTTTATGAGTATTCAAAAAGAAACGGCTATAAAAACTTTTTAGGTGATTTACAGATTATCCCTCCAACCTATAATAAACACTTATCGAATTATAGTTGGAGGGATAAATCTATTTGGTAAAAAGTGAATCGTTACAAAACTCCTTTACTGGACGGCAATTCGAAATGATAGATATCCCTCTTCAACGCCATCTTCAACGCACGGGCCAGCGCTTTGAATATTCCCTCTATCTTGTGATGCTCATTCTGCCCCTCAGCCTTAATATTGAGGTTCATCTTGGCTGCATCACTCAGAGACTTAAAAAAGTGTAAAAACATCTCGGTAGGCATTTCTCCTATCTTTTCACGCTTAAACTCGGCATCCCATACCAACCACGGACGTCCTCCGAAATCCAGGCATACCCTGCAAAGGCAATCATCCATGGGCAAAGCATAACCGTAACGTTCAATTCCTCTTTTACTACCCAGCGCCTGATAGATACACTCACCCAATGCGATAGCCGTATCTTCGATGGTATGATGTTCGTCTACCTCGAGGTCCCCCTTCACCCGGATCGTTAAATCCATACCGGAATGTTTACCAATCTGCTCAAGCATATGGTCAAAGAAACCTAACCCGGTAGAAATGTCACAAGTACCCTTACCATCCAGATTGAGAGCTACTAGGATATCGGTTTCTTTCGTTGTCCTGCGTATTTCTGCTCTCCGCTCTCCTGCAAAAAGGAACTCAGCCACCCGATCCCAATCAGTAGTGGCAAGAGCACAATAAGTTTCCAGTCCCTTTTCTTTCAGCAAATCAATGGATTCCTGAAGGTAAATGGCACGGCAACCTATATTTTTGGCCAATTCTACATCTGTCGGACGATCTCCAATGACAAAGCTGCCCTCCAGATCATATTCCGGATTGGAAATATACTTAGTCAACATTCCTGTACGCGGCTTCCTCGTAGAAGCACAATCTTCGGGCATACTACGATCTATCAGGATATCATCGAACGTAATACCTTCTCCGGCCAGAGTTTTCAACATCAGATTGTGCGCCGGCCAAAAAGTTTCTTCCGGGAAAGAAGAGGTGCCCAAACCATCCTGATTGGTCACCATGACAAACTCAAAATCAAGTTTACTGCGAATAAAGCCCAAATTGCGGAAAACTTTAGGATAGAATTCAAGCTTCTCCAGTGAATCGAGCTGATAGTCGACAGGCGGCTCAATGACAAGCGTGCCATCACGGTCAATAAAAAGTACTTTCTTTTTCATTTTTCCTATTGATATTTTTTCAGTGCTCCAATCAGTTTGGCATTCTCAGCCCGTGTACCTACAGTCACACGAAGGCAGTTGCCACACAATGATATGGAATTTCGATTACGTACAATAATACCCTCTCCCACCAGATAATTATAAATTTTCACAGCATCGGTCACACGTGCCAGAAAGAAGTTGGCATTCGATGGAAATACCTGTAATACCCAAGGCAACTCTACGAAAGCTTCTTCCAGATACCCCCTCTCCTCCTTCAATGTTTTTACCCAGCGTTCTATCTCGTAGTATTTGTGGAGCATTTCTATAGCTTGTTGCTGAGTCAGCTGATTCACATTATACGGATACTTGATTTTATTCAAAACACCGATAATCCCCTCGGAGGCAAAAGCCATCCCCAAACGAATAGCTGCACAACCAAACGCTTTTGAGAAAGTCTGTAAGATAATCAGATTCGGATACTTATCCAACTCTGACAAAAATGAGGGTTCATCAGAAAAATCATTATAAGCCTCGTCCAGAATGACCAATCCTTCGAAATCATTGATCACCTTTATTATCTCAGACCGAAGCAGATCATTTCCCGTCGGATTATTGGGTGAACAAAGGAAAATCATCTTAGTCCGTTCATCCGCAACTGCCAACAACTCATCGGCAGAAAACTGAAAATCATCGTGAAGCAGCACTTTGCGGTATTCCACATCATTGACATCGGCACAAACCTGATACATGCCGTACGTAGGATCGATAGCAACCACATTGTCTCTGCCCGGCTCACAGAAAGCACGAAACACCAAATCAATAGCCTCATCACTGCCATTTCCCAGAAAGATATGGGCAGGAGCTACTTTTTTTATCTTGGACAATTCCAACTTCAGATCCCGTTGCATCGGATCCGGATAGCGATTGTGCGGCAGGTTATACGGGTTTTCGTTAGCATCCAGAAAAACAGATGCTGCCGCCCCACTATATTCATCACGGGCCGAAGAATAGGGTTTTAGTCTCCAGATATTCGGACGGGTTAATTCTTGCAATGTTTTCATTTTCTTATCTCCTCCAATCTAACAGTTACCGCATTTTTGTGTGCATCCAGGTGTTCATTGGCAGCCATCACCTCGATAGCCGGGCCAATAGCCGACATTCCACTGGGAAGTATCTCTTGAAAAGTGATCTTACGGATGAAACTGTCCAGGCTCACTCCACTATAGGCTTTGGCATAGCCGTTGGTAGGTAAAGTATGGTTAGTTCCCGAAGCATAATCACCTGCGCTTTCGGGAGAGAAGGCACCCAAAAATACCGAACCGGCATTGACTATCTGTCCGGCTACTTCCATATAGTCCTTCGTCTCAATAATCAGGTGCTCAGGAGCGTAAGCATTGGTAAGTTCCAAAGCTTCCTCCATATCCTTCACCAATATCAACTTACTGTTAGCCAAAGATTTTTCGGCAATATCGCGACGGGTTAGATAGCCTAATTGGCGTTCGACCTCGTAAACGACTTCCGTTTGTAGCTTCTCAGAAGTCGTAACCAGCATCGCCTGGCTATCCACTCCATGTTCCGCCTGAGAAAGAAGATCGGCAGCCACAAACACCGGGTTGGCAGATTCGTCAGCCAGAACCTCTACCTCCGACGGCCCCGCAGGCATATCAATGGCGACATCCCGCAGGCTGACAAGTTGCTTGGCAGCGGTGACATACTGATTGCCGGGACCAAAGATCTTATAAACTTTAGGAATACTCTCTGTCCCGTAAGCCATAGCGGCAATGGCCTGTACTCCACCAACCTTAAAGATTTTGCTGACTCCAGCCAGACGAGCGGCAAACAGGATAGCAGGATGTACCTTTCCATTCTTATCAGGCGGTGTACAAAGTACAATCTCTTTACATCCGGCAATCTTAGCAGGTATAGCCAACATAAGCACAGTAGAGAATAGAGGGGCTGTCCCTCCGGGGATATACAATCCGACCTTTTCAATAGCAACAGCTTTTTGCCAGCAAGTAACACCTTCCATCGTGTCCACCTTTTTCCCCTCAAAACGCTGTGCAGAATGAAATGTCTCAATATTACGTTTAGCCAGATAAATAGCTGCCTTCAGTTCGATGGGTACCTCCTTTTCTGCTTCTTCTATTTCCGCAGAAGTAACAGCCAATGAGGTGAGTTCAGCTTTATCAAACACAGCCTCATATTCCATGACCACCCGGTCCCCTCCGGCTCTCACACGGTTAATAATATTGCGTACAGTATCGAAAAGATTTTCTGTCTCAAGCACAGGACGCTTCAAGATCTCATTCCATTGCGACCGGTCCGGATATTTAATCAGTTTCATAATTTTTAACTTAAGAGTTCAACCAACAGATTTTCCTATATAATCATCTTCTCAATAGGCAACACCAAAATACCTTCCGCTCCCAGCGCTTTCAGCTTACCTATGATCTCCCAAAACCGTTTCTCATCGAGCACTGTATGTACAGAGCACCAACCATCTTGTGCCAACGGCATCACAGTAGGACTCTTCATACCCGGTAGCACAGCAATAATATCTTCCAGTTTATCTTTAGGAGCATTCATCAGTACGTACTTTTTATCTTCAGCAGTTTTCACAGCATCCATGCGGAAAAGCAATTCGTCCAATATCTCTTTTTTCTCCTTACTCATATTCTTGTTGCCTATCAGCAAAGCTTCTGATCTCATTACGACCTCCACTTCTTTCAGACGATTGCTGACCAGAGTAGAACCGGAACTGACAATATCGAAAATAGCATCCGCCAATCCGATGCCGGGAGCAACTTCTACAGAACCGGTAATGACATGCACTTCAGCCTTCACCCCGTTACTTTTCATAAAAGCATCTAAAATTCCGGGATAGGAAGTAGCTATCTTCTTTCCGTTAAACCAACTCAAACCGGGATATTCAATGTCTTTGGGCATAGCCAAAGACAAACGGCATTTGCTAAACCCGAGACGCTTAATGATTTCGGCATCTTCCTGCCTCTCTACAAATTCGTTTTCTCCTACTATACCCAGGTCGGCAACTCCTGTAGCTACAGATTGGGGAATATCATCGTCACGGAGAAAAAGCACCTCAACCGGAAAGTTGGACGATTGTACGAGTAAAGTACGTTTGGTTGTGCTCAGTTTGATGTCTGATTCTTCAAGAAGGGCCATCGTTTCTTCAAAAAGACGCCCTTTGGCTTGTACTGCGATTCTTAACATAATTACAATATCTTAATTTACAATTTATAATTCGATATATAGAAAATAAAAAAGGCTCACCTTATCGGTAAGCCTCGTATTCTATCATATATATACACAATACCATCTTGCCCACCGAGTTATTCGATTGAGTAATGATGATGGCGATGTGTAATAGTAATGTTCATATCTTTATTGTTTATGCGACAAAAATAAAGTATTAGTTCTGAATCACCAAACAATTATCAGAAATTCTTCTATTTTTCTTTCAAATTAAAGGAAGAATCTCTTCATCTTCTACTTCACATGACAAAAAATGCATCTCTTCTCTGGCTTTCTCCTTCGGAAAAGTGAAGTAAGTGCAGAGAGTTTCTGTACACAATTCCTCATCTTTATTATAAAGACGTGCCTCAATTATCACAATGTTACGCTTCACTTCTTTAATATGCGCTTTGAGCACTACATGTGAATCATTAGTACTGATCGACTTACGATAACGTGTCTCCATTTTTGATGTCACCCCCGTAGTCTGTAACTTCCGGAGAATAACCCATGCACAGATTTCATCCAAAAGTACGGCCTGGATACCTCCATGTAGCGTATCAATCCATCCCTGGTATTCGGGACGGGGACGCCAGATGCTAATCACTTCATCGTTATCCTCATAAAATTCCATTTTCACACCGGCTTCATTGTTAGGGGCACAACCAAAGCAATTATATCCTTCCATCCCCTTCCACGGGTTAATAATCTTTTTCATACCTTTTTCGTTTTAGAATGCTCAAAGATATAAATCTTTTCGCAAAATGCACCCATCTCACCACCAGAACTTTATCTATAATCCGTTTGTTATACAGATGTTCTATTAAGAAAGGAAAAGTATGAAAACAGTAGTAGACAAAGCCTCTTCAAGGGGGTATTTCAATCATGGTTGGCTGAAAACCCACCATACATTTAGTTTTGCAAACTATTATAACCCGTCAAGAATGCATTTCGGCGTATTGAGGGTACTGAATGATGATAGCGTTGACCCTGAAATGGGATTCGATACACACCCTCACCAGAATATGGAAGTCATTTCTATCCCCCTGAAGGGGTATCTGAGACATGGCGACAGCGTAAAAAACACCCGGACAATCACACCCGGCGATATCCAGGTTATGAGTACGGGGAAAGGTATCTTCCACAGTGAATATAATGGAAGTGACAAAGAGCAATTGGAATTTTTGCAAATATGGGTATTCCCGAGAATTGAAAATACAGAGCCGGAATATAACAACTACGATATTCGTCCTTTATTGAAAAGAAACGAACTTGCTCTAATTATTTCACCGGACGGTAAAGTACCCGCTTCCATTAAGCAAGATGCATGGTTTTCTATGGGAACATTTGACGCAGGAAAGAGTTTCGAATACAAGTTGCATCAGGAAGGTAACGGAGTTTATCTTTTTATCATCGAAGGAGATGTGGAAGTTGCAGGCAACCGATTGTCACGACGTGACGGCATCGGTCTTTGGGATACAAAGAGCTTTAAAGTGGAAATAACCCAAGAAGCGACCTTATTGCTAATGGAAGTACCAATGCGATAAAAATGAGTATTCATTTCGCAAAAGAATAAAAGGCTGCCTCCAATAGCGAAGACAGCCCTTTATTTATTGAGAACACTGTATTATCTATTTCTCTTTCCGATAATTTTCAAGTCCTGTTTGCAAGAAATTGATATACTTGGATATATCCTCATCATAAGCATACGACTTGTTCAGCGGATTACCCTCATTGTCTATCAGAACATAGAAAGGCTGGGCATTGGCACCAAACTTCACACGCTGCAGATAACTCCATTTATCACCTACCGTACGCAAAGTGCGTTCTGTACCATTTTCCATGATCTTCACCGGTTCAGTAAGCGGAGTCTTATTGTCAACATAAAGAGTAATCAGTACGTAGTCATTATTAATAATGCTGCTAACCTTCGGATCGGTCCATACGGCAAGCTCCATTTTACGACAGTTCACACAACCATATCCTGTAAAGTCGAGCATTACCGGCTTGTTATGCTGACGGGCATATTCCATACCTAAATCATAATCATCGAACTTGGCATGTACCTCATTGGTATAAAGATTAAAATCCTGGGTTTTCATAGGCGGTGCAAAAGCACTAACCGCTTTCAAGGGTGCTCCCCATAAGCCCGGAACCATATAAACAGCAAAAGCTAATGAAACCAGTGCCATGAAGAAACGAGATACACTTACTTTCGTATCATCGTCATCATGAGGAAATTTAATCTTACCCAACAGATAGAAACCAAGCAGAGCAAAAATAACAATCCACAAAGCAAGGAAAGTCTCACGATCCAGAATTCTCCATCCATAAGCCAAATCGGCAACAGACAGGAATTTTAAAGCAAAAGCTAATTCCAGGAAACCTAATGTCACTTTAATCACATTCATCCAACCACCAGACTTAGGCATTGACTTCAGCCAAGACGGAAATAAAGCGAATAAAGTAAATGGCAGAGCCAATGCAATGGCAAAGCCCAACATACCAATCGCGGGAGCGACTACACTACCTGTAGTAGAAACCTGTACCAACAAAAATCCGATAATAGGACCTGTACAAGAAAAAGATACAAGCGATAATGTAAACGCCATCAAAAAAATACTCAGTAATCCGCTTGTAGCTTCCGCCTTGCTATCCACTGCCGTACTCCATTTTGCGGGAAGTGTCAATTCGAAAGCTCCGAAGAAAGAAGCAGCAAATACGATCAACATCAGACAGAACAAGATATTGAAAACAGCATTAGTGGAAAGGGCATTCAAAGCACTGGCACCAAATATCAAGGTAATGGCAAGGCCAAGCGCTACATAGATTACCACGATGGATGCCCCATAAGTCCATGCATCCCGGATGCCTTTCTTTTTGTCCTTGCTTCGCTTCAGGAAGAAACTTACAGTCATCGGAATGATAGGCCATACACAAGGAGTGAACAAGGCCAGCAAACCTCCTAAAAATCCTGTAATAAAAATATAGATCCATGACATATCTTCCTGAGAGTTTGCCTCACCAAATTTCTTCAAATCATTAATTACAGGCTTCCATAAGTCAACACTGCCTATCGCAGTGGTAACAGTTGTAGCTGTCGGTTCTACAATACTGTCTGTAACAGTGGCGACTGGCTCTTTTACCGGAGTTGCAGGGGTTTCTTTTGCCGAGACTTCGGCAGTAGCAGCGGCTTTACCCGAAAATATAAAGGGAACTTGTGTAGGAGGCAGACAATTTTCATCGTTGCATGCACCATATTCCAGATACCCTTCTATTGAATAGTCACTGCCGGTAAACTTTATCTTCTGTATAAATTGAGCCGTTTTTTCAAAATAGCGTACTTTCATTTCGAACAGTTTGTCAAAGTCCGAAACTTCTTTTCCCCGAGGGGTTAATTTACCAACAACTTCGGCACCTGACATCTTCTCTACATTAAAAGTAGCGGAGATAGGACCACCATCACCTAAATCGGTAGAATATACATGCCAACCGGCATCGATCGTACCTGTAAAAACGATTTCCGCTTCGGCTCCCGACAGGGTTTTCAGCTCCGTTTTAAACTTCACAGGCTCTTGTATCTGTGCCTGCGCCGTAAATACGACCAGCAACAAAAGCAGAAAAGAGGATAATTTCTTCATTCTTTAAAATTGTTTATGATGTTTCTAGAAATATAACAGCTATCGGATTTTCCCGGTTTGAGGTTTTGGCTAATCTTAAAAAGCTATTATTTATTTATAACTAAAATTCATAATCTACACAAGCCCGACTTTCTTTTGTCTCTGCCAAAATCTTACCGGCAGCCACATGCTCGGGATGGGTAGCATAGAACTTCACATCATCCAGATTATCAAATTCACTATACAACGCAATATTCCAGGTTTCTCCCGGATTCATATTCAATCCGACTTCAATTTTGCGGATCACAGAGATTTTAGCAGGTAATGCTTCAATAGCCTCCTTAAAACTATTCATCACAACGAGTTTCTCTTCTACAGGAACGTCGTCTCTTAACTTAAATAATACAATGTGTTTTACCATTACGTTGTTATTTTAATTATTTGTTTTTATATTTGTCAGCCAAAGCTGTTTTTTACAGTTGCAAAATTACTCTATTTGTTTCAAATATACACTATAAAAGGATGTTAATAATAGGAATAGCAGGCGGAACAGGCTCGGGAAAGACCACCGTCGTACGGAAAATCATTGAGAGTCTACCAGCTGGTGAAGTAGTATTGCTACCTCAGGATTCATACTATAAAGACAGTAGCCACGTACCGGTTGAAGAACGCCAGAATATCAATTTTGACCATCCCGATGCTTTTGAATGGAGCCTTTTGTCTAAACATGTTGCCCTGCTTAAAGAAGGCAAGTGTATCGAACAACCCACCTATTCTTATTTGACTTGTACCCGCCAACCCGAAACGATCCATATTGAACCACGTGAAGTGGTCATAATCGAAGGTATCCTAGCTTTATGTGACAAAAAGCTACGCAATATGATGGATCTGAAAATATTTGTAGATGCCGACCCGGACGAACGGTTGATCCGTGTGATCCAACGTGACGTAGTGGAAAGGGGCCGCACTGCAGAGGCTGTAATGGAGCGATATACGCGCGTGCTGAAACCTATGCATTTACAGTTCATCGAACCATGTAAACGCTACGCAGATTTGATTGTTCCCGAAGGAGGGAGCAATCAAGTAGCCATCGATATATTGACCATGTATATAAAAAAACACATCGGTAGGCCATGAAACGGCATCTGATAATTTACTCCCTGCTTTTTCTTCTTTTCTGTGTATTGTCTTGCCGCAACAAACAAGCAGTAACTACAGAGGAGTCCTCTGCACACGATCTGGAACAAATCAAAGATAGCGGAGAGCTCGTTGTTCTGACTCTTTATAGTTCTACTTCTTATTTCATCTATCGTGGGCAAGACATGGGTTTCCAATACGAACTCAGTGAACAATTTGCCAAAAGTTTAGGAGTGAAATTGCGAATAGAAGTAGCCAAAAACGTACCGGAACTCATCCGAAAGTTACTAAATGGCGAAGGAGATATTATCGCATACAATATTCCGATTACTAAAGAATTAAAAGACAGCCTGATCTATTGTGGCGAAGAAGTAATCACCCACCAGGTAATTGTCCAACGAACCAATGGGAAAACAAAACCGCTAAAAGATGTAACTGAGTTGGTCGGAAAAAATATATATGTGAAACCGGGCAAATATTACGAACGATTGGTTAACTTGAATAAAGAGCTGGGAGGAGGCATTCTGATTCATCAAGTAACCAATGACAGCATTACTGCCGAGGATTTGATAACCCAAGTTGCACAAGGTAAAATTCCTTATACAGTGGCTGATAATGATGTCGCTAAGTTGAATGCAACTTATTATCCTAACCTGAACACTAGTCTGTCTATCAGTTTTGACCAACGCGCTTCCTGGGCCGTACGTAAAGATTGTCCGCAACTGGCAGCAGCAGCAGACGAATGGCATAAACAGAATATGACTTCGCCGGCATATACCGCAAGTATGAAACGATATTTTGAGATCAGTAAAGCAATGCCTCATTCTCCCATTTTATCCTTAAAAGAGGGTAAAATCTCTCATTATGACAACTTATTCAAGAAATATGCGCAAGAGATAGGTTGGGACTGGCGTCTGTTGGCATCCTTGGCCTATACCGAATCGAACTTCGATACAACTGCCGTATCATGGGCCGGAGCAAAGGGACTGATGCAATTAATGCCTGCCACCGCCCGTGCAATGGGGGTTCCACCGGGCAAAGAGCAAAACCCGGAAGAAAGTATCAAAGCTGCGGTGAAATACATTGCAGCGACAGATCGCAGCCTAAGCATGGTGCCGGATAAACAGGAACGGATTAAGTTTATACTCGCTTCATATAATGCCGGGCTGGGACATATTTTTGACGCAATTGCACTGGCAGATAAATACGGTAAGAATAAAACCGTATGGACAGACAATGTGGAAAATTACATCCTACTAAAAAGCAATGAAGAATATTTCACTGATCCGGTATGCAAAAACGGATATTTCCGTGGAATAGAGACCTACAATTTCGTCAGAGACATTAACTCAAGATATGAATCATATAAGAAGAAAATAAAAAGTTGAAATAGGGCAAAAGCTCGCAATTATAAGAATTGCAAGCCCTTGACAGCATATAGTATATTTTATTTTTTCCCTTTCTCTGTTAACAAACTCACAATAATAACGGCTGCTACCGATAATGGCAATGCAAACAATATCGGATCTATCATCGGAAAAGGATAGGCTTCGATCAACACATCCTTACCGAAAAGCCACCTGCATACCCCCATTGCCGCAGCCTCTTTCTGGTGCAGAAAGGCCAGCGCAAACAAACTACCTATAGTCCCTATCCAAAGGCTTGCCATCACTCCCTGACGGGTAGCACGTCTCCAATATAAAGCACAAAAATAGGCCGGCAGGAAAGCTGCAGCGCAAATACCCATAAAAATAGAAGTTCCACGGGCTATAATATCGTTGGGCAACATATAGCAGATAATATAACTCACTAAAATTGAAAATAAAACTCCCAAACGGATCACATTAGTCAATTTACCACGTGAACGAGGCTTGTAAGTACCATAAATATCGGAACCAACCGAAGCTCCCATCGTATGAAACTGTGAACTCAGTGTAGACATGCTGGCAGAAAGGATACAGAGCATAAAAAGAGCGGCAAACCAATCCGGCATTGCCTTATTTATAAAGTATGGGATGATTTTATCCATATCTTTGACTGCTTCCGTAGCTACAACACCTTCGGTCTTAAGAAAGAAAAGATTGCTCAATGCACCTGCATGATAAATAGCACCTACGGTAATAATCAGAAAAAAACACCCGATAAAAACCCCACGGTTTAGTTGTTTGCTACTTTCAACCGTCATAAAACGCACAACCAACTGAGGCTGCGCAAGACAACCGATTCCAACTCCCAAGATAAGTGAAGTGACTAATGTATACCATTGAGGTGAACCGGTAACAGGCATAGCCGTCCACCCTTGATGTCCCAACGCCTTAAATTTTTCAGGAACTAAGGGAGCTATGTCCGTCAGAGCCTGATTGGCTTCAGTAAAGCCCATATCCAGTACCCGATACAACGAAAAAAGCAGAAACAGCATACAGCCAAACATAATAACTGCCTGTAAAGCATCTGTATACATTACTCCTTTCATACCTCCTGCGATCACATAGGCAGCTATTACCAATGTAAATATTAAAAGTGAAATATTAAAATCAATCTGGAAAATCTGTTCGATAAAGACAGCACCACCTTTCATAACCACTGCGGCATACAAAGGCATTCCGAGGAAAATCACTGCGGCAACAAAGACTTGTATTCCCCGTGAACGATAATGCCTGCCTAACAATTGAGGAAATGTACTTACATTCAATTTAGCACCCATTCGCCGCGTCCGGAGTCCGAAAAAAATAAAGGCAATCACTACACCTATAAACATATTCAAAAAGCAAAGCCACTGAATACCCATACCAAAAGCTGCTGCTACCCCACCAAAGCCGACAATAGCAGAGGCTGATATAAAAGTGGCACCATAAGAGAGTGCCATGACAAACGGATTCATCTGTCGACCTCCTACCAGGTAATCACTGGCGGAGGATGTTTTCTTATAACCTAAAAAACCAAGATAGGCCAGTGACAGCAGATAGGCTATCACAATCAGTCCAAGTGTAAATGTATTCATCGTGTTTTATCTTTTTCGTCGTCTTTATTCCAGTATTTGAAGCCAAACCAAGCAGCAAAGAGCACACATACTACCGAAAGCAAGTATGGCAAAATGATAAGTGAGTCGCTAATTCCAAACATTCGTGTATCAGATTTCGATTAATATTGGTGCAAATGTAAGGAATTTATTGAAATAGAGAAACAAAATGCAGAAATTATCAGAAGGAAAGGAATAAAAATAAAAAAGCTGCCTCGTTTTATCAGAAGCAGCTTTCAGAAAAGCCAATAAACGGTTTAAAACTTATCGTAATGAATTTTTTTCTCATCAAATTTCTGTTTAGGCTCTTGGGTAGTTGCCGGATAACCAAACGGAATCACACACAGGGGCACTATATTCCCCGGAAGCTCCGTATATTTACGAACAACCCTGATACGGTCTTCATAAGGATAAGCAGCTGTCCATACCGCACCCAGCCCCTGTGCTTCGGCAGCCAATAATATATTCTGTGCAGCAGCCGAACAATCCAGATACCAATAGGAAGATTGAGCTACATCTCCACATACAACAATGGCATAGCGAGCTTGAGTCAGCATCTTTGCATAAGGTAAAGCAGCGGCCATCGAATCAAGAGCAACCCGGTCGGTGACCAATACAAACTCCCACGGACGAATATCTTTTCCGGATGGTGCAGCCATTCCGGCACGTAGCATCCAATCTATTTTTTCTTTTTCTACTTCCTTGTCTAAATAAGCCCGCACACTTTTACGTGCAAAAATATTATCCAACGCAGCATTGGATGTCGAAGGGACTTCTCCTTGAGAAGCAGATGAACAAGCTGCGAATGAAATCATTCCCAGTATCCCGATCACCCATACATAAATCGCTTTCTTTATTACCATAATCTCTTTTTATATCAAAAAAGTTTCAATCTGTTTTCCTGAGCTTCTTTCAATGAAACGGTTTCACGCTTCATCATGCCGCTCTTATCACGAAGGGCTTCATATTCACCGGATAATTCTTTTGCCAACTCTTCTTTCGATTTCGGACTCATCAGCCGAGCAGCAACACCCGCATTCTGCGAAGCATCCTTCAAGTGAACAACCGGAGCGTGATAAACCGGAGCAATCTTCAATGCTGTATGTAGTTTAGAGGTAGTCGCTCCTCCTATCAACAATGGAATATCCAATCCGGCTTTTTCTAATTCCATAGCCACATGTACCATCTCTTCCAGTGAAGGAGTAATCAACCCACTAAGTCCGATCATATCCACTTTCTCCTCAATGGCTTTTTGGACAATCGATTCAGCCGGTACCATCACTCCCAAATCAATAATATCGTAACCATTACATGCCATCACAACCGAGACTATATTTTTGCCAATGTCATGCACATCCCCTTTCACAGTGGCCAGCAAAACTTTTCCTGCCGAAGCAGTACCTTCCACCTTTTCCGATTCTATAATAGGTTGTAAGATTGCAACGGCTTTCTTCATCGTACGGGCTGTTTTCACCACTTGTGGAAGAAACATCTTACCTGCGCCAAACAATTCGCCCACATGATTCATTCCATTCATCAACGGTCCTTCAATCACATCCACCGCTTTATCATATTTAGGCAAAGCCTCAGCAAGATCTTCTTCCAGAAAATCCCCGATTCCTTTTACCAAAGCATATTGCAAGCGTTCTTCTACCGTACCGTCCCTCCAGGCATCATGTTTTACCGGTTGCCCAGCCGAAGTATTACCCGCAGAAGCCTCCTTTAACCGGTCAGCCAATTCTATCAATCGTTCTGCGGCATCACTTCTCCGGTTTAATACTACATCTTCAATCCTCTCAAGTACATCCACCGGAATATCTGTATACAATACAGAAGTACCCGGATTCACAATCCCCATATCCATCCCTTTCTGAATGGCATGGTAAAGAAATACGGCATGCATCGCTTCACGAATATAGTTGTTTCCACGGAATGAGAACGAAAGATTACTTACTCCCCCACTGATATGGGCGCCCGGAAGATTCTTTTTAATCCAAGCCGTCGCCTCTATAAAATCTACCGCATAGTTATTATGTTCCTCGATCCCTGTTGCCACAGCCAATACATTCGGGTCGAAAATGATATCATGCGGATTGAATCCTATCTTATCTACAAGCAAATGATAGGCCCGTTCGCAAACTTCTATTTTACGGGTGGCTGTATCAGCTTGCCCTTTCTCATCAAAAGCCATCACTACCACAGCCGCACCATATTGGCGAACCGTACGAGCATGTTCAAGGAATTTCTCCTCTCCCTCTTTCAACGAGATGGAATTCACAATTGATTTTCCTTGAAGACATTTTAATCCGGCTTCGATAACTTCCCATTTCGAAGAATCAATCATTACAGGAACACGAGCAATTTCCGGTTCCGAAGCCACCAGATTAAGGAAAGTTGTCATCTCCTCCTTTGCATCCAGAAGGCCGTCGTCCATATTTACATCGATAATCAGTGCTCCGTCTTCTACCTGTTTACGGGCAATGGATAATGCCTCGTCATATTTCTTTTCATTAATCAAACGAAGAAATTTGCGCGAACCGGCTACATTGCAACGTTCCCCCACGTTAACGAAATTTATTTCAGGTTTCACTTCCAACAGTTCTAATCCCGAAAGCCACATACAATCCGGTTTACAAACCGGAATATGCGGTTTTGCTCCGGCAATCAATGCAGGATATTCTGCAATATAGGCATCGGTAGTACCACAGCACCCGCCTATGATATTGATCAATCCTTCATGAACATACTCTTTTACTTCATGGGCCATATCTGCCGGAGTCTGGTCATATTTTCCTAAACTATTAGGTAGACCAGCATTCGGATAAGCACTAATATAATAAGGAGCCCGAGCGGCCAATTGCTCTAAGAAAGGTTTCAGTTGCTTGGCACCAAACGAACAGTTTAACCCGACTGAGAAGATATCAGCGTGTTGCACTGAAGCCAAGAAAGCTTCCAACGTCTGTCCGGAAAGAGTACGTCCTCCGGTGTCGGAAACCGTCACAGATAACATAACAGGCACTTTTACTCCTGTAGCCTTCATGGCACGTTCCGCCGCCAAAATAGCAGCTTTGGCATTCAGCGTATCAAAGATAGTTTCTATCAATAAAGCATCTACCCCACTTTCAAGCATAGCTTCCATCTGTTGCTGATAAGCATCAGCCATTTCATCATAAGTCACAGCACGATAAGCCGGATTATTCACATCCGGCGACATAGAACATGTTTTATTGGTAGGACCTACCGAACCGGCTACGAAACGGGGTTTATCGGGATTTAGTGCCGTATATTCATCGGCCACTTCACGTGCCAGCTTTACAGCCGCTTGATTCATTTCACGCACATACTCTTGTACATGATAATCGGCCATAGAAATAGTAGTAGAACTAAAAGTATTCGTCTCAATGATATCTGCACCGGCTTCTAGATACTTACGGTGTATATCCCGAATCACATCAGGGCGTGTGAGACAAAGTAAATCATTATTCCCCTTCAGTTGACCGGGAATATGCGCAAAGCGTTCATTACGAAAATCTTCTTCTCTAAGATTATATTGCTGAATCATTGTACCCATAGCGCCATCCAATATAAGGATACGTTCGAGTACCAGCTGTTGAATAGTTTTTTTCATTGCTAAAGGTACAAACCTATCATCGTTTAAACATCCTGTCCATATCACGACGGTCGTCTTTTTCTTTCAAAGCCTCCCGTTTATCATATTGCTTTTTACCTTTAGCCAAAGCTACAACCACTTTGGCCAAACCTCTTTCATTAATAAACAAACGCACAGGGACAATGGTGAATCCGGCGTCTTTCGTCCCTCTTTCCAATTTATTCAGCTCCTTTTTGCTCAATAGCAACTTACGGTCACGTCGGGCCGCATGATTATTATACGAGCCATAAAAATATTCGGCAATGTGCATATTCTTCACCCACAACTCGCCTTTCGCAAAATAACAAAACGTATCTACCAAGCTTGCCTTACCCAGACGGATGGACTTAATCTCCGTCCCGGTCAACACAATACCTGCTGTATAAGTATCGATCAACTCATAGTCGAAAGTAGCACGTTTATTCTTTATATTTATAGGAGCCAGTTTCATTTTATTTTCTTAATTTAATATAGCTGTTAGCTTGTTGAACACAACTTGTATTACCGCCGGACATAGTATTAACAAAATCGACGAGAAAATGGTGTAACGCAACCGATTCTTTTCTTCTACCAGCATCACAACCCTTGCTCCTTCCCATACCACATAAACGATATAAAATTGGAGCAGCCAACCGATAATACTGAAATCAGGAAGCAATCCGGTTACTATATGTAACAAAAAAGTGACAACTAACGCATAACCTGCAAACTGCTGTGCCAAAGGGATATCATTGGTCATACCAAACATTTTTATCCCCATCTGATTGATAGCATAAGCCGCCAGAAAATAACCTCCGAACAAAGCTACCGCCACCGCACAACACTGCGTCATGGCCAACTGGAAACTTTGTGGTCCTCCCCAACCATTAGTCCACAAAGCACCAATGAATACGGATAAACCACATAAACCAATCATAGGATAGACAAAAACAGTAAGAACTGCCCGTCTATCCTCTAAACGAATTTCCTCCCAGGCCTTGGCCGGAGAGGAAATCAATGACATTGCTATTTGAAATAATGCTTTGTAATTCAAATTATTCCGCAGTTTTATATTCTATTTCATATACCTTCTCTATAGTAGAAGTATCTTCCAACTTATTGTTGTACTCATTTTGCTGTGCTACTATAGTTATTTTAGCAGGTTTAGCTTGTCCACTCTTCAGAGTATATTCTCTTAAGATTTGGCTGATTTCATAAGCCTTAAAGCTGGAAGTACGTGTTGCACGCTCAGCAATAGCAGCAGGTTCATCCTCAACTTTATAGCGTAAATAAAGTTTCAAAATGGTATCACCAGATTTAATATCATCTGTATAGCAGACAAGAGTAAAAGTATGTTTAGCGAGCTCATTTTTAATATCTTCTGTAGTAGTCACATTTTTCACACGATAAAGTACTGGTAATACAATCGTATTTTCACTAAACTGAAATGGGGCCACAGTTGAATATCCTGATGCAAAACTCAACGAACCAACAGGTGCATTAGTAGTCACATCACTTGATTCTACTTTCGGAGTGGTTATTGCTGTAGCATCAATTCCTGTAGGATCCGCTAAAAGTGTAATTTTAATTGACTTAGGATTTGTTGAGAGGTCCTGACCTTCATCAACCTGGCAATAAATGTAAGCCATTCTTGCATTCAAAGTTACAGGAATCGTGTTAGTAGGGATCAGCTCTGTACCGGCAGCATCTGTGAATGTAACATAACCCATTCTATCATTCACTTTCACCACACCGGCCCACTGCTGAGGACCGCTTTCTCCGGAATCCATACATGAAGTAAACATAGTACCCATCAACAGGGTTAAGGTCAACACCATTAATTTCAATTGTTTCATAAATCTATTTTTTAGAGTTTGCAAAGATATAAATTCTAATTCACAATAAGTAAATGCAGAGACTTAAAAAATACTGCATCTATTACTTAACTATTTTTGCAAACAACTCTAAATGATCGTCTACATAGCTTGCTACCAGTGCTGTAACCTCCTCCTCAATATCCAGATATTCTTCTTCAAGATCATCAAAGGCCTCGTATTGCTCGTACATAGCCATAAATTCATCCTCTGTACGCTCTTTCTCCAGATCGTGGCGATGAGCATCGTATATCTTCTTAGCTTTATAAACCAACTTCGAGAAATCCTCGGCTCCCCACAGGCGCATTACCTTTGCAAAAGGATTATCAAAGATATAACCTCCATACCCATTCTGAATCAATTGACAAAAGCCGCCGAACATGACTTCATCCCGAAAAATCTGATAGGCCAGCAAAGAGTGCTGCTCCCCTGTCAACAGTGGCATTGTTTCGGCAGTAAGTTCCCCGCCAATCACTTCTTTATACTTGTCTGTAAACACCTGGATAAATTCATCCATTCCCTCACCCGCAGCTTTTTGCAAAGAGGCATCCGTAACTTCTATCATTTCCACTATATATAATAAGGTGAATTCTATATTTATAAATATCAGGAAACAAAAATACGGAAATATATGGTTCAGAAAGGCTTTTTGATAAGTTTTTTAGAAACCCGTTTAATTTTCTTCAATAATAATCCTATAACGAATAATTTGATCACCTCCTCTGCCGGATCGCATGTCAGTTCATTGTAGTTCGGTATTGCAACAAGCGTTATCAATTAACGTTGTTAATGCCATCTTCTTTGCATTCTGTGCTTGAATGCAAAGGACAAGTGTTTTACATTTAAAAGCCTTCTTCTCTATCATCAAAACATTTGTTTTAACAGTGTGTTAAAACAAGCCTTTTACCGACAAACAGCAAGTCATAGTAACCTTCTAATTTACAAAAGAATAACAGGTTCATCAATTTGTTCTCCGAGAATTTCACTAATACCTTCTAAAGGTAGATAATTAAAGATTTGACAAGTATAGCATCTTATTCAAAGCAATCTACACAATACAAAGAAACAGACGGGATTCAATTCTCAATCCTTATAATTGATAATCAATGATGCAATGACATACCAAGATATACGCCTATGCAGTAAGGTATCAACCAAATGCACCACACCACAATACTGAAACGGTTGAAATGTTCCTTGGCTCTTTCACTCCCTTTCACATACGTCCAGATAGCCCACATAGCGTGAATAAACATCAACAGGATAGCGATAATGCCGGTCACAGTATGTATTTCATCATGCAAGTGTGTGAGTCGCGCAATATTCTCCATTAAAGCCGTTCCCACAGAATCGGCCAGCAGTCCCAACAAAAAAAATACCAGATGCCAAAATTTCAACCTCTTCTGCAATCGCTCTCCCCACACTCCTATTGTGTAAAACACCAATGCCGAAGTTATCACACTAATGGCTGCAATTAAATAATGTATATCTACCTCATTCAAATTCATAACCGATCAATTTTTCTCAGAAGAAACAAAGAATCAGAGTAATAGTTCAACAAAACAAAGATTATCTAAAATGTCATCTCCACATTACAATCTAACAAAACCACAAATTCTATTTTTCTCTTTTCATAAAAAAGTAATAAAACCCGATTTGCAAAAACAAATAAAACGACTACCTTTGTGAGCGATTTGAGAATCGTGACTACGTATTTTTAATTATATCACTTAAAAAAGAGCTAATTATGACTTATTCACACGAAGTGGAACACATGTGTGTTGTAAAGAAGGGTCCTAACCACGGACCGGCTCCCATACCCGAAGAAGGAAAATGGGTAAAATCAAAAGAAATTGTTGATATTTCAGGTCTGACACACGGTGTGGGTTGGTGTGCTCCTCAGCAGGGTGCATGTAAGCTGACTCTGAACGTAAAAGAAGGTATCATCCAGGAAGCTCTGGTTGAAACTATCGGCTGTTCAGGTATGACTCACTCAGCTGCTATGGCTGCTGAAATCCTCCCAGGAAAAACTATCCTCGAAGCATTGAACACAGACTTAGTTTGTGACGCCATCAACACTGCTATGCGCGAACTCTTCTTACAGATCGTTTACGGACGTACTCAGTCAGCTTTCTCAGAAGGTGGTCTGATCATCGGTGCAGGTCTTGAAGATTTAGGTAAAGGTCTGCGTAGCCAGGTAGGTACATTGTACGGTACTTTGGCTAAAGGTCCTCGTTACCTTGAAATGGCAGAAGGTTACATCAAGACAATTGCTCTTGACAAAAACGATGAAATCTGCGGATACGAATTCGTTCACATGGGCAAATTCATGGATGAAATCAAGAAGGGTACTGATGCGAATGAAGCATTGAAGAAAGTTACCGGTACTTACGGACGCTTCACTGCAGAACAGGGAGCTGTTAAACACATTGATCCACGTCACGAATAATATAAGGAGGAAAAGAAATTATGATTAGAGAAGTAAAATTTGAAAGTCAGGACCGCCGTATCAAAGGTATCATCGAAGCCTTGAACGCTAACGGTATCAAAGACATCGAAGAAGCTAACGCTATCTGCGAAGCTGCTGGAGTTGATCCTTATAAAACGTGTGAAGAAACTCAACCGATCTGTTTTGAAAATGCTAAGTGGGCTTACGTAGTAGGTGCTGCTATCGCTATCAAGAAAGGTTGCAAAAACGCTGCTGATGCTGCCGAAGCTATCGGTATAGGTCTGCAGGCATTCTGTATCCCGGGTTCTGTAGCTGACGACCGTAAGGTTGGTATCGGTCATGGAAATCTGGCTGCTATGTTGTTACGTGAAGAAACCAAATGTTTCGCTTTCTTGGCAGGTCACGAATCTTTCGCTGCTGCCGAAGGTGCTATCAAAATCGCTGCAAAAGCAGACAAAGTACGTAAAGAACCTCTGCGTTGTATCTTGAACGGTCTTGGAAAAGATGCTGCTCAGATCATCTCTCGTATCAACGGCTTTACTTATGTTCAAACACAGTTTGACTATTTCACAGGTGAACTGAAAGTAGTACGTGAAATTGCTTACTCTGACGGTCCTCGTGCAAAAGTAAAATGCTATGGTGCAGATGATGTACGTGAAGGCGTAGCTATCATGTGGAAAGAAGGTGTAGATGTATCTATCACAGGTAACTCTACTAACCCGACGCGTTTCCAACACCCGGTTGCAGGTACTTACAAGAAAGAACGTGTACTGGCAGGTAAGCCATACTTCTCAGTAGCTTCAGGTGGTGGTACAGGTCGTACTCTTCACCCGGATAACATGGCTGCCGGTCCTGCTTCATACGGTATGACTGACACTATGGGTCGTATGCACTCAGACGCTCAGTTCGCCGGTTCTTCATCCGTTCCTGCTCACGTAGAAATGATGGGATTCCTGGGAATTGGTAACAACCCGATGGTAGGCTGTACTGTGGCTTGTGCGGTAGATGTAGCTCAGGCATTGGCAAAGTAACCACCGTTTCTTGATCAAATGATATAAACTCCTGTAATTTTGACAATTACAGGAGTTTCTTTTTATAAACAAAAACGTGAAAATTAAATACTTTCGGAATAACATAGGCCATTTACTAAGCATTAACGAGAAATACAGAAACAGACTAAAGTATGGTTACCCAAAGAAGTAAAAAAGTAGCAAAAACACTTGAACCAACAGATACACAAATCAGATTAAGACCTCACTCTTACTAAGAAAATCAGACCTGATTATTTCTTTCTTTTCTTGCAAAGCAACCTATCTTCCTTCATTTAATCATTTCCCTAATTCTATTTCTGTATTATAACTTATCCTAATCTCACTAAGAAATTCAACGCATTTAGATTACAAGATATTGAATAAATCTTTCTTTTCTGTATATTTGCGCCCGGTATTTTAGATGCAATCCGAGAAGTTGTAAGTTTTCGGAGTCATTTTATACTTCCCCCGCTTAAGAACTTACTTATTTAGACAAAGTTAATGAAACAAATCAATGCAGTAATTACAGGAGTTGGAGGATATGTGCCCGATTATATCCTGACTAATGATGAGATATCCAGAATTGTAGATACCACCGATGAATGGATCATGGGACGTATCGGAATCAAAGAAAGACGCATCCTGAATGAAGAAGGACTCGGCACCTCATACATGGCACGAAAAGCTGTCAAACAACTGATGCAACGTACTCAAAGTAATCCGGATGATATTGACCTGGTAATTGTAGCTACCACCACTCCCGATTATCGGCTTCCTTCAACGGCTTCCATTTTATGCGAAAGAGTGGGGTTGAAAAATGCATTTGCCTTTGACATGCAAGCGGTCTGCAGCGGTTTCTTATATGCATTAGAAACCGGGGCTAACTTTATCCGTTCGGGAAAATACAAAAAAGTCATTATTGTTGGTGCCGATAAAATGTCGTCTGTGATAGACTATACCGATCGTGCCACCTGTCCTATTTTCGCTGATGGTGCAGCAGCTTTCTTGTTGGAACCCACAACAGATCATTTAGGAGTTATCGATTCCGTTTTAAGAACAGACGGCAAAGGACTTCCTTTTTTACACATGAAAGCCGGTGGTTCAGTTTGTTCCCCTTCTTATTTTACAGTTGACAACCACATGCATTACCTTCACCAAGAAGGACGTACAGTATTTAAATATGCTGTAGCCAATATGTCAGATGCATGTGAGTCGATCATCGAAAGAAACCAACTGACAAAAGATGAAATAGACTGGGTCGTTCCCCACCAGGCCAATCAACGTATCATCAGTGCTGTTGCCCAACGTCTGGATGTACCATTAGAAAAGGTTATGATCAATATCGAACACTACGGCAATACCAGTGCAGGTACGCTTCCATTATGCATTTGGGATTTCGAAAATAAACTCAAAAAAGGTGATAATTTGATTTTCACCGCTTTCGGAGCCGGATTTGCCTGGGGAGCTGTTTACGTTAAATGGGGATATGATGGCAAGACAAATAACGCATGTTAGTCTAATCACAAACGCCGATATCCTTTCTTTCAGTGCTTTTGGGTAAACACAAGAAACCTTATCATACACTTCTTTGTTATTTTCCGATAACTAAATGCATTGGATAATGGAAAATGGTGTAATGATGCAGTATTTTGAATGGAATCTGCCAAATGACGGAAATTTATGGAAACAATTAAAAGAAGATGCGTCACATTTACATGAGATTGGTGTGACAGCAGTATGGATTCCCCCCGCTTACAAAGCCGACGAACAACAAGACGAAGGTTATGCAACCTACGATTTGTATGATCTCGGCGAGTTCGATCAAAAAGGAACCGTAAGAACGAAATATGGTACGAAAGAAGAACTGAAAGAAATGATCGATGAATTACATAAAAATCATATTTCCGTTTATCTGGATGTAGTACTGAATCATAAGGCAGGAGGTGATTTCACTGAAAAGTTCATAGTTGTAGAAGTCGATCCCAATGATAGAACCCAAGCATTAGGAAAACCGTTCGAAATACAGGGCTGGACCGGATACAGCTTCCATGGACGTAAGGATAAATATTCAGACTTCAAATGGCATTGGTATCATTTTTCAGGAACCGGTTTTGACGATGCCAAAAAGCGGAGTGGCATCTTCCAGATACAGGGTGAAGGCAAAGCGTGGAGCGAAGGGGTTGACAATGAAAATGGCAACTACGATTTCTTATTATGCAATGATATAGACCTGGATCATCCTGAAGTAGTCACCGAATTGAATCGTTGGGGAAAATGGGTTTCCAAAGAGCTGAACCTCGACGGAATGCGTCTGGATGCCATCAAACACATGAAAGACAAGTTCATTGCACAATTCCTGGATGCGGTAAGAAGCGAAAGAGGAGACAAATTCTACGCTGTTGGCGAATATTGGAATGGTGATTTGAACACACTCGATGCATACATAAAATCCGTGGGTCACAAAGTCAACCTATTTGATGTTCCATTACATTATAATTTATTCCAAGCATCACAAGAAGGCAAGAATTATGATCTGCAGAATATCCTAAAAAACACATTAGTCGAGCACCACTGTGATCTGGCAGTCACTTTTGTCGACAATCACGATTCGCAATCGGGCAGTTCCTTGGAATCACAAATAGAAGACTGGTTCAAACCATTGGCCTATGGTCTGATATTATTAATAAAAGACGGTTATCCTTGTTTGTTCTACGGAGATTATTATGGTGTCAAAGGAGAAAACTCACCTCATACCCAAATCATTAATATTCTTCTGGATGCCAGAAGAAAATATGCTTATGGCGATCAGATTGAGTATTTCGATCATCCTTCCGCCATTGGCTTTATTCGTACGGGAGATGAAGAACATGTCGGTTCCGGTTTAGTCTTTTTAATGTCTAATGATGAAGCCGGCAGTAAAAAGATGGATTTGGGCGAAGAACATAAAGGTGAAATATGGCATGAAATAACCGGAAATATTCAGCAAGAAATCACATTAGACGAAAAAGGAAGTGGAGAATTTTCTGTTAATACCCGTAATATTGCTGTTTGGATAAAAAAGAATTAAAATGGAAATCCATTCCGAAAGAAAGAAAAGACTTAGTTTATCCCTGCTTTTCAAAATAATAAAAGATACAGTTTGGGGATTCATAGACGACAGCGTTATGAGGTTGAGCGCTTCATTAGCCTATGCGACTTTGTTTTCAATTATTCCTTTTCTTTCCCTTCTAGTCACTGTCGGTGTCTTTTTCCATATAGATTTGGCCAATCAACTTTATGTCCAACTACAACCGATTGTGGGCCCTGAAGTTACCGAGGCCCTTCGTTCTATTATAGAAAATGCAGAAAATACAGACTCCTCCAGGTCGGCCGCCTTTGTCAGCTTAGGTATCTCTATTTTGGGTGCCACCACTATTTTTGCAGAAATACAAAGTTCATTAAATTCAATTTGGGGAATAAAAGCCGTCCCTAAAAAGAGCTGGCTTAAATTTATTAAAAACCGGATACTTTCTTTCTCAATAATACTTGTATTTGCCTTCATTCTCCTGATTACATTCACCATTACCAATATAATCGGAGAACTCAGTCAAAAATTCATCTTTAAGTATCCGGAAGTAGCCGATTCGTTGGTAAAAGTGGTAGGAATCATCATAAATATGAGTGTCACTACCATCATCTTTACACTCATATTTAAAATATTACCCGATGCCAAAATCAAAAGCAAAGACGTTTGCATCGGAGCTGTTGTAACCACCATACTGCTACTGATAGGTCAATGGGGAATTTCCTTTTATATAGGAATAGCCAATGTGGGAACCGTCTATGGGGCTGCTGCGTTCATGGTGGTTTTCGTCACTTGGATTTATTATTCTTCCATCATCATATATACCGGTGCAGAGTTTACCAAAGCATGGGCAAACGAAATGGGAGGTAAAATTTTCCCCGACGAATATGCAGTAGCCACCAAAACCATTGAAATACACGAAGACAAGCCTATCGAATAATCTAGAATAAAAATCACTTCTTCCGTGACGATTCATTCTCAGTATCACGACATGTTTTCGTATACTGTTTCAGATGCTTTCTCATTTGTTCGAAACGGACAAAGCCCAAGAAAAACAAGAAGATTCCGGCTATAATACATCCCCACGCCAGCCCATCCAAACGTGAAATGCTTTCAATTTGAAATATCCCTATCCCCACAGTCAAAAGGTAAAGTGCCATACGGATATATGCAAACAAAGTTCTTTCATTAGCCAGCTTGGTTCTTTCAAGTGCCAGATGATCACGAAGTATCAACTCTTTATCATTCTCAAAGTTATCGGTAAATGTCAGCATAATTATATTAAGGTAACTGTATCTTAAACGTTTATTTAAAACAATAATTGAGTACAATAGTTCAGGAAACAGAATCTCCATTTATCAAATGACACTGACAGATCCCCCAATCCTGACCAATTTACCGTACACTAAAATCATTTTTAGTTATACTTTTCACAACTGGCTAATTAAATTTATGTAAGTAGAAAAATCTCTTCATAAAAAATAATTCTTGGGATACAAATAACAAGTTATTAAAATACAAAAGACTTGTTATTTGCACACAAGAATCAAATTATAAGGAAATGACGTTAACAATGTTAATTGAAACAAACTCCAATAACAAGTAAAATCTTGCACAATGCTATGCCACTAACCTTTTTTCATTAAACCAACGTACAGGGATCTTTCTGCTTAACAAAACATTGCGACAGTAGTACGGCAAACGGGGTATCATATACTCTGGCTTTCTGTGGGCATCCCTTTACACAGGCACAACATTTAATGCAGCGTTCGGCATCCGTATTCAACTCGTCACCTTTGGCTATGGCGCTTACAGGACACATTTTCGCACACGCACCGCAGTGAGTACACAAAGATTCATCTTCCACCCAAGGAGTACGGGGAAGGGGAACCCCACTTTTACGCAAGGCAATCACTTTCCGCAAAAAGCGAAACAATGGGAAAAAAGGCTGACGCGGACGCCGGATTTTACGGACATCGACCGCATATAATTTTTCCGGTTCGGTAGCAGATGCTATTTTATCTGAAATCTGCTTTCCAAAATCGGCTGCCACAGCAAGGTCACGTTCGTCAGGACGTCCGGCAGCTACGGGATATTTTTCTGTACTATAAGAGTGTTCTCCTATGAAAGTAGCACCGGCAATTACTTTAAACCCCTGTTGAATAGCCCAATAATCAAGTTCCATCAACGATTTTTCGTAAGCACGATTACCGTATACCACCACGATAACCGCCGGAGTATTACTTCCGCGCACACTTGCCAGACGATCCATGGCCAAAGGGGCTACACGACCTCCATATACCGGCACGACAATAATAGCTAATGCAGATTCGGCAATCACTAAATCCTGAGTTGCCTGTTGTGTTAAATTCGTGTTTATCACATTTGTTATTCCGGTTCCACGAACAATTGCCTCCCCAACTTGTTTAGAGGTGTGGGTAGGCGAGAAATAAATCAAATGGACTTCGTTTGCTGTCATAATAGTTACTTTTTATGCAACAAAGGTACACTTTTATGAAGAAAAAAAGAGTAAACGAAGACAAAAACCAAAATTATTTATTATCTTTGCGGCGTTGAAACATTCCGAACCCCTCCAACGGGAGACAAATTCGGATTTCCGATTCAGCCAAACATCCCTAATTCATCATTTAAAGATTATTGCGTTTGTTAAGTTTCCGACCCCTGCGTCGCAGCTTCAGCCGTACGTATTTCAACGAATAAAATTAAAATATTTAAATAACTCACTATACTGTATGTATAACATCATTCAATTGAACGACAAGAATTTGTCGGAACTACAAGCTATTGCCCAGGAATTGGGTATCAAAAAAACAGACTCACTTAAGAAAGAAGAACTTGTCTACAAAATCCTCGACGAACAAGCCATAGCCGGAGCTACTAAAAAGGTAGCTGCCGACAAACTGAAAGAGGAACGCAAAGAAGATAAGAAAAAACGCTCTCGGGTGACAGTAAAGAAGGAAAACGCCGACAAGGTTTTCTCTTCTACCAAGAATGGAGAACTAACCAAAACAGATGCCAAAACACCTGCAGCCAAAACACAGCCACAACCTAAAACAACAGAACCGACCCCAGAAACAGCTAAAGAGGCAAATGCCGAAACAAACGCCACTCCGGCCGAATCTGTCAAAGTGACACCTTATGCCACTCCGAAAAAGAAACCGGGACGTCCCCGTAAAAATCAGGTAGAAACAGAAGCTAAACCCGCAGAAGAAACTACCGAAAAACCGGAAACAGTACCATCGGCACAAGAAGAAAAGCCCGCTGCCCAACCGGAAGCAGAAAAACGTCCCATCAGCAAACCGATTCTCAAACCCAAACCGGCCGTTGTAGACGAAGAAAGCTCGATCCTCTCGGATATAGATGCAGACGATGATTTTATCCCCATCGAAGACCTGCCTTCGGAAAAAGTAGAATTGCCAACCGAACTGTTCGGCAAATTTGAATCGACCAAAGCCGAAGCAGCAACAGCCCCCGAACCTGTGGCACAACCCCAACGTCCGCGTGTGATTCGCCCACGCGACAACAATAACAACAACAATAATAATAACCAACGCAACAATAACCAGCGTCAGCCTGTACAACAGCGTCCCATGCCGCAACAAAATGCCGCCGAAGCCGCACCCGTTCAGGAACGCCGCGTGATTGAACGTGAGAAACCTTATGAATTTGATGATATCCTCACCGGAACCGGTGTATTGGAAATCATGCAGGATGGTTACGGATTCCTCCGTTCGTCAGACTATAACTACCTCTCTTCACCAGACGATATCTACGTTTCGCAATCCCAGATCAAACTGTTCGGTCTGAAGACCGGTGACGTAGTAGAAGGTGTAATCCGTCCGCCCAAAGAAGGCGAAAAATACTTCCCGCTGGTAAAGGTTTCTAAAATCAACGGACGTGATGCCGCTTTCGTACGTGACCGTGTACCGTTCGACCATCTCACTCCGCTATTCCCTGACGAAAAGTTCAAGCTTTGCAAAGGAGGCTACTCCGACTCGATGTCGGCACGTGTAGTCGACCTCTTTTCACCAATCGGTAAAGGACAGCGTGCCTTGATCGTGGCTCAGCCCAAGACCGGTAAAACCATCCTGATGAAAGAAATCGCCAATGCCATCGCTGCCAACCATCCGGAAGTATATATGATCATGTTGTTGATTGACGAACGTCCGGAAGAAGTAACCGACATGGCCCGCAGTGTCAATGCGGAAGTGATTGCTTCTACATTCGACGAACCTGCCGAACGCCATGTGAAAATTGCCGGCATCGTACTCGAAAAAGCTAAAAGATTGGTAGAGTGCGGACACGATGTAGTGATCTTCCTCGACTCTATCACCCGTCTGGCGCGCGCATACAATACTGTATCTCCGGCATCAGGAAAGGTACTCTCGGGTGGTGTGGATGCCAATGCACTACACAAACCGAAACGTTTCTTCGGAGCAGCCCGTAACATAGAGAACGGAGGTTCGCTCACCATTATCGCTACTGCCCTGATCGACACCGGTTCGAAGATGGACGAAGTAATCTTTGAAGAGTTCAAGGGTACAGGTAACATGGAGTTGCAGCTCGACCGCAACCTAAGTAACAAACGTATCTTCCCTGCTGTCAACATTGTGGCATCGAGCACCCGCCGCGACGACTTGCTGCTCGACAAGCAAACACTGGACCGCATGTGGATTCTACGCAAGTATCTGTCGGATATGAATCCTATCGAAGCAATGGATTTCGTAAAAGACCGATTGGAAAAAACCAAAGACAATGACGAGTTCCTGATGAGCATGAACAGCTAAAGAGTTCCTTTTGTGAACAAAATATAGTAAAAAGAGTGAGATTCTGTTTGAATCTCACTCTTTTTATTTAGCTTTGCACTACATGCATCATAAACAAGCATAAAACAAACATCGGGAAAACAACATTTACTGTGGGAAAGTCTTTCAATATAGCGCTTATAGTAATAGCAGTAACCTTATACTCTGTCACTACATATGCTGCCGATAACAAAGCAACAAGGCACGTGTCAGCGCTGCTGGACCTGATCGACAACAGCCTCAACTATAGTAAAGAAGCTCCCAACGACAGTATTATCCAATGGGGCAACGAATTGGCTCCTCTCCTGAAAAAGCAGAAAGAATATAAAACTCTATTTCAGTTGAAACAACTGATTGTGACAGCTTATGCCTCACGAGGAGACATGAATATGGCCATCGACCATGCCCGCCGGATGTATAAGGAAGCCAAAGAATTGAATTCCCCCATCGGTATAGCTCTTTCCAGCCGTGCCATTGGGGATGCCTACTTGAATGCCAATATGCAGGAACCCGCCATCGAATCTTATAAAGAAGCTCTGGAGTTGCTTGACAAAATACCGGGTAGCGAAATCCTCGAACAAGAGATTCTTCCGAAATTCATCCTGACCCTGATTCAGACCTCGCACATGGACGAGGTACGCATCTATCTGCAAAAGTTTGAAAACCTGTATGCCGATAACCCTAATCCTACATTCCACTTTTTCATATGTGCGTGCAATGCCTACTATAACATCGAGTCCGGTGATCCCGAAAAGGGAAAAGCCGAACTGGACAAAGCCAGGAAAATCCACGAACAACTGAATTATCTCTACCTGCGTAGTATCTACAACTATATATTGGCCCAGTACTATCAAGCTGTCGGGAAGTATGAACTGGCCCTGCAACAATACGAATGCCTGACAAAGGTCCCTAAAGCACCTGCCCCCAACAAACACATCGGTTTGCAGCTTGAGTGTGCCCAACTGCTGACTCAAATGGGACGAACGGAAGAAGCCTATCGTATCTATCAAAAGGCTAACCGGCAAAAAGACTCTTTGAACGCTCTGAGCTATGCCCGGCAAATCAATGACCTACGGGGAATGTATCAGATAGACCGGATGGAAATCCGGAACCAAATTCAACGAAACCAAATCATCTTGTGGATCATCATAGCTTCCATCTTTATATTGATGCTTGTTTTGCTGTTGATTGTCCGCATCCGGCAGGAGTCCAACCGGCTTCTCCGCTCCAAAGAAGAATTGGAAATAGCCCGTAAGTATGCCGAGAACTCAATACGTACCAAAAGTCTGTTCCTGTCGAACATGAGTCACGAAATACGGACACCACTGAATGCACTTTCCGGATTCTCATCCATCCTGACCGACGAATCCATCGACAATGACACACGGTATCAATGCAATGACATCATCCAGCAAAACTCCGAACTGCTGCTAAAGCTGATCAATGATGTAATAGACCTGTCAAATCTCGATCCCGGCAAGCTGACTTTCAATTTTAAAGAATGTGACGCCGTCAATATATGCCGTAACGTAATCAACACCGTAGAGAAGGTGAAGCAGACACAAGCCGGAGTCAGTTTTGTCACTTCACTGGATAAACTGACTTTGCGTACAGACGAGGCACGCCTGCAACAGGTATTGATCAACCTGCTGATCAATGCCACCAAGTTCACTACCGAAGGAAGCATCACCCTGACATTAGAAAAAGAATCAGAAACCATAGCTCTGTTCACTGTGACAGATACCGGATGTGGTATCCTCCGTGAAAAACAGGACCAGATATTCAATCGTTTTGAGAAACTGAACGAAGGTGCACAGGGAACAGGTCTGGGACTCTCGATCTGTCAACTTATCATCGAGCAAATCGGAGGGAGAATATGGATTGACCCGGACTACACCGAAGGTGCGCGATTCCGGTTTACACACCCCGTCCGGCCCGCAAAGGAAAAGGAGGCAGAAAGATGAAGCGACTGATACTTATCATCATAGTATGTTGCCGGGCCTTAGGATGGTGTCATGCAAATACACAAACGGAAACGGACAGCCTGTATCGGGTGGCACAGTCACTTCCGCATGACTCGACTCGTCTGGAAATGTTCAAGAGACTGGCACAAATAGAGCAGCTGACTCCCAGGTGTATCACCTTCTCGGGTCTGTTGCGCGAGGAAGCCACCTTGCAGAAGAATGACAGATACAACGCCATAGCCGCCTATCTGCACACAGTGTACTACTATAACCAAAACAACCGGGACAGCGTAAAAAAATGGCTTGACACAATGGAGCCTTATGCCCGCAAATCGCAAACCTGGGATCTCTATTTCGATGCGCTCCGCTTTCAGATAGACCTATGCACCTACGAAGAGCAGTATGAACTTGCCATCAACGAAGCGAACCTGATGTACGAAAGAGCCCAAAAAGTGAACTGCGCCCGCGGACTGATCGGAGCAAAACAATGCTTGGGCAACGTCTATATCAGTACAGAGAGATGGGACGAAGGAATGAAAGCATTGGAAGCTGCCTATCAACTCTCTTTACAAACAGATAATGCGGTAGTACGAATCTCGATTCTCTGTCAACTGATTTCCATAACCAAGGATCAGAAAAACAACCAATTACTCTCCGAATACCTTGCGAAGCTAAAAGAAACACTGCATCACCATACCTCCACGAACCCGATGCTCAAAGAGGCATTTTATGATGTTTACCTGTTCTGCGAAGTATATTACACCTATTATTATCTATATGCAGGCCAGCCGGAACAAGCACATAAAAATCTGGTTAACGCGGGCAAATTTCTCAATGGCAACACCTTCTTTCTCTACAGGGTGCTCTATTACGATGCCTATGCAGCATACTTCCGGGCTTGCAAAGCGTATGACCGGGCACTTGCCAAGATAGACTCCACCATCATACTGCTGCAAGAGGACTTCAACAGCAATTACATCCACCAAAAATTGACAAAAGCCGACCTCCTGGCAGAAGCCGGACGAAGTGCGGAAGCCATTCCCCTGTACATCGAAACGCTCCATCTTAAAGACTCTATCGAAACGACCGTTCTCGACAAACAGATGCAACAGATAAAAGCCAAATACAACATCGACAAAGTGGCATTGGAAGAGGAACGGCTGAAAAGCTACATCCAACTCGGCACCTTAATAGTGGTGGTCATTATCCTGATAATTCTGGTTGCTTTCATGCTCCGCATTTCACACGTACGCAAGGCTTTGGAACGATCGGAAAAAGAAACACGGGAAACAACCCGCATGGCGGAAGAAGCCAACGAAATGAAAAATCGCTTTTTGTCGAACATAAGCTATCACATCCGCATCCCGCTGAACGGTGTAGTGGGTTTCTCACAATTGATAGCCTCCGAACCCAACATGCCCGATGAGCTCCGTAAAGAATACTCTTCCATCATTCAGAAGAACTCCGAAGAATTGATGCGCCTGGTTAATGATGTACTTGATTTATCACGGCTCGAAGCCGGTATGATGAAGTTCAACATTCAGGAGTACGGACTGGCGGAACTCTGCAATGAAGCTACCTATATGGCGCGCATGCATAGTGAAGGGTGTACCGTCATCCGGTTGGAAAACGAAATTGACACAGACCTGAACATCCGGGTAGACACCGTCCGTTTCACACAGGCGTTGCTGAGTGCACTGACATATCCGCAGAAGTACAAAGAAAAACGGGAAATCGACTTTAAGGTGACACTCGACACGGAGAAGAACTTCATCAACTTCCGCATCACCAACTCTCCGCTGGCTGACGAAAGATTTACTTCGCAAGAGGTATGCATCCGTCACGAAATCAACCGCCTGCTATTTGAGTATTTCGGAGGAAACTACAAAGTACAGACAAATCCGGACGGAAAGCCGACCATCCTCTTCACGTTTCCCTCAGGAAGAAATTGACTTCTTCCCCTATCCGCTCGTCTACTTCTACAGAAAGTTGTATCTTTGCAACCTGCAAACTTAAACCCTTCTTTATGTATACCAACAAACAGATCTGGAGTGTCAGTTACCCGATTCTCCTGAGCTTGCTTGCGCAAAATGTCATCAACGTCACCGACACTGCCTTTCTGGGACGTGTCAGTGAGATAGCCCTCGGTGCTTCTGCCATGGGTGGGCTTTTCTATATTTGTATTTTCACCATTGCCTTCGGATTCAGCACCGGTTCCCAGATCGTCATTGCCCGCCGCAACGGTGAAGCACGTTACGGCGATGTAGGTCCGGTCATGATTCAGGGAGTCTTGTTCCTGTTGGTCATGGCTCTCCTGCTCTTCGGATTCACCAAAGCGTTCGGCGGAAACATCATGCGCCTGCTGGTCTCTTCCGAAAGCATTTATGATGCCACGATGGAGTTTCTCGACTGGCGCATCTTCGGGTTCTTCTTCTCATTTGTCAACGTGATGTTCCGGGCACTCTACATCGGAATCACCCGCACCAAGGTGCTCACCATCAATGCAGTGGTTATGGCGCTGACCAATGTGGTACTGGACTATGCCCTGATATTCGGACACTTCGGGCTTCCGGAAATGGGCATCAAAGGAGCAGCCATTGCTTCCGTAATCGCCGAAGCGGCTTCTCTGCTCTTTTTCCTGATTTATACGTACATCACCGTCAACCTGAAAAAGTATGGCCTCAACCGCTTGCGGTCGTTCGACCCGGTTTTGTTGATGCGCATTCTCAGTATATCGTGCTTCACCATGCTTCAGTATTTCCTGTCGATGGCCACCTGGTTTGTTTTCTTTGTGGCAGTGGAGAGGTTGGGACAGCGCGAACTCGCTATTGCCAACATCGTGAGAAGCATCTACATCGTTATGCTGATTCCGGTAAATGCACTGGCCACCACAACCAACAGCCTGGTGAGCAACGCCATCGGCGCGGGAGGCATCAACTACGTGATGCCGTTGATAAACAAAATCGGGCGCTTCTCTTTCCTGATCATGCTGGGGCTGGTCATCATAACCGCCCTGTTCCCACAAGCATTGCTCTCGGTATACACCAACGAAACGGCATTGATCAATGAATCGGTATCATCGGTATATGTCATCTGCGTGGCCATGCTGATTGCCTCTGTTGCTAACATCGTCTTCAACGGAATATCGGGTACAGGCAATACTCAAGCAGCCCTGATGCTCGAAGCCATCACGATTGCAATCTACGGATCGTACATCATTTTCATCGGAATGTGGGTGAAAGCTCCCATCGAATGGTGCTTTACGATTGAGATTCTGTACTATACACTGTTGCTCGCCACAAGCTATATTTATTTCAAAAAAGCAAAATGGCAGAACAAAAAGATATAAAGTACGAGAGATTTTTGTACATTTGCGGCTGATTTCACCGCAGATTGCACAGATTAGCACAGATATTCTCTATGTCAGATATAAAATCCGTGTCGATCCGTACAATTTGCGGCGGGCTTTACACATCATTAGTAATTCATAATTCAAAGATATGTTCGACAATTTAAGCGAAAGACTCGAAAGGTCGTTTAAGATTCTGAAAGGTGAAGGCAAAATCACCGAGATCAACGTAGCAGAAACCCTGAAAGACGTGCGCAAGGCACTGCTCGATGCCGACGTTAACTATAAAGTAGCCAAAGGATTCACTGATACGGTGAAGGAAAAGGCACTGGGACAGAACGTGCTCACAGCCGTAAAACCGAGCCAGTTGATGGTGAAGATTGTTCATGACGAACTGACCCAGCTGATGGGTGGAGAAACTGTCGAAATCGACACCAAAGGTCAGCCGGCAGTCATCCTGATGTCCGGTTTGCAAGGTTCGGGTAAGACCACTTTCTCGGGTAAGCTGGCCCGCATGCTGAAAACCAAGAAGAACAAACGCCCGTTGCTCGTTGCATGTGACGTTTACCGTCCGGCAGCTATCGAGCAGCTTCGCGTACTGGCCGAACAGATTGACGTACCGATGTACTCGGAGATCGACAGCAAAGATCCGGTTTCCATCGCCCAGAATGCCATCAAAGAAGCACGTGCCAAGGGATACGATCTGGTAATTGTCGATACGGCCGGACGTCTGGCAGTCGACGAACAGATGATGAATGAGATCGCTGCCATCAAAGAAGCCATCCAGCCCAACGAAATTCTGTTCGTGGTAGACTCTATGACCGGACAAGATGCGGTCAACACAGCCAAAGAGTTCAACGAACGCCTCGACTTTGACGGCGTGGTGCTGACCAAGCTCGACGGTGATACCCGCGGTGGTGCGGCCCTCTCTATCCGTTCGGTAGTGAACAAACCTATCAAGTTTGTAGGTACGGGCGAGAAACTCGATGCCATCGACCAGTTCCACCCTGCCCGTATGGCCGACCGTATCCTGGGTATGGGTGACATCGTTTCGTTGGTGGAACGCGCACAGGAACAATATGACGAAGAAGAAGCTAAACGCCTCCAAAAGAAGATTGCCAAGAACCAGTTCGACTTCAACGACTTCCTCAGCCAGATCTCCCAGATTAAGAAAATGGGTAATCTGAAAGAGCTCGCTTCAATGATTCCGGGTGTGGGCAAGGCCATCAAAGATATCGATATCGACGACAACGCTTTCAAAAGCATCGAAGCCATCATCTACTCCATGACTCCGGAGGAACGCAGCAATCCAGGCATCCTGAACGGTTCGCGCCGTACACGTATCGCCAAAGGTAGCGGTACGACTATCCAGGAGGTGAACCGTCTGCTGAAACAGTTTGACCAGACTCGCAAAATGATGAAGATGGTGACCAGCAGCAAGATGGGCAAGATGATGCCGAAGATGAAATAAGACTGCACTTTTCTTCCCGAAAGCTTGACTTTGGCTTCGGGATGATGTATCTTTGTCTATGTAATCATTCAATAAATTCAATTAGAATGCAATAGAAGGAGGAAGCCGCTGTTTCCTCCTTTTTTTATGTACCTACCGGAGTAAGAAACCATAACCCGCCGCTTGAAGTCCCGGAGACGGTTGCTCCACTCCCGAATACCGGCTGCATTGCAGTCAGATGCTTACTGCATTTCAGTAACCCCCCGGCTCTACCCGCATCGGATCCCGGCTCTATTCCCAGAAGTTCCTCTTTGCCTTCGGAACTCCTCCCCACCCTGTTAATAATCTATAAAGCTACTCTTGACAAAAAACAGGGGATGGTAAATGATATTACTTTTGCCTGATACCATAAAAGCATTGAATCAATGAAACACATTCTCTTCACTCTGGCGCTTGCTTCCATAGCCGGGATAGCCAACGCACAACACAATGGGCACTCCTATACGGTAGAAGGTTTGATAAACGATTCTACCCTGAACGGACAGACACTCTATATCAGCCGTTATGACGACGGAATGAAAGTGGATAGCACGCAAGTGACCAACGGGCAATTTAAATTCACCGGAAAAGCGGACATCCCCTGTTTTTGCCGCATCGATGCGGGGAGAGAGTATGCCAACTTCATCCTCGAAGGGGGCAACATCCAGGTCAATGTACTGACTCACAATGACCCGAAGGGAACGCCAATGAATGAGGAGTATACCCACATATCTGATAAGACATCTGAGCTGGTCACAGAGTTGAGAAAAAGACATGCGGCCATCGAACAGCAAACAGAAGACAAATCGGAACAACTCCGGCTTAAAAAAGAATACGCCGATACTTACTGGCATCCGACTTATACCCGACTATACAAAGACATGTTTATGAAGAACCCGGACAATGCACTCGGAGAGTTTGCCATCAGAGAGCTTGCCATGTGCGCTTTGCCCGAAGAGATGGACACCATATTTGCGGCTTCCGGCCCCTGGTTGAAGTCACTGAGCGTATATCACCGCATCGAAAAGCAGTTTCAAGGCATGAAAGCGACGGCAGTAGGACAAAAGTTTACCGACTTCAGCGGTAAGACCATAGACGGCGCCGCAAGCTCTTTATCCGATTTTGTGGGCAAAGGTCAATACACTTTGGTAGATTTCTGGGCAAGCTGGTGTGGCCCCTGCCGTTCCGAATCGCCTCATATAGCCGAACTCTACAACACATACAAAGACAAAGGACTGACTGTTCTGGGAGTAGCAGTCTGGGACAAACCGGAAAATACCAAAAAAGCGATCAAGGAACTCAATATCGACTGGCCGCAAATTATCGACACCGGTATGACGCCCATGGATCTGTACGGTGTAAAAGGTATCCCTTTCATCCTCCTCTTCGGACCTGACGGAACCATCATCGCACGTGACCTCAGAGGAGAAGGAATGAAAAATAAAGTAGCCGAAGTACTAAACAATAAATAACTCAATAAACGAATAAGAAATGACACTGATTGATGGAAAAGCCATCTCCGAACAAGTAAAGCAGGAGATTGCAGCCGAAGTGGCAGAAATAGTGGCTCATGGAGGCAAACGCCCTCACCTGGCAGCCATCCTCGTAGGACACGACGGAGGCAGCGAGACATATGTAGCCGCCAAAGTAAAAGCTTGCGAAGTGTGCGGATTCAAGTCGTCACTGATCCGTTACGAAAGTGATGTGACAGAGGACGAGCTGCTTGCCAAAGTACGCGAACTGAATGAAGATGACGATGTAGACGGATTTATCGTACAACTTCCGTTGCCCAAACACATCTCCGAACAAAAAGTGATTGAGACCATCGATTACCGCAAAGATGTGGACGGATTTCACCCGATCAATGTAGGACGCATGTCTATCGGACTGCCTTGCTATGTATCGGCCACTCCGAATGGAATCCTCGAACTGCTGAAACGCTACCGGATAGAGACATCCGGGAAAAAGTGCGTCGTATTGGGACGCAGCAATATTGTTGGCAAACCGATGGCTGCACTGATGATGCAGAAGGCTTATCCGGGAGACGCTACGGTGACCGTATGTCACAGCCGCTCAAAAGATCTGGTGAAAGAGTGTCGGGAAGCCGATATCATTATCGCTGCATTGGGACAACCCAATTTCGTAAAGGCGGAAATGGTGAAAGAAGGTGCCGTGGTCATTGACGTAGGTACCACCCGGGTGCCCGATGCCAGCAAGAAGTCCGGGTTCAAGCTCACAGGAGATGTGAAGTTTGACGAAGTATCCCCGAAATGTTCGTTCATCACTCCCGTTCCGGGAGGAGTCGGCCCGATGACCATCGTGTCACTGATGAAAAATACATTGCTGGCAGGTAAGAAGGCGATCTATCAATAACCCACTCCTCCGTTTCCCTCTTCATAGAAGGGGAAACGGAGAATTTGCTTTTCAATACCTTAGTATCATGAATACGATATTTAAAACCACAGGCTTGTGCGTCTTTCTCTTCGCATGTACCCCATGGGCTGCCGCACAAAATTTTTCTATCGACTATCCCTCATATCAAAAAAGAAATACCGACGCACTTGAAATCAGCCGGATCGTCCGTAATGACACAGCTACCATTCTGTATATGGATGCTTACTCGCGCCCTAACTATTGGATACGGCTGGCTTCAGAGCTCTCTCTACACGGGGAGCAAAGCGGGAAGAATTACCCTGTCATCCGATCGCAAGGTTTCGAACTGGACAAGCAGGTATACATGCCGGCTTCGGGCAATGTGACGTTTACTCTGCAATTTGCCCCTATCGATCCGCAGGACCGGACGATAGACTTTGTAGAAAGCAACAATGAAGAAGACTTCCGGATCGAGGGAATTTGCCTTGACGCATCTGTCCCCAAAAAGAAAGTACACTGCCACCTGGCCGGCAAAATGGCAAACCGACCACAAACCAGTCGCCTGATACTTATAGAAAGCAACAAGAATACACGCGGTACCCCGTGGATTTCGATACCGGTGCGCAACGGTGTCTTTGAGTACGACTTCTATACCGACCACGAAAAGGCTTACGAGCTTATTTGCTGGGACGACCTGTTAAACGGTTGCTGGTATCCGGTCACTTTCTTTGCAGAAAATGGAACGGTATCTTTCACCATATCTGCCATAGACGCACGCCCACCCTATCGCATAGAGACCCTCAACCCACTGACGACGGCCCTCCGGCTATTTGAAGCGGAAGGGGAGGATAAGTTCAGTTTCGATGAACTCAACGCACGAAGAGATACGCTCGAAAAATACGGACGTTTTGAAAGTGAAGCCATGCAAGCACTCTGGAAAAAATTCGATCAGGTGAAAGACAATCCCGAAGAAAGAAACAAGCTTTTCAGAGAAAGAGACCGCCTGGAAGAAAGTGGCGAAGCATTCACAGAAGAAGCAAAAGCACTTATAAAGGAAAGGGAACAACTCTTTCGGAAAAAAGTAATTTGGGAAACGGAACAAGCCTCGCAACACCCTTCGCTGGTGGGACTATTTATCCTGAAAATGAAGGTGGAGAACGCACGGAAAGATGAAGATGTCATCCCCTATCTGGAAGTATTTCAAAAAGTGTATGCCTCCCGCTATCCCGAACATCCCTATACCCGGGAAATGCAAATGTTTATCGACAATAACCAACCCAAGACGGGAAACCGTTTCATCGACTTCTCCGCTCCCGACCTGAATGGTAACATGGTTCAGTTGTCCGAACAGATACGGGGAAAAGTGGCTCTGATCGACCTATGGGCTTCCTGGTGCGGTCCGTGCCGTACGACCTCCAAGCAATTGATTCCCATCTACGAAAAATATAAAGACCGTGGATTCACCGTCATCGGCGTCGCACGCGAGCAGAACAGCGATATCCGTATGAGAGAAGCCATACGGAAAGACGGTTATCCCTGGCTGAACCTTATCGAGCTGAATGACGTTCAACAGATCTGGTCAAAATACCGGATACCGAACGCTGCCGGCGGAACTTTCCTCGTGAACGCCCAAGGAATCATTCTTGCCGTGAACCCTACAGCCGAAGAGGTGGAACGTATTCTCCAGAAAGAACTTTAATATCGGTAATTTATGAAACATCTGATTCTTCTTTTTCTCTTTTTTTGTTCTGTATCTTGCAGTAGCAACGCGCAAGAGCAACCTGTCCCTACCTCATCGGCCGACACAATACCCGCACAGAAGATCACCCTCCTCTTTGCAGGCGACCTGATGCAGCATCAGGCACAGATAGACGCAGCCCGGACAGCAACCGGGTACGACTATACAGACTACTTTAAACTGATAAAAGAAGAAATCGGCAAAGCAGACATCGCCATCGGAAATCTGGAGGTAACCCTCGGTGGAAAGCCCTATCGGGGGTATCCGGCCTTCAGTGCCCCCGACGAATATCTGACCGCAATCAAAGATGCCGGCTTCAACGTATTGATAACAGCCAACAATCATTGCCTCGACCGAGGCAAAAAAGGGTTGGAAAGAACCATCCTGATGTTGGATTCCCTACAAATTCCGTATGCCGGCACCTACACCGACAGCACGGCCCGTGCCTCGCGGTATCCGCTCTTGCTGGAACAGAATGGCTTCCGCATTGTCCTGCTCAATTATACATATGGCACTAACGGCATCAAGGTATCTGCCCCCAACATCGTCAATTATATCGATAAGGATATCATGGCCCGGGACATCGAAACTGCCAAAGCATTGAACCCGGATGCATTGATTGCATGTATGCACTGGGGCATCGAATACCAATCGCTGCCCAACAAGGAACAAACATCTCTTGCCGACTGGTTGCTTAGCCGGGGAGTCACCCATGTGATCGGCTCCCATCCACACGTGGTACAGCCCATGGAGTTGCGAACCGATACGCTCAGCGGACAGCAAAATGTGGTGCTTTACTCTTTAGGTAATTTTATTTCGAACATGTCTGCCCGCAAAACAGACGGGGGACTGCTCTTTAAACTCGAATTAACGAAAAACAGTATAGGCACATCTGTCAGCAATTGCGGGTATAGTCTGATATGGACTGCACGCCCCACACTCTCCAAAAAGAAAAATTACGTTTTATACCCGGCAAGCATTCCGACAGACTCTTTATCGGCAGAAGAACGTAACCACCTGAAAATCTTTATTAATGACACCCGGGAACTCTTCCGCAAGCATAACCGCGGAATTAATGAATACATTTTTTGAAGAAAAAAGTTCGCAGAATGTTTGCAGATTCAAAAAGAATCGCTACCTTTGCATCGCATTTGAGAGAGATGCTAACATGGTGGCTGTAGTTCAGTTGGTTAGAGCGTCAGATTGTGGTTCTGAATGTCGTGGGTTCGAGTCCCATCTGCCACCCAACAAAGAGAGGAAATTCATTATTGAATTTCCTCTCTTTGTTTATATAAGGCAATTAAGGATCAACGTAAGTGAAAGACCTGTCCGCCAAAGACACAGGATTATAAAAAATCTGCAGAAGCAGGATCAAAATCCCGCCTCTACAGAAAACTGTAAACCATTAAAACAAAATGCACCTTGTCAGACCACAATTAAAAACGAGGCATAACAAACTTGTCATCAGGGGATGTAAAGGATAATCCCGGAACAGAGCGGCGCATATCTTTATAAGCGTATTCTTTAATTAGTGAATAGTCAGTAGCATCCAAAGCATAATAATAGTCATCTTTATCCGTTGATAACTTTACAGTCCAATCGAACATATTTCCAAAGATAGTCAACTCGTCTTTGGTGGGATCGAAACCGGGAAGAGCTGATTTAACCAAACTTCCATCACTGTTGATCACATAAAAATGATGCTGGCTGTCTACCATATACCCCAAAGTCCGGCGACTGCGGAACTCAGTAATAAATACATATTCCGGCAAAACGCCTTCAGGCAGCTGAATCAGTTTCACATACGGACGTCCCTTGGTACACTTCAGATGAAACAGTTTATGGTTGGCATCCAAAACCAGATACCCCTCATCATAGTCTTTACGGGTAGTCGGATTGCCCGAAGCATAGCTTGCGGGAAAAGCAAACCCTTTCTGAACCAGCATCTCCGTAAACAATTCACTCTTCGCCTCATCTATACGATTCGTCTCCATACGAATAAATTCGATACCTTTATCGGTAAAGCGAAAAGCATCTTCGGGCATTTTCAAATCCACCCGCTTGGACATGGACTCCATCAGGAAATAAAGTCCTGTTTGGGGAGCATTGATAGCTGACGGCACACTCTTGAAAGTAAAGTTAGTCAACTGGATGTCTTTCGGACTAACTGCCCTACCGCAAATAGTATCGGGAAAACGTTCGTCTGCCGTAAGCTGACGTACGTAAAGAGAAGGTAACAGACTGTCGACCTGTTGTTGTGTATATGTATTGCCTTTCGTATCATAACGGTGAAGCTGCTTATTCTCATCCAGTTGCGTAATGACAAAATCACCAAGCACGGAACTATACATAGTAAAAGGAGTCTTGGCAGGCTTCAATGTGAGAAAAGCATAGCACCAAGGCAACTGCCATACAAGCAGCACAGCCACAGTAACATAAAAAAACATTTTGCTGAATCGAATCATGTTCGTTTAATTTTTTTGGTAATAAACATTCGGTTAGTCTTGCTTACCGGCTTTGAACCGTACCACAGAAATCCATGAAAGAGAAGCGATAAGCAGCGTATAAAGTGTCAGGCAGGGCAAGAAACTGTTATAAGCCTCTGCTCCCGGAGCCAGGAAATAGACACGAAAAATCAATGCGGCAATAATCAGATTCAAGACCCTCCGCTTCCATGTAGGTTCCAGGCAAATCCATGAAACAAGCAGATACCCGGCAAATCCGGCCAAAAACCACGGAGCAGCCGAGAGTAAGATACGCTGTACCAGCTCACTTGTAAAGTGTTGCGGCAAATAAACTCCCATGATAATAAAACTCGTAGCAAAACATGTAAACAGCGCAAGTACTCCAAAGGCTAACATAGCCATGACCATCTTCTTCTGTGAATAAGGTAAATGTAAGGTAAGTTTCAAACACTTGCGTTGCATCTCAGGGAAAAACTGTACGGCTGCCAGCAATATACCGGTCAGTAAAGGAACAAATTGTAACAGATCGATAAATATAGCATCCTTCTGGACCATTACCACCCATAAATGATCGATTCCCTGTATGGCAATGGTACGACCAATACGAAGCATGGAATATCCTGTGATTCCTATCATAAAAAGGGTTGCCAGCAACAAATACCAGCGCGTTTTTATCCACTCTTTATAAAATATGGCTTGTATCATATTTCTTCTCTATTTATTTACATTATTAATACTTTCCGGTGAGACCGATAAAGGCATCTTCCAGACCTACATTTTCGTGCTGCAAACCAGTAAAGGGAACTTGATTTTCCTTCAATAGCCCCTCGACATCCGAAGGGGGCAAAAAAGAATATGTTTCCAAAGTCTGACGAATAACAGCCGGATGATAGCAAGTCACCGGCAATTGAGGCTGATAACCTTCGGGGACAGTGCAAGTATATTTTCTCAACCCTTTCATCAACGTTTCAATAGGTTGCTGGATAAGGATAGAACCATAATCCATAATAATACAATCATCAATCAGCCGCTCCATATCCTGAATAATATGGGAAGTCAGAAAAACCGTCTTGTTCTCGGAACGGGCATAATCACGTAAATAATCTACAAAAAGACGACGATAACCCGGATCAAGTCCTAAAGAGAAGTCATCCAGAATTAACAACTCCGGATTTTGTGCCAGAATCAGCCCTAATGCCACTTGCGAACGCTGTCCGTTCGACATTCTCGAAATACGTTGTCCCGGAGCTACCTTCAATTTGTTCATCAAGTCATAATAAGCTTCTTTCTTCCATTGTCCCGGATAAAAAGAAGCATAAAACTTTTCTATCTGTGTGATATTCATAAACTGATATTGGACATGCCCCTCCAACAGCAAACCGATGTTCCTGCGTAAAGCAGGATCCATGGTCTGAATGTTCTCACCAAAGATGCGACATTCGCCCGAATGCGGCTGAAGATAACCGCTCAATATATTAATGGTCGTCGTTTTCCCTGTGCCATTCTTACCCAATAGCCCCAAGATACGTCCTTGAGGCACTTCAAAGCTCAAGTTCTCATAAATCTTGCGCTGACCGTAATAATGGGTCAGGTTCTTACATTCTATAATTGCACTCATGCTTTATAAATCATTTTTTGTTTGTTACTAGAAACACATCAGGAAAAGAATAGGAATCAGGATACCGCCCACCAACTCGATCCCTCCTCTACCCCATAATCCCTTAGGACCTTTTATCATCACCATACCGCTGACGGTGATAACAATCAGACTGACAGCAAAGGCATCGGCAAACCAAGTCCACCATTTACCCGGATTGAAATGAAGCTGTACCATGGAAGAAATCAGCGGACGACGCTTCACTCCTTCGTAAACAGCATCCTTTGTCCGGGTATTAACCACCAGGCTCGAACCACCTTTCAGAAAAACTTTAATCCGATCCGGCTTTGGATAATAATATTTAGTGAAATTTCCGGCTTCGTTCAAAGGTTCCAGCAAAGCCAAAATCACTTTCTCATTGACTTTACTTTTATCCGACAGGTCCTCTGTTATCTTATATTCCGTTCGTGTCACTGTATAATGAGGATTTATGCTATCCCTATGGTTCATCACGATACCCGAAATAGCATAAATCAAAATCATTCCCGCAAAGAAGAAAGATAAATCACGGTGGATGATCCGGCTCCATTTGCGAAATACAGTACCTTTATTCCGCGATTTCATAAGAACTTGCTTCCATATAATAGAATGATAGGTAATCTTTTCCGGTGGCAGCTTTTCTTTCCGCTATTTTTGCACGAAAGTCTGCAATACGGGCTTCAGGAGTATTAGCTGTTTCGCCACGCGCTTTCTTTTCCGAATCACATCCGGCAGCTGTTTCGCCATGAGATTTTTCGGTCTGCGCTTTCAATTTAGACTCCCAGTTTTGCAAATAGGCTTCATCTACCCGCTGTTCTTTCAATGTCCCGGTCACTGTGACAATGGCATTGATACATTTAGTGTCAAATGAACCCAGCGGTCCGGCTTCCACACGAATCGTTTTGGTATCATCACTGCCCATCAGGAAAATTTTTGTAGCTCCATGCTTACAGGTATGCGTGCAGATACCTTCTATAGTCACCTCCCGGTTAGCCAATGAATCGGCATGTGCCAACAGGTTATCGACACTTAATGCCGCCGGAGCTGCCAGCTCCGTTTTTTCGGACTGACTCTGTTTGTTACTGTTTCCACAAGAAGTAGTAGTTACCAAAGCTGCTATTAAGGTTGCAGCGACCATAAATTTAATTTTCATATGCTTAATTGTTTTTATTTGTTAGAAAAAGATGCCCAGTGAACAAGCGACAGACCGGGTCGTTCCACTTTTTTTATAATATGCGGCCTGCCATTGAACTGACAAAGACAGATTATATTGTTTCATAATAGGATAATCCCCTTGTAAACGAATACCTACCATCCCATAGCTATCGGACAAATAGTCGATATTCGCCAACAAAGCTTGAGAGGCCGACTTCACAAGATTCAGTCCCGGTAAAGAATGTTCGGCCGATAAATTGGCATAATACCCGCCATTGGCCTCCGCAGTCAATCGTAACAGCCTCTTCTGATACTGCAAACGGGCACGTAAAGAGCTCTCCAGAGCCGACAGATGAACAAACCGGGATATAGCACTGTAATCTGTTTCCGACCGATGAAAAATTATACTTGGAATGATTGCTCCTCCCCATACTGACTTATCGATCAAAAGCCTCTCCCATAAACCGCTGGCAGCAATCTGACAATTCGTGACTTTCATTCCCGGAGATGTACTGATTAATGCACCATAAGAACTTCCGCCTGCCTCACCGTACAGATTCTCCGTCCCTTTACGGACTGTATAGCCTGCATCCAGCTTTACTGCAAGGTGCTCCGACTGCTGAAGTTTCCGCATCCAAGTCACATTCCCTTTCAAATCCGTTGTTGCCAAATTCAATAAAGTAAGATTATTGGCATTGCTTAATTTCTTGTCCATCGACATGCGATCGACCGAAACAGTGGCAGATATGCCTTTCTCCGTATCAACCGGCAGGATACCTATACTTCCTCCCCACTCGGTACCTTGATGCTTCGTTCCGGTCTGATTTCCGGCAAAACGCACATAATCCATACCCAATCCCAACATATGGTATACTGAAGTAGAGCCTTTATCCGCAAGGAACGAAATCTCACTTTTCTGCTGATAAAGCCGGAAATCTGTAGAAACTCCCAAACGATACGCTCCCAAACGATATCCTGCTCCCAAAGCAAAAGAAAGATCGGAAGCTGTATTACGCGGACGCGGATCTTTATCCCGATAATTATGGGAAGCCCTATAACCACCAGTGATTCCCCATGTCCAAGAACCCGACTCACTGGCGTAACCTCCATTGAAATAGTAAGTTTCTCCTTTCAAAAAACCTCCAATAGAATCACCGGTCACGTAAGGAGAAATCAGTTTCCAGTCTATATTTTCGTTCCATAGCACATTCTCCTTTTTCTCACTCCTGTATCCTGCTGAACCGAATACACGATCACGTCCCGAAAGAATGACGAAAGAGTGAACATCCACCCCGATATGGGTATCCTTATCACCTTCCTGTTTCAAAGATGCTTTTCCTTTATCATGATAAGCTCCATTTACGTCCAACCTTGTCCATGTATACGGAGTATAGTAATAATAAAGTGCCGGATTCCTCCATACCTCACCACGAAATCCGGTCGCAAATGAAGCGGTACGGATTACCTTATCGGACAGGGAGAGTGTGTCGACAGTCTGCCCGAAGGCTTCCTGCCGACTCTCCACAAATAAAGCAATCAGCAACGTAATGATAATTCGGATTCGCATCATGAATAATAAAGATTTATATATCAATAAGATGGATTCAATTATTTGTTAAATAGGCTCGGAGTGGCTGCAGGTGTAAAATCAACAGTAGAATTATTTGTATCCTGCAATACTTCACGCTCACCATCCTTATAGGCTACTTTACGCATTACGCATTTTCCGATGTTTTCTGCAATAGTATTGTTCACACCGACATAAGTATGTCCCATATCCAATCCGGTAGAAGTAACATTCCACTGCCATTCATTGGAAGCCCCTACGTTTACGGCATCAATTATCCATTCATTGGGGAACTTATATTTGCTTTGGGGTTTGCTGGCTGTCCCGTTTTGCATGATATACGTATAATTGTATGCATAGTCTGAAATATACTTTTCTTTTGTCATGCCTTGGGGCAATCTGCCGATAGCATAAGCACGATTTCCCTGTTTATTCAACACCCAGATAGTTTTGGAATAACAATAATAAATATCCAGATTGGGAACAGCCGGATTATCCACATCTTGTTTTGACTCTATGTACCACTCAAAATTGGCCTTACTTAAATCTATTGAATTCGGATTAGCCTCTTTATGATTGATCGCATTGTCACACAGAATAAAAGATTCTCCCGGTTGTACCGGATGATCCGTTCCACTGCCCGGCACCGCTACAACAGAACCTACTGCAATGGCTTCATTCATAATATCCGGATCTACCGACTGGTATTTTTGGGTAGTTTGGAATTGTGATTCCATAAAGATCAATCCATCGGCATACAAAACTTTATCCGAGTTGTTATAGATGCGTACATACTGATCGCCATTATATTGCTTTCCAGCTTCATTATAGGTTCCGGGAATAAATATCTCGGCAATCACAAAACCGGGCTCGCCTGTATTGAGTACATGAACCGTCAGTTCCAACTTGCATGATCCTCCGGAAACAGTCACATTCTGCTGTACTCCCTGTACATCGACCTCCACGGAAGTTCCATTTTGTGAATAAGTACCTTTACCTATAAAAGTCACATTATACAATCCATCTGCCAATTCAATGCTTTGGAGCGGATAGGCAACATCTGTCTTAACCGATGTATTTATATTTTCAAAAGTATAGGTTCCACCGGTCAGCTGCAGGCCCTCGATAGTGGTATCTACAGTAGTGGTAATGCTTACAGTGGATATATTTACTTTGTCATCATCACTACATGCGGTAAATCCCAGCATGGTCGCAAAAAGGATTGCCATTGTCAATTGATTCTTTTTCATTTTCATTTCTATTTTGTTTTATTGTTCATTTACTAAAAAGTCAGGTTCATCTCCATACCGAAATAAGGCGACTCGGAGGTTCTCCGCTGCAACACACCCCGTAGGGTATAATCAGGATAAATACCTAAAAGCCGGTTTACATAAAAAGCCAGGTTCAGATATTTACCGATCCGCTTACTCGCCTTCAGATTGATATCCATATAAAAAGGTACGGTGGTACGCTCAAAATAGGTAGCCGAATATTTCTCTACCAGATGCTGTAACTGAATATTGTTTTTATCTTCTTCACGAAATAGATGTGTTTCACCGGATTGGTCGATATAGCTGACCGGAACGCCATCATTCCATAAATTCCGTCTGTTGGTATACCAAGTACATTGTGCCGATGTGGAGAAAGTAAGTCCCAAACGCTGTATATAAGTATCAAACATAAAATTCGTATTGAATGCCTGACTTTCTGTCCCGTTCTCCCCCTGGTACAATCCCACATATTTCAACTGTTTGTTGTCCAGCAATATAGAAGAGGCCTTGTATTTGGGAGAATCCGAACTATAAACTGTCTTTATCCAAGCTCCATACACTGTGACACGAGTCTTAAGCGATTCAATTCGTCTGGAAGCGAACTGAAACTCCACTCCTTCTTTATGCACCTTCATTCCATTTCCTTGCGTGGAATACACATCCAGGTTGTATTCATTGGCATAAGTCAACTGAGAAAGTTCGGGAGGGGCTGTCAAAGCCGAACCATCGATACTTGCCGGATCATATAACTTATATGCCAATGATTTATAGTATGTGAGGTCATCAAAAGCATTATTCATCCGTTCACGGAAATAAGTCGCCGACAAACGGTTTCCCTTGTAACCAATATCCGCCCGCACTTCCCATTTCATGTTACGTGCCGGTTCCAACTGATAATTAGTATTATCCCATTTATACGTCATCATATTGATGCGGCGATAATCCGGATGGTTATGATAATAATTCAATTGAATCAAATCCACATACTTGAAGTCCGGATACAGCTGTGCGGTAGTCGGCATACGGCTGATCCAGCCCAGACCTCCCGAAAAGGCAATATTCCATCCGTTGGATGTAGGCAAACTCCATTGCATATCCAGACGAAGGTCTGGATAGATCTTACCCTGCATCTCATATTTGCGGTCCAGCCCCAATAAAGACTGCAAACGGATACCGGCTGTAAAAGCCAATTTATGCTTGTTTACGGGAAGATTCAACACCTCTTCGGCATAGAAAGCAAAAGGTTGCAGTCCCGGTATATCTTTAAAACGGCGCGGACGCGTACTTAAACCTTCACTGATAGGTCGTGTCACATCAAAAACCTGACCTTTCCCCAAATTCTTCTGGTAATTCCATTCCACTCCCAAATTCATCCTATTTTGCAGTCCACCCAGTGGAAAAGCCAAATGTGTACGTGCGGAAACCGTGACATATAAAGGTTTACCGTCAATCTCCATCTGTGCCACATAATTATAAGGCAGATAGATACCGTCAGATTCTCCGGTCTCTGTCTGAGTGGCAATGGCAGCCGGACGATTCAGAGAGACGGATTTTGTTTCACGCATCTTCTCCCACTGCCAACTAACAGAGGTTGCCGCATGAATCTCACGAATCCATGAATGATTCGAAAATTTCAGATTCCATTTTCCCGCCATTTTGAAGCTACTAAAGTCTGATTTATAGGAGTCTTCCTTTACTGTCGCATCTTTATCCCTCTTTGCATCATCAAACGAACCAGTATAATCGGTACTGAGGTTCCAGTGAATATTGCGTTCATTCCATAACCACTTTCCATCCAGGCGTGCGGAAGCTGTGAGACGGGTATAGTTTTTCACACTATTGCGGGGATCTATCTTTGAATCCAGATAACTCAAATCGGTATTCAAAACATAACGTCCGTTCCCATCCAACCGGAATCCTTTGCCTACAGAAAACAGCTTACTGGTCTTATCGGCTTTGAAACGTGCGGATAACGGACTTTCACTGGTTTTACGCTGAATAATCACCGCACCGTTTGCCACGTTACCGTAAGCTACCGAAGGAATACCACGAATGATCTCCACCTTTTCAATATTATCAGTCGGGATAGTACGCATGTCCACCCCTTTTGACATCGTACTCGTCGCATTTACGGCAGAAGTGCTACTCGGCATATATTGCAGATTCGCATCCGTATTCTGAAAGATACCATCAATATAGAATCCGACTCCCAATGAAGAGATATCTTCCGTCTTACCCGTTTCACGTATACGGATCAGATTAGCCTGTCCCATCTGAGGATCAGCCGATTTTCCTCCAGGCACCAATTCCATCAAATCACTGAAACTGCTGGGTTGAAGATGTTTCATGGCGGTACGGTCAACTATGGAAGCACTGGTCGCACGCTTTGATTCGGAAGCAGTCACTACCACTTCGTTCAGCGCCATGTTCGAGGGCTTTAAATAAAATATATCAGAAGTATTTCCCACAACCTTAATTTCTTTCTCGGTAGAATCATATCCTAAATAAGATATGATAATCCGATAGGTCCCAGGATGGATATGAAGAAGTTCAAAATGTCCGTTTGCATCTGTTATTCCTCCATAAGCAAATTGCTTTTCCACAAACAACTGAATGGTGGCATAATCCAATGCCTTATGAGTCTGTTCATCCAATACAGTACCTCGGAATGCAAATGTCTGTCCCCACGCAAGAGATACATTGCAGCAAATTAGAAAAGAAAAAAATGTATATGCAATTTTACGAATCATCTTACTTTCTATTAGCTCGCAAAAGTATAAGATATCCGCAGCAGAGGCAATACCAAAAATTAGGTATAATAGTGTATCTATTCACAAATAGGATACCTACATTTAGGTGTTTACTTAACAATCATCAACGTAGATACAGATACTCTGCCAGACAACGTAGCAATCACCTCTTCCGGCAGTCGATCGGCAAAGTGTAAGACGGTTATCACCTTTTTTACATAACAGAAATCATATCCGGCCGGCTCCATCACTTCGTATAGAAAACAAGATTACTACAGGGGATAATAGACGAAGCGCCCCCTAACAATGGATGTTTATTGTTAGGAGACGCTTTATCCGTCTTGCCTGTCGGCAGAATGTAATACTTTTTAGAGTCTGTTCAGATGATTCTTACCTGTCGACCGTATACTCGGATTTCCTTTATAAGAAATTTCTCCACTACCTTGGATATTGGTTTCAAGTGTCTTCGTGGCTGTACAGGAGATTTCCCCTGATCCATTGACATGAGCCGTTACATTTTCAGCATCCAGTTTTCGCGCACTGAGTTCTCCCGACCTGTTCAAAACCAACGTGGCATTACAAGCAGAACCCGACAAAGTCATGTCTCCTGAGCCATCCAACTGTCCGGATACGCTATTGGCACGAATATCCAATACATCCATATCACCCGAGCCACTCAACTTTGCCGTTACAGTCGATGTGATATTAGTACTTCCGACTTTCAAGTCACCCGATCCCTGAAGCATCGCACTGATTTCGCTTCCGGTAACACCTGCTACTTTCAAATCACCAGAGCCTTGCAAATTCAGATTCACACTTTTAGCACGAAGCTGCCCCTTCACGTCAATGTCACCCGAACCTTGCAACAGGGCAGAAAAATCACCGTTGCAAGTTATATTTTCCGCAACAATATCACCTGAACCGGTCAATGATACATCCAGCCCTTCCACTTTCAGACTTCCTAAATGGATATCGCCAGAACCTTGCAAAGAAGCGCTCTTCAGCATCGGACTGGAAACCAAGATTTTCAGTCGTCCCTCTTTACCATAAGAAATATTGGTACGTGACTTCATATTCACTATCAACGTACTTCCTTCTACACGGCACTCCACCAAATCGACCAAATTATCCGATCCTGCAATTTGTACTTCGGATGCTCCCGGGGACTGCGTATATTCAATCGTGGGACTTCCTTTCAAATAAATCTGATCAAACCGGGTCACTTTGATATTCTTTGTTATATACTTACCACTTGCTGTGATCACTCTCTGTGCATTTACCATAGTTGCCGACATCAGTAATGACAAAAAAAGAAATACACAAATCCCTTTATTACAAATTGCTTTCATATCGATTATGTTTTTTGATTATAGCTATTAGACGTTACAACAACACAAAACGTTGCATGGCCGATCCTCTTTTTTTGAAAATAGGTAACGCAGTATCTTTTTTAGTAGAGTTCCAACCCAAATTCTTCCTTCAACTGTAACAATGCATTATTCTTTTGAGCCATCATCTGAAACTTTTCCACACGACTGACAGCACGTACATTTTCGGTTGCTTCACTGACGCGGACAGTCATTGTCACCTTACGATTCTTCAGCGAACCACGCAAGTAAGCTTGTATACCGGGAATCAGAGCCGTGAAATCTTTCGCAACGATTTCATTATCTACCACCACCTCAAAAGTCGTGTCGTTGAGCAATGACAAACGCATATTCTGCATACGCATGGCTATCGCCTTTTGTTCGATCGGCATACGTCCGGCATACTCCTGCCAATAATAATTCAGATCCCGTTCGTTGAAAATAAAATCTTCTTCGATCTGCTGCGTCGACATCTGAGCAGTATGGACAACACCCGCTCCCCGCTGTTCTTCCTCCTTTTGCGGATGCTTGATGGAAAGTCCAAGACTGGACTTTTTCATGACAGGAATCTTCTTTTCCTCTTTAAATTGAGCCATCCGTACCGCATCGGGCATAGCACCCGATGGAGAAACTGCTCCACCCGGACGTACATTGACAGCCGGAGAACTGCCAGCCTGTTGAGACACAGCCTGCGGAGCAACAGGTGTAGCAGCATTCATACTCTGAGATGGTGAAGCAATAGGTGCTACCTGAGGCTGCTGAGCAGCGGCGGGTTGCGTGAAAACGGGTTTTATAGCTTGTTTAGGGCCACGCCCACCACTACCATCATCCCCCTCGACGGTAAGCTGCGCAACTTGTATCAAAGTCAGTTCCACCAGCAAACGCTTGTTTTTGCTGGCACGATAATTCATGTCACAATCATTGCAAAGCTTCATGGCCCGGTACAAGAAAGGTAACGCACACTTCTGCGCTTGTTCCTGATAGCGTTGACGAATACCGGCACCTACCTCAAGCAACTGGAGCGTGGCGGCATCTTTACTAACCAGCAAGTCGCGGAAATGAGATGAAAGTCCGGTAATAAAGTGACTTCCGTCGAATCCCTTGTTGAGCACATCGTTAAAAAGCAACAAGGCATCGCTCACTTTATTCTCAAGAAAACAGTCTGTCAAACGGAAGTAATACTCGTAATCCAATACATTGAGATTCTCAATCACACTCTTGTAGGTGATATTTCCTCCGGTGAAACTAACCACCTGATCAAAGATAGAGAGAGCGTCACGCATACCCCCATCCGCTTTGAGCGCAATCACATTCAAGGCTTCAGGCTCCGCCGTGATTCCTTCTTTAGACGCTACGTAAGTCAAATGGTTCACAGTATCGTCTACGCTGATACGGTTAAAGTCGTAAATCTGACAACGCGACAAGATGGTAGGAAGAATCTTATGTTTCTCTGTTGTTGCAAGAATAAATATGGCGTGGCGGGGAGGCTCTTCAAGTGTTTTCAGAAAAGCATTGAATGCCGAAGCTGACAACATGTGTACCTCGTCAATGATATATACTTTATATTTGCCAATCTGGGGCGGAATGCGTACTTGCTCCACCAACTGACGGATATCGTCTACCGAGTTATTGGACGCCGCATCCAGCTCGTGAATATTGTACGACCGTTGCTCGTTGAAAGCGACACACGACTCACATTCATTACAGGCTTCGCCATCTGCCGTAAGGTTCATACAGTTAATGGTCTTGGCAAAGATACGTGCACAAGTCGTTTTACCCACTCCGCGCGGTCCGCAGAACAGGTAAGCATGCGCCAGTTTCTGAGTGGCGATAGCATTTTTCAGTGTAGTGGTCAGTGCCCGTTGTCCCACAACCGACTCAAAAGTGGAAGGGCGGTATTTACGGGCGGATACGATATAGTTTTCCATATTCCGGATAATCTCTATTTTTTGAGTTTGTGCAAATGTACGCAAAAAAGTGCAAGGATAAAAAAGGAAGCGAAATAAGTTTTAGAGCGGAAATGATACGTTTTAAGTTATTAGTTTTATCTTTGCAACTGGAATTAATGAGAAAATCATGGGCAAATTAATCACTATCTGGGAGTTCATAGGCAGACATAAATACTGGATTACCGTCGTGGCATTCGGTGTCATCATCGGATTTCTGGACGAAAACAGTATGATCCGCCGCATCGGCTACGCACGCGAAATCAGCCGCTTGCAGGGAGAGATTGATAAATATCGCGCAGAATACGAAGAGAATACGGAGCGCCTCAACGAACTGAGTACCAATCCCGAAGCTATCGAACAGATAGCGCGCGAAAAATACCTGATGAAAAAGCCCAACGAAGACATTTACGTATTTGACGAGGAAGAATGAAACAACTGATACCCGCACTTTTCGCCGTAGGCGCAGTAATGGCCCTCATAGGGGCCGCTGTCTTTATCACCGGATGGGTCTATGCACCTTATATATATACCATCGGGGCAGGTTTTGTCGCATTGGCTCAGGTGAATACTCCGCTTCGGGCTAAAAGCAAGACGCTCCGCCGACTGCGTATCCAGCAGATCTTCGGTGCATTAGCACTGATATTGACAGGAGCTTTTATGTTCACCACACGTGGCAATGAATGGATTGCCTGCCTTACTATCGCAGCCATACTGGAATTATACACGGCATTCCGTATTCCGCAGGAAGAAGAAAAAGAACTTTCCAAATAGAATTTGTTTTCCGATAGGTAAGACAGAGCTCCGGTCAACAAGACAACAGTCGGCAGGATGCCGCATTATCATTTTAAATGAATGACCACCGTAGTATCTCGTCTAAATTCGAAACAACACTTTTCATACGAAGGAGCTCCCATGATACCCTCGGCATCATTGCTGAATCCAAATTTCTCTAAAGGGCGCCCGAATGAACCGGTGTCTAACTTTCCATTTCCGTTTTCATCCTGAAAGAGGGAGATGGCATAGGTCCCGGCAGGAATTCCTTTACAAGGTATTGTCATTGTACGGTCTTTCACAGCCACCCGAAAACCGAAAAGAGGTTTCTTCATAAAGTTCTCTTTGGACGAATAGATAGCCACATAAAGAGTTCCCTCCACATGTTCCACGTCTTTAACTGTTAATGTCAGACTTTGACCGGATACGGCCACACTTGCTAATACTGCGATAATTGAAATAATCATTGTTTTCATAATGGTATAATATTTAAAAATTAGAAACATCATAAGCTACCTTCTTACCCAATGTGATATACACTCCCAGATAGAAAAAGTGGTCGCTTGAAGTACGGACAGCCTCTCCGTCGATACGCCCGTATTCATTCTTACGTCCCAGCAGATTGGTGGCAGAAGCATGTACAATCACTTTTTTGCCCGCCAGAACCGTAATACCCAAATCGAGAGAATGATAGGGTTTTACTTCATCATTCATTAGTCCGGACAGTTCCGGATTGTGGTAGGGACGCCCGCTTGCCACCCCATCGGTCACGCTAAAGATGGTTCGCAATCGGGGAACACTGTATTTCAACACCAGCGATGCGTGATGACGGGTAGCATACTGTGGCACCGTAAGTTCTGTATATTCCCGATATTTACGTTTCGAGAGGTTATAAGAGTAAGACAAACGGTACTCAAAATTCTTCCATAGGGCATTGTCACAAAAATACAGATCAATACCTTTACTGTATCCATATCCATCAGGAGTGATACCGTCCGGAACCGATAATTCCAGTTTCTTATAATTTTTATAATAGACCTCTGCTTTGTAAAACCGGCCTCCCTGTTCATATTGGAGACTAAAAAGAGCTTGTCTGCAAACATTAGAAGGCAAAGAGATATTCCTTATCAGATAGTCGTTTTCCGGAAGTTGGGTATATTGCCCTGCTACGACCGACACCAGCAGATGATTCCACGTATAACTGACAGCAGCCCGGGGAGACCAGTTCATTGTCCGGTTTAACGAAGTATATTCGGGGCGGAGAGATATTTCAGTTTTAAGATTCTCCGACAGATAAAAAGCAGACGAAAGAAATCCGGCATAGATAGTGGGATACATTTGATGCATATCACGCAATGTTTCCAACTGATAGTGGTTCCGATAAGAACGCACAAAAGTCTCCACACCCATATCCAGACGCAACCGCGAAGTAAACAGTTTGAAGAACTTTGCTTTCAGATGGAACTCTTGTTGGCGTTCGTTCCATACATCCCGGTCCTTCACTGCTCCTTTCACTTTCCGATCATAAAAAGAGTAGGCAGTTCCGATAAACCAATTCCAATCGGAAGCTGTACGTTTGCGGAATGTTGTATTGAGGTATATATTGTTTTCACCCAGGCCGAAAAGATGATGATCGATATCTGTGTAATTCGAAAAATCCGTACGATCATATCCCACATAAAATTTAAAAAGGGTCTTTTCATTCGGTGTGTAGCGAAATTGGGTCGCACCGGATAGCATGCGATACGGCCGTTTAAAATCTGTGCGCGAAGGATAAACCCGATCATAAGGAGCCAGATTCTGATAATCGAGATTCAATGACAATGAGGATCGATTGAAAGCCCGTGTACCGCCTCCACCCATTCCGACAGTCGAAACATTCATCCCGAACTTATTAACCGTACTATAGTCTTTGGTCTCCAAAGGAAGAACAGCAGACAAAGCCTCTCCATACTCCTGCGACTGTCCTCCGGAAGCCAGATTGACACCACTGAACATAAATGTAGAATAACGCCCGCGTGCAGGAGTATCAGTCCCGGTAGTAGTATAGGGATTCAACACATGCATGCCGTCTATATAGGTTTGTGTCTCGTTGCTGTTCCCTCCACGTACCAGTAAACGACCGCTTTCACCTTGGAGTTGAACCCCCGGAAGTGTTTGCAAAGCCCGGTATAAATCTCCGTTGGAACCTCCTACTGTTACCAGATCGACAGGTTGCAGATCACTCCAACGACTGTTGGCCCTCGGCGTCTTATGTGCTTTGATTACTACCTCGTCCAACGATATACTATCATTGAAAGTGGCCAGGAGAATGGTATCCGTAGCTACACTTTGTGCAGCGATCGGGAGCGAGAGTAACATCAGGCTCAATGCGGCTGGTACATAAAATCCTTTCATGGTGATCTGTTTGCTAACGTTTTCATCGGCAAACATAAAGGATTGACACAAAGCAAAAAAATATCCGGGACGGACAGCCCGGATATGTGATAAGCAGCACCTCACGTGTGACGAACTGCATCCTTTTGTGATCAATAGTTAGTCGCCAGAGATACCTTCTATCAGTTCTTTAACCTGTTTCGAATAGCCTCGGGATACAGGTATCTCTTCCGGGCAACCCTCCAGAAGCAAACGATATCCCTGGGAGTTTCCATTCACTTTCACCACCTTACGGACGTTGACCAAGAAGGCCCGGTGACACTTCAGCACCAACGGACAAACGGCTGTTACTTCTTCTGCCTGCTTCATGGTTGCACGCAACAGACACTGAACGTTTTTACCTGCTTTCTGATAATTTACCCGGATGTAGTTTCCATTGGATTCTACATACAACAAGTCTTTAGAGTCCAATTCCAAGGATTCCCGGATGCCTCCCTGAAACAAAAGAAAAGGGCTGTCTTGTGTTGTTTCCACAGATTCGGCCGGCAATACCGAACGTTGCAGATGGAGATTCATCTCGGTAGCCTCTTTCAGATGAATGGCCAACAGTCTATTTTGATTCAACAAAATGAAAAGTACAGTAGGAAAAAGTCCGATGACCAAAGTGAATAATGCAAAGGCACAAAAGACATCCCAACGTAATCCCCAACCAAAAACGAGAGTAGAATAAATCCAGTTCCCGATAGCTATAAAAAAAAGTATCTGTAACAGATTGACAATCTGTTTCCACACAGTCCATGTTTCTTCTTTATAGAACTTCGGAAACAGTTTGCCAAAGACATACATCGGAATACTCAGAGATACTGCCGTCACGCCCATAAAGCCCACAAGTATCCAGAACTTATGCTGCCTAATGCCGGATATCCCAAATGGCTGTAAAACCAGTAATATCAGAAATACAACCAAGGAAGAAATCAACACAACCTTCCATCTTTGATATGCAACCGGATAAAGGCTTTGCAGGTATCTTCGTATTTTTTCACCCCAATGACTTCCCATATATTGTATTTTATTCGCTTTCCCTGCAAAGTAATATAAAATATCGGACAGATACGATAAACAGGGAGATTATCTTAACTAAAAAAAGAGGCAACCCGGTAATTGGAATTGCCTCTTCTATTCTATAGTATAGTAAACCGATTTTATTTCTTAGCCACAGGAGTATATCTTGCGTTAAGTCCGTCTACGATCTCTTTAGTAATGTTCAGTGTGCTATCGGCATACAGCAGATTATCAAAGCTGGTATTGCTGATAATCAGGTTATAACCTTTTGTTTTATTATATTCTTTCAGAAAAGCGTTAATAGAGTCACGCAGAATCTGACTGTTTTTAGCATTCTCCGATGCCATCTCTGTAGCCAGTTTGTTCTGCAGAGCCTGCAAATCCTGTTCCAATTTACCTAAGCGTGCATATTCCTGCTGTGCTCTTTCCGGAGAAATAAAAGCATTACTTTCATATTTCTTCTGGAATTCCTGTTGAGATTTACGCAGTTCATTTGCTTTCTGATTCAGCACCATGCGGCTGTTCTCCTCTTTGCTGATCATGTCAGCATTCAGGTCTTTGCAGAAATTATATTGAGACAACAAAGTATCTACTTCTACATAAGCGATTTTCAAACCAGAAGTGGCATTTGCATTTCCGGAAGCGGCAGGAGCAGCAGCATTATCAGCTTTACCAGCGCATTGTGAAAAAAGAAAGAGGAATGCAAGAGCAGCAAATCCGTTAATGAGGTAATTCATTCTCTTCATACTTGTAAAATATAGTTTTTTAATTAATTAGTTCATACTATCGTTTAAGGCTTTTTCAATTTCATCAATAGAAAAACGTCGTTTCTTCTGTGCTTCCCGGTCTTGGGACTGTGCACAACTTATGCCTCTCTCCCTTAACGCTTTATTGCCGCTGACGTGCCCGTTGGGAAATTTTCCACCCTTTGTAAAAAAGACTTTTATGCCTAATAAACCAAGGCAAATAGCAACTATTAACAGAGTTATCAGTATTGTATAGAGCATTTCTATTAATTTTGTGGGTGCAAATATAGACTTTTGTACTGACTAAGCCTCCTTTTTTACCATAAAAAAAGAGAAACGAGTTCAAAATTCGCAAGTAAATTAACCATATTTAGCAATAAGGGGTTAAAATTGAATTTTTAATTCCATAAAAAGAAAAGAGAATGGAAAAATCAGAACTGAAACCGGCCGGTGTATTTCACTTCTTCAATGAAATCTGCCAGGTGCCCCGTCCTTCAAAGAAGGAAGAGAAGATGATCGCCTATTTAAAGGCGTTCGGAGAAAAACATAATTTAGAAACCAAAGTAGACGAAGCCGGCAACGTGCTTATCAAAAAACCGGCAACACCGGGTAAAGAAAATCTGAAGACAGTGATTCTGCAATCGCACGTAGACATGGTGTGCGAAAAGAATAATGATACGGACCATGACTTCCTGACCGATCCCATCGAAACGGAGATTGACGGAGAGTGGATGAAAGCCAAAGGAACAACCTTGGGAGCCGACAACGGCATCGGAGTAGCGACCGAACTGGCCATTCTGGCTGACGACAGTATTGAACACGGTCCTATCGAATGTCTGTTCACTGTAGATGAAGAGACAGGACTGACCGGTGCTTTCGCCTTGAAAAAAGGCTTTATGAGCGGAGAAATTCTGCTTAATCTCGACTCGGAAGACGAAGGTGAACTTTACATCGGTTGTGCGGGCGGTATTGATACAGTGGCCGAATTTCAATATGAAAATGAAATGACACCCATCAGCCACCTCTGCTTCCGCATAACCGTTAAAGGTCTGAAAGGCGGACACTCCGGAGGGGATATACATCTGGGACGCGGTAATGCCAACAAGATACTGAACCGGTTTCTCTATCAGATGATGACTACTTACCAGGAGGACTTCCACCTCTATGAATTCAACGGAGGTAATCTGCGTAACGCCATTCCGCGTGAAGCTTCGGCTGTATTCTCCGTGCCCGAACATTACAAACATGACATACGTACAGCCTTGAACGTATTCACCGCCGAAATCGAAAACGAACTTCATCGGGTGGAACCGGATCTGAACATTCTTCTTGAAACAGAGCCGCACCGGGACTGGTCCATCGACTCGAGTACTTCCTATCGGCTGATTACTTCGCTATACGGTTGCCCGCACGGAGTATATGCCATGAGTCAAGATATTCCGGGACTGGTAGAAACTTCAACGAACCTGGCATCTGTAAAAATGAAACCGGAAAACACCATCCGTATCGAAACCAGCCAGCGCAGTTCTATCCTTTCTTCTCGCGACGATATAGCAACAACGGTCCGTGCCGTATTCAGACTCGCCGGTGCTCAGGTCAACTGGGGTGAAGGTTATCCGGGATGGAAACCCAATCCGGATTCGGAAATCCTAAAAGTGGCAGAAGAGTCATATAAACGCCTGTTCGGTGTTGATGCCAAAGTAAAGGCAATCCATGCAGGACTGGAATGTGGCTTGTTCCTCGACAAATATCCTGCCCTGGATATGATTTCATTCGGCCCCACCTTGACAGGAGTTCACTCTCCGGACGAACGGATGCATATTCCTTCGGTAGATAAATTCTGGAAACATCTGCTGGATGTGTTGGCACATATTCCGGCTAAGAACTAAAGCTATTTCACCACAGAGGACACAGAGTTACACAGAGGAGACGGGTAATTGTTGATTATTAACAAAAAGGCTCCGTATTACTCTGTATTACCCTGTATTACTTCGTGTTACTCTGTGTTACTCTGTGGTGAACTTCAACCGAACAGCATTTAAAAGGAATCCAATCTATGCTCCGTCTCTTCTTCATATTACTTATTTCCCTCTCTTCCCTTTTTCTTTCTGCACAGAATCGACCTCCTTTCCGTGTCGTCTTTTGGAATACCGAAAACTTTTTCGATACCCGACATGATTCACTGAAAAACGATATGGAATTTCTGCCCCATTCAATGCGTCACTGGAACCACCGACGATATAAAAAGAAATTAGATAATGTAGCCCGAACACTCACAGCCATCGGAGAATGGAATTTTCCCGCATTGATAGGTCTCTGTGAAGTGGAAAACGATACAGTTATGCGTGACCTGACCCTTTATTCCCCACTGAAAGAAGCCGGTTATCGGTACGTGATGACCCACTGCTCCGATCTGCGCGGCATCAATGTGGCATTACTGTATCAACGTGACCGGTTCAAACTTCTATCCTACTCTGCCCTCTCCGTCGGGAATTTCAAAGGTCATCGCCCGACAAGAGATATTCTGCACGTCAGCGGATTACTGCTCACAGGCGATACGCTGGACATAATGGTGGCACATCTCCCTTCCCGCTCAGGCGGAGTACGGCAGTCGGAACCTTACCGGCTTTACGCTGCACAAAAGTTAAAGGATGCGGCAGATAGTCTTATCAATGTACGTCCCTCCGCCAAACTGATCATTATGGGGGACTTTAACGATTATCCTACAGATAAATCAGTAGTACAAGTGCTACAGGCACTGTCTCCCGAAGTGAGTACCCATCATGACCGACTTTACCACCTGCTGGCACGAAAGGCAAAAGACCGTAACTTCGGTTCCTATAAGTATCAGGGTGAATGGGGACTGCTGGACCATCTCATCGTATCAGGAACGCTACTTGATGTTTCGGGCACACTCTTTACCGAAGAAAAAAAGGCAAACGTAGCACGCTTGCCTTTCCTTCTGACAAAAGATGAAAAGTACGGAGGCATGCAACCCTTCCGAACCTATGTCGGAATGAAATACCAGGAAGGATACAGCGATCACTTACCGGTGTATGTCGATTTTGAAACCAATCAATCCGAATACTGATATACCTTTAGTTCAAACTTCGGTATCATCGCAAAAAAGTGATCAAAGATATCGGACTGGATACGTTCGTATTCTTTCCAGATTTTATTGCGGGAAAAGAAGTAAATTTGAATAGGTACTCCATATTCCGTAGCTTCTTTTTGACTGATAATCAAGTCAAGATCCTGATTGACCACGGGCAGGCTGCAAAGATAACGTTCTACATACACCCTGAACACCTGCGAGTTAGTGGGAATCACTCCTTCCTCCGGCTGATAATCGGCCAACAAGGGTATCTCCTTCCGAAAAGTATCAAGCATTTCGGGAGTACAGAATTTCAATGTAGTCAGATCAAGAAAGATACTCTTCATCACCCGACGCCCTCCGGATTCCGTCATTCCCCGCCAGTTCTGAAACGAACCGTTGACCAGTGAATAGGGAGGGACAGTAGAAATGGTATTATCGAAATTCTGTATCTTCACCGTGTTTAGGGTTATTTCTTCTACAATCCCATTGGCATTAGTCGAAGGGATAGTCACCCAGTCACCGGGACGTATCATATCATTAGCCGATAACTGTATACCTGCCACGAAGCCCAGAATACTATCTTTAAAAACCAACATCAGGATGGCGGCGGATGCACCTAATCCCGCAAACAATGTAGCAGGAGACTTATCGACAATGATAGCCACAATCACAATGCCTCCGATAAAGAAAACAAGTACCTGCAATACCTGGATAAAGCCCTTCATCGGCCGATCTTTCAACTTCTCCTTAGCACTGAGTATATCCAACAACATCAACAGACTACTGTTGAGAGCCAGCAACAAAGCAAAAATCATGTAAATAACACAGATCTTCTGCGAAACCAGCAGCAGCGTTTTTCCATGTACGAACGCCATAGGAAGAAGCATATACATCAGGATACCGGGAAGGATATGGATCAGGTGATGAATAACTTTATGTTTGACCATCAATGTATCCCATTTATAAGAGGTCTTCCGTGCCAGACGCTTCATCCCGCCTACAAAAATGGCCTGACAAAGATAATCCAGTCCGACTGCTATAAAAATCATCAGGATGGCAATAATCGTTTCATCAAAAGTATTTGCAATTTTAGGGTCTACCCCCCAACCGATAAGGATTTTGTTCATCCAGCTTCCTAAATCTATCATAACTATCGTCTTTATTTTAAAATGTTCATTCTATCCAAATAACACCTGAACAGGCTTTAGGTTTAGTCCAAATAAAAAAGGCTGCACTGAAAACGATACGTTCCAATACAGCCTTTTTTTATCTGTCAGCAAGAATTATCATTCATTTACCTTCTTATAATCTTCCAGGAATTTCTTCAATCCGGCATCTGTCAACGGGTGGTTCATCAGTCCTTTAATGGCACTCAACGGACAAGTTGCTACATCGGCACCGGCCTCCACACATTCCATGATGTGCTTGGAACTACGGATAGAGGCGGCCAGCACCTGAGTAGGATAATTGTAGAAGCGGTACATCCGAACGATATCGGCAACCAATCCGACTCCATCCTCACAGATGTCATCCAAACGTCCCACGAAAGGAGAAACATACGTAGCTCCCGCTTTAGCAGCCAGTAAAGCCTGACCAGTGGAGAAAACCAATGTGCAATTGGTACGGATGCCTTTCCCCGAAAAGTGCTTGATGGCTTTTATGCCATCGGCAATGCACGGTACCTTCACCACAATATGCGGATTGAGGGCTGCCAGTTCCTTACCTTCCCTGACCATTCCTTCGTAATCAGTTGCAATCACCTCGGCACTGACATCACCTTGTACGATATTGCATATCTCCACGTAATGTCTTCGCTGATTTTCGACACCTTTAATGCCTTCTTTCGCCATCAGAGAAGGGTTGGTGGTCACTCCGTCCAGAACTCCCAAATCATGTGCTTCCCGGATTTGATCCAGGTTAGCTGTATCAATAAAGAATTTCATACCTACTAGTGTTTAATATCTTACATTCAAACAGATAACCCGGAACAGTTGTTCAACAGAACGACTTACTTCTGCAAGCGGATCCCTATTTCTTTCAAATCTACCCGGGCCGGCGTAGCATCCGGAGTGGTAGCATCAAGTTTAATGTAGCGTGCACTGACTTTGTTACCGAACGAGACAGTCTGCGGTACAGGATTGTGCATGATGTTACTGAATTCTCCGGTAGTCGGCACCTCTTTCCAGTCTCTGCCATTAGTGCTGATATAGAATTTATAACGGAAGGCCATCGTCGGCTTCGCTTCCGCATTAGCCGGGGCATATACAAATCCGGTCATATCCACAGCTTTACCGAGATCAATCACCAACGGAGTGGCAGTTACCTGTTTCCATGCAGTACGGGGCAGATCATTCCAGTTTTCTTTTGCAGCCGACTCTTCGAGCGGACGGGCATAGTAAGCAGCCACTTCGCTGATATTAGCCGCCAGACGACAAGCATCGACCTTCACCCTCAATTGACGGGCTTCGACAGCCGGAATACGTATCAGGCGTTTATAACCGACGGTCGTTCCTTTCGCTATCTCTTTCCATCCATCGGCAGTCAACGCTTCGACTGTGAAAGCCTCCATGCGTTGTCCTTTCGAAATGTCTTCGCGCAGCATCACCACATTGATTTCCGATTTCGGCTTCAACTGGTAGACACGCGTATCACCCGGCCGGGCAGTCCACGCTTTCAAGCCGCCTTTGACACGGTTATCGGCAAAAATCTCTTTACGATAATCGGCAAACTCTTTCAGACGATTGACATCGGCATCACTGATGCGTCCGCGCTGGTCAGGAGGAATATTGAGCAACAACACTGAGTTGTAGCCCACAGATTTGAAATAAATATCGGTCAGGTGCTTGAGGCTCTTCACCTGATTGTCTTCCTGCTGATGATAGAACCATCCCGGACGGATCGATACATCCACTTCGGAAGGATACCAGAAGAGTTCCTTGGCATTGACCAACATGTCGCGTCCGCCCAAGTCCTTGGAAGTCGCCTTCACACCCAACGCCTTGTTCTGCTCTTCACAGCGGGCATACGTACCGGGAGTCAGCACGGTGGCACTCCATTCCGTTTCACGTCCTAATCCACGTTCGTTGCCTACCCAACGTACATCATCGCCCATAATGGCAGTCACAGCACGGGGTTGGAGACGACGGATGGTAGAAAGGATGGCAGTCCAGTCATATTCCTGCTTCTTTCCATTAGGACCTTCACCATTGGCACCGTCGAACCAGACTTCGTGCACCTCACCATAGTTGGTCAACAGTTCGGTCAGTTGTTCGATAAAGAATTCATTGTATTTTGGAGAGTCTCCATAGCAAGAGGCGTTCCGATCCCAAGGAGAAAGATAAACACCAAACTTGATGCCGTATTTATCACAAGCATCGCGCAGCTCGCGTACCACATCCCCTTTCCCGTCTTTCCAGGGAGAGGCCGCCACGGAGTGCCCGGTTGTCTTGGTCGGCCACAGGCAGAATCCATCATGATGCTTGGCTGTCAGGATGGCCATCTTGAAACCAGCTTCCTTGAGCGAACGTACCCACTGCTCCGCATCGAAATCGGTGGGATTGAAGAGTGCGGGATTTTCTTTGCCGTCTCCCCATTCACGTCCTGTAAAAGTATTGATACCAAAATGCAGGAAAGCAGTCAACTCCATCTGCTGCCATTCCAATTGCTGCGGAGTAGGTACAAGACGTGCCGCCATGTCTACCTTTTGTTCCAGAGTGGCTCCTTGTGGAAACTCTACGTGCTTCACATAATAGTCGTTCGTCTCCTGGGCTTGTCCGGCTGTGCAGATAGCGGCAAGAAGGGCCGTCGATAAGATTAATTTCTTCATAAATGTATTGTTATGTTTTTGGGGTGAAATGGATTGGTTAGTATTCTATTTACTTCACTGTACGCAGCGTGAACTCAAAGCTTTGTTCCGTCACAGGAACCCGATATTGCGGCTGTACGCCCGGCCCGCAGGTTGCCGTTCCCACACCGGCCTGTTCGGCATCCAGATGTACGGTGACATGACCGTTACGTTCGAGGTCGTTGATGTGGCGGGCTTTTTCCAATACATCATCGGCAAAGGGGATGACACTGAACTGGAAAGGACGGTTGGAATCGACAAAGATGCCCTGTCCGGTTTCGTCCGTCAGCTTCATCCAGCGGACATCCGTACGGTTCCCGGTAGACTGCGGAGTGACGTAGTAATGAAACATACGTTCGGCCGTAGTCTGATACAGAGCGATCTTGCCCGACTGCATACGGTCGGAATAAGTCTCGTTGTCGCCCCGACCCAGATAAGCTACATTGCCATACGTATCATTCATCTCGAAAGTAAGCCCCAGGCGTGCCATCGATTTCACCACGGCAGTATCGGGCCGGAAAGTCACTTTCACCTTCAAGGCTCCGGCAGAGTTTAGTGAATAGGCGAAATCGGCATCACCCACTTTCATCCCTTTCGCATTCAGAATCTCCACTTTCGCAGTAGCGGCTTTCTTGCCGTCTTTCAGCGACACCACTTTCTGGGTCAACTGATTGAGTCCGGCTTTACGCCAAAGGTATGCACCATTACGATCACGGTTATCATTATCCGTAGCGGGACGGAACAAACTCAGCGTAACAGGAGTTGCCAGCAATTCTTGTCCATCCAGTGTCAATGAGTTGAGAGCACCGGTTTCTTTATCCACCGTGAAAGCTGTCTGCCCGGCCTTAGCAGGCAGATAGGCTGTACTACCTTTGGTTCCGGGCAACACAAATTGGTCGTAAGCCACCTCCCAATCGGTGCCGACCATCGGTAAAGCTTCTTTGCGGGTCCAGCTCAGATTAAGATAACCCTCACGGACATTGGCAGGCAAGGCAACTTTTCCCAAAGTCACATCGGCTGTAGCGTGTGGCGCACAGTTCACCTCTTTGTTACCTTCGGCCAGCAATTTGTCATTGTCACCCACCACCTGCCAGTGGAGGATATATTCGTTGAGGTTAGAGAAGTCGAACCAGTTTTTCACCCTTACGGTCAGATTGTTCTTATTGATCAAGGTGCATTTGATGTTCTGATAGATTTTTTTCACTTCGAGTAAATGCGGATGGGGCACACGATCGGCACTCACCAGACCGTTGCAGCAGAAATTACCGAAGCTCGGAATTCCCTTCGGTCCGTAGTCTCCACCATACGACCAGTACCAGCGACCGTTTGAGTCGATCTCACGGAACGACTGGTCTACCCAGTCCCACACACAGCCACCCTGTGCCATCGGATTATTCTCGAATACATCCCAGTACTCTTTCAGGCCGCCTACACTGTTACCCATGGCATGCACATATTCACAAAGAATGAACGGACGGTAGATATCTTTCTGGGCCAGATAGGCCTTGATTTCGTCGACACTGCGATACATTCGACAATAGATATCGGTATTGTAATTCTGCTCGGCACGTTCGTACTGGACGGGACGGCTTTTCTCTACCGATTTCAGCCAGTCGTAGGTACGCTCGAAATTGATTCCGTTTCCGGCTTCGTTGCCCAATGACCAGATAACGATGGCAGGATGATTTTTCGAACGTTCATACATGCGATGTGTACGATCCATGTGTGCTGTCAGCCAAGTGCTGTCTTTGGCAAGCGAAGCGGGTCCATATCCCATACCGTGTGACTCGATATTCGCTTCATCGATCATATAAAGTCCGTAACGATCGCACAGCCGATACCAATACGGATCGGTGGGATAATGTGAGTTGCGCACAGTATTGATATTATACAGTTTCATCAGACGTATATCTTGCTCCATGAGCTCTTTGCTGACGGTACGCCCCAACTGCGAATGTTCATGACGATTGGTTCCTTTGACCAATACAGGCACACCGTTGATGCAGAAACGTCCGTCTTTGATCTCCGAAGTACGGAAACCGACTTCACAACCGGTGACTTCGGTCACCTGTCCTCCTGCATTTTTCAACTCCAACACGAGGGTGTAGAGATTGGGATGCTCGGCACTCCAACGTTTCACATCCTTCAGGCGCTGTTCTCCGAATGTGATGAAGTTACTCAGTCCGAGCGACTTGACAGGCATCTCACCCGACAGTACAGGACGTCCGAGCGGATCGTTCAGTGTATAAGATACGGATGCCACACCGTCTGCAGGCCCTCCGACCGTAACGTCGAGTCCGAAAATACCATCTTTATAACGTTCCTTTTCAAGAGTTGCGTTTACCTTATAATCGGCTATATACTGTTTGGGAGTACTATACAGATACACATCACGCTCAATACCACTCAGACGCCACATATCCTGACACTCCAGATAGGAACCTGAACTCCAGCGATATACTTCGAGGGAAATCGTATTCTCACCTTCTTCCAACTGATCGGTGATATCCCATTCGGCAGCTGTCTTGGAACCTTGGTTGTAACCGAGAAAATGTCCGTTCACCCACACATAATAAAAAGAAATCACACCTTCGCAGCAGAGTACTACCCGGCGGCCCTTCCATCCGGCAGGCACAGTGAAAGTACGGCGATAAGATCCTACTTCGTTCTCCTTATAAGGCACAAGAGGGGGATTCTTCTTAAAGTTGAACATTTTGTCATCAAATTCATAAGTCTCATTTACGTAGATGGCAGTTCCGTATCCCTGGCGCTCCCAGTTTCCCGGAACGTTGATATCTGCCCAGCCTCCGGTATAGAACGAGGGTTTATAAAAGTCTTTCGGACGGAGATCAGGATTTTTCACCCAATGGAATTTCCATTTACCGTTGAGGCTGAGATAATAGGGTGACTGTTCATAATCCCCTTTTTTCACGTCAGTAGCACTGGCATAGGGCCACACATAGGTGTGAGGTGCCAGTTTGTTCAGACCTACTGCATACTGGCTCTGCCATTCGGGAGTATTCTGCGCATTTACAGGCAACAACATCAGACAGGCCAACATCAGCAGGAAGGTTAGTTTGATTGGTTTGTTCATTGTTTATCAGGTATTTAATATTCAAAATCTTAATAAGTTCCAACGTCCCTTAGGTTTTATAAAGTAAAAGCGGACTCTTATTCCACAATTATTTCGTCAAAAAAGATCCGTGCTTCCTGTCCCGGACGGACGTGATCGGGAGGGCATTTTCCGACTCCACGGGCGGTGACGCGTACATATCTGGCCTTTGCCGTTCCCAAATCGAATTTCAAGTCTTCTACATAAGTTCCTTCACGGAAAATCTCTTCGGGAGTGAAATGCTTCTCTCCCACTTCCGTAAAGTTTACGTTGTCCGAAGACAAGGCAACACTAATGGACTCCGGCTTATGAACTGCCATCCCGTACACCGTAATGGAACCCAGCGTAAAAGTATGAATATTTTCGTCTTTCTGCAAATCTAATGTAAAAGAAATGCAATCACTCTTACTCCACGAGCACCATTCGAAGTCAGTTTGCTTCAGGCTGCCCCGCACTCCGTTGGTCAAAACAGATGCTCCGGAAGCTCCTTGAGTGAATATCGGTTTGGCAGTAGCCTTGTTGTGTAACAACGGTAATACGAGAGTCTTTCCCATCTGGTGGCCGGCGGCGAAAGTGGCGCACTTCAGTGTCTGCGCAGTATGGAATTCCAACGGCCGGGTGTAAAGGGTGGAAGTTGCTTCCGGTTCGGAACCATCGGTTGTATAACGAATTTCCACATCGGGGCGGATACATTCCAATTTTATCTGTAATGCACCGTCGACAGGAGTCGAGGTATGCTGAATATTGTACATCGAGCGGGCATATCCGATACCTTTCACATCGAGGTGTTCATTATACCGATCCATCGCTTTCAGAAACAAGTCCCAGTTTTTCTGTTCCGGACGACTCCATCCCACTTCGGCAAGCGCCGCCAAACGGGGGAAAACAAGATAGTCCACATCCTCGGGACGATTACAGAACTCAGTCCACAATGAAGCCTGTACCCCCATCAGCAACGAAGCGTACTCAGGTTTCCAGTTCTTCTGGACCGGTTCGTACTGATAAACATCTTTCAGCGTATTGTTACCGAAATAAGTAAGCGGTTCAAACCATTGCGGTCCCTGATAACGGATCAGATACATCACTCGGGCGGGGGTCATCACAAACCGGTGCCCCCGGTCGGCAGCTTTCAAAGCCGCATTGCCCATCCCTTGCCAGCCAAAGATGACAGCACCTTCGGGAATGAAGCTGTTGGTCAGCTCGTCCCATCCCATCACCTCTTTGCCTTTGCTGCGTACATATTCGCCTATCCGCTTCATGAAGTAACCTTGAAGGTCCTCTTCATGGGCGAGGTGCTCTTTCTTCATACGTTCCTGGCAGAGGGGACACTTTTTCCAGTAGGTTTTCTGGGCTTCATCGCCCCCCAAGTGAATATAACGTGACGGAAACAGTGCTGCCACCTCATCGATGACGTTTTGCAGGAAAGTGAATACGCTGTCGTTTCCGGCACAATAGATGATGCTGGCATGATCACCGCCCAAACCCGGCAACACACCGATAAATTGATCTACCACCGGACAAGCCAGTTGAGGATAAGCTGCCAGCGACGAATTGGTATGTGCCGGCATCTCTATCTCGGGAATAATCTCTACCTGACGATCGGCGGCATAGGCAATCATTTCCTTCATATCCTCTTGAGTGTAAAAGCCACCTACAGGGGTGGGTTCACCGGGTAACGGATTCCGCCGTGAATGGAACGGTACGTCCGTATGGTCTACCCGCCACGCGCCTATCTCAGTCAGACGGGGATATTTCTTGATCTCGAGTCGCCAGCCGTTATCGTCCACCAGGTGGAAGTGAAGCTTATTGATTTTCAGCATAGCCATGCAGTCAATGATTCGCAACACACTCTCTTTAGGAATGAAAAAGCGGGAAACATCCAGCATTAATCCCCGGTAACCGAAACGGGGTTCATCCTGAATAGTCAGACAAGGAACCGTCCACATGGCATTTACCGTACGGGAATTTTCAATATCGGGAGGAAGCAACTGACGGATCGTCTGTAAGGCATAGAAGAATCCTTTGGCGTCAGACGCCTCTATGCTGATCTGTTCGGGACTGACGCTCAGCCTGTAAGCCTCGCTTTTCAGCAAGGGGTCGGTGACAAAGCATACATCACCTTTCCCCTTTCCCGTTTTCAGCACGGGGGTGAATCCGGCGGCCCGGGTGAAGAGGTTGACGAAATTCCGTGCCACGCGGGCCTGTTCCGCGTTTTCCACCCTCAACACGGTGCTCCCGGAGAAAAGGAAGTTCCCGGTACCCGGTACCATTTGTACCGGGCAGGGAACTACAGAAACGATTGGTGTTAAGTTATCGGCCTGCAGCGTTGCAAGGGGGCAGAACGCCAACAGGAGTATATATATAATGTGTTTCATATAGTTTAGTCAATGGATTTCTGTTTGGAGTGGGAAAGGGAACTCTATTCTTTATCCCGCTCCGGAGAGAAGCGTACCGGATCATTGTATTGTTCCTGCAACTTCAGCATCTGCTCTTTGAGCTCTTTCACCACAGGTTCATACTCTTTCTGTCCGTACAGATTGTGCATTTCCGTCGGGTCGGCTTGCATGTCATACAGTTCCCACCAATTGATGTCGTTATAGAAATGAATTAGTTTATAGCGTTCGGTACGTATTCCATAATGACGTTTCACCATGTGCTCGGCCGGATATTCATAGAAGTGATAGTATAATGCATTCCGCCAGTCTTTGGGCTGTTCGCCTTTCAGCAATGGCAGCAATGACACACCCTGTATATCAGCAGGAACAGGAGCACCGGCCAGTTCGAGGAAAGTAGGTGCATAGTCAATGTTCTGAACCATCTCGGTGATGTCACCACGACGGTCGAATCCTTTCGGCATACGCATGATCAGCGGTGTACGCATGGACTCTTCATACATGAAACGCTTGTCGAACCAACCGTGTTCGCCCATATAGAAGCCCTGGTCGGAGGTATAGACCACCAACGTGTTGTCCAGTAATCCCTTCTTTTCAAGATAGTCGAGCACACGTCCCACATTGTCATCCAGTGACTTCACAGTCTTCATGTAGTCGCGCATGTAGCGCTGGAACTTCCAGTCAGCCAATTCCTTCCCACTCAGGTTTTGCTTGTAGAAGTCATCGATCACCGGACCATAGAACTTGTCCCATGCCGCACGCTGTCCTTCGTCCATACGTCCCAGAAACTTCTGATAAAGTGATTTCAGACGTGAGTCCTTATCCGGACGCAGCATCTTCAGGTCATAAATCATGTCCATGTCCTTCACGATACTCATCTCCTGTGCCGCAGCAGCCGGACGGCCTTCGTAATCGTCAAAGAAGTTATCGGGTAGCGGGAAGGTTTTGTCCTCGTACAAAGCCAGGTTACAGGTATCTGCCATCCAGTTACGGTGGATAGCTTTATGATGAATCAACAGGCAAAACGGTTTGCTCTCGTCACGCTTATTCTCCATCCAGTCGATAGCGTCATCAGTGATCAGGTTGGTGATATAACCGTGTTTCTGAACGGTATCGTTATCTTGTGTAATGAAGTCGGGATTATAATAGTCGCCTTGTCCGGGCACAATCTCCCAATAATTGAAGCCTGAGGGCAGGCTCTCCAAGTGCCACTTACCTACAAGAGCGGTTTGGTAACCGGCTTTCTGAAGCAGTTTCGGGAAAGTTTGCTGGGCACTGTCAAACACACAAGTCGTATTGTCGTAAAATTTATTGGCACAGCTATGTTTGCCGGTGATCATGCAGGCACGGCTGGGGCCGCTCAGTGAGTTGGCTACAAAAGAATTCGTAAAGCGCACGCCATCGCGGGCAATGCGATCGAGGTTGGGAGTTTCTATATAACGGGTATCGTAGCAGCTCATCATTTGCGCCGTATGATCGTCCGTCATAATATAAACAATGTTCAGAGGTTTTTGCTCTTCTTTCTGTTTGCCCGTGGCACATGAAGTCAAAGAAGCTACAGCTGCCGCACCGGTCAGCGAGTAGAGAATTCCGGATGGTAGATTGTTCATCATAAGTAGTTTTTCTATTAGGGATTAATTAGTGGTGCAAATATAAAGAGTTTTAACAGTCCGTCGAGTTCAAAAACAACTATGATTCTTCTGAAAACGTCTAATAATAGGATAGAAAAGACATAAATAGACGTTTTTGAACATCCGATAGACAAAATCGGAAGCCTCTAACTAACAAGTCTTAGCTGAAATTTGTATATTTGCAGACATGAAAAACCTCCCGAAAACCGGGACATCACCCGATAAAAACGAATCTGTTTCACCACAGAGTAACACGGAGTCTCACAGAGAATCTTTTCTCTCTTAAACGTCTATAACGAGAAATAAACCTCCGTGAAACTCAGTGCTACTCTGTGGTGAATTCAAAATCTAACTCAAATGAACTAAATACCAACCTAATCAACAAACACTTTTATGAATCAAAAATTATTGTTCAGTAGCGCGTTGCTTGTCGGCATAGCAGGAACACAACAGGCGCTTGCACAAAAAAAGAAAGTCCAGGATCAAAAGAGACCCAACGTCGTTTTCATCCTGGCCGACGACCTCGGATTCGGTGACCTCAGTTGTTACGGACAAGAGAAGTTCGAAACTCCCAACATAGACAAGTTGGCTCAGGAAGGAATGCGCTTCACCCAGTGTTATTCGGGTACCACTGTCAGCGCCCCTTCGCGCTCTTGCCTGCTGACCGGTACCCACAGTGGACATACGGCCATTCGTGGAAATGTAGAACTCGATCCGGAAGGACAATTCCCTCTACCGGCAGATGCACAAACCATCTTCCACGATTTCCAGAACGCAGGATACAAGACCGGCGCTTTCGGTAAATGGGGACTCGGTTTTATCGGTTCCACGGGTGATCCTAAAAAACAGGGCATCGACGAGTTCTATGGCTACAACTGCCAGTTGCTGGCACACAGTTATTATCCCGATCATCTGTGGGACAATGACAAACGAGTAGAACTGAAAGATAACACACTGGACGTACAGTACGGTAAAGGTACTTATTCTCAGGATCTGATTCACTCAAAGGCACTTGACTTCCTCGATCGGATGGGAAAAAGCGGAGAATCGTTCTGCATGTGGTATCCCACCATCATCCCCCACGCCGAACTGATTGTACCCGAAGACAGCATTATAAAGAAGTTCCGCGGCAAATATCCCGAAAAACCTTTCCATGGAACCGAACCGGGTAATCCCGCATTCCGCAAGGGCGGTTACTGCTCACAATTCTATCCACACGCCACATTTGCAGCTATGGTCTATCGTCTGGATGTATATGTAGGTCAGATTGTACAGAAATTGAAAGAGATGGGGGTTTATGACAATACGATCATCATCTTTGCAAGTGACAACGGTCCGCACATGGAAGGTGGAGCCGATCCGGACTTCTTCAACAGCAATGGAATCTGGCGCGGATACAAACGCGACTTGTACGAAGGAGGAATCCGTGTACCGATGATTATTTCATGGCCGGGACGTGTACAGCCCAGTACTCAAACCGACTTCATGTGTTCGTTTTGGGATGTAATGCCTACGTTCCGTGAAATTCTGAATCCGAAAGCAAAGAATCAGCAAATGGATGGTGTCAGTCTGCTACCGTTGCTCGAAAACCGCAAAGGGCAGAAAGAACATGAATATCTGTACTTTGAATTTCAGGAGATGAACGGACGCCAAGCCGTACGCAAAGGACCGTGGAAACTGGTCCACATGAATGTTCGTGGCAAGAATCCGTATTATGAACTCTATAATCTCAATTCTGATCCGTCGGAACGACATAATGTGCTGAACCAATATCCGGAAAAGGTGACGGAGCTGAAGGCTATCATGCAGTCATCGCATATACCTAACCCGAACTTCCCGTTACTTCCGGGAGAAAAATAAGAACTTACCACAGAGGACACAGAGTAACACAGAAGCTATTTAAAGTTGTAGTTTATCTACAAAAAACGTTGTGTTACTCTGTGTTACTTTGTATTACTCCGTGTTACTCTGTGGTGAAAAAGCTTTTGGTGAACTTTTATTTATGAGTCTTCAAGGTATCCGCCGCGAATACATCTTCCCGATAACCATAATCCAGAGAAGAATAAATCTTCAGCATCTCGGGTAGGCGCTCCATGAAACGCTCAAAGTTCTTATGCTCCGGCAATGTCCATTGTATTTCGGACAAAGCAGCCATTCGGGGCAGAATCTGCCACTCCATCTTCGTTGAATCGGCTGTCCATTCGGTCCAGATACATCCTTGAGTACCAATCACAAACTTCTTTTCCGCATCGGTCAGTTCTGCAGGTACCGGTTCAAAGTTGTATACACGGTTCATCCATTCGAATCCCGTCATTTTATTGATACGCGGATTACTGAAATAGAGCCGCTGAATAGGAGTCATAATGACATCATGATGCTGGCGGGCAGCTTCGATTCCTCCCTGGATTCCTCTCCATGACATGATAGTGGAGTTCGGAGTCAGACCTCCTTCCAATACCTCATCCCATCCCAGCATACGGCGTCCGTGAGCATTGATTTCTTTCTCCAGCTCGGACATGAAGTAGGTTTGCAACTGATTCTCTTTCGAATGTTTAGGCAGGGCTTTGATACCCAACTCCTTAATTTTAGCCTGACATTTGGGGCACTTCTCCCAACGGCTTTTCGGACATTCGTCACCGCCGATATGAATATATTCGGAAGGGAAGATATCCATAATTTCATCCAATACATCTTTGGTGAACTGAAGTGTCTGGTCATTACCTGCACAGAGTACATCAGGGAAGACACCGAATGAGCAAAGTACTTTGTACGGACCACCTGTACATCCCAGTTCCGGATAAGAAGCCAGTGCAGCAGTAGTATGTCCCGGAAGGTCAATTTCGGGAACTACTGTAATGAAACGGTCGGCAGCATAGCGAACAATCTCACGAGCTTCGTCCTGTGTATAAAATCCGCTATGGGGCTTCCCGTCGAATTTCTTGGTTTCCCAATCGATAATGGTAGAGTCTCGTTTAGAACCGATCTCTGTCAGTTTGGGATATTTCTTGATTTCGATTCGCCATCCCTGATCTTCGGTCAGGTGCCAATGAAAGTAGTTGATGTTATGCAGTGCCATCAGGTCAATCATCTGCTTAAGGTAGCTGACCGGGAAGAAGTGACGGCCTACATCGATCATGAATCCCCGGTAACGGAAACGGGGAAAGTCGGTAACCGTACCGGCAGGAAGAGCAGCTGCCACCTTACCGTCTTTCAGGATCGGAAGAGCTTTATGAATAGTCTGGATACCATAAAAGACACCGGCTTCACTGCCTCCCGTCAAAAGAACCTTTTCAGGAGTGATTTGAAGTTTATAACCTTCCGGATGCCCCATTGTGGAGTCTACAGCAAGAATAATAGCATTGCTGCTTTTCTCTTTGTCCGATACACGAACCTCGGTTCCGGTCATTTCTTTAATAAAAGTAGCCAGAAAATCAGCAGTACGATGCATCTTTTCATTGGTTGCCGGGTAGACAATCGTAGTGCTGCGGTCAATAATAAAAGGAGTAGTGTCCCGGGCAAGGACAATCTCCTGCGGTTGAGGGATTACGTCCAAATTACCCTTTACGGTGGCTGCCGGGCGGCAGGCTGTGAATAGCACAACGGCAAACAAACCGGGAGCTAAACGGGATAGTAGTTTCTTGTTCATGGTTTAATTAATTAGAGTTACAAGGGAAGCCTCGCCCCCGCCTCTTCTTCCATAGAACCAGGAAGAGAAGACAGGCAGGAAAACAAGACAGTGCAAAGATAGGATTTTATTTCCATTTTTTTGGTCACGTCTATGCAAACTGTTACTTTTGCCGGTAACGTGATAGAAAAACATCCATGAAAAACAATCCATATACCGGCTTTCTGACCTGGCTGACCGTACTTTTTACTGTCTGTTGCCTCCCGCTGAAAGCCAGCCATTACTACTATAAACAAATTTCCCTGAAGGAGGGACTTCCCTCTACTGTACGTTGTGTCTATACCGAGCCAAAAGGATTTGTATGGATAGGAACCAATGCAGGATTGGGACGATTTGACGGACAAAAGCTGAGAAAATATGTCCACCGGCAAGAGGACGTGCATTCGTTGCCGCACAACTACATCCATCAAATTACCGAAGATATTCAACATAATATATGGATACTGACAGACGGTGGAATAGCGCAATATCGCAGGTCAAGTGACGATTTCGCCATTCCGCTAGACGATCGGGGGCATCCGATCCTCGCCTACTCTGCCTGCCTGACAGAACAAGGGGTAATCTTCGGCGGACGCAACCGCATCTATCGCTACGACTATGACAGCCGATCGATAAAACTCCTGCTGGATTTTAGTTCCGATCCTTATTTCGCTATCTCCGCCATCAGTCGGTGGGATGAAGAGACTCTGCTCTGTTGCAGCCGTTGGCAAGGGCTCCGACTGATCAATCTCCGTTCGGGCGAACGCCGTCTCCCCCCTTTCGACTGCGGAAAGGAGATCATGGCACTCCTGATCGATTCTCACAACCGCATCTGGCTGGCTCCTTATAATGAAGGACTCCGCTGCTTCAACCCCGAAGGCCGACTGCTGGCCTCGTACACCACCGACAATTCCGGGCTCAGCAACAACGTGGTGCTGAGCATGGCCGAACGGGACTCACACATCTGGGTCGGTACAGACGGAGGAGGCATCAACATCATACATCCGGACAGCCATCGAATCACAGTACTCGAACATATTCCGGGAGATAACTATTCGCTTCCGGTTAACTCCATCTTGTCACTCTACAATGACAATTACAATAACATGTGGGCAGGCAGTATCCGCAAAGGATTGATCAATATCCGAGAAGTGTCCATGAAGACCTATACCGATGTCTTTCCCGGAAGCACCCAAGGCCTGAGCGACCCCACCGTGCTGAGTCTGTATCAAGACGAACCGAACGGACGAATCTGGATAGGTACAGATGGTGGGGGTGTCAACAGCCTCGACCCTGTCACCGAAGAGTTCCGTCACGACCGTTCTACCTGGGGTGACAAAGTGGTCTCGATCACCGGATTTACCCGAGAATCCATCCTTTTATCGGTCTTTTCCAAGGGATTGTTTGTTTATAACAAAGAGAACGGTAAGCGGAAACCGCTACCTATCGACCATCCCGACCTCAAACAATATATTTACTATAGCGGTATGGCGGTCAATATCTACCGGGACGAACCGGGCAGCGTACTTTTGTTGGCAGGACATACTTACCGGTATGACATCGGTTCGCAGAAAATACGCGTAGTAAATGAAGAAGAAGGTATGGAGATCGCAGGCAGTATGAATGCCATTGCGCATAACGAACGTTTCACTTACCTGCACGACAGTCGTACCCTCTACGAACTGGATCGAACCGGCAATAGGCTGAAAAAACTTTTCAGCTGCACGGGCGATACACTGCTCTACTCCGTTTCGATGGACGAGAAAGGTGATTTCTGGATAGGCAGCAATACAGGGTTGGGACAATACAGCATCCGGACCCGGCAATATCACCCATTGATCACTTCACTGTTCGGCGAAGCCAGTTCGGTGATATGTGATCATCGGGGAAAAGTATGGATTGGTGCAGACCACATGTTATTTGCCTGGATACTGCAATCCCGGAAGTTCATTCTTTTCGGTGAATCGGACGGGGTCATTCCGAATGAATATCTTGCCAAGCCCCGGCTCGTCTCAGGGAAGGGTGAAGTCTATATGGGGGGTGTCAATGGGTTGCTCTGTATCGATAACCGCTTCCCGGCAACTTCCTCCAACTATCCGGAAGTAGTACTGACCGATGTACGTGTAAACGGTGAACCGGCCACGAACCGGACGGCAGGAAATCCCGACAAACTCACCCTACCACAAGACAGCCGGGCAATCACCCTGCGCGTGATGTCTCACGAAGAAGACATCTTCCGGAAAAAAAGATACCGCTACCGGATAGACGGACTCAATGAGGAACCGATCGAATCATACGATCCGGAACTGGTCATCCGCTCACTACCGGCAGGCAGCTACCGCATACAGGCTGCATGCAGTACTCAAAATGGCGACTGGACTCCCTTCCACCCGATCCTGTCACTGACCATACTCCCTCCCTGGTACCGAAGCGGATGGTTCATCATCTGCCTGTTACTATTTGTGTCGGGAGGTATCACCGCTATCATCTTCGCCATTTTGCGCCGTAGGAAGAACCGGTTGAAATGGGAATTAAAAGAACGGGAATTGCAGGAATATGAAGAAAAGATTCGATTCCTCGTCAATGTCAGCAATGAACTCCTCCCATCGTTCACGGAGAAGGGGGAACGGGAACTGCAAATCGTAGAACTGATACGTAACCGTCTCCGTAACGGCGAAAAAAGCAAAGTACCTGCCGAAATAGCAAGCAGTCCGAATATTGTCAAGGAGGAACTCAGCCAACCCGATGAAACTTTCCTACGGAAGCTGAACCAGTTGATCACCGACCATCTGGACAGTCCCGAACTGGACGTCACATTCCTCTGCACGGAGATGGGATTGAGCCGCGCCTCACTCTATAACAAACTAAAAGCAATGACCAATATGGGAGCCAACGATTACATCAATAAATTCCGTATGGAAAAGGCCATCCAACTGATATCAACCACCGATCTCACTTTCACAGAGATAGCAGAAAAGATAGGATTTACAACATCCCGCTATTTCAGTACATCATTTAAGCAATATACCGGAGAAACACCGACTCAGTATAAAGAGAAAATAAGGAAAAGCAGTAAGGTGTAGCCATCCGCCAGTTAGGGTGTAGCCATCCGGACTGCATGGTTACACCCTGTCTGTCGGATAGCTACACCCTCTCTATCAGGCAATGGTGACAGACGCATCCAGATAGACATCCTGAATGGCGTGAAGTAACTCCACTCCTTCGTTCATGGGTTTCTGGAAAGCTTTACGTCCGCTGATCAATCCCATACCGCCGGCACGTTTGTTTACTACTGCCGTAACGACAGCATCCTTCAGGTCGGACGCTCCATGTGACTCTCCACCGGAGTTGATCAGCCCGACACGTCCCATATATCCATTGGCCACCTGATAGCGGCAAAGATCGATCGGATGGTCCGTAGTCAGCTCGGTATACATTCTTTCATCCGTCTTTCCGAAATGAATCGCTTTGAAACCACCATTGTTAGTCGGCAATTTCTGTTTTACGATATCGGCCTTGATGGTAACTCCCAGACGGTTGGCTTGTCCGGTAAGGTCAGCAGCCGCATGATAGTCTATACCATCTTTCTTGAACTCGTTGTTACGCAGATAGCACCACAGGATGGTGGCCATACCCAGTTCATGCGCATAATCGAAAGCCTCAGCGATTTCCACCAATTGGCGGCGACTCTGTTCGGAACCGAAATAGATAGTAGCACCTACAGCCACTGCCCCCATTTCCCAAGCCTCCTTGACGGTGCCAAACAGAACCTGATCGTAAGTATTGGGATAAGACAACAACTCATTATGGTTCAGTTTTACTACAAACGGTATCTTATGCGCATATTTTCGGGCAACAGCACCCAGATTGCCGAAAGTGGATGCAACTGCATTACAACCGCCTTCAATGGCAAGCTTCACAATGTTTTCCGGATCGAAATAAATCGGATTCGGAGCGAACGAAGCTCCGGCCGTATGTTCGATGTCCTGATCGACCGGAAGAATGGATACATATCCGGTGTTTGCCAGACGACCATGCCCCAGCAATGTCTGCAAACTGCGCAAAGTCTGTATGTTACGGTCAGAGTCAATCCATATCTTATCGATTGTATCCGGTGACGGTACGTGAATCAGTGATTTATCAATGGTTTTGCAAGTGTGGTTCAGGTAATATTCAGCCTGATTTCCCAACAGTTCTATTATTTTATTCATAATTGTAATGGTTTTGAGTTCACCACAGATTACACAGAGTTCCACAGAGATTATTTTCTCCTAATATCTTATAAACAAGAAATTAAAGTTCTGTGAGATTCCGTATAATCTGTGGTGAGTTGTATTCATTTCTAAACATTTACGAGGTCTCTCTCCTCTTATTTTTTCTTTCCCTGGTTGGCAACCGCTTCCATCAACTTACGGATTTCTTCGGGATCACCCAGGAAATAGTCTTTTTCCAGATTCAGTTCGTCACTGAACTCAAATACGTAAGGAACGGCAGTCGGCAGATTCAGTTTTACGATCTCTTCATCGGAGATGTGCTTCAAGTGCTTGATGATGCCGCGCAAACTATTTCCGTGGGCAACAACCAGAATTTCATCAGCCGTTTTCAGATTCGGGAAGATGATACACTTCCAATAAGGCATGATACGTTCGATGGTATCTTTCAGAGATTCTGTCCGGGGAAGTTCCGCATCGGGTACTTCCTGATAACGATTCTCAAAGCGGGGATTTCTCGGATCGTCTTCCGACAGGGCATTGGGAGCTATATCATAACTCCTGCGCCAGATAAGCACCTGTTCATCCCCGTATTTAGCGGCTGTTTCGCTTTTGTTCAGTCCTTGCAGATCGCCGTAATGTTTTTCATTCAGGCGCCAGCTTTTCTCTACCGGAATCCAGTCCTGATCCATCCGGTCGAGTACGCAATTCAGCGTTTTCACCGCTCGTTTAAGGTATGACGTATAAGCTTTATCGAAGTTAAATCCATTCTCTTTCAGTAGTTCGCCTGCTTTACAGGCTTCGGCAATTCCTTTTTCTGTCAGATCGACATCTGTCCAACCGGTAAAACGGTTCTCTTTGTTCCATGCACTTTCTCCATGACGGAGCAATACAATCTTTTTCATTCAACTCTCCTTTCTTTAGGTGTTTACTATAGAACATTTGTACTGAGTACAAAGTTCACGAAACTTTTTCTAAATATCTATGCTGAAGTATGCTGATAAAAGTTACCTTTGTACACTGTAAGTAACCTTTTTATTTAATTCCTAAATGAACAACACATGAGAAAGCTCTTTTTTCCATTACTACTATTCGTATCCGGTCTGCTATCCGCCCAAACAGAGATAACACTCTATGTATCACCTTCGGGCAGCGACCATCATCCCGGAACAGCGGAAAAACCGATGGCTACTTTAGAATATGCCTGGAAAAAGGCCTCACGGCAGGCCGGCCGGCGTTCCATCACCATCTACTGCGAAGGCACCAACTACCTGTCCGCTCCGATTCTTATCACAAACGAGACTTCGGGCACACCCGAACATCCGATCCGTTTTTCTTCGTATCCCGGACAAAAGGCGGTCATCAGCGGTTCGCGTATACTCCGGAACCTGCGTTGGAAAGAGTATAAAAACGGTATCATGCAGGCCAAAGTGGAAGAAGAACTGATCCCCGACCAGCTCTTTGTGAACGGGAAAAAACAGATATCGGCACGGTATCCGAATTTTGATCCGGATATACGCATCTTCAACGGATATGCAGCTGACGCCTGCTCACCCGAACGTGTAAAAAACTGGAGCAGCCCCGCGGGAGGTTATCTGCACGCCATGCACAGCAGAGAATGGGGAGGCTACCAATACAGCATCGAAGGCAAAGACGCCAAGGGCGAACTGATACTGAAAGGCGGATTTCAGAACAACCGCCAGATGGGTATGCACCACACCTACCGCATGGTAGAAAACATCTTTGAAGAATTGGATGCCGAAGGGGAATGGTATTTTGATAAAGAAACCCATACACTCTATTTCTATCCGCCGCGAGAACTCGACCTGCAAACCGCCTTGTTCGAAGTGCCGCAGGCAGAAAACCTCTTTATCCTGAAAGGAAAAACCGGAAGTCCGGTCCGTCACGTATCCGTAGACCATTTGGAACTGACACAAACCCTGCGCACCTTTATGAAAACCAATGAACCCCTATTGCGCAGTGACTGGAAAATCTATCGGGGAGGAGCCCTGATAATTGAAAATGCCGAAAAATGCTCTGTAAACGGCTGCTACCTGCACGATATAGGAGGCAATGCTATCTTCTTCTCCAATTATAACCGCAACCACCGTGTCAGCCAAAATCATATCACCCGTATAGGAGCCAGTGCCGTTTGCTTTGTAGGCTCTCCGGATGCCGTCCGTTCCCCTCTGTTCGAGTACGGAAAGTCGCAAACCTGGGAGCAGATGGATAAAGGGACAGGTCCCCTCACCCCCGACTATCCCTCAGACTGCCTGGTGGACGACAATCTGATTCACTCGATCGGAGAGACAGAAAAGCAGGGAGCCGGTATCCAACTATCTATGTCCGCACGAATCACCATCCGTAACAACAGTATTTACGACCTGCCCCGTGCCGGCATCAACGTCAGTGAAGGTACCTGGGGAGGACATCTGATAGAAGGAAACGATGTGTTCGACACCGTACTTGAGACAGGCGACCACGGGTCCTTCAACTCCTGGGGACGCGACCGCTATTGGCATCCCGACCGGAATGTGATGGATGAATTCGCGAAAGAACATCCTCAAATGGTATTCCGGGACGCTACCGAAACGACTGTCATCCGCAACAACCGCTGGAGGTGCGACCATGGATGGGACATCGATCTGGACGACGGTTCTTCCAACTATCACATCTACAACAACCTCTGCCTACACGGAGGATTGAAATTGCGCGAAGGCTTCGCGCGAACGGTGGAAAACAACATTATGGTCAACAACACATTCCATCCGCACGTCTGGTTTGCAAACTCTCAAGACATTTTCCGTCATAACATCGTCACGACTCCCTATCGCCCCATTCAGGTAAAGGAATGGGGAAAGGAAACAGATACTAACTTTTTTGTCACCAAGCAAGGACTGGAACAGGCACAAAAGAGAGGAACGGACCTCCATTCACTTTACGGTGATCCACTCTTCATCGCTCCTGAAAAAGGAGACTACCGGGTAAAAGAAAATTCGCCTGCCTTGAAGACGGGGTTCCGGAATTTCGATATGGAGCACTTCGGCGTACAATGCCCACACCTGAAAGCTTTGGCGGCTACTCCGGAATTGCCGGTTTTCAAAATTCCGGAAGAAAAGCCGGAGACGGTACAGACGTATTCGTGGAAGGGGTTAACATTGAAAGAGGTGTCGACCGAAGGAGAACGTTCGGCCACGGGGCTCGACAAAATACGAGGCATACTGGTAGTGCAGGTCGAAAAGGGAATAACCGCCCTGCAAGCCAACGACGTGATTCTGCGCATTAACGGCAAACCGGTAGATAACCGGACGGATATGGAAACCGAGATCCGGAAGTCACCCGAAGGCAATAAGTTCCGGATCATCTTCTTCCGAAATCAGAAAGAAAATGCGGTAACGATGTAAAGACATATAACAATAGGTACCAATGTTGTCTATTTGCAAAAAGGCAGTTATCACACGGACAGGAGAGTTTTTTTTCCATATCCGCCACCCAAACGACCGATAACACAGGTTGGAGAATGACAAAATAAAAAACGGCCACGCTCAACGATTTCTTTTCAGGAAAAGGCGGTCGGTGATGGTAAAAGGAAGTTCCGATTCGTAATGGGTTACCATAATCATCGTCTTGTCCTGCCGACGGCAAAAAGCTTCGATAATCTTTTTCACCCGCCGGCGATTATACGTATCGAGTCCGTGCAGCGGCTCGTCCAGAATAAGCAATTCCGGATCTTTCACAAAAGCACGGGCCAATAATGCCAGACGCTGCTCACCGCTCGACAGCTGAAGAAAAGGTTTGTCCTTCAGAGCCGCAATGCCGAACACATCCATCCACCACTCGCAGGCAGCCATCTGGCTTTCCTGCGGGCGTTTGTACAAACCGATGCTGTCATGCAATCCAGAAGCCACAATCTCAATGGCCGGCAGATTTTTGAGATAGGCACGGTGCATTTCAGGACTGACGTAACCGATGTGTTTTTTAATCTCCCAAATGCTTTCGCCCGTACCCCGCTTACGTCCGAAAAGACTGATGTCACAGGCGTACGACTGAGGGTTGTCCGCACAAACCAAGCTGAGCAGTGTAGATTTACCGGCACCGTTTTCTCCACTCAATGCCCACTTTTCACCCCGGCGGACTGTCCAGTCGAGCTCCTTCAGGATAGTGCAGTCATCATAACGAATACTTACCTTATTTAATTTTACCACCTCCCCGGAGTCATAGTTTGCTCCGTCATAAGGTAATCCGGCTATACGCTGTTGCAGTGCGTCCAGGACTTCGGCCTCATCGGTCACACAAAATGAAGCCAGATAAGCCTCCCTTTCCATTTTCGGAAGCACGTGCAGGTCTTCTACCGGAATCACATGGGTAATGAACGAAGGGATATCATCGAGCATCGAAAGCACAAGAATGATTTGCACGGATGACAAGCGGGTGAGACGTTCGAGCAGCGAGAAAAGCAATTCACGGGTAGGTGCATCCAAACCGATAAAAGGATTGTCCATAATCAATACCCGGGGAGCTGTCAGGAGGGTTTTAGTCAGTTGAAATTTACGTAATTCGCCACTGGAAAGAAGAATGATCTTCTTGTCCAACAATGGCTCGATGTGGAAGAGTTCGAACAATTCCTCTTTCAGTCTTTCATCCTTGATCTCTCCCAACATCTCCCGCACCGTAGAGGCATCTTCCTGATCGTGGGCATTCCAGCGTTGCTGATAGTAATAGTTGGCATCCGCCGCCCCATAGGTGTCACGGAAAGCAATATATTTCACGTTATCATATACCGTCCGGGTAGAAGAAGGAGAAAAATCGTAGTCCAATGTACCCTCACGCAAAGGATATTTACCCAAAAGCGTGTCTACAAACAAGCTTTTCCCTCCCCCATTGGGTCCTACGATGGCGATATGTTCGCCGGTAGCGATTTGTGCTGTGACAGGTTGTGCCAAACGCACAAGCGGGTTGCGTGCCACGCCACCCGCTATATTGAATGTGTATTGTTCCATAATCCTATTTCATTATTGGGCGGGGCAAAATTATACCAAAATCCGCACAAAGAGACAGAATAATGCTAAAAAAACAATCTGAACAACCTATTATGTACTTTTATCATCGGATACTCAAACTGTTTTAGACCTATGGTCCCATCAGAACCTGAATTTGGGATTCTCCGGCTCGGTATGTGACTTTTCCATCAACCTCGTCAGTTTCCGGACGATATCGGGATGTTCGGCAGCCACATCATGTTCTTCCCTGAGATCACTCTCCAAGTCATAAAGCTCCATTGTAGAGTTGCCCTTACGGATGTTGTTGACAATTCCTTTCCACTTACCCATGCGAATGGCTTTGAGGCCGATTGTGGGATCGGGATATTCCCAATACAAATATTCGTGTTCTTTCTGGCGTTCCGTTTCGCCAAGCAAAGCAGGCAAGAAACTGATGCCATCGGTCTCCGGACAAGCAATGTTTGCGATATCCGCCAAGGTAGGCATCACATCCTGAAATCCGCAGATATGATCGCTCTGGGTAGACGGTTTGATTTTCCCGGGCCAGGTGACAATAGCAGGGATACGTATTCCTCCTTCGTGAACAAAACATTTTCCCCAACCATACTCAGACCTGAAAGGACCTCCACTGTCGAACCACGGCGAATCGCTACCGCCATTAAAAGTCGGTCCATTATCGGAAGTAAACATGATAACCGTATTGTCGTACAGACGTTCCTTCTTCAGCTTCTCTATCAGCTTGCCTATTTGCTCGTCAAAATAACTGATCATAGCAGCATAAGTCGCATGCGGATAGCGACAAGGCATATATCCGGCTTTTCCGATGTAGGGGGCTTCGTCTCCAAACTTCCCGACATAATACTTCACCCATTTCTCCGGTGCCTGCAACGACACGTGCGGTAGCGGAGTAGTCCACATCAGGAAAAACGGTTTCTTTCTGTTCTGCCCGACAAACGAAATCAGTTCATCGAAAATAAGATCATTGGCATACTCTTTCTGCGAGAACTTGGCATAGGCGGCTTCATCACGGGGGTCGGCTCCTGCATCCAGCTTGGTCGTGTGAGGATCGAGCACTTTATTGGCCAAGTATACCCGGTCTTCATTCTTATACAAAAAGGCGGGGTAATAACTGTGTGCCTGCCGCTGGCAGTTGTATCCGTAGAAACTGTCGAATCCCTGTTTGTTGGGAGTACCTTCCGTGCCCGGAGCCCCCAGTCCCCATTTTCCAAAGCATCCGGTGACGTATCCGGCTTGCTGCATCATTCTTCCGAGAGTCATGGTATGGGCTTTCAAAGGATACTGCCCCTCCAAACCGGGATGTACATACATGGAGTCGTAATTCATGATAGCGCCCCGATAAGCCATTTCATCATTAGCCCGGATTTGCGCATGTCCCGAGTGCATACCTGTCATCAACACACAGCGGGCGGGTGCCGAAACGGGTGAACCTGTGTAATGCTGTGTGAAACTGATGCCATCCTTATACAACCGATCGATGTTCGGTGTTTCTATTTTCTCCGAACCATAACAACCGATATCCCCGTAGCCCAGATCATCCATTATGATATATATTACATTGGGTCGAGATTCTTTCACCTGGCTTTTGGCCGATAAAGCGAAAACGGACAGTCCGATATAGATTTCTATTCTTTTCATGATTAGTTTCTTTTTTTAGTCCCATTTATAATTTGTACCCGCATCTTCCTTCAATGCAGGCCCGAATGAATACCCCTGCTGTTCAAACCACAGTTGCTTAGAGAGTACTTTGCCATAAAACTCATCAAAATTTTCCGGATTGCCGGAATGCCACATCTGCTCGGCAAGTGCGAGAATACGCGGAAAGACCCGACGATCGATCATGCTTTCCGTCACCCCGTCGTCCGTCCACAAGGCAGAGCTCATTCCGAGAATAAGCGGATTTTCCTCCCGGGGCCTATAAGAAGGATTACGCAAATACACATCTTCCAGATCGAAAGTGCGAGCTTGAGTATATCCCTTCCAGGGGGTAAGCGGGAAGTTCAGATACGTATAATAGTTTGTACCGCAAATCACCGGATAATTATGTCTGACGGCATTCTTCAAGGCCAGATCCCGGTGTCCTCTCCAGTTCCACCACTGTATCACCACATTGTCCGGCAAGGAATAGCCGTCTTTGTAAATCACATCTCCCCAAAAGATGGCCTTCCTCCCTTTTTGTTTCAGATAATCGGCCATCCGGGCCGAAAACCACAATTGTAGGTCATGACTGTCTTTTAGTTTTTCTTTTTCAATCCGTGACCGGCAATCGGGACATTTATCCCAATTCCCTTTAGGTGCTTCGTCGCCTCCGAGATGAATATAAGCGGACGGAAACATCCGGCATACTTCGTCCAACACATTCTTCAGGAAGATGAGTGTACTGTCTTTTCCCGCACAAAATATATTCTGCGTAAATCCGCTTTGGGGAACCTTTACCGCAACATTGAAACATCCCAGCCGGGGATATGCATTAAGTGCCGCTTCGGCATGTCCGGGCATGTCAATCTCGGGAACAACCGTAATGCCCCGGTCCGCCGCATAGCCGATGATCTCTTTCACCTCTTCTTGAGAGTAGAAGCCCTGCTGTTCCGGCCCCTGCCCTACAAAAGCTCCTATACGGGTCAGGAACGGATAGCGTTTTATTTCGATGCGCCAGCCAAGTCCTTCGGTCAGATGCCAATGAAAGTAATTCATCTTCAGCATCGAAGCCATGTCGATATATTTCTTGATCGTAGACACTTTCTGATACTGGCGTCCGGAATCCAGCATAAAGCTGCGCCATTTCACCCGTGGAAAATCGGTGATCTCGACACAAGGAAATATCAGTCCTCTTTCCTCACCCGTGTTCCATTGCCTCAGACTTTGAATGGCATAGATAAAGCCGGCATCATCCGCTGCCCGGACAATTATTCGCTCAGGCGTCACACGGATGCGATAACCTTCTGCCGGCAAAGTAACATCTTTTTTCCAGGAGATGTGGCTGTTTACCTCCTCTTTGCACCATTCCACAGCGCTTTCGGGCACCAGTTTTTCATAAAACAAACGTATGAAAGAGCCGGGAGACTCCTCTGCGTACATTCGTATTTTACCTTGAAGCCGTAACCGGCCATCTGCCCTCTCTATTTTACCGGGGGTAGGCATGATGATTTGTCCGGACAAGTCGATGGAATATGAACACAGGGAAAGTAGTATTAAAATCAGGTATTTCATTTAAATGTAGTATTTTGAGTGCAAAAACTGTCCAAAGATAAGATTTTCTCCGGACAGTTTTTTATCACACGGTTAAAACCATTTGTCAATCAAACATTTCCTACTTTATTCCGTCATCCCAACCCGGATTCTGTTCAAGCTGAGGATTCAGCACCCTTTCGTTGCGGGGAATAGGATTCAGGTAATAATAATCAGGCCAAGTATGGTTCTGTGCAGGATGAAATTCAAGATAGCCTTCCGTTCCTCCACCATCGACTGTCACTTTGGTTCCGGCCGGAAAATCCGATGCTTTGACGTACATGCCCAGTTTCTTCTTCAATGCATAATGACACTTCTTCCATCTCCGCAAATCGTCGAACCTGAATCCTTCGGAAAACAATTCAATGCGGCGTTCGCGGCGAATCTCCCACAACAAGGGATTTACAGCATAATCACCCGGATAAGCAGGGTTACCCAAATCACGTTTAGGATCGAAACTGTCGTTAATTTCCGCCACCTTCATAGGAGCCACGTTAGCACGGCTACGCAATTTATTTACCGTCCGATCGGCTACCGACTGATCGAATTCACCTAATTCACACATTGCTTCAGCATAATTCAGCATCACCTCTTCCACCCTGAACAGTGGCATATCGGTCTCTTCATTTCGCTGTGATCCCATTGACAAATACGTACAATAATATTTCCAGTTATTATAGCCGAAAGCTGACTTGTACCAAGGCTGATTCTCCAAATAAAAATCGAAATGCGGGACTGCTCCCAGGATACCCCCGTCATAGCCTTGACGGAAAGGTAAAGTTTTCTGTCTCTCTTTAGCACTGCCATAGCCTATTCCCAAACGGATATTCAAGCTATCGATGAAACTTCTGTCCTTGGCAACTTCGGTAAATTGCCATTTATTACCCCAGGCATCGGTAGAAGCCGAACGGTCTATTCTGTACGGAGGAGTCACTTGCAACCAGAGTCGGTGATCCCGGCAACTAAACTCGTCATACATATCTTTGTCTCCCTTATATAACGGACTATTCCAACGGGTTTTACCATCCGAACAGAGATAACTGTCCACCAAGTCACGGGTCGGATTATAGTACGAGGCTCCTGTGGTTCCTCCGATACTAGTAGCATGTATTACGTTTTCCGCATTCGAGAACTCCCGATAGAGTATGACTCCGGGGACATCCTTCAATTCAAGCGAACAAAAAAGATCATCGTAGTTGCTGCAAATCTCGGGGAAACTATTCATAACCTCGGCAGACACCCGCTTACATTCTTTCAGATAAGTTTCGGCATCATTCAATCCGTGATATTTCCTCCATGTACCCTCAAAAAGACAGAATCGTGATATAAAGGCTTGAACGACTGCTCTATTAATCGTATTATTACCATCTCCGTTAACATTAATATGCTGTTCGGCATATTGCAGGTCTTCAAGAATATGCTTCGCAATTTCATCTCTGGATGCACGGGGCCCATTAATCAGCTCTGTATCGTTATCACTCAGCACACGGTCTATCCAAGGTACTCCACCATAAGCAGACAGCAATGAGAAGTAGCGGTATGAACGAAAGAAATATCCGACACTTTTCCAATGTGCTTTCTCGGCTTCAGTCATCTGAGAGCTGTCTATCCGCCCCAACATCAGATTGACACGACGAATAAAGGCATAATAGTCCCATGCTGTATCATTCCGCTTATCGGGTACAGTGACCAGTCCTCTGATCCAGTTGCTCTCACTGCTTCCACGAGTCTGATTGTACGAGATATCATCTGTCGAGGTATCACCGTATCCTAATTTCGGCAGTGTCTCATACAATCCCCAGGCGTATGCCTTGAAGTTGTCATACGTCACAAAGGCAGTCTCTTCCGTCGGGTTGCCCAACGGATACCTTTCCATAAAATCATTGTTCAGGCAACCGGTAAAAGCGATCGCACAGAATATAAACAGGGCAAATGTATATTTCTTCATACTATTTCGGTTATTTAGAATGTGACATTAAATCCAAGTGAAAACTTCTTCATAAACGGATATTCCCATGCTCCTTTCGAAAGCATATCAGACTCCAGACCTTCCGGCAAGTGATCCCATGTGTGAAGGTTTTCTCCACTGAAAAATACCTTGACCTCATCGAAGCAAATCTGCTTAGCCCAGGTTTTAGGCAAAGTATAGGATAAGGTGATATTTTGCAACTTCAAGTAAGCCGCATTAGCCAGATATTTGGTCTGCTTCCAGCGGTTCGAAGCAGTATTCACACCGTTGTTTGCATATACCCTTGGGAAATAGGCATCCGTATGCTCCGGTGTCCAGAAGTCAAGGGTTTCCTTAAACAGACTTCCCCACGTTCCGGTAGGCCATGCAATCTGATCGGTACGCCAAAAGTCACGTTTGCCCACACCACGAAGAAAGACAGAAAGGTCGAACCCTTTCCAACTCAAACCTGCATTGATGCCATAATGGAAGCGAGGTGTAGAGTTACCGATGATACGTTGGTCGCCCGGATCGTCCGCTGTTCCTTTTCCACTCCATATAGTGCTGGCATCATCATCAAAGTTTTTATAAAGTATATCACCCGGATATACTTTCCCTACTCCTTTAGGAATAGGAATGCCTTCTTTAAGCGTTCCGTCGGCATTGAAATCATCTTCTCTATAAAAACGATCGGTTACATATCCCCATATTTCACCAATCTTCTGCCCTTTGCGATAGGTGCCCAGCAAGTTGGTCTCGTTGTTAAACTTGGTAATTTCACTCTGCGAATCGTAAAGATTGAATCCGATACGGTAATTGAAATCTTTGATACGGTCTCTCCAGTTCAATTCCAGCTCCCAACCATAAGTTTTCAAATTCGCAGCATTCTGCTTGGCAGCAGCCACTCCCACAACCCACGGCAAATCCATTCCCGGTGCCAGCATACCTTTTGTATCACGCCGATACCAATCGAAAGTACCATTCAGGCGATTATCAAAAAATCCGAAGTCAACACCGAAGTCGAGCGTATATACTTTTTCCCAGGTGAACGCACTGCTGACCATAGGCGGAGTGGACAAAGTCGTAGGTCTTTGACCGTCTACCAGCCAATTGGTAAGCCCTGGAGCCATCTCCGGTATATACGGATAATTGTCCGGTGAGCCGTCTGCCAGCAAAATGATCTGATTTCCGATCGATCCCCACGAAGCACGAAATTTAAAGTTGGATAGAACATCGCGTGTCGCTGTCATAAAAGGTTCTTCCGAAATGCGCCAACCTGCCGAGAAAGATGGGAAGAACCCAAAACGGTTGTTTTTAGGGAATCGTGAAGTTCCGTCATATCGTCCGTTAGCTTCAAGCATGTAGCGATCCTTGTACGAATAATTCACACGGTAAAAGAGTCCTCTGAGGGCATATTCGTTAAAGGTATCCGTTGCCGTTGTGGTCCCGGTAGCTCCCGATATGGACGGCAGGTTACTCAACAATACATCTTTCCTTTCCGTCCACTGTGATTCCGCATGATTCTCTTCCTGGTTGAATCCACCCATAACACTTATATGATGATTACCTATTGAAAAGTCGTAATTAGCAAATATATTGATTGCATTATAGTTAGTAAATCCCTGTGTCAGCGCATACCGTGTATTTTCCGTGTTATTCAGGACACCGGTAAAGTTCATTCCGATGTATTTATACTGGTTCACATACATGCGGTTGTAGTTCGTCACCCGGTTGTACGTATATTCACCTGTTATCTTCAAGTTTTTCAGAGGCGAAATGATGATACGTCCCAAAGCCCGGAGATCCGTCTTTTTAACAATGCGTGGTTCCCCATAACGGATGTAAGTAGCGGAAGTTTCAGCCGGATAAATAATACCATCCTCTTCATAAGGCGATATATTCTGATAAGAAGGAAGTTGCATGGCACTTCCCCAAATTCCGTTTCTACCGCCTTGCTCCACTTTGTTCTGGGTAGAATTGGCATACCGTATATCCAATTGAGTGGTCAGCCATTTGTTGACCTCCACACTCAGGAAACTTGAGAGATTGGCACGCTCATACCTGTCTTTATCAGTAATAAGGATTCCGTCTTCATTGGTGTATCCCAAACCGATACGATAATTCGTTCTTGAACTTCCTCCCGAAACTGAAAAACTATGATTTTGCATAAAGCCATAATTATCCATCATATCGGCAAACATATCGTTCTCTCTCATCAGAAACAGGTTCCCATCTTCATCGAATACATATCCATTGGGATATTGGGAAGGATTAGCCATATAATCACGTATATACGTCTCCCATTGAGGAATATTCTTACCGTCTACATACGTGTCATTGGGCCATCCCATCTCTTTATATGCCAAGATGGACTCCAACGGACCGGCTTTTTGTGGCAGCTCCAATGCTTTCGAAAACGAGAAATTATTATTATAATTGAATTTAGGAGCCATGTCCTTTTTACCTTGCTTGGTGGTAATCAAGATTACTCCAAACGCAGCACGTGCTCCGTAGATAGCTGCAGAAGCGGCATCTTTCAAGACCGAAACCGACTCGATATCCTGCGGATCGATCATATTGATATCCATCGGTACATTATTGACCAACACCAGCGGACCACCACCGTTGATAGAAGTGGTTCCTCGAATATTGTATGATAGATTGTCACCTGGAGTACCGGTCGTTCCCTCTATTTTTAATCCCGGAACCACCCCTTGCAAAGCTGCCGTAACATTTGTTATCGGACGATCTCCTAATGTTTCCTGTATATTAACTGCTGTAACTGCTCCCGTCAGATTGATCTTCTTTTGTGTTCCGAAGCCGACAACCACTACTTCATCCATCAATTGTGAATCTTCTTTCAACTGAATGACGAAATGAGTTTTTCCATTGGTACTGACCTCCTGAGGCAAATAACCGATATAGGTAACCTGCAACTTACTGTTGTCAGAGACCTCCAATGAAAATTCTCCCTCAAGATTGGTAATCGTGGCCTGCTTACCGCCTACGGCAAGCACATTCGCTCCTATAAGAGGTTCGCCGGTAACGCCCGTCACTTTACCCGTTATCTTTTTCATCTGAGTAGCTTGCCCGGCAGCAGCTTTCTCTTTCTTCTGCTCAACAGGAGTAATGACTATATGCTCAGCCTCATAACGGCAAGTAAACCCGGTATTCTTCAAAAGAGCATCCATTACAAAAGACAGTTCCTTGTCTACAAAGTTGCCTTTAATCTTCCTATTTACATCCAGTCTGGTCTGATTGTATGTAATACTCAATTGAGTCTGCTCCTCAATTTGTTCGAATACTTTTTGCAAAGACTGATTGTTGCCATACACGCTTATCCGCTGATTTTGCCCGTACGCAGTGTTATAAATGCATAAAGCGAGAAGTAAAAGAACTATTTTATGAATTTTTACGGATAGAATATTCCTTAATTTGATTTTTAATTTCATAATTTTGTGAGTTAATCAATTAATACTGTTTAAAGTCTCTAAAGGTTAAAAAGTTTTTGATTGATTTCGGGGATCGGAAATGGGTGTGGTAATTTGTTTCCGGTTCCCTTTTTTGCATATGATTGTTCTCCTTTCCTTTACTTTAATGGGGTCAGTAGATTTTTAGTGGGGATATGCATATAAGTTCGCAATGCGGAATAAGAAAAACTTCTTGTCAACAACTCCCCTGAGATTCGCTCTAAAGAGTTTGATTTTAGCATTGAATGATTCAGCAAGTGCATTTGAGGAACGGTTGTTGTAGAAGTTGAGTATCTCATCATAATGCTCATAGAAGGTGGCTGCGATGACATTAAAGGAGCGGAATCCCGCTTCTTCGACTTTGTTGTACCAGCGTGCCATGGACAGGCGTGCGGCATCCTTGATTGTGTTTTTGGCAAAGATCATCCGCAGGGAATGGCACAGTCCGTATGCCGTTTTGATGTCCGGGTATTCTTCAAACAGTATCGCAGCCCTTTGCTTTTGCCTGTCGGTCCATTTGTCGGCAGACTTGAACAGGAGATAACGCGAGCGTATAAGCAGTTCCTTGCGGGTGTCTCCATTGGGATAGCGGTACGGGATATACTCCTTACCGTTTTGTCTGGCTTCCTCCATCTCATCATTAGCCTGCTGCATGGCATCCCAACGGTGTTTGATGCGCAGCTCCTGTACGGCATCACAAGCCAGTTTCTGGATATGGAAGCGGTCGATGACCCGGCTGGCTTTAGGGAATGCCGTACGCACGATCTTGCGCATGGAGTCCGACAAGTCAAGCGTGACCTCCTCGACAGCATTGCGATGCTCCTCGTCAATCCGTTGCAGGACAGCGATTACGTCCTCCGCTTTTGTACCTGCAACGACGGCAACCAAGGATTGCTCCCGCGTGCGGACCTCACGGTTGGTTACAAACGTGTACAGCTCACCATTGGATAGCGAGGATTCGTCGATAGCCAGACAAGGGCCGATATTCTCCGGGAACAGCAGCCATTTATCTGCATGTTCCAACTGCTCCCACTGCCGGAAACCGCTCAGCACTTCCTTGTATTGCTTCTCAAACGTATGCCCGTCGATGTGATAGAACTCCTCAAGCGTATGGCAGGTCACGGGGGACGTCTCCATACGTTTCTTTTAAAAAAGCTCCAAATTCCTTGGAGTAACGAGTCCCTTTGGCTACAATGTCAAGGTCTATCGGGATGCTGAAACTCTTGCCCGTGCGCGTGTCTGTCCACCGCCTGCGACGGATCTTCAGAATCACTTTGTGGTCACGTATCGGGAAATCCGTCACGCTTACCGCTTCCATAAAACCTTTGGATTCAAAGTGTACGTCCTTGCTTAGCTCCGGATGCATCTTCTCGTCCAGACTGATGTGGATTTCCGTAGAAGTCTGCGATATACCGACTATGGAGAAGTAATCCAATATCTGTGTGGGCAGTACAATACTGGCCAACATGCTCAAATAATCGTTTTCCATGCTGTAAAGTAAAGAACTATTCAATTAGATTACAAATTTATCCCCACTAAAAATCTACTGACCCCTTTAATGGACAAATAGATATGGATTCGTCCTTCTCCACTTTATAGGTGATACCTCCTACTGTTTTTGTTACAATATCCAAAACATGGAAAATATCATCACGACGCTTAAACTTTATTGTATAAAGGTCCGAATTGATCCGATTCGACTCCATCAGATCAGACGATAGCTGAATAGATACTGCATAGCTTCTTTCCAGTGTTCTCAGGATTTCCCTGAGTGACTGGGAAATAAAGTTCATTTCTCCCTTTGTCCAACCCGAATAAACAGAAGCGTCTATATCTGTTTTGTTGAATCTACCACTCCGATTTTCGTAATCAAGCTGCTGATTGGGTTCTAAGGTAATAAAATTGTTAGGCTGGTTTTTCTTTCTTACAGCAACAGAACCGGACTCCAATGTGGTAATTGTCCTTCTATCAAAAGGATATGCCTGCAAATTAAACTGAGTACCCAGTACACAAATGTCCAGATGGTTAGTTGCCACCACAAAAGGAAGTTTCTTATTAGGGGCTACCGCAAAGTGCCCTTCTCCGGAAAGATATACAGAACGGGTATCGCCGGTAAATTGCGTAGGATATAGAAATATGGATCCCGAATTCAGGGTGATGATCGAACCATCCGGTAACGTGATCTGTTTTTGCTCTCCCTTGGGAACGATACATTCTACAAAACGGACTTCCTGCGTGTGATGTTCCACATATATATAGGCCGTTATAATAGATATTAACGGGATAAGAAGAATAGCTGCTATATGCGCCCACCGATGTAGATAGGCCGGCCGGGCAGAAGAAAGCCCCGCTCTTTTTTGAAACTTACGTAAAGAATGCCGGGTACCGGCATCTGCTTCAGGACGATATTCGTCCCATATCTGAAGAAGCGCTTCTTCTTTCCGTTGTTTGCCGGAAGGATCAAGAAGCCATGTCCACACTTTATTTTTAAGGTCCGGACTGGCTATGAAGGCCATAAAGTTGTGTATGATTTTGTATGCGTCAGACATAGTATGTTTTATGGATTATATATATAAGATACGTAACCCGCCAAACACACACAGTTCAAAGAACACTTTTTTTTATATAGCTTGTTAAGTTTATACGAAAGTAGCCATAATGACCCAAAACAATATCTTACGTATATCAGCCAAAGCCTGGGTCAGATGATTCTCAACTGTACGCTTGCTAATGTTCAGTTCACGGGCTATATTTTCATTACTAAGCCCCTGTTCGCGGCTCATCTGATAAATCTTTCTTCTTTGAGAAGGCATTCTTTCAACAGCGATGGCTATAATCAGTTCTAATTCTTTCGCGTTCAGTTCCGATTCTATTTCATACAGATCGGAGTTATCATCCGATAACTGCCTGGATTGATAATTTTTAAATAACAAAGAGCGCTCGATGTACCGGAAAACCGCATTCCGGGCTATACGGAACAGGTATGCATCCAAGTTGTCTATCTGCTTCAGATTTCCCCTGTTCTGCCACAATGACATAAATATATCCTGCGAAAGATCTTCCGCCTCTTCAGCATCCTGTAACAAGCCATTAATGAATCCTTTGACCTGGGGATAATAATCAAGAAAGAAGCCCTCAAACTTTTGGGGACTTTCCAGACTATCCGCATCGGCCACCGGAAACTTCCTTATGAATTTCATTATACAGATAATTTAAAATAGCTCTATAAACACACATCCCTCGACATTCAGAACAGTATTTTAGAGATAATCAATTTAGGTTAACTTTATATTGGTTTTGTATATCAACAAAAGTTATTATAGTCAGAAATCACCACGGATTACATCAATTGCCACAGAATTTTACATTGACCATCAGTCATTTATTTTTTATCTGTGTGAATCAGTGTAATCCGTGATGATTTTTTTTCGCAACACTCCCTACTGATGAATGATCAGTGCAGACTGTGCCGGAACCGTCACCTCAGGTCCGTATAACGAGCCCAACCCTCTTTCATCAATCACACCATCTCTGCATACAACAGTGTATTTACCTTCGGGTATCGCCAGTTTGGCAGGAACAGAACGGGCATTAAGTGCCACGATAATGTTGTCCCAAGTATCTCCGTTAGCGCGGTCTTTCAAGCGGAAAGCCACCAGATTACCACCATCTACCGGGAGGAATTCCAGGTACTTACGTACCATCTCGGCATCTCCCATACGGAAAGCGGGATGGGCTTTACGAATACTGATCAAACGCTTATAATAGGCGAACACATCTTCGTGAGTTGTCTTTCGGTTCCAATCAATGGCATTAATAGAATCGGGACTCTCAAAACTATTATGCACCCCTTTCTTGTCACGCATCACCTCTTCTCCGGCATAGATGAACGGAATACCTTGCGAAGTCAGCACTGCCGTCTGCGCCAGTTTGTCAAGTCGTACGAGTTGTTCGGGTGTGATGCCGGGGATACTCGACTTCAAGCGATCTACCAAGCACATATCATCGTGGCAGGATACGTAACTGATCATCTGAGTAGGCTGGGAAGCCCAAGGAGCTTTACTGTAATTCACCGAATCATTGTTGACTTGAGGGTGACTGACAGCTCCTACAATACCAAACTTAATGCTCTCTTCTTCCCCGGGGATCCCGGCAAGGAACGCTCCCTTATGATTATCATTAAAAGGACCACGCAACGCATCACGCATTTCATCGGAAAAGGCGGCAATACCCGGCATTTTACAAGTATTGACCTTCATTGCCAGCGAATCACCCGGATACTGAGGTGCTTCCGCTGCCCAACCTTCACCATAAATAATGATAGAAGGATCTACAGCACTGACCGCCTTACGGATTTCATTCATCGTCTCGATGTCGTGAATGCCCATCAGGTCGAAGCGGAAACCATCGATATGGTATTCCTTGATCCAGTGAAGCACGGATTCAATCATATATTTACGCATCATAGGCCGGTTGCTTGCCGTCTCGTTACCACAAGCCGAACCATTAGCCAACGAACCATCCGGCTTCTGGCGATAAAAATATCCAGGTACCGTACGTTCGAAGTTACTGCCATCGGTGTTGTATGTATGATTGTATACCACATCGAGCACTACCCGTATACCGGCTTTGTGCAGTGCCTGTACCATCTGCTTAAACTCGCGGATGCGGACAGCCGGATCGTAAGGATCGGTAGCATACGAACCATCGGGTACATTGTAATTCTGCGGATCATATCCCCAGTTGTATTTATTTTCATCCAGCTTGGTTTCGTCTACCGAAGCATAATCATAAGACGGAAGCAAATGGACGTGTGTTACTCCCAGCTCGATCAGATGATCAATTCCGGTCAGCAATTTGGCAGAGTTCATCGTACCATGTTCTGTCAATGCCAAAAATTTTCCCTTATGCTGAATCCCTGATGTAGAATCTACTGAAAAATCACGATGGTGCATTTCATAAATGATCGCATCAGCCGGTGATTTCAACGGCGGTCGCTGATCTGTCTCCCAACCTTGTGGATCGGTGGACTTCAAGTTGATAATGGCCGCACGTTTTCCGTTCACCCCTACCGCTTTGGCATTGATACCGGGTGTATCACCCATCCATTTATCGTTTACCTTGACATTGAATGTGTAGAACTTCCCCATCAGATCCTTGCTGACCGTTGCCATCCAAGTGCCTTCTTCACCCGGTTCCATAGGAATGGTTTCGTAAGCATGCCCACCTTCACCCGAGTCGAACAACATCAGACGGACTTCATCGGCAGTAGGCGCCCAAAGGGTAAACTTGGTAGACTCCGGTGAATATTCCATCTCCGTGAGGCTACCCGAACGTACCGGATATAATTCGTAAGACGCATATTCTTTCTTGGCGGGAGTACAACTCACTACAGCTGTAGCCGCTGTCACTCCGATAAAGGCAAGATAGTTCATTTTCATGTTTTTCTCTATATTATATATATTGTTATCTACTTATTGTCTAAGTTCAGAATCCGTCGCTACTTTACTCTTTCGGGATTTTTGGCTATAAAATCTTTCCAACCGCTATACCCTTTCTCCATTACCGGACGCCCCATCTGCAGGAAATGGCAATAAGCAGCTGCCAATCCGTCGGTAGCATCCATAAAAACAGGCATATCCTCTTTGGCAAAATGCAGCATGCGTTGCAACATATCCGCCACTTGTTCTTTAGAGGCCTGCCCGTTGCCGGTGATGGCCATCTTTATTTTCAGCGGGGCATATTCAGTAATAGGAATATCACGGCTCAACGCAGCCGCCATCGCTACTCCCTGAGCACGTCCAAGCTTCAGCATCGACTGCACGTTTTTCCCGAAAAAAGGAGCTTCAATCGCCAGTTCATCGGGCAAGTAACTTTCGATAATACTAAGCACCCGTTCGTGGATATGACGAAGTTTGAGGTAATGATTGCCGAACTTCCGCAAATCGATGATCCCCATAGCGATCATCTCGGGTCTTGTCCCGCAAACACGGAGCACTCCGTATCCCATGATCGTAGTACCGGGATCAATGCCCAGAATAATCTTTTCTTTTACCGGCTGAATCACTCCAATACCTCCATCAATGTGGGAAATCCGACTACTTTATCCTTAAATATCTTCACCAGCTCTTGGTTGAGCCGCGCACCCTGATCCTGATGCCAGCGATGCAGCACACCAGAATCGTCCACCTCCCATTGGAGCGAATAGGAAGTACCTTCGTCACGATGACTCAACACACGACAGATGCGCGGAGCACGGAGAGCGCCGTGTTTCTCTACTTCAGGAATATAACTCTCTTTGATCCAGATCAAAAAATTATCATGAACTTCGTCGTCCACCTGAAAAGTGGTATTGTATATCAGCATATTTTTTATCTTTAAGTTGATTATTTCCGCAAACATAGCAATTATTTCAGAATAATACATTATATTTGCAGCACCAAAACAGATAAACGTTCGCAAACGTTATCATTAAGAGCATGGGGGGTTAGCTCATCTGGCTAGAGCGTAACACTGGCAGTGTTAAGGTGATCGGTTCGAGTCCGATACTCTCCACACCCAATTAATAAAAATAGTAAATATTTCATCATTAAAGTGGGGAAATCCGTGAGGACTTCCCCATTTTGTTTTTTCCAGGATTTGCCACAGAGTATACCGGTATACAACACTATATACGAAACAGGACAAAAAACGAAGGCGATAGTGTTAGTTATTAGAGTTAACAAAACATGGAACGGAGTCTATTCCAGAAGCCCTCCGTTTTTTCCTCGTTCGCCTTATATTTTTCGATCATCTCGCTGGTTTCTTTCTTATATCTGTCCAGCGATGCCCCCATTTCGTCTAAGCTCGCTATACCTTCTATTATCATCTCCACTTCGTCTTTGGCCGCCGGCTCAGTTCCGGTTTCGACCTCTTCGTTTTCCAGCTTCCCGGCATCCGGCATTGTCTCCCCGGACATCGCGAACTTCGCCTCCGTCGCCGCCATCATCTCTTTCCACGCCCCGCTTTGAGCATAGTTTTCGTCTACCAGCGCTTTTATCTGGAGCTGCCGTATTTCCTGCGCTTCCTTCCGCGACACCACCTCCACGTCTCTACCAAAATATGTTCGGGCACACCTTTCAAATTCGCTCTCGATTTTCCTCCAAGCGCCCTTTTCGCCCAGTCTGCTTTTGAAGCTATTTTCCGTGCTATTGTATTTATACATTTCCCTCTCCAGACGGGCGACCCTCGTAATCAGTTCCCGGCGCTGAGCCCGCAGTTCCATTTCACGGATATGCAAATTCCCCACCTCGTCCGACAGTTCCTGCAGGCTTTCATCCTCTCCGGTGTTTCCGGCCTCCCCCACGTTTGGGCACTTTTCCCATTTGAGAAGTCGTTTTTTGAGTCTCTCTACGCGCTTCTCGTTCTCCCGGTTTTTCTCTTTCAGCCGTTCGCACCGTTCAATGTAATATATCTCCTTGTCGCGCAGGTCACTGCACATCCGATTAGCGTCTTCATGGTTCTGCCTTGCTCTCAGCAGCGTATGCTCCATTTCCTTAAAAGAGTCGCGGCTTCGTTCAAGGTCGGTTTGGAGACGCTTGATAAGTTCGTCCGAGCTTTCGGGCAGCCTCCTGGTCACCTTCCTGTACGCTATGAGGTAGTCTTTTACAGACTCAAATCCCATTTCCCGAGCTATCCGATACAGAGGGGCGGCTGTGAAGGCACTGTTGAACAGTTTTCGATCTTCGGTGTTCAGCTTGTCAATCATCACGCAGAGTAGTCGGTGCAGAACGGGGAGGAAATCATCCAGAAGACGCATCTTGAGTCCGGCATCTTCGTCTGCACGCAGTTCCGCCTCGATGCGCTGCTCAAACTTCGCGCAAAGTTGCTCGTAATTGGTTTTCAGGTGCGCCAACCGTTTTTCTTTCTCTACCAATTCGCACACGCTCCCGTCATCAATCAGCACCACGCTGCCCACAACGGAAGTGGTGATTTGGCTTTCACGTACCCACGCTATCACTCTCTCTACACTGATTCCATATTTATCAGATATACTTTTTACTGACTTCCAATCGGCCATATCGATACAATTTAAGGTTTGCAGAAATCAGATGCAGAGTACGAAGCACTCGCAATTTACATAATAATAGTATTAACGGACGGTTCACCCAATCACCCTTCTGCACCCGCTAAATTAATCATTTATTACATAATAACGAATCATTTGTAAATAAAATAATCGCATAGTCCTATCTTTTAACATTCACACGAGGTCCGTACGGCTCAATGAAGGTATCCCCGACGTTTTCTCCAACGCTGAAAACATTTCATCAGCGCCTCCTAGCTGACTTCGGTGATGCGATAACGACGGACAGGACCGGCATGCAGTTTATGATAGGAACAACTACAGTAACCCGTTATGATAAAAAAGAGATTCACTAATGAAAGAAAGCACCCTCTTACACAAGAAGATGTACGTTATCATAAAAGACAGACGAGCGATTACAACACCTACTGCATGAGGAAGAGAAAACATCTCTCCACCTCCCATTATCATAATACAAATAAAGAAAGAGAAAGCCTAAAGATCGGCAAGAGGCAACCAACCGACACATTTTATTTCTTTCTATCCTCTTTGATTGCAATATTATTGTTACTTTTGCAGCAATTTAACGAAAATCGAATAACAATAAATCGCAAGATATGATAGCTAAGATTAATCAACTTCTTGAAGAGGTGGGGGCCTTGAAAGCCGCCAATGCCGAAGAACTCGAAGTTCTGCGCATCAAATACCTCAGCAAGAAAGGAGCCATCAATGACTTGATGGCAGATTTCCGCAATGTGGCTGCCGAACAGAAAAAAGAAGTCGGCATGAAGCTCAACGAGCTGAAAACAAAAGCACAAGAAAAAATCAACGCACTGAAAGAACAGTTCGACAACCAGGACAACGGACAGGACGATCTCGACCTGACCCGTTCGGCTTATCCCGTGGAGCTGGGCACACGCCATCCGCTTTCCATTGTGCGCAACGAAATCATTGACATCTTTGCCCGTCTGGGATTCAACATTGCCGAAGGTCCGGAAATAGAAGATGACTGGCATGTGTTCTCCGCACTCAACTTTGCCGAAGACCATCCGGCACGAGACATGCAAGACACATTCTTCATCGAATCCCATCCCGACGTACTACTGCGCACACACACCTCATCGGTACAGAGCCGTGTGATGGAGGTTTCGCAACCACCTATCCGTATCATCTGTCCGGGACGCGTTTACCGTAACGAAGCTATCAGCTATCGTGCACACTGTTTCTTCCACCAGGTAGAAGCGCTGTACGTAGACCGCAATGTATCTTTCACCGACCTGAAACAAGTGTTGCTACTCTTCGCCAAAGAGATGTTCGGTGCCGATACGAAGATTCGCCTGCGTCCGTCGTACTTCCCGTTCACAGAACCCAGCGCCGAAATGGATATCAGCTGTAACATCTGCGGCGGAAAAGGCTGCCCCTTCTGCAAACACACCGGCTGGGTCGAAATCTTGGGTTGCGGAATGGTAGACCCGAACGTACTTGATGCCAACGGAATAGACAGCAAAGTGTATAGCGGATATGCTCTGGGTATGGGTATCGAACGCATCACAAACCTGAAATATCAGGTGAAAGACCTCCGCATGTTCTCCGAAAACGATACACGTTTCCTGAAGGAGTTCGAAGCGGCCTATTAAATTTTACTGCCGCAGACATGAACACAGAGTCTCACAGGGTTTTCTTAAAATTAAAAAGAGGCTCTTTGTGAGACTTTGTGTTACTCTGCGGTCCAATCAAAACCACCATACTATGTCCAAAGATAGGCTTGTCACCCCCAGCTATGTTCTGATACTGGCAGCAAACTTCCTTTTATACTTTGCCTTCTATCTGATTCTGCCTGTATTGCCTTTCTATCTGACTGAAATTTTCCAAACCGGAAATGCAGCCGTAGGGGTCATTTTATCCTGCTACACCGTAGCTTCACTCTGTATCCGCCCCTTCTCGGGCTATCTGCTGGACACGCTGGCACGCAAGCCACTCTACCTGATCGCCTACTTCCTGTTCATCACCGTCTTTGCCGGATACATCCTTGCCGGGGTGCTGTCACTGTTCATCATGCTCCGGGTGGTGCATGGACTGGCTTTCGGAATGGTGACCGTAGCGGGTAATACCATCGTAATCGACATCACTCCTTCTTCCCGCCGCGGAGAAGCGGTAGGCTACTACGGACTGATGAACAACACGGCCATGAGCTTCGGACCGATGATCGGACTTTTTATGCACGACACCTGTTCGTTCGAGACCATCTTCCTGTGTTCACTCCTCTCCGGTACAGTGGGGTTTGCGGCTGCCTGCCTGGTAAAGACACCTGTTAAGGAACCGGTAAAACGTGAACCGATTTCACTGGACCGGTTCGTATTAATTAAAGGTATACCTGCGGGAGTGGCATTGCTCCTACTCTCCATTCCCTACGGCATGACGAGTACTTATATAGCCATGTATGCCAAGGAGATCGGGATCACACTCAGCTCCGGGCTGTTCTTCACCTTTATGGCAGTGGGCATGGCTGTCTCACGCATGTTTTCCGGACGTCAGGTGGACAAAGGACGTATCACACAAGTCATCACCCTGGGACTCTATCTGGTGTGTGCCTGCTTTTTCACACTGGCAGCCTGCGGCAAATTGATGTCGCTGAGTCCCGAACTGACAGATGTGCTTTTCTTTATGGTGGCTCTGTTGCTGGGAGTCGGATTCGGCACCATGTTTCCGGCCTTCAATACCCTGTTTGTCAATCTGGCCCCTAATAGCCAACGCGGCACGGCCACTTCCACCTACCTGACTTCATGGGATGTAGGCATCGGCATCGGCCTGATACTGGGCGGATATATCGCCCAACTGACTTCGTTCGACATGGCTTACTTCTTCGGAGCTTGCCTGACGGTGGTTTCCACCTTTTATTTCAACCTGAAAGTCGCACCCCATTATCATAAGAACAAACTAAGATGACAAAGAAAGAACGTTATGAAAAAGTAATCGCCTGGTTTCAGGAAAATGTGCCCGTGGCCGAAACGGAACTGCATTACAACAACCCGTACGAACTGCTGATCGCCGTTATCCTCTCCGCACAGTGTACAGACAAGCGGGTGAACATGATCACCCCTAGAATTTATCAGGATTTCCCCACACCGGAAGCACTGGCTGCTACCACACCGGAGGTGATATTCGAGTACATACGCAGCGTATCTTACCCCAATAACAAGTCGAAACATCTGGTGGGCATGGCACGCATGCTGGTGAACGACTTCAACAGCGAAGTACCCGATACTCTTGAAGAACTGATCAAGTTGCCCGGTGTAGGGCGCAAAACGGCCAATGTCATTCAGTCCGTCGTGTTCAACAAAGCTGCCATGGCGGTAGACACTCACGTCTTCCGCGTGAGTCACCGCATCGGACTGGTAAGTAATTCCTGCACCACCCCGTTCAGTGTAGAAAAAGAACTGATGAAGAACATCCCCGACGAGCTGATTCCCATCGCTCACCACTGGCTGATCCTGCACGGACGTTACGTCTGTCAGGCCCGCACTCCCAAATGTGAAACCTGTGGTTTACAATTGATGTGTAAATATTACTGTGAGAAGTATAAAGTTAGCAAAGACACACCGAAGAGGAAGAATAAATAACGATTTCATAGCAAAAAAGAGAAATTAATACTAACTTTGCGGTCATCATAAAAGAAACTAACACTTTTAAAGTAAATAAATAAAGTATTATGCAGACAATTGACAATTTCAATTTTGCCGGTAAAAAGGCATTCGTTCGCGTGGACTTCAATGTACCCTTGGACGAAAACTTCAACATTACAGACGACACTCGTATCCGTGCTGCACTTCCTACCCTGAAGAAGATTCTGGCAGACGGTGGTAGCATCATCATCGGTTCTCACCTGGGCCGTCCGAAAGGCGTTGCTGACAAATTCTCTCTGAAACACATTGTTAAGCATGTATCAGAGTTACTGGGCGTTGAAGTTCAGTTTGCCAACGACTGTATGGGCGAAGAAGCTGCTGTAAAAGCCGCTGCTCTGCAACCGGGCGAAGTGCTGTTGCTTGAAAACCTTCGCTTCTACGCTGAAGAAGAAGGCAAACCAAGAGGATTGGCTGAAGACGCAACCGACGAAGAAAAAGCCGCAGCCAAGAAAGCCGTAAAAGAGAGCCAGAAAGAATTTACCAAGAAATTGGCTTCGTATGCAGACTGCTACGTAAACGACGCATTCGGTACAGCTCACCGTGCTCATGCTTCTACAGCACTGATCGCTAAATACTTCGACACCAACAATAAGATGTTTGGCTACCTGATGGAAAAAGAAGTGAAAGCCGTTGATAAGATATTGAACGACATCAAGCGTCCGTTTACTGCCATCATGGGTGGATCAAAAGTATCTTCTAAGATCGAAATCATCGAAAACCTGCTGAACAAGGTAGACAACCTGATCATCACAGGCGGTATGACTTACACTTTCACCAAAGCAATGGGTGGACAGATCGGTCTGTCTATCTGCGAAGATGACAAACTGGATCTGGCTCGCGAACTGATGCAGAAAGCCAAAGACAAAGGTGTAAATCTGGTATTAGCTGTTGACGCTAAGATTGCTGACGCTTTCTCTAACGATGCCAATACTAAATTCTGCCCGGTTAACGAAATTCCTGACGGATGGGAAGGTCTTGACATCGGTCCGAAATCTGAAGAGATCTTTGCCGAAGTGATCAAGAATTCTAAGACAATTCTTTGGAATGGTCCGACAGGTGTATTCGAATTCGAAAACTTCACTCACGGCTCTCGTTCAGTAGGCGAAGCTATCGTTGAGGCTACTAAGAACGGCGCTTTCTCACTCGTTGGCGGTGGCGACTCTGTAGCTTGTGTCAACAAGTTCGGTCTGGCAAACGGTGTATCTTATGTTTCTACAGGCGGTGGAGCACTGCTCGAAGCAATCGAAGGAAAAGTTCTTCCGGGTATTGCCGCTATCCAGGAATAAGACTGAAGTGAATCACTATAAGACAGAAAAGGCAACCCCGCTCGGAGTTGCCTTTTTTAAAAGCCGGAAATGGGGAGAGAGCCTCCTTTTCAGTATCCTGTTCCTTTTCTTTCTATCAGCCTGCACAGGAAAGAAAGAGAAGCATTCCGCTTTGCCGGAACTGCAAACTCTGACTTTCGGACTGATGCCTTCTTTCGATGGACTGCCTTCTCTGGTTGCTGTCCGTCAGGGTATTTATGACTCGCTGGATATCAAAATCGATTTCATTACTTATGCTTCGGCAACTGACCGCGATGCCGCTTTTTTATCGGGGAAACTGGATGGTATGCTCACCGACTACCCGGGTGCAACTCTGTTGCAGGCAAAAGGAAGCCGCTTACGTCTGGTTATGGAAACCGATGGCAGCCTCAGTCTGATAGCAAGTAAAAAAAGCAATGTTAGGAATCCGGACGATTTGAAAGGGAAGAATATTTCTGTCTCCGGCAATACCTTTGTAGAATATGCCACAGACGAAGTAATGAAACGGGCCTGCCTGCACCCCGGAGAAGTGAACAAACCTGAAATAAACAATATCCCCTTGAGGCTGATGATGTTGGAGGACGGACAGATCTCCGCATCTTTCTTACCCGGACCGGCAACGGCAATTGCCCTGAACGATGGGCATACAGCATTACTGAACACAAGACAAATGGGACTGCGTTGCACCGGAATTGTTTTCTCAGAAAAAGCCATCACGGAAAAAGACGAAGAGATCAGGCGGTTTATCACCGGCTACAATCTCGGCGTGAAATACTTGCAAACCCGTCCTCAAAACGAATGGACGGAAATTTTAGTAAAAGAATTCGGACTGCAGGAAAAGGCGGCCATGCAGATAGACTTGCCGGACTATCGGCCTGCTACCCGTCCGTCTTACCACGACATAGAAAAAATCATTGCCTGGCTGAAGAGTAAAGGGGCAATCCCCGACTATTATCCGGGAGAAAATTTAGTGGATACCACCTTCATTCCCGGCACACTCAAACCACAATAAATACAACAAAGTAAAGATGAAAAACACATTCCTGTTAACATTCGCACTGATACTCCTGGCAGGCAGCCCCCTGAAAGCGCAGGAGAAAGAAGAGGCTGCTACACTGAATAAAGTGGTCAACACACTGAAAGAGCGAATCACTCTGGCCGGATACGCGCAGTTGGGATATACCTATGACGATGCAGCAAAAAAAATGAATACGTTCGACATCAAACGAATCATTTTCATGGCTCACGGAAAGATCACGGACCGCTGGACCTGTGATTTTATGTACGACTTTTACAACGGCGGCATGCTGCTCGAAGTTTACACCGATTACCGGATTCTACCCGGGCTGAAAGTGCGTATCGGCGAATTTAAGGTTCCTTATACCATCGAAAATGAATTGTCGCCCACTACCGTAGAACTGATCAACTGCTATTCTCAGTCAGTCTGCTATCTGGCAGGGGTGAGCGGCAGTGATGTCGCCTGTGGCATGACATCGGGACGCGACATCGGGGCCATGGTTCATGGAGGCCTGCTGAATGATCTGCTATGCTACAAACTAGCCATAATGAATGGACAAGGACTTAACATCAAGGATAAAAACAATCAAAAAGATATCATCGGCAACCTGATGGTGAATCCCCTGAAATGGCTGTCGGTGGGTGGTTCGTTTATCAAAGGGACCGGACACGCCATTGCCGACTCCGAAATAACCGGCATCCGGGCAGGAGAAAACTATACCAAAAATCGCTGGAGCATAGGAGGCGTCATCACGACAACACCGTTCAGCCTCCGTTCCGAATATCTGGCCGGAAAGGATGGAGGCGTGAAGAGTGATGGTTTTTATGCCACCGGATGCTACCGGATGCTACGCAATTTCGACCTTGTGGCTTCGTATGACTATTTCAATGCAAACAAAGCCGTCAGTAGGAAACAGACCAATTATATAGCCGGACTGCAATATTGGTTCTATCCCAAGTGCAGGCTGCAAGCACAATACACTTTCTGCGACCGGAATAAAGGCAAAGACAGCAATCTGTTTCAGGCGCAGGTACAGGTAAGATTCTGAAATAATCATAATAACAATAACCAATGGAACACAAAATCAGCGAACCCAATGCCCGTGTAGACGTGGCCGATGTATTGAGAGGACTGGCTGTGATGGGCATCATCATCCTACACAGTATCGAACATTTCAACTTCTATTCCTTTCCGGACACTGTTCCCTGCGAATGGATGAAATTCACCGACAAAGCTATCTGGAACGGACTCTTTTTTGTCTTCAGCAACAAAGCATACGCCATATTTGCCCTACTGTTCGGCTTTAGTTTCTATATACAAGACAACAATCAGCAACGCCGCGGCAAAGACTTTCGTCTCCGGTTCATCTGGCGAATGGCGCTGCTCTTTATCATCGGGCAGTTCAATGCAGCTTTCTTTACCGGTGAGATACTGACGATGTACGCCATGCTCGGTCTGATACTTCCCCTGTCCTGTCGTCTCAGCGATCGGAGCATAGCTATCTTCGCCACTCTGCTCATCATACAACCGATAGACTGGTGCAAAGTGATCTATGCCCTTTGCAATCCGGATTATGTAGCCGGTCCCGGTCTGGCTTCCCATTACTTCGGAATTGCCTTCGATGTACAGAAAAACGGCACCTTCCTCGAAACAATCCGTATGAATCTCTGGGAAGGACAACTCGCCAACCTGACCTGGGCACTGGAACATGGACGTATCTTGCAGACCCCTGCCCTCTTCCTCTTCGGCATGCTTGTGGGACGTAAGGGATTATTTCTTTATAGCGAACAAAACGAACAGCACTGGCTCAAAGCATTGGGCATCTCGTTAATCTGTTTCTTTCCTCTGTATGGACTGAATAATATGTTGCCGGAGTTTATCACCCGCAACGCCATACGGGTCCCTCTGCAATTGATCATCAGCTCTCTCAGCAACCTTAGTTTCATGGTACTGCTGGTCAGCGGACTGCTTATCACTTTTTATCGCATCAAAGACCGCAGATTTCTGATGCGCTTCACCTCGTACGGAAAGATGAGCCTGACAAACTATATCGGACAATCCGTCATTGGGTCCCTCCTTTTCTATCACTGGGGCTTCGAACTAGGACGTTTCCTGGGAATTACTTATAGTTTCTTTTTTGGCATCCTTTTTGTACTTCTTCAAATGGCATTTTGTTCCTGGTGGCTCAGCCACTTCAAACACGGCCCCTTTGAAGGTTTATGGAAACGCCTTACATGGATTGGAAACAATAAACGGAAGTAAATTATGAACGAACAACTTATCAATGAACAATATCAATATATTCTCCGACTGATCGGGCAAAAACGCCTGAAGGAAGCATTAACTCAATTGGAATCATTCCTATGGAAGTGCCCCGAATGGTCGCTCCGTACCCGTCTGGAACAAATACAGACTTCGTACAGCTACATGTTGCAATACATGCGCCAGGGCATAGAAGACCCGGAACGTAGAAAGCTGTATCAGAAACTGCTGACCGACACACTCGAGATTACCGACCAGGCGCGTATTACGTTGCTGGACAGCGTATCGAACCATTACTATCACCAGTACCGTACCCGCCTTTCCGAAGAGGTATCCCCCCTCACTCTGGAGATGCTGATGCATACGCTCGAATCGTTCAATGACGATCTTGCCGTAAGCGGATTCGTCTCAGACCAAAACATGGAGGAAGTGCTGAAACGCCATGAAGACAGTTTGAAGACTTTGTTTTTGCAAACCTGGACCCATACTAACTGGACTGCGGAAGAAGTGGCGGCCGCACAAGCCATGCTTCAGTCCGAACTGCTTCCAGTGAACGATCTTTGCCTCTTCACAAGCGCCGTTACCCTCAGTGTGATGGAGTGTTTCGACCTCAAGAAACTCTTGTGGCTGATAGATGCTTACCGTCATCCCAATGTACAGGTCAGCCAACGAGCCCTGGTAGGAATTACTTTTATCCTGCATGCCTATTCGCCACGCATCTCTTTCTATCCGGAGATCAATCTGCGCATCACAGCGCTGATGGAAGAAACTGCATTTGAAAGAGACTTGTTACGCATACATATCCAGATACTGCTCAGCCAGGAGACGGAAAAAATCGACAAGAAAATGCGTGAGGAGATCATCCCCGAAATGCTGAAAAGCATGTCGCCTATGCGCAACATGAAATTCGGCTTCGAAGAGTCCGACGAAGAGAAAGATGACACCAATCCTGACTGGGCAGATGCCATCGAGAAGTCGGGGCTAGGTGACAAGTTGCGTGAAATGAACGAATTGCAACTAGAAGGAGCCGACGTATATATGAGCACTTTCTCACAACTCAAGAGTTATCCATTCTTCAGAGATATCTCCAACTGGTTCTATCCTTTCGACAAGCAGCAATCGGATGTGATCAAAGAGTTCCGTCATCGGGGAAAAGAGGGAGGAAGCCTATTGGAAATCATCCTGCAATCGGGTTTCTTCTGCAACAGCGATAAGTACTCACTTTTCTTCACGATGCAGCAATTGCCACAATCGCAGCGGGACATGATGCTGAATCAGCTTACGGATCAGCAGATAGAAGAATTAGCAGACCAGTCGAAAGCCGAAACGCTAAAGAAGTTCTCCGAACGTCCCGATACGGTAAGCAACCAATATCTGCACGATCTGTACCGCTTCTTTAAACTCTATGCCCGGAGACTGGAATTTCGTGACTTATTCAAAGAGTCCATCTGCCTCTACAACGAACCGGATTTGATAGATATTCTATTCAATCCGGAAGCCATGGAAGCCATAGCTAATTTTCACTTCAAGAAGAAGCACTGGGAAGAAGCCGCCGAAGCCTACGATACGATAGTTGATATGCTTATGGATGAAGAAGAAGCAGAAATCTGCCAGAAGCAGGGCTACTCCTTGCAGAAACTAAAACGATATGACGAAGCCATCAAGGCCTACCGGAAAGCAGATATCCTGAAATCGAACAATGTATGGACCAACCATCATCTGGGCACTTGCTATCGCCTCAACAGGCAATTCAAAGAGGCCTTGAAATATTATCGGAAAGTGGAAGAAGTGTTGCCGGAAGATACGAAAGTGATTTTTTACATAGGTAGTTGTCTGGCGGAAATGTGGAATTTTGAAGAAGCGTTGAACTACTTCTTTAAACTTGATTTTCTGGAGAGTAACTGCGTCAAAGCCTGGCGTGCCATCGGTTGGTGTTCGTTCATGATCGCTAAACGCGAACAGGCCATGAAGTATTATGATAAAGTGATTGATCAAAGCCCAATGCCGGTAGATTACCTGAACGCCGGTCATGTAGCATGGTCTTTGGGAAACGTGGAAAAAACCCTCTCTCTATATACCAAAGCCGCAGAACTATATGGCAGCAAAGAGCTGTTCCTTGAAGTGTTCCGTAAAGACGAGGAGATTATCACAAGCAAAGGAGTCACCCCGGATGACATTCCCTTGGTTCTCGATCTGATTTAAAACAAAAAAGAAAAACAGAATGATCAGAGTGTGGCAGGAGTTGATCACTAATTAACAGATTCCTGAGGCACTCTGATCTTTTTTAATAACCCGCTTATTATCATCCATCTGACAACGTAGCATACCCGTTAAAGCTTCCCCTGCAAAAAATAATTTGAAAATAATTTCATATCCGTGCAACTTAATACGATTCCATCACGTCTAATAGACAAAGAAAGATATAAACTAACTAAACAATAAAGGATATGAAAACAATTACATTTTTCAAAAGAGTATTAGCTTCTGCTGCATTAGTTTCAGTATGCGGATTCGCATGTGCAACCAACAATGGAAAACAGTTTATCCATAACGATACGATGGAAGGAGGAAAGTTGGTTTGCCGTGAAATATATGCAATGAACGATGCCGCCTCAGGCATACTGAATCCGGTAAAGATGTATAAATACAGCTACGATACCGATCAACAGAAAACAGTGAAATCCACCTATGCATGGAACATATTCAAGAACACTTGGGAAACAGAATCGAGGACCGTAATCTCCCGGTACGAGACCGAAACATCGGTGGAGTATTCTGTATGGAATAAAGAAAAAGGATCATTCGATCTATCAAAAAAATATATATACATAACTGACAATAACAATCAACTGATTGCCCAATATGCATACAAAATGAACTCCCGCACCAATCAATGGATATTAGAGAAAGACGCCTTGACACCCATTTACGAGAACATCTACGCAACAACCCGTTAACGGAGCCCCTCGGATGCAGGGAAAGTCAAACACCACAATCGGATGAACCGGAACGTAAAAGGAAAAAGCCGGATCCGGAAGTTGGCAAAAGAACAATTATCCTATGTTCTCTTTATCGAAACATTGTCAGCCCCCCCAAACGATCAATCAAGACATGCTATTGGTAATCAACCGACTGAGCAATCTTGAAAGCTAACGGTAGAAAGTTTGTTTTAACACAGTGCTAAAGTTAGTGCTTTGGATATAAACAACAAGTCTTTGATACATCAAAGACTTGTTGTTTATATCCGGAAAAGTAAAAATGAAAATTATGAATTAACAATGTTAACGTCCCGTAGGCTGACTCACTTTTACCCAGTCAATCTCCATCTTTGCAGGCAATTCACTATCCGTTATAGTACCGGGCCAAGTTCCGGGACCACCCAAGGCATAATTTAAAATCAAATAAAAAGAGGTGTCGAACGGCCACTGCTTTTTGACACTCTCATCAGCCAAGTGCAAGTTAGGATAAACTAAAGTAGCAGCTCCATTCACCTTAAAAGTAAGAGCTTCGGGAGTCCACTCGATACCAAATATATTGAATTGCCCTTTATTGTAAGACACTGTTTTTGTCGGAACAGGCTTAGTGAATCCCAGATCATTTTTATAATGACTGTGAATTGTCTGATATACAATGCCATCATGATTCAACTGTTCCATAATATCTATTTCACCGCAAGCAGGCCATCCACTGTAAACGGGTTTGGCAGGCATCATCCAGATGGCAGGCCATCCGCCCTTTGCCGTCTTGGTGAAACGGGCGCATATCTCTATCTTACCATATTGAAATTCCGCTTTACCCAATGATTGCACTCCTCCTGTCTTATATACTCCGTTCACTTTTTCGGCAACCAACACTAATTTTCCATCGTGTACATAAGCCTGATCATAGCTTTCGGATAAATATTTGCTCCAGGCCGGGCTTCCCTTCTTACACAAACTCCATTTATTTCTATCAGGAATACTATCTGCCTGGTTGAAATCATCTTGGAAAACGATCTTCTCCGAAACTGCATCCGCCCTTGTCAGAGGCGCATCGATCATTGAATCATCAGAAGACGAACAAGCATGGAAGAAAAGTGCCGATATGGCAACACTGCATGATAAGACAAGAAATCTTTTCATAATACTAAGATTTTAGAGTTAAACATAAAATTACTAATAAGCAACAAACCGTATATTTATTTAGTTCATCGTCCCCCATTGTTTTTTTATACAATCTGATAGAGATGACAAATCTGTCCGATTAGAATTTATGTAAGTATCAATAAAGTATCGTGTTGTCTATCCCATTCAAAGTCGTCGGCTATGAAGCCAACGCTATTTCCCCTTCCGAAAGAGGGAAAGCGAGACCGGGCACGTGCGTACCACACAATTAACATTCTTTAATCGATTGTGTGTAGGGAGATCAGACCATTTCACTGTCATCTTAATAAACGATCTCAAGAAGATATATAAAGAACCCCTAAACCCAAAACATGAATAAAAACTAATGGATATGACAACATCTTCCCAGAAGGATATTATCAATGATATTCTTTCCGCCATGCAATGTTATCCCGAAAACGAAGCATTCATTATTGACGATAAACATTATACTTATGCCCAACTCGGTGAAATAACAGCTTCTATCACCCATTCGCTATCAGAAATAAAAGATGAAAAAATCGGAATCGTAGCGGAAAACCGGATTGAAACCTATGCTGCTATTCTGGCAGTACTGGCCGGTGGAAAGACCTATGTTATCCTGCATCCTGCCTACCCGGAAGAGCGTAATCTCAAAATAGCCGCTCTGGCCGGACTGCGTACTTTGCTCTGTACAAGTGACACTGACCGGTCAGCATTCGGCACCGGACACTTCAGAATCATCGATACGGACCGGCTACCGGGAAAAACACTGTCAGAACAGCAGTCTCATTCATCGGACGAAGAAGGGAATGCTTATATCATTTTTACATCGGGAAGCACAGGCGAGCCCAAAGGAGTGCCCATCACACGGGCTAACTTGAACGCCTTTTACCGGGCATACAGTTCGCTCGACTGGAATCTGGATGAACATGATCGCATGTTGCAAATGTTCGAACTTACATTCGATGTATCCGTCGTATCCTTACTGTATCCTCTTACTTTAGGTGCTGCCGTTTATACGGTAGGCCATCAGGATGTAAAGCACTTCAAGGTGTTTGAACTTCTGGAGAAGTATCAACTGACCTTTGCCACTGTCACTCCCTCACTGCTACAACTCCTTTCACCCTACTTCGACGAAATCAATCTGCCCTCTCTGAAATATCTGGGAGTATCGGCAGAAGCATCGCAAATCGAGCTGTTGGAGCGATTCAGAAAATCGGCACCCAACGCAACGTTCATCAACCTATACGGACCGACCGAAGCTACGATTTACTGCACCTGTTACCGTATTCCGGCTTCGGACAAATGCAAGCATTACAACGGAATGGTGGCTATCGGAAAACCATTTCCCGGCATCCGCGCCATCATTGCCGACGAAGAAGGAAACGAGCTACCTCAAGGAGAGACGGGAGAACTTTGGGTATCCGGCCGGCAGGTAATGAAAGGTTATCTGGACGACCCGGAAAAATCGGCATTGGTTCTGATACACCGTCCCGACGGACAAATCTATTACCGGACCGGAGACTTGTGTATTCTGGATGGCGACGGGGATATTATTTATTGCGGACGTAAAGACTATCAGGTGAAAATACAGGGTTTCAGGATAGAACTGAGTGAAATAGAATATACTGCCCAGTCGTTTTTCAAGACTCCCTGCAGCGTGGCTGCCGTTCCGTTGCTCTGCGACGGAATCTGTAACGAATTGCACCTAGCCGTCGAGACAACTGAATGTACTCAAAGCGCATTGATAGAATATCTGAAAGAAAAACTGCCCAAATACATGCTGCCGAAGCAGATTCATTGTATTTCCCAATTTCCGGTGACCAATAGTAATAAAACAGACCGTAAAAAGATTGCCGAACTGATAAAAGAGAAGAAACTCTAAAAACAATAATAAATATGAATCGAGAAGAAGTATTAAAACAACTACAAAGCATTTTCCGTAATATCTTAAAAAAGGACAACGTATGTATCGACGAATCATCTACCTCAAAAGATGTAGATGGCTGGGACTCGCTAACCCACATGCAAATTATAGCTCAAATCGAGAAACATTTCGGAGTACGTTTCAATTTCAGGGAGGTCATTAAGTTCAAGAATGTCGGCGATTTGTGCAGTGCCTTATTAACCAAAATGGAATAAACGATGCAGTTCCTCTCTTTTAGTTTCCTGGCCCTGTTTACCCTCTGTTTCTTCCTCTACTATGCAGTCAAAGGCCGTGCCCGCAACCTCATACTACTGGTAACCAGTTGTATTTTCATCGGATGGTACTATCTGCCTTTCCTGTTGACGGCAGTAGTGGTAGCACTGTTCACCTTCTTTTGGGCACAATGGATGGAAAGCAGGGCAAAAGCCGGAAAAAAGACCAAACCCGTCTATATCGCAGGAATCATCGCCCTGATCGGCGGATGGCTCCTTCTTCATGGCACGGTCATAGATGATATCATCTTTCCACTTGGGATGTCATTTTACACATTTCAAGCCATCAGTTATCTGACAGACGTGTACTGGCAAGAGCAACGCAGCGAAAGAAACTGGGTGGATTTCCTGATCTATATGCTTTTCTTCATGAAGTTTCTCTCCGGCCCTATCGAACGGGGTGGAGACCTGTTGCCACAATTGAAAGATCCCCGCCCGTTCATCTACTCAAACGCGGTGACCGGACTGAAATATATTTTACTCGGACTGATCAAGAAACTGCTGATAGCCAATCAGATCTCCCCACAAACAGATGTCATGTTTCATTCGATTCATGACCTCTCGGGTGTACAACTGCTAATGACTTGCCTACTCTACCCTATCGAACTGTATGCCGATTTTTCGGGTTATACGGATATTGCTATCGGAGGGGCCTATATGTTCGGCATCAAGTTGTCTCCTAACTTCAACCGCCCGTTTGCAGCACGCTCGACTGCCGACTTCTGGCGCCGTTGGCACATGTCACTCTCCTTCTGGGTACGCGATTATCTCTATGTACCGCTAACCGCCGGTACCCGTAACTGGGGACAGTGGGGAATCTACTTCAGCCTCCTCATCACCTTTCTCGCATTGGGTTTGTGGCATGGGGCCGGATTGACTTTCGCCATATACGGCCTGATTCAGGGTGTCCTTATCTGCTGGGAAATGAAAACAGCTGCTTTCCGCTATAATCTGCCCCAATATATAGGAAAATATGCGGCCGACAGCTTGCTGATTGTCCGGACTTATCTATTGTTCGCACTCTCGCTTATATTCTTTCGTGTACAATCGCTGAGCGATGCCTGGTATTTCTTACGGAACATCTCGTTCGAGGTACATTCTTCCTGGAAAGAAATGAACATCGGCATACGCGATCATAATTGCATCGTAGCAGGTTCGGCCCTATTACTAGTATTGATCTACGAATATTATGCATCTAAGTACAACCTGATGGAAACACTTGAACGCCAACCCGCATGGTTACGGTGGAGTGTCTACTATCTGTTGGTATTCGCTCTGCTGATGTTAGGCAAATTTGACACGGAAACTTTCATCTATTTACAATTTTAACCGAAACCCTTTACGCGCATGCTACATCATTCATCGAGAATCTCCCCCAAGACACGTTTTTGCCTGAAGTTGCTTTTACTGATCCTGCCGCTGATCCCGATAGTGGTTGTCTATTTTATGTTTGATCCTTATAGGGTATTACACCCCTACAAACGATTCGACGACTCTCCCATGCTACTCAACGAAGCCCATGTGGGATGGCAGAATTATCTGCAGAATCGCGATTCGATAGCCTATAACTCCTTTATACTCGGCAACTCCTGTACCATGGCATTCCTGACAGGAGAATGGGAAAAATACCTGGATAAGAACGACCATGCCGTACGCTTCTATGACAACGGAGAAAGCCTGGGCGGCGTCCGTCAAAAGCTTCAGCTGCTCGACTCTGTAGGTGCACCCCTGAAAAATATACTGATCGTTCTGGATAAAAAATCACTGGACAAAAACGCTCCTTTATCGGGCAACAATCATCTGTTTTCGGCCGAAGCAGCCGGCATCAGCCAATTGGGATTCCAGTTGAGATTCCTGCAGGAGTTCCTTTATCCGGACAGAATGATTCCTTACATAGATTATCTGATCCGACATAAGTATGCTCCTTATATGAAAGGGGTTATAAATCCGGGAGATCCCGTCAGGGAGCCTTACACGAACAATTTTATCAATCCCAGAGAAAAAGAGATCGCGCAAGATGGCGAAATATACTGGAGCCGTCATGAAAAAGAATTCAAGAAGCGAACGAATGCGGGTATGGAAGAACTTCCTGTTATATTTGCCAGCCAGATTCAGGTACTTCGCTCCATCAAAAAAATCTGCGATAAGCACCACACGAACCTGAAGTTCGTCATCGGTCCGGATTACTATCAGAAAAAAGCCAGCCGGGAAGACATAAAAATATTGAAGGCTATACTGGGTGATTCCGCTGTCTGGGATTTCACGGGAATCAACGAATACACAGCCGACATACATCATTATTACGAACCCGGTCATTATCGTCCGCTGCTGGGAGCACGCTTACTGAAAGCCATTTATCAGGATCAAGACACCTGCCACAGGCAATAAAAGTTCCTCCCATAACAGTAGCACACACAGAAGAAGAGCATCCTCGATCCGAAAGAAATAATTATATCAAAGAAAACAATTATATCACATTAAAAACTTAGATTATGAAAAAGATTTTATTATTGCTATCCGTCTGTATTTCATTTTCATCATGCTGTACATTATTCAGCAGTTCCAAACAAGATATCACCTTTACGGGAATGAATGGAACCAAAATCTACGAAGCATCGACCAAACAGAAAATAGCGGAAATCAAAGAAGACAATAGTGTCACTGTACAAATCAAAAAGAAAAGGGAAGACAAACAACTAGTAGCCAAAAAGGAAGGGTACCAAACGACTCCCTTTGTCCTGGAATCTACATTTAACAATGCCTGCCTGTGGAACATTCTATTTTGGCCGGGCTTTCTGGTAGATTTGGGTACGCAAAAGATGAACAAATGGGATAACACAATTATCAATATCGAAATGGAGAAAGAAAATACAGAAAACAAATGATCAAACTATAATTTCGCATGGCACTCTTCTCCTTCCACGGAGGGAGTCGCCATACGGAATCATGCGACCTACAAGGAAGGCATAATTCACCACAAGTCAACACAGAGTTTTTTATAAAAGTTCTTTAGAGAATAAATCTACTCTGTGAGACTCTGTGCTACTCCGTTGTATATACGAGTTTCGGCACACTCTCTATAGTTGTTCCAATTCCCTGTATAATTTCTGAATGGGAAGTCCCATTACATTGAAGTAACTAATTATATAATATATCTATTTAATTATAAAACAATTAACATCATAAAATAATATTCAATAAAACATTTGTAAAACAAATAACTATTTTAAAGCAAACCAAGTACTTCTCATTATTTTCTTTTGCGAATATATTGCATTACTGTTAAAAATCAAAATAATTAATAGACTACATAGATACGGTGGATATTATGATGATGAGAGGGTAATAGTAAGGCAGCTTATTGGGCTGCCTTATAAGTAATTCAAGGAATACCTGAAAGCAAAACCAAGAAAAAAATTAGCTTTCTATAATTCAATTTCTACTAAAAATGGATTCTATTAGGAAATCCTGGAACAACAGCAGCAGGTAGCACAACTACATATGAATTTGTTGACTCTAAATCATAAAGAGTTGCGTTTCCAGCAGCTGCTCCAGTCAGTGCTGTTGCCCCTGCAGCAGTACCCATATCAACCGTAATTGGTGGGGTCATAGTTACAACATGTCCAAAATAGGAACCACCACCGGCTATTCTAATTTCACATCTCATAATATAATAAAATTATTTCCTACTCTTTCAAAGGCTTTTCGGAACCCGCCTATAAATTGACTATCTCTGTAAGCTTACGATACAAAGGTATAGGGATAGAGAGCCGACAACAATTATAAATTTTAGATAAGGGAATCAGTCTTTCGGGTACAGAAAGATTTCTTTTAAATGAAAAAGCCTCGACTCCTAGGAATCGAGGCCAGCAACTTAATGATAAGATGCTTCTACTGTGCAAAGATAGTATTTCTTTCTAAACCAGTAACTGCTATTATTAGAAAACAGATAGCCCACCATACACAAGCAACTGTGGTATTGAAGGAGGCTTATTCAGTTATCTTATTCATTTATTCGGTCATTAATCTAATCTGATATAAACTATAATAATACTTCTGCTTAAACCGCTACCATCATTCTCTAAAACAATATATATATCATTCTTCTTTTTTTGCCGAATACTTTATTTTATAATGTTGATCATCATATTCTGATATTTGGACTATCAAACGACCATCCAAACTTTTCCATCCCCCTTTGCCTAATGCTAAATATCGTTCTTCGAAGAAAATATATAAATCCTGCTCTGTTACTTTACTTTTATTTACAATTAAATATGAAGTAAAAAGTGAACCAGTCTGTTTATCAAAGAAATAATATTCTCCCACTGGCGATACTCCTCCCCACCTATAATAAAAGATATCTGGATCTACTTGCATATCATATCCATCTCCTTTTTGTTGAATAAGTTCTTTTTTAGTTAATGTAAAGTTGTATAATGGCTCTAAAAAATTGGAAGGGCGAGGGATAACATTAACTTTTACCTTTATACTTTTCAGGTCTCCTTGAACAACAATATTTGTAGAACCAGCACGCATTCCAACAACCTTCCCGTCGGGAGACACCCTTGCGATTTTCTCATTTTCAGATTTAAAAGAAACCGCCCTTGTACCGTACACATTAATCTTATGAACACTCGGTGGCCAATCCACATCTACCCACAAGGTACTTAAAGTTATTTCATTAACATCCACATACATTTCTGGCGGTGTTAATTCATTGTTACTGGTGCAAGAAGTAAATGAAGCAAACATAAATAAAAATAATCCAATCAAAAACGCAACAAATGCTACTGTTGCATAAAATAATTTTCTCATAACTGTTTTAATAGGTTTTATTATTTTAATATAAAGACAGTATTATAAAGGAAACTCCCTATTTTATTAATAAAAAACACCATATTTTAACAACTTACTTCTGAGCCACGATAATATTCCTTGATTAATAAGGATTACCATTCCCACAAATTATAACTCACCCCAACCCCAACATAGGGACTTGCCTTATTCCCGGAAAAACCACATCCGGCCTGCACACCCAGCCCGAACCGTTTCCGCTTTGCCTGCTCTCTGATGAACATCGTGCGCGTTTTACTGTACACCTCTATACTATCCAGCTTGGCTCGGTATCCTGACACATAAGCCGTATAAAGGCTGTCTTTGTAGATTTTCTGCGTAATAGGCAAATACACCGTGTCCCGAACCGTATCACCCAGTACAGGTACGGGAACAACGAACGGGAACGAATCCACAACGCTTTCATAAACCGGAACGGGAACTGTATCCCGGATTGTATCAATACGATTCGTAATGATCGTATCTCTGCCCACTTCACCCGATATGTGTTCCACCCTTGCCGGACGGAACACGATAAACAGGACAAGAACAACTATGATAATGTAAGGCAAATATTTCATGGCCGTATGATTACAGGTTTCATAAAATTAGAGAACTCCTTCCGTACATCAAAACAAGGACAAGTCTTGATATACTCAAACGGTTCTACCTCACCGTTTCCGTTCAGGTCGGGCGATGTATCCCGGTGTCCGAGCACTTCGATGATAGGATACTCTTTACAAAGCTTTGCAACCAAGTTACGAAGTGAGACTTTCTGCCAGTCGGTCCGGGTATCGGCAGGTTTCCCGTTAGCATCCAATCCTCCAATGTAGCAGATGCCGATACTATGCTTGTTGTAACTCACACCGCTAAATCCCTTGGTGTTACAGTGCGCTCCGTCTATAGATAGAGGACGTCCATTCTCGACAGTCCCATCGAGGTCTACTACAAAATTGTACCCGATCTGGTTAAAACCTCTCTGTTTGTGCATCCGGTCAATGTCTTTCGCATGCAGATCCTGCCCGGCTTTTGTGGCCGAGCAATGGATGATAATAGAATCAATTGTTTTCATTTTTTTTGTTATTTACTTTTTTATTATTATATTTGCGTCCCAAAAAAATATGGATAATATTAAATCGTTACTAGAGTTATATGATGACCAAGAAAAGAATGTATTCAAATCAATTTTAATAAGCTTTTTTCCTATATATCTTATCGGTTATCTTTTTTTTCCAACATTTCAAGTCCTTGATATTTGGAAGAGCCTTTTTCTTATTGCTGGAGTTGATATTATGTTAAATTTCATGTTACTATTTTTACTAACTCCAATAGAAAAGGAAGATTATAAATTTCGATGCCAAATGGTATTATATTCTATTCTACTTATAGTTATAATATCTGCTATAGGGGGATTCTTCATAGGTTTTTCAGTAAGCATTCTTGCTGCAGGGACTATGCCCATCTTACTAGGATTATTTTTATTAAGTTCATTTATTAGAAAAGCAGAAAAAAAAGAAAAATAAGACATATGTCTTCAAAAAATATCCCACCTCAATAATCACTTGGTGGGACCCGATTTGAACATCCACGAACATCACACCGTTTCATTTCCGCCTCTTTCAACTTTAATTCGACTTCATGCCGTTTATGTATTTCCTCCAAATGGGCTGACTGTTCCTGACGGAGCTCTACATACAAAGAATCAATCTTCATGTCACGTTCGGACATGCGCTTCTCAAGCCAATCCACCTGTTTCCGTTCATTTTCGTTCTCCATGCTATCGACTGATGCATCCTCTTTACGGGCATTCGTTTTCCGGTTGACCCAGAAAGAGATCGCCCAGGTAATCGTAGAACTGCCACCAACCGCTCCTAATATCGCTAACCAATCATTTAATCCCATTTCCTTCTTTTATTAAATTTATAATAGTATATTTGAAACGTTTTTTAAAGATTTAGTTCATCCGCCCGGCCTGTGAAGGTAGGACGGATTTCTTATTTGTTCATCAAACTTACAACGGTAGTAACTTCCAGATCGGTCAAGGCACGAGAATAGACCAACACTTCTCTTATCGCCCCTGAAATTCGTTCACCGGCAGTGCCCCACTTATTAAGATTATGTCCAAGTGCGCATCTCTGAACCTGGTTGTACCTCGTAACAGCTACATCATCCATTATATCGAATTTGGTTTCATTCATGTATATGGTCAGGCGGGCACCGGAAAGACGAAGGCCGGCGACAAAACAGGTATTAATCGGCATAGAGGTTGCCAATTTGTAATTTTTGCCACTGACTGTCGCAACTATACCGTCAGCCGTAGTTCCTAAACTGTAATTGTAGTTTGAACCGGAATCAACGTTGGGATAGAACAGTTTCTTTATCCCGAGTAAGCCGTCTAATCTCACTTTCACAAATACAGTAACCGCATTGTCCGCACTCAGCCCCCCATCATTGAGTGTACTGTTGACTACTTTACAAGTTGAATCCGTTCCATAAACCAATTCATTCATACCCCAACCGTCATCTAAGGTACCGGCAAAACCGGACAATGTGAAATCATTGCCATTGCCTGACAAATCAGGCCAGTTGGTTTCAGGATTTCCCATGCCTGACGCATTCAGATGTAACAGCATGTCGACAGGATACTGATCACCGGCAGCCTCTAAAACATGGATGGAATGTACATTGGAGATAGCGGTTTCGGATACGGATGTTGCGGTAATATTAACGCTGCCAACCTTCTTCAGTGTGACAGCCCCGTTATCTACCGCAGCCACTTCTTCGTTATCACTTGTCCATGTAACAGATTTATCCGTCGCATTCTCGGGGAGGACAGATGCGGTAAGCTGTATGGTATCCCCAACCTGTCCATCCACATCCCCGGATATCAAAACCGAACTGACCGGGACGTATGCGGCAGTTACGGATATGGCCTTGATGCCCCAAACGGATGTATTTGAGACGGACGTAGCGGTAATCGTAACCGTACCCTCGCCTCTGAGGGTCACCAAGCCGTTATCATCAACCGTTGCTATTGAAGTATTATTGCTACGCCATGTAACGGATTTATCCGTCGCATTCTCCGGGAGGACGGATGCGGTCAGTTGCACCGTACCGCCTATTTCCCCGCTATCAGTCCCGGCAACGGTTACAGATAGTACATCGATCGTTTCGTGAGTCTTTGAACAGGTTGTCGTAAAACTGTCACTGATTTGACTGTTATACGAAGACATTGCGGTGATTGTAACCGTACCGTCCTTTTTCACAGACACCAAACCGCCTTTACTGACCGTCGCAATACTTTCATTGCTGCTTTTCCAGACAACACCTTTCTGTGTTGTGTTCTCAGGAATATAAGAAACAGACAGCTGTACGCTGTCGGTTATAGTTGCCGGCTTGGAGTGAATAGTAATATTGCCCACTTCGACAACTACAGGAGGGGTGTCAGTGATGGTCACCGTACCTAAGTTCTCGGTAAATCTTAAATCTGATATTTTAAATGCTACTCCCATGTTTCTTTTTACTTTAATGATGAATAATAAGTCCAGGCGTAAATCTGATAACCAATATCACGGTATCCGGCAATGCCTAAATGCAACGGGTCTTTCTTCAAGATAGACATCCGCTGCCCTGTACCGGGAGACATCCCCCAAACACTGCCAGGCGAGGTCGTATAGGTATCTGTACAAATAAACGTATTTAGAAAATAGATTTTCGACTTGTTAATGCCCGCATCGTCGGCAAACGCCCTCTGCAAAGCCTTGAAATGAATCCATTTGTATTGCGTATGCGGTTCCCAGACCGGTTCATTCGTTACATTCTGATGCCTTTCAGGATACAACGTACCCGGGGAGGGGGGAAATATTACAGCCACCTTTACAGAAGGTACGGCAGAGATACAGGCTTCCGCAATCGCTTTCAAGTCAGCATACAGTTTTTCCGGATCATTAAAGGCGGAAACATCATTGGTGCCCAGCAATAGTACGATGTGGGTAGGTGTGCAAACCTTCATATACTGTGTGATCTCCGTCACGCTGTTTCCTGCGGTACTACCGACGGACAGCTCTGTCACACCGTCATCAGAATGGGTCTTATAGTTGTCAAGGTAGAATTGTAAATCGAATTTAATATCCCCGGCTTTGTTCACATTAAAAAACGGGTTACGTCCTGTCGTTATAGTATTGTTGACAAGACCGTTATAATAGTCGGCCGCCGCCTGCTTTGCGGCAGAGCTCCCTCCATTCCACGACACAGAAGGCGTAGAGCCATTCCATGCCACCTTAAAAGCATCCTCATTCTTGATATAGCTCGGATCTATCACTTTGGAAGGTACGGAATGCACCAGTTTCGTTCGATCGACATTCCCTGAATAGCTGTCATATTCCCCATATTGGGCATCAAGGCCGAGTAAGTACCACATGCCTTTATAATTAGTAGTATTAATGACGTGCCGGGCATATACACTTGCGGTCCAGCCACCTCTCCCCTCTGAATGCGAGACAAGGGTCATCTCCTTACCGTTTACAGTCCATTTACCCCAGCCGTTATACCTGTATCCGGTTGTCCCGAGGGTGATATACTGATTTTCTTTCCCTCTTAATGCTTCATCGGTCATTCCTAGTTTTTGAGCGAAAGAGAAAAAACTATATTCAGGATATTCGCTACTACCTCCTGAGTTGGCGGCGAAACTGTCACCGACAGTTAACAGCCTGACCTGTTTTGATACGGCCTCCGAATACACTTTTCTTAAAGTATAAGGTACCGGATAGGTACGCAGATTGTTTTCGCAACCGACAGACACGCTCATGTCTATGTCCTTCGTGGTACCGTTTGTCATCATTGCATCCGTTGATGACAAACGGCCGATAGCAGGAAGGGCGGTATGCCCGCCATCCAACAGAGGATAATGTTTCCCGGAGGCGGTGTCATTTGTAAACCGCTCCGATTGAAGAACCGGAATGAATTGGTTCTCGGGATATTTGTTATCAACCATGTACAAATCATCAAATATGATATGATCAAATTCATGATCGGACATCCCACTTCCGGAAGGCAGAAGCGATTTAAAATGCGGGGACAGCTCCGCCACGTCAAATCCGTCCGCATCATATTTCATGGCCACCTTACCTTCCGGATCGATAAAGAACGCTCCGGGCTCGTCTGTCATATCCACCGGACCGACTTTCGTCTCTACATATGCCGCGTCCACTTTCGTTCCTATTTCCTGCCGGATTTCCGAATCGTCATAGTTGGCCAACCCCTCCAGCTTAGTCTTTTCCCCGGTGGTGAAATTATTATCGGTATGCACGTACAATTCATCTGCAACCAGATTAGTGTCATTTACCAATTGTGAAGTACGTGAAGGAATCAGGGATATGATATCCGTACGTAGGTCAGACATAAGGCCGGACAGTGTTTCCGTATCGGTAATCCCCTGCAGGAAAGCTTCTATCTCACGGAAAGTGTCAATGGCTGAGCCGGCCGAACCTCCGATTAAAGTATCGAGCCGGCCTTTTAAAGCGATAATATCCTCCCGAAGGGTTGTGTCATCATAATTAGTGAGCTTTTCCAGCTTTAACCTCAAAGTGGCAGTAAAATCCTCAGTGGAGAGTTGTTTGCCGGGGATGGCATCAACCTTCTTACTTAACTGATCCTTAGTGGCCAGTCCGGACACGTCAGGCAGTTCTGATTTCAAAGCGTAGTTTCCCCGGAGCTGCAAGTCCAGGTCACCGGAACTTCGGTTACCGGACAATGTAATGCCGTTTATTTTCGGGCGATTGGACAGACTGTCGTAATCGGATATGCCTTCCCCTCCTGAGCTGCCGTTAGGATCACCGATACGCAGATCGGCGGACAAGGCGACTGTCTCGGTATGGATATGATTGTTGTCATCACCTCCCGCCTGACAAGAGCAGGAAACAAGTTGGAAAGCATCGCAGACATCAAATGTGTTTTGTCCTCCATCCCGCAAAAGCGTACAGGTTACGCGATAAGAACCACTATGCTTCTGCATGCCGGATAGAAAATCGAAAGTGATTTCATTGCCGGACACCGTGAAGTTCTCCACCGCCTGACGGGCGTAAACGGTGGAAAGCTCCAACCGGAGCGTTTTATCTTCAAGATTTTCAGGAACCCCGTTCCGTGTTACTTTCAACGTGACACGGAAATCGTTGCCGATCCGTATTTTTTTCATGATAATAAGCCGTTTATAATATTGTTAAACTCTTCATCCGTTACCGCGCGGTTATAGGCGATCACGTCCTTTATGACAGCCGGGGCAACGTTAACGACACGGTCATAACCATACTGAAAACTTGAACCGATCGTTGTATACACCTGCGTGGTATCCCTGACAAAAGCGCTTGTTCCGTCAGCTGTGTTCTTGTTGTGGAATATTCTCACCGAATCACCATTAAGGATAACGCCGACAACGATATCCGTATTGAAGTAATTATTCAATGCCAGTTCGACAACTTTCTCGGGACCCGCCATCAGGACAAGCTTGTTGGCGTTGTTGTAAAGCTTTATGTTTGAGTTATTGAACTGCTTGCCTTCAGAGGAGAAATAGACCCCGTTATAAGAATAAGCATTGATTTTCATAAACAGAGAAAATCCCTTATCAGCAGAAATACCGCCGGCCGGCATACTGTCGTTCTCACAAAGGCAGGTAGAGCCGCCGAAGCGAAGGCCGTTATTCCAACCCGTTTCATCATCGAACGCGAACCCCTTCAGGATGAAGTTATTTCCGTTACCTGATTTATCAGACCAAACGGCCGCATCCGCATCTGCATTCTGCTTGCCAAAACTCTTCAAACGAAGGATCATTCCCTCTACCGGATAACTTTCCGGAACAAACTTCTGGACCTTAACCTGAATTTGTTTCTGAACGTTAGGCTCAGACTCGGAGGTCACGGTTATTGTAGCAACTCCCGAGTTTTGCAGGCTCACCACTCCACTGCGGGTTACACGGCAGACCGTAGGATCGGAACTTGACCATACTACCTCTTTTAAGGTAGCATTCGTCGGAAGAGCCGTACAAACCAATTGGGTGGCATCACCCTCGTAACCCTCCACGGCTGCCTGGCTGAGTTCCAGAGAAGTAACAGGCACATAGTCGACGTCTGTTGTACAAGATGCTTGAAAACTGTCTGAAACCGTACGGTCATAGGTAGAGGATGCCGAGATGACAACCGTACCTGTCTTCTTTACGATCACTTTGCCCGAGCTTGTCACGGTGGCGACACTGTTATCGGAACTTTTCCAGGTCACGCCGATCTGATTGGTATTCACAGGGAGATAGGTCACGAATAACTGCTGCTCGCGAAGAAGGGAAGCGGCCTTATTTGCGATATGTATTGATTCGACAACGATCACGTCGCTGGACATCAGTTTGACTTTTCCTACATTAAGGGCGCTGAAATCAACACCCTTGACTACGATTGCTTTTCCCATATCTATATTTTTTTTTAATTAAACGGAAGTATAATTACACCAGGCGTATATCTGATATCCTAAATCACGGTAACCCCACCGGCCATGGTGTATGCGGTCAGGGTAACACCAGGTCACCTCGTTGCCTTTGTTGTCCTTCATCTCTTTGTAATTGGGGGAAGAACTTGCGGAGTCCATGACGAACCATGCGGGAATGAAATAAAATCCGGCATCTTCTTGTGAGGCGAAGTTCCCGAAATGAGCGGAAAGCTGTTTGTAATACTCGAATTTAGCTTCATCATGCGAGGCCCAGGGGGTTAGCGTGCAGACATCCGGATATCGTTCCGGGTAATAAGTTCCCGGTGCAGGAGGAAAGATGAAGCCGACTTTTGCACCCGTCACAGAACGGATATCGTCTGCCATGGCCTTGATATCACGATAAGTCGTCTCGGCATTATAAACCACTGTCACATCATTCGTACCTAATACCATGCACACGTGCGTGGGGGTGCAGACATGGATATTCCCGTCAATAGCGCTTATCATTGAACCGGCGGTACTGCCTGGAATCAACGGGGTCACACCGTCATCGGCATGAGTTTTGTAGTTGTTCAAATAATACTGAAAATCAAATTTAAAGTCACCCGCCTTATCGGGATTAAAGAAAGGATTGCGGGCGGAATTACCTTGGGCCGGTCCCCGGTTATACAGCAAATCATTATACCAATTCACCGCTAAAGCTTTCACCGAATCAGTTTCATCCCATGCCGGAGGGTTCTCATAACCGGAAAGGGCGAGTCTGTATGTTGACTCGTTGATGATACAGCCGGCATCAATCTCCGTAGAGGGAGTATCCCATACAAGATAGCTCTTTTCCGTCGTATAAGCGCCATGGCTTTTATGGAGGTTCAGGATATACCAACCGACCGAAGCGGTATTAATTAGCACAACGTGACGGGCATAATTAGGAGTAGAGATGCCGGAGCGGGCTTCGGCATAGGCAGACAAAGTGTATTTCGTATCCTTGTATCCAAACTGTGTCGTCCGGTGGTTACGGCTGCCTATCGTTGTGAAACGTCCCTGGACGGCATTCTCCACGTCATCGATCATCCCAAGCATTTGGGAGTATGAAAAGAAAGAGTAATCTTCACGGACACTTCCGTCCGGCCAAGAGTATGCCCCTTCACCGTAACTGTCGCTAATGACCAACAGCCGTACCGGATTGGTGCAGGCCCCGGAAAAAACCCGCTTGAGGGTGATAGGCAAACTGTACTCTTTATCATTAGCCTCCTGTGATAATTTCACGGTAAGAAGATTCTCGGATTTACTGCCGCCGGTGAGGATGTTTTCATCGCAGGCTATGCTGAAATATCCGTTGTTGACTTTCGGAAATCTGACGGAAGCCCGGACGAACTTCTCCGAATTAAAGCGTTGAATGATGTTGTTTGCATATACCCGATTATCCACCCGGAAAAGGTATGAAGGGGAAAGGTACTCGAAGTCCTTGTATGAATTACCACCCCCGCTTCCGGAAGCCGAAGCCACAAGGGTTTTAAAATGAGGGGAGAGCAGGGGGGCGTCGATCCCCATTTCATCGAACTTAAAGACGACATATCCGGATTCATCGGTTATGTAAAAACCATATTCATCGGTATCACGGATACCGTAGTCAACGATACGGTTATCCGTCGCGTTCATCGCGATAATCACTTTGATTAATTCTTCAAAATGCGGGGACAGCTTAAACACGTCCATGCCTTCGTTGTCAACTTTTAAACCGATATTGCCATGTTCATCGGTAACGGCGAAACCGGAACCCACATATTCACTCACGATTCCGGATATAAATTGAGCGATGAAGTCACCAACAGTCACCGAACCGGCGTAATGCTGATTACGGGCAACCGTTATCAACATACGGTCATTCGCGTCCAGTTTGACCTGAACTCCGAAATCTTTTATATCAAGCTTTAATTCTTCTGCCATATTATTTCATTTATCTGTTATCACCACACATCGAAAAACTAAATCCGGGTCCCTGTTCGACATTCCCGCTTGTATCAAAGATGGAAACCTTGAAAGAATCAGCTGTGAAGCTGTGGAAGGAAGCGAACCTCTTCGCGTAATTGGTCGAGCACACGGAACCGGTCACATAATACCTTGTATGCCCCAGGTTATGTTGGACCGTGAAGCTGCCATCCTTGTAGGAGATGGAGTAACCCGTACCGTCCCATTTTCCATATTTATAAGGGACCGTTATGTTATTATCCACAACTTCCACGCGCATGCCTCTCAACAGCCCGGGAACATCCATGCGCCCGGAAACGACCATAAGCGCTATGTTGTCGCTATTACTACCGGAAGCCCCGGCAACGATAGCGATGTTTTCGGGATCCATCTGATCCTTGCCAACACGATTATTCTCGAAACGGGCCACGGTACTGACACCCCCCATGGTCGCAGGGAGCAAGTTACTGCCAATCCCTGCGAATGTTTTAACCAGGTCGTTTCGGAATACTATGTACGCATCATTATTAAAGCCTTTATTCGTAAGCCCGGTGCCTTCAATGTTTAATCCTGCGATCGTGCCGTTATCGGCTTCAACACGCCCTTTGAAGATATACTTTCGGGACAAGGGATCCAGTGTAAAGACTATTTCGTTGTCCACAATACCGAAAATACCGGTATGTTTCACACCGTCGATCGTTATGCAGTCCCTGCCAAAAGCAACTCCGGTCAGTTTACCGGTCACTTCATCACGGATGCCGCTGAACATCTTAGGTGATACCACATACTCACCGGCTATCTCCGTCTTGTTAGAATTCCACTCCTCGATCCAGGGGAGTAAATTTGCGTCGGCTCCGTTACGGATACGAGTTACGTTAAAAGTTTGGGGGACGGTAATCTTGCCCTCGCAGTTAACGACAATGTCCAGTGTGGCCTTATCAGCTGAAATCTTCGTTACCGTAATCACTCCGTTGGCGATGGTATATTCACAGGAAGAGGCCGTGATGCTCACTGAATATTTGCCGGTCATAGCGGTATCTGAATATTCCAACCGGTCGGCGCCGTGGAAGGCAAAGATTTCAGTCTGTACCTGATATCTGCCTGTCACAACACGCTTATCACTCGTATAGACTTTTTCTTCCCCGGACACGACATTAGTCATGTCATAAAGGGAAGTGTCAAGTTCGCCATCTCCGTTAACAGCTACTACGGCATCATAGCTGCTCAATGAAACGGAATAGGCATCGTCACCGTCATAGCTGTAGTTAGCCCACAGCTTCGGAATGGAGAACGCTCCCCAGGAACCGTCCGTCTTCCGGCGGCTACTGGAGAATTCATACGGCCAAAGGGCGGAAGTGCCTTGCTGGTCGTCCGTCCAACCGTCAGGAACATATTTGTCCTGGTTACGGGAATCGGGAGTACCTGGAGTAATGTTCTCTTTTTGTTGGCAAAAAATGATTTCATAGCCGGGACCGTCATTCCCGTCTGCACCATCTTCAACAACCGGGATACGCTCTGAATCAAGCAGGGTGCCGCTGGCCAGGTCGAGAAGCTCAATATCCACATATGCAGTGTTAACCGTTATCGTAACCGCATTCCCGGTGGTCCACATCGAATCATCCGAACGTTTGAAACGGACACTGGTGCCAACCGAATCTTCCGGAAGGAGGTTGCCCGTTTTCTGCAAAGCCTTAATATGGATGCGGGATACGTCGACACTTCCATCCTGGCTGCGCCTGATAACATCAAGGGGTAATTGCAGGTAATGGATCGTCACGGGTTGTCCATCGGCACCGGCACGCGCTTTTGATACGGTGAACGTGATGGATGCGACCACAGCGTCATTTACTTTTGCGCAAACGAGCAGCCGGACGGAATCCGTCGTGGTGGGGATGCCGGTTACGCGGAGTTCGTCTCCGGAAAGCACGAAGGTAACTCCTTGCGTCACTTCCGAGATTTCAAACGCACTTTCTGTCAAGGTCTGGCCGACATATAGCTGCACTTTCGTATGCGCCAGGGAGTAATCAGTCACACGTCCGTTATTGTCAGCCGGAACTGTCGCGGAATCATTCGTGAGATTGATATAGTAAGGTGAGACACCATCCTGGGCATAACGGGACCAGGGGGCGGGCGTGGAAAAAGCACTCCAGACACCATTGGCTTTAACACGACGGGATACAAGCTCGTAAATATACGTAGAAGTAACCCCGAGAGGGTTGTCCGTCCAGCCGGGAGGGACGAAATCATCTCGGTCCTCTGACACGGGAGCCGGGACTGTATCGGTTGCGGACCGCAAGAATATAAACTCGATATCCTTTCCGTCAGCACCGGTAAAGCCCCGTTCGCCATACACGCGGGTTAGTGTAAAGGTCTTCGTAAAGGAAGCCATGCCCTCACAGTTTATTTCTATGTCCAGAGTGGCCTTGTCCTCCGTGATCTTGGTAATTGTAATCACACCGTCGGAAAGGGCGTATTCACAACCTTTCGGAATGATGCCTGCTACATATTTACCGGTACCGATGGTTTCACTGTACTGAAGGACGGTGTTCCCATGGATAGCCTGAATCGACGTTTGTACTTTGTACTTAGTAGTGACAATTCCCATACCTCCGGAAATCACTTTCTCTTTACCGGAAACGATATTGACTATTTCATAGATGGAATTGTCTATCTCACCGTCACTATTGACGGCTATAACGGCGTCATAACTGCTCAGGGAAACACTGTAACCGTCTTTGCCGTCTTTCCCTTTAAACTCCTCCTTGTGATCTTCCAGCCATTTGATGATGCCTGTAATATAGACATTATTTAAGTATGCAGAGTATCCGGACAGATCTTCTCCGCTTATACTCAGACCGGAACAATCACCGAACTGCATAGCGATATTCCTCTCTGGATCAATCTCCCAGGTGTTGACGCCCGTAAGATAACGTTTGTAGGTACGGGTAGAGTAAGCCGACGCCTGGCGGGATTTATCTTTCGGATTCCCGTAAACGGCAAACTTCATGGCTTTGCAGGGATGAACGGTCATCCCGGATTTGAGGGCATATCGGAACCGTTTACCGTCATCAAGCAATTCTACCGGAGTGAAGTATGAAGTACTAAAGCCGGCAAGGGTTTTAAAGCCACAGCTATCTATCGCTTCCGATGTGCTGTTCAGATTGTGGAATATTCCTCGACAAAAATCATTCAGGTGGATGCCGCTGAGTTCATTTTCCTCTAATTTAAGGGTAACGATCTGTGAAACGGTATCTACCGATTCTATCAAGCCGAAAGCTCTTGCGTTCCAAAGTTCTCCTGATACTACATCGATCCGGTTAAAACGGTATTCGGGAGCCTCAAGAAACTCCCGAAGAGTCAAACCGGTCATTTCGGCGTAACCCTTTTCATCAATAGAAGCACCGGTACCTAGGAAACCGGGAGAATACTTACCGATTTCCAACCCTGCTAACAATTTTAACAGATAGTTAGTGAAGTCGGTTTGATCTTTCCGAAGAAATGTCTCCAAAGAACGAAGTGCGGAAAACGCATTACTATCCGTGGCAGGTGTAGAGTCATTCCGTCTGATGAGATACACACCGCTACCACCTCCACCTGTATAGGTCTGTCCGGCAAGCGTAATATTCTCTATCTTTTCTTCCAGCTCACTAATACGTGAGTATGCCGCCGTTTCACCAACCGTATAGACAGGTGAATCAAACGGATAGTCAAGGTTAAACTCAAACCCAATAATTCTTGACTGTCTTCCGTTTTCGAAGTAGGCTTTGCTTATGAGGTTTACCTTTTGACCTATACCATAGAGATTATGAATACTATCTTCCCTGTATGCGTCATCGGACATCATCTTACAGTTGTAAGTATTGGGGTCTATCTTAGATTTGGCAACGTACTTTTCTGTCTCGGCCTTCAATTCCTGCTCGGCAGACGATACAAGCCCTAATTCGGTTATCTTTGTGCTGTCCCAACCTGACAATACATAAGTGCCTCCATTTTCAGGAACAAGCACACCATCAGGCAACGGTCTGCCGTAGTCCTCGTTACGTACAATCTCCCAAAGCTGTTCATCCTTGCCATCGGGGTCAAAGGTGACAGCGAACATCATACCGTTTAATTTTCCCGATTGGAAGGTAATTTTCAGTTCCTCACTGGGAAGAACATAATCCTTCGAGAAAGTTATCCCTGTGTCCTTGAAACGGTAGGCGTTCCATTTCTTTTCGGTAATCGTTCCATCAGCATTCTCGATGGTTTCGGTGTACTCTTTAGTGGTAATGTCCGACATCGTTCCAACTCTCCGTGGATAGACCTCATCGAAGATAACAACCTGTTCGATGGCTTCCTCGGTAGTCATATTAGGGTATGCGTCAATGTAGGGAATACCCTCGGGCAGCATTAATCTTTTCTGAACCACACCATTCACCACCACCGTTTCATCAATGGGGCGGTAGTTAGTGGGAATGTTCCTTGTAGAGCCAAAAGCATAGATACGGGTAGCGTAGGTTGACTGGGATTCGGAACGTGTCATTTCGACCACGTTCTTTGCTATCTCAAAGTCAACAGCCGTGCCGAACTCACAACGCCCGAAGTGAATGATATTCTCTGTTACCCAACACTCACAATCCCATTTTTTTGCCATTTCAAAGCAAGCGTCAAGAATGTTGATGTTGTCGTAAGACATCAACTGAGCTTTATTTTCAACCGTGCTGTCAATGGAAAAAACAAAATCCTGTCCTTTGTATGTGTAACCAAGAGCTTTTAAATTTCTCAGGACTATACCAACTTGAACATCCAGTGGAGCGGTCAGGTTCCAGGACGCTTCCTGTCCGGCTGTCTCTGGGGTGTATTTGAAAATTTTGTTTTTCCATTTCCAGTAATAAGCGTCCAAACGAAGTTCGTAATCATAACTTGCCGTTATTGCATTGTAAGCGGGTTTCTGTATGTCACATATCTCGAACACTCCCAAATGTCCATCATCTATGTAATCACCAAGCTTGAAAAAAATCGGTTCATCCAAATTGAACTTCACAGTAACATAGTCTTCCTTCATTAAAAGGAATTTTCGTTTCGAGCCTTCATTTACAATAGTAGAAAAACGAATACTGCCAGATATGTCTTTGATGTCTATCATAACATCCTCAAAGTTCGGAGATAAAAAAAAGAAGCCCTAAATATTCGGGCCTCCTGTTGTGACATCAGAAATAAGGTCACAAATTAAGTTCTATTTGCTGGATTAGGCTCGCATACTTTCATTGCAATTTTTGAGAAAGTCCGATCTAAACTCATAGCGTATGATACTGCATTTTTGTAATACACATGATAAATATCGCTGCCGAGTATCGGCACTTGGATACTAACCAAACCTGAAGACATTTCTTCCATAAACGCCTTGTAATTAGCTATATAATCACTTTGCGTATACCCTTGAATCGTAAATGTAAGGGTCATATCCCTTTCATCTGCTTTTTTATTATTTAAATTGATGTTTTTACCATTTTCCAGACGACTTTTATTCTCAATATAATCCTTTACCGGCGGTGGCATTAAAAGTACATTTAAAAAGTTATCTCCCATGTTCACCCCCCAGATATCAAAGGCATCTTTTCCATTTATTAATAATTCTCCACTCATAGTTATAACGCTTTTTTAATGTTATCATTTATACTGTCTATTTTTTTATTCATTACAGGGGTATTTTTAGCCATTTTAGATACACCTTCTACAACATCATTAAATTTTTCAATCTGATTTGTACGTAGTTCATCAACTATCCCTTTCAGACTTGATACATCAGAAGCCAAAGACTCTATCTTGTCAGTTGGAAAATTAATCGTTATCTGTGGCTGATAGCTACTTGCAAGTATTTCCCTTGTCTGTCCGGCAATATCAGGCACATTAGGCATAGTTAAAAGAGGATAATTCTCACTAGTAAGATCAAGCAATGACATCTTTTCGTTGATCGATGAAAGCAAACCCGTTTGCTCTATTGCTTGATTCTTGATCTCTTCCCCAATTATCTGTAAAGCAGTAAAACGTCCGTTTAGTTCTTCTCCAGTATCTTGAGACATGGCCTCAAATCCTCTTTTTGTAGAATCCTGAGAGGAAGATTCGGATGTCCAGCCAAGCAACTCTTTCAATTTATCCCGCTCTTTAACCGCGTCGGTAACAATATCGTTCCATTGCTCCTGCAACTTTTTATAATCTTCCTCAGAAATACCTGTTTTATTATCGTTAGCAGCAGCAAAAGCATCATACCATTTTTGTAGTTCGGCTTTATACTTATTACCAAGCATAGTGGTAAGCATAGCCTTCTGCATATACCTCTCAAAATTATTAGCAAAGTCTTTTGCCGAACTATCCATATCCATCAAGGTATCGACAAAGTTATCAAATACACTATCAAATGAAACTTGGGTAAGCTGTTCTTTGACTTGATTCTGTATATCCTCTAATTTTTCGGAACCATTCACAATATCTTGTATATACTTTATAAAGTCTTCGTTGACAGTATTGAGGATAGAGACTAGCTTAGGGTCGGCAAGCACTTCTTCTAACTGTTCTGCTGAAAGATTTAATAAAGTTTCTGCATTTGTTACAGATTCACCAACAGCACTGGATATTCTAGCCCAATCTTCTTTATTAAGTCTTTTTTCTATTCGTTTGCCTAAAGAACTTGACCCGATACTGGACCCACTTTTTCTTAATTCATTCAGAAGTTCATAATATCTTTGTGTTTGTTGCTTTATCAGGCTTTCGGCCTCTTTCCCGACTTTATACGCTTCATCCCCATAAGACATATCAATATACTCTTTCTTCTTATTGATAAGTTCATCCCACACTGAATTAAGAGCTTCATATTGTGACTTCATTTCATTGTATCGGGAATAATCAGCACCAAACAAACCATCCAAGGCCTTTACAACAGATGAAATACCAGATACCGCGCTCATGGCACCACCTACAATATCACCAGACATTATCTGACCAACTCCCATGGTTGTTTGACCAACTCCATCTAACACATCAGAAATACCGGCTATTTTATTACCAAGATCGTCGTTGCCAAATATTGTACCGAGGTCCTGACCAAACTGAGATATAGCAGGAGTAAATTGAACAATAGCATTCCCTATTTCTAAAACACCCTGAACAATATTCTCTTTACCCCCTTGTGCTATCTTATCTCTCGCTTGCTTTACTTGCGTTTCGAAAAGTTTAAAAGGACTTTTCCCACCCAATTCCCCTTTTAAACGATTAATAGCATCTCCGAGCGCTTCTACTTGATCAGTTGAAAGCTCCAAGTTTTGAAGGGTATTGTCACTTATCCCCAGACCTAAAATATCCTTCTTTGAAACTGTCTTTCCACCAATTTTAGCATTTCCCTGTTCATCCTTAACGGCACCAAGGTATTGCATCAATAATTCGGCTTTTGCAATGATGGACTGAATCTCGTTCACACTCTTTTGGGAAGCATCAGCAAAGAGCTGCCCCATTAAGGTTGTACTATTCTTTACGGAGTTGTCAAAATCATCAAGGGCATTAGCTTTATCTTTCATCAAGATAGCTGCATCGCCTGCCGTTTCGGCCTCCTTTATGGCCTTATCATATTTCTCAATAATGGCCAGCCTTTTCTGTTGATAGTTGCCAAACTTGATAAGATATTCATTCCAAGCTGCTTCTTGATCTCGTATTTTATCATCAAGTTGCTTTCTGGACGTATTTTCTATAATGGTATCCCAGATAGAGCTAATCTTTCCTGTATCCACCTTAGAAGAATCAAAAGTCTTTTTCTGATATTTGTTATTCTCTTTGGCCTTCAACTCTTCCTGAGCATCAAAAATCTCTTTCTCAGCTTGAATTACAGCCTGGATCATATCTTCTTTTTGTCTTTCCAGTGATTGGATCTCTTTCCGGTTATCCAATTTCCTCTGCATACGCTTCTTCTCAGCTCCTTCAGCCATAGCATTGATCTCAGACCGTGAAATATCCATTTCCATATCTTCGGTCTGCCTTTTACGCTGGATTGCCTGTTTGCGTTCTATTTCAGAGATCTTATCATTCTGGGAACGAATGCCTTCTTGCTGTTTGCGAAGCTTGTTAGCAGCAGATTCTTGCTTATTAGAAGAAGAATACTTATCTATCTGTTTTTGTGCCTCCTTTAGCTTCTTAACATTATCCTTGTAACTCTTTACAACGGCAGCATCTATACCTTTAAAGTTACCAGCATCCATTAATTTCTTTTGAGAAGAATTTATTTGCTTTAATGCAGCATCAGCTATCTGCACTTGCTGTTGCCAATAATCATATGTACCTTTTTCGGGCTGGGGAAAGAGATCGTCTACTTTTATCTTTTTCTGTATATATGCTATTTTTGAATCGTAATTGGCTACTTCTTTAGCAATAGCATCATATTGTTTCTTAGCATTTTGCGTTATTGTTTTCTGCAAATCACTCCCATTACTAGCTAATGCGATCTTCGATTTCTCTAAGGTATTAAGAGAATTGAGCCTCCTAAACTCAGCTTCTTCTCTTTTTTTTGTCAACTCAGTAATTTTATCTGCATATGCTCTAGCCTTTGCTGATTCTATTATTTGTTTTGATAATGACCGATAAGCCAATTCGAGTTTACCAAGATTTACCAGTTCTCCATTCATTATATTAGAATGTTGAGGGTATTTCTTCATCCACTCGTTGACGGCTGCTGTACGTTCCTTTGTTGACAAGGAAGTGTCTTTTAGTTTTTTATATAACAAATCAAGTTCCGTTCTTTCTTTTATGGAATCAGAAATGGCTTTTTTGCGAGCTAACGCCATTTCTTGCTCGGCAGATAGTAACTCTTTAATTGTATCCTTAGCTTTAAATAATCCAGCTATCCAATCTATGACCTTATCACCGTACAAAGTCAGAAGTGTAATCCCGACCGTCAAAACACTTTGCCAACTGAATAACGAAGATACTATTTGTTTCCATACTGGAGTAGCCGACTGCCCAGACTTCTTCAATAAATCATATTCTATTCTTGCTCGCTTAATTTCATCAGCAAGTATCGGTAAATTATTTGAAATAGCAGAGAAAAAGACTTTAGGTCCATAAGCCAAAGAAGGCAGCTCTCTTCCCACCTGTTGTATTGACATACTAAGTCCGTTCCACTGCTTGCCATAATTCCCAATATTTCTCTGATGATTACCAATCGTGGCATCAAGTTCTTTAATTCTTGCATCTGCTTGATTGATAGAAGTAAGTAGTTCTTTACCTATTGGAGAGTTACGTTCTTCCTCCGTAAGTTCACGATAGGCTACTTTCATTCTTGATAAAGACTGTGAAAGCCCGTTCATTGAAGTAGCAGCTACATTATCAAGTTTGACATTGTTGCTTAATGTTTGTCGTACTTCCGATAGTGCAGCTTTATGAGTTAACAATGAATTATTAAGTTGTTCAATCCTTTTTTGTTGAGTAGATGAAAGAATAGAATGTTCACCTTGTAATTTAGTTATTTTCTTTATCTCAGCATTTATCAAACGAATAGCATTCATTTCATCTATCATGCGTTTGACATTAGCTTCCCTTGTTCCAAGAATAGCATTAATTTCGACTTTCAAATCCTGATACGCTTTTGCCTGCGTTTGAATGCCTGCCGTTTCTGTCGCATTTACTCCTTGTAAATTTGTATTCCCAGTATGTGCAGGAAATCCAGCAGCTTTAGACACTTTCTCCTGCGCTTGGATAATCCTTTCAGAAGCATCATTAATTCTTTTGGTGGAAAGCATAATTTTCCCCTCTGCTTCTACCACTTTCGCAACCAAAGCATTGTATTGCTCAGTCAGAGACTTTAATTGTGCTTCCATTCCCTTAGCAATATCAATATCAACCTTGATATTGATACCTTTCAATGCTTTCTTAACCTCTTCTATCTCGTTCTTCAGTTTACGCAACTTTTGAACGTCACTGTCTACATTTGATATAATTCCTGCCATTTTTATAGTTTTTTCTCTATTTGTCTTCCTGCATACAAAATTGCCGAATCTAATACATCATACCCCTTTGAACGCACAAAGCTGGCATAAGGCATTCCATCAGCAAGATATAGACCATCTTTGGGTTTTTCCGAATAGATAAGTAAATTCTCCGTTTCACTTTTCGCCTCGGGGTGAGAACTGTCGGCGGCAACTTCCATCCATATTATTTGCCCGTCTTTTACAACACAAGCACCTGGGGCATTACGCAAATTAAAAGTGTGGTTCTGATATTCTTTTAGCCCACCACTTCCACGGGCATTTTGCGCAATACGAATGCACTCTTTGCCTATTTCAATGAGATTTGAATAATACTCATCTTCTACTTGCTGAATTAGTTCATTCAATCCTGAAATATCTCCCTTAAATTCCATTGCCTTTTATTTTCAAAATTACTCTATTCATTATTTTCTATGGAATTCCCCTTTCCCTAATCCGTGACATCCAAATGAAAATCATGAATTAGTTTTAGCTTTTCAATACTCGTTGAGTGCATTTTATCAATCCAAAGACTTCACAACAACCGGGTTGTGAAAGATTTGATAAAAATAGCTTTAGATTCCCTCTTTGAGGGATTTTTCTTATATTAGAAATACCACATTTAGCCAATTGTGAGAAAACAGATATAAAAGTAAAGGTACAGTCTGTAAAATAGGCTTTCAAAAGACAATGATATACGACAATGGGAGAATTGTCGTGAAATAATTGGGGATAGCAAAAATTTTAGATAGTTTTGTAAAATATTTAATTAGGAGTTATGGCCATGAATACTATTTTTAACATTTCAATTATTATATTAGGTATAATCCAAATAATAATGATTATTAAATTCTTTGAGATTGCTGACGATATAAAAAATATCAGACGGGGTTTTGATAAATTAATTAGAGAAAAGCAGGTAAACACAGAAGATACTGTACCTATACTGGAGGATACAAAAGAAAAAACATCACATGCAAAAGATCTTAGAGACCCGTCTAAATTTACTTGGCAATCGTGGGTTATGATAATTATTATTGTTATTATTACAATATGTTACCTCGCACTATCTTAACGATAACAGCACCCTCGATACCACAACCCATAAAAAACAGCGCCTACTTCGGTAGGTGCTGTTTCTGATACTAATTTAAAAGCAAGTCATAATACCAACATAAAGGTACAAATTCCAACCCAACTATATAATAGCGCACGCCAACTTAATGACGTGCGCATTATTTATTAAACAATCTGTCTCAACTGTAAGAGTACAAGTAACTCTATGAATTTATCTTCATAGTAAAGCGGCTGAGTGCTTTTCGGATTGTTCGGGTTCACTTGGTTTTCTCCAAAGTTCAACCCGTCACCTGTTATTGATTTGAATTTCTTAGTGCCACCATTGCTTGATGGGCGACTACGCTCAACCATGTAACCTTTCTCTATCATTTTCTGATTGAAAATCCGCGCACTGATAGAAAGACCGTTCTCTTTCAGAAGTTCACCAGCAGATTTCAGAATACCTTTTGATGGCGTATAATCAGGTATAGGCAAACCAAGAGGTTCTGCGATAGTTTTAGCTAAAGCCAGTTTGCTGCTTTCATTGAGATTAAGAAAGCCAGTTAACCAATCGGCTACAACTATTTTGTCTTTGATGGTAGCTTGCTTTATTTGCTTCACTATCTCAGGTACTTTGTGAAACACCTTACGATACACTTCAAAAACAGAACGCACCTTCTTTACGATAAAGTATTCGAGACATGATACCGTTAAGCAATAATCAAACTTATTGCTACCCACTTCGGTTTTTACCGAAGTGCAAATAAAATCTTCATTTTCAATAAAGTCTTTCTTTAAAGCATCTACGGCATAGTCCCTTCTATTATATACCAACATCCAAACTTCATCCAGATTAACCGGATATTTTTCACTCGCTTTCGCTAACTTTAAAATAGCATTGAAATACATCTTTATTTCTTCGCTTGAACTTGATTTTGTTAATTGATTCATAATTCTTATATTTGCAACAGTTAAACATTATCCCCATTGGCGGCTCGGACTTTACCGCCTTTGGGGATTTTCTTTGTCCGATTTTGTAGCAAGCGAGGATTCGAACCTCTTCACGCCTTACCGACTTGCTGAACCCTCTTTCATACCTTATCTACGCTTAGAATCATATAAAAGAGAAAGCCCCATTCTTTCACTATCAAAATGTGGCTGCCTGATAGTTACTCGAATAGAGCTTTTAAAATATCTATGTTACGTCTGGCAGCCACGCGAGACGCTTCGTTGTTTTCTTGTTGCAAATCTGAGCATTATTTTTGTGTTACCAAAATATTGATTTTCAATCAATTCAAGCATTTCTAAATAAATTTGCTATGCTTGCAAAGCGAATATCTAATTTGTGTTTATTTAACAGAGAGGCAGCCCCCTAAAATCGTGCGAAGGCTGCCTTTTGATAATCGTGTGGAAAATCATACAGTAAGCATATCAATACACGCAGCATGATGATTCACGCCCTTATAATGCTGAGAGAACTCTCTAAATTGATCTAACAGCCCCATCTGTATGATAAAAGAATATAATTCATTCTTAGCTTCTTTCTCAATATCAAACCGCTTTTGTACTTCACTTAAAAAGTCGCTGAATACTGGTGTTGAATGTGTATTTGAACATTCAATCTCAACTGGTGTCATATTTTTCTTTTTCATAATCGTTATATTTTATGTGTTAGTACTCTACAAATCGCTTCATAAACTTGTGTTTTCTCAAATCTATTCAGGATTGATACTTTATCGGCACCAAAAGTCAACTCGCCACTTTTAAACTGATATATGGTAATTTGACCGTCTTCAGCATTATATCGGTATATCTTTACTTCTTGATTTTCAGCTATTAGTACCATAGTCATTTCTTTTATAGTTACCACTCTTTTACCTGTTCTCTCAACTCGTTATACTTACCATTAATAAGCATCTCAACCTCACGATGAAAATTTATATCAGTCAAACGATACTCGACCAAAGCACGTTTGTACGCATCGCCTTTTTGATGAGTATTAATAAGGCGTATCATCTGTTCGGCATACAAGCCATAACCGTTTTTACGATTGAGGTTCACAGCCCTGCGCATATCGCTTTCTCTTAATTGTATCGTTGCCATAGTTATGCAATTTTGATAAGGTTACACTTCTTGAAACACCTGTATTCTTCTTTCTCTGTGTCCCAGTAGACTTGCAGATTGTCATTCGGCTTTCTGCCTGTGCCTTTCACTTCACCGATAAGATTCTCTTTGAGAGTACCAAAGGCTTGACGTAACGTGCCGTCAGTCTTTTTGAAGTAGAACTCTACTATCTTCACTTTCAAAGCCGATTTCAGCTTCAAATTAGCCCATGCGCATTTTAATGCTTCACTCATTGAATAACCGTTCTTGCGAACAAAAGACCATGCCATTTGCATTACCTCTTTCATCTGACCTCTAAATGTTGTGCTCATACTACTTATATTTTATGTATTAATACTATTTTGTTGTACTTTCATGATGCAAACGTACTACTTTAATAGTATAATTCAAAAAGAAAAGAACTATTAAATTAGTACATTAACCTTATTTAATACTATTATAATAGTACGATGCACAAAGAAACGTACCTTTGTATAAAATTAAAGTACACGATTATGAATCTAAGAATAACAGAACATTGTAAGTCACAAGGCATTACTTTGCAAGACTTAGCAGATAAAATGGGGATAGCTCGTTCTACTTTGGCTAATACTTTATCCAAAGGCAATCCTACCATTGAAACCCTTTCCAAAATAGCGGATGCCCTCGGAGTTGAAGTAACAGACCTATTTGAAAAATCTTCCGACGAAGTAGTCGGAGCTGTCCGGATTGGAGACAATACCCATGTTATTAATAGCAAGGAGGATATTAAGAAGTTAGCGGAAAAATTATAAACCTAATAAAATAAGGAGGTAATTTATGTACAATGATAGACGTGAAGGGAAATGCCCTTGTTGTGGTGCATTGATTAGTGTTTCAGAATATAGGATGGGAGTTCCTGGAGGTAAAGAACGTGAGGAAGCGGTATGCCCTATATGCAAAACGGTATTGTTTAGTGAAATTACAGATGGTTGGTTTGACGTATCTGTTATTTCTACGGAACATTTGGTAGAGCCTTATAAAAACCGATATAATAAATAGCCATATATTAAAGAAAGCCGGATTCTTCCGGCTTTTACTTTACCCACCATTCAGCCCCATATAAGACCTACGCGAGAACTTACGAGCGTACTGTCTGTCGGTTAATTCACCGAAATTACCTACACGAGAATGAATATTGCCAGCATACTTCCGATATGCGGCATTAACTTTCTTCATTCTTGCATCAGAAATGTTAGTCTGCGCTAATCTCCACCTCTGTGCCGATAAATCATCTAAACTTTTTCTTCTTTTGACTCAGCTTAAAATTTTAAATGTTAAACAATATAATTTTGCCATACCTATTTTCTCTTTCTACGATTTGCCAATTCCTTACCACTAATTCTATTCACCTTTTGACCACCATATACTGCGTGTAACTTATCCCGTTGCATCATCAACAGGTTTCTATAAGGGATAACCTCAAACACTTCCGTATAGCTTAGATGAAGCGTATCTACAAGATGGGCTATCTGCCCGAAGAACGTTGTGTTTCCTACTGTTTCGGTCTTGCTGCCAGCATCGACACGTTCTTCATCGAGCTGACACACTGAAAAGCCGAAATATCCATCATGGAGAAACACACCTCCAAAGCATTCTTTATTTCTTCGAAAGTTCCGTTCTCTAAATCTTTTGTCAAATCCTCATTGCCACAGATGAAACAAGAAATGCCTTTCAGCATATCTTCAGTAGCTTCGGGAAGTTCCTTGATGGCTTCCATGATATTATCACCATCCATGCCTATCTTTGAGAAATGATGTATTGCCCGACAGACAACCTTGATAGTGGGCGGTTTGATAGTGTAAATCATTCCTCCTATTTCTACATTCTTGAAGTCCATCCCCAACAGGGCATCGGACACTATTTTAGCTGCTTGATTCATATCTTTAAATTAAAAAGGCGGTGAGCAATCACCCACCGCCATCCGAAAACAATCTATTACCTAAATCTCTCTTATGCCGTTGGCACTACCTCAGATTCGTCAAACCATTTCTCAGAAGCCAAACCATCTACGCCAGTGGAAAGGGGAACGGCCGAAACAGCCAATCCGATAGCCTTGTCGGTATTAGCACCACGTCCGTTGATAGCCGCTTTGGGAAACACCACATAGACACCATCTTTCGTTTTACCAATGACGCACTTATGGATAGGCTTATGCTTTCCTCTTTCCCAATTCTTCTCTGTGGCTTTACCACCTTGTAAATCTTCTTTAGTCTTGTAGTCATACTCACCAATGGTAAAGTTGATTTTCACCTCACCCGGTTCGGATGTTTCACGGTAATATTCGCCAGTTAAAGCATTTTTGTAACGAGTGACACTTGCTTCCGCTTCCTCGTACTGGAATGTATCTCCATGTACATTTTGTACCTTTTTCGTTGCTGCATTTTTCAAGATTGCGGCAACCTCCGCACCCGACAATCCGGTAGCAGGAGTTGTAACCGTTGTGATAGGGTCTGCATAATACAGTTCGTCTATTTCTACTGCTGTAATCATAATTTTTTCATTTTACATTTAGTACCTCAAATAATATTCTCACATTCACATAATGACACTTCAAAGCTGTGTCCGCTTCTGTACCGATTGATTCGATAGAATATCGATAGGTTGTGCCGTCATAGGTGCTTACTACATCATCGAGTATCTTTATGGCTTGTCTTTCAAGCTCATTCATCCGGATGGTGTTCGCTTCATTCTCGCTCAAATCGGGCACACACAGATTCACTTCCGTAAAAGACTTCTTCCAATAAGTACCCGGCTGTTGCTTCTTGGTGTGAATGACAATTCTTTCGGATTTCAATTCGCCCGTCAGCGTTTTCCCGTTGGGTACTATGTCTATTCCGAAAGCCTTGCAGTCCCGGTAGAGGATGTTTCCTATGTCGGTGGTTACTATCATTCAAATTCTTCTTTTAATCGTTTCTCCGCATATAAAGCGGCACTACTTAAAACATCAAATCCCTTAGATTCCACGAATGAAGCGTATTCCGCTTCGTTTTTCAGCGTCAAACCGTCTTTATCGACATCGTAATCATTGGACGTTCTCAAAGTGAGTGTGTGGTCTTGATAATCGCCATGTTCCTCCGCGTACTTCACGGCTTCATCGGCTACATCAATCATCTTCTTTTCTACTTCCCATTCTCCTTCATCGAAGAAATCATCGACATCAGAGAAATCAAAGTCTACATCCATAATTCCGAGTAATTAAAGTAGTTCGTACTCTTCACCGTGTAAGCCTCGCCTTGCCCTCTTACGGTCTCACTATCCATGCAACGAACCTCCTGCCCTGCCTTAATAGTGATTCTCTTCTCACATACTATATGATAATTCGGACGATATACAGAGCCGTTATCAGAGGAAAACTCTTTCGTAGTGTTATCATCACAACGGCACTTGCATACGTCTTGCCAGCTTTCACCACCTGTTCCGGGAATCGGTCGCCCGAACTCATCTTTATCCATCGGTTTAATCACCTTTACCTGCAATATGTGTGGAGCAAATATCATAAGAAGGTTACTTTAGGTTTGTTGCTCAATTCGTCTTTCAGCCCGTACTGTTTGCACAGGAATGAATAGTAATCCCTAACTCCCTGAAGGTTCCAGGACATAGAAAAACCGCTTTCACCGATTGAAGTGGCACGAAGCAATAGAGAGGGGATAAACTTCGCAATCGCAACGGACACCCGCGTTTGGCAATCCTCGTTCATCTCATCCTCTCCGCTTATCTTCGAGTTCAGACACATATCCAAAAGGTCAGCCTCCGACAACTGGATACCGAAAGTCTGAAACTTTTGCTGTATGTAGTCGTTTACCGTCATGCGTTCATCGTTGAAAGATCAAAGTTCACAATCTTATTCGGAGAGATAAATTCAGGAATCCACTCAGCGGTGTATTCCATGTATCGACCTTCTTCGTCACGATAGTTGCAAACCGACATCTGACCTTCAGCAGTATTGTAAGAACGTCCCGGAACAGGGTCCGTCATTACATACGGCTTATGGTGACGCATCTTCATCACCTTGTCCGTCTGCAACAGGGTGATACGGTTGTCGGCGTAAATCTGCACGTTCTCGCCCGCCTGATTCTCTACGTAGTCCTCTTTGATCTCAATTGCAGGAAGCCCGATTCCAGTAAATACGCTGGATGCCATCTGGTCAGTCACCAACCCTGCATTAACCATGAACTCACGCTCACCAAGAATCATCTTGAATTTATCACCGAACTCAGAAGCCCCTACAATGTTCTTCATAAACGTACCACGAGACATAATCATTTTGGAGAATACACCGTATTTGGCTTTCAATTTCTGAATCTCCTGCTGCAAGTAAGAGATAAATACATTCTTTGCTGAAGCGTCAGGAGTAAGGAAGTGGAACGGTAGCTCGATGTCCAACAATTCGATGTTTTCCTTATTATCGGCCAAATGAACCTGCGCCTTACCAGTCATCAACAATTCAGGAACGATAATATCCATACGCTTGTGCGGAGCAAGCAGAATCTGACGGTAATCATCAACAATAAAATCAATGATTTCCTGTAAGATTGTACGCTGGTCAGCGGTATTGGCAGCATTGAATTTATCAATGATGTCTTGCAATTGCGACAGACGTTCAATATCCATCTGATAACGGTCGCCCAAATAGGCGATTTCAGTATAACCACTTCCAAGGCTACGTCTTTCACGAATAGGCTTCTGATCATTCTTACCCAGAATGGAACCGGCAACAACACCCGTTACTGTCCCAAGATAAGTCTTGAAAACACGGGTTTTAGTTTCCAAGAAATCTCCGTATTGCTTCCAGTAGATTGTGTCCAGTCTCAACTGGAGGACACGGTCAATAATCGCCTGAACGATATTGGGATCTGTAAATAAAGTTTGTATGGTCAAATTCATATCTAAACTTTTAATGATTAATACTCAAACTGGAAACGGCTTGTCAATCCCACCTTATCCAGCTCATGGATCGGAAGAACCAACTTGCTTTCCTTTACCTCATAGGCTTGCATCAAGAGAGTGCAGAGAACCGCTCCATCGCTCTCAACTTTCTTCGCATCATAAAGAACGAAGTTTGCAGTGTTCTTCTTCACTGTTCCACCCACTGCGGTAGCTTCGAAAAGAACCGTATCCTTAGCGATATTTTCTCCGAAAGCCGCTTTGATGGTTAATACATCATAATCCTTGGTTGACTTGTCGATAGATGCTACCTCTGCGCCTTTCTTTCCGCTTCCGATGAACATACCCCGATAAGCCAAAGAATCTTTTGCCACCTTGATGGTGAGATTAGAGTCTCCTGTGGTATAAGCTTCAACCACTTTCACATTGCGGACGGGAACGAGTGTCCGTTTCTTCAAGTCCGCTTGTACAGGTGTGAATACAGGAAGAACAGAGCCTACTACAAGGTTGGTAATATCCAACTTCCACGGTCCGCTCTTTCTGACACCCGTCTCAACACGGTAGAACTCTTCCGGTTTGTATTCCGGGGTCAAGTTATACTTAGTACCTGCTGCCATAAATTTTACTTTTTAGATTCAACAATAGTTTTTGTTCCTTCCGAAATCATATTCGCAATAGATTCAGCTTCCTTCTCCATCTTTGTTTCCGCTGATTCAGGAGGAGTCACACCACTAAAGCCGATATTGGCAAGTTCCTGTTTAGCGTCCTTGAAATAAATGTCTAAGTCTGCATCATCAGGAATCGCATAACGCTTTGCGAATGTTTCGGGAATACCATACTCCTTTGCCTTTGCCATAATCTGCTCCTGCCGGGTAGCCTGTGACTTCTCAGCCTTAAACTGAGCGAGTTCATCGGAAAGAGGCTTAACAGCAGCGCTCACCGCATTTGCAATGATGGTCGCCATGTCATCTTTCTTATCTTCCGGCTTTGGATTTGAGTTAGGATTGGGATTAGGATTCTCGATTTTATTTTTCAATTCGTCCAATTGTTTTTGCAGACCCGATTTTTCGTTTCTAACAGTATCAATGTCTCCTTGAAAAGCTTTTAAAAGTCCTTCGACCCCACTAATAGCAGTTTCTATTTGACTTTCTTCAGTAACGGTTTTAGATAAGTAGTCAGCCACCCCGTCAAATGCTTTATCACCAAACCCAAAGGTTTTATACTTCGTTTTTAGTGCTACTAAGATTTTTCCTTTCATACCGTATGAATTATTAAATTTGAGATTCAATTTGCGGAAGTAAAAATACCACCAATACAGATGATTAATAAATATTTGAACCTCTGATTCGTGACCTTCGCTTTGATGTCACAAATGCGGTATAAAAGTAGTGAGTAAGTAGGTGGAAGGGAAATAATTAAATAGGTGATAACGAACAATAAAGAGAAGGTTTGATAATGGCAGAAAAAAGGCTCACAGAATAACTGCAAGCCTAAAATTTATTACCCCCCAAAAATATTTATTCCTTTATATCAACTAGTATTTTATCGGATAATATTCTTCTTCGTACTCAATAACTAATTCCGATGAAACCCTTAGTTCAATCAGCCTTGGATCAGTCGGTGGGATATTATCATCTGTCATAGGAAGAAGTCTTCTACACTTAGGCAAATTACACCATGTTCTATCTCATTCTCTATCTTTGCCAAACTACAAGAGATTAATAGCAGCCAACTCTTTAGTCAAAGACTGAATACCTTTCTGAATCTTCTCCAACTGCTGTTTGCGCGGTTTATGTACTCCGGCAGCATAATGCCATAACTGACGCTCATTGATTCCCGTAATCCGACTCAATGCAGCTTTAGTAAAAATGTTGCTATAGTAGTTGATAAAGGTAGCAGCATCAATTTTGAACTTTAATTCAAATTCCCCAGACAACACCTCGCAAGGATTAGTATTATCTTCCAGATACAACTCGATTGCTTCCTTCATATTATCTTCTAACTCTTTCATATCATTACCAACTGTAATGACGGGAGCACCTTCAATATAAGCACTCAGGTTCTTTCCTGCGTGTTCAACGATAACTTCTACTGTTTTCATATTACCTCCTTTTAAATTAAGAGAACAAGGGGGCTACTTTAGCCCCGCTTGCCTCAAAATGCTGTAATAAGTGCCTTTCTCAACGCCTTTGCTGTTATGATTCGGTACGATAACTACTTTACCGTCTTTTTCAAACTTCATGTGGCTACCTCTCTGACTCTTTAGAACAAAACCGTTTTCTTGCAACATAGTTACAACGTCTTTCACTGATTTGTAACTCATAACGCTTTGGACTTAATTACTATGCAAATATAGTAATAATATGAATACTAACAAATAATTTATTCATTATTTTACTATGAATAAAAATAGCGGCAACTCTGAAGAATCACCGCCAAAGGTCCTATTTTTCATGTACCCGAATTATAAACCCCATATTTTTTCTGACTAAGAAGCGTTTTTCTGTTCTTTATTTCCGATTTGCTTATTCTTAGCTTCTTGTTCTTCTTTGATTTCCGCAAGTTCTTCCTCGATCCTTTCCGTTTAGCTCTCTATAAATAAAGCTTCATTTGGATATTTATTTCTTAAATCACTTACTATTTGCTTTTTGACAACTGATGTGGACGGAACATATTGTGTCTCAACTTCATAATTACATTTACCACACTCATAATTACTGAATACAACAGGGATAGTTAGCACACCTTTACAATTAGGACATAACGGATGCAAATCTGTTATTTTATATTTTGAGGTATTCTCAATTTTGCTCCATGTCCATCTCCATATATAACCTTTTAAATTTGTTTCGCACTCATCTAAAAAATTATATTGTAGTACCCCTTCCCGGTTTGTTGTTGTTTTTATCCTACACAAAGTGCGAATAGAATAAAAAATAACAAAAACAATGATTCCAACTAATATATGCCACAACTTTATTTGGATAGTTAAAACATCTATTACACTTTCTGTAAAAGATGAATTATTCATTGCAGATTTTAAAAGAGCATATATGGTACCAATTACACCAAGTACTCCAACAGATATAACTTTACTCCAAACAGGATCTCGCCATATTTTCAACAGAAATTCTTTGTTAATTTTCATAGTATTATATTTAAAGTTTCTCGGCTAAATCTTTCACATCCTCCGCAGACTTCACCTCATGTACGGTATCGCCTACTTTAACAAAGCCTACTATATCTCCAGTGTTTGACTTTTCAAATAGTTCAGTAACCGGCACTCCCAAAGCATCAGCTATTTTTTCTAATGTACCAATAGTAGGGTTTCCTCCCAACATTTTAGAAAGGCTCGCTTGAGCCACACCTATTTTAGATGCTACTTCCGCAAGAGTAACACCTTTCTCTTTACATACTTCCTTCACTCGTAAATCCATATATAATATATTATAAGTTTGATTTCAGGCGCAAATATACACATTATATATTATAATCTAATTTCGCCTTATAAAAATATATCGTATTATATTTTATTAACAGTGATATTATTGTCAATTATATAATATAGTCTATATTCGTATGCGTAAAAATAGAATATATTATATAACACATAAAATATAAGAGTATGAGCACAACATTTAGAGGTCAGATGAAAGAGGTAATGCAAATGGCATGGTCTTTTGTTCGCAAGAACGGTTATTCAATGAGTGAAGCATTAAAATGCGCATGGGCTAATTTAAAGCTGAAAGCGGCTTTGAAAGTGAAGATAGTAGAGTTTTATTTCAAAAAGACAGACGGCACGTTACGCCAAGCCTTTGGCACTCTCTTAGAAAGCAGAGTACCCGAAACAAAAGGTACAAGTAGAAAGCCAAATGATAACTTACAGACCTATTTTGATACAGAGGTCGGTGATTGGCGTTGCTTCAAGAAGTGTAACCTAATTAAAATCGCATGACTATGACACTAATAGCTGAAAATCAAGAAGTAAAAATATACCATCATAGAACGGTAGGCGGTTGGATTAACGTATATCAGTTCAGAAATGGCGAATTGATGTTCGGGTCAAAGAAAGTATCAGTTCTGAATAGATTTGAGAAAACTCAGGTTTATAAGAGAATTTGTATGGCGATCAACTACAACAATTAAATCAACACGATTATTAAAAGGCAGTCTTGCACGACTTTAAAGGCTGCTTTTATTACTAACTTTTAACTAAATGATTATGGATGAAATTTGGAAAGACATTGAAGGGTACGAAAACGATTACCAAGTATCAAATTTAGGTAGGGTAAAATCCTTGCCAAAGAAATGCTGGAACGGCAAAGGGTATTGGTTTAGAAATGGGCGTATTTTAACGCCAATCAAAAGTAAAAAGGGGTATTTGAATGTATGGTGCAGAAAGAATATATTCAAGGTTCATCGCTTGGTTGCAAATGCTTTTATACCTAATCCGCAAAACCTGCCACAAGTAAATCACATAGACGGTGATAAAACCAATAATTGCGTTGCCAATCTTGAATGGGTTACTGATGGTGAGAACCTTCTACACGCATATAGGGTTCTTGGTAGAAAGCAAAAGACTGGCAAAAACCACCATAATTCACGAGCTGTTTTACAATTAAAAGACGGCAAAATTATAAATTCATTTGATAGTCTTAATGAAGCAGCACACGCGACAGGTGCTCATTTTTCGGGCATTTCAATGTGTTGTAGTGGAAAAATTAAAAAGTACAAGGGGTATCAATGGAAATACAAAGAGGAGTGATTTCACTCCCCTTTCTTTATGGCTTGTTTTTGTATTTCAGCGTTTCTCTTTTCTTCTTGTTCTTCTTTTATCTCTGCGATTTCTTCTTCGATGCGGTCAATATTTCCAGCGAACATTACCCCATGTCGTTGTGACCATACACCACCCGACACGGCTTTCACCGCAACACTGACTTTATCATCAATATTATTCAGAGTGTAAGGTACTATATCGGTATCTATATCAATGGTTTTAGACGCTTTACTAAATTCAGACGGATTTATAGTACCCAAAGCAGAAATGATAAAATTAATTCTTCTCTGTAAAAACTCCCCTATAACTTCTGCATGATTTTGAACTTGTAAATGAGTGGAAAGAAAAGCATAATCAAAAGCAATTCCCGACAAAGCATTTCCCGAACCACTAAGTTTTTCAAAGCTGATTTGAGGTGTGTTAGTCATTGAATATGACTTCTCAAAAAGAGTATTCATTTCAAGTTCCACCGTTGTAGGAACCTGATTCCACGTCAGATATTGAGCATCTGCACCTTCTCCTGTGAGTTTAACCATTCTGTCCTTAACCTTACCCATGAAACCCTCAACATCGCCAATCAGTTTCAGCAACGGGAAGAAATGATAGTCGATACAATCTGCATAATTAGAAAGCAACTTCTCCAGTCGAACACGGAAAGTCTTTATCTTCTTACAATACTGTTCAGGACGATAAGCATAGATAACCGGTAGTTTGGGGAATCCGTGAGCAAAGGATGTCCTTTCTTCATAACCTTTAGATAAGTCCCATTGATAAACAGCCTTATCCGTGATAGTCATAAAGCAGGTGATCTCAGAATCATCCATAAGTTTCTTCTTGTACTCACGAGAAAAAGCAATCATTTTACCTTCATCATTGAAGAACGGATAAAGCTTATCCCCTCGGAATGGTGACCACAACACGCTTTTCAGCTTCTTGGTAGGTTTTACTTTTCCTCCGAAGGTAGTCTTAACTTTCTTCCAGAACTTCGCCCAGAATGAATCATCATCGGTCACATACCAATACTCAGCTACTTCCTGTTCGGAAAGCCAGGAGCGAACTATCTTCTTGTTCTGATACTTGATTTTATTGGATTTAAATACAGATTTAACCGCATCCAGCAGCTTCTTTTCGTCATCATCGGTCGGAGTACAGTCCATAGATGGCTCAGTGCCTACCGTGAAAGCCGTTTGGATGTTCACTATATCCTGTTCCAAAGGAATGGAGATACGGTTCACTGGTTCGGTTTTGTACTGTGCTTCGGTTTCATAGGCATTACCTGTCTTCTCATCGAAAACTTTCTCCGCTTCCTTTTCAAGAACCTTCCTGTCCGGGTACTTCTCTTTATCCACCATGATTTCATGGCGTTCCGGATTCCAATCATCCCACAACTTGCAGCGGTCGGGAAGCTCAGTTTTCCTACCTTTCTTCAGGTAGCTTATCTTCTGCCCAATATCGGGCAATACTAATATTTCTTCTAAACTCAATGGCATAGCTTATATTTTTAGTGTGTGAATATTCCAGTTAAATCTTTCGGCTTCTGAATCTTTCCCAGAAACTCACCCAAAACATAATAACGGGCAGCATCTATCCCGTGGTTGTCATGGTCTTCGGGTTCATTGATATACTTTCCATCCTTGTCCTTCGCCCACACATACTTTCGGAACTCGCTTTGCAAGTTATACGAATGCTTGGTTATGTATATCTCCATGTCCTGCATCTTATCGATGCCGGCATTGATAGAGCCTGCTCCTTTTTCCACCGCATATATCTTAATACCTCCGTTATGTATTTCTTGAATCAAACGAGGGTCTGCGCTATCGGCAATAACCTTCAATCCCCACGGTCGAAGCGTTTTGATAATGTCAGAAGAAAGAAGTCCGGTCCGGTAATCTACTTCGTCCAAATACAGAGCGTTACCTACAATACCGCACCGAATAGAAGCGGACGGGTCGTGTGTGTAGCCAAAATCTTGCCCGATAGCCACCTTCTTAGCCCAAGCCGGGAATTCATCAACAATTCCCCACTTCTTGAATACAGCACCTTCCGCAACGTCAGCCCAGCGACCGATAACCACATGAGCATACTTTTCGGGATTGCTCACCTTCATATCCTCAACCTCCTTCAGAAACTCTGGAGAAAGATTCTCCAAGTTATCAAGATAGGTAGTATGGATATGAAGTACATTCGGGTGCGTGGAGATTTGGACTTGCACCCCATCAATCTCTACGAGTTTATGGGTATTTTCGATGTATTTTTTGTAGATAAAGTGATTGGAATCACAAGGATTCATTATGATGATTATCCGGTTCTGAATCCCTTTCTTACGGATGGAGAGCATTATCTTGTCGAACTCTTCTTCATTCGTCCATTCCTCCGCTTCATCACAAACAAAAGTAGTAATACCTTGGATGGATTTCAATTTTGCCGTTTGGTTCCCGGAAGAGGTCTTGATACCTCGGAACATGATACGGCTTTTAGTCATTTTGTTGACTATATCTGTCTTGGTGGTCTTGAAATACTTGGTCGTTCCGTCAAGGTCTATCTTCTCCATCATTTCTGGTATGATAGACATACCAGCGGAAACCATCGTGTAACGGGTATAGAGAATCTGATGCACAATCTTCTCTACCGGGGGCATTTCAAAAGTCAGACGCTCTATAAAGGTGGAAGCGTTGAAAGACTTTCCCGAACCACGTCCACCGGTGATAAGAATTATGAACTTTTCCTTATCCTCGTACAATGGATGATATATAATCTGAGGTACTATCATTTCAGCTTGTCTTTAATCCAAGAATCAATGTTGATGCCATGCTCTATGTCTGTTGGAATATCGGCATCTTCAGATTCTTCTCCAAAGCCTTCGTTTCTTCCTAATGTAGAAAGGATATAACGAATCATATTCCCGTCTGGACGTTCACGCCAACCTACGAAATTCCCATTTTCATCTTTTTCAGGAATACCTAAAGCAAGTATACGAGCGGAAACTAAACATTCATCAACCAAAGAACCACGTTCATCAGATATTGCCTCTTTAAACCCTGTATCTTCCTTTGCCCACTGGTATATGGTTTTCCGAGCCACCTTAAATGTAGCGGCTACTTTAGTCAGATTTCCTCCAGATTTACGAACTATCTTCCTAAACTCTTCTATATCGGGTTTCTTTGCCATATCCTTGCGCACGGGCGCGTGCGCGTGTACTTGTTACTTTCGTTACTTAATCAATCTCAAAACATCTTCCCCTTTGACAAACTTATCATCTGTACTAATGCCAAGTAAGTCGCAAAAGTCATCTTTAGCTTCATGGGAAGAAAAAGATAATGTTATAAAGGCTTCTTCGTCCTGTTGCCTTTCTATTGCGGATTCTTTTACCTGCTGTTTGATAAATTTCATGTGTTCTTTTTTAGCTTCGTATGTCTTTTCATCCATTACAGGAGTTTCTATTTCATCGAACGATGATACAGGAGATAATAAATCATCCAAAGAATCTGAGAAAGAAGGAATAGCTGTATTTATAGAAAGGATATCGTTGAGCTCCCCAATATCCAATCCAACATCCGTATAATCTATATCAGAGATATAACCAGCTATAAGGTCTATATCCGGCTTCGTGTTTCCTACCGCCATGTATGTAAGCTGTTCCTTTTCTGCTTTATCGTCTAAATTCACGACTTCAACCTTTACGTCATAATCAGTGCTTGGAGTACCATTATACTTGTAATGCAAATCCATTGCCTTTATTCTACGATGACCGTCTATTAGATTTCCTGATTTTTCATTCCATACAATACCACCGAGAAAACCAATTTTCTGCAAATTTTTCTTTTGCAGCTTCACCTTTTCATCCGAATGTCTTTTAGGATTAATCGGATTAAGGTTTATTTGGGAGCGTTTTATGACCCTTGTCTCACTTTGCTTTAGCTCTTTCATAATCGTATTCAAATAGTTTTCGTTCTACCAACGGATATTCGTTTATAACTCTTCCTAAATCTTTTGGGAAATTGTTACGAAGGAATAACAAGTAATTAATATCGGTAATATCTGTTCCGGATGATTGATGTTTTAAATCGTACGACTCCGGCTTTATTAAATTTTTCCGGCTGATATATTCTAATACATCCTTATTCTTGTATTCGGATAATGGATAACACTTCTTTTGCTCCTCATTAATTCCATTCATGCCGTATGTACGTAGCATCAAACGCCTATTCATTGAATCAGACTGCTTGAACCCGAAGAAAGCCCATTCAATATTATATTTCTCCCGTACTATATCGGTAAGTTGAGCCATATTGTACAGTTTCTGCTTCTCGTTCTTAACACAGCCTAAGTAACCAATACGCCTAAATGAATAAACAGAAAAATGTGGTATCTGAATGTATTTCACATTCAGGTATTTGTTGCAGGTATAGTTGATATATCGATTAATGTGAGATAAGTCTTTGACAACATACATATAAACACATACAATTTCTTTGAAATAGGGTGATATAAGGTCTAAAAGGGCTATACTGTCCTTACCCGATGCCGAGTGAAACAATATAACCCTGTCAGTCTTTTTTGCGACAGCTTTAATTATATCTATCGCTTTCTTCATTAGACAACTCTACCTCCTATACGGCGGTTAATTCTCGCTCTTTGAGCGGCATTTCTACCGGTAGATTGAAAACGACCTGCTTCATAATCTTTTCGACTTCGGTATTTTCTACCACTCGCATCAGTAGCATAAACTTCTGGCATAATCCCTTTTTTTAGTTAAACAATCTTTTTACCTACAAATGGAGCCACCTAAGCGGCTCGTATTATTTCAATCCCGAATGGCTGATAATTTCACAAATATGCAAATAATAGAATAATGGCAACTCTTTAGGCGGGTTCTTTTTAAACGCTTCTAATTGTTTGTCGAAATCGTGAAAATCAAATTCGTCGTGCATGAATTTTATGCCTTCTTCTGTTATTTCGCCTATACCAATTTCATCAATGGCGACATCAAGTATCCATGGTGCACCAGTACTATAAAAATGAATAGCTTCTATATCAGTCCTCAAAATAGGTTGACATTCTTGCTCGCGTCCAGCTTTTCTCAATTCCTCATTTTCGTCAACTTGCGCAAAGTCCGTGAACATCTTCTCATATTTGGCACTAAGCATACGTGTTTCTATGCTCTTTTTGCCATTCAAAATATCTAAAGCGTTTTCTTTTGTCATTATGAGCGAATACGCTTCTATCTCTTGACCATTATAATTAATCTTCATATCACTATATCGTTATAAAATTTATACTATAAAAGATAGTACCTCAAAGATACTACCACAACCAAAGATAACGAAATATCTTCAAATTCTATCTGTGACAATCAGTTTTAAGTCACAGAATCTTTTTCAACCAGATATCTCTTTTCTCTCTGCACACCTCTAAAGTTGATGCACAACAAGAAAACAATTCACCACTTTCAGCACGGTAGTCATACTGATACATTTTAACTCTCTTACCTCTCAACTTAGTGTTGTAAGTAGTGTAGTTCTCTTTACCGGACTGGCATACGCTGCAACCGTTTTTGTTTATTGAGTTCATAATCAATACATACTTAAAATTTCACATTCAATCTTTCTTCACTCGTATAAGCCACTACAAGCCCAGTTTCATCGTGCTGTATGATGATGTACTTTTCACCCCTCTCTATAGTAGAGAAGTCATAAGGGGTTACCATCTTACCCAATACTTTGCCCAATTGCTTCATCAATGGGGCTTCAGGGCTGATAACTAAAACTAAATCCGCTTTCATAATCGTGTGTATTGTGGTAGCCCGAAGGCTACCGGATTAAACTTAGAACTTCTCTATTTTGAGATTGTCATTAATGATGAACATACGTCCACACTCTAAAATCACGTGTGTATCTGTAATTCGCTTGATTACTCTTACTACATCATCGTGCGATATGCGTGGCGTACCGTCTGCATGACAACCATTAGACAAATCACCTGATACTCTATATCTCAAACCTACTGTAACTTCATTTACGTTCATAATCTTCTATATTGCGCAGGGCTTTCGCCCTGCTGATTAAACTTATGCTATATTTAATCTCTTGCCTCTCATTGCATTCAGTTCTGCTGCCATCTTATTTGCTGCTTCTTCTGTCACTTCTAAAGATGCCATGCTCTTATCATAACCATCTATTACCATATAATAACCTCTTGACTTCTTTACGTAAAACTCATTAGCTTTATGCTGCTTCATGTAACTTGTTGCTTTCATTGCTTTATATCTTTGTGGTGGGGTTATTATCCCCACCGGTTAATACTTACTTCTGTGAATCTCTCAAATCAAGTTCTACAACTTTGTGATACTTATTGATGTCGTATAAGTCGTGAGCGCAACCTATTGCAGATGCTAATCTTACTGCTTCTTCAAGAGCTGTCATCATGCTAAGCGAAGCATCTTTCGCATCATTTTGAGCCTTATCATACTCTCTGACATTTCTCGCAACTTCTTGCGTCTTTTCAGATTCTTCAAGCTGTGCGAGGGCTTCTCTTACTTGCTTCATTGCATCTTTAATCTCTTTTCTGTAATCGCTTGTCAAAGTCTTCATATCGTATATTTTTTAATTGTTATTCAAACTTATGCTTCTCTATACCCCCTTGCATTCAACCAAGCTATTGCACCTTTGAGAGTTTTGAATCTTTTGCTACTTTCTACTGCCGTACAGGCTGAATAATTTTTTTCGTCATGAATGAACAATACACCTTCATTCTCACCTTTTTTATAACTAATGATATTCATATCTTCTATTATTTAATTGTTATTACTTCGTTTCTGATGATGCAAAGATAAAGAGAACTTTATTAAAAGCAATACTTTTGATACAGTTCTCTTTATCGATTAAGAACATTTAATAAATCAAACTTTATCAAAATTAGGTTATATGACAAAGTTTGCATTACTTTGCGGAACAATCAGAATAAAGTATAGTTTATGGATTTACGAATAAAAAAAATAATGAATGAGCGTAACGTTACTTCTGCATGGCTTGCTGAACAAGTGGGCATCTCAAAGGTAGCTATCAGCAACATTGTAACCGGAAAATCTTCGCCTTCTTTGGATAATCTTCTAAAGATTGCCGGTGTTCTAAATGTATCTATCACTAAATTGATAGGAGAAGAAAAAGAGGAAAACACCATTACCTGCCCCCACTGTGGAGGTAAAATTCATTTTGACGGAGAGCCACGTATGCCCGCCCACGAAAACATACGAGAAAAAGAGTACTATAAATAAAAAGAAGGATAAAGTCATGGAAGACTATGTACAAGACACACTAGCCGCATCTCCTTATCCATTTTGGATAACAATACTACTTTTGGTTGGAATTTCCGCATTTATTAATTATATAATTATTTACTCAAAGGAAAAAGCAAGAAGGAAAGTAGAAGAAGAAACTGTCGCCAAAATTACTAAAGAAATCGAATCTGTAAAGGAAAGCTATAATAAAGCATTAGAAAAACATAAAGTTGAACTTCAGAAAGATTTTGAATCATACAAATATAGAGTTAAGTTATGCAATTCTATTGATGAACAGCTAATTGAACTTATTTATAATGCACTAAATAACTACCACAAAGAAGGGATTGGTTATCCTGAAAGTGATGATCGTGATTTAATTTCATCAGCCTATAAGATAAGTAACTTTTTATCTTCATACTACCCAAGATACAGCCACATTAATCAATTTGAGGAATTAAGAGACATCGCTACTAAAATAAAAACTCAAACAGAATTAGATTGCGCCCCAGTAATTCTTTCCCAATATAAGACCGATTTCATTCATAAATTAAACTTATCAATATCAATTTTCCTACCGAAATTCACATAAAATAAGCCGGAGCACTAAACTCCGGCTTTCAATTGATTAGCCCTTTGAATCTTAACCGATTAATAATCTCGGTATAAAGATAGTCTATATCTGCACGATAATCCTTATAATTGTTATAGTAAAACATGACATCAACGCAAAGGTTAGAAATTCCTGTCGGAGCTTTAAAGCCCAATATACCGGCAAGTATATCACGAATCCCCTTTGCAATCTTACCACCAGCCAATGTACTGGGGGAATAAAGAAACAGAATAATGAAAATGAATTTCTGGCGGAAGCTGGCACCGGCCCTTCTTTCGGGTAATCCGCGATTCCCCACAACCTCACAGTACCATTTGTATATTACAGGAATAATATTAAGATCCGATAAAATAGGTTTGATCAGCTCTTGCTCTCTCTCCGAGAGTCTTGATTTCTGCTCTCTGATAGATTTAAGCTCCGATATTGCTGAAAATTCTCTCACCATAACACGATTATTTTAAAAGTAAATAGTATATTTGCATCATAATCGTGTAAGAGAGGAAGAATCTTGATTGGTCGTGCGGTCTGGTTCTTCCTCTTCTATCTTAAAGACTTATCTCTTTCCTGAATAATCCTGTTTCTTTCATCAATATTCCTCCCCCAGATTGCAGCCGAGTAAAGTGCTCTAGAATACAAAAAAAGTTCCTTACTTGACGAAAGGAACTCAACTTTCAAAGCAGACTTTATTGAGTCTGTCAATAAATCATTGTCTATCATAATTATTGAGTTAATTTTTATTTTTTGAAAAACATATCTCCACTGATCGCTCGTGCGGCATCATCTCCTGTAAAACGGATGTACCGGAAAAAGTTTTGCTCTGACCGGTGATTTTCATGATCTCCAATGTTTTCATGCGGCCGGTCAGATACATATTCGTGGCGGCCGATCTCCTACCAGAAGTGATTTATATAGTCCTTTCTCGCTTGGCGGGACTGGACCGGTTGTGATAATTGTAATGCTTTGATCGTATCATTTAAAAGGTTATTAACTATTTAATTCTTTATCGAGCTATTTTTTTATTGAAATCAAGCCCAATATTTTCCAAAACGATTACATTTTATTATTTCATCTAATTTCAATTGTTTCCGACGGAACTTATTTATAGCCCGTTTCTCAAACTTTCTTTTTTTAGAACTGCAATGCTTCTTATCCATTCGACATTGGCGGCAATGGCATATCCCAATGCCTGTATGTGGTTCCTTCATGTCTGGTAAATCTTACATTAATTTAATTCATATCCGGACTGTTTTGAGGGTTATCGTTGATTCAATATTAATTCCAATTCATCGGGGAATACATAATCGTAGCCTTTAGGATTTTGTTTATGTGTCACATAAACGTCCCCACGCTGCAAATAGTGAATCCCTCGCCAATTATTTCTTTCTTCTATTACAGCAATGATATATCTTTCTAAATAATCGTCATTGACTTTGTAAGTAAACCCACATACAACACCCTTATATTTTGTAGTTTCAATCTCCATTCCTCCATACTTTTGATACAGAGACTCCATTTTATCATAACTGCTATTATTGCTCATATCTATACTGTTATTAGTTAATTAATATCGCTTCCTACAAGTGCCGCTATGGTATCAAATTCATCCTTTGTATACTCATAGCCGTTAATGATTATAATTTCATTCATATCTCTTTACTTTTGAGATTACCATGTTAAACAATTAGACTTAGTGCCTTTTTAATACCTGCTTCAAAAGCTTCTTCATAGGTGAAATAATATATGCCTACATCAACTATATATGGTCTGTTAGGGATTTGAATATGGTAGAAGTATTTCAGCAGATTATGTTTAGCAACCGCATTACCATATCTTTCTGTCATTCTGAGTACAGACACATTTATTTCGTGTATTTCTCTTAACCATTTAGCCGCAATAGTTTGAGTTGGTCGAGAATAACACAATTTGGGCAGGTCTTTATTTGTCCTGAATGCAGTTTTAATAAGCATACCGTTATCTTCTCGAATGATATTTTCACAATATATATTAAATCCTTTTTCTTTTAAAATCTTTGCCATTTTAAGCGTTACAAGTTCCTCTGTCATAGTTATTCTCCTTTCTCTTTAATTCGTTTCAACACAATTTTATTTATTTCTTAAGCTTATAAAGCCTCGTTTAACCAACTCCATCAGATCCGACATATTTTCTTCACTTATTTCTGCCTGAGTCTCACCATTTACAGACATATAGTGAGGAATGCCAAATCGATCACGGATTCTCTTACGGATAACAGGAGTAGACTTGTTCTCCCAGTAAATTGTAACTACCATATCTAAAATGGATTATCATCCTCTGCACCAGATTGTTTGCCTCCTAATAATGGGACATAATCAAGATTATAAAAGCAAGTCGTAGCGGCATTGAACCCACATATGAACCGTAGAAGTCCAATATTTCGTCCTTTAGCAATATCTATCATAGCCGTCCCTTTGGTATCTACATTAGAAAAATCGTTCGGATAGGATTTTTTATTAACCTCCGGCCGATATATCAGAATGACAACATCGGCAGCTTCCGCTATTTGTCCGCTGTCACGAAGTCGCCCCAATGTAGGAACTGGATTCATTGTATCCCTATTCAACTGAGAAAGGGTTATAATCCAGATGTCAAGTTCTTTTGCCAGGTTCTTTAATCGTCTGGCAACATCCCCCATCTGCTGCTCTTTATTAGCTCCCTTCATGTTCACATTCAAGATCTGAAGATAATCGATAATAGCACCGTCTATTCCAAACTTCAATTTCATATATCGGATAGATGAAATGATAGTATCAATATTAGAAGTGCTTCTATCATCAAAGTATATTCCCTTTCCCGACATTTTACCTACTCCAACATCTATCGCTTGTATCTGTGAATCAGTCAAACGTGAATACATGATTTGATTAGCCGGAACCCCACTTTCCATAGAGAGAATACGAGCCGTTATTTGCTCCTTTTTCATCTCCATTGAATACATAGCTATCTTAGCACCCAAAGACGCTGCATTTCGCATAATAGACACCGCAAAAGATGTTTTACCTTGGCTTGTCTCCCCTGCAATAATTATCAAGTCTGATTTTTGCAATCCACCTGACTTTGAATCAATTTTTTCAAATCCAGTAGGAATACCCGTTAATTGTCTATTCCCTAAAAGATTATCATTTATCATGCCATATACACTTTCAAGTCCATCGTTAATGGTTGAAATAGTAGTGCTACTTGATTTGAAAAGCGATGCAAGTTCATTACTCACCGAATTAGAGACATCGAGAATATCCTCTGCTTCTGAATAAGAGTTTGATACAAGATACTGTCCTATATCCCAAAATTTACGTCTTATCGCCAGATCGTGCAGCCGTGCTGCATACTGGTATAAATCAAAAGTACAGTTAGAAGCAATTCGCATATACTCCATAAGGTCAAACTTCACCCCATTAGCAATAAGTTTATTCTTGACCGCTACCACATCAGGCCGACTGCCAGACGATGCCACTTGAAGGATAGCTTCGTATATCTGAAGATGGAATGGATTATAGAAAGAATCCTTGGATAATAACTCCCTCACTTCTTCAAGCGCATTGCGTTCAGTGATAATAGTACCTAAGACAATCTTCTCAGAATCTTCATCTCGTAGTTGCACATTAATTTCCATATTCTTTTTTTGCCCAGTTTAATACAGTCCTGTAAAGGTTAGTATATCGTTTACGTAGATCCTTTCGATTCTCTATCTGCTCGATGATGTCAGCAATCTGTTTACCCGTATATTTCTCTTTGAGTTTTAGGAACTCAGCTTCTGTAATTTGAGAAGAAAAATTTTTAGGGTTACTACAAAAAGGGGCTTTACGTTCCAACCAATCATTGAATTTTAGAAAATCAGGATTTGAAGAAGCGGGTGAAGAAGCCACAGCTTCTTTCTTATCTCCGTTAGGAGATTCTTTCTTATCTTCCTTTTCCTCTTCCTTTTCCTCCATCGTGTTCACATCGTTATCACGTGGTGTTGACGTAGTGTTCACATCGTTATCATTTAAAGCCTTACTAATCAATTCTTTTACTATACCCTTACCGATATAAGACTTATCGTATCTCTTATCAAGGACTTGATGACTACGGAATGTGCGGATAAAGTAGTAGCTTTCTTCTGCGTGAATAATAGGTACTAACATCCGGGCATCCACTAAGGCATCTATCCACTTTTTTATTTCAGATACTCGTAAATTTTCATCGTAAGGGAATATTTGAGACTTGAGTAATGCAGCATTACCTTTGATAACTCCGAAATCGTCAGCAAAATTCCAACAACCAATAAAGAAAAGACGGCATGGAATTGGTAGTTTACCTATCTTTTCATCTTCCCAAAATTCAGGTTTGATTGTTCTTATTCGTGCCATACAAACATTTTATTAGGTAATACAGATTATATTCTCCACTTTGGGGACACTTTGGAATATGCTCAATGTCCTTAATTACTTCTTTTATACTTTTCATATTAGAATCTCACATTAGTTAGTTGTCTACCTTTGGAGTAAACGGCCCATTTGCCATTGCTTCCATCAACAAGCCTTAAATCAGATACTTCACCGAAGCGTTTGATATTTCCACATAAATCTACAATCCATCCAACCTCTTTCTGAGGATGTGGACGAATAGCCCGACCAACTATCTGATACCACATAGCAAGTGACATCGTAGGACGGGCCATAACAACCGTATCGAGCTCGGGATAATCAAAACCAGTAGTCAGAACTCCGACATTGGCAACGACCTGGATTTCACCAGATTTGAACGCAGCAAGGATTCTTTCACGAGTAGATTTGGGAGTATCACCCGAAACAATAGCGCATCCGGGAATGGACCACGTAAGCTGTTCAGCTTCTTTCAGGAAGCGGGTAAAGACCAAAATGCCCTTCCGTTTTCCTCCGGCTTTGGGATTCATCAGCCTTTGAACGATATGAACGAGATAACCGTAAAAGTCTATCCGCTCATATTCCCGTTGGACTGACTTGTCCGTGTAGTCGGCACCGGTGGTGTTCACTTTCAGGTTGAGTTCGTTCCATCCCGAAGGGTTCATCGGGTAATAGTTCAGCTTCGCCAAATAGCCCATATCTAATAGGGTCGATACCTGCACGTGGTAGATGACCTCCGAGAAGACATGGGGATTGGTGCGGGTGATGAACTTCAACATGGAACCGAAGTCACGTGAGGAGGACAACCGGTAAGGGGTTGCCGTGAGTCCGAGAACCTTGCATTTCACAGCTTCAAAGAAATCCTTGTACATTCCTTCTTTGGGGTTCACCAAGTGGCATTCGTCCACGATGATGTTCCTAAAGTGGGTGAACAGTTCGGGATGGTTCTTCACGCTGCCGATGGTGGCGAACGTGATGCGGCTTACCTGCTTTGAATTGAAGGAAGCGGAATAGATGCTGCAATCGAGGATACCGTATGAACATAACTTTTTGAAATTCTGTTCCAATATTTCTTTTGAGGGCTGAAACACCAAAGTATGTCCGTCGATCCTTGCGGCTATATCCGCTATAATAAGCGACTTTCCCGAACCAGTAGGCAATACCATAATGGCGTTTGTTTTCTTCGCCTTGTTGTTGAAGAAAGAGACGGCTGCATCAGAGGATTTTTGTTGGTAATCACGTAGTTTGTACATACTTCACTTTACTTAAAATGCTCAATGGGGAATCTTGACCTAACTTACTTAGAAAAGCGTTGACTATATAGGCTTGCTCCTTATTCATACCAACTGGAGAAAAAGAACCATCTTCATTTTTTATCATCATTACTAATGTTCCTACTTCTAAATCGTTCATAGACCTTTCTCCTTCCTAAGTTTCTTATTCAATGCCTTGTAATACTTGATTAGCTGCTCGTACTCAAAATCAGACATCTTAGAAGTACCAGCAGCTTTCACTTTCAGCAAGTCAAATTTCTGTTGTCCGATTTTAGCAATTAGATTCACCCGATAACCTTCCAAATGGTCCGCTTTGAACCTGTTGCAGTTGTGCATGGCATAGCCGTTAGCAATGAAAGTACGAGTATCTGTTTCCATCACGACAATCTCCTCTTTACCTATATATTTGATACTTTTCACTTTGGTATCATATTGAGATTTTAGTTTACCAAGTTTTTCAATATCCACCTTTTCAATTTTATGCGGACGAACACGCATTAAAAATTGGAGCTTCTCTATGTTTGTACCTGCTATAAGAAATTGCCAAGATTGATACGTTTTTTTAAACGTACCACGCCTATTTGGATCTTCCATCATCTGCCGACAAGTTTTATTATTTCCTGTGAACTTTTCAAGTAAGCGTTTTATTTCAGAGCAAATATCCATGTACTTCTCACATTGGGCTATACCGACACGAAAACCATAGCGTTTCGTCCCATCTGGATTAGAAATATTCTGTTGACAAATATGTCCGTCAGCATCAATCATTCCCGCAATCCATCCGCTTTCATAGGATTTTTCTTGTTGTATTACTTGAAATGGTTTACAGACAATGGTCGTAGTCCTATCTGTATGAGGTCCGGTCTTGTGCTTCCCATGAAGATTTACGCCATTAACCCACATTTCTTGTGTTTCAATCCATGTGTATGAAGTTCCTTGTCTTGCCCTTGCAAGCCATTTATGGTTAGCAGTTGTCTTCATTTTATCTCCATTCTCTAACTCTACCTCATACACATCTTGAATATCACGCTCTATGTGTGTAACCCTTCCAATCCTATATCTTCGTGAAGTTTTATAAATTACTTCTTCGTCAAAAGCAAATATTTCTTCACCAACACTAATTTCACCAAGTTGTTTCCATATAAAATCTTTCATTAAGACGAGAGAATCCGGTGTTAAACAGTGACGGCACTCAGCATGGCAGTTATTTTCATCGAAACGTGTCGCCAGATGCGTGCGACTGAAATAGTGCCCACAGTCGGCTTGCTCAAAAGATTTTATCTGATCGCACGAGATACATCTAAAATATCCGTTCGGCATTGCATCACGAAGCCGGATAAAAAGAGAAAACTCTTTGTCGAGTTTAGCTTTCAAATCCGGCTTCTTCTTCACTGTTACCCCTGCTTTATCAAACAGAGGTAAAGGCTTATCTTTCTTCTTAGCCTTGGCTCTTTTTATGTAGTATGGCATTGTTTATAATTTTAGTTTGTGGTGGTAGCAGGATTCGAACCTGCATGAGTGGTGTTTTTGCGGCTTTCTGATTTTAAGTCAGTCATTCCTAAGATGTCTCGCATGTTGCCGGTTTGGCTATTAACGGTTATCATGGAATTTTTCACCTCACATCTTGATTAGCGTCTACCAATTCCGCCATACCACCGTGTTTGCCCGCCATATCTTCACAGACCGAGCAGGCAGGTTAACAAAGTTATACTTCGATGATTACGATGTCTGGTGCAATCTGTCTGATTTGCTTCAGTTGTTCGTCAATCACCTTATTCTTGTATTCTTCAATGGCTTCATTTGCACCAGCGGACACAAGAGAAAGAGATACATCACGACCGTCCACATCAGCGTAAATCTCAACTTCTATCTCTTCGTTGGCAAAACCTTTGAAAAGAGGAATGTTTAGTTTGAAAGATTTTGGAAGGTTGGAATCAACCACCTGTGAGTAATTATCCACTTTGCTTCCGTTTTCTTCTTTACTACGCTCAATGTCTTGGTTTACCTTTGCTTTGAAGCTCTTCAAAGTAGAAACAAGCATCATGTTCTGCGACTTGTCAGTAAAGAAAGCTCGGTGCATCTTCAAAAACTGTGACAATTTGATAGGTTCCCAATTCTTATCTGTATTGATGCCGAACTCCAGCATTTCTTTTGAAGGCTGCAAAATGCCGTTGATTTCTGTCTGATAGTAGCTGGTTTCATCAATCGTCAGAGCCAGCCCCATCTTATCACGGTTTACGATAATGTTCGTCTCTTTCTGATTAATCAGTTCGACACGTTTCTCTAACCATCTGAAAGGTGCGTCTATTGTTCCATTGATAACCACTCTTTCCGGTTCTTTCGGGTCAAGTGCTACGGGTGCTTCACCTTCTCTTAACACTACTTCGATAGGTTTGCCGTTATAATCTTTCGGCACAACCAAGTTGATTTTGTTTTCGCTCATGATTCTGTTCCTGTTTTACGATTAATATTAAAAATAGTTCTTTGCATTTCCTGCGGCATGATAGGACGGGAATAAACCAGCTCACCAAGTTTGTTGTAATATCCGGCCATTTTTTCTTCATGATAGAGAATCTTCACACACTCTTCATTTTCAACATATTCAGAGCCTTTCTTTATGTTTTCAAGAAGTTCCTGTTTTCTTTCATTTAAAGGCTTTAATTCAGCCTTAAATGCTTCCATAGCTTGTTTTTTCTCTATCTCAATATCATTGATTTTGATTGAGGTTTCAGCAAGAGATTCTTTCTTTTGTGCTAATTCATCCGGTGTAAACCGATGTGTATAGCCAATCTCTTCCACTGCATCGGCATTGTCCTGTAGGAACTGCCATCTTTCCTTTTCGGGGATTTCTTGACCTAAAAATTTATCCATTATTTTTCATTTTAGAAATTAGTTCTTCTTTCATCCTCAGCATATTAGCCATGCCTTTCATTCGGGATTGAGCAGCAAGATACATCTGTTTGTATTTGCCAGCATCCTTCAAAGCACGCTCATACTTCGCTGTCTTTTCATCAGAAAATCTACCGGCACTATCACGGTTGTATATCTTGATTGGCTTTATCTCATTTCCGAATAAATCTTCCATAGCTAAATAAACTCTTTGTTACGTTCAATTTCTTGCTGGGCGTATATCAGCATTTGATGTTCATTTGCAGCCGGCAAATAGATACCTGCCACCGACGCGCTCCAATTACGGAAACGGTCAATACTCAGGGTCATTTCACCTGTTGTCAGTTCGGTAGAACTGCGCAAATAGGTTACTTCATTACCTTTCTTGTTGACCGTTTTTCTCTCAAACAAATCACGGTTACAAGTCCTCTTATAGAAGTCAATCTTGGCTTCGTCAAGACTGCAACCGTACTCACTACCGAAATACCCTAAAAGAAGATGCAAATAGCTGTTTTGGGCAAGCGTGCGGTTAGGTAGTTTCTTTTTCACTTCCACCACCGCACGTTCACTAAACAGCTTGTTTACATACTCCTTGAATTTGGGTATCTGATATTCATTCTTCAAATCGAACAACATATACTAAAAAGGTAAATCGTCCTTTACATTGCCATTAGCATCAATCGGAGGCGGAAAGTTCTGCGGCTGTTGCTGATAAGTCGGCTGCGGTGTAGGTTGTTGAATTGGTTGTTGTGCCAGTGTAGCTTGTAGGGATTGCGATACACCGCCACGCGCTTCTATTTTATAACACCGGATGGACACCATGCGTTTAAGTTCCCCATCCTGATTCGTCCATGAACGCCCCTGTAAGACAAATGATACAGTAACAACATCACCCTGATTAAAGCGATCAAGTTCTGCACATTTATCACCCGAAAACTCTAAGGGAATAACATTTTCATATTCGCTACGCTCACCCGTATAAGGGTCATAAGTGGTAGCATCTAAAATAAATTCCCGTTTAGTAAATGGGGAACCACCACTTTTAGATGGAATTTGGACGATCTGACCGATTTCAATTATCCGTCCGGTTATCTGATTTGCCATTAATTTTCTCCTCCAAATATCTTTTTATCGGTGATTAATTCTCTGTTTTCTTCCAAGAACCGGATAAGTTCCTCACAATGGTTAGTGAGGATTGGTATGTCACGCTCTGGGTTGAAAACGTACGTCTCTGTATAGGTATCTACCACATAACCGCCTTTGTTAAACTCTACGATGTTATACTCAAAAGTCCGTACATCCGATCCGTTCTGCATAAGTGCGTAAGGATATACCAGGTGTTGGTGGTGGTCTTTGAACTTTCCTACGGTGTAGCTACCGGTAGTTTTGATGTCATGAACGCTCGTAGGCATCAATTCATCAATCAGACCGTAAACCAAAACATTACCATAGACTGTTGGTAAAATCGCTTCCACCCTCTGCTGGGTTAATGCGCCTTTGAAATAATCAGCAAATTCTCGGCAAAGAGAAATGGGAAAAACAAATGTGCGGTCATTGTAAACAACCGTATAGCAAGTATTATCCTTGTTTCGCTCTACATCCATACCGTTCGGCTTGCGATTTTCTATAAGAGCGTCCACCAACTCATTAAAGGCTGTGCCCCTGTCGGCCGCTTCACTGTCGAAAGGTTTACGATTGATACAGTTTATCAGTTCTTGAAACTGTTGCTCGTGAAACTCTTCGGGGGTATGGGGAGGATTTTCACTCCATCCCCAATACTTATCCCAAATCACATCACTATTCAGATACCCCCAAAAGGCGTCTAAAAGTGTTGCATATATGCGGTAATTAGGCTGCTGCATCTGAATAAGTTTTAGTTTCTTTATCAAAGACCAGCCCCAAAGCCTTCACCTTTGAAGCAAACAAGCTTCTCGCCATCATTAAAGAACTACCAACGTGTTCAAATTCATTGATGTGAGAAGCAAATTCATTAGCAGAATTGGCATCGGTGATAAATTCAATACTCTCTTTGATTTCTTCTATCACCTTATCGTATTTCTCTTGTGCTTCTTTCTTGGCGGCAAGCATACCCAAATACGAATTGATTATTCTGGTAGTGATAAAGTCGTTTTTGGCAGTCGGATTGCCATTCTTGTCAAGGATGGTAGGAACCTCCATCACTGAAGGAAGATTGCAAGTGTTCTTACCGTCATTTCTTGAAGTAGGATCAAAAGTTATAGTGCGTCTCTGTATGCCTCTCTCGCTCTTCATTTCGAGATAACCGAGCAAATCCAGTTCAGTAACGATGGAGTTGTAGGACTTCTCACGCAAAGCAGGAATAAATACTGTATCGTCACCCTCTTTTCTCGTATCACGGTGAGCGACAAAAATAATATGCTTATTCAGACTTGAGAGTGTTCTTGCCATCCATGAAAACTCAGCATTAATACCACTCCAATCCCTGATAGACGGTTGCCGGCTACCACATTTATAAGTAATAATGAAATCCATCATCTTCCCAATGGTATCTACTACCATTGTCTGATAATCCGATAAATCTTCTTGCAAAACCTGTTGAACATCATTCCATGAAGTGACCTGTACGGTATCTATGTTTTCCAGATGCGCCATATTCATGCGCTTAACACCATTATCAAAGTCTAATAACAAAGGCTTCGGAGCACTCAACGCTACTGTACTCTTTCCCATACCGGCTTGACCGTAAATCATCATCTTTACGGTGGTGGGGATTACTAATTCATTCGATTTCTTAATTAAGGACATAATCATAAAATTTAAAGGGTTATTTACTAATTTCTTTCATTTCAGCTTTCGCCAGTGGAGACAACGTTTTCATATAATTACACTTGAAAGCTGCCGCATCCAGTTCAACTACATTGTATCGAACACCTGAGCGAACCTTTCCATCGGCATCCTTGTACCTCTTTACAATGCCTTCTTTGACCCATTTTGCAACATTCCCCTTTCCATAAGAAATGTGAGCTTGATTTTGGGTTATAAATTTGGGCTCTTTGAACGAATCAATGCGTTCTTCCTTTCTACCTAACCCCTTAGCGTAGTCCACCAGTTTAAATAAAACTTCCTCCGGCATCTGTATTATCATAAGACCTCCTTATTCTTTCTGTTCGTTCCACTCTCGTTCTTCTTCCTCTTCTCATATCGCCTTGTTCGTGATAAAGCGAAAAAGAAAACACACATAATAGACAGCAGGCAACCACCATACGGCCAATGGGTGAAAAGTTCATCGTTAAATTTATACCCGATATTCTCTCAAACACAAGCGTTGCAAGCTCTCTCCCGTTCCTTAATTGAAGAACCTCAAATGCTTTTTGTAGTTGGTTGTTTATCGTGCTAACCGCCCGGCATTTGAGATCAGCAATTTCTTTCTTTTCATACCCTTGTGCGTACATCCGTGCTGTAATCTCGCATTCGGGTGTTAGTTCAGTTAATACTCTTTCCATAATCGTGTAAATTAGACCACTACTTAGTCATGTTATTGACGATATACATAGAATTGGTGTACTTATTCTTCGAAATGGTATATACATTCTTACCACCCGGAGCTACAACACCTTTTTCTCTCAATTCCTTGTTTATCTCATGGGCCTCTTGCCTGTAGCCAGTTACCTCAACTTCTGATAGCGGGATAATCTTCTGTTTTCCCGGCTTTACTTTTAAAATCGTTTCTCTGATTGTTGCCATAAAACTTATTGTTTAATTAATGATTTGTGGATGGTAGAGGAGTCGAACCTCTCTCAATCGTAACAATTGGTTGCGCAACACGAAGCTCTAACCGATAAGCTAACCATCCGGAATAAGAAAGGTGTACTATTCTCACGAACGGCACACCCAGTACAAACACAAAATAAAACACGACAAACAAAACATCTAAACGTCTGCCTGTACGGTATTTCCTTGCTATCGGCCGGATAGTAGGTCGCTAAGCATACAGAGTTCAAGCTCAAAGACTACCAGCCCTCAGACGTTTAATTTGTTCTTAATTCCCTGAATGCAAGTATCACAAACGAAACGCATCCAATAAAAATGATACTCATTATTGTAATAGAGAATGTTTTCATAGGACTGTAAGTAGTAATAGCCCCGTATAGCATACCGATAGCACATATTGTCACCAGTATAGCTAAGATAAATTGAATTAGTTTCATAATTATGTGTATTAGTTAGTGCCTGTACCCCCATTGAAGAAAAGCTGTTATGCTTGGTAGAACTCATATTTCAAGTTCAGTACAGGCCATATGGTCGAAAACAGTACGGACGCCCAACCCGTTTTCTTACTGCTCTGGGACGATTCTTTGCGGTGTTTTCTATTAATTGTTATACATTGTACAGCTCGCAAGCTCCAACTTGCTTATGTACGTTCGTTATCTTTAGTCAACCTTGTACAGCTTATAGTATTACACCGTAAAGGTTTTCACAATCTTGTCAAAGAGCTTAATCAATAGCGCCCTACCCGATTCTCGCTATCGGTTGCCGTTCAATCCGTCAGTAGGGCTGTCGTGCGTTGCATAACCGTGTATTATGCGTATCGGCTCAAACCTTGAACCTCACAAAGAGCATCGTAATCCATACCGCTATCTTCGCCTGAGTCAGAACCTAAAAGAATAGTTTCATAAGTCTCAATCTCTTCTTTTATCACCTCGATAATATCAGCCTTACAATCTACGTTGTAAACTCTACAAGCAGTTTCTTCGTCCATGCCCTCAACTGCTACCAAGTCCCTGCGAAGAGCATTTAAACCTTGTTCTAATTCATAAGTAGTCATAATCGTAAGTATTAAGCAATTGATAATAAATTAGCTTTTTTATAGCACCTGAACTCGCCACGCTCTGTATCATAGTAAGTCTGGACGGTATCATTCTTCGCTCTCTTGTCATTGCCTGTTATGGCGGGCATCAACTTTTCATTGAGTGTACCATACGCCTCTCTTACAGAACCGTCTACTTTTTTGAAATAAAACTTGACGATCTTCTTTTTCATCTCAGCTTTCAATTTCATGTTTACCCAAGCAGACTTTAGAGCTTCAGACATTGAAAAGCCATTCTTTCTTACGAACTGCCAAGCCAATGACATTACTTCGTGTAAAAATTCTCTTGTTTTCATAATCGTGCGTTTTTAATATGTTTATACTATTGCTTATAAGAAGCAAAATTCGTTTCTTTGCAAAAGTGATTAGGTTATCACTGTTTGACGATGCAAATATACTAGAACTTCTATATCTAGCATAGAAGTTCTAGTTAATAAATGTTATTTAGCTAGATTTTCTATATTTAACCCTAGAATATCTATATGACTTTAAAAGAAAGAATGTTCTATTTGATTGAGAAAGAAGGTCTTAATCCGAATCAATTTTATACCATCTCTGGACTTGGAAATGGATATTTAAATAATGTAGGTGAAAGTTTTAGAAAACCTACGATTGAAAAAATACAAAAAAACTTCCCGCATTGGAATATGGACTGGATTCTTTATGAAAAAGGAGAACCTACAATAGACCTTCCTAAAGATAATATAGAAAATCTAGAAGCAATACCATTAAACCAAAACTACATTATAAATGTACCACTCGTGAATCAATACGCACAAGCCGGATATATATGCGGCTTCCAAGATGCTGCATACATAGCTACACTACCTACTATACCATTCATTATTGACCATGAAGCAAAAGGAAATTATGTAGCCTTTGAGGTCAGAGGAGACAGTATGAATGATGGAACAGAAGAAAGCTATCTTGAAGGAGATAGGCTTCTTTGTAGAGAAATAGCTCCCTATCTATGGGCAGAGTCTAAATTGCATATTCGGAAATGGGATTTCGTTATTGTACATGAAGGCGGAATTTTGGTAAAACGAATAATAGATCATGATGTAGAAAATCATACTATCACAATACACTCTTTGAATGATATGTATCCTGACAGAGTTATTGATTTGGCAGAAGTTAAACAAATCTTCAATGTGATAGAATTGCAAAGGCCAAGAAGGAGGTAGTTTAAAAGTTTAATATACAAACTATTAAAACTGATGCTATGAAATTCAACCAATATACATGGAACTTATAAACAATAGAATATTATGGAAGATATAACTTCAGAACTCAATGAGCAAAAAAGAAAAGTAGATTTTAATTCTTACGATATGAGTGTAAAGGAATTAATATCTATGGTAAATGATGGACTTATTGACATAGCCCCTGAATACCAAAGACAATTCAGATGGGACACATTTAGGCAATCAACTCTTATTGAGTCTATTTTCTTGGGTATTCCAGTGCCTTCTTTGTTCATGGCAACCAATCCAGACGGCACATGGGAAGTGATAGATGGGGTACAAAGACTTAGTTCCATCATTAATTTCGCTGCAGAAAAAGACTCTTCAGCAAGAAAGAAAATTAAAAAAGAAACTCCATTACAACTTTGCGAACTGAAGAAAATGAAGTCTTTTAATGGAAAGGATTTCAAAAGCTTACCGCGTTCATTACAAATTGACTTTTTGCTAAAACCGTTAAAAATAACAACATTAAGTGACAAAAGTGACAAATCCATAAGATTTGACCTATTTGAAAGATTAAACACCGGAGGCATAAAATTATCAGACCAAGAGATTAGAAGCTGTATTTTCAGAGGTCAATTTAATGATTTTTTAAAAAGACTATCCTTAAATAACAATTTCAGAAAGGTTGTAAAACTTTCTAAAGGTGCAGAAAATGATGGGACAAGAGAAGAACTGATTCTTCGTTTCTTTTCATGTTTGAATAATAAAAGTTCTTTTGATCATAGTGTTGTTGACTTTCTGAACGATTACATGAATGATTCTTGCAGGAATTTTAATTATGAAATAAATGAGCGTATATTTAATAATGTGTTTACTCAATTATCCGGTTTAAGCCATGGCATAGTAAAAAGCAGAACAAGCACCATAACTTCAGTTGTTCTTTTTGAAGCTGTTTCTGTTGGAGCCGCAGAGGCTTTGAAAGAAAAAGACTCCATTAACATTTCAGCCTTTTACGATTGGGTAACAGATAAAGACTTTAATAAATTAATCACTGGAGCTACAAACTCAAAACCTAAACTCCTTGCAAGAATAAAATTTTGTAGAAGCAAATTTTTAGAATAATGTTCGAAGATGTAAATGCTGAAGTCAATAGACGGTTAAAGGAGGTGAAATCATTTTATTCCCTAATAAAAGCCAACCCTGAAACTGAAGTTTTCGACATGAAGGTGTTCAAAGGTACATGTTTTGTAATACTGTATGGCGTTTTAGAATACACAATAACTGCTTCAGTTCAAAAATGCTTATCTATTATTAATCAAAAAAAGTATGATATAATACATCTTAAACCGACATTGTATTCAATGGTTTTCAATGATGAATGTAATGCTATGATGGAAGCAAGAGACAAAAAATGGATGAAAAGACATGATTTATTTTCCCAAATAAATTGCAGTCAAGTTTGTCATATAGAAGATAACTTATTTCCTGCAGGTTCAGGGAATATAAAATACCAACAAATAGAATCTATATGGAAAATTTTTGGTATATCCGCTCCTGCAGTAAATGAAGACAAAATGAAAGGGCGTTTATCGACATTGGCAGATAATAGAAACGCAATAGCCCATGGACGGGAATTGGCTTCAGTTATAGGAGGAAGATATACTATAAGCGAAATAGAAAATATATATAATGACATTAGTACATACTGCAGCTATATAACTTCAGCATTTGAAGAATACATTAATAATGAGGATTGTTTAATCCACTAAAATTATTAGAACAAGTCTTTTCAACTGGAGTGAATTAGAGAACCCCAATTTATTTAAAAAATTAAACAACTAAAATTATGATTGACTTTTTAACTATCGTACTTCTTATATTCGGAGTACTACAAATTATCCTCTTTTTTAAAGTGTGGGGAATGACGAACAATATTAAACGTATCTGGAAAAAGATAGATAATAAGGATTTTCTTTCTGATGCCTGTATTGCCTATATAAAAGGAAATATGGAAGAGACTGAAAAACTAGTAAATGAAGCCTTTTTGCAAGAAGTAGCCTTACTCTCAAAATCTTCAGAGGACTATGTAAGTTGGGAAAAAGCTTTTCGCGAATTGGAAGAAAAATATACTAAAGTATTCAAGAAAATAAATAAGCCTACACCTGACTTTAAAAAATATAGTAATCCTAAAATATATTTACTTTAATAAATTGGATTGGCACTACTTAACCCCCAACATATAAGAATCCTATATTTTATTTGAAAGTTCTATTATATTCAACCGATAAAAATAATCTAAACTTTTAATATACAATGAAAAAGTGTTTATTCGCATTAACACTATTACTGCCCCTCCTCCTTGGTGGGTGTTCCAGTGACGATCAATCAGATGACAACAACTCTCCGTTAATCGGATCTTGGATATCCATAGATGATGATGTCGAGATTTTCTATCTTGACCTCAAAAAAGACGGGACAGGGAAATGGACCGGAACCTACGCCGGAGAAGTGGAAAATGTACTAAGGCTCACTTGGAGTGCAACCGAAACCACTTACCATGTCAAATATGAAAACGGCAATTCTGAAACAAAACAGTATAGAATAGAAGGAAACCGCCTCTATTTAGGAGATGTGATATATACCAGGAAGTAAAGCCAGCCGGGGATCACTCCCCGGCTTTTTCTTCGTCCTTCTTTTTTGGATGGAACACAAAATCAATTACCTTCCGATTTGCCTTATCAATCCTGCTCCAGTCCTTTTTAACATAAGTGTCTGTGACATTATACCCAGACTTATGATTCAATGACGTTGCTACATCGTCCATCGAAATACCGCAGTCATTCCTTGCTATTGTAGCCCAAGAGTGGCGCGCAGCATAAAGAGTTAAATCGGGAATACCTAAAGCATTCCCGATCTTTTTCAGATTAAGATTCACCTTATGCACAAATTGCTTATGGCTCGCATATCTTATAAAGAAATTAAACGCTCTATCCCCTAATGAATCCTTATATCTTTCCAAATAAGGCTCAAGCTCCGGTTCTACTTTAATGGAAATAAAAGCCCTATCATCCCGCCTGGTTCTTGTCTTCCTCCGCTCGTACTCAAATCTATTATCAACAGGGGGATTCAAATAAAACATATCAACGGTATTCATTCCAACCATAAAGAACGACATCAGAAACACATCTCTGGCAATAATGACACCCAACATATTTTCCGGTATTCGATACTCTTTTATAGCTCTTATCTGTTCATCCGTTAAAGAACGCTTTCTTGTAATCGGTTGCTTTGGAATTTTGTATTTAGCAAAGGGATTATTGGAAATGCGGATTATTCCGGCATCTTCATCGTTATATTCAAGCTTTGCCCGATTAAATAACGCTTGTATCTTCGACATATAAAGCCGAACCCCGGAATCAGAAATATTTCCAATACCACATTTTGACCGTTGACTCTTTAAATCTTCTTCAAATTTAATTAAGAGAGAAGATGTGATATCCGAGAAACATAAATTACGATTTCCCACGAATACCTCAAACTTGCTAATAGCAATTCGATAATTTTCCCCTATCCGCCTACCTTCTTTCAAAACCTTATCCGCATAAGCATAACCAAAGTCGAAGAAGTTAATTCCTTCAGGCTTATTAGAAAGTTTATCTTTCATCAGTTCACATAATCCTTTAGCAGAATACAAATCAATAGAGTGACCCAATTTTGAAAGTTCGGCTCTAATTTTAAGAACATCGAGCATTACTTGGTCATAAATCGGATTATTCCTTTCTTTTAGTTCAAAAGTCTTCTTGTTTATCAACTCACTTCCCACATAGTGAGTGGTCGCAATATATGAAGATTGACGTTCGTGCGTAATCCGTATCTTCACATTCCAGGTATTATCTTCTCGCCTTTGATGCTTGAGGATGATTATTTTAACTGTAGCCATCGTTGTAAAACATTTAATCGTGCATTCCTGTTTTTCGTAAAACGTTCGTAAAACAATTGCGCAAAGATAGCAAATTAATTTAGATATGCTATCTTTGCGCAATACAAAGAGGAACAGTTAATTACAGCTAAAAAACTATAGCTTAAGTAGTTCTCTATACAGTTTTTGCACCGGAAGTCCCATTACATTGAAGTAGCTGCCGGATATGGATTCTACTCCGACAAAACCGATCCACTCCTGCACACCATACGAACCGGCTTTGTCCATGGGCTGATAGTGATCGACATAATAAGCGATTTCATCTTCATCAAGAATCGCAAAACGGACATCCGTCACGGCAGCGAAACATTTTTGCCATTCTCGGGTAGTGAGACACACACCGGTAATCACTTGGTGCGATTTACCGGAGAGGCTCCGCAACATCTCTATGGCATCCTGCCTTCCGACAGGTTTGCCGAGCGCTTTGCCTTCATGCCAGACAATGGTATCGGCTGTGATCAAAAGCTCTTCCGGTCCGATCATCGACTGATAGGCGGCTGCCTTCTCACGGGCTATGAAAAGAGGAATCTCTTCACCTTGCAACGTATCGGGATAAGATTCGTCCACATCCGGCAAAGTTTTTACTACATAATCGACACCCAAGCCCGTCATCAGTTCTTTGCGACGCGGAGAATTAGAGGCCAATACGATTTTATAACGATCTAAGTTAGCAAGCATACTGATAAATAAATAAGGTATATACTGGAAATCACCATCCGAAAGCATCATCGGACAACCATTGGCCTTGTGCTTTAAGCACCTGCTCCACCACATCGCGTCCACAGCCGTATCCTCCATCGGCATACGAAATGTAACGGGCAATCGCTTTCACCTCGGGAACCGCATCTTTGGGACAGCAGGGCAATCCGCACTCACGCATCACTTCCATATCGGGAACGTCATCGCCCATGTAGAGTATCTCCTCGTCCGTAAGTCCGTATTTGTCACGGAAACCACGATAATCGTGTATCTTCACCGCAGAGCCGAAGTACAGATCGGATACCCCCAACCCTATAAAACGTTTCCGCACGACATCGCTCCGCCCACCTGTAATAATAGCGATACGAAGCCCTTTTTTTACGGCCAATTGGATGGCATAACCGTCTTTTACATTTACCGTACGCATCGGTTCACCCGACGGATGCAAAGGGATGACATTGGCGCTCAGCACTCCGTCTACATCGAAAGCAAGTGCCTTTATCCGGGTAAGGTCGTAATTGATTGTGCTCATTTTTATTTAATGTTTCGGGATTATTGTCTTTCGTGAATGCTTCGGCTAAGCAACTCGTATAACCGCTGCATGGCAGGATCATCGGCAAGCATCCGCAAGTGATTGCCGATCACATTCTCGTCATAACGGATGGCCGGCCCGGTCTGGGCCGTCTTAGGTTCCAGTTCGTGCACCTTACGGGCGGTTTCATCAATCAACGGCAACATCACGTCAAACGGCAGATTGTATTTCTTAAGCAACTCGGCAGCAAGGGCATACATGTGATTGGTGAAGTTACATGTAAACACGGCAGCCAGATGGAGACTTTTACGCTGCTCCGAGTCGGCATCGTACACACGGTTGGACAGTGTAGAGGCAATGGCTTTCAGAAACGCGGCATCTTCTGCCGAAGAAGCCTCTATGAAGAAAGGAATCTCCTTAAAATCTACCTCCCGCTGCTTGCTGAAAGTCTGCATGGGATAGAACACACCGTAATGCGAGACATGTCCTTCCCAGACATTCATCGGGATGCTACCTGCCGTATGCACCATCAATGCCTCTTCCCGCTTACCTTCGACAATGCCCTGAAGAAGTTCGGCAAAGGCGGAATCTTTCAGTGAAACAATATACAGCTTCGCATACGGGTTCACCTCTGCGAGGTCTGTCGTATATTCGGCTTCCACTTTCTGTGCCAGCTCGCGGGCCGACTCTTCCGTACGGCTATACACCTGTACGATACGAAAACCTTTCCGATATAAGGCTTTTGCCAGATTAGTGGCAAGATTTCCGGCACCGATAAATACGATCGGCGTATCTTCTATACTTCTTTTCATCGTGTTGAAATCAAATACAATATACCTCCGATTATCAATAAAGCCAAAGGCAGCAGATAACCGGACATCGAACCAAGCAACGAAACAATCAGGCCGATGTTCAGCACCAACCACAATCCGAGCAATACCAAGCCGACGGATTTATCCCGCTTAATAAACAGGAAAATCACCGCAGTGTAAAGCAAAAGATTATCCTTATTCATCACCCAGGGTATCCCCAAAGTGGAAAAGTGTATCAGTTTGTCGATCAGATAGAGCACCCCCATCACAATAAGGGTGACTGCTGTGGCTTTGTAGGTATCTTTATTGTTTGCTTTTACCGCACTCACCGTTACTTACCTCCGAACTTATTAATATGGATTTTTTCCCATTGCAAATGGTCTTCATTAAAGGGTTTACGTTCCATCCCTTTATGCCCGATCGCTATGACGGACAACACCTGCAACTGCAAAGGAATGTCGAGCACACCGCGCACAAATTCATCGGAAGGCATCCCGGTGGCAGTATATCGCTCACGCACCTGCACCCAGCAACTTCCCAATCCCAAGTCTTCGGCCTGAAGCTGAATCATAATAGAGGCAATGGAAGCGTCCTCAATCCATACATCGCTCGCCAAGGGATCGGCAGTAACGACAATGGCCAATGCCGCGTCGGCAATAAAGGCCGAAGCCTGCTCTTTGCAATGTGAAAGTTCACTGAGCAACTTTTTATCATCGACTGCAATAAATTGCCAGCTGTTACTGCGCTTTGAAGTAGGAGCCATCAGGGCCGCTTTCAGCAAAGCGACTACATCTTCCTGAGAAAGTTCTTCTCCGGTAAATTTCCGCATGCTGCGGCGATTTTTTATTAGTTCACTGAAATTTTCCATGTATCTATACTTTGCATTATTTGAATATACCGCCAGTCACCATAGAATGCACAAACACACGCGAACCGAGGTACCGCCCGGCATGCCCGTCTATATAAGGTATGCCCTGCAGGACTTTGCATGAATCGGCGCGCTCCGTGGCGATTCGAGCGCAAAGATAGGCAATTTATTCCACTCTCGTCAACTCGCCGGTCAGTGAATCGATGATAAAACCATGCACCCGGACATCTTTCGGAATAAGCGGATGGTTCTCTATGGAACGAACCGTGCCCCTGACGGACTTCACCGGATCGTCGAATCCGCCCAGCCACGAATTAAAATCGACCCCGCAGTAGCGTATCATGTCGATTGTTTCGGACTTGATTCCCCGCTTTTTCATGTGAGCTATCATTTCGTCGCTGTTCATGTGGCAAGCACCGCAATCAGAATGGGCAATGACCATCACTTCTTCTACTCCCAACTCGATGATAGCCACCAGCAGACTACGGATGACACTGCCGAAAGGATGGGAAATGACGGCACCGGCATTCTTTATAATCTTTACGTCTCCGTTGTGAATCCCCAAAGCGGCGGGCAACAGTTCTGTCAGGCGGGTATCCATACAGGAAAGGATGGCGATTTTCTTATCAGGATACTTGTTAGTGATATACTTTTCGTATCCCCTGTTCTCAACGAACTTTTTGTTGAATTCAAGAATTTCTTCTAACATAATCAAAAACGGATTTTATTGTAGTATCTCCACAAAGATAGTCACAAAACGACAGCTCAACAAAATAAGCCCTGCAAATGTTGTAAAGAGAAATAAAAAATGTAAATTTGTCCCGATATGCCATTAAAACTGACTACATATTACCAAGGAAGTGAGATTCCGGATTTTCCCGGAACCAATACGTTTCATTCGAAAGAGCTATTTCAGATCTACGAAGAAACTCCGGGCTACACCCCGCTTCTGATTATGGCTTCGGAAGACGGAAAACCTGTTGCGCGACTGCTTGCTGCCATCCGCAAAAGCATCCGCATGTTTCCTCCCGCTTTCATCAAACGCTGCGAAATCTATGGCACGGGCGAATATCTGATAGCGGAAGCCGACAAGGAAAGGATATTCGGCGAAATGCTGGAGCACCTCACCACGGAGGCTTTGCGGAACTCGTTTCTAATAGAATTCCGCAATCTGGAGAACGCCATGTTCGGCTACAAATATTTCCGGTCCAACAGATACTTCCCTGTCAACTGGCTGCGGGTACGAAACTCGCTTCACGGCATCGAAAACGCCGAACAGCGTTTCAGCCCCTCCCGTATCCGCCAGATCAAAAAAGGCCTGAAAAACGGAGCAAAAGTAGACGAGGCACGTACGGTAGAAGAGATACGCGAATTTTCGAATATGCTGAGGCATCTCTATTCGTCCCGCATCCGTAAACATTTTCCCAACATCATCTTTTTCCAACACATGGACACCCGGCTGATTCACAGCCGGCAGGCAAAGATTTTCATCGTCCGCTACAAAGACAAAATTATCGGAGGCTCTGCCTGTATCTATTCGGGAAACGATGCCTATCTCTGGTTTTCGGGAGGTATGCGAAAGACCTATGCCTTGCAATACCCGGGTATACTGGCTGTATGGAAAGCCCTCCAGGATGCCCATCAAAACGGATTCCGCCACATGGAGTTCATGGACGCCGGACTCCCATTTAAGAAGCACGGCTATCGTGACTTCGTGCTCCGCTTCGGTGGCAAGCAAAGCAGCACCCGGCGATGGTTCCGTTTCCGCTGGCAATGGCTGAACGACCTGCTGATCAAAATATACGTCTGAACATCCGCCTGTCTCAGGGATCAGCGCCAACCCTCTCCGCCTTTTAAACCACCCCCCTTAGGTTTTAAACCAACGATACCTGCCTTTTAAACCCATGCACCTTAGGTTTTAAACCTATTTTCACCATAATTAATTGCAGAAAAATTTCTTTATTAAACAAGAATTGATTTTCTTTGTGCTGTTTTATACCATTCCGAAAAGACGATTAATACCAAAATTTAAAAATATAGTTATGAAGATTTCACACATTGAACATTTGGGCATTGCCGTAAAAAGTATCGAAGAAGCCCTTCCGTATTATGAAAACGTTTTAGGTTTGAAATGCTACAACATCGAAACTGTAGAAGATCAAAAAGTAAGAACAGCCTTCCTGAAAGTAGGTGATACCAAAATCGAATTACTGGAACCCACATGTCCGGAAAGTACCATCGCGAAATTCATTGAAAACAAAGGTGCAGGTGTTCATCACGTAGCATTCGCCATTGAAGACGGCGTAGCCAATGCCCTGGCCGAAGCCGAAAGCAAAGAGATCCGCCTGATCGACAAAGCTCCGCGCAAAGGTGCCGAAGGCCTGAACATTGCTTTCCTTCACCCGAAATCAACTCTGGGCGTACTGACAGAACTCTGCGAACACTAAAAAGATGTACGATTCGGACGATCCGCGCTACGGACAAACGGAATTTTTCTTTGCATTAAATTCCCCATCCGGGTTGTCAATCGTCCGGTTGTAAATATTATAACCCTTTAAATTAAGAAAAACTCATGAGTAACCAGCTTGAAAAAGTAAAAGAGCTTATTGAACTTCGTGCTCAGGCTCGTTTAGGTGGTGGCGAAAAGGCTATTGAAAAACAACACGCCAAAGGCAAATATACAGCCCGCGAGCGTATTGCACAGTTGCTTGACGAAGGTAGTTTCGAAGAACTGGATATGTTTGTTCAACACAGATGTACCAATTTCGGACAAGAGAAAAAACATTTCCTCGGCGACGGTGTGGTAACCGGTTATGGAACGATAGAAGGTAGATTAGTATATGTTTTCGCACAAGATTTCACAGTATTCGGTGGTTCACTGTCGGAAACCATGGCACAAAAGATCTGTAAAGTAATGGATATGGCCATGAAGATGGGTGCCCCTGTTATCGGTATCAACGACTCGGGTGGCGCACGTATTCAGGAAGGCATCAACGCCCTGTCCGGTTATGCTGAAATCTTCCAGCGCAACATCATGGCTTCGGGTGTCATCCCACAGATTTCAGGTATTTTCGGTCCGTGTGCCGGCGGTGCGGTTTACTCTCCCGCCCTGACGGACTTCACGCTGATGACGGAAGGTACATCTTACATGTTCCTCACCGGACCGGCTGTTGTGAAAACAGTAACGGGTGAAGACGTGTCTCAGGAAGATCTGGGTGGTGCAAGCGTACATGCCAGCAAGTCCGGTGTAACTCACTTCACTGCCGAAACCGGTGAAGAAGGTCTGGCGATTATTCGCAAGCTTCTCAGCTTTATTCCGCAAAACAACCTGGAAGAAGCTCCATTGGTGAACTGTACCGACCCCATCGACCGTATGGACGACCTGCTGAACGAGATCATCCCCGACAGCCCGAACAAACCGTACGATATGTACGAAGTGATCGGCGCCATCATCGATAACGGAGAATTCCTGGAAGTACAGAAAGACTATGCGAAAAATCTTATTATCGGTTTTGCCCGTATGAACGGACAATCGGTAGGTGTGGTTGCCAATCAGCCTAAATACCTCGCCGGAGTACTCGACAGCAATGCTTCACGCAAAGGTGCACGCTTCGTTCGCTTCTGCGACGCATTCAACATTCCGCTGGTGACATTGGTAGACGTTCCGGGATTCCTTCCAGGTACGGGTCAGGAATATAATGGTGTAATCCTGCACGGAGCCAAGTTGCTGTACGCTTATGGTGAAGCCACTGTGCCCAAAGTAACTGTTACCCTGCGTAAATCTTACGGTGGTTCGCACATCGTAATGAGTTGCAAGCAACTCCGCGGCGACATGAACTATGCATGGCCGACAGCCGAAATCGCCGTAATGGGCGGTGCCGGTGCAGTAGCGGTATTGTATGCCAAAGAAGCCAAAGATCAGGAAAACCCTGCTCAATTCCTGGCAGACAAGGAAGCCGAGTACACTAAACTGTTCGCCAACCCATACAATGCAGCCAAATACGGTTACATTGACGATGTTATCGAACCGAGAAACACTCGTTTCCGCGTGATCCGCGCCCTGCAACAGCTGCAGACCAAAAAATTAACCAACCCTGCTAAAAAGCACGGTAATATTCCATTGTAACAAATTAAACATCGATTGTTATGAATAAGAAAAGAATCGGGATATTTATCGCTCTGCTGGCAATGGTTTGCATGGGGCTCAGGGCGCAAAGTGCCACCAGTCTGAGAATCAATGAGGTTTTGGTCGTCAACGACCAGAACTATCAGGATGACTACGGACTGCACAATGCGTGGATAGAGATATTCAACACCTCTTTCGCTTCTGTAAATCTGGAAGGTTGCTTTCTGACGAACGATAAAAACAATCCGACCAAATATCCTATTCCCAAAGGCGACGTGCTGACTCTGATCAAGCCGCGCCAACATGCTTTGTTCTGGGCAGACGGAATGCCTAACCGGGGTACGTTCCACGTGAACTTTACGCTCGACCCGAACAAAGAGAATTACATTGCTTTGTATGACTCTAACGGTAAAACTCTGATTGACGAAGTAACCATACCCGCCGGTCAGCTTGCCGACTGTTCATACGCTCGCGAAAAAGACGGAAGTGCCAACTGGGTAGTAAAAGGTGAAGGAGAACACAGCTATGTCACTCCGAGCACCAACAATATGACTATCGACAAAAACCCGAAGATCGAGAACTTCAAGAAACACGACTCTATCGGTATCGGTATGGCCATCATCGCCATGTCGGTCGTATTCATAGGTTTGGTACTCTTGTATCTTTCATTCAAGGCGGTAGGTAACGTAGCGGTCAGACTGGGTAAGAAAAACGCGATGAAAGCCACCGGTATCACCGACAAGACGGAAGCGAAGGAAAAGAACCTGGGTAGCCACACAGGTGAAGAAACCGCCGCGATCGCCATGGCTTTGCATGAATACCTGAATGACGCTCACGACGTTGAAGACATGATTTTGACTATCAACAAAGTGAAACGCACCTACTCACCCTGGAGTTCGAAGATCTACACACTGCGTCAGACTCCGAAAAGATAATTACTAACCCTAATAAAATGAAGCAATGAAACAATATAAATATAAAATCAACGGCAACCTTTACAACGTTACAGTGAACGATGTAGAAGATAACATAGCCAACGTTGAAGTGAACGGAACCTCTTATAAAGTAGAGTTGGACAAGCCCGTCAAAGCCGCTCCGAAACCGGTGACCCGTCCGGCAGCCGCTCCGAAAACGGAAACAGGTGCTCCGGTAGTAACCAAACAACCGACAGCTTCCAAAAAAGACGGTGTGAAATCTCCGCTTCCGGGCGTTATCCTCGACATAAAAGTGAAAGAAGGGGATACCGTGAAGAGAGGCCAGACGATCATCATCCTTGAGGCTATGAAGATGGAAAACAACATCAATGCCAATAAAGACGGAAAAGTAGCAGAAATTAAAGTTAATAAAGGAGATTCTGTACTTGAAGGTACAGACCTCGTAATCATTGAATAATTATGGGAGATTTCGTATCATTCTTAGGGAATAACCTTGTTGACTTCTGGGGATACACCGGTTTTGCGAACGCGACACCCGGACATCTTTTCATGTTGCTAATCGGTCTCTTCTTTATCTACCTTGCCGTAGCCAAAGAATTTGAACCGATGCTGCTGATCCCCATTGGCTTCGGTATTCTGATCGGTAATATTCCATTCAATATGGAAGCCGGATTAAAAGTGGGTATTTACGAAGAAGGTTCGGTACTGAACATCCTTTATCAAGGAGTAACCTCCGGCTGGTATCCGCCGCTCATTTTCCTTGGTATCGGAGCCATGACGGACTTCTCGGCGCTGATCTCCAACCCCAAATTGATGCTGATCGGAGCTGCTGCGCAATTCGGTATCTTCGGCGCGTATATCATTGCCCTGCTCATTGGATTCGAACCCAACCAGGCGGGTGCTATCGGTATCATTGGCGGTGCCGACGGACCGACGGCCATCTTCCTTTCGTCCAAACTGGCTCCCAACCTGATGGGTGCCATCGCTGTGTCAGCCTATTCTTACATGGCGCTGGTGCCGGTGATACAGCCACCTATCATGCGTGCGCTAACCACCAAACACGAGCGTCTGATCCGCATGAAACCACCGAGAATCGTATCGCATACGGAAAAAGTAATCTTCCCCATCGTGGGTCTGTTGCTTACATGCTTCCTGGTTCCTTCGGGTCTGCCTTTGCTGGGTATGCTGTTCTTCGGTAATCTTCTGAAAGAAAGTGGAGTAACCCGTCGTTTGGCAAATACGGCCAGTGGTCCGTTGATCGATGTGATCACTATCCTGTTGGGACTGACTGTGGGAGCTTCTACCCAAGCTTCACAATTCCTCACCTGGGATTCTATCTTGATCTTTATCCTCGGTGCATTCTCTTTCATCATCGCAACAGCGTCAGGTGTCATGTTTGTCAAATTCTTCAATCTATTCTTGAAGAAAGGCAATAAGATCAATCCGCTGATTGGTAATGCAGGTGTATCCGCCGTACCCGACTCGGCACGTATTTCACAGGTAATCGGTTTGGAATATGATCCGACCAACTATCTGCTGATGCACGCCATGGGTCCTAACGTAGCGGGGGTTATCGGTTCGGCTGTAGCTGCCGGTATCCTGCTCGGATTCCTCATGTAAACGATATTTTTTCATTAGTAAGGTAGACGTCCTTCTTTTCGCAAAGAAGGGCGTCTTTTTTTTGCGTTAATCTATCTAAAAGATATTACGAACCTTTCGTAGAATGGATATTTTTACTAACTTGCGGACAATAAAACAATACGTCCTATGAGAACAAGAACAATGAAACCACTCTTCCTTATTTTCTGTCTTTGCCTCAGTCCCCTACTGATGGGCCAGAATCAAAACAAAATTCAGGAAGCAATGGCAAACTATGACTACGAGACTGCCGTTGAACTGATAAACAAGGAACCTCCCACCATCCCACTGTTAATGCAGAAAGCAAAAGCCCTGAAAGGAATCGGCAGCAATGCGGAAGCTCTACGTTCCATCCGCCAAGTGATAGCGGAAGACTCCACCAACCAACAGGCACACATCGAAGCAGCGGAATGCTGTAAAGCAATGGCCAAGTACAACGATGCGCTGGACTACTACCGGAAAGCCATCAGCCTGAATCCCAAAAACAAGTATGCCCGTTTGCAATTCATCAACCTGCTTTGCAACACCAAAAACTATGCTGAGGCTTTTGGAGAAAGTTCAATGATGTCCGAAACGGACAGTTCGGCCGTAGTGCTCCACCTACAGGCTCAAAGCCTTGAAGGGATGCAACAGATACTACCGGCTATCGGTTGCTATGAAGTCATTCAGGATAAATATCCGGACGATTATCTGGCTGCGGCCAAACTCGGAAACCTGAACATTGTGGCTGGATATCCCGAATATGCCATCCAAGCTACCGAACGCTATAGGGAACGGGACTCCACCAACCTGATTGTCAACCAGCAAAACGCTCTCGCCTACTGCCACTCCGAACAATATCCGACAGCCATCAAGCGCTATGAAAAGCTGTGCCAACAGGGGGACAGCAGTACACAGACCTTATACTACCTGGGAGTCAGCTATTACGCAGATGAATATTATTACGAAGCGCACGCGTGTTTCAGCAAACTGCAAAAAGAGATGGAAGAAAATCCCAATCTGCTCTATTATCTGGGACGTTGCTGCGCCAAGACTTCCTGGAAAAAAGAAGGCATCGAACACCTGGAGAAAGCTATCGAACTAACCATTCCCAAAGACAGCACCATGATCCGACTTTACAAAGGCTTGGTGGATTGTTGTAAACTGGCTCAGGATACTCCAAAGCAAATCCAGGCTCTCAGAGAACTGTACAAATATGACAAGACGAACCATAAACTTCTTTATGACATCGCCTGGAACTATTCATATCAACTCAAAGACAACAAATCGGCCGAACGTTATCTGCAGGCTTTCTTAAAAACCCGAAAGGCGAATGCCAGGAAAGAAGAACCGGTGAGTGAGAAAGGGGAACTTGTACTCGGACTTGAAAATTATTACAACGCTGCCGAGAATTGGCTGAAAGACTTACAGAAAGAAAAGTTCTTCAAAGAAGGAATACCGTTAGAAAGTCAGAAACAATAGAATCTATCCCCCCATGAAACATTGGATACTCCTCCTCTATCTGGGCTTCAGCGTAGTGCTGCAAGCCCAGAACACCGCCTCCGTTCAAGAAGCAATGGCAAACTATGACTATAAAACGGTGATCAGACTGATTGATGAAGAAAGTGCATCACCACAGTTACTCATACAGAAAGCCAAAGCTTTAAAAGGTTTAGGGCGTACCGCCGAAGCCCTGTCCACTTTGCAACATATCATTATCGAGCTGCCCGAAAATCAGCAGGCATTGGTAGAGGCAGCAGAATGTTGCAGGCAATTGAGCAAATTTAACGAGGCCTTGGGGTATTATCGGAAGGTGATGGAACTCAATCCCGAACATATTTACGCACACTTGCAATACACCCGCTTGTTATACAACTATCAGCGATACGGCGATGCATTGCGTGAGAGTATCGCATTGGCCAGGAAAGACAGTTCCGCCACCGTATTGCGACTGATGGCGGAAAGCATGGAAGGAGCCGGCATGCCGGTAGAAAGTATGTTTTGCTATCTTTCCATCATCAGGAAATATCCCTCCGACTATCTCTCGGTAGCTAAGCTGGGCAGTATCTTCAATACAATGAAAGATTACGAAGGGGCAATTGCCCTGACAGAGGCATACCGCCGGACGGACAGCACCAATGTAGAAGTGAACCGTCAAAACGCACTGGCGTATTGTCTGCGCAAAGAATATCCCACCGCCATCAAACGTTATCAGGATCTGACCGCCCGGGGAGACAGCACACTGCTGACATGTTATTATCTGGGAGTCAGCTACTACGCTACGAAAGAATACTATAAAGCGCGCGATTGGCTGCTCAAAGCAAAATCATGCCAGTCACCCGGCGCCAACCTACTCTACTATTTGGGACGTTCGTGCTCCAAGACATTATGGAAACAAGAGGGAATAGGATATCTGAACCAGGCTATCGCCCTGACTATCCCCGCCGACAGTATCATGGAGCGCTTATACTCAGGCTTGGCAGACTGCTACAGGCAAACCAAGCAAACCCGGGACCAAATCAAGGCTACCAAAGAACAATACAAATATGCCCCTGACAAGCATATTTTACTTTATAACTTGGCGTTCTTATCGGACAAAATAGGAGATACTAAAGCCACAGAGCATTACTTGCAGGCTTTTCTGCGAACAAAATCCAAACAAAATGCAGTACTACAGCAGCCGGATGATGACGAAGAAGAACCCGCACCCTACATAGATTACTACAAAAGTGCCACCAATAAATTGGAAAGCATCCGAAAAGAGAAATTCTTAAAGGGAGAAAAGTGAATTGATCGGATAGATGCATCGTTTCGGACAATTCACCACTGAGTGCAGACAGAGTTTCACAGAGGGAGAATAATGGAAAATAAATTTGAAGATGTGCGGTAGAAGGCACAGTAGCACGTAACCGAAGTCACATCGGCACGCAGCCGAAATTACTGTGCTGCGTAGCTAAAGTTACGGTGCTGCGTAGCCGAAGTTACGGTGCTGCGTAGATAAAGTTACGGTGCTGCGTAATCAAAGTTACGGTGCTGCGTAATCAAAGTTACGATGCTGCGTAGCCGAAGTTACGGTGCTGCGTAGCCGAAGCTATGACGGCATCTCCTTTTCCGGACGTCACGTTCACCTGATTGCATCGAAAAGTGCTCCTTATCGGTTGAGCTCCATCCCAGAGAATTCTCCAATGAAAACGTTTGCATAAATAGATGGCACACAGTAAGAAAGAAAACGGAAAACAATCCGATGATTTACCCTATATTAGCAACATTAAATAATAACGAGCTAATATCATGAAAAAATTATTGTTACTCTTAGGTTCATTCCTACTGTCATTAACCACTTATGCAGCCATGAACATATCCAAAATCGATCCGCCCTTCTGGTTCACCGGTATGAACAATCCGGAACTCCAGTTAATGGTATACGGTGAAGGCATCGGCCAGGCATCCGTATCAGTAAATTATCCCGGTGTATCGCTCAGCAGCGTCGTGAAACTGGAAAGCAACAATTACCTGCTTGTCTACCTACATCTCGATAAAGAAGTAAAGCCGGGCAAGATGCCCATCACATTTACGGTCGGAAAGAAGAAATTGGTGAAAGAGTACGAATTGAAAGCACGCAGCAAAGCCGGAGTCGATCACAAAGGTTTTGACGCATCGGATGCATTATACCTGCTGATGCCGGACCGTTTTGCCAATGGCAATCCGGATAACGACCGGATAGAAGGCATGGCCGAATATAAAGTGGACCGCAACGACCCGAACGCACGTCACGGAGGCGACCTGGCCGGTATCGAACAAAATCTGGACTATTTTACCGACTTGGGAGTGACCGCACTCTGGTTCACCCCGGTACTCGAAAATAATATGAAAGGCGGCTCATATCACGGATATGCAACAACCGATTATTACAAGGTAGACCCACGTTTCGGCACTAACGAGGAATATCGCTCACTGATAGCGAAAGCCCACAACCGGGGCATTAAGGTCGTGATGGACATGATCTTCAATCATTGCGGAGTAGAACATCCCTGGATCAAGGACATGCCTTCAAAGGACTGGTTCAACCATGCGGACTTCAAGAACAACTTTGTGCAAACTTCCTACAAGCTGACTCCACATGTAGATCCGTATGCCTCGGAGTACGATTTCGACCAGATGAACAACGGCTGGTTCGTGGAAGCCATGCCTGACCTCAACCAAAAGAACCCTCACGTATACAAATACCTCTTGCAGAACAGCCTGTGGTGGATTGAGTACGCCGATATCGACGGCATCCGGATGGACACCTACCCGTATGCCGATTACGATGCCATGAGCAACTGGATGAAAGAACTGAACGAAGAATACCCCAACTACAACACGGTGGGCGAAACCTGGGTTACCGAACCGGCCTATACAGCCTGGTGGCAGAAAGACTCCAAGCTCTCCGCCCCGCGCAACAGTCACTTGAAAACAGTCATGGATTTCAGCTTCTTCGACAAAGTCAACACGGCCAAGAATGAACAAACGGACACTTGGTTCAAAGGATTGGACCGTGTCTACAACAATTTTGTATACGATTATCTGTATCCCAATCCGGCTTCCGTACTGGCTTTCATCGAGAATCATGACACCGACCGTTTCCTGGGTGAAGGCGAAAACCTCGATATGCTGAAACAGGCCTCCACCCTTTTATTGACCACCCGACGCATCCCGCAACTCTATTATGGAACGGAGGTGATGATGAACGGAGTAAAGAGTAAAAGCGACGGCTATGTACGAAAGGACTTCCCGGGCGGATGGGCGGACGATAAAGAGAATGCCCTGACTCCCGAGGGACGTACCCGATTGCAGAATGAAAGCTATAACTTCTACCGCAACCTGCTGAACTGGCGTAAGGGCAACGATGTGATCGCCAAAGGCAGCATGAAACAGTTCATGGTGCAGCACGGCGTATATGCTTATGCACGCCAATATAAAGGGAAAACGGTCTTCGTCCTGTTGAACGGTACGGATAAAGAGGTGAAACTTCCCCTGAAATACTATGCCGAAGTGCTGAAAGACAAGACTCAAGGAAAAGACGTCATTAGCGGAAAAGTAACGGCACTCAATGAAGAACTGACAATGGCACCCCGCCAATCGATGGTTATAGAGCTTTAATCTCACACCGGTTATAACCGCATAAGCAAAGGGCACAAAGGATTTCACCCGACATCCTCTGTGCCCTTTGTGTAGCCTAATGCGAATAATAATAGTCAAACGTTTGACTATTATCGAAGAATATTCCTACCTTTGCACCGACTAAAAGAATACGACGATGACAAACAACGAATCGGAGCGCGAGCTCGTCCTACAAACCTTACGAACCTGGATGGCATTCCGCCAGGCCGTTCAGCGGGTACTCAAACGTCACAACGTGGATATGACCTTCGAGATGCTGCAAGTAATGAACTGCCTGTGGAACAAACAAGGCATCAGCCAGCAATCCCTGGCTGAGAAAACAGCAAAGGACAAGGCTTGCCTGACCAATCTGATTAATAATCTGGAAAAGAAAAACTGGGTGATAAGGAAAGAAGGCCCCTCCGACCGCCGAAACCGCCTGATTTTCCTGACGCCCCAAGGCGAAGAACTTGCCCTCACCGTGAAACCCCTGATCAACGATATCTATGCCCAAACCGGAACAGAGATGGAGGCAAGCCGGATAACGGAATGCATCGAAGATCTGAAGAGACTGCATGAAGTGCTCAATGAGATCTAAAAGAAATCCGCCATGTCCACCCATCAGATAAAGCTAAAACAATTGAGAAGACTGAAGTTCAGGAACATCTTTCTCAACACAGTATGCATCCTGCTGGCATTGGCAGGTATTTCATGGACAGTAAACTACTTCTGGAAATACGCCCGCTACGAGATAACCAATGATGCCGTAGTGGATCAATACATCGCTCCGCTAAACATCCGGATACCGGGCTATATCAAAGAAGTACGTTTTACCGAACACCAGTATGTTCATGCCGGCGACACGTTACTGATACTGGACGACCGGGAATACCGGATCCGGCTGAAAGACGCGGAAGCGGCCTTGATGGATGCCTTGGGATCAAAGGAAGTGTTAAACTCCGGCATCCGGACTTCAGGAGTAAATGTAGCCGTACAGGAAGCCAACATAGCCGAAACACTGGCACGCCTTTCACAGCAAGAAGCGGAACTGAACCGATATACCCGGCTCCTGAAAAAGCAGGCCGTCAGCCAACAGGATTATGAACTGGCCAAAGCGAACTTCGAAGCGACCCGGGCAAGATACAACGCCCTGTTGCGACAAAAAGAAGCGGCCCAATCACAGTATTCCGAAACCAGCAAACGCAGTACAGGCGCGGAAGCCAATATCCTCCGGAAGGAGGCCGACCTGGAGATGGCCCGACTAAACCTGTCGTATACCGTTGTCACCGCACCCTATGACGGATACACGGGACGACGTACACTTGAACCGGGACAGTTCGTACAAGGCGGACAAACTCTTTCCTACCTGGTACGGGGCAATGACAAGTGGGTGACAGCCAATTATAAAGAGACTCAAATAGCCCATATCTATATCGGGCAAAAAGTCCGCATCAAAGTAGATGCTTTCAGCGGACGCACTTTTCACGGGACCGTAACCGCCATTTCCGAAGCCACCGGATCGAAATACTCCCTGGTACCGACCGACAATTCGGCAGGAAACTTCGTCAAAGTGCAGCAACGCATTCCGGTCCGCATCGATCTCAATGACGCCTCACCCGAAGAGATGGAATGCCTCCGTGCAGGGATGATGGTAGAAACGGAGGCGGTCCGCCCTTAGGCTTATGGTGAAGCTCAATCTGCCTACCCGTCCCTGGGTGCCTCAATGGTTGGGCATCGTGACCATGTTTATTGTCATCTTTCCCATCACCCTGCTCAACGGTGCCTACACAGGAAGTATGGTCGAAGTATCGAACACGCTGGGAGTATTGAGCGAAGATATTACCATGGCTTACTATTCAGCTTCGGTAGGGATGGCTGTTGCCTATCCCATCGTACCGAAAATACGCACCATAGCCACTCCGAAAACCTTACTGCTTACCGACCTGCTGCTACAGATATTCTTCAGCCTGGTATGCGCCAAAACCGGTAGTATGGACGTCATCATGGTATGCAGTTTCTGTATGGGATTTCTCAAAGCCTTCGTCATGTTGGAGTTCATCATCCTGATCCGCCCGCTCTTCAGTCCGAAAAACGTACGAAGTGAATTTTACGCCTACTTCTACCCCATCGTTTTCTCCGGAGGTCAGCTATCGATGGCTATCATCGCTCAACTGGCCTATCACTACCAATGGCAGCACATGTACTATTTTGTCACCATCCTCTTGCTGATCGCCCTTCTGTTCGTCATCTGTTTCTTCCGCTATGCAAGGCGTCCCATGCACATTCCGTTCAAAGAGATGGACGGAAGAAGCATGTTCATCATCACCACCGCTTTCCTGCTAACGCTCTATACATTTACCTACGGGAAAACACTCGATTGGTTCGCATCCCCGAAGATCAGAGCATATGCATTCGTCATCCCGCTCCTGATAGCTCTTTTCATCCATCGGCAGCGTACACAAGGCAAACCCTTTGTCAGCCTGAAACCACTCTTTCTGCATAAATCCATCATCGGATATGGCTTCATGGTACTCGCCATGTTCCTGACAGCCACCAGTTCACTGGTAACCAACTATATGAACAGCATCATCCGAGTAGACAGCATACACGCCAATTCGCTGAGTCTGTGGCTATTGCCCGGATATGTGGTAGGAGCCGTCATTTGCTTCTGGTGGTTCCGATGGCAACGATGGCGGTTTCGCTTCCTCATTTCAGGAGGTATGTTCTGCTACGTCATCTATCTGGCTATCCTCTACTTTGGTATCACCCCTTATGGAACCTATGAAATGCTCTACCTCCCCATCCTGTTCCGGGGAGTGGGGATGATGGTCATATTCATTGCGTTCGGTGTGTTTGTTGTCGAAGATTTAGACCCGCGCCTGACGTTGTCCAATGCCTTCTTCCTGATTTCATTCCGCTCAGTATTGGCTCCGGTCCTGTCCGCTTCGTTCTTTAACAACATGCTTTACTATCTGCAGGCAAAGGGGATGAACATTCTTTCGGAAAACATGACGCTGACCAATCCGCTGGCCGAACAAAAATACAATCAGGCATTGAGCAATGCCTTGGCGCAAGGGCACGAATTCGGCGAGGCCGGACAATTGGCAGCCAATAGCCTGTACTCCACTTTGCAGCAGCAATCCCTGCTGCTTGCCCTGAAAACCCTAATCGGCTATGTACTGATACTGGCACTGGTGATTGCTGTTTTCGCAGCGTTCATTCCTTTCCATAAAACGCTGAAGGTGGCTGTAGTGAAGACGGGTGACGATATGGTATAATGAGAAGGGATACAAAAAAGCCACCCAATTGCTTGAGTGGCTTCTTAAAATATAAATTAAATCAAGTAAAACTTTTAAATACTAGATTTGGAATTTATTCAGCTAACTTGTTGTCAGAACCCAGCACGTTGATAATTTTGTGCTTGTAGAGTTTTTCCATATTGTCGCGAGCCGGTCCCAGATATTTACGCGGGTCGAACTCAGCCGGTTTTTCTGCGAATACCTTACGGATAGCAGCAGTCATAGCCAGGCGAGAGTCTGAGTCGATGTTGATTTTGCAAACAGCAGACTTAGCGGCTTTACGCAGTTCTTCTTCAGGAATACCGATAGCAGCTTTCAGTGCACCACCAAACTGGTTGATAGTTGCAACCTCTTCTTCAGGAACTGAAGATGATCCGTGAAGAACGATAGGGAATCCCGGAAGTTCTTTCATTACACCGTCCAATACGTCGAATGCCAACGGAGGAGGAACCATACGGCCTGTCTTCGGATCGATGTGGCACTGTTCCGGAGTAAATTTGTAAGCACCGTGAGAAGTACCGATAGAGATAGCCAATGAATCGCAACCTGTCTTGGTAACGAAATCAACTACTTCGTCCGGTTCAGTATATGTGTGGTGGTCAGAAGAAACTTCGTCTTCTACACCTGCCAATACGCCAAGTTCACCTTCTACAGTTACATCGAACTGGTGAGCGTATTCAACAACTTTCTTAGTCAGAGCAACGTTTTCGTCGTAAGGAAGGTGAGAACCGTCGATCATTACAGAAGAGAAGCCTGAGTCGATACAGCTTTTGCAAGTTTCGAAAGTATCTCCGTGGTCGAGGTGCAAAACGATTTCAGGATTTTTGCAGCCGAGTTCTTTTGCATATTCTACAGCACCCTGAGCCATGTAACGCAGTAATGTAGCGTTAGCATATTGACGAGCACCTTTTGATACCTGCAAAATAACCGGAGACTTAGTTTCTACAGCAGCCTTGATGATAGCCTGCATCTGTTCCATATTGTTGAAGTTGAATGCAGGGATTGCATATCCACCCTTGATAGCCTTAGCAAACATATCTCTAGTGTTTACCAGACCTAAATCTTTGTAATTAACCATTTTGTTTAAAAGTTTATTGTTAGTGAATTAAAAATTCTATGCAAAAGTAAGAATAATCCTTTGAATAGAGAAACCCTCGGGCGGAAATATCCGTTTGAGGAGCGTAATTCAATTCTATTTCAAATTATTTCCCATCCTTTAAGAGCTGTTTGTAATGTCTACGTAGCAAATAAAGGTTTTTTATTGTTTCCTCATATATATAATGGTAGGCAAATGATCGCTGTAACCATCCAACCACACTCTGCCACCATATGTACGCAGGGGTGCACCCTTATATTTACCATCCTGCTGAAACAGGTAATCGCGCATGAAAACTTCATTGTGATCATATTTCAATCCTTTTGTTGCTTGAAGCAGCGTGGGCGAAAGGATGATCTGATCGAACAGATTCCATTTGCCGCGATAGAGCAAAGTGCCCACTCCCTTATCTTCCAGCGTCACCCACCAGGGGTTGTAAAGGTCATCTTCAGTCATATCCTCGACGTGTTTCTTTGCCCCCAGTACGGCAAGGCTCAAGTCCATCGGATCATCGTTGAGATCGCCCATGATAATCAGTTTCAAGTCCGGATCCGTACGCATCAGCGAGTCCTTCAATGCTTTCACCTGCATGGCAGCGTGCACGCGTACCGGTTCCGCCGCCCCCCGAGAGGGCCAGTGGTTGACTATCAGGCAGACTTTATCACCCGCCAGCTCGCCGCCTACAATCAGGAATCCACGGGTTTTATGGATGGTATCTCCCTCGAAAGGAGTGGAAAGCACCAATGCCGTCGCATGGGGAGTGAATTGTTTGGGGTCATACAGCAACGCACAGTCGATGCCCCGTTTGTCAGGTCCTTCATAATGTATGTATCGATAACCTCCGGCAGCCAGTTCGGGTTGGCGAATCAGATCGTCAAGCACGCGCCGGTTCTCCACCTCCGCCACACCGATTGCGGCAGGCCCTGCCGGTACTTTATCACGCGAAAGTTCACCCAGCACCTTGGACAGATTCTTCAGTTTCGAACGATATTTCTCCGAGTTCCACCCCTTTGCCGCATCCGGAAGATATTCATAATCGTTTTTTCCCGTATCATGAATGGTATCAAACAGATTCTCAAGATTGTAAAAAGCTACGCTGTACAGCCTGTCCGCATGATCCTGTGCCCGGCCACCGACCGCCAGCAACAATAAAAAGTTGAATGCAATAATTAGTTTCTTCATATATTTATTTTTGAGTTCACCACAGATTATACGGATTGGCACAGATTCTTCAATTTCCAATGAAATAAATCTTCAATCTGTGCCAATCCGTGTAATCCCTTAATCCGTCACCCCTGCAAAAGTCTTAAAAAAAAGCGAGAATACGACTTTTTTTCCAAAACTTTTTTCCTAAGAAACAAAAAAGCATTATCTTTGCGACCTGAAAAATGACCATTACACTATTCTTACCAAATAGTAAAACGATATAATAATTTAAAAAACGAATATTAAAATGAAAAAAGGTCTTCATCCTGAATCATACCGTCCGGTAGTATTCAAAGATATGTCAAACGGTGATATGTTTTTGTCTAAATCAACTGTAGCTACAAAAGAGACCATCGAATTCGAAGGTGAAACTTATCCGTTACTGAAAATCGAAATCTCTAACACTTCTCACCCGTTCTATACAGGTAAATCTACATTGGTAGATACAGCCGGACGTGTTGACAAGTTCATGAGCCGCTACGGTAACCGTAAGAAATAATAGGTCGGATCATCCGATTGATAAAAAATAAGCTGCCCCAATATTGAGGCAGCTTATTTTTTTGCCCTAAAGCCACTCCGCAAAGGAAACTGCTCCCCAAAGCATACGGAATAAAATCCATCCCCTGTTTTATATTGATAGCACCCAATGGGCGAATAGAAAAATACTGGAAAGGATATGCCATGCACCACTCCGGCATGGAGAAAGAGATCATGGAAATAATTCTCCCAAGTCCCTCACCTACAGAAGCATCAAAGTAAAAACAGCTTTCCAGAAGCAATATATACTTTTATAGGGAAAACCCTATGGCACAATAGGAGAAAAAACAGCGCTGTAGGAAACTTCTTTCGTATCTTCGTAACATCTAATCATAAATTCACTAAAAAAGATACGACTATGAAACGACTGACTATCCTATTTATGCTCTTTCTGACCTCGTGCATGCTCTATGCCAAAGACCGGAAAGGAAATGACCTCAGCGGTCCCATTGCACTGAAAGGCGAATTGACCGAAAAGTACCAAAACTACACGAAAGGTACTCCTGTCGTCATCCGGGGAGTACGAAAAATGCGCATTTCACCCGATGAAACGGCAGGCATCACCTATGCCGTGGAAATAGACGGGCTGCAATATCCTGTCGGGGCAGAAGAAGCCGGTAAGATCATCCGGCTGAAACCGGCGACAGTCCTTGAATACTGGCAAGGCGTTTACTTGTCACAAGGCATGTATGATTACTACAATCGGAAAGGTTATCGTTACAAGATGCGACAGGAACTGGACGAGGAGTGCCTGGACTATCTGGATAAACTCAACGAAATAGCCTACAAAGACGCCTACATTCAAGACTATGTACAGGCCATTTTTGCCAAAGTCAATCCCGGCGAAATAGATACGAACCGTCCGGAACGACTGAATGTACGCATCATTCAGTCACCCGAACCGGATGCCTATATGCTACCCAACGGGGCCATGCTGGTAAGCACCGGACTTCTCTGTACCATCGATTCGGAAGAAGAACTGGAAGCTATTATCGCCAACGAAATGGTTCATTTCATCCTCGATCATCAGGTGGATAATGTGTCACGTGCCGAAACCCGCGCCAAACGGGCCGCTTTCTGGGCGGATGTATTGGGGACAGTAGCCATGGCGGCCGACGATACCAACTGGATGTATGGATATGACGAACGGGTGGGTGCCATCGAGTTGGCAGCCAGCATCGGAACCATTGCCGCTCTGATCAACGTGCGTACAGTGAATCGCCTGGGTATGGATTACAGCAGCAAACAGGAGCTGCAAGCCGACCGGATCGCCCGCGATTACCTTGCCTTCAAAGGGATGAACCCCAATGCTCTCTCTTCTGCCATCAATAAAATAAAAGAGTTTTATGGCTCAGTCCATCGCTACGACAACCTGACACGCTACGGCAGCTACGGTCTGTTGAAGGAGCGCCTTGCCAAACTGGGAGAAACCGAAAGCATACACAGCCATATGTTTGAGAAAATGACCTCGGACATCGTGACTTTCAATGCTGCCATGTATCAGGGAGACAAACGCTATAAAATGGCGGAACAACTGGCTCAGAAGAACATAGACAATCGGGTGGCCTCCGATCATGACTACGTGATTCTGGTCAAAGCACGTATGGCCCAGGAGAATACCCCGGAGAGCAACGAAGCTTGTATGAAACTATTGGAAAAGGCCCGGGAAATTGCCACTGCACGCAATCTGGATATCAACAAACAGGAGATTCTGTTGCTGATGCGCATGAACAAACAGGCAAAAGCCGCCGACAAACTGAAAGAGTATCTGGACCTGCTGGCCGAATATAAACAGCAAAACGACATGAACACCCAGGAATCCGAATGGATCGGAGAAGAACTGGACTGGGCCGGCAAAATGCTTTCAAAAATCAGTCTGCTATAGTTGCTATCTTAAAATGCCATAAAGGGTGTAGCCATACAACCGGTATAGCTACACCCTTTATTACAGATGGCTACACCTTCCGGGATAAAGGGTGTAGCCCTTTTATAGAATCAGAAATTGATATAGACACGACATTCGTGGGCAGGTATCGTCAGACCGGTCGGTATCGAGGTCACATGAAGTTTCGTACCATCCAGATAGTTTGTCCAGACTCCCGTTACCGGAAAAGAAGTGATTGCCTCTATCGGCTTAGCGGTAAAATTACCAACTACGACCAACCTCTTGCCGTTGGTTGCTGCAAGAGTCAGGAAACGTCCTCCGGTCCAGTTGGCTGTCTTCACCAACCAGGAGAACGTGCTCCCCGGATTAAAGAGTTCAGAATGTTCCCGCCTCAACTTCAACAGTTTCGCATATGTATTGCACAACCCTTTCCGAGCTTCATTGTCCAGATATTCCCAGTGCAGAGGTTTCCTACCTGTCCGTCCCCCTTCTTCAATCGACACATCGTATCCCATTTCACCAAACTGCCATACCATCTTAGGACCGGGTGCCGTGAAAAAGAATGAGGCATTCGCAGCAAGCTGTTTCATACGGACATTTATATCCGATTTTAAAGGTCCCTCGCCATAAGCAATCTGCTTAAAGGCTGTCCGCTCTTCGTCATGGCTTTCCATAAAGCCAACCCACCCTCCGTAGGGCATTGTTGTTCCGAAAGTAACCAATGGTGTAAAATCACTGTTTGACGGATACCCCATTGCCGACTGGCAATAAGCATTGTTCAGGTTACGCCAAAGTTGCATGCCTTCTTCGGCCAATTCGCTCTCCTCTTTTTCGTCACAGAAATGCTCCAGGATGACGACTGCCTCCGGATTCACCTCACGAACTGTCTCGTTATAATCTTTCAGGATGGCAATACGCGAAGCGTCATAATTTCCGGCAGTGGCCTCCGTACTGCTGTTTTGTGTAAAGCCCTTTGTCATGTCGAAACGAAAGCCATCGATGCGATATTCCTCCAGCAGGAACTTCAGGTTCCGTTTCACAAATGCACGTACCAAAGGCGAGTCATGATTGAAATCATGAAAGACACCGTAGGGATGAGGTTCTTTCACATTAAACCAAGGGTTATCGGCTGCCGTACGGTTATTTTTGGTATCCCAATACAAACGGGCAAAAGGATGCGAACCACTGGCATGGTTGTAGACAACATCAAAAAGAACAGCCATACCCGCTTCGTGGCATTTATCGATAAAAGCCTTATACATATGATCGGTACCGTAAGCCTTGTCCAAAGCAAAATAGAAACAAGGATTGTATCCCCAGCTGTCATTGCCATCGAACTCCTGCACCGGCATCAACTCAACGGCATTGAAACCTAAACTTTTCAGATAGCCTATCTTCTCCATAGCACCGTTCAGATCGCCTGTGGCAGTGAAATCACGCAACAGCAGTTCATAGATCATCAGATTATTTTTATCGGGTATCCGGAAGTTTTTAACCTTCCATTCATAAGAATCCCTTTGTATTTTGAATACAGAGGCAATGCCGACAGCACCCTTGGGATACTCTTTCGCATCGGGGTAGGTAGAAGAGGGAATGTATTTATCGTTATCCGGATCGAGTATCTTACGGCTATAAGCATCAGCCAGACGAAGAATCTCCCCGGCCCTTGTACCGACATAATACTGAAAAGCATATTCACGGGTAGGCTGAAGTCCGGTCAGTGTAATCCACCAGCAGCCCGCAGCATCATCCCGGTTCATTTGGCTGTTGCTTTCATTACTCAACTTCCAGTCATTAAAATCACCCACGACATGGGCAAAATCCTTATGTCCCCCTTTCTTGTCTTTATCATACAGCACCAACGTGACTGTGGATGCGTCTATCAGATTGATTCCTTCCTGCAGACCGCCAGGCATAGAAGCATATCTGACAGCCGCGGGTTCAAAGGGTTTATACAGATGATCGGTAACAGAGACAAACGAGTCTCCGTCCGTTCCTTTCTTGCTCCCGTCGGCACTGCGAATCACGACACCCAATTGCCGAACCGGTGTTTCGTTCGAACCAAACCATTGACGGATCGAAGGTGCCAGCGTAATACTCCAGATATTATCTGCCACCCGGACCATTTTACATTTATCCACATTGGTATTCCACTCCGCAGGCACATACATCCAGGTCCCTTCTGACACCACTCCCGTATGTACATACACATCACCCGCATAACCATAGAGCGGGGAAGTTTTCGTCGCTTTAAAATATAGCATCAATTGCCTGTCAGCATCCGGAGTCTCAGGTCGGAAACTCAGTCCGTCGTCACAACTTCCCTCCTGCGTGATCCGGATTTTTTCCGAAAGGCTGCCGCTCCTGATGACAATCTCTCCTTCACGCCCGGCCACTCCCTCATTGGGAGCCACCGTAAAAGCCAAGTTGGTAACCACCAGTCCGCGGGTATTGGCCTGCGAAATCCAACTACGATCCACTTCCGGAATTTCGACCTCAAATGTTATATTGGCTTTTACTTCCACCTGCACAGTTCCTCCTTCCTTGCCCACTTCGAAACGGGAAGCTGTCAGTGTCAGTGCATCTTTCTGCTTTTGTGAAATGGTAAAACTTTTTTCAATTCCTCCCGCCACCAGGGTCAGCTTGACGCTACGGCTGTCATAATCAGCATTTTCCTGTACACTGATAGTCACAGAAGCATCGCCCGCTGTTCCCGAAGATGGAGACACCGTACACCAGTCTGCCGCTCTGCGTGTATCCGTATCGGTGGTCAGCGAGATCCGCCATGGACGTCCTGACGAGAACGATAGATTCCGGGTTCCCGAAGTAGCGGCAAAATCAATGCCTTGCTCAAAAAAAATCTCACTATCAGAAGAAAGAATCAGAGAATCGGTTTCTTTCTCTTCCGACGAGCAACCGAAACCAATCAGCGGAAGCAGGAGGAACAGAAACGGAAAAGTTAAATATTTCATAGATTAAAAGGTATTATTGTATATAAAAAAGGATGCCAACCTTATGCAGGTTGACATCCGAAGTATCTTCCTGGCATTTCTCTTCCAGATAGAGAAATACAGGATTATTTTTTAGTCATGGTCGCCGTTTTAGCATCCGGATTCAATACAATGGTATAGGTTCCTGCTGTCACTTTCATATTAGCACCATCCTGAGTCAGTGCCCCCAGGCTGCCACCCAGATTGACAGTCCAAGCACTGTCCCATCTGAATTTCATCTCACCGGCTACCAGAGTGACGTCCACCGACCAGAGTTTAGTTGCCGGATCATAATTCATCACAGTTCCTTTGTCCCATCCACCGGGTGTGGCATCACCAATTATCTCCCAACCGGTCTTGGTCAACGAGGCTGTCAGCTTCTTCATATCGGCACCTACCCGATAGTATCCGGCTGTTTCAATCTTGATATTATCGCCGTCGCTGGGCATCAGAACAAATGTCCCTATGTTCTTAGCTTCATCCCAACTGATAGGGCCCATCATACCGATCCATACCCCGGCATCCCAGAATTTAAATTTGGTATCGGCATCAAAATAAAATGTTCCGGTATAGATAAAGTCGCGGGCAGCAGATTGCACTTTGTAACAATCATCTTTAGTAGCGTCCCATCCCTGATAGCTCCCCGGCAATGCCATTTCCGCACTCGACAATTCAATGGTAGTTTCTACCATGCTATAAGAATATTTACCGGCATTTGTCAGATTCATAGTGATCACGTATGGGCTAGCTTTCAACACCTTAAAATTATTAGGCCCTGCCACCAGTTCGCCTTCAAGTTCGGACTCCTTACCGGATACCGCTCCGTAGTTATCGGAATCCCAGTTATTGTTCGACCTGAATTTAAACTCTTTGTCAAGCAATGAAGTAGTAACCGTCCATAAGCGGGTGGTGGCGTCATAGTCCATTTGCGTGTCCTTATCCCAACCACCGGAAGTAGCGTCTCCCACCACTCCCCATACAAGGGGTTCGGTCTGTTCCACCTTACCTTCGGCATCTACTTTGATCCCGTAGAATCCTTTTTTAGCAGCCGTCTGATCCTTTGCCAGAACCTTGGTAAGATCACTTCCGTCTATAATAGCATACGAAACACCATCCGCATCGAAGTTGGCATATCCCTGGTATACCCCGTCACCATCGGGATCGCCCAACAGGTAAGCATTCGTATAGTCCCAGTCCGGATAGCCCACGGCCACATAAGCGAACTTCCAGTCAACCGCATTCGGATCAAAAAGAGTCGCCTTAAAAGTAATCGAGTTCGAAGCCGGATCAGCAGTCATGTCATACGCTTTAGAAGTCAGCGTAATCGTAAAGTTATAAGTCTGTCCCGGATAAGCCCCTACCTTAGCCATCATAGTGTTCATCTGTCCATTGGTAAACTTCAGGCTGGTAGTTCCGGTTTCACCCAATAAGACAGTTTTCGCATTCGCATCATTCGTCAGTGTAACGTCATAATTCACCACTGCCTTCACTCCATAGTCTGCTGCCGTCCACTTGATCTCGGGAAACTCAGCCGCAGCATTTTCATCGTTGAAAGTAAAGTCGCTTTGAGAGAAAGGCTCAAAAGCAGAGGCTTTCTGCAACTCCATGACGGGCGACTTCTCATCTTCGCAAGCCGTAAAGGCCAGAAGTCCTAACAACAGTGTATAGAAATATATTTTTTTCATAATCTTATTCGTTGTTTTTAATAGTCATTCGATTTTTAGTACCCTTCATTCTGCTTGAGATTGGTGTTAGAACCGATATCGTCTGACGGAATCGGGAACACGTTGTAGAAGTTCTCAACAGCCTTACCTTTGGCTGTACCACCCTTCCAAGGCCATACGTAACCGGCAGTAGTAAACAGTCCGAAACGTACCAGGTCTGTACGGCGTTGTCCTTCAAAGAAGAATTCACGGCCCCGCTCGTCAATGATGAAGTTCAATGTCAAATCGGAATCAGAGATAGGAGCCAGCGTCTTATCACTGTACGCTCTCTTACGCAGATCGTTCACATAACGGAGAGCAGTAGCTCTGTCGCCACCCTGACCGCCTCTGAGCACAGCTTCGGCATACGTCAGGTAGATTTCACCCAGACGGAAAAGCGGGAAGTCTACGTAAGCTTCCTTTGAAGGAGGCAGCGTTCCATCCTTATTTACATTGAAGTATTTGGTAACGGGAATACCGTTATTCTGGAATGTATTTTCGTCAATAATTTCAAGACTGGTTGTCAAATCGGTACGAAGCATTGCCTTACGGGTATCCGCATCACTGCCACTCTCTTTGAGGAACAGATTGTAGAGTGACGATTTTGCCCTTACCCCCTGCCATGCTCCTTTGGCATTGACTTCTTCCTGAGTCGCCGTAGCCCCCCAGCAAAGGAAGGCGGTCATACCACCCCAGGTCATCGTCTGGTCGCCCTCATAGCGTACCGGGAAAATCATTTCGCTGGACAAGTGGTTGTCTGCCTTGAACATATCTACATAAACAGGTTCCAACTGATAACCCGTTTCGATCACTTTCTTAGCATACGTGATACATTCGGTATATTTGTTCTGGCCGACGTAAGTCTCCGCATTAAGGTACAGGCGTGACAAGAGTGCCCACGCGGCAGCTTTGTTGGCATGTCCGTAGTCCTGGCTGTATCCCACTGTGGGCTCCAACATATCCTCTACGCATTCAGTCAGTTCTTTCTCGATCCAGTTGAACAGATCGGCAGCCATGATCTGCTTCGGCGGAATACTTCCGATCGGGCTGTTTTCGTCTACAAACGGTACATTGCGATACAAGTCGAGCGCATATTCATAGCTCAATGCACGCAGAAAACGGGCTTCGGCACGCCATGTCTTGATCGAGGCTTTCAGTGATGCGTCACAACCGCGGGCATCCAGTTTATCTTCGGTAGTCTCACGCAGATAAGCGTTGGCTACATTGATTTGATAGAACAGGCGGTAATATGAACCCTTGATCCACGGACTGGATGCACCCCAGGAGATATGGTTGAACTCAGGGATACCGGGGTCATTCCATGCACAGTGTGCAATATCCGAAGGCAAATCCTGCATATTCCACAATACACGGAGGAAGGAAGCCTGGCTACCGCCATCGATGCCTACCACATCCTGATCGGAATCACCCCCGCTGTTACCGCCGATGGCCATGCCTGCATAAATCTTAGCAAGACTCTGCTCATAAGCCAAGGGCTCGTTCCCGAAAACAACGTCGGAAACCAATTCGTCTTTGTCCAGTGGAACCGTATCGAGGTCGTTCACACAAGACGCTACTCCTAACATCATTCCCAGCAATGCACAGGGAAGAAGATATTTAAATTTTATTGTTTTCATGTTTTACAGATTAAAAGTTGAGATTAAGGCCGATCATGAATACACGGGGGCGAGGATAGATGTTGTTATCGATTCCTTCACCACTGATTTCCGGATCCAGTCCCTTGTACTTAGTAATGACAAACGGATTCTGTACCGTAGCATATACGCGTGCACTCTGCTTATCATTGAAGAGTTTATTGAATGTATATCCCAAAGAGATGTTGTCCATGCGCACGAACGAAGCATTCTGAACGTAATAGCTGGAACGGTATTGAGCGTTCTTGAAATCAGTGCTGCGGGCAGAGGTCAGACGATTTTTCAGGAATCCGGTCTGGTCATACATATTGGCGCCTTCGTATGCCTCACGGTTGGACTGCACATTATTGTAAACATAGTTACCGAAGCTGCCACGCAAAGCAAATGAAAAATCCCAGTTCTTATAAGAAAGTTGTGAGGTCAGTCCCATGAACACATCGGGAGCAGCTTTTTTGAAGCAGATCAAGTCGGCGTCGTTAATCTGGTTATCTCCATTCTGATCTACATAAGCACCTTCGATAGGTTTACCGTCAGGACCATAAATCTGCTCGAACACATAGAAGGAATTGAACGCCTCACCTACCCGATGGATCAGGGCATTGTATCCTGTACCGCCATCGATGCCGCCATGGATGACACCGGCATAGTTCGGGTCGTCGTTGAAAGTCATCTTGGTGATCTTATTCTTATTATAAGAGATGTTATAGCCGATATTCCAGTTCCAGTCCTGTGTTGAAACAGCATGGGCATTGATGCTGAACTCAAAACCCTTGTTCTCCAATGTACCTACATTAGTCAGCAACTGATTGCTGAAGTTAGTTCCGGCAGGAGCCGTAACGGTGTTCAGCAAGTCCTTCGTTTTACGGAAGTAATAGTCGATTGTACCCGTGATGCGTCCATTCAGGAAACCGTAATCGATACCTACGTTCCAGGTTGTGGTTTCTTCCCACTTCAGGTTCTGGTCATAAGGTTGCGGAGCAATCAGTGAGTATTCGGTATCACCAAAATAATAGTTGGCACCTGCCTTGGAATACATGTATCGGGCCATATAAGGATAGTCTCCATTGCCCAGATTCTGCTGTCCGGTCACACCATATCCCAAACGTAATTTCAGATCCGAAATAGCGTTCACATTCTTCAGGAATGACTCTTCGTTCAGCTTCCATGCCAGTGCTACCGATGGGAACAGACCCCAACGATTGTCCGGACTGAAACGTGAGGAGCCGTCGTTACGCAGGGTAAATGTCACCAGATAACGGTTCAACAAAGTATAGTTGAGACGTCCGAAGAAAGAAACCAGATAGCTTTCGCTCGCATAGTCATCTCCTTTTTTATAGAATTCTTCTCCCGTCTTCTCTGCATAGGCAGCCGAGTAAGGATAGGAGTTGGTAGTCGAATTATAGAAATGCTGCCAGGAGTAACCTGCCATGACATCAATGTAATTAACTCCGAACGTATTGGCATAGTTGAGGTAGAAATCAAGCAAAGTGTTGCGTTTCAGCTGAGTATAATGGCTGTTTTCACCAAAGCCGTTTTTGAAATTACCCGTACAGTAAGTCAAAGGTGAATTATCGGCTATAATCACGTCACCTTTACTTTTCGATACATCATAACCTAAGTTCAGGTTAGCGCGAAGTTCAGGCAGGAAGTGGAATTTATAATCAATCTGCGCATTGCCGATGCTGCGGTAAACAGTCGATTTATCATCTTTCTCTTCAAGCATGGCAACCGGATTGGCCAGGCCGATATCAATCGGAGAAGTCTTGTCTCCCTCCTGCTTCATATACATAAAGTATCCGTTTCCATAAGGATTGCCTTCCATATAGACAGGCTGTGTGGGATCATACTGGGTAGCCAGACCGATAGCTGCACGGTCGGCAAAACGGTTCTTATTGTATACCCCCTTCACATTGAGCTGAATGTTGAGCTTCTTGTCAAAAAAGTTGGGGTTCAAGTTGATGGCACCTGTCAGACGTTGCATATTCGAAGTCTTCAGGATACCGTTTTCGTTTGTATACGCCACGGACACACGATAAGGCATATGCGGAACTGCTCCGGATACACTTACATTATGATCGGTACTGAAAGCCGTACGGAAGATTTCATCTTGCCAGTCGGTAGAGGTTTTACCCAGCGCATTGGCCTGAAGGCTGTTTTCGCCAAACTTCTCGATTACAAAATTACGAAAGTCTTCCGCCTTCATCACATCAACCGTATTCGATTTCGTACTGATAGAGAACGTACCACTGTAGTCTACCTTCACACGTCCCGACTGCCCTTTCTTAGTGGTAATGATAATGACACCATTGGAAGCACGCGAACCGTAGATAGCAGTAGCAGAGGCATCTTTCAGAATCGTAAACGTCTCGATGTCATTGGGATGAACAGTAGAGAGCGGGTTGCCCATACCCTTGATCTCGGTGTTATCGACAGGCACTCCGTCAATAACGATCAACGGATCGTTGCTGGCCGACATGGATGACCCTCCACGCACACGGATCGTAGCTCCGGCCCCCGGGGCTCCACCATCGGTAATCACACTGACACCGGCAGCCTTACCCACCAAAAGGTCGGAAGCCGAGGTAGCCATACCTTTTACCATCTTATCCGCATCGATTGCCATCACCGAACCGGTTACGTCATTTTTCTTCACGGTACCATAACCAATCACCACCGCTTCCTGAAGCATCACCGCATCTTCATGGAGAGTTACCGTCACGCTGGGAGCGGCTTTCATTTCAACCGGCTTATAACCGATGAAAGAAATTACAAGAGTTGAATTTTGAGGAACACTCAGAACAAAGTTTCCGTTCAGATCGGTAATCGTACCGATAGAAGAATTATCCTTCACAACCACATTCGCGCCGATTACGGGTTCACCCGTTGAATCTTTCACATGCCCCTTGACAGAGACTTGTTGTGCATAAGCGCTCAATGACAAGAATAGCCCAAACAATAGGGGCAGAATCATACGACAGACTCTAAGATTAACTTGCTTCATGCATCTAAAAATTAAAGTTAACAATATAAATATTAAATATACTTTCTAAGAGATAGAGAATGAACGACTTCATCCCGATTCTTGATTACGTAGCAAAAATACTATTTAAACAACAGTCGCTTATTTAAATTCAAACAAATCCACGCATGCAACTCCGCAAACGATTGCATCATAAAAGCGGACTTATAACATACTATCACTGAACTTTTCAGTCTCCTTTACACTATTTTTGTGACATATTAAACAAATCCATATATACATTGGTTTTGTCTTTATATAAATTCATTTACCTTTGGCTGAAAACCAATATGTACCATGAGTAAACCGCAAATCACCATCAAAGACATTGCCCGCGAACTGGGGGTATCGCCCTCCACCGTATCGAGAGCACTGAAGGACAATCCGGACATCAGCCAGGAGACGAGGGATGCTATACATAAGTACGCGCGCGAACATAATTATAAGCCCAACGTACTGGCACTGAACCTGCGCACCAGCCGTTCGAACACCATCGGGGTCATCATCCCCCAGTTAGTTCACCACTTCTTTTCGTGTGTGCTGAGCGGCATTGAGAGAACGGCGGCCGAAGCGGGCTACAACATCCTGGTGGCGCAAAGCAACGAGGAGTACGAGCGGGAGGTAAAAATCGTTCACTCCTTCCTCGCCGCACGGGTTTGCGGAGTCATCACTTCGCTCGCCAAAGACACATCCCGATATGACCATTACCAGGAATTGCTGGACAACAATATTCCTATCGTTTTCTACGATCGCATCTGTACCGGTATCAACACCGAACGGGTGGTGGTAGACGATTACGCCGGTTCGTTTGCCGCCGTGGAGTATATGATACAGACGGGCTGCAAGCGCATCTTCTTTTATAGCGCCGCTCCCCACCTCGAAATATCGAAAAACCGGCGGAACGGTTATATGGACGCGATGAAAAAGTATCGGATTCCGGTGGACCAAAGCATGATAAAGTTATGTGACAGCCGCGAAAAAGCGATCGCCATCACACCCGCTCTGCTCGAAAGGCCGGATCATCCGGACGGCTTCTTCGCCATCAATGACGAAACAGCTTCGGGCATCCTCTACTCGTGCAAACTGACCGGACGGAAAGTGCCCGACGAAGTGTCTATCTGCGGATTCACCGACGGCGCCATCGCCCAAAGCACAGATCCGAAGCTGACCACGGTGGAGCAACATGGCGAAGAGGTGGGCAAAAGCACCATCAGGCTACTGATAGACAAACTGGAAGGGAACGATGAAGGAAAAAGCGGTAATAAAATCGTGCGTACCAACTTAGTGGTACGGGGAACGACGAAATAAATCTACTTAATAAATACACCATGAAAGTAAAGCCTGACTTAAGTTTTTGGAAGCTGTGGAATATCAGCTTCGGTTTTTTCGGCGTGCAGATAGCCTATGCCCTTCAAAGCGCCAACATCAGCCGTATATTCGCCACGCTGGGCGCCGACCCGCACAGCCTGAGCTATTTTTGGATACTCCCTCCGCTGGCGGGAATCATTGTACAACCGATCATCGGAGCTGCCAGCGACAAGACATGGACCCGTTTCGGACGACGCATCCCCTACCTTTTTGCGGGTTCGCTGCTGGCGGTATGGGTGATGTGCCTACTGCCTAATGCGGGAAGTTTCGGTATGGCAGTCGGCACGGCCATGATCTTCGGACTGGTAGCGTTGATGTTTCTCGATACTTCCATCAATATGGCGATGCAGCCTTTCAAAATGCTGGTGGGTGACATGGTGAACGAGAAACAGAAAGGGCTGGCCTACTCCATTCAGAGTTTCCTGTGCAATGCGGGTAGCCTGATGGGCTATCTTTTCCCATTCATCTTCACATTTATCGGGATCAGCAACACGGCGGACAAGGGCACGGTGCCCGATTCGGTGATTTACTCGTTCTACATCGGCGCCGCCATCCTGATTCTATGCGTCATCTATACCACGGTAAAAGTGAAAGAGATGCCTCCCAAAGAGTTTGAAGAGTTCCATGGTATCACGGCGGACGAAAAGAAGGAAAAAGCCGACTTTATCTCCCTGCTGAAGCATGCTCCCAAAGTGTTTTGGACGGTAGGGCTGGTACAGTTTTTCTGCTGGGCCGCCTTCATGTACATGTGGACCTACACCAACGGTGCCATTGCCGCCACGGTGTGGGGCAGTACGGACGTTCAAAGTGCCGGCTATCAGGAAGCGGGCAACTGGGTAGGCGTGCTGTTCGCCGTGCAGGCCATCGGATCAGTCATCTGGGCTGTGATATTACCATTGTTCAAGGCCCGCAAACAGGCCTATGCCCTGAGCCTCGTACTGGGTGGCATCGGTTTCATATCCACCCTGTTCTTCCACAACGAATATCTGCTGTTCATCTCTTATCTGCTGATCGGCTGTGCCTGGGCCGCCATGCTTGCCATGCCGTTCACTATCCTGACCAATTCGGTTTCGGGCAAAAACATGGGGGCTTACCTGGGACTGTTCAACGGAACCATCTGTGTACCGCAAATCGCCGCCGCCCTTGTCGGAGGAGGACTGCTCCACCTCGTCGGGGGGCATCAGGTGAACATGCTGGTGCTGGCAGGCGTACTGCTGATTGCAGGTGCCGTTTGTGTATATTTCATCAAAGAGACGATGGCGCATCACGAAGCGTAAAAGTATACTGCGGAAAGACAAAAAGTGCTCCATAAGCAGCTATAGCGCGAATGACTTTTGAGTTTAAAAGAGAGGGGGTATTGGTTTAAAATCAAAGTACCCTCTCTTTTAAACCAAAGGCTACCTGATTTTAAACCAACGCAACCTCCGTCGGCAAGGGATAAAAGAATACCTTCATAACAAAATAAATCGCCCCTTACCTGTCGCTGATCCAGAATCATCTCCCACCATTCGTACCATAAAATAGCACGAAAGATAAAAAGAGCGCAGAGTTTTATCTGTTATCCACTGTCGGCACGGACTTTTTTTGTATCTTGGGTGCCGTAAACAACCGACTCAATCTTAAAAAGCCATGAAACAATTCCTCAAGGTAGACGAATGGAACATCATAGAAGAGGGTTTTCACCCCGATAACATGCGCGCTTCGGAAAGCATATTCAGCCTCGGAAACGGCCGGTTCGGACAGCGGGGAAATTTTGAAGAAACCTATAGCAGTGACAGCCTGCAAGGCTCGTACGTGGCAGGCATCACCTTTCTCGACCGAACCCGGGTGGGATGGTGGAAAAACGGATATCCCCGTTTCTTCTCGCGCGTCCCCAACGCACCGGACTGGAGCGGCATTTACCTGAGACTGATCGATGAGGAGCTGGACCTGGCCCATTGGGATGTAGAAGCATACAGACGACGACTCGACATGCGCGAGGGAATCTCTTACCGCGACTTTCGGGTGACCTCGCCCAAAGGCCACACGCTGGAAGTACACGTAGAGCATATCAACAGCCTGGCAAACCAAAATCTTTGTCTGATAAAGTACAGTGTGACGTCGGTGAACTACGAAGGTAAAATCTCCCTGGTACCCTTCCTGAACGGTGACGTAAAGCACGAGAACTCTAATTTCGACGAAAAAATGTGGAACATCCTGCGGGCCGAAGCCACTAACGAGTACGCCTACCTCTGGGTGCAAACCAAGCATGAGGATTCACAAATCTGCCTGGGCATGACTTACCGGTTTTATAAAAACAGCAAACCTACCCATATCAGTCCCATCAAAATAGAAAAGGAGAAATTGACAGGATTCAGCGCCGGTGCCGATGTGAAACCAAGTGACCGGGTGACTCTGGAAAAATATGTTGCCATCCTCTCCTCTCTGCAATGCGACCGTCAGGAGTTGGTGGAGTATGCGGTGGACGAAGCGCAAGCCGCCAAAGAGCAGGGTTGGGAAGCACTGGTCGGCGCGCACAAACAGCAATGGGAAGAAATCTGGGAAGAAAGTGATGTGATGATCGAGGGAGACCCGGCAGCGCAACAGGGCATCCGTTTCAACATCTTCCAGCTGAACCAAAGCTACCGGGGAGACGACGCGCGCCTGAACATCAGCCCCAAAGGATTTACCGGTGAGAAGTATGGCGGAAATACACAATGGAACACCGAACTGTGCTGCGTGCCCTACTTCCTGTTATCGACCCCGAGAGAAATATCACGGAAACTCTTGCTATATCGTTACAACCAACTGCCCAAAGCCATCGAAAACGCACGCAAACTGGGATTCGGCGGCGGAGCCGCCCTCTATCCGATGGTGACTATCCATGGAGAAGAGTGCCACAACGAATGGGAAATCACATTCGAAGAGATACACCGCAACAACATCATCGTGTATGCCATCATGCAATTTTCGAGGGTAACAGGCAACAAAGAATATATCGCCTACTACGGTCTGGAAGTGATGATCGCCATCAGCCGTTTCTGGAGCCAGCGAGTCTCTTTCTCGGAAGCCCGACAGAAGTATGTGCTGCTCGGGGTAACCGGACCCAATGAATACGAGAACAATGTAAATAACAACTGGTACACCAACTACTCTTGCATGCAATGCCTGCAAAGCACCATCGAATGCCTGGAGATGGTGGCGCATGAATATCCGGAAGAGTACAACCGGATACGTCGCTCAACCGAGTTCCGGCATGCCGAAGAGACGGCGCGATGGAAGGAGATCATCGAGAAAATGTATCTGCCCGAAGACAAAGAACGGGGTATCTTTGTGCAAGACGATGGCTATCCGGACAAAGTGCTGGGTACGGTAGACGATATTCCCGTCAACGAACGGCCGATCAACCAACACTGGTCATGGGACCGGATTCTGCGCTCGTGCTACATCAAGCAAAGCGATGTGCTGTTGGGACTTTTCCTCTATTATGAACATTTCGACCGGGAAACCATCCGTCGCAACTTCCGGTTTTACGAACCCCGCACCGTACACGAATCTTCTCTTTCGCCTTTCGTGCATGCCATTCTGGCTGCATGGATAGGAGATACAGAAGAAGCTTACCGCCTCTTCCTACATTCCACACGCCTGGATCTGGACGACTACAACAACGAGGTGCACCAAGGCCTGCACGTCACCAGTATGGCCGGAAGTTGGCAAATCATTGTACGCGGATTCGCCGGAATGAAAATACTGGACGGACAACTCGACTTCACTCCCATCATTCCCGAAGCATGGGACAGCTATACTTTCAAAGTAAATTTCCGCAACTGCACCTTACAGATGAAAGTCGGAAAACAAGAGATAAAAATCTCTCTTTTAGAGGGATATGAATTGAACATACGCATCTCCGAAGTTGTTTATAACCTGAAAAAGGGTAAAGATTTGATTGTACCGAAACAAAATTAAGGCAGGGAGTTCTATGGCAGGACTCAAAGGAACATAAAGGCAAAAAGATATACTTCTTTGATTTTCAAACAGGTAAGAAAAATTACACCTTCTTATGCTCTCTTCGGTAAATCAATATTTCGTTAATAATATGAAATATACAAACCGGAAAACTGTTTTTGGTTTTTTAGTTTTATATCTTTGCGCCCTCAAAATGTGACTAAACAGACTATTAATTACTTTAAAACGAATTAAAGGAGTTCGCCACAACACCATACAGAGTTTCTTTTCTATTGTTTCCATTCTGTGGAACTCTCTGTGAATCTGTGGCGAGAGGAACAAAAAACACTTAGCGTATAATCAATGGGAAATATGAAAAAAAACTATGGATGTATCCTCGCAGCCCTCATTCTACTGACGGCTTGCGGACAAAAGAAAGAAGACAGTGTGACAACAGTACGCCCCGTAAAGACGGCCAGGGTAGAGTCCCGGTCGGAAATCAGAAAAGACTTCTCGGGCATTGTAGAGGCTGTGGACTATGTGAAACTGGCCTTCCGCGTGAGCGGACAGATCATTAACCTGCCGGTCGTAGAAGGCCAAAGGGTCAAAAAAGGACAACTGATTGCCGCTATCGACCCGCGTGACCTGGCTTTGCAATACGCGGCAGACAAATCGGCTTACGAAACCGCCGCCGCACAAGTGGAGCGTAACAAACGATTGTTGGCACGGCAAGCCATCTCGGTACAGGAATATGAAATCAGCGTATCGACCTTCCAACAAAAAAAGTCGGCCTATGAACTTTCAAGCAATAATATGCGGGACACCAGACTGACGGCTCCTTTTGACGGCTCGATCGAGAAGCGGTTAGTAGAAAATTACCAACGCGTGAACTCGGGAGAAGGCATTGTACAGCTGGTGAACACCAAAAAACTACGCATCAAATTCACTATCCCCGACGCTTACCTTTACCTGCTCCGCTCCAAAGACCAACGTTTCCGCGTAGAATTCGACACCTACCGCGGACACATCTTCAACGCCAAACTGGAGGAGTATCTCGACATATCGACAGACGGTACCGGTATCCCGGTGACCATCACGATCGACGATCCGGCTTTCGACCATGCCCTGTACGAAGTAAAACCGGGCTTTACGTGCAGCATCCGCTTCTCTGCCGATGTAGGCCCGTTCCTGGAAGAGAGCATGACAGTGGTGCCGCTGAGCGCGATATTCGGTGAAAGCGAAGGTAACAAAACCTACGTATGGGTATTGAACGGAAACCAAGTGAACCGTCGTGAAGTAACCGTTTACTCTCCTATGGGAGATGCACAGGCTTTCATTTCAAAAGGATTGAAAGCAGGCGAGACTGTGGTGACAGCCGGTGTGACACAACTGGTAGAAGGTGAAACGGTAAAGGAACTGAAATAAGAGTGCCCGTTCAACGCAATAATTAATTTCACCACAGATTACACGGATTAACACAGATTTTTTAATCTTATTATCAATAATATAAATCATTAATCTGTGAAAATCCGTGTAATCTGTGGTGCACTCAAAACCATATACAATCATGAATTTAGCCAAATATTCATTAGACAATACCAAAGTAATCTACTTCTTTCTGGCTGTATTGCTGATCGGAGGAGTCTTCTCTTTCGGCAAACTGGGAAAGAAGGAAGACGCTCCTTTTGTCATCAAATCGGCCGTCATCATGACGCGCTATCCCGGTGCCGAGCCTGCCGAAGTGGAACGGCTGATCACCGAACCCATCTCCCGCGAGATACAAAGCATGAGCGGAGTATACAAAATCAAGTCCGAATCCATGTATGGCATTTCCAAAATCACATTCGAACTGCTCCCTTCGCTACCCGCCTCTTCCATCCCTCAGAAATGGGATGAACTGCGACGCAAGGTACTTAACATACAGCCACAGTTACCCAGCGGCTCTTCGGTACCGACGGTTTCGGACGACTTCGGCGATGTGTTCGGTATTTATTACGGACTGACGGCCGACGACGGATTCAGTTATGAAGAGATGAGAAATTGGGCCGAACGCATCAAGACACAGGTAGTCACTGCCGACGGAGTAATGAAAGTAGCACTCTTCGGCACACAGACCGAAGTGGTAAACATCTCCATCTCCGTGAACAAGCTGGCGGGTATGGGCATCGATCCCAAACAACTGGCCGGCCTGTTGCAATCGCAAAACCAGATTATCAACACCGGAGAGATTACAGCCGGCGAGCAACAGCTACGCGTGGTGGCCAACGGCATGTACACCACAGTGGACGACATCCGGAACCAGGTCATCACCACCCGGGCCGGACAGGTAAAACTGGGAGACATCGCTGTGATAGAGAAAGGATACATGGACCCGCCGGGCACCATCATGCGTGTCAACGGTAAACGCGCCATCGGTATCGGTGTATCGACCGACCCGCAACGAGACGTGGTACTGACGGGAGAAATGGTAGACAAGAAACTGGCCGAACTCCTCCCCCTGATGCCCGTAGGACTGAATCTGGAGAGTCTTTATCTCGAAAACGTCATAGCCAAAGAGGCCAATAACGGATTTATCATCAACCTGATAGAATCCATACTGATCGTTATTGTCATCATCATGCTGGTGATGGGAATGCGCGCCGGAGTATTGATCGGCACTTCGCTGGTTTTCTCCATCGGAGGCACACTGCTTATCATGTCATTCATGGGGGTAGGACTCAACCGAACGTCACTTGCGGGATTTATCATTGCCATGGGTATGCTGGTGGACAATGCCATCGTGGTGACGGACAACGCCCAAATAGCCATCGCCCGCGGTGTGGACCGCCGAAAAGCATTGATTGACGGAGCCACCGGACCGCAATGGGGACTGCTGGGCGCCACATTCATTGCCATCTGTTCGTTCCTGCCGCTCTATCTGGCACCTTCGTCGGTAGCCGAGATCGTGAAGCCGCTCTTTGTCGTACTGGCCATTTCGCTGGGGCTAAGTTGGGTACTGGCACTGACGCAGACCACCGTATTCGGAAACTTCATCCTCAAATCCAAATCAAAGAATGCCGGCAAAGATCCGTATGACAAACCGTTCTATCACAAGTTCGAAAAAATACTGAGCGTTTTGATTCGGCGGAAAATCGTGACGCTGGGGTCGATGATCGTACTCTTTGTCGTCTCTCTGGTAGTAATGGGAATGATGCCGCAAAACTTCTTCCCGTCTCTGGACAAGCCTTACTTCCGTGCCGACGTGTTCTATCCGGACGGATATGGAGTAAACGATGTGGCCCGGGAAATGAAAAAAGTAGAAGCTCACTTGCTGAAACTGCCGGAAGTGAAGAAAGTATCGATCACCTTCGGAAGCACTCCGTTGCGTTACTATCTGGCATCGACCTCAGTCGGTCCGAAACCGAATTTTGCCAACGTACTGGTAGAACTGAACGACAGCAAGTATACCAAGGAATATGAAGAGAAGTTCGATGTATACATGAAGGCCAACTTCCCGAATGCCATCACCCGTACCAGCCTGTTCAAGCTGTCACCGGCTGTGGACGCGGCCATCGAAATCGGCTTCATCGGTCCCAATGTGGATACGTTGGTAGCACTGACCAACCAGGCGTTGGAAATCATGCACCGGAATCCCGACCTTATTAATATACGTAACTCCTGGGGAAACAAAATTCCTATCTGGAAACCAATTTACAGTCCGGAGCGGGCACAGCCGTTGGGAGTATCCCGTCAGGGCATGGCACAAAGCATCCAGATCGGGACGAACGGTATGACATTGGGTGAATTCCGCCAGGGAGACCAGGTACTGCCTATCTTATTGAAAGGCAATAGCGTGGCAGATTCCTTCCGCATTAACGACCTGCGCACACTGCCCGTATTCGGCAATGGTCCCGAGACCACCAGTCTGGAACAGGTGGTGTCGGAATTCGATTTCCGATATCGCTTCTCAAACGTGAAAGACTATAACCGGCAGTTGGTGATGATGGCGCAATGTGACCCGCGACGGGGAGTGAACGCCATCGCAGCTTTCAACCAGATATGGTCTCAGGTACAGAAGGAAATCAAGATTCCGGAAGGCTACACCTTGAAATACTTTGGTGAACAGGAGAGTCAGGTGGAATCGAACGAAGCTTTGGCAAAGAATCTGCCGCTGACCTTCTTCCTGATGTTTACCACCCTGCTGCTGTTGTTCAAGACGTATCGCAAGCCGACAGTCATCCTGCTGATGCTTCCGTTGATATTCATCGGCATCGTATTGGGATTGCTGCTGCTGGGCAAATCGTTCGATTTCTTCGCCATTCTCGGCTTGTTGGGACTGATCGGTATGAATATCAAAAACGCCATTGTACTGGTAGACCAGATCGACATCGAAAATCAATCGGGACTCGATCCGCGCAAAGCGGTGATCAAAGCAACGATCAGCCGTATCGTGCCGGTAGCCATGGCTTCGGGTACAACAATCCTGGGTATGCTTCCGTTGCTGTTCGACGCCATGTTCGGCGGAATGGCGGCTACCATCATGGGCGGACTGCTCGTAGCTTCGGCACTGACCCTGTTCGTGCTTCCGGTAGCCTATTGCGCCATTCACAGGATTAAGGGATAAAGAAACGAATTAAAAATCTAAAAGTATATGATGAAGAATAAACTTATACTTCTATTTGCATTGGGACTCTGTGCGCAAGTGCAGGCACAAGTCCCGCATCTGAGCCGTGAGACATACCGTGAACGTGTGGAAGCCTATAGCCAGGTGCTGAAACAGCAACATCTGAAATCGATGGCAAGCACGGACGCACGGAAAATAGCCTTTACGGGATTTCTGCCCAAAGTGGACATCTCTGCCGAAGGAACACTGAACCTGAAAGAGATGGATTCATGGGACGGACCGGCCGGACAATATCGTAATCACACGTACCAAGGCATATTCGTCGTGTCGCAGCCACTATATACCGGAGGTGCCCTGCAGGCCCAGAACCGCATAGCCAAAGCCGACGAAAAACTCGACCAGCTGAGCGAAGAACTGACACGTGACCAAATCCACTACCAGAGCGATGCCTTCTATTGGAATGCTTCTTCGGCCCGTGCCATGCTCAATGCTTCGGCCCAATATCAGGAGATCGTTGAAAAACAATATGAAATCATCCAGGATCGCTTCAAAGACGGTGCTATCAGCCGCACAGACCTGTTGATGATTTCGACACGCCGCAAAGAGGCCGAACTTCAATACATCAATGCACGCCAGAACTATACGCTGGCTTTGCAAAAGCTTAATATCCTGATGGGAGAAGAGCCTAACGCACCTGTAGACAGCCTTTGCGCCATCGGTGTCGTATGCCCGCCTGTCACCTTGCTTCCATTGGATGATGTGCTGCAACGCCGGGCCGATTTCGCCAGCACAGAAGTCAACATACAGAAGAGCGAAGCCCAACGAAAAGCAGCCTTGAGCCAATACAATCCGCAAGTAAGCATGTACGTCACCGGCGGATGGGCAACAGCCTCTCCCAATATGGGATATGACGTGAAGTTTACTCCCATTGTGGGAATGAGCGTAAATATCCCCGTATTGCGCTGGGGAGCAAGATTCAAGACCAACCGGCAGCAGAAGGCTTACACAGGTATCCAAAAACTACAGCAAAGTTACGTAGTAGACCAGATCAACCAGGAACTGGCAGCCGCACTGACCAAGCTCAAAGAGACGGAAGAGCAGGTAAAGACAGCTGAGGAAAACAAAGAACTGGCTGAGGAAAACCTGGACCTGATCACCTTCTCTTATAATGAAGGAAAGGCAAGTATGGTCGATGTACTGTCGGCGCAGCTTTCGTGGACACAGGCACACACCAGCCTGATCAACGCTTATCTGGCGGAAAAAATGGCAGTAGCGGAATACCGCAAGGTCATCAGCGAATAAACAGAAGCTTCATTCTATACAAACAGAGGCTCAATTCCGGGTGAATTGAGCCTCTGTTTGTTGTATAGGAAGGCTCTGTTCCATCCAATCAAAGGAGAAAAAGTTGTTCATTTTATCCACATTCCAATATAGACAATCAAGATTTTATATAAAATATAATACAAAAAGGGTACAATATACAACTTTTATCGTATATTTGCTGTCACAAACAGAATGAATGACTAATTCTAAACACGAAAAGAATGAAAGCTACGCATTGGATGATGTACACCCTACTGGGAATCACGCTTCTTTTAACCACGTGTGTTGACGATGACAAAGACCTCTCACAGCCCAAAGAACCGGAGAAAACAACAGATCTGATCATTCCGGATGATACGGACTGGACTACTACACGAAGTGTCAATCTCTCGATCCACTCTCCTGTGGCAACCCGGGTAGCGATTTATACCGACGCAGCATGTACTGACGAAAGTTTGCTGGCAGAAACACCCGTATCCGATATCTCTAAAAGTATCGAACTGGATGTAGCGAAAGCAAACCGGGCATTATATGTACAGTATCCTGCCGGCAAAGGGAAAGAAGTGATAAGCGTTCCGATCAACAGAGCTTCTACACGTGCGGAACTGTCGATTAAACTGCCGGAAAACGTGAGTGGCTTCGATACAAACGGAGGAGAAGGCGCATATAGCTACCAATGGTATCCCGTCAAAGGGGGAGAAGCTACTCTTATGATGGAAGATAATTGGCCGGAAACAGGAGATTATGACTTTAACGACTTCGTTATCGGATATCGCACACAAGCAACCTTCTTCGACGGACACGGCGGAAGCAAGGAAGATTACGAACAAGACGGACTTGAAATCAAGATCACTTTCCGTGCGATGGGCGGGTATCTGCCCTACCGTTTAGGACTGCAACTGGATAAAACACATGCCCGATACATTGATGACGTGATTGAAATAGAAGGAAACGACCTGGTTAAAATGGAGCTTCAGAATCCCGGAGAAGATGCGCCCGCCATCTTTATCTTTACAGGAACAGAACAATTAAGAAAGCGGAACAATGGCGGAACATTCTATAATACCGAACCTGACCACGCAATAGCGAACAACGATCTGGTGACCATCAAATACAGATTAAAGATAAATTGCTTCAAAAATTTAGAAAAGACTCAGGCACTGTGGGCAGCAGCCACATCAGAAAATCAGAACTTCTTCCTGCAAAAAGAGAAAAACGGAGGACGCGAAATCCACTTGAGAGGCTACGAACCGACAGCTTATTACAGCAATTCATACGCCGGCGAGGCAGGCGGCAATATGCGTACCGATATTAAATATTGCAGTACCGACAACTTTGTGTGGGGTATAAAAATTCCTGTCGCCATCCCGCATCCCATCGAGAAGATAGACATCATGCAGGTCTACAGCAAGTTCAGAAGTTGGATCACCGAACCGAACCATTCGGATCCAAGCAGTCCGGACTTCAATGAAAACTGGTTCAAATATTATGATACATCGAAAGTAATAGGATAAGCTATCAGACAGACTATTTCCTGTTTTCACATAGGTATTTGTTTGATTTGTTTTTCAGCCTGCCCGGTCATTCCCCCCTTGACCCGTGGTAGGCTGAAGTTTTTTTATAGCATTTCCTTCTCACCACCAACGAATTTGCTTATCTTTGCACGCAAAGAAAACAAAATCGTATATACACACATGATTCTTTTTTTCAGAACCCCTTCCAAGAGCGTGATTGCCGTAGAGAGCAACCACGAACTTAACGCGAACGACAACAACAAACTCTGCTGGCTTTTTGGTGAAGCCATGCCGGAAAGTGAAGAAAACCTGCAAGGCTGCTTCGTCGGGCCACGACGTGAGATGATTACTCCGTGGAGTACCAACGCAGTAGAAATAACCCAGAACATGGGACTCGACGGCATCAGCCGCATCGAGGAATATTTCCCCGTAAAAGATGAAAATGCAGACCATGATCCCATGCTGCAACGCATGTACAAAGGTCTTAACCAAAATGTATTCACTACCAACCGCCAGCCGGAAGCTATTATTTATATCGACGATCTGGAAGCCTACAATGAAAAAGAAGGCCTTGCCCTGTCAAAAGAAGAAATGGACTACCTGAAAAAGGTAGAATCTGATTTAGGACGTCGCCTGACTGATTCTGAAGTATTTGGATTCGCACAAATTAACTCGGAGCATTGCCGTCACAAAATCTTTGGCGGAACGTTTATCATTGATGGCGTAGAACAGGAGTCTTCTCTCTTTCAGATGATCAAAAAGACGACCCAGGAGAACCCCAATAAGATTATCTCGGCCTATAAAGATAATGTGGCTTTTGCCGAAGGTCCGGTAGTCGAACAATTCGCTCCGGCAGATCACTCTAAGCCCGACTTCTTCCGGATAAAGGACATCAAGAGTGTTATTTCACTAAAAGCGGAAACTCACAACTTCCCTACTACCGTAGAACCTTTCAACGGCGCATCTACCGGTACCGGTGGTGAAATCCGCGACCGTATGGGAGGAGGTAAAGGTTCATGGCCCATTGCCGGAACTGCTGTTTACATGACTTCTTACCCGCGCACCGAAGAAGGACGCGAATGGGAAGACATCTTGCCGGTACGCAAATGGTTGTATCAGACTCCGGAACAGATCCTGATCAAGGCATCCAACGGAGCAAGTGACTTCGGCAACAAGTTTGGCCAACCGCTGATCTGTGGTTCGGTACTAACTTTTGAACATACAGAAAACAACGAAACTTATGCCTACGACAAAGTGATCATGCTTGCCGGTGGTGTAGGTTACGGCACACAACGCGACTGCCTAAAAGGACAGCCGGAAGCCGGCAACAAAGTAGTGGTCATCGGTGGCGACAATTACCGCATCGGATTGGGCGGTGGTTCTGTTTCATCGGTTGATACAGGTCGCTACAGCAGCGGAATCGAGCTGAATGCCGTACAACGTGCCAATGCAGAAATGCAGAAACGTGCCAACAACGTGGTTCGTGCTCTTTGCGAAGAGGATGAAAATCCGGTGGTATCGATTCATGACCACGGTTCGGCCGGACACGTCAACTGTCTGTCTGAGTTGGTAGAAGAATGTGGCGGCCTGATCGATATGAGCAAATTGCCTATCGGCGACAAAACGCTGTCGGCTAAAGAAATTATAGCAAACGAAAGTCAGGAGCGCATGGGACTCCTTATTAAAGAGGAAGCCATTGAACACGTACGCCAAATTGCCGAACGTGAACGCGCTCCGATGTATGTAGTAGGCGAAACAACCGGCGACCATCGTTTTGCGTTCCAGCAAGCGGACGGTGTGCGTCCGTTCGATTTGGCTGTGGACCAGATGTTCGGTTCTTCTCCCAAGACCTACATGATAGATAAAACCGTAGAACGTCACTATACAATGCCGGAATATGAAACATCTAAACTTCACGAATACCTGACTCAGGTGTTGCAATTGGAAGCAGTAGCTTGTAAAGACTGGCTGACCAATAAAGTAGACCGTTCCGTTACCGGTAAAGTAGCCCGTCAGCAATGTCAGGGCGAGATTCAAATGCCATTGAGCGATTGTGGAGTAGTAGCATTGGATTATCGTGGCGAAAAAGGTATCGCTACTTCTATCGGACATGCCCCTCAGGCTGCATTGGCCGATCCGGCGGCAGGTTCTATTCTTTCTGTATCCGAAGCACTGACCAACTTGGTATGGGCTCCGCTGGCCGAAGGTCTGGACAGTGTATCACTCTCCGCCAACTGGATGTGGCCATGCCGCTCACAGGAAGGAGAAGACGCACGCCTCTACACAGCTGTAAAAGCCTTAAGTGACTTCTGCTGTGCACTTCAGATCAATGTACCTACCGGAAAGGACTCTTTGTCCATGACCCAGAAATATCCGAACGGAGAAAAAGTTATTTCTCCCGGAACAGTTATCGTATCAGCAGGCGGTGAAGTCTCGGACGTAAAGAAAGTGGTCTCTCCGGTACTCGTCAACGATGCAAAAACCACACTTTACCATATCGACTTCAGTTTCGACAACCTCAAACTGGGTGGTTCGGCTTTCGCACAGTCATTAGGTAAAGTCGGTAGCGAAGTACCTTGTGTACAGGATGCCGAATACTTCCGTGATGCTTTTCTGGCAGTACAAGAGTTGGTAAATAAAGGACTGATCCTTGCCGGACACGACATCTCAGCTGGTGGTCTGATCACGACTCTGCTCGAAATGTGCTTTGCCAACGTAGAAGGCGGTCTGGAAATCAGCCTTGATAAAATGAAAGAGACAGATATCGTGAAGATTCTGTTCGCCGAAAATCCGGGTATCGTTATTCAGATCAGCGACAAGCATAAGGACGAAGTGAAGAAAATCCTTGAAGATGCAGGTGTCGGTTTCATTAAATTGGGTAAACCGACAGACGAACGCCATATCTTGGTAAACAAAGAGGGTGCTACTTATCAGTTCGGCATTGACTATATGCGTGATGTATGGTATTCTTCTTCTTACCTGCTCGACCGCAAACAGTCAATGAACGGATGTGCTAAGAAGCGTTTTGAGAACTACAAGATGCAACCGCTCGAATTTGCGTTCATGCCGGGATTCAAAGGAAAACTTTCACAGTATGGCATCACTCCCGAACGTCGCACACCGAGCGGTATACGTGCCGCCATCATCCGCGAGAAAGGAACCAACGGTGAGCGCGAAATGGCTTACTCACTCTATTTGGCAGGTTTCGATGTAAAAGACGTGACCATGACCGACCTTATCAGCGGACGTGAGACACTGGAAGATGTAAATATGATTGTTTATTGCGGCGGTTTCTCCAACTCGGACGTGTTGGGTTCTGCCAAAGGATGGGCCGGAGGATTCCTGTTCAACCCGAAAGCAAAAGAGGCTCTTGATAAATTCTATGCCCGCGAAGACACCCTGTCATTAGGTATCTGCAACGGATGTCAGTTGATGATGGAACTAGGATTGGTAAATCCAGAACACGAGAAGAAAGGAAAGATGTTGCACAACGAATCACATAAGTTCGAATCGACTTTCGTCGGTGTCACCATCCCGACTAACCGTAGTGTCATGTTCGGTTCACTGAGTGGCAGCAAACTGGGTATTTGGGTAGCGCACGGAGAAGGAAAATTCTCTCTGCCATACGATGAAGACCAATACAACGTAGTTGCTAAATACTCTTATGATGAATACCCGGGCAATCCGAACGGATCGGATTATTCAATAGCCGCTCTGGCCAGTGCAGACGGACGCCATCTGGCCATGATGCCTCACCTGGAACGTGCTATCTTCCCGTGGCAAAATGCCTGTTATCCTGCCGACCGTGTACACAACGACCAGGTAACTCCTTGGATCGAAGCCTTCGTTAATGCACGTAAGTGGGTAGAAGAAAAGAAAAAATAATAAGATAAATAATGATGATAAAGGGCGGACCTACAGATAGGTTCGCCCTTTTTTGTCATTCGTCAACCGTAACAAATCCTTTCCTAAAGTTTGCACTTCTCCACTCTTTTTATTAATTTTGTAAAATCATTCGCCCCCCGAAAGAAAAATCATTAAAGGATTCCAGCTTGTATGAAAAAAATTCTTTTTCTTCTGCTCTTATTGCCTCTTATGGTCTCTGCACAAACTTACAAATATATCGGTGTAGAGGATGGGTTAAGCAACCGGAGGGTATATTACATCCAAAAAGATAAAAAGGGTTATATGTGGTTTCTGACCCACGAAGGTGTGGACAGATATGATGGCAAAGAGTTCAAACGATATAAATTAATGGATGACGGTGAAGAACTCAATTCACTGCTTAACTTGAATTGGCTATATCTGGACCACGAGAGCACCTTGTGGGAAATAGGAAAGAAAGGAAAAGTGTTTCGTTACGACCCGTTACGAGATCAGTTCACGCTGGTCTACAAACTACCAGAAGAGAAAATCAAAGACCGCCCCGCTCCCATCAGTTACAGCTTCATCGATCGGAATAACAACATCTGGCTGTGTAACGAGGAGACTCTCTATTTATATAATACCCATACACTACAGACCCTCCAGATCAAGAACGAAATCGGAGAAGACATCACTGATATCGAACAGATAGACGATACTCACTTCTTTATCGGTACGGAACAAGGTATCCATCATGCGGAGTTGAAGAATCAAGGGCTACATTTGCTTCCTTGCGACAAACTGGATAATCTTCCGATACAAATCAATGAACTTTATTTCCACCGTCCCTCACGTAAACTATTCATCGGGACGTTTGAACGCGGTATTTATGTCTATGACATGAATACCAAACAAAGCACTCAGCCCCATATGAGCCTGACCGACGTCAGCATCACGCGGATAAAGCCGTTGAATAATAAAGAACTGCTTGTCGCTACAGACGGTGCTGGAGTGTATAAGATAAACATAAACTCTTATCTGACTACTCCTTATATCGTTGCCGATTACAACCAGTACAATGAAATGAACGGTAACAACATCTCTGACTTTTACGTAGACGATGAACAACGTATCTGGCTCGCCAATTATCCAATCGGTATCACGGTACGCAATAACCGCCATTCAAGCTATAACTGGATAAAACATTCTATCGGTAACAAACAATCACTTATTAACGACCAGGTAAATTCTATTATTGAGGACAGTGAAAGAGATTTGTGGTATGCCACCAATAACGGAATCAGTTATTACAATTCCGAAACCGGAGTATGGCATTCGTTCATGAGTTCTTTTGAAAAGAATGGAGGCAACAAGAATCACATATTCGTTACACTATGCGAGGTAGAGCCGGGAATTATCTGGGCTGCCGGATATAGTTCGGGCATCTATCAAATAAACAAACGGACCTTATCTGTCGAGTATATCACTCCATCTTCACTGTATGGAGTCAACATCCGGCCGGATAAGTACATCCGTTCGATCATAAAAACAGCCGATGGAGACATCTGGTCAGGAGGTTACTACAACCTGAAACGCATTGATTTTCATAAAAAGACTCTTCGCCTATACCCCAAGCTGAACTCGATAACTTCCATCATGGAAAAAGACAGTAAGCAGATGTGGATAGGTACGGCCACAGGACTATACTTATTAGAGAAAGAATCCGGTAAGTACCAACGTATCGAACTTCCTGTAGAATCAATGTATATTTATTCTCTGTACCAAGCACGGAACGGGCTTCTTTACATCGGAACAAGTGGTTCCGGATTATTGATATACGACCCGGAAAAGAGAACTTTCACCCACTACCACAGAGACAACTGCGCGCTGATTTCCAATAACATATATACCATTCTTTCGGATACCGACGATGACATTATCATGAGTACCGAAAATGGGCTCAGCAGTTATTATCCGGCAGAAAAATTGTTCCATAACTGGACCAAAGATCAAGGACTAATGGCCAGCCATTTTAATGCTGGCTCAGGTACATTGCGTAAAAACGGTAACTTTATATTCGGCAGCTCAGACGGTGCCATCGAGTTTAACAAGGAGATGAAGATACCCAGGAAGTACAGTTCTAAAATGGTACTCAGTGATCTGACAATTTTTTATCAAACGGTCTACCCCGGTGACGAAAACTCCCCGTTAAGTACGGATATCGATGATACCAAAGAACTGGAACTCAGTTACAGCCAAAATATCTTTTCGCTGAAAGTGTCCTCCATCAACTACGATTATCCGTCGAATATTCTATATTCATGGAAGCTGGAAGGATTTTACGACCAGTGGAGCCGTCCCGGAAATGAAAACATCATCCGTTTCACCAATCTGAGTCCGGGAGAGTATACCCTTCATATCCGTGCAGTCTCTAACGAAGATAAACGTATCGTACTCGAAGAACGTACCATGAAAATCAGTATTGCCCAACCCATTTGGCTCAGTTTCTGGGCCATGCTGGTCTATGCAATCGTACTGGCAGTAATTGCCATCATTACTCTCCGCATCATTATTTTGAGAAAACAAAGAAAAGTATCGGACGAGAAAATCCATTTCTTCATCAACACGGCGCATGACATCCGTACCCCGCTGACATTGATCAAGGCACCGCTCGAAGAGATACGCGAACGGGAAGCGTTGACAAAAGATGGCATCAGCAACATGAATACGGCACTGCGAAACGTAAATGCCCTACTGCGTCTGACCACCAACCTGATCAACTTTGAACGGGCAGACGTATATTCGTCAGAACTTTATATTTCGGAATATGAACTGAATACCTATCTGACGGAGACTTTCAACGCATTCCGTCCATACGCAAGCGTGAAGCATATTAACTTCACCTACGAAAGCAATTTCCGTTACCTGAATGTATGGATTGACAAAGAGAAGATGGATTCAATCCTGAAAAATATCATCTCGAATGCCTTGAAATATACACCGGAGAACGGTAGCGTACATATTTATGCTTCGGAGACCAATGACAGTTGGAATGTAGAGGTAAACGATACAGGTATCGGAATACCTGCCAATGAGCAGAAGAAGTTATTTAAAATACATTTCCGGGGTAGCAATGCGATCAACTCTAAAGTAACCGGAAGTGGTATCGGACTCATGCTTGTATGGAAACTGGTTCATCTGCACAAAGGTAAAATCAATCTGAGCAGCGTGGAACATCAGGGATCGTCTATCAAAGTAAGTTTTCCGAAGGACAGTAAGCACTTTCATAAAGCACACCTGGCAACCCGTACCCGTGAACTCAGCACAGAGCAAGTGCCACACGTGTCTCCGGCCGAGATTTATGAAAAGGCGAAAAAGCAACACGACCAGAACCTGCAACGCCTGTTGATCGTTGAGGACAATGATGAACTGCGGAATTATCTGACTCATACATTATCGGATAATTACACCATTCAGACATGTTCCAACGGTAAGGAAGCACTGACGATCGTAAAAGAGTACATGCCCGAACTGATTATTTCGGATATCATGATGCCGGAAATGCGGGGAGACGAGTTGTGCGCCGCCATTAAAAACGATATCGAAACCTCGCACATCCCCATCATCCTGCTTACAGCACTGAATGACGAAAAGAATATCCTGGAAGGGCTGAAAATAGGAGCAGACGAATATATCGTGAAACCATTCAACATTGGTATCTTGAAAGCAACTATTGCTAACTTGCTGACAAACCGTGCATTATTGAAAAGCAAGTATGCCAATCTTGAAGTCAGCGAGGAAGAGGAGGTATCTCCAAACTGTGCTACAGATCTCGATTGGAAATTCATCGCTACGGTCAAGAAGAGTGTTGAAGAGAACATAGACAATCCGGCATTCAATGTAGATGTACTCTGCAATCTGTTGAACATGAGCCGCACAAGTTTCTATAATAAACTGAAAGCACTGACCGATCAGGCCCCTGCTGACTATATCAGATTAATCCGCCTGAAACGGGCGGCGGCATTATTAAAGACCGGTCAGCACTCTGTCACCGAAATATCCGAACTGACGGGATTCAACGATGTCAAATACTTCCGGGAAGTGTTTAAGAAACATTTCAAAGTGAGCCCCAGCAAATATTGTAAAGAGGGCGGAAAAGAGGATGTAGAGGAACAACAAGAATAAGAAAAGAGAATAAGAACAATACGTTAAATGAATATTTATCTTGAAGCATTCGGCATCTTTTTCAAGATTGGTGCCTTCACTATCGGAGGCGGCTATGCTATGGTGCCTCTGATCGAAAACGAAATCGTAACCAAACGGAACTGGATTTCCAAGGATGACTTTATCGATCTGCTTGCCATAGCCCAATCCGCCCCGGGCATTCTTGCCGTAAACATTTCGATCTTTATAGGATACAAGCTACGCGGCATACGGGGAAGCCTTGTCACCGCTCTTGGGACGGTACTTCCGTCATTCGTCATCATATTGGCCATTGCCATGTTTTTTCATAACTTCAAAGACAACCCCATTGTAGAACGAATCTTCAAAGGGATACGTCCTGCTGTAGTCGCACTGATTGCAGCACCCACTTTCAGCATGGCAAAGTCTGCCAAAGTCAATCGATATACCCTCTGGATTCCGGTTGTCTCCGCCCTGCTCATTTGGTTATTGGGCTTCTCTCCCATCTGGATTATTATCGCGGCAGGTGTAGGTGGCTTCTGCTGGGGAAAATGGAAACAGTCACATCCCTAATCATTCACATTTACATTGAAACATTATGATTTACCTGCAACTCTTTTATACATTTTTCAAAATCGGATTATTTGGCTTCGGAGGCGGATATGCCATGCTCTCGATGATTCAGGGAGAAGTGGTGACACGCTATGATTGGGTAAGTACTCAAGAGTTCACCGATATTGTAGCTATCAGCCAGTCTACTCCCGGTCCCATCGGTATCAACGCCGCTACCTATGTCGGCTTTACGGCTACAGGCAGTATCTGGGGATCTGTCATCGCCACCTTTGCGGTAGTGTTGCCGTCATTTATCCTGATGTTGACCATCAGTAAGTTCTTCCTGAAATATCAGAAACATCCTGCCGTAGAGGCTGTGTTCAGCGGACTCCGCCCTGCAGTGGTAGGATTATTGGCATCGGCTGCTCTGGTCTTGATGAATGTGGAAAACTTCGGTTCGCCCACAGACGATACTTATACTTTTGTCATCAGCATCATTATTTTCCTGGTAGCCTTTATAGGAACAAAAAAATATCACACTAACCCGATTCTGATGATTATCGCCTGCGGAATAGCCGGACTGATCTTATACTAGAGGAATCTCACTGCGGAAACTCAAATTCACCACAGAGTAACACGGAGTATTAAAGAACACAGAGTAACATGGAGTTTTTTTGTTACTACTCAATAATTTAGAATCTCCTCTGTGTTACTCTGTGTCCTCTGTGGTGAATGATGACACATCCCCTCATCTTTTGTAATACATTTACAGTTTCACTTTCTTACTTACCGATTTCGATTCATTGTGCAGACGGTCAAGTGCTGTCACAACATAACGGTATTTGTTTTTCCCATCCTTGTAAGGGAGCTTATAGAAATTGTTACGGGTAACGGCAACAATATGCGAAGCATCGTCAATGTTCACTTTTTCTTTATCATCAAAACGATAAACAACGTATTGCACAGCACGATCCATCTCATCTTTAGCTTTCGGAGGAGTCCAGAACAACATGTAACCATCTTCCGTCCATACTTTTTTCACTTTACGGACTTTACCCGGTGCTTTATCATCCATAAAGTCGAAGACGGGAACCAAAGCAGGATACTTATGATACTCCTGCACAAGTGCATCCCGATATTTTCCGGCATTCTCCACCACAGCGCTCGCCGGCCACTGACAACTGCCACCGATAGTCTGATAAGCTCTTTCCAAAGCCATCTTGCGAGGCAGTTGATTCATGGAAGGATTCTTCGGATCGGCATTCTGAATCGTATTCATCACAGACTGGCCAATGAACAAAGGACGGTTCTCCGTATTCTTTGCCCACCATTTCACCAGGGTTTCATAATCGGCGGCAGGATGCCCTATCTGCCAGTATATCTGCGGAATATTATAATCGACCCAACCATTGCGCGCCCAAAGCAATACATCCGCATACAGATCGTCATAGTTCTGCAGGCCGTTGGTCTTGCTTCCGAGCGGATCGTTCTTTTCGTTACGGTAGATACCAAACGGACTAATACCAAACTTCACCCAAGGCTTCAAGCCACGAATAGTCTCGTGTATCTTCTGAATCAATATATTAACATTGCTCCGGCGCCAGTCGGCACGATTGGTGAACCCTCCGCCGTAACGGGCAAAGCTTGCGTCATCCGGAAAGTCCATGCCTTTTGCCGGATAAGGATAGAAATAATCATCCATATGAATAGCGTCTACATCGTAACGCGAAACAATGTCCGCCACCACCATGCAAATATGACGACGACTTTCGGGCAATGCCGGATCAAAAAAGAGTTGATTATTGTAAGTGACAAACCATTCCGGATGGATATTATACAGGTGATTGGGCGACAGCTCACTCTTCAGCGATGTCTTCACCCGATAAGGGTTGATCCACGCATGGAACTCCATTCCCCGTTTATGGCACTCGTCGATCATGAACTGCATCGGATCCCAGTAGGGCGAAGGCGCCTGCCCCTGCACTCCGGTTAGAAAACGGCTCCACGGTTCCAATTGTGAAGCATATAAAGCATCTGCCTCCGGACGCACCTGGAATATGATCGCATTGATGCCTGCCCCCTGCAAAGAGTTGAGCTGATCGATAAGTGTTTGTTTTAACTTCTCAGTAGGAATACCACGGAACTGCCCATTAACAGCCTGTATCCACGCTCCGCGAAATTCTCTTTTCGGATAAGGGCTTTGTTGTTGTATTTGTGCCCCCACTCCTGTTGCAAGAAAGAGAGCTAAAAGAAGAATCAGTTTTCTCAGGTTCATAATTGGTTTTCATAAAAATGTGGTGCAAAGATACAATTTTGCTCCTCATTTGCAACGGTTAAGCAAGCAATTCAATCTTCGCAAGTGTTTTTAAGATAAAAGTTCCTTCCACTGTTAGGTTAAACGTTGCTGACTCACTATCTTTGCAGTCCAAGTAACGAAAATGCTTATGACTGATAGTAAATACATCTCTATAAAAGGGGCCAGAGTCAACAATCTGAAGAATATTGACGTAAACATTCCCCGCAACAAACTGGTGGTGATCACCGGTCTTTCCGGTTCCGGAAAATCATCGCTCGCTTTCGACACCCTCTATGCCGAGGGACAGCGTCGCTACGTGGAAAGTCTCAGTAGCTATGCCCGCCAGTTTCTGGGCCGAATGAGCAAACCCGAATGTGACTTTATCAAAGGCATTCCGCCCGCCATTGCCATCGAACAGAAAGTGAACAGCCGTAACCCGCGTTCCACCGTAGGTACCTCGACCGAAATTTACGAATACCTGCGCCTGCTTTATGCACGTGTGGGCAAAACCTACAGTCCCGTCAGCGGAGAGGAAGTGAAGAAGCACTCCATCGAAGACATTGTAAACTGCATGCTCTCTTATCCGGAAGGGACCCGCTATACCGTGCTGACACAGATTTACCTGCATGACGGACGCACGCTCGAACAACAGTTGGAGATCGACCGGAAGCAAGGTTTCAACCGTCTTGAAGTAAACGGCGAGATGGTGCGTATCGACGAATATGCTGCCGGCAAAGAGGACGTGGTATACCTGCTCGTCGACCGAATGACGGCAGCAAAATCCAAGGATGCCATCAGTCGCCTGACCGACTCTGCCGAAACAGCCATGTACGAAGGCGACGGCATGTGTATGCTTCGCTTTTATCAGCCGGACGGAACGACCCGGTTGCATACTTTCAGTACCAAATTCGAAGCCGACGGTATGACGTTCGAAGAACCGAACGACCAGATGTTCTCGTTCAACTCCCCGATCGGTGCCTGTCCCGTATGTGAAGGATTCGGAAAAGTGATCGGTATCGACGAGCACTTGGTGGTGCCTAACCGTTCTTTGTCCGTCTACGACGGAGCCATTGTCTGTTGGCGGGGCGAAAAGATGGGAGAATGGCGCGAAGAGCTGATCCACAATGCCGAAAAATTCAACTTCCCGATCTTTACTCCTTACTACGAGCTAACCGACGAACAGCGCCGGGTGTTGTGGGAAGGAAACCAATACTTCCATGGCATCAACGACTTCTTCAAGATGCTCGAGGAGAATCAGTATAAGATTCAATACCGTGTGATGCTGGCACGCTATCGCGGAAAGACGCTTTGCCCGAAATGCCACGGCACCCGTCTGAAACCCGAAGCGGGATACGTCCGCGTGGGTGGAAAGAACATTTCCGAACTGGTAGACCTGCCTATCACCGAATTGCAAAAATTCTTCGACTCGCTCACGCTGAACGAACACGACCAGGCCGTAGCCCGTCGTATCCTGACGGAAATCAACAGCCGCATCCGGTTCCTGATTGATGTGGGTCTGGGCTATCTCACACTGAACCGCCTCAGCAATTCGTTGTCGGGCGGAGAAAGCCAGCGCATCAACCTGGCCACTTCGTTGGGAAGCAGCTTGGTGGGCAGCCTTTACATCCTCGACGAACCGAGTATCGGACTCCACAGTCGGGATACCGACCGATTGGTTCATGTGCTCCGCCAACTCCAGCAGTTGGGCAACACGGTCGTGGTGGTAGAGCACGACGAAGAAATCATCCGTGCCGCAGACTACATCATCGACATCGGTCCGAATGCCGGACGACTGGGCGGACAGGTAGTATACGAGGGTGACATGAAAGATTTAAAGAAAGGCAGCAACAGTTATACGGTGAAATACCTGCTGGGCGAAGAGACCATTCCCGTGCCGGAACACCGTCGTCCATGGAACAACTATATCGAAATAAAAGGTGCCCGTGAAAACAACTTGAAAGGTGTGGACGCCCGCTTCCCACTTAATGTGATGACGGTAGTGACGGGTGTTAGCGGTTCGGGAAAGAGCACACTGGTACGCGACATTTTTTACCGCGCGCTGAAACGCGAACTGGACGAATGCAGCGAGCGTCCTGGAGAATTTGTGTCCATCGAAGGCGACCTGCGCAATCTGCGCAATGTGGAGTTTGTCGATCAAAATCCCATCGGCAAGTCTTCCCGCTCCAATCCGGTGACCTACATCAAAGCATACGACGAAATCCGCAAGCTCTGGGCTGACCAGCCGCTCGCCAAACAAATGGGATATACCGCAGGACATTTCAGCTTCAACAACGAGGGTGGGCGTTGCGAAGAGTGTAAAGGTGACGGAACCATCACAGTGGAAATGCAATTCATGGCCGACCTGGTGCTGGAGTGTGAATCATGCCACGGAAAACGTTTCAAGGCCGATACACTCGAAGTGAAATTCCAGGATAAAAATATCTATGACGTACTGGAAATGACAGTCAACCAAGCTATTGAATTCTTTACGGAACATGGACAGAAGAAGGTTGTGAAGAAACTGATCCCCTTGCAGGATGTCGGTTTGGGATATATCAAACTGGGGCAATCTTCATCTACCCTGTCAGGAGGAGAGAACCAGCGCGTGAAACTGGCTTACTATCTGAGTCAGGAGAAAGCAGACCCGACGCTGTTTATCTTCGACGAACCTACTACGGGATTGCACTTTCACGATATACGCAAGTTGCTCGATGCATTCGACGCACTGATCCGACGCGGACACTCCATCGTAATTATCGAGCACAACATGGATGTCATAAAATGTGCCGATTACGTGATAGACCTCGGACCGGAAGGCGGAGATAAGGGCGGCAATATTGTGGCAACCGGAACGCCGGAAGAGGTGGCTGCCTGTGCGGCAAGTTATACGGGACAATTCCTGCAGGAGAAACTGAACCACTTGTAAAACAAGCAAGGGTTCTCTAATCAATTTTATCGGGAACTCACCACAAAGGGGCTGTCAAAAGTCTTTTCACCACAGAATACACAGATTATCAATATGGATAATCAATAACTTAAAATTCACCCTGTGTTACTCTGTGCCCTCTGTGGTGAGTTCCTTTTAAAAGAAAAATCAGAAGTAGAATCCGAAGCCTACTTTCAGTCCGAACTTCGACAAATCACTGTCTTTGAAACTCAAATCATAATAGACAGCCGGTTCGATGGTAACAGTCCGTGTCAGGAAAAACGCATAGCCAGCTTCCGCATCGAAGGCAAAGTCGGTCGTGTCTCCTACTTTCCAGTTATAGCGATTCATCTTCAATCCGGCTCCGAGATAAATGCCGCATTTGTCGAAATAATATCTTCCACCCACACCCAGTGTGTACTTATCTTCCGGTTTGCTCCAATTGGCTCCGGCCGTGAGCATCAGTGCCACATTATCCACCAGAAAAGCACCGCCTTGCGCCTGCAACCCGAACTGGGTTTTCTCAGACTTGCTGTACGAAAGTCCAAGTCCCGTCACCGAGGGATTCACAATCCACTTTCCTTTCTCAAACTGTGCCTGTGCCGTCACTGAAACGACAAGCAGACATACGATCCACATTAATTTCTTCATAACGTTTCTACTTTTTCAGGTTATTCATATGTTCTTCCTCCCGGCGGCGCTGCTGCATCTGTTCTTTTTTTCTCAGCACCAGCCAGAGAACCAGAACAATGACATACGAAGCAGCCAGGGTGAGATATTTCTCTGTGTCGCTCACCTCATGATTGCGAGGCAGCAGATAAGCCGCTGTCGCAGATACATAGATCAGCAAGGCGACAGTAACCCAGGTTGACTTTTTTACTTTCTTCATCTTTATACGAATATCGAGTTTATTTTTTATACGAGTATCCAATCCCTTTTTTCCAAACAATAAACCAAACGGCTCCAATCAGTGTACAAAGCCCTCCTGTCACATACGAAACCCAATGTGACAATCCTAATCCTTCGGGGGCGATGCAGATATAAGTGGAACAGACAGCTGTCATAAACAGAGCGGGAACCAATGTCAAACCATACCACTTGCGGGCACGCGCCAAGTAGACTGTGATGGCCCAGAGAGTAAAGACCGATAAGGTCTGGTTGGCCCAGGCAAAATAGCGCCAGATCATGTCGAACCCGTCTTTATCACGCAAACTGTAAAGCAACAGCCCGATGGCGACAATGAACACCGGCACACAAATATACAAACGGCGACGCATGCTTTTTTGTTCCAGTTTCAGAAAATCGGCTACGATCAGACGTGCCGAACGAAACGCGGTGTCGCCCGATGTAATAGGCGCCGCAATCACTCCCAGAATGGCAAGCACCCCACCTACCGCACCGAGCCAATCTTTCGTTATAGCGTCTACAATGACAGAGGCATTGTTCTCTTCCATACCGTGTTCACGATAAAAATAAGTCGCGGCGGCAGCCCAGATCAGCGCCACAATGCCCTCGGTAATCATGGCACCGTAAAAGACAGGACGTCCATGACGCTCGGAAGTCATGCAACGTGCCATCAGGGGACTTTGCGTAGCATGAAATCCGGAGATGGCTCCACAGGCGATACTGACAAACATAATCGGGAAAATAGGTAACACGGCTGCTTCCGGATTAGTATTCTGTAATCCGTCCCACAACTCCGGGATGACCGGATGATGAACATAAAGCATCACCAGGATACCCACTGCCATAAACAACAAAGCTGCAGCGAACAAGGGATATATCTTTCCGATGATTTTATCGACCGGAAGCAGAGTGGCAAGAATATAATAGATGAACACCACAATGATCCAGAAAGTAGTGTCGAGACTGTCGGGAGTCAACTTCGCCAGCAGTCCTGCCGGTCCTGCCACAAAGACCGCACCTACCAGAATCATCAGGACAACGGTAAAACCCCGCATCACCTGCTTGGTAGTCATCCCCAGAAAACGGCCGACAATTTCAGGCAAGCTCTCACCACCGTTACGCAGAGAGAGCATTCCGGCGAAATAATCGTGTGTGGCACCGGCAAAGATACTTCCCAACACAATCCACAGATAGGAAGCAGTACCGAACTTCGCTCCCATAATAGCTCCGAAGATGGGGCCGAGACCGGCTATGTTTAAAAATTGAATCATGAAGATTTTCCAGGTAGGAAGGGGAATATAATCCACTCCGTCGGCATGTGTCAGTGCCGGGGTCTTTCGGTCGTCGGGGCCAAAGACACGCTCCACCAACCGTCCGTAAATAAAGTAACCTGCAATCAGAGCCAGCAGGCAAATCGTGAATGTAATCATGGCGTGTTGAATTGTTAATCAGCGCAAATGTAACATAATCTAAGGAAACTACACAACTTTACGAAGGGTTTTGCTAACTTTGCAAGCCTTCCGCTTACCGCGGAAGGCAGTTTAGAAGACGTTTCACCACAGATTACACGGATTAACACAGATTCATACGAATTCATACGGATTGATACGGATTCTTTAACCGGATTCTCAATGAAATAAATTATCAATCTGTGTTAATCCGTGTAATCTGTGGTGAACATCAAAACCATTAGATTTATGAATACCATCTATAAAAGCCATAACGAATCTTTCTCAGTGAAAAAGAGAGCCGGAAGAGGAACATCCCTCCTCTTTCTTTTTCTCCTCTCCTTACTTCCGCTCCATGCGCAGACCTCCCCGAAACACGAGGTACGGGCTGCCTGGATAACTGCGGTCTACGGACTGGACTGGCCACGCACCAAAGCAACCACTCCTGCAGGTATCCGGCGACAGAAAGAAGAACTGATCGATATCCTCGACCGCTTGAAAGAGGCCAACTTCAATACGGTACTTTTCCAGACTCGTACCCGTGGTGATGTGCTTTATCGTTCGGACATCGAACCCTTCAACTCCATACTGACAGGAAAAACCGGAGGCGATCCCGGATACGATCCGTTGGCCTTCGCCATTGAAGAGTGCCACAAACGAGGCATGGAATGCCATGCCTGGATGGTGACCATCCCCTTGGGAGGCAAAAAACATGTGGCCTCACTTGGCAAGCAATCGGTGACCAAGCGTGAGCGTGACATCTGCGTGCCTTACAAAAATGAATATTTCCTTAACCCCGGACATCCTGCCACCAAGGAATATCTAATGAAACTGGTACGTGAGGTAGTCAGCCGTTACGATGTGGACGGAGTGCACTTCGACTATCTCCGCTATCCGGAAAACGCCCCGCGCTTTCCGGACAGTTACGACTTCCGCCGCTACGGCAAAGGACGCACGCTGGCACAATGGCGCCGGGACAACCTGACCGACATTGTACGCTACATCTACAACGGTGTAAAAGCCATGAAGCCTTGGGTGAAGGTGAGCACCTGCCCGGTAGGAAAATACCGTGACACCTCACGCTACTCCTCTAAAGGCTGGAATGCCTTCTTCACTGTCTATCAGGATCCGCAAGGCTGGCTGGGCGAAGGCATCCAGGACCAGATCTACCCGATGATGTATTTCCGGGGCAACGGTTTTTATCCGTTTGCCCTCGACTGGCAGGAACAAAGCAACGGACGCCACATCGTCCCCGGACTCGGTATCTACTTCCTCCACCCCGACGAAGGTAACTGGACCACCGAAGAGGTGGAACGCCAAATGCACTTCATCCGCTCCAATCGGCTGGCAGGCGAAGCGCACTACCGGGTAAAGTATCTGATGGACAACACCCAAGGGGTATACGACCTCCTGCTGGATCATTTCTATCAATATCCGGCACTACAACCGCCGATGCCGTGGATTGACAACGTCTCCCCCACCGCCCCTTCAGCATTGAAGGCTGTCTCCGCCGGCGACGGATATACCCGTCTCAACTGGAAAGCCGCTACGGACAATGACAAGCAGAATGCTCCCATGTACGTGGTCTACGCATCGGACACGTATCCGGTAGATATCACGAATCCGGAAAATATCCTCGTGCAGAATCTGCGGGATACGCACTACATATATGCTCCCATCCTCCCATGGACAGCCAGGAAGTATTTTGCCGTCACGGCTGTGGACCGCTGTGGAAATGAAAGTAAGGCAGCTCAACAAGAAGAAAAATAACCATCTTTTCTTATTTATATCATTAATATAGTATCTTTGTGAAATAGACGAAAAACAAACCGAACAAACGAACAACACACCGAATGAAAAGTATGCGGTCCATTCATTCACTCATACGTTGCTGTATGATCTTACTGCTATTGACCTCCTGTTATTCAAAAGAAGAGCGGCGGGTATTGGTGATCCACTCTTATGAAAAGGATTACCAAGGATATGCAGAATTCAATAAACTGATAAAAAAGGAATTCGCCAAAGCTCACATTCCCGTAGAACTTACTTTCTTCTATCTGAATTGTGAAATTAACAACGAACAGCAAGAGATAGATAAGATCAATAACTTTCTCGATTCTATTTCGAAATGGAAACCTGAAGTTCTTCTTGTTAACGATGACCAGGCCACTTACTCGTTATTGGAAACCCATCATCCGTTATTGAAGGGAATACCAATCGTATTCTCCGGAGTCAATTATCCCAATTGGGAACTGATCGGACAATACAACAACGTCACCGGGTTTCACGACAAGATAGATTTCAGAAAGAATCTGGAAATGGTACACAAGCTAACCGGCAAAAACCATATTTACACCATACTTGACTTTACGTTCTTAGACCGGAAAGTCCGAAACGATATTGACAACCAATTGAAATCGACGGACATCATATCCAATCTGGACTGGCATCTGGACAAAAACGACACACGGAAAGAAGCAGAAAAAGGACATATAATAATTAATGCGCTATCTGCCCGTAACCTCTCCAAGAACCAGAATAAGGATCAGACAAAAGGTGGAGACTTCATCTGGTCTATCAGTAAATACAGTACCCTCCCTTATCTGCAGACAAAGTTTGACTACACAACGGTCACTATGGCATCTTTGTCCACCCGGCAACGCTTTACAACGATCAATGAACTTTTTGACTGCGGGCACGACTTTCTGGGCGGATACATCACCCCGATGCATATCCAGGTAGAAGAGTCCGTTCATGCGGCGGCCCGTATCCTCAATGGAGAAAACGTTGCCGACATACCCATTCAGGAAAGCGCCAAAGGATACTTCATCGACTGGAATGCCATGCAAAAAGAACATCTGGCCATCGCAGACATTCCCCATGAATACACCATTATCAACATTCCATTCAAGACCCGGCACCCCATCGTCTGGTGGTTCGCACTATTAGGCAGCATCACCGCCATTGTCAGCCTGCTGTCGGGCATCACTTACCTGTATTGGCGTGAAACGAAAAGGAAACGCTCCATCCTGTACGAACTGGAAGATGAGAAAGAATCGTTGGCGCTGGCAGTCGAGGGAAGCGATACATACGCATGGCGGTTAAAGGACGATACGATGGTGTTTGAATACGCCTTTTGGAAAAACTTGGGCATGGCTCCCCATCCATTGACGATTGACGGGTTCCTGTCCTTTGTGGATGCCGACTATCTGGATACGACACAAGCCTTATTGACAAAGAACGCCACCAACGGCAAACACTTCATAAAGCTGAAATGCGACTTTAACGGTACAGGATACCAATGGTGGGAACTTCGGTGCAGCACCATGAAGAGTGCTCTGGGCGGACAGAAAACCACCGGCCTTTTATTAAACATTGAGGACTACAAGAAACGGGAACAGGAATTGATCGAGGCCCGTAAAATGGCGGAAAAGGCGGAACTTAAAGAATCCTTCCTGGCCAACATAAGCCACGAAATACGTACACCGCTAAATGCCATTGTCGGATTCTCCACCCTGCTTGCCTCTCCGGATGATACGGACATCACCCCCGAAGAGAAGGAACAGTATATAGATACCATCAACCGCAACAGCGAGTTGTTGCTGAAACTGATTAATGATATATTGGAACTTTCGCGCATCGAGTCCGGATATATGTCATTCGACTGTGATGACTATCCGCTGGATGCCCTTATCAGGGATACTTATCAGACACATAAGATTCTGATTCCCGGACAGCTCCACTTCCTGTTGGAAGAAGGCGAAAAGGGCTTGATCGTACACGTCGACAAAAATCGGCTGGTTCAGGTGATCACCAACTTCCTGAACAATGCCTCCAAATTTACCCGGGAAGGCTCCATCAAACTGGGATGGAGCTACATGCCGCAAACCGAAGAAGTGGAGATCTATGTAGAGGACACCGGAATCGGTATCCCGCAGTCCGAACAAAAGATGATATTCGGCCGATTCTACAAACAGAACGAGTTTGCGCAAGGAACCGGCCTGGGACTCTCTATCTGCAAACTGATCATAGAAAAACTTCAGGGAAGGCTATCGTTACGGTCCGAAGCGGGCACGGGAAGCCACTTCTCCATTTTCTTTTCTTGCAAAAAGCAACCTATATAAAACTTTATCCGCCGGTTTCCACCAAGATATAAGCCCGATAGCGGCTCGACTTCCGGACAGGCACCAATGGCAGATAGCCTTTCACCACCCGTCCGTTTCGGGTGTCCAACGGATGCGCAACCGTCATTGCATCATGCTCCTGCAATGCTTGCCCGTCAGACGGATGATAAGAGATACGAAACGTTCCGCCAGCCCCGGGCCGTACATAACGATCGTATAGCATCCGGGACACAAGTCCCATATTCATCCGCAGGTTGATCTCCACACAAGGATGGATGCGAAACTCCGGAAAGAGAGCGAACCGGCAAATCATCATATCTACTCCCAGATAACCGGTATACTCCGTCCCCAAAGAGACGGACAACCGTCTTTGCAACTCCTCCCGAAGCCGGTGTAAAGCCCCCACAGGCACATAAGCCGACAATCTTCGTTCAATCTCCGCATCAGGCAACAACCGGTTTCCTTCGTAAGCCCCACCGGCATTGGTACGGAACAAAGAGTATCCGGCAAAAATAATCCGCCCCTTTCCGTCCGAATAAAACTCCATGGCAAAATCTTCTACCTTATTATATACAGGTTCACCGACAACTCCCCCCTGCTGCTCTATAACCCGGGCACACCAACGCTCTATCAGAGGAGTGAACGCTCCCTTGCACCAGTTCAGCCCTTTACCGCTTCCGGACAAGGGGGCTTTGAGCAGACAGCATTCTAGGCTCTCTACAAATGCCCGGCAGTCGGCCAAAGCGGTCAGGTAGCAAGACTCTCCACAAAACACTTCATCCACTTGCAGACCGGACAACAACCGTACGGCTTGCAAACGATGGGACAGATCGCGCAACCGTCCTATATCCTCCATCGAAGGTAGCGCAGCATCGGGTACTCCCAATGAAAGCAGACGTTTCCGGAGTGCCGGATTCCATCCCCAAGGAACCACCGAACGGACTTCCGAAAAATCTTCGGCCTGGGTTCTCAATGATGCGGGAAGCGGAAATAAGTCGAGCATCTCTTCCAGAAAAGACTGATTATAGGCAGACGGAGCAAGCACACTGCACGGCCCGTCCGCAAACCATACGGGAAGCAATGCCAACTCTTCCGCCATTCTGCGGGCGGAGGCAGGCGGCATATAATTGACTTCGCCACTGGCAAGAGCCAGATCCTGATCGGGATTAAACAAGTAAAGCAGATTCGTCATTAGCATCAATTAATTAAACAGGGTTCATCCGGACGCAGGAACTTATGCGAGTGATGGCAGCGAACAGTTACGTGTTTTTTCACCCTAAGATATACCCATGCCCGGGGACATAAACTATCATTTAATTCCTTAAATGCACCGTCTCCTGTCCTTTTGTTTCCATTTCCGGTTTTTCACTTACAAGCCCTTTGCTATCCAAGAAGCAACCAGCGTTAAAGCCGGTAAGTTTCCTGCAAATATATGCACAAAAACGCATATAAAACCGGGAAACAGGTCACTTTATGCGGGGCAAACCGTCACTTTCCGCCGGACAAAGCCTTCACTTCCCCCGGGTAAAGCCTTCACTTCTTCGGGACAAAGCCTTCATATCTCCCGGAGTGAGGATTGACAGCCCGTCAACAAAGGCTCTTTTCCCCTTCTCCGTCTCTATTTGCTCTCTCCGGAGCAAACATTTCGAACTGACAAAAGAAACCCTTTTTCAAATAAATACCGGCAGAAACTACCGAAAACAAAAAACAATATTTATATTTGCAAGCAAACACTGAAGTAGACAAGCAAAATCACAATTGCCCGATTAAAATGGCTGCGTTTTTTCAGAAGCAGCTTGCCATTGCCCCGAAATAACGCCCCTGCCACCTATCAGGAATACCGTTTTGACAAAGTGAAGCAAAAGATAAACTTGCTAAACGAAACCACAATTTTGCTATCTCTACTTTGCAATCTCTAAAAAAAGGCTTATATTTGCCCCCCGAAAAACCCAAGATAAGAGATGGAAACATTCTACCGCACACATGCCTACCTTGTTGAGCACACCAATGCCCCGGTCCGCCGCGACCTGATGGACGAAATAAACTGGAGTGACCGCTTGATTGGTATCAAAGGAACACGTGGCGTGGGAAAAACCACTTTCCTGCTTCAATACGCCAAGGAGAAGTTCGGAACCGACCGTTCGTGCCTCTTTATCAACATGAACAACTTCTACTTCTCCGGACACAGCATTGTCGATTTCGCCAATGAATTTCAGAAACGCGGTGGGAAGGTTCTGCTGATCGACCAAGTATTCAAGCACCCCGATTGGAGCCGCGAGCTACGTATGTGCTACGACCGTTTCCCCAACCTGAAGATTGTATTCACCGGTTCGTCCGTCATGCGGCTCAAAGAAGAAAACCTGGAATTGCGTGACATCGTGAAGAGCTACAACCTCCGCGGTTTTTCGTTCCGCGAATTTCTGAACCTGCAAACAGGGATGAAATTCCGTCACTACACACTCGAAGAGATATTGAGCAGCCACGAACAGATAGCCAAAGGGGTGCTTTCCAAAGTCCGCCCTTTGGATTATTTTCAAGACTACCTCCATCACGGCTTCTACCCCTTCTTCCTCGAGAAACGCAATTTCTCTGAGAATCTGCTCAAGACCATGAACATGATGGTAGAAGTAGATATCCTGCTTATCAAACAAATTGAGCTAAAATATCTCTCGAAGATAAAAAAATTATTATATTTGTTGGCTGTAGACGGGCCAAAGGCTCCGAACGTAAGCCAACTGGCAAGCGACATACAGACATCACGCGCCACGGTGATGAACTACATCAAGTATCTGGCCGATGCACGGCTGATCAACCTGGTCTATCCCAAAGGGGAAGAGTTTCCTAAAAAGCCCTCGAAGATTATGCTGCACAACCCTAACCTGATGTACTCCATCTACCCCGTAAAGGTGGAAGAACAGGATGTGCTGGACACTTTCTTTGTAAACACGATGTGGAAAGACCACAAAGTGCACAAGGGTGACAAGAACACCTCGTTCATGGTTGACGAAGTGATGCCGTTCAAAATATGCTGCGAAGGAGCAAAAATTAAGAATAACCCCGGAGTGACGTATGCTTTGCACAAGGCAGAAATAGGTCGTGGCAATCAGATACCACTCTGGATGTTCGGCTTTTTATATTAACATCAAATCTTGAACATTATGGATTACGAGAAGCTTGAACAACTAAAACGCCTCCACGACAGCGGAGCGTTGAACGATGAAGAGTTCGAAAAAGAAAAGAAAAAGATATTGGACGAAGAAGCTACGGCTAAACCTACAGCCGTACTTCCTATGGGACTGACGGAAAATGCTTATCTGGCACTGATGAATTTCGCCATGTTCATACCATACGTAGGCTGGATTGCCCCTATTGTATTCTGGATCATGGGTAAAGAGAGTTCTATACTCGTCAATCGCCAAGGCAAATACATTCTGAACTGGTACATCAGTTGGTTCCTGTACGGCATCGCGCTGACAGTACTTTTTGTAATATTCATGTTCAGCGGCATCTTATCCATAAACGACATGGATTACGCAAATGATCAGACTTCTCCGTTAGCAGTTCTGCTGGGTATATTCGGCGGAGGTGCCGGAATCTTGCTCCTCTTGATACTTGGAATAGGCTGTTTTCTTTGTCTGCTGTTCCCCATCATTGGAGGTATCAAAGGACTGAACGGAAAAACATGGAAGTATCCGCTTTCCATACCGTTTTTGAAATAAACAAATAAATTACTTACTTAAATATTATTTTTAGTTATGACTAAACAGAAGAAATTCATCACATGTGATGGTAATCAGGCTGCTGCACATATTTCATATATGTTCTCAGAAGTAGCTGCCATTTACCCCATCACTCCCTCTTCTACAATGGCTGAATACGTAGACGAATGGGCTGCCGCAGGACGTAAGAACATCTTCGGCGAAACAGTATTGGTACAGGAAATGCAATCTGAAGGTGGTGCAGCCGGTGCTGTTCACGGTTCTCTTCAGGCCGGTGCACTGACTACTACTTACACTGCTTCTCAGGGTCTTCTTTTGATGATCCCGAATATGTATAAGATTGCCGGTGAATTCCTGCCTTGCGTATTCCATGTATCTGCTCGTACACTGGCTTCTCACGCACTGTGTATTTTCGGTGACCACCAGGACGTAATGTCTGCGCGCCAGACAGGTTTCGCTATGTTGGCTGAAGGTTCTGTACAGGAAGTGATGGACTTGGCCGGTGTTGCACACCTTGCCACAATCAAAGCCCGTGTTCCTTTCATGAACTTCTTCGATGGTTTCCGTACTTCACACGAAATCCAGAAGATCGAAATGCTGGAAAATGAAGACCTTGCTCCGTTGGTTGACCAGGAAGCGCTTGCCGAATTCCGTGCACGTGCGCTGAATCCGATGAATCCGGTTGCCCGTGGTATGGCCGAAAACCCTGACCACTTCTTCCAGCACCGCGAATCATGCAACAACTACTATGAAGCTGTTCCCGCCATCGTAGAGGAATACATGAATGAAATTTCTAAGATCACAGGTCGCAAATACGGTTTGTTCGATTACTACGGAGCAGAAGATGCAGAACGCGTAATTATCGCTATGGGTTCTGTAACAGAAGCTGCCCGCGAAGCTATCGACTATCTGACAAGCCAAGGAGAAAAAGTCGGTTTGGTTGCAGTTCACCTATACCGCCCGTTCTCTGCTAAACACTTCCTGGCCGCCGTACCTAAAACAGCTAAAACAATCGCAGTACTCGATCGCACAAAAGAACCGGGTGCTAACGGTGAACCTCTGTATCTGGATGTTAAAGACTGCTTCTATGGCGCAGAAAATGCTCCGGTTATCGTAGGCGGTCGTTACGGTCTGGGTTCTAAAGATACTACCCCGGCACAAATCATCGCCGTATTCAAGAATCTGGCTATGCCGATGCCGAAGAACCACTTCACAATCGGTATCGTAGACGATGTAACCTTCACTTCTCTTCCTCAGGAAGCAGAAATCGCTCTGGGTGGCGAAGGTATGTTCGAAGCTAAATTCTACGGCTTGGGTGCTGACGGTACAGTAGGTGCCAACAAGAACTCAGTGAAAATTATCGGTGACAACACAGATAAACACTGTCAGGCATACTTCTCTTACGACTCTAAGAAGTCAGGAGGTTTCACTTGCTCTCACCTGCGTTTCGGTGACGATCCTATCCGTTCTACCTATCTGGTAAACACTCCGAACTTCGTGGCTTGCCACGTTCAGGCTTACCTGCACATGTACGACGTAACCCGTGGTCTGCGTAAGAACGGTTCGTTCTTGCTGAACACTATCTGGGAAGGCGAAGAGCTGGCTAAGAACCTGCCTAACAAGGTGAAGAAATACTTTGCACAGAACAATATCTCTGTATATTATATCAACGCAACTCAGATTGCACAGGAAATAGGTTTGGGCAACCGTACCAATACTATCCTTCAGTCTGCATTCTTCCGTATCACAGGTGTAATCCCTGTAGACCAGGCTGTAGAACAGATGAAGAAGTTTATCGTGAAGTCTTACGGTAAGAAGGGTGAAGACGTTGTAAACAAGAACTACGCAGCCGTTGACCGCGGTGGCGAATACAAGACTTTGACTGTTGACCCGGCTTGGGCTAACCTGCCGGACGATGCCAAGGTTGAAAACAACGACCCGGCATTCATCAACGAAGTAGTTCGCCCTATCAATGCTCAGGACGGAGACTTACTGCCGGTATCTGCATTCAAAGGTATCGAAGACGGAACCTGGTATCAGGGAACTTCTAAATACGAAAAACGCGGTGTAGCTGCTTTCGTACCGGAATGGAACGCAGAAAACTGTATCCAATGTAACAAGTGTGCTTACGTTTGTCCTCACGCTTCTATCCGTCCGTTCGTACTCGACGCTGAAGAGCAGAAGGGTGCCAACTTCGAGATGCTGAAAGCTGTAGGTAAACAATTCGACGGTATGACATTCCGTATCCAGGTTGACGTTCTCGACTGTCTGGGTTGCGGTAACTGTGCCGACATCTGTCCGGGTAACCCGAAGAAGGGTGGCAAGGCTCTGACTATGAAACACCTTGAAAGCCAATTGGCTCAAGCTGATAACTGGACTTACTGTGCAGACAACGTAAAGAGCAAACAACACCTGGTAGACATCAAGGCTAACGTGAAGAACTCTCAGTTCGCTACTCCGTTGTTCGAGTTCTCAGGAGCTTGTTCTGGTTGTGGTGAAACTCCGTATGTGAAACTGATTTCTCAGTTGTACGGTGATCGCGAGATGGTTGCCAACGCTACCGGATGTTCTTCTATCTATTCCGGTTCAGTACCTTCAACTCCATATACTACCAACGCAAAAGGACACGGTCCGGCTTGGGCTAACTCACTGTTCGAAGACTTCTGTGAGTTTGGTTTAGGTATGGAACTGGCTAACGAAAAGATGCGTGCACGTATCGTGAAGTTGTTCAACGAAATCCTGGCAGCCGACAATGCTCCTGCAGAAGCTAAGGAAGTATTGAAAGCATGGATCGAAAACATGTACGATGCAGATAAGACCAAAGAATTGGCTCCGCAGATCGAAGCAATCATCGAACAAGGTATCGCAGCAGGTTGCCCGATCAGCAAAGAGCTGAAGGGCCTGACTCAATATCTGGTGAAACGCAGCCAGTGGATCATCGGTGGTGACGGTGCTTCTTACGATATCGGTTACGGCGGTCTCGACCACGTTATCGCTTCAGGTAAAGACGTTAACATTCTGGTTCTGGATACAGAGGTTTACTCTAACACAGGCGGTCAGTCTTCTAAGGCTACTCCGGTGGGTGCTATCGCTAAGTTCGCTGCTTCCGGTAAGCGCGTACGTAAAAAAGACCTCGGTCTGATGGCTACGACTTACGGTTATGTATATGTTGCACAGATCGCTATGGGTGCTGATCAGGCTCAGACTCTGAAAGCTATCCGCGAAGCTGAAGCATATCCCGGACCATCACTCATCATCGCTTACGCTCCGTGTATCAACCACGGTCTGAAAGCCGGTATGGGTAAGAGCCAGGAAGAAGAAGAAAAAGCTGTTAAGTGCGGTTACTGGCACTTGTGGCGTTACAACCCGGCTCTGGAAGCAGAAGGCAAGAATCCGTTCACACTGGATAGCAAAGAACCAAATTGGGATGACTTCAAAGGCTTCCTGAAAGGCGAAGTTCGTTATGCATCAGTTATGAAACAGTATCCTGCAGAAGCAGAAGAACTGTTCCAGGCAGCTGAAGACAACGCAAAATGGCGTTACAACAACTATAAGCGTCTGGCTAACCAAGCTTGGGGTGCAGCTGAATAAATCTTTGATCAGATAATAACTTTCGAAGGGGGAAGGGACTAAAAGAGGTTCTTTCCCCCTTTTTGAACAAAAATGAATAGGTTTCACCACAGAGTAACACAGAGTCTCACAGAGAAGATTTTTCTCTTAAACATCCTATGAACAAGAAATTTAAATTCTGTGAGACTCTGTGTTACTTTGTGGTGCCCCCCAAAAACGGAATAATCATGAATATAACCATACGCCCCACCCGGCTTGAAGAACTCGGCCAAGTGATGCCATTCTACGAACGTGCCCGCCGCTTCATGGCTGCCAATGGCAATGCCAACCAGTGGATCAACGGATACCCCTCCCCTGATGATATCCGGCAAGATATCGAAAACGGGAGCAGCTATGTGTTTGTAAACGAAAATCAAGAGTTAGAAGGCTGTTTTGCTTTCATCCGGGGAGAAGATCCCAACTACAAAGTCATCAAAGACGGCGCCTGGCTCAACGATGCCCCTTACGGGGTGATCCATCGCATCGCATCCGGCGGACGGGTAAAGGGATTGATGGACTTATGCCTAGAATGGTGTTCGTCCCACTGTCCGAACCTGCGTGTAGACACTCACCGTGACAATAAAGTACTCCAAAACATTCTCCTAAAGAACGGTTTCACCTATTGTGGCATTATTTATGTGAAAAACGGTACGGAACGACTTGCCTACCAACGCACTGCCGTTACCCGATAGACAGAAATCAGAAGTTGGATTCCCGGACACACATATACCGCTTATGATTCAGGGATCCAGCTTTCTACCAGTTCCCGATGTTCGTCGCGCCATTTTCGGACAAGATCTTCTTCGTCCATGCGTGCATCTTTAAGTGCTTTCATCAACGAACTAATCTCTTCTGTAGTGAATTTAATATTGCTGAAAAACTTTGCCGCAAAAGGATCTTTCTCCGTAAATCCTTTCCATCCGACGACATAGATAGATTCCACATTCCCATAAGTACCTTTCGGATCGTGCAGGAACTTCAATGGATAGCGGTCGAACATCCAATGCGGAGTCCATCCGGTGATGACGATCCACGCCTCCTTCTCCATAGCCTTCTGCAAAGAAGCCAACATAGTAGAGCTGCTCGAGGTGAGTAATTTATAACCATCGAGACCATAATCCCCGATAGCCTTATCGGTAGTTTTCATAATACCGGCTCCGGCATCGATCCCGACAATCTCGGAAGAGAACTGCCCTTTGTGGGCGGCAAGTTCCCCAATCGAATCGATAGTGACATATTGAGGTACCACCAGCCCTACCCTCGCGCTATCATATACCTCTCCGATAAACTCTATCTGATCACCGTATTGATCTATATAATCCTTCATTGTCACAGGTAACCAGGCATCCATAAACACATCTGCCTTCTTACGGGAAACCGATGCAAAGACGGGAGCTACATCTGCATTCAGCAACTCCACTTCGTACCCCTTCTCTTCCAGCACCACTTTAGCCAGATGACTCATGGCAATTCCTTCCAGCCAGTTGGCATAGGCAATGCTTATCTTCTTTTTCCCGCTATCCGGGTTACAGGCTACGCACATCACAGCCAGTAGCAACAAACTTCCTATTATTCTATATTTTCGCATATCCTATTCTTTCTCCTTTCTATTTTTTGTCCTTCCGACGGACCATTCCCTGAGTAATCCGGTCTAAAATAATTGCCAATATGACAACGGCTATACCTCCTTCAAAGCCCAGCCCGATTTTCATCTGGGTGATACCTTTCAAAACGATTTCTCCTAAACCGCCGGCAGCAATCATAGCCGCAATGACAACCATGGAAAGAGACATCATAATCGTCTGGTTCACTCCGGTCAGGATGGTGGGCAAAGCAAGGGGCAACTGTACTTTATAAAGCAACTGCCATCGGGTAGCTCCGAACGAGCGTGAAGCCTCTACCACATTCTTTGGCACCTGACGGATGCCAAGCCCTGTAAGGCGAATCACCGGAGGCATCGCAAAGATGATTGTAGCAAATACTCCCGGAACCACTCCCAGGCCGAAAAACAAAACAGCAGGAATCAGATAGACGAAGGCTGGCATGGTCTGCATCAGGTCGAGAATGGGATGTATCACCTTCTCGGCACGATTGCTGTTTGCCGTCCATACTCCGATGGGAACCCCTACGATAAGGGCCAGGCAGGTGGATGACAGAACCAGTGCCAATGTCTGCATAGTGGCTTCCCAGAATCCCATACCATAAATAAGCAACAAGCCTAAAAGGGTGAAAACTGCAACCCCGCGTCCGGCTTTCGCCCATGCCAGCAGCACCATTGCCGCAATGGTCAGATAGAAAGGAATGCCGAACAGTATGTGCTGGAATCCATTAATAAAACTACCGATGCCTAAGTTGAGTGCATCGAAAAAAGTGGAGAAGTGTATCATCATCCAGTTGATGAGCATCTCAATATATTGTCCTATGTTGATCATAATTCTATTGCATTTTGAATGATTTCATTGATTTCTTGTTTGTTCTTTCCGGTTACCTCGTAAATAAGCGATGACAACGGAACAACTCCCTGAAACTCGCGGGTCTCGTTCACTACCCAGATAGGCGAATTGGTTTTTGTCATCAACGGTAAAATATCTTCCAGTATCGTATCTCCCAACACCGAATGCACTTCCTCCCGGACAACCGACTCGATCGACTTCACCTGGTCCTGACGCAATCGGAGCAAATCTTTCAGCCGGACCTCTCCCACAAGCACATTGTTTGCATCGACCACAGGCAACACAGTCAGGTTACGCTCGAGCATTTTACGAATCAACACCTCCGGTCCCTCTTTCTTCAATCGGGCCACAAGGGGTTTATCTACCATCACTGATGCAGCGGTAATAATCTTGCTACGGTCCACACTCTGCACAAAGCGCTCTACATAAGCATTGGCCGGTTCTGTCAGGATCTCTTCCGAAGTGCCTACCTGTACCACCTCACCATCTTTCATGATAGCAATCCGGTCGCCCAATTTAATGGCTTCATTCAAATCGTGGGTAATAAACACAATGGTCTTCTTCATCTTAGATTGTAAAGTCAGCAATTCATCCTGCATCTGTATGCGAATCAAAGGATCGAGAGCGGAAAAAGCCTCATCCATCAGCAGCACCTCAGGATCATTGGCCAACGCACGGGCCAAACCGACACGTTGCTGCATACCTCCCGACAGTTCGCCGACCATCTGGTTCTCGTAGCCCTTCAGTCCTACCAGTTGCATGCTTTCCATTGCCCGCTGCTCCCGCTCCTGTTTCTTTACTCCTTGCAGTTCCAGTCCGAAAGCTATATTATGCAACACCGAGCGATGGGGCAACAACCCAAAATGCTGGAACACCATAGCCAGTTCTTTTCTTCGGATACGGAGCAATTCTTTATCAGTGACGTTAGAAATATCTCTCCCGTTAATGATCACTTCGCCCGAGGTCGGTTTTATCAATCGGTTGATGCAACGCAGCAAAGTTGATTTTCCACTTCCCGAAAGTCCCATAATCACAAATATTTCTCCTTCCCTGATAGATAGGTTTGCATCTTTTACGGCCACCGTACATCCGGTAGCCTTCAATATCTCACTTTTGCTCTTTTCTTCCTTCAACATGCGTAAAGCATGCTGTTTGTCATTGCCAAAAATGAGATACAAGTCTTTAATCGTTATTTTACTCATACATAATAGGGTTTAGATTATTAAAAAAACAGATCGGGTGACCTATACACACGAAAACAAGCACTTCTTTATAGCAAGGAAGTTGATGCCGGGGAAGCGACGGTTCCGCCGTTCCCCGGTCAAATATGATTTCTTTACCCGATTATTACAGACAGGATTCCTGTCAACAGATAGTTTACTATATCCCGAAAGTCAATTTCACATCCGCACACAGCTATCTTCCAAAGATGCGTATGCAGACAATTAAGTAAACAAGCCGAACGTTCAAATGGTTCATCGCATTATTTCCGGCAGGCGCATTACACGTACATAAACCCCTACAAGAGAGTCAGTATCAATCGGCCAGCACACTGTCATCCCTCCACCTGTGAAGCCTGAGGTCGACACATCCATTTTTACGGAAAGAAACACCTTCGGCATCCAGCAGCAGCCGCTGCTCGTCCCATCCGGGCACTAATCGGCCTATGGCATTGACTACCCGATGACAAGGGAGGTTTAAACCGGCAGGCACCTGCCTCAAGGCACGCCCCACCATGCGTGAATATTGCGGCATCCCGAGCAAAGCGACAATATCGCCATAAGTAGTAACACTACCGGCAGGAATCTCACGCACCACACTGTATACCTCATTACAAAAAGTTTCGGACAAATTAGATTTATTTTCTTTATAATCTTTCATGGATGTATTGCTTTTATACAGTGAGTTCCTTTATAATCCGCTTCTCTTCAGGAACTCCGTCGGACTTTCACCGAATTGCTCCTTGTAACACTTCGCAAAGTACGAAGGAGATGTGAATCCCACTTCATATCCGACCTCCGCTATCGTCATATCCGAAGAAGCCAACAGAGATGCCGCCTTTTTAAGACGTGCCATGCGGAGCAGCTCATTGGGAGCGTAGTTCGTGAGCGACTTGATCTTCCGATAAAGCTGAACCCGGCTCAACCCCATCTCCTTGCCCAGATCTTCCACATTAAGTTCCGAATCACCCATCTTCACCTCGATCAGCGACTTGAACCTCTCCACAAAATCTTTATCCATATCGCAAATGTCTTCTTTCGCCAGCGTCTGCCGGTCGCCAAAGAACTGCTTCATACGCTGCCTCGATTCAATCAGATTTCGGATACGGGTCAACAAGAGTTGCGAACTGAACGGTTTTGAGATGTATGAATCGGCTCCTCCCGCATATCCCTGGATGCGTTGCTCATCGAGCGAACAGGCCGTAAGCAGGATAACGGGAATATGGCAGGTTTGCAGTTCTCCCTTCAGCCTCCGACAACACTCTATGCCATCGATCCCCGGCATCATCACATCCGAAATAATCACATCGGGGACGTACTTCATCGCTTTACGGATTCCTTCGGTACCATCCGCAGCTTCAATAATCGAATACTCCGAATTGAGCAACGTATGCACATAAGCACGGATGTCGGCATTATCGTCGATCACAAGGACAGAAGGTTTGGACGGATCATTCAGGTTTTCCGCTTCATCCTCGCGGAGCAGGCTGTCCACCCGGTCCGGAGCAGACTCCTCCATCGGAGCAGTCACCACATAGGTTCCCTCTTCACAAGTCCGCACCGGCAGATCGACAGTAAAGACAGTTCCCAACCGTTCGTCACTCTCCACACTAATACTTCCGCCATGTATCTCGACAAATGCTTTCACCAATGCCAACCCGATGCCGGAACCGGTATGATGCCTGTCGATTTTATAGAACCGATCGAAAATGCTGCGAATGTGTTCAGCCGAAATCAGGCTGCCGGTATTGGCCACCGTGAAACGGAAGAAAGGCACGCTGTCCTTCTTCAGAGCCGCAAGACGGACAGTGACCTTTCCATTCCCCGGAGTGAATTTAAAGGCATTTGCCAACAAATTGAAGTAAATGCGTTCCAGCTTCTCCGCATCTGCCTGTGTGTGATAATCCGTATCGGGCATACTGTCGAAAGAGAAGTGGATATGTTTCCGCCGGGCAGCCGCCTGAAACGAATCATTCCACTCTACAAAGCATTGCAACAGGTCGAGCGGAACCGGTGTAAACTCCATTTTTCCGGTCTCGTATCTGCGAAAATCAAGTATTTGATTGACCAAACGCAATAGGATCTGCACATTGCGTTGCACCAGCAACAACATTCTACGCCGGTCACCTTCCAGCGACGGATCTGCCAGTAGCTGTTCCACAGGATCGGCAACCAAAGTGAGAGGAGTACGGAAATCATGTGAAATGTTGGTGAAGAAAACCAGTTTGGCATGGGTAGCCTCTTCCAACTGATGGGAAAGTTCGATCAGCTGATCTCTTTGCTCTTCCAACTGCTCCTTTTGCCGTGACAGCTCCCGGTTCAGGCGATTCTTGGAACGAAGCGATTTATATACTACTATCAACAACCCGACGATCAGCAGCAGGATGATCAGGCCTCCGTACAACACTATCCGTTGCGTAGCCACCCTCGAGAGATATATCCCCACACGGTCGTTCAGTGTCTCGATCTTTCCATCCAGCTCACCGATATGGTTTGTCTGCAACTCCATCACATGCGCGTTTACCGCATCGACTACAGCCGTCTTCAACTTCGTTTCCCGTTCAAAAGGTTTCTTTTCGAGAATATCCATTGCCAGTTGCACCACTTTATCCCCTTCGGTGGGATAGATAAAGGTGGCATCCAGTACGCTGTCGAGCACCAGTTCCACTCCATTCCCCTTACCCGGCAGGGCATCGATGCCCACAAAAATCATCTCCTTCTCCCGTCCTCGACGACCGGCAGCCCGAAAAGCCCCTGCAGCCATACGGTCATTCATTCCATATACGGCATCGATCTCCGGAAAACGTTGCAAAAGGGAGTCCATCTTTGCCTCGGCAGGTTGTTGCAGCCATCCTGCATCTTCGCTGGCAAGCAAGGTCATGTCCGGATATTGGCTGATGGCACTCATAAACCCCTGATGGCGCTCGATAGCGGGAGTAGAACCGACAAGTCCGCTCAGTTCGACTACTTTTCCGCGCCCTTTCAGACGATGGGCTATGTAATTGCCGACGGCTTTGCCCAACTCATAATTGTCGGCTCCGATGTATGCGGTATATTTATCGGAAAGTATTCTGCGGTCTACCATAATCACCGGTATTCCTTTATCGAAAGCCTCCTCGACAACCGGAGTGAGAGCCATTCCTTCATTGGCTGCCACAATCAGCAGGTCAACCTTCTGCCGGATGAAGTATCGTATGTCTTCTATCTGACGCCGGCTATCGTCATGCGCCGTACGTGTCTCTACTTTGACTCCTCCGTAGAACAAGGCTTCCCGCTGTATCTCGTCATTCATCTTGTGACGCCAGGTGTCGTCACTGCATTGTGACACACCGATGGTATATCGGGAAGCATCCGGACTGCACGAGACAAGCAGTCCCGACAGCATCAGTCCGAGTAAGAAAAGTATACGGTTCATGGTCGGTTATTACATAAAAGGTTCCGGAGGCAAATATAACAATTTCCCTCCGGAATCTCCCACCAGCTTGGTTTAAAACCAAAGTCCCGTTGGTTTAAAAGGTGAGTTATGAAACACTCTCCTGATTTTAAACCCAACGGAACTTTCTATTAACCAATCAATAACCCTATATAAACCAACACATTAGTCATTCAAACGATTCCTCAAAGCCTCCGGAAGTACGGGCATCGCTCCACTTTGGGTACATACGTAAGCAGATACCTCTACCGCCAGCCGATGTGCCTCAGGGATACTCTTTCCTTTTAAAACAGATGAACAAAAAGCCGCTGTAAACGAATCACCCGCCCCCACAGTATCGGCAACCGGAACTTTCGGTGTCTCCTGGAAAGAGACCGTACCGGGAGTGAATACATAACTTCCGTTCGTTCCGCAAGTCAGGATCAGCATCTTCAAGTTGTACTTGGCCAGCAGAATCCAACATTTATCCTGCAGGTCGATGCCGGGATAACCGAACATGCGGCTGATAATGATCAATTCCTCATCATTAATCTTCAGCACATTGCACTTCCGGAAAGATTCACGCAAGACCTCCTTGGTGTAGAAGTTCTGACGAAGGTTGATATCGAATATTTTCAACTGTCCTTCCATATCGGGCATGGTGTCGAGGAAGCGGTTGATAGTGGCACGGCTCACCTCGTCGCGCTGTGCCAACGAGCCGAAACAGACAGCACGTGTACTCAAAGCCAGCCGTTTCAAGTCGTCTGTGAAAGGAATATTATCCCATGCCACTCCCTCTTTGATGTCATAACACGGCACTCCGCCGTTATCGAGAGTCACCTGCACCGTTCCGGTCGGGTAGTTCACCCTTTCGAGCTGGTGCTTCAACTGTTTCTCCCGGAATATTTCCAGAATCTCGTCACCCAGTTCGTCATTTCCTACCGCACTGACAACGCGGCTGTCGAAACCAAACTGAGACACATGATAAGCAAAATTAGCCGGGGCCCCCCCGATTTTCTTTCCTTCGGGCAGCACATCCCATAGCGCTTCGCCCATTCCTACGATTATACTGTTCATGGTATGAATTAATTTTTATCTATAAATCCGGTTATTTCTTGATTCTCCATGTATAAAACATCAGATAGAGTACTCCGACCAGCATCACCGCTACCGCTCCGCTTTGTCCCACAGCATCCGAAGCCACTCCCATTGCCAGCGGGAAGATCGTTCCGCCGAAAAGTCCCATAATCATCAGGCCGGAAACCTCGTTCTTCTTGTCCGGCATATAGAGCATTGCCTGCGAGAAAATGATGGGGAATACATTAGAGTTGCCAAACCCGATCAGGGCAATACAGACATAAATCATCGCCTGGTCCTGGAAAACGAACAACCCGAACATGGCGGCCAGCATACACAACACACTGATAGCGAAGAAGGTTTTAGCCGCCATCTTCTGCAAAATGAAAGCTCCCAGAAAACAACCTGCCGTACGGAAAATAAAGTAAAGACTGGTCGCAAACCCGGCATCCGCCAGAGTCATGCCCAGACGTTCCATCAGAATCTTCGGTGCTGTAGTATTGGTACCCACATCGATCCCCACATGACACATAATGCCCAAAAACGAGAGCAGGATGAAGGGTTTACCCAGCAAAGCGAGACACTGACCGAAAGTGGAAGGTTTGCCCTCTTCCGGTTCTTCGGTGATCTGCGTGGCGTTGAGCAACAAAATAGCGACTACAGCTACCACCATATAGATGGGGAACAGCACTCTCCAGCCTAAGTCGAAGGTAGGGATGGCCTCGATCGCTCCCCACATAGCGATATAAGGGGCTAGGAAGGAGGCGATGGCCTTTACAAACTGCCCGAAGGTCAGGGTACTTGCCAAGCGCTCGCCGCTCACGATATTCGACAGCAACGGATTGAGCGATGTCTGCATCAACGCATTGCCAATACCGAGCAACGAGAAAGAGACCAACATCAGCAAATAGCTATCACCAAAGACCGGTAGCAGTAATGATGCGAAAGTGATCACCAGGCTGAGCAACACGGTCTTTTTACGCCCGATGCGGTTCATCAGCATCCCCGTAGGTACAGAGAAGATCAGGAACCAGAAGAAAACGAGCGACGGAAAGATGTTTGCCTGTGAGTCCGTCAGTCCCAAATCTGCTTTGACGTAGTTGGAGGCAATGCCCACCAGATCTACGAATCCCATGGCAAAGAAGCAGAGCATCACCGGGATGAGTTTCATGTAAGAGTTGTTTTTGGTATTTTCCATGATATGTTAATTTAATGAATGTCTCAACGGGAGGCGATAGAGGAACTACAACCTGTATATCTTGCACCGATCCACCTTGAAGGCTCCCCCACGACTGTAAAAACTCATCTGATTGTAAGGAGTTGTAGGGAATATCAGGTTCGTCATAGCAATCTTACCTCCGTTCAGGAAGATTTCTACCGAGCATTTATCTACAAAGATATCCAATTTATAGTTACCGGCTTTCTGCACCGGAGCCCAGGTACCCAAAGCAAAATCGTCTACATAATTAATAGAGTTCTGTTTCCGGCGATCGTGTGCCTCAATGGCATGCGGGGCACTGTCTTTGCCGAAGTCTACGATGCCGCTCTTCGTACGGTCCATCACCAACTTTTTCTCCGGAAGGCTGATGTAGATATCTACATTCTCCCCTTTTTCATTGAACAGCTTCAGTCCCATAATCTCGGCAGAGCCGGTTGCCAGTTCCAACTCTATTTCGTAAGCCCCTTTATTATCGGACAACAACGAATCGACATGATAAGCATCCCCCACCTCAAAAGCCGGAATCTCCCGGGATTCTTTACGCAATGACTTGGTCTCTTCCACCGGGGCGGCAGCCATATAGATATCCCCATCTTGTGTATAAAGGCTCAGTTCGCGAGGCAATGCATTGGCACTGCGGAACTGACGGGTAGGCACGATATTGGCATATTGCCAGTTGCTCATCCAGGGAACCGCAATCGTACGGTCACCCGTATTCGAGAAGCAGACCGTCGCATAGTGATCTTTTCCCCAGTCGAGCCATTTCACCGTTTCGGGCTTATTGTCGCAAACAAACTTCTCTCCGTCAAAGTCACCGATAAAGTATTGGGTGGCACTTCCCCCAAAGTAACATCCCGGATTCACGTTGACTATCAGCGCCCACTTTTTATGGTCCGGGTTGCCGTCTACCGGAAGTTCTACCATATCCGGGCATTCGAACTGGCTGGGCTGAACCCCGTAACCTTCACCCCAACCGCTCATATAGGTCCATTCCTTCAGGTTCTCCGACGAATAGAAACGCATCTCTTTATCGGCCGACACCACCATCACCCACTTCTGATCGGGAGCATACCAGAATACTTTCGGATCACGGAAATCTTTCAGTCCGTCAAACGGAGTCAGAACCGGATTCTTTTCATATTTGGTAAACGTACGTCCGTTGTCAGTGCTATAGGCCATACATTGTATCTGCCCGTTCTTATCACTGGCCGAAGTGTAGAAGGCAACGATGGCCCCTGCCCCATATCCGGCTGTATTGGCATCATCCACTACTGAACTGCCGGAGAAAATATGTCCCAGCGTATCGCGGGCAAGTGCCGGCTCCAGATGTTCCCAGTGCACCAGATCCTTGCTCACCGAATGTCCCCAGTGCATGTTGCCCCACATCGAGCCGTAAGGATTATACTGATAGAACAAGTGATACTCACCATCTTTATATACCAGTCCGTTGGCATCGTTCATCCATCCGTAGAGCGGAGTATGGTGATACAAGGGACGGTATTGGTCTGTATTGGTCGTATCAAAAGTATCCGAAAGCTTGAGTTCTTTCCAACACAAAGCCTCCTTCGGCAAGTGACGGATACGCACGGCTACCTCTTTCTCTCCCTTAGGCAAAGCAAAGGGAACAAAATAGTCCACTTTCTCCCTTGACAGGCGTACGTCCATGTCTACCGGAACCGAGTCCGAAGCAATGCAGACCTGTGCTTCGGGAGTCTTCTCCTCGACGGGCAAAAGTAAATACTGCGTAGGATTTGTAATATGAATCACCGTAAGGCTGTCGCCTTCTTGTTCAAATGTCATTTTACTTTGTGAGCTTTGGCAAGACGAAATTCCGAGAGAGAAAGCCAAAGCACCGATCACTCCTCTACTTACATTCATAAAAGTTGTTTTCATGATAACATGGTATTTTTATTAAGTAATGTAATAGCCGTATTTACGGTGGCAAATATAGCGGAGATATCTGCCACCGGCTATTAATTTTGTTTCAAATTGTATAACGATTGATACCAAACTCCTGTCAGAAGCGGATACTGGCAGCCAGCTCCACGGTAAACGGACGAATATAACTGCCCGCCATCCAATGACCGTTATAAGATGCCGCATCTTTTTTGTCCACCAGTTCGGCACCGGCAATGCTTCCTTTAGCCCCGGTCTGATTCAGGAAATTGATAACCGTGGCACTCAACGCAAGATGCTTGTTCACCGTCCAGTTGATACCTCCGAAGGTTTCCCAGCGTCCGTTGAAATAGTAAGCATTTTTAATGTTGGCATACGTCTTGCTGAAGTAGCGGAAGCTGGCCCAGACTCTGAGATCATTCGTGATGTTATAGCTGGGATCCAGTTCGACAAGCACTTTCGGAATCTCCGTCACAATATTCCCTGTGGCATCGATCTCCCCCACCGTACCGTCTTTAAAGGTCACACTCGTTTCATACTTCTTGTAAGTCGGACTTTGATAAGTGAAGAGGAAGTGGAAGTTGAAGCCCTTAAACGGCTTGATCACTGCATCCGTCGTCCAGCCGATGGTTTGGATGTCATAACTCAACGGGGCGGCGAGAATCTCAGTCTGGTCATTCGGATTAATCAGGTTCAGTGTCGAGTTGTTATTCGTCTTCGAGATATAAGAGAACAGAGAGGTCAGACTGATCCAATCGGTGTTATAATAGACCCCGGCACGTCCCAGGGGAACAGAGATTTTATCGGTATTGGGCATAGTGGCCGGTGCAAAGTTCGACAAGCCGGGACGCTGTGTGTTGTAAGTGAAATCGGCGGTAAAACCAAATTCACGGGTCAGCTTATAAGTAGCGGCGGCAGTAAAGGCCATGTTCATCCAGTCGTAGTCGAAAAGACGGGGAGTGATCCTGACTCCTTTATCGGACACAGCTCCCAGGTAATAATCCGGGAAACGGCCTACGGCATTCCCTTCGGCATCGTATACAGCCGCATTTTCACCTTCCAGGTGCTGCCATTCCAGACGGGCGCCATAATACACGTTCCACTTGGGCGAAATATCCCAATTGTGAGTGGCATAAACAGCCAGTTTGTTTTCATGTCCTTTATAATATTCCGAAGCATTCTTATTGAAATCGTAATATACACCATCTGTATTCCCTTCACGTACCAGACGTTCGGGATACTCCTCTACCGTATGATCGTACATGGTAGTATTCGAAGCATAATCCACCTTATAGTGCCATTCGTTCACTCCGATTCTCCAGGTCGTATTACGATAGGAACGGGAGAGTTCGGAGGTAGCGAAAAACTCATCGATTTTTCCCCGGTTAAGGCAAGACATGCGGCTCTGCACATATCCTTCATACGGTTTCAATGTACCGTCTACCGCTTTCAGGTAGTAACCGGCAGAGGCATCTTTCTGTTCCATGGCCATTGGAGTCTGGTAGACATACGAAGCCAAGGCATGATCATACTTCAGATTGATCTTCCAGTTCAGGCCATTATCCCAGGTGTACGTGTTGAGCAAGGTCAACTGGTTTCCTTTATTCAAAGTGGCATCATAAAGATTGGTCTCCTTCAGTTCACCCGTACGCATGTCACGGTAGGCCATTTCGCCCGTTGTAGGCAGATAGGAACTTGTTCCGAGGCTGAATCCCGGTATTTCTTTCACGCTACCGTCGCCTACATAGATGAAAGGGGCCGAAGTCACTTCGTTGCTTGGCCAACGGCTGTTGCTGTAGTGATAGATAGCCGACAGCTGTCCACGTCCTTCATTATAATTCTTGGTCAGGGCTGCTTTATAGATTTGAGTACGGTCCTGATTCGATGTAAAACGCAGTTTGAAACTGCCCGGATCAAAATTTTGGTAAACGCTTCCACTGTAGAACCATCCTTTCCCCATACCACCGCTGATATTAGCATCGAACTGCTGCTTGCCAAAGTGATTGGTACTATAATTGACGATTCCACGAAACTTTTCTGTTCCCAACTGGGTGAAAGAGTTTACAGCATAACCGATATTGCCGGTAGTAATGGCGGTTTCGGAGATTTTGAGCAACCCGACGTGCCCGAGACTGCTGTCTCCACGCCAGTGCGTATTTACATTATGCGGATTAGAGGTATAGACTACGGGGAGTCCGTTTTCGAGTACATTTACGTCTCCACCCGGCAAGCCGATAGAGATTTCGCGGGGACCATTGGCGCTCGAAGCGTTCAGCATAACATTACGATTGCCTTCTTCCTTTGATCCGGAAGCTGTTTGAGCAGATTCTTTCTTTTCCTGTGCAGCTGTGAAGCCCGCTATCAGCAAGCAAGCCAGCAAGCAAACAGCCCTTTTCTGGTTCTTCATCATGGTACTTAAATTTTTTAGTTGATTGAGATTGTTTTGATGCCGCAAAGGAACGCGGAATCCCATTTCCCAACTAAAAGATTTGTTTCAAAGGCTGCTAATTTTGTTTCGTCTACTATTTATCCTCTAATTATCAACAACTTACAAAAGAAGTAAAAAGATCTTTTTAGAATTATAAATACGAGGTAATTCCCTTCTTCCTTCTATTTGTTTATAGAAAAGCAGGTGAAAAGAAGATATCAGATATGTAAAATCACTTTCCCTTTCCTTCCAACAGGTCTGCAATCTTCTGTTTCAGGTTCAGTTTCAACATTTCATCGGGACGCAACTCGATCTCTAAACTGATCTTTGCATTTCCCACTTTAAACGGAGACTCTTCGTCCGTAGCAAGGGCATGCTCTTTCTTTATGGAATATAAAACAGCGAAATCATAATCCAGCGCCAACGACAAGCTATACAGGGTATCCGTATCGATACTTTTCCGTGTCAGCAGATAGTCCACACTCTGTGGTTTTACCCCCAACCTACGGGCAAGCTCGGCCTTTGTCACCTGCTTTTCGGCTATGACCTGTTTTATCACTTCACCTATGTATATATTACTCTTTTTCATATTCCAAATACCATTCAGTCTTTCCCAAAGATACCAATCACATAAAAATCCCCGACAGCCGTCACGGACACCGGGGAGGTATAAATAAATGGACTTATTTATTTATAAAATCGTCCACCCGGCCGATGGCCTATCAGCCGGATGGAGATAGAGGTCAAAACTTAAATCCGATCTTAAATGTCGGAGCGGCCAGCACACTGTAGTTGTGGCTGTCTGCCGACAGATCGCCAAGACCTGCTTGCGGGTTATACGTAGTCTTGTTGTACGTATATGCAAACGGATCGATCTGCGCACCGATATAGAGTGCAGGAAGAACAAAGTAATCGACACCGATAGTCAAGGCGCCGCGAAGATTCCAACTCTCGGCAATAGATTTGCCCATAGAGGTCTCTTCATCATACTTCATTTCATTTTCACCGTAAGCAAAACCTACGCGAATACCTGTATACCACATCAGGTTAGGAACACGCTTGATGTTGAAATAACGATCAACACCTGCTGACACATTATAGGCGAACGACTGAGCATCGGCTACGGCACGATAGTTAGGAATCTCTCCCATATTCTCGTCAGCCGAGTTATTCTTATTCGAATCGTCTATTGTGCCGGGAACAGCCGGATAACCGGGGTTATTCGTGAAGCTGACACCGCCACCCAAATTTAGTTTCCACTGATCTTTGAAGAACCAGCCTCCTTCAAAACCAACCATCAGCTTTTTATCTGCCCAGTTGGTAGAGAGTGCTCTGACTTCATAGTCAGTCAGCAGCCCCGAAGGGGCTGTGACATTTGTGTAACTATTGTATCCAACAGTAGCTGCTACAGTAAAGTCTCCTTTTTTAGGAGTATTGTCTTTACTGGAGCTCTGTGCATTCACTGCAAGACACAGCATGGGTAGAACGGCCAACACTAAAAGTCTTTTTATTTTCATACGATACTTTTTTTAATTTGTTGTTTTTTGCCGTTACTATTGGCGATTATTCTGCTATTAAAGCATTAATCTGATCCATAATTACATCCATACATTTCTGAATAGCATCAATCTGTGCTGTAAGATTAGCTACAGAAACCTCAAGACGTGCAATTTGTTGTTCACGATCCAAAACACCATAAGTAGAATCTAAGTCTGCAATTTCTTTATTTAAAGTCGCATTGTTAGCTTCTAAACTCCGAATTTCAGCCTTGGCATCCACTCCATAATTATTGGCCAAATCAAATAAAGCAGAATAATTTGCATCAGCTACCTCGTAAGCTTCATACGCATCGTCATACGCATCGCATGCAGCTACATAAGCCAAAACTGTTTCATTTGTTTTCAAAGCCTCAATAGCTTTATCATAAGCAGCAACATCTGCTCCCGACATTGAAGCAATCAACTCTGTCATCTCTTTAAGATCAGCAATAACTTTATTCTGTTCTTTAATAGCATCCTTAGCTTTAGCAATACTAATGTTAGCAACATCAATTTTTGCTTGATCCTCGCCGGCAGCTTTCAATTCTTCATTTGCAGCAGTCAGAGCAGCATACTTAGTTCCTGCATCAGCCTTATCATCTGATTTACCTAATAATTTAACGGCATCAGCATATCGATTATTGAAAAATTGAGTTGCCTTTTCTTTAGCATATTCAGACTTCCAACTATAATAAGTGACAAATAAATTTTCTGCTATCTCTTTTGAACTTGTTTCGATTGGCTGAATATATTCTCCATTACCAACAGACAACATACCTGAATAATAATATACACCAGTATTATCTATATAATCATATTCACAGCCTTCAATAGGAACGCTAACACCAAAATTCAGCAATTGATCTATTATGGTACGAGCAGCAACCACAGTCTTCAAAGAAGATTCATCACTTGTAAAATCTGCAATAACATCCTGATATGCATTCCCAGCAGGAATTTTAGCTTGAGCAGCAGCTGTTGTTGCTTCTATTGTGTTATTTTTAACCTGCAGTGCCTCAACTACTTTATTTTGCAAATCAGCTTTATCCAAGCCATCATACTTAGTATAAGCAGCAATCTTGGCATCATTCTGAGCTATACTAGCTAATTTGATAGCTTTCTGCTTTTCAACTACTTCCTTATAAGATATAAGACCGGCTTTATAATTAGCTAGAGCAACTGCATTTTGATCTCTTGTTTCCTGTAGACCGTTCAACTGAGAAGAGTAAATTTGATACTCACTGTATAACTGCTTCAATTGTTCATCCGCAACATTCAAGAAGTCTTGTTTTGCTCTTTCTTCATTAGCCTTAGCAGCCCATAAATCAGCATTCGCCTGAGCTATCAACTTTTCTTTGTTACGTTCATAGTCTTCTTGATCTTTTTGATTTTCAAATTCTTTAGCCTCAGCTTGTGCCTCTGCTAATCGTTTTTGGGCATCCTGAACACCAGCCTGTGCATTAGCCAATGCAGCAGCACCCTTCAGTTGTTCAGCTTTCGCATTACGTACAGCTTCTACCGATGCCGATTCGTCATTGTCTACGCAAGCTCCCAGTGACAAAGCACCCAGAAGCACTGCTACCATCATGAGTTTCTTTTTCATAATCTCAATTTTTTAGTGTTAATAATATAAGTAATTCAATATTAGTGTAATACCTTAATCCTTCTCTATTCTATCAAAATTGGCTATATTTGCCAACTGCCAATGGTTAACATACTTTTTAAAGATCCCTTTAATAATTGGGTATATTTAATTGTTCGAAGCAAATGTAGATATTATAATTATACTAAGCAAGAGTTAAGAGAAAAAAAATTCTAATTTTTCAATAAGGTTGAATTTTAACGGGATTTTATCATACAAGCCACATTCAAACTTCTTCTTCATGCGCCTTCAACACGCAACCCCCAAAAACACTTACGCGAATATAATCGTAAAAAAGCTCCCGAATAAAAAGAAAAAGAAACACAACTGCATTTACATATAATAAGGTATACCATATATATATCAGGCAGCTCCATCCTCCCATCTTCCACCTGCCTTTTTCTCAGTTCCATCTACTCTAATCTACTAACGTAGAAGAAAATGCTGATACAACTTGTTTTTCACGCTCACTTACAGTCTGTCATTTTGTATTTTTAAAATGCGGAGAAGCGCTTTTTTATAGCCCAAAGGGAACAGATAGGATAAAAACGTGTAGATTTTGTGATAGTACAATTCACGCATCTTGTATTTAGAGGATATTTTGATCATAATAAAGGATTGTTGACGGATGTCGTAACAAAATCGAAGTCTGAAGTACCTGAATGATTTCAAAATGCTATTCGCATGCTGCCCGTTTGTGATTGGATTCCAGAAAGAAATACCCTTTTTTTCATTCTATTTATTGTTTTTTCTACGACCTGACCTTGCTTTTTTGTCTGAAAGTTAATATCCTGAAAGCAGGAAGTTAACTTCCTGCTTTCAGGATATTAACTTTCTCTTGCCAAGAAGTTAGTTCTTTGTTTTTACGATGTTAACTTCCTGTTGCCGACTTCTGGATTTCATGGTATAAACAGGCTCAATATTTGCATTTCGCTTGCCGATCCACTCCTGTCTCACTATTTTTTTGAAAACAGAGAGTTATCCCAAGATCACTTTTTCCCACTTTTTAATATAAATTTCGAGATATTTCTTACATAATAACAATCGGTAAGTATAGATACCGATGCTACTTTCAATGGCTACCCAAATCCCTATTCAGACACCTGTTCTTATAGATATGAACTATTAATGCCCATCATAGCCTTTTCAACCTAAATTATATATTGGTCTAACTTTGTTTATGTCTTGTATTAGCTAACATGGTTATGAAGCACTCTTTCAAATTTCATTATAATATAGGTAAATAATATGTTTTCACACAACCTTCAAAACGAAAGATTGTTTCCCAAACATGTAATTCAAATGATCTCTTATGAACCAAAAGCGCAATCAAACCAAAGTCGTAAACGTGTTTACCGTATTTATGGTAATGCTGATATTGTATTTTATCGTGGGACTTTTCACCGTCATCAATCAACAATTCCAGATACCGTTACAAACAGCTATGCTGCCCCACGATGGTAATATCACCAATGCATTGGTGACAATGCTGAATTTTTCATGGTTTCTTGCCTATCCCCTATCCGAAGGATTCGGAACACGATGGCTGGAAAAATACGGATACCGAAAAACATCTTATCTTGCCTTACTGATACTTATCGCCGGACTGGCAATCTACGAAGCAGCTGTGCTTTTCCATATATATACGCCCATGCAGGTCTCCATCATCGGAAATCACATTTCTGTCGGCTTTTTCATTTTTCTGATCGGCTCTTTTGTGATCGGTGTAGCCGCAACGATCCTGCAAGTAGTGCTCAATCTATATCTCACAGTTTGCCGGATTGGTAAAACAACAGCCTTGCAGCGACAGATGATCGGCGGAACAAGCAACTCGATAGGTATGGCTATCGCTCCGTTGGTAATCAGTTATCTGATATTTCACGGAACACCTTTGCACGACATCGTGACGAAGCAGTTCATTATTCCACTGATCATATTGATTCTGATCATGCTGATTATTACTCTTTTAGTTGGTAAAACACAAATGCCTTCTATCGACAATGTACGCCAAGCACCGGGAGAAAAATTTGATAAAAGCGTATGGTCCTTTAGAAACCTGAAATTAGGGGTATGGGGTATTTTCTTCTATGTAGGCATCGAGGTGGCCGTCGGAGCTAATGTCAATATGTATGCATCCGAACTCGGAGGATCGTTCGCCTCAAACGCTACCCACATGGCTGCCTTATATTGGGGATTGCTGTTATTGGGACGCTTCTTAGGCTCCTTTATCAAGCAGGTCCCTTCCGAAAAGCAACTGGTAATAGCCTCCATCGGAGCCATCGTACTACTCGTGCTTGCTATGCTGACGGCCAATCCCTGGATATTGACATTGATAGGCTTTTTTCATTCCATCATGTGGCCGGCCATTTTTACATTGGCAACCGACCAACTGGGGAAATATACCACTAAGGCATCCGGAGTGCTGACAATGGGAGTCATCGGCGGAGGCATTATCCCTCTTTTACAAGGAATCTTTGCCGATGTGATGGGTGGCAACTGGCTTTGGACATGGCTGTTGGTCATCGCCGGAGAAGCTTACATTTTGTATTATGGCCTAAATGGATACAAACAACATTAAACTCTATGATAAACTTCATCAAACGGTACTCTGCCCCGTTCACCCCAGATTCCTTTGTTTCCATCCCGTATTCCACAGGCGATCACCATGTTCACTTCCGCCCCATGAGGCAACTTCAATAGTTTCTTCATTTGTTTGCTGTCAAAACCCTCCAAAGGACAGGTATCATATCCTTCGTTTGCCATGGCAATCATAAATGTCTGGGCAGCCAGTGCACAAGATTTGTGGACGACAACACGCATATCACTTTCGGAAACTTCACGCACAATGGGGCGGAAAAGGCCGATAGCCTTAGCCAATACAGATCTCAGGAGTCCCAGTATCCTAAAGAAGCGGGCATACAGAAACGGCATTAGCTTTCCATAATAGAGCTCTCTGTCTTTAATACGTTTTTCCTGACGTTCTTTGGGACTGTTTCGTCTCACGTTTCCTCTTTCAAAATCAAGCACGAACTTTGCCCGGCTCCGGTATAAATCCTGACGCGTAACAAAAACAACAACCTCTGAAGCCGTTGAAGTTGCGGTCTGATCAAGGCAGGCTTTGGATATTTTTGCCAGCAATTCCGGCTGTATGACTTGATAAAACTCCCACAATTGCATATTTGAACTGTTAGGCGCCAATGTTGCCAGTTCCAGACAATGTTTCACTTTCTCAGGGTCCAACGGCTTCGTTTTATCAAACACCCGCACGGAACGACGATAATTTAAGACTTCTTCTAAATTCATTTCCTATAATAATCAAAATTACTTTTCGCGACTCAATTGCCGCATTACAACTTCTGCCATTTCTTTTGAACTGAACGGGTTTTGTCCCGTTATCAGGTTACAGTCCACCACTACTTTCGAGGTCATCGGAATCAATGCCTTCTCGTAGTCGGCTCCTCTCTTTTCGAGTGCAGCCTCAAGGTCGAAAGGTACTTCCTTTTTTCTCCCGGCCAAACTTTCTTCAAACCAAGAAAAGCCTGTGATCTTTTTATCTTTGATAAGATACTCTCCTCCGGACAGTTTAACATTCAAAAGCCCGCTTACACCATGACAGATGGCCGCTACTGCTTTATCACTCTCATAATGCTTTTCAATAATCGCCTGCAATACAGTATCGTCAGGAAAATCATACATCGCACCATGACCACCTGCCAAATAAACACAGTCAAATAGCTGTCCGGAAACTTCGGCTAAACTTTTTGCATGCTGCAATTCACGCCTGAATTCAAGATCATCCCAATAATCCTTAGAAAGTTTGTCCAACATCATCGGTTTTAGACTCTCCGGATCAACAGGAACATTGCCGCCCTTGGGGCTTGCGACGGTTATTTCATACCCTGCCTCTTCGGCACAATGATAGATATGGGTCAACTCACTGAGCCATAACCCTGTTTGCAGGTTACCATCGGCATACATATCGGTTCCGGTTACAACAATCAGCATCTTTAAAGCATCCATAATATATTATTTTATAGTGACGTGATATAGAAACATACCTACAACCGACTTGTTATCTTGCTAACCGGAGTTTTAACTTTATTTTCGGGGCTACGATCATCTGAATCTTTAGCAACCGGATCTGTCATCAGAGGGTTTCAAGCTGCCGCTTCGCACATTCGTATCCTTCCTCATAGAGATCGGTCAGTTTTTGAATATCACGTTCAATGCGGTCCACCACAACAGGCTTCTGAGGACGGATGACAAGGATGTCCCCCTCCTCTTCCATACGCTCTACCATCTCTAACTGTGCATTGTACGCAGCACAACGCCGACTTAACGCTTCCCGCATCTTGGGGTATTTACGATAGACAAAAGGAGGAATACGGATGTCTTTGTTCTCTTTCCGATAACCACGATTCCGGGTGAGGACAACTACATTATTCCGATATCCGTCGTGTATGGCACGTTGCAAAGGAATTGAATCTACAATGCCGCCATCCAGCATAGGGATGCCGTCTACATAAGCTATGGGACAAACAAAAGGAAGGCTGCTGGAAGCACGGACGATGTCGATTACACGGTTCTTATCCTTTTTTTCCTCAAAGTAATCGGCTTCCCCGGTCAGGCAATTGGTAGTCACCATCACATATCGTTCGGGCGAATCAAAGTATGCCTGATAATCGTAAGGAAGAATATGTTCGGGAAATTCCGTAAAGAGAAGATCGAAGTCCAGGATATTCCGTTTCTTGAGCAAATGCTTCAATCCGATATAATGGTACTTCTCTAACAAGTCGATGTTACTGTACTTGGCCCGTCCACGCTGGCGAGACATATACGAAAGCCCGTTGCAAGCTCCCGCAGAGACCCCGATTGTATAGGGAAAACGAATATCATGGTCCATCAGATAGTCCAGTACCCCACAGGTAAATACGCCGCGCATACCTCCTCCTTCGAGTACCAGACCGGTTTGATTATCAATTGTCATCTTTCAAAATAATTAGTCGTTAGAATTCGGTAATCAATACAAATCAGCAGTTGTCGGGTTTGAAACTTCAACCCTTCTTAGGCCTCCGGATGACCAACAGTGAAGGCAAATCGCGGAACACCTCTTCTTCTTCGGACAGCTTCGTATAAGATAAGTGACTCATCACAAGCAAGCCATCCTTCGCTGCCGAAGTCAGATTGGCAGCACCACTAAAAGGCTGTGTCCGGATCTGAGACGAATATTTTGCCAGGATCGGATCGGTCGATTGCCGGAAAGCTTCATCATCCGTATCAAAAAGGAAGAGATGAACCTGTGCTCCCCCTTCCAACATACTTTCAAGATAAGTCAACAAAAAAGCATCAATCACTCCTCCCAGTACGAAAGAGACGGGGGAGCTGCCGCTATAGCCACGATTGACAAAAACAGCAACCGGACATTTCACCTGCTCCATTACATCGTCTATCTTATCGCGAAACAGAGAGAGCCACAGCACTCCGTTGCTTCCCGCAGTATCCGGCCTGTACTTGCTACCGGCTCCCAACAGAAACATATCGGGACGCTCTTTTCGTGCCAACCGGATCATATCCTGTACCAATTTATCGGTTACCCGGTAACGATTCTCAACGCTAAGTCCCAATTCGGAAGCTTTTTCGTCCACGAGGGAAAAACTATCTCGGGCATACTGTTCTGCATTCAGGGGGTTCAGATCCGTACCCACTGTAAAATGGGCAGCAACGACCTGGGCAGCTTTCATCTTCTTTCCGAACAATAAGAAAAAGATGGAAAGCAGGCTGCGTCCCGACTCCGGCCTGCCAAAACAGAAGACCAGCTTCAGCTTGGCCGACAAGCGTTCTTCACGACGGGCAAAAACCCGCTCGACAAGGTGTAACAACGGAGTCGTCATAAAAGTAGTTACCAATGCCATAATGACGAGGATTACAAAGATAGAAGGCGGAAGTACTCCCATTTCGTATCCGATATTCAGTGCCACCAGTTCCATCAGTCCCCGTGTATTCATCAGCGTACCGATAGTAAAACTGTCTTTCCAGGACTCACCTACCAAACGCGCGGCAACAGCACATCCTCCCAGTTTTCCTGCTACGGCAACCGTAATCAGCAGCAGGCAGACACCCCAAAGCGCCGGACTGTTGATCAATCCGATCTCGGTACGCAATCCTGTAAAGGCAAAGAAAAGAGGAAGAAAAAAGACAAGGGCAATATCTTCTACTTTTTCCATCATCACCTTGCGGAATCCGATGCTGGGCGGCATCACCACTCCTGCCATGAAAGCACCGAACAGGGCATGAATACCGATAATCTCGGTAAGCGTGGAAGAAATGATGAGAATCAGCAGAATCAGCGCCACAAATGTTTTGTTAATCACCTCCTGATTGGCATACACCTCTCCCACTTTCTTGAGGAAAGGACGTACCACCATAAACATGATAATGATATAAAGAGCCGTCAGCCCGATGGCGTAAAGGGCACTGGCAAACGTTCCCGCCTTGGCTATGGCGATGACTACAGCCAGCAGACACCAGGCAGTGACGTCATCATTGGCAGCCGAAGCAATGGCCAAAGTTCCCAAAGAAGTCTTTGTCATATTCCGTTCCTGAATGATGCGTGCCAACACCGGAAAAGCGGTTATACTCATTGAGATACCGATGAAGAGGGCAAACGGCAGAAAGGCGGTCTGGGCAGCCGCATACTCTTCATAAATCCAGTAGGATGCCACGATGCCGAGGAAGAACGGAACCAATATACCCGCATGGCTGATGACCAATGTTTCGTTTATCTTGTTTTTGAGTACGCTAAAGTCTAGTTCCATCCCGATTACGAACATGAAAAGAACCAGTCCGACCTGGCTCAGCAACTCCAGATTGGTAAGAGATTCGGGAGGGAAAAGGGCTTGAAACACATCCGGGAAAAAATAGCCTAACACAGAAGGCCCCAACACAATACCCGCCACAATCTCACCAATCACCCCGGGCTGCCCGATATGCTTGAACAGAAAGCCGAAAAGCCTTACCATCAGCAGGACAGCAATGATCTGTATCAGCAATATACTCAAGGGATGATGTAAGTTGTCGGTGACAAACTGACAAAACATAGTGAAAGGAGTGTCTTCTGCGACAGTTGACGATGCTACCGCATGGTGTGAAAAACGATCTCCCTCCTCGATAGCCATGTAAATAAGCGCCCCGAAAAGGAGCAACATAACCGCATAAATAAGATAATTCTTTTTGGCTCTCTGCATACAAGCATATTTTTTTGTGAAGTGTGTCTATGCAAAGATAAAACAAACCAAAATAAAAAATAGTTTTAGAGTAAGTTTAAATCTATTCGAAATGATATTTTCACCACAGAGCAGACAAAGCAGGCGAAGACCGGGATGAAACCGATTCGTGACGGAACAAAACCATAACCAACTCAAAAGCAGCACTATACAAATACAAAAATAGGTTTTAAATCAAAGGTATTTGGGTTTAAAAGGTAAGCCCCGTTAATTTAAAACCAACGGGGCAGTGCTTCGAAACCTATCAAAAAGAAACCTTAAACTTGCCTTATAAAGACCAAAAGGTATCGCTTTTCATTCTCCTGTTTGCAAATACATTTTCAAATATCGATTTTCAGTGAGCCCTGTAAAGGAATCCATTTGTTTCCGTCACCTGCTCCAAGTCGGAAGCCGATATCGTGAAATCACTTCCCGACCGTATCTTTTCCAGTACCAAATTTCCGACTCTCCGGGCATCTTCTTCCGAAGCAAACCCTTTCCGTCCGGGAAGTGAAGGTATGTATGGCTGGCAGATCACTACCCGGTCGCCACAAAGAATCCGGTAACCATATCCGCCTTCATTCTCCGTTTCAATTATTTGGAGACTATACCTACAAGCCTCATGCCGATGGTATAAGAAGAAGGATATCAGCATGCAGATAGCGAGAGTCAGCCAAAGTATGCTCTTATTCTTCTTCATATTCATAAGGCTTCAACTCCCAAGTGTCATCAAAGTATGAACTCGATCCACTGCCGCCTGTCGCAATGATCCCCCGGGTTCCGGTAGAAAAACAGACAGCATGGATGCGTGTACTGCCTTCAAACGCTGTCAGGTCGTCTCCTTCCCAAAGATCGGTTTCAGGATCATAGATCCAATAGTTCGAATAATAACTTCCTCCGGCAGTAGAGCCCAAAGTCAGATACGCTTTTCCATCGATCACAAAACTGACTCCGTAAGAACGGACAATAGAAGTATAATCGTCATCATAATCATCGTCGCTGGTATTGGCAATATCTCTCAATTGTGTCCACGGCGTGGCGGCAGAAGGATCGAAACGCCAAAAGTCCGACACATCGGAATTGTTGTTCTGTCCTCCACAGACATAGGCTTTTCCATTGATCACAAAGGCTGTGGCTCCCTGACGCTTTTGTCCACCGAAACCATTCACGATAGTCCATTGCGAACCGGCTGCCGCAGTAGGATCGAATCGATAAAAGTCCTTCAAATAGTTATCATTGTAACCGGTACCTACATAGCCATAATTATCAATGCCAAACCCAAGGGCATAATAACGGGCTCCCCCTTTGAAGTCATCCATTTGCCGCCAGGTATTTGTCTCCGGATCGTACTCCCACGTATCGGCCAGATACTTCTGATCGGGATTGTAACCGGTAGTGATGTACCCTTTATTCCCCACCGGGAAACCTGTAGCGGCATTCCGAACCGTACCGGGCATATCGGCACGTTGCGTCCACCAGTCATTGTCGATGTCATACTCCCAGGTATCGGCCAGACGGGTTGTTTTCCCGTTGTAACCTCCACAGATATATCCTTTGTTGCCAATCGTGAAACCGGCAGCATCGGTACGTGCCACCCCGTCGAAGTCCGAACGGCGGTACCAGACTCCTGCCGTATAGGAAGCATCTTCCGTACAGGCGCACAAGCAAAAAAGTATGGTACAGAGCACCAAAGCTCCGGCCCCCGACCTATTCGTTACTGTTTTTTCTATTCCAGTCATTCTTTTATTCTGTTTTTTTAATCGTTAATTACTGACCGCAAATGTAGGCGACATCGGTAAGCGCCAAAAAAAGGATCGACTAACAGGCACATTCTCTCTACCAACGAAAATGAAGTCGATAAATCGTTCCGATTAGTCGATCCTTTTTTTACAGGGAAAATAAATCGTCTTCTTTTGCGGCAAAAATGATCCGATTCATGAAACGAAAAAACTTATCCTTGTTTTTTATCACTCTTTTTATATCACTCCTCGCCTCTTGTCGTGACGAACTGTCGACGGCGGGAGGCAAATGGGTGGAAAGCTCCCTGCGAACCATACAAACCGATACCTGTACCGTACGCCTCAGCACTATCCTGAGTGACTCTCTTGCCACATCGGGTGACACTGTCTGCCAGATAGGAACCATTGACGATCCCGTCTGGGGAAAGATAGAGGCAGCTTTCTATGTCGAATATGACGTACCGACAGTTTCATTCAGTGAAAATGCCGACTACAGATTCGACTCCATTACCATCCGGTTCTATCCATCGGGTAACTATCTGGGAGATACCCTAAGTCCGCAACGTATCTCACTGCACAGTCTATCGGAGAATCTGTCATTGGACGAAGGTTATCTGTACACTACTTCGAAGGTGTCCTATCACTCCACTCCCCTGGCTTCCTTTACTTTCACCCCCACCCCGGGCGAAACAATCCGGGAACATGAAATCCGCCTCCCCGACGAATGGGGAGTCGAGTGGTTCGAACATTTCCAGGCCGGTTCACGTGAGATGGAGTCGCAAGAGTATTTCCGCGACTATTTCAAAGGTATCGCATTTATTCCCGAAGAAGGGGGAAATTGTGTCAACGGTTTCATGGTGAACGACTCAAGCTTATGCATCACTCTCTATTATCATCAGACGGAAACGGATGCCACGGAACTGTCCGCCGATTTTTTACCCAACAGCGATCTGAGGTTCAACCAGGTCAGTTGTGACCGCAACCGGACCGCACTCTCCTCTTTGCAAAGCGGACTCAACAACGGACTTCCTTCAGAAAAATCGGAGCACCAGTCCTATCTGCAAGGGTTGACCGGCATGTATATCAATATTGATTTTCCATTCCTCAATGACCTACGTGCCGAAGGCAGGCTGGTGACCATCGAAAGCGCCCTGCTCCGGCTATATCCGGTAAAAGGAACTTATGGCGAACAGTATCCCCTTCCCGAATCGCTGACACTGTATACAGCCGATGAAAACAATGTGACGGAAGATGTAGTGACTGATATTTCAGGCAGTTCCGTACAAACCGGAAGCCTGGTGACAGATGAAATGATGGGAGAAGATACCTATTACTCCTTCGATATCACCTCTTTCCTGCAAAGCAATCTGGGAACGGTAGGATACAACCGGAAAATTCTTCAACTGATGCTCCCGGACAACTTATTCTTCACTACCTTGAACGGAGTCGTATTCGGGGATACCGGACATCCGGACAGCAATCCCGTGAAACTAACCCTACTTTATAAAACATATAACCCATGAAAAGAAACCTGATTCTATTGCTTACTCTTTGCCACTCCACTTTATTAATATATAGTCAAAATACCACCAACTCCCCGACTTCCATGTTCGGACTGGGCGAACTCTCCACCGGAGAAGGCGGACAATACTCCGGACTGGGTGGAGCAGGAATTGCCTTGCAAAGCTACAACTTCCTGAATACAGCCAATCCGGCCTCACTTACCGCCATCGAGGGACAACGTTTCCTGATAGACGCCGGAGTAATGGGAGCTTACAAGGTATATACACAAACCGGGACGAGCAATCACTCGCTGGTAGGTAACCTGAACAACCTGAGCATCGGTTGCCGCATCACTCCACGCTGGTATGGAGCCGTGTTCATGGCACCAGTCAGTAGTGTAGGCTATGCCATCACACTGGATCAGGACATCACGGGAACCGGCAGTTCCACCGTATCGTCACTCTTCGAAGGCGAAGGCGGATTGTCTAAAATGGGAATCAGTACAGCCTATCGGCTTTTCAAGGGATTTTCTGTCGGCGCTAACCTTTCCTACGTAACCGGGACCATCAAACAGACAGAAACCCAGGGAAGTATCAATGTGGAAGAAAGCTCATACAAGCATGCCTTTTATGCTGACTTCGGCTTGCAATACAAATTTTCACTGAGCCGGAATAAGTACCTCGTGGCAGGAGCTGTATACGGATATTCGCAAGACCTGGCACAAGACAATACCTTGTCGGTAAGCAGCACATCGGGCAACGAATCGATTGACGAAAGCCAAAGCCATGTGCGCCAATGCCTCCCCCAGTTTGTGGGAGCGGGACTTGCATACAACAGTCCGCGCTGGACGCTGACAGCTGAATATAAATATACGGATTGGAGTCGTATGAAGTCATCACAAAGCAACGTCCGCTTCGAGAATCAACACCGATTGTCGGCAGGCACAGCCTATACGGCAGGCAATATTTACCGGAATCCGGTGAAACTGTCACTCGGAGCGGGCGTCAGCAACTCTTATATAGTCATTCAGAAGAAGAAAGCAACCAACTACTATGTCAGTGCAGGAAGCAACTTCACTCTGTACAACGGCAACGTTCTTTCCCTAGGAGTGAAATACAGCGACCAGCTTCATCTGCCCAACGGCATGCAACGGGAACGGGGAGTCACACTCTTTTTCAATTTTACCTTTTCGGAACGGACGTACCGGGCGAAGATCCAATAAATCAATCGAGGAACACCTCTTCCTGCTTTAATACATAGGCATCGGCCAAAGCACCGGTAGCAGGCTGTTTCTCATTGTTCAGCATCACCAGGCTGCCTTCCTGCACTTTGAAGTAAGACACTTCGCCTCCTTTTTCAGTAAGCGTAAGTAGATTATCCTTCACCGTAAACGTACCGGTTTCATCGAAATCGGCATCTTTACGGTCAATATAAGCCCAATGATACGTATAGGTGCGGTCCTTTTTCAGGGTCAGGGTCAGTTCTATGCCCGGACAATCGGCAGCCGGAACCGTACCTTTGTAAACTCCATAGTAATCGAGAGAGGTTTCGGCAGTATGCATATCTGCCACTTGCACCGTATCGCTGCCTGCCGCAGATACATCGGCTTTCTTCGCATTTGTACAACCTACAGCAGTTAAAGTGATGAATGCTGCTGCCATCCAATAAAGATTCTTTTTCATCGGTTTAAGTTTTTATAAATTAATCTTATTATATAATATACCTGCCGCTTTCAAATAAGCCACATAATTCAGATAAAGCTGGAAATGTGCATTCACTTTCGTTTCGTATGCCTGTTGCCATAAGGCTTGTCCTTCCAGATGGTCGGAAAGGGTTTCCAATCCCACTTCATATTGGCTTTTGCTGACACGCCTGTTTTCCTCGGCCTGTTGGAGAGAACGGTCGGCAAGCTCGCTTTCCAATTTCGCCTCATCAAGATTATTGGCCGCCCGGGTTAGTTCCAGCAACATCTGCTCGTTCAGGCTTTGCTGTTGCAGGCGGGTCTGTTCCAGCTTGGCCTTGGCTGCACGTACTTTGTTGCTCCGTTCACCGAAATGGAAAAGCGGTATGCTGACATTGAGCAGGACGGAAAAACTGGCATTGTCCAGGAAATTCTTGTCATTCAGTTCCAAACCATGTACATAATCATAAGAACCTTTGATACCGATTTTGGGCAACAATTCACTGCGGTTCAGTTTCACCTGCTGTTTGGCTATGGCAACTTGTTTATCCAGAATAGTATATTCAGGACGGGCAGTGATATCCAATACCTGAATTTCCAATCCCTGCTCTATCTCCGGAAAGTTACCGGAAACATGGATGTCGGCAGTCAATGGCTTTCCAATGAGATGATACAAGTTCATGGTAGCCAGCCGAAACGCATTCTCCGCCTTACGAACAGCCAGCTCGCTCTCGTTCAGCCTGACCTGTACCTTCAATACATCGTTTTGTGGTTTCAGACCGTGTTTGTATGCACTTTCTACATTCTTCTTCAGCTCGGTAAGTACCGTATGATAGGCATCGGCTACTACCTTCATCTCTTTGGCTTTCACGACAAGAGCATAAGCCTGATCGGTTTTCAGAATCACTTCGGTAGCAGTCAGGGTTTCATTCATCTGCGCCATCTGTTTTCCCAGTACCGACATCTTGTAGGCAGCAGTGATCTTGCCACCCATATAAAGCGGCTGTTCCAACTGTATCCCTCCCATATAGACCCATCCTATCTTATAATCCAGGTTGATACCCGGAAAATAGGCAAAGCCGCCATTAGGTATGAGTTGTCCGGTCGCATCGGGCAGGAAAGTGGGCAGATTGCCACCGGCTATCCCGTAACTTCCGTCGGCATTACTGTAAAGTCCGGTGCCGCTGGCTGTAAAATTGGGGAAAAAGTTCCCTTTGTAACTTTTGGCTGTGTAGTGGGTGCTTTCCGTCTGTTTAATGGAGGCCGCCATTTCTTTATTGTATTTCAATGCCATTTCGCGACACTCTTGCAGGCTGAGTGTCTCCTGTGCGAATGCCGGAGCACAGAAGTCCGACAACATAAAGCAAAGAGAAAGTATAATTATCTTTTTCATCAGTTCTCGTTTTTTAATCAGTCGTTTCTTATCTTGAAGAATAAAGCATATAATATGGGTATAAAAAGCAGTGTGATAAGTGTACTGCATAGCAACCCTCCCATAATGGCTGCTGCCAGTGAACCGAACATAGCGTCGGACAGCAATGGAATCATCCCCAGAATAGTGGTGAGCGATGCCATCATTACGGGACGGAGACGGCTTTGCGAACTGTCTATCAACGCGGTGACCGGTTCTATACCGGCATTAATCTGCAAGGTGATTTCATCCATCAGCACAATGCCGTTCTTAATCAACATACCAATCAGTCCCAGTGTTCCCACAATGGCTACAAAGTTGAAAACCTTTCCGGTAAGCAGCATCACGGCCACTACCCCTACGAATATCATCGGCAGGCAACAGAAGATAATAATGGGTTTACGGTAATCCTTGAACAACATAATCAGAATAGCGATCATCAGGATTATCGCTAAGGGGAAGTTCTTGAACAAATACTTCATGGATTGGTCGCTGGCTATCTTTTCACCTTGCCACACCAATGAATACCCGTCGGGCAAGCGTATCTGCTCTATCTTATCCGCAATGGTCAATCGTGCCTTCTCCGTTTCAATGCCCGGAGCAGGCGAGCATTGTACACGCTGACTGCGTTGTACATTGTAACGGGGCACTACAGGGTCCTCCCAACGAATATCGATTCCTTTGCTGATTTGCTGCAACGGGGTGCTCCCCATCATACTTTCTACCAGGTCTTCTTTAGAAAGAGTACCAGTCTTCAACTTGACCATGGTCTCCTCGTTCAGCAACCCGTTCAGGGATGGTAAGGCAGAAAAGACTTGTGTATTGCCCAAGTCCTCTATCGGTTGTCCTTCCTTATCCAGACATTTCAGATAGATATTGTTCTTATGTATGCCTTCATAAAAAGATCCGATAGGAATGCCACCGGCAGCAGTCAATAAAGACATACTGACATCACTGCGGCTCAAACCCAGTGCGCGTGCGGCAGGTTGGTCATATTCAATGGTCAGGACAGGTATTTGAGGCTCCCAATCGGTAGTGATAAGACATACTTCGGGGGTATTCTTCATGATGTTGCGTGCACTGTCGGCCAATTGGTGAAGAACAGCAGGATCGGGTCCCAGAAATTGTGCTTCAATGGGGTATTTCTTGAACATCAGGTTATAGCGCTTCAGTTTGATGTAAGCATCCGGATAAGTTGCCGACAGATAGCGCTGAATTTCATCCATATTGTCTACCAACTCCTCGGGAGAGGTGAAGTCGATGATCAGTTCTCCATAAGAAAGTGACGGGTTAGCTACACTTCTCACCAGATTGTACCGCCCGGGAGTACCACCGATGGAAGCTGTGACATGGGTGATTTCCTTACGCCCTTTCAAGTAAGCTTCTATCTCTTTCAGATCCTGTTCTACGCGGGTATAGTTGTTCCCTTCGGGGAGTTTATATTCCATGTAGAGCTGATCGTAAACCATATCGGGGAAGAAACCCTGCCGCATGTACTGATAGCCAAAAACAGAAAGAGCCAGCAAACCGACCATGGTAAAGACAAAACTCCACCGGTGTGCCAATCCGAAACAAAGTGCCGTACGTAATGCGGCATAAATCTTCCCCTTGTAAACCCGTTTGCCACCACTATCGGCTTCTACGGCAAAATGCAGACGACGGTTAGCCATCAACGGTACATGAACCAACGCCAACACCCAGCTGAGCAGCAAAGAAACGGCAAGTACGATAAAAAGATCGCGCGTATAGACACCTGCCGTATCCGGTGACATATAAATCGGCAAGAAAGCGATGATGGCGATCAGTGTAGCTCCCAGCAACGGCATGGCAGTCTGCCGCCCTATGGCGGTCATTGCCTCCATCCGGTCCTTCCCGGCTTTCAGATCTACCAATATCCCATCGATAATGACAATGGCATTATCGACCAGCATCCCCATAGCCAACACAAAGGCAGCCAGAGATACACGTTGCATGGTTCCCCCTGCGGAATAAAGAAACAAGAATGAACCGAAAACAGTAACCACCAGGCTGATGCCTATGATAACCCCGCTCTTAAATCCCATGGCAATCATCAGGATAAGCACTACGATGATGACTGACTCTATCAGGTTGATGACAAATGTACCCAATGACTCGCCCACACGCTCCGGTTGGTAGAATACCTTTTGATATTCGACTCCGGCAGGCAGACGTTCGGCCTTGAGTTCAGCCAGTCTGGCCTCTACGGCATGTCCCACTTTCACGATGTCCGAACCACTGGTAGCGGCAATCAGAATGCCCAGTGCACGCTCACCGTCATAGTACATTTCGTTACGGACCGGCTCTTCATAGCCTTTCTCTATTTGTGCGATGTCGCTCAGACGCAGTTGGTCGTCATCATGTCCTTGAATAAGCATTTTGCCTATATCTTCTATCGTCTTGAATTTATCATTGACAGTCACACGGATCCGATTGTCACCATTGTCATAATAGCCGGTATAGGTAGTCTTGTTTTGACCGTTCAGGGTAGCAAGAACTTCAGCAGGCTTTACACCCAAATTTGCCATACGATCCTGCAACAAAGAGATGTTGATGCACTCCGGACGCTTTCCATACAGATCTATCCGGTCTACCCCTTCCAGTTCGCCGACTTCACGCTTAATCAGTTCGGCATAGTCCGACAACTCACGATCAGACAAACCATCACCGGTCAAAGCGTAAAACATACCGTACACATTCCCGAAGTCGTCTTTTACAATAGGAGCACTGACTCCTTCGGGCAGTGAAGCCCGGGCATCATTGACTTTGCGACGCAGCATATCCCAGCATTGCTCCACATCATCATCCGGCACGGTGCTCAGAAGTTCAATCTGTATAAGTGACAGATCATTATAAGAATAACTTTCTATATTATCTATATTTCCCATGGTGCGGATGTTCTTTTCCAGTACATCGGTCACCTCCAACTCTACCTGATGTGCCGAAGCCCCGGGATATGTGGTGACCACCATGGCAAGTTTTACCTTTATTTCCGGATCCTCTAGTTTACTCATCTGATAGCAGGAATAAGCTCCTCCGAACATCAGGACGGCTATCAGGAAATAAATCAGGTTACGATTATGGAATGCCCATTTACTTATATCCATTATAACAGTCCTCCTATATTTGTGTGAGTGATTTCAGGCAGAGTTCTTACGGTTTCCCCGTTTTCTATATGATGTACTCCTGAAGATACGATTTTGTCTCCGGGTTGCAGTCCGTCAGAAGAAATAAGGCTGTACCCGTCATTGGTCAACCGCAATACAGATACTTCACAATTGTGTACGGTATGGTCTGATGCATTGTAGATAAAGACATACGACTTTCCGTCTTTCTGCAAGATGGCACTGGTAGGGACGGATAACGTACCGGAGCGATCTGTATCGCAAAAGATAGTCACCATGGCATTCATTCCGGGAGAAGGAACAGCCTGTTTTCCGGGTATTAGCTGAAGTCGCATGGTATACAACTGATTAGCATTTGCTTTAGGAGTGACACTGATCAGTTGTAACGGGTAGGTTTCTCCCGGATAAATATCGAATGTACAGTGATAGCGGTTGAACCGGTTACGCCGGATATATTCAGCTGCCGGCAAGTTGATTTCCACCTCGGGTGCACCTGCACTTACCATCGAGATGACAGGCATGCCGGCTCCTATGGTCTCATGGGCTTCGAACAAACGTTTTTGTACATATCCGCTGAAAGGAGCATAAAGGCGGGTATATGCCAACTGATCTTGATGATGTTTATATTTGGCTGTGATTTGTTTCAGTCCATAGACAGCCTTGTCATTGGCATTGGGTGTGGTTCCGTTCTCTTTATAGAGAGCCATGACCCTTTCCGCTTCGGCCTTTACCTGACGGTATTCAGCTTCCGTAGCGTCCAGTTGTACCTGATAGTCAGTCGGATCCAATTCGGCTAGGATCTGCCCCTCTCGTACCTGCGCCCCGTCTTTCACGTATATTTTATTGATAGTGCCACTTACCCGAAAAGAAAGACTAATGTCCTGAGCGGCTTTTACTCTCCCCGGAAATTGTAGAAATTTCTGTTTATCAGCAGCAATGACTGTGTCTATTTTTACTGTTTGACAATCTTTATTTTCCTTGGTGTGCCGGGCACAGGAAATAAACAGCATAAGAAAAATCCCTGTCAGAATAAGATAAATCTGTTTCATAATTTGCGTACTTTTGTATTTCATATGCAAAGTTATTGGGAAGGGAGGAGATAGAAAGGTTGAAATGAATGATAAATTGTTCTATTTGTATCTTTTTCAGTCTGTATACAGGTAAAAACTTTGCGATTTGTATTTATTTTGTAGCCGGTTTATAATTTAAGAACAGAAGAATGATAGAACAACAAATGCCTTTTCGGAGAATTCTGCTTACCAGTGATACGTTTCAAATACTTAAAGAGGGACAAATAATTTCGACATTCAATAAATGTGGTATCTTCTATTGTCAACGCGGCAGTGTGGAAGTCTCTTTGGAAGGTTGCCATTATCATATCAAACCCGGGGATGTTTATATCTATATGGCTTCTACCTTGGTGCACTTGTTGCATAAGAGTGAAGATGCCGAGGGGATTATGGTTGAAGTGGACTTTTACTATATTCTACCGATTGTAAACAAAGTGATAAATGTGGAAAGCCAGCTCTTTATGCGGAAAAATCCATGTGTCTCCTTGTCCGGTGAACAATGTGCCCATTTTGAATATTTGCTGAATAATCTATGGGATAGGATAAATGCGGAAGACTGCCAGAAGGAGAATGTCCAGTACCAGCATCTGAAACTGGAACTGATAAAATCGATGGGACAGACTATCTGCTATGAAATCTTAAACATGTATTTTACCAACCAGCCCTTGCAGCCTTTACAACAAGGGAAAAAAGATGTTGTCTTTCAGAATTTCATGCTGTCTCTGTTCCGTTTCTATCGCAAGGAACGTGACGTCTCTTTTTATGCAAGGATGCAGCATATCACTCCCCGTTATTTCTCGGCCATCATCAAGGAGAAAACAGGAGATAGTGCCTTGCAATGGATCGTACGGATGGTGATAACCGAAGCGAAACAATTATTGGAGGAATCTGATCTGAGCATAAAAGAGATAGCGGACCAACTGAATTTTCCGACACAGTCTTTCTTTGGCAAATATTTTAAACAATATGTGGGAGTTTCGCCCAAAGAATATAGAAACAATGCTGCGACAACGAGAATAAAACGCTAAAATATAGCAGTAAAGATAGACGTTCATTTCCATATTTGGGGATATTCAGCTATCTTTGTCGCATAAATATTAATAAAAACGACATAATAATGAAAAAGACAATCCTCCTGGCCGCTTTAGGCCTGATCAGTCTGAGTGCATTGGCCCAAGACAAACCACAAGAAGAAGGCTTCGTTTTCACTACTGTGAAAGAAAACCCGATTACATCCATTAAGAATCAGAACCGTTCGAGCACTTGCTGGAGCTTCTCAAGCCTCGGTTTTCTCGAATCGGAATTGCTCCGCACAGGAAAGGGTGAATACGATCTTTCTGAAATGTTCGTTGTACACCACACGATGGTTGACCGCGCTGTTAACTACGTTCGCTATCATGGCGACAGTTCTTTCTCTCCGGGAGGAAGTTTCTATGATATCATGTTCTGTATGAAGAACTACGGACTTGTACCGCAGGATGCTATGCCGGGAATCATGTATGGTGACTCACTGCCTGTTCACAACGAACTGGATGCAACAGCAGGAGCCTATGTTAATGCTATTGCCAAAGGTAATCTGAAGAAACTGACTCCGGTATGGAAGAAGGGCCTTTGCGCTATTTATGATACTTACCTGGGACAATGCCCGGAAAAGTTCACTTACAAAGGCAAAGAGTATACTCCGATGACTTTTGCACAGTCTTTGGGACTGAATCCGGACGACTATGTATCTCTGACTTCGTACACACATCACCCGTTCTATTCTCAGTTTGCCATCGAAATCCAGGACAACTGGCGTAACGGATTGTCATACAACCTGCCGCTCGACGAATTTATGGCTGTAATGGATAACGCTGTAAAGAACGGATATACATTTGCATGGGGTAGCGACGTGAGCGAAGAAGGATTTACCCGTGACGGTATCGCTGTAGTTCCGGATGCAGCCAAAGGTGCCGAACTGACAGGATCGGACATGGCACGCTGGACAGGAATGACTGCTGCCGACAAACGCAAAGAGTTGACTTCAAAACCATTGCCGGAAATGAAAATCACTCAGGAAATGCGTCAGACAGCTTTCGATAATTGGGAAACAACTGATGACCATGGAATGATTATCTATGGTATCGCTAAAGACCAGAACGGCAAAGAATACTTCATGGTTAAGAACTCTTGGGGTACAAACAACAAGTACAAAGGTACTTGGTATGCTTCTAAAGCTTTTGTTGCTTACAAGACTATGAATATTCTGGTTCACAAAGATGCCCTTCCCAAGGATATCGCAAAGAAACTGGGAATTAAGTAAAACATTGCAAGACTAAGACAACAACAGGTCTTAAAGTCTCTTTCACCACAGATGAACAGATTTATAAGGATATACACTTACAGGCAACCGAAATCCCTGTATTGCCCTATACAATCTGTTCATCTGTGATAAACTTCCGGCACATGCTCAAAAAGAGCTTCACCAACCTAACATCCGGTCATTAACTGCTGACACAAATCTTGTTAATATATTCTGTAAATCTTTCCTTATAGTTATCTCCCACCGGTATATATATATTCTTATTGAAAATGATGCGTAACCGGGAAACTTCGGTTATTTTCCGAAGATTGACGATATAAGACCGATGTACCCTCATGAACATCTCCTGTGGTAAGCGTTCTTCCAGTTTTCTCATACTCAGCAAAGTCACTACGGGCTTATCCGCCGTATCAGTATAGATGCGTACATACTCACTCATACCTTCTATATAGCAAATGTCTGCCACATTGATGCGGATAATCTTATATTCGGACTTAACGAACAATGAACCGTCCTTTTCCAATAAATCAGTTTCCGTCCCTCCCCCGTTATCTTGCAAATGATACTCAAATTGCCGACGTGCCTTATCGGCTGCTTTCAGCAGATCCTGAAATTCAAATGGCTTCAGCAGATAGTCGACTGCATCTACCTTAAACCCCTCGACGGCATATTCCGGATAAGCGGTTGTAAACACAATCAGGGGCTTCACCACTAACGAACGCACCAGATCGAGCCCGTTCAGATCGGGCATGTGAATATCGACAAACATCAGGTCGACCTCTTCTTCCGACAACACCTGCATGGCACTGAATGCATCCTGGCACGAGGCTATCAGTTGCAGGAAAGGGACACGGGCTATATAGCCCGTCAATTGCTCGAGCGCCAAGGGCTCGTCATCAACAGCAATGCATTTGATCATAATAACGGAATAATTAGTAAAACATTAAAACTATCGTCACGTTCGTTGATAGATAAAGTATAATCTTGTCCGAATAGCAGCCTCAGCCGCTTGCGGATATTCTCCAACCCGATGCCGTGGTGTTGTTCCACAGATCGCCCGTGGTTGCTGTTCGAACAACGAAAGGCAAGTCTGCCATCCTCGACAGACATAAAAACCCGGATAAACGACTCTTCCTGATAACTTACTCCATGTTTGAAGGCATTCTCGACAAAAGAGATAAAAAGCAAAGGAGGAATTTGCACCTCCGGCACCTCATCGGGCATACAGCATTCGATCCGGACTCTCCCGGTATACCTCAATTTCATCAAGGCAATATAATTGTCCAAAAACTGTATCTCGCGTGAAAGCAAAATCGTCCGGTTGCTGGCTTCATAAAGCACATAACGCATCAGTTTGGAAAGTTCGACAATAGTACGTTTTGCCTTGCCGGCATCCATATCGACCAACGCATGTATGTTATTAAGGGTATTCATAAAAAAATGCGGATTTATCTGATACTTCAGATACTGCAACTCCGATTGCAAATGCTGGTGTTCCAACTCTTTCAATGCTTCTTCATCACGCATCGACTTGAACAAGAGTTTGATAGCCACATTAATGCCTACCACGAGCAATGCCAGTGAAAGTCGTCCGAGAAAATACCCCGGAAGAGGATGCGGGCCCCGCCAGCGCATATCAAGCTCCTGTTTCGGCAAAAGGAGCAGTGACGAATGCTCCGGAAATGTATTGGGAAACTCCCTCTCCCTATCCGGTAACACCTTTCCTTCCGGATAGCGGCGGGGTTGCATCGGCATCAGATTCTGAAATTGTTTATGTTGAGGAGGATTGATAGAAGAATACAAAATAAAAAGCAGAGTCACGACTCCTGCTAATGAAAGTGCATAAGCCCAATACCGTTTCCGAAGTAACAGCCGGGGAGCCAGAAAATAGTTATTGACTACGAAAAGCAGAATGAAAGGCAGAGTCAGCAACCATGCCATCCGTATGGTCTGCCAACTAAACGTATGTACCGGGCTAATGGAAGCAAACAGATAATCACCCACCAACGGCACAGAGATAACCGTCAGCCAAATGACGAGATAAACCATCTGCTCCAGTAACTTCTGCTTATTAATTTGTTTCATACTCCAAAAAGTTCGTCTTGAATGTCTGTTTACAAAAATACCTCCTTTGTCCTACCCCTGCAAAAGAAGTCGACCAAGAGGGCTCTTTTGACGATAAAGTCGCCTGCAAAGGAAATAGAATCAACGAACAGAGGGATTTTAACAGTAATTATCTATCTTTGCAGCCCGAAAAAGATACCTATCAGCAATATGAAGAAAATATGGATACTTGCAGTCCTGACCATCTGTTCGGTTGCAACACAGGCACAAGAAGTTTTTATCAATGCAGACCTTGTCAGCAGCTACATCTGGCGTGGAATGAAGAATGGAAATGCTTCCGTACAACCCACTTTGGGTGTAGAGTGGAAAGGATGGACCTTATCAGCATGGGGATCGACAGAATTCAGAAATGAAAACAATGAAATAGACCTTACACTGGAATACGAATATAAAAATCTGCAACTGTGTCTCAACAACTATTTCTATCAAAGCGAAGACGAGCCTTTCAAATACTTTCACTATACTCCCCGAACTACGGGACATACTTTTGAGGCAGGAGCCGTCTACACAGTCAGTGAACGTTTCCCTTTATCCATAGGCTGGTACACCACCTTTGCCGGAAATGACTATCGGGAGAATGAGGAGCGTGCCTGGTCCAGTTATTGTGAATTCAGTTACCCATTCACAGTAAAGGGAGTAGACTTGGCCGTCGAAGCAGGATTCACTCCGTGGGAAGGAGAATACGCAGACAAACTGAATGTAGTCAATGTCGGACTTTCGGCTACCAAGACCTTGAATATTTCCTCCGGATTTACTCCGGCCATCTTTGGCAAACTGATAGCAAACCCTTACGAGAACCGGTTCTACTTCGTTTTCGGGATAAGTTTATAGCATGCTATCCAATCTATCATTTATTTATCCATCCAAGCAGTCACAATCTTAAAAAGTGAACTCACTACCAAGTAGCTAATACCGGACAAACGTCTGACAAAAACAGCACAGATAAGAGAGCAGAGGAAGAAGTAACGCCTACAAAAAGAAAGATATAGATAAAATTAATATAATAAATCCAGCTCTTCTTTTATAAAAATATTGAATATTTTATTCGAAATCATCTCTTCATTCTTCAATAAGCCTATAACGTCTCTCTTACGCAACAAACCCTGATTCACATTAGACTTAAATTCATAGATCATTATATTACAATACATTAAGTACAAATCAAATGACATAAAGCAGATTATTCCTGGCAGAACTATAACCAAACTAATTGATTTTAAAGAAATAGATTTTATAATGTATTAAAAAAGAACAGAATATTTTTTGTTTTTTAGATTAACAACGTTGCAAATATAGCGATTATTTTAAAAATAGATAATAATCCCAAAAGTTTTTTTCATTCCAAGGCAATATTCCTTTCTCTTCTTACTCCTTCCGGAAACCAATCAAGAGAAGTACACTGAACCAAGTACAAAGGGTAGACAGAGAGGACTTCAGAAATTTCTGTTTTTGTCATAAAACACTAAATACCAAACACAATGCTAAACCAATCAGTAGAACAACAGGCTATTTCCATCTCTTACTCCCTGCCTATAAAGTCCTTCATTATAAATACAGAGCAGTGATAAAGTATATATATCCGGTGATAATAAGGGAATTACATTTCACCAAGTTCTGCCAGAACTAATCCATTTTTAAAGAAATAAGAAAGGATAATCAACAAGAAAGGAAGAATGTAAAAGAACCAAACAAAACCTTTATTATTAACCCAAAACAAAATTGTTATGTTAAAAATCACTAGACAAGTTACTCTGCTCTTGCTCGCCGGTGCATTAAGCTTCCCAGCTTATTCGTATGCAACGCAAGCAACAGAAGTATTGGTTCCTGAAGTTACTCAAGAAAAAGTGACAGGAACAGTTGAAGATGCATTGGGTCCGGTTATTGGTGCCAGTGTCATGGTAAAAGGCACGACCAATGGTGTCATTACGGACTTAGAAGGTAAATTCTCGCTGAATGATGTGAAAAAAGGAGATATTATTGTAATATCTTACATCGGATACGTTACACAAGAAATACCTTATACAGGAAAACCTATTCAAGTGAAACTTGCCGAAGACAGCAAGGCTTTGGAAGAAGTAGTGGTAGTCGGTTATGCCACCGTAAAAAAAGCCAACCTGACCGGAGCAGTGTCGGCCGTAGATGGTAAAGTGTTGGAAGATCGCCCGATTGTCAACCTCGGACAAGGTTTGCAAGGTGCCATTCCTAACTTAAATGTAACCACCAGCGGACGGCCCGGGCAAGGTTCAAGTTTCAATATCCGTGGTACTACTGCCATGAGTGGAAGTTCACCATTGGTATTGGTTGACGGTGTAGAAATGGACCCGAACCTGATTAACCCGCAAGACGTGAAAAGTGTTTCCGTATTGAAAGATGCCGCGTCTGCTTCCATCTATGGTGCACGTGCAGCTTATGGTGTCGTATTGATTACCACCAAAGGAGGCCGTAAAGACCAGCCGACACAAGTATCGTTCGATGCATCGGTTTCATTCAACGGCCCTACTACCCGCCCAACATATATGAACTCCATGCAATATGCTACCTGGATGAACACTGCGCAACAGAACACCGTGGGACGCGACTATTTCGATGCTGAGTGGATGCAGCATATCGAAGCCTACTATAAAGATCCGGTGAACAATTCTCCGGTATTTATCCATTCGGACCCGAGTATCAGTAAAAACGGCACCAAATACACGTATGCCGGCAATACAAACTGGATGAAAGAATTGTATAAAAAGAACTATCCCGTCCAGAAGTATAATGTCAATATCAGCGGAGGTGGAAAGAAGGCAACTTACTACACATCCTTAGGATATACCGACCAGGGATCACTGATTCGTTTCGGTAACGAACAGTTCAAGAAGTTCAATGTGATGAACAACATCAATTATGACGTGAACGACTGGTTACACCTCTCGATGAAGACAAGTTTTAACCGCACCAAACTGAGAGGACTGAATCAGGACAATGTACATGGTGATAACTTTATGGGAGGTGATACCCGTCCTATCATGCCGGTGAAACATCCGGACGGCAACTGGGCAGGACAAGGTGACTTTACCAATTTTCCTGCTATCCTTGAAGATGGCGGTAGCCGGCTCACCAACAAGAATGACCTTTGGAACACGATCACGATGAAACTGACCCCAATCAAAGGAATGAGCATCAACATGGACTACACGTTCAATTACTACAGTGAAAACAATAAGGTTCACATGAAGTCATTTGACGAATATGGAGCCAATGGACAATTCCTGCAAACTTTTGCATGGACGAATCCGAATTCTGTGTCACAATCACAAGCCAACGATACATACAATGCTTTCAACTTCTTCGGTGATTACGAAAAAACATTGGGTAAACATTACCTGAAAGGAATGATCGGTTATAATCAGGAAAGCAAACATACTACCGGATTCAATGCCGGACGCGAACAGCTGATCTCAAACGATCTGGGATCTTTAAGTTATGCTACAGGAGACCGCTGGGTAGGCAGCAGTGATAACTCCTGGGCTACACGAAGCGGTTTCTTCCGCATCAACTACGGATATGACGAGCGCTATTTACTGGAAGTAAACGGCCGTTACGACCTCTCTTCCAAATTTCCCAAGCACGACCGTGCCGTATTCAACCCTTCGTTCTCTGCAGCTTGGAGACTCTCTAACGAAAGTTGGTTCAAGAGCTGGACAAACAGTTTCTTCGACGAACTGAAAATCAGAGGATCTTATGGTAGCCTAGGCAACCAGGCACTCAATAATGGCTGGTATGCTTATCTTTCTAACTATAGTACGGGACAGATCAGCTGGATCATGGGCAGCAACCAACCACAGTATGTGGTTCCCGGCGGCCTCGTCAGCTCGTCCATCACTTGGGAAACCGTTACACAGTGGGACCTGGGACTTGACTTCAACTTCCTGAACAGCCGATTGAAAGGTGCTTTCGATTACTATCAAAGACGTACGTCCGATATTCTTGCCGCAGGTAAAATTCTACCGGGCGTTCTGGGTGCGAACGAACCTCAGGAAAATGCAGCCGAGTCATTGACAAAGGGTTGGGAATTTGAGATCAGCTGGAATGATCAGCTGGCCAACGGATTCCACTATACAGTTGGGTTCAATCTGTCCGACTATCAATCGGAAGTTACCAAGTTCGATAACGAATCGAAAGAATTGGGCAACTGGTATGTAGGTCAGAAACAGGGTGAGATCTGGGGGTATGAAACCTATGGTTTATTCCAGTCCGAACAGGAAATAGCCGGAGCAGCCAATCAGGACAAAGTATCGGGAGGTATCAAACTGATGCCCGGTGACATCCGTTTTGTAGACCGTAACAACGACGGCGTTATCGACTGGGGTGACAACACCGTAGATAATCCGGGTGATAAGAAAATCATCGGCAACAGCACTCCGCGCTATCATTACGGCATCAACCTGGGAGCCGACTGGAAAGGTTTCGACCTAGGTATCTTCTTCCAGGGAGTGGGCAAACGTGACCTCTATCTACCGGGAACTTCATTCCGAAGCCACTACGGAAGCGAATGGCAAGTACCTTCAGCCTACAACAACGATTACTGGACAGAAGAAAATACGGGAGCATATTTCCCCCGTGCGCGTTTCAATGGTGGTTCTGCCATCAACCAAGCCCAGACACGCTATATGGTAGATGCATCTTACTGCCGACTGAAGTCAGTCAGCATCGGTTATACATTGCCTAAAGTACTGACTCAAAAGGCTTCTATCGAAAAGATACGTATCTATTTCACCGGTGAAAACCTTTTCACTATTTCAGATACCCCCGACGGACTCGATCCGGAATTGGATAACCCATACACATATCCGATGCAAAGATCATTATCTGTTGGTTTAAGTCTCACATTCTAAATACAAAGCATCTTATGAAAATCAAATATCTATTCTACATCGGAGTGGCAACACTCGCCCTATCGGGTTGTAATGACGGTTTCCTGGAAAGAGCCCCGGAAGCGATCAATGACAAAACCTTCTGGAATACCACAGGAGACTTAGAAACGTATGCCAATCAATTCTACAGTTATCTGCCCGGAGGTGTAACCTCGATAGCAGACGGTGAAAGTGACAATCAGGTGCCCAACAGTATTCCTCAGTTCTTCTGGAATCAGTTGAGCACCCCTGCGGAAGCAGCTAGTTGGTGTAATTGGAGTAAAGGCGGATGGCAACCGATCCGGCTAGTCAACTATTTCCTGACTCACTATCAGACCGTAAGCGGTAAGGAGTCGGAAATCAACCAGTATGTAGCAGAAGTCCGCTTCTTTAAGGCAATGCAATATGCCGGACTGATGAGAACATTCGGTGATATCCCCTGGTTGGATAAAGATATGGGTACAGGCGACACGGATATTCTTTACGGTCCGAAACTAAAACGTTATGAAGTGATGGATAAAATCATTGAAGAGTTTGATTTTGCCATCCAATGGTTGCCCGAAAAACCGGCTACCGGACGTATAGGGAAAGATGTAGCACGCCAACTGAAAGCCAGAACTTGCCTGCACGAAGGTACATACTATAAGTATCATACCGAATTGGGATGGGCAGACAAAGCTGACCGCCTGCTGAAAATGGCTGCTGATGAAACAGATGCAATCATGGCAACCGGTAAATACGAAATCTATAACACCGGACATCCGGAAAAAGACTATTATGACGTATTTGTGATGGAAGACAAAACGAATCTGAAAGAGGCCATTCTCCCGGTCACCTATCTGGATGGTAAAAGAAAACATGGCATGAGCCGTACGCTGGCAGAAGCAAACACAGGTTTCTCAAAAGATTTTGTAGAAAGCTATCTGTGCCTAAATGGTAAACCCATTACAGGAAACGACCAGTATAAAGGGGATACCAATATGAAGGATGAAACGACCGACCGCGATCCGCGCCTGAAGCAAACCATTCTGACTTGGGACTTTCCGACACGAGTAACTGTAGCCACCAATGACAGTACATACATCGAGAAAGAAGAAGACTTCATTTCACAATACTGCCTGACCGGATATAAATCCATCAAATACTTCATACCGACAGACAAAGCTTTCGAAGCAAACAATAATACTTATGACGGCATTGCCTATCGCTATGCAGAAACCTTGCTGATAAACGCAGAGGCTAAAGCCGAGCTGGGAACGATTACGCAAGCGGATCTGAACAAAACCATCAACGTATTGCGTGACCGGGCGGGCATGCCGCACCTGACACTGGAAGTTGGTTTCACCGATCCCAACTGGCCGGCATGGGGATACAGCCTGACTCCGCTGTTACAAGAGATTCGCCGCGAACGCCGTATCGAGCTGGCCGGAGAGGGATTCCGTTGGGACGACCTGGCCCGTTGGAAAGCCGGTGCAATCTGTAACAACGTGAAGACATACATCGGAAAACGTGAGCCTTATAAAGAAGGCCAATACGCGATTGTATATCCTGCTTATACCAATGATAACTACTCTTATGAAGCCGGCAAGAGCCGCACCTGGAATGACAGACTCTACTTGCGTCCGATACCGACCGGGGAACTTCAGAGAAATGATAACCTTCTCCCGCAAAATCCGGGATGGGAATAATTGCTTTTTAGTTAGTCCCCGGAACGAGTTTCCGGGGATTTTTTTATCTTTGCACCATTAACCCTTTTAACATATCATGAAAATAAACAAACTACTGTATGCCGGAGCCGCCCTGACCCTACTTGGCGCCTGCGCTCCAGCTGTGAAAGCTCCCGAAGCCATCTTACCCGTTCCCGAAGAGAAACAAGTAGACTGGCAGAAAATGGAAACGTATGCTTTCGTTCACTTTGGTCTGAACACCTTCAACGACCGGGAATGGGGATACGGCGATTCGGAACCGAAAACGTTCAATCCAACCAAACTGGACTGTGAACAATGGGTGAAAACGTTTGTCGAATCAGGCATGAAGGGTGTGATCCTCACCGCCAAGCATCATGACGGTTTCTGCCTGTGGCCCACCCAATTGACGGAGTATTGCATCCGCAATACTCCTTATAAAGACGGAAAAGGGGACATCGTCGGCGAGCTGGCTGCCGCTTGTAAGAAATATGGCATCAAGTTCGCTGTTTACCTCTCTCCATGGGACAGGCACCAGGCCAATTACGGCACACCGGAATACGTAGATTACTTCCATAAACAACTGACTGAATTGATGACCAACTACGGTGAAGTATTCGAAGTATGGTTTGACGGGGCCAACGGAGGTGACGGATGGTATGGCGGAGCCAAAGACAGCCGTACTATTGATCGTAAGACCTACTACAATTATCCGCGAATTTACGAAATACTGGACAAGCTTCAGCCACAAGCTATCGTCTTCTCCGACGGAGGTCCCGGTTGCCGTTGGGTGGGTAATGAAAACGGATTTGCCGGAGCCACCAACTGGTCATTCCTGCGTGCAGGTGAAGTGTATCCGGGTTATCCGAAATATCGCGAACTGCAATACGGACATGCCGACGGCAACCAATGGGTACCGGCAGAATGTGACGTCTCCATCCGTCCGGGATGGTTCTATCATCCGGAAGAAGACGACCGGGTAAAAACCGTAGAGCAATTAACGGACCTTTATTACCGGAGCGTGGGACACAACGCCACCCTCCTGCTTAACTTCCCCGTTGACCGCGACGGTCTGATCCACCCGATCGATTCGGCCAATGCAGTAAACTTCCACAAGAATGTACAAAAGCAGTTGGCACACAATCTGCTTGCCGGCATCCGTCCCAAAGCCTCGGATGAACGAGGAGGACAATTCTCTGCCAAAGCCGCAACAGACGAAAGCTGGGATACTTACTGGGCTACCAATGACGGTGTGACTGCCGCAGATATAGAGTTCGACTTTCCGAAAACAGAGAAGGTCAACCGTATGATGATCCAGGAATATATCCCGTTGGGACAACGTGTCAAATCGTTCATCGTGGAATATGATAAAGACGGGAAATGGCTTCCGGTCAAACTCAATGAAGAGACTACCACCGTGGGCTACAAACGTTTATTGCGCTTTGAAACCGTTTCGACCGATAAACTCCGCATACGTTTCACTGATGCACGTGCCTGCCTTTGTATCAATAATATAGAGGCCTATTATGCAGGTGAAACAGCCGACACATTCACCGTGGAAGCAAAAGAATTGAAAAGTTATCCGTTTACACTTGTCGGAGTGCCCGAAGAAGAAACTAAAAAATGCATGGATAAAGACAAGAACACCACTGCTTTTGTCGAGGGAGATGCATTGGTGATCGATCTGGGAGAAGAACGTACCATCACCTCTTTCCATTATCTACCGGATCAGAGTGAATACAACAAAGGATTGATTTCCTCTTATGAACTATCTGTGGGTACCGAAGCAAATGCGGTAAACCGGATAGTAGCCCAAGGAGAATTCTCAAATATTAAAAACAATCCGATTCTACAGTCCGTCTACTTCACTCCGGTGAAAGCACGATACCTCTCTCTGAAACCGACCAAAATGGTAACTGAAGGAGAAACTATGGGATTTGCAGAAATAGGAATCCAATAACAACATTATTCCGGAGGTATGCCGGAAGTTTTCATAAATCTGAGGCATACCTCCAATATTCTACTCTTTCCCTCTTTTCTCAATAGATACCTTATAAGAAAGATCGTACCGGCGGGCAAGAAAGCTACTGACCTACTCCGACAACGAAGATTTTATCAATAAAACATTCCCGAATTAAAAGATCTGAAAGTTGACGATAACCCTGTATTCATGATCGTAAGACCCCGACAAGTTGCTCAGAATCCTTAAACTTGTGCATTTTTCAGATAGATTTCTTGTCAGAACCAAGCGTTTGCTTAAATTTGCAGGCTGATAGTTAACCGGATAGTGAATAGCAAGAACCTTACTACTGACTACTGGCTGCTAACTTGTAGAAATACTAATACTAAAATTAATAACATGAGTTTGAAAATTGTTGTATTGGCAAAACAAGTTCCCGACACACGAAACGTTGGGAAAGATGCCATGAAAGCCGACGGAACTATTAACCGTGCGGCACTCCCTGCCATCTTCAACCCCGAAGACCTGAATGCTCTAGAACAGGCTCTCCGACTGAAAGATGCTCACCCAGGCTCTACCGTTACCATCCTGACCATGGGACCGGGACGTGCAGCTGACATTATTCGTGAAGGACTTTTCCGTGGTGCCGATAACGGTTATTTGCTGACAGACCGTGCTTTTGCCGGTGCTGATACGCTGGCTACTTCGTACGCTCTGGCAACAGCCATCAAGAAAATAGGTGAATATGACATCATCATCGGCGGTCGTCAGGCTATCGATGGAGATACGGCACAGGTAGGACCGCAGGTTGCAGAAAAGCTGGGACTGACTCAGATTACGTATGCCGAAGAGATCCTGAAAGTAGGTGACGGAAGCATCACCGTAAAACGCCACATCGATGGCGGTGTGGAAACAGTAGAAGGACCCTTGCCCATCGTTATCACTGTCAACGGAAGTGCAGCTCCCTGCCGCCCGCGCAATGCTAAACTGGTTCAGAAGTACAAACACGCCAAAACCATTACCGAGAAGCAACAGGGTAACCTGGACTACACCGATCTGTACGACACCCGTGACTACCTGAATCTGGTGGAATGGAGCGTAGCAGACGTAAACGGTGATCTGAAACAATGCGGCCTCAGCGGTTCGCCGACAAAGGTAAAAGCGATCCAGAACATCGTGTTCCAAGCGAAAGAGAGTAAAACCATCAGCGGCAGCGATCGTGAAGTGGAAGAACTGATTGTTGAACTGTTGGAGAACCACACTATTGGATAAGAGGAGAGAAAAGATATGAATAACTTATTTGTATATTGCGAAATAGAAGACGGCATCGTCGCAGACGTAAGCCTCGAACTTCTGACAAAAGGACGCTCGTTAGCCAATCAGTTGGGTTGCCAGCTCGAAGCAGTCGTTGCCGGAACCGGACTTAAAGATATTGAAAAACAGATCCTCCCGTACGGAGTAGACAAACTCCATGTATTCGACGGTGAAGGACTCTATCCTTATACTTCACTCCCCCACACTTCAATCCTGGTCAATCTGTTCAAAGAAGAACAACCGCAAATCTGCCTGATGGGTGCAACCGTTATCGGTCGTGACCTCGGTCCGCGCGTATCCTCAGCCCTGACCAGTGGTCTGACAGCCGACTGTACATCATTGGAAATAGGCGATCACGAAGATAAGAAAGAAGGCAAGGTCTACAAGAACCTGCTTTATCAGATTCGTCCTGCATTCGGTGGCAACATCGTTGCTACCATTGTCAACCCCGAACACCGTCCTCAAATGGCAACCGTTCGCGAAGGAGTGATGAAAAAAGCCATTCTGGCAGCAGACTACAAAGGTGAAGTAATCCATCATGATGTGAAGAAATATGTAGCCGACACCGATTACGTAGTAAAAGTCATCGAACGTCATGTAGAAAAAGCAAAGAACAACCTGAAGGGTTCTCCCATCATCATCGCCGGTGGTTATGGTGTAGGTTCGAAAGAAAACTTCAACTTGCTGTTTGATCTTGCAAAGGTATTAAACGCAGAAGTAGGTGCCAGCCGTGCAGCCGTAGACGCAGGTTTCGTTGAGCACGACCGCCAGATCGGACAGACCGGTGTTACGGTACGTCCCAAACTCTATATTGCCTGCGGTATCTCCGGACAGATTCAGCACATCGCCGGTATGCAGGAAAGCGGTATCATCATCTCTATCAACAACGATCCGTCAGCTCCGATCAATACGATTGCAGACTATGTAATCAACGGAACCATCGAAGAAGTTGTACCGAAGATGATTAAGTATTATAAACAAAACAGTAAGTAAGAAATGGCTAACTTTTATTTAGATACTCCGGAACTCAAGCATCACTTGAACCATCCGTTGATGAAGAGAATTGTTGAGCTGAAAGAGCGCAACTATGCTGATAAAGATAAATTCGACTATGCTCCGGTAGACTTCGAAGACGCAATGGACAGCTACGACAAAGTGCTGGAAATTGTAGGAGAAATCTGTGGTGACATCATCGCTCCCAATGCAGAAGGTGTCGATCATGAAGGCCCGGTCTGCGCCGACAATCGTGTGACCTATGCCAGCGGGACTACCCGGAACCTGGATGCCTGCCGCAAAGCAGGGCTGATGGGCATGGCTATGCCCCGCCGTTTTGGAGGCTTGAACTTCCCGATCACTCCGTACATTATGGCTGCCGATATCGTGAGCCGCAGTGATGCCGGTTTCGAGAACCTGTGGGGATTGCAGGATTGTGCTGAAACCATTTACGAATTTGCCAACGAAGAACAGAAGCAACGTTATATCACCCGCGTATGCCAGGGTGAAACTATGTCAATGGACCTGACGGAACCGGATGCAGGTTCCGACCTCCAGTCTGTCATGTTGAAAGCCACTTACAGTGAAAAAGACCAATGCTGGTATCTGAACGGAGTGAAACGCTTCATCACAAACGGTGATGCCGATATTCACCTCGTACTGGCACGTTCGGAAGAAGGAACACACGACGGACGCGGTCTTTCCATGTTCATCTACGACAAGCGCAATGGTGGAGTAAACGTACGCCGTATTGAGAACAAAATGGGTATCAAAGGCTCTCCTACCTGCGAGTTGGTATATAAAAATGCCAAGGCCGAACTTTGCGGTGACCGCAAACTGGGTCTGATCAAATATGTAATGGCGTTGATGAACGGTGCCCGCCTGGGTATTGCCGCTCAGTCGGTAGGATTGTCACAGGCTGCTTACAATGAAGCTCTGGCTTATGCCAAAGATCGTAAACAGTTCGGTAAGGCAATCATCGAATTCCCCGCCGTGGCCGAAATACTTTCTCTGATGAAAGCCAAACTGGATGCTTCCCGTTCACTGTTGTACGAGACAGCCCGTTTCGTAGACGTTTACAAAGCACTGGACGACATTGCCAAGGAGCGCAAACTGACTCCGGAAGAACGTGCCGAACAGAAAACATTCGCTAAACTGGCTGACGCCTTCACCCCGCTGGGCAAAGGCATGGGCAGTGAGTTTGCCAACCAGAACGCTTACGACTGTATTCAGATTCACGGCGGTTCGGGCTTTATGAAAGATTATGCCTGCGAACGTATTTACCGTGATTCACGTATCACTTCCATTTACGAGGGTACCACTCAGTTGCAGGTTGTGGCCGCCATCCGTTATGTAACGACCGGCGCTTACCTGGCCCGTATCCAGGAATACGAGAATATGCCGGTAGCTCCCGAACTGGAAGGCTTACAGAACCGTCTGAAAAGCATGGCAAGCAAATACGCGGCTTGTGTGACTCAAATCACAGAGGCAAAAGATCAGGAACTGCTCGACTTCTGTGCACGCCGCCTCGTAGAAATGGCAGCTCACATCATCATGGGTCACCTGATGGTACAGGACGCTTCAAAGAGCGATCTGTTCTCTGAATCGGCTCAAGTATATGTACGCTATGCAGAAGCTGAAGTAGAAAAACATATCAACTTTATCCGCAAATTCGATAAAGACGATCTGGCTTACTACAGAAAGTAAAGAGTTTACTCCAATACTAAAAAAGGGATTCGGACGACCGGATCCCTTTTCTTTTTGCATTACGGGAGGGCAACAAGGCATTTTATCCTCCGAAAATACCCAATTAATGTCAAATGATTTGGCTATGTGGCTGGTTTTTACGAATATTGCAACAAAATTAAAGAGATACCGGATTACGGCTCAATATGACACGAAAAACTTCAGTAAATAATCTATTAAAAGAAAAACAATTATGCGGAAAATCACATTAGGTCTGATACTATGCAGCATGGTTACGCTCTGCTTTGCCGGTCAACGACCTTTAGAGGGATTTAAGTATGCCTCGGAAAAAGCCCCGGTGGGCAATGAATGGGAATCACCGGAGAACATTGCACTCAACAAAGAACAACCACGAGCCTGGTTCTTTTCCTTCCAGGATGTGGAAAGCGCACGCAAAGTGTTACCGGAGAACAGTAAATACTGGTTGTCACTGAATGGTGACTGGAAATTCAATTGGGCACCCGATCCGGATTCTCGCCCCAAAGATTTTTATCAGACTACTTTCGATGTTTCGGGCTGGGACAACATTCCCGTCCCTTCAAGCTGGAATATCTATGGTATCCAGAAAGACGGTAGCCTGAAATACGGAGTACCTATCTATGTGAACCAACCTGTCATTTTCATGCACAAAGTGAAAGTAGACGACTGGCGCGGAGGTGTGATGCGTACTCCTCCCACTAACTGGACTACTTATAAATACCGTAACGAAGTGGGTTCCTACCGTCGCGACTTCGACATCCCCCAAGATTGGGACGGTCGTGAAGTATTTATCAACTTCGACGGTGTGGACTCTTTCTTCTACCTCTGGATCAACGGCCAGTACGTAGGTTTCTCAAAAAACTCACGCAATACGGCCAGTTTCAACATCACCCCCTATCTGCAAAAAGGAAAGAACACCGTTGCTGCCGAAGTATACCGCAGTTCAGACGGCTCGTTCCTCGAAGCACAGGATATGTTCCGCTTACCGGGTATCTTCCGTACCGTAGCTCTCTACTCTACTCCGAAAGTACAGGTACGTGACCTCGTGGTAATCCCCGACCTGGACGAGACATACACCAACGGTTCGTTGGCCATCAGCGCCGACATCCGCAACTTTGGCAAGAAAGCAGCCAAAGGATACCAGATGGCGTATACACTATATGCTAATAAACTGTACTCGGATGAAAACACTCCGGTTGCCAATGCCGTTGCTTCGGCCACTGTGAATCTGGTGAACCCGAACGAAACCGTAGAAGCGGAAAAAGCGATCATGAACGTACAGTCCCCCAACAAATGGTCGGCTGAATTCCCCCACCTCTACACACTCGTTGCAGAACTGAAAGACAAGAAAGGTAAAACAATAGAAACCGTTTCGACTACCGTAGGTTTCCGCAAAGTGGAAATCAAAGATACTCCTGCTTCTGCTGACGAATTCGGACTGGCAGGCCGCTATTACTACGTAAACGGCAAAACCGTAAAACTGAAAGGTGTCAACCGCCACGAATCAAATCCGGCTGTGGGACATGCCATCACCCGTGAAATGATGGAGAAAGAGGTTATGCTGATGAAACGTGCCAACATCAATCACGTACGTAACTCCCACTATCCGGACGATCCGTACTGGTACTATCTGTGCAACAAATACGGACTCTACCTGGAAGATGAAGCCAACATCGAATCTCACGAGTATTATTACGGAGCCGCTTCCCTGTCTCATCCGGTGGAATGGAAAAACGCCCATGTAGCCCGTGTGATGGAAATGGTTCATGCCAACGTAAACAATCCTTCGATTGTCATCTGGTCATTAGGCAACGAAGCCGGACCGGGAAAGAACTTCGTAGCAGCTTACGATGCACTGAAAGCATTCGACCTCTCACGCCCTGTTCAGTATGAACGTAACAACGATATCGTCGATATGGGTTCCAACCAGTATCCTTCCATCGGCTGGATGCGCGGTGCTGTGAAAGGCAACTATGACATCAAATATCCGTTCCACGTTTCGGAATATGCTCACTCTATGGGTAACGCCTGCGGCAACCTGGTGGACTACTGGGAAGCTATCGAATCGACCAACTTCTTCTGCGGCGGCGCAATCTGGGACTGGGTAGACCAATCGATGTACAACTATGACAAGAAAACCGGTGAACGCTACCTGGCTTATGGCGGTGATTTCGGCGATACTCCGAACGACGGTCAATTCGTTATGAACGGTATCGTATTCGGCGATCTGGAACCGAAACCTCAGTATTATGAAGTGAAAAAGGTATACCAGCACATCGACGTGAAGGCTATCGATGTAGAAAAAGGCCGGTTTGAAGTGTTCAACAAGTATTACTTCAAGAACCTTTCGGACTATGATGTGAAATGGTCACTCTACGAAAACGGCAAAGAAGCACAATCGGGCCTATTGAGCATAGGCGAAGTAGCTCCGCGTACCCGTACGCAGATCACTGTTCCTTATCAGTTCAGTAAGCTGAAAGCCGATTCGGAATATTTCGTGAAGATTCAATTCCTGCTGAAAGACAACATGCCTTGGGCTGACAAGAACTTCGCACAAGCAGAAGAACAGATACTTGTGAAAGAGGCTACCGCACGTCCTTCTATCGCCACCGTAGCAGCCGAGGGCGACAAACCGGAAGTGATGATGACTAAAGCAAGCGATATCATTACCATCAAAGGCAATGGTTACACAGCTCAGTTCGATATCAAGACAGGTACTATCTACAGTCTGACATACGGAAACGAGAAGGTGATTACTGACGGCAACGGTCCGAAGCTGGATGCGCTCCGTGCTTTCACCAATAACGATAACTGGTTCTATTCTCAGTGGTTTGATAATGGTTTGCACAACCTGAAGCATTCAGCTACCGGGTTCAATATGACTACCAAAGAAGATGGTACAGTCGTATTGTCATTCACAGTACAGTCTCAGGCTCCTAATGCAGCCAAGATTCTGGGTGGAACAAGCTCGGGCAAGAACAAGATTGAGGAACTGACAGACAAGAAGTTTGGCAGCAGTGACTTCAAGTTTACTACCAACCAGGTATGGACAGTCTACAAAGACGGTTCTATCGAACTGGAAGCAAGCATCACCTCCAATCAGCCGAGTCTCGTATTGCCTCGTCTGGGATACATGGTACGTGTGCCTCAGCAATATGCCAACTTTACTTACTACGGACGCGGTCCTATCGACAACTACGCCGACCGTAAAGTAGGACAGTTCATCGAGCAACATAAGAATACGGTTGCCGGAGAGTTCGTCAACTTCCCCAAACCGCAAGATATGGGTAATCACGAAGACGTACGCTGGTGTGCCCTGACCAACAATGCAGGCAACGGTGCCGTGTTTATAGCTACCGACCGTTTGTCGGCTTCGGCTCTGCCTTACTCTGCACTCGACCTGATTCTGGCTTCACATCCGTATCAGTTACCGAAAGCCGGTGATACTTATCTTCACCTGGATGCAGCCGTAACCGGCCTGGGTGGTAACAGCTGCGGTCAAGGCGGCCCGTTGGAGCAAGACCGTGTCTTCGCCAGCCATCACAACACAGGTTTCATTATCCGCCCCGCAGGTAAAGACCTGACTGTAACAGCCAATGTAGCCCCCGCCGGAGAGATGCCGTTGTCCATAACCCGCAACCGTGCCGGTGTGGTATCTGTATCATCACAGAAAAAAGACGCCGTTATCCTTTATACAGTAGATAAGAGTAAATCCAAAACTTATACCGAACCGATCGCACTACGCAATGGCGGTACGGTGACTGCCTGGTTCAAAGATGCACCTTTCATCAAGGCAAGCATGACATTCGACAAGATCGAAAGCATCCAGACAGAAGTAATCTACGCAAGTAGCGAAGAATCGGACGGAGGCGAAGCCAAGAACCTGACAGACGGTGATCCGAATACCATCTGGCACACCATGTTCTCTGTAACGGTGGCTAAACACCCGCATTGGGTAGACCTGGATGCCGGCGAAGTGAAAACAATCAAAGGTTTCACTTACCTGCCCCGTCAGGACAGCAGCAACGGTAATGTGAAAGACTATACCATCCACGTAAGTATGGACGGTAAAGAATGGGGTGAACCTATCCTGAAAGGTACTTTCGCAAGAGACCTGAAAGAGAAGAAAGTAATGTTCGATAAACCTGTGAAAGCCCGTTATATCCGCTTCACCGCCTTGAGCGAACAACGCGGACAAGACTATGCTTCGGGTGCCGAACTGACTATCCTGGCTGAATAAGCACAGGCAAGCATAAAAAAACAGAGCCTTTATCAGGGCGGAACAGACACTCTGTCCGCCCTTGATAAAGGCTCTGTTTATATGATATAGAGGCTCCGGCCGAAACCATCGGGACCTCAGTATTTCAACACATGAAACAATCTTTTCACCAATCCTCCATAATGCCTTCTCTCTTAAAGACAATAAGCTGGTTCCGGAGCGAACTGATTTCCCTTCGCATGATTTCCATCCTTTCCAGCAAATGATGAATGGCATCGATACCTTCCATATTGATGGACAGGTCATAATACATACGGCTGTATCGTTCCACATCCGGAAGTTGCGACGCAAGCAGATAGTGCTCGCCTCCCTCGGTGCGTACCTCAATCAAGCCACCTTCCTCTAACAGGTCGATAAATGAAGGCTCAATATGACATTTGTGACAGTATTCACTGACAATTATTAATTCGGTCTGCATAGTGCTCTTTCATTATTAGTTCATACTCTGTTGTAACTCTCTGAACAGTTCTTTCTGCCTATCTGTCAGATTGGTAGGTATCTTGACTGAATAAGTGATGATCAAGTCGCCAAACTGTCCTTCTTTTTTATAAACGGGAAAACCTTTACCTTTCAGGCGCACTTTCGTTCCATTCTGGGTTTCGGGCTTTATCTTCAGTTTCACTTTACCTTCCAGTGTATCGATCACCTTCTCACCACCCAGTACGGCAGTATAAAGATCCATCTCCACATCCACATACAGGTCGTCTCCAAGACGCTTGAATACAGAGTCTTCGGCTATCTTGAAAGTGATATACAGGTCTCCTGCAGGGCCACCGTTGATGCCTTCGCCTCCGTATCCCTTCAACTTAATCACCTGTCCGTCGGCTACACCGGCCGGTATCGTAATACGAACCTGTTTGCCATTCACATTCAACACCTGTTTATGGGTTCGGGCCGCATCGCGAAGAGACAGGTGCAATTCTGCATTAAAATCTTGTCCTCGGAAGCCTGCATTGCCTCGTCCGCCTCCTCCTCTATGTCCGAACATAGATTCAAAGAAGTCCGAGAATCCTCCGGCATCACCACCCGAGAACCCCTCTCCATCGGACGAGTACCAATAAGAACCGCCGTCTCCGCCAAAGCCGGAGAATCCTCCTCCGCCTCCACCGGCATGCTGCCGCGCCTTCTTCTGCGCTTCGAATTCGTCCGCATGTTTCCAATGTTCGCCGTATTCGTCGTACTTTTTCCTTTTCTCCGGATCGCTCAATACTTCGTTAGCTTCATTAATCTCCTGAAACTTATCCTTAGCGCTTGGGTCATTAGGATTCAGGTCCGGATGATATTTACGGGCCAATTTACGGAAAGCCTTTTTAATATCATCCTGAGAAGCATTTTTGTCAACTCCGAGAATCTTGTAATAATCTATATAAGCCATGTTTTTATATATTTAAACCTCTATATTAAGTGTATACAAACAACACGCCAACCTGAGTTTTAGATTCAAATTTTAGCACAAATTAAGAGCCTATTTAGATTTTACCCGAATAAAATTTCATTGGAGCTTTATCGGTCCGCCTTGAGTTTCCTCTCGGTCTGTTCCACCGTTTGTATTCGTCACATAGCCCGGCTATACTCCTCACAAAACAAGAACATATCCTTGACAACAATACCGGGCCAGATCAAAACAGACCTTCAGGTCCATCCGGCAAATACTTCAAAAGAATGGTGAATCAAATTCAACGGACAGGGCTTTCGAGCAGCATATCCTCTCTGACAGGAAGACGGAACCAGAAGCAGGAACCCTTTCCTTCTCGAGTCTCCACTCCGATCGTTCCTCCCAACCGTTCGATAATCACCCGGCAGATGGCAAGTCCCAGTCCGGTACCTTTGATAAAAGTATTCAGTTTGACAAAACGCTCGAAAACCTTTCCCGCCTGATCGGCAGGGATGCCGATACCTGTATCCTTTACAAAGAAATAAAGTTCGTCCTTTTGCCTGGTCAGCCGATAGCCCAAAGTAATGGAACCTTCGGAAGTGAACTTCATTGCATTGTTCATCAAATTCATGATGACCTGTGACAAGCGCAAACGGTCGGTATTAATTACGCAACCGGGTTCTTTTTCAGTAAACATGATCTGCACCTCCGGGCGTTGATTCTTCTGCTGCATCTGTAAACAGATGTCTTCCATCAGTTCATTGATATCCGTCGGGGCATAAGAGAAATCCATTGTCCCCGCTTCTATTTTCGACAGGTCGAGAATATCATCTATCAATTGCAGTAAAAGCTCATTGTTCGAAGTGACAATCCGGATATACTCCTCCTTCTCTTCAACATCGTCCGTCTGGCAAATCAGATCGGAGAAACCGATGATGGCATTGAGCGGCGTACGTATTTCATGGCTCATATTGGCAAGGAACGCCGACTTCAGCCGATTGGACTCTTCGGCCTTCTCTTTGGCTTCCTGCAACATACGTTCTACTTTCAGTTTCTCAGTAATATCTTCAAAGCGTAGCAGTCCGCCGATAATTTCGTTTCCCGTATCATCATAAACGGGGGTGGCGGTGATCTCAAAGTCCACATGATCCACATGGGTGATGTGTCTCACGATCTTACCGGTACCGATAGCCTCCCGAAAAGCACATTTTCCGCACGGTTGGGTTCCCTGCCCCGTAGTCCGGTAGCAAACAGTGCCGGGAGTATAATGGCGTCCGGAAACCAGATTTTTAATATTACCGGTCTCTTCCCATTGCACCAGATAGTTCCGGTCGATATAAATCAATCCGAAATCAATGCTTCTCAAAGCCAGTTTTTGCTTACATACGGCTCCTTCCAACTGCTCTTTGGCAGCCAGCAGTTCTCTTTCGTACATTTTCAGCTGGGTGATTTCCCAACGGGCCACCAACAGCCATTTACCCAATTTACCCGAAGATATGATCGACTTCATCACAAGTGTATCGTGCACTTTTCCGTCAGCAGTGACATACCTCTCTTCCGCCTTATAAGGTATTCCGGCCCTGACAAGATCCTCATCTATCTTCCGGTACTGCTTCCCCCTTTCTTCACCAAAGATATCGACATCGGAGAAGCCGACGGCATCTTTGCGGCTGATGCCCGACTGTAACTCGGATTCTTTATTCCAGTAGGTATACTTGAATTGTTCCTGAATATCTTTCACCATGATAGGAAACGGGAGATTATCTAAAATATCAAACAGGAAACGACGATAGTCGTCATCAGCCGAAGCCGACTTACGAAGCAGGAAGTTCTGATAGAGCAGGAAGCAAACGGTCAGAAACAAAAGCAGGGATAATACATAAAGCCACAGACAGTCTGTTACTCCCGTCACCAATAGTAGTTGGATTGTCATAATTGCATGTTGTGATGAATCGACAGTAAATATAGATATTATTCTCCTACTTTCAACACAAAACACAACAAAAGTACCGAAAGGAAGCAAAGTTTCGAGATGCTGACACTTATCTATCCCAAGGTATCTCCCGAAATCAAACCATGCGGCAAATGTAAATGTGTCACAACTCGTATTCACTACAGATTACACAGATAAATATTATTGGTTATCAATCGATTAAAAATCGTTTTGTATAAATCCGTGTAATCTGTAGTGAATCCTGCTCCTTGCCGGATTGCACGTTAGCCCGGCATTTTCAACGTATCCCCATCTTTCCGAACATCTCAAAGTCCTCTTTACGTAACCCGATGTCATCGTACGAACGCGGCTCGTTGTGGTCGTTCAGGTAAAAACGGGGGAACTCTGTATAGGACGGACTGGCCACCGATAATGAATCGTTTACATAGGTGGTGGTCACCCCGGCCAGATCGAGTACCGAATGGAACACTACCCGGTTCGAAGCAACAGATTTGTGACGATTCTTCTGTAAAGCGTCCATATGCTCAGGATACTTCTCCCGATAGGTGTCCGAAGTCCAGACAATGAACGGTACATGCAACTGATAGTAGGAAGGCACGGGAGACGCATGCAGGAAGAGGTGACGATGGTCGTCAAAAATATCTTCTCCATGATCCGAAGTATAGAGCATAGCCGACCCGGCATCCTGTTGCTGCAGCAGGCCGATCAGTCTTGACAGGAAATCGTCGGTATAACGGATGGAATTGTCATAGGCATTAATCAGATTATCCCGATACTTAAATTCGGCATCGGCAGGACTGTCGGGTTGGAAAAAGGCAGCTTCGGCAGGATAACGTTCCCGATAGTTGAAGTGTGATCCGTAGGTGTGCAACACGATAAACTGTTTGCGGTTTCCTTTCGCAAGTTCCTCTTGCACCAACGCCAGCAGATAATCATCCGAAAGATTCTGACCGGCAGTCAACGAATCTTCCTTGATGAAGTCACAGTGATCGGCTTCTTTTCCAAAGAAGTCGATAAAAGAGTTGTTGTAACGCTGATTGGAGAAGAAAGCTGTCTTGAAACCTGCTTCTTTGAAAGCGGTAATAATTCCTTTCTGATGATAGATGGAATCGAAATTCTCTGCCGAAACGGCAGACATGAGCATCGGAACACTCTTATGAGTTGTATTCGATTGGGTCAGCACATTCGTAAAAGCCGTCAGGCCGGATACCTCCGACAATTTGGGATTTGTCTCACGATCATAACCGTACAACGACCAATTGAGCGCACGGGAAGTCTCTCCCACTACCAGTACGTAAATCTCCCGGTCTTCCGCCGGATGCGTGGCGGCGGCATTGAAAGTGAAATCCTTCGAAGTCTCTTCATAATCGAGAGTCCGGGCATTCCGCTCCACGGCAAGCACTACGTTATAGCACACATTGACCGGATATAAATCGGAAGTCATCTCGTACTTCTTATCCAACAGGAAGGCAGCTCCCAACGATACCAGACCTGCACCCAGCACAACCCACGCACGTCTCCGTTCCCTGTGGATAAAGCGGACAGAAAGCATACGCTTACGGACAATGGAGATCATCCCCAGTATCAGGGCCGGGATGTACAGGATCACAATCGTAATCAAAGCCGGCAACAGGTTGTCGAGTAACTCCATGGCTTCGGAAGAATTGGTAGTCGCCAGGTTCAGGAACATATCCACCGCAATGATGGACTGCCCGAACAGATAGAGCAACACGATCTGAAAGGCCCCGAAGAATACGAAAAGGAATAAAATCCAGAGCATCTTTCCACAATTCCTGGAAAGGGTCATAATCAGATAATAACACCCCAATGGCAACAGGACATTGGCAATCTTGGCTACAAGCGGCAAAGGTTCGGTGAAACACAATACAACGTTGGGCACTATCAGCACAAACAGGAACAGGTAGAACAAATTCTCCTGATTACCGAACCATTTTTTTATACTATTAAAAAGCTTCATTGATATTAAATATAAATCCGGTCTGGCCTTTTCCAAACCCTAAATCCAATCGTACATTTACTCTCTTCTTAAACTCCCACCGATAGCCAAAGCCATAGTTGGGAAGTATATGTTTCACTTTGAATGAGGAAAAGTCGGGGAAAACATTTCCGGCTCCCACCCAGACGGCTACTCCGTTCCGTTTCCATACGTGCTGGCGGAGTTCCACCTGCATATCCACCACATTCTTATCGCGGTACCGGCCATCATAATAGCCACGCATGGAGTACGAACTTCCCAAGGTAGCCATCAGCCCCCAAGGCGGATTGCCGTAGGTCAGCAGGGTATGGAATTGTCCGGCAAGTATTCCGCCTTTCCACACCCGGCGATAGTAACTGGTGGTCAGTTCTGTACTACTGAAAGCGTAGTCATTCCCCAGAAATGCCGGACTGAAACGCTGGTCTATGCGCAGGTAATATCCTTTATAGGCATTCGTCAGGAAATCTCTCGAGTCGTACACCAGAGAAAGTCCCGCACTGACATTGGAGGTGCGGGCATCCATCCCTTGCCAAAGCTCGGGTTTCTCAAAATTCCTCCCATCGATATAGTCGAAACTTGCCATAGGCCCCAGATAGAAGTTTTTTGCCATCCGGAACATAAAGTCAACCTTTACCTGTGCCTGAAAGCGCTTGTAACTGCTTTCATTCTCGTCATTCACCGCATTCCGGTAGCCGACGCCCCAATACAGACTGGGGAAAGAATAGAAATAAAGGTTATAATTGAGCCGGTACTTGTCTTTCGGAAATATATGACTTCCGCGTACACCGAGCAGATAGAACCCGACAGTGGACACATCACCATACAGCGAAACAGTAGAGAGAGGAAGCAGTGTATCGGCACGGTCGGTACGGTATAGTCCGGCGGCTACCAAGCCCAGTCCGAGTTTGGTGTCACTGGAATAATGCGGGCCACCGATCACACTGAAGTCAAACTTTTTGTTCTTCTTCTCCTTGTTGGCATCATTGAAGTAGTCCAGGAATTTCTTGAAGAAACTACGTTTCACCGCGACAGAATCAGCAGTGACGGATACAGAAGCAGAGTCCTCTATCACAGGAATATGCGTAATCGGTGAGAGGCTGTCGTTGTGATTCTCTCCTTGTGCCAAAGATGCAGTCCACACGATGGAGAAGCATCCCAGTAATAGCCAGTTTTTGTGTTTAGGTCTCATATATTGTTCCCTCTTTAGAAAACTCAATTTGCAAAAGTAGTTTCATCCCGCCTTGTTACAATCATATTACATTCTCTTTTATCTTTTATTGCCTCCATTTAACACTTAATAAACAGAAAATGTTCAAAATCCAAGGTATGAGACCGTATGGCTCAATCCCAAAAACTTGTAAATAACCTATAATGTCAACTAATAAAAGCTCCCTGCTATTCCTTAAGTAAATTAAATCCGCTTTATTTGTATCATACAGCTTAACACATTCCCCAACCTTAAACAATGCTTCCATGATGCCGGCTGCACTACACCGGATATTAGAGACAGCCCCACTTAGCATTACAATAAGATAAAGGTTAGTTAAGAAAGCTATCATAATAGGTATTTAAGGTAGACAATCAATCCGATTGTTTTCAGTAAATGACCCGTCTCCCCCCCAAGGAGAGCGTGGTTTGTATAACCTGAGGTCCGCCCCTGCGAAGGTCCGGACCTTTATTATGCCTTCTTGCCAAGGCAAGTTCCACTCTTTCGGAACATCAGTACGACGAGTTACCCATCCGGCAGCATACGAGTTGTGCAACTCGGGCACTACCAGTTGCACAACTCGTCATGCACCAGTTGCACAACTCGTATTCCCCGCCTTCCCAAGTACAAGAATCTATCTTCCGGACAAAGATAAAGTAACGTTCCGTAAGGTTTTTACCGACAAATCTTTATCTTTACAGTCTCAACTTTAACGATACATATATGAAAAGCAAACTACTCTTCTTACTGCTACTTTTGGGAAGCAGCTACATCACAGCACAGACAGTGATTGAAAATCCCCCTTTCGAAACACGTCAGGGAAGTATACACACCATCTCGAAAATAGAACTCTCGCCAACAGAAACCCGACTGACGATACGGACTGTGTTCCGCCCGCAATGGTGGACCAGTCTAGACAGCCTGACTTACATTTACGCTCCCGAAAGCAAAAAGCAACTGTATCCCCTGCGCATAGAGGGACGTAAATTTGGCGAACAGGTGACGACTCCCGCCTCCGGTATCATAGAGGACGATTGTGTCATCACCTATCCTCCCTTGCCCGAAGGCACTACCCGGATAGACTGGATGGACGACAACCTGAACTCGGAAACCAATACTTACGGCATCTTGCTGGTGAAACCTCAGGAAACCAAAGAACAGGCCTCCCTCCGCAAGATTCACGGCAACTGGCAGCAAGCCGATGCCCAAAACGGATGGGACATCGGAATTTATGATTCACTGGCCATTATGGACAACCGTTTCTGGAAATATGATCTTTGCCGGAAACAGGGAAAAAAATTCAAACTGAACTTAAAAGACGAAACAGGCGAACAGTGCCTGCTTGAAATAACACAGGAAAAAGACGGCAACCTATGTATCGGAAAAAACGGGGGAAAAGCCAATAAGTATATCCGTGCCGGGCGTCCACAAAGAAATTATGCGGCAACAACAGCAGCCACAGCCCCACAAACAGCCTTCTTCCGGAAAGACACGGTTCACATACGCGGATTCCTGGATGGCTACAGTCCCAAACTGGGATTCACTACCGTACTGATTTATACGGACAATCACATAACTAATGAAGGCACTCCCGCCGTAGTCACCATCCATCCGGACGGACGCTTTGAATCGGACTTCGTCGTCAATTATCCCGGAGTACATCACCTCTCTATGGGCAACAACTGGATGACGTTCTATATCAGGCCGGGCGAGACACTGATGCTTTATATCAATTGGGAAGACCATCTGGACTATCTACGCCAGAGGAGACTGAAACCTATGTTGACAGAAACTCTGTACATGGGACCTTCAAGCAGCATAAATCAGGAACTGATGCCTTGTGAACCGCTATTCTCAAAAGACTATCACATCATACAGAATGCATGCAAAACGCTGACACCCTCTGAATTCAAAACACAGCAGGAACCGATGTACAAGTTGTGGATGCATCGGGTCGACTCGCTGGAGCAATCGAAAACACTACAACCCGAAGCGATGCAAATGCTGAAGAACGATGTGATGATAAATTACGGCGCCTGGCTCTTGGAGTTTATCCTGATGAGAGACATGGATGCCCGTAAAGATACGACCAACACGATATTGAAAATAAAGGAAACCCCGGACTATTATGACTTCCTGAAAGCAATGCCGTTGAATGATGTCCGCAGCATCGGTTGCAACAACTTCTCCACCTTTATCAACCGCATTGAATTTATGAACCCTTTTCTCCCGGCAAGCTGGCAAATAAAGAATGGGACGGACGATCGGATGGAGAAATATGCAGAAAGCTGGAGGAAAAAAAAGGAGATATTGCAGGACACAACAGGAATGCCCTTCCCGGTAGTCGGCGAACTTATCCTGACACGTTCCTATCCGTTCCTGGCCAAAACACTTGAGAACGAGAAGAAGGCTTTTGCCCTGCTGGACACACTGAAGGGATATCTGCACGACCCATTCCTGGTAGCAGAAGCCGAACGTATGTACCGTCAGGTTTATCCCGTACAGGGGAACAAGCCACAAGAACTTCCGGCAGGAAAAGGTACGGACATTATCCGTAAACTGACAGCACCTTATCTGGGAAAATTTGTAATTATCGACTTTTGGGCAACGTCTTGCGGTCCTTGCCGTGCCAGCATCGAACAACATGCTGATTTGAGAAAAGAGTACCGCAACAGTCCCGATATCAAGTTTATCTTTGTCACCAGTAATCAGGACTCACCTGAAAAAGCTTACGAAAACTATGTGGAAAAGCATCTGAAAGAGGAAACCATCTTCCGCCTTCCACAAAGCGACTATAACTATCTGAGGGAACTATTCCATTTCAATGGCATTCCCCGTTACGTATTGTTGGATCGGGACGGCAAATTGCTGGACGAGAACTTCCCGATGTATAATATCGAACTGTTCCTGAAAGAATCTAAGATAAGGAAGGAATAAAAAAGATTGTTCACCACGGAGTAACACAGAATCCCACAGAGTTTTAATTCCTATTATCTTTCCCTCTGTGAGACTCTGTGTTACCCTGTGATGAGCATCTGCCCCTATTGGATATAAAACTAATTTTTCAGTATACGGATAAACGTATCGATATCTTCTTCCGTTGTATCAAATGAAGTGACCAGACGTATTTCGTCGGCTTCCTCATTCCAGAAATAGAAGAAATAAGTTTGCAGCATGCGATCTGTTTCGGCACGGGGCATAGTCAGGAACAACTGGTTGCTTTCCACCTTCTGAGTGAAACGTACGCCGGGAACCTGTTCCAGGGCATCGGCAAGACGCTTTGCCATAGCATTGGCATGGGTTGCGTTTTTCAGCCACAGTTCGTCTGTCAGATAGGCAGTGAACTGACAGGATAGATAACGCATTTTGGATGCCAACTGAGCCGATTGCTTGCGTATGAAACGCGCTTCCGACTTCAACGAATCATCGAATACGATCACACACTCTCCCATCATCAGCCCGTTCTTGGTTCCACCGAAACTAAGCACATCGATACCACAATCCACAGTCAGCGCTCGCAATGAAAGCCCCAGCGAAGCACAAGCATTGGCGATGCGCGCACCGTCCATATGTACCCGCATACCGTATTGATGTGCCAACGAAGTGATGGCTTTCAATTCGTCGGGTGTATAAATAGTACCCAGTTCCGTACATTCCGAAAGATAAATGGCCCCCGGCTGGGAATGATGCTGGTCGGCAAAGCCATGCAGATAGGGTGTGATCAGTTGCGGAGTCAATTTTCCGTCGGGAGTGGCGATAGGACGGATCTGACAACCGGTCATCTTCACCGGAGAGCCACATTCATCCACATAAATGTGCGCAGTTTCGGCACAAAGGATAGAGTTGTAAGGACGAGTCATCAATTGCAGGGCAATGACATTGCTGCCTGTTCCATTGAAAACAAACAGTGGCTCACAATCGGCTACAAACGTTTCTTTAATTTTCCGGACAGCTTCTTCTGTCCACAAATCGTCGCCATAGCCCAAGGCATGATCCCGGTTAGCCCGTGTCAGGGCTTCCATAATGGCAGGATGCACACCCGAATTATTATCAGAGGCAAAACTTCTCATAGTGTGTTAAAGATAAATTATTCTGCAAAGGAAGAAAATTATTCGCAGAAAAAGAAAGGATTTCACCACAGAGTGCCCCCAAAGACTGTTCAGGAATGAAACTTCTTCTTACGAAGCCAGTAATCCAATCCGAGCAACAACAGGACCAACGTTGCAATATAGCTATAGAAAGCCAACAGGGAAGAATCAGCATGAGAAAAATCCATACCGGACAAGTACTCCTTGAAATTGAATTCCAATTTGAAAACAAGCGTATATACTCCCACTCCCAACAATAGCAATATACCCGCAATCATGCCGCACAGCATGACCCTCTCCTTCCGCTTCTGTTGTTTTTCCGCTTCCAGACGGATCTGCTCCATCATCCGATAATTAAAATTGGACGGCAATCTGCCGGGCTGCCTCCTTTGGAGGGCCTGTTTCAACGCATTTTCCGTATGCTTCTTATTTGTTTCCATCATCACTCCTTTCCGTTCATCAATACATAAATCTTTTTGCGGGTACGATGCAACTTTACCTTCACATTTCCCGGCGAAAGTTTCAGCACCTCTCCTATCTCTTCTATCGACTTTTCTTCATAATAGAAAAGTGTAATCAAGGCTTTTTCCTCGACATTCAGTAAATCGATAGCCTGAATCAACCTCGCTGTCCGCTCTTCATCATCAGTAGGATAAAGTATATCGTCAGCTTTTTCATCGGGCACGTTGTTGATCGTGTTCTCTTCTATATAAAGGAACTCCTGCTTTTTCTTGCGTGTGGCAGATACGGCCGTGGTATAAGCAATCCGATAAAGCCAGGTAGAGAAACGGCACTCCCCTCTATAACTGCCCAGACACCGGAAAGCTTTCAGGAATACATCCTGGACCAACTCTTCCGCATCTTCGGAACAACCGACTATTTGTACAATCAGCACATAAAGCGGACGGCTGTAACGATCGAGAAATGCAGAAAAACATTCTGTATCTCCATCCAGTATCCGTGCTATATATTGTGTTTCGTCGTTCTGTACCATGATATCCGGTTAGACGCTGACAAATCTGAAAGGTTACAGCCCAAAAATATTTTTTTCTTTGTAACCTTTCCGCAGCCTGCTGCGTCAAACAGTGCAAAGAACGAAATTATTCACTTAAAAACATACGATCATGATGGATTTTATTACAGCCCCTTTAATTGTAGGCATCATTACTTTAGGTATTTACAAATTGTTCGAACTCTTTGCGTGCAGACGCGAACGCATCACGCTTATTGAAAAGTTAGGAGAGAAAATGTCTCAAACCGATCTTGAGCTAAACGGAAAAATCTGTCTGCCCGACTTTAATCGTCCCCAACTATCATTCGGAGCCCTGAAAGGCGGTTGCTTATTGCTGGGAGTAGGCTTAGGACTACTGGTCGGATTTATCTTGAGCTATGTCAGTTTTTCTCCCTACGATCTCGACAGACTCGACAGAGGGTATACCCGCGAGATGGTTGGGGTCATCTACGGTTCGTGTACCCTTCTTTTCGGAGGAGCAGGATTAGTGGCCTCTTTCCTGATAGAACAGAACTTTGCAGCGAAAAAGAAAGAGAAATAAAAAATAATCCCCGGAATGTAATGCCGGCAATTGATGTGTCCCCCAATATTCGTATCTGACTTTTGGGGTACACTTCAAATGGACTGTTCCGGGGATTTCTTTGTCATAATAAGCAGCATCATCTACCCAATATAAACATTTACACAGAGGTAAACATAGAGTTCTTCCTCTTCCTGTTCAAACTCAATCTTATCTTCTCTGGCCAACCAACCCAGAGCTGCCCCCAAATCCTTGTCCTTCAGTCCGGATTTCTTTTTCAGGTTACCATAACTCCATTTGTCATTGTTACTCAACAATTGCCAAACTTTTCCGGCATTCAAGCCGATTTCATTTTTATCCATTTGATACAAAAGTTTAAAGGTTAAAACACATAAAGTTACTATTTACGCGGTGAAAGTTAACAAAATTATGCACGCATTGTTATTACAAAGACACTAAAAACATATCACATACGATATTTTTAACATAAAATTCGTCTTATATACCCATCTATCAAGGATATTAGCATACGTTAAATATACAACTTTTTATCACAACTACCTGTTATTGCAACATCAAATCACCTAAACTTAACGATAAATATGGCAAAAAAGGTAGCAGAACAGCTTGTCGATACGCTGATTGAGGCAGGCGTCAGAAGAATTTATGCAGTGACAGGCGACAGCCTGAACGAAGTAAACGAGGCCGTGAGGCAAAATGAGGCAATGAAGTGGATTCATGTCCGCCACGAAGAAACCGGTGCGTATGCCGCAGGTGCAGAAGCGCAACTGACCGGACTACCGGGATGTTGTGCGGGCAGCAGTGGTCCGGGACATGTCCACTTAATTAACGGACTTTACGATGCGCATCGCTCGGGAGCACCTGTGATAGCCATCGCTTCCACTATTCCGACAGGAGAGTTTGGAACCGAATATTTCCAGGAAACCAATACCGTCAAGCTATTCAACGATTGTAGCTTTTACAATGAAGTGGCTACTACTCCCGAGCAGTTTCCCCGTATGCTGCAATCGGCCCTCCAGACGGCAACCACCCGGAAAGGAGTAGCCGTAGTCGGACTTCCCGGCGACCTGGCAAAGAAACCGGCAGTCAAGGTAGAGTCCTCGGAACAGATTTATCCGCTTGCCTCGTCTGTCTGTCCGGCAGAAGAAGACCTGATACGGCTGGCAGGGATGCTCAATCATTACGAACGTATCACTTTGTTTTGCGGCATAGGCTGCAAAGGGGCACATGAAGAAATCATCCGGATGTCTGAAACCTTAAATGCTCCTGTAGCATACACTTTTAAAGGAAAAATGGAAGTACAATATGACAATCCCTATGAAGTAGGGATGACCGGCCTGCTGGGCATGCCCTCGGGCTATTATAGCATGCATGAAGCGGAAGTACTTGTCATGTTGGGCACCGATTTCCCTTACTCTGCTTTTCTACCCGACGATATCAAAATCGTTCAGGTAGACATTAAGCCCGAAAGACTGGGACGACGCGCCAAAGTGGATCTCGGGCTTTGCGGAGATGTACGTTCTACACTCCGTGCCCTGCTGCCTATGTTGCAACAAAAGAAGAATGACTCTTTCTTACGGAAACAACTGAAACGTTATGAAGGGGTTAAGAAGGATCTGGCGGCATATACGGAAGACAAAGGCAAAATGGACCAGATCCATCCGGAATATGTAATGTCCGAAATTAATAATATTTCCTCCGACGACGCCATCTATACGGTAGATACGGGCATGACGTGTGTATGGGGTGCCCGCTATCTGCAGGCAACCGGAAAGCGTCACATGCTGGGATCCTTCAATCATGGTTCTATGGCAAACGCATTGCCACAGGCCATCGGAGCGGCATTGGCTTGTCCGGACAGGCAAGTGATCGCACTTTGTGGTGACGGAGGACTGTCCATGACATTGGGTGACCTGGAAACAGTAGTGCAATATAAACTTCCCATAAAAATCATCGTATTCAATAACCGTTCGCTAGGTATGGTAAAACTGGAAATGGAAGTAGACGGATTGCCGGACTGGCAGACCGATATGCTAAATCCGAATTTCGCACAAGTAGCCGAAGCAATGGGGATGACAGGGTTCAACGTATCAGATCCGGAAGAAGTATTAAATACATTATGTAACGCTTTCGAGCTGGAAGGTCCAGTATTAATAAATGTCATGACTGATCCGAATGCTTTGGCTATGCCTCCGAAAATCGAATTGGGGCAGATGGTAGGCTTTGCCCAGTCTATGTATAAACTGCTGATCAATGGTCGGTCACAAGAAGTTATCGATACGATTAATTCGAATTTCAAACATATCAGAGAGGTATTTTAATGACGGACGGATGGATATGTGATTGACAGACATCCACCAACTGCATTTCAAAACTGAGCAGGGAAACGCACCGAAGGAGGTAGGCATAATTCACCACAGATTACACAGATTATCACAGAGTGAACTTAATCTATTGATAACTAATCATATTCGTCTGTGTAAATCTATGTAATCTGTCGTGAATACGAGTTTCGACACATCCTCAAACCTTTCATTCGCGTTAATTATGTATCGCCTTCAGAAGCCATGCCAACTGCACTCCCAGATCTTTCATGTTTCTCAACCCTTCTGCGTCATCAAAAACCTCTCCCGGCATTTCACCAATACCGAAATTCCAGTAGGTAGATCCGGGAACAATCATTCCGCTTCCGAGCATAAAACGGTTTAGTTCATCATACACTGTTACAGCACCGCCCCTACGGACACTAATTACAGCCGCCCCCACCTTACGTGTCAGTGTACGTCCCTGACCGATCGTGGTCAGTCCCAACCGATCCATAAATGCCTTCATTTCGGCACTCACACTGCCGTAATAAGTAGGCGAAGCCAGAATAATACCGTCTGCTTCCTGGGCCTTTTGGATGAACTCATTCATTGGATCGGTCTTAATCGCACATTTCCCGTCCTTTGTCTTGAAACAGGTATAACATGAGGCACAACCGCGCAATAGTTTTCCACCCAACTGTACTAATTCGGTCTCTATACCGGCTTCCTGTATCGGTTTAAAAACTTCTTTAATTAAAAGCTCTGTGTTGCCACCCTTACGAGGGCTTCCATTAAACGCCACAATCTTCATTTTGTCTGTTCTTTTATAGGTTTAAAATACAAATATAATCAGTTAAATATGCGATGGTTAAAGTAATATTGTTTCCGAGCCTTCTATTTTGTTTTATTATTGATGCGCACTCTTATTTTAACACTATTTACCGTAATCAATATATTAATAAGAGGGGGAATGAAAAGAAAACAGAGCGGCCCAATACCCTTGACCCGTTAAGGATTAATCTGACTTACGTCAATGGCAATTACATCTCGATGAGGAGCTACATATATCCCTTGACAGTTACACCCACCCACTATGTAAAGCGTATTCCTCCAGTAGAAAAGTCCTGCATTTTCCACATCCAAAGCAGCCAGTTCGTATATACGCATTGTATCTGTTTCAATATGGTAGACCTGTAAGTTGCGATTCTCAAAAATATAAATGTAGCTGCCATCAGAAGCCAGCCCGGGATAGGAAACCCCGTCTTTCAAGTCACACAATCGCCGCCATTCTCCCGTCCGCAAATCGTAGCTCGCTGCTGTCCACATAGGTGCTGTATGATAACCACCCCAGAAATACACCTTATCTCCCACCAGGATGCCATTCATCCTGCCGCACCGCCCAGCAGGAAGAGTACCTTCCAATTCATACCAGACACCTCGTTTCAAATCAAGCGTGTGTATTTTATTAGAATAAGCTTTTTCTCTTATAGCTCCTCCCATCGCATACAAGCAGTCATCGTAAATGAAAGAAGTGAAGTCGACCGCCTGTGTTTATCAGTAACCATTCGGATCAGTGTTTCGTCACCGGCAACCACATAAATTTTTCCTGCATGCAGAAATCCTCCGAAAGAGTATAAAGGCTTGGGTAAAGGAGACAGTGAAGTCCATTCCAGGAAGAATGGTGGACGCTCTCCACTAACCACTACCTCATGCAGCAATTGGGGATGCTCATGTAGAACCACTTTATATCCAAGATGCTGTAATTCGGATAATGTACACTTCAACGGAAAGTAACCGACATGCGAAAAGACAATGGTATCACTTATCGTTATCTGATCACGGCTAAACATAAATTCTCCATTTCGGTCTGTCGATCCGATTCCAACGGAGTCTTTCTGCAAGTAAATATTCACATCGGATAAAGACCGGTCACACCATCGACAACGATTCCCTTAGTCTGGGCATTAACAACCGATGTCCCCCAAAGGAGAACACATAGAAATAGAATCACGCGCAAGTACTTTGTCAACATATCGCTCCCCCCCAAAAAAAGATGAACTACAACTCCATCACCATCAATATCGGATTATCATCCTCCCTTATCTTTACCCCGGGAATTTCACCCATAGCTTCATCCGCAGGAATAAAGAAAGCAATTTTATTTCCACTTATATAATCAGGTAATAATCTGATGACAGTACCCGAAGGAAAACGAAACCGGATTCCACGGAGCGTTGTAAATTGATTGGGACGGGTCAAGATACTTCTCGATACGATTTGATTCGTTTTCCGACTCCATATTTCACCCAGGACTTGCTCCTTGTATGTATACTGCAAATAATAATATCCCGGAAAAGTTTTAATAAACAATCCTTTAATGAATGGATCATATTGATTCCATTTCATGAATTGCTTTACATCTTCCAAAGACGGCGCATATTTACCCTTACGCAGAATAAAGTCAAGTTTCAATCCATCAGGAGTCAGGAGAAAAACACTATCGCTATAAATGTGATTAAACAAACAAATGTCAGGGGCGCACTCTTCTCCAGTGGTATTCAACATAATGGCTCCCCGTGTAATATAATCGGCCGTCGAATCAAAAGGCAAAATGGGAAACTTCACCCGCAGCGTCGTATCCGTCACAATAATTTCTGATTTGCCTTTACTGAAACTGCCACGAAAGAAATAAGTATCGCCCTGCATGTGCAATAAGTAATTAAACTCGGAATCGGCCAAACTGATCTCCCGGAGAAATTTCCCCTGCTTATTATAGATAATATGCTTATAACTGCCATTATCAAAAATACGAATAGTGGAATCTTTTGAATGATATACAATCGAAGATAAATTAACATATTCTCCTGGCCCATTGCCTACATGCCGGAAAGTACTTAAGAAATTACCTTTATAATCGACACAATTTATCCATTGGCTTTTCCCTTCCATAATAATGCACATATCATCATCGAGATATTCTATTACAGGATGGCCATCCATCAGATGGGAAGAGGCCAATGGTATATAGGTAATCTTTCTGGCCACACTATTCCACATAAACGTATCAGGAACTTGTTTATGGATTGCCGAAGCAAAATCCAATACCGGTATAGTATCTCCTTCTACTTTGTTCTCACCGGTATTAATCCCCGGCTGAGAAGTACAAGCCATCACCCCAAAAGTGATGAACCATAAGAATATAAGATGTGTCTTCATATATAAGTTTGTTTTGCTTTGGATATACGAATGTACACAATTATATAATCTCGACAAAGCGTTCCACGCAATATCCGCAGTAGCCAACAAAAAAAAGCTGCTTCCGTTTCCGAAAGCAGCTTCTTTTTTCAATCTTGGGAACAAATTACATCATTCCACCCATTCCTCCCATTCCGGGAGCGCCCATCGGCATTTCGGGTTTATCTTCTTTCTTTTCTACAATCACACATTCAGTAGTCAGGAACATACCTGCGATAGAAGCGGCATTTTCCAAAGCAACACGTGTCACTTTAGCAGGATCTACCACACCTGCAGCATGCATATTTTCGTAAACATCGGTACGGGCATTGTAACCAAAGTCACCTTTACCTTCACTCACCTTCTGAACAACGACTGCACCTTCTTTACCTGCATTGGCAACAATCTGGCGAAGCGGTTCTTCAATCGCACGCTTGATGATAGCAATACCGGTAGTCTCGTCATCATTCTCACCCTTCAATCCGTCAAGTGATTCAATAGCACGAATGTAAGCTACACCACCACCGGCTACAATACCTTCTTCGATAGCAGCACGAGTAGCACGAAGAGCATCGTCCACACGGTCTTTTTTCTCTTTCATTTCTACTTCTGAAGCAGCACCTACATACAGAACAGCTACACCACCTGATAATTTAGCCAGACGTTCCTGCAATTTTTCACGATCGTAGTCTGATTTAGTAGCAGCAATCTGAGCTTTAATCTGATCGCAACGTTCTTTGATGTTTTCTTTAGCACCGGCACCGTTTACAATTGTAGTGTTGTCTTTAGAAACAGTCACTTTGTCAGCAGTACCCAACATTTCGATAGTAGCCTGTTCCAGTTTCAGACCTTTCTCTTCACTGATCACTACACCACCTGTCAATACGGCAATGTCTTCCAACATCTCTTTTCTACGGTCACCGAATCCCGGAGCTTTCACTGCACAGATCTTCAACTGAGAACGCAGACGGTTCACTACCAGTGTAGTCAACGCTTCACTGTCTACATCTTCTGCAATAACCAACAGAGGACGACCAGACTGAACGGCCGGTTCAAGGATAGGCAAGAAGTCTTTCAGATTAGAAATTTTCTTATCGTAAATCAGGATATACGGTTTCTCCATCTCACACTCCATTTTCTCTGTGTTAGTCACAAAGTAAGCTGACAGATAACCACGATCGAACTGCATACCTTCCACCACACCGATTGTAGTGTCAGTACCTTTAGCTTCTTCGATAGTAATCACACCGTCTTTAGAAACCTTACGCATAGCATCGGCAATCAGTTTACCGATAACCGGATCATTGTTAGCAGAAACAGTAGCAACCTGCTCAATCTTGTCATAGTTGTCACCCACTTTCTCTGCCTGGTGTTTAATAGAATCAACCACTTTGGCAACCGCCTTATCGATACCACGTTTAATATCCATAGGGCTTGCACCGGCAGTTACATTCTTCAGACCCTCAGCAATAATAGCCTGAGCCAAAACAGTTGCAGTAGTTGTACCGTCACCGGCATCATCACCTGTTTTTGAAGCCACTTCTTTCACCAACTGTGCACCGGTATTCTGGTAAGCATCTGTCAATTCAATTTCTTTTGCTACAGTCACACCATCTTTAGTAATGTGAGGAGCACCGAATTTCTTTTCAATAATCACATTACGTCCTTTCGGGCCTAGTGTTACTTTTACTGCATTAGCCAAAGCATCAACACCTTTTTTCAATTGATCGCGAGCTTCGATATTGAATAATATTTCTTTTGCCATAACGATTTTACTATTTAATTAATTGATTAGACACTACGTTTATTAACCCAAAACAGCGAGAACATCGCTCTGACGCATAATGAGGTATTTTGTACCTTCTACTTCAAGTTCCGTTCCAGCATACTTTCCATAAAGAACAGTATCGCCTGCCTTTAATACCATTTCTTCGTCTTTCGTACCGTGACCAACTGCCACAACTTCACCCTTCAAAGGTTTTTCTTTTGCTGTATCAGGAATAATGATACCACCAATTGTTTTTTCTTCTGCAGGTGCAGGGAGTATCAGCACTCTGTCTGCTAATGGTTTAATGTTCATAGTTACTTTTTATTTTTTATATGTTATACTTATTATAGTAATATTTTGTCCTTTTAGCCGGACGAATAACCTATTGCGAAAAGCGTGCCAAAAAGAAAGAATGATTGTTTGTCAGAGAAGGACTGACAAAATGACTGATGGCCTTTGAGAAAAAAAAGACGCTTACTTAATAGGTAAGAGAATGATAAATCAGTCCTTTTGTTGCTGCAAATGTATGGATTCTTTTTAATGTAACCAAAATATTTCATTTCTTTTTTTACAATGAAACTATTTAATATGCGACTATTATCTCAACTCTTTTAATTAAATTGTTATCTATGCATATTTTTTAAAGTAAATATAATTCTTTATTATAAAATAATTCATATCTAGATATTCATTCCTAATTAAAGATACGGTTTCAGGTCAGAATCATTTGCATAGCCATATATTCATTAAAATTATTCTCTTACCTATTAAGTATGAGAAAAGTCTTTTTTCCAGTCTTTATATTACATTATCTCACATTGCCTCTGTAAGAGGTAAGAGCGTAGCATACCTAATCAACAAATTATTTTCTAATTATTTTCCAGAAGCTCTGCAAACTCAGCATAGCTATTTTAAACTCATACCCACTTCCTCGGAAGGAGGAGATCGCCCACGACCCGATCATTCACTAAAGAAACAACAAATACTTAACATTATGAAATCATTTAAAATCATGCTCATCACGGTATTATCCGTAATGACTCTGAGTTGTAGCGAGAAAACGACGACAGAAATTCCTGAAACAGAATTGAAAAACATTAGTTGTAGTACCCAATTAGTCACTCATTCATCTGCTCAAACCAGAGGGGCGGCACCAACAACCTTGAATGAAAACGATTTCGTGCTTTATGCATTCAAAAAAAACGGTGAAGGTAACTTTAGTTATGAAGAAGCCAAACATGGAACAAGTGTCATTGATGGCGGAGTTTGGAAATACAATGCAGCTTTCCCGGTAGGCACCTACAAATTCATCGCATTTTATAACCTGGACGAGAAGAACCAAGCCGCTCTCAACACGACCATAACAGGTATCAGTAACCAAACTTGGGAAAACATATTGAAGAGTATTGTTATTACCCATTTTCCTTCCGCCACTGATCAATACCATGAAGATATGAATGAAATATTCTGTGGCAAAACAACAGATGAAATCAATATCTCCAGTGGAATCGGCGGAGATGACAATGAAATAAAAATCAAATTAACTTTGGAACGCATTGTATCACGCATCGACATTAAGTTTATCAAAGTGGCATCGGATAACGACCATATAGAAGTACCTTATGCTACCGGCAATATTTTCGGTGGAACAGGTACTACTTCGTTGACTTCGTTAATCTTCACATCGTCCAACGTACCTCTTAAATATAATCTTAATGGAGAAAATCCGGATTATGTTACAGGAGTTCAATGCCAAGTCACTTACGCTGCTCCATCATTTCAATACGGAGAAGCCAATGCAGATGCAGTCAAGGCACTTGATTACCAGCCATTCCCCAAAAATGCCGATGCCATTAACAACAATATGGAAACTAATATTAAAAAAGGCATAGCCAAGGGCGGAGCTTACTTCATGGGATCGTACTTACTTCCATTTCCCTCATCATCGCAAACACTGAATGCCAACATTCAACTCAACAAGGCTAATCAAGAACGAACCATCAAAGTTCCCGGTTTCGCTGTTACCTCAAATTATGTTTCTATAATTACTGTCAGGCTGAAGTCTTCGACTGATGCCGGAGACAATAACAACGGTAATGACGACGAACACTTATTTAATCCTAAATCTACTTTTATCGTAGAAATAGAAAAGACCTATGTTGGCATTCACAATACGAATGTAGACGTCGAATAAAAATCCATTAGAATTTTTCTGCCAAACCCTATGACAATGAAACGCTACATCCGACAAATACTTTTGGGAACACTTTTGCTGGGGAGTGCCTGTACCAATCACCAGGAAGTTATCGAAGGAGATACTTCTGTCAGTGTCGTGTTTAAAACCCGGCAACTACCTTCTACCAAAGGAGAAAATGACGACGAAATTTCTGTTCTTATATTTAGAAAAGAGAAAGACCAATTTACCAAAGTAGAAAGTATCCAAGAGAGTCCATGGCTTTTCGAACAAGAACAATTGCAGAAGAATATCTTATTGCCAACAGGGATCTATCGATTTCTGTTGGCAAAAGGATTCTCAAACTCCCCGGGAAACTCTGGGAAAATATCATTTGTGACAGACAATAATCCGGGAAACTTAGTTTCCACTTCGTATGATCGGAACTATTATTTTCAATATCCTACCCGAACCTTAAACGGACAAACGGAACTCAATCACTGTACAACCGCTCTATTCACTGACAAAAATGAAGAATCGACACAAAATAGTCAGACAGAATATGACTTATCCCAAACGAACAGGACACTGATTGCCCGAAAAATCAGCCATTTGCAGGGACAAGTGTGTTTCATCATTCAAAGAGCTAAAAAAGAAAACGGACAATACACATTAATAGATTCACCCGAAAACAGCTTCGATAATGCATTGAAAAAAATCAGTGCCATAAATCTCACAATAGAAGGCAGCAGCCAATGTTGCTATTTAAGTGAAACCGGACTGATATTTAAAAGCCCAATGTCATATCACTGTTTGGTACAGCTCCAGAATGGGGACTATTCTTTTAAAAGATTTGATGCAGACCAGTTCGTATCCTTGTTCAGCCCGATTATAGAGAAAACAGATTATCAAAGATATGAGGGAGCCGCTTATTGTGAAGGTCCGTTGCTATTCCCCGCTCCTCTTGATCAGACAATCCGTGTAACCATTGACATCGATTACACAGGAACGTTGAAAAACAAAACCTTTACGTTAGAAAACATCCCCTTGGAGCGCAACAAGATGTATCTGTTCACTCTTTGGCTTCTAAATGAAGATGTTGACATTTCCATCTCTCCCGATGCCGATTTGGACTTGGAAGAACTCAAATTCAATAATCAAATCACCGGGAATGACGGATTCTGGAACTAATAATACATAGTCAATGAAACCACATACACTTTTTCTGACTTTAGGAATCCTATTGCTCGGATTCTCCGCATGCGAGCCACTCAATGAAACTCCCGAGACGCCCGCTTTCAGTCTCAACCTGACATCTCCTGACGGAGAGCCCTCCACCGATAACGACAATGCGGTATTGCAAAAACTGGTATACCATCTTTTTATTTTCCGTTCCAATACTGCCAATCCTTCCCCCGATAATGACGGCTCCAATTACACTTTTTGGAGGCATACCGGAGATCTCACCCTAAAGCAAATCCGGGAATACACTTTATCCATCCCCAGTGAGTCTACAGATCGGTCTTATCTGCTGCTAGTTCACGCCACCCCTAAAGAAAAGCCGGAATCTGAGATCATAAGCAAAGAAGGAATGACTTTCAGTGAGTCAGAAATCAGCATGATAAAAGAAAACGATAACAACTATGTCCCGCTTTCAAAAGATAACTATTACGCCATTCAACAACTCACTCCCGAGGATATAGCGCAAGGGAAAACGTCTATCGAATTCAAATTAAAGCGGGCTGTGGGAGAATTGGTATTTGACGTAATGAAATGCGATGAAAAAAGCCACAACCCGATTGACATTGACACAGAATGTTCTTCAACTTTAGACAGAGTGTTTCGGATCGATATAGAAATCAATGGCGTGATCCCCAAAGTTTCATTAACCAACGAAACCAGGAATCCCGAACGGATCAACATCTGTTTTTCTAAAGAAATAGTTCTCAAAAGCGACTATACCCCTGATTTTGCAAACAACACAGGAGTCATAGAGCCACTTACTAATGCTCCATTAGATACGAATGAAAAAGCCGTAAAAGGTGCGACACGCATCTGCGGCCCCTATCTCTTCTCTAAAATGACATTAGATCATCCGGACGAAGAAGCAACGGATCCGGAAGAAGGTATCAAGACCATACTCAACTTTTCGTACTACGATACCACTCCTCTTCCGAACGGGAGCTATAGCACGAAAAAACTTATTCTTTCTCTTACCGACAAGCCATTGACGGTTGTGAAAGACCATTATACGGTGACCAATATACGTTTGCGGAACAACCGTATCATAGATCTTTCCGTTTCAGGTGACTTCGGAATAGATTGGAAATGGGATTGAAAAACAACAATAAGAATATGATGAAAAACAAATTACTATCTATTTGGATAGGATGTGGGAGTGTATTATGTTCATATACCTCTTGTAGCAAGGAAATGGAATTCATCGACAGCCCCAATGAACAGGTGACCATTCAACTAACCACTACCATCGACGGCCAAGGGTTTTCAACTGACAATGAAATCATACCAATGAAAACCCGAAGCACCCGATCAACAGACTACTACGTAACGGCAATATATGACAGCCGGTTGGTAATTATTAAAGAGACAGGGCAATCTGCCTGGAGCATAGAAAAAATAGAGGATAATGTTATTCCTCAGGGATATATCAAATCCTCCGATGCATGTAAGTATACCATGCAGACAACACTTCGTCCGGGAAACTACAAATTCATGCTACTCGTTAACGGTCCGAAAAACGAAGCATTGCACCTATATCAAAATTTTTCGGAAGAGGATGTACCATGGCTAACGGATACTGAGAAAGACTATTCCGGATATGAAATCTTTTTCGCTACATCGGGCATCGTCACCATTAAGAAAACAGATAGGTTAGAGGAGTCCGGACAGTATCACCCGCTTCCCACCCCATTGGTTCTTAAGCGGTATTCTTCTCTAATCAGACTGTGTGCAACAGGAGACGATTTTTGGGGAAGCCTTGAAAGAGCAACAGATATCTCTTATAGTATAAAAGAACAAAGTATAAATGGAATAAATCTATTAGGACAGATCGTAAGTAAAGACACCGAGCTGTCTTTCGGAACTTTAACGGCAAGCATCAGAAAGAATTTTGAATGTCAACTCGGAGATAAGAAACTTTTTTTCAGTTATTTTGGAGATGAAGACGAAGCCAAGCAATTGCAAAACATATTAACTCCTTCTGACGGTAAAGATATTACTGTAACCATTTTCCAAAAAGAAAAGCAAACACCTCCTATCGAAACAACAACCCAAGCGAAACCCAATCAAGTGACAACCCTTATCCTTGATAAGACAGAATCAGTTTTAAACTGGAATCAACCTCCTATTATAGGCACACCTATCGATTGGGATCCTGATAATATTCCATGGGGACATTTAGAACTCAATTTTTTATAATGAAAACAAAATACATTTTATACCTTCTGTCTTTAGTCTTTCTTCTTAGTAGTTGCTGGAAAGAAGACTTGAAAAACTGCTGGATGGGCGATGTCACCTTGACAATTGTCGCAGAAAAATTCCAGCAACCCGCCACTGATGAAGGAAAACTGGAAGAGAACTTGTCTACCAGAATCAACAGTATACGTTATTATCTCTATAAAGACAACGTGCTTATCCATTCCGGAATCATCGATAACGTTACCGACCTGAATACAGATGCTTACAAACTGACCTTTCCTAAATTAGCATTTGGAGATTATTGTCTGGCACTTGCTACCAATGTTTCAGAAGAAGAGTTGCCTGATACGACTACTCCTGAAGCTCTCAACCTAAACTATCCGGGAGTTGAACAGACCAAAGACTACTTCACGTCTTGTTATGATTTCACCGTCGATTGCGAATGCGGTTACCAGGATTTCGTAATTCTACGACGTACACAGGGCGTCACTCAATTCCAGCTGAAACAGTTACCCGAAAACATTACCGGAATTGGAATAGAGATACACAAAGTAGCAGCAACCTGTCAAATCGATACTCTATACAAAGGTGAAACGATAGCCGAATACCACACTACAGTTGCAGAAGTCACTAACGCCGAAGAAGTTGCCGACTTCAGCATAGGTACTTTCCCGACGTCCGGACCGGAAAATGCCAGTATTACCTTAAAATTATATGCCGATGATCATTCCGGCTCCCCTATCTATCAAAAAACACTGAACAACATATCCATTCTACGCAATCAACTGACCCGTATTAGTACAGACTTTAATCACAGTATCCTCGGCAACTCGGGATTCTCCATAGCAATCAATCCCGACTGGGACGGTATACATGACGATGATGAAACAATCATACCTTAACTCCGGTTATTTAACACAACTAATTATGAAAAAGAGAATACAAATCCTGATAATTGTCATATTATATGCTTTGATGTTTGTCCCTCTTTCCGCCCAAACTCCACATACCATCAGCGGTATCGTTAAAGACAGGGCATCAGTTCCCATTTCGGGAGTCAATATCCGAGTAGAAGGGCAGAAATGGAAAGCCTCCACCGGAAAAGAAGGGAAGTTTACATTGGAAATTCCTCAAAACTCCACCATCACCTTTTCCTCTGTTGGTTATGAGCCGGTCACCATCCATTCCGGTGAGAAGAAATGGATAGAAATCACTCTCAAAGAATCTCAAAGCCTGTTGCCCGAAATAACAGTTACTTCCACATTAAAAAACAGCATGAAATTTGTTTTCGCTCCGTCCGACCTGGAGCTGATCAAAGACATGCTCTACCTTAAAACGAGATATAAAATCCCCTCCAAACGCTTTCAAAGTGATTCCCGGGTCATCATTCAACCCATTCTGTCAAACAATAGCCGGAGAACTCAAAAAAACTTCTCTCCCATTGTGTATGATGGCAAGAATTATGATATTTTACTCCGGCGAGGAAACGTCTGCGGCGACCGGGCTGAAAAAGAATATTATTCACGCTTTGCACAGGTCATAGACCCTGACTCCATTTGTAACCAGACGTTGACTTATGCGGACTCGTGTACGGTGGACGACATCAACGACCTATATACAACCGAAGTACGCATCAAAATAAGCACTTTCTGCCAGGATGAATATCGGGATACGATTCGTATCACCAACGGCATTATCTACCCGATGCGGTTCTTTAACTATAATCTGAGTGCAATGGACTTGGACAACAGCTACATCCCCAAGCAGACTCCGCTCAACTTCAATGAAAAAGGAGAAATGCATCTTCGTTTTCGCCCTGAAGACGCGAACATCTATGAAAATGAAGGAAAAAACGCCGAAGAACTCAGAAAAATGAAAAAGGCATTGGACGACATAGACAAAGATCGAACAAAGACACTGACCACCTTTCAGATCATAGGATACACTTCGCCGGAAGGAACATATGAATATAACCTAAAGCTGGCCAAAAAAAGAATGAAAAATGCAGAAGGAAAAGTATTCGAGAACATTTCCGAAGAAACCATCCGAAAAGCCAAAGTAGATAACGATGCCGTAGTAGAGTCATGGACAACGGTTTGTGAACTCATGGAAAAGGACAGCATTCAAGAAGTATCACAGCTCAAAGAACTGATCAAACGTGCCCGCGGAAACCATAATGAAATATCCTGGGGAGCCAGACGAATGAAGATTTACCCGCTCATCCGAGACCGTTATCTGCCCCGACTCCGAAGAGTAGAATATTTCTATGAATATTCCGAACTACGTACACTCAATAAAGACGAAATCGACGCTCTTTATAAAAAAGATCCCCAAAAACTGACAGCCAGCGAGTTTTGGAGTTATATCATGAGTCAGAAAGATGCTACGGACGAAAAACGGGAAGCACTTTACAGAGAGGCTCTCTCGATACATCCCGATTTAATGATCGCAGCCAACAACCTGGCATCGCTCTTAATAAAACAAAATCGTGCCGATACCACTCTCCTGAAACCTTTTATCACACAAGATGCTCCCTCAGCCATACTTGTCAACCAAACTGTAGCCTATCTGCAAAAGCGCGACTTCAAAAGGGCGAATCATTTTGCAGAACTCCTGCCTGACAATAAAGATACTGAAATAGTGAAAGCACTTGCTGCCGCCATGGACGGGAAATATCAGGAAGCCTACCCAATATTCGAAAAACAAGGGGGAATCAATCAAGCAATCTTATTGCTGAGTATGAAGCAAAACTCAAAAGCCTGGGAAGTCCTGAAAAAGATAGAAGATACCTCTCCGGACACCGAATATGTGAAAGCGATTGCCGCAAACAGGCTGAATAACGTCAATGAAGCCGTCATTCACCTACGAAATGCCATCACTCAAAAACCATCTTTAAAGGAAATAGCACAAAAAGATGGAGATGTGTTAGATTTACTGGATTTATTAGATTTAGATAAGAAATAAGGTATGAAAAAGAGAGCATTCTTCCTGCTTTTGTTATTGCTGATTCCGTTGACTTCCATACTTTCCCAAGAGATAGCATTAAAAACAAATGTCCTCTCCTGGGCAACCACGACCATAAACCTGGGAGCAGAATTCAAAATATCACCCCGACTGACAGCCGGGGCAGATATCATGTATAAAGGATGGAGTTTTTTATCCGATAACCGCAAAATGGGCGGATTCTTAGTTCAACCCGAAGCTAAGTATTGGTTTTGCATCCCTTTCTATAAGCACTTTATGGGCCTTCATGCCCACTATGGACAATATAACGGTGGATTCAGTAAATATCGTTATCAGGGAGACTTGTACGGTATCGGTTTATCTTATGGTTACCAATGGATATGGAAAAGACGATGGAACATTGAAGTATCTGCGGGAATAGGATATGCATCTATGAACTACGATAAATATGAACGTCCCAAATGCGGACTATTCCTTGGGAAAGACCATTCCAACTATTTTGGATTAACCAAACTCGGAGTCAGCCTGATCTATATACTCAAATAGCAAATACTTTTCATCAGCAATTTCATAGTTCTCTAAAAATTTTATGTTAAAAAGCAAGCGGATGAATCAAAACTCGTATTCACCACAGATTACACAGATTTACACAGAATGATATTTAATCTACTGATAACCAATAATATTTATCTGTGTAATCAGTGGTAAGTTATAAAATACCCTCTTTTATGCTTATTCATTCAACAATGCTCTTTTGAAATCCTCAATCTGATGCCGCGCCTCAACAGGCATTTCCGGATAATGTAAATCAAGTTCATTCATGCGGTCACATAAAATCTGTCCTACTGCATAACGCATGAACCACTTATTATCGGCAGGAATCACATACCAAGGTGCTTCTTCCGTCGAAGTATGGGTCAACATATCCGAATAAGCCTTCATATAGTCGTCCCAATAGCTGCGCTCTTTCAGGTCGGATACGGAAAATTTCCAATTCTTAGCCTCATCTTCCAGCCTTGACAGAAAGCGCCTCTTCTGCTCTTCTTTCGAAACATTCAAGAAGAATTTAATAATGACTGTACCATTCTCCGTCAGGTAGCGTTCGTAATCATTAATCTGACGATAACGCTTTTTCCAAAATTTCGGAGTAATATCTCCCGGTCCCATAATACCCGGTAACTTAGCGGATAAAACAATTTCAGGATGCACTTTTGCAACCAATACATCTTCATAATGTGAGCGATTGAATATACCGATGCGTCCTCTCTCCGGCAGGCATCTGTTGATGCGCCAAAGATAATCATGATCGAGTTCTTCAGCCGATGGCTGTTTAAAAGAATATACCTGACAACCTTGCGGATTGATGCCGGACATCACATGCTTGATCGTCCCGTCCTTTCCGGCAGCATCCATTGCCTGAAAAATAACGAGGACAGCATAACGGTCCTGCGCATACAACTTATCCTGCAAAGAGGAAAGTTTTCCTATGTTTTCAGCCAGCAATGCCTCGGCCTCCGATTTGGTCAAATCACCGGTATAGCGAGCATCAAACTCCGAAACGCTATGTTCCTCACCGGGCTTGGCCAACAGTCTCTTCAAGATTTCCTTTTTCATTCCGCAAATCAGTTAATTATCCTTACATCTTCTTTTTCTAATCGTTTACCCATTCAATAATTGAAGTACTTTCTTGAAATCTTCTGGATGAATAGGCCATAGAAAAAGCAATATAGACCAACAGAGCAAGAGCCGTAACAACCAGTAACGTCCTGATTAGAATGAAATGCTGTCTTTGTTTTAACTCGTTTGTATCCATTTCTGATCCTTTCTTTTTAAGGTGCCTCTCTTTACAGGAACACCTGTTATTATCCGGTAATAAAGATACAAAAAATCGGGCAGAAAAGTTTCATCCGATTAGCTAATTAAAGCAAAGGAGGCTTAAATTCTATTCCTGCTTTCCCGACTTTAAATCCTGCAACGCACGGACAGCATCTCTAAACCCTTTTAACCGGTCACCGGTCTTATAATAAATAAGATAATCCCCTAAAAAGCCGGCCAGTATCATCACGCACAATACTGTTCTAAAAAGAGGATTGTGCCATATATAGAAAAAAGCGATTATAACGGGAGTGATTATCACATACGAAAAAATATAGGTCAGATTCATCAATACCTTATAAGATTGTAACCTTTTATATTGTTGCTCTACATGTTCAGTTACTGTCTTTAAGGTATATATAATCCGAAACATAAGAGTCTGCATGAGCAAAAGCCATATCACCATTCCCAGCAAATACCATGAAATCCAACCTGGAGCTACATTTCTCCAAAAAGTGTAACACACTATTCCCAGAAAGATACCTAAGACACCGAAAGCCATCTTTTCCACACGCAATTGTTGCTGCAGGTGGGTTTCTTTCTTTGACTGTATCATATCAATAATTATCTGACGGTTAAGCAATTCATTTTTTTCTACCTGCTCGGACAGTTCTGTCCATTTTTGTTTTAATTCATCCAGTTCCATGTTCCTTTATTCTATTGGTTCGACATCTTTTTTAATTTATCTTTGATCCGATGCAACTTGACAGCTACTGTATTTCGGTTACTTCCGGTAATGGATGCTATTTCGTCATAACTATTTTCATCCAGCCATAGCAGGACAAGCATCCGTTCATATCGGTCGAGTTGACATATCAACTGATACATCTCTTTTAAAGAATCATTGCGCAAACAGTCATCATACACTCCGATATCCACGCTCAATGGTACATAATCCAGTACTTTCTTTTTCCGTAAATCCGAGATACAAGTATTTAAAGCTACGCGATATATCCAGGTAGACAATTTACTTTCATACCTGAATTTAGGATAAGAACACCATAAGTTGACTACTACTTCCTGATAAAGATCGTTCAAATCTTCTTGATTGGAGGCATACATAAAACAGACTTTATATATCAGCGCTTTGTGTTCAGTCAGTAGGTCTATAAAATCTTTTTCTATTTCCATGTTTTTTGTCTCTTTTAATCCATTAGTCGATAAAACCAGAAAATAGTTTCAGCAAAAAAGAAATAAATTAAAGTGGAAGATAAAGGTGGAATATAAATGGCCTCAAAACAGCATCTCCCACTAGGATAGGCATCTTGTAATCAACAACATACATCCTGAAAGGTGGAAGATGGAAGATCGAAAATCATTTTTCGGGTTCTTCTTCAAATTTAGTGATAAATTCTTTATTTCTTTATTTTCAAGTTGATAATTGTCCTTTTTGCTTGCTTTAATAAGAAAAAACAGACACCGGCTGAATAAGATAACTTAAGTTTCGGAAGTGAGTTTACGCCGTCTGAACCGGTATCTTCATCCTTATACCTTTTTTCAATTAACATTGTTAACGCCTTTTGCAGGTTGTCAGGTTCTTGTGCGCAAATAACAAGTCTTTTGCATTTAAAGAACTTTTTATTCACATCCAAAGAACAAGCTTTAACTCTGTGTTAAAACAAAGCTTTTGAGGACAGAAATCTTACTTTTTAAAGACATTGATTTTCAGATGGTTTAGTCTAAGATTAGCTTCTTCACCTCACGGATGGACTCTTCGGGCGAAAGCCGGGATACTTGCTTTTTTGTCAACTATAAAAGAGGGCTTACACTTCCGAAAACTGAATTAGATTCCATGAGTAAAAGAAAACTTACCACCAAATTTGAAGAACCATTTTTCGTAGGAGAAGTATGTTTTATAAAGACAATATTTCTCCTACGGATACTTTAAAGCATCACACATTTCCCGGAAATTGGTCAAATCATTTCTCCGGATACAAGATAATCAGGCTACTTGTTTATACAAGCTATCTCAATGGCCAGCTCTTTATATTTCTTAGTAGTATTGACCAACGAACTGCCTACATAAAACAAAAACACCAGACTGACAATGGTCATCAATGTTCCTATCATGGCGAAACGACTTTTTTGCTGTAATTCTTCTCTACTCATAGGGGGATACTCTTTTAATTTGGGTATGACAAAGATAGCGGCAAGAATTTACGTTCTTTTTACAGGCTTGTGACAACGTTGTTTAATCTCTCAACTTCTTCACCCAACCGGGAATAATGATAGCACCTATCAGCAAATACATATAATAAGTAATAATCCGCCAAACGAAAGCAACGACCAAAGCCATACCTGCCACATCAAAAAAATCGGCATAATATTCACGAAACATATATTCGCTTACTCCGCTTCCACCGGGAGTAGGGCTGATAGTCATCACTACCCATAGAATCAGCTGACGCACAAAAGCCAACAGTTGGCTGCCCGAAGTGGTAAAGGCTATCAGCAAAGCATTGACTACCAGATAACGTGAAGTCCAAGCCAAGCAAGTAATCCCAAAAGCTTTCAACCAAAAGGTAAAAGACTTCTGACTCATCTCTCTGGAACTTAATACCAGATTGTCCGTAAGTGTTTCGATGGCCTTGTGCCAACGGCGAAGCAGTGGCAAGCGGAAAATAGTGAGCAACAAACGTTTTACCCATTCCGGACGGCGGAACAATGCAAGATATAACAGAAAAGTCCAAATCGTAACGACTCCATAGACCAGAAAAAACAGTACCTCTATTCCCGAAGATAGAATCGCCACATTACCAAACAGATCATCGAATGAAAATAGAAGTAAAGCAAACGGGCAGGCCAATACAAGAAATAGCTCATCCAGAAACAGGCAGGAGATAGTCAAAGCTGTACTGCGTCCGGCATTAATGCCTTCTTTATTCAAAAATAACACGATCAGGCTACTCCCTCCCACTGCAGAAGGAGTCACTGCCGATGTAAATTCACAAAGCATATTTACCCGGAATGCCTGACGCCAAGTTAATTCCCGGTCAGTAATAAAGCGGAAACGCCACATCAGCCCACCGTCTCGTCCAAACATAAAAAGTACGGCAAGTAGCAATCCGCCTACCAGACGCCAAGAGAAACGAATGCCACTGAAAAGTTCCGGATTGAACTCCCGGTAGAACAACCACCCCACCACCGACAGCCCTATCAGGACGGGAAGCAGGATATAGCCGGTTTTAAAGGTTTTAATAGAATCTGACATAATGGAGGAAGAGAGTTTCAATGATAATCTTATTTATTTCCGTTTCGCTTTATCAACCGGTTATAACGATCGTACACTTCACCGGCCACGTCTTCCCATGACCGGGCAATAGTTCGTGATGCCTCCTCTCCCACCTGTTTTATTATAGCAGTACTGCATAATATTTCACGTATGCGATTGGAATAAGCCTCTGTGCTATTGGGACTCAGAAAACCATTTACCGAATCGGAGATTATTTCCGAAGCGGTAGAATCCCTGATCAATACCGAAGGAGTACCCAATGCAGCCGCTTCACGTATCACCAACGGAGCGTTATCGTACAAAGAAGGAAACAGAAACAGATCGGCAGCAACATAATAACGTTTCAAGATCTCGCGTTCCACAATACTACCTACAAAAGACACTTTGGAAGCCAATCCCAGTTCCACAACCTTTTGTTTCAATTCATGGCTTGCATAGCCTGAACCGACAAAGTACATCCGAAAAGGTACATCAGACAAACGGACAAGCGAATCGAGCAAAAAACCGAGATTTTTCTCCCAAATATGTTGACCGACAAAAAGAAACATAAACTCCCCGGAACGGATACCTAAAGTCCTCCGAGCCTCCTGCCGGACAGATTGGAGAAAAGGCGTACCTGCAAAATCATTTCCGTTATCCACCACTTCTATCCTGCCCTTATACCCATACTCCCGCAACGTCTCTTCGACAGCTGCCTGGGGAATCCACACTTCATCCGCAGCTTCGTAAAAACGAATCACCTTTTTTATCAGATAGTTCACCAACAGACGGGAAGGAATGGCCCTCTCAAAATCCGCCCGGTACTTGGAGTGAAACGTAGCTACAATCGGAACATGCTGTTCTTTGGCAATCTGCATGGCCAGTGCTCCCGAAGAAAAGGGACAATGGGCATGTACCAGCTCGAATGAAAGCCGGCTGATACGCTCGTGAAAAGGCCAATCGATGCGCGGAAAACCCAGTCTGTAAGGCTTTCTCATAGGAATGGGAACAGATGAATAGCGGTAAACCGGATATTCTTCCGCATCTCTCGCATCAGGTGACTTAGGAGTCACCACACAAACATTCCCCGCCTTCCTATGCAGCCAGTAGGCATAGTTCTGTGTAGTAAGTGATACCCCATCCATGATCGGAGGGAAACAATCATTAAAAAGACCTATCATTGTATTCCATTATCTGTTTGCAAAGAAACAGCTTACGTATTACAATTGTTTGACGGAAGTATGACGAGAGTGTTCTTCTGCAAGAGATAACGGGTTCCCATCTCCTCTGATCCGTCCGTCTTCTAAATTCCTTGCTTACAGCCTTCTTCCTTTATTCTGTACGATACTGTCAGTTTTTTCCTTATTTTTGCCCGAAAAGTGAAGATAAGCCGCACTTTGGCATAAAAAATGAACGAGTTCATTTTATTCTGCCCTCAGTTTGCTTATCTTTGTCACAAAAATAATTTATCAAGGTCATTGCTATGAAGTTCAAATCAACCTTTATGACTGCATGTCTGGGGATCGGTCTTTGCACCTCCTGCACTCCCGAAACTCCGACAGCACCCCAAGACTACACTCAGTACGTAAACACCTTTATCGGAGCAGCCGACAACGGTCACACCTTCCCGGGTGCTTGCCTGCCTTTCGGGCTGATCCAGGCAAGTCCGGAAACCAACGCCATCGGATGGCAATATTGCTCCGGATACAATTATCAGGATTCGCTGATCTGGGGATTCTCACAGACTCACCTCAACGGCACCGGTTGCATGGATCTGGGTGATCTACTGGTAATGCCTGTCACCGGGCAGAGAGTTCGGGACGACTATAAAAGCGGATTTTCTAAAAAAACAGAAAGCGCTACTCCGGGCTACTATACCGTAGAACTCGATAAATATAAGGTAAAAGCAGAACTGACCGCTACGGATCATGTAGCCCTGCATCGTTACACTTATCAGAATGCCGACTCGGCTTCATTGCTACTTGACTTACAACACGGCTTGGTATGGAATCCCCAACAATACAAATCGCATGTCAAAGCCTGTGAAATCAACTGGGAAGATGCACAAACACTGACCGGACACGTACGTAGCAGTGTATGGGTAAACCAAGATTTGTATTTTGTCATGAAATTCAATAAACCGGTGACCGACTCCATCTATCTGCCAATGGAAGAGACGGAAAAAGGAAAACGCCTGATCATGAGCTTCGACATGAAACCGGACGAACAGTTGCTGATGAAAGTCGCTATCTCCACAGTCGGTGTAGACGGTGCCCATAAGAATATGGAGAAAGAATTGGCTGACTGGGACTTCGACGGGACAAGACAAAAAGCAAAAGACAGCTGGAACAGTTACCTGAGCCGCATCGAGGTAACAGGTACTCCGGATGAATTGGAGAATTTCTATACCAGTTTCTACCATGCACTGATACAACCTAATAATATTGCTGACGTGGACGGAAGATACCGCAATGCCAAAGATTCGATTGTAAAATCCTCATCAGGCGTTTATTACTCTACTTTTTCAATTTGGGATACCTACCGAGCCGCCCATCCTTTCTATACTCTGGCCGTACCCGAACGAGTAGACGGCTTTATCAATTCGATGATCGAACAAAATCAGGCACAAGGCTATTTACCCGTCTGGACCTTATGGGGTAAAGAAACGAATACGATGATCGGTAACCACTCGGTTTCGGTTATTGCCGAAGCCTACAAGAAAGGTTTCCGCGGCTTTGATGCCGAGAAAGCATTCGATGCCATCAAACAGACACTGACCGTTTCACATCCGAAATCGGACTGGGAAACTTATATGAAATACGGCTACTACCCGACAGACAAAGTAGATGCCGAATCGGTATCACGTACCCTTGAATCGGTTTACGATGATTATGCCGCAGCTACCATGGCCGGGTTAATGGGTAAAAAAGAAGATGCGGAATACTTCGGGAAACGTTCGGAATTCTACAAGAACCTATTCGATAAAGAAACACAGTTTATGCGCCCGCGTTATGCCAACGGACGTTGGAAGACTCCTTTCAACCCCAGTGATCTGGCACATGCAGAAAGCCGTGGGGGCGATTATACAGAAGGAAATGCCTGGCAATATACCTGGCATGTCCAGCACGATGTACCGGGATTGATCGAACTGTTTGGCGGTAAAGAAGTTTTCCTCAACAAACTGGATTCATTGTTTACTATCGAACTGAAAGGAAGCGGACTGGCCGACGTAACCGGACTGATCGGTCAATATGCTCACGGTAACGAACCAAGTCATCACGTCACTTTCTTGTACGCACTGGCCGGAAAGCCGGAACGCACTCAGGAGCTGATCCGTGAAATCTTCGATACCCAATACAAAAACAAACCTGACGGGCTCTGCGGCAATGACGACTGCGGACAGATGTCGGCTTGGTATATGTTCAATGCCATGGGATTCTATCCGGTCGATCCGGTGAGCGGACATTATGTGTTCGGTGCTCCGCAGATGCCTAAAATTGTTCTCCATCTGCCGGATGGTAAAACGTTTACGGTCATTGCCGAAAATTTATCGAAAGAACATAAATATATCGACAGTATCACACTGAATGGTGAACCCTATACTAAAAACTACATTTCACATGAAGATATCGTGAAGGGAGGTACACTGGTGTACAAAATGAAATAACCAATTATAAACTCAAAACTACAATGGACAAAAAGTTACTGATGATGGCGCTGTTGATAACAACAGGACTTGCCACACATGCACAGGAGAAGCTGACCCGCTATCAGGTGAGGAACGCCATTACGGTGCGTACTCCGATCATGAACGATAGCATCAACCCGAAAGGAGAAAAACACACAGCCAAAGCATTGCTACAAACACCGGTAGTACTCGACCTTGCCAATGCACCGACTCAAATGACAGCTGCCGATACAGCCGGTCTGGTCACCTTCGCGAAAGCTGATAAAGACAATCTGCTTTACCTGATCAAAACCCAACTGCGTGCCGAACGCTTTATGAAAGGTAAACTGAAAGTGACCTCTCCGGTCAGATGGGAGCTTTTCATTAATGGTGAATCGAAGATGGTAAAGGATGCTTCGGAAGACAGCATCTCTAAAGCAGCAACCAAAGAGGTCGCTTTACGTCTCGAACCCGAAATGGATTATGAAATAGCTATCAAACTGCTTTCGACTCCGGACGACAAAACCGTACCTTCACTGAAATGCGAACTGGTAAAAGATGACAAATTCAAAGAAGTGGCATGCAGCACCGATCCTGAACAGAAACATCGTTTCTCACTCGATAACACAGTATACGGTAACCGTGCCATAGCTGTTTCCGTATCACCGGACGGAAAATATCTGCTAACCCGTTATTGGGATAACCATTCGCTGAAACGTTCGCGCACTTATTGTGAACTGACCGAACTGAAAACAGGAAAAGTGCTGCTCACTAATCTGAGAGATGGTATGCGATGGATGCCGAAAAGTAATAAACTGTATTATACAGTAGTGGCTCCGGAAGGAAATGACGTTATCACTCTCGATCCTGTCACACTGAAAGAAGAAGTTCTTTTGCGAGGTATCCCCGAGCAGGGATTCAGTTGGTCGCCCAACGAGGACTTCCTGATATACTATCCCCGTGAAGAAGGTGTAAAAGATGAAGGTCCGTTGAAACGTATTGTCAGCCCGGCAGACCGTATCCCCAATACACGCGGACGCAGCTTCCTGGCCAGATATGACATCGCCAGCGGAACATCAGAACGGCTCACTTACGGTAATCACAGCACTTATATGCAGGACATTTCACCGGATGGTAAATATCTGCTTTACAGCAGTTCAAAGGAGAATATCACGCAACGTCCTTTCTCTTTGAGCTCTTTGTTCCAGGTAAATCTTGAAACATTGGCCGTCGACACACTGTTCTTCGAAGACCGATTCCTCGGAGGAGCCAGCTACTCACCGGACGGTAAGCAATTGCTATTGACGGCAAGCCCGGAAGCTTTTGACGGTATCGGTAAGAATTGCGGCAACCACCCTATCGCCAATGACTTCGACTCTCAGGCATTTATCATGGATCTGGCTACCCGTAAAATCGATCCGATCACCAAAGAATTCAATCCGTCTGTCAACTTCCTGCAATGGAACAAGGGTGACGGTTGCATCTACTTCAGCACCAATGATGAAGATTGCCGGAATATCTATCGCTATTCACCCAAAGATCGTAAGTTTGAAAAGCTGAACCTGGAGACTGATGTCACCAGTGCATTTGCCATGTCGGAAAACAATCCGTCGTTGGCTGCTTATATCGGACAGGGATGCTACAATGCAGGAGTTGCTTATGTATACGACCTGAAAAAGAAAACCTCTCGACTGATAGCCGACCCGATGAAACCGACTCTGGAGAAAATTGAACTGGGCGAAATGAAACCCTGGAACTTCACAGCTTCAGACGGAACAGAGATCAAAGGGATGATGTGTCTGCCGCCTTCATTCGACCCGAACAAGAAATATCCTCTGATTGTGTACTATTACGGAGGAACGACTCCCACAGAACGGGGTATCAGTAATCCGTACTGCGCACAGTTGTTTGCTTCACGCGACTACGTGGTATATGTTATCCAGCCGAGCGGAACAATCGGATTCGGACAGGAGTTTTCAGCACGCCATGTCAATGCCTGGGGCAAACGTACTGCGGACGACATCATTGAAGGTACCAAACAGTTCTGTAAAGAACACCCGTTCGTGAATGATAAAAAAATCGGTTGTCTCGGTGCATCTTACGGTGGATTCATGACACAATACCTCCAGACTCAGACGGATATTTTCGCCGCCGCAGTTTCACATGCCGGTATCAGCAATGTGACCAGTTATTGGGGTGAAGGCTATTGGGGATACGGTTATAATGCCATAGCCGCCGCAGACAGTTACCCCTGGAACAATCCGGAACTGTTCACCAAACAAGGTTCGCTCTTCAACGCCGATAAGATCAACACTCCACTCTTACTGCTGCACGGCACCGTAGATACCAACGTACCTATCGGTGAAAGCATCCAGCTATTCAATGCTCTGAAAATATTGGGTAAAACAGTAGAGTTCATCACTGTAGATGGAGAAAACCACTTTATTGCCGACTATCCGAAACGCGTGCAATGGCATAACAGTATTATGGCATGGTTTGCCCGCTGGTTGCAGGATAGTCCTCAGTGGTGGGAAGATATGTATCCGGAACGTCATTTATAAAACACATTCCACTGAAAAAGACAGGGAGAGCACTGATTTATTACGAAGATAATCTGAAAACAGTTAAAACTCTGTGATCTTTATGGCGGTGGAATCCGATGAAAACAGCAATCATCAATCCAATCAGTATTGGCGTTGAAAAGACTTATAAAAAAGAACGGGGCCTTTGGTTTTAAACCAAGGTCCCGTTCCTTTTATCTCCTTACCTTTTTTACACCAACAGTCCCCGGTTTTAAAAAGGTAAGGGCATTTTCCTTATTTTGTTAAAGCGCCAATCAGTTCTTCAGCAGTAACCAATTGCTGTTCACCGCTTTCCATGTTTTTCAGCATAGCTTTTCCTTCATTCATTTCATTCTCACCTACGATAGCAACGAAAGGAATGTTCTTAACATTTGCATAACTCATCTGTTTCTTCATTTTCGCAGCGTCGGGGAATATCTCGGCACGAATACCGGCTGCGCGGGCCTTAGACAGAATACTCATAGAAAAAGCAGCTTCTTTCTCACCGAAGTTAATAAACAGAAGCTGAGTTCCATTAACGGCCTCCTTCGGATACAGTTCCAACTGGTTGAGCACATCGAAAATACGGTCGGCACCAAACGAAATACCTACGCCCGATACCCCTGCCATACCGAATACACCAGTCAGGTTATCGTAACGACCTCCACCGGTGATACTGCCAATCTGCACATCAAGCGCCTTCACCTCAAAAATAGCACCTGTATAGTAATTCAATCCACGTGCCAATGTCAAGTCAAGCTCTATTTCGTTTTTCAGTCCCATCGTTTGAAGGGTATTCAAAATAAACTCACTCTCTTCCACTCCCTTCAAACCTGTTTCGCTATCGGAAAGTACAGTCTTCAGTGTAGCCAACTTCTCAGCATTGGTTCCACTCAGAAGAATGATAGGTTGCAGTTTGGCAATAGCCTCTTCACTGATACCCTTCTCGGCCAGCTCTTTATTGACATTGTCCAAACCGATTTTATCCAGTTTATCGATTGCTACTGTAATATCTACTATTTTATCCGCCTCTCCTATGATTTCGGCAATACCGGTCAGAATCTTACGATTATTGATTTTAATGCAAACGCGGATACCGAAACGGGTAAACACCGTATCAACAATCTGCATCAATTCAACTTCGTTCAGCAATGAATCACTGCCTACGACATCAGCATCACATTGGTAAAACTCACGGTAACGTCCTTTCTGAGGACGGTCGGCACGCCATACGGGCTGAATCTGATAACGTTTGAAAGGGAAAGTAATTTCGTCACGGTGCATCACTACATAACGGGCGAAAGGCACTGTGAGGTCATAACGCAAACCTTTTTCACAGAATTTACTTGCCAGCTTAGCCGCATTGCGACTCAACAGCTCTTCGTCAGTAATGCCTGAAAAATAATCACCGGAATTCTGAATCTTAAAAAGTAGTTTGTCACCTTCTTCACCATATTTCCCCATCAGGGTAGAAAGCATCTCCATGGAAGGAGTTTCTATCTGCTGGAAACCATACAGATGATAAACGTCACGAATGGTATTGAATATGTAGTTACGCTTCGCCATCTCTACGGGCGAAAAATCACGTGTTCCTTTAGGTATACCTGGTTTTGCTGCCATTGTTCTAACTGTTTTATTGAATTGAGTTGCAAAGTTATATGAAATAATTGATTATTGAAACAGAAACCACAGACTTTCTGTGAATCTGTAAGCAAATGTATCCGGTGTCCGGTTCCGTTAAGACTGTTCATTTTCGGACAATACTTTTTAATGCCATTCTGCTCAATAAGAGATATTTATTAATTTGGTATACTATTTGCTTTCTGAAAGACAAAGAAATCACATTATCTAACAGAAATCATATGAAAACAGTTTTTTTGATCATTACAATGTTATGCCTTGGACTATCGGGAATGGCACAAAACAACGAAAAAAAAGAATTTGAGAGAAAGTACAGCGCACTCACTCAGGAAGTAGCAAACGCCCGCAAACAGAAAGATTACAAAAAGGCCGAGAAATTAAATTGGGAGAAACTGAAGTTGTATCAAGGATTGCCTCAACAACTTCAGGAAAATGCAAAAAATATAACAGGATTGGTTTATTACGACCTTGCTTGCTATCAGGCACTTCAGGGAAAGAAAAAGGCAGCCCTAAAAAACTTTGAGAAGGCTTTCAACTCCGGATGGAATGATTACAACCATGCTAAAGGTGACAGTGACATCGACAATTTACGTAAAGAGAAGAAGTATCTGGAAATAATGGCTAAAATGCGTCTGGACAGTGACTATCTGTATATTCTGCAACAAGCCGAAGGATACAACAGAACTGAAACAAAACCGATATGTTATAATGAATCAGTAACTGACACTCTACCCCGCTTCACCTACATGAATCCTAACGACAGTAATCTGGTACAGTTACGGAAACATTTCAACCTGGATAGCATCGCCGGAAGCGGAGACGAGATCTCTAAAATCAAAAACCTTCTCTACTGGGTTCACAACATAGTTCCGCATGATGGCAATTCACGTAATCCGGAAGAGCGGAACACAATAGCCATGGTAGAACTTTGCAAAAAGGAGAACCGGGGCGTAAACTGCCGGATGATGGCACAAATGCTGAACGAGTGCTATCTGGCTATGGGATTCAAATCCCGTTTCATCACCTGTATGCCCAAAGTGATGATCAACGATTGCCACGTCATCAATGCGGTCTACTCCAACACCCTCGACAAATGGTTATGGATGGACCCGACATTCAACGCTTATGTAACAGATGAAAAAGGAAACCTTCTGGGCATTGGTGAAGTGCGCGAACGCCTCCGCAACAATCAACCCGTTGTACTAAACGAAGACGCAAACTGGAATAATAAGAATAAGCAGACCAAAGAGTATTATCTGGATTACTATATGGCCAAGAACCTGTATTACGTAACTTGCCCTCTGCAAAGCGAATATAACGCAGAAACAAACTATCCGGGCAAAAAGTGGCCGATGTATATCTCGTTAGTTCCGGAAGGATACAGTAGCAATGGAAAGCCCGGTGCCACCGCCTACGACTCACATAATGACTCTTACTTCTGGCAATCACCTTATCAAGAATAAGCCTAAAAGACCAAACGATATTATCCTCAAGCGTCATAGACAACATCAACTCTAAAACGCCATTTATAGAATCTATGATGTTTGGGGCAACCTTTAAACGACTTACTTCACATGATATGTAAAAATAACCGGATTGTCTCCCTCCTTTATCTGCCCTAGCAAACTGGACATTTTTTCATTAATATCTTCTTCAGCAGACAATTTCTTTTGCTCGCATAGTACTTCAGATGAATAAATGAAGAAAATCCGACTTTGTTTTCCCTCTACCGACATATAATTGGGCAAAGGCAACTGATAATCCGTATTGATAATTACCTGATAATTGTTCACTGTACTAGTGGCTTTTGAAAGCAAACACATGCCAGGTTGGTTGGTTCTAAACAACAAATAGGAAGGAGTATCACATAAATCAGTCATAGTATATACATATTTTCCTTGATAACAGAACTGATTCAAATCATTACATTGGAACTGACGCTGCTTATCACTCTCCGGAAAAGCCTTATCTTTCCAATCTACCATATAAAGTGGTTCAATCGATTCTCCCGTTATCCGATATATATGATTGTCAAACTTACGGGTAAATAGCACTGAGGCAGTATTCGTAATTTGGTAATTACCAGAAGAACAAAACGGTGCTGTTTCGTATAAAGGTTCTAATAAAGAAGTTTGTTTACCCGTTTCCTTATTAATCACTATCAGAGAATAATCTGATACCACTCCATTAGCATAAGTATCATTCCGCAAATAGATAAATCCTTTATCCACGGCAAAAGATTGATACGTATCGTCTAATGGATAAGAAGACAGGTATGTACCCTCCAAATCATAGTAAAGAATTTGCGAAGGATAGGTTAAAAGCAACAATTTATTTTCTGCTTCATCAATAGCGATATCGAACAGGTCAACATACTCTCCCTTCCCATTCCCCACAGCATGTATCGTAAATAAATGTTTCCCGGAAAGAGTATAACAAAGCACCTGCTTCATCCGCTTATCCAGAATAAAATATCGTCCGTTAGATTCATAGACTCTATCAATGTTATTTATTAAAGCTTCTTCATTTGTTTCGGGCATAAAAAGAGATAAGCTATCTAAGAAAAACGTATCAGCTATCATAGAAGAACCGACTTCAAAAGAAACCGGCTGCACCCGAGACTCTGTAGCAACATGACTACAGGCCCCCAACAATAAAGAAATGCAAAATATAAAAAAGGCTGTTCTAATTTTCATACTTCTCAATCTACCGGAACCCAACTTTCGGTTATACCTGATGTACAGTTTATCACTCTAACTCCAAAACAGGATGTTTCTGTTACCACGCGATATGCAAAAACGTTTCGTCCTCTCAGGGTTATAAGATAAGGACCATATTGATTGGTATTTGATTTTTTACTATATACCCGATCTCCACCATCGGCATTTACAAAGATATATATAAAAAGAGACTATCAACATTTAGAACATAAAAAAAACACTTCCCTATACACAATAAAAGAGGCTCCGCAGAAAAATCTACGGAGCCTCTTTTATTGTGTATAGATGAAAGATCACTCTCTACGTCCCATAAATATCATAATGTAGTAAATCAGTGTAGCCAACGAACCAAGGGCAGCAACTACATAAGTATAAGCGGCTGAACGAAGGGCATCTTCTGCCTGTCTATGATTATATGAATTCGTTATACCTGAAGCACTCAGCCATACCAATGCACGCTTACTTGCATCGATCTCCACCGGAAGGGTGATAAAACTGAATAACGTAGTCATAGCAAACAAGATAATGCCGGCAAACAACAACTGAGGGAAAGGCTCTAACAGCAAAATACCGGCAAGCAACAACCATGTCATCCACTGAGAAGCGAACGAAACGACCGGTACCAGCTTGCTGCGCAGTGTCAAGGGTGCATAAGCCCGCGCATGCTGCACCGCATGTCCACACTCGTGAGCAGCTACGGCAGCGGCCATGATACTGTTACTGTCATATACTCCTTCACTCAGATTCACTGTCTTATTGGCAGGATTATAATGATCGGTCAACTGTCCGGGAGTATGAGTCACCTGAACATCGTATATTCCGTTATCTTGTAACATTTTAATAGCTACGTCGCGTCCTGTCATTCCATTTCCTGTCGGTATCTTGGAGTATTTTTTGAACTTGTTCTGCAGATTCATCTGCACCAGCCAGCTAACGAGAGCAATGCCAATAAAAATAATCCATTGAAATCCTATTACCATATTCTTTCTTATTTAATTGTTATATATGTGTTATCATACAAATAGCTTGCCAAAAATAAACAAAAGCGACGTACAGGGAGTTTACCGTACATCGCTTTTATGAAGAATTAGCTAAAAATTAGTCAATTGTAAGTTCTACCACGTAGTCTACATCCGTTGGAACTTTAGCAAGTTCCAGTACAATTCCTTCCTTATTCTTTGTGAAATGTACCGGTGTTTTGTCAGCAAAGACCACCGCCTTTTTCACTTTCTTATCGACAATAGGCAAGAAGAGTGCCTTATCCTGTAAATTAAGAATGTGTACATAAAGTTTATTGCCTTTTTGAGTCGTTACTCCCCAATCATGCGGAGCAACCAGACCGCCTCTGGTTCCATAAATAGTTTCACCATATTTCGACATCCACTCTCCCACTTCCTTCAAGCGCTGAACGGCCACTTCCGGAAGTTCACCATCAGGTTGCGGACCGATGTTCATCAACAGATTTGCATCTTTACCGGCAGCTTTCACCAGATAGTGAATCAAAGTTTTAGTCGATTTATAATTCTGATCTGTAATCTTGTATCCCCACATACCATTCATGGTTTCACATGTTTCAAGAGGCAGATGGCTGACGCTTTGTCCCGAAAGTCCTGCAGTATTCTCTCCCGGCAAATCACGCTCGAAGATTTGAATATCTTCTCCGGCAAAAGGTGTCTGATGGTGGTTGTTACCTACCAGGCAAGCCGGCTGCAAACGATGAATAAGTGCATATTGCTCGGGAAGTTCCCAATCGAAATCGGGATTGATGTCCTGATCCCACCAACCGTCAAACCAGATAGCGCCGATCGGACCATAATTAGTCAGCAGCTCTGTCAGCTGATTATTCATAAACTGATAATAGCTCTTCCAATCTCCTTTCGGATTGGGACGTCCGGTTCTACGTCCGGTTCTTCCCTGAGGAGCATCTTCACGATACCAGTCTATATGTGAATAATAGAAGTGAAGTTTGATGCCATGTTTGGCACATGCATCGGCCAGCTCCTTCACCACATCACGTTTGAAAGGAGTCGCTTTTACAATGTTATAATCAGAGTACTTGGTATCGAACATCGAGAATCCCTCGTGATGACGAGTAGTGAAGCAAATATATTTAGCTCCGGAAGCCTTGATGGCTGCTACCCATTTGTCTGCATCAAACTTCGAAGGATAGAATCCCCCGGCCAGTTTGGCATACTCTTTATAATTCAAGTTATTGTTTGTCATCGTCCACTCTCCGGTAGCGAGCATGGCATAGAGTCCCCAATGAAGGAAGATTCCAAACTTATTGTCCTGAAATTCACTCCGGGCTTTCAGGTTAGCCTCTGTCGGTTGATACTTTTGCTGTGCTGTCAGGGAAGCTGTCATTCCCACTAATAGCAAAAACGTAATAAAATGTTTCTTCATAAGTATTATAAATAAAAAGGCCTCACTTCGGGCCTCTCCGGAAAGAGAGGGAGGAAGAAAGGCCTCATTTTAAATCAATGCTTTTTATAAAGTCTGCTTTTCCTTCTCCACAAAAAAGGGAGAAAGGTGAGGCTTTCTTATTCTTCTGTATATCTAATGATAGTTTGTTCGCGGTCAGGACCTACCGACACAATCTTGATCTGTACGCCCAACTGTTCTTCAAGGAATGAAAGATAAGCATTGAATTCTTCAGGGAATTCATCTTCACTCTGCATTTTTGTCATATCAGTCTGCCATCCCGGAAGTTCCACATAGATCGGCTCTACCTCATCGGTTATGTCGTAAGGGAAGTAATCGATCTCTTCACCATTCATCTTGTAAGCAACACAAGCTTTGATCGTTTCGAACGTATCGAGTACGTCGCTCTTCATCATGATCAGCTTAGTGACACCGTTAACCATAATAGAATACTTCAGTGCAACCAGATCCACCCATCCGCAGCGGCGTTTACGTCCGGTTACCGAACCAAACTCGTGGCCAAGTGTACAAATCTGATCCCCTGTCTTATCGAACAACTCTGTCGGGAACGGCCCCGAACCTACACGTGTGCAATAAGCTTTAAAGATACCATATACATCACCGATCTTATTCGGAGCAACCCCCAAACCTGTGCATGCACCTGCACAAACTGTGTTCGAAGAAGTTACGAACGGATAAGAGCCAAAATCAATATCCAGCATAGTACCCTGAGCACCTTCGCAAAGAATGGATTTGCCGTTATCGAGCAAACCGTTTATTTCATGTTCACTATCCACCAACTGGAATTGTTTCAGGTATTCGATTCCTTCGAACCAGGCTTTTTCAAGTTCTGTCAAATCATATTCATAGTTCAAACCTTTCAGGATCTGTTCGTGGCGAGCTTTTGCCGCAGCATATTTCTGTTCAAAGTTATGCAGGATATCACCTACACGAACGCCATTACGGCTCACTTTATCCGTATAAGTCGGACCGATACCTTTTCCGGTAGTTCCTACCTTAGCATCGCCTTTGGCAGCTTCATAAGCCGCATCCAGAATACGGTGTGTAGGCAAAATGAGGTGCGCTTTCTTCGAAATATGCAGTCTCTCCTTGAGGTTATGTCCCGATGCCTCCAGCGCTTCTGCCTCAGCTTTGAACAAAGCCGGATCGAGCACAACACCGTTACCGATGATATTTACCTTGTCCCCCTGGAAGATACCCGAAGGAATGGAACGAAGCACATATTTCTGTCCTTCGAATTCAAGTGTATGACCGGCATTCGGGCCACCCTGGAAACGTGCAACCACATCGTATTTCGGAGTTAAGACGTCGACAACTTTTCCTTTACCTTCGTCGCCCCATTGTAATCCTAATAGAACATCTACTTTCATTTTTCTTTTTTATTGTTGTTATTTACTCTTTTTCTCTTATTTGCCCTGTCGCATTTACTACATATACCATATATATATAAGGAGTAATGCGAAAGTTGGAATTTACTTAATTTGGTGTTTTCAATCGCGTTCTGCAAAGCCTCGTTCTGAAACTCGGTGACCTTGCCGCATTGTGTACATATCTGGTGATGATGCGTCTCGCGATTATATGATTTTTCGTATTGGGAGGAAGTACCGAACTGATGTTTGATAACCAGCCGGGCATTGATAAGTAAGATGATGGTGTTATAAAGCGTAGCTCTGCTCACCCTGAAATTCTCCTGATTCATCATCTGTGAATACAGCATATCGATATCGAAATGCCCGTCAATGGAGTATATGGTGTCCAGTATCGCATAACGTTCAGGAGTCTTGCGATGTCCGTTCGCATTTAGATATTCTGTGAATATCTGCCGTACCGTATCTTTCACATTTTGAGTTTCCATATCGGCGCCGTTTTAGCGCCAACAAAGTTAATTGTTTTTTGCGGAAAGCAAAAATATATCTGTAAATTTGCAGCCAACCACTAAAAAAATGTTTTATGACAAGAGTCCCCTTTACACAAAACTATCGCTGGCACTTGCCTCTCCTCCTTCTCGTTTTCTGCTGTTCTTTCTTCATTAACAATGGAGCTATCTTTGCAGATATCATGGAGTCGAGAAATATCATCACTGCACGTGAGATGGTATACGATCATAATTGGCTGGTGCCAACCATGAACGGAGAATTAAGATTGGAAAAGCCTCCTCTCCCCACCTGGATTGCTGCCATAACCGAAATGATTTCGCCAGACAACCTTCCTTTACAACGCGCCATGGCCGGATTTGCCGCTGTCATGTTAGTACTCTTTTTTTATAAATTCGCCACCAAGCTAACCGACAACCGAACCTATGCCCTGGTATCTTCGCTCGTCTTATGTACTTCGTATAACATTATTCTGATGGGACGTACGGCTACCTGGGATATCTATTGCCATGCGTTCATGATGGGAGCCATTTATTATCTTTATCTTGCTTTAAGGCAGAATCCATGCAAGTGGACTTATTTTATCGGTGCAGGTATTTTTATGGGATTATCTTTTCTCGGCAAGGGTCCCGTATCTTTCTATGCCCTGCTTCTCCCGTTCGTATGTGCCTACATCTTATATTACCGCAAAGAGACTCAAATGAAAGGAAAGTGGATTGCACTCGCTGTCATGATTCTCATCGGCATCGTACTCAGCACTTGGTGGTATGCCTATATTTATATCTATCATCAAGAGATGGCTTCCTACGTGTTCCACAAAGAGTCTTCTTCCTGGAGTAATCACAACGTACGTTCCTGGTATTATTACTGGCAATTCTTTTTGGAGACGGGTGTATGGTCACTGCTGACACTGACCACTCTTTTAGTACCCTTCTGGAAGAAGCGAGTAGAATCATCCAAAGAATATCTGTTCTGTCTGAGCTGGATGTTACTGATCCTTTTCTTTCTGTCCCTGCTTCCGGAAAAGAAAACACGCTATCTACTCCCGATATTGTTGCCCGCAGCCCTGACAATGGGACATCTATTTGTATATTGGATTCGGCAGGCAAAACAAAAAATGCCACAACTTAAGGATAGGGTACTCTACCGCATCAATGCTTACTTGATTGTAGTAGCCGCATTGGCTCTACCCATAGCGCTTTATCTATTCATGTACCGGGAAGGACGGATGGGAACGGGAATGTTCGTATGGTTGGTCGTATTGTTCCTGACAGTAGCAGTATGGCTATTCCGATCTGCTTTCAAACTTCAGCCCTTTTCCTTCCTGATGGGAATCGTGGCGTTATTTGCTGTTGCCGAACTATTTGTGATGCCTTATATAGGAAGTTTTGTGAGCAACTCGGATCCCAAAAGTATCAGTGCTACCCGAGAGAATCCGGAACTGCAACCTTTACCGTTTTACCACAGTAAAGACGAAGTGTTGCGCATCGAACTGGTATACGAAGCACATAAAAAGATCGGGGACATGGATTTAAGCAATAAAGAGGAGATCATAAAAGCGCTGCCGTTCGTCCTTATCTCACAAAAGCCGGCGGAACTGCTGATTCCGGATTCTATCCGAAAGGACCTGAACCTCCGTTTTATTGATTGTTATGACAACAACCGCTGGGCAAAAGGACATAAAAGATATGACAGCGTATTTATCAGCAATGTGACAATTGTAGAACCGATAAAGGAACAATAACCAGAAGACAGTATATAAAAACGATGAATGGTGAACAATAAAGGGTATATTCGTAATCAATACCACCCGTTTATTGTTCACCATCCGTCATTTATAATCAATCGTTTATCTCGTCTTTCACCATCGCATACAGCATCTGTTCCGCCTCTTTTTCAGAGTTCTCCATGCCTTCTACCAGACGGCAAACTTGAAAAGCATGTTCCTCACTATGCTGCATATACTTACGGATGGCAAGCATTGCCGCATTGCGAACATGATAACTCCCTGACTGTACGGCACAAATCGCCTGATCGAGCAACTCACCGGCAGGACGCTGGGCCATATCTCCCTTTTTCATCAGCAACCGGGCTATGGTGAGATAGCCACACACTTGTGTATATTCCGCCTCGTCCGCAATCCATTGGAAAGTTTTCGCCGGAGCATAAGGCAAATTCTGAAACAGATTCATACATGTCAGTTCAGCGATCTCGATATTCCGAATATCCTCTACCCAAATATCGGCTATCTCGGGAAAGAAAGTATCTATCGGCTGTAATAAGCCTGCCAGAATCTTACATTCACGGATATTCTCTTTCCACAAGGCTTGTGCCAGATCATGACTCTTCTCGTAAGCGGCAGCAATGCTTTTGATACGGGGCAATTCAACACCAAAGTTCAGTTTATAGTCCAGCCCCTTTTCACGCATGCTTTGAGACACGACTCCGTTCATAGAGAGGCGGAGTTGTGTTTTTATATCTTTCAGTTGTTCTTTTACGTCCATAAGTTAATCATTTATAGAAGGCAGCGGCGAATAGTCCCTGCTATAACGCAGCATCTGCTCGGCATAGCCTTCATCATAGGTTACTTGTACATCTACTATATTTCCCTGCTCGTCAATGACCGCATCGTATCTCGGATTCACAAATCCCTTATAAGGTGCCAGGTTCAATTTTTTATAACGAGTCAATACTTCGGAATGAAGTTCCGGGTCTACTTTCACGGCATAGGTCTCCACCAATGAGCGGGCTGCGTCAAAGTCTCCGGTAGACTTGATACGTTGTATCTCGGCCAGCAGTTCGCCGAACAGATGACGAAGCTTCTGATAATCGTTTACTACGACATAAGTCTTTCCATCTTTCTGTACCATTTCCACCACTTTATCAGCCTTTCCTTTCTCAAATACCCAACGGGCAATAAGCTGACGATTACGCATATGCGCCTCTTCAACATTGTTGCCCGGCTCGATACGCACCAACTGGGTCATGAGTCCATTCATCAGATAAGTATAATATTCGGCCTTATAAGCATCTTCACTCGGCACCAGTCCCAACTCCAGCAGTTTGGGATCAGCTACATAATAAAGACCGAACAGATCGGCACGTGCCTCTTCTATTGTAGAGCCATAGGCTTTCAATGCATCCGGATCGACTCCCGGAAGCAACTTTCCGGAACCGTGTCCCAGGCATTCGTGCAGGTCGGTATGCAGTTCACCCGTCAGATCGGCATATTTATCAATCAGCTGCTTTTCTGTGTCACTGTACACAAACTCCTCGTTGAACCCGTTTCCGTGGGCCGCCTTATTATAAGCATCGGTAATATTCCCGATAGTCACCGACTTGGAACCGTGATGACTGCGAATCCAGTTAGAATTGGGCAAGTTGATGCCAATGGCAGTCGAGGGATATAAATCTCCTCCCAAGATAGCGGCAGTGATTACTTTGGCAGTTACTCCTTTCACCTTTTCCTTTTTAAACTGTTTGTCCACAGGTGAGTGATCTTCGAACCATTGGGCATTACTGCTTATCAGTTCTGTCCGACGGGTGGCCTCCAGATCTTTAAAATTCACAATCGACTCCCAACTGGCTTTCATGCCAAGCGGATCACCATAACTTTCGGTAAATCCGTTTGTGAAGTCAACACGGGAATTCAGATCCTTCACCCAAAGAATGGCATATTCGTCAAACGTCTTCAGATCACCGGTCTCATAATATTCAATCAACTTGCCGATAGCCGCTTTCTGAGCATCGTCTTCGGCCACTCCTTCAGCTTTCTTCAGCCAATACACAATCTTCTCGATAGCCTGAGTATAGAGTCCCCCTACTTTCCAGACCTTCTCTATTATTTTTCCGTCTTCTTTCACCAAACGGCTGTTCAGCCCGTAAGAGACAGGAGTTTCGTCTTTAGGATTCTTCAACGCATTATAAAAAGCCTCAGCCTCCTGCTGAGTCACCCCGTCATAGTAATTGCTGGCCGAAGTCAGCACCAAGTCTTCACCATCGGCCTGATTCACACGTTTCGGCATTACCTTCGGATCGAAGATCACGGGAGACAGTTCTTCAAAAAGTTGTTCTACCGTCTGCCCTTGAGCCAAAGGGAGCTTCGAAGCGTCAACACTAAGCAATGCCTGCTTCAGAAACTCCGGTGTAAAGCCCGGAACAAACTTCTCCGAGCCATAATGGTGATGAATACCGTTCGAGAACCACACACGCTTCAGATAGGTGGTCAGATTCACAAAGTCCGGGCTGTTTCTGTCACCCGTATAATCCGTATAGATCGTCTCAAGCATCCTCCGGATGGTAAGATTGTATTTTCCGTTCTGATCGAACAGGATATCTCTTCCTTCGAGCGCAGCTTGAGTCAGATAGTATACCAGCTCTTTTTGTTTGAGAGTTAAATTCTCAAATCCGGGTACGCGATAGCGTAATATCTGTAAGTCTGCAAATTGTTCCACTGTATATTTAAAATTATCTGCCTCAGCAGTGTTTGTTTTTTTGGCGCCGCCGCAAGCAGTCAACAAGATTACGGTTGCAGCCATTGAAATTAAATGTTTCTTCATACTTTAGACATTATGGTTATAAAACAAAAAAGGAAATATCTCAAAGACATAGCCTGAGATAATTCCTTTTTATTCCGTTTCAAGAAATGCAATTATTTCTTTTTTTCTGCGTGTTTTTTACGATATCCGTTGGGTGTTTCACCTACGTTTTTATAAAATGCAGCGTAAAAAGACTGACGGTTAGCGAAACCAACCATCGCACTGATTTCCTCTACATTCTTGTCGGCATATCTTTTATCCGTCAACAAGTGCAAAGCATCTTTTACTCTGTACTCGTTCAGCAGGCAAGAATAGTTCATACCAAAGCGAGAATTAACTACAGCTGAAAGATAACGGGTATTGGTTTTCAGTTCCTTAGCCAAATCCTTAGCTGAATAGTCCGGGTCTCTGTACTTCTTCTGTACAACAATGATGTTCAGGATTCTGTCGTACAATTCATCTGCCAATTCGGGTCTGATCAAAGACCGGTAAGCAGCTTTCTTTTCTTTTTTCTCCCTTAAATTGTAAGGGCGTTTTTTAGGAGTTTCTTCCTGGGTTTTGTTTTCTAAATCACTCATTGAATTAACTGGTTAGGGTTTGTTTTTAAATATCACTATTAATTTGTAACTTTAGATGTCACAAATTTCATACATTATTTTGATATACACAACTTTTTCGTATATATTTTTGATATAAAAACAATCAAAATCGTCGAAAAGTAGGTAAAAAGGGCCGTTAATAAGAATATTTAACTTTTAATAACCCGAAAATAAAGCGTACCTTTGCCTGAAAGATGAACGAAAAATATCAAATGATACAGACCCTCAAAACTTATTTCGGTTATGATAGCTTCCGTCCTTTGCAGGAAGAGATCATCCACAACCTGATAAGTAAAAAAGACTCACTGGTATTGATGCCTACGGGGGGAGGCAAATCAATCTGCTATCAGCTTCCGGCTCTGCTTATGGAAGGCACAGCCATTGTTATTTCGCCCCTTATTTCACTGATGAAGGATCAGGTAGAAACTCTACGTGCCAACGGAATACCGGCAGGTGCACTAAACAGCAGCAATGACGAAACCGAAAATGCCAACTTACGCAGAGCCTGCATCTCAGGACAACTTAAGCTCCTCTACATCTCGCCCGAGAAATTACTGTCTGAAGCCGACTATCTGCTGAGAGACATGACCCTCTCACTGTTTGCAGTGGACGAGGCCCACTGTATTTCACAATGGGGGCACGACTTCCGCCCGGAATATGCCCGGATGGGATTCTTACGCAACCAGTTCCCCAATGTGCCTATGATCGCCCTGACTGCTACGGCAGATAAAATTACCAGGGAGGATATCGTCCGCCAGTTGCAATTGAGACAACCGCAAATATTTATTTCATCGTTCGACCGCCCCAACCTGAGCCTGTCTGTAAAAAGAGGCTATCAACCCAAGGAGAAAAGTAAAGCGATCATAGATTTCATTACCCGTCACAGGGGGGAAAGCGGAATCGTCTACTGCATGAGCCGTAGTAAGACCGAAACAGTGGCACAGATGCTGCAAAAGCACGGCATCCGTTGCGGTGTGTATCATGCCGGATTGTCCGCCCGGCAACGCGACGAGACACAGGACGACTTCATCAACGACCGGATAGAGGTGGTATGTGCCACTATCGCTTTCGGAATGGGTATCGACAAATCAAATGTGCGCTGGGTGATACATTATAACCTACCTAAAAGCATCGAAAGCTTTTATCAGGAAATCGGCCGTGCCGGACGCGACGGCATGGCAAGCGACACTATCCTGTTCTACTCATTGGGTGACTTGATTCTACTGACAAAGTTTGCAACGGAGAGTAACCAACAGAATATCAATCTGGAAAAATTAAACCGGATGCAACAATATGCCGAATCCGACATCTGCCGGCGGCGTATCCTCTTAAGTTATTTCGGCGAAACGACTACGGAAGATTGTGGCAACTGTGATGTATGCCGAAATCCACCCGAGCGGTTCGACGGCACCATCATCGTCCAGAAAGCCTTAAGTGCCATTGCCCGCACCAACCAGCAGGTAAGCATCACTCTCCTGATAGACATTCTGAGGGGAAACCCTACGACTGAAATCACAGAAAAAGCATATACAGAATTGAAAACGTTCGGAGCCGGAAGAGACATCCCCGCACGTGACTGGCAGGATTATCTGTTGCAAATGCTGCAAATGGGTTACTTCGAGATAGCCTACAACGAAAACAATCACCTGAAAATAACAGGGAGCGGCAGTGACGTTCTTTTCGGCCGTAAAAAGGCAATGCTGGTTGTCATCCGCAGAGAAGAGCCTGCAACTGCCAAAAGAAGAAAAAAGAGTGCAGCCACCCCCACACAAGCATGGGCAGAAGAAAGCAGAAGCAAAGAAGAAGACCTGTTCGAAGCATTGCGCGCATTACGCAAACAGTTGGCCGATCAGGAGGCACTCCCGGCTTACATCGTATTGTCGGATAAAGTATTGCATCTGCTCTGTCTGTCACGTCCCACGACAGTCGAAGCCTTCGGTAACATCAACGGGATTGGTGAATATAAAAAGAAAAAGTACGGAAAAGATTTTGTTGCCCTGATCCGTCAGTTCGTATAGCAAAAACGGAAACCCCAGCTGAATTTTGTCAATAGCATTTTTATGTTTTATTAACCGAATAGAGGAGTTGCCAATTACAATAGGAGATATTCCCGTAACATATATTGTAATATAGCAGAACAAAGCTTCATCTTTATCGGAAGATGGCGTCTGTCCGGGTCGAAGCAACCTTCTGTTTGGGTTGGAAAGCCAGACTTTCATCCGCCCCAAACCTGACTTTTCCCCACGTACACCGGCTTTCCGGGCCGATGAAAAGAATAAGTACGAAAAAAGGGAGAAGCTGTCAGCTTCCCCCTTTTACTGTATTTTAATCTGAATATAGTTTATGATTACGCAGACAAAGATACGACAATCAATAACAAAAGTCAAGTTTTGGGACTCTTATTTTTCCGGATTATTTGCATTGTTGCATCTGTTCGTGAACATCGGCAGGAGGCACTCCCAGCGAAATAGCTTTTTCGAAGTCCGCTTTTGCCAGCGATTTCTTTTTCTGATCGAGATAAATGTCACCCCGCAACAGATAGGCATCGATCGAGTCGGGCGCCAAGCGAATGGCCTCGTCCAGATCGACCAATGCAAGATCATCATGTTTCATATCCCGCTCCACATCGGCACGAGCCACATACAAAACCGCATCTTCGGGAAACTCCACCAGTAATTGGTTCAGGATATCCAGAGCTTCACGGAACTTGTTTTCTTTCTGTTCCAGAGTCGCCAATCCGAGACGTCCGTTATAGTTCTTCGGATCGATTTCGAGCAAACGCTGATAATCCAAACGGGCACCTTTATAATCCCGTCGCAACATATAAATATACGCCCTCATCAACAGCGCCTCCGTATTCTTCTTATCTACATCCATCACCTGGCAATAGTCCACATAAGCCTTGTCCTGCATACCCTGTTCCAGATAAATGGCAGCACGATTCAACAAAATAGGTACGGCAAGCGGAGCAATGTTGAGTGCATAAGTATACGACTCGACAGCATCATTATAACGTCCCAACTTGCGTTGTACCAAGCCGAGATTGGAGAACAGCAGAGCATTATGGGCGTTCTTCGGCTCCAGTTTCAAAGCTTGTTTCAGGAGGTCTTCAGCTTGTACCAGACTGTCTTTTCCGACACACTCCACAGCCTTTTCAGAAAGTTCCTGATAGGTCTGGGCAGAAAGGGAAACAGACAAGAGGCAGGAAAAAAGAAGAAAGAGGAACTTCCTCCTCACCCCTTCTCTTTCTCGAAAGGGAATCATGATAGTTTTTCGATTCATAAATAGTATATTAAAAGCGAATATTATAAAATATCAGACAATTGCAGATATTCTTTTCAGTCCAACGGATAAGCGTCAAATGCGAATAGCTCGGTGGTAAGATAGCGTTCGCCGGTATCCGGCAACAGAGTCACAATCATTTTTCCTTTAAATTCCGGACGTCCGGCCAGTTGACGGGCTGCATAAACAGCTGCTCCGGAAGAAATTCCCACCAACAATCCTTCTGTCGAGGCCAATTCTCGTCCGCCACGAATCGCTTCATCATCGGGCACAGGCATGACTTCGTCCACAACCGAAGCATCATAAATGCCGGGCACGAAATTCGCTCCGATCCCCTGTATACGGTGTGAAGCTGCTTTCCCGCCTTCGAGTACCGGAGAGGATGCGGGCTCTACAGCTACTATATATACATTCGGATTATGTTTTTTTAATGCACGGGCCACCCCGCAAACAGTACCTCCGGTTCCTACTCCCGCCACGAATACAGCCACTTCTCCGTCCGTATCCTGCCAGATTTCTTCACCGGTAGACCGAACATGGACTTCGGTATTCGCAGGATTCTCAAACTGTTGCAGAATGACCGAACCTGGAATCGACTTTTTCAGTTCCTCTGCCTTGGCAATGGAACCGGCCATTCCCTTCTGTCCGTTAGTCAAAACAATCTGGGCTCCTAATGCCTTCAACAGATTACGGCGTTCCAGGCTCATGGTTTCGGGCATGGTCAGTATAAGGCGATACCCTTTGATAGTGGCCACCATCGCCAGTCCCACACCGGTATTGCCACTGGTAGGCTCGATGATAGTGGCACCGGGTTGCAGCACTCCTCTCTCTTCGGCATCCTCAATCATCGAAAGTGCCACACGGTCCTTTACGCTTCCGGCAGGGTTAAACGACTCCAGTTTAGCAACTATATTCTCTTGAAGGCCGTATTTACGACTATAACCGGACAACTCCATCAATGGAGTATGGCCTATCAGTTCGGTAAGTTTCTTTGCGATTTTTGCCATATATCTCTCTGTTTTACCACAGTTAATGCGCAAAGATAAAGAAAAGAATCGTACCTTTGCGACCGTTCAATCTTTTTAAGTATAGAGTTTATGAAGAGAAGACTTATCCAATTCGTTACGACTTATTTTCTTTTTGTCCTCATATTCGTCCTCCAGAAACCAATTTTCATGGGTTACTACCATACCTTATATAATAAGGTGTCATGGACTGATTATTTCTCTGTAATGGGACACGGGCTTCCGTTAGATTTTTCACTTGCCGGATATCTGACTGCCATTCCCGGACTATTGCTGATCGCATCGGTCTGGATACAGCCGGCGGTTATCCGCCAGATACGCCGGGGATATTTCATGATAATCGCCATTCTGCTTTCCTGCATCTTTATCGGTGACCTGGGACTGTATGAATACTGGGGATTCCGCTTGGATGCCACTCCGCTGTTCTACCTCTTCTCCTCGCCCAAAGATGCTTTGGCCAGTGTCAGCATTTGGGTCGTGATGGCAGGACTGGCCGCAATGGCTGTCTATGCGGCTTTACTTTACCTGATATTCTACCGGGTACTGATTTATCAAAAACAACCGGTAAAAATACCTTTTCACCGGTTGAGTGTATCCGGAGTATTGCTACTTGCCACCGCCCTCCTGTTCATCCCGATACGGGGAGGTTTCACGGTGTCGACCATGAACCTGAGCAAAGCCTACTTCAGCAGTAATCAGCGGTTGAACCATGCGGCTATCAATCCTTGTTTCAGCCTGATGGAGTCATTGTCACGCCAGGACAATTTCGACAAGCAATATCGATTCATGCCAGCCGAAGAGGCAGACAAACTCTTTGCCGAACTCAAAGACCAGCCGGTTGCCCCCACTGACAGCATCCCACAACTCTTCACGACCGAACGCCCGAACGTGATATTAATCATACTTGAAAGCTTTTCGTCCAAACTGATGGAAACCCTCGGAGGAGAGTCCAATGTGGCAATCAACATGGATCAGTTCGGACGTGAAGGGGTATTGTTCACTCATTTCTTTGCCAACAGCTTCCGCACCGACCGTGGACTGGCAGCCATCATCAGTGGTTATCCGGCACAACCGACTACCAGTATTATGAAGTATCCAAAGAAAACGCAACACTTGCCTTCGATCCCCGGCAGCCTGAAGAAAGCAGGATACGACCTGCAATACTATTACGGAGGTGACGCCGATTTTACCAACATGCGCTCTTACCTGATCCAGGCAGGAATAGACAACATCGTTTCGGATAAAGATTTCCCGCTTTCCGAACGTCTCAGCAAATGGGGAGCGCATGACCATGTGGTGTTCAACCGTCTGCTGGACGACTTGAAACAGCATACACCCCAAAAACCCTTTATGAAGATATTGCAGACTTCAAGCAGTCATGAACCGTTCGAAGTCCCGTTCCGACGATTGGAAAATCCCAGACTAAACGCTTTTGCCTATGCAGACAGTTGTGCCGGCGACTTTGTACGTCAGTTCAAAGAGACTCCCTTATGGAAAAATACGGTAATCGTATTGGTTCCCGATCATCTGGGAGCCTATCCGCAGGACATAGACAACCTGACCGTAGACCGCTATCGGATTCCGCTGATTTTCATAGGAGGTGCCGTAAAAGAGCCCAGACAGATAGGTACTTACGGCTCGCAGATTGACATTGCCGCCACACTGTTGGGACAACTCGGATTACCGCACGAAGAGTTTATCTTTAGTAAAAATATGCTTAATCCGAACTCACCTCACTTCGGATTCTTCACCTTTCCAAATGCTTTCGGAATGATGACACCGGAGAATGAGGTCGTATTCAACTGCGAATCGAACTCCATCGTCTCAGATGAAGGAACACATAAAGGAGAGAATTTACCCAAAGCCAAAGCATACCTGCAAAAGTTGTATGACGACTTGGCTAAACGATAACCACCCTCTTAACCCCAAAATGATATGACTAACGACATGATCCAGTTACTGGTCAACACAGACCAGAATCTACTGCTATACCTCAACGGATTTCACAATGCCTTTGGTGATTATTTCATGAGTACTTTCACCGGAAAATGGATTTGGGTACCGATGTATGCCAGTATCCTGTATGTTCTGCTAAAGAACTTCAATTGGAAAATAACACTATGCTGCCTGACTGCCATCGCACTCACCATCCTCTTTGCCGATCAAGTTTGTGCCAGCCTGATACGCCCTGCCGTAGAACGCCTGCGACCGTCCAATCCGGCAAATCCCATCTCCGACCTCGTCCACATTGTAAACAACTACCGGGGCGGACGTTACGGCTTTCCATCCTGCCATGCCTCCAATTCTTTCGGACTGGCATTCTTTCTGGTCTTCCTGTTCCGCAAACGATGGCTGAGCCTTTTCATTCTTTTATGGGCCACGCTGAATTGCTATACGCGCATTTACCTGGGAGTGCATTATCCGGGCGACCTCATAGTAGGTGCCATCATAGGATGCTGCGGAGCAGCATTCATGTGTTATTTACTGAAGAAAACAGCAAGAGGCGCTTCTTTTGGAAAAGTGAAACATACGGAAATCACGATCTACGTAGGGCTACTTACAACAATAGGAATTCTGGTTTACGCTTCAATCATGGCATAATGAACCCACTTTGTCTCCCATTGTCGGAATTAAAGCACTTACCCTATTTCCGGTAACTTGTATATACGGCATAGAGTAACCGACCAGGTTCTTATCCTCCGGACAATATCTAAAAGGGATATACCTACATATAGGTATTGTACACTACCGCATAAAAACCGATATTTGCCGGACAAATGAAAAGGGTAAAACATATACAGAAGAACCGAGTTTTGGCAGCATATCTGTTGCTGCTGACTCTCATGCCATTCTTTTGGATAAAAACACTCCATACACATGACCGGTCTGAGTGCATGTCTTCCGGTGTACAGCACAGATGCAATCCGGAGGAAGGTTGTGCAATTTGCCTTTTTACTCTCTCCCCCTTCACTGAAGCCGAAAACTTTGAATATATTTGCTTGCCGGTAAGCGTTCCGGTGGGATATCTTCAGCAGGAAGAAAGGAGCTTCACGACTTCCCTTATCTTTCATTCCCTCCGTGCCCCTCCCTTTGTGACAGTATAACATTTCTCTCTAAACCCCATTATTTTTTGAAACTACCCGGGAAAAAATCCAAAGGAATATTTCCCGGACATAGACTTACTATACATGTAAAATATGATATTCGAAACATATTTCAAACATGTGTACCTGTATGTTGCATGCCTGTATGCCACATCCGGCACGGGACTATACGCACAAACGCTGCACCAACATGCGGGAACACAGAGAGATACTGTTCCTGTCACATTTCCGGTACAACATCTGGAAGAAGTCGTCATCACCGCAGGGCGTCCGGGAATAACGGCAGGAGCCGTAAGTAACCGGATCTCTTCCTCCGAAATCCATCGTGCGGCAGGCAGTTCGCTTGCCACATTGCTGGAACGGATCAGTGGTGTCAGTTCTCTCAGCACAGGAACAACAGTATCCAAACCCGTCATTCATGGAATGCATGGCAACCGCATCCTGATCATCAATAACGGTGCGCGCCAGACGGGGCAACAATGGGCGACAGACCATGCTCCCGAAGTAGATATAAACGAAAGCGGTAATATTCTGGTCATAAAAGGCGCGGACGGAGTAAGGTACGGTTCGGATGCCTTGGGAGGTATTATCGTGACGGAACAGCCCCCTTTCGCTTTCGGGCAGGAACACCCCAAAGGCAGAATCGCCACATTCTACGGAAGTAACGGGCATCGCTATGCGGCAACCGGAAGCCTGGAAGGCACACTACCTTTCCTCAGAAACATCGCCTGGCGTATGCAAGGGACCTATTCAAATTCGGGAGACCGCTCTACGGCACATTATTTGCTCAACAATACTGGAACCAGAGGATTACACTTCTCTGCATCTGCGGGATATGACAGCGGGCGATTACGGATCGAAGGAATATACAGCCACTTCGGCGAACAGACGGGAGTGATGTTCGGTGCACAGATGGGAAGTGAGGACCTGCTTGCCGAACGTATCCGCTTGGGACGTCCGGTATATACAGACCCTTTTACACGGCATATCTCTTACCCCTACCAAAAAGTTGTCCACAGAACTGCCATCGGAAAAGTCAGATACAATGCAGGTGCGGCAGGTGTCTTTTACTGGCAAACTTCCTGGCAGAAAGACGACCGCCGGGAGAATCGCATCCGCCGGATGAATCATTCGGATATACCGGCCGTCGCATTGCTGCTGAGTTCTATCCAAAATACTTTCCGTTGGAAACTGGATTATGGGCCATGGCAGACCGAAATCGGGGGACAAATGATATTCACCGACAATCACAGCAAAGCAGGGACGGGAATCGTCCCCGTCATTCCCAACTACACAGAAATGCAGGCAGGCGCGTACGGCATACAGAAATACCGGTATGAAAGAACCGCCGTAGAAGCTGGAATTCGCCTGGATAGGCAAGAGACACGTGCCGGCGGATATGACTGGACCGGAAACTATTATGGGGGAAACAGAAAATTCTGTAATTTCACGTATGGCCTGGGCGGGCACTACCGACTTTCAAAATACTGGGAGCTTACATCCAACTTCGCACTGACATGGAGAGCCCCGCATGTGCACGAGCTGTACAGCAACGGAAATGAATTAGGATCAGGCATGTTTGTCCGGGGAGACGCCTCCATGAATGCCGAACGAAGCCACAAGTGGATAACCTCGGTCAGCTACCGGGACAAAGTGTTCCATATCCGTCTGGACAGCTATCTGCAATGGATAAAGGGGTATATTTATGATGAACCGCTGAAAGAGAACATCACTGTCATTTCAGGCACTTATCCGGTATTCCGGTACCGGCAGACACCCGCCTTTTTCAGAGGAGCGGATTTTGACTTCCGCTTTATGCCTGCCGCCTCCTGGGAGTATCATCTGATCGCCTCCTTTATCCGGGCAAACGAACAAGGAACCGGGAATTACCTCCCTTATATTCCTTCTTTCCACCTCAGTCATGAACTGGCATGGACGCACCAAACAAAGTCACACATCCTGTTTCGCCTGACTGCCCGCCACAAATTTGTAGCGAAACAAAACCGTTTTAATCCGGCAACCGACCTTATTCCATATACCCCTCCCGCCTATCATCTTTTCGGAGCGGAAGCCAGTATGGAGTGTCCCGTAAAATACGGAAACAAACTAACACTGACTGTGACAGCAGACAACCTCCTCAACAGGGAATATAAGGAATATACCAACCGCTCACGCTACTATGCCCATGATATGGGACGTGACATACGTTGCACACTGAACTGGAACTTCTGACTATGATTTTTATTCATTGTATAATATCAACAAACCAATTGAAAGAAAAATGAAAACAATTACATCTAAAACCATCTTAATGCTCCTGACGGGGGCCTTTCTTGTCTTATTGTTTAATAGTTGCACCAAAGATCCGGTGATTCCCGAAGACGAAACAAAAAACAAGTTGCATGAAGACCCGGCCAAAGTAACGGTCCGACTGGTAGAATGCCACCTGCATGCCGACTGGAACGAGATACAGACCAACGGTGGTCCGCATCAGAATCCCGAATCTCCTGCCCGACATATAAAAAGAATACAGGACATTACCTATGAACTGAAGGCCGGACAAGGCTGGACACTGGCAGAAGGTAGCCAGAAGAAGTTCTATGTACAGAAAAACGGGGAATATAAAAATCAAGGACGCTTTACGCCTGCTCCCGTTTATCTGATGTTTATCTATTACTACAATGCCAAAGGCGAACTGATGAATAACCAGTTTGTGGAAAACGGGCAAGAGAACATACACCAGCACTTCTTCACACCGGAAAATATAAAGCCAACCTTCGACGGACAGATAGAAGCTGACGACAACGATCCACAGAAGCTGATAGACTATCTTTATGTAGACACTACCCCCTGGGATAAGACCTATCACAGCGGAGAGGCCGAAATCACGGGACGGGACAATCCGGTAGGGTTAAAAGGAATTATCCGTTTCTTGAAAGACCGCAAAGAGTTCGATCTAAAAGTCCGGCTGTATCACGGTTACGAATCCAAAAAAAATCCGCAGACCGGTACTTTCGATCCTTTCTACAAACCTTCCGGGGTATTGATACAACGGGGAACATGGGATATTAACCTGAATCTGCCGGTCGTTGTATTCTGGAGTCGGGAAGAATTTATCGATATAGATGAAGAAGCAAACTTAGAGAAAGTGGGCGAAGACAGTCTCGACGAGGGCAGCAACCGTACCGTACACTCCATCATGGAAACTTTCAACCTGACTTGGAAAGAAGCTCTGGAAGAATTCATAACCTATACCTATAAGGCCGGAGATGCCGAAGGAGGAGCTATCTGGCTGTAATCTCGTCCCAATAGAAACTACACATTGGTACGACTGATTCAGAATATCGCAAGTGATGTCCTGAGGCAACTCTACCGGACTATGAAGTGAAACCTAATCGGTTATAAAAAGCCGACGGCAACGTATTTCTTCTTTATGAAGAATGATACGTTCCGTCGGCTTATTATCTTTATTATCAACGGTGAGTTTAGTTACAAGTCATATCTTCGGTGTACAGATTGTCATTCATACGCCGGGTCCTGTTTCAATACACCGCCCGCTTTATCTATTTCGGACTGTGGAATCGGGAAAAATTCAAATGCAGGTTTATACACCTTGATGTATCCCGGATAAGCAGGATCTTCTACCCCGTTCACCCGTTTATCCATCAACTTCCATCGTTTCAACTGGAAGTAACGCAGCCCTTCAAAACAAGTTTCAATACGCCATTCGTTCCGGATACGTTCACGAAGATCGTCTTGTGAGATACCGGCTTCGATGGCCGGTTGTCCCGAACGTGTCCTTACTTCATTAATAGCATTCAAGGCTGTTGTGGTAGCTCCGTGTGCTTCGTTTTCGGCTTCGGCTATCATCAACAATACATGAGCGTAACGCAGTACAACGATATCTGCATCCGAAACAGTACTGTATCCGGGTGTCACATCCGTAGGTTGGACATATTTGAGAGCGCTGAAACCGGTAGGCCCTTTATTATTTGATTCGTTCACCTGAACCTCTTCGTCTTTAAACCCGTCATCGACAAAATTGGCCATCATAGAATGGTTGACAGACTCGTACAGACGACGGTCTCTGTTCATAAACATTTTAGCACGTTCCGCTTTCTTCAGGGCATCGTCATTACCATATAAAATACTTTCGTCAGGACGTACCGTCAAAGGAGATTCTCCCCATGGCTTTCCATCCGTACATTCAAATGCGTCCACCATATTGCGGGTGGGGTCCAGAACCGCCCAGGCGCCATAATACAAATCCATAGAATGAGTCAGGTTCGGACGCAGGAAGCGAACGGAAAACATGATCTCCGGTGATGCCAATTGCTTTTCGGAGATAAAATTGTCACGCACACGCGCAGCCAAACTATAACCTTTGATACTCTGCAACAGAGTCAGTACTTCTTCCATCTTGGAAGAAATAGCCTTTCCATTGCTATCGTAAGCATCGAATAGCAGGATTCTCGCTTTCAGAGCCTTGACAGCCGAAACAGTGAACCGACCGGAAGTTTGTGAATCGGAATACAACTTATCGGGCAATTCACTGATGGCTTCGTCATAGTCGGTCATTACACGATTCAACACTTCTGCGCGGGTAGCCTTAGGTTGATACATCGTATTCAGATCGAGAGACTGAGTCACTACAGGCACCTCTTTATAACACTGATACAACCATGAATAAAAATAGCCGCGCAATGCTTTACACTGTGCAAGCATAAACTTTTTTTCATCCGCACTGATATCCGATCCGGTATACTGATCGAGTTGTTCCATCAAGATATGTACACGGGCAATGCCTTTATAGCAATTGCCGTAAATATCGGTAACGAACCCACCTTGATTGGGAGTAAGATCTCCCTGGGCAATCGTCTTGGCCCAACCATACGTACCTTCGCTATGTTGTACGATCGCATTATCCGTCAATCCGTCCAGACAAGGCATAATCTGAGAAAATACGCCGGAGTACATGACCGAATAAGTTCCGGCCAAAGCCGATTCAAAGTCACTCTTTTTCTGCCAGAATACGCTTTGCGAAGGGCTTGACGGAGGATCTTTCTGAAGAAAGTCTTCACACGAGGTGGCACCGAAAAGTAATGTGGCAGCTAACAATATATGAATATTCTTTTTCATTGCATGTCCTAATTAAAATTCAACATTTAAACCAAACGAATAGATTCTGTTTTGTGGATAGATGGCATCTCTTCCATCCCCGTTACGTTCTGGGTCGAGTCCTTTGTACGGAGTCAGAGTCAACAGATTATCACCGGAGAAGTAGATACGCACTTTAGAGATATTCGCCTTTTCGGTCCATACCCGAGGCAGCGTATAGCCCAAAGTCAGATTCTTCAGGCGGAAGAAAGAGGCATCCTTCAAGTAATAGCTGTTGGGACGTGTATTCTTGCCTCCACCCATATCCTGCCAATAGAGTTTAGGATGCTTAGCACCATAAGGATTCTCTTCTGTCCACATGTGTTTAATGTAGTCCTTGTTGGGAGATGATCCTTGCATAAAGGGCTGTACTCCCCAGTCAGTAGTATAATATTTTTTATCAGCTACCCCTTGACCGATCAGCGACAGGTCAAAACCTTTCCATGTCGCACTGGCATTGATACCATATTCGAAACCCGGAAAACGTCCTGAGAAAGTACGGCGGTCATAGTTATCAATCACTCCGTCCGGTTTTCCATCAGGTCCACTGATATCTTTGTACTTCAGATCACCCGGCTGTGTGTTATCATTAAATTGCTTTGGTGATGCATTGATCTCAGCCTGATCTGCAAATACACCGATACACTCCAACATATAATACTCATCATAAGGTAATCCCTCACGTTTGATGCTGTAACTTCCGATTTCTTCTGCACCAAATTCAGTCAGCTTGTTGCGCGAACGGTCAAAATAAACCCCTGCATTGTAGCGGAATCCCCTGAATGTACCTCCCTTCACCATATTGGCATAGTTTAAGGCAACCTCTATACCTTTATTCTCCACCGAACCATTATTCACCGTCGGAGCAGAAAGTCCGAGTAAACTCGACACCTGTGAAGAACGCAATATGTCATCAGTAGTCTTTTTATACCAATCGAAAGTTACGCTCAAGCCATCGAACACCTGCAGGTCGAAACCGATATCGGTAATAGTAGTGGTCTCCCACTTAATGTTACGGTTGGCATAAGCTGTCTGCTGATATCCGATAATAACACCATCCGAAGTTTTGGTAAACGGATAGTCATCCACACCCGAAATCATAGCTTGATAGGGATAAAGTCCGATATTCTGGTTACCCAACTGTCCCCATGAACCTCTCAACTTGAAATTGTTCAGCCAATTAAGATTCAAATTTTTAATAAACTCTTCTTCTGTGGCACGCCAAGCGACTGAGAATGATGGAAATACTCCCCAACGATTTTCATCGGAGATGCGTGAAGTTCCGTCGTATCTCATATTGGCTTCAAACAGATAACGCTCTTTAAAATCGTAGTTAAAACGTCCGAACAAGGACTGAATAGCCCACTCTTCTTCACCTCCACTGTTACTCCAGTCGGCTGTCCCTCCGGCATTGAGTACCGGCAAGTCAAATGCAAAGTCTTTACGATAGGCATTGAGCGTTTCATATTTCTCCGACTCTTGATTGTAACCTACCATCAAAGAGAAATTATGTGCATTATCCACTAACGACAAATCATATTTCAGATAACTATAAAGGTTGGTGTAGAAACGGCGGCCATCGCCTACACTTAATCCCAATCCGCCTTTATCGAGTTCGGACGATCTCTCGCCGGTATGGTAATCGTAAGTATAAGTCGTGCTTCCTCGCCAGTCTTTACTTTTGTTAGACTGAAGGCGGGCAGCTCCTTTAGTATACCACGTCAAGCCTTTAGCCAGATTGATCTCTAACCACAGCTGAGCATTTATATCAAAATTATTATCACGCTTCATGGCGTTATCTCCGATAATGGCAGGCATGTTTTTGTTATGACTTTCGAAGGAATAAGCGGAACTTGTCCAGCGGCGAATACCTGTTCCGTCATCCGGTAACCAAGGCATATAGGTCGGTGCCTGCGAAAGCGTAGAGAGGAAAGCATCATTCTGTCCCTGGCGAGGCTGCTCTGTTTCACCATACATCAAGTTGGCATAAGTTCCCACCTTTATAAAATTAGTAATACGCGCAGTAAGGTCGATTGTGGCATTGTATTTTCTATATTTAAATCCACGCATAGTACCCGGCTGATCGACAAAATTCAAAGCTACATTGTAGGTAGTCTTCTCCGTGCTACCGGCCATCGAGAGATTATGTGTCTGCACTACAGCTGTACGGAACATATAGTCCTGCCAGTCAAAGTTAGGATATTGGGGGTCCCCGACATTATTCCGATAAAGATTAATCTGGTCTTGAGTGTATTGTTTACCGGTTCCGGAGTTCTTCCAGGCCAGATTCGCTAGCTCCATATATTCCACAGAATTGGTGACACGATCATATAACTTGGTGGGTGTGTGCAAACCTACATTTCCATGATAACTAATGTGCACCTTATCTCCTACCGCACCTTGCTTGGTAGTTACCAGGATAACCCCGTTGGCAGCTCTCGCTCCATAAATAGCAGCCGAAGCTGCATCCTTTAACACAGAAACACTCTCGATCACGCTGGGATCAAGATTTGTCATGCTACCCGGTACACCATTGATCAGGATCAAAGGATCCGACCCGGCGGAAGAGAAAGTCCCCTGGCCACGGATACGAAAAGAGGTTCCTTCCCCACCTGGCTGTCCAAGTCCCTGATTGACACGAAGTCCCGGAATCTGCCCTTGCAGCAGGATAGCAGCATTGGCAACCGGACGTTTTGAAATATCGTCACCCGTCACAGCAGACACAGATCCGGTCAGATTGACTTTCTTTTGAGTACCGAAACCCACTACGACAACTTCATCCAACTTCTGGGCATCTTCTTTAAGAACAATGTTCATTGGTTCTCTCTGGGCTTTGATACTCTGTGTTTTATAGCCAATATAGGAAATTTCCAAAATGCTCCCTTCCGGAACATCCAAAGAGAACCGGCCGTTCAGATCTGTGATGTTTCCTAAAGTAGTTCCTTTTACCAATACGGATACACCGATAAGAGGTTCGCCAGCTTCATCAGTAACTACGCCGCTGACTTTTAGATTTTGTTGTTGCATAATGGTAACCGCATCCTGTTTGAGCCCATCGGCCACGGCAAACTGAGGAGAAATACATAATAGCAGTAGACTGGCACCTGCTATTTTGAGACAATTCATTTCACGAGTCTTGATTAAACTCGGAAACAGGTTAGTTCTTTTTGTCATACATTAAATTTTTCGGTTAAACATAAAAATAAGGAATGTTCTATCCGGAAGATTTATAAAACCCGGAATTTGTTTTTAGTCGTTTTTCTAAGTCTTCATAAGCTTTCTGATTTTGATTATTAGTATTCTGTCAATATTAGAACTTTACTGAACTATGCTGATACTCCATTCCGAAAGCAATCCATTGGGGAGTAGTCCTTTCAGAACTTGGAAAAACACAACTTTCATACAATTTGGTAAGATAAAAGCGGAAAAAGTATTGATTTCCTTCGGTACCGTACGCAATATTTATACTTGTTTGTACCCTAATTCTACCTAATAGAGATATAACATATTGATTAAACGAAACTTATACCAGTTAAACAGGAAAATAGAAGGCTGTTTAGATTTACTTCAAATGACTAATTAGCTTGAAGACATTGAGATTTATTAAAAAAAAGATTCGTATTTTGCATTTTATTAAATCTTATTCTTATCTTTGCCGCATAACATCTGCCAAAGACTTAATAGATGTGAATTATTTGTTAGCCTTAAAAGCTCCGAAATGTACTTTCTATGCTGCGGATATAGTTCTGAAAGAACTTAATCAATTAACAACACACAAGAGGCCTCCATTCTGTACTACCTATTTTATACTAATTGACGTCCAATGCCTTATTTAATCAAGAAAATAAGTGCCCCACTACCCAACATCATTATCTGATATTAGTATATCATTATTTATTTGAAATATTATAAATGAATAAGCTACATTTAAAATTACTCTTGGAATGCCTTCCGGAAGAATTGCTTATAATAAAAAAACTGTTTTTGCCATCAATAATTTCCGGATAGCAAAAACAGTTTATCTTTTTTAAAGAGCTGGTATAGGATTATTTATTGAAATAGCCTACATACCAGTCATAGAATTTTTGAATCCCTTCTTCTATAGAAGTAGAGGGTTTATAGCCAAAGTCCTTTTCCAATCGGCCCGTATCGGCATAAGTACATACCACATCTCCCGGTTGCATACCCATCATCTGTTTAATGGCTGTCTTACCTGCTGTTTTTTCAATAACAGAAATGAAATCCATCAGCTCTACCGGTGCAGAATTACCAATATTATAAATATAGAAAGGAATGGGATCGGCAGAAGGATGAGCAATGATCTTCATCAGACCTGCAATGATATCATCGATATATGTAAAATCACGACGCATTTGCCCGTTATTGAATACTTTAATGGGGTCGCCATTTAATATTGCCTTCATAAACAGACAAGGAGCCATATCCGGACGCCCCCAAGGACCATATACTGTAAAGAAACGCACACCGGTAGTAGGTATACTATAAAGTTTGCTATAAGCATGCGCCATCAGTTCATTCGACTTTTTTGTTGCTGCATACAAACTCACCGGAGAGTCTGCCTTATCTGTTTCAGCATAAGGCACTTTATCATTCAGTCCATAAATGCTGCTTGAACTTGCATAAACCAAATGATTTACCGGATAATGCCGACAACATTCCAACAGATTTAAGAAACCTACAATATTCGATTCAATATATGCATAAGGATTTTCAATCGAATAGCGAACACCGGCCTGAGCAGCCAAATTCACCACAATATCAAAATGTTCGTCTTTAAACAAGTTGGTCAATCCTTCACGATCTGTCAAATCCATCTTGATAAAGCGATAGGAAGGATATTTAGCACTCGGCAACAATATGTCTTTCTCGATCGATTCTTTAGCTATGCCGGTATCAGCTAGACGATCATATTTCAACTGTACATCATAATAAGAGTTGATGTTATCCAACCCCACAACTTCACAACCTTGTGCTACCAATGCTTTTACCGTATAAGAGCCAATAAAACCTGCGGCTCCTGTTACTAATGCTTTCATGATTCAATTTAGTTTAGAGTACCATTACAGAAAAACGACCTATAACGTAATGTTCTTTACCATTAACAAACTCTTCCAGTTTCTTGTTCGAACGTATTTTTTTGTTCGAAATCATCAAAATGGTATTCTGATATTTATTATCCAAGACTTCTTCTTCTGTCACTTCTTTCACTCTTTCATGCAGATACACATCCATATTTTCAGAACGACGTACATTCAGGACACAATAACCGGATACGTTTTTCTCCTTAGAAAGTTCCACTGCTTTCCGGCATAACTCGGAATAACCCAACTCACCATTAATAGCCGGTACATCCCAACCTCCCACAAAGACAGCACAAAACAATCCGAGGGCAAGCACATTAATAGTCTTGTTCAACGATTTCTTCCGATAAAGAAAATATAGAGCCGTACCACCACTGACAGTCAATATTCCACCGGCTACATAAAAAAGCTTCTGTCCCAGGAATTCAGTACCCGGCATTCGTCCCAGCACAATAAGAGCCGGCAGCCCTGCCACGAATACGACGGCAGGAAGAAGCAACGTCAACGCCAACCATTGATTCCAACGGAAATGAGATAACAAAAGTACAGCCAAATAAACAAAGAATGGAAAAGTCGGTGCCAAATAGACAGCCAGTTTACCACTGAAACAAGATAACATCAGTAACGTAGTGAGAATTATGACCATAAAGAAACGCTCCATATCAGAACGAATCAGTCGGCGACAAGCCCCGGCAATAATTATACCGACCAGAAACAGAGCCCACGGAGCTAACGAATACCAAACAGAAATAAAATAATAATAAAACGGAGCACTATGATCGAACGCATTGACAGCACGCCCCACTGTTTGACGGAATAACAAATCATGCAGATAAGTTAATCCTCCCTCTTCCCAACAAACACCACCGAACCAAATGAAACATCCGAGCAATAATACAGCGAACGTTTTCCATCCCCAATAACGTCCAAAGGTCTTCACACGTCCGGTAATCAGCAAAAAAATGAAAGTAGACACCAATGGTACCAGTATCCCCACAGGCCCTTTGGAGAAAACTGCCATAAAAATATAAAAAGGAAACAGAAACTGATTCCAGTTCTTACTGCCTTGCCCTTTCAGCATCTGATAAAAAGTACGAAGAGCAAGCACAATAAACATACACATCAACATATCCATGCGCAATACAACAGCCAACCCTAAAAAGAGTCCACAACTCATCAACATTAATTGAGCCGATAAACGGTTAGCTACAGAGACTTCACGTTCCACCCACCGGTCCATTACCAACATGATCACTAAAGCCGGAATAAAAGAGAAGAGTGAAGCAAACCACATGGCATGATTGCCTAACAACCACTTGCCCAACATCAGAATCCAGAAATACAAAGGAGGCTTGTCAGCATACTGAATACCATGATTAGTGAACGTAAAAATATCACCATTACGCAGTGCTTCGTCAACAATACTCAAGTAACGTAACTCGTTGGAGGGAGTGTAGTCACGGAAAATCAACACCGGCAGTACAGCCAGCAATAATAAAAACGGAAGAAATTTACTTTTCATAGGCAACTGATTGCTTGGAGCTTTTACGTCCAATCATCAGATTGCGAAAATAGGCAACGAATCCGACGGATTGACCCAAAATCAACACAGGATCAAGACGGAATACACCGTATGCCACAATAACCGATGAACCGACCAGGCTGATAATCCAGAAGCCGGCAGGCAGTAAAGACTCTTTATGATGGAATGAATAAGCCCATTGATATACAAAGCGGAGAGTGAAAATAATTTGCCCCATTGAACCGAAAATCAATAGCCAAAGAGGTACCTCTTCATTGCGGAAAAAACTATCGATAAAATGTTGCGCATCATGCAACATAAAAGCTGCCGCAATTACCGGTGTAATCACTAACAAGGTTTTCAGTGCTCCGTGAAGCTTATTCCAAATACCTTTCTCGTTCAGATTCCACAAATAGATATAATAGGAAATAAACTGTCCGAAGATAATAGAAAAATCATCACGCAACCATCCATAAATACACAACAAATAAGATCCGGCAATACTCAATATCCAGAATATGGAAGGAGACACTACCTTCTTTGCCCTTTCCGATAATATCCATTGAAATATGATGCGAGCTGAGAAAAAAGCCTGCGCTAAAAAACCGATTACATAGATAAAGCCGCTCCCCTTCACAAATTTACGCTATTAAGTTATTGTCACCGATACGATAGTTAATATATCTCTTTTTCATCCAACGATAGGCAAAGCAATCAAGAAAAGGAGAAACCAACCGGTTCCACAAATGATATTTGGATGTACCTGCTACACGAGGAAAATGGCGAACTGGAATTTGCTTGATTTTAGCATCTTGCAACAAGATCAATGCCGGAAGAAAACGATGCATACCCGTAAAGAACGGAATACGTTTGGCATAGGCTGTATGCAAAACCTTCAGAGGACAACCGGTATCCTGCACACCGTCATTGGTCATCATTCTTCTGAAACCATTGGCAATCTTCGATTGCAGATTCTTGAAAAAAGAATCTTTACGATTGGCGCGGATTCCCATCACCAGCTGATAATCAGCAATATCTTTCAGCAACAGATTGAAATCTTCGGGAGTAGTCTGAAGGTCGGCATCCATATACCCTACATATACCGACTCTGTATAGTCGATACCTGCTTTCATAGCAGCACTTAATCCGGAATTTTTTGCTAAATCCATATAAAAGAAATCCTTGTTACGTGCGCATACCTCCATAATACGCTGCTTACTGTTGTCACGCGAACCGTCATTCACAAACAACACACAGGCCGTACAAATAGATTTGGGTAAAAACTCTCCCAATTTCTGTTCCAAAGAGTAGATATTGTCTTCTTCGTTGTATACAGGAACAACGATAGTCAGTTGATAATTGATCGTTTTATTCATTGCCTCATTGTAAATATCCCGCAAAAGTACAAAAAATATGAAATAAAATAGGATTATTGAAACAACAATCCAAATCTAATTTATGTTTTTATAGCACAAAAAGAAAAAAAGGAACCGGATTATAACATTCATACAGAATTAGAATATAAGAAGAATGCCGGAGAAAGATAAGATTTTCTCCGGCATTGTTATCTGTTTTATAAATCTGAAAACTAAATCATGCTTTCCGGATGTAATCAACAATCCATGCCCCTACTTCTTTCGTACCAAATTTTTCACCACCTTCCACTTGAATCTCGGGTGTACGTACATTAGCATCCAAAGAAGCATCAACTGCTTTGCGGATCAACGCACCTTCAGCTTTACAATCGAAGTATTCGAACAGCATGGCCACCGAAAGAATTTGCGCTAGCGGATTAGCGATATTCAAGCCTTTTGCTTGCGGCCACGAACCGTGAATCGGCTCGAACACCGGAGTACTCTCACCAGTAGAAGCAGACGGAAGCAACCCCATAGAGCCGCTGATGACAGACCCTTCATCGGTAAGAATATCACCAAAAGTATTCTCCGTCACCATCACATCAAAAAATTTAGGCTCCTGAATCATCTTCATTGCAGCATTATCCACAAACATATAATCAGTGGTCACCTCCGGATACTGCGGCGCCATCTCTTGTGCAATCTGCCTCCATAGACGACTGGAAGCAAGCACATTAGCTTTATCTACAACAGTCAAGTGCTTACGACGCTTCATAGCATATTCGAAACCGACTTTCAAGATACGTTCTATCTCAGGACGTGTATACATATTCGTGTCGTATGCTTTGTCATTATCCTGATATTTTTCACCAAAATACATACCTCCGGTCAATTCGCGAATACACAGAAAATCGGCTCCTTCTACTAACTCTGCACGAAGAGGAGACTTGTGCACCAAACACTTAAATGTTTGGACAGGACGGATATTGGCAAATAAGCCGAGTTTTTTACGCATAGCCAGTAGCCCCTGCTCCGGACGCACCTTGGCAGTCGGGTCATTGTCAAACTTAGGATCACCTACGGCCGAAAAAAGAACTGCATCGGCATTCTTACAAACCCGGTAAGTTTCTTCCGGAAAAGGATCGCCTACTTTATCAATGGCATCCGCACCGCAAATGGCATATTCATAGTTTACTTTATGTCCAAACTTCTCACAGACGGCACTCATTACCTCCACACCTTGTACAGAGATTTCCGGTCCGATACCGTCACCGGCTAATACAGCAATTTTAAAATCCATATTATTCAATAATTAATATTCTTCTATTATATTCAGCATTTTTATGGTAGCTTTAATAGCAGCCTCTGTCTGGTCAGCATCCAACCCACGGGTACGGAACACCTTTTCACCAAAACTCCAGGTGATAACGGTTTGCACAAAAGCATCTGTTCGCCCTCCGGGAGGGATACTTACAGCATAGTTGATCAGCATAGGGAACTTACGTCCCAAAGTCACTTTATAAATCTTACGCAGAGCACGTACAAAAGCATCATACTGTCCATCGCCGGAAGAACTTTCTTCGTAAACCTGACCGTCGATTTCGATACTCAGCGTTGCCATCGGTTTCAATCCGTGTGCTAAAGTGACAAAGTAGCTTTTCAACTTCACTTTATTACTCATGCCATCATGCTTCAGCACGTCAGAGATGATATAAGGTAAATCCTCCTGAGTAACCAACTCTTTCTTATCACCCAGTTCAATGATCCGCTCCGTAACTTTTTTCATGGACTCTTCGTCCAACTCAAGTCCCAGGCTTTCAAGATTCTTACGGATATTGGCCTTACCGGAAGTTTTCCCCAAAGCGTATTCGCGCACACGTCCGAACCGCTCGGGAAGCAAATCATTGCAATAGAGATTACTTTTATTATCTCCGTCGGCATGTACTCCGGCCACTTGCGTAAAAACATTCTCACCGACAATCGGCTTGTTGGCAGGTATCACAATACCCGAATACGATTCGACCACGCGACTTACATCATTCAGCCGACTCTCGTCTATATTGGTAATAGCGTTGAAATGATCCTTCAAAATAGCTTGTACGCTTGCTAAAGGTGCATTACCGGCTCGTTCGCCCAAACCATTGATCGTCGTATGCAGTCCTTTGACACCACTTAGCACGGCAGCAAGTACATTACTTACAGCCAGATCGTAATCATTGTGTGCATGGAAGTCAAAATGGGTATCAGGATAACGTTTCTTCATCTTCCGCATAAACTCAATCACTTGAAGCGGATTCAGTATTCCTAATGTATCGGGTAGCATGAATCGTTTAATGGTAGTCTCTTTCAATGCGTCCACAATCCGGAATACATATTCGGGAGAATCCTTCATACCGTTACTCCAGTCTTCCAGATACACGTTGACTTCAATATCGAGTTCGTTAGCATAATCTACCACGGCAAGAATGTCTTCGATATGCTTTTCCGGTGTTTTCTTTAACTGACAAGTACAATGTTTCAGCGAACCTTTACACAGCAAATTAATAACACGACATCCCGTAGCATGAATCCAATCCAGTGAAGTATGTCCGTCGACAAATCCCAGTACCTCTACTTTTTGTAGCAGATTTCTGCGGGCGGCCCAGTCACATATCATCTTTACCGCATCAAATTCTCCGTCGGACACACGTGCCGAAGCCACCTCCACACGATCTACTTTCAACTCCTCCAGCAGAAGTCGGGCAATCATTAGTTTTTCATGGGGCACAAACGATACTCCGCTGGTCTGTTCACCATCGCGGAGGGTTGTGTCCATGATTTCTATTTTGACGCCTTTTCCCATTGTTCTATTTTATCTTTATTAGTCAACAAGAAGTCTATATCGTCAAGTCCGTTCATCAGACAATGCTTCTTGTAGGCATTGATTTCAAAATGCTCACTTTTTCCGGTGGCTTTATTCGTGATAGTCTGTTCCGGCAAGTTCACTTCCACTTCCATCTTAGGATTTTTAAAGATAGAATCGAACAGTTCGGCTAAAAATTCTTCAGTTACCACAACCGGAAGAACGAAATTATTCAATTCGTTGTTTTTATGAATATCCGCAAAGAAGCTACTTACTACGACACGAAAACCGTAATCAGCGATAGCCCAGGCAGCATGTTCACGACTGGATCCTGAGCCAAAATTTTTTCCGGCTACGAGAATCTGTCCCCCATATGTGGGATCATTCAATACGAACGAGTCTATTTTATTCCCCTGTTTATCATAACGCCAGTCCCGAAATAAGTTTTCTCCAAAGCCTTCCTTCGTTGTAGCTTTCAAAAAACGTGCAGGTATAATCTGGTCCGTATCTACATTCTCCAATGGGAGAGGTACACAAGTACTTGTGAGTATATTGAATTTTGCTTTCATCTTTTTATTTACAATTTAAACATTTGCGATTTAAATAACTTCGACTTATTATGCAAACGATCTTTATTCACAAACTCCTTGGCCGGTAAATCTACGATCGCTACATTGACCATTACATCAGTTCCCTCGGGTCAGCTATCACTCCCGTTATCGCAGCGGCAGCTGCCACAAGCGGACTAGCTAATAGTGTACGCGCTCCGGGTCCCTGACGTCCTTCAAAGTTACGGTTACTGGTAGAAACCGAATACTTTCCGGCAGGAATCTTATCATCATTCATAGCCAAGCAAGCCGAACATCCCGGTTGACGAATAGCAAAACCGGCATCCTCCAGAATCTTATCCAATCCTTCTTCGCGGATCTGGGCATCAACCATCCAAGAGCCCGGCACTAGCCATGCTATCACATGTTCAGCTTTCTGATGTCCTTTCACAATAGAAGCAAATGCACGGAAATCTTCGATACGCCCATTCGTACAAGCACCCAGAAACACATAATCAATCTTCTTCCCCAACAATGCTTCCCCCGGCTGAAATCCCATATAATCCAAAGATTTCAGGAATGAAACTTTGGTTGTTTCATTCATTCCATCCGTTGTAGGAATATGCTGCGTAATGCCCATACCCATACCCGGATTAGTTCCATAAGTAATCATCGGCTCAATATCCGCAGCATCAAAATGAACTTCTTTATCAAAAACCGCATCATCTTCACTCTTCAGAGTTTTCCAATACTGCACTGCCTGATCCCATTCTTCTCCCTGAGGTGCATTCTCACGGCCTTTGATATATTCGAAAGTCACTTCATCCGGTGCAATCATACCTCCACGGGCCCCCATCTCAATAGAAAGGTTGCAGAGCGTCAACCGACCTTCCATTGTAAGGCTACGGATCGCTTCACCCGCATATTCTACAAAATATCCGGTCGCACCACTCGTTGTCATTTTCGACATCATATAGAGAGCGATGTCTTTGGCTGTTACTCCCTTGCCCAACTTACCATCCACCGTGATGCGCATGGTCTTGGGACGTGACTGCAAAATACACTGAGAAGCAAGTACCATTTCGACCTCACTTGTACCGATACCAAAAGCAACCGCTCCCATCGCGCCGTGAGTGGAAGTATGTGAATCGCCGCAAACAATGGTCATCCCAGGTAAAGTAAGTCCTCGCTCCGGACCAACCACATGGATAATACCATTCCGCTTGTCCATCATTCCATAATGAGTCAAACCAAAATCAGCTGCATTCTTAGTCAGTGTATCCACCTGAGTCTTTGAAACAGGATCTTCAATGGGTTTATCCTGATCGTGAGTCGGCGTATTATGGTCTGGCATACAATATACTTTCTCCGGACGAAACACTTTAATCCCGCGTGCACGCAATCCGGCAAAAGCTTGAGGGCTGGTTACTTCATGACAATATAATCTGTCGATATAGAGCTGTGTAGGGCCATCTTCCACCGTAGTCACTACGTGTGCATCCCATATTTTATCAAATAATGTATTCATCTTTTTATTTATTATTTTATGATTTACAAATTACGTTTGGAGTCACATCATTTAGTAAACTTGTTAATACAGTCGATATAAGCTTCTACCGATGCAGCGATAATATCTGTATTCGCACCAAATCCATAGTACATCTGATTATCATATTCAACCTGCATGTGTACCTTGCCCACATCGTCACTTCCTTTACTAATGGCCTGAATTGTAAATTCCTTCAGAGTCATATGACGGTCAATAATACGCTTCAGAGCCTTGATGGCGGCATCTACCGGACCATTACCACTGGCAGCCGCTTCAAATTTCTCTCCGGCAATATTCAATCCGAGGCTGGCAACAGAACGGACTCCTACTCCGCTGGTCACCTGAAGATATTCCAATTTGATGCGATGGTTACCACTTCTGTCTGCACCCGCCAATACCAGAATATCATCATCATGAATATCTTTCTTGCGGTCGGCAAGTTTCAGGAATTCTTCATATACTTTATCCAGTTTTTCCTGATCCAGTGTCACCCCCAGAATGGAAAGGCGATTTTTCAAGGCAGCACGTCCGCTACGGGCAGTCAACACAATAGAATTATCATCAATACCTACATCATGCGGATCAATTATTTCATAAGTCTGCACATTCTTAAGTACTCCATCCTGATGGATACCCGAAGAATGTGCAAATGCATTGCGTCCCACAATGGCCTTATTAGCCTGTACCGGCATATTCATCAGACTCGATACCATGCGGCTGGTAGGATAAATCTTCTGAGTATTGATATTCGTCTCAATATCAATCTCGTGATGGCTCTTAATAATCATTGCTATCTCTTCAAGGGCTGTATTTCCGGCACGTTCACCGATACCGTTGATGGTAACTTCTACCTGACGGGCACCGTTCAATATACCGGCCATCGTGTTGGCAGTAGCCATTCCCAAGTCATTATGACAATGGGTAGAAATAATCGCATTCTCGATACCTGCTACATGATCTACCAAATATTTAATTTTCGCTCCATACTCTGAAGGCAGACAATATCCCGTCGTATCCGGAATATTCACTACAGTAGCTCCTGCTTTAATAACTGCCTCGATCACACGGGCCAGATATTCATTATCCGTACGTCCGGCATCCTCCGCGTAGAATTCCACATCATCTACAAATCGACGGGCATATTTCACCGCTGCTACAGCACGTTCTATGATTTCCTCTCGAGTTGAGTTAAACTTATATTTGATATGCGAATCTGAAGTTCCGATTCCCGTATGAATACGCTTATGCTTAGCAAATTTCAAAGCATCCACAGCTACATCTATATCTTTTTGCACCGCACGTGTCAGCGCACAAATTGTAGGCCACGTCACAGCCTTTGAAATTTCAATCACAGAATTAAAGTCACCCGGACTGGAAATAGGAAAACCTGCTTCAATCACATCTACCCCCAAAACTTCCAAAGCCTTTGCCACCTGAATTTTTTCCACTGTATTCAATTGGCATCCCGGTACTTGTTCACCATCACGAAGGGTGGTATCGAAAATAAATAATCTGTCGCTCATATTCTTTTATTTTAATCTGATTATACACCATCAAAAAAGCCTTTCACACAAGGAAGTGAGAAAGGCTTTCGTATATTTTCATTATACACATTTACGCGCGACACTCACTTCCCCCGACCTTTGCCAGCAGAATAATAATACCACACAGTAGAATATGTACAAATGATTGATTCATGTTAATTGTCTCTTTTAATGTTTGACGATGCAAAGGTAGAGATTATTTCTTAGCCTCCAAATAATACGTTACTTTTTTATTGATAAAAATATCATTTCATAAGAATAACACCATTATAATAACAAATATATCACAACCAAAGTCTATAGATTCACCTACAAAAAATGGGAATAAAGTACTGTCAGATACCTTATTCCCATTCAATTATACGGTCGCTACTTGCTGATTATTTCTTATCGCAAGTTTTTTTTGCACAATCTTCTTTCTGAGGGCACTCTGTTTTCTGATCGCACGCAGCTTTATCTTTGCAACAAGCTTTTGTAGAATCACAAGCAACAGAATCACTTTTACAGCAAGTAGCAGCAGATTCCGCTGCTTCTACAGCTACTGAAGTCGAGTCTGCGGCAGCATCTGAATTAGCTGTTTTGTTGCCACCACATGAAACCATTGCAAAAGAAAATGCCACCATTGCAGCAGCTAAAAAGAATTTTGTCTTCATACTTAAAATATTTGCTTTAAACGTTTATAAATACTCGATTGCAAATATAAATAAAAATAAGTAATCTACCAAAAACAAGTCATCCCCTCCGGTCTTTCGACCGAAAGGGATGAACCATCTGAAAAAAACGGCGACTACCTACTCTCCCACTGTTACGCAGTACCATCGGCGTGATCAGGCTTAACTTCTCTGTTCGGAATGGGAAGAGGTGGAACCCTGATGCTATAGTCACCTGAATAAGGCAGACATAATGTACAAAAGTAAATTCAGCGGTCTATTGTCTAAATAGTGAAGCTAAACGGATATATAAACCATTGAAGGCGGATAAAAGAAAGTCATCGGGCAATTAGTAACGCTCGGCTGTGATGTTACCACCTGTACACCTGCGTCCTATCAACGTTGTAGTCTACAACGACCCTGAAAGAAATCTAATCTTGTGGCTGGCTTCGTACTTAGATGCTTTCAGCACTTATCCAATCCCGACTTAGATACCCGGCAATGCACCTGGCGACACAACCGGTAAACCAGAGGTCAGTCCAACACGGTCCTCTCGTACTAGTGTCAGAGCCACGCAAATTTCATACGCCCACGATAGATAGAGACCGAACTGTCTCACGACGTTCTGAACCCAGCTCGCGTGCCACTTTAATGGGCGAACAGCCCAACCCTTGGGACCTTCTCCAGCCCCAGGATGTGACGAGCCGACATCGAGGTGCCAAACCCCTCCGTCGATATGAGCTCTTGGGAGGGATCAGCCTGTTATCCCCGGAGTACCTTTTATCCTTTGAGCGATGTCCCTTCCATACGGAAACACCGGATCACTATGCTCTAGTTTCCTACCTGATCGACTTGTAAGTCTCCCAGTCAAGCGCCCTTATGCCATTACACTCTACCGCCGGTTACCAATCGGCGTGAGGGCACCTTTAGAAGCCTCCGTTACGCTTTTGGAGGCGACCACCCCAGTCAAACTACCCACCAAACAGTGTCCTCGCATCAGCGAGTTAGAACTCAAATAACCAAAGGGCCGTATTTCAACAGCGACTCCACAAACACTGGCGTGCCTGCTTCAAAGTCTCCGGCCTATCCTACACATCAATTACCCAAATTCAATGTTAAGCTATAGTAAAGGTTCACGGGGTCTTTTCGTCCCATCGCGGGTAATCGGCATCTTCACCGATACTACAATTTCACTGAGCTCACGGTTGAGACAGTGTCCAGATCATTACACCATTCGTGCAGGTCGGAACTTACCCGACAAGGAATTTCGCTACCTTAGGACCGTTATAGTTACGGCCGCCGTTTACTGGGGCTTCAATTCAATGCTTCTCTTGCGATGACATCTCCTCTTAACCTTCCAGCACCGGGCAGGTGTCAGGCTGTATACGTGATCTTTCAATTTTGCACAGCCCTGTGTTTTTGTTAAACAGTTGCCTGGACCTATTCTCTGCGCCCTCCCGTCACCGGGTAGGGACCCTTTATCCCGAAGTTACAGGGTCAATTTGCCTAGTTCCTTAACCGTGATTCACTCAAGCGCCTGAGTATATTCAACCCGACTACGTGTGTCCGTTTACGGTACGGGTACCTATAAGATTAAGTTTAGCGGATTTTCTTGGGAGTATGTTTACACGCACTATTACCGTTTTCCGAGGAAATTGGTATACTATCAGGTTCGACTCTTATCCCGGATTTGCCTGGGATAATCAACATCTACACCCTTTAACGGACTATTCCGTCAGTCCGCGGCGTTGTCACTCCTCCGTCTCCACATCACTCCTATAGGTAGTACAGGAATATTAACCTGTTCTGCCATCGGCCTCACCGTTCGGCTGAGCCTTAGGACCCGACTAACCCTGATCCGATTAGCGTTGATCAGGAAACCTTAGTCTTGCGGCGAGGGGGTTTCTCACCCCCTTTATCGTTACTTATACCTACATTTGCTTTTCCACACGCTCCAGTAAAGCTCACGCTTCGCCTTCAACGCAGAGTGGAATGCTCCCCTACCGATACTTACGTATCCCATAGCTTCGGTAAAACACTTATGCCCGATTATTATCCACGCCAAACTCCTCGACTAGTGAGCTGTTACGCACTCTTTAAATGAATGGCTGCTTCCAAGCCAACATCCTAGCTGTCTTAGCAATCTGACTTCGTTAGTTCAACTTAGTGTTTATTTGGGGACCTTAGCTGATGGTCTGGATTCTTCTCCTTTAGGACATGGACCTTAGCACCCATGCCCTCACTCCTGAGATAGAACTAATGCGCATTCGGAGTTTATCAAGACTTGATAGGCGGTGAAGCCCTCGCATCTTATCAGTCGCTCTACCTCACATTAGTAACTCTCAAGGCTGCACCTAAATGCATTTCGGGGAGTACGAGCTATCTCCAAGTTTGATTAGCCTTTCACCCCCACCCTCAGGTCATCCGGAAGCTTTTCAACGCTTATCGGTTCGGTCCTCCAGTTAGTGTTACCTAACCTTCAACCTGCCCAAGGGTAGATCACTTGGTTTCGCGTCTACTCCTTCCGACTATCCGCCCTGTTCAGACTCGCTTTCGCTTCGGATCCACATCTCAAGATGCTTAACCTTGCCGGAAAAAGTAACTCGTAGGTTCATTATGCAAAAGGCACGCCGTCACAGCTGAAGCTGCTCCGACCGCTTGTAGGCGCATGGTTTCAGGGACTATTTCACTCTTCTATTCGAAGTGCTTTTCACCTTTCCTTCACAGTACTGGTTCGCTATCGGTCTCTCGGGAGTATTTAGCCTTACCGGATGGTCCCGGCTGATTCACGCAGAATTCCTCGTGCTCCGCGCTACTCAGGATACCACTACGCTTCGGTTACCTTAGAATACCGGGCTATCACCGTCTATGGCACGACTTTCCAGCCGTTTCTTCTCAATAACTGTCTTGCGAGAGCGTGGTCCTACAACCCCACACATGCCGTAACATGGGTGGTTTGGGCTAATCCCCGTTCGCTCGCCACTACTAGGGGAATCATTATTTATTTTCTTTTCCTGCAGGTACTAAGATGTTTCAGTTCCCTGCGTTAGCCTCCAACCAGGTTGGATGACATTCCTTCAGAATGCCGGGTTGTCCCATTCGGAAATCTTCGGATCAAAGGTCATTTGCACCTACCCGAAGCTTATCGCAGCTTATCACGTCCTTCATCGCCTCCGAGAGCCAAGGCATCCGCCATGCGCCCTTATTTACTTTCTTTTATCGCCAGATTCATCTCCTTTTCTTAAAAAGGAGATGAACCAAATGGTTCGATATATACTTTTAGCTCTTACTAAATTTACTTTTTTCTGTACATCATGTCAAAGATCGTTTGATTACACGCAAGCCTGTTAGGTTGCGGTATCGGAGTGGAGAATAACGGATTCGAACCGTTGACCCTCTGCGTGCAAGGCAGATGCTCTAGCCAGCTGAGCTAATCCCCCAATCATACAAGATAAAATATCTATCTGTTGGTAGTCCCAGGCAGAGTTGAACTGCCGACCTCTACATTATCAGTGTAGCGCTCTAACCAACTGAGCTATAGGACTAGTTCAACCGTGTCCTGTTTTAGACTCGGCTTCTGTTTTTCTCTTGTTTATCTCTATCTATATTGCTATAGATGGTTGATCTATATTCTATAAATAAACAAGTACCAGTAGTACAATTTAGAACCAATGAACGTCGTTTTCAACATCACTCCAGAAAGGAGGTGTTCCAGCCGCACCTTCCGGTACGGCTACCTTGTTACGACTTAGCCCCAGTCACCAGTTTTACCCTAGGACGATCCTTGCGGTTACGTACTTCAGGTACCCCCGGCTCCCATGGCTTGACGGGCGGTGTGTACAAGGCCCGGGAACGTATTCACCGCGCCGTGGCTGATGCGCGATTACTAGCGAATCCAGCTTCACGAAGTCGGGTTGCAGACTTCGATCCGAACTGAGAGAGGCTTTTGGGATTAGCATACGGTCACCCGCTAGCTGCCTTCTGTACCCCCCATTGTAACACGTGTGTAGCCCCGGACGTAAGGGCCGTGCTGATTTGACGTCATCCCCACCTTCCTCACATCTTACGACGGCAGTCTCTCCAGAGTCCTCAGCATGACCTGTTAGTAACTGAAGATAAGGGTTGCGCTCGTTATGGCACTTAAGCCGACACCTCACGGCACGAGCTGACGACAACCATGCAGCACCTTCACAGCGGTGATTGCTCACTGACATGTTTCCACATCATTCCACTGCAATTTAAGCCCGGGTAAGGTTCCTCGCGTATCATCGAATTAAACCACATGTTCCTCCGCTTGTGCGGGCCCCCGTCAATTCCTTTGAGTTTCACCGTTGCCGGCGTACTCCCCAGGTGGAATACTTAATGCTTTCGCTTGGCCGCTTACTGTATATCGCAAACAGCGAGTATTCATCGTTTACTGTGTGGACTACCAGGGTATCTAATCCTGTTTGATACCCACACTTTCGAGCATCAGTGTCAGTTGCAGTCCAGTGAGCTGCCTTCGCAATCGGAGTTCTTCGTGATATCTAAGCATTTCACCGCTACACCACGAATTCCGCCCACCTCTACTGTACTCAAGACTGACAGTATCAACTGCAATTTTACGGTTGAGCCGCAAACTTTCACAACTGACTTACCAGTCCACCTACGCTCCCTTTAAACCCAATAAATCCGGATAACGCTCGGATCCTCCGTATTACCGCGGCTGCTGGCACGGAGTTAGCCGATCCTTATTCATATAATACATACAAAACAGTATACATACTGCACTTTATTCTTATATAAAAGAAGTTTACGACCCATAGAGCCTTCATCCTTCACGCTACTTGGCTGGTTCAGGCTAACGCCCATTGACCAATATTCCTCACTGCTGCCTCCCGTAGGAGTTTGGACCGTGTCTCAGTTCCAATGTGGGGGACCTTCCTCTCAGAACCCCTATCCATCGAAGGCTTGGTGAGCCGTTACCTCACCAACAACCTAATGGAACGCATCCCCATCCTTTACCGGAATCCTTTAATAATGAAACCATGCGGAATCATTATGCTATCGGGTATTAATCTTTCTTTCGAAAGGCTATCCCCGAGTAAAGGGCAGGTTGGATACGTGTTACTCACCCGTGCGCCGGTCGCCAGCAAAGAAAGCAAGCTTTCTTCCTGATGCCCCTCGACTTGCATGTGTTAAGCCTGTAGCTAGCGTTCATCCTGAGCCAGGATCAAACTCTTCATTGTAAAAGTATTGTTATATATCCCAATAAGGGAAAATATTAGCTCTGTTCAGGATGTCGAAAATTTATTGACGGTCATTTTTATATACCTATATAATAAGTATTGACGGTTCTAAATTTGACTTGTACTACTTGTATTGTTTATCAATTTTTCAAAGAACTCTTCTTTTTTAAATTCTGCTTCGTTTCAAAAGCGGGTGCAAAGGTAAGGGGTTTATTTTAAACTGCCAAATGTTTTGGGAAGTTTTTTTCTCAATGCCCGTCTTTTATTTCCAAGCCTCTCTGTGCGAAAGGGAAAGAAGTGTCGGACAAAGACCCTCGCTCTGCAAATCGGACTGCAAAGATAACAACTTTTATAATAATGATCCAAATAAAAAGAAAATTATTTTTGTTATTCTTTAAGGCAAATCCTACGCCGTTGCAACATGTCAAAATTAAATGCTGTCCGTCTCTTGGAAAGCGGATGCAAAAGTAAGGCATTAGGAGATAAGAGACAAATATAAAAGGGGATTTTTTTGAAAATATTTTGAATAAAAACGTAAAGGGCTGAGGGAGAGGACGGTTCTGATAATCGATTATGGAAAAGGAAAAGGTCGGGGAAGGAAAGGGACACATTATTATATTATATAGGGGAAATTTATCGGGGAGAGGGAAAAGGGGATTTGCCGAGAAAGGGAGGGGAAAGGGACATTTCGGGGAGGAAAAGGGATGTTTCGAGGAAGAAAATCGCGGAAGGAATTGGGATTTGGAGGGAGATAAACTGAAAAACAGGTGGGGAATTGACGGGAGTTGGACGGGAAATCAAACGAGGGCTGAACGGGAATTGAATGAAAATTGAGCAGGGATCAGACAGGAATCAAACCCAAATCAAACGCAAATCAAACAAGAATGGAACGGAACCCTGCGTTAACATTGTTAATGCGGTGGGAAAGACTTTTATTTCAGGGATGGAAAGAACAAAGCTTTTGCTTCCAAAAGACTTGTTATTTAAAAACAAAAGGCTTGATTTAACAGAGAGTTAAATCAAGTTATAGGAAGAGGAAAAACAAAAGGGGAAAAAGGATTGAAAATGAAGAGAATAGAGAAAAAAGGGAGTATCTGCCCAAAAAAGGATAAGTGCCGGACCGAAAGAGATAGTTGCGATTAGGGCAAGTATAGGGGCAATCCGGGAGAACGCATTTGCGGTCCGGGAAGCCAAGTTGCACAATATTTTCATCAGCGAAGTTCGGGGCGGAAACGGAAGAAGGCTACCTTTCAAACCAAAGACATGTTGGTTTGAAACCAAGAGGGCGTTGATTTAAAAGGTAAAGGGCCTTGGTTTGAAACTAAAAGGAAACAGCCGGAGCACAGTACCCCACCCGCTCCCGAAACCGGCTCCTAAAGCAAATGTCTTCCTGTTAAAATCACCCTTTCAGAAAACAAAATCTCCTACCCCATGTTACATAACCAACTTAATTTTTATAACCTAAACCAAAAGAATTATGGCTAAAGAAAGTGTAAAAATCCTGCAAGGAAAGCTCGATGTAAAAAGTTTGATTGATCAGCTGAATGCTGCATTATCTGAAGAATGGTTGGCATACTATCAATATTGGGTAGGTGCATTGGTAGTGGAAGGTGCTATGCGCGCTGATGTACAAGGGGAATTCGAAGAACATGCTGAAGAGGAGCGTCATCACGCACAATTGATTGCTGACCGAATCATAGAATTGGAAGGAGTTCCGGTACTCGATCCGAAAAAATGGTTTGAACTGGCTCGTTGTAAATACGATTCTCCAACAGCATTTGATTCTGTCAGCCTGTTAAATCAGAACGTCTCTTCCGAACGTTGCGCTATTCTCCGTTATCAGGAGATTGCTAACTTTACAAACGGTAAAGACTATACTACATGCGACATCGCAAAGCATATTTTAGCTGAAGAAGAAGAGCATGAACAAGACCTACAGGATTATCTGACTGACATTGCCAGAATGAAAGAATCGTTTCTTAAGAAATAAATATTAGTTTCTTCAGAAATAGAAAGAGGAAATACCCCACCTGAGGCTGTTTCCTCTTTTTATTGTTTATCTCCATACAATAACTTCTCCTTTACTCCCCGGTTATACTCAAATATTCACATTTTATATGTCGCAACCGTGACAAAACAAAAAACTATGCGACTTATGGGATGAATTTCAACTCAATTATTTATCTTTGTTAGCTTTAAAAGAGCTGGCATAAAAACAATATGTACAATGAAAGATTTCTTTAAATTTACGCTTGCTACAGTGACCGGCATCGTGTTATCGGGCATTGTTTTATTCATTATCGGAGTCGTAACGCTTGTCGGAATCATTTCGTCATCGGATACAGAAACTGTGGTAAAGAAGAATTCTGTGATGATGCTCGACTTGAAAGGTACACTGGTTGAGCGCACTCAGGAGAGTTTAGAAGGTTTACTGGGTAAATTTACCGGTGAAACAGCCGATACATACGGACTGGACGATATACTGGCTTCAATCAAGAAAGCTAAAGAAGATGATAACATAAAGGGCATTTATATACAAGCCTCATGGCTGGATGCTTCGTACGCTTCGCTACAGGCGATACGTAAAGCATTGGATGACTTTAAGGAGAGTGGCAAATTTGTCGTAGCATATAGCGACAATTATACGCAAGGACTTTATTATCTTTCGAGTGTTGCCGACAAGGTGATGCTCAACCCCAAAGGCATGATCGAATGGCGCGGACTCGCTTCAGCACCTATTTTCTATAAAGATCTATTACAGAAACTGGGAATTGAGATGCAGGTATTCAAGGTAGGTACTTACAAGTCGGCAGTGGAGCCTTTCACCGCCACAGAGATGTCTCCAGCCAACCGGGAGCAGGTTACAGCTTTCATCGGTTCTATCTGGAATCAAATATTGGATGGTGTTTCCGCTTCACGTAAAATAGGAAAAGATTCACTGAATATGTATGCTGACCGCATGCTGATGTTCTATCCGTCAGACGAAAGCGTAAAATGCGGACTGGCCGACACGCTGATTTATCAAAATGACGTACGCGACTATTTAAAAACACTTGTGAAAATCGACGAGGACGATCGCCTGCCCATCTTAGGACTCGAAGAGATGGTTAACATTAAAAAGAATGTTCCTAAAGACAAGAGCGGGAATATTCTGGCTGTTTATTATGCTTCCGGTGAGATAACCGATTATGCCGGATCAGCAGCGTCTGATGAAGGTATTATAGGCAGCAAAATGATTCGTGACCTGCGTAAACTGAAAGAAGATGACGATGTAAAAGCTGTTGTATTACGCGTAAACTCTCCGGGAGGGAGTGCTTTTGCGTCCGAACAGATCTGGCATGCCGTAAAAGAGCTGAAGGCTAAGAAACCGGTCATCGTCTCGATGGGCGACTATGCCGCATCCGGTGGATATTATATCTCTTGTGCTGCCGACAGTATCATAGCCGAGCCAACCACTCTGACGGGTTCTATTGGAATCTTCGGCATGATTCCGAACGTTAAAGGACTAACCGAAAAAATCGGATTGACATATGACGTAGTAAAAACCAATCAATTCTCAGACTTCGGCAATCTGATGCGCCCGGTAAACAGCGATGAAAGAGCTTTGCTACAGATGATGATCGGCCAAGGATATGATTTATTTGTAAGTCGTTGTGCCGAAGGACGCCATATGTCTAAAGATAAAATTGAGAAAATAGCTGAAGGACGTGTATGGAGCGGAGAGATGGCTAAAAAAATCGGATTGGTAGACGAATTGGGTGGAATAGGTAAGGCACTGGAAATAGCTGCACAAAAAGCCGATTTAAAAGGATACACCATTATATCCTATCCTGCCAAAAAGGATATTCTGTCTACGTTGCTTGATGTCCAACCCGGTAATTATGTAGAATCCCAAGTGCTGAAAAGTCAACTGAGAGACTATTATAAAGATTTCAGCCTGCTGAAAAATATAAAAGAACGCGCCATGATTCAAGCACGCGTTCCGTTTGAACTGAATGTGAAATAGCAAACTGCATGGAAGAAAACTCTATCAAGATACATAAATGGCTATATCCGGCTTCATGGTTATATGGAGCAGGAGTAGCATTACGAAATAAACTCTTTGACTGGGGGAAACTTCAGTCAAAGAGTTTTAATGTTCCTATTATTTGTATCGGGAACATCGCAGTGGGCGGTACGGGTAAAACGCCGCACACAGAGTATCTGATAAAGTTGCTTCATGATGAATTCCAAGTGGCTGTATTAAGCCGGGGATACAAGCGCCATACCAGAGGATTCGTACTATCAACAGCAGAAAGTGACGCCCGCAGTATTGGTGACGAGCCTTATCAAATACAATCGAAATTCTCCGATATCCGGGTAGCAGTTGACGAAGACCGCTGCCATGGCATCGAAAGGTTACTCACACTTAAAGAGCCTCCGGTCGAAGTTATCTTGTTGGACGATGCGTTTCAACATCGATACGTGAAAGCAGGACTAAATATTCTTCTGACAGATTATCACCGTCTGTTCTGCGATGACACCTTGATGCCTGCGGGACGCTTGCGGGAGTCTGCACAAGGCAAAAATCGGGCACAGATAGTCATCGTAACCAAATGTCCGCCGGATATCAAACCTATTGACTACAATATTATTACGAAAAGGTTGAATCTGTTCCCCTACCAGCAGTTATATTTCTCGTCTTTCCGATACGGAAACCTGCGGGCAGTCTTTCCCGATTGTGCCACTGTACAAGAGAGAAAATTATCCTCTTTACAGACAGAGGAACAGATACTGCTAATTACCGGCATTGCATCTCCCGATACGATCATCCGTGAATTGGAAATACATACACGGAACATCGACTTACTCGCTTTTAGTGATCATCATAATTTCAGCCAGCGAGACTTGGCGCAAATAAAAGAGAGATTCGGTAAATTAAGAAAAGGGCAACGCCTGATTGTCACAACCGAAAAAGACGCGACACGCCTGATATGTCATCAGGAGCTGGATGAAGGGCTGAAACCATTTATTTATGCCCTACCCATTGAAGTAGAAATATTACAAAATCAACAAGATAATTTTAACCAACACATTATTGGCTATGTTAGAGAAAATACAAGAAACGGCAGCCTTCCTGAAAGGAAAGATGCACACAAGTCCTGAAACAGCAATCATTCTGGGAACCGGACTTGGCAGTCTGGCAAACGAAATTACCGAAAAGTATGAAATAAAGTACGAAGATATCCCCAACTTTCCTGTGTCTACCGTAGAAGGGCACAGCGGTAAGCTTATTTTCGGTAAATTGGGTAATAAAGAGATTATGGCAATGCAGGGACGCTTCCATTACTACGAAGGTTACTCTATGAAAGAAGTGACTTTCCCGGTACGCGTGATGCGTGAACTGGGTATCAAAACATTGTTTGTGTCCAATGCCAGTGGCGGCACCAATCCTGAATTCGAAATCGGTGATTTGATGATTATCACTGATCATATCAACTATTTCCCCGAACATCCGTTACGTGGTAAAAACATCCCGTACGGCCCCCGTTTCCCGGATATGAGCGAGGCATACGATAAGGAACTGATCCGCAAGGCAGATGCCATTGCAGCAGAAAAAGGCATTAAAGTACAGCACGGGATATACATCGGTACACAGGGACCCACATTCGAAACACCTGCAGAATACAAACTGTTCCATATCTTAGGAGCTGATGCGGTAGGAATGTCTACTGTCCCCGAAGTGATTGTAGCCAACCACTGCGGCATCAAAGTTTTCGGCATTTCCGTCGTAACAGATCTTGGGGTAGAAGGAAAGATTGTAGAAGTATCACACGAAGAAGTTCAGAAAGCAGCCGATGCTGCCCAACCGAAGATGACCACCATCATGCGCGAACTGATAAACCGTGCATAAATACTTCCTTATCATAAAATAAGATATATGAGAACAGAGATAGCAACCTTAGGTGAATTCGGACTGATCAAGCATCTCACCGAAGGAATTAAATTAGAAAATGAATCAAGCAAATATGGAGTAGGCGACGATGCAGCCGTCCTCTCCTATCCTGCCGACAAGCAAGTGTTGGTGACTACCGACCTCTTGATGGAAGGTGTACATTTCGACCTAACCTACACGCCGTTAAAGCATTTGGGATACAAATCTGCTGTGGTTAACTTCTCCGACATCTATGCGATGAATGGAACGCCCAAACAGATTACAGTTTCACTTGCTCTCTCCAAACGCTTCAGTGTGGAAGATATGGATGAATTTTACTCCGGACTCCGTCTGGCATGCCAACAATATAAAGTCGATATTGTAGGTGGTGACACCACCTCTTCTTTGACAGGGTTTGCCATCAGTATCACTTGTATTGGTGAAGCCGACAAAGATAAAGTAGTTTACCGTAATGGCGCCAAAGATACCGACTTGATCTGTGTCAGTGGCGACTTAGGTGCCGCCTATATGGGGCTGCAACTGTTAGAACGCGAAAAAGCAGTCTTTAAAGGCGAACAGGATGCTCAACCGGATTTCTCCGGAAAAGAGTATTTGTTGGAACGACAGCTCAAACCGGAAGCCCGCAAAGACATTATTGAGAAACTGTCCGCCGCAAACATCGTTCCGACTTCTATGATGGATATCTCTGACGGACTTTCTTCGGAGCTATTGCATATATGTACTCAAAGTAAAGCAGGTTGCCGTGTCTACGAAGAGCATATCCCTATCGATTATCAAACTGCAGTTATGGCAGAAGAGTTCAATATGAACCTCACCACCTGTGCCATGAACGGTGGTGAAGATTATGAACTTCTTTTCACTGTTCCCATTGCCGATCACGAAAAAGTATCGGAAATGGAAGGTGTCCGCCTGATCGGACATATTACAAAGCCCGAATTAGGCTGCGCACTGATCACACGCGATGGTCAGGAATTCGAGTTAAAAGCTCAGGGATGGAATCCACTACAGGAAAATAAATAAAAAATTCCGAAAGAAAAACACTGATAATAAGCAGAATAGCTTTTTATCAGTGTTTTTTATTACCCTAAGGTTTGCAAAATCAAAAACTTTCACTACCTTTGCAACCGCAAACAAGAAAGGTGCCATAGCTCAGTTGGTAGAGCAAAGGACTGAAAATCCTTGTGTCCCCGGTTCGATTCCTGGTGGCACCACTTTTTAAGAAGGCAAAACGATGTAAATCCCTGAATTTCAAAGAAGTTCGGGGATTTTTCTTTTCCAAGAATAGGCAAAATTAGTGGGATTGAAGCAAACCATACGTCCTTATTCAAGGGACTGTTTTCAAAAGCCCGGAATGTTCCACTGCGAAGTATTTACTTCATTCTTTTACAGCACGTTGCACTATTTTACATAACAGGGTTCTCGGTTCGATTTCCTAACTTTGTATCATTAAAAATTGAGCCGTATGGAAAGAAAAAGATTCAGCGTGTTGTTCTTCATCAAGCGTAGCAAACTGTTAAAAAACGGGGAAGCACCCGTGCGTGTGCGTGTCACTTATGACCGCCTATACGTGGAACTTCAACTAAAACGGAGCGTAAAAGTCCCAGACTTGGAACTGGAGGGAAAGATTATCTCCGCACGTGCCATAGTGAACCGCTATCAGGGAAAGGACGAGACTTTCAAGACATTATACAATGTGTTCAAGGCGCATAACGACAACTGCCGGAAGCTAATCGGGACGGATTATGCCGATATTACCGTAAGACGTTACGATAACTGCCTTAAATACCTAATGGAACTGGTTAAACGTGACTACAAGGTAGATGATATACTACTGCGTGAGGTAAACGGGGAACTGGTGCGTAAATTCGATTTATACCTAAAGACGGAGAAACATTGCGCGCAGAACACCGTTATCCGGTACATGAAATGCTTCAAGAAAGTGATAAACCTTGCCATTGCCAACGAGTGGCTGACAAAGAACCCCTTTGCCGGAATAAAGTTTCACGAGGTGGAGGTAAACAAACAGTTCCTAAGCCAAGCCGAGATAAACCGGATATGGCAGAAAGAGTTCAGGATTGAACGGCTGGAACTGGTACGGGATGTTTTTATCTTTTGCGTATATACCGGACTGGCATTCATAGACGTGTATAATCTGCGCCCCGAACACGTTTCAGAGGACAGCAACGGCAACCTGTGGATAGTGAAACCCCGTGAAAAAACAAACAACCTTTGTAACATCCCGCTTTTGAGCATTCCCAAACAGATACTTGAAAAATATAAGGATAACCCCTACTGCATGGATAAAGGAACTTTGTTGCCCGTTCCCTGCAATCAGAAGATGAACAGTTACCTGAAAGAGATTGCCGACCTGTGTGGAATCAAAAAGAACCTGACCACGCACACAGCCCGCCACAGTTTCGCATCGGTTATCGCACTGGCTAACAACGTGTCACTGCCGAACGTGGCTAAAATGCTGGGGCATTCATCCACCCGAATGACACAGCACTACGCAAAGGTATTAGACCAAACAATATTAAGGGATATGCAGATAGTGGAATCTAAAATTTCAAAGAATTAAAGATTCTATATTAGCGTATAAAGTTTGGTTTCTAAAATTTGCTCATATTAGTTTTATATTTTATTTTTGTGTAAATCAATCAAATAAAAGGGAACTATGATACCAAAAGTTTTTGTATCTTACTCACATGACAATGAAGAGCATAAAGAGTGGGTTCTACAACTTGCTACAAGATTACGTTCAAATGGAGTTGATATAATCTTAGATAGATGGAATTTAAAATTAGGTAGCGATTTGGCTGCATTTATGGAACAAGGACTTTCTAAATCACAAAGAGTAATCTGTATATGTTCAGAAAAATATGTAACAAAAGCCAATGAGGGTAAAGGTGGAGCTGGATATGAAAAACAGATAATATCAGCAGAGTACATTCAAGACCAAAATTCAAATTGGGTTATCCCACTTATTAGAAACAATGATACAACTAAAAAAGTTCCTATATTCTTAGGTGGAAGACAATATATTGATTTCAATGATTCTAATCTATATGAATCAAAATATGAAGAATTATTAAGAGATATTCTTGATGAACCAGTATTACCTATTCCTCCTATTGGAAAAAATCCATTTAAGAATATAAAAGATTTTGCAAAACAAAGATTTATACCCTCAAATGAGAAATACGTTTCTCCGGCGGTAAAAGGACTTGTAACTTTTGATTATTCAAATAACAATGGACGATATTGTATTGGTCAAAATGAATTAATGTTTGAATTATGCTTTTCTAAAGCAAGCAATAGAAGTATTCACATATACAACGATTCCGCAAGTGTATCAACAGTTGCCTTAGTTAAAGATTTATCGGATATTAACCAAATAGCTGATGCTCGCATATATGATAGTTCATCAAGAATTAGGACTCCAATTATTAACCAAATTGTCGTGTTACAAAATATAAATGGATTTTATGCTGCAATAAAAATTCTTGCATTAAAAGACGACAAGCGAGGAGATTATAACGATGAAATCACTTTTGAATATGTAATACAAACTAATGGTTCTTCTGTATTTAACATATAGCACAGAGAAATCCATTAAATAAAAATCAAAAGAGCCAGCAATCACGGTTTCTTGAAAACTGTGATTGCTGGCTTTCAACCAAACAATATAGAAAACAAGACAGCTATATTTCAATCTTTCAATCTTTCAGAAAGCAATAAAACAAGATTCCATGTTTTCAAGATTTCATTTCTGATAGAACCTTTCCAACAAATCCATGATGTCACTTTCCCGGTAGATGATTTTTCCCGGAAGCTGCACGTACCCCAGCAGCCCCGTGTCCCTGTAATCCTGCAAAGTCCGTTTACTGATGCAAAGCCACTTGCACACTTCCTCGCCCGTCAGGTAGTGTTCACCGTTCAATACCGGGCGATAGTTCATTACCACGTACTCCACGTTTTCCAGCACCCTGTCAAGGGAGGAAAACAGTACCAGCGTAGTTTCGGAATCTTTCGTTATCAAATCCATACGCCTACTTTTTAGAATTGTCCCTTACTTGGCTAAGCAGAAATGTTTCCACGTCCGAAGCCTTGTAGTAAATCTTATTGTTAATCTGCGAATAAGGCAGTTTCCCCGTATCACGGTAGGTCTGCATCGTCCGGGCTGAAACATTCAGCAGGCGGCAGGTCTCGCAGTTATCCAGCCACTTGTCACGCTTCCTGCGTAAAGGCACGCAGAGCGCATCCACACGCCCCACAAAGTTTTCAAACCTCTGTTTCCAAAGTTCAAAGGTTTCTTTTCAATCGTCACTATTTCCATCACCGATATATTTATTATTGTCAATACTCCGTTTTTCTTCACTGGTGCAAATATATAAGGCTGAATGACAGGTTGTTTCTTCCTGTCCGCAAATGACCTTGCGTGTCCGAAAATGTCCACCGCCACCCCAAGAACAACACGAAAGAAACGAACCGATAACAAAAAAACTGTTTTTTCTCCACTCACTAAATAAGTAAGGTAGTGAACACAAAGCCGTTTTCTATTTACCGACATTAATTTGGTGCAGAGCGCAGCAAAGCAATTCCAAACGGCTGACGCTTTGTTTTTTACCGATTTTTCTTATTTTATTTGTGGTGCTAATTCAAAAAACAAGCACCTATGAATAATCCTTTCGAAGAAATTTTCAAGCGGCTGGAGAACATCGAAAAGATGATTGCCCCGGTCATGGGCTCACAGCCCGAAGAACGGCAGGACGGAAAAGAGCCTGTGTTAGTCAAAATATCCGTTGCCAGCGGCATAACCGGGTATTCGGTCAATTACCTGTACCATTTAGCCAGCAAGGGACTGATACCGTGTGTCAAGCGTGGGCGTACCCTGCGTTTCGACATGGAGGAACTCAAAAAGTGGATGCAGCAGCAGTATGTTCCGACTTCTAACAGACTTCCCGATGAAAAAGAAAAGAAGTGATGATACAAGGCATATCGAGGGCTGGCAGTCAAAGAACGAGCGCATCGAAAGCCTGTTGAACGTCCTGTACGATTTCCGGTTCAACACCGTAAAGAGCCGGACGGAATACCGGGCTGCAAGTTCTTCGGGCTTGTACCAGCCCGTTACGAAATTCGTTCTGAACTCGTTCAGGCGCAGGCTGGATGCGACCGCCGGTATTGTCACCTCTGCCGAGAACATCCGTACCATACTGGAAAGCGATTTCGCAAGAAAGGTACATCCCATACGGGAATACTTCAACGCCCTGCCGCTTCTCAATCCTGCCGAACACGGGCATATCGGCAGGCTTCTGAACACGGTACAGGTAGCCAACCCCGGCAAATGGGAGGAATATTTCACGAAATGGCTTATCGGTGTGGTAGCCAACGCCATGAACGACACGGGGTGTCAGAACCATACCTGTCTGGTATTGACAGGGGACAAGCAGGGACAGTTCAAATCATGGTGGCTGGACAACCTTTGCCCGCCACTGCTTAAAAACTACCTGTTTACCGGGAAGATAGACCCGCAGGGCAAAGACATCCTGACACTGATAGCCGAATACCTGTTCATCAACATTGACGACCAGCTAAAGGAACTCAATAAACAGAATGAGAACGCCTTGAAGAACCTTATCACCACCCCGGCAGTGAAATACCGCAGACCGTATGATGTTTACATAGAGGAATACCCCCACCTCACCAGCTTCATGGCTTCGGTAAACGGCAACGAGTTCCTGACCGACCCGACAGGCAGCAGGCGTTTTTTGCCGTTCGAGGTGCTGCACATAGACAAGCCCACGGCAGAAAGCATCCGCATGGATAACGTCTATTCCGAAATCATGTACCTGTACCGTCAGGGCGTGCGCTACTGGTTCAATGATATGGAGATTAGAGAATTGCATTTGGCAAATGCGGGATTTGAGGTGCAGACGGTCGAGTTTGAAATGCTGACACAATATTTTGAGAAGCCGACAGAGGAGGAAGAACCCTTGTTCTTTATGACAACGGCACAAATACTGGCACGTTTACGGGATATATGCGCCATGCAGCTATCTGAAAAACGGCTGGGGGAAGCGTTGCGCAAAGCCGGGTTCAAACGAGTGCAGAAACGCATCAACAAACAGAATTATTCGGTATATGGGTACAGAATAAAGCCTATTCCTGCATCCTATACAAATGACGATTACGGATAGGAAGCCATGCAGTAATTACTGCAAAAGTTTCATACCATCATTCTAACTATTGAAAATCAATCTGTTATACAATGCGCAGTAAGCAGTAAGATAAAATCCAAAACTTTTTGGAAAACCGAAAAAAGAAAAACAAGAAAAGAGCAAGCAGGAATATAAGGAGGTATTTCTATTTCCTTTTGAAGAAATAACTTACTTATCTTACTGCATAAAGAGCAATCCGTTGAAAGAAAAAGAATTATGTGCAGAAACATGGTCGTTTTTCTTCTTACTGACCTCTTACTTTACTACTGCAATTTATCAACATCAAAAAAATAAAGATTATGACCTACAAGGAAGCCAACAATATCAGTATCAAGGATTACCTGAACTCTTTTGGAATCCAGCCCGTCACGGAAAAAGGAAGTTACGGGATGTACCGCAGCCCCTTACGGGAGGACAACACGCCAAGTTTCAAGGTGGATTATAACGCCAATCTATGGTGTGACTACGGAACTGGCGAGGGCGGGACGCTCATCGACTTTGTGATGAAGCAGCACGGATGCAATGCCTACGGTGCTATCTGCCGACTGGAACAGGGCGACACCGCCTCTTTTTCCTTTCACGGGAAAGACCTGCCCGAAAGGGACACGAAAAGGCAGGCAGCCAGCCCGATAGAGATACGCAGAATACAGCCCTTACAGAATCCGGCACTCCTGCGCTATTTGCAGGAAAGGGGGATTTCGCCCGGAACGGCAGCCCCATACGTGCAGGAAATGTATTACCGCCTCGGTGGAAAGCCTTATTTTGCGCTGGCGTTCAGGAATGATTCAGGAGGTTACGAACTCCGCAATCCCTGTTTCAAGGGCAGCACATCGAAAGACATTACCCATATACGGCAGCAGGGAGAGCCGAGAGATACCTGTTTCGTGTTCGAGGGCTTTTTGGATTTCCTCTCGTTCCTCACTATCCGGCAACAGAAAAGCCCGGATATGCCTTGTACCGACTGGCAGGACTACGTTATTCTGAACTCCACCGCCAACACGGATAAAGCCTTATATCCGTTGGCTGGTTACGGGCATATACACTGTATGCTTGACAATGACGAAGCCGGGAGGAAAGCGGTTGAAGCCATAAGGCAGGAATACAAATGGCGTGTCCGTGACGCATCACACCTGTACAGCGGTCACAATGACCTGAACGACTATTTGCGTAGCCTTAAAGTGAAACAATCCCAAGACTTGACAGTTACCGACAAGCCCCAGCCGGAGCAGGATAACAGACAAAATCCGGGTGAAAAAAGAAAAAGAGGGCTAAGGATGTGAGCGGCAAAACTGGCGGCATGAACAGACGGCGGGCTGTGTGATTAGGGAGAGCAAGGTTATGTTTCGGTAAACCGAAACACCTTGCTTTGCCTGACAGCAAAGAAAATTTCTCCCGTTGGTCGCAATTTTTAAAATACCATTTAAATGTAAAAACCTATGACAAATATAAAGGATAAACCGAGAGGTCGCCCGACAAAAAGCCGGATAGACAAGCAGAACCGGGTAGTCAGCACGAAGCTGACCGAGTTACAGTTCTACGCAATCAGGAAGCGAGCCGGGGAAGCCGGGCTGCGTGTCAGCGAGTACGTCCGGCAGGCTGTCGTTTCGGCAGAGGTAACGCCCCGGCTGAACAGGCAGGATGCGGACACTATCCGCAAGCTGGCAGGCGAAGCCAACAACATCAACCAGTTAGCGCACCGGGCGAATGCCGGAGGTTTCGCACTGGTGGCGGTGGAACTGGTGAAACTCAAAAACAGGATTGTCGAAATTATAAACCAGTTGTCGGATGATTGGAAAAATAAAAAAGGGAAGCGGATTTAAAGGCTGCGTGAACTATGTGCTGGGCAAGGAACAGGCGGCTTTGCTCCATGCGGAGGGAGTGTTAGCGGAAAGCAACCGGGACATCATACGCAGCTTCATACTGCAAGCCGGGATGAACCCCGACCTGAAAAAGCCTGTCGGACATATTGCGCTAAGCTATTCCCCGGTGGACGCACCCAAGCTGACAGACGGGAAAATGATACAGTTTGCGCAGGAGTACATGCGTGAAATGAAAATCACCGATACGCAGTACATCATCGTGCGCCACCAAGACCGGGAACATCCGCACGTGCATATCGTGTTCAACCGTATAGACAACAACGGCAAGACCATTTCGGACAGGAACGACATGTACCGCAACGAACAGGTATGCAAGAAGCTGAAAGCCAAACACTGGCTTTATTTCGCTAAAGGCAAGGAGCATGTAAAGCAACACCGTTTGAGAGAGCCGGACAAATCCAAATACAAGATTTACAATGCCGTAAAGAATGAAATAGGGAAGTCCAAGAACTGGCAGCAGCTACAGGAGCGGTTAGCGGAAAAGGGTATTGCTATGCGGTTCAAGTACAAGGGGCAGACAAACGAAGTGCAGGGCATATCCTTTTCCAAAGGCGAATACACGTTCAAAGGCTCGGAGATAGACCGCAGTTTCAGTTTCTCCAAATTGGATAAGTGTTTCGGGGATGCAGGGCTGAACACTGCCGGAAACAATAGGCAGATAGTTTCCGCACCTGTTCAGGAGCCAGCACAGACACCGGGCAAAACCGACAGTCCGTTACTGGCAGGCTTGGGCGGTCTGTTCTCCGCTTCATCCTCTCCGGCTGATGAAACGCCCGACAATCCCGGTGAAAGAAAAAAGAAGAAAAAGAAACAACACTTAAAATTATAGGACATGGAAGAAAATTTAATTTTGGAGGGGCTTCTCTCTATGGTTACGGAACTGAAAGAACGGCAGGAGAAGCAGGTAACACCAGCCAGCCGGGAGGAAACGATTAACAGGCTGGACGTTATCGAACAGCGCATTTCGGATATGCAGGGCAAATCCGGCATTCCTGAAAACACAATGCAGGAGATTCTAAACCAAATCGGCAGTATCAGAAAAGGGCAGTCCGAGAGCCAAAAACAAGACCTTGAAGATATAAAGGGGCTTATCGTGACCTCGCACCGATATTTCAAGGAGCGGTTAAAAATGTTGTTCCCGGTTGATGATAATGTACTGACCGGAAAAGTAATACCCGTTTCATGGTACGACAAACTGATATACCGGATAGCTCCCTACCTGAGACCTAAGTTCTTTCTTCTTTCAGCAGGAATAATCATTTCTCTTGTGTCGCTTGTGTTGAATGTACGTTTTGTACAAAAAATGCAGCAGTTACAGGACAATGATATGAAATACCGCTATATCCTGATGAAAGGAAAGGTAGACGGTAGCAGTCTTGATTTGCTGGAAACAAAATTCAGCCAGGAACGGGATAACGCTTTCATCCGAAGCCTGACCGATTCGGTGAAAGGCTTTGAATACCGTAGCAGGAAACAGGCGGAAGCGTTGGAACGGGCAAGGCTGTTAAACAAGCAAGCCGAGCGGCTAAAGGAGGAAGCCAACAAGTTGGGCAAGCCATAAACCAAAGCAAAGCCGGAGCAGAATCGCCCCGGCTTTTTTAATTCACTTCTTTTTCTTCGTACAGTGTTCTTTCTCGAACTGGCGTAAGGTGGTAACACTAAACCGCTCCTTGATGAACTCCCGGACATCGGAAGCCTTGTAATACACTTTTCCGCTGATTGTGAAGTATGGCAGCGCACCGATAGCCCGGTAGCGTTGCAGGGTCTTGATACTCACTTTGAACAACAGGCACAAGTCCTGATTATCCAGCAGGTTGTCATCTTCGGGCAGTACCCTGTCGGCATTGCGCAGTACCCGTACATCCTTGCAGAGTTCTTCCAGTTTGGCGTACAGCTTCTGCATCCATACGCTGAAATCGTCATTGTCTATATACATGATTGCTTCATTTTTCTGATTATACATTATGGTTTGTCAATCGATTGATGAAGCAAAGTTCAGAAAACGAGAGCAAAGAAAATAAGGGAATAGTACATCCACTCCCCTATAAATCATCCACATCTAATTGATTATCAAATAAAAATATTTAAAAATAATCGTATCCATTATCTTTACTCTTTTTGATAATAGCAGATTTCAGCCTATCTAAAAAGTCTGTAATTTTAGTAGGTTTTCGTTTAATAACTGCAATTTCCTTTTTGTATATATCACCAAAATTTATATTAAACATTTTCTCAAAAATACGTGATATATCACTTAGAAAAATATCCTTGTTATCAATGCGAATAATACCATCTTTGATATAGAAAATGCCACAAACTAATTCCATTATATCTATAATTTTAATTACCTCACTGTTTAAATAAAAAGGAGATTTCCAATCTGATTCAATGTTAATGAAAAATTTGGGGTATTCCATTTGCCGATAGATTAGTTCTTGCTCCATATTTATTAAAGATAACAGTTTGTCAAGATATATAATTTTCAACTTACTATTTCCCGTAGGTGAAGTTTCTTCTAAAGCCTTAATTGTTCCAAAATCTATATAACTCATATTTAATTGCCTAATACGTGTTTTGTTATCATTTTCTTTATTAAGGTAATCGAATAATTCTTCTACAAATTCAAGATATGCAGCAGTAATAGCTTCTATCTCAGATTTTTCCTTTTGGCAAGGGTGTTTTAATAACTTATATATCTGTTTTTCTGCTAAATTCCAGTTTGCCATAATTAACTTAAGTAGCTATCGTGAGCATTTTATAAGTTCTTTGCAATTTTCTGCCATTTCTTTTGTCTGTGTTTATAAAATTTAAGAGTCCACCAAGCAACAAGTGGTGTTAGATAACCAGCATACAATTCAACACTATCGGTATATCTTGTAACATTTTCGGTAATCTTTTCCATTTGAATATAATGATTCCATATAGTTACTCTTTTATTATACTCATTTGAAACTATTTCTCTTGCTTCTTTATCTATCTTAATTATGTTTATTGTATGTTTTCCAATAGGAATAAATCGATGAAGAAACATCTTAAAATAAAATGTTTCCCCCTCTTTCCAAACAGGAGGAATATTGCCATAAGATATAAAACTTGCTTTGGGTTTACAAATCTCCCTTAGCGTTTCAATATCTTGAATCTTGCGCCAAATATTTTCAATGTCAGTTTCAAATACTGACGTCACTACAACTTTGAGCCCCATAACTCTTTTACCTCTCCGTGTCACTAAACAAATCTTTTTTATCATACAGGAATAATTAAAACATTAAACATCTATTTATCTTACACTTATGCTCTTTTTATTAACTTTGTGCAAAGTTAGATGTAAGATACTCTAAAGACAATAGTCATTTATAATGAGATGTAACCTAACTATTTAACAATAACCGTTATAGCAGCATGATAATTAGTGAAATAGAAAAGAAAGTCATAAATATACTGCCAACATCAAGCATAGAGTTTGATGAAATTGATTATTCCATTCTTGAAAAGAGGAAAAATGACTGGATTAAACTTTCAGAAGTTACACATAGTATCGTATTGGTATTTGATTGCTACACTAATAAATTCATTTTTGTTTCTGATAATATTCCCAAACTATATGGACTTGACTCCCGTAGGTTGTTTATTCACGGACACCAGCCTGTTATTGAGGTTATACATCCGGAGGATATAGATTATGGGTTACTTGTAAGGAATAAAATCTATTCGACATTGCATTCATTCTCCAATGAAGAAAAGAAGAACTACAAAGCCATTCATGAAATGAGGATAAGAAATATACGGGGTGAATACATACGCATAATAGAACAAGAACAAGTTCTTGAGTTAGATAAATCAGGAAATATTTGGCTTATGCTATCGGTTATTGATGTTGATGCAAGCCATGAATCGGAAATAACCAAAAGCCACCTATATAACTTTAAAACTGGAGAGCAGATATTTATAGATTTATCTGATACACTGGATGAACCTTTGACAAACCGGGAATTAGAAGTTTTACGATTTATGAAGAAAGGCTTATTGAGTAAAGAGATAGCAGAAACATTGAAAGTTAGTATCAATACAGTGAATAGTCATAGACAGAATATATTACAAAAATTAAAAGCTAACAATTCGATTGAAGCTGTCAACTTCGCTCAAAGACTGGGTTTGCTCAATAAATACAGTATTGATAAAAGCGAAAAGAGGAATGTTTTGCCATAAATAAAATGAAACTAACAACTTACAATCGTAACAAATAACTATTTTTGTGGCACTATTATAAAAGTTCATGTTAAATACAGAAAACATACAATCACTCATTGATAGTGGAGAAGGCTACAATGTGGAATTTAAGGTTCGTGTTCCTTCAAAGGTTCGTGAACTGACAGAAGAAATATGTGCTTTTGCCAATGCAGACGGAGGATATTTGCTTATTGGAGTAGATGATAACGGACAAGTGGTAGATACTAACTTAGAAAACGATAAGCGTTCTGCCATTCAAGGTTCTATCAGCGAAATATCTCCTGCACTCCACTGTGAATTGTATTCCATAAATATTGGAGATAAAACTGTTTGGGTGATTGATGTTCCGTCCGGCAAGGATAAACCTTATATATTTTCCGGTTCTATCTATGTGCGTGAGGGGGCAAACTCACAGAAACTTCGCACAGCCGAAGAAATGCGCAGCTTCTTTCAGGAGTGTAACAAAATCTTTTTTGACCATATACCCTGCCATTGGTTCAATATTTACACGGATGCAGACGAACAGATGATTAAGGATTTCCGAACAGAAGCCAAACTTAGTCCATCCATCCCCGACAAACAAATATTTGAGAACTTGGAATTGTTTGCCGAGAATGGAACGGCAAAGAATGGCGCAGCGATGTTCTTCGGCAAACAACCTGAACGAAAGTTTCCACATGCTGTTACAAGATGTGTTCTTTTCAAGGGAACAAATAAAGTCTATATTATAGATGATAAAACTTTCGGAGGTTCATTGTACCAACAGTATTTACAGGCAATGTCTTGGCTGGAAAGCAAACTGCAAGTAGCTTATAAAATAGAGGGAGCAGGACCAAGAGAAGAAATTTGGGAAATACCTCTGACTGTATTTAAAGAAGCCATTATAAACGCCCTGTCGCACCGTGATTACTACGAACAAGGCGCAAGCATTATGATAGAAATGTTTGATGACCGGGTAGAGATTTCCAACCCCGGAGGACTTTTACCCGTCGTAGCTAAAGACTTTGGGCATAAAAGTATGACACGTAATCCGCTAATCTTCGGTTTATTTACCCGTATGCACTTAGTTGAAAGGGTTGCATCCGGTATTCCTCGTATGCAGGAAGCCATGAGAGAAGCAAATCTGCCCGAACCGGAATTTCATACGGAGGGGATGTTTACAGCGGTGTTCAAAAGAGGTATCAGCATCAAAAATGATACCGTAAATGATACCGTAAATGATACCGTAAAATCAAAGGAGCAGGAAGTCCTAAACATTATCAAACAGTATCCAGGACTTAACTCATCTAAGATAGCAAAATTAATAGAAAGAAGTGTGCCTACCACTAAACGCTATTTAAATTCTTTAGTCAAATTAGAGTTGATAGAATTTAAAGGAGCGCAAAAAAATGGAGGATACTTTCTAATTTAAATAGAAATCATATGAAGCCAACAGTTGAGAATTTCGAAATTTTAGGACTTTTTGGAAGTAAGGACGTAAAATTATCCTTTACCAATAAAGTACAAATTTACATTGGAGAAAATGGTTTAGGTAAAACAACAGTATTAAATACACTGTATTATCTATTAAGTCTAAAATTTGAAGAATTGGTAAATATTAATTTTTCAGAAATAAGAATTAGGATTAATGAAAAAAACTATAGTTTTACAAAAACTGATTTACAAGGATATGTAAATCGAAATAGAGAAAGAAATAGAAAAAGTGGGATATATAATCATATAGACAAATTACTAGATGATAATAACATTTTATCTTTAAAAAAAATTGTGGATGGCAAATCAGACACGCAATTTGACAAAATATTGAAAATTAAATCCTATCTAGAAAAGACAGGGCTTTCTATTAATGCTCCATCCTCATATATATATGATGTAATTATAGATATTATTACGCAACGTACAGAAAACAAATCAATACCTTTGTTTGTAGAAGATATACGGAAAATTGATAGCAGAATTTTATATTTCCCAACTTATAGAAGAGTTGAAAAAGATCTTCAAAATTTAATTAATGCCATTAAAAAAGAAAGAGAAGACGATGATGATATGTGGCATATATCAATGCATGAAGATGAAGATAGTATAATTTCAATGTCTAAATTAATACATTTTGGTATGACAGATGTTCAAAAAAGAATAAGAATTATACTAAATCAAATCACAAAAATATCGAGAGAAAAATTAGATGCATTATCAACTGATTTATTAAAGAAAGAAATTAAGGGATTTCCAGATAATATTAAAATAAAAACAGAAGATATTTCAACCATCAAAACAATTCTAAGTAGGGAACAAGTCGGTTTAGACCCTGAAGATAAAAATTTTGTTTTAGACTTAATCGAAAGTAAAAAAATATATAATAGAGATAATAAGCAATTGCTATATTTATTATCTCAACTGCTGAATATTTATGATTCATACTCCATTTACGATAGAGGCATAAAAAATTTTGTTAGTGTATGCAACAATTATTTGCATGAAAAGGAATTTATTTATAACGAAGTCGATTTGAAATTGGAACTTCGACAAATTAATGATAGTAATAATAAGGATATAGATCTTAATGTATTGAGTTCAGGAGAGAAACAAATAGTTTCACTTTTTTCTATAATTTTTTTAGAACCACAAAGAGATTTTATTTTTTTGATTGATGAACCTGAATTATCTCTATCAATATTTTGGCAAAGGAATTTAATTCCAGATATAATAAAGTCAAATAAATGTGATTTTCTATTAGCTGTCACCCATTCTCCTTTCATATTTGAAAATGAATTCGAAGAAAATACTATTGGGTTAAGTGAATTTATGTCAAGTAGTAAATTAGGCAATGAACGAAAAAAATAAATATATTGAAGCTAGAGATAATTCTATTGCAAAGCTTTATCTGGAATTTGATTTATGCAAAAACAATAATCCTAATGCTTTTTTTGCTTTTTTTGAAGGCAAAGATGCTCCTTATTATTCTATGCGTATAGAGAGAATCTCCAATAAAGAAGTTGAACCAATAAAATGCAAAGGTAAGTCTAACGTGAAAGGTATATATAAATATCTTTCAAAAAAAAATGAATATAATAAATATTCTACAGGTTTTTTTATAGATAAAGACTATGATAATAATGAAATGGAGTACATAAACAATAATTTCTATGTAACTCCATGTTATGCAATTGAGAATTTTTATTGTGGTGATAAGTGCCTTGAACGGATTTTGAAATGTGAATTTGGATATAATTCATCAGACGAAGATTTTCAAAAAATCAAAGAAGATTATTTAAAATTTCAGAATTCATATAGTGCGAGTATTTTACTTTTTAACTCATGGTATTTTGCGGTTAAAAGAAAAAGCCATGAATTGAAATTATCATTAGATAAAGAATTACCCAAAGGTTATCTGCAATATAATTTTGAAGATAGAAGTGTAACGCAATTATATTGCATAGATTCTATTTTTAACGACTATAAAGACAAAGCACCTATACCAAATGAAGATGAGTTAAATCACGCAAAAGAACAAATATCTAGCGATCTTGTACAGAATCTACGTGGAAAATATGAAATGCATTGTTTAGTTGTTTTTTTACAAAGAATCATTGAAGAACTGAAAGGAGGAAAAACCTCTTGCTTGAAGAAAAAGAAAGTGAATTTAAATATTGGAGATAATAATGCTATATCTATATTAGCTCAATATGCAGAGGAATCAGATTCTTTACAAGAATATGTCATCAAAAGAATAAAATAATTATCTTTGCATTCAGAAATCGTACCCAAGACACAAACTAATGTCGAACGGTGCAAAGCTGTGAAAACCTTATTCAAGGGACTAACATCGTGAGAAAGATATAACTTATTGAGAAATAGTGCTATACAAACCGATTTTCGGTTGCTGGTGGCACCACTTTAAAATAAAAAACGTTGCGAATCATCTTTCGCAACGTTTTTTATTTATCTCCACAAACTATATTAGTAACCTTTTTATGGTTCAAACTAGTACTTCAACAAAGTAGAAAATCCCGTAATAACCGAACTGAACTAAAGACATAACCTGAATTATATTTTTCTAACTGCTCACAGTCTGTCGATGCAGCCCATGCCGCTGACAAACACTGTATCTTTACGGAATTGCATGCCTCGATATCAGAAACCGCATCTCCTACATATATCATTTCATTCGACTCAAAGCCATAATATAATGATATGTCCTTCATTGCTTCTGATTTTCTGTTCTTTTCAGAAGAGCCGGTTTCTATTCGGTCAAAACACCCATCCATACCAAATTGTTTCAATGTAATATCACAACTTCTTATACCTTTTCCCGTAATAAGAACTACTATTACATTTCTTTCATGTAATTGCCCGATCAATGTTTTCATCCCTTCAAATGGCTTGGGACATAAAATGGCATGCATTTCTTCATAAATTACATAGAAATCATTTAATGCCTTCTCCCGACTATCACCGGAAACCACTTGATTGATCATACCTTCTTCATTTAATCCGAAGGTCCGCGCTATCTCGTCATCTGATAGTTCATGATCTACATAAGGAGTAGTCGCCTCTCTGAATGCTGCTAAACATAGCGGAATAGTATCTCCTATCGTACCATCCAGATCAAAAGCTACCAGCCGGATCATAATTTTCAGATTTATTGATTTGACGAATCACCCTACATGGGTTTCCAACAGCCAGACTGTTTGCAGGAACATTTGTGGTAACAACACTTCCGGCACCAATAACACTTCCCTTACCAATAGTAACCCCGGGCAATATAATAACTCCACCACCGATCCAGCAACCATCTTCAACAGTGACCGGAAGGGCAAATGTATGACGGATATATCGAACTCCCTCCGGTGCCTCAACAGGTGTTAACCGTTCATTCAAATCAATGGGATGCGTTGCCGTATAAATCTGGACATTAGGAGCAATCAGTACATTATTACCAACTGTAATCTTATTGCAATCGACAAACACACAGCCCATATTTACCGTAACATTATCACCAATATGAATATTACATCCATAATCGCAGAGAAAAGAATGTCCTACGGAAACCTCTGTTCCGATACTACCGAACATTTCTTTCAGAATCGCATATTTTTCTTCTTTTTGTTCATAAGACAGTGAATTGTATCTCATCAACAAACGGTGAGTTTTTCCTTTTAGTTCTAGAAAAACCGGAGCATGGCAATCATACCATTCACCGGCCAAGCATTTCTCCATCTCTGTTTTCATTCGTTCCCTCCCATGCGGATTTATAAGAAAGTAACAATTTCATCCTTGTCCTTTCGGGTAGTAAAATGATCAGGTTGCTCTTGGATATATCCCAATGATACAATAGCTACCGGATATCTTTCGGACGACAGCCTGAAATTAGCTTTAAACAATTCCGGATCAAAGTTGCACACCCAACAACTTCCCAGCCCTATTTCGGCTGCGGCTAAACAGATATGCTCTGTAGCAATAGCAGCATCGATATCCGCATGATTTTTGTTATCGGATTTACGTACCCATGCTATCGATTTATCGGCACAAACAACAATGTATACCGGTGCCCGTGCGAACCATTCTCTATTATAACATTGCCGTAAATTCTGTTTTTGTTCTTCACTGACCACCACCATGAAATGCCAAGGCTGATAATTAACTGCAGAAGGAGCTAAACGGGCACATTCAATGATATAGTCGATTTTATCCTGTTCGACCCTGTCTGACTTATAATTTCTCACCGAGAAACGTTTTTTCGTAAGTTCTAAAAAGTTCATATCCTATCAATTTTTTATATTTAAAGCAAAGTTATACCATTTCCAGATCTATTATTATGTATTACTTTTCGTTATATCGGTAAAATTACGTTTTTTAGACTATATTTGTCTTATGAAAAGAGAAAACTTACATCAACCGTTTGAGATTAGTTTCAGTGAGTTTGACGAGTCAATGCTAAAAGAACACGACCATACTTTTTTTGAGTTGGTCTACATCTTATCGGGTACAGGTATCCAATGGATTAACAATAATAAATTTTCTTATCACGACGGACACCTATTTATGATAACTCCCGGAGACTCGCATTCATTTGAAATACATTCCACTACTAAGTTTATCAATATTAAGTTCAATGATATCTACATTCATTCCGCTGTTTTCGGTACAGAAAACATAAAACGATTAGAATTTATCTTACAGCATGCCAACCACCAACCTGGCTGTATTTTACGAAATCGAACAGACAAACTACTCGTAAAACCTATGATTGAAGCCATCATCAGGGAATACGTCAATAGAAACTTATATAGCAAAGAAATCATAACGCAACTGATAAACACCATAATAATAGTCGTTGCACGCAATATCGCCATGTTTCTGCCTGAACAAGTCAATGAATGCTCCGAAGAGAAATCACTCGGTATACTGCAATATATCCAGACCTACATTTATCAATCCGAGAAAATCAAAACGAAAGCTATCAGTCAACATTTCGGCATTTCAGAGAATTATTTGGGACGTTACTTTAAAAAACACACAAACGAAACAATGCAACAGTACATACTGAATTATAAACTGAAACTGGTAGAAAACAGATTATTGCATAGTGAAATGAGAATCAGTGAGATTGTAGCAGAATTAGGCTTCACCGATGAAAGCCATTTAAATAAACTATTTAAAAAATACAGAGGTTGCAGCCCCACAAATTTCAGAAAGAATAATGCAGTATAGCCCCAATAATAAGTTATACAAGTTTCAGACGCCCTATTCGTCTGATATGCCCGATATCTTCTCCTTCTTTACATTTTCCTTTTGTTGCTCTCTATACTGTCGCGGAGGCATGCCATACCTTTTCGAGAACAGTTTATAGAATGTTCCGCGGTTGTTGAATCCGGTCTGGTCCATAATCTCTTCAATAGTAAGATTCTTGGCTATTAACAGTCGTTCTGCCATTGTTAGACGGTATTCCTTAATGATATCAGCAGGAGACTGTTCGGTTATCGGTTTTAGTTTCCGGTAGAACTGGCGGGTACTATACCCCATCTCACTACTTAGCAATTCCACTTGTAAATCGGGATTTGCAATATTCTTCTCTATAATCTCGAGCATTTTATCCAGGAACTCCTGATCTTCTTTATGTATACAATTGCCATGTTCCATAGTGAAGGAACTGAAAATAGAGCTATAATATTCTTTCAAGTCTGCCTCCCGTTTGATGAGACGATAAACGATTTTCTCCAGATACTTCACGTTAAAAGGTTTGGTAACATAGGCTTCTGCTCCTGACTCGATGCCCTTTACCTGATCTTCTTCGTGATGTAGGGCGGAAAGGAGGATCAGTGGAATGTGACTCCATAATTTGTGTTGCTTTATCTTCTGAGCAAACGACAGTCCATCGATACCGGGCATCATGACGTCTGAAATAATTAAGTCGGGTTGCTTCTGCTCCAGACTGCTCAATGCATCTTTTGCATTATCAAAAGAGCACACATTGTATTTGTCTGCAAAAAGTTCTGAAACGAACCATAACATGGAATTATCATCATCAATAACCATGATGGTCCGTTTACCCGTATCAAACTCTATGGCAGTCTTTTCTAAAACAATAGGTTCCTCCGTAGCCGTATGTAATAGTCCGGTTTCATAAGTAGTTTGTGTAGTTTCCCGTTCAGTTATGGGAAGATTGGGCAAGGTAACGGTGAATGTTGTCATTTCATAGAGAACACTATTTACGCTGATTTCCCCATTCAACTGCGTAATCATGCTCTTACAAATAGCTAATCCAAGTCCTGTACGAGAATTCTTACCGTTCATCTCAACAGAATCCAATATTTTATAACGATCGAATATTTTGGATAAATTTTCTTTGGCTATCCCTTTTCCAGAATTGGATATACAAAAAATTAACGACTGGTTTTCCACTTTCAACTCTATTGTGATAATTCCTTTGTCGGGCGTGTACTTAAAAGCGTTGGATATTAAATTGCTGACAATCTTATTAAAGCAACTGATATCCGTATTCCATTCAATGCCCGGAGAAATATGTAACTGATAATTCATTTCTTTATTTTCAGCCAGTTCTTCGAAAGATTCCGCTATGCTTCTAACCTTTTCCGACACGGATAACTGCTGAATAGAAAGTACTTTATTGCCGGTTTCCAATCTGCGAAATTCAAGTAACTCTAAAATCAGATTATTCAGTTTTTCAGTATTTTGTTGTATCATCTTTGCATACTTCTGAGTGTATGCGTCAATCTCCGGATTGGCAAGTATCTTCTCACAAGGACCATAAATCAGAGTCAGTGGCGTACAGAATTCATGAGTGATATTAGTGAAAAAACGCAATTTTGATTCGTAGATTTCTTCTTTCTTCTCCCGGTTCATCTTGTCCAACATACGGTGTTGTTTGCGACGGTATATATAAATGAGCCTATATATCCCTGCAGTGCACAACAGTGCAAATAGAATGAAATATACCATATAGGCCAGCGGACTGAGATACCACGGCGGAGTGATACGGATAATGACGGACTGTGTTTGGCTTTCTTGCCCGTTTATATTGTTTTTGTATTTTACTAATAAAGAATATTCACCCGGAGCAAGATTAGAGAAAATAGCGCTGGTGGATGTTCCGTTTTCTATCCATTGGTTGCTCATTTCTTCAAGCTTATAATAAAAAGAATAGTTGTTGCCATTGATGTAATCAATAGCCATAAAATTTAGCTGAAAGAAGTTTTGACTGTAATCCAATTGAAGGATTGTTTTACCCTCCTTTTCATAAAGAAACTTATGAATATTGTGTTCTTTGCCAAAGATAGACAGTCCTTTCAGGGTGATTTGCGGCATATACTCTTCGGTGATACAGTCATTTGTCTGAATGGAAATAAAACCATTTGTACCTCCAAAAAACAGTGTTTCCGAAACGACATCTTTATAGAAAGCACCATCACTGAACTCGGTGATTTCCAATCCATTTCCACTGTTATAGGTTTGCCCTGTACGAGTCTCGGGGTTGAAACGTATCAATCCCTGGTTGGTACTCAACCAAAGATCGCCTTGGTGGTCCTCTAAAACTCCGTGTACAGTGTTATTTAAAAATAAGTCCGCTTTCGTATATAAGGAATCATCTTGTTCAAGATACAACAACCCCGAGCTAGTTCCTAACCAATAACCTTTTGCGTTTTTGTAAATAACAAAAATGTCGTTAGCTGTCTGACTGCTTACAATACTGTCAAAACGATGCGGAATCATTTCCCCTGTCTCTACATTCATGCGGTATGCACCGCAACCACGATTGCCAAACCAAAGTATGGAGTCGTTTTCCTGGTAAGAAGTAAAGAAATAGTTCGAAGCCATACGCCCGTTATCAATAACAGTACGGGAAGCAGATTTTACAGTAGGAGTAGCAGTAGAAGCATCAAAGATAACTTTTACAATGCCTTCACCTACCGTAGATACCCATAAGGTCGTATCATTCGGTTGTTTTATAGAATGCACATACTTCACTTTTTCTCCATTGGCAATGATAGGCAGTTCTTTTAATTGCCTGCTTAAGTACGAATAATAATTAATTCCATTTTCGGTTCCGATCCACAATTTATCTTTGTATCCGGGAGCAAAACAATAGACGGAATTATCTGCCAGCGCACTATTATATGGTGTAATCCGATCAGACGACATAGGCATACTGTTATCCGGAGTATACTTTTTAATGCGGAGTATCCCACTTCCTTTGGTTCCTATCCAAAGCGTTTGCTCCTGATCGTAGTAAAGAGCCCTAACCGGATTACTTATTTGATATACAGGAGTGTCTAAAAGAGTATTGGTAATAGAAAAGGTGTCATTATAATACATGTATACACCTTGTCCGTCTGTTCCTATCCATACAATATCTTGAAATTTATCTTTCATCAGACAGAAAATACCGGAATGTATTTCTGTTTTCTGTATCTGATATTTCATCTTTTGAGAGGACATATATTTTAGAACAATGAGACCACTGTTTTTGAAACCGATGTAGTAATCGTTTTTTTGCTTGATGATGGAAGATACTTCCCCATGCACTTCAATCTGACCTCTTAGGTCAGCTATATAGTATGCTTGCCGGTTATTAAAATCATATTCGTAAAGAGCGTAGGTTTCGTCAATAAAGTAAGCCATATCTTTCTCGGCAAAGGCATGGTATAATTTACACGAATGCGTAAAAAGATTCTTACGGGTTAATGTCAGCCCCTGTTTTGTATTCTCAATACGATAACTTTGAGTCTCTTCATTGGAGGTAAATATCCATAAAATATCGTTTGAATCTACAGTCATAGAGAGTACATGGCTAAATTCAAGATTGGGAATTTCCAATCTATTGAAAGATTGTGCTTCTCGCTGATAATAATAAAGATAGCCATCATCTTTCAGAATAAAAAGCATGTCATCCTTATTGTTAGCCATAAAGTATTGCCCTTTGAATTCAGTGAAACTCTGACTGGTCTGTTGCTTGGTATCTAAGCGATTCAATCCATAATTAGTCTGCACCCATAATATATCCTTCTCCGATTCGATGATTTGATTTATCAAGTTTCCGGAAAGTAAGGTTTTGGAAGAGTTTATTGGGGTATACAAATGTATGTCGGTTCCATCAAAGATATTCATGCCATCGCAAGAGCCGATCCAAATGATGCCCCGATCATCCTGATAAAGAGAGAGAATAGCACTATTTGAAAGACCATCTCTATTGGAAAATTGTCTCAAACTGTATGCATGAACCTTCAAAGGCAGGCAAAATAGTAAGCAAAGAAAATACAGTAGTGACAAGTATGTTCGATAAATGTATTTCATGTTAGATATAATGCATTAGTGGGTTCACAAAGATAATACATGCCGGACAAATAATTCTCAAGTGCATGATAAATGTTTTCTCCCGAAGAGATTGCCATTTCTATCAAAATAGTATCCGAATCCGGACTTGCTCCACAACTTCTCCCTGCAAAGCAATATAAAAGGAGAGAAATGATGCAACCAGTCCGGATTGGATAAAGATCGAGATAGGATTATCACTCAATGACAGAGGCAAATCCTCCGTTACGTGCCAGACGCACTATTATTTTATCTCCTTTTTTAAGAGTATATTCTTTTTTTCTGTAATCCATAGCTTGTCGGTTAGCATTAACCCCATCCTCAAAAGAAGTCATCCGATAAGATTGTCCTTCTTTCAGGAAGTCAAAATCCAATTCAAAGGTTCTCTCTTGCTGTCGGTTGTTAGTCATGCCACCGATATACCACTTATCTCCTTTACGTTTTGCCACAATCACATATTCCCCAGCCTTAGCTTTCAAAGCAATGGTTTCATCCCATGTCTGCGGGACTTGAGTAATATATCGGGTACATTCGTCATTGCGATAGTAAAGTGTAGGATTGTCCGCCATCATCTGCAACCCACTTTCGAAAATAACAAATAAAGCCATTTGGTAAGCTCGTGTACCTATACTGGCTGAATTAGGACGTTCGGAACAATAAATTTCCGGTTGCATACTAAGCATGGCACCCGGCGTATAGTCCATTGCACCAACCGCATTTCTCATAAAAGGCAGATATATGCTGTTGTCCGGTCGACATCCACCCATTTGTTCCATTCCTCTTACGCCCTCATAAGACAATACATTCGGATACTTATATTCCAATCCGGCAGGCTTAAATGCCCCATGAAAATCGACAAACAGATGGTGCTTGGCAGCCTCTCGGGCTACTCTTTCATAATAATTCACCATCCACTGGTCACTTCTGTCCATGAAGTCGATTTTGACTCCCTTCACACCCCATTTCTCGAAAGTCTCAAACAGCCCGAAATTGTTTTCTACAGTGAGCCATGTCAACCAAAGCACAATGCCTACATTTTTTTCTTTGCCATAACGAATGAGTTCATGCACATCTACCGCAGGATTTGGTGTATAGGGATCACAGGTACTCATAGCCCAGCCCTCGTCCATAATAATATATGGTATACCATAATTAGCAGCAAAATCAATAAAATATTTGTAAGTATCGAGATTGCATCCTGCTACAAAATTAACATCCGGTCCGTAGGGAGTAGCACCGTTCCACCATTCCCAGCTTGCCAATCCGGGCTTAATCCAGGAAGTATCTTCCAATATGTTCTTTTCGGCCAATCTATAAGACATCGTATTCTCAATGAGTTGGCTATCTTCTGTACTAATGACAAAATAGCGCCAAGGGAAATTACGCTTTCCACTGGTTTGTGCTATATAGTCGGCTTCTTTCAGTATTTTGACACTCCGATCACCGTCTTCTCCAAATTCAAGAGGTACTCTGGGAAATACAGAAACCATACCATTGCTGCCATTACTTTTCAGAAAAACAGCCGGATAATCGGTTAGTGATGTTTCACTGATTAATATCTTACTTCCTTTTTGAGTATCAATCAGAATTGGCAATAAAGCCATTGAGGCAGATGATTTCCATTCTTTGCTATACAAATGGGTATATTCTTCTTCATAAGCCGTTTTAAAACTTCCGGACTGTTGCATGTGTAGCAAATAATTATCAGGGAAGTTCACTTGGAGGGTCTCATTCTTCACATTGATCATTCCTTTCTTATTGGTTATAAAACGGTAGGCAATTCCGTCATTGAAGGCACGAAACTCTACGGAATAACCTCCTTTGAAGTCTAGAAGAAGTTGGTTGTACCGATTACTTACAGACGAAAATTTCAATGGAATAACAGGCTTTAAAGACTCGTCTATATTCTTATGGCTTACTTTAGTCATTTTAGGATTCGTTCCCAATTCCTGGTCACCGATTTCCATTGCAAGGTGACACTGCTTTAACAATGTCTCATTCCGGCAAATGACATCGTAGTAGATTTTATCTGAGAGATTCACTGAAATCTGAATATTCCCATCCGGCGAAGCCAGCTTGTGTATGTTCTGTCCCTGAATATACAAAGAAATACTAAAAATTAATAGCAGCAGTAATTGTTTTTTCATACTAAATGATGTGTTTTAAAGTTTTATTATTTGCAAAATTAGCACATAAATAGAACATTCTGTTCTGCATTTGTGACATATATGTATCCATTTATGTCATTATGGGTTCTATATACTTTAATGTCATGTATTTGGGTGCGTTTTTAAGTATAGATTTCTATCTTTGTACAAATGAATAAAACTAAAATAATGTGTATATCAAAGTAAAAACTAAAGGGTATGAAAAACAAATGTATGCTAGTTGTAATTTTACTGATCTTGTCAGGTACAGCATTTGCAAAAATTGTGCTGCCACCTATTTTCTCTGATAATATGGTGTTGCAGCAACAAACCAATGCTCCCATTTGGGGTGAAGCGCAGCCTATGAAAACTGTAAAAGTAACCACCTCATGGGATGGGAAGACGTATGCGGTTCAGGCTAATAAAGCAGGAAAATGGAAAGTAACTGTTCACACGCCTGTTGCCGGAGGACCATACGAGATTGCCTTGACAGATGGTAAGAAAGTAAATTTAAAAAATGTGATGATTGGCGAAGTATGGATATGTTCGGGACAATCGAATATGGAAATGCCATTAGGGGGATGGGGAAAGATTACAAATTACCAGAAAGAAATTGCAGAAGCCGGACACTCTAATATACGACTTCTGCAAATAGAACAAATCAACAGTACCCAACCGGAAACGAATATAAAAGTCCGCAATGACAGTTGGCAGGTTTGTTCACCGATAACCATCCCTGAGTTTTCTGCTACGGCTTATTTCTTTGGCAGAGAAATCTCAGAGAAACAAAATGTTCCGGTTGGCTTGATACATACTTCTTGGGGAGGCACAAACGTTGAATCCTGGATAAGTGGAGAAGTCTTGAAGGAGATGCCGGAATTTGTGAAAACAGTGGAGTCCATTCAGAAGATGCCGAATGATAAGAAAATACTCAAAGCAGAATATTTAAAGGAGCTCACTGCCTGGAATAACCGTGTGGACGAAGGTTTTGCTGAAGGAAAACCGGTGAGAGCTGCTGCATCATTAGATGACAAAGATTGGGAAAGTATGAATTTCCCGGGTGAAGTGGGTCCACAATTGGCCGGCTTTGATGGAGTTATGTGGGTTAGAAAAGAAATCGAAATTCCCACTAGTTGGGCAGGTAAAGATGTACAACTATCCCTGGGGGCTATTGATGATAATGATATTACTTATTGGAATGGAATAGAAATAGGCCGTACAGATGGGCCGACTCTTCAACGCAAATACATCATTCCGGAAAAAATGGTAAAGGCTGGAAAAGCAATATTAGCCATTCGAGTCTTGGATACAGGTGGTAACTGTGGCATTTGGGGAGACCTTTATCTTCGCTCTACAAATGATGAACAGATTAGTCTGTCCGGTGATTGGAAATATCAGGTTGCTGCGGATACTCATAAGGTAGGGGCACTTCCGGTAGACAGATCCGTAGATCCCAATTTACCGACTTCCCTTTATAATGCAATGATTCATCCACTGATATCTTATGGTATTCGAGGAGCAATTTGGTATCAGGGTGAGAATAATTCTTCCAGAGCCTATCAGTATCGGGAACTTTTCCCATTGGTAATAGAGAATTGGCGTCGGGATTGGAAACAGGATTTTCCATTCTATTTTGTGCAACTGGCCAATTTTATGCATGAAGTTTCCCAACCGGCAGAATCAGAGTGGGCAGAGCTTCGTGAAGCACAAATGCGTGCATTGGCAGTAGGCAATACCGGTATGGCTGTAATAATAGACAGAGGTGACGCCAACGACATTCACCCTAAAGATAAACAAACCGTAGGACATCGACTGGCTTTGATTGCCCGTGCCAAAACATATGGGGAAAAACTGCCTTATTCCGGCCCGATCTATCGCTCCCATCAGATTGTAGGAAATAAGATAATTCTTTCTTTTGATCATACCGATGGTGGATTGAAAAGTAGCGATGGCAAGGAGTTGAAAGGCTTTGCTATAGCCGGGCGCAATCATGAATTCCATTGGGCCAAAGCTGAGATAGACGGAGACAAAATTATAGTCAGTGCACCTGAAGCGGTACCTTATCCGGTTGCTGTGCGATATGCTTGGGCCAATAATCCGGTCTGCAATTTGTATAATGGAGCAGGACTTCCGGCTTCACCTTTCCGAACAGATGACTGGAGAGGAATTACACAAAAGGATTAATTGTTCTCATAAAATACCCTCATCCTTTGTCACTGTTAAACGAAAGGTATGAGGGTATTTTGTAAATGCTGATATATGGTCTCCAAGGGTATCCTGAATGTTACATAAATAAATTACCGGATTACTACTTTCTGCACCCTTGTCGTATGAGATAAACATTTATCGTCCACGTAAACTATAAAACCTTTTCCCCTACCATATTTTTTCCCTTTCTTATCAAAAATAATGGTAATGGTTTTGCCTTGGCAATATACATTATCCAAACAAAAATAGTCCCAACATCCATCAGGAACAAGAGGGTTTATGATAATACTTCCATCTTCCTGCGGACGAACTCCCATTAATCCTGAAATAATCAAATTACAAAAAGAAGAGTGGTTATAATCTTTCCCTCTTTCTACACCACCTTTAGAATCATCCCAAGTTCCGTTTTTCCATGATTTCAGGCGAGTCCTCGATATCCAGTCTCCCGTATAGGGATTGATATTTTCATCAATCCAACAAATCGTATCGTTATTGACTGATAAAATACGATGACTATTACTGTATATGTTCAAAAGACTTAAATAATCTTTTTTAGTGATGATGGGAGAATCATAACTATTGAAATAGTTAGCCATTGCTGCCAGTGTCATGGAAGTCAAATAGGGCCAGCTGGGACCATTCCATTGACATTCGTGTCCTTCGTATGAAATCTTGAAATCAGGGCAACGCTGTTCTACAGTAGTTGGGCCATAGGCTGCTTCAAATCCCTTGGAATCAAATAGTTGTTTCCATGCTATGGAATAGTTATCCGGCGGTATATTATAGAACCAGGGAATGTATCCAAGAAGTTCACGTGCATAAGAGAATTCCATCTTGCCATTTAGAGGTATAACCTTATAGAAATCAGCCTGTTTATCCCATAGCCTCCGGTTTATTATTCCTTTTAACTTATCAGCCTTCTTCTGATAGGTCCGGGCTTCCATGTCACGATCTACTATTGAAGCTATTTTTGCCAACGCAACAGCCTCGCCGTACATATAGCTGTTAATGGTAGGGCGATAACCACGTCCACCTTCTGACAAATGTCCGGAAACAGACATCTCCATTCCATCCCTGTCGTCAACCTGCCAGAACATTCCAGTCGAATCCCGCTTTTCTTCTTCCCACTTTGCAAAGTTATCTTTTAGCTTGGGATACAAATCGGCCAGTAGCATTTTATCATTGTGAATTAAATAGTAATTGTAGATAGCGTCTGCAGCCCCAAAGCTGTATAGCCTCGGATTCCCGCTACCAGAAAACCAGAAAGAAGCATAATCAGATAAAATTTCAGTGTTTCTCAGCCACCGGCCCTCGTAGAAATGATGGTTAGCCGCACAACTGATGGTATTATACTTTCCGGCCCAAGGAACATCCGGCAAGAATTCAGTAATAACGAACCCGTCAGGAGTCTTCTTTATATGCTTTCTATAGGTCCACCATCGAAAATAATATGTTTTCTCCAACTCCTTATCCGGACACTCAAAAAATGGAATATTCTTTCTTAAAAAATCAGATGCACCACAGTTAGGGATATCTTGTTTATACAATTCATTATCTTCACGATTGAATTGATTGACGTAAGACTCGATTACTTCCGGAGCATCTTTAATGAGGAAGTTTTGCCCCTGCATGTGCAGGGGCAAAACTATACCTAAAGCTATAAATAACTTCTTTATTTGCATATAGCTTAGAAATTTAAGTCATGATTGTCATAAATAGCCAAACCAATCTGTTCCAAATGTTCATTCCGCCCATTGTACCAAAGCATCCAGCAGTCTTTCTCTTGAATGGCAAATGGCTTGTAAGTGGCACTGGCATCCCACCCACCTTCCGTAGGAGAAATGATCGGGTTTTCGGAGTATCTTTCCCAATCATTGATTCCGTCTTTGGAACGTGCCATTCCTATCTGCGCAAAATTAATGTCATAGAAACCGATATAAAACATTAAATAATCATTTTCGCGTTCTATCACCTGACATGCGGTAACCTTATGCTGTTCCCAACTTTGTGCAGGATCGGCTTTAAATATCGGATTTTTGTCCCATTTAGTCCAATGTAACCCGTCTTTACTCGTTGCATAACCGATAGCATCGGGTTCATATTGTTCTCCTCCGGAATACCACATTTTAAAAATATTCTCGTGTTTATCCCAAATTACATGAGGACACATGACCGCAACTTTCTCCCAAGGCTGTTCCGCTGACAAGACCGGTTCTTTGCTTTGCCGTTCAAAGTTATAGCCGTCTTTACTTATAGCATATCCAATCCATGACTTACCTTCATTTTGTCCCGTATACCACATGTGATACAGTCCGTCTTTGTAAACAACAACCGGACGATTCATGTCAGCCTCCCAACTACTGCCTTCAACAGGTGGCAAAACTATTTGCGGCGCACTCCAATTTTTTCCATCTTTACTTGTGGACAATGCAATACTTTTTTGGGGGCGCCAAGAACTGTACATCTTATAAGAGTCACTATCTTTCAGTACACAAATATCGAATACCGTACCTAAATCGCCACCACCCAAGACAGGATTATTTTCATATTTTACCCATTTTCCTGTGGCCTCCTCTTTTTGTATTGTTTTCTTTGGGGAGGTAGTGCAACTACAAATTCCGATGATGACGGTAAGGCTAATCAATGTCTGAATTACATTTTTCTTCATGTTCATTTTCTGTTTTTTACCTTTGCTTTTCCCCCTCCCTACAGACAGGGAAAAACAAAGGTATGGATATTACATTAAATTTTTAACTTTAACTATTACTATTTTTCCCAGCCGGGATTTTGTTTCAAGTCAGGATTCAACACCAATTGTTCAGTAGGAATCGGCTGAAGATACGCTTTTGTTGGGTCGAAATGAAAATGTCCGTCCGGAATGTGGCGTTGATAAGGTTCAAAATAACCTTCACTGTCCACCCAGTAGTTGTCCTGATTACGTTCGGGACTCCAATGCCCCACCTTTTCCATGAAATCTGCCTTATTGATTGCGGCGGGAATGTGGAAGTCGTTTTGGAAATACTTCACTAACCAATCCAGGTTTTCAAACTGAGCAGCGTTTGCCCCCTGTATTCTATCGTGATTCCATAAGTGGTGGGCACGCCAACGCTTTAAGTCATCGTGGCGGTAACCTTCACATGCTAATTCTATACGGCGTTCACGTCGAATCTCCTGTAGCAGATTGGAAACCGGTACCCCCTCATAACCTCTTGCTGCCGTAAAGTCTCCCTTCGGATCGGTATAACCTACGGAAAGTGTGAGATGTGGCATACCTACCCTATCACGCAGTTTATTAATGGTAATGTCTAAATCATTCTGTGTGATGTTACCCAGTTCAGCTCTTGCCTCTGCATAAATCAGCAGTGCTTCAGCATAGCGAAAAATGATACTTCCTTTGATACTTCCCGAAATGGTCTCCTGTTCGTTGGCATCGGGATCAGCACCTTTGGCCAGTTCATATCCTGTGGAACACTTCTCTACACCGGAAAGGGTAATATTCGGCTTTATGAACACAACCGTTGTATCCTTCCCGTTGATAGTTCTCGGACGTCCGGGAGTAAACATTGTTTGTGCCAAGCGTGGGTCACGGTTGGCAACCACATTCAATAAATTAGTATCCCCTGCATAATTTTCGGCCAGGCTTATCGGCAATGCCTGTGTACCGTCTTCACTGATGCAGAGATAGGAATCAACCAATGCCCTGGTCAATCCTACACCGGCACCATTACGTCCGGGATTACGGTTATCATTGTGCCAAAATCCCAGTGAGCGATCAAATTTCTTCCATAGCATAATCTCCTTGCTGCTTGAATAGTCCCAACGGTTGAACAGTGTGTGATAGCCGTCTTCCACGCCCATGTTGTCCAAGTCAAACAACTGGCTGTCAATGACCAACTTCGCCATTCTGGCCGCTTCTTCCATATAAGCCTGTACATTTCCCTCTCCGGCGAAAGGCGTACCGGCATGATACTTTTCCCAAGTGGCTTCGAACAGGGCAATTCGTGCTTTGTATAGCATAGCTGCCTCTTTTGAGACACGTCCGGTCTCCTGCTGACTATATGTCGGTAATCTGTCTATGGCATCATCCATGTCATTCAGAATCTTATCAGCTAACTCGTGCCGCTTCAGGCGAGGGCCGTACAATTCTCCTGATTCAAGATCCAGTGTTTTATCAATCCAGGGAGCACCGCCAAACTTCCGCAGAAACTGTTCATAGTAGAGCATAGCTCTGAAGAAGTAAGCTTCACCAATGTATTTGCGGGCTTTTTCCGGTTCGGGAGACTTGTCACAGTTATCCAACAAAAAGTTGACACTGCGTATTTTTCCCCATTCAGTAGTTCCCCAGCCTTCGCCACTGGAAGGAACCTGGTGCAAACCTTCAATCAAGTCTTTGTTATCTTGATAATTGTCACTAAGCAGGTTATCCGAACCTCGGTCAATATGATAAATATAGTTGTTAGGCGAGCCCCAAAATGAGGTATAAAACTGATTTACGTACAGTTTGCATTCATCTGCCGTATAGGTCAGATTCACATCCGCAATCTGATCCAGTGGGTCTCTTGCCAACCAGTCTTCACAAGAAGAGATTGCCATGCCGGTAAATAGGCAAAGTGTATAGATTAACTTTTTCATCTTTTTGTATTTTTAGAGTTTTAGAATGTAACGTTAACACCAAAGGAAATTGACTTGGAGATGGGATATGCACCGCCCCACGGAGCTTCGGGATCAAAGTTCTCGTTAATACCGGAGAAAGTCAGCAGGTTATCTCCACTGAAGTAAATGCGTACTTTTTCCAGCCCTACCTTATTAATAATAGCTCCCGGTAACGAATATCCCAACTGAATGTTCTTCAGGCGGCAATAAGCACCAGTGTCCATGTAACGGGTCTGTTTCTGCAAATTCTTACTGGTGCTCCACAAATAGAGTCTTGGTAACCATGGATCCGGATTACTTCCATCCTCACGCCAGCAGTCCAGTGTGTTTTTCCATACATTGGAACCCCATTGCCCACCTCCGAGTCCAAAGGCAACAGGACCTTCCAGCCATAAGTCACGTTTCATGGTTCCTTGTAAGAACATCGAAAAGTCGATACCGTTCCAGTCTGCATTGAAGCCAAAACCAAAATTATAGCGGGGAGTATCATTACCAATGATAGAGAGGTCTCCATGGTCTTCCAGCGTCTGATTTCCATCGTTAATGTTAGGATCATCATCCAGATTCACATACTTGATGTCACCTACAACCCAGTCACCACCAAACTTGTTCTGTACGCCAGAATCGTTAATGGCTTTCGCTTCAGCAGGATCGGTCATTATATGATCGGTGGTATATCCCCATATGGTCCCCATCTTCTTACCTACGTAGTAGTCATATATCAGCCCCTTGGGATTTGAATATTTCAAAACAGTTCCTTGGTAATCTGAAAGATTGAACGATACACTGTAGTTGAATGATTTAGATGCCAGCGAGAACTGGTCTCTCCATCCGAGTGTCAGTTCCCAACCCTCATTACGTATATCGGCATTGTTCGTATCAGGAGAGTTTACACCCAGCACGGCAGGCAAAGTGACACCCTTTGTAATAAGTCCGATAATATCTCTTCTGTACCAGTCGAACGACATAGTAAGCCGATTGTTCAGTGCGGCGATGTCAACACCAAAGTCCAAAGTACGATTCTTCTCCCATGTATTATAGGCAATCATATTAGGAGCACCAAAGGCACTGATTCGTTTGTCACCCATAATATAATCGGTCGTAGCGTTATAAGGTACGGTAGAGATATATTGGTAATTTTTTCCCCGCATATTGCCCAATTCTCCCCAAGATCCTCTTAAACGTAATTCGGAAAGTATTGAAGTATAAGGTTCGAAGAAAGCTTCCTTAGCCACATTCCAACCGGCGGAAAAAGCTGGGAAAGTTCCCCACTGGTGTCCTTTGGCATAACGGGAAGAACCGTCTCTGCGCAGGTCGAACTCAAAGAGATAGCGACTCTTGTAGTCATAGTTGAAACGACCGAAGAAACCAAGAGTAGCATAATGATCCAGAGAATCCCAGGCCTCTATCTTTCCTGTACTGGTAGAAATGGACGGTTGGCCCGGTAATACCATCCCCATTTTATTGGCATAAAGACCGAAGTTCTTCTTATATTCCGACTGCATACCGGCCATTATCTTGAAATTGTGTCCCTTGAACTCTTTTTCATACGTAGTATATGCATTCATTGATGTGAAGTCATCATTGTTAGATTCCTGCCATACACGCGTATCTTCAGTTCCAAATCCACCTTCAAGGTAAGGCTCGTTGCTCACCGAGTAGGAATAAATGAGACCTTTGGAGTAACTACGTTTGTTCATCCATTTGTTGTAGGTAAAGTCGGCATTGATAGTCCAACCTTTCAGTGGCTTGATGACTACGTTAGCAGTGCCCCAGAAGTTATCGGTGTATGAGGTCTGAGGATTGGCATCGGCAATGAATACCATACGTCCGGCCGGAGAGAAATGTCCATTGGGATCACGCACAGGAATAGTAGGCCACACTACTTGTGTCCAACCAATCATATCGTTGACACTGCCACCCGGATTCATGCCGTAAGCGGGAGATACACTCTTTTCGTGTGAATAACGTACATTCAAGCCCACGGTCAGCCACTTCGTCACGTCAGTCGTAATTTTGGCCAACGCATTGTAACGTTGATAATGATCATCGTAATATCTCAGTTTGCCTTCGTCTTTCAGATATCCCAGAGACATGACGTATGTAGTCTTGTCGCTACCACCCCGAATTGAAATGTTGTGTTGTTGGTTCAGCTGGTTATTCTTAAACATAGCTTTTTGCCAGTCTTCGTTGGCATTTGAACGTCCGTCTCCCCAATCAGCCCAACGGTCCGGATTATCTCGTTGCGGCACGTTGTTGGGAATACTGGTCGGATCATAGTAATATTTTTCAATACGCTCCATCGTCTCCAGGTCAATAATACCACTACCGCCTCCATTGATGTCAGCTTCTCTAAAAAGTCTGGAAAACTCCAATGAACCGGCAGTTTTGGGTAGTACGGTCGGACTGTTGAACGAAAAATTATTGTTATAATTGATGACAGTCTTTTCATTCTTCTTACCTGACTTAGTGGTAACCAATATCACACCGTAGGCAGCTTGTGCTCCATAGATAGCACTTGCAGCAGCATCTTTCAATACAGTCAACGTCTCAATGTCATTGGGATTCAAATCATCGAAATAACCGGTTACACCGTCTATGATAACCAATGGACTGTAGGTTGCGTCCAGTCCGGCATAACCTCGGATATTGAACGATGCCTTCTTACCCGGACCACCGTCTCCATTGGAGATATTCAAGTTGGCTACCTTACCCTGAAGTGCTGCGGCAGCATTAGTTACAGGACGGTCCTCAAGTTCCTTCGCCCCCACTGTGGCAATAGCACCCGTAAGGTTGGCTTTCTTTTGTACACCGTAGCCCACTACCACTACTTCGTCTAACAATTCCGTATTGTTCTCTAATGTAATATTTAGAAAATTACCAGTTACTTTTACTTCCTGAGATAAATAACCGATAAAAGATACCACAATAGTAGAACCTTTTACAGCGTCGATGGCAAAACTACCGTCTATGCTAGTAATCACTCCGGTCGTGGTCCCTTTTACAACTACATTAGCACCAATTACAGGTTCGCCAATATTGTCTACAACCTTACCTTTTACTTGTATAGCCTGCTCTATGGCGGCCATCGCGTCCATACTTCCAAAAAGTAGCAATACCATTAGAGGTATTAGAATGTGTTTTTTTATTTTCATAATACTAACTTTGATTAAAAAGACATTTATTTTTCAACATCTGATAGTTCCTTGTTTATGTAAACAGGAAGAATGAGCTAGGAAGAGTTTTCTTTTGTCATACCAATTCTTTTTTAATAAGTGTTTATATTTATTTAGTTACTGCTAACCGAGCATACATCTCTACCATAGCAGCTTGCGTTAACAGCCACTTGCGGTCATCATGGGTTCTTCCACTGAAATCGATATCAAAAAGCCCCTTCTCATCACGCACATGTTCCCATGCATAATCCATGTTTTGATTGAAAGAGTTGATATATGTTTTATTATGGTCAGTTTGGTAGAGTTCAATGAACCCTCTCAGCATAACGGCAGTAAACCATACATCCCCCTTTTTAAGGAGTTTGAAAGGTTCCCCTTCTTCAGGTATAAAATTTATAAAAAAATAGTTATAACACGCTTTTGCTATATTTTGAGCATCCTTCAAAAAATGGCTACGACCGGTAAGTTGATATAATAAAGTGGCAGCCTGCATCATTTGCCCACTATTGTAGGCATATTTAGACTTATCAATTTTCCCATCCAAAGAGATATTGTCAAAGTATAAATAATCGGTCGAATCTTGCAGTCTTTTTTTAGTCCACTCATATAGTTCCTGCCCTTTTATCAGGTAAGAACTATCTCGGATAGCTTTGAACATTTTTAATGCGAACACTGATGCCGGTGCGTTAGAACATGTATTTTTAGATACTTTCTTTTGCTCACACCAATAGATACCTCCACCTAATTTGTCATCTGCTCCACTCTCTATAAATTTCCAGATAAGCTGGGCTTTCTTCAGGTATTTTTCTTCTTTTGTATTTAGATAAGCATCTGTGAAGTCAATACCCAACCAGATATTATCATCGTAGAAGCGGTCGGATTGGGAAGCCGTGTTTATGTACGAGGCATAACCGACAGGGCTTCTGCTGATATCTAAATATTTTTCAAGTCCCCGCAATACCTTGTTATCGAGTAATGTCTTATAGCTCTCATCCCCGGTTGCTGCACATAGTGCATTTACAGCAGAAAATGTCCCGGAATAAGGCCATAAGTAAGAATATTGATTGGGGATTGCTTTTTGTTCTTCAGAAGCCAGATACGTGGCTGTGTAATTTCCTACATTAGAAGGATAATTCTCTCTTAACAAACAGGTTCCTGATACAGAATAATTTGCATATAAAGAATCAAGTGTTTGTGTAGCCCGTATCAGAGTTAAGCCACTATCTATAGTAGTTTGTTCTTGTGTATCGCATCCGGTCACAGTCAATGCACAAATGAAGATGATGAAAAGTACTTTTTTTGAGTTCATTGTCGCTCTGTTAGATTATTATTGTGTATCATTACTTTCTTTTAAAGAGGATATTTTTAAGATATCCTCTTTTCCTTTGTTTATAAAACCTCTTTCACCTAATCAATTTCTCTAATAACTACTGAAATCTGCCTGCAAAAGTATAAGATACACTGAAAGGTGCTTTATAAATCCATGACATAAAAGTATAGCTGTATCTTATGACATAAATTTGGATAATTATGTCCCGAAATCGTATAAGAAAAAGTGAGAAAAGAGAAAAAAAGATGATTTATGAAGAAGGAAAGAGAAAATTATATATTATCCATCAACAACCAAAGTACAATTCCGGTCAAACTTTGACGATTGGTAGAGCATCACTTTATCTCTTCCCCCGGTAGTATAATTAAGATCCGAAAGCAATTCATGTTATTTTGATCGCATTTCTTCTTTGGTAACGGGGATTTATTACATCGATTCCTGTTTTTTTGCCTCAAATATGATTAAGCAGATAATAAAAAATGAATAAATATCACCCATTGGAAATAAAATGCCATATTTGCACAATATTATATTCATTTTACCTAAAACAAATTATCAAATCCCATGCATACCACCATTTTAGAAACCGAACGTCTCCTTCTTCGTCCTTTCCGGGAAACGGATCTGCAAGAGCTCTTTGAATGTTGCCAAAACCCAAACTTAGGAAATAACGCCGGCTGGGAACCACATAAAAGTATCGAAGATTCCAAAGAGGTTTTACATACTGTATTTATGGGAAATGAAGGAGTTTTTGCCATAATTCTCAAAGAAGATAATTCACTGGTGGGTTCTATCGGTATTATTACTGACCCCAAACGGGAAAATACCCGGACACGTATGCTGGGATACTGGCTGAAAGAGTGCCATTGGGGAAAAGGTATGGCCTCGGAAGCGACACGAACCATATTGAATTATGGATTTAACGTACTGGGATTGCATTTGATTTCAGCGAACTGTTATCCGCATAACACCCGTTCCCGACTTTTATTGGAACGGAACGGATTTGTATACGAAGGTATACTCCATGAAGCAGAAATGACTTATGACGGACATGTATACGACCATTTATGCTTTTATCAGAAAAAAGGAAGAGTGCCCATGGACTAAAAAGATCTTACGATGATATCCGCAAATAGAGTACGGACTGAACAGCCAACAAAATCACAAAAAGATATTCCGCTGTCAGATATACTGCCAGAGAGGCGGTATAATGACTTAGCAGATACAAATAGAACAAATAAATAACAATCGTTATCAACTGGAACCAAAAGGCAATACGGGTTTTACCCGTACCCGTCACCGCATTAATATACACATATCCAGGCAAAGCAAACACATAATTCAGCAACATCACTGCAAAAGGGATACTTGAAATATTAATAAGTTGAGAACTGTCCGTATAGAATCCAGTAATCTGCCGACGAAAGACCATAGCTAATACTACCAGGGGAAGCCCAATTGCATAGCCCAACTTTAAAATTTTCCTACAAAGCGGAAACAGGTATTGCCTCTCTCCTGCTCCGATCAAATTACTGACTAATGCTCCCGTAGTGGCAGCAAACGAATTGACAATCACAAAGAAGATTGTAGAGACACTTCGAATAATATTAGAAACAGCAAGCTGAGCTTCTCCCAGTCGTTCAATAACCACGAAAAAAAGAAACCACGGAGCAACACTGATAAAGGCATGGAGCATACTCCATACGGAGAGGTGCCATAGCTCCACTAACAAACATTTGTCAAATATAAATTTTAGTCCAAAGTCTGTTCTATCGATTTTCAGCCAAGTATAAACCACAATAATCAGAAGAGAAGCAGCTTCGGACAAAGAAGAAGCTATCGCCGCACCCGCTATTCCTCTATCAAGAACAAAAACAAACCAATAATTACAGGGAATATTTATTAGAACGGCTGCCAGTGCCGCCCATGACAAAGCATTGGTTCGGACAATACCAATATAAAAAGAACGAAATGCCAGAAAGGGAAAAGAAAAAAGCAAACCGAAACATCTCCAATCCAGATAATCAATCACGGCACAATATATCTCAGAAGAGTGCACAAAATATCTCAAAAGAAACGGAGAAAAAAAATAAGAAGAGAGGCTAAGCAAGATAGCAAGTACACATAGAAAGACTAACCCCTGAAAGAAAGTTCTGCCTGTTCCGGTATAATGTCCCTTTCCATTGTACTGTCCAACCATCACTTGTACTCCCAAGCTAAAACCAAATCCTAACATATAAATAGCAAGATAATAAATACTGCCAAGAGCGGAAGCACCAAGTTCCACCTCACCAACATGCCCTAGAAAAACAGCATCGGTTATATTGATTAATTGTTCCATCAGAATGCTCAACATCACAGGATAGTTGATAAGCCAAATTTGTCGATAAGTATAATTCATTGCTCAACTTTATGAATACTGCACATTTATGACACAAGGAAGATATCCTACCCAACAGTATCAACATGTACATAACTGATAAATAAATAGATATGAAACTCAGGGAGAGAAGCCGGGGCATCTATCCTATAGCTGAATAATTTTATTTAGAAAAAATTATTCGTCGAGCTTAGCTATATACAAAGTTTCATGTAGGAGATTAATGACTTAATGATGAATACGGAACAAAAGTATAAAAAAGAAGCGGATAAACAATTTTCTCCCTCAAACGTTTTATTCTCACATAGAATGAAAAAACAAATAAGAATATGGAACAGTCATTCAAAAAGGGAATTGTACTCCATCTAGCCTCATTAGTAGAATATTCTGAAGGTGGAATTATCAGTAAGCAGTTAATCAAAAGCCCTGCCGGAAACATTACTTTATTCTCATTCGACAAAGGCGAAGGACTTAGCGAACACAGTGCTCCATTCGATGCTTTAGTACAGGTATTGGAAGGATCTGCGAATATTGTTGTAAATGGACAAGTTTTTACGGTAAATGCAGGAGAAAGTATTGTATTTCCGGCTAATGCGCCGCATGCATTGACAGCTATTGAAAGATTTAAAATGTTACTGACAATGATTAAAGAGTAGAATCCTCTGATACAACATTCTGGATTGAGATAGAAGAATAATGTATCAGGTAAGTTTATTCCTGATTTTTTAATATCTTTGTTGAAATCAAATCTTACCTCAATACGATGAATGTCAAAATAGAAAGTAGCTGGCAACAGCGCCTGCAAGAAGAGTTCGATAAACCCTATTTCGAAAAATTAGTGAACTTTGTCAAGAATGAATACGGGAAGGCACATATACTTCCACCCGGACATCAAATTTTTCATGTATTCAATTCATGTCCTTTTCAGAATGTAAAGGTAGTCATTTTAGGTCAAGATCCATATCCTAATCCGGGACAATATTATGGTATATGTTTTTCCGTACCGGACGGTGTCGCTATTCCAGGTTCACTTTCCAACATTTTTAAAGAGATACATCAGGATCTAGGCAAGCCGATTCCCAATTCGGGTAATCTGGATAGATGGGTCAAACAAGGAGTATTCCCCATGAATTCCGTACTTACCATACGAGCTCACGAAACAGGTTCACACCGTAATATAGGATGGGAAACTTTCACCGACGCAGTCATCAAAAAATTAAGTGAAGAACGTGAAAACCTGGTATTCATGTTATGGGGATCATATGCCAAAGAAAAAGCATCACTAATCGATACCGATAAACATTTAATATTAACCGCCGTACACCCTTCTCCCCGATCCGCCGATTATGGATTTTTCGGTTGCAAACATTTCAGTAAAGCCAATACCTTTTTACGAAGCAGAGGCATAGAAGAAATTGACTGGTAGCATTTTTATTTGCATTCAGCAACATCGGACAAGTGCTCTCTTTCTTTTCACCCTATCTTTGCAACATTGAAATACCAATTGAATCATGGAAGGAAAAAAGACAACGCAAGAAGAATATCAGAAGTGTGTAAATGCAGTAGTAGATTATATTAATCTCCACTTGGGTGAAGAAATTGACCTGAAATCATTGGCCAGGATTTCCCATTTCTCCCCCTTCTACTTTCACCGCATTATGAAAGCGTTTTTGGGTGAACCCATCGGTACCTTTATTGTCCGGACACGAACTGAAGCAGCGGCACGCCTATTACGTTATTCATCAACTTCCATATCCGATATTGCCTATCGGATCGGATATGCTTCTCCATCGTCTTTTTCCAAAATATTCAAACAAATGTATGGTATCTCTCCAACAGAATATCGTAATAATAAAAACTATGTAATTATGAAACCAGCAATTATTAAACCGGATCTGGAATTGAAAAAGGAAATCAGAGAACTCCCCCAACGAAATGTAATTTATATCCGCCTCTTTGGTGATTATAAACTAAATGACTATGCAGGCACATGGATGCACCTCATTCAGTTTGTGAAAGAACAAAATCTTCCGATGGGAGACCCTTCTCCACTCTGTATCTACCATGATGACCCCAAAGTAACCCCAACCGATAAACTTCGTACTGACGTATGTATGTTGTTACCATCAAATGCAAGGCCGAAAGGAAATGTAGGATTCAAGCAATTGCCTGCCGGACGTTATGCAACCTTCCTATACAAGGGTTCATACGATCAGTTGCAAGCCGTGTATGACACAATTTACGGCAAATATCTACCTGAAATGGAGTGTACACTAAGCGATGAACCAAGTGCTGAAAGGTATCTTAATGATCCATCATGTACTCCTCCCGAAGAGTTATTAACCGAAATCTACATTCCAATCCGGTAAATCTTCAAAAGAATATAGGCAGGCAAGGCATTTTCTCCTCTTGCCGGCCTATTGGTACTACTGCAATAAATATATTCAATACAAATAATACATACTAATCTCTCCCCCAACTACCCTTTCTCTTATATAATAATGTAAGCATCGTATCCAATTAAACAATTATTATATAAATTCAAAATATTATCGTAATTCATAGTAATAATTATATTAATAACACTAGTTTTGTTATCACATAAACCAAACGACTAAAAAGACAAATAAATAACCCCAAAACTAAATCATGAAAAACAAGTCAATTGCATCTTTTATGATAAAAATCGTAATGATGCCTCTACTCTTTACAATCTCATGTGTAAATGAAATTTCAGAAGATCCTGTAGATATTCCCGGAGAGATACCCATCCGTCTTTCTACACAAATTTTATGTAACCACACACGTGCTATCAATAACGAATTTCAGGAAAAAGATGCCATCGGTCTGTATGTATTGACACAATTATCAACCATCAACCAGAAACGATACATTGACAATATGCGTTTCACATGTTCCCAAGCAACCGGTTTCGAACCAGAAGAAACAATCTATTATCCCAAGGGAGACGGTAAATGTGATTTTATAAGTTATTACCCTTTTCAAGAAACAGGTATTAACCAAGACCAAAGTATAATGCAAGTCCAAATACATACCGACCAAAGTTCTGTAAGCAAACACTCGCTCTCCGACTTTATGATCGCTACAAACAGTGATATTACCCCCAGTCAAAATATGGTATCTATGGAATATAAACATAAACTCTGCAAACTGAAAATCACTATAAAACCAGCTCCGGGAGAAGATATAGATGAACTTTTAAATGATAATCCATCTCTATCATTAAATGGATTCCATTCGGACGCATCATATGATTTTCTCACAGATCGATTCGAGCCATCGGGACAAACAATTAGTGTCACACCTCATGGAGAATGGAAAATAGAGAATAACGCTCTGACAGGCAAAGAAGTCATATTAATACCCGAAAAAATAGAATCTGACAATCACTATATAAATATAGATATAAACGGTAAAAGCTATAGTTGTCCATTTCCTGATAATTTTCAATTAGCCAGTGAAAAAAATTGTTCTATAGCCATTATTTATAAATCATCCGAAGGTATCCAAATCAACAATTTCGATCATAGCATTACAGACTGGACAGAAGGGGATTCCGGTGAAACGACAGCCCAGGAAACATCAGGCGTAATTCATCTCTCAGCTCTAAAATTCAGTAAAAGTAACGTTTATAAGGCAATTAATGAAGGAACTCAGGTAGCTGAAATATGTAAAGAGTATCTTTTAGCTGATAACATCGACGCACAAGCCATTGTCGTCTATCCCGTCCTAAACGGAGCAACAGATCTGAATAACGGAACAGTAATTTGTTTACTTGACGAACCAGCATCCATTCATGGAGGTAAAGTCTCTTGGAACAAAGTTAATAACGCATTAGACTACACGCCTGGTGAACAAAATATTATCAATGATTTCTATATAACTGAAGATAAATCAATATCAATATCCAAACCGGAAAACCCTCTTCTAATACGATTACAAGAGGACGTATTGACTGATATCCGAAGTACGGAAACTAAAAGTTATCCAATCGTAAAGATAGGGACACAATATTGGATAGGGCGTAGTTTGGAAGCAACACGATATACCGATGGTAGTAGCATTAATGAAATTAAAGATTATCAAATGAACCTACCTGAATATTTCACTTATAACAACAAATATTTTTATACATACCCAGCTATAGAAACTGGATATTTATCTACTATAGGATGGAAAATTCCCAACCAGAAAGAGTGGGATTCGTTAAAAGATTATTTAAAAAATAGAGCTTCTAACCTTAAAAGTGGTTCATGGAAATTAATTGAAAAAGGGGATAATTACGATGCATTAAATAAAAGCTATTTCAATGGAATTCCTGAAGGATATTTTATAAACTATGAAAAAACAAAAGGATATGCAATGAAAGATGCAGGAGTAGGTTACTGGGTATCCCAAAACAAAAGTGACCCAGAAACTAAAGGAGGTGTTTATCTACTGAATACTAATGACGAGATCAGAGAAGGTACAACTGCAGACAGAGCAATTTCTGTTCGTTGCATACGCAAATAGATAGTAAAAGCTGCATAGTAATCTCAAAATTGGAATAATTACTATGCAGCTTTTGTCAGTTACCACGTTTATTAAAACTCCCTCATCATCCGAATAGGGAATCTTCTAATTTTTTCTGTCTTTATAATCAAGAAATCAATTATAAAACCAAAAACAGAAAACATATGCAGAAAGTACTCTTTATCACCACAATCCTACTTACATTATTCGCCCTTTCTATCCGTGCCGAACACAATCCTCGAAAAAGGCCCGATGTATCTGCCCAATTCCAAACCGTCTCCGGTCACAGCATCAGTTTAAATGGCATCGGACTAACCTATAGTTATGAATATGCTTTTGCCCCCAAAGGTACTATTATTTTTAGCGCAGGATCTTCTTATGCTTTTGGAAGAATACTACAGCTCAAAATGGAATCACTCCGCGAATTTCATATCGACACCAAAGACTATCATTTAGTAACCGGAGATTTAGCCATAGAACCACGCTTTTATTATAACCTGAAGAAAAGACATCGCAATGGCAAACGTACTTGGGGCAATTCCGGCGGGTATTTATCTGTTAATTTCGGATATTCTTTTCCAATAACCATTACCAGTGGAGTGAAAGCAGCCCACATATATGTTATCACCCCCTATTGGGGATTCCGTCGCGTATGGAAGCATTTTCTATTCGATCTATCGGGTGGAGTCGGCTATATCGGATCCTCAAATGGAACTTCTGCCGTTTATCCGGGTTTAAGAATAGGTTTAGGATACAGATTCTGATCCTCCTATTTTAATTGTAGAATAAGCAACCAAAGTGTCTTATACAAAAAATGGCTACTCATCCCGAGCAACCAATCTTTTGTTAACCTTAAATCTAATACTTATGAAAAAAACACAATACAAATATACCGAATTTCAATCAATTAGCAAATATCAGATCAAAAATATTCCGTATTATAACACCGTTTAATATTCACGCCTATTTTGTTAATACTTCGCATTAAAAACGTTAACAATTAACACATTCGTTCACAATTCTCCTGTAACTCTATAGCCTTTGGGAAAACAATATTGTTCTCCAAATGAATATGATGGTGCAAATTATCTTCAAACGTCCTCAACATCTCAAGTAGCAACCTATAACTACTACAAGCGTCACCAGGTACCAGATATCCATGAGTTAACCCGGAAATCCTGCGAAAACGTTCTCCTTCGGCATCATGTTCGCTCATCATTACCGAAATAGGGCTACTCACACTTCCACAATGGAAAGCCGGAATAGGACGATGTTGAGCCACCGCATCAAATAAATCATATATATAAGGAAACAAAACCATCTCCTCCTTAGTAAGATGATTGTTCAAATCTATCCAGGATTCCTGAAACAGTTCACGCACTTCATAAAGTTCCGGGTGCTTTCCGGCATGTGCTTCACAAACCCTATCAAGCAACTGGAGAATTTGCGGTCCCTGATAACGGATATTACGATGATGGAACTTCAAAATGTAATCTACTAATAAATCTATAGGCCAACTTTTAAAGTCAAGAGTTAAGGACTGTTCCGATTTTATTTGCTTCAATTCTTCAAGCAAACAATCTGCGTCTATCCCCATTTTCCCGCAAGCATCAGCCAGGGAAACATCTCCATTACAGCAAAAATCAATACCATACTTATTGAAGACCTTTGCATAATCAAAACAATCGGCTACAATTTGTCCAACCGCCATTAGTTTATAATCTTTCATAACTTTCATCTTTTATTATTCAGTGGGCAAAGGTCGGAAATGAGATACAAATAATTTGTAACCAATGTTACAGGATGGATTTTCTTTCGTTTTTTAAATAAATAGAGCGAGTACACCAAATGAGGATGTGTCAAAACCCGGATACGCCACAGATCAGCATCGTTAGTTATCAATAGATTAAGTTCACTTTGTGGAACCCTGTGTTACTCTGTAGTGAGTTATGACACACCTTCAGTACTACTCTCAATTAAAATAATACAAGAAGATAGCGATACCTTCAAGGGCTTTCTTTGGCTGATCTTTAATCTCAATCGCAAATTTAATCTCGGCTTTAGCCACACCACGCAGATTAGTCAAAGAATGGAGACTTGCTTTCAAACGTACACTTTGGCCTGACAATACAGCTTGTCCAAACTTCATCTTGTCCATACCATAATTGATCATCATTTTTAAATTATTGACCTCAATAATCTGATTCCATAAATGAGGAAGCAATGACAATGTCAAATATCCGTGAACAATAGTGCTATGATAAGGACTCTCCACTTTAGCACGTTCCGTATCCACATGAATCCATTGATGATCCAATGTTGCATCAGCAAAAAGATTGATACGTTCCTGAGAAACTTCCAGATAGTCAGAGACTCCAATCTGCTGACCTATCAACTTCTCAAAATCTTCATAAGAATTAATAATCACTTTATCCATATTTCTTTATTTAAAAATGTACATCTTTGCCACAAAGATATATTTTTTTTAGATAAGTTAAAATTAATCTGATCTTTTAGATTCTTCCGAAGAAAAACCAAACGGTTTTATACATGAATCTGCTTTCCCAAATATTCTATACCGATATTTCGAAACCAATAAATAAATCGCATCCCTCAGCTTAGCCGGAATAAGAATTAATGGATAAAGACACTGCCAGAATCCCCCCAAATCTTTTAAAATATAGAGTATAGCTGTAGATTTGGAATAACAACGATTATTCCGAAAATAATAAAGAGTTTTATTAGTACTTTCAACAGCATATCGTTTCAAGAGGGATTTCCCCGTTTCGGACTGTAATGAAACAAAACGAAACAAGCCTTTTCTATCCCTCTTTACAACAAATGTAACCGCACCATTGCAAAGGTTACATATACCATCGAAAAGTATAACATTCATTCTAATATTCTAAATGATGGAAGTCTCGAATGCACTGGTCAGCATATCATAATCAGCATCGCTGTATTCTCCTTTTTCCCTTACTTTCTTCACCTGTTTTATAAATGTTTCCACTTGTGAAAGGAAAGCCTGATAAGACTTCATTTCGCCTTCATGACCATTCACAACAGGAAGTTTTTTCGCCGCATCCAGTTGTTTAGTTAGCTCGGCTACCTTCAGATCAATACGTGGACCGTCCATCCTATGTTTACGTGCATAAAGATTCAGAATACTCTGCATCGTGGAAGACATTTTTCGGACAGACATAATTTGTGCTTTTAACGGATTATCCACCAAAAGTACCAGCTCGGCCTGTTCGGTGAACGGACTCAGAATATCAAAAATATTCTGTTTATATTCGGACATCTGCGTGCTTAACTGATAATTCACATCCAACAATTTCTTCGCATTCGTTACATCTTTCTTTTTCAAATAAGAAAGATAAGTATCAAAGTTGGCATAAAATTCTGTCCTTGCCTGAAACAATCCGGTATAGTTCTGTTTCAGATTCTGGCGGGTCTCCTCGTTGAAACAGTTACCCGGATTCAACACTATTGCCGAGTCTTTTGAAACAACGGCCGGAGGAACAATGGCAGAAAGAGCCGGGGTTTTTCCTTTTTGTTCCATATAATCCAATACAGCATTTACATCTTTTTCCTTCACCATATCTTTCAACACCCCAAGCGAAGTATTATAATACTTGATTACTTCTGCCGCATTTTCAATATCTGCCGTACTGACAACAGGAGCTTTACTCTTATCCCCGCCTGAGCAAGAAGCTAACAAAAAAGCACTTACAAGTGCTCCAACTAACAATAGATTTTTTTTCATAATGTTTCCTTTAATAATTAATAAATAGAACAAGCTTATAGAACGTTGATATTGCACTAATAACAATATAAAAATCATTTTGCTTTCAAAATCATCTATAAATTATAAAGGAAACCAATCGGATGGAAGAATAAAGATTATCAAAGAGAAACCATATAACCATATAAAACAAAAAATGGCTACTCATCCCGAGCAACCAATCTTTTGTTAACCTTAAATCTAATACTTATGAAAAAACACAATACAAAAATACCGATTTCCAACTAATTAGCAAATTTACAAGCCATATCCAGTCATAATATAACATGGTTTAATGTTGTCGGCAACTTATTAACATTTCACATTTATATTGTTAACAATTAACAAGTTCTTTTTTTTACCTCAACAGATATAAAGAAGGCTAATCTATCCCAAACTATTTATTATATCCTCCCAACTCACCGAATATAAAACATCATCCAAAAGCATCGAGTAAAGAAGCACGTATAAATCTATAAAAAGCACGATTAATAATCAGATTTCAGCAATTGCAGAGATATGCAATCTGTTACTTCTAGAAGTAGAACAATGAAGTCAACACTGTATTTATAGTCTCTTCATATATGGGCATAAAAAAAGGCTATCTATCCCAGACAGCCAATCTTTTGTTAACCTTAAATCTAATACTATGAAAAACACATTGCAAAGATACGGACTTTTATCAACTTTGCAAATTTACCAAGCGAAACGGACCATCTTATAACATGGTTTAATAGAACGACCGACCTGTTAACATTTAGGCTTTCTTTCGTTAACATTTAACGGATTTATAAAGATTTGGCGGAACAAAAGATATACAGATGCAAAAGTCAGGGAAATGGTGCTAAAGAGGGTTTATTCGAATAACAAATTCTGAAACAGACTGTTTATGTAAGTATCAATCCTCAAAACCATCCTATTATGAACAGATTTGAAAATAAGATAATCATTATCACGGGAGCTGCCGGTGGAATCGGCGCATCAACCACACGCCGCATTGTATCTGAAGGCGGCAAAGTAATTATTGCTGACTATTCAAGAGAAAAAGCAGACCAATTTGCTGCCGAGCTGAGTAATTCGGGAGCAGATGTACGTCCAGTTTATTTTTCTGCTACAGAATTGAAAAGCTGCAAAGAACTAATCACCTTTACAATGAAGGAATACGGGCAGATCGATGTACTGGTAAACAATGTAGGAGGTACAAATCCCAGACGGGACACAAACATCGAAACTCTGGATATGGATTATTTTGACGAAGCCTTCCATCTGAATTTATCTTGTACCATGTATTTGTCCCAACTGGTTATCCCCATTATGAGCGCACAAGGTGGTGGAAATATTGTGAACGTAGCCTCAATAAGTGGAATCACGGCCGATTCGAATGGTACTCTTTATGGAGCCAGCAAAGCAGGAGTCATCAATCTGACCAAATACATTGCCACCCAAACGGGAAAGAAAAACATTCGTTGCAATGCAGTAGCACCGGGATTGATCCTGACCCCGGCCGCACTGAATAATCTTAATGAAGAGGTACGCAAAATATTTCTCGGGCAATGTGCGACACCCTATTTAGGTGAACCACAAGACGTTGCCGCGACCATCGCTTTTTTAGCCTCCGAAGATGCACGTTACATTACCGGACAGACCATAGTAGCAGATGGCGGATTGACGATACACAATCCGACAATAAACTTAGTATAAAAAGAATCTTATCAAGTTACTGAAGTTATATCAAAATCGAGAATAGCTTATAAATCCCGATAATGCATCCGTCGCTTCCGACAAAGGTATTTTTAATCACAAATCATACAGCGAATATTATTTTAACCAAATGTGCTCCTTCTCTCTAGAAGCGAGCACATCTGAATAAAACAAACAATCTTATTTATCTTCATGAGATAAAAATACAACGATACTTTCCTATTCAACCGAACCAAAAAGTATTCTAACTAAAAACATAAACTAAGCTCGTTTCAAAACGTGAATAGACAGTTTTTATACAAAAGCAAATCAAAGAAAACTAATTGACCACTTACTATATCTGTTATATTCCTGTTCTTTTGTAAAGACATCTACACAGTTCCCCAATATCTCCCGCTCAAAATTACCACAAATCATCCTCTTTAAACAAGCCATATTTCTTCACTAATAGAGATAATTCCGGATCTAGATTGGCTCGGAATCTCATTCGGTCATCCATTTCCGCCGCACTGAGCAACAACGATACAGCCCGCTGCTCATTACCCAGACGAGCATTCAGAATAGCTTGCATATATTGGGTTTCGGCAGTCTGCGACGATTGTTCAAGTATTCGTAAGGCAGCCTTATCATATCCCAAAGACATATAGGCAATTGCAGTATTTACGTCCTCGTACGGACGCAGAATTTCCAAAGCTTGCTCATATTTACGTTTCTCCAGATAATCCACAGCTCGGGCATACATTGTATCCGGTTCATTGGTATAGAGTGTGTCCTGCCGCATACCCCGACGGGAGAGACTGAAAAGGAAATCCACCCTGCGTACTGCCGGATAGAGTTTGTCAAGCATATAGGCATATTCTGTCTTATACTGACTTTTAATCAGCCATTCGCGCCGATCGGGCTCCTGTTCACGATCAATAATTCTCAAGATTGCACCTTTATTGCCTTGAAAATTTTTATCATTTACAATCAGACGGCGCAGTTTCTCCCACCCCTCAGGTACGGTACGTATCTTTATCAACTCCGGCAAGTTCGGAATCCCGTCCTTCATCTCCTGCCGGATGATGTTGCCCGCCTCATCCATCTCGATAGCAGCACCGATAGCCAATGAATCATAAAGCTGTTTGAAGTCCTCCACCAAGATATTACGGATTGATTCCGCACGTTTTCGGGCTATTTCTCCATTAACGTGCCAGTTACCTTCGGGTGACGAGGTAGCCAAAAGCGTCAGACTGTCTATGATATATACCGGATCGGTCATTAATGCCAGAGTAAGGTTATGTACCTGCTTCACTCCCTGCCGGTTTATGTCAATAGTTTCATCCATACGAAAACTGTTTTTTGGAAAATAAAAGTTTACACTAGCATTTGCTTCCGCATCACGTGTAACTATTTTTCGAACAAAGCGTGGCGTCCTGTCAACAAACTTAGTCATCGAACTCACCAGGTAAGTCAGCGTATCCGAGTACGGAAGGGGAAACCTGCTTCCATTACTATTCAGCACATCACCAACTACATATACCTTCATACGTGCCGAATTTTCATCTGCCGGTACTTTCTGCGAGTAGAGGAAATGTACCTGATCAGTAGCATAAATCACCGTATCGAGTTGCGCTTCAGGATTGAACGGAAAACGAACGATATCACGGTATTTTGTATCTTTCATCGCCTTACGCGCCTCATTACGGGCAATTTTCTGTGTATTATAGAACATCTTTATCAGACTGGTCGAATCAAGAGAATTGATACGTGCCAGTCGCTCTTCATAGCTCGCCTGCCGGGCCGCATGCCGCAGAGCAGGCGGATGTATGTTATACAATTTACGTATCAAATGGTATTGCGGATAAGTTGATCGCAGAAACTCGTAACGACCGATATAACGATTGACCGTAGTAGCTGAATCAAACCGGCTGAGTTCAAAATCCCGCCGTGTTTTACGTCCCGGGACACGCAATACTATAGAATCGGGCAAATCACGATGATAGGTATATAGAGGCAGAAGACCACGAAAAGGTCCTATCATTCCCCTATCAGATACCCCTTGTTGCTGCCGGACATAATATTCGTATATATCTTCTTTTGAAAGCTTCGACAGCAATGTATGCCGTGTCTGCATTGTATCTATCCGTGTCCTCGTCTCCCACAAAGGAGATAACGTATCCGGATCCGGACGGCGGAAATGAAACATCGGGAAGAAATTTTTCACCTTCTCGTAGCGACGAATATATTTCTCCGTTAATTGGTTGCGGTTCAGGTACGACAAAGTAGTATCACGTCCCACCATAAAAGCTCGCAGAAATCTTACTCCTTCCCTACTTTCAGCACGCGCGCCTTTGGTGCGATAATATCGGTAAAGGGTAGCATCCAGCCGTTCCATTTTATCATTAAAATAGCCAAAGCGAGAAGCATATATTCGTATCGCAGCATCCGGGTCCGCTTTATAGAGTGCACGCTTTGCCTGCCACATAGGGGTACTCAGTGCTTTGTCGCGAAAATAATTCTTGCGGGCTATCAGTCCATCGGATTGGAAAGCGGCATTATCGGCCCATTTATTGTTGAAGAAGCGGAAACGTTCCAGCAGATGCCTACTTTGAAACTGTAAGGTGTCATTCATCCGCTCCCATGCACGACCGTATCGCCACCACTGCCGGGTAATCATTCGTTGAGAGTTATCCAACATACGACTTTTCATCAGGCTGTCCCGCCTACCTACCTGACGGTTGAACATATCAAAACGCAACAGCAAAGGGTCCGGACGACGTTTCCTGGCATCCTGTATTGCCCAACGTTTCTCTAACCCGCGTTTATACCACTTCAAACGCTCCAGATAGCGCTCGAAAGAGTGATAGTTTACATAAGTCCGGTAAAAATTGACAGAATCCGGGATGATTTTTTCGACAAAACGGTCATAATGCCGATAATCCCGCTCTTGTGCCTCCCGAAAACGTTGGCCCGTGAAACGCAATTCTTTTAATGAATCGGGCGTATCCCCCCGCATTAATACCGGACGGATATTAAGCATCCAGTTATCCTTCTGCAGGGCTTGCGGCACCGTTACTACAAATTCTATGTTAACCATCCCGTTGCGCTCCGCCGTGTTACGGGTAGAACGGGCCGACACCACAACCTCATCCAGAGCCAGCGTAGTCAGGTTCTCTTTATGGATACTATCCCATTCTACAGACATACCCACAGGAATAGAATCTCCTTTAGAATTGACAAATGTAAAATTTGAAACCGGAGGCAAGCTAACAGAATCACGCTTTACCACATTCATCGGTCCCGTTTCCTGCCTGGCCGGCAATGCCAGTGTCACCCTGGGCTGATCTTTATGGAGAAGACCGAATGGCGTACATGCAGTAATAACCATTATCAGAAATATAATATAGAAACTTTTAGTATTCTTCATACACTCGTGGGTCGAATAAAAAATCAACCTCAGAATAAATAAACAAGATTAAATGCCAATTTAGGAGTCGGTAAAAAGTAAGTTCCCGATTTTACCTTATCTCCACAATGTTCGCAACGGTATTTTGTGTACGGAGCCACAAGCAATCCCAATCCTGCCTCCACTTCCATATTCCAGCGTTTACTCAGCAACCAGGAACGTCCGTAAGTCATTCCGGCACCATACCCCCATCCCTGATAACGGTAGTCACCACCCAACAGACCATCCCAAGCCACATTGTAACGGGCCCCCATGGCATACATACTGATAAAACTACCTGCATAGGTTTGCCAGAACCAGTACCGTGCACCGGGTTCTATCAGAAAGTGTTTTATCTTACGTGTATCGCTGAAGTTCCACGGATTATAAGAAAAACCAAGATTCAACGTCCAATGGGTACTCAAAAGCATACTGCCCTCGGCATTAAAAGTAGTGGTAGCCAATTTAAGCGTATTGGTCTGTACTGAATAAAACTGTGCCTGCAGATTACTCGTAAGACTACCTGCAAACAATAGAAAAAAGAATAATAAACAATATCGTATGATTCGTCTCATTGATGTTTCAATATATGAAGTTTATTTTTGTCAACAAATAGTTTAGTGCACCATTTGTCATAGCCATTTCGATAGCTATAGACCGTAGGTGGAACGCTAACCTGTATATGGGTATCCGAGACCAGGGTATTGTAATAATCTGAGAGGTTTAACAAACAGAGTTCGGTAACGGGAAGGAAAGGCAGACAGTCTCCATCACTCGTAAAAAATGCCTCGGCAAAGTCATCCAACTCAGGATACATGATACTCAAGTAATACGCAGAACAGCCAAATGCACACCACCTATCATCAACATAAAAAAGATAGATGTGATACAGATTGTCAAGTTCCATCATTTTTGCTAATACCGGAATTTCCATATTACATTTTATTATTGGTTAATAATCACTTACGCATCTCACATTGCTTGAAGTAGTTTTAAGCTGCCAGGAACACTGAGGCACCCCCTGTTTGAAATCGAAATACCATGCATTGGCAGCATCTTCCTCTGTGGCAGCCCAATATATTTTTGACGATACATTTTCCATCTGTGCTGCCGGATAGATAACTCCCACAGGCTCACGAAACAGCCACATCAATTGCAGCTCGCGCTGGGTAGGAACACGCCATTTACGGTTTGGGTCACCGGCTATTTTGTAACTACGGCAGCCCGTGGCAGCAGTTGATCTAAAATCTGCATTCAGATTTCCATTTCCATCGCCTGCACCTTCTGCCTGCATCCAGGTGACATTAGCTACATCGGTAGGAGCTATAATGAAACGCATCGGAATCCTGTCATTGACAATCGGATTCCCACCATTTCCACGGGATACCTGGTGACGGATGGTTGCGTCGTTTTTCATCATTTTGAACCCGGAGACCCATTGGGCGGACCCTGCCAATCCTTCCGCATAAATCACGGCATAAACCTGGCTGTTGACAGTCTCTTTTTTGATATACTGCCCGAAAGCATCTGAAGGGAAACAGAGGCATACCCAAACAATCGGCAGGAGGATATAATATTTAAAACTCATAATTTTCACTTTTCAATGGGTTATATTTTAATGAATGGTGTTAACTGCATCCGGATCCCGAAAGCCCCGTACATAGTGACGATCATCATTACTATTGACAGGTGCGGTTTTCACTTCTCCTTTATTCGTGATGATAAAAGCATTAGGACTACCAAGGGCGGTAGATGACCAGTAGCTGGCACTCAACTGACTTGCCGTACTTGCAGAAGAAATCCATGTTCCGATCAGTTCCGAGACGGAAGGAAGATACCATGAAAATGATGTATCACCTCCATTAACCAGCCCATTCAATCCTCCATAACAGGCCTGCGCCGCCGGATAATGCAGATAAAAAATATCATTTGCCTCCAGTTGTCGGGTATTGCCATAACCGTCTGTCAGGGAGGTGGCTCCACGATTATTATACGAACCTATAACCTGCCATCTCACATCCTGTCTGCCGTTTTCCTCACCCCCCGCCTGTTGTCCCGTATACTTGCTATCCTGAAAGAAAGCCTCCAGTCTTTTGGAATATTCCCATTTAACGGCAGACGGATCGGTTTTTGAAGCCAAGGCGTTGTCATTTGCATCATACGCTTTAAGTTCTCCGGAGAAATAGCCGGGAATAAACCTTATGACATTGGTGTCGTCGTCCGACCTTCCCTTCAGGGTGATATTATAGGTCAGGTTATTATTGGAGTACACACTGAAATCAGTAGTCAGGTTCTTTCCCAGATAAATCTGATAGAGAACGAAATCTTTTACTACGGGAAATGAACCCACTCCATCAGGAGACATCTCTCTACCCATAATTTGGAGATAAGTACCTCCGATTGGCGCGTTATCACGGCGAGTGCCCGAAGTGGAGATCGCTACTGACTGCTGAAGATTGACAGGGAGATAGGAAGACTTCCCATTCAGAGGAAGAGCCTCGCCTACTGTGGAGGTAAGTGGCTTGAACCAATAAGCCGAAAACTGGTTCAGGGGATCTACAGTGGGGAAAACGGCGAACCGCCCCAATGTGTTAAAGTAACTTTTATTGGGGATACTCATTAATATCAAGTCCCAATTTTTTAAGTTACTAAACGCCGGATTATCTGTCTTAACATTAAAAGTGACCTTCGCTACCGTCCGTTTCAAAGCTATGGATAGCTGTTTGGCTTCACCGGTATTTATGGTGGCATCAACCGAACCAGACATGATTATTGCATCTTTCTTCACTCCGTTTACTGTAACTTTATGCAAAGGGAAGTCTTGGTTTCCTGCTTGCGAAATATGCATATTCTGCAAATCCGAATATGTGGAAGTATTTTCCTGCAAAGTATTAAAATCTGTCCCATCAACGTTCGCTATAACCACGAACCGATGTTTAACGACAGTCCCGCCGGGCCCTGTTGTAGTTGCCTGAAGCTCTACATCCGCTGTTGTGATTACCCCATCCTTACAAGGATAGGTAGCTTTACCGAGTAAAGTGGCAGTTTCCGTTATTCCGGCGAACTGTAATACGGTATAGTTATAGACGGCGTTTTCTTTATCAATGGCTGCGACAGCATCTCTTGTAACGGGTGTTTTCACCAATTCGATGTCCATATCCTGATTGGAAACGGACAAAACAGTACTTTCTCCTCCCGAACGCGTGTCGCCCTGAAAGGGGGTATTAAAAGCCTCGGTGCTGAAATTCAACCTGACGGGAACGGTTTCCGAGGATAGAGGCATTTGGGATGAAGGCATCATGTCGTCGTCCGTACACCCCGCCAACAACGGGCATATCATGCATATTGAGAATATTAATTTTCTAATCATAAGAATATTATTCATTCATGAAATTATATGATGTCGTTATTGAAGTTGCCGGATACAACGTACAGAGAGTCTTGTGCTTTTATCTTGAGCGGATATGTTAGGGCCTCTACCAACAAGAGTGTTATCATCATAATAGAGCATAGCCCAAGCTTTGTCCTCACTTTCTTCGGTTCCTGTCCAGTAAAGTTTCTCCCGGTTTACATCATTCGTTAGTTTCAAATTTATAAATTGTTTAGTACCGGCACCATATATTGCATATACCAATAGTGCCCTGAGCTCGGATGCCCTTGGAAGCCTCCAGTCTTTAAAGCCCCCCCCGTTATATTTCCTGCAAAGTTCTTTTGCAACCAACTGTCCCATTTCATCTTCCCACGGCACCGGTTCAATGGAAACATCTTTTGTAGTCATCTGAAATAGCCTGCAAGCCGGTTCCTGGGTAGCAACATTAGCATCATCCTCTATGATTATACCTTTGGGAGGAGGCGGATCCGTCACCGGTTTGGCCGGCACATATTCTCCGTTGCCACCATACTTCACAGTAGTAAGGTAATTATAATACCGACGGTCACCAGCTGGCAAGTCTTTGTATTTTGGAGGAAATACTTTGCCATTAGCCGTCGTCCAACCACCATTATCCTCGGCATAGTAGAAACTCATCTCTTGATAATTTGTAGGATTAGTTACATTTTGACCAAAATCTCCATCAATACGTGTTGATGTCCAGTTTAAAAGCCGCATATTCAGAGACGAATTATTGAATTCAACGTTATAAGTATTGGCATAACCCTGCTTGAAACCATATGTGTCTCCGTCATTGTTCAGGTGCTCTCTTCCGAGAGAAAAGATTTCTTTCTTTCCGTCAATTATCAATGTGAAAACAAGGTCGTCGTCTTTAACATTTCTATCCATAAATGCAGGAACCAGAAAGTCGTATATTATAGGAGTTGCTGTATCTCCGGAGGGATCCAGTACCTCTGCAGTCCTCACTTCTCCTATCGGTCCCTGAATAGCTCCCTGCATTGCCATACCCGTTGCCGGATTGATCTTTCCTTTGTTTTTAATCCATCCTCCCGATAGGTTGTCTATGGATACGCCGCTCAGCTTGTGACTTCCTTTATCAACAGATTTCGTTACCTTGATACTTATCCAGGAGTAGGCATGCTGAAACTTCAGAGGAATAGTCACCTTGTCTGAGCCACCGGATGAAGGTATCGTATATGAAGTGTTGGTATTGTAGAGTATTTCCTTCTGTTGGGGGTTATTGGTCTGTGTAAAATCAAACGGAATTCCATCAGTGAAGTTCTCGGTTCCGGCAATGGCAGGATAATAAGCGATTACCCTTAGCGGCTTTCCTTCCGGTCCCCGGGGAGTTACCACTGTACCACTAGCGTTATTGCTGAATTCCCAGTTCCAAGGCGCATCGCCCGAAGGTCTACTCATGGTTGCTTTCAGATTACGGGATCCTTCAAAAATCTCACCCCGTGATGCATTATCTTTGGTGACAGACATGCCAAAAATATATTCGTTTTTGGCAAAACTTTCAATGGGAACAAAACTTCTTGTTTCAGTAGTGGTTGCATCAATCGTCGACGCATTGAAATTCAGGAGCACACCGTTTGCCTGAGTCTCTGTCTCGATCCGGTCACTATTATCACAGGCTCCTGCCAGTAATAAAAAGCACGATACAAGGATGATTGTCCCGGATAAATTATGTTTCTTTTGAGTATCCATATTTATTGTATATGATATTTTTTCATTTACTGCGTTTGTCGTACACACCGGATTTTAAATTTTTTCGTTGTTTTGTCATAGGGTGCCGCATTGCCCGGATTCGTAGCATCAAAGTTGATTCCCCAAGCCTGTTCGGAGTGTCTTTTATCTACCTTCGAATCACTTACCAGATATTCCGAACCGCTCCAGTAAGTTCCGCTTAGTGGAGCAAACCCTCTCATTGCCTCCAGGCTCCCTCTGTTTAAATAGAGCAAAGCCAGCTCGGAAAGCCGCGGAAGCCTCCAGTCGCCAAATCCGTCTCCTTCATAGTTGCGGCAAATGTCAAAAGCCGTAAGGGTTTTACCCGTTTTCCACGGATTGGTATCTCCACCCGTCACGTCAGTGACATCATCGGCCGATACCATAAGGGAGGGGTATACTCCCTCATAATCAAAAGCCACCTCTATGGTGTGATATAGCGATCCGTTTCGAGGTTCTATCGGATAGGTTATAGCATAAGCGTTATTTGTTTCGTCATAAAATCCGTTATAGTTAAAGTTCATTTTAGTCCCCTTCCAGGTATCTCTCTTTTTAGGAATAGTAAGTCCGGTTGCTGTATTCCACAACAACATGCCACCATTCGTGTTTTGGTACACCATACGGTAACCGATTATGGAAGGCACGGAAACCGCAGGAGGGAATGTCCATGGAGTAAGCTCGGCAGTAAAGCTTATATCTTTCGGTATACTTTTATAGGCCAGTTCAGCTGTATCATAACCGTCATCCGTTACCTTCGTTACGGTAAACCGATAAACATGGTTACGCAATATGTTCATCGTTTCAGAGGTCTGGTCGTTGGTTAAATCCACCCGGTAAAATGTCTCTTTCTGCGAACCGTTATATTTACCCCCCACGATGATTGCCAGACGGCTCGTATGCTTGGTATCATATACACTTCCCCATTGCAAATCAACTTCGGGAAGATAAATCTTCTCCGCACAGTAAGTGCCGCTTGTTATATATGTATTGTCATAGGCTTTAGTCGCCACAGCACCTACAGGAGAAGGAGCGGTTATGGTCAGTGCACCTCCGGCAGAGGAAAAGCTACCTTCCAAAGGCATGTATGCATACTGTTTTCCCGATTTCCAGATTTGAATCTGGGTCATATTAAATTTTACCCCGTTTTTGCTCCAGGTATTGGTATTGGCATCCTTTTTCCCGATACCGATATCCACACGCGCTACGGCACGCACCAAAGAGACACTCCCCAAATCCAGGGTCTCGTCGATAACTTCAGGAGTTCCGCCTTTAGGTATTCCGAACATCGGAAAACAATTATTTGTATCAAACCCGAGGTTTCCGGTAATCTCCTCGCTCAGGCATGCTTGTTGCACTGCAGCATAGCTTTTGCCTGTCATACCCTGGAAGACACCGTAGCCATTAGGAAAGTTGGCAAGCACAACAAATTTATATTTATCATTTGTATCTACGCTTTGAAGCAGTGTAGCACTGTATTTTCCACCACCTGCCACATTCTCCGTACCGATGCCCACATGCCGCAAGGTTCCGAAATCATTTCCGTTCGCATTAAACTGAAGAATACAAAGGGACTTGATAGCCGAAGCGGGATCATCGGAAACCAATGTCACATCGCTGTTGGAAGCAGAAACAGAAAGGTTTACGAGGGTAGAGCCCGAAGGAGTCCGGTTACTGTACGGCTCCTCCTGCTGGCAGGAAGACAAGGACAGCAACACCAACACCGCAGGAATAATCATTGCCAACCGGTTCAACTTCAATATAGGTTTATTCTTCATATTCTTTACTTTATCATCATTCTATAGTTTTACACTCTATGGAAATCAGTTGTATTCTTTCCAGATATACTCCTCTCCCCACCCGGTGAGTGCCAATTCCACATCCACATCGAGTCTGAAGTTCAACAAAACATTCAGCGTTTTACCCACAACTGGCAGGATGGGTTGATTCCCGCTATCAGTACTTATACTTCTGAGCAGGCTGCCGTTACGATAGATATCAATGGATATTCCGCTACCGGCCGTAGTAGGAAAAAGGTTGAAAGGAGGTATGATGTAATCTTTTCCGGCTTCAAAACGGGGTGAGAACGCATAAGAAGCAGGATCTCCTCCGTAACGGCCTTCAAAGTCTACACGACTGGCAGTTTCGTGCACCACAATGGAGTAAACGCCTTCATTGCTCTGGCTGAGAAGCTCCAGACCGCGTATGGTTATATTCATTGACGCCACCATACGGGAAACGGACATTTCCTTTTCCTCAATGCGGTTGGACGTCGAAGTATTGTCTACATTAAGCTCTCCATAGAATAAATCGGTGGGAGAGATGAAAATGCTCTTCTGTGCCCTTGTGACGGCAGAGGGTTTCAAAGAAATGAAACCGGCAGAGAGCGGATCGCCCGTTTTTAGGGGACTGACATACATTGTACCATCCTGTGTGTTGCCCCAAGCAATACAATGAAGGCTGGGTATGCCCGGATAGCTTAAAATGACAGGCTCTAAACTGCGTATTGGTAGTATGTCCAGCAAGCGGTCGCTACCATCAAATACATAGATGTTTATGTCTTGCATTGTTTCGGATAAAATACCTGCCGGTAATTTCACTTGAAGAGGAACACCTCTGAAACAATCGTCATTATTCTCAGCTATGCATCCCGACAACAGTAGCAGTACGAACATAAAGGATAATATCCCCGGTTGAAACCGGAATTTAATGTTGCCTATCATCATAATAGATATTCTTTCTTGTTACCGATTAAAAGCGGAAGTGCGCCCGAATGCAGATTTACAATCGGGCACATACCGATTTTATTGAATGTTCTTTCCCCATTTTAAAGGAAAAAGCTAGTTGTGAAGTTAGTTAAACTCTTTTGTAATTTCAGCAGTCGTTGTCCATTTTGCAGGATGTACCGTAACGGTAATATTTGCATCTACACTCGGCTTAGACGGATCGTCACTACCACCGCCACCATTACCGCCCGGTTTAAAATCACCGTTCAGATTTAAACTGATATCATAAGTTTTTCCAGGCTCAAGATACGGCTGATTAGCTGGAGATGATCCTGCTTTCTTTTCACCAAAATAGATTGTAAAATATTTGGTTAAAACATCAGCACTGTTGTACTCTGCATTGTCTTTAGATCTCCATACTACTTCAACTACAAGCCCAGTCGGTTTATCAGAAGAAGCAGGATTTTCAAACAAATACCAAGGATTATCAGCAATGACATTCGCCACTTGATTTCCGGCAGAACTAGCAGCCAGATCTGTCTTTACTAAGTAAGTATCTGTTTGAAGAGGAGTTGGTGTCGGAACTGGTACCCACGGAGTACTCCCCCACGACAAGCCCCCTGCAAACGCCAAACCCGTAGCTGGAGCAAACGCACCAGCCCATGTTACCGTCCCTGCCGGAACGATTACGGCATCTGCAGGTAAAAGATGTGAGTTTGTCTGAGACATCATTAAGTAGACTTGTTTGATGGCAAACCATTTAGACTTATCTGTTTTAAAAACAGACAGAGTTGAATAGTTCTGGTTTGTATTATCAGCTTTCCATGAAATAGCTACCTTATTAATTTTAGCCGATATGAAATGCAGATTTACTGTTGCAGTACCAGTCAGACCATCTGAACCTATTGTCACTTTCCCCATTCCACTCATATACAGACGATCCTTAGTTTGATTAATTGTATGTTTGGTTGTGGGATCTGTGGTAGTAGTAACAGAAGAAAATACTTTTGTTTTCAGCTGGTCAATACTGCTCACACCAGCTAATTTTTTACCTGTAGTTGTTTCGTCACCCCCTAGATTAGCTATTACAACCACTTGAGAAGCATCCGTAGTGGTCGTAATCGGTTTAGCAATATCCGCCGCGACACCTATGTATTTGGGAGTACCCACAATAAACCCTGTCGTATTAAAAAAGAATACAGTAATATCCTTAATTTTGGCACCTTCTTCAGTAGCTGACACATCGGCTCTTGTATCCACAGCGTCTCCCTCCAGCTTAAGGACAACCCTTGCTTCTTCACCGCCCGCCCCAGCAGGAACCACGTCATCATTCTGCGAACAACTTGCCAATGCCGCTATCGCACACATTGATAATAAGATTTTTTTAACTTTCATTCTGTGATTTTTTTAATGAATAAAATTGATAATGTTTATTTGTTTCAAGCTTAAATATTGTTTTTTACTGCATCTCTATTCTATAATAGAGATTGAAAGGAGAGTAAGCAAATCATAAAATTCTAGTTATCAATAAATTAGCATCACACAACCGACATAATACCTTATGAAAAGAACAATTAATATAATAAGCTAAGGTTTAATTCACAGTATTTTAGTACAATACGAAAAGCTATCAGAACAAGATGCTGAAATAATACTGAAGTAAAATGAATAAGCCACCAAACTCAATATGATATGAATAAGAAATCTTCACTTAACAATTTGCTCTATATACAAGAGCATCGTTCATGCAGAAATTACCTGGAAAAGGTAGAAAACGGATTCAAATATATTGAATTCTCACATGAAGAAGTTATTCTGGAAAAAGAAATTTCATGGAACTATCTTTTATTTGTTCTCGAAGGAGAATGTATCATCAATTGTAATCAGTTTAGAGAACGTTTGTTTCAGGCTAACTGTATGGTGCTACTCCCCAAAACGGCTATGGTTGAAATTAAAGTCATAGCCGGTACCCGGTTACTCTCCTTATCCTTTGATGTTCCCTTAAACGTATGTGATAAGTTCATATTACAATCGTTAACAGGACTATGCAGGAAACTGGATTATAATTTCCAGTCACTCGCTATCCGTTATCCCCTTCCTCCTTATTTGGAGATTGTTACGTATTGCCTGACCAATAAGATGGATTGCGGACATTTTCACACTTTGTTGCAACAGGAATTATTTTTTTTACTCCGGGGTTTTTATCTGAAAGAAGAATTAGCCTTATTGTTCCACCCGATCATCTCAGCAGAATTATCTTTCAAAGATTTTGTCATTGGCAATTATTTTAAAGTAAGCAATGTAAATGATCTCATCTCCCTCTCCAATATGTGTAAAAGCAGCTTTTACTGTAAATTTAAAGAAGTATTCGGAATGACGGCCAAGCAATGGTTGCTGAAACAACGGAACACACATATATTAAATAAAGTGATGACCTCAGAGACTACAGTCGGAGAGTTGATGGAGGAGTTTAGATTTGAGTCACAAGCTCATTTCACCCACTATTGCAAGCAGCATTTTAATTGTACACCACGGGAGTTGATTATGAAATATCAGGTTGTAAATCAGTAGTTTTTAACTACTTTGTGAAGTTTTGTACGAAATATCAAAATTATTGTTCTTTTTGGCAATAATGGCAAACTGACAATGTCGTACTTTTGTAGCGAGAAAGATAGATTGATGAAAAATATGAAGTATTAATCTCTATTATAGAATAGAGAAATACAGAGGAACTCATTTTCTCTCCAGAAGATTATTTACCATCTTATTGATCCGGTGAAGAGGAGCCAAATCCAATTCCTTAAGATAGACAAGTGTCATTTCTTCTTTGGTATGCCCTAATCCCGCACTGATTGCCGAAACCGGGGCCCCGTATTCTCTGGCCAGTGTTGCCCATGTATGGCGCGCGGTGTACGTAGTCAACGGAGGATCAATCTTCAGTTTCGCAGAGATTATTTTTAAGTGCCTGTTGGTACGTCCTAAAGCTGTACGATACTGAGTATATTCATTTGCATTGTTTTTGATAACCGAGAATACATACTCTTCTGCATTGTTCGTATTATTCCCATGCTCGTCTATAATGGATTTGATCTGGGGTGTAATGACTATTTGTATCAATTGTTTTGATTTATGTCTTCTATAGATAATCCGATTACCACTTATATTTTTCCACTTCAGATATGCAATGTCAACAAAAGCCATTCCCTGGGCATAGAAACCAAAAAGAAAAAGATCCAATGAACGTTTTAACTCTGCATCGGAATGCAATGACAGACAAGCCAATTTAACCATCTGTTCCCGATCTAATGCACGTTTTACTGTTTTACAGGGCTTGGTACATATTTCCTTGAACGGATAATCGCATGGAGGAACCAAGCCGTCCTTTACCGCGAGATTATACAATGCCCTGAAGTTCCTTAAATAGTATCCGATCGTATTTTCCGTAGCCCCATTTTTGGATAAAAAGTCTCTGTAGCAAGTTACAAAGCGGTGGTTCACTTGCGATATTTTCACCTCTTTCTTACCGATATATTTGGCAAGTGAAGCATAGGTACTTTGATAAGCAGCGGCGGTTCCGTTTTTCATTATTGACTTTTTCCATTCTATTTGTGTATCAATGTAAGGCAGTAATAAGAATTTCCCGGTCACTTTTGAAAACATGACAGTAGTGATATCATTTATTGTATATTCCTCACCACGGCTTTCCAGTCTGCGAACTCGTGCGGTCAGTTGCTTATAGATCCTCAACAATTCGCGACTGATTTTGCAACCGGTATGGCAACCCGAAACAACATTTCCGGCAATAATTATAAAGTCCTCTTCTTTCATACGGTATTTCGTATAAATTATTTTTTTGCGCTTTTGGTGGATTAGCTGGAATACCACCGGATAATTCCCATCTTTCAATGCACGGGTCTTGTTCAATTTTAATTTTACTGATGTCATAAGTTTTAATTTAATATAACAAAATTATCTTTTCGGGTTGCAAATAAAAGATTCCTCCAGCAATTGCGCAAAAGATCGATACCAAATCCTTTATTGAACTTTTGTATTCCGAAATAATTTTGTTAACGAGCCTCCTGTTTACATCAGGAGGCTACAGTATACCGGACGTCAAGTGACTTTCGCAGTTATTTTATTTGTGTGCTTTAAATTCATTTTTTTAAGAAGTTATACTGCATAATCCAGCGACAGAACTATGTGTGTGCTACTTGTCCTAATGCCTATCATATAAGATCTGCGTCTTTATTAATTCTCTTTTCTTCATTACCATAAATACTGAATATGAGTGCAGGTTATGTCTTCTTATTTCTTGAATACAAAATTATGCAATAAAAAGAAGAAGCTTATTACCAATTTGCGTATAAAATCTACCAATTAAGGCAAGGTACTCATATTATCATCCTTATTGCTGTTTCTTATTTGCATCGGAGCGGCACCCAAATGTTGCTTACAATAAAAATTAAAATGCGAAGAGGTTGCAAATTTAAATTCATACATGATCTGCTTCAATGAGATAGCGGGATTCATCAATCTTTGTTGTATCTGCAAAGCCTTCCGTTTCTGCATCCATTTATAAGGAGATTCATCAAAATTCTCTCTGAAAAGCTTTTCAAACGTCTTTATGCCATACCCTAAAAGACCGGCTAACTCTTTAACGGTTTTCACTTTTAAATAATTATCCAACACCTGTTCGTTAAAGAGCGGATTGCTGCCTAATATAAGATAAAATATCTGTATTATCTCCTCATACGTATAGAAGTGCTTGAACATGAGATACAGTTCTTTATGTTTCAAAATGTACATATGATGACAGTTTATTCCGGACTCAAGATAATGCTTCATTTGATTCACTACTACTTTGACTTCGTCCTTCATCACTACTCCACGGCAATCGAACTTCACGCCGGCCTTTATTTTATATAAAATTCTTGCCCTGACACTCGTACATGGGAAAATGGTGGCGTTGTATCCTGTAAGAATCAACACTGTTTGCGTAACAGCTTTCCATTTAAAACAGTTGTTTTTAGGCAGAAAAAACATTTCATTTTCCAACACGGACCGATTAGTGTACTGCTCAAAACTAATTGTAATTTCACCTGAAAGAATAAAAATAAAAAAACTGGTAGTTCTATTATTCAATTCCATGCACTCTCCCTCTTTCATTATAATATACTGAGGTATCACTTTAAATTCCGGAGAGAAATAAGGACAAATATCCGGTTGTTGGTTTAATTTTTGCATGATTGTTTGTATGCGATTAAGTTTTAAAACTAATAAAAAGATAGAAAAGCACCAACTTATAAGATCTTTTTTTGTTTTTAATATCAGCTATCATCATTGAAATGAACACCGTGTATAAAGAAAATACTTTATCTTCGGAATGATGATTTTGCCATATGAACCGATACGGAATGGATTACTATAGAATATTTTGTATCTTTGACGAGAATAACAGAGAAAAAAGAACCCAATGATCATTCGTACCATACTCGATACAGACCTTTATAAATTCACTACTTCGTATGCTTATATCAAACTATTCCCGTACGCAATAGGCACTTTCAGCTTCAAAGACAGGGACGGGACTGAATATAGCGACGAGTTTGTGGAAAGATTGAGAACGGAAATCAGTCAGCTATCACACGTGGCACTGACCGAAAAAGAACTGGAATATATGATAAAGAACTGCCGCTTCCTGCCCAGGGTCTATTGGGAGTGGCTCTCTTCTTTCCGTTTCCAACCCGAGAAAATAGAAATCCGTCTGGACGAGAATCGGCAGCTTCACATCGAAGTGAACGACTATCTTTACAAAGCAACGCTTTATGAAGTACCTCTACTCGCCATCGTTTCGGAGATAAAGAACCAATCGTCCGGCAATGTTGCCAACCTGGAAGACATCCTGTACAAACTGTCCGAAAAGACAGAACTGTCCAATAAGCATCAGCTACTTTTCTCTGAATTCGGAACCCGAAGGCGCTTTTCGTTCGATGTGCAGAATCAAGTCATCGGGCACCTGAAACAGACAGCCCATTACTGTATCGGCACTTCCAATTGCCATTTCGCCATGAAATACGGCATGAAGCCCATGGGTACGCATCCCCATGAATGGTTCATGTTTCACGGAGCGCAATTCGGCTATAAACATGCCAACTATATGGCCCTTGAAAATTGGGTAAATGTATACGATGGCGACCTTGGCATCGCCTTGTCCGACACTTATACATCTGCCATCTTTCTAAGCAATCTAAGCCGCAAACAGGCTAAGTTGTTTGATGGCGTGAGGTGTGATTCCGGTGATGAATTCCGGTTCATCGATCAGCTGACCGCACGTTATAAAGAGTTAGGCATCGACCCGACCACCAAGACAATCGTATTCAGCAACGCACTCGACTTCGGCAAAGCACTGGATATCCAGAAGTATTGCCGGGGAAAGATCCGTTGCTCTTTCGGCATCGGGACAAACCTGACCAACGATACGGGATTCAAGCCATCAAACATTGTCATGAAGCTATCGCAATGCAAGATGAACATGAACCAGGAGTGGCGCGAATGTGTGAAATTATCAGACGACATAGGGAAACATATCGGCAGCCCGGAAGAGGTGCGTGCCTGTCTATACGACTTGCGGTTGGAGTAACCTCCAACCGCAAATACATTTTATCATAACAGTGCTTTAATGGCATCTGTGATTTCTTCATCGGTCCGCCCCATTCGATACCCCCGGATGACCTTTCTGATCACCCGATCCTGATCTAATATAAAGAATAAAGGTGCCGCGCCATAAGTCCGGTATGACTTGACAATACCTTCATCACCGCACAAAAAACTATAATTTATTTGATTCTTATCCGCATAAGTTCGCAGCGAATGGGGTTCACGTCCCCAGGTTTCTATAGAAACCACTTCAAATTCACCGGCATTGAACTTCCCTTTCAATCCGTTCAGAAAAGGAATGGATGCATGGCAAGCACCACAACCGATACCGGTGAGGTTCACCAATAACACTTTACTTTTAAATTCGGATAACGCCACCGGTTTCTCATACATATCTTTCAACATCCAGTCGGGAGCTTTCTGTCCTATAAGATCTGTCGCCGCAGGCTGAGTGTTCTTTTTTTGCTCGCCATACTTGCGGATCTCATAGTCTTGGGGCACATAATCATATAAGTTTAAACCGGCTATCGACAATTGATTCAAGACTACATCCGAACAAGTAGTAGCAGAAATCTGATGCGACATTTCCCTGCGCATTTTATAAGGCAGACCGTCCGCTTTGCTAATCCACAATTCGTAAATCGAGGTCGGGTCTCCCAAATCAAAAGGAGGCTTCGGTATGTAGTACGCTTTTCCAAAAAATTCAACCTGCCTGTCTTCATGTATCACCAACTTGAAGTAATACGCTTCTCCTAAATCCTTCCATTCGGTGGTGATGCTATCTCCCGTACTCAAAGCATATCCGATGATATTCCGGGTATAACAAAAAAACGGAGGAGCCACCAACCTGAAAGGAAGGGATCTGGTCGTGAAATCATCGATCATAATCCCTTTATGCTCATGATAACTTATCATCCTCACGTTTCCATCATAACCAAATTCAAATCGCGTCGTATCCTTGGCGTCAAGACACACATAGCTCGCGCCGATGGTTGAATCAGAAGGATTGGTGTATTCTTTAATAAAACGATGAAAATTGGTAATGGCAACGGTATCGCCGGGTTGCCAGGACTGAGATTGCTCATGATAGGAAGCTGATTCTATCTTACCAAGATTACCGAGAACTTTTTTCAAATAAGTTCTCATATCCACATCATTCTTACCACAGACATTCATGACTAACAAGAATGAAATAACAGATAACAAAATGGACTTCATAGTATTTTATATTTTAGACACACGCAAATATAGCCAATGAAAACAGAAATCGACAAGCGGTATCCCAACTTTTATACTTAATAATAATATTATAATATCTACTAACTTTTCATAGAAAAGAGACACTTTAATGGCCCGAACACAAATAGACGAAGATATTCCTATTTTAAGATCAGAAAGAAACGATTTCTCTCTTTTTAATAACACACCGTCTATTCAAAACTTATGTAATAGAAAGATACAACGCATAGATATGACATTTACATACAGAAATCTACATTATATTGAGTAAATATACCATTTTACGTACCCAAAGACTTAACTCTTTCCGAAAAAGAAGTTAATGTTTTCCCGGTAAGAAGTTAGTCTTTTCTTCAGAAGAAGTTAGTCTTTTGTCCGGAAGAAATTAATAAAGCAAAAGAAGAGGTAAAATGCATGCTTTCTGAAGTTATCAGAGACCTCAGAGGGAGCATTTACCAACTATCATTTTAGAGAACGGAATTGAGTTACATCAACAGAATGCTTCTATACCGGAAGATTATCAATTCATAATATCAGATAAAGAGCCCCAATCACATCATTTTAATTTTGACTAATGGCAAAACAACAGCTTTTTCGGGAGCAATCGCAAAGAAGCCCGGAAAGAAACGAATACAGCCCGTATTAAAAATACAGAATGACAGTTCGACGTGCTTCTGTCAAAATGAAAATTTTCATCTGAATCGTTTGTCTTTCCTCCTCTCTTTACTTACACATGCTTTTTCCGCATCAAGAGTTGTCTGATCTTCTCCCTGTCACCCACTATCCATACCAGATCTCCCAAACGGAAAACCGTACTTTGATTCATGGAAATCAACTCGTCTTCCCGCTCAATGGCAACGATAAGGCTGTCATACTGTTTTCCCAACCGTGACTGGGCAATACTTTTATTCAGGAGCGGAGATTCTTCATCTACCGTGAAAGAGTGAAGCGTCACCTCTTGTCGCACATTCTTTTCGTCCGGAAAATCCTGCCGGATGTCGAGTTCCGAACGAAACTTCTGTAACTGGCCGTCTGTACCGACCACGATCAACTTATCCTGCGGATAAATGCACTCGTCACTTTGCGGAATGTATATCCTCCGTTCTCCCCTGACAATCCCCACTACATTGACACCAAACTCACGCCTGAAAGGAAGTTCCTCCAGCGACTTCCCTATATAAGATGAATAAGGAGATACCCAAACGGAGGTCAACTCGATATCTTTATCACTAAACTCACTGTTGAAACGGCTCTTCAGCGGATAGCGATTCCGGGCTGCTTCCTCCCTTCCGTTCAGATTGGTCAGGAAGTGGTTCTCCAAATGCGAATATTGGGTGAGGTTCTCCCTGAGAAGAAGTATCAGTCCCAACACGGCAACAGCTATGACAATACCTATCCCGTAATTAAGACTAAAATAACTGATGACAACTCCCGCTATGAAAAAAACAGCCACCGAAACACGGAACAGAATCAACGCTACCAGCCTCCCGTGATTGTAATTGTCGTCATTCCACAACTTCAGAAACACGTCCGGAGAATTGTACTTATCTGAAACAAGGGCCCACAAGAAAGGAATCATCAGCAAAAGGGTGAGCAGGCACATCACTACACTCAGCCATCGTCCCGGGGAATCAAACATTCCGTTTATCGTCGGGTATACGGTCTGAACGGACAACAGCCAAATAGCAGTAAGGAGGACACTGTAAATAATCACTCTTCCGACAATCGTTTTCAGTAACCGTTTCCAGTCACTATCATGATTGACGGTCTTCTTGCCGGAAGCGTAACGGTCCAGGAATTCACGGGTCCGAGGGGAAAGTACTTTATAAAGCCATTCGGAAAACGGATTTGCCAACCGGATAAAATAGGGAGTGGTAAAGGTAGTGATAACGGATACCGCAACGATAATCGGGGGAACAAACGGGTCCAGCACCTTGAGCGAGGCTCCCAATCCCGCGATAATAAAAGCAAACTCTCCTATCTGGGCCAGACTGAACCCGGACTTGACGGAAACCTTCAGTGGTTCGCCGGATAGCAAGACTCCCAATGAAGAGAAAATCGATTTACCCACAAGAGTCACCAATGTAATGATAACCACCGGCCAGGCATACTGAAGCAGGACAGACGGATTGACCAGCATACCGACGGATACAAAGAAAATAGCTCCGAAAAGATCTTTCACCGGCTGTATGATGTGTTCTATATGTTCGGCCTCAACCGTCTCAGCAAGAATAGATCCCATAATGAAAGCACCCAGCGCAGCCGAAAAACCGGTACGGGTAGCCAGCACGACCATTGCCAGGCAAAGCCCGAGAGAGACAATCAACAGAGTTTCATTATTCATCAACCGCTTTGCTTTTTTCAGGAAGAACGGAAGGATGAATATACCGACCAGAAACCACAAAATCAGGAAAAAGGCAACTTTCAGGACACTCATCAAGAGTTCCTCACCCACAAACTCTTTGCTCACCGCCATAGTAGAAAGGATGACCATCATCAGGATAGCGATCAGGTCTTCGACCACCAAGGTTCCGAACACAATGCCTGTAAACCGTTGGCTGCGCAAACCAAGATCATCAAAGGCTTTAATAATAATCGTGGTAGATGACATGGACAACATTCCACCCAGAAACACAGAATTCATCGTACTCCACCCCAACAGATGTCCCACCATAAAACCGATCAGTAACATACTGATCACTTCGGTTGTTGCCGTAATAAACGCTGCCGATCCGACATTCATCAATTTTTTAAAGCTAAACTCGAGTCCGAGAGCAAAAAGTAAAAAGACAACTCCTATCTCAGCCCAGGTATTGATGTTCTCCATATCGCCAACAGTCGGGAAGATGCGGACATAAGGCCCGGCCAGCAATCCGGCAACGATATATCCCAGGACCAGGGGTTGCTTCAGCCATTTAAATAAAAGAGTAATGATACTTGCGGACATCAGTATTAAGGCAAGGTCAGCAATCAAGGTAGGTAAATGTGACATAGTATGGTATGTATATTTCGTTAGTACTTCATTCCGTTTTATGCTCGTTTATTGTACCCAAAGAACAATCGGTAGTCCGTTTGTGTTCCGTATATATGACATTTATTTTGAAAAAAAGCTGCGGGGCATTGCACAAAACTGAACTTTTCGTGCAAAAAGTATCCATCCTATTCAATATTTCTCTATATTTGTCGCCGAATTGGTTCGGAATCCGTGGTCAACGGACGAAGATTAAAAGGGAATCGGGTGTAAATCCCGGACAGTCCCGCTGCTGTGAAACTCTGTATAGCATCTTATCAATCAGCCAATTTCGCACCACTGACAGAAAAAGCAAACTCTGTCGGGAAGGTCCCGGTAAGATGTAGAGTCAGTCAGAAGACCTGCCATTCGTGAATAAGAGCATTCTCTCCTCGTGGGTTAGGAAAGAAAGCATCGTTGTTAAGCCCCAAATCGTAGAAATACTGTGTTTTCATCGGGTGGACGTATGTCCGCAGGGTGGAAAAGCGCGAATATGTATATGCATTTAATTGAGAAATGAATATGATTAAAAGAATCTTAGTCGCCAACCGCGGTGAAATTGCCGTGAGGGTGATGCGCTCCTGTCGGGAGATGGAAATAACGAGCATTGCCGTTTTCTCGGAAGCGGACCGAACAGCGAAACATGTGCTTTACGCCGATGAAGCTTATTGCATCGGACCGGCAGCATCGAAAGAGAGTTATCTGAATATAGAAAAAATCATTGAAGTGGCAAAGTCATGCCACGCAGACGCCATTCACCCGGGATACGGGTTCTTATCGGAAAATGCAACCTTTGCCCGCCGTTGCCGGGAAGAAGGCATCACCTTTATCGGTCCTGACCCGGAAACAATGGAAGCCATGGGAGATAAAATCTCGGCACGCATCAAGATGATCGAAGCCGGGGTACCGGTAGTTCCGGGCACTCAAGACAACCTGAAAAGTGTTGAGGAAGCCGTAGAACTCTGCAACCAAATCGGCTATCCGGTAATGCTGAAAGCCTCGATGGGCGGTGGCGGAAAAGGAATGCGACTGATTCATCATGCAGACGAAGTGGCCGAAGCCTATACAACAGCCAAGAGCGAATCGCTTTCCTCGTTCGGAGACGACACGGTCTATCTGGAGAAGTTTGTGGAAGAACCCCATCACATAGAGTTCCAGATACTGGGCGACAAGCATGGCAACGTAATTCACTTGTGCGAACGTGAATGCTCGGTGCAGCGCCGCAACCAAAAGATCGTAGAAGAGAGCCCTTCAGTTTTTATCACACCGGAACTGCGCCGGGACATGGGCGAAAAGGCAGTAGCCGCTGCCAAGGCCGTGAACTACATCGGCGCGGGAACCATTGAATTCCTGGTGGACAAGCACCGCAATTATTACTTTCTGGAAATGAACACCCGCCTGCAAGTGGAACATCCCATCACAGAAGAAGTAGTCGGCGTAGATCTGGTAAAAGAACAAATTAAGGTAGCCGACGGACAGGTACTGCAACTGAGACAAGAGGACATCCAGCAACGGGGACACGCCATCGAATGCCGCATCTGTGCGGAAGATACGGAAATGAACTTCATGCCCAGCCCGGGTGTCATCAAGCAAATCACAGAACCCAACGGTATCGGAGTACGCATCGACAGCTATGTATACGAAGGATACGAGATTCCGATTTATTACGATCCGATGATCGGCAAACTGATCGTGTGGGCCACCACACGGGAATATGCCATCGAACGGATGCGCCGCGTGCTTCACGAATATAAGTTGACGGGCGTAAAGAACAACATCAGTTACCTGCGCGCCATCATGGATACACCCGACTTTGTGGAAGGACACTATGACACAGGCTTCATCGCCAAAAACGGTGAAGTGCTTCAGCAATGCATCACGCGCACCAGTGAGCGTGCGGAAAACATTGCGCTGATTGCCGCCTACATGGACTACCTGATGAACCTGGAAGAAAACAACAGCGGACTGGCAGCGGATAACCGCCCGATCAGCAAGTGGAAAGAATTTGGATTGCACAAAGGGGTATTAAGAATATAAAAGTATGGAAATACATATAGGAAATCGCGTGGCCGAAATAGAATTGGTCAGCAAGGAAGACAACAAAGTGGTTCTCACCATCGACGGAAAAACGTTCGAAGCGGACGTTGTCATGGCAGAGAACGGGAATTGCAACATCCTGATGGACGGACGCAGCTCCAACGCCCAACTGATTCGCAAAGAGAACGGAAAGAGCTACAAAGTGAATACACACTACAGCAGCTTCAATGTCGAGATTATAGACAGCCAGGCGAAATACCTGCGCATGCGCAAGAAAGGTGAAGAGGAGCAGAACGACCGTATCACTTCGCCCATGCCGGGCAAGGTGGTGAAAATCCCCGTCAGTGTGGGACAAGAGATGAAGGCCGGAGAAACGGTCATCGTCATCGAAGCCATGAAGATGCAGAGCAACTACAAGGTGACTTCGGACTGCCGGATTAAAGAGATTTTGGTGCAGGAGGGCGATAACATTGCCGGAGAGCAGACGCTGATAACGTTAGAATAAAATTAAAGCAAGAATAACAATGGAAGATATAAATAAAGCTTATGCCACGTTCGCCGAACGTGACCGCATCGCTTCTCTGGGTGGAGGCGCAGCCAAGATTGATATACAGCACGAAAGCGGAAAAATGACCGCCCGCGAACGCATCGACATGTTGCTGGATAAGGGTACATTTGTAGAGCTGGACAAGCTGATGGTGCACCGTTGCACCAACTACGGCATGGACCGGAACAAGATTCCGGGAGACGGCGTCGTGTCGGGTTACGGAAAGATCGACGGACGGCAAGTATTTGTCTATGCCTATGACTTCACCGTTTACGGCGGTTCGCTATCGGCATCGAATGCCAAGAAGATAGTCAAGGTGCAGCAACTGGCTTTAAAGAACGGTGCTCCGATCATTGCACTGAACGATTCGGGCGGTGCACGTATCCAGGAGGGAATCGAAAGCTTGTCGGGTTACGCTGACATCTTCTACCAGAATACGATGGCAAGCGGAGTGATTCCCCAGATCTCGGCCATTCTGGGTCCTTGTGCCGGAGGAGCCTGCTACTCTCCCGCACTGACGGATTTCATCTTTATGGTGAAAGAGAAAAGCCACATGTTCGTTACCGGGCCGGACGTCGTGAAAACGGTGATCCACGAAGAAGTCAGCAAAGAAGAGCTGGGCGGCGCCATGACACACAGCAGCAAGAGCGGTGTGACACACTTCATGGCCAACACCGAAGAAGAGCTGTTGATGTCGATCCGCGAGCTCCTCTCATTCCTCCCGCAAAACAACATGGACGAGGCACGCAAGCAGAATTGCACCGACGACGTCAACCGTGAAGACGCCTCACTGAACAGCATTGTCCCTGCCGACCCCAACGTACCGTATGACATGAAGGAGATCATCGAAAGAGTAGTCGATGGAGGCTATTTCTTTGAGGTGATGCAGAACTTTGCCAAGAACATTATTATCGGTTTTGCACGCATGGGCGGACGCTCGGTAGGCATCGTAGCTAACCAACCGGCTTATCTGGCCGGAGTGCTCGACATCGACGCCAGCGATAAAGCAAGCCGCTTCATCCGCTTCTGCGACTGCTTCAACATTCCGCTGATTACATTCGAAGACGTACCGGGTTTCCTGCCGGGTTACACCCAAGAGAACAACGGCATCATCCGCCACGGAGCCAAAATTGTGTATGCTTTTGCTGAAGCAACAGTACCCAAGTTGACCGTAATCACCCGGAAGGCTTACGGCGGTGCTTACATCGTAATGAACTCCAAACAGACGGGGGCAGACGTGAACTTTGCCTATCCGAGTGCAGAGATCGCTGTAATGGGTGCCGAAGGTGCGGTGAACATTCTGTTCCGCAAGGCGGACGCAGAGACGAAAGCCCAAGAGCTGAATGCCTACAAAGAGAAGTTTGCCACCCCCTATCAGGCTGCCGAACTGGGATTCATTGACGAAATCATCCTGCCGAAGCAGACCCGCAAACGCCTGATACAGGCATTGGAGATGACAGAGAACAAGATGCAGACCAATCCGCCCAAGAAGCACGGAAACATGCCGCTTTAAACAGTTGGCGGATGGAGTAATCATAAGAGAGAGGAGGGTGAATACCAGTTTCAACACCTCCTCTCTCTCTTTTTAACCTGACTACTTTAAAAAAACGCTTTCACTTATCGCTGCCGCATCTCGTTTACAAATTCATCCGTTGTATACACCTTTTCGGCCAACAACGTGAAGTTGATAAACGCTGCCGTATCGGCATCCATCCCCGGAAGCTTGGCAGAAGCCGTAGCATCAAACACCACCGCTGCCTCAAATCCCCGTTCCTGCAACTCGCGCAAATGGGATTCTGCACAGAGATTGCCAGACATGCCGCACACCACTACTTTATTGACCCCGCGCTTACGGAGTTGCAGAATCAGATCATTGTTTTCCGGACCGTAAAGTTTGTGCGGAGCTGTAACGATGATGTTCGTGCCTTCGTTGATATAAGGCTTGTAGAGATCCAGCCAGTCGGCACCCGAACCTTCAAATCCCTCACCGGTCAGTTGTCCCCGGCGCTCAAACATACCCGTGTCATGCATCAGTTTCTCGATAGGCCCCTCAAAAAGCCATTGGTGATCGTGTTTGTAATAATAGTGTGGGGAGATGAATACCAGCATATCTTTCGCTGCCGCTACCTCAAAGATGCGGCGGAGGTTCTCTACCGTACCGTTCTTCTGTATATTCTCTCCAAAAGCTCCCCAACCTAAACCGTTCTCACTCAGGAAATCGTTTTGTGGATCTGTCATTACAATCGCTGTATGTTCGTCAATAACGAACGGGGTATTGATACCTTCCATAATCTTTTTCTGTTTTTAGATGTTTATATTCTTTTTCAACCCGGGTGCTGCCATATCGGGCAGCCTCCGTTTTTTCGACTTTGCAAAGGTCGGTATTCGGTACGGTACGGGAAATGGCCATTCAACCGGATAATTTGGCAATTCTTCCCGATTACACAAAAACATCTATTTTCATCCCGGAAAGGGACCGATATAGGAAGGAAGCCGAAGCAGGAACACCTATTTATATATAAAACACCTATGTTATAAACCATTAGACAGTAACTCCCGAGAGTTCTTTTTTGTATTCGGGAATAATTGCCTATTCAATATGTGATATCGCTATTTCCCGTGAACTAAAAGCCGCCTATCTTTGCAACATCAGATTGAGACAACTAAAAGAAGACCCAAAACGTTATGAAAAAGAATTTATTAATTTTAGTCGCACTGCTGACATCGGCAACGATATCGGCACAGAACGGAGGAACCATTATGAAGAAGTATGAGAACCAACTACCGCAAGCCGGCAGAGGAAACGTGCATGTTGCCTACCAAGGCAAAGCCATCGACCAAATGATTTACGATTTTATGGAAGAACAGGGAATACCGGGCATGACACTTGCCATCGTACAGGCACCTTATATTCCGCGTGTAGCAGGCTACGGAGTGACGGATCTTGAAAAAGGAAACCTTGCCGCTGCCAAGACTCTTTGGCCCATCGGTCCCATCTCACAAGGATATGCAGCCGTGGCAGTGATGCAGCTCTACGAAAAAGGAAAACTAGACCTGAACGACCCGATCGGCAAGTACCTGAAAGATATACCCGAAAACTGGAAACCGATCAGTATCCTTCAGTTGATGCAACACAGTTCGGGCATTGCGGACTATCGTAATGAAAAGGGATTCGATGTATCGGCCGATTATCGCCCGGAACAACTGATCGAAACGGTAGCCGCCATTCCGCTCGCCTTCGAACCGGGGACAGACGTGAAACAGAGCGCCACAAACTTTCTGCTACTGACTTCTATCATCGAAAAGACCGGCAAGATGCCGTATCACGACTTTGTGAAAAAGTATCAGATCGACTACCTAGGACTGAAACAGACATTCTTCGGCGAAGACCTGGCGAAAGTAAAACAGGAGGACGTGACCCTCACCAACAACGTGCATCAGACATTCAAAAAAGATAAAGACTACATCAATCCCTCGGAAACGACTACCGGATATGTGGAAAAAGAGGGTCGCCTTGTCTCCGCACCGGCTGTCAGCCCGACGGCACTGAAAGGATTCTCCGACATCTGGGCATCAGCCGAGAATGTGAGCCACTGGGACATCGGACTGGCGGGAAGTGCATTGATCGAAAAGCCCGAAAACCGTGACATGGTGTACAAGCCAACCCGGCTGGCCAACGGCAAGGTAGTACCTGCCATGGCAGGATGGCAGTTCTATAACCACAACGGCCTGATGGACATCAAAGGCAACGTATCGGGCCATTCGGCTTTCCTGAGTCGATTTACGGACGCCTCGGAGCTAGTGTGCGTTACCCTACTGGCCAATAAAGAGGGGGTAGACCTGACAAATCTGGGACGCCGTATCGCAGCCGCTTTCGACAGTGATAAGATGGGTACGGGAGCCAACGACAACCTGCTCTATACTTATGAAAGCCAGTTCAGCGTGCCCGAAACCATGACGCGCATCGAGCAGACCCTCCACACGATGGGCGTTCCCGTCTTTGCCAAGTTCGATCACGGGAAAAACGCCGAAGAAGTGGGATTACAACTCCGCCCCAACCAGGTCATCGTTTTCGGTTCACCGAAAGTTGGCACAAAACTGATGCAGGACAACCCGAGTATCTCGATCGAACTTCCGCTGAAGATCTCCGTTTGGGAGGACAAGAACGGAAGCGTATGGGCCACTTTCCCACAGATGAGGACGATGGCGGCCGAATACGGGCTGGAAGCCGAACCGGTAATCGGAAAGATGCAAGAACTACTGGAGAAAATCGTAATTAAAGGGGCAAGCGTATACTAACTTCCTACTGTAGGGATAAACGCTTTTCCTGCAGAAAATTATTTATAAAATATTTGGAAGAAACACACGGGAAAAGTCACAAGCGGCTATAGAACAACGCAGCATGACTTCTCCCGTATTTTTTTACTGTACTCAGGCATGCAAAACAGGTTTCATTCTTTTGAGTAGGTTTGTTTATCCGAAAAGATAATATTTTTGTCTTCCGGGAACAATCGTTGAGAAATAAAACAACCGACATTTTGCGTTCAGCGAACATCTGATACGGAACAGGCGGACTGAAACGGACCTCCGGAGGGTATGTACCCCACCTGGAATCCGCATCAGTCCGCCTGTTCTACATTTATCTGTATATCCGTATTCTTAACTCGCTATTGCGAGAAACGGAATGACCGTTATTATCCTTTTTCTTTCAGGATCACATCATGTGCACCACCCTCTACGATACTTGTGGATGAAACCAGCGTGATCTTGGCATTTTGTTGCAAATCGGGAATGGTAACAGCACCGCAACTGCACATCGTAGCCTTGATCTTACTCAGAGTGGCCGCCAGGTTGTCTTTCATCTTGCCGGCATAAGGCACGTAACTGTCTACACCTTCTTCAAACTTAAGCGATTCACTTCCACCCATATCGTAACGTTGCCAGTTCTGGGCACGATTTGAACCTTCGCCCCAATACTCTTTCACGTAGTTGTTCTTGATGCAGAGCTTCTTGGTAGGCGATTCGTCAAAACGTGCGAAATAACGACCCATCATCAGGAAATCGGCTCCCATGGCAAGGGCAAGCACCATGTGATAGTCGTGCACCAATCCGCCATCACTACAAATAGGTACATAAATACCCGTCCGTGCCTGATATTCATCGCGGGCACGAGCCACATCTTGCAGGGCAGTCGCCTGTCCGCGTCCGATACCTTTCTGCTCACGGGTGATACAGATAGATCCACCTCCGATACCCACCTTCACAAAGTCGGCACCAGCCTCTGCCAGATAGAGGAAACCTTCTTTATCTACCACATTGCCGGCACCTACCAGCACTTTATCTCCATATTGTTGCTTGATCCATTGCAGGGTCTCATACTGCCATTCCGAATAACCATCCGAAGAATCGATACAGAGCACATCTACTCCGGCTTCTACCAAGGCAGGGACACGCTCCTGATAGTCACGAGTATTGATACCGGCACCTACCAACAATTTCTTGTCGGGACTCGACACCTCGTTCGGATTCTCCTTGTGGCTGTCGTAGTCCTTGCGGAAAACAAAGTAAGCCAGACGTCCTTCTTTGTCGATAATAGGAAGTGTATTGAGTTTATGATCCCAGATAATCTGGTTGGCCTCGCTCAGTGTCAATCCCACTTCACCCACAATCAGCTTCTCAAAAGGAGTCATGAAGTCTTTGATCTTTTTATCCAGCGGGTCTCTGGAGATACGATAGTCACGGCTGGTTACCAATCCCAGAAGATGTCCGTTTGGCGAACCGTCATCCGTTATTCCGATAGTAGAGTGACCGGTCTGGCGCAACAGGCGGAGTACGTCTTCCAACGTATGTTCCGGAGTCAGATTCGAATCACTGGTCACAAAACCGGCTTTAAATTTCTTCACTTTCCGCACCATTTCCGCCTGACTGGCGATGGGTTGCGAACCGAAGATAAACGAGAGTCCTCCGTTACGCGCCAACTCGATGGCCAGTTCGGGACCGGAAACCGATTGCATGATTGCCGAAACGAAAGGGATGTTCAATTCGATTGCTGCTTGTGTGCCTGCCGCATGTTTCACCAGCGGGGTGCGCAAAGAGACATTGGAGGGTACACACTGTTTGGTGGTAAGACCGGGAATAAGTAGATATTCACCGAAAGTTCTTGAAACTTCTTCTACGTAAACTGCCATAAGATAAGTTATTTTTTGGCATGCAAAATTACATCTTTCTTTTTAATTATGTGACTGGGGAAGGGAGATTTTTTCAATAATCCTCTCAAAAGCTTGTTTTTAATCACATCGGGGCAATAAAGAGGAGACTCACTCCTGAAAGCACGCCATGTAAACCACCTTCTTACAATATCACATTCTCCTGATGTCTGTCCATTCAACTACGGATATTATTGAACACAATCTTCATATCAACCTATTTTTAAAAGTTCCTTGAATCCTTCTACCGACTTATTCGGTTCAAACTCTATCACCCGATAGTCTGCCACAGCATTAAAAGGGTCCTCACCGATTATCTTTTCTACTTCTGCACGGCTCTGAGCACGGCAAAGAATAACTCCCCCCGTCCGGGGCACCTGCGGCCCGGAAGCAAGAAAGATTCCGGCAGCATAATACTTATCCAGATAGCAACAGTGTGCTTCCAGCAATTCGATCACCTTTTCGATAGGTGCTTTATAAGTCAATATTAATACGAACATGGCCCGATTTATTTTAGTTCTCCCGCAAAGGTAACACAAATCGGCCTACGTTAGGCTTTTCTTATAAATTTAATCTGAATCCGGAATATTTCTTTTAAATTAACAGGAAACAACACTACTTGGCAAACACTTTCATACCTCCGGTGTTATACATCAACATACAAAAACAACCGCCTATGTCACAAGAAATGAAAGCATTCCCAGGAATGAAAGCTTCACAGAAACTCAACTTCAACCATTCCGAAGTTATTATCAACAGCGCACCGGACCGGAAGGTTATCTTGGAATCGACTCTGTTAGAGCAGTCATTCGTGGAAAAAGGATGTGGGGAAACCACTCCGCATGCTTGGAAAACAACATCGAAAGAGTCTCTGAAAAGACCCGTGTTTAACGAGATATGGTACACATAATGCCAGCTTGACCTGACAGAAACCTTATCCTGCCAATTCCGCCCTGTACTCCATCGGCGAAACCCCTTCGTGTCGCTTAAAATACCTACCCAGATACGACTGGTCGGGAAAATTCAGCCTGTCTGCTATCTCCTGAATACTGAGATCGGTCGATTGGAGGAGTACCTTTATTTCAAATGCCGTAAAATCATCAATCACTTTTTTGGCCGAATGACCTGTCAGCGAACGACAGATGCTCGTCAGGTACTTAGTAGAAATACAGAGTTTGCCTGCATAGAAAACGACATCCCGTTGCGAACAGCAATATTCGTGCACCAGAGCAACGAACTTATGAAAAAGTTCGTTCGGACGACTGCCGCCCTCAATCTCTTTATGGGTGAAAAGGCGGTGTACTTTGTCGTATACATCAAGCAGGAAACTTTGCAGGTGATTGCGCGCTATCTGGTTGCGGAAACGATAATCGGTATCGGCATAAATAGTAGACGTAGCATGCAGGAGACCGTTTATGGGGGCGGTAAATTCGGAAGGAAGTGTATAACAGGGCTTCTCTTTTATAAAATGAAAAAAGGAGGGTTCAAAACGGATACAAGCCTCACGAAACATTTCAATATGTGAAGCGAAAAAGGAGACCCGAAAATCATCGCTCTTCTCATCAAGGCTGATAACAGCACCCGGAAGGAGTACAACCTGGGTATTTACCGTTATCTCGTATTTCTTCAGATCGATGGCCATTGTACCACGGCCGGCACGGCAATAAAGGATAATGGCACAATTGAGTTTATGCAAACGGTTGTAAAAGGGAGAAAAATCATCGGTTCCTGCCACAAACGGCTGGTCGAGCGTGAGGGTAAGCGGGTTTCTTTTTTCCATATCATGTTCTTTATTTTGCCTACAAAAGTAGGTCTTTTTAGTGAATTAGCCCGCATACTGTTCCGATAATGAACAATACTGGGGCGGGTATGAAAAGCAGTCGACAGTGAAAACGCTCTACCTTTGCCACGACAAAATTAAATAGGAATTATGATTGAAAAGGTTAGTAAAGTAAAGCAGGCTATATTATTCGCCTGCTGTTTGGCCGCCACCGGATGCAAGCAAGCACCGCAGGCAACTGTAGAATCGGGATACAAAGTAATAACCCTTGCACCTACCGACCGGACGCTATCGAGTACGTACTCGGCAACAATACGCGGACGCCAAGACATCGAAATCTATCCGCAAGTGAGCGGTACACTGACACAGGTGTGTGTCAGCGAAGGAGAACGGGTAAAACGGGGACAGTCGTTGTTCATCATCGACCAAGTGCCTTACGAAGCTGCCCTGCAGACAGCATTGGCAAACGTGGAAGCAGCCAAAGCCTCACTGGCTACAGCACAACTGACGTATGACAGCAAACAGGAATTATATAAGCAGAATGTGGTTTCGGCCTTCGATCTGAGTACGGCCAAAAACTCTCTTTTGGCAGCACAAGCGCAATTGGCACAGATGAAGGCTCAGGAGGTGAACGCCCGGAACAACTTATCGTACACATTGGTAAAAAGTCCGGCGGACGGAGTGGTGGGAACACTGCCCTATCGGGTAGGAACGTTGGTGAGTGCCAGTCTGCCTGAACCGCTGACTACCGTTTCGGACAACTCGGACATGTACGTCTACTTCTCGATGACGGAAAACCAACTCTTAGGACTGATCCGACGCTACGGATCGAAGGAAGAAGCACTGAAACAAATGCCGGAAATCGGCCTCCAACTGAATGACCGATCGGACTATCCGCAACAAGGACGAATCGAGACAATCAGCGGAGTGATAGACCGGAACACCGGAACAGTCAGCCTGCGGGCAGTATTTCCCAACCGGGAAGGATTGTTGCACAGCGGCGGCGCGGGCAATGTGATTGTACCGACAGAAAAAGCGGGTGCATTGGTCATTCCGCAAGCCGCCACATTTGAGGTACAGGATAAAGTATTTGCATATAAGGTTGTGGACGGAAAAACGCAATCCGCTCCGGTACAGGTGACACGTGTGAACGGCGGGCAGGAGTACATTGTGGAGAGTGGTTTGCAGCCCGGCGACGTGATTGTGGCAGAAGGTGTAGGATTGCTTCGCGAAGGAACAGAGATAAAAACAATAAATGGTGAATGATGAACCGAACTGCCACAGCCGCCCATCCAAGTAAGCCGGCTTTTAATATCCACTTATTAAACGTATTACTAACAAGAATATTATGAATTTACGAACTTTCATTGAACGGCCTGTCCTATCGGCTGTTATATCCATAACCATTGTCGTGGTCGGGATTATCGGATTGTTTACGCTACCCGTAGAACAATATCCGGACATTGCCCCGCCCACCATCATGGTGAGCACCAGTTACTTCGGTGCCAGCGCAGAAACTCTGCAAAAGAGTGTTATCGCACCACTCGAAGAGGCCATCAACGGTGTGGAAGACATGACCTACATGACCTCCAGCGCTACCAATGCCGGAACAGTCTCTATCACCGTCTACTTTAAACAGGGGACTGACCCGGACATGGCGGCGGTGAATGTACAGAACCGAGTTTCCAAAGCTACCGGACAGCTCCCCTCGGAGGTAAACCAAGTAGGTGTCACCACTTCGAAGCGGCAGACGAGTATCCTGCAAATGTTCTCGCTCCACAGCCCGGACGACTCGTACGACGAAGCCTTCCTGGCCAACTATATCAGCATCAACCTCAAACCTGAGATTCTCCGTATCTCGGGCGTCGGAGACATGATGATTATGGGAGGAGATTATAGCTTGCGTATCTGGATGAAACCGGACGTAATGGCACAATACCGGCTGATCCCTTCGGACGTATCGACTGTCCTGGCGGAACAGAACATTGAGTCGGCCACCGGATCGTTCGGTGAAAATTCCGATGAAACGTATCAATATACCATGAAATACAAAGGACGCCGAATCACACCGGAAGAATTCGGTGAGATCGTGATCCGTTCCACCGACGACGGACAGGTGCTGAAACTAAAAGATATCGCCACAATCGAACTGGGACAGGAAAGTTATGCTTACAGTGGTACGACGGACGGGCACAACGGTGTCTCGTGTATGCTCTTCCAGACAGCCGGCTCCAATGCCACAGAGGTGAACAACCAAATCAACCGATTCCTTGAAGAGGCAAGGAAAGAACTTCCCCAAGGAGTGGAACTGACACAACTGATGTCGTCCAACGACTTCCTGTATGCCTCCATCCACGAAGTGGTGAAGACACTGTTGGAAGCCATTCTGTTGGTTATCCTTGTCGTGTATGTCTTTTTGCAGGATATCCGCTCAACACTGATTCCACTGGTGGGGATCATTGTATCACTTATCGGTACGTTCGCTTTCATGGCGATAGCCGGATTCAGTATCAACCTGATTACGTTGTTTGCCCTGGTACTGGTCATCGGTACGGTAGTGGACGATGCCATTGTGGTGGTCGAAGCCGTGCAAGCACGGTTTGACGTGGGATACAAATCATCCTATATGGCAAGTGTCGATGCCATGAAAGGAATCAGCAATGCCGTCATCACCTCCTCATTGGTGTTCATGGCAGTTTTTATCCCCGTATCGTTCATGTCCGGCACATCGGGTACGTTCTATACTCAATTCGGACTGACAATGGCCGTTGCGGTAGGTATCTCGGCAGTAAACGCCCTGACACTGAGTCCGGCACTTTGCGCCCTGCTACTGAAACCGTACATCAATGAAGACGGTACCCAGAAACAGAACTTCGCCGCCCGTTTCCGTAAAGCATTCAATGCAGCTTTCGATGTTGTGGTAGAAAAATACAAAGGCATCGTTCTCTTCTTCATCAAGCGCCGGTGGCTGACAGGATCACTCCTGATAGCTTCCATCGCCTTACTGGTAGTACTGATGAATACAACAAAAACCAGTCTTGTGCCCGATGAAGACCAGGGCGTCGTATTCGTCAACGTCAGTACGGCCGCAGGCAGTTCGCTACGGACGACAGACGATGTAATGAAACGTATCGAGGAACGCATGGAACAGATTCCACAAGTGAAGCATGTGCAAAAGGTGGCAGGATACGGATTGCTGGCCGGACAAGGAAGCTCCTTCGGTATGCTGATCTTGAAACTGAAACCATGGGACGAACGCCCCGGAAAAGAAGATGATGTGCAGGCAGTGATCGGACAAGTGTACGGACGGACGGCAGACATCAAGGATGCCAGTGTATTCGCCATCTCACCGGGTATGATTCCGGGCTACGGAATGGGTAACGCACTTGAACTTCACATGCAGGATAAGACCGGAGGAGACGTCAATGAATTCTTCCAGACCACACAGCAGTATCTGGGAGCCCTCAACCAACGTCCGGAAATCGCCATGGCCTACTCTACATTCGACGTGCGCTATCCGCAGTGGCTGGTCGAAGTCGATCCGTCGAAATGCAAGCGTGCCGGTATCACACCGGACCAGGTATTGAGTACTCTTTCCGGATACTATGGCGGACAGTATGTGTCCAACTTCAACCGATTCTCAAAGGTGTACAAGGTGATGATCCAGTCCGACCCGCAGTACCGGCTTGACGAAGCGTCACTGAACAATACATTCGTACGCATGTCTAACGGAGAGATGGCTCCCCTCAGCCAATTCCTCACACTGACCCGTACGTATGGCGCCGAATCACTGAGCCGTTTCAATATGTACAACTCTATTGCCGTAAATGCCATGCCGGCCGATGGCTACAGTACGGGTGACGCCATCCGTGCCGTTCAGGAGACAGCTTCCACTTCCCTGCCCAAAGGTTATGGATACGATTACGGAGGCATCACCCGCGAAGAGAATCAGCAAAGCGGTACGACGGCCATCATCTTCGGCATCTGTTTTCTGATGATCTACCTGATCCTGAGTGCACTCTACGAAAGCTTCCTGATCCCGTTTGCCGTCCTCCTGAGCGTACCCTGCGGCCTGATGGGTTCATTCCTCTTCGCACGCATGTTCGGGCTGGAGAATAACATCTACCTGCAAACCGGACTGATCATGCTCATTGGATTGCTTGCCAAAACCGCCATCTTGCTGACGGAATATGCCGCCGAACGCCGTAAGGCAGGCATGGGACTGATTGCTTCTGCATTGAGTGCCGCCAAAGCCCGCCTGCGCCCGATATTAATGACGGCATTGACCATGATCTTCGGTCTGCTCCCGCTGATGGTAGCCAGCGGCGTAGGTGCAAACGGTAACCGCTCGTTGGGAACAGGTGCTGTAGGTGGCATGGTCATCGGTACACTGGCACTGCTGTTCATCGTACCGTCGCTGTTCATTGCCTTCCAATGGCTACAGGAACGGATACGTCCCGTACAGATAGAACCAAGTCATGACTGGCAGATTCAGACAGAGCAGGAAGTGAGTGAACACGAAAAAGAAGAAGCTAAGAATCGCCCTCTAAAATAAATAAACAAGCATGAAAAAGTTAATCATATCCCTTGCCGCTATCCTCGCCCTAAGCAGTTGCGGCATCTACTCCAAATACAAACCCGTCACGGAGATTCCCGACGGACTTTACGGACACGGAGGAACAGACACCCCCGGGTTGACCTCCGCCGATCCGGAAATCCAACGAAGTGATACTGCCGCCAACTTCGGCAACCTCAGCTGGCGGGAGGTTTTCACCGACCCGTATCTGCGCGTACTGATCGACTCTGCCCTCGTGCGCAACACCGATCTGCGCACTGCCCACTTACGGGTGAAAGAGGCTGAAGCTACCTTGCTTTCCGCACGCCTCTCCTATCTGCCGGCTTTTTCACTTTCTCCGCAAGGTACGGCAAGCAGCTTCGATGGCGGAAAAGCTACTCAGACCTATTCACTGCCCGTCAGTGCCAGTTGGGAGATCGATATCTTTGGCCGACTGACCAATGCCAAACGTCGTGCCCAAGCTGTCGTGGCCCAAAGCCGAGATTATGAACAGGCGGTGCAGACCCAACTGATTGCCGCCGTGGCCAACAACTATTTTACCTTGTTGATGCTCGACGCTCAGATCGAAATCTCCACCGCTACGGAAGCTGCCTGGAAAGAGAGCGTCGCCACCACCCGTGCCATGAAAGCAGCGGGAATGGTGACCGAAGCTGCCTTGTCGCAAACCGAAGCTACCTATTATAATATATGTACGACTCTGCTCGATCTGCAAGAACAGCTCAACCAAGCCGAGAACGCCCTTTCTTTGCTGCTGGCGGATGTCCCCCACCGTATCCCCCGCGGACGTCTGGCCGACCAACAGCTCCCGGAGAATCTATCGGTAGGCGTACCCCTGCAGATACTCTCCAACCGGCCCGACGTACGCAGTGCCGAACAGTCGCTGGCACAGGCATTCTACACTACCAATGCCGCCCGTTCCGCCTTTTACCCCTCGATCACACTGAGTGGCAGTGCGGGATGGACCAATTCGGCAGGTGCCATGATTGTCAACCCCGGTAAGTTTCTTGCCACAGCAGTAGCCTCTCTTACCCAGCCCTTGTTTAACCGCGGAGCAAACATCGCCCAACTCCGCATAGCCAAGGCGCAGCAGGAAGAGGCACGCCTCAGCTTTGAGCAGACCTTACTCAATGCCGGGAGTGAAGTCAACAATGCTCTGGTACAATATCAGACGGCACGAGACAAATCGGCCTATTTCAACCGTCAGGTAGCCTCTCTGGAGAATGCTGCACGCAGCACGCAACTACTGATGAAGCATGGTAACACGACTTACCTGGAAGTGCTCACCGCACAGCAGACACTGCTTAATGCGCAACTCTCCCAGGTGGCCAACCGCTTTACCGAAATCCAGGGAGTCATCACCTTGTATCAGGCATTGGGAGGGGGCAGGGAAACTGCCTCCGGAGAAAGAAATTCTTAACAGAAGAATACAGCCTAACTTTTCAACCTTTCTTAAATGATGACGACTGTCTGTCCGGTACCTTGTGTACCGGGCTGCACAGAAAAAGCCCGTACTACCTCTTCTCTAACAAAAAGGATGTACGGGCTTTCCTGTTTTAAACGGTATCTTATGCGTTCAGCGCCTGTTCGATGTCCGCGATAATATCATCCGCATTTTCGATTCCCACCGACAAGCGGATCAGATCCGGACGAACACCGGCTTCTATCAATTGTTCGTCTGTCAGCTGACGATGCGTATGACTGGCGGGATGAAGCACACATGTGCGTGCATCGGCTACATGGGTAACGATGGCCGCCAGCTTCAGCGAATCCATAAATTTGATGGACAACTCACGACCGCCTTTCAAGCCGAAAGAGATCACACCGCACGAGCCATTCGGCATATACTTCTGCGCCAGTTCGTAGTATTTGTTGCCCGGCAGACCGCAATAGTTTACCCATGCCACCTTGTCGTTCTGCGCAAGATATTCGGCTACCTTCTGTGCATTGCCACAGTGCTGAGGCATGCGCAAATGCAACGTCTCCAAGCCCAGATTCAGCAAGAAAGCGTTTTGCGGACTTTGAATACTGCCCAGGTCACGCATCAATTGCGCGGTTGCCTTTGTCATATAAGCGCCCTTGCCGAAAGCCTTGGTATAGGTCAATCCGTGATACGATTCATCCGGTGTGCAGAGTCCCGGGAACTTGTCCGCATGGGCTTCCCAATCGAAGTTTCCGCTGTCTACGATGCAGCCGCCTACACTGGTGGCATGCCCGTCCATGTATTTAGTAGTGGAGTGAACCACGATATCGGCTCCCCACTCAAACGGACGACAGTTGATCGGTGTCGGAAATGTATTATCAACAATCAAAGGCACACCGTGACTATGGGCAATGCGGGCGAATTTCTCAATGTCGAGCACTTCAAGCGACGGATTGGAGATGGTCTCGCCGAACAGTGCTTTCGTATTCGGACGGAAAGCCGCCGAAATCTCTTCTTCACCGGCATCGGGGCTGACGAAAGTGACATCGATACCCAATTTCTTCATCGTCACGCCAAAGAGGTTAAACGTTCCGCCGTAGATGGCCGACGAACAAACAAAATGATCGCCCGCCTGGCAAATGTTGAATATGGCATAGAAATTGGCAGCCTGTCCACTGGAAGTCAACATAGCTCCCACACCTCCTTCGAGAGCGGCAATCTTGGCGGCTACAGCGTCGTTCGTCGGATTTTGCAGACGGGTATAAAAGTAACCGCTGTCTTCAAGATCGAACAAGCGGGCCATCTGCTCACTGGTTTCGTATTTAAAAGTAGTACTTTGATAGATGGGCAGCACGCGCGGCTCGCCCTTTTTCGGAGTCCATCCTGCTTGTACGCACAGGGTTTCGGGCTTGAATTGTTTTGCCATAATGATATTGAGTTTACGATTATATTGCCTTAAAAAAGTTATATCGACGCAAAAGTAGAGAAAATTATTGGTTTAAAAGGCTATCTTTGCGAGCGAAAAAGCAAAAATTCACCTTAGAAGTCAAACAATAGCACAGCAGCCCGAGCCTGCATCTTTTATACGTAGCGATATGAAAAGAAAACTCTGTCTTCTCCTGTTCTTCTGTCTTTTATTGACTGCCCCGGCTTTGCGGGCACAGCAGAAAGCCACTCCCAGATCCGGTGAAGGTATCTCTACCTTCCTCCTGCGCCACAACCGCGCCCCGAAGAAATACTACAATGATTTCATCGAACTCAACAAAGCCAAACTAGGGAAGAGCAGAACTCTTAAAATGGGTGTCACTTACCTGATTCCCCCTGTCAAGAAAGCGTCGGCCGCCACTTCCGGAAAAACGACGGAAGCTGTAGCCGAAAAGACATCCGCACATCACCCGCGCCGTACGGAAGTCAACGAGCCGCTCTTCGGGAAATGGCTTTCAAATGTCAAGGTCACTTCCAATCGCCTTGCCGGTACCTGCTTCTATGTTGTCAGCGGACATGGCGGTCCCGATCCGGGCGCCATCGGACGCGTTGGCAAACACGAGCTCCACGAAGACGAATATGCCTACGACATCGCCCTTCGCCTTGCCCGCAACCTGATGCAGGAGGGTGCCGAAGTCCGTATCATCATTCAAGATGCCAAAGACGGCATCCGTGACGAGGCTTATCTCTCGAACAGTAAACGTGAAACCTGCATGGGCTCTCCCATCCCGCTGAACCAGGTACAGCGCCTTCAGCAGCGTTGCGACAAAATCAATGCCCTTTATCGTAAAGACCGCAAGAAGTATAAATACTGCCGCGCCATCTTCATTCATGTGGACAGTCGCAGCAAAGGTACCCAGACCGACGTCTTCTTTTACCACTCCAACCGCAAAGCCGAGAGTAAGCGCCTCGCCAAAAACATGAAGGAAACCTTCGAGTCCAAATACGGCAAGCATCAACCTAACCGGGGGTTTTCGGGCACCGTAAGCGGACGCAACCTCTATGTTCTGGCCCACACCACGCCCGCCTCTGTTTTTGTCGAGTTGGGCAACATCCAGAATACCTTCGACCAGCGTCGCCTGGTGATCCCCTCCAACCGGCAGGCACTCGCCAAATGGTTAATGGAAGGGTTTATAAAAGACTATAAATAAACAGAACCTCTTGTTTTTCTGAAAGATTACAAAAGGATGTGAATGTACTGAGAGCAGATGACCGGAGTGAGCCGATAAATCCTATATTTGTTGCCGGATGTAAAGTAAAACTTTTAAAGTCATTTTTATGGAACAGTTATCTTTTATAGAATCATTCCGGACTTCTCCTTTCATTCTCACCGAAGGCGCTATCGTAGAACGTTTGCGTCACGAGTTTCACATTTCACCGGACAAACACATTGCACATGCCGCACTGATCTACGATGACTCCCATCGTGAGATTCTGGCATCCATCTACCGGCAATACCTGCAGATAGCCACTGAGTTCCGCCTGCCACTGATGCTGATGACTCCCACCCGCAGAGCGAACATCGAGCAAATAGCCGCGTCCGATTACCGGCATAAAAATGTACTGGCGGATACTATGGCCTTTCTCTCCCGCTTCCGTGACGAAGCTTCCACTCCCGTATATATCGGCGGACTGGCCGGATGCCGCGGCAATGCCTACGACGGCCGCTACTATCTGTCGGTAGAAGAAGCCATGGAGTTTCATTTCCCGACAGTCCGCACGCTGGCACAGTCGGGGGCGGACTATCTGTTTGCCGGCATCATGCCGCAACTGACAGAAGCCATCGGAATGGCCAATGCCATGGCTGCAACAGGACTGCCTTACATCATCAGCTTCATGATATGTCGTGACGGACGCCTGATAGACGGTACTTTCATTCATGACGCCATCGATGCCATCGAAAAGGAAACTTCCACCCGTCCACTGTGCTATATGGCCAACTGCGTACATCCCGATGTGTTGCACCAGGCGCTGCTGCATCCCCGGAACGATACGCCTTTGGTGCGTCAGCGCTTTCAGGGTATTCAGGCCAATGCCGCCAACCTCAGCCCGGAGGAACTGGACGGATGCGATCATCTGATTTCTTCTTCACCGGAAGAACTGGCAGACAGACTGATGACACTGCTGTGGGACTTTCCGTTAAAAATCTGCGGAGGCTGTTGCGGAACCAATCAACAGCACATGCACCGTTTCGCAGAGATGCTGGCTTACCGCCGTGACAATAAAGCGTGGTAACTGTCTGCTCCGGTAAACGGGACCGCCCGTGCCGGCAATGCAAACTCTCACTCCTTCCTCCTGCGGTTCAGATATCTGCGCAACAATGTGGGAGTAAAGCAGAAGATCAACTGGGCTTTACTCCACTTGTAGCATTGCTGGAACACAAGCATACCGATAGCGATGAACAGGGCAGCGCCCGCAGCAGCTTGCAGAGGCAGCCAATGCACACCCTCTTGCGGGACTATCAGAGGGATCAACGCCAATGCTCCGGCGGGAGCAAAGTACTTTCCGGTCCACTCGAAGACAGCAAACAAGCAGCAGATGATGAGCAAGGCGACCACCGTTTCGGGCAAATGCAAAAAGGTATGCCCGATGATCTGAAAAGCGGTCCCCAAGGCAGCTCCGGTAACCAAAAACAGAAACACCTGCATGGGGCGGTTTCTGAATCCGGCTTTCGAATTGACAATCTCCGTGAATGTCACGATCAACGGAGGAATAATGAAATAACTGCATCCGCAGGAGATAGAAAGGGCAGCTACCAGTGAAACCCAAAAGAGCAGAGCCGCCCAACGGAAAATCTCCTTTTTCCACTCACGCCCGGGCAGGACGTAATCCGTCTCCCGGCGCAAACCTCCTTTTTCCATCAGCCTCTGTCCGGCAACAAGCACGGCGGAAAGCAGGAAAACGGCCGACGGATAGATCCAGGTCTCAGTGTGCAGCAGCACCGGCAGCATACAAGCCGAAATCAGCGGAATCAGAGTAGCCCGGCTGAACAGCAGGCAGCAGGCGGCAAAGGCAAATGCCAGGCATAAATTGCAGAGCAACGGCAGCGTGGAGTAGCGCACGATACAAACTCCGGCAACAGCCCCTGCTGTCATCAGCCCGATCAGCTGCCAACGCCCGACTTTCCAAACCCGCTTATCGATCACCCACAAGCCAACGGCGAGCGCCGCCATCTCCGGAAAGATAATCTCTTTCTCGCCTGTCCATTCGGCTATGCCCACCATCAGCATCACCATGAAAACAGAGAATACATATCTGACTTTTTTCGTTTTGTCCATCATGAAGTCCAATAAAGATCCGCAAAGATAGTCATTTATCAGGAGGCATCCCTCCCGAATGGCTACCGGATGGAAATTTAACCGTAAAAATTCGACGATCGTCCGATCATAACCGTCCCGGATTTGTTACTACACCAAGTGTAACATCAAATTCTTATGACCATGTCCGATTTCAACCCCAAACCGTCCGACAAACTGACGGCAAGCGAACGTAAAGAACTGGATACCTCCGAGTTCGGCATACCCCAATTAAGAGAGTTCCCCATCCACGACGCCGCCCATGTACGCGCGGCAGAAGCCTACTTCAGGTATGCGCCCGAAGAGTATAAAGCGCAGTTGGCACGGAACATCCTGGCCAAAGCACATCTGTTGGGAGTGAACGTAAAAAGCCCCGCCATCCTGGAGTGGGCGGAGAAATAACCGGAAATAAAAGCAATAAGGCAGGCGCACGAAGAAAGATTCCCGGATTATTTCCTACTTTTGTACCCATATACCCCCTCACTTTATAAAAACTGTTGTATATGAGTTTCTCAGGATTCGTTTTTGATATGATCAGGCGCAATAAGGAGAACAGAGACCTGCTTACTCTGCGCCGGGAACGGATGAAGGACCTTCAAGGTAAAATGTACCGGAAAGGGACGCTTCAAAATCCGAATGTAACCCTGGAAGAGCTGGAGAAGATAGAAAAGGCCACCCGTGAAAAGGAAAAAGCGGAAACACAATATTATCTGCGCGCCACGCTGATCTTCCTGACCGTGACAGCCATACTGGCACTCATACTCTGGTGGATATTGTAGCACTGTCCCCGCTTTAGAGAACCGTCGGTTCCACATCCGTTACCGTTCACCTCCTCATACCTTTATTCAACCGATTATGAACACAAAGACATACCCTTGGCTGCGTACGGCCGCATCGGTGAAACGATAAAAGAGAATGCTCAGGACTACGGACGGTGTCTGCCCTTCTGAAAACGAACGGGATTTATTTGTAACCGGTATGAAAATATTCTTTCATGCCGGGATGATATTCGTCGGATAAACACTACCTTTGTTGGAATACAACGTTTCTAACCTAATATCAATCCATATAACATGACTCCAGATTTCGATTACAGTGAAGTGCCTTTCGGATTCAACTATTGCCTCAACAAATCATGTAAGCAAGCCTCCACGTGCCTGCGCTACCGGTTGTACACTCATATTCCGGCAGCTTGCCAGACCATAAGAATAATCAACCCCGTTTACGCCGCCACCATCGACGACGTGTGCCCTTTCTTCATGCCCGACAAGAAAGTGCGGTATGCCTTAGGCATCACCCACTTGCTGGATCATGTGCCTTACAGTGACGCAGTCAGCATCAAAAGACAAATGCTGGCACACTTCAAGCAGGCCACTTATTATCGTTGCCGCCGCAAAGAACGGATGCTCGATCCTTCCGAACAGGAATACATCCGTAAATTATTTGTCAGTAAAGGTATCAAAGAACTACCGGTATATGATGAATACATAGAAAAGTACGACTGGTAGCACAAGCATTTATAAAGAAACCGGCAACTTCGGTAAAGGGAAAGGATTGCTTCATAAAAGAGAAACGAATGCTTTGTCAAAGGGGAGAAAACGCCTTGTTGAAAGGGAATGGCAGACCTCTCCCAAAGGAAAAATCGCACGACCCAAAGAAGGCAGTCAGCCTGCCGAAGCGAAAAAACCTACTATCTGAAAGGGAGCAATCACTTCAACAAAAGAAATAATCACTTCAACAAAAGGGGAATAGTGCCCTCTTCAAAGAAAAATAATCGATCTGCCATAGAAAAGCAGTTACCTCACCACAGAAAAAGAGCTGCTTCACCACCCAAGAACAGTTGCTTCACCACAGAAAAACAGACATTTAACCGATGACAAACAGATATTGCTTCCATGGCAAATCATCATTTAAATGAAGAGAAACCTTCCACTAAAGTGTCACAATCTTTACTTCTAGGCGACAACTTTTTGTCGCCCGAGAGAAAAAAGTTTTTCACCTATACGACACAAAGTGAAACAATAGAGAAAGGAATAAATACATCTCCATCTACCGGATTCTTCCACTGAATTCTTCCAATAAACTTATCGGATTCTATATTCAAAATAAGATTGCGAATGTACCGTTTTTTACAGAAGCTCCGATTCAATATCCAAGGGTAGCCGGATGTAATTGTGCGATAGTGAACTGCCTTTGTGCGTGTCCGCACAATAGCAAAAGAGTGTTCAGGAATATATTGTATTATATAATAGCCATTTAGCGATATGGCATGATTCTTGCAAGCATAAAGAAAAAACAGTAATAGAACCATGATCAAGCATTACTTGAAAGTAGCATTACGCAATTTGATGAACTTTAAAGTTCATAGTCTTATTTCGGCTATTTGTTTAGCGATAGGTATCACCTGCTTCAGTATGATGAATTATTTTATTGATGCCATAACGGGTAAAGTAGAACTGTCCGATAATAATAAATACAGCATCCGGTTGTCCGGAGCATCTTCCCAGACAGCCGCCGATATCTATTTGTTTAAGGAGGATTTTGATTATCTGAAAGAGTTGCCGATAGCGGGCATAGATACCCTTGTGGCTTCTTCCTCTTATAGCAATGGAAAAGAGATTACGGCCATCGACAAAAAACAACGGGAACTGCCGTTTTTGGTGTCGTTCCAAAATGTATCATCCAATTATTTCACCTATAATTCGCTCCAATTGAAGTATGGCAATCAAGAGATAACAGCTCCCGACGAGGTGATCGTCTCCCGATCGTTTGCCCGGAAAGCATTTGGAGAAGAGAATCCGATAGGCCAGGTCATCCGTCAGGAAACAGAGGCTGCCAACCCGTCTGATCTTATGGTGTATAAAATTGTCAATGTTGCTTTGACAGAAGAAAAAGATTTTCATGGGAAAACGATCGATTGTTATTTTCCCTTGTCCGCAAAATCCCGTACTCCACTCTGCATCAGATCACGTCTCACCGGACAAACCACGACCGAAAGCCTGAATAAACAGTTAAAAGGCCTGACCTGGAAGCATGGAGACCAGGATATCTATTTATATGCCTCCCTGGAGTCGAAACAGAATAGCAGTGTTCAAAGAACGATAAGCATTCTGCTCGCCCGGTTTATAGCTTCGCTGATCTTATTGTCTGGTTTGATCAATTTTCTGAAGTTCATTATCCAGATGTTCTATAACCGGCAACGAGAACTGGTGCTTCGCAAATGTATCGGTTCGGACATCAAAGGATTGTTTGCCTTGCTTTTCGCCGAAATCTTCTGGATGCTATCTGTCGCTTTCCTTCTGTCCTTGGCCGTGACGGAAATCACGCTCTCTCTGGCATATACGTACATCCGTCCGGAAGACATGATCTCATTCTCCCTGGTGGACTTGTATGGTTCACAGTTAGGTTTGTACCTCGCTTTGTTGTTGATCTGCATGTTCGCCATTCTTTATCCTATCTATCGGTTACGCCGGTTGAGTGTCCTCCATTCGGTCGTGCAGAGACAGAAGCGGCACGTGTTCCGCAATTTCATGATTGCTTTACAATTGGCGATCTCCATCCTTTTCACAGGCGGTGTATTCGGCATAACGCTTTTGTTCAATGAGATGTTTGAAGGAATGTACCGTCCTTTGAGCACGGAAGAAGAGAACCGGGTGATTTCAATATCGGTCAATACCATATGCATGCAGAAAAACATGGATGCCATTCTTTCGGATATCCAGTCTTTGTCCGAGATAACCGATCGGACATCCGCCTTCAATACCTTCGATGCCGATGTTTATACTTACATGACCTATATGAAAGACGGAAAGCCGAGAGGAAATGTGATGATGATCCAAGCAGAGCCTCATTATTTTGAGTTCTTCAAGATCCCGTTCTCCGGAAAATTAGTAGATAAGGATGCTCAAGGCTTTGTTTATATAAGCGAACAGTTTAAAGAACAATTGCAAAGGGATAGTATAGCAGGTAGTGTCACGCTGGATGGCAAAGAATACCGGATTGCCGGGACTTACCGTGCACTGAACAGGGAAGATACTCAGAGCAGTTCAGTCGGTTCTGTCTTTCTAGTTAACCCGCAAGCCTACACCTATTACTTCAAAACTCTCCATTCCGATATTACTCCGGTCGCCCTGGAAAAGATAACGGAGATCTGCCGGCGTTATGTACCCGAGACATTGCCTCTTAACATTCGTAATACGGGTGATTCCAAACAGTCCGTCATGGGAACTGTAGCACTCTTGCAGACAGCATCCCTGTTGTTGGCGATAGTCAGTATCCTCCTGTTGATATTAAGTATTTATTCCGGAATCTCCATGGATGTGATAAATCGGCAAAAAGAAGTGGCCATCCGAAAAATAAACGGAGCCACCCCGAGAGTGATTGCCCTGTTATTCGGCAAAATCTATTTGATTATTTATCTTTCTGTCTTCGTCATTATCTATCCGCTGGTACGATTGGTGTTGATAAGCATCGCACAAAAAAGCAATCTGCAAAGCATATATAGTTGGAGCTGGGGAGTCCTGTTGTTCTTCACGATGGCTCTTTTGATCTTTTTGGTTACGGCATACAAGATTTATAAAGTAATGCACCTGAATCCGGCAAGCGTCTTGAAAAAGGAATAAAAACGATCTCTATTGCGCCTGCCTGTTATAAGGTCAAAATGAGGAGATGTGTCAAGACTCGTATTCACCACAGGTTACACGGATGTATACAGATAAGCAGTATTGGTTATCAGCAGATAAAAAAATCGTTTAGTGTAAATCTGTGCAATCCTGTGTGGTGAGTTATGAAACCCTCTCCTTTCCTGTGCGATGCACAATAACCATGTCAGGGTGTTGATGCGCCCCAAGGCTTTGGAAGTACACCGCCTACTCTTCAAAGCCATTCTCTTGTGCAACCTCGTTTTCTGCTTTATCCTCTCAGCACTGCCGGCAATTCCGCCAACGAATGAATCATCAAATACTCTCGCTCCGTCCCGGAGATCACCTCGTGTTTCCACATAGCTTCGGCCGGCACATGAATGGCATGCCCACCCAATGACAATACCGGAAGCACGTCCGATTTCAGCGAGTTACCCACCATTAAAAAAGATTGTGGAGCAACGTCCAGTGAAGAGATCAGCCGCTGATAATCCTGCGGTGCCTTGTCGGTCATGATCTCCGTATGATCAAAATAATGGGAGATTCCCGAACGTTGCAGTTTACGTTCCTGATCCAGCAGGTCGCCTTTGGTCGCTACAACCAGTTTATAGTCATCCTTCAGTGTCTCAAGCGCTTCCGTCACCCCGCCGAGCAGACGGATAGGCATCTCCAACAGTTCTTTTCCCATCTCCACGATGCGTCCGATCACTTCGGCAGGCACCCGGTTCCGGCTAATCTTCACGGCAGCCTCCACCATGGAGAGCGTGAACGGCTTAGCCCCGTATTTATAGATATCCATATTCTCCATCTCTATGGCGAATAGGCGGGACGAGATTTCTTCCGCCGTTCCATACCCGGCAAGTAAATGGCAAAATTCACTCTCAACCTTGTCGTAAAACACCTGATTATCCCATAATGTATCGTCCGCATCGAATGCGATCACTTTAATTTGCTGCATGTCTCTCTCTTTTGATTCCTGCAAAAATACGCTTATAAAATGAAAGCAGCCTGCATCCGGTAAATAAAATTAAGTTCTTTTCCGGATTCAAGAACCAACACATACGGCTTTTGTTATTACCGCATAATCAGAGATGTTCAATTTTCAAACAGTAAAATCAATGTATGATAACCTAAAACAACAGAAGTATGAAAAAGTTAATGTTTGCTGTAATAGCTTGCGCGATGGGCCTTTCGGGCTGCTCTTCGGAGGATGACTGTGCTACCAATCCCGAACCTGCGGGAGATGTGACGGAAATCAAATTAAGTGCCGGTATCCAAGGAGTGGCAACCCGCAGCCCGGTATCGACCAATGACAATATAACGGCTCCGTTTGTGGCCTCCGCCACCACCGGAGACTATACGACGAATGCATGGAGTTCCACCGTGACGTTTGTGGCATCGCCCACACCGACAGCCGCACTCTCTTTCAGCCCGGCACGGTATTATCCGGTGGATAATTCTCCCATCTATATCAGAGGTTACTACCCGGCAGGGACACTTTCCGGCAAAACAGTTACGCTGGCTGGCGATGGGACAGAAGACGTGATGCTCACCGCTCAAGCCTCAGGGACGAAAGCGACTGCAGGAGCACTGTCGTTTGTCTTCAACCATCTGCTGACGCAATTGCAATTCAAACTTGTGGCCGGTGCAGGATATCCGGCATCGGGTGTCAACGTGACCAGTCTTGTCATCAAGCAACAAAAGACACCTGCCACACTGGACCTGAATACATCCAGCCTGACGTATACTACCAAAGACCTTACCCTTTCGGGTACATTCCCCATCCTAACGGCCGGAAGTACAATCAACAACTATCCGATGGTGAAAAGCGGCGAAGCCCTCACGGTGGCAGTCACCACAAGTGACGGAGTGACTTATCCCGAATCTACCATCTCGGTCACTACCGAAGTCGGAAAATCACATTTAATCACCCTTACCTTTACGCCGAAGGAAATCACGTCCTCTATCAGTGTGACAGCCTGGCAGACAGGAGGGACCGGATCGTCCACATTACAATAAACGTTCTCATAACACGCAGGTTGTGCAGGAGATGGCGACAGCTATATCCGCGCAATCTGTCACATCAAGAAAGAAAGGGGCGATGAAACGGACTATCCTCATCTTATTGGGCTGGATGCTGCTCTCGCAAGGATGCAGCTATGGTGTGGGCGACGACTGCCTCCCACCCGAAGAACCTGTACCCATACGGATGGCGATTGCAGAAGGAAAGCTCTCCACGCGGGCACCTGTCACAACGATCGATGCAAGCAATCTGTCGAATGTCGGCATTTACGCAGTCAGCGAAGGGAGCATAGCCGGGCAATATCCCTGGACATCCACTCCTTTCGCCCTGAATCTGGTACCGAGCGGCATCAGCGGCAGCCAGCTCTCTTTCAACCCCAAACTCTATTATCCATTGGGAGGGAAACGGGTCATTTTCTACAGTTATTATCCGCGCACGACAGCCACAAGCGGCAGCAATTACATCACGGCTCCGGGCAACGGTGTCGCCCCTGCCTATCATTTCACGCTGACGGGAGCAGAAGACATCATGTATGCCGCAGGCACTCCCACAGGAAGTACCAGCACCATGCCCGTCAGCCTGACATTCAACCATGTGTTGACCCAACTCCAGCTGAACACTTCCCTATTGGGCGCACTGTCCAGCATCAAGCTGCTGGGTGTGTACAATAAAGGTACGCTCGACATTGGCAACGGAAATGTCACCTACGACAGTTCCACGACGGATATCACATTGACCGTTCCCCTTCTAGGTTCGGTTACCAATACCGTAATGGTTCCTGCCGGAGTAGCAAGTTATAAGGTAGAAGTCGTTCTGCTGCTTTCGCTGTTGAAAAGGACATATCTGGTGAAACCCACTTCGGGTAATTTCCAACCTGGGGTAATTTATACAATCAGTCTCTGATCAGGAAAAGAGTAACGACAGGAAGTTTGCATTCTCCTCCTGCTCTCCGTCTTCCGGATTATGGCTGTAGCCGTTCTCCATCAACAAGTCACGGTATATCAGGCAGAGCTGCATGGGTGAGTGGTAAGGCTCGTATGTGCTGACCGGAAGTTGCGACACCGCATGCAGGGCATCTGCTATTTTCATCGCCATCCGCCTGTTCTCCTGTATCCGGTGGAAACACTCTTCCCGCTCCTCTACACTTTCGGCATGTACCATCTGCGACGCAAGTTCCTCTATTCGGTTGAGAGGTCCCCGCAGCTCCCTGCTGACGTGGGCAAAAAAGGCTGAGCGCAACCGGTCCGCCTGTTCGGTGCGCTCCTTCTCTATACACAGACGGTTGGCTTCCATCACCTGTGCGGTTATATTCTTGACGTATCCTTTCAGATAATAGAATCCATTGCCCAGCGGTTGGCAGGTCACAACATGATTTTCAAGATAAAAGTCCTCTCCGTTGCCATGAATCTTATAACGGATTCCTTCCTGGGGAGGACGCCCGGCATGAATGTCGGCCATAAATTGAGTGACGGTCTGCAGATCTTCACCGTTCATCAATTTCAGATAATCCGCTGGATCGACATACTGCAATTCGTCGTGCCGATGGATGGTATCGGCGAATCCAATGTAACGTAATCTTCCCGTTTCGGTACTGTATGTCCACATACCAACTCCTGCTATTTTCAGCATTTCCAGCAATACCTTTTCCCTGAAAAGGGCATCAAGGCTCTCTTTACGATGTTTTTTAGCCATTCTGTAATGATTATGAATACTTAGATGGTCCTGAGTTGTTTTACAGTTAAATCTATTTTATAAGTCCATTGTCTATCCAATTGCATAGTACACATCCGAAAGATGTTTGTTGAAGTACAACAATCGGGAAAAGAAAAGGTTCGGTAGCGGTCCTCTACTTTCCGGATGAGGAGCAGGCTGCTAAAAAGAGGATGTGTCAAGACTCCTGCTCACCACTGATTGCACTGATTGACACAGATAAACATCATTAGTTATCAATAGATTAAGTTCGCTCTACAGAACTCAGTGTTGCTCTGTGGTGAATTTTGACACATCCCCCTATCTTCTATCCTACGCTGTGACAGCGTTACTCATCCCGATATTTGCAGCAGCCGGGCAGAGCATCGTAAACTGCTTTGACGGCCTTGTACTTATCCGTATCATGCCCCGCTGCGGCAATGGCTTTGGCAACGGCGTCGGCCGATGTTTCTGACGGGTCGAGTTGCAGGTGGATCATTTGTTTCTCCCGGTCCCAATGAGCGGACCGGACACCGGAGACACCTTTAGCGGCTGTTTCGATGCGTTCCTTGCACATATCGCAAGAACCACGGACGGCAAACAGTACGTGTTCACTTTCCTGAGAGACAGCATGACTGCCAGACATACCGGACATGCTGTGTCCTTGGTGTCCGGTCATGGGAGCAGTTCCCGGAGTATCTTCGTTCATCATTGAGCGTTTGCCTTCGAGTTGTGCACTGGCATCGATGGAGAAGACTCCGTTGGTCACAATCTCCTCACCATCGGAAAGTCCGTCGAGAACCACATAGGCTCCGCCAAGAGCGGGGCCAAGGGTGACTTCACGCATCCGGAAGGTGGGAGTATCCGTATCGGGCAGGCGCACATAGACCACAGCACGCTTGCCAGTCCAGAGGACAGCCGTTTGCGGAACAACAATCCGGTCTTTATACCCCTTTAGAGGGGCAGCAACCTGGGCAGTAGCATACATTTCGGGCTTCATCTCCAGAGTGGGATTGGCTACATCCACGCGGACCCGGGCCGTGCGCGTAGTGGCATTAAGAATGGGATCGATGAATGAAATACGCCCGGAATACGTCTTTCCGGGAAAGGCAGAAAGAGTAAACTCCACCCGGTCACCTTTGGCAAGAAAAGGTAAATCCACCTCAAAAGCGTCGAACATGGCCCACACACGGGAGAGGTTGGCAATATCGAAAAGAATGCTCCCCTGTGAAACATAGTCGCCCCGGTTAACCCGCTTGGCAATGACGATCCCATTCGTGTTGGATTTAATCTCTACCATAGGAGACGCCTGGCCGGAATATTGGATAGCGTCGATCTGGGCATCCGTCAAGTTCCAAAGGCGGAGTTTCTCGCGGGCAGCCTGCACAAGAGCGGGTTGCTGCATACGGACCGCTTCGAGCAATTCCTGCTGGGCGGTGAAAAGTTCAGGCGAATAAAGAGTAGCAAGTGTCTGCCCGGCACGTACGGTCTCGCCGGTGAACTCGATGTCAAGCCGTTCAATACGTCCGCCGACATAAGCTGTCTGCGACTGCAGACTACGTTCGTCCGGAATAATCTTACCGTACAGCCGGACTTGCTTCACGGGGTTACTGCGACTGACACGGGTAGTCTGAACATCGGCGAGAGCCATGGCCTCATCAGAGAGCCGGATGGCATCGGGATCGGAAACAGCATCACCTCCAGAAATAACGTTCTTCTTAAGAGGGATCAGGTCCATACCGCAGATAGGGCATTTGCCGGGTTTGTCCTGACGAATCTGCGGATGCATGGAGCAGGTCCAGACACCGGATTCGTCCTGCACCAGATCATGAGACGTTCCATGCATATCATGGTTATGAGCTTCAGCATGTGTTCCCCCGGCAGACTCCGGAGAAGATGAAGGGCTGAACAAAAGCCAACCCAGCACAAAGCCGGCAAGGGCAATCAGGGGATAAAGTACTTGCTTCTTACGAAGAATATCTGATATCTTTTTCATACAATTACTATTTTAGTGGTTCTATTTATTTTCAGTCGGCTATCAGCTTTTCTATGGCTGCCACCGTAGTATTATAAGTGGCTACGGCCTCACTCTTTTTCAGTTTATAATCGAGCATCTGACGCTCCACCTGAATCACATCGGTCAGCGATTGACGCCCGGCGGTAAATTCACGCACCATCAACTGCCAGGTAGAAAGAGAGAGGGCATACTGCCGTTCGTAAAGTGACACCTTACGGGCGGCATCGTCGAGCTGCTGGCGAACGTTAATGTATTCAGCCTGCAACTGGTTCTGTACATTGTCACGTTTCAGTTCGCTTGCCATCCGGTAGTTATGGCTCTCCCGCTGCCGGGCATTGTATTTCCGGCGGAACAGCGGAAGACTTACCTTGACCATCGGCATCACCATGTCCTTGCCGTTCATATCGGGCATTCCCATCGGATCGGCCACTTTATTGACCACAGAGTATTGCAGACCGATACCGATCATAGGATAACTCATGCGACGGTCCATCTTTGCCTTGGCACGATAGGCTTCTCCCTCTGCCTCGAGCATGGCAAGCATGGGATTACGGGTGAAGATGCTGTCGAGCAGGAGCTGTCCGTCTATCCGGTAGAAGCGTTGTGTCAGAGAATCGGGTACACAGACAGAAGCATCGGACGGACGGTTGAGCAGGGCGTTAAACCGAGCTTGAACGGTCAGCCGGGCAGAAAGTAAACTGGCAAGGTTATCCTCCAATCCGGCACGCTCCATTTGAATGCGGAGAACATCGGACATACCACCAACAACAACGTTTCCCATTGATCCGCCTCCCATGCCGGACATGTCTCTACCGGAAGAGCTGCCGGCAGAAACACCTGGAGTACCCGCAGGCGCCGGGCTGCCCATTCCTCCCATACCGGACATGCCACTCCCCGAAGAAAGTGCAGGCGGCATCGAAGCAACTGACGTTACAGAAGTCGACGAGGGAGCTGCCTGTGCCGACGAAGCGGAAAAGCGGTTCAGTGCCAACTGCTCGAGTTGATAAAGAAGACGGATATTAGCTTCCGTAATGTGATATTGCTCGTTGAGGCTACTAAGCTGATACCACTGGGCCTTAACCTCATACCAGAGATTATTACGTGTATCACGAAATTGTTCGTAAGCCATACGTGCCATCTCAGAAGCTTCACTGCGGGCGGCCTTGCGAGTGCCGAACCAAAGAAACATCTGCATCAACGTAAAGTCGGCTATCTGCTTTCCCATCAGCGTCTCCATAGGTTTAACGAAAAAACCGATTTCCAATTCGGGATCGGCAAAAGCACCGGCCTGAGGGATCTTCTCCAAAGAGGCTTTATAGAGCATGAAGTCGGCATTGACTTGCGGATTACTGCGTGCCGCCTGTTCCAGATAGTGGGACAAGCTGTCGACAGAGGGTTGCACCGAAACAGAAGGCACCTCCACAACGGATGGCTGCGCCGAAGCCGAAACGGCAAAATGACTCAGCGAAAGGAATATCACCAAGGTGAGTAAAGATATATGTTTCTTGTTTATCATATCTGATTGTTTTTATGTGAATCCGATAGACGAATCGAAGACTGTCGGATTCTGATTCTGTTATTCTTTATAATGATGAGTACGGTTTCAGCCCCATACGACCGGCAGAGGGGACATTCCAAATATCCGGGAATGTCCCGGATAGCCATCAGGGAGTATGCCGGATGCCCATCTGAAGATCAGATACCGGGAGAGCCTGTAACCGGCTCAGAAACTTCACTTCCGTTTTTCTTCTCACGTCTCCTCTCCACAGTCTCACGCCACCAGCATTGTAATACCGGGACGACAAACATGGTCATTGATTGTATCAGCATTCCTCCAAACGTGGGTATAGCCATCGGTACCATGATATCCGCTCCCTTTCCGGTAGATGTAAGTACGGGAAGCAGAGCGATGAGTGTTGTCGCCGTTGTCATTGCAGCAGGACGGACACGCTTCAGCCCGGCTTCTACTACCGCCTCACGGATGTCATATTTCGTACGGGGATCGCGTTCCAGAAAAACATGGTGAATATACGTTCCCATCAATACTCCATCATCCGTGGCCACACCGAAGAGAGCAATGAACCCTACCCAGACCGCTACACTCAGGTTGATGGGATGCATCTGGAAGAGGTCACGCATGTTTTCACCCGCAATGCTGAAATTCATAAACCACGGTTGCCCATAGAGCCACAAGAGAATAAAACCGCCAGCGAAAGCTACGAATACACCCGAAAAATGAATCAGCGAGGCCGTCACCGTACGAAACTGGAAATAGAGTACCAGCAGGACAATGAGCAAAGCCAACGGAACAACAATCATCAACCGGTCCGTAGCACGTTGCTGTTGTTCATAATTACCGGCAAACTTATAAGAAACACCTTTGGGGAGAACCAGTTCACCGCTTTTTACTTTAGCCTCGAGCAGATTACTCGCCTCCTTCACCACATCCACTTCGGCACGGCCTGAAAGTTTATCGAAGATGACATAACCTACCAGGAAAGTGTTCTCACTCTGGATCATTTGTGCACCACGGGAATATTCGATGTCCGCCAACTCTTTAAGAGGTACCTGTATTCCGGTAGCAGTAGGTACAAGTAGCATGGAAAGAGCCTCCGGACTATCACGCAACTCACGTGCATAACGTAACCGGATGGGGAAGCGCTCGCGCCCCTCTACAGTACGGGTCAACGCCATGCCACCAACAGCAGCACTGAGCACTTCCTGCAGATCGCCCACCGCCACGCCATAACGTGCCATTGACTCACGATTCAGCTTTATTTCAAGATACGGAGCACCTACCGCCCGGTCGTAGAACACAGACGAGGGAATGACAGACGGTACAGACTTTAATGCCTGCTCAATCGCCTTACCTCCCTGCTCTATATCCTCCAGTGTGGGACCGTATACCTTCACCCCCATCGGTGCACGCATACCGGTTGAAAGCATTACGAGCCGTGCCTCAATAGGTTGCAGTTTCGGTGCAGAGGTCAGTCCCGGCAAATGGGTAACATTGACAATCTGTTGCCAGATATCATTTGCATTCTTAATCTCCGGACGCCACTGGCGGAAATAGTCGCCACGCGAATCAGGCACCAGACTATCGGCAGGGATAAGCCGGAAACCATTGGCAGGATTATATGTACCTCCACCTTTCAGCAGGAATGCACCATCATAATTCACACGGAAACGGGCACGCTTTCCGTCTTCTCCGATGATATATTCGGGACGATAATTAATGGTATTCTCAAACATCTGGACCGGTGCCGGATCGAGAGCGGAATTTACACGTCCCCACTTACCGATGGCAGTTTCTACTTCTGGAATGGCCGCCAGCCGCTTATCGAGTTTCTCCACATAATCTAGATTCTGTTCAATACCCGTATGAGGCATACTGGTAGGCATCAATAGAAAAGAGCCTTCGTTCAGGCTGGGCATAAATTCCTGCCCGATACCCCGCCAGATGAGGAAACCACAAACGACGGTTGCTGCAGGAATCATCATAAACTTCCAACGATTGGCCAGACACCAACGCAAAATACGCTCGTAGAAAATGACCAGTATCCAAAGTAAAGCCAGAATGATGGCAACGCAACCGGCTACAAACAGCACATTTACCGACAGTCCCCGTTGTGGTCCCATCGGCAGCCACTCTTCGGACAGATAGAAAACAGCTACCAACAGGGCAATACCGATATTAACATAATTGCCTGTCTTAGGATTCTTCCAACGATATGCAAGCAAGTTATTGATTCCAACCGCCGTCAGTCCCAATGCAGGGACACTATCGTATACGGCGAACAAAACAATACCCGCTGCTATAAGCACACAGTTCATTACGCGCCGGATCAACCTCGAGTCAATCCGCACCGAAAAAAGGATATAAGCCAATGTAGGCAGCAAAATTAATCCCAACACAAAAGCTGATGCCAATGCATAAGTTTTTGTATATGCCAGTGGAGAGAACATTTTCCCCTCTTGCGCCTGCATGGCAAATACGGGTAAGAAACTGACAATAGTCGTAATCATTGCCGTAGCAATAGCTCCCGACACCTCGCTTACAGCTTTATAGATCAGTCCGACAAATGGTTTACCCCGCGTGATACCCTTATTCTCCGGCATCTCCATGTACCGGATAATACTCTCGACAAATACCACACCCACATCTACCATCACCCCGATGGCAATCGCGATACCGGACAGCGCCACGATATTTGCTTCGATACCGGTATATCGCATCAATATAAATGTAGCCAATACGGCAATAGGCAGCATACTTGCTATTACAACCGATGCCCGCAAGTTAAGTACCAACACAATGATGACAATAATACAGATCAATATCTCGTGCGAAAGGCTCGTCTCCAATGTACCGATGGTCTCCTTTATCAATCCCGTCCGGTCATAGAAAGGGACGACAGTCACTTTCGACACCGTCCCGTCAGCCAATGTTTTCTGCGGCATTCCGGCATCCATCTCATGTATCTTTTCTTTCACATTATTAATTACTTCCAGAGGATTGGAGCCATAACGGGCAATCACCACGCCCCCCACAGCCTCTACTCCTTCCTTGTCCAAGCCGCCACGTCTCGTCCCCGGCCCGATATTCACAAAGGCAATATCGGAAATACGTACAGGTACCCCTTCACGGACGGTAACAACCGTATTCTCTATATCTGCCACATTTTTCACATACCCAAGACCACGAATCAAGTATTCCACTTTATTCACCTCCATTGTTTCGGCACCAATATCAAGGTTACTCTTCTTCACAGCATTCATCACATCCATCACCGACACATTGAACGAGTACATCGCATCCGGATTCAACTCGATCTGATACTCCTTGATAAAACCTCCTGCTGAAGCTACTTCGGACACACCTTCGGCAGCAGACAAAGAGTACTTGACATAAAAGTCCTGAATAGTACGCAATTCCTCAGCGTTCCAGCCGCCGGCAGGTTTCCCGGTTTTAGGATCACGCCCTTCCAGCGTATACCAATAGATTTGTCCCAATGCTGTAGCATCCGGCCCCAGCGTAGGCTGCACATTTTCGGGCAAAGTGCCCGGAGGCAACGAGTTGAGTTTCTCTAAAATGCGCGAACGACTCCAATAGAACTCAATATCATCCTCAAAAATAATGTAGATAAACGACATACCGAACATAGACGAACTGCGGATGGTCTTCACCCCCGGTATACCCAACAATGAAGTGGTCAGCGGATAGGTAATCTGATCTTGGATGTCCTTAGGCGAACGTCCCATCCATTCCGTAGCCACAATCTGCTGGTTGTCACCGATATCGGGGATAGCATCCACAGGAATCGGGTTTCGCGGCACAATCCCCCCATGCCAGTTAAAGGGTGCAGTAGAAATTCCCCAAACCACGACAAGTGTCAGCAGAAGAATAGTTATCACCCTATTTTCAAGGAAATAACGAATTATTTTATTAATCATACAGATAGATTATTTATTTTAAATTAGTAAACACTTGGCAATGCCAAAAAGGATCAGTAAAGTGATAATAAAATAGAAAGTAGGAGCCAAATCCCCATCGATACATGGGTATGACGACTCCTACCTCACTTTAAAATCAGTAAGGTCTAATTTTCTCTTCTTTTCTGGCCGAAAGAGAAGCTATGTGAAAACTAAATCAGATAAGTACAATGATGAACAAACAGCGGAATATCTGTTTGCCAAGGTGGGAAATTGAAAGAAGCAACACTTCGACGCAGACTTTCTGCCTCCAATGGTATAAAAGCACTATACATCACAGGTAACAGTTCTGTCACTGCCGGTAATAGATTAGTTACCGGTACGTGGTTCACATCCTGATCTACCGCCAGTTTGACGTAATGCGCCTCGTCCTTACAACAATGTGAGGTCATCTTCTTCTCTCCACACGATGCACAAACGGACGCACTTCCCCACTCTACATCCGCCAGACGGCCCATGCAGTAATGGAAATTAATCGTTATGCCTGATGAAACAACGGCATAAAGCAACGTCAAGGTGATTAATATAAACTTCTTCATGTGCATTTTGAGGCTGCGAAAATAAGTATCGACACCGATACTACCGATACCCGTTACATATAATTAACGTATGAACATCCTTTTTGGTTTAATCCTTTTGGTTATCTTTACCCCACTAATTAACATAATAATTGTCATGAAACATATATCTATTAACTATATTCTAACTACTGCACTTGCTTTAGGTATCGGCATCAGCATCCCTGTCCTTATAGGCAGCACTTGCCTCAGCGAACAACACTCTGTACAATCCGAAGTTCCTTATTGCGTCACTCCTCCCACTGTCCCCGAACAAGCTGTGTTTGATGGTGACACAATCGACCTGCGTCGTTATGACCGCCGTGAACGTATGGACCGCGAACTGATGTCCTTCACTTACATGCACTCCAGCACCATGCAAATGATTAAACGGGCCAACCGCTACTTCCCTGTCATTGAACCATTACTGAAAGCCAACGGTATTCCGGACGACTTCAAATATTTGATGGTAATAGAAAGCAATCTCAACCCGATAGCACGTTCACCGGCCGGTGCCGCCGGTTTATGGCAATTTATGCCTGTCACTGCCCGTGAATTCGGTCTTGAAGTAAATGATAACGTAGACGAACGCTATCATATTGAGAAAGCTACCGCAGCCGCCTGCCGTTATTTCAAGCAGGCTTATGCCAAATATGGCGACTGGATGGCTGTATCTGCCTCTTACAATGCCGGACAAGGACGTATTTCCTCTCAACTGGACAAACAATTGGCGGATCATGCCATGGACCTCTGGCTGACAGAAGAAACCTCACGCTACATGTTCCGCCTACTGGCTGTAAAAGAGGTATTCGGCAATCCTCAACGTTTCGGTTTTCTGCTGAAGCGGGAACATCTCTACCCTGCCATTCCCTACAAAGAAGTGGCGGTAGATACAGAAATCAGTGACTTGAGCAACTTTGCACAGAAACAAGGCATCACCTATGCACAACTTCGCGATGCCAACCCCTGGCTTCGAGGTTCATCACTAAAAAACAAAACCGGGAAGAAATACGTTTTACATATACCCACGCAAGAGGGTATGAATTATGATCCTCGTAAAACAGTTCCTCACGAACATAAATGGGTGATTGACTAATGGTTAATCAAACAAGTACATTGGTATATTAATATATTGGCACATTGAAAAGTGATTCTTGGCTCCATCGTTTTTTGCATAATCAGCCGCTAAAGCATAAGCTGTATGTCATTATCTTCGAATCCGATACACCCGCAGGGAAAGCATTCGACGTAACCCTTATCATATGTATTCTGCTGAGTATCCTGCTTGCTATAATCGAAAGCCTTCAAGGTCTGCCTTCCTGGCTTTCCACTCCCTTTATCGTGCTTGAATATCTTTTCACAGTTTTTTTTACCTTTGAATATGTCACCCGCATCTATTGCTCACCCAATCCACGGAAATATATTTTCAGTTTTTTCGGTATTGTCGATCTTCTGGCTACATTGCCACTCTACCTTGCCTTCTTCCTGCCCGGAGCACGCTATCTGCTGATTATACGTGCTTTCCGGATTATCCGGGTATTCCGAATATTCAAGTTGTTCAACTTCTGGCTCGAAGGTGAACGTCTACTCACTTCCCTGCGGGAAAGCAGCAAAAAGATCGCCGTCTTTTTCCTCTTTGTTGTCATCCTCGTCGTTGCCATCGGCACTTTAATGTACATGATTGAAGGGACTCAACCCAATACACAATTTAATAACATTCCGAATAGTATCTATTGGGCCATTGTCACCATGACCACCGTAGGCTATGGAGACATCACTCCTGCTACCGCTCTTGGCAAATTTCTTTCTGCCTGCGTGATGCTGATCGGTTACACAATTATTGCTGTCCCTACAGGTATCGTCTCTGCATCCATGATGAAAGAATACAAAAAATTAAAAGACTTACAATGTCCCAACTGTCATAAAACGGGGCACGAAGAGAATGCCACTTATTGTAAATACTGCGGACATAAATTGAAAAATGATGAAATTTACCGGCAAGAAAACACGGCAACTGATCCGGATCGGACTACTTCATAAGTATCTTACCCCCTTCGATCTTTACCTCTTCTCCGTCCAACAGTATTTGCACTCCCCTGCGCATGGCAGTCTCCACATTCAATCCGAAACGTGCATACCCCAACAACTGGGCGGTTACCCGCATTAAGTCAACCAAAGGTAAAGCGACCTGCTGTTCCAGTATATTCCGAGCCGCATTGGCTACCTCACGAGGAGGTAAATCTACGGCTTCACGCTTGGAGTCTATGCGGAATCCGGTATACGAGTCTGCTTCTTCCTTGGTATTCCAGTAGAAAACCAATCCATCAATTTCCTGCTTGTAATAAGGAGTTTTATCCAGTATACCATCCATCCATTCAATCAGGCGAGCTGTCTTCCGAAGAATACCATAAGCATTAAAGATTCTGCTGCTTAACAATGAACGGCTAATCGGAGCCTCCGTACGCATGATCTCATTCAATTGTTTTCTGATACGGGGCTCCCGGCGTGGCATCATCAATTCCCAAGCAGATACATTTACAGAGTTTAGAAGAGTTTTTTCATAGATCTCCGGTGACGCAGTTTTCACTTCTTCCCGAATTACTAGCTCCGGCAACTTCACTAAACAATGTTGTGCATGGCATAGTAAACCCTCTTTTTGCACTTCTCCCGATCCTGAAGCCAAAGAAATCACCGGAACGGATCGTTGCGATTTTCCGCACTCTGCTCTTTTCAATTCCACCTCTATATGGTCAATAACTTTCTGTGAGTCTTCCCACCAATCCAGAGTCCATACTTTACAAATGTTCCATCCCAACATTTTCAGTACACTGTCTTGCACAATCTCCCTATCCCGAGCTGTTTTTGCAGCCCGATAATTCTCGCCATCACACAAAATCCCGAGCATATAACGGGAGGTATCATTAGGATCGATAATACCTACATCTACTTTGAATCCGGAACATCCGATTTTGGTTTTCACCTGATGTCCTTTTTCACGAAGTGCCGCAGCAATCAGCTCACCCATTTCGACCTCTTCGGATACCGCTGCATAAGAATGATTCAAAACTCCGGTACCCTTACCTGCATATTCAAGGAAATATTTCAAACCTGCCACTCCTATAGAAGATGTCTTTTTCAGATCAATCTGGTCGGCTCTTAATGTAGAGAAGACTTTCATCTCATATCGGGCACGTGACACTGCCACATTCAAACGACGTTCGCCACCATCCCTATTCAACGGTCCGAAATTGAGACTCACCCTTCCGTTGACATCTGGACCATAACCTACAGAAAAAAGAATAACGTCCCGTTCATCCCCTTGCACATTTTCCAGATTCTTAATAAAAACAGGTTCTTCACGATTGAATGCAAGATTCTCTAATTCTGCGTTCTGTAAAACAACATCCGATAACATGTCTTCTATTAAAGTCTGCTGTACGGAACTAAAAGTTACAACACCTATACTCTGATTTCTCAATTCCGGATCGGAAAGTCTGCGAACAATCTCGTCTACTACCGCCTGTGCCTCAGCCTGATTCTGACGACTTTTACCCTTATCGTAATATCCCTCGATGGGTACTAAAGTAACTTTGGCAGCCAGATCATCCGGAGATGGAAAAGTCAGCAACTTATTATCATAATACTGAGAATTGCTGAAAGCAATCAGGCTTTCATGTTTACTGCGATAATGCCATAACAAATATTTAGAAGGCATAGACAAAGCCAGGCAATCATCCAGGATACTTTCCAGATCTTCTATCTCTATATGTTCTTCATCAACTGAATTACTGGTAAAGAAATTAGTCGGGGGCATTTGTTTCGGATCACCTACAACGACTACATGATTTCCACGGGCAATAGCACCTACGGCTTCACAAGTAGGCATCTGTGAAGCCTCATCAAATACAACCAAATCAAACTTATCGTGGTTCACATTGATATACTGCGCTACTGACATTGGACTCATCAGCATACACGGACACATACGTGACAATAAGTTGGAAATCGAATCGAACAACTTACGAATAGACATTCCACGTCCGTTACTGCGAATACATTTCTGCAAAATACCAACCTCCGAACTTTGGGCAGCCGCAAGTACAAATGATGGGATATTAGAAGCCAGTTTTGTATAAAGTTCCTTTTTTATTAATTCCTGATACTCCGTATTCAATTCACGAAAACGCCGGATACTGTCATTGAACAGCTCCCCGTTAAAAAATTGCAGAACCTGCTCCTTCCCGATGGCATATTCAATAAAACTATGATAAAACCCTTTCAAATAAATATTCATCATCCGTTCGGCAGGCAAATTACGTTCCGTATATGCTGCAAATACAGAAGTCAAGCCACAAGCCTCGAACCGACGAGATACATTCAGCCAACGATACCAATCTTTCAGCTTATCCGTGTTCCTTGCCCAAATCTCACATTGTCGTGACGCTCCTGCCAGCCAGTCGTCTTCACAAGCATGAAGCACCTCTTTGGAAACGCCCAATAATTGCAACATCGATTTTTCCAATTGCTTTATACACTCCCAGTCGTATACCAAACCTTCCAACAACTCCCGATTCATTTGCCGGAACAAAGAATAACCCTCAGAGAGTTGTTCCGCCAGCTTCTCCTTAACTCGCCGTATAGACATAGGATCATCCACTACCTCCACCAGAAGCCTATTCAATTGGAGTATAGCCTTGCTCATCACTTCTATATCGTCCCATTGCTCTTCACCGGGATGGGATTTATTCCCAAATAAGTCCTCAAACCAACGACTACTGCTATCTACTTCCTGTTTTTGCTGCTGATAAAAGAGCAATTGTTGCAAAGCGGGAAGAACTTGTTCTTTATTGACACGGCCCTGAAGCGAAAAGAGAGACAGCTCCTTACAAAACTTCCGTTGTTTTAACAAGCGAGGCAGAAACCAACTCTGTGTAATATCTTTCCATTCCGAGATCTTTTGCTGCACCGGTAAAGTGAGAAAAGTGTCTTCAAATGATTGTTTTAGCAGATTGCAAAATTCATCTCTTTTTCGTCCATGTTCAATGATCCGGCCTATCTTATCAACATTCTCGTCAAGATCGGTTAACAACATCAAGTTACCGGTCATACCAGGAAGTTGCATTAGGATTCGGATGAACCGAACAAAGTTATCCAATAGCTTCTCTGTGCATTTATTCCCTATTCCATAATTTGAGAAGCATCTATTCATCTTCTCTTCCATCTTCTGCAACAGAATCATATAGTCTTTCAGAAGTTTATCCGCTTCTTCTTTCAGTTGAGAAGAGTACTCCATTATATTGATTCCTGTGAGAGGATGCTGATGGGAATGTCCACTTACTTTTCCAACTCCGATCAACTCCTCCACAGCATGATTCCATTCATTGAATTGCTCCTTAGTCAACGAAGCAAGCAAAGAAGCGGGTATCATTATTTCTTCTGTTTCGTCAATGGAGCTATAACGGGTAATAGCCTCGTAGACAGATATGCCACAAGGATATATTCGGTGTAATGCCTCTACATATCCATTAATCTGCTGACGCATTTTAAACAGCCTTTCCGACTCTTCCTTAAACTCTTCCGGTTCCTTATAACGAAAGATCTCAGTTGATTCTTTCAGCTGACTCAGTACATCTGTCTTTCGTGCTTTATTAGAATGCAGTTCCAGGCAGAACGGAGCTAAACCTATATTCATAAGCCTTTTCTGAACTACGGAGAGTGCAGCCATTTTTTCGGCCACAAACAATACCCGTTTACCCTGATACAGTGCATTGGCTATAATATTCGTAATGGTTTGTGACTTGCCAGTTCCCGGAGGTCCATGTAAAATAAAGCTTTTCTCATTTACAGCTTCATAAACCGCTTCAAGCTGCGAAGAATCGGCACTGACAGGCAACGCAATATCAGCAGGAGTTAAAGCATGATCCAGTTCTACGGCATTGGCATCGACTTCTGCAACCTCCCATTCCATTTTACCACTCATCAAACTGCCGACAATCTTATTTTTACTCAACTCTTCGGCATTCGAATGAATGTCATTCCACATGATGAACTTACTGAATGAAAAAGTACCCAAAATAGCCTGTTCTTCTACGTCCCAACGCTTTTCGTTCATCACAGCTTTCCGAAAGATTGAGAAAATACGTTTCACATCGGTTCCATTTTCATCTTTCGGCAATGAATCGAGCCCAGAAATAGTGATGCCAAAGTTTTGTCTCAACATCTCCAACAAGGTAATGTTAAGCATACTCTCTTCTTCACGGGCACGGATAATATATCCTTTGGATACCGACTTACGGATCATCTCAACAGGAAGTAACAATATCGGGGCATAGCGAGGACGCTCACTATGTTCGGTTTCATACCACCTCAACAGCCCCAAGGCAAGATATAAAGTATTTGCACCATTTTCTTCCAATGCTATTCTGGAAGAACGATATAAATAAGTAAGCGATTTCTTCAGATCCTGTTCGGTAAGATAGGTTCTCAATCTTTTTTGAGTCAGCTCCTGCTTAATCAAACCAATCATCGGATCCGATTCCGTTAAAGTGCCATAAAGCCCGAAGTCATACAACGGATTATCCCAATCAGAGGGCTTACCCAAAATCTGAAATTCTGTTCCGTCCGAAAAAGCATCTTCCATCTTATCTATATCCGCAGAGATCACTTGAAGGGCATTACGGGTAATACGCAGGTTCAGAAAATTATTACGTAGACTCAGGTCAAGTAACTTTCGTTCCCACAAAAGTTGTTTGGTGAATTCCACATAACTATCCTGATTATCCAAATCATATTGCTTAATCTCTTCCGGAGCACTAACAGGACTAATGTACAACCCGCCTTTAGGAATCTGAGCTACCTCCGGACTCACAGTCCATGCTTTCCCATGCATAACCCGTTGAGGTAAAGGCAAAATATGAGCAAAACGGCTGCGAGCAACATCTATAAAACAAGTAAAGTCATTCACAGCCAACATTTTGTCATTAGCCAGCCCGACTGCGGTATCGAAAGTCACATTGTTTCCATCGGTCATACAAGTGGCTTCCAGCAAAATAACTTCGTTGATACCGTCCGCCGTTCGTTTGGTCAATAACGAAGGGTCATCGTTCACCGCATCAGGAAATGTCCCGTCAATCAACCAGCATCCCACAAAAGCATGTCCCTGAATGATCACCAACAACGGATGCAACCCCATGGCTTCGGCACATGAAGCATACAACAGTGACAGATCCAAACAAGTCCCTAATTTACCGGAAAGTACATTATCCGAAAGCCTGACTCGCTGACCGGCATCACCAAAACTGGACGGAGGTGTGCAGTATGCAATATGCTGCTCTTTAATAGCCTCGTACAGAGCCGCCAACTGTAACTTCACCCGATTGGGATTACAACTCTGATAAGCATCCAATGAAGAATTACCGGACCACTCTTTCAGGATAGATGACGCCCGCGAAAGAACTCCTGTAAGTACCGGATGATTAGGAACCACAAATGCAGACAAAAGTTCAGGCAATACCTGAATGCCTCCCCATTGATCAAAAGCCAGGATATCAACAGGATACTTCTCTTGAAAAAATACGTTTTCTTCATCAGAAACTACCAGAACGATAGTACCGGACAAGCGTTCGGTTTGCTGAATAAAAAAAGAAGGGTCCAGCATCAGATTTAATCCGGTTATTGTAATAATCTCACCGGAAGCTAATTTTTCTACCATTACCGGTGAAACTGATGCAAATTCAGGCTCCAGAGTTAGAAATACCTTTAAATCCGCAAGCGGATGTTCTGTATTATTTTTAATAGAAAGTAACCGGACAACAGGTATCCGGTTTTGCTGCATGGAATAATTGATAACAGGCAAATAAATAAATTCCACATCCAATTGTGAAGAAGGATTCTCTTGACTCATGATAAACGAGATTAATTAATTCACATTCAAACAATAACATGTGGCAAAATTACATATTTATTTATAAAGGAGACCTCTTTAATTTAAAGAATTTACAAAACAAGCAGAAATATATGTATTATTTTCTTTTCTTATCTAAAAAATATTCTGCCAGTAGAATAAATACATATCCGCCGGCATAACTGACCATATCTTTCAAATCGAAAGTAGAACCAAGGGCTATACGGAGTATACGATTCGATATTCCCAACACATCCACCAACTGAAAATATTGAAGTATCTCTATGAAACAGGCAAAAGCAAGCACATACAAAGGTAATTGTGACAAACCGTTCGGAATAAAAATCCGTATAAAACAATAAATCAACACAACAACCAGTGCGTCACCCATATAAGGACGTACAAAGCTATCACGAACATATATACCAATAATAATCTCAACTACCAGTATTACGACAAAACATATCGCATAGAAAAAACTTTTATTCATGGTGTCTTTCGAATTTTATCTTTCACAGGATATACTGAGAATACAAAGTTCGATTGTTGTTTATCAATACCATTAAAAACTTTATGTATTATATCAACTTTATGATGTCAGTATTTCCGATAGAAATAATCTTTTGACTGCGAATATACGTTATTTCTAAAAAACTATTGTATCTTTAGGTAATGAATAAACGATTGAAATAAAGATAGAAAGGAAATTTACGTATGATGTTGAACTTCGACTTTGTATTAAGACTGTTAGTCGCCGGAATCTTAGGTGCCATCATTGGCTTGGACAGAGAATATCGTGCCAAAGAAGCGGGCTATCGCACACACTTTCTGGTGTCATTGGGTAGTGCACTGATTATGATCGTTTCTCAATACGGCTTTCAAGAAATCATAAAAGAAAATAGTGTTACACTCGATCCAAGCCGTGTAGCGGCACAAGTAGTCAGTGGGATTGGTTTTATCGGTGCCGGAACGATTATCTTTCAAAAACAGATAGTCAGAGGACTGACTACAGCGGCAGGGATCTGGGCAACAGCCGGAATAGGCCTGGCAGTAGGCGCGGGCATGTACGTCATAGGTATTGCTGCCATGGTACTGACCCTGATTGGTCTTGAAGTGCTAAGTTACCTGTTTAAAAGCATAGGAATGAAAAGCTCAATGATAACTTTTTCGACCGATAACAAACAAGTACTGAAAGGAGTGGCTGATCGATTTAATTCCAAAGATTACCTCATAGTGTCGTATCAGATGGATACACAGAAGCACGGAAGCATAGAAACCTATCAAGTAACAATGATCATCAAATCCAAACGGAACAATGACGAAGGACATTTGCTATCTTTAATACAAGAATTTCCTGAAGTGACAGTAGAACGAATTGAATAAGATTATTTCTGTTTTTCGGTGATATACTTCCAATAACGCACCGGCATATCCTGTTTATGTTTACGAGGATTCAGTCTTTCTTTAATTGTGATAGATTTAAAATAAGTCTTCCAAAGTTGTTGGAAAAGTTTTTCGTCCTTATCCATCAAACTTTCGTCCAGCATTCCGGTAATCAGATGTGCTGCTTGACCATCATCATCAAATGTCACCTCCTCTACCGTGTGTAGATCATAATAAAAACCATAACGGCGCTTCATGTCATAAATCAGCCACCGCTGATCGGCAAAACGATCTTTAAAGTGACCTACCGTCAAAGGTAAAGCATTGTGCTGTGGTTCAAAAGCAGCGAAAAAGGTACCATCCACCGCTTTCTGAAAACGTACGAACTGCAACATACGCAAACGCTCCCAATCTACCCGCTTCCATATTTTGGAAAGAGCGAGAACATCCGGATCACCGAAATTAGTCTCAATGGAGACGGGAGAGTCAATGGCCTTTCGGATGTATCGGAACAAAAGCATACCTACTTCCGGTAACTCTGAAAGCCAACACCAGGTGATAGCTGAAAGGGCCGATGCCGATATCTTCTTCTGCAATCCCCGCCAGACACGTCCTGCCTTCTCTTCATCAGTGATAACCGTAAAAATGTCATCATAGAAAAGTGGTAAAGTATCTCCTTTCGAGAGTAAGACATCAGGAAAGGTCTTGCGGTTATAAGCATCGAATAGTGCTGTCAGCAAGCCATCAAGTGTTTTATCGTAGATAAAAAGAATCATAACAATCTCAATCGTTAAAAACAAATGATAACTGATTTTCATCCGTCTTTTTCTTAGCAGATTTGGGCAGTAACAAGCTACGTACGGTCTGTGGAGTCATTTCATTTACAGTCCGCATGGGTAATTCGCTGCAAGTAATAAAATATTGTGCTTTTTTCATAACCACACCTATTTTTTTAAGTTGATAATATCCCAACTTCGAATAACGACGGGAAGCTATAATTAATTTTGCCGACTTTACCCCAATTCCCGGAATACGAAGTATCATTTCATAATCCGCCTTGTTGATATCAACAGGAAACTGCTCGGGATGACGTAACGCCCACGACAACTTGGGATCTATTTCCAGATCAAGATCAGGATAGGTGTCATCCACAATTTCATTGACTTTAAACTGATAGAACCGCATCAGCCAATCTGCCTGATAAAGACGATTCTCACGTACCAAAGGAGGCTGCTTAAGTGCAGGTAAACGAGTATCGTATGTATTTACTGATACGTAACCGGAATAATAGACACGCTTCATCGTGGGACGCTGGTAAAGGGCGGAAGAAAGAAAGAGAATATCCTTATCACTTTCAGCCGTAGCACCGACAATCATCTGTGTACTCTGACCCGCAGGAGCAAAGCGGGGCGCATAGCGGAACTTTTTTCGTTCTTCACTACTTTCCAGTATGCCCTGTTGAATATAAAGCATCGGTGCAAATACACTTTTATGATCTTTTTCAGGAGCCAGCAGTTTCAAGTTCTCTTCTTTGGGGATCTCCACGTTCACACTAAGCCGGTCAGCATAACGCCCGGCTTCGTTCACCAATTCCCGGCTGGCTCCCGGAATACTTTTCAAATGAATGTACCCGTTAAAGCGGTGCACTTCACGCAGATCTTTCGCCACACGTACCAAACGCTCCATTGTATAATCGGGATTTCGCACCACACCGGAACTCAAAAACAACCCTTCAATGTAATTTCGACGATAAAACTCAATCGTCAAGTCTACCAGTTCGGACACAGATAACGTAGCCCTGGGCAAGTCATTACTTCTCCGGTTAATACAATAGGCACAATCGTATATGCAATAATTGGTAAGCATCACTTTCAGTAACGAAATGCAACGTCCGTCTTCCGCAAAACTATGGCAAATACCCCATCCACCCACCGTATTACCTAATGTACCGGGCTTGTTGGCACGCACCGTGCCACTTGAGGCGCAGGAAACATCGTACTTGGCCGATTCTGCCAGTATCTTCAATTTTTCGAGAACATTTGCATTCATAAGTGGTAAAGAGTTTGCATGTTTTGTATCTCGGCTTTTATCTTATCCCGCAGCGACTGGGGCTTCAACACCTCCACTGCCGCTCCTTTGGATAATAACTCCTGAATAAAATCATAAGTATGCGAAATATAAAGTTCAAAATCAACATAACTCTCTGTAACGGCAATCTCCTTTTGACTGGAATGTAAAGGAAGATTTCTCAGGTATGGAGCCTGTGAAATAGTGGTCCTGAGGACAGTGTGCTGAGGAAGCAGATTTTCATCACGAATAATACCAAAACTATCTCTGAAATGATCCTGAGGAGTAAACTTACGTGGGAAATTGAATGTCTCTTCCGAAAGAGCGATTCTCTTGATCCGATCGAGAGAATAAGAACGAAAAGCTTTATATTCCCGGTTTATTCCTATCAAATACCAGCGATGACGGAATAATTTCACGAAATAAGGCTCAAGTAACACATCTTTGGAGTGTTCCCAGTTGTACGCCTGATATTCCATAGCAAGCACGCGTCCGCTACGCATAGCATCAATAACAAGATCCATGAATTGCACTCCCGAAGGTACTTCCTCAAATACAATCCGGTTCTTCATATCCACATTTTCCTGCAATACATTGTTCAACGAAAAACTATTCAGTAACCACATCTTCAACTTATCACCCAACATTCCTTCGGCGTCTGCTATATAATAGGTATTGTTCCGTTTATCACATTCAATGTTTATGTCGAACATTTCTTCAATGGCCTGTCGATGGTTATGGAAAGTCCGCAAAGGTATATCAGAACGATTATCATCTCCCGCTCTCCAACGACGATTGATTTCGGCAAATGTCACAGGAGCATTCCGGAAGATAGTATCCACCAGCCAGATTAGTTTATTGAATTGTTGTTTTGCCATACTAAACTTGATTTCTGCTGCAAAGCAAGGAAATGTTTATGCCAAAAATAAGCACAATCCTCCAAAAGATCAAAAGATAATCTCTTTTTAACCACTTCATTGCAGGATACAACAGTTCTTAATAATCCGAAAACGATCTTCGTTTGTTATTTATAAAAGAGACTGAAAATTATGAAGAAGAAGTTTACTATATTTGTCATGCTATTGGCCGGTATCATTTACACTGGCCATGCACAAGGCGTACAATGGATTTATCAACAAAAACAGGAGAAAAAAAACATGAAGAATCTGAGTGAAATATATTTTGCAGGCGGTTGTTTCTGGGGAACAGACCATTTCCTGAAACAGATCAGAGGAGTAAAATCGACTCAGGTCGGATATGCCAACGGAAACATTGCTAATCCGACTTACCAACAGGTGTGTACAGGAAAAACCAATTTTGCAGAAACCGTTAAGGTGGAGTATAATCCACAAGAAGTTCCCCTAAAACTATTGATCGACCTTTTTTTTAAGACAATAGATCCTACAAGTCTGAATCGACAAGGCAATGACAAAGGTTCGCAATATCGCACCGGTATTTATTATACTGATGAAGTTGACTTGCCGACTATCCGGACAGCCATCGACGAATTGGCTAAAGAGTATTCCAAACCTATAGTCATAGAAGTGAAACCCTTATCCAATTTCTACAAAGCCGAGGAATATCATCAGGATTATCTGGATAAGAATCCCGGAGGATACTGCCATATTAACCCTGCACTATTCGAGTTGGCAAAAAAAGCAAATGCACAGGCTGAGCAGCCCCAGACAAATTACAAAAAACCGGATGACGCCACACTTCGTAGTAAATTGACGCCCGAGCAATATGCGGTCACACAAAAGAACGCAACCGAACCAGCTTTTCATAACGAATACTGGGATGAAAAACGAGATGGCATCTACGTAGATATCACTACCGGTGAGCCTCTTTTTATATCAACAGATAAGTTTGATTCCGGCTGTGGCTGGCCCAGTTTCACCAAACCGATAGAAAAAGAAGTGATAAAAGAGAAGATGGATACATCACACGGAATGATACGCACAGAAGTACGGAGTAAAACGGGAGATGCACATTTAGGACATGTCTTCACGGATGGCCCTAAAGAAAAAGGAGGATTACGTTATTGCATCAACAGTGCATCCTTACGCTTCATTCCAAAAGAGAAAATGAAAGAAGAAGGATATGGAGAGTACTTGAAACTTCTGCCTCAAAAATAAGTCACCAACAGATATCAAAATCATTGTCGGAATCCCAGTGTACACAAAAAGAGGATATCCACAAGATTATCGTTTCTGAAATATAGACGGATTAAAATTCTGTAAAACAAAAAAGCCGGTTTCAAAATTGAGACCGACTTTTCCATTTTTTCTATTCGTAAGATTACTTCTTTGATTCTTCCAAAGATACTTTACGGAATTCTTTCATTGCTTTTTCGATTTCCAATGAAGCTTTACGGGCACGAGTTCCTGCAGCTTTGTTACCATTTTCAATCTGAGCATTTGCATCTTTGTTGAACTCAGCTACCAAAGTAGCAATCTTTTCTACTAATTCTTTCATAATCCTTATTTATTTCTTCGTTAATAATGATGGGCAAAAATACATCCTTTCCCGAAATAAACGCATAAAAACGATATTTTTTTTGAAATTATCAGCTAAAAATCAGCAAAAAAATAAGGTTTAGTCTTTTTTATCTACTTTTGCAGGCATGAAACCGCTTACAGATACTGATTACATACACGCATTGATAGCCGAAGGGGAGCATCAACAGCAAGACTTTAAATTTGAAATATCCGATGCCCGTAAAATCGCCAAAACACTGTCAGCTTTTGCCAATACCGATGGAGGACGGCTGTTGATCGGCGTTAAAGACAATGGAAAAATAGCCGGTGTACGTTCGGATGAAGAAAAATATATGATAGAAGCAGCTGCCCAACTTTATTGCCGGCCGGAAGTTGATTATTCCATGCAAACATTTCACGTTGAAGGACGTTCTGTATTAGTCGTACAAATAGATGAAAGTGAACACAAGCCCGTTTTTGCAAAAGACGAAAACGGTAAATCACTGGCATATATTCGGATCAAAGATGAAAATATCCTGGCTACTCCGGTACATTTGCGCGTCTGGCAGCAGAGCGGCAGTCCGGCAGGAGAATTGATCCGCTATACCGAACGGGAACAACTGTTGCTGGACTTACTGGAAGAAAATACTTCGCTTTCTCTTAACCGCTATTGCCGGCAAGCAGGTATTTCCCGACGGGCTGCAGAGCATTTACTGGCTAAATTTATCCGGTTTGATATCGTGGAACCGATATTCGAGAACCATAAATTCTACTTCAGGCTAAAATAAAAGAATTTGCCCCTGATACCAATTAATTAATAGATATGAATCTAATTAACGATATATTATGGACCTACATCCTGATTGCAATGCTGTTGGGATGCGCCATTTGGTTCACGATTAAAACCCGTTTCGTGCAATTCCGCATGATCGGCGAAATGCTACGTCTGTTGAAAGACTCTGCCGGAAAAGGAGAACATGGAGAGAAACATATTTCTTCGTTCCAGGCCTTTGCCATATCACTGGCAAGCCGTGTCGGTACAGGAAATCTGGCTGGCGTAGCTACGGCAATTGCCATCGGCGGACCGGGTGCCATATTTTGGATGTGGATCATTGCTCTATTAGGAGCATCGAGTGCTTTTGTAGAATCTACCCTCGCACAATTATATAAGGAAAAAGGGAAGGAATCTTTTATCGGAGGCCCTGCCTACTACATGAAGAAAGGGTTAAAAAAACCATGGATGGGAATTCTGTTTGCCATACTGATTACTGTCACTTTCGGATTTGCCTTCAACTCAGTACAAAGCAATACCATTTGTGCAGCTGTAGAACATGCGTTTGGCATCAGCCATGTGCCTATGGGCATCATCCTGACCGGACTGACTCTATTGATTATTTTCGGAGGTATCCAGCGCATTGCTAAAGTAAGCAGCATCATCGTCCCTGTCATGGCACTGGGATATGTAGGATTGGCATTGGTCATTGTACTCATCAATATCACACATCTGCCGGATGTTATCGGAACCATTGTCAGCCATGCTTTTGGTTGGCAACAGGCTTTAGGAGGAGGTGTAGCAGCTGCATTGATGCAAGGCATCAAACGTGGGCTGTTCAGCAATGAAGCCGGTATGGGTTCGGCACCGAACGTAGCTGCAACCGCATTCGTATCACACCCGGTGAAACAAGGACTGATTCAGACCTTAGGAGTTTTCACAGATACTCTTATTATCTGTTCATGCACAGCATTCATCATTCTTTTCAGTGGTGCTCCGCTCGATGGTTCGACCAACGGAGTACAACTCACTCAACATGCGTTGAACAACGAAATAGGAAGCATAGGAGGTATATTTGTGGCAGTTGCCCTTTTCTTTTTTGCGTTTAGCAGCATCATCGGCAATTACTATTATGGAGAAGCAAATATCCGATACCTCACCCACAAACGATGGATAGTTTACCTTTACCGTCTATTGGTAGGAGGGATGGTATGGGTGGGAGCCATGTCCACTCTCGATTTTGTATGGGGACTGGCAGATATCACCATGGGGTTAATGGCCATCTGCAACCTGATAGCGATCGCCTTTCTGGGAAAATATGCTTTCCGATTGCTGCAGGACTATCGTGAACAGAAAAAGTCAGGCATCAAAAGCCCGGTATTCACCAAAAACAAGATGAAGGATATTGAAAAAGATATTGAGTGTTGGTAAAGAGCCTCAAAAAGAATAGATGTTATCCGTATAATCTGTAGTAATTTAACAACTTATTTAGTAAATTTGCAACCTCAATCTATAATTGACAAAATGACTTATGAGCATATTCGCTAACTTATTTAAAAAACAGGCCGACGCTGACGCAAAAGTAGTAGGCAATGTAGAAGATTTCGTATCACTGACACGTGTATATTTTCAATCTGTAATCGCAGTAAATTTAGGTATCACGAATATCCGTTTTCTGCCGGATGTAGCCAACTTCAAACGTTTATTCAAAGTAGCCACACAAGGTGGCAAATTAGGACTTGCCGAGAAATCAGCTTCCCGCAAGATGTTGATGCAGGATTACGGCATCAGTGAATCGTTTTTTAAAGAGATAGACACCTCTATCAAGAAAAACTGCCGCACACAAAATGATGTACAGGCATATCTTTTCATGTACCAGGGATTCTCAAGTGACCTGATGATGCTGATGGGTAACCTGATGCAATGGAAGTTCCGTATGCCGGCGATATTCAAAAAAGCCTTGCGCTCCATGACAGAAAAAACTGTGCACGATGTATGTACCAAAACAGTATGGAAAGCTGATGACGTACACAAAACGGCTGCCGCAGTACGCCAGTACAAAGAACGTCTCGGATTTTCGGAACAATGGATGTCAGAGTACGTATACAACATTGTTTTACTGGCTAAAAAAGAGCCGAAACATAAGGACGAAGAAGCGAAAGCAAAATGAAAAGCGGAATGTTATTAAACAAAAAAGAATCGTAAAGAATAGCATGAATAGCAAAGCGGAGGTTTTCTACCTCCGCTTTTTTTGTTATATTTATGCAAATATTTCAATTTTAACAATCTAAAAACAATCGCGTATGAAACAAAAGAAAATGCTTTCACTCACACTTTCCCAAATACGGCAACTATACTGTCAGGAGTTACCTGAACTCACAGCAATGGCTCAACAAAGTCTTGACGACACCGACTTTAAGAACCACCTGCAAGAGTTCCTCACTCCTTACATATCCGGAGGGAACAAAGCGGGTGAGCAAATTCGACTCCTTATCAGCTACGACGGAAAGACAGTTCATGAGCTGTCTAACGAACAGGATATGCAAATACAGACCTTATCTCTTCTCCGACGCTTCTTGACCGGGAATTTGGAAAATGCAGAAATACCTACTGACTTGTTCCTGGACCTATACTATCTCTTTAAAAGGCTGGAAGAGCCGGAATCCCCACTCCCCTCTCCACAACGAATTAAAAACCGAACCGAACGCTGGGCCACCGGACTGGACGAAGATGTGATAGAGTTACGTTCCGAGAATCAGGAACGGATGCTGCATCTACTGATACAAAAAATAGAAAACCGGAAATCCAAACCATCTTCACGTTTTCACTTTGAAGAAGGAATGAGTTATGAAGAGAAATATCAACAGGTCTGTCAGTGGTGGAACGACTTTCGCTTCCATCTTTCAATGGCCATCAAAACTCCTACCGAGTTGAACCGTTTTCTCGGGAACTCCCTTTCCAGCGAAACAATGTATTTGTTGTCACGGGCCCGCAAAAAAGGAATGCCTTTTTTTGCCACTCCTTACTATCTTTCTTTACTCAATACCAGTGGAGAAGGGTATAATGATGAAGCCATCCGCAGCTATATTCTTTACTCCCCCCGTCTGGTAGAAACCTATGGTAACATTCGTGCCTGGGAACGTGAAGACATTGTAGAAGCCGGTAAACCGAACGCCGCCGGATGGTTATTGCCGGATGGACATAACATCCACCGTCGTTATCCGGAAGTAGCTATCTTGATCCCCGATACAATGGGACGGGCTTGTGGAGGATTGTGCGCTTCATGTCAACGCATGTACGACTTCCAGAGCGAACGATTGAATTTCGAGTTCGACGCACTTCGTCCTAAAGAAAGCTGGGACAAAAAGCTACGCAGATTAATGTCTTATTTTGAAGAAGATACCCAATTACGAGATATATTGATTACCGGAGGAGATGCTCTGATGAGTCAGAACAAAACCCTGAAAAATATTCTTGAGGCTGTTTACCGCATGGCCGCACGTAAAAGAAAAGCAAATCAGGAACGCCCGGAAGGAGAAAAATACGCAGAATTGCAACGTGTCCGTCTGGGATCAAGATTATTAGCTTACCTACCTATGCGTATTAACGATGAATTGATAGAGATCCTAAGAGAATTTAAAGAAAAGGCTTCTGTCATCGGAGTGAAACAATTTATTATTCAAACTCACTTCCAAAGTCCTTTAGAGGTTACTCCCTACACCCGGGAAGCTATCCGGAAAATTCTTTCTGCCGGATGGCTGATTACGAATCAGTTGGTATATACCGTAGCTGCATCCCGACGGGGACACACCACAAGACTGAGACAAGTACTCAATTCGCTGGGAGTAGTTTGTTATTATACCTTCTCCGTCAAAGGATTCAATGAAAATTATGCCGTATTCACTCCCAACAGCCGATCGATGCAGGAGCAACATGAAGAAAAAGCATTTGGCAAGTTGACGCAGGAACAGGCTGAAGAACTGTACTCTCTTCTTGAAACAGGTGAGGACATCGCTACTCGAATACGTCATTTCATGAAGAAACATCATTTACCCTTCATGGCAACAGACCGAAGTGTACTTAATCTGCCCGCTATCGGCAAGAGCATGACATTCAACCTAGTGGGAATAACAGAGGAAGGCAGACGTATCCTTCGTTTCGACCATGACAGCACCCGCCGTCATAGCTCTATCATTGACAAACTGGGAAAAATATATATCGTAGAAAATAAATCACTCGCAGCTTATCTAAGGCAATTAAGCAAAATGGGGGAAGATCCGGAAGATTATGCCAGCATTTGGAGCTATACGGAAGGAGAAACAGAACCTCGCTTCAAGTTGTATGAATACCCTGAATTTGAATTCCACACAACAGAACGGATGAGCAATCTGGAAGTATTATAAACAACAAACAGTGAACAATAAACAGCCTCCTAATATATAATGCGTATCCTGTTTATTATTCACTGTTCATCACTCTTTGCCGAGCGTCCGTTATTCCTCGTTTTCCTCTTTCACCCGAATTACGATATTCGCTATGATAGCAGTCAAACCACCGGTCGTGATGCCAGACGAAAAGATACTACGAATAGCTTCCGGAGCCTGGCTTAACACATCGGGCATCAATTCTACTCCAAGTCCCAATGAAAGACTGACAGCCAATACCAATGTTTCCTTCCGTCCGATATTTTGTGATGCAACAATGCGGATTCCGGCTGCTGCGACAGTTCCGAACATTAACAAAGTAGCTCCGCCTAATACAGGGTCCGGCATCAGTGAGAAAACAGCTCCCACAATCGGAAATAGCCCCAAAAGAATCAACATTGCAGCTATATAGTAACCCACATACCGACTGGCCACTCCTGTCAATTGAATGATTCCATTGTTCTGAGCAAAAATAGAATTAGGGAAAGAGTTAAATATACCTGCCAGAAAAGAGTTAAAACCATCGGCCATCACACCTCCCGAAACTCGTTTGAGATAGTCGTCACCCTCGATCTTCAAACCAGAAATCATCGAATTGGCCGTTACGTCTCCGGTCGCTTCGATAGCTGTAATCATATATACGAGCCCGATGGCAATGAAAGAAGACACATTAAAATCGAGTCCGTATTTAAAAGGCTGGGGAATATTGAAACTCATCAGCATCTCTACATTCAAAGCACTCATATCTACTTTTCCCAAAACAAAAGCAAGGCCGTATCCCAAACAGAGTCCCAACACAATGGAACTCATGCGCAAATACTTATTCTTGCAACGGTTAAAAAACAGCACGCTGAGCAAAACCGCACCTGCAATCGAAAGATTCTCCCAAGAAGCAAACGTACCATTATCCATCGCAGTATAACCACCTCCACAAGAGATAATACCTACTTTTATCAAACTTAACCCGATAAGCAACACCACGATACCCGAAACCAACGGAGTAATAATATTACGCATATATTTGAAAGTGCGGCTGATGATCATTTCAATGGGAGCAGCCGCCATACAGACACCAAAAATAAGAGGAAGTCCACCGACAAGTCCCGTAGCAATGATAGGACCGATAAACGAAAAACTTGTTCCCTGAATACAAAGCAACTTTGCCCCTATAGGTCCAAAACGGCGACACTGGATAAAAGTAGATACCCCCGAAGCAAAGAGAGACATCGAAACCAAGAAACCGGTTTTCTCCACATCCAGTTTCAAGGCACTGGCGATAATCAACGGCGGAGTAATAATAGCTACAAAAATAGCAAGCAGATGCTGCAATGCCGCAAATAATGCATCTTTAAAAGGCGGACGGTCTTCAATACCGTATATCAAGTCTGTTTTCATCAGTTTTTAGTTTATTGTCCATTTCAGTGCCAGTGTAGGGATGACATAAAAACCATCGCGTCCACCAAAATTATTACTCAGCTCAACTTCTGAGCCCACACTCAACTTAAATTTATCACTGATACCTTTTATACGGTTCAGATTCACCCAAAACTGGGGCTCGGTAAGAAAAATAGTCTTCCCATAAGCAGTCTCCTCACGCCACCAGTCAGCAAAGCCGGAAAAAGTGAGCAAGTTATTGCTGAAATTCATATACCAGGTTCCGGTCAGCTGAAAGTTATTGGGAGAATGGTGTTTCTGAATATACTTATACATGGCCGACAATGAAAAGCCACGCGAGAAAGCAGTATTATTATAAGTATAGGTAACTCCCCCCAAATAAGCGTTCTGATAAGAAAAACCTTTGGCAAGACCTCCATTATACTCCACATGTACCGAGAACGGATTCTTCCAGAATTTCAATTCACGGGCTATTTCCCAATAAGCAGCCGCTACTCCGTCAGAAGTATAGTCCATGTCCACAAAGAAATAAGTACTACCCCACTTATCAGGATGAAACTTCTCTACGGTAGAGGTTAATACAGGACGGTCTTTTAAATCTTTATCATACAAAGAACGTCCGAAATCATAGTGCAACTGAATGTTTTGTGCCCTTAATCCGATGCCAACAGATAACAAAAACAGGCAAAAAAGAGCAATAGCAGTCCTTCTCATGTTGAATGTTTTTTTATTAAGGCGCAAAAGTAATTAAAAATCGTGGGAGTACGTTTCTATCAAATAGATATTATCACTATTTTTGCTCCCGATCAAATAGTAAACAATGGACATAGAAATAGAAAATCATCCGTTAGAGCCCTTTCTCCCCGCCAATGCCCGATTGCTGATGCTGGGAAGTTTTCCACCTCAAAAGAAACGATGGTCGATGGATTTTTACTATCCGAACCTGAACAATGATATGTGGAGAATCGTGGGATTGCTGTTCTTTAACAACAAAGACTACTTCCTTAACGAAACCCGGAAAGCTTTCTGCCGCGAACGCATTATCAGCTTTCTCAACGATAAAGGAATAGCTTTATTCGATACCGCTTCGGCCATCCGACGCCTACAGGACAATGCCTCAGACAAGTTCCTGGAAGTGGTGCAGCCCACTGATATAAGCCGACTTCTCGGACAACTCCCGGAATGCAAAGCCATCGTCACAACAGGGCAAAAGGCAACAGATACACTCCGGGCACAATTCGAAGTGGAAGAACCCAAGGTGGGCGATTTCTCTGAGTTCGTCTTTGATGGACGCCCGGTGCGCTTATACCGCATGCCTTCTTCTTCACGAGCCTATCCGTTGGCACTCGACAAAAAAGCGGCAGCATACCGCACCATGTATCAGGATTTACAAATGCTTAATATAGAATAAATATGAAAACTCTCTTTTTGCAATATCCCGCATGCAGCACTTGCCAGAAAGCTAAAAAGTGGCTGACAGAAAACAACATTGAGTATACTAACCGCCTTATTGTGGACGATAATCCCACAGTAGAAGAATTGAAAGCCTGGATTCCACTAAGCGGACTACCCGTTAAGAAGTTTTTCAACACCAGTGGTGTAGTATATAAAGAGCTGAAACTCAGCAGCAAGCTTCCTACAATGACTGAAGAAGAACAGATCGCCCTTTTAGCTACCAATGGCAAATTAGTGAAACGCCCGCTGGTAGTGACCGAGCGCTTCGTATTGGTAGGATTTAAACCCGAAGAATGGGAAAAATTAAAATAATTAGCAACTTCTTTGCATAAAAGCTTGCAAATTCAGAAGTTTATTCTACCTTTGCAGCCGCAAACACGGGAGTAGCTCAGTTGGTAGAGCACCGGTCTCCAAAACCGGGTGTCGGGAGTTCGAGCCTCTCCTCCCGTGCAGAAAAAATCCCGCTTAGGTCACATGACTTAGGCGGGATTTTTCATTAATCAAAAACGGATACTGATTTCTACCGGTTCCTCACCCATTGTCCAGTCAGGTCCTTCCTCGATCAAGCGAATGGCTTCCTCATCAGCCGAAGCACAAAGTCCCTTTTTGACAGTAATGTCTTGTGGACGTCCTTCCTTATCTACCCGAAAAGTAAGAATAACTTTTCCTTTGGCACGCGCACAGTCTTTATCAGACGGATGAACCAGACTCTCTTTCAGATACTTCCGAAATGCCTTTCTACCTATGGTAGGTTGGGGAGTACCGGACATTTTCAGACTCGCTACAGCTCCCGTTATACTCCCTTTCGACTGCGAACCATACCCTACCACTACCACCTCATCAAGCGTAGCTTGATCTTCGTTCATCGCTATTAATAAGCTTTTAGTCGTATCAGCCGGAAGTGTAACGGATTCATAACCAATATAATCGACTGCAAGTTCCCGATTTCCACCTGTCTTCAATACAAAATTACCATTTACGTCGGAGATAGTTCCCTGATTAGTCCCTTTCAGCTTAACGGTAGCACCGACAATAGGATAACCGCTGGAGTCTGTCACTCTGCCATGTACTTTACCCCCAACCGCTACCTGAGCAGTAAGGCTGCTGTCATTAGCCGGAATAGATTTCATAGCCGAACTTGTGGTAGCAGCCAAAGGCTCTTCGGCAATAGTGGTTTCCAATGCCTCATCGATCCATTCCTGTGTCATGACCTGAGGCACCTCTGTGTGGGGAGATACAACAACTTTTTTCTCTCTATTCCCGGTTATCAATCCCTTCTGAATAGTTGCGGAATCTTTTCTCACCGTCGCCACCAAATCCTCTTTCTTTTCTTCCTTTTGTACAGACAAAGGTTCCAAGTGAGATACTTCTTCCATTGCTATCCGTGCTTCATCCGGTAAAGTATTCTCCTGAAGCAGGAAATAAGAACCGATACAAACTCCGATCAGAAGGCTGGCAGCCACACTCCAAGCAATGGTATGCCTGCGTTTTTGCGTTACGCGCATATTCACCCGGCGACGCAACAACTCTATTTGCTCATCGGCTCCACTCTCCACCCGGCTATACCCTTCCAACGCATCGGCCAAAAAAGGATCACGCATCGCTTCTTTCTCCAATCGATGTGCTTCTTTCCCCTTGCGGAATCCCCGTATGTAATCCGATAGTTTCATCCCTTAAGCTGATTTTTAATGCAAATCTTTAAATTTCGTTTTCCATTTTGGATATAGCTCTTCACATTGTTCAGAGTAAATCCGGTTTGTTCCACAATGTCGGCATACGACATCTCTTCGAGAAAGAAACGCGTAATACTGGTCCGTTGTTCTTCGGGCAACTTTTCGAGACAGTGATGTAATGCCTTCAGTTGTTCCTCCGAACTTTCCTCTTCACTTAATAGATGCAGAAATTCGTCAGATTCCATAATATTAACCGTATAATCTAACGGAATTTCTTTATTTTCCTTCCGTAAAAGTTGCAGGCAATGATTCTTCGCTACCCGGTAGAGCCATGGCTTGAACACTTTTATCTCATAATTTCCCAACTTAGGTAGTAAATCTTCAAATAGTTGCATGACTGCTTCCTGTGCCCGGTCTTCATCATGCAGGTATTTCAGGCAAAGTCCATACAGTAACGGTATATATCGGTTATATAATTCGCCGAAATATTCCGTATCGCCAGACTTCGTATAGTGTATCAGTAATTCCTCGTCCGATAGTCTCGATATGTTTCTTTTGAAAAACAACATCTATTCCTCTTCTTCGTCGATAACGACTTGATATTTTTCTTTCATTACTTCAAAATCACCTGTAATCTGGTCTAATATTTCATGTGTATCTGTACTCTTTACCAATGTGGGTATACCGTAATAGACGGATGCTTTGTAGGGTAGCAGTATCATTTTGCCTTTAGGCAGTGAACGTCCCATGCCGGTCATGAACACGGGAATATATTTCACTTCAGGTCGCAGAGACAGGATACGGGCTATACCGGATTTTATTTTTCCCATTTGTTCCGACTTTCCTCTGGTTCCTTCCGGAAAAAGAATCAGTGAATATCCGGCATCAATGGCTTCGAGCATCTTGCGAATCGGATCATGTTCCGAATCTTTTTCCCCTTTTCTCCTGATTAAAAGAGTATTGATGAAAAAGTTACTTATCGAAGCCTGAAAGCGAGTTTTCCCGAAATAATCTTCTGCCGCTACAGGTTTGACTTTCCATAAAAGGTTACCGGGCAAAGAAGATAGCAAACTGAGGGTATCCAAGTGGCTGTTATGATTGGCAAGGATGATAAACTGCTTCTCCTTTTTGAGGAACTGGCAATCGGTGAACTGAACCCCTACGATTAATTTCAGGAACCAGTGGAAAACACCTTTATATATAATCCGCATGGCAACAGATTGCATGAATCTTTTTTCCATCTTTTCCTCTTAATAAGCAATATAATAAACTAAATGAAAAAATACGGGGGCAGTGTAGGCCAGAGAGTCGATCCGGTCGAACACCCCTCCATGACCGGGAATACTGTTTCCCATATCTTTGATTCCTTTGTCTCTCTTGATCGCGGAGATGACTACATCTCCCGAGAATCCGGCAATCGCGATAAGGGCACTTACCAGGATGACATTAGGAGCGGAGAGGGGAGTCAGGAAACCGAGAAAGTAACCAATCACAGTGGTACTGATTACACCACCCAGAAAACCTTCCCATGTTTTGTTCGGACTTATTTTCGGAAGTATCTTATGCCGTCCCAAGAGTTTACCCCAAATGAACTGCATGACATCATTTATTTCGGTAAGGAATACAAGGAACAACAGCAGACCTCGTCCTCCTGAACTGAATCCCGGTAGTTCGGGAAGCGACAGGAGATAAGCAAGGTGACTGATACCGAATACCGAAAGCATCAGAATCCATTGCAACAGGGCCATCGACTTGGTAATTCCATGCGTGTCTCCCTTTAAAACCAGTCGTAAAGGTAATACAAGGAACATGACTACCGGAATGAATATGATGAAGGCTCCATACCAGGCCAGGTAGGCAAGGTAATATTGAATGGGAATGGCTAGTATGCCCCAGAACAATGCTCCGCGATCCGCTTCTCTGAATCCCAGTACCGAATAAAGTTCTCTGAAGGCGATAAAAGAGAGAAATGCAAGGAAGAAATAAGAGATGTTATAGCTGATAAATACGGCACCGATAAACATGCCCGCCATGATCCACCATGAGCGTGTGCGTGCAGCGAGTTCGCTGATATTTGTTTTCGGAAATATCTTCTTTACGAGAAAGAGAATAAGGCTTGCCGTAACAAGTAGTCCGATGATAAGCGAGATGACAATAATCAGTTCATCGCTTAATGTGGGGAATATTTTATCCAGTAGATCTTTCATTTTATTTCAGTGTTTGTAGTGTGTGATATGAGGTACAAGCGGTGTATCAGTGTTGCGATAAGACCGATGTTGATAATGATTAGAGCTATGAAACATACCATCCGGTCGTATCCTGAATAAATAGTGCAAGTGGCGACCACGAAGGTAAGAGTCAATAATGCCATACGGTGCTGCTTGGCCATCGGGCCGTTAAAGAAATGCTGGTGTGTCTTGTATGCCCCTATCCAGCGGAAATAGGCAGTCATAACAGCGAGAAGAGCAGCCAACCATCCCAATTCAATGCCGAATCCACCAGCTACATACCCCACGGGAATGATGAACAGAGCATCGGCAAAGCGGTCGGGCATATCGTTATAAAGATCTCCATTGGCACTTTTCTTTCCTCCTTCAATGGCTACCATCCCGTCGAACAGATTGCAGAGTAATCGCGACTGCATACAAACGATAAACAGAATATAGGCTACATATTTATTGAAGCCGGGATAAATGACTGTGCCAATCAGCAGGAGACATCCCACCATAGCGAAGAATACACTCATCATGGAAATTTGGTTGGGTGTGACACCCCAATGAGTAAGTTTACGGGCAATGATATTAGCCCAGGCCGTGTTTCGTGAGGCTATTTCCCGCCTTCCATCAACTTCATTTTTCATATTTGTGATATGTTTATGATTCGCAAATATACACATCATCTGATGAGTTGCAAAGGAATGAGTGAGAATTTTGAAATGAACCTCTTTTGCAGCAAAATAAAAAAAGTTTGGGTTGTTTATGGAATCTGTGTGGAATCTGCATCTCTATAGTAAAAGCGAACTAATAGTAACATTTTAAAATAATGAAGTTATGAAAACAAATCAATTCAGAGCGATGGTGTTCGCACTGCTAATGGCAGTTATCTCTTTGGCTACAGTGAGTGCACAAGCTATTACTGTGTCGGGTACTGTAACAGATGCAAAAGATGGAACTCCGCTTGTCGGCTGTTCGGTACAGATAAAGGGTACTACGAAAGGTACGGTGACGAACATGAACGGTCAATACACGATTCAGTCTAAGAAAGGAGAGACGTTGTTGTTTCAGTATATCGGCTATAAGCAAGAGAAAAGGGTGGTAAAATCGTCCACACTGGATGTGAAGATGAAAGCTGACGAACTTGTATTGGAAGAATGTGTGGTTGTAGGATACGGACACGAACTAAGGGCCACTAAATCAATGTCTACTGCTTATATGGCAGTATGTCCCGCATCGGGAATCATGTATAATGCTGTAAATGCGGAAGAATATGGCGAGATTCAGGAAAATGGTTTCAAGAATGTGTCGGATGCTCCACTTTCTACTTTTTCTATTGACGTGGATGCCGCTTCTTACAGCAATATGCGTCGTTTTATCAATAAAGGTAAACTGCCTCCAGTCGATGCAATCCGTACGGAAGAATTAGTGAACTACTTTTCCTATGATTATCCGAAACCGACGGGAAGTGATCCTGTGAAGATTACGATGGAAGCCGGAACCTGCCCTTGGAACGCAGATCACCGTCTTGTCCGTATCGGACTGAAGGCTAAAGAAATCCCGACGGACAATCTGCCTGCATCCAATCTTGTCTTTCTGATCGACGTCTCTGGCTCTATGTGGGGAGCGAACCGATTGGATTTAGTGAAATCCTCTCTTAAACTATTGGTAAACAACTTACGTGATAAAGATAAAGTAGCTATCGTGACTTATGCAGGCAATGCCGGTGTGAAACTGGAAGCAACTCCGGGCAGTGACAAACAAAAGATACGTGAAGCCATTGACGAGCTGGAAGCAAGTGGTTCTACCGCAGGAGGTGAAGGGATCATGCTAGCTTATAAAATAGCCCAAAAGAACTTTATATCAGGAGGCAACAATCGTATCATACTCTGCACCGATGGTGATTTCAATGTGGGCGTATCATCGGACAAGGAACTTGAAAAGCTGATTGAACAAAAGCGTAAAAGCGGTATATTCCTCACCGTATTGGGATACGGAATGGGCAACTACAAAGACAGCAAGATGCAGACTCTCGCCGAAAAAGGCAACGGAAACCATGCCTACATCGATAACTTACAAGAAGCCAACCGGGTATTGGTGAACGAATTCGGAGCAACTTTACACACTGTTGCCAAAGACGTAAAGTTACAGGTAGAGTTCAATCCGGCACAAGTGCAGGCCTACCGACTGATAGGTTACGAGAGCCGTTTGCTTGCAGACGAGGATTTTAATAACGATACAAAAGATGCCGGAGAAATGGGAGCCGGACATACAGTGACAGCTTTCTATGAAGTAGTTCCCACGGGAGTAAAGAGTGATTTTGCAGGAAAAATAGACGATCTCAAATATCAGAAAAAACAAAAACCATCTACGCCTCTCAATGAATCTGACGAGTTATTAACCATTAAGCTACGTTACAAAACTCCGGACAGTAACACCAGCAAGAAGATAGAATTGCCGTTGATTGACCATAAAAGCAACCGGGTCTCTGCCGATTTCCGCTTTGCAGCCGCAGTAGCCATGTTCGGACAACTACTGAGAGACTCGGAATTCAAAGGAAACGCCACTTATGACAAAGTGATCTCTTTGGCAAAAACCGGATTAGAAAATGATGAAAAAGGATACAAAAGAGAATTCATACGGCTTGCAGAAACTGCCAAAAGTCTCTGAGATTGTGGAAGTTTTCCACGGTATCCACACTCCAAAGTCCCGTTTTCCACAGTTTGAACTTTAGGTCATCGTTCATAAATAGCTATATACTAGCACTATAGCACGTCCACCTTCGTTCTGGCACGAGGCTTGCACTATTATTATCGTAAGCAAGTGGCTTACAGAAAAACAAACTTCATTTATTAACTTAAAACTTACAATTATGAAAAAGGTATTAGTAGCAGTAGCATTGGTTATGGGATTAGGTAGCTCAGTAGCATTCGCACAGAACGCAGAAAACGCTAACGCAGTGGTAGCAACCGCACAAGCTCCGCAAGACGAGTATACAAAGATTGAAGTAAAGGATCTGCCCGCAGCAGTAACCGAAACTCTCGGAAAAGCTTATCCTGAATCAACCATCAAGGAAGCATCGGTAACAACTAAAGAAGAAGGTAAACTTTACAAAGTAGTCGTTACTCAGAAAGACGGAACAGACGTGACTGTGGTATTGAACGAAAAAGGGGAAGAAGTAAAATAAAAGTGCACGTTTAAAGGGCGAAAAGCACTGTTTCCAATCAGGGGAGCAGTGCTTTTCCCATTTATGGAGGAATGTGGACTTACCATTACAGTCTATTTGCCTCTTATCATCTATTGACTGGCCTCCCCCTGTCCGGCAACGAATGATAGGGACAATAAATATAAGCAACCGACTTCCGGAACAAAATTCAGAGTCACTACTTAAATCAACTCGTAGCTGCTGCTCTGGATGGGCATATCGAGATTGTGAAGTACCTTCTCCAACAGAATACCCTCACGATTGTCGTACTCGTAACCGAAAGTAGCACGAATGCCCTGCAAAATAAACTGCGTAGCACGGTCCAGAGCAATGGGAAGACTGTCTCCCTGCAATAAAGCTCCGGTAATGACACTCGTAAACGTATCTCCCGTACCCGGATAATGGGCGGGCAAATAGGGACATGTGATTTTCCAGTAACGGTTTCCTGTCCGATTGTAAGCATAAACAGAAGTTTTGTGGGGTTCGTCCAACACCGGTACACTGGTGATAATGACCACTTCCGGCCCTTTGTCCGACAAACAACGCAAATACTCTTTTAGTTCCTGATCGGTATTACTCTCTTTATACGGCCGGTCGAGCAGATAGAAAAGTTCCGTCAGATTGGGGGTGATCACATCGGCATGTGTGACTAAATGCTGCATTTCCGCCACCATCGATTCATTGAAATTGGAATAGAGCTTACCATTGTCTCCCAAAACGGGATCTATTACAGTCAGACTATCTTTTCTGCGAAAATCACGAATAAAATCAGATACAATCTGAATCTGTCGGGGCGATCCCAGATAACCGGTATAAATAGCATCAAACTCCACTTCCAACCGTTTCCACTCAGCAATGATACGAGGCATCTCGTCCGTCAGATCAAGAAAAGTAAAATCAGGATACTGCGTGTGGTTAGACAGGATGGCCGTAGGCAACGGACATACCTGAAACCCCATCGATGACAGAATGGGAATGACGACCGTCAGAGAGACCCTTCCCATACCGGAAAGATCGTGAATGGCCGCCACCTTCTTTACTTTATTTGCAAACATACACTTATATCAATCAAAACCAATATTCATCCAGGCAACCCGCAGTCGCATCTCCTCTGACACTGCTTCGTTACTTTAATATTACCAATACATCTCTCGCTCCATGAGCTCCCATCACCAATGCCTGTTCAATGTCGGCAGTCTTTGAGGGTCCCGAGATAAATGTACCGAATTTATATTTTTCATCTTTTATCCGTTCGTAAGCCTGATGCATATTGCTCACAATACGATTTTTGTCCAGAACAATCACCAGCTTCTCGGCAATAAAATAGAGTGCCTTGTATTTCACTGTCTGAGGAATCCAGACAGCCGCATTCTCGGCTACTCCGATTTCACCTTTGACAACGGCTATATCGGTTCCGTTCAGATCCTGCGCACGACCTAACAAATCAGGATTGAACGTAGCACACGTGATTTCCTCCAAATCGGAAGCAATGCTGCCGGCATCAGGGTAAGTACGGCGAATGACAGCATTGATATCTTCTCCCTCACCGAGCACAATAGCCTCACCACCGACGGCAAAACTCATTTCACAGAATTTGGCAACCACGTCCGGATAAACAGTTGCATTGATCTGCCAATCGGGATATTCGTAGCGGTTCTTCGTATTTTTACGGATACTCGCTAATATGTCTTCTTTACTACTCATTTGTTTTCCTCCTTTCCCTGCACTTTATTTTTCTTCCACATCTCGTTAAACGATTCGCCCGCGAATTTAGGAAGTTCTCGTCCTTTTCCCCACGCATCCAAATCGTTATACTTCATAAAACGTGGCAAATGGTTAACTACCGGAGCAGCCCAAAGCGCCGCATTGAAAAGCGTAGGATGATCCATCAACACCTTCATGCCACCGGACATTATTTTCTTACCCGTATTAGCTTTTCCAATCTTATCCAGATCCTGCCTCCATTTATAAATCTGTTCGGCCAAGTCCACCTTTGCCGGACAAACATCCGAACAAGACATACAGAGAGAACAGGCTGACAGATTATCGTAATACTTTTCCGGATCATGTGCCATTCCCAGATTGATACCGATAGGTCCGGGAATAAAGTAAGTGTAAGAATATCCTCCACTCCGACGATACACCGGACACGTATTCATGCAGGCACCACATCGGATACAGTTCAAAGTCTTGATATGGTCGGGATGGGCCAGCAGGGCACTCCATCCATTATCTACAATAATAATATGATATTCACCTCCTTCACGGGGATTCCGGTATTGAGAGGTATAAGTAGTGATCGGCTGTCCCGTTGCCGAACGTGCCAACAGACGGGTAAACACTCCCAGAGCCTCCATGTCCGGTACAATCTTTTCCATGCCGAAAGCAGCAATATTCAGTGTCGGGCACGATGTACCCATATCGGCATTTCCTTCATTGGTACAAACCACAATATCTCCGGTAGACGCCACAGCAAAGTTGGCTCCCGTCATAGCGGCTTCTGCATTCAGAAAGATATTTCGTAAGTTCTTTCGGGCGGCATGGGTCAGATAAGTGGGATCAAAATTCCCTTTCTCCGTTCCCATTTCTTTCTCAAAAAGTTCTCCTACCTGCTCACGCTTGATGTGGATAGCCGGAAGTACAATATGACTCGGTGCCAGATTCATCAATTGCAGGATACGCTCACCGAGATCGGATTCCACCACATCGATTCCTTTCTCTATCAGAAACGGGTTCAGTTCGCACTCTTCTGCCAACATCGATTTGCTTTTCACAAAATGCTTTACTCCGTGACTGCTCAATATTTCATAAACGATGGCACGATACTCTTCCGCATCTTTTGCCCAGTGAACGATGGCTCCATTGGCTGTGGCATTCTTCTCAAACTCCAGCAAGAGTTCCTCAAGGTGGCTGTTGGAGTAAAGTTTCAACGCACATGCCTTATCACGCAATTCTTCCCACTCGGGTACTTCCTTGCTCATCTTGTCTCTCTTGGCACGAACCATCCAAAGGGTCTCGTTGTGCCATGCTGCCATCACCGGATTTTCCAGGAATTTTTCGGCAGCTTTTGCATGCTTGGTACTCATAATTGTGATGCTAATATTTCTACAACATGAATCATTCGGATAGGCAGGTGCTCACGTTCGATGATACCCTGCATATGCATCAGGCAGGAGCTATCCGCTCCGGTGATGTATTCGGCACCGGTCTCCATGTGATGCCGTATCTTATCGCGTCCCATACAGACTGAAACAGCCTGCTCCTCGACTGCAAACATACCTCCGAAACCACAACATTCGTCCACATGGGAGGGCTCAAAAACTTCAATTCCTTCGACCATCTGAAGTAAATCACGCAATTTATTAAAATAAGGTATATTCAGTTCGCTCGGAGCTGACAGGAAAAGTTCACGTACACCGTGACAACTGTTATGGATGCTGACTTTATGGGGAAAGCGGGCAGGAATTTTCGTAGGTTTTATCACATCGTGAATGAAAGCGCAAAGGTCATATATCTTACCTGCGCTTTGGCACTGATGGCCTTCTTTGGCCAGAATGCCGGGATGATTCTCTTTCACAAAAGCCACACAACTGGCAGAGGGACCGACAATGTAATCGTACTTCCGGAATAAATCATCGAAACGAATAGCCATTTTTAAAGATTCATCTTGAAAACCGGCGTTCGCCATGGGCTGTCCGCAACAGGTCTGGTCAAGAGGATAATCAACATCCACCCCTAAGTTCTTCAGTAATTTATATGATGCCACCCCTACCTGCGGATAAATGGCATTGATATAACAGGGGATAAATAAACCTACTTTCATAATATATCATTAATTAGTTACAAGTCACGAGTCACAAGCTACGAGTCACAAACGATCAATAACACACAAGACACAATACGGCTGCCTATATCTTGCAGCTTATCACATATAGCCCGAATCAGATCCCACAGCTCATAGAATATTTATCAGTTTGTGCGTTTGCAGGCTAAGTCTCCATTTAGGATGTCGCATCACGCAATCCACCGTTTCTGCGGTGTTATTACAAGAACAAGGCTGAAGGAAAAAATGTTCGGCGGGAAGTTGTTCATAAACGTCAATATTTTGTCCTTCGTAAACAACTTTAACTTCATCCATCCGGTTTAAAGCTAAATTGACACCCTGCTTGGGAGAGCAGGTCACCCAATCGATAGCAACGGGCAAGGGTTTCGTACCATTGGTTTCGATACATACATACTTGCCTGCACGGTGCAAAAGGTCTATAAAAGCATCGTCAATCCACAAAGAAGGCTCTCCTCCGGTAAGAATCACCATGACAGCCGGATACTTCCCTATTTCATTGACAATATCTTCGTCTGTCATCATTTCACCCTCTTCGTGTCGGGTATCACAGAAGTCACATTTCAGATTACAGCCCGAGAAACGTATAAAAACAGCAGGGGTACCCGTATGATACCCCTCTCCCTGTAAACTATAAAAAATTTCGTTAATCTTTCTCATAAATCACCGTATTTGCTTCCGATTCCTGCACTTCGACCTTATAACATTGAGGTATTTGCTTGCATACCCAACGGGCAATATTTTCTGCCGTGGGATTAAAAGGAAGTACCTCATTCAGATTCCTGTGATCCAGTTTCTCCTTAACGGCCTGCTTAATCTGGGTGAAATCCACTACCATTCCATCTGCATTGAGCCGCTCAGAACGGCAGTAGACAGTGATAATCCAGTTGTGACCATGAAGACTGGCGCATTTGCTCCGGTACGGAAGAATCAGCTTATGTGCAGCCGATATCTCCATTCTTTTGATTACTGTAAACATTGTTGTAGATATTATTAATGGTTACTGCACCTAATGTCACCTCGGTGCGGGCACAAAGATAATACAAAAGATAGTTTTCATTCAGCGAGAAAAGTTATTTTTCCTATTTTTGCCGAATGAAAACTATCTGTATTATATTAGGTACCATTTCGCTGGGGCTCGGCATTCTTGGCATTTTTCTGCCATTATTGCCCACTACCCCGTTTCTGCTACTCACTGCCGCCCTCTATTTCAAGGGATCTCCCCGGTTATACCAGTGGCTTCTGAATCACAAATACTTTGGTACTTATATACGCAACTTTCGGGAAAATAAAGCGATCCCGTTACGCGCCAAAATCATCTCACTGCTGCTCATGTGGGGCACAATGCTTTATTGCATTTTCTTCCTGATCCCGTTGGTCTGGGTCAAGATACTCCTCTTCCTGATAGCCGCAGGCGTAACTTATCATATACTTTCTTTTAAAACATTGAAAAAGTGAGATAAGCCTGCACGGGCATCTTCCAAACGGTCTTCCCAGTGCTTCACAGAATTCTGTCCAATCACATCCGAAACATACTTAACCGAAATAAAAGGGATTTCTTTGGCTCTGCATACAAAAGCCTGCGCATAAGCCTCCATATCAACCACATCTCCCTCAATATCCGTCAGCTCGGTCAGGAAGCTATCACCGGTATTGCAGGTTGCCGATTCGGTCCAGTGTTGGCAAAAGCCCCTGGCAGCAAGCAATTCCGACGAATCAATACGGTATTCCATTCCCAATCCGGTCATCTTATGCATATCCCGATCGACAAAATGACGGCAGACAAAAACGTCCCCTACCTGATGATTAATAGTTCCGGCTGTTCCCTGATTGATCACAATATCGGGCTTCACTTGCTGGATAGCCTCGGACAAATGAAAAGCCGATTTCACTTTTCCAATACCGGTCCGCACATAATATACCTCCACGTCGGGCCACTTGATTTCTGTAAATTCGCCTTGTACGGCATAAGTCACCAATATCTTTAACATGATTACTTTTTTTGAATTTCATACATTTATATCGCTGCAAAAGTAATCAATTAAAGCCAAATTGACCAGATATTATCTTTAATTGGTCAGAATCTACATATACCCGGCTCCTTTTCATCCTATCTTTGCCCGAAACTTAAAGCACAAATATCATGATTCAAAACTCTATCTCCGACAATCGTATCGTCTGGCTCGACGTCATCCGCTGTGTTGCAATGATAATGGTCATAGGCGTTCATTGTATCGACCCTTTTTACATTTCGCCCACAATGCGGGCTATTCCGGAATACACACATTGGGCAGCGATCTATGGTTCACTGCTCCGTCCGTCGGTACCTCTGTTTGTTATGATGACGGGACTGCTTCTGCTCCCCGTAAAAAAACAACCACTGGGTAAATTCTACAAAAAGCGCATTTACCGTGTTTTGTTCCCTTTTCTTATATGGTCGGTGTTGTATAGCATGTTTCCTTGGGTTACAGGCGTACTCGGACTACCGAAAGAGATCATCGGTGACTTCTTTTGCTATACACAAGGGCAGGAATCACAAAGCCTGATAGACTCTCTTAAAGATGTGGCAATGATTCCATTCAACTTCAGCCATAAAGAGAACCACATGTGGTATATCTATCTACTTATCGGTCTGTATCTCTACATGCCATTCTTCTCGGCATGGATAGAAAATGCCGACCGAAAGACCAAACGAGCTTTTCTCCTGATATGGATTATCTCACTCTTTATCCCTTATTTGAAAGAGTATGTTGCCAATTGTTTGTTCGAAAGAAGCGGATATGTATTCGGCACGGACACGTGGAATGAATTCGGGCTCTTCTATTACTTTGCCGGATTCAACGGCTATTTATTACTGGGGCATTATGTCAAAAAAGGAAATGACTGGAGCCTTATGAAAACATTCATACTCTGCATACTCATGTTTGCCGTCGGATATTATATCACTTATACAGGGTTCAGCACCACAGCGTCAAATCCCAATGCGACGGAAACGGAGATGGAACTCTTCTTTACCTTCTGCAGCCCCAATGTGCTACTAATGACTTTGGCTACCTTCTTACTATTACAAAAGGTTGTCATCACCAACTCTACTGTCATTAAAGTATTGGCCAATATGACCCAGTGTGGTTTCGGCATCTATATGGTACACTATTTTGTCGTAGGTCCCTTCTTCCTTTTAATAGGACCTTCGTCATTGCCCATCCCGTTGCAGGTTCCACTGATGGCTATCTGTATATTCCTTTGCAGTTGGGCATTTACTGCACTAATTTATAAGCTGATGCCACGAAAAGCCGTTTGGTTTATGGGATAAAGAACAAGCATTTACGGGTGAATGGAAAGATATTCGGATTCCTTCCATCCACCCGTAAATCCATAATATGAAGAAAGCTACAAAAAAGTACCGGGGCCCAATATATCATCCATATAGCTCACATTGCGAGTACGCAGCAATGTCCCATTCGGACTATAGAACAGTTGATACTGGATGTCTACATTTTGCTGTCCCACCTTAATGACAATAATCGGTTGCCATTTCGGAAATTCTACGTAAGTGACGTCCTCTACCTGCCAGCCGGAATAGGGTCCGGAAGCATACGCATTATATACCGTGGCAGAAAGTTCATCGGTATCTCCCCACTCTGTCTGCGTCATCTGCCATTGTCCCTGTGCATTGAACCAGACATTCTTTTCATAACCATTCATCATAAAATCGGCACAATAGTAACCACCGTCCTGCGACCAGGCGATTCCATCAGCCTTGGGATACATTTTTTTCAGGGCTGTCTGCACTTTGGCAGGTGCATTATCCGCAAAAACCGACACAGCCACTACCAACAAAGCCATCAACAAGCTGAATCTCAATTTTATCATAGCTAAAGCATTTTAATCGGGTGAATACTTTTCGCTAACTAACAGTTTGCAGGGATGGTTTGTTTCGAAAAAACGGCCGACACCCATTCGAACCGGCTCAAATACTCTTTTAAAGAGAAGAAGTAATACTCTCAATCGTATCTTTCACGCGTTTCACTGTCGTCACGTTCCGCTCATACTCACTGATGTGGACAGTTCCTCCCATGGATACCGCCTCATTCTTATACTCCATTCCGCTCTTAATGCTTTCACGAGCCGAGAAATGGAATTCCTGAATACCGGTCTCTTTTGCAATCCGGCAGATATTCTTTTCGTTCACCCCACAACCTGCAAGGAGAGTAATTCTGCCGTTCGCCCTTTCACGGAGTTCCTTCAACAAAGGTATTCCAAGTTCCGCCGTTGCCTGTTGCCCCGAAGTCAGGATACGGTCGCATCCCAGATCAATTATCTGTTCCAAAGCTTCAGACGCATCACGGCAGACATCAAATGCCCGATGGAAAGTGACAGATAAGCCTTTCGAGGCCTCCATCAATTGTTTCATCACCGGTACGTCTATCCCGCCATTTGTAGTCAGGCAGCCAAACACCACCCCGTCGGCTCCAAGTTGACGAGCCATTTCTATATCCTTCAGCATGGTCTTTACCTCGACAGGAGAATAAAGAAAATCGCCGCCGCGCGGACGTATGATGACATGCAGCCGGGTGGTCGTCAGTACCTCACGTGCCATTGCTATCTCGCCATACGACGGAGTAGTTCCGCCTTCGGGGATACCGGCACAAAGTTCCACACGGTTTGCTCCACCTTCCTGTGCAGCAATGCAACTCTCTACAGAGTTGGCACAAACCTCAAATAAGTAATTCTTCATATTTTATCCATATTAAAACAACTGTTGAACGGAGAATTAAAAAAGGGCGAATTGCTTCGCCCTTATCCTAAACATTTTCTTTTTCAATCTTTACTTTGCAAAGCTCACCGCACGTGTTTCGCGGATAACGGTTATCTTCACCTGTCCCGGGTAGGTCATCTCATCCTGAATCTTCTTCGCAATTTCACCCGACAGATTCTCCGTCTGCTTATCGTCTATCTTATCCGCTCCGACAATGACGCGAAGTTCACGTCCTGCCTGAATGGCATAAGTCTTGGTCACACCCGGATAAGACATAGCCAATTGTTCCAGATCGTTCAGACGCTTGATATAAGCTTCAACAATTTCACGGCGTGCACCCGGACGTGCTCCTGAAATAGCATCACACACCTGTACGATAGGTGCAAGCAGACTGGTCATTTCTATTTCATCATGGTGAGCACCGATAGCGTTGCAAATATCCGGTTTTTCCTTAAACTTCTCAGCAAGCTTCATACCTAACAAAGCATGTGGCAATTCCGGTTCTTCATCGGGCACCTTACCAATATCGTGCAGCAATCCGGCACGTTTTGCCTTTTTCGGATTCAGTCCCAATTCGGATGCCATCACAGCACAAAGATTAGCCGTTTCGCGAGCATGTTGCAACAGGTTCTGTCCGTAAGACGAACGATATTTCATTTTACCGATGATACGAATCAACTCCGGATGTAATCCGTGTATACCAAGGTCGATAGTGGTGCGTTTACCTGTCTCGATAATCTCTTCTTCCACTTGCTTACGCACTTTGGCAACCACCTCTTCGATGCGTGCCGGGTGGATACGTCCGTCAGTAACCAACTGGTGCAATGCCAGACGGGCTATTTCACGGCGAACAGGGTCGAACGCAGAAAGAACGATAGCCTCGGGGGTATCGTCTACTACGATTTCAACACCGGTAGCAGCTTCGAGAGCACGGATATTGCGGCCTTCGCGTCCGATAATGCGTCCCTTGATTTCGTCCGATTCAATGTGGAATACAGTTACTGAGTTTTCAATAGCTGTTTCTGTAGCCACACGCTGTATAGACTGTATCACGATGCGTTTAGCCTCTTTACTTGCGGTCAACTTGGCATCATCCATGATATCATTGATATAAGACTGTGCCTGGGTTTTCGCTTCTTCTTTCAGTGACTCTACCAGACGTTCTTTGGCTTCGTCGGCCGACAAACCGGAAAGTGCTTCCAGCTTCTCAATCTCCTGATGCTGGAGTTTGTCCAGTTCTTCTTTCTTCTTGTCTACAATACCCAATTGAGCTTCCAGATTTTCTCTGACCGCATCAGCCTCGGCTCTTTTACGCTGAATCTCTTCCTGGCGCTGGCTAAGCACCATTTCACGTTGCTTCAACTTATTTTCGGCCTGTTGGATCTTTTGGTTACGTAGAGCTACCTCTTTCTCCAAATCTGCTTTCTTATTGAGAAACTTCTCTTTCACTTCCAGCAGTTTGTTTTTCTTAATCACTTCCGCTTCTGTCTCTGCTTCTTTCAGGACATTATCATATTTGGCCTTTAGTCCGTATTTAAACAATACGTACGATAAGATTCCTCCTACGATGAAGCATGCAATGGATGCTACTATTGTTACTAACATTGTAATTTAATTTAAATATAAATAAAAACGCACTGCCAAATACCCGAGAGCTTCCTCTTTCGGGCATCTTTAGCAGTGCGTGGATTTTCTTTATAAAAATGGAAACAGTTATTCCTCGTTCCTGAAATACTCTTCCAGCATTTCCGTAAGTTCTTCTATCTTGGCCGTATACGGTTGGGTATCATTACGTTGCAGCAACTGTAGTTTCTCCAGTGAAAACTGATATGCCACCATAGCTATAATCTTCTCCGGAGCCACGTTCCTGTAGTGCTCCCGATACGCATTGAGCCTGATATTTACCTGCTTTGCCGCTTCTCTTACGGTCTCTTCCTCATCACGGTTAATGGTGAGAGGATAATAAGAATCCGCTATTTGCAGGTTTATTTTTATTTTATCGTTCATACATCCTTTTTTATGTTATTCATTCAACAAAGCGATGCATTTATCGACTTCACGCACTAATTTGGACAATCGCAGCTTCGTCTCTTTTACGTCGCTGCCGTTAAGGCTGATTGTCGTAGCTGTTTTTAGGTCTGTGTAGCTTGATTCTAACGCTTTGTATTCAGCTCTCGCCTTTTCGAGTTCGGACTTCTCATCTTCGAGAAGTTGCTTTAACTCAGCATTTTCGCGCTTTAATTCATCGTGCAGATAGATTAAATGCCGCAGCCTTGCTTCAAAGGTACTTAATAGCTTCTTTTCTTCTTCTGTCATCACTACACCAAAATTGTACACAAAAATACGATTAACTCTGATATTACAAAAACTTTTCGGCGGAAAATAGTCATTTATAGTGAAAATAGTTATCCGGGGGACTTCCTTTACCTCCCCCGACTCCTAATTATATAAAAGCCCGCTACAAGCACAATTATCCAAAATCGACAACCGATTTGTTATAAATATGCAATAAGAGCGCAAAAAACCGGATACATTTTCATCTTTTTGTGGCTTTTTGTTATTAATTTAATAGAATTTATATCAGATAGACTACGATTTCGAACTTTTATTCCTACATTTGCGAGCAAATGATAACCTTTATTAAAGCGCATAATCATGGCTAAAATAACCAAAGAAGCCGCATTGCTCTATCATTCACAGGGCAAACCCGGTAAAATTGAGGTGGTACCTACCAAACCCTACAGTACACAAACCGACTTATCTCTCGCTTACTCTCCCGGCGTGGCAGAACCATGCCTCGAAATAGAAAAGAACCCACAAGATGCTTATAAATATACAGCCAAAGGCAATCTGGTAGCTGTTATCTCAAACGGTACAGCTGTTCTGGGATTGGGTGATATCGGCGCTCTTAGCGGCAAACCGGTAATGGAAGGTAAAGGTTTGCTTTTCAAAATCTATGCAGGAATCGATGTATTCGATATCGAAGTCAATGAAAAAGACCCCGACAAATTTATCGAAGCCGTCAAAGCCATCGCCCCTACTTTCGGGGGTATCAACCTGGAAGATATCAAAGCACCCGAATGTTTTGAAATAGAACGCCGCCTGAAAGAGGAACTCGACATTCCCGTAATGCATGACGACCAGCACGGAACGGCCATCATCTCCAGTGCGGGATTGGTCAATGCCTTGCAAGTAGCCGGTAAAAAGATTGAAGATGTAAAAATCGTAGTTAACGGTGCAGGTGCTTCGGCCGTATCGTGTACGAAGCTTTATGTATCATTGGGCGCACGCCTTGAAAACATTGTCATGCTCGATAGCAAAGGTGTTATCAGCAAGGCACGCACCGACCTGAACGAACAGAAGCGTTATTTCGCAACCGACCGTACCGATATTCACACACTGGCCGAAGCCATCAAAGATGCCGACGTATTCTTAGGACTCTCCAAAGGAAACACTTTGTCGCAGGATATGGTGCGCAGCATGGCTCCGATGCCTATCGTCTTTGCCCTGGCAAACCCGACCCCGGAAATCTCTTACGAAGACGCCATGGCAGCCCGTCCGGACGTATTGATGGCAACCGGACGTTCGGATTATCCCAATCAGATTAATAATGTAATCGGTTTCCCGTATATCTTCCGCGGAGCTCTCGACACGCAAGCGAAAGCGATCAATGAAGAGATGAAAATTGCCGCTGTACACGCCATTGCCAATCTGGCCAAACAGCCCGTACCCGATGTAGTGAACGAAGCCTACCATGTGAACAACTTCACCTTCGGTCCGGAATATTTTATTCCGAAACCGGTAGATCCCCGCCTGATCACGGAAGTATCCATCGCCGTGGCCCGTGCCGCTATGGAGAGTGGTGTTGCCCGTAAGAATATAGAGAACTGGGATGATTATAAAACACATCTCCGCGAATTGATGGGACAGGAATCTCAGCTGACCCGCCAACTCTACGACACGGCCCGTCGCAATCCGCAACGTGTGGTATTTGCCGAAGGCGGACACCCCAACATGTTGAAAGCTGCTGTCGAAGCCAAATCGGAAGGAATCTGCCATCCTATTATATTAGGTAACGAAGAGCGCATCGAGAAACTGGCCAAAGAACTCGACCTGAGCCTGGACGGAATCGAAATCATCAACCTCCGCCACGACCGTGAAGCGGAACGCCGTGAGCGCTATGCACACATCCTCTCTCAGAAGCGTGCCCGCGAAGGTGCTACATACGAAGAGGCCAACGACAAGATGTTCGAGCGCAACTACTTCGGTATGATGATGGTTGAAACCGGAGACGCAGACGCTTTCATCACCGGACTGTACACCAAATACAGCAATACCATCAAAGTAGCGAAAGAAGTTATCGGCATCCGTCCGGAATACAAACATTTCGGAACCATGCACATCCTGAACTCCAAAAAGGGAACTTACTTCCTGGCTGACACTTTGATCAACCGTCATCCGGATACTTCCACTTTGATAGATATAGCCAAACTGGCCGATCAAACTGTCAGATTCTTCAATCATACTCCGGTGATCTCCATGCTGAGCTATTCCAACTTCGGTTCCGACCAGGCAGGAAGCCCGCTGAAGGTACACGAGGCAGTGGCCTATATGCAACAGGAATATCCCGAACTGGCAATTGACGGTGAAATGCAGGTGAACTTCGCCATGAACCGCGAGCTCCGTGACTCTAAGTACCCTTTCACCCGCCTCAACGGCAAGGATGTCAATACATTGGTATTCCCCAACCTGAGTTCTGCCAACGCAGGATATCAGCTGCTGCAAGCCATGGATCCGGATACCGAATTCATCGGCCCGATCCAGATGGGACTGAACAAACCTATCCACTTTACGGATATAGAAAGCTCGGTACGCGACATCGTAAACATCACAGCCGTGGCTGTGATCGACGCTATTGTAGAAAAGAAAAAAGCTAATAAATGAAACGGCCATTATCCAAATCACAAATAGTTTGTATCATTCTGCTTTGGGTGGCGCTTTGTTACATAGTATTGGTATACGCCGAACGTATTGACGGTCCTACCATACTTATGCTTATCATTTCGGCAGCATTAGTGTTTATTCCCGTCTATAAATCACTTAAAAAGAATAAATAATATCTTTTTATTCCTTTTTTGCGGCATAAAATATCAATTTTGATGTTTTATGCCGTTTTTCTTTATAAAATGCTTGCTAGTTCGATTTTTATGTTTACTTTTGCAACGTCATCAACAGAGACGATAGAATTTAAAAACAATCATATTAAAAAGAAAAAAGAATTATGAATGCAGCTAAGGTATTAGAAGATTTGAAGAGAAGGTTCCCCAACGAACCGGAGTATCATCAGGCAGTAGAAGAAGTTCTTTCTACCATTGAAGAAGAATACAACAAACATCCTGAATTCGACAAGGCCAATCTGATTGAACGTCTTTGCATTCCAGACAGAGTATACCAGTTCCGTGTAACTTGGGTAGACGATAAAGGCAACGTGCAGACCAACATGGGTTACCGTGTTCAGCACAACAACGCCATCGGCCCGTACAAAGGAGGTATCCGCTTCCATGCTTCTGTAAACCTTGGTATTCTGAAATTCCTTGCTTTCGAACAAACATTTAAAAACTCGCTGACCACATTGCCTATGGGTGGCGGTAAAGGTGGATCGGACTTCTCTCCACGCGGAAAGTCAAATGCCGAAGTAATGCGTTTCACTCAAGCCTTCATGCTCGAACTGTGGCGCCACATCGGTCCTGAAACCGACGTACCGGCCGGTGACATCGGTGTAGGTGGCCGCGAAGTAGGCTTCATGTTCGGTATGTACAAGAAGTTATCTCACGAATTTACCGGAACATTCACCGGTAAGGGACGCGAATTCGGCGGTTCACTGATCCGTCCGGAAGCTACAGGTTACGGTAACATCTACTTCCTGATGGAAATGCTGAAAACCAAAGGAACCGACCTGAAAGGTAAAGTATGCCTGATCTCCGGTTCGGGTAACGTGGCTCAGTACACTGCCGAAAAAGTATTGGAACTCGGTGGTAAAGTAGTTACCATGTCCGACTCCGATGGTTACATCTACGATCCGGACGGAATCGACCGTGCCAAACTGGATTACATCATGGAGTTGAAGAACCTCTATCGTGGACGTATCCGCGAATATGCCGAAACTTATGGTTGTAAATATGTTGAAGGAGCCCGTCCCTGGGGTGAAAAGGGTGATATCGCACTGCCTTCAGCCACTCAGAACGAACTTAACGGGGACGATGCACGCAAGTTGGTTGCCAACGGGGTGATAGCCGTATCGGAAGGTGCTAACATGCCTTCTACACCTGAAGCCATCAAAGTGTTCCAGGATGCTAAGATCCTGTACGCTCCGGGTAAAGCAGCCAATGCAGGCGGTGTATCTGTGTCAGGATTGGAAATGACTCAAAACTCTATCAAACTGAGCTGGAGTTCGGAAGAGGTGGACGAAAAACTGAAGAGCATCATGAAGAACATTCACGAAGCTTGCGTACAGTACGGTACCGAACCGGACGGATACGTAAACTATGTGAAGGGTGCTAACGTTGCCGGATTCATGAAAGTAGCCAAAGCAATGATGGCACAAGGAATCGTATAATCAGCAAAGAATCCAATAATGTCATAGTAAAAGAAAGCCCGTTTCTCCTAAAAGGAGGACGGGCTTTCATTTTAAACAATCCACACTACTTCTTTACAATAACCTCCGGTTCGAAACTCTCCCTATCGAACAGCTTTCACACATATGTCCCCCCCTTTCATACCTCCGCAACCAATCAGGCAGAGCCATCCGGCGTTGCGAGTACAACTATCCCTCATCTGGTTGCAACCATACGAAAATCCGAATAGAAAACGGCTTGACAGGCATTACCAACTATATTGAAGAGCCAGTAGTGCTTTTTTAATTCCCTTCACGCGTCCACCATTTTACCGACCTCCGTCCGGTACTCCCAACGTCACCGGAATATGTCTCCCCATTCAGTTCCCGCCGATATTCCGCCAACCGTTCAGTCACAAAAAATAATATTAACAGGCGGTTCAAACAGATGCCTTATCAGTTTGCTATAAAAGAAGTTGCCGGCATCACAAAAATAAAAACAATCGTTTCAATCTTTCATAAAACTAAAAAGAGGTCTCTTTTTTTAATCTATTAAAAATTTGCTTGTTTGTTTTAAACCATTTACTTTTGGAATTTTAAAAACCAAAGCCTTATTTTTGAAAAAATCACAATCAGCCTTATATTCTACTAAATGATTTTAAATAACGAGTCTAATAAGAAGAAGAAATTTGAGCAGTTTTTCATTATGACTTATCCCAAAGTCAAAGCGTTTGCATGGAAATTGTTGAAGTCAGAAGAAGATGCAGAGGATATAGCCCAGGATATATTCGCAAAACTATGGACTAATCCTGAGATTTGGGAAAATCAGGAAACTTGGAACAGCTACATATATACTATGGTCCGCAACCATATCTATAACTTTCTAAAACATAAATCAATCCGGCAGACCTATCAGGAGCAATGCACAAAAGAGGAGCCGGCTATATCCGAAACTGACATTCACGATCAACTTTATGCCAAGGAAAGTGAACTTCTGATAAAACTTACGATTGCCAATATGCCCGAACAGAGGAGGAAAATCTTCCGAATGAGCCGGACACAGGAAAAAAGTAATCAGGAAATCGCCGACGAGCTGGATATTTCGATCCGCACTGTAGAGCGCCACATCTATTTGGCACTAATCGATTTAAAAAAAGTACTCCTCACCCTATTTTTTTTCTATCTCGGTTGAGTAATCAGTCACACCTAATTGTCTTATCTATATAAAGGCTATAAAAATGAAGAATTATATTCAGAGAATCATCCGTTTGTTTGCCACCTCCGACCCCGACCCAAAGCTCACCGGAGAGATCCACCGATGGCTGCTCGATCAGGAGCATGCCGGGGAAAAGGAGACGGCACTGCACGATTTATGGTACGAAACGGAAGGAAAGGTGGACAGGACTACCTGGGATTCTCTTGCATCGGTATATACCAAAGTCGGGGCCAACTCCGGGGACAGACATCAGCCACGTATCCGTTTCGCACATTATGCGGCTGCCATAGCGTTGCTGATCGTATCAGTTTCGGTCACTTTTCAAATGACCAAACAGCACTTTGCCGAAGCTCCCCTTATTGAAAACATAACACCGGACGGACGACTGAGCAGCCTTCGTCTTCCGGACGGCAGCATAGTACAAACCAACTCGGGCAGTATCTTGCTCTACCCCGAAAAGTTTAAAGGTGAAACCCGCACAGTTTACCTAATCGGTGAGGCCAACTTCAAAGTAAAGAAAAACTCCGGTCAGCCATTCATTGTCAGATCGGGTACCATGTCGGTGACAGCCTTGGGCACTGAGTTCAATGTCGCTGCTTATCCGGAAGAGAACGAAATGATTGCAACTTTGATCCATGGAAAAATAAAAGTGGAATGCGACAATGGGAAAGAGAGTTATATCGTCACTCCCGGACAACAGGTCACTTATCGTAAAAGTACGGGAGAAAGCCGGCTCGCCGAAGCAAACATCGAAGACGTAACAGCTTGGCAAAAAGGGATGTACGTATTCAGAGGCGTCACCATGTCAGAAATCCTGAACGAGCTGGAAAGACGCTATGCAGTCACCTTCCAGTATAACGCCAATTTATTTAATGATGATAAATTCAACTTCCGTTTTCGTGAAAAATCCACTTTGGAAGATATCCTGAACATTATGCAGGAAGTTGTGGGAGGATTCAGTCATGAACTGAAGGGAAATATATGTTATATAAAACCGGAGACAAAAAAATAAAATGATTTAATATATTGATTTGTTTAACCTTAAAAACAATTGTTTAGTATGTAAAAAAGTATCCGGAAAGAGGCGGCCACCTGATTCCGGATATGAAATCTGAATTCTTTGCGTTAAAGCTTATGCTTTACTTTTTGGGAAATAAATATTATGATTTAACACTAAAATTCGTTCAAATCTATGAATTTTTATCGATTAAAGTCTATTTTTTTTATAATTTTTAGCTGTTTTATTCTACAAACGGCTGCCTTTGCTCAAAACAACGTAAAAATAACAATCAAGAAAAAGAATATCACGTTGCAGGAAGCATTGCGGGAGGTTGAGAAACAATCTGATTATCTGATCGCTTTCAACGAATCCAAACTTGAGAAAACTAAGCGCGTTAACCTGAATATTAATGCTGAATCTCTGGATAAGACACTGGCTTCTATCCTGTCCGGAACGGGGCTTTCCTACAAAATCAAAGACAAATATATCATGATTATTCCGCAATCAAAAGTGGAAGTCGAAAGCAAAAAACTGTCGGGGATAGTGAAAGATGACAAAGGAGATCCCTTGATCGGAGTCAACGTCTCCTTCAAAGGCAGCCCCACAGGAACCGTCACCGGTCTTGACGGACGATTTTCCATTCTGGCTGCCAAAGGAAATATCATTGAATTCTCCTACGTAGGCTATACCACCCAATATATTACAGTGGGCGATGCTTCTTCGCTAACTGTCGTATTGGAAGAAGATGCCAAGGCACTGGACGAAGTAGTTGTTACCGCACTGGGTATCAAACGTGCGGAAAAGGCATTGAGTTACAGTGTTCAGCAGGTAAAATCGGATGCTATCAACGATGTGAAAGATGCCAACTTCGTGAACGGATTGACCGGGAAAGTTGCAGGTGTATCCATCAACCGGAGTTCCTCGGGCATCGGCGGGGCGACCCGTGTTGTCATGCGCGGAGCCAAGTCTATTGTAGGAAATAATAATGTGCTCTACGTAGTGGACGGTATGCCTATCGGCAACCCTTCAAAAGGCGAAATCAACAATGACTATAGCACTCCGGGAGGAGGTGAAGGCATTTCCGACTTCAACCCGGAGGACATCGAAAGTCTATCGATACTGACAGGTCCGGCCGCCGCAGCCCTGTATGGTTCATCGGCAGCCAACGGTGTTATCCTGATTAACACCAAGAAAGGGCAGGAAGGCAAACTGAAAATCTCGATCTCCAACAATACGGAGTTTATGACCCCGTATGTAATGCCGGAATTTCAAAACCGATACGGTAATGCAAAAGGATCATACAAGAGTTGGGGTGAGATGCTGCAACAGCCTTCAACGTTCCGCCCGAAAGACTTCTTCAAGACAGGCGCCAATATCATGAATGCCGCCAATTTTTCAGTAGGAAACAAAAATAATCAAACGTTCGTATCGGTGGCAACAACAAACTCCACCGGCATCATTCCCAACAACGAATACTATCGTTACAACTTCACATTACGCAACACCGCGAGTATGCTGAATGACAAACTCCATCTCGACCTGGGAGCCAGTTATGTTCTGCAGGGAGACCAGAATATGCTGTCGGCAGGGCGTTACTTTAATCCGTTGGTACCTCTGTATCTCTTTCCGCGGGGTGAAGATTTCGAAGCAGTCAAGGTGTACGAGCGCTATGACACCAACCGAAAATTCCCCATACAGGAATGGTCTTATGGCGATCAGGGCCTGAATCTGGAAAACCCGTACTGGATTGTGAACCGCGAAATGTTTGTTTCCAAAAAGAAACGTTACATGTTTTATGCCAACGTAAAATACGATATTCTCAGTTGGCTGAACATAGCAGGACGTATACGTGTGGATAACACCAACACTACTTCCGAGCGCAAATTACACGCTTCGACAATCAAGCTGCATGCCCAATCGGACAAAGGAGCCTACAACCGGAGCATGGAAGAATATCAGCAGACCTATGCGGATATTATGCTGAATGTGAACAAGAATTTCGGTAACTTCAACCTGACGGCAAATGCCGGATTCAGTTATGAAGATCACCTGACCACCGGCATGGGCATCGGAGGAAAACTGTTTACCGTCCCCAACCTGTTCTCTGCCTATAACTTCGATCCGGCTTCCGGACCCGGTTCGCAATCGCACACCCATACACGTAACAATTCGGTCTTTGTAAGCACCGAGCTGGGATATAAAAGCATGCTTTACCTCACACTTACCGGACGACAGGAATGGGCTTCCCAGTTAGTCAACTCTGACCAGCCCACCTATTTCTATCCTTCTGTCGGAGTGTCGGGCGTAATCTCTGAGATGGTAAGTCTGCCTAAATTTATTTCATTCTGGAAGATGAGAGCTTCCTTCGCCGAAGTAGGAGGACCGATCAACTATACCGGATTGACTCCCGGAACTGTCACCGATCCCATGAAAGGCGGAGTCATCAATCCGATATCTGTCTATCCTTTCCCGAACTTCAAAGCAGAACAAACCAAATCGTATGAGTTGGGAACTAACCTGAGACTTTTCAACAACAAAATCAATATCGATGCCACGGTGTACCTGACAGATACCTACAACCAGACCTTCCTTTCCAGCATGTCTCCTGCTTCGGGATACTCGGGCTTCTATGTACAAGCGGGTAAAGTGCGCAACAAAGGTATCGAACTGTCATTAGGCTATAACGATCAGTTCGGAAAAGTGGGATATGCCACCAATCTGACTTATACAGCCAACCGAAATAAAATCATGAAGATGGTGCATGACTATAAGAACCCTTCGGACGGTTCGCTGTTCAGCATCACTGAACTGACCCTGCAAGATAAGGGAGGAGTTTACCTGCGGGAAAAGGACGCCATCGGAGACGTATATGTAAAAGGCATCCTTGCCAGGGGCAAAGACGGTAAACTGATCGAAGAAGAAGGAGGATATAAAGTAGACCGCTCACAACGCATCAAGATAGGATCGGTCAATCCGGACTTCTCGATCGGCTGGAGACACAATGTCACCTGGAACAACATTACTCTGGACCTGCTGTTCAACGGACGTTTCGGAGGTATTGTCACCTCTTCCACCCAAGCATTCCTTGACGACTACGGTGTATCGAAAGACACTTATAAAGCGCGTCAGAACGGTGGTGTATGGGTGAACGGAACCCAATACGACGCGGAAAAATATTATACGACCATCGGCGGCGAACAACTGATGGCATATTATGCATACAAAGCAACCAATATCCGTCTTCAAGAAGCCAGCCTGAGCTATACCCTACCGGGCAAATGGTTCGGAAATGTGATCAACCGGCTGACAGTTTCCGCCATCGGGCGCAATTTGTGGATGATCTATAATAAAGCCCCATTCGATCCGGAAATGACCTCTTCGACAGGTACCTATAACCGGGGAGATGTCTTTATGCCACCCAGTTTGCGTAGTGTGGGATTTAGCGTGAAGATTGAATTATAACCTTTAAAAAATGCAACACTATGAAATTAAATAAAGTAAAGAATATGTGGAGAATTCTATCGGTCATAGCCCTCTTGGGTTCAACACTATGTACCTCGTGTATATCCGAAGATATCAACCGGAACCCGTTGCTCCCGACGAAAGAAGATGAAAAGATGGACGGAGTTATTTACGGAGCCTACCTGCCCAATCTTGAAAAAAGTGTAATCCCCATCGGCACCGCTTCAGAAAGTACAGAACCGGTAAACCGCTATCAGATCGGAGTAAATCTGGCCGGTGACGCCTGGGCGGGATACATGTCTCCCCGAGACAACAAATTCAACGGCAGCAAGAATTTCACCAACTATTTCATGTACGAAAACTGGGTGAACTATGTGTATTCTTTTATGGTGACGGATGTATATTCGCCATGGATGCAGATAAAACGCATCTCGCAGGATGAAGGGACAAGAAATGACGAGATTTATGCCCTAGCCCAGATCATCAAGATCGCGGCACTGCACCGCACTACGGATATGTTCGGCCCGATTCCCTACTCACAAGTGGGCAAAGGTTCTTTTAAAGTGGCATACGACTCTCAGGAAAGCGTATACCGCTCTTTTCTGAAAGAACTGGAAGAGGCTGTCCAAACCCTGGACGATTACTCGAATAAGAGCAAAGAAGTATTGCCTGCCTTCGACATTGTTTATAACGGCGATGTCAATAAATGGATGCGCTTTGCCAATTCGCTGATGCTCCGCCTGGCCATCCGTGTCCGTTTTGCCGATGCGGGACTCGCCAAAGAATATGCGGAGAAAGCCGTGAAGCATCCCGCAGGCCTGATCGACAGTAAAGAACTGGCAGCCCAGATGGGTAAAGGAGCCGGCCTGCAGATGAAGAATCCGCTGAAAGTGATCAACGAAGAATACAATGACACCCGTATGGGGGCCACCATCTATTCTTACCTGGCAGGATACAATGACGCCCGTGCTGCCGTATACTTTGTCAAAAACAATGGTTTCAAAGCCGTACGTTGCGGGATCGCCAAGTCCGGAGACGCCTATAACGGATTCACACGCCCGAACGTGCATGAAGACGACCCTCTCTATTGGATGAAAGCATCCGAAGTATGCTTCTTGAAAGCCGAAGGGGCACTGGCCGGATTCGATATGGGCGGCAGTGCCGGCGACTTCTACAACGCAGGCATCCGCATGTCGTTCAGTGAGAATGGACTGGACAATTCGTCGGCCGAAACCTATCTGAAAGACTCCACCCGCAAACCGGCCAACTACACCGATACCTCCAACGGCGAGTTGAGCGCCAATGCTCCGAGCAGCATCACCATCCGTTGGGAAAACGGAGCTACGGAAGAAGAAAAACTGGAACGTATCATCACTCAAAAATATCTCGCCATCTTCCCCAACGGACAAGAGGCATGGACCGAATGGAGACGTACCGGATATCCCCGCCAAATAGTCGTTGCCGAAAATAAAACGAACTCCGCAGTATTGATCGGAAACGGATACGACCTGGGAGGCGTAAGGAGACTGCCCTATCCCCGCACCGAATATGAACAAAACGGCGAAAACCTCCACAACGCCATCAGCCAGTATTTGGGAGGAGTAGACAATGCTGCCACCAAAGTATGGTGGGACAAAAAAAGCAAATAGTAATGAACCTGAAAATTAAAGAAACATGAATATGAGAAATACCATTTTTACATTTATCGGAGTAGCATTGTTGGTAGGCTTCGTCGCATGCGATGACTGGACCTCACCGGAGAAACTCGATGTAGAAAACGAAGCAGTGGGTGACCTTTACTCCAAACGCGACTCCATCAAGTGGGCCGAAGAAGAAAAAAGGCATAAAGAGAACGAAGCTGCCTACGAAAAATACCTGGAGAACCTGAGAGCTTACAAAAGTACCAAGCACCCCATTATGTTCGGGTGGTTCAATGCCTGGCAACCGGACGGAGCGGGAAAATATCCCCGCCTGTCTCTTTTGCCGGACAGCATGGATGTTGTTTCGATATGGGGAAACTGGCACTCTCTGAGCGAAGAAAAAATCAAAGAGTTGCGGAGCGTACAGGCCAAAGGAACCAAAGTCATTATCGGCTGGATTATAGAAGATATAGGCGACCAGATAAAATGGGGACGCGACCAATGGCCCGCCGATGATACTCAAGCCATCAAAGAGTATGCACAAGCCATCGTAGACACAATCAACAAATACGGCTACGACGGATTCGATTATGACTATGAGCCGTCATACGCATCACCGTTCAAGCCGGGCAACCATTGCGGCAATTTGACTTCTTGCTCACGCGATTATAATAAAGAGAAAGAAATCTTGTTTATGAAGACCATGCGCGAGCTGCTGGGCCCGGACAAACTGTTTCATCTGAACGGCTCTATCCATTGGCTGGACCCGCGTGCGGCACAGTATTTCGACCGTTTTGTCGTTCAATCTTACAACGGATCGGCTTCCAGTTTTGAGAGATGGACCAATGATATCCAAAACCGGTTGAATATCAAACCCGAACAGCTCGTATTTACGGAAAGCTTTCAGAACAAGCCCGGTGCACGAAGCAGATTCCCGGGTACATACGCCGGTTACGTGGCTTCCAAACAAGGCAATGTGGGAGGAATCGGAGTCTTTCATATTAATGAAGACGCATTTGAAGACGAAGCCTATGTTAACATCAGAAAGGCCATCTCTATCATGAATCCTCCCGTAAAATAATTAACCTAAAAACAGTTTGAAACATGAAATGTAACGTATCTTACAAATATCTGTTTATTGCGATCGGCATACTTTGCCCGCTCTTTTCCGCCTGTGACTATGCCGACGGAGAAGGTTCAGGCTCGGAAAACGCAGTATACATGGAAACACCCGATAATAAAGGCATCGTCAACTTCACTTTAGAGCCCGATGGCGGAATAACCTATCTGACACCCCGGCTGGCCAATATCAGCCAAAGCCCGGTGACTATACAAGTGGGTTATGACAAAGAGGCCTTGGATAAATACAACAAGGACAACGGGGCCTCGTATGAACCCCTTCCCCCCTCCGCTTTTAAACTGGCAGATGCAGAGGGAAACGAGCTATCCGCCTCCGAAGGCATACGAGTACCCGCCGGTGACTTTTCAGCAAAAATAATGGTGAAAGTAGGACAACTGAATTCCAAGGATTTCCCCGCCAATAAGAAATATGCAATTCCTCTTAGTATCACGGGGGCTTCCAACTATTCGCTGATTCCCTCACAACGCAGCGCGATCTTGCTCCTGAATCGTTCCATCCTTTCGTCGGTAGCCAAAGTCAGCGGTGGAGAAGGCATCCGGATAAAACCTGTCGGAATGCACACAAAGGCCGAATGGACCATTCAAATGAGCGCCATCTATTCCAGCCTGACCCGAAGCAACCTGACCACAGCCTATCTAAGCAACGGAACAGGAGGAGAATTCTATACCCGCATTTCATCTACTGCCGGCATACAAGTGAAAAACGGACGCGACGGGGACGACACATGGACTCAAATACCCCTGCAAGCGGGTAAATGGCTGCATATCACCTATGTGCACAAGGATAAGAAAACGACAGTCTATGTCAACGGAAAGGTCCAGAAGGTCTTTGAGAACAGTGCCATCACCTTTGGCGAGAACAGCATGATCGTAGTCGGAAACTCCGGTTACCGTAACGACTATCTTCGCGAGATACGTTTATGGGACAAGGCGCTGACAGAGTCGGAAATCAACGATTACTTATACCTCCCGATGGACCCTGCAACCCCGCATCTCATTTCGTATCTGCCACTGAGCAAAGAGATGGAGACCAAAGACCTGAAAGCCCCCGCCGGTACGGAGAATGTAACCACGAAAGCCCGCATTGAATATGTGGAAAACGTTAAATTCCCGGCAGATGAATTAGTAATTGTAAATCAAGAATAAAAGGAATTCAAAATGAAAAGAAAAATAAAATCCGCCCAAAGCATTTTATGGGTTCTATTACTCATTTTGTCAGCATCGTGCAGTAAAGACGAAATACAGATCGTAGATCAGGATACAAGTTGGCAAATGGACAATAAGTATATCGAAGAAGATATCCGTGAGCAACTCGGCATCGATCCGTTCACAGATCTGGTGTACCTGGGATATTACGGCAATCCTTATACACAGTTGGAGGCAATCAACGACCTGGTAAATACCACACTGGTGGGAAAGAACGAACTTTCGTTCAAAGTAAAAGTGACGAAGCCTTACAAAGAAGATATCAAAGTCAATCTTATGAAAGAAGACAAACTGGTAACCGATTTTCCAGAGATGGCGGAGGGAATACCTCTTTTTCCGAGCGAGAACTGCACCTTTGAAGGCGGTGTGCTGAAAGCCGGCGAACTGGAAACAACGGTGAAACTAACGATTAAGGATGTTGAGAAGTTAAACAACCTATCGGGTTATGTGATGGCCATAAAGCTGACGATGGAAGGATCGCATGAACATTTGGCCATCGCCCGAACCCGCTCGGCATACTTTGTGAAATTAAATCTTTCTATACGCCTGGACAATATCGATTCAAGCAATAAAAAGATCGAAGGAAAAGGATTCAACAAAGAAATCAGTTTTAAATCGGACATACGCCCGGATAAATTAGGTTCGTTAAACGATGGCAACTTCACAGCCAACAACTGGTATACCTCCAACGCGAACAATTATCTGACGATAATTCTACCGGAAAAACAATCGCTCAAAGGGTTCAGGCTGGACACCAACACCTCTCCAAGCGGCTCGTATATGCTCAAATCCTGTAGAGTGATGGTTGAAACACCGGATGGGAATTGGGTGAACCATGGAGTATTCGACCGCAAGAGTATGGATGGAATTGCTTATATAAGCTTTAAAAAACCGGTGGAATGTACTAAAGTGCGTTTCGAGAATATGATGGCCTTCAATGGCAGATTTTCCGTTGATGTAAATGAAGTCACAGCTTTCCGGTAAAGCAAGATTTCATTACTTTTTATTCACGCCGTGAAGGGGCGGGACTTATGAAATAACAGTCCCGCCCCTTCCTTAAAACCATGTGACAGCACATTAATATACAAACAGGTGAAGCAGTACCCTTCTCCATGTTATGCCTCTGAACGCATTTCATATTCCTTACTATCTTTAGTGAAAATGGTCTGCCATTGATCCGGCCTGATCGTCCGGCTGAGATAGTTCTCCTTCGGGAACAGCCTCAGCTACCTCACGTTCGATAATCTCCTCGATCCGTTTTCTGTTTTTGCGCAACAGATCATAAATCTCATTTTCATCAAAGCTGTCCTCAAATATAATGGGATATTTTTCCACATCTTCGCTGTCACCAGCACAAACAAGAATACGCAGTTCGCTACAATGACCGTAAGATATTATGGCACTGTATTCTTTTAAAAGTTCAGCCAGTTTGGTGAGGAAATCAAGTTCTTTAGTTGTCAGTAGTCCGATCATAGTGTGTAATAGTATTGTTGTTATTTCAATAGCTGTAAAATAAGCGTAAAACAGTTGATTCTGCAAGCATATACGTATTCCTTATATTCTATTTTTAAGCAAAGTAATATTCATTTTATTCATCTTATTCCATTTTTTCGTATATTTGCTTCGAACGGAACATTTTAACGGAAATCGTTGTTCAAAAAGCAAAAAGAACATGGAAACAGAAGAAGAAATACAGAATGTAAATGTCCATCACGGACATAACATAAGGCGCACCCGGATCGAGAAAAACATCAAGCAGGACGCATTGGCAGCACTCGTAAACATGACACAACCGAATGTATCCAAATACGAGAAGATGCGGGTGATTGAGGATGAAATGCTAAATAGATTCGCAAGGGCACTGAATGTGCCGGTAGAATATCTGAAAACGCTGGAAGAGGATGCACCTTCTGTGGTATTTGAGAATATCACAAATAATGTGCATGACAATAAAGACAGCTCAGTGCCCATTACGGGTTATAAAGGACAAGATGCCACAACCAACAGCTTTAATCCGATTGATAAAATCACCGAACTCTACGAGCGTCTTCTCGAAGAGAAAGATGAAAAATATGCCGCGCTTGAAAAACGGATTCAAGGTCTGGAACAGCAAAATAACAGCGGAAAGTAATTCCGCAAACATATCTCTCCATATAAATGGGTGTAGCCATCCGATGCTTAGGGTGTAGCCATATCGGGGTTAGGGTGTAGCTATCCGTCCCGGATGGCTACACCCTACTTATTATGTGCAAGTTCCATCGGGGCGGGCATCCCTCACCCGTTTCTCCGGACAAATCTTCGATCCGGGTATATTCCACATGACATTGTATACATGTATCTGTTTCCGCTAACACATCATTAAATACATAAAAAAGCAATGGAATATGCTTGGTGTATCCAATCAGAAACTTCTGCCGGCATGTGGTCTGGAAAGAAAAAAAGAGTTTTAATCAGTTTATAACTGACAGACAGTTATATTAGAGCTATAAAGAAAGCATCAGGAATTGACAGTTATGAAACGATTTATCGCTTATTTGACGCAAAAGAAGATATTATCTTCTCAGTCCAAATTGAGAAAAGAATGAATTCTTCCTCTTTCTCACTAGCTAAAAAGGAGCTTTGGTCCCTATTGGCCAACTCTCAATCAAATTTCATACAATTCTATTATTCCATTAATAAAATACCAACTAATAGGTATTTTGCTAACAAGAAAAAATTTGTAAGTTTGCATAAACTAAACTAATTTTAATTATGAAAAAATTTGATTCACTCTGTTTATCTCTCGTACTTGTTGCCTTATCCCAAAAGAAGAATAATAGAATCGTTGAATACCGAGTATTAACAAGTGAGAATATATCTAAGCTCTTTAATTGTTTAGGAAAAAATATAGTATTACAATCACATTGTTAAAAAACACTAATAAGCAGTGCACCAGACTCAAAAGCACCAATTATCCAAGATATTTCTATAGAGTTTGGATAAACATTTTATAGATTCTGACTTTCGTAAAAAGAAGAAAAGAGTTCCTTAAATATAGTTTAACCTAAAAAATTAATTATGAAAAAATTAGTTATAAAAAATTTCCCGCAAAATAGTCATCACTATTTTATAAATAACTGCGCTATAACAACGGATATATCCCAAATAGTGAGATGGAATATTTTAATATTTTTTTTCTTGGTTTCTTTAACAGGATGTAAGGATGAATTATTTATTGAGAATGAAAGTACACCAATAAGTACACGTGCTATTCCGACCCCAGAGTTTGATTGGGAGAATTGTGATTGGATGCCTACCCCCAAAGGCCAAAGTCCTATACCCAGTCCTTGGGTAGGGCAAGGTAGTATAGTATCTGTCTATGGAATAGATGTTGTTAATGATCGAAAGGCATCAGATGGCTGGTTACTTTTATATAATTCTTTTAATTCAACAGCAACAGGCCCGTTGATAAATCCATATTTTATACTTTATAATAAATATCGTGGTTTAATGCGTATTTTTCTTTATACCACTACACCATTTATATCCCCATCAACGTATATTCAGGATGGCCTTTCAATTACTTCCAGTGGTTATAAATCCTCTATGCTCAATTTTATGGGGGAATATATTATAGATACGGATAAACCAAAGCAAACTTATTCACAAATGCAACCGGCTCCGGATGATGGTTCTCTTCCTTTAGCCTCAAATAAATGGTATATGGTACAATATGAATTAGCTTATGATAAAGGAATAAGCAAGCTACCCTATAACTCCATTCAAATGGCTTGGTATATGAATTATCATAATGTCGAAAAAATAAAACTGGGTGGAGATCTTGTTGGAACGATTAAGGGAACAATTGGTAGTTCCTCTGAAAATAATATTTTTTCAAATCTAGGAAAAGCTGTAGGTGATGTTGCCAAAGTGGCGGGTACAGGAGTTGTTGCAGGACTCGGCGAGAATTTCCTTACCAAGAATACTATAAATGAAGATACCGGACAGAATAACTTGGGTTTACCCAATTCTATTTTTAAAGCTGCCCTAAAAGGGATAAGAAGTGCTATAACTAATAGTGCAAATGGATTACCGGGACAAATAATTGGTATTTTTAGTGCTATGTTTAAAAAAGGTGAGAGCCCACAACTTGTTAGTTTGAATATTAAAGCTAATATCAACTTGGAAGGAACCGGATTAAATAGTGGCTCTTTCCCATCAAGTCCTACATCTTTTTGGATGCCTGGAACTTCAATACCACCAACTGCGATAGGCTATCTTCCTTTGTATAATGAAAGTTTAGGGATATTTAATTTTGTAAAGGGGAATATAACAATTACCGGCAAGAGGGATATACGGATTCTTAATGTTGTTGACGAAGGAGAAACTGTAATAAATGAGACAGTTAGCTTTTCTCCCAGAGATTTTTCGCAATATCTCGAATTTAATCCTTCTATTCGAGATATTGTAAATATAAAAATACAGAAACAAGAATTGTTGATTTTTGTAGAAGACAAAGCAAGAAGTGTTACTACCAATGCTAAGGTAGAAGAATTTGGTGACGAGAAGGGGTATGTTGATCCCAATGAAATTAAGTGTGGACTTTATTTTGGGCAATCAAGCCCTGAAGAGGTTCCTCCATTTGATGAAAAACCATTTAAATGTGCAGTACGCTTCACGCTTCTAATTGAACCGCATGATGGTGCGGCTGCAACAGTAGTAACGAAAACATTTTTTTTAAATCCCATTTATAGTATAACGGAGAATGTTTATATCCGTCATTAAGAATATATTTAATTTAAACCGATAAGAATAATGAAAAAATTAAGAATTACGTGGTTGTGCCTGATATTGGCTGGAATACTACTAGGTGTATCATCATGTTCTAACGATGCAGAGGAGTTACAAGGTAAGCTCGTTATAACATTCGCCAAACCGACAAAGGGACTCAAAGTTGCTATTTGTTCGATGGAGAATACTAAGTACCCCATTTTAGTAGAATCCCCGAATGTTAATGGAGTATTGAAAGTATCGTTGAATATAGGGAATTATTATATAAAACCCTCTGATGATTCTTCTGATATGTATTCGGACATCGGAATACAGGTTAGACCGGATAAAACAACAACAGTGACATATGGCGAATCTCGTCAGGTCATTGGAAGAGAATGATTATAATATTTAAACCCAGAATGGTTTTGACAGATTCAGCTTGAACCTGTCAAAACCATCTTTTAATAAGGAAAGAAGATACCCCAGACCTTTAATATGAAGTGGTAATATGTTTCTGCGCTTTATTAAAAACATGAAATTTCTAACCAGCAATAAAAGTATAACTTCCTCTAATCTGCAAGGACGACTACAATACCGGAACATGGTTATCTGGATATATTAGACTTACTGACATAGGGTTGTCATAGAAAGTGTTTGAGAGCAAATGTCAAAGTGCCAAAATGTCAAAATGATAATCCAATGGCTCTATATCCCGTTCTTTCGGGCACGTCTCTGATGAAGTTCGGAAAAACGGCTCACAGACGATTCCCCGATTATCATTTCAACAGGTCATTCAGCTGCTTCCTTATCAAATAGAAACAATAAAGGAGTATTATCCGCCGTAATCTCTTTGTTAGAGTAAAACACCATTCCTTTACACACTTCGGACAGGATACTTTCCTGCGAGCAACGGGAAGAAAATCCGTGCTCTTATCGCCCGATTTGCATAACAATATATGTAATCTGCCAAAACATTAGGAGATATTTAAAAAAGAAGTAAGCAAATTAGGAAAATGTAACCGTCTTTCAAGGCAAATGCTTACTTGTTTTCCGGAAAAGCAAGGCTCTACCGACTCAAAAGAGCGGTTCTTCGCCTCCGGAAGTTACTTGATATGCTTCTTTTCCCTCCGGTTCATCCGGAAAAAAAATTGGGAGAGTCAGAGGAAAGAGGTATTTCACACCTTTTTGATAGTTTAATAGGATAATAGAGAACAAAACGTTTTGCCTACCATAAAGCATACAAAGGGCACAAAGGCTTATCAATAAATAAAACCTCCATGCCCTCTGTGTACTCTGTAGTGAAAAAGGGATCTCGCAACGATTCCTGTTTTACACTATTTTTTCTTTCCCGTTCCTTTGCCGGAATGCATATCGCCAGCACTGCCTGATGCAGCAGCTTTTTCCTTTACTTTGTCCTCAGACATCAGATGCCTGTTCTTTTCATATTCTTCATGGATCTGCACTTCCCGGCTCTCCATGTCCTTCTTCAATTGCCTGTCTCTATTCATACTTTCTACGTTTTAAAGATTGGCAATATGACAAATCCGGAAGAAGAAAGTTTGGAGGTTTAAGGAAGTTTAGGAGTAGCCGGACTGCTTTTCATCGACCTTCCTTACTGAACCAGGCCGATCCGGACTTTATAATTTCCGGAAGTAAGTTCCGCTCCCGATTCCTGAAGGATGGAACGCGCTTCGGAAGTCATTGTTTCTCCATCGGCATTGGTGGCGGTAAGTGTATAACTTAAATGGGTTCCACCGGTCGGGACATTAAAATATAAAAGGTCTGTCACATTACCTGCCAGGCTTGCCTGACGTCCTGTAGGACTACTTACAGTAATGGAGAAGTCTGTAAAGTTTGCCATAAATTCATCCGAATACTCAACGCCAACCCCGATATTAACTTGCGGTGCTTTCACCGAAATCAGAGTAACATCCTCCGATACAATAGCGAAAGGATAGTAGACGCTGTAGATGGGTGTACCCGATTCATTGTCCGGCGCCTCGGTCTGATCGGGAGTAAAGGCCTTCAGGGTATATTCACCAACCGGAAGAACGATCCTTTTGGAAAGTTCCGCTGCTCCCGGATCATAACTACGTACACACTCAGAACCTTGCCAGATCTCAAGCTTAAGTCCGGCATCGACGGCACGAGTAATGGGCAGCGTTTCGGTATCACAACTGAGGATGATATTTTCTACACGGAGATAACCGACGGAATGATCGGGAGCAGTTTGCTCGCTACAGGAAGCCGTAGCAAGCAAGAGGAGAAAGAGGTATATATAGGTTTTCATATTTATTTGTCATAAATTAGTTCTACATCGTCAATGAATAGTTCGTTTCCACGGAATGTCGCATCAGCAGTCTTATCTGTAGTTCCACTATTGAAATTTTTTAAATCATCTTCAATTGACAATGCTTCTTTAGTCCCTGACTTAAATAGAACTAATAATTTATTGGGAACAAGTTTCATTTTATCAGGATCCGATGCATAATTAATAGAAAGAGTATACTGTTCATATGAACTTTTAGCTCCAGTTTGAAAAGAACTCTCACCAATAATTACATCATCATGAAATAGCTGTATTTTCACCAAAGATTCATCATTACCTTTATTTGATATACATTTATACCAAAAACGAAGGGCGGTAGGGCGAGAGCTATAGCCAATACCATAAGTTCTGTTACCATCGTCATCTGCATTAACTCCCAGATAGAGTTCACTATGCATCGCTTTTTTAGGAACAGCCCAACCTCCTCCACCATAGCCCAATGTTATAACACGAATAGCATTTCCTTCGCCAGTAGGAGTATCAGAAGTAGGACGACAGCCTGAGCGAGAAGTAAAAGCATAAGCCGTTCTTAAAGAATAGCATGCTGATACACTATTCAATGTCCCCCAACCACTCCATTCATAGCGCGCACCATAATCAGCACCAAAAAATCCCGGTGAATCAGTACCTCTTGTCACTGTAGCACCCTCCAAACTCCCATTCTCCAACGGTGTCTGAGGATACGTTTTCACCTCCACTTTCTCTCCCGGCACTTCTCCCCTATACTTCGCTCTCACATAATAAGAGGTTCCCGGACTCAGCCCTGCCTTTCGCAAATCTCCGGGCATCGCCTCCCAACTATTACCATCGGCACTAAATTCGTAAGCAATATCGGTAAACTTATCTAAATTGCCGGTTTTCACGCTATCGGCAGTGAGTGTGTTCAAAGTAAACTCTTTCGTCCAAACATTGCCCGGATAATAACCCACTTTAAAGACAGGTTTCACAGTCCGGATGGTATACATACCGGCATCACTCCAACGGTCATTTGCTTTTACCCGAACGGCTATTATATTATCCGTATCCTGTCCTCCATCGTGAGTCAGCATGCCGGAAGTTACTCCGGCAAAGTCGATAACTCCCTCAGTACTTCCTGCAGTCAGATCGGGCAAGACAATATTCACAGCAGCCAAAGCCCGCCGATCTTCTTCGGAAAGTTCCGACAGCAGATACGTCTTATTCAGATGTTCCAAATGCTTATCCGCAAAGTTAAAGGCAAACTCCACATCCTGAACCGGACGCAAAGCTGTATACGCAATGCCGGCTCTCGACAAAGCATCTGCCGTCTCGGTATAAGTCAACACATGATTTTCATCGAAATCCTCACTAAATACCTTAGCCTTCGGCAACCAGCTGTCGGGTACGGTTTCGTTGATAGTAATAGGTTCCTGTTGAGTTTCCGTAGTGACCTCTAGACTTACATTGGAAGCCTTCATGGAGAGCTTATAATTATACTTAACACCCGCTTTCACTGTCTCGATCGGATTCAAAGCATAACTTCCCTCCTGCCCTGTCTCTACAGAAGTACCGATCAATGCCATTGTCACCCGGCCTCCGGCTTTAAAGTAGGGATGTGTGGCGTCTCCCGGTTTCCAAGTAACCGACTCCCCCCCTGCGCTGACTTCCACATAATAATCTTTCAGACGTTTATCAAAGACCTCTTGATTCACAATCTCAAAAGTAGCCAGCGCATTGGCTACCTTACAGCCGACAGTAACCGTCGTTGCTTTACCCTTCTCGATGGCAATGTCTTGAACTTCTCCATAATAATAGGGTGCATCCAATGCCAGTGACGGATTCTCTCCAAGATAAGCCTTCAGTTGATAACTGCCTACCTTGAATACCCTTTGATCTCCGAAATCTCTCAATGCACCTTTGTATTCGGGCACGATTGTCCCTTCTCTGTCACGCAGCAACTCAATCGTGAACTGTTGCCGCAATTCATCTGACAAAGCCTCCGGCAAAGTCCGGGTAACCGCCGCTTCATCCGTCAATACGATATTCAAACTGCCGTTAGGCATCGTTTCTATTTCTTCCTGACACGACAGGAAAAAGAACAAACAACACACTAAAGATAAAACAGATTTATGCATAGCTCTCTTTCTTATTCATACAATAATTCAAATTCATCGACCCACAGTTCACTGCCTACACCTACCGAACCGGTCACCTTCATCCCGGTAAAGTCACCGCCATAATGGCTCGAAGTGGCAACAATCGTTATCTTGGCAGGCTTCGCCGTTTTATTGGTATAAGTCACATCGAACCGGAACTGAGTATATTGGGTCACCGTCTCTTTTCCGATGAACTCTCCGTAACCGATCTCGTTATCTTTATCGTCCCACAGACGGAGATAGATATGGCATTCATCATTTTTCAGATTATCCGGATTACCGACATAATCCACCGGTTTAGAAGTATATTTATACCACCCCTTCAATCCGGTGGGACGTGCCCCCGTAAACGAACGTCCAAACTTGGGGCTATCCTTGGGACTTTGGGCATTCGTTTTATAATCACCGATAAACAGATTGCCGGCAGCCACCCCTACCAGCGGCACACTACCTAAAGTGACCATATAAGCCGCCTTTCCGTTCACAACGCTCTTTTCTTCCGGGCGGGTACTCGAATCACGGCTGCCCGCCAATGAAGAGGTCACTCCATCATTTCCGGTTGCCCAGAAAGAATTTGAGCCATCGGCATTAGGATACCAACTCTTCTTAAAGGTTCCTGTGGGATTCTGCGACCAGGTATCGAAGTTTAAGTTAGGTATTTCCTGTATCTTTTCGGTAGTAAATCCGGATTCCGTACTAGGAACTTCCTCGACCACTACCCGCCAAACGTAATCGGTACCATCTTGCAATCCGGTCAGCGTCGTACTGAAAGTTGTACCACTTTCCAGTTTCACATCTGTTTCGGGTACAACGGTCCAGGTATCTTCCGACTTCTTCCTGTATTCCACACGGGGAGTGGTTCCTTGCTTCATACCCCCGTTCAATGTGGCTCTTGTAGCCCACACATCGGCACTTCCCGTGGTACCTGTCGATGTGGTACGTACCACATCGACCGTCCATAGCTCTTCTTTATCGAAACGGTTGACAACAAACTCCTGCGGTCTCCTGAAATTGGTTACAGTGGATGGATCGGGAGTGATGGTAGCCTTACTGCCTCCCAGAATCATCTTTGTTATCTTGACAGCAGACAAATCCTGTTTCTGCGAGACATACACCAATACCGTGTGATTCTTATCATCGATGATGGCAGGTAAGGCCTGGTTCTCGACTTCGACTACTCTCTCGATTGTCTGCTTAACGGTTATCATCCACTGATAATCCTGATAAGTACGCAACAGAACAGGAACGGTCTTACTGAAATCGACCCGTGTATCTGCTCCTGCCGGCAAGTCGGCTAAAGCAGAAAAGCCGGCCGAAGGAAATTTATTGGGGCTGACGCAGTATTGTTCGTCTACGCTGTAAGTGGCCTCTTCGTTCACAACGAACCTGGTAATACGCAATTCTTCTATATCGACTTCATCACCCACTTCCACTACGATGGTGCGGCTGTTCTTGTTTATCTCGGCATCACCGGTCTGCCCTTCTACTTCGAAAGCTGTAATTTCGCCTTTGATGTAAGGGTAAGGAATGTCATTCTGTATGCAAGCACCCAGAGCAAAGACCGACAGAAACAGGAATAGATAAATTTGTAAACTCTTCATTTCTCAAAACACTGCTTAAGTTAGAAATACATCGTCATTCCGAGATTAATCGAGAATAAGTCTATCTTAAAATTACCACTTGCACTATGACGGGACGCCTTGTTTACCTGATTGTGTATCTGATCGACCCATTTATAACTGAATCCCATCACTCCTACCGAAACTTCTACCGAAGCAAAATCGGATACGAATGCCGCCAATCCGGGAGCCGCACCGATCTCAAACGTGTGAGAACGCTGATAGTATCCCGTCAAGTCGTTACCCGTACCATTGGAATGTTTCCCCTGCCCGTAAGCATAAGTCAGACGCACTTCATTGAAGAAACCGAACACTTTACTGCTGCCCAGCCCCATATAGGTACGCAGAAATCCGGATGCGGAGTAGTTATGCTCCAGATACATATCGTCTTTGATGTGGAACGAAAGATCATCGCCCAGATTAATGTCTACGTTTCCTATATTGAAGTAGGTACGGGAGTAGGTGAACCTGCCTCCCGCTGCCATATTATCAGCAAAAAAGTATCCTCCGAAAGGGCTCAAACGGAATGTATAACCTTTGGCATCGATGTTTGCCAATACCAAAAACTGATATTGATCAGCACTCTGCTCCGAATACGAAACTGTAGAACCCATAAACCATTGCCCTTTCGGGACAAACACACTCTTCACGATTCCACGGTCAAACTTCTTCTTTGCCTGGACCAGTACCGGACAAAGAAGAAGTAGAAATATGATTATTTTTTTCATTCGCTATGGATTAGTTGGCGGTAACAGGTGTACCGTACACCAATTCAAAATCATCAATCAACATGACACTGCTTTCACTGCCGGTAAAGAAGTCACCATATTTACTTGCAGAAGCAACGACGATAATATATTTGGGTTTACGGGTCAAATCACGGTATTTCAAATCAATCGTAAACTGCTTCCAGACTACATTTCCGCTTTCATCGAAAGAGCCTTTAGACTCTTCATCGGTAATGGAACCGTAAGCTATAACATCTTTATTGGCTTCAGAAAGATCAACCGTATAACGCGTAGGACTGCCTTCTTTGTTATTGTTGACTTCATAAGCTGTCTTCACTCCATTATCATCAACCAAACCTTCATTGTCAGTCAAGGCAATATAGATAGCACATTTATCACCACCCGAGTTTTTCAATTCCTCCACATTATGATCTCCACGATCTATACTGGTTCCACGAGTGTATTTGTACCATCCCTTCAGCTGCGTAGGACGTGACGTAAACTCACGGCCGAAACGTATACGTGCTCCCATCGGGCTTGTATACGTTTCCATATAACGCCCGATATAGATGTTACCGGCAGCAAATTTTCCGATACCAAACATTCCCACAAATTGCGAAGACAATTTGGCCGATTTACCACCTACGGTATGTACATCGTTACTTTCTCCGATACTTGGATTTTTACTCATGGTAGCTGCTCCCACATTACCGGTATCCCAATACGAATTCTTTGCAGAAGCCTCAGCCGCAGTTCCCGGGAACCAAGTTTTTCCATTCTGATTCCATTCATCAAAACTTCCATTTTCCAGTTGTTTCTGGAGTTCGGTGGTCGCAGTCGTTATTTTTCCGTTTACTCCATTTATTGCAAAACAGAAATCATACTCCGTACCGGGAATCAGACCGGTTATGGTTGCAACAAGCTTTCCATCGGCCTGTTCAACATTGGACACCGTATTCCAATCTTCCGTTCCGGAAATGCGATACTTACACTCTTTGGTAACGACGCCGTCAGGAAGAGGAAGAGTTACGTCTGCAAAATCAGACCAGACATTTACACTCGGATTACTTTCTTTAGGAATGGCTATATTCACATTATACTCTTTGGTAGAAGGATCTAAGGTGACTGATACCCCACCAATAGCACCATTGGCCTTCATAGTATAGTTAATACGATAGTGCTGACGTTCTTTTACATCTGTAATCGGTTCGGATTCAAAAACAAAAGAACGCCCATCCGTATTTGTCAATGCCAACGAAATATTCAACTTATCCACCGCAAAATACCCGGAGCGTGTCTCGTCCTTACCAAAAACCAGCTTACCGGAAGAATTACCCACAGAACAGTTCAGTTTCGAAAAATACTTCTTCACATCAGCACTGTAATTGACTGTCACTTTCACATTGGCCAAACGGCACTCTATGTTAACACTCTGATTTACTTTCGGAACAACCGTTACTTCACTTTGCCCCCAGTAATAAGGCTCGTCAAATCCGGCTGTCCCTACATCAACCCCTTTTGAGAAAGCATTAATGGTATAGGAACCTAATGGCAATTCAAGAGGAGTAGATGTCCAGTTATGCCAATCATCAGTCTCCTTTACAACGGTCCCGGCTCTGTCAACTACCTGCAAGGCAATCGGCAACTCTTCTGCTCTTGTTGCCGGAACTAAAATCGTACTTGTATTCTTCTCCACGGAAAACTGGAGAAATCCGGTCTTACCATTGGAAGTCTCCTCTTGTTGGCATGATGCCATCACAAGAGTAAAGACAGAGACGAACAAATATATATATCTTTTCATTGAAAATTCAAATTAGTTTTTCACCACTTTTACTGTCAATTTCTTGGCTAACTCCTTACCATTATTATCAATCAGTTTAATAGTAAAATAGTGTTGCTGAAGCCCAAACGGCGATAACATAGGCATAAAACCGGATACATCAAAGATAAACTCTTTTTTATCTTTAATCGGATCATTCGGGTCAATCAGGCCTATACCGGATCCGTCTTCTAAACTACCTCCAAGTTTATCCTCCAAATCACCAGGATTAGCTAAGTCGAACGTTTCGCCCAACCCCATTTGAGAAATTAAACCTATAAACTCGTTGGAATCTGAAGTTATCGTCACAAGTAAATTCTGAATTCCAGCCGGAGCTCTCATTGTAACCTGAACTGTTGGAGGATTATTGGTATCTACTTCTACCACTTCATCCGCCCCGATAATCTCCGGTCCGTCTACTGTCGGCTGATCGGGATCTGTTGGTTGATCCGGTTCGTCCGGTTTCGATTCTTCAATCAGTTCAGTCGGTACTTTCACTGTAATGCCAGTTTCATCCATGGTCAAGTCAATATCCAACTGTATCCCCAACTTCGGATCAGAAGGAGTTACGTCGGGATTGTTCGGATCTTCACCTTCTTCTACCGGTTTCACCGTGACATTAAAAGAATCACCGCCTTGCAGACCTTCTGCATCGGGCTTCGTCACTGTATAAACAGTCTCAATGTCTCTACCACTGTCCTTCTCCGTTACTTTCGCTACAATTTTGATCGAAGTAGAGCCGTCAGGAATGCTGAGATAAATCGAACTTAAATCTTCCTTCTTTACATAAATGACTCCGCCGATTCCGTTTGAAACGGTGAACACGTAATCATCGGCAAACATATTGAGAAACTCTTCTGATATATTCAAACTAACCTTCACAGTTGCCGATTTACAAAGAACTTCTGCCTTAGACTCCATTCCTTGCTTCACTTCGATAGAAGAACTTCCTTCAAAATAGGGAGTACGCGAAGCATCTTGCAAAACACCGCTTTTAGCCACAATCTTATAGTTTCCTACCGGAACGACCAACGGCAAAGCTTCTTTCAACTTTGCATAGCTGGCAAATGAACGGACCACGGCTTCAGTGGCATTATCAACAATCTCCACCTTATAGGTATTCACATCCAGTTCATCAGTAAGTGATGTACTTTCAGCCTTTGTAGTAGGCGTAGCCTGAGTCTTGTTCACCAGATCCAATGTCAGAAGCCCCTCGTCATTCTTCAAATTATATTTGCCTTCCAATTCATTCTTCATCTCGCAGGAACTCAAACAAAGTGCTATCAATGCCAGCACCGCATATATGTTTTTTATCGCATTCATATATACCAATCTTTTTATATTTACTTACTTGCATTACCCGGCCAATACTCTTCCGGAATCTCGATATTCACATCCTTATCTTCTGTACCGGTATCCACTGTTACGTCCAACGACGCCGTACCCGTGGAAATAGTAATAACTTCCGGATCGACTGTAATAGTAAGGTGTGTTTTGGGAGCCACTTTTTTCTCAGCAACCAAAGCTTCCATCACCACCTCATTGCCTTCTTTATCTCTGAAACCTCCTACAGTGATCGATACCTTCTCGCCATCGGCATTTGCTTTCAGATAAGCATCCTTACCGGAATCTTTTTTCATATTCACTTCAAAAGGAGCAGTCAGGTGTGAAGTAGAGAGGGATACGGTACAATCCGAATAATATTTCAGAAAATCTTCGGTATAGACAACCGATACTTTGACATTAGCCGGTTTGCAGTACAAAATAACATTCTTTTGTTCGCCTTCACTGACCGTGAACTCCTGACTACCTTCCACATATAGCTTGTCGAAGCCTGCGTTCACATTCTCGCCATAGAAAGCTTTTACGGTATACCCCTTACCGGCAGTCAGATCAATGGACAAGGGCATGTCTTTGTACAAACCATTGTATAAAGAGGCACCGTCGGCATCCTTGACCGTCACTTGATAATTATCGGCTTTTTTATATTCCGCTTCGTTGACGGAACGGGTTTTCGTGGAAAAAGAAGGATTGGCAGAGAGCCCGAGGCTCAATGTTCCTACACCGTATGAAACAGCATCACTGCCGGAATCACACGAGGCAACACATGAAATTAGCATCGCCATACTAACCATAAAAGAGAGTCTTTTCATAATGATAACTACTAATTATTACTCATAAGTTGTAAAAACCGAACGCAAAGTTATAGTTTTCCTTTATTATAATAAATGCACAACATGCGATTCCTTACAAAATCTGAAAAAAGAGCCACAAAAAGTTGTTTAATCATAAAAACAGACCACAAAAAGGAGGTAAAACAAGAAAGTCCTGCATTTCTTATGAAAAACAGGACTTTTTTTATACAACGTTATTCAATTATTTATCGGGCATAAGGACTACTCCAAGTTTCTTTTTGCCATCCATTTTCACAACAATCGGCCTTTCAAAGCGTACATGACGGAGATATTCGGTTTCAAATACGGCAGGTTGCGTATTCAGGAATTCCTGATTGTATACTCCATCATTCATAAACGCGTTAATCGTGAAATATCCCACACCAAAAGAAGTCAGGTTCTGGAAGAAATGTGTTCCCTGACTGGGATCTACCCGATAGTTAGTAAGTCCGGCCTCCACAATGACACGCGCGGCAGAAATATGTGGCCACTTCACCGGAATACCCAACCAAGTATCACTGCTTCCCCATCGTCCGGGGCCGACAAGCACATAGTTCTTGCCTTCATTCAGAAATTGCTGGTTGATTTTCTCTATTTCCCAAGCTATATTCTGATTGTTCGATGCACTGTAATGATCGGTTTTGACATACACAATATCGTGTATCTCGTTCATAATGCCATGCCCCAAAGAGTTGTTGGAACGAAGCAACACGTCTTCGTCAGGAATAGTCGTAAGATCCTCGTCCAACATATCTTTACTGTCCACAATAGGACGCACCTGAAGCAGATAGAATGTACCGGTCTTATCACGGTCGTGATTGAGCGTCACGGCAAATTCGATCTCTACCGGACGGCGCATCTCCTGCTGACCATAACGAAGTACCCAGCGCAGGATGCGTGCCAACGGAAATACATCGTGCTGCAGGATGTTGGCAAACGTGATCACTTTGCGCCCTCCGGGATACAAACCGTCCCGAATCACCTGATCGTAAGGATCGTAAGTAGAGGCAATATAACGCAACGAACCGTCTTTTTCGGCTTCCTTCACATGTAACTTCAAAAGATTGAAGCCATCGTCAATCGAGAAGTTATCACCGGCATTCTTCAGGTCGAGGGCATAAAAACGGGTCTGCGTCTCTTTCAAGGCAATATCCAATTCACTGGTCTGTAGCACTTTCGAAGGATGGGCAGGCGAGAAACGCAAAGTCATGCCTCCATCTACGATATACTTGCCCAAACCGAGAGCCAGATTTACCGTACCTTCTTCAGCCTTTTCGTCACCAATGGGATAATAATTGAGAGAGCGGGCTACACCGGACATGGAAGGATAATAACGGTCACCATACTGATTGCCGACTACCTGTTGCAGGATAACGGCCATCTTTTCCTGATCGATCACATTCGAAGTGGCTTGCATATATGCCTTACTGTCACGAAAATAGACTGATGCATATACTCCCTTAATAGCATCGGACAACATGCGAAGCATCTCATATTTATCGTCCAGATAAGGAATCATATAAGTGTTATAGATGCCTGCAAAAGGCTGATAATGGGAATCTTCAAGCAGAGAAGAAGAACGGATGGCAATAGGGGACTTCACTACATCGAAGAAAGTAAAAAAGTCCTCAACCAAGCGGTCGGGTAACTTTGCTTTCAGGAAATATCTCAGAATCGTATCGTCATCAGCATCGGAAAGGGCAACCTGATACAGATTATTCGTATCCATAAACTCGTCGAATACATCGGTACAGAGCACTACTGTTTTCGGGATAGCTACACGGGCATTCTCAAATTCTTCAAATTCCGGATGGCGCTTCACCATATTGTCAATAAACGCCAGTCCGCGCCCTTTTCCTCCCAACGAACCGTCTCCGATACGGGCAAAGTTTGAATAACGGTCGAAACGGTCGCGCTTGAATACGGCTACCACTCCCTGGTTTTTCATCTTTCGATATTTCACGATGGCCTCAAAGATGATTTTGCGGTGTGCATCGACATCCTGCAGACTATGCCAGGTGATGGGACGAAGAAATTCGGCTACCGGAAACATGGCGCGTGAATACAACCAACGTGAGACATGGTTACGGCTGATATGATAAAGGAAAGATTCGGCAGGAACGGCAAAAAGGATATTTTGCAACTCTTTCAGATTCCGTACGCGGGCTATCTCGACTCCCGTTTCGGGATTACGGAACACAAAGTCACCAAAACCGAAATTATCGGAAACAATCCGGCGAAGATCGACATCCATCTTCTTGGAATTCTTATCGATAAACGTGGCCCCGTATTTTGCCGCATAGGCCGCATTCTCCGTCTCGGACGACTGGATGATTAAAGGAACAAACGGGTCTTTCTTTCTTACCTCGGCACACAACTTGATACCTGCCATACCGTCCTTCTCTCCCTTATCCACACGAGGAAAACGGACATCGGTAATAACTCCCAATATATTGTTAGTATACTTATTATATATATCCATCGCTTCCTCGTAAGTACGAGCCAATACAATTTTGGGACGACCACGCATACGGAGTGTACGTTGATGGGCATTCAAGGCCTCGGTAGAAAACTCCTGACTCTGCTTCAATACAAATTTATAAAGATTGGGAAGTACGGAAGAATAGAAGCGGATACTGTCTTCCACCAACAGAATCAACTGCACGCCCACCTCTTTTACGTCATGCTCCAGATTCATCTTGTCTTCGATCAGCTTAATGATAGACACCAGCAAATCGGTATTTCCCAACCAACAGAACACATAGTCGAATGCACTCAGATCTTCGTTTGCAATCCGTTTGGTAATACCATGACTGAACGGTGTCAGGATGACAATCGGTATCTGTTCGTACTTCTCCTTAATATGACGCCCGATATCAAAACTATCGTTATCTCCCGTACCCGGCATGCAAATCACCAGATCGAACGATACACTTTCAAGCTGCCTCAACGCCTCTTCTTCGGTGGAAACTTGTGAAAAACGGGGGGGATAACGGAGAGAAAGTGAGGTATATTCATTGAAAATCTTTTCATCGATACGCCCGTCATCCTCCAGCATAAAAGCATCATAAGGATTAGCTATCAGTAAGACGTTAAAAATTCGCCTTGTCATCAGGTTAGCAAACTGGGTATCTTTAAAGTAGAGCTGGTTTAATTTAAATTTGCTGAGCATGGGCTTCCCGTAGTTTTAAAATTCAACAGACAAAAGTCGCTGTTTTTATTGGGAAAAACAAGAAAAAACAATTCACTTTATTGCTGACTATCCATATATGCACAGATTGCTTTCTCGTTTTCGGCTTAAAATCTCTCCTACTCTCATACGTATCGACCACAAGGGCGGACATGGTTCCAACAAAGCCACAACAAAGTTAGTAAAGGAGCAAGCAGACATCTATGCATTTACCATGTATAACCTGGGGATGAAAATGAAATACTGACATAAATATCCGAATAGGTATTTTTGTCATTTTATCATTATTTAATCAAAATAATACGCCATTCCGAATGACATCAGAAAACTTTTCTTATATTTGCATATGAAACAAGTTACATTTTATCAGAATCAACCTTTTTAAAACATACTATTATGAACATCGAAAAAATCATGTCCTCTCTTGAGGCAAAACATCCCGGTGAATCTGAATATCTTCAGGCCGTAAAAGAAGTATTACTCTCTATCGAAGATATCTATAACCAACACCCAGAATTTGAAAAGGCCAAAATCATCGAAAGACTGGTAGAGCCCGACCGTATTTTCACATTCCGTGTAACATGGGTGGATGATAAAGGTGAAGTTCAGACCAACCTGGGATATCGTGTTCAGTTCAACAACGCTATCGGCCCATACAAAGGCGGTATCCGTTTCCACGCTTCTGTCAACCTCTCGATCCTGAAATTCCTGGGATTCGAACAGACTTTCAAAAATGCACTGACAACTTTACCTATGGGCGGTGGCAAAGGAGGTTCCGACTTCTCTCCACGAGGAAAAAGTGATGCGGAAATCATGCGTTTCTGTCAGGCATTCATGCTTGAATTGTGGCGTCATCTAGGACCGGATATGGATGTGCCTGCCGGTGATATCGGTGTAGGAGGACGTGAAGTCGGCTATATGTTCGGTATGTACAAGAAACTGACCCGTGAGTTTACAGGAACTTTCACGGGTAAAGGACTTGAATTTGGCGGTTCACTGATTCGCCCGGAAGCCACCGGATTCGGCGGATTGTATTTCGTCAACCAAATGTTGCAGACCAAGGGTATCGACATAAAAGGTAAAACTGTGGCTATCTCCGGATTCGGAAACGTTGCCTGGGGAGCTGCTACCAAAGCTACCGAACTGGGAGCCAAAGTAGTTACCATCTCCGGACCGGACGGATATATCTATGATCCGAATGGAATCAGTGGAGAGAAGATCGATTATATGCTTGAGTTGCGTGCTTCGGGCAACGATATTGTGGCTCCGTATGCAGATGAATTTCCGGGTTCTACATTCGTAGCCGGTAAACGCCCATGGGAAGTAAAAGCAGACATAGCGCTTCCTTGCGCCACTCAAAACGAATTGAATGGCGAAGATGCCAAGAACCTGATCGACAACAACGTTCTTTGTGTCGGAGAGATCTCCAATATGGGTTGTACACCCGAAGCTATCGATCTCTTTATCGAACACAAAACAATGTACGCTCCCGGCAAAGCTGTCAATGCAGGCGGTGTGGCAACATCCGGACTCGAAATGTCACAAAATGCAATGCACTTGAGCTGGAGTGCAGCCGAGGTAGACGAGAAACTGCATTCTATCATGCACGGCATTCATGCACAATGTGTGAAGTATGGTACAGAGCCCGACGGATATATCAATTATGTAAAAGGTGCCAATATTGCAGGTTTCATGAAAGTAGCCCATGCAATGATGGGACAAGGAATCATCTGATTATTACTTGTCCACTAACATAAAAACTTTGTTTAGTTGTATTTGTATTTATGGTTTGCGTTATCCATCTCCTGAGACAGGACATGGGTAACGCTACTTTTTTATAAAAAGGTTTCATTTTCAACTAAAATCGCCTAACTTTGCATCTCGAAACCAAATAATAATACAAAATGTTACAACCCGAATTAAAGATGCGCCGCGATAAAATTCGTGTGCTTATGGCTCAGCAAAATATTGAAGCCGCACTTATCACTTGTAATGTAAATTTGCTCTATACTTACGGCCGTATCGTCAGCGGATACCTCTACTTACCTCTCCACTCACCGGCTTTATTATTCATCAAACGCCCCAACAATATCACCGGCGAACATGTATTTCCCATCCGTAAACCGGAACAGATTCCAGACTTGATCAAAGAAAACAATCTGCCGATGCCACAAAAGTTGATGTTGGAAGGCGACGAACTTTCGTTTACAGAATACAATCGCCTTGCTGCTATTTTCCCTGAATCGGAAATTGTAAACGGTACTCCTCTGATCCGTGAAGCGCGCAGCGTTAAGACTCCTGTAGAGATAGAATTATTCCGTCGTTCGGGTGTAGCTCATGCCAAAGCCTACGACCAGATTCCTTCGGTATATCGCCCGGGGATGACTGATCTGGAATTCTCCATTGAAATAGAGAGGCTGATGCGTCTGCAAGGTAACTTAGGTATCTTCCGCGTATTCGGTCAAAGTATGGAGATTTTTATGGGTAGCGTACTGACGGGTGACAATGCAGCTTATCCTTCACCTTACGATTTCGCTTTGGGGGGCGAAGGGTTGGATCCGGCTTTGCCAGGCGGACTGAATAAGACTCCTTTAAAAGAAGGACAAAGTGTTATGGTAGATTTAGGCGGAAATTTCAATGGATATATGGGAGATATGAGTCGTGTATTCTCTGTCGGAAAGCTAAGTGACGAGGCTTATACAGCTCATCAGGTCTGTCTTGACATTCAGGAAGCCGTTTCATCGATGGCTCAACCCGGCGTTGTATGCGAAGACTTATATAATGCAGCGATCAACATAGTAACCAAAGCCGGTTTTGCCGACAAATTTATGGGTATCAGTCAACAAGCCAAATTTATTGGCCACGGTATCGGCCTGGAAATCAACGAGGCCCCTGTACTTGCTCCCCGTATGAAACAAGAATTGGAACCGGGAATGGTTTTCGCTCTCGAACCGAAAATCGTCATTCCGGGTGTAGGTCCCGTAGGTATCGAAAACTCTTGGACAGTAACTCCCGAAGGTGTTGAGAAACTGACTATCTGCAACGAAGAGATTATTGAGTTGCAATAAGACAGCTCTCTCTCTACGGATACTGATAACCGAGGGATGGTTCACACTATTGATGAACCTGAAGTGTAAATTAAAGCCGCAACAATAAAAAGAATCGGGAGAGCACTTTCAAAAAAGTGCTCTCCCGATTCTTTTTTATACCACTACCGGCTGTTATGCTACTAAGGCGTCACAACCGGAGTTTCCAGTTTTATATCTTCCCAGCCTATCCACGTAGGAGAAGCCATACATTGAGGTTCCTGAATCTTATCGATCAATGCGGTTGCACGTTTCACGGCAGCACTGGTTCTGTCAAACAGTTCTTTCATGGAGATATTCCCTTTTGCGTCCCGAATGGTCTTAATCAGGAAGTAAGTATAATATCCCTGTTTCTTTTCATGATAAACGCTTGAAGTCTGGTCACCGCTACTGGACGAGAAGCTCAATGTGTTTCCTTGTGGTAAACCCACCTTTGGTACCACACGCACCCCTTTCTGTGCCAATAACGGAGCAGCACTCTTATAACCACCGCTAAAGCAAGCATCGAGGAATACATAAGCCCCTTTCACCGGATATGTAGCCAGTTTTTTATACAAGTCACTCAACGAGATACCCAAACGAATATTCTTACCGGTAATATCTACCGGCAACAGATAAGGTTCTTTGGTAGCCTCGTCGTTATTTCCATGTCCTGAATAGTAGAATATCAATTCCGCCTGCGGATCCGTACTTGCCATATTCACCAGCCAGTCGAGTTGCTCGTGCATCATACCGGCTGTGGCATTCGGCACTACCTTGATTTGTCCGTCGGGCACCCCAAAAGTACGCACGCAATACTCACGGAACAACACAGCGTCATTGACCGCATAAGGTACGTTTATTTCCGCATTAGCCCCTGTCATGCTATAATCCTCGTTACCGATAATCAATGCATACCGATGGCGATTGACAGCTCCCACAGGCACATCCTCCATCAGTTCACTCTTAAAGCCGAGTGAGAAGTCTTTCACATTCACTTTACGTGCAGCTACATTTCCACTCAGGTTCATCGAAGCGGAAGCACTCAGGTACTCTCCGACTTTCACCTTATAAGCTTCATTCAGAGAAGCCGAACGAGTAGATTCCGTGACAGCCAGCATAACTGCAATCGAATCTCCATCAAAACGTTTATTCACCAAAAAACCATAGTCGAGTATAGCTACATCTCCCGGGGCAATGCTATCGACAATAATTTCCGGCGTATCAGTCGTATATACATTCTTCGGCAAAGTAAAGTTCACTTTCACCTTGCGTGCAGTCTGCGTACCGAAATTCTGTAAGGCAACAGTCAGCTTACCGTTCTTACCCAAAGTGATGGAAGAACCCTCGGAAGCGAAGAATTGGTGATCGGCAACACGCAGACGAGGCATTGCATATTCCTGAGTGTTCACAATCAGCTCGGAAGGATCCGCATCAAATCCATTCGCCTCGAACGCATAAATATTAATCTTGGCCAGACTTGTCGGCAACTCCTTCTTGGCTATATAACGGAAAGTGTATTCCTTAGACTTCCCGGCAGCAATATTACCACCGTCCAGTTCACGAGGGCCGTCAAAATACTGATCATAGCCCTGCTGTTCAGCCAGGCGAAGCCGTACATTGTAGGCATCTCCCTTACCCTGATTCTCTATGGTGAACCGTATAGCAAAACTTTCACCGGCATCGATCACCTTATTGTTATTAGCATCCGTAAACTGGTCTACTTTGATAACCAGCATAGCCGGTTCAATAGGCACGGGAACCGCTTGTTGCTCTTGAGCCACATTCTCCGTTTTTTTCAATGCCTCTTTATAGGCCGCAAGACGAGACGGAAAGGCGGTATAAGAAGCCCCATCCTGAACGATTTTGTTCAGCACCTCATATTCCGGTTTCATATCCATATACTGATACACCCCGGCCAGTCCCTGCATATACATTTTGGAAGAAGGATCTTTCTGCAAAATTTTCAGGAAGAGGTCTTTGGCATCCATCAGATAACCCGATGCACGTTGACGTACCAAAGCATATTCCGTATCGTTGGCAATAGTGGCACCATTGTTCACAATCTCCGTAGCACAGTTAAAGTTGGCACGTGCCACTCCCGTCATCAATTCAAAACTCTCAGGGTGCAGTGCATAAAGACGTTTATAAATATCCAATGCCTCCACATTCTTTCCCTGACGCTCCAGGATGCGTGCCTTGATAGGCAACACTTTATCATTATTCGGGTCGACAGCCAGAATACGGTCTATTGCTCCAATCAGCTTCTCCATATTATTGGTAGCAATATGCACATTCACCAGATTGTATAGGAAATCAAGCGAAACGGGATACTTGGCAATAGCCTGTTCCAGCACACGTTCCTGGTCCGCATACTTCTTCTGCTTCTGATAAATCATATTCATATAAACATAGCAGTCTTTCTGCTGGGCCTCCGTACCGGTATTGAGATATTCCTGAAAATATCTCAAAGCTTTTTCGTTCTTCTCCAGATTGAAGGCCGCTACAGCTGCGTAATACACCACCGAAGCATATCGGTTATCTTTCGGCAACAATTCACTACGGAACAGTTTCAGCTGCGGCATATCGATATAAGCAGCAGCAAAATCCAATGCTTTGGACGGTTGTTTCTGTTCCGAATAGTACACTGCCCCGTTCAGCAGATAAGGATACAACGCTCTCAGTCGATTCTTGGCCCCTCCAATATACTGACTGTTATCCGGTGCCTCTACAACCTTCATGAAATTTTCGTAACTATCCATCAAATAATCATACATGGCCGTTACGTTCGTTCCCTTATCCCGCTCACTTTCAAAAAGCACATACTGTTGGTTGGCACGTTTTGAAGCGGAGGCAGCTTCTTGTGCCCCCACTTTACCTGTTACAACAACAGTAAGAATGATTGTCAGTAAAAAAAATCTCTTCATTGTTTATTGTTGAAATGCATCCATAATTACAAACTCTACGTTGATCTTGCGGAATTCTCCACCACGCTCTTTGGCTACTTCCACATGATATTCGTATTCGTTCTTTGTATTACCCAATGTTGTCACGTTCTTCTCAATATAAGTCTTTACGCCTGCTGCACGCATCAGGGCCAACTGTTCATTCTGAGCGATTCCTCCGGCCTTGGTGACTGTGATATTATCGAGGTTGCCATCCTTGTAATAAGGTTCGTCCACAAATTCTCCATAACGTCCGTCATAAGCCAGACGTCCGCGAATCGGGGCTGCGTCTGCCGATCCCGTAATAATCACCTTCACCTGCTTACCTTCAGAAAGATATTTGGCAAAGTCACCTTCAAACGCATTCTTGATAATCTTCATCAATGACATGGCTGCATTCGAACGTTCGATATTATAACCTCCCGACGGGAAGTCTTCCTTAGCCGAAAACTCTTTATTGATCACTTCATATTGGTAACCCACCTTGTAGTTCAGAATCTTTTTACCATTCGCATCCACTCCCGGGATTACCTCTGTCTTCACATTGATCTGCGTATTATCAGTGATCAGTTTATCTTGTTTTTTCTCCTCGATGACCTGTTCTTTGATCTCGGCCAATTGTGCTTCCTCACGGGTAGCCTGCTGCATAATTTCCAGAGGGACAAAGTTTTCATCTGCTTCCAGAGCAGTCAGTTTTGTACGTCCGATATTATCATAAATATAAACCTTGTTCGTCGTTTCGTTGGTAACTTCAACATAGGCCAACTCAAATTCATCTTTATCATTCAGCACATATACGGCATTCGAGAATTTCATCTTACCGTCTTTAAAGTCGCCCGCTTCATTGGAGGGAACTTCCAGTCCGATAGACGGCAGTCCCTTAAAACCGATATTCAACATATTATTCGAAGCATCATAACCATCTATAAAAGGATTATCCATAGAGATACGGTCACCCGCCAATGCCGTAGCAACTTCCTGAGCAAACAGCTGTTGCTGTTTGATACGGGTTTCATCGTTTACACGAATCGCATAATCTTCCATCGATTCCCCCTGCATCATCTTCACCCATTCGTTCATCTTGGCATCCACTTCCCTACCCATAATCTTACCATAGAACGGGTTCAGTCCGTTTGCATCCCAGAAGACCATTTGTTTCGTACGATTGGTCAGCAGAAATACCTCGCTGTTCTGGTTGTTCTTAAAGAAACGCCCACCGGTAACACCGCCTGTAGGATCAACGATATCTTGTTCCACAACACCATTCTTCAGGTTGATGATCTCTATATTCTTTCCATCTTTCACCACACTGATATATTTTCCTTCCGGATGGAATGACGGAGAACTGAGTGTTCCTCCCAGCTTATCAAATATATCTACCTTATCCCAGTTTTTCGTATCGATAATGGTCAAGTGATTGTCATCTGTAGTTACAGCCAGCAATGCAGCATCCGGAGAGAAAGTCACCTCTTTAACGACTGCCGGCATAGGAATCGCTTTTCTCAACTCCTTTGTCTGGAAATTCCAGATATTAATATTCTGTCCTGCCGCGGCGGCGATAAAATAATTGTTCGAACTCATGGCCAGGGCAGTGGCCGGAGCCTCCCCCTGAATATAAGCTAACGGCATATATTCTTTCGTATCATAAATCACAATTTCTCCCAACGAGTTACCCACAATAAAACTACGGGCGTCAGCAGAATAGCACATCGACACCGGCATCGGTTTAGCCTTCAATTTCTTACGTTTCTCCTTCAGTTCGAAAAGCTTCTTATTCCTGTCGCGAAAAGAGTAAATACTTATCGGATTCTTCGCCCTCAACAGAGCGATGGAGCTTCCCGTCGGGTTAAACACAATACGCTCAATTTTTCGCACATCATTAATAGCGATATCGCGCATGGTATACAGGGCTCCGTCAGACAAATAAGCAGTACAAAAAGTCGTGTTATCAAATGCATTAATCTTTTTCTGAGAGTCGAATCCCCTTTTTTCTACAACCTGTGCCATTGTTTGTCCGCAGAACATCGCGGCTACAAAACAAAAAGCAATACCTCTGTAAGTGTAAAATCCACATTTCATCCTATTCATACCTTAAAATGATTTAGTTTATGTTTAATAGTGTTTTGCAAAATAAGCACTTATTCCGCAATCTATCACTAACAGAAACTCCTTTTTTTTTATTTTCTCGAAAGTTTGGTTGTTTATACACAGAAATGAAAAAAGAATAGACAGAAAGAGTAGATAAAAAAAGCACTTTTGTAACGGAAAACCGTTACAAAAGTGCTCTATGGCATATATAATCCTTTCCGGCATGAATCCCCGGAGATCACTAAAAACAAAAACTTATTGCATCTAAACCTCTTTGTTTTGTACGGGTTTCAATCCCATTTTTTTGGCTTTTTGAAGCATAAATACATAGGCGGCTTCGTATTCATTGGGAATCACTCCGTCCAAAATAGCGTCTTTTATAGCACTTTTTAACGAGCCCACTTGCCTGCAAGGTCCCAGATTGAACACCTCCATAATCTCTTCCCCACTCACAGGTGGCTGGAAGTTACGGACACGGTCTTTTTCCTCCAGATCTTTCAATTTCTGCCTCACCAATTGAAAATTATTCAGGAAGCGCTGTTTACGTTCCATATTTTTCGAGGTTATATCCGCTTCACAAAGCGTCATCAGATCGTCTATATCATCTCCGGCTTCAAAAAGCAGACGCCGTACAGCCGAATCCGTCACCACATCATCCGCTATCACAATGGGACGCATGTGCAGGCTCACCATCTTCTGTACATACTTCATCTTCTCGTTCATCGGCAACTTCATCTTCCGGAAGATATTCGGAATCATCTTTTCACCGATGAAATTATGATTATGGAAGGTCCATCCCGCTTTCGGCTCCCAACGTTTAGTCACCGGTTTAGCAATGTCATGCAACAGAGCACTCCAACGGAGCCAAAGGTTATCCGTCACTCTGCTGATATTGTCGAGCACTTCCAGCGTATGATAGAAATTATCCTTATGGGCACGCCCGTTCCGGGTCTCTACTCCCTGTAAAGCCACTAATTCAGGAAAAATCAATTCCAACAGCCCGCTCCTGTCCAGATCGATAAAACCCTTCGAAGGTATAGGTGAAAGCATGATCTTATTCAATTCATCGGCAATGCGTTCACGTGAAATGATCTCAATCCGTTCTCTGTTACGGCAAAGAGATTCAAATGTATCATCATCGATGTAAAAATTCAGCTGGGTAGCAAAACGGATACAGCGCATCATGCGCAAGGGGTCGTCACTGAACGTTATGTCCGGATCGAGAGGAGTACGAATGATCTTCTCCTTCAAATCATTCATGCCGCCGAACGGATCGACCAGTTCTCCAAACCGCCCTTTGTTCAGGCAGACAGCCAGTGCATTGATCGTAAAGTCCCGGCGATTCTGATCGTCTTCCAACGTCCCGTCCTCCACAATCGGTTTACGGGAATCCCGTTGATACGACTCCTTCCGGGCACCTACAAACTCCACCTCCGTACCGTGACACTTCACCTGGGCCGTACCGAAATTCTTAAAAACAGAGACATGCGCACCGCGTCCCAAACGTTTTCCCAACGCTTCGGCCATCGCAATGCCACTCCCCACCACTACTACATCTATATCTTTAGAAGGACGTTGCAGAAAAATGTCACGGACATAACCGCCTACCACATAACACTCCAATCCCAACGCATCAGCCGTCTCTGAGATCTGACCGAAAATGGGCTCACTGAAATGCTGCTTCAATTCCTCCTGAGTCAACTCTATCATCTTTTATTTATCTTTTTTACAGTTATTGAAAAAGGCCTGCCTAAGCCCTCTGACGCTTTTGGCATACCCTCTTTATAGCTAATCAGTCTGCAAAGGTACAACTTTTCGCTCTTCACTTTCCACTCTTCACTCTAAATTTGTATTTTTGCCCTCTATAACAAAGAACAACAAAATGAAGAAACTGATTGTCCTGACATGTACATTGTCACTACTGACAGCTTGTGGTGACAGCATCGAAAAGAAAGCGGGTGAAAAGCTTGCCGCTGCCCGTGCAGCCTTTGAGCATAACGACTACAACGAAGCCAAGTTGCAGATCGACAGTATTAAAATTCTCTATCCTAAAGCTTTCGACACCCGTAAAGAGGGCATCAAGTTGATGCAACAAGTCGAACTGAAAGAGCAACAGGAAAGCCTGGTTTATCTCGACAGCATGCTTCAGGTCAAACAGAAAGAATTCGAAGCGATCAAGAACAAATATACTTTCGAGAAAAACGAAGAATACCAAAAAATCGGTAACTACTTCTGGCCTACCCAGACCGTAGAGAAGAATCTGCATCGCTCTTTCCTCCGTTTTCAGGTGAACGAACAGGGAGTAATGACACTGACGTCTATCTACTGCGGACCAAGTAACATCCACCACGTAGCCGTCAAAGTGATAGCACCGGACGGAAGTTTTGCCGAAACCCCAGCCTCCAACGACAGCTACGAGACTACCGATCTGGGAGAAAAAATCGAAAAAGCCGACTACAAAATGGGAGAAGACGGCAACGTCCTCAGTTTCCTCTACATGAACCGCGATAAGAAAAATATCCGTGTCGAGTATCTCGGCGAACGGAAATTCTCCACTACCATGACTCCTTCCGACCGTGAAGCACTCGTCGGTACTTACGAGTTGGCCAAATTACTTTCATCCATACGTCAGATTCAGCAAGAGAAAGAAGAAGCCAACCTGAAAATCGAATTTGTGAAAAGAAAAATGGAACAGAAAGCCCAAGAAGAGGCTGCGGAAAAATAAAGATAATAAAGCACCCCAACTGTCTGTTTCACCACGGATTAACGGATCACACAAAATACAGCTCACAAGCTATCGTATTTATTTGTCCCATCCGTCAATCTGTGGTGAACTCTTTCCGTCCTATCTATTTTTATCCCCTCCGAAAAGGCCGTCCCGATTATTCCCCGCTATCCTGTCGCTATCAATGATCGACCGCCTCTCCATGCTCTCACTCTTCATCTCATGAATTTCCCCAATAATACGGAGTTCAAATTAAAATAAAGATAGCAATTTTTAGGTATTTTCAGAAACAAGTTCATTATGTGTAGCGATTACACAGACTATTCATAGTATCTATCTTTGTCCCCCGAAACATTTGAGTACATATGATAGAACGCTAATATGAAAGCAGTAATCATTTCTTTTTTTATCACCCTTTCCACCCTTACTAGTCATGCTCAGCAAAGAGATATTGTATTGACAGGAACAGTTACGGATCATCAAAACGAACCGCTTCCCGGCGCCACCATCCGCATTAAGGGTACCCAATTCGGTACAGTAACAGATACCGACGGGCACTATCTGTTACGTGGCAAATGGAAAGAAAACGATCTAATTCTTTTCTCTTTCATAGGAATGAAAGAGATACGTGTGAAATATACCGGTCAGAAGGTACAAGATGCAGCTATGCAAGAAGATCCCAAAGCACTGGACGAAGTAATCATCGTTGCCCGGCAGAATATCAATGAATTGGATATTCGTGCTAAATCCGGTGTTGTACAACGAGTCGACGTAGAACGTCTCAACAGTAAGCCCATGATCGATATGTCCCTCGCCCTACAAGGAGCCGTACCCGGCCTGATTATTACCAATACCGGCGACCTGGGCTCCAAACCGGAAATTCGTATTCGCGGAAATTCATCTTTCCGTAAAGGAGATATGGCCAACGAACCCCTCTACGTTATGGACGGCAAAGTAATATCATCTGATGCCTTCATGACTCTTAATCCCACCGATATTCAGGAAATAAAGGTTCTGAAAGACGCCGTAGCCTGTGCTTTATACGGCATAAAAGCAGCCAATGGTGTAATAGAAATCACGTCCCAGCGTGGCAATCCCGACGGAAGGTTAACCACCAGTTACAGTTTCAATATAGGCATCACCACCCGTGGACGCAGAGGAGTCAAAATGATGGATAGCGAAGAAAAATTAGAATTGGAAAGACGTTTACAGAATATATCGACTCCGGGATATAGATACAGTGAAGATTACTATCGGAAATATTATGCTACCGCCCCCAACCTCGACGAGCTGATCGCAGAAGGACAACAAGTACTCGACTCATTAAAGAATATCCATACCGACTGGTTTGATGAACTGATACATCGCAGCATCTACCAGCGCCATAACCTTAGCATAAAAGGAGGAACAGATAAGACATCTTATTATATATCCACCAATTATGCCAAGCAGGGAGGACGAGTACCGGGTAATGACACTCAACGTTTCACCGCCCGTATGAGCCTCGATCAGAAACTGGGAAACTGGGGATATTTTTCCTTAAGCACCGATGCAGGTTATTCGGCAACCGATACTCCCAACGGCAGTACCCATTCCCCTACAGATCTGATTTATCAACTTAACCCTTATGAAACCAAAACCGGTAAATTAATCTCCTACTCCGAAAAATCATCCGAATACACATTAAATGATTTGATGAGCCAATACCATAGTAAATCTACCGATAAACGTGGCGGAGTAAGCGGAAGTTTCAACTTAAGACCATTCAAAGGTTTGGAGATAGATGCAGTGACCGGTATCGATTTCCTTCTGAACGAAGCCCTTACGCTTGTTCCTTCCACGTCTATAGCAGAGCGGGAAATGGGAATCGCGATAGCCGAACGTGGAAAATTAACAAAAGAAAAAAATACAACGACCAATATTTCCTCCAATATACGTATCACTTACAACAAGACATTCGCCGGAAGACACGACCTGACAATCGGTGGGAACATGGACTACTACCTGACCCAGACAGATAACATATCTGCCACCGGATACGGAGTGGGGACACAAATGTCACTAAACGCAATCAACCACTCCATCACCGGAGCCCGGAAGCCGACAGCCAGTTCGCTTCTGGACAAAACGGCTCAGTTAGGATTCGGGGTAGTCATGGGCTACAGTTTCGATTCCACCTATGACCTTTTTGCTACTTACAAAGCCGACGCTTCTTCCGTTCTCCCTCCGGACAAGCGCTGGAATGCAGCATGGGCCGTAGGCTTGGGGTGGACCCTCAGCCGATACCCTTTCCTGAAAAACAATAAGGTCATCACTCTCCTGAACCTGAAAGGTTCCCATGGACGTATGGCAAACCTATCCGGAGTATCTGCCTCCGCCACAATCGGCACCTTCAGCTACTCCACCAATTATTACGGAAATGCCCGTCTGCTACAGTTACTCGGATTTTATAATACCGATCTGAAACCGGAACAGACTTCCACAACAGACTTCAGTCTATCCATCGAATTCTTCAAACGGCTGACATTAGGTCTCAATCTCTACCGCCGCGAAACGAGTGATGCACTGCTGGACGTCCCCATCCCCCTTTCCAACGGTTTCAATACCATGAAACGTAACATCGGTGTATTACGCAATGAAGGCTATGAACTGAACGCCGCAATAAAAGTGCTCGATACACCGGACTGGCGTGTATCTTTACGCGGTTCACTGGCCTACAACCGTAATAAGGTAATCAGCCTGTACTATACCGACCGTTTATACACCAGCGAAACCGCCCTGACTCCCGACTATGAAGTCGGAAAAGCCTATAATATGCTTTATGGACTGAAGTCATTAGGCATAAACCCTATCACCGGTCTTCCGGTATTTCAAGGAGCCGATGGAAGTGAGATTTCCCCGACACAAAATCCGGCCAGAGAAAACTTCATCGTTTTGGGGCATAGCACTCCTCCCTACAGCGGTACATTCAACCTGAATTTCTCCTATCGGAATTTCGATTTGGATATGGACTTTTACTATGTGTTCGGCGGCATTAAACCCTACAATTATTCTTATGTCCGTTCAGCCGACAGTGCCAATAAGAATGCCATTCAAAAGCAATTAGAAAACATGTGGTTCCACCGAGGAGATGAAGGAAAAATATACCATTCTCCATTTTACATATCTCCTGCCAATGCTTCACTCCAACAGCCCAATACAGAAACCGTCGGGAAAAGCGATTATCTGAAATTGGCCATGTTGTCGCTACGCTACCGGGTTCCACACACCTTTCTGGAGAAAAATTGTCATTTCATAAAATATGCCAATATCGCCTTTCAGGCATCCAACCTTTTTATGATTACTCCTTATAAAGAGTCCGATCCCGAAACAGGTTCATTGGCCGGAGCTATGCAGCCCGTATTAACCATCAATCTTAGTTTGACCTTCTAAATACAAGTAATATATGAACCTGAACCCAATAATAAATAATTTCCAACGCCCAATACGAAAAGTACAAATCTGTTGCATATTGATATTCAGTTGTGCAGCCTGTTCGCTCAATATCCCCTACGAGAATCAGTATTCAGATCCGGATGCCATTACCACAGTAACTGCCGCACGCGAACTATTGGCATCAGCCTATGATGCAATTCCCAAACCGGAATTCAGTTTATCCGTATTGAGCGACGACTTCCAGCCTACTTTTTTAATAAACTTGAATGCCGACCTGAATAACCTGTATAAATGGCATCCTAAACCGATGGAGGACTTATCGAACTCTCTGTGGGAAAAATATTACTCAGCCATAGCCATAGCCAATACGGTACTGGAGCGCATCCATTATGTATCCCCTATTTCAGACAGTGACAAGCAAGAGTTGCAATGTATCGTTAGCGAAGCGAAAACCCTAAAAGCGTATTGTTACTTCAATCTGCTCAGACTTTTTGCCCCCACCTATCCGGAAGGTCCCGAAAAAGACGGAATCATCTTAAAAGAGCGGTTCGAACTTGCTTTTCTAAAACGCTCGAGCATCAGTGAATGTGTGAATGCTATCCGCCAATTGCTGACCGAAGCAGTTACCGTAGACAACCGTCCTTCACAGGTCTACTGGTTTTCCCGGCAAAGTGCTTATTATCTATTGGCAGCCTTAGAACTCTATGCCGAAAATTACGATAAAGCCGAAGAATATGCCTTAAAAATCCTGTCTTCAACCAATGCATACGATGTCTTGGCCCCCGTACATTATAAAAAACTATGGGAACAAGAACCATGCGAGGAATGTATTTTTTCTCTGCATACCACCAATTCATATTATACCGATATGAATTACGAAAGGAAGAAAGGAGACTACTTCACGATCAACTCCACACTCACCCAATTATATACTGCCAATGACATCCGTTACGAAGCAACGGTCTATCCCCAAGAAATGCCTGGTGAAAGCATCGGCGAGACCTTACCGGTACTATATCTGGGAAAATACAACAAACAGAACTGGAATTATAAGCCTATACAATATATCAACAAACTTCGTGTATCCGGCATCTGTTTTATTCTTGCCGAAGCCTATTGTCAAGACCAGAAAGGTCACGATGCATTGGCCCTGGAAGTAATAAACAACTACCTGGCCCAACGTGAAGCTCCCTTGCTTGACACATCACTTTCCGGCGCTCCCCTATTGAAAGCTATCCTTCAGGAAAAGTGGAAAGAATTTGCCGGTGAAGGTGAACGTTACTTTGATTTAAAGCGCTATCGGAAAAGCCTGCTTTCCGATTGGAATCTCTCTGCCACAATGAAAAATAAACCAATCAAACCAGATGACTACCGCTGGCTTTTCCCCATTCCGAAAGGCGAATATCTATATAATGAAAATATATCGCAAAATGCAGGATGGACTAAAGTCGAAAAATAAATAAAATGCTAAACTAAATGAAAACTAGAATGAAAAAACTGTTTATCTACACAGTAGGCATCTGCCTACTACCTGCTTTCACGTCATGCAAAGACGATAGAGAAGAAAATAAATATACAGGAATCAACAAAATCTACCTGTCTGCCGAAACCCCGGTTATTACCGAGTCCGAAAACATTCCATTAACAGTAAATGTAGATTTAACATTGACCTGTGAACAGGACCTCGTACTCAACTTTGAATTGCCCGATGATAAAAACGGAGTTCTAAAATTAGAGAACAATCCCGTCACGATTAAAGCCGGAAAACGTTCTGCAACATTCGAAGTAGTTTCCAACCAAAAGAATTTATTAACCGAGGATACATACTTTCAGGTCGGAATTTCTCAATTCCCTACCGATAATTTAATGTTAAACGAAACATTGCAGGTACGTGTCAAGCCCAACCCTAAAATTCCGGAATTGTCCCCTCAGCAAAAAGCGTTAATCAAAGGTTATAAGACCAAATACGGCATTGACCTGAATAAATGGCTCGGAGTCCTCTCTTGCCATACCACTGTGCAAAGCCCTGCAGATGGGTATCTCCAACCCTTTGCAGCAGCATTTACGAAAGAATATGATGGCAAGACCGTCATCACTCTCAGTGAGCAGGCCACAGAAGACATGCCGGTATTAAAAATGACAGACAATCCATTCGGACTGACCGAATATTTATACTTTGTACTCCGTTCCGAGACCGTAGCAGATCCGGAATTCTGGACTCAACAGCCGGAACCGCAAAAACTGATGAAACTACTCAACTGGAATAAAGAAAGTAAAGAGACATTTGCCGTATCATTGGATGCAATCAGACTCAAAGACATCACTTCCACTTCAACCCGGCTGGAATATCTGGGTCCGGGAAAAAACTATTATGGAGATCCTATTACCATCGTTCCATTTACCTACCAATTCAGTGCTTTAGACCGTCAAAACAAGCTCTTGGAAAGTGGAAACGCAGAAATTAAAGAGATCAATGACCAGGGAGCTTCCGCAGATCCGGCTTACTACCTCAACTGCTACGATCTTGTCAATTCCGACAACTATGACACCCCCGAAAACTTTATCAAATCCACCGGAAACATAGACTTTGCCACAGATAAAATGACTTATCAATTTCTCCTGAGCCATGTCAACGCCGGAGGATATACACGCATAACCGTAGTTTATGAAAAGAAATAATAAAAACAGATATTTATACATAGCAGCTATATTCATAGCTGCTATGCTCCCATGTATAGCCTGCCCACAGTCCACTCCAATCCTTCTTCCGACCGGAACGGTAGAGGGACGCCTTCCCAACGGACTGCACTATCTTATCCTGCACAATGCTTCTCCGGCATCCAGAGTAGAGTTCAGGCTAATCATGCGGGTAGGTTCCGTACAAGAAACGGAGCAAGAGAAAGGCTGTGCCCATTTCCTCGAACACGTAACTTTCGGCGGTACCCGTCATTTTCCTAAACGCTCTTTAGTAGAGTATCTCGAGTCCTTAGGAATGAAGTACGGACAAGATATCAACGCTTTCACCGGTTTCGACCGTACAATCTATATGTTCGCAGTTCCCACCGATCATGCCAAAGACGAAGTTCTCGATCGTTCATTACTAATCCTATGCGATTGGTTGGACGGTGTCACTATAGATCCGGAAAAAGTAGAGAATGAAAAAGGAATCATTCTTGAAGAACTACGCGGATTCGATCCGGAAGACGATTTCTATCCGCTCAAAATCGGACAAGGCATATTCTGTCACCGTATGCCTTTGGGCACAACAGACGATATCCGCAAGGTCACCCCGCAAGTGCTCAAAAATTATTATCGCAAATGGTATGTACCCTCTTTGGCAACATTGGTCATTGTAGGCGACATATCTCCCCTGGAGATCGAATCTAAAATCAAAGAACGTTTCAAATCCCTGCCCGGACGTCCGGTCAATGACTTCCGGACCTACCCGTTAGAGTACACCCGGGGAATCCATCTGGCCTCCATACGAGACTCGCTGCAAACCCGTACAAAAGTCGAATTAATGATTCCACACCCTTGCACAGTAGAGCGCACCATGGAAGACGCCATAGCAAAGGAGAAAGGACGCCTGCTCGTCAGTGCCATTTCTTCACGATTCCGTGCCCGGAAACTAAAGACCGATGTTACAGACCAATGGTATTTAAGTGACAAGAACCACTTTGTTCTGACAGTGGAAGGAGAAAACAGAAAAGAAATACTTACATCTATTTCCGCAACCGTATCTCTGTTGAATGATCTGATACGCAACGGATGGCAAGAGGACGAATTACAAGATATTAAAAACAATTTTTGCCACCGGATGAAATCGCCCACCGATTCCCCGTCGCGTCCTTCCTCCATGTGGTGTGACGATTTTGCCGATTACGTCATATCGGGAGACCGCTATCTGACCGATCCATCCCAACAGCAGCAACTCAAAGAAGCCATGTCCCGTGTCTCCGGCCAATCTTTGCAAGCACTGCTCAAGGAGTGGATGTCTTATCGCGAAGAAACTCTATTAGTAGCCTGTTCAACCCATCCGGGACTGGGAGCCCCGTTATCGGAAACCGAAATAGCGTCGGCATGGACCCAAGGCGAGCAAGTCGAATGCACTCCCTTTCTTTATTTCCGTCCTGAAAAACAAGAAGAGATCGACATTGAGACTCCTCCATGTCTGGCAGCCCGTTTTCCTTTCGATCCTGCATCCGTATTACGACAAACAGAATATCCGCAAAACAGGATTCGTGAAGTAGAACTGAAGAACGGCATACGGTTAGTCCTCAAACCTACCCTTGAAGCAGATTCCACCCTGCTGATCACTTCTTTTGCCCCTTTCGGCACTTCTTCCCTATCCGATGAAGAATATCCTTTATTAGAGGGATTTGCCGGATACATAGATATGGGAGATATCGCAAAAGTAGATGGACAAGTTTTGTCCGATTACCTCTTCCGGAAAGAAATCTCACTTTCCATGGCAGTCGAAAATCACTGGCATGGCTTCATAGGCATGTCTCCCACTGCAAATGCTCCCGAGCTATTCAATCTGATTTATGAAAAGATATTCGATCCCGAATTAAAATATGACGAATTTGAGGAAATACGCCAGGACCTTTTAGAAAATCAAGACAAAGAAACGATATTGGAGAAAATGCTTCAACGAAGTCCTGACCGGTTATTATCTGCCCGCATAAACGAGTTGACCGGAACCGGTTTCGCCCGCTCTTCCCAAAAGCTTTCGTCCGAACAAATCAAAAATCTGAATCTGGATTCCATCGCAGCTTTTTATAAAAAGCTCTATACGAATCCCCAAGGAACCACCTATGTCATTTGCGGCAATTTCAATGCGGACACTCTCATGCAGCAGTTTGTCTCCGTTTTCGGACGTATTCCTGTTTCGTCACATTTGTCCCGATTTTCTTATCCGCATTTCAATTTTCCAGTCAGAAAGCATATAGAAGGCTTTCCCAATGATAATGACACTCAGACACTGTTCGACTATCTTCTCCCCGGCCACTATCAACCGGGATTAAAAAACACACTCACTTTAAAATTGATGCGTGACCTTATTCGCAACCGTTTGATCTCCGTCCTCAGAGAACAAAAATCCCTTGTCTACTCTCCTTACATTTCATTAATGTATGAAGGCATCCCACAAGGAATTTTCTACTTTGACATCAATGCATCCGCCGATAACGATAACATGCCTCAAATAGAACAGTTGCTGAAAGAGATTCTCCACCAATTAAAACAGCAAGAAGTGGATAATGAAGAACTGAATACCCTTAAACGTTCATTTCTGATAGCCAAACGCGAAGCGTTAAACGAAGAATCACCTTCTGCCTGGCGAACCGCCCTGGTCGGTTTACTAAAAAACGGTGAAACCATCAGCGACTTCGATCACTACGAACAATGTCTCGACAGCATCACTCCCGCCATGCTCCGCGAAGCATTCCGTCGCTATCTGGATACCGAGAATTATATCCTTTTATATTTAAGCAAAAACAAACTGAAAAATGATACTTCAAACCATTAAACAGATTTCATGCCTGCTTTGCCTGTGCTGTTTCCTTCAGCAGTCAGCCTTCTCTCAGGATGATAAGGACAAACCGGCCTATACCCTGTTCGACAACACAGGAAAACAAATCAGCTACGGAGAATTAATCAAACGACTCTCCGGCTATGATGTTATCTTCCTCGGGGAACTGCATAACTGCCCCATCACCCATTGGCTGGAATTCGAAATAACCCGTTCCATCTATAACATTCATAAAGATCAACTGATGCTGGGAGCCGAAATGTTCGAAAGTGACAATCAACTGATTTTTGACGAATACATGCAGCAAAAGATCTCTTACGACCGCTTTGAGGCCGAAGCCCGTCTATGGGATAATTACCGGACTGACTATTATCCGGTTGTTTTCTTTGCCAAAGAACATCACATTCCGTTCATTGCAACCAATATCCCGAGACGCTACGCCAACATTGTAAAAAATAAAGGGTTCGAAGCACTCGACTCGTTATCCGAGGAAGCCAAACGATATATAGCTCCTTTACCGATCGATTTCGAATATGATGAAGCCCAAAGCGCAGCAGCTTTCAGTATGATGAATATGATGGGAGGACGCCGGGCCGGCAACAATCGGAAGTTGGCACAGGCACAAGCCATAAAAGATGCTACAATGGGATGGTTCATAGCCCGTAATATCAAAAATAAATTCCTGCATATCAACGGCAGTTATCATTCCAACCGACAGGGAGGCATCATCCCTTATCTGCTCCGTTACCGCCCCAATACGAGTATAGTGACGGTAACCTCGGTACGTCAAGAGTCCATCCGGAAACTGGATGACGACCATAAAGGCTTGGCAGACTTTTACATCTGCGTACCCGAAGACATGGTAAACAGTTACTAACTACCGAAGCCTTCGTCCCCCCCTGGATAAAATATCTGCCTCTTCTTCGGCATCAATATCGTTTTTTTAAATCACTATATCGATACCGGAGAAGAGGATCATCGCTTTGGTATTTCATTTTTTGTATAACCTAAGTTCAAACAAAATTCTTATAAAGCGTTCATTTCAAGCAAAATTCAATATCAAGGTACGATTAGGGCCTGGAAATAAAGCTACGGAAAGTTCTTGCTATTCAGTCACTATTGATATTCGTACAGCGTTCATTCCACGCATACCGCGCTCTATTTCAAATGTCACTCTATCACCTTCCGCAATTGTCGCAGGGGCAGAAGAGATATGGAAGAAATACTTTTCGCCATTATCCGTATCTTTCACAAAGCCATAGCCTTTTGCGGCATTAAAATACTCGATACGTCCCATAAGGGGAGCCACTTCCACATCCTCTTGTTTGGGTACAGAAACCTCGATATGAGAGGCATCCACTTCTTCCTCAAGCCTTTCCTGCGGCACTGAATGCAAAACACCGAACTGGTCGACATATGCAATCATATCCTCAAAAGAACTCGGACCGTTACTTTGGCGTTCCTCTTTACGTTGTTGCTTCTCCTTACGTTTCTGCTCTTTTAGCTTCTCCCGGTCACGTTTACTTATTGTTATCTTTTTTACCATTCAATAATTTTATGTCAGAATCAATACTGCCTATTCTTTTACATGTTGATTGCCGGATAGGCAGTTTTATGTCACACACACCAATAAACAAACGATTTCATCATTATATCCAGATCATACGCTACGCCGAATGCCAGCAACACATAGGCGCGATGCTTTTATCCTGAACAAAGCAGCAAATAATGATGTCGATTGGGGAATGCCATAAGCCGCAGAATGAAGCGGAAAACAATCACGCACAAAGAAGATTTCAGTATAAACTCAATGTTAGTAACGGCAAATATACACATTTTATTCGGTTATTCCTAATTCTCCGGCCCCAATCGTGATGGAACCGGAATTGCCAGATAGCGCAATCACTTAACGGCACTATCCAAATCGACCTTCTCTATCAGTTCCTGATCCTGCCAATAAGATATTACCTTTAGATGTTGCAGCCTTCCTACTATTATGGCAGGGTGAGTACAGAACTTCTCAGCAAAGTAACGGATAGATTGAAGAGTGTAATCTCCGGATTTTATAATCTCTGCTTCTTCAGAGGGAGAAAGGAGTATTTTCGATGCAAAAGTATCAGCCTCATGTTCTTTTTCTAATTGTTTATCCGTATAGTCTATATTTTCTAAGAAAATATCTTTCTTACCATGTAGCAAAATATGACCCACTTCATGGAAAAATGAAAACCAAAATATATCATTACGTTTATGACGCCCGGAAAGTTGAATACAAGGAGTATCATTCAACCAACGAGTAGCCCCATTGATAGGAGCTTTAGGCAAACAGGGAGTATATATAAGCTTTATACCTGCTTGTAAGCAAAGTGTCTGCAAACGAATAGCAAAATCTTGTGGATGAGTAGCTATAAGAGTCTTCATTTGAGGTATAAGTTCTTTAAGAGATTTCTCTGAATATACAACGTCTTGTTCCAAATTGGCAGCTTGCAGTTCACCTTGTCTAAGCCAGGCCGAAATTGCGTAAGGTTCTTTTGTTTTGGCTAAAGAAATTCGAAAAGCAACTTTTAATTGCTGATTAAAGTAATAATCTTCCCAAGCCCGAGAAGTACTAACTCCAAAAAAAGAAAATAACTGAAAAACTTTTTCACGGACTGTTTTACAAGGAGCCAGCCAGCCTTTTTTAACCATATCCGCAATAGGGAACAACATTGCCCACTCTGCGGAATTTTGAATTAATAGTTCTCTTTTCTGCCGGGCAATATATTCGTCATAAGCACGTTGCTTATTCATCCAAAAATGTGCCGGAATTTTCGTAACAGTTTCGAATGCCACAGACATATCAGAGGTAATGGCACTATCGCCCTTAATGACAGCGATAATAGTCTTCTCCGGTTTAGACGTGCGAACAGCAAACTCTTTGACGCCCATGCCCATCTCTTCTAATTTATCAGCCAATGTTTCACCTGGATGAAATACAACTGAAGGGGTGTAATTATTGATTGTTGTTGCCATATCCATTATTATTTTCCGTGATAATTACTTATTTGTACAATTTCTATTCCTTTAATTTGTACCCAAATATATTTTCCATCTTTATCAGTGGGTATTGGTTTCTCAAGAGGTTCAAAGACAAGACGATAAGGTTGGTCCAAATCACATGCCCATTGCCCTTTCCGGTCACCAGTCAATTCGTGATAATGCCCGGGCAGATTTCGAACATCCTCAAGAGTTTCAGCAGCGGATAAATCCCCAATCCTTTTAAAGAAGAGTTTCGCTCTTATTTCTCCCTGTTCTTTCCGGCATTTACGATAGTCTTCTGCTTGTTTTCTGAGGTCTTTATCCAAGAACGCTATTTCCACGCTTTTTGTTTTATATTTAAGTTACATTTTGTGTTAATTGAAATCACACGCAAAGATATATATAATATTTTAATATACACCATATGTTATTTAAATATATATAAATCCAATCTGTTTTTTTATTTACTGACTTCTCAACAGATTCAAAGATATTATATAAAAACAGCCGGAATCACCTGTTACGGTAATCCCGGCTGCCGCCTAAAACACGAATAACCGCCGTTACCCGTTTTCCATAGCAGCCCACAACAGCCTGCTGTTTCTTTCTATCTCCTGCAATTTCATCGCCAAATCATCATCATCCTCTATCGAAAACGATTCACCATAGCGCATCACTTTCGTATCCTCCCTACCCGAACAGAGATATGTATACCACTCCTTTCTCAACAACATACGGCTGTAATTCAACGCTCCGTCACCATTATAACCGAACAAGGAATATAGATTCAGCATCAGCCTGCATCCCGATTCCCGCAAGTGCAGATAGTCTTCCGTTCCCCAATAAAGCGAACGTTCCGGTTGCATCAGGACAGGGATATAACCCGACCGGCAGATGGCATGAATCATCTCACTGAGTCCTTCCGGCTGTTGTAAAGGAGACACATCTACCAGTAACTCCTTCCCCCCTCCTATCGCCAACAAATCTCCCTTCTCCAACAAAGCCGGAAATCCTTCATCCAAACGATATCTTGCCGACAAACGCAGAGAGATATTACCGGAGTATTGCTGCTGTAAATATTGAAAGGCATCTTTCAGAAAAGAAAAAGCATTCCCTTCATTTTCCACCTTTACCGGAGGTACACAGTAGATCTGCCTGACACCTTGCTGTTCAAGATAAACCAACAATTCCAACGCCTTATCCCCAGGCAAAGCCCATGCATCCGTATTAGGAAGTAAATAAGGCTGAAAATCGGTATGTACCAAAGAAGAAAATCCAGAAATCATAAAAGAGTAAAGTTCTTTCCTATTTAATAAATTCTGTTACTTTATAAAAGTATCTAATAGCCAGTAAGAAAAGATTAGTTCTTATTCCATTTTCCTTAAATGCACGTAAATGTTCCCTCAATATTTTAATATGACTCTTTAGACCATTAGTACTAACACCACCTACGCGCATAGTCACCATGTCCATAGGGATGTATTTAGTGACTATTTTATGAACATAAATAAAGCGTAACAAGAGTTCAAAATCAGCACAAATACTATAATCAATCTTATAAAAGCCATATTTCAAAAAACAATCTTTCCAACAATAAAAGCTTGGATGAGCCGGCATAAAACCTAATCTCATTAGTTTTGGTTTAAATATTCTAGAAGAATAATAACGAATAGATTTATGCAAATTATTAGATCTCACAAAATGAACATCACCATATACTGCATCAAGAGAATATCTGTCAAATTCAGTAATAATAGCAGCTAAAACATTATCAGAAGTGAAAAAATCATCTGAGTTCAATATCCCAACAATATCTCCTGAAGCCATCTGTATTCCCTTATTCATAGCATCATAAATACCATCATCTTTTTCACTAACCCACTTCAATCGTCCATTAAACAGAGGTTCGTATTCTTTTATTATTGAAATCGTTTCATCGCTTGAGCCACCGTCAACAATTATATACTCTATATTTGAATATGATTGAAACAAAACGGAAGACAATGTATCACTAATGGTAGTCTCACTATTATAAGAAGTCGTTATTAAAGATATCTTAAGATTTTGCATGGTATTCACCTATAATTTTCCGAAAATCAGAAAGCCTTTTATTATAACTAAAATTATCGGCAACGTATTTTATTCCTTTTTTTGTAAACTCAACATCAATCTCATGTTCACATATATTTAACAATGTGTTCAAGACCTGCTCTTTATCTTCAATATCAACTTTATACCCATATACTCCAAGAGCATCTTTAAGCCCTCCATTTCCACTATGAATCACTTGATCTCCTGCTGCTAAAGCCTCAATCGCAGCTATGCCGAATCCCTCGTACTTTGACAATTGCAAATAACATCGGCTATCTTTTAATAACTCAATCTTTTCGTCCTCTGAAATAGCCCCTTTATAGATAACCACATTCTCCAATTCAAGTTGCTTTATCATATTTAGAATATATTCGCTCCCAGCCCCTGGAGGGCCGGCTATCACCAATCGGTACTCAGGGAACACCTTTACAAAATCAGAAAAAATCAATATAGATTTATCAACTCCTTTTCTAAATACATTGTCAAGATTAACCATCCAAGCTATAGTAGAAATAATTTTCTTTTTACTTGAAAAATTTTCTGTATATTCAAATTTAGAATAATCAATTGAGTGAAAACTTAGACTACATTTATTCGGTATTTTATCATAATAAATTTCTCTAATATTTTCCCAATCAGTTGATGAAACAATTATGTTTCTATCCGACAAAAGATTACATAATTTAAAAAAAATAATTTGAAGAAATCTTTGCTTTGCAGTTGCAAATGTTTTTTCCAAATAGTCGATACCTCCAGTATAATATACTTTTTTCCTAAATAATTTGGCAAAGAATGCAGCGAAAAAACTATATTTATAAAAATATAAAAAAGCAATATCATATTTCCAAAAACACAGAAAATCCCATATAGAATTACTTAAATGAACATTATACCCTAAATCTTTTAAGATACAGATATCATTTCTATAATAACTCTGAATTGAAAACATTTTTTTAGTACGTACGCTAGAATAAAAAAATACATCCATTGAAATAGGTAATTAAAAAACAAATTCTAATGTCGTTAATCGCATAAAAGTTTTATTGAAAGTAAAATTGATAAGGATAAATTCCAGCCCATCCAGGACGGAGATAAGATATAATAAAATATTTTATTGAAAAAAGAATAACAACACCTCCTACTAATATCAATTTATTACTCTTTATCCTCAAATTAAACAATATATTAGGTATTAAAATGATAGCAAAAAAATCAAAAAACAAAGCCATTCTACTCAATACTGCGAAATTGACGGATAATGCCCAAAAGACAGATCCTACCATTAGCAGTTTAGCCATCAATGCATTATTCCTAGCTACAAATTTCTCCATATTAGCATTTTTACCCCAAACAAACCATACACATATGACTAAAACATCTATCAATAAATGTAAGATACAAGCCAACTTAGGCTGCTCTACGATACCAAAAACATCACTCGCTAGATATTTCCCATAAAGTCCCAATTGCCCCATAACAAAAAGCAATATAGTACCTGAAAACACAAAAGAAACACATAACACAACAACATATAAAAAAATTATTTTTCGTGTTATATGTACTTTATCTGCTACTAATGAAAAAAAGAAGACCAATGCCGAAGAATGAAAAGTAGAAGCTAACAATATATACAGCGCCCACTTGACATATTTCCTTTTTACCAAACATTTATAAGAACAAAGAATAAACGAAAGTGCCAAGATTTGCCTAAGAATATTCATACTCTGATCAAAAATCTCCATTCCAATAAAAAGAAATACACTAAGCCAAATCGAGAGAGAATATTCTTTGATAAATTTCATGAATATATACATAATAAATATATTTATAATCAACAAATATATTTGAGGAGAAGAAGTTACAAGCGAGATTAGTTTACTGAAAAGTAAAAAGCCCGGCTCAAACAAAGGGAAACTATCAAATGATGCCCCATCCGAAAGACGAGAAAACATACTAAAATAAATATCGGTATCCCCACCATCCTTTGGGTATCTCAGTGAACTAAATATTATTAACGCAATAGAAATCAAAAATAGAAAACAATAATCTCGGAACTTATTATTGACCGTTTTCACTGAATAACAGAAGACAGAAAGCAATAGAACATAATCAATTAAGAAATGTGCAAACCACATAATATCTAAACTCCCAATAAATGTTTAAATTACGATTTTGATCTATCTAATAATACTCCTTGATTAGTTCATGCACATTCTTCCAACAAAAAAAATGTATAATTTGGCAATATAAGTGGGAAAAACGAATGGCAATATTTTAAAAAAATCCCTCATATTAGATGGAAAAGTCAACATTATCTTAAGCCCATTTAGACTATAAACTTCCCTCCTTATCTTAGAAAATTGCTTTTGATCACCTTTCAGGACAATTTCAGCAATTGTGTAACATCTGGACTTATATAAAGAACACAAATATTTATTGTGTAAATCAATGCTTCTTTTCATCTCACTAATTATTGTAATAAAGCTAAGCACCTTTATATCAGAAAATGATTTTGTAGAGATAGATTCCGATCTTATAAAATAATTATAAGTGTTTAAAGGTTGAAATGCCAATGATTGTAATTTAGAAAAAAGCATAAACGACCACAACAAATCCTCATGAAGGATTTTAGGATAGAAAAATAGTTTTTCTGATATAAAAAATGACCTCAAAATTAGTTTATTACATCCAATAAGGAGTACAGGATTACTTGTAATGTAATCCAGTATAGTTTCATTCCCATACAAAGGAACGGATTGGACATTTGACAATAACCTATGGTTACCTCTCTCTATCCAATCTAAACCTCCAATTACCACCTCACATCCCGTTTTTGAAGCTGTTCTTACTAAGTTTAAAATAGCATCAGGAGGCAATTCGTCATCGCTATCTAAAAAAAATAAATAATCTCCAACAGCATTTATAACTCCCGTATTTCTGGCAACAGAAAGCCCCATATTTCTTTCATGCCTAATTAACTTATAAGAAAAGTTATTTCGAATGAGGAGTTTTTCCGCAATATCCACGCTACAATCCTCTCCACAATCATCAACAAGTATCAACTCTATATTTTTATAAGACTGGTACACAATTGATAACACACATCTTTCTATATAAATAGCAACATTATAAATTGGTACTATTATACTTATAAGTGGCTTCATTTTAGTTCATTCCTTTAATTTACGTTTCATTTTAACAATAAAAGAAGTTATTTTTTTTCCTAATATTTTAGATATTCTTAGTTTCAATCTCATATAAGGCGTAATCCAAGATGCAGAATAATGATGTATAGAATACGTAAATTCAGTAATAACCAAATCTTTATTTTCATAATTAAATGGACAAAAATACTCCACCGGATATATTATTAGACCATCAAGGTATTGTATACCAGATATATTTTTCAATCCTCTTTTTATCAAAAGTTCTGTTGTATATTCAACTACAGTTTTTGTATTCAATATTCCTTTTTCAACAAAATGCAAATTTTCATATAGCGCAAGTATTTCTTTATATATTTCTAATTTAGGAATAGCAGCCATTCCTAAACCAGGAGCAACAGCAATCATTTCTTTTCCTCCATTCTTTTCACATCCCATGAAAGAGCCTCGTACAAGAATATCATCCATTGATTTTATCACTTCAACATCAGTATCAAAATATACCCCACCATATTTATATAAAATCCAAAAACGGGCATAATCACTAACAAAAGCATATTTTTTAGCTGCATATGCCTCTTGTGTATAACAAGTTATACCAATATCAAAATTAGTTTCATTCCACTCCTTTATTTCATATTCTGGGAGATATTTCTTCCATGAACTTATACACACTAAGGCTAAAGGTGGTAGAGGATTTTGCCCAAACCAACAATAATGTATTATTTTAGGTATCACTTTATTTTTTTACAATATAATTTAACAAGGATAAAAAAAATCTCGCTATCCATTTAGGAAGTAAACAAATAATATACATATATACTAGTGAAGTGTCCGTGACAAAAGGTAAATATGCTTTATAGCAATTTACTATTTTTAAAGATATCCCATCTATCATTCTTAAATACAATAATCTTCTTTTTGAAAATGTTCCCGTATAAAGATCATGCTTTTTTATACATTCCAATTTACTTTCAAGAGATATATTAGCAGGTAACGAAAGAATAGATAACATCCATATTTTGGAAAAAATATTCAATGTATCTTTATACCATGAAGTTGAAGTTTTATCTATTCTTGTATGAAATAATGTCAATTCTTTCAAATAATAACATTTAAAATTATCCAATGTAGCTAAATAATTAAATGCCATTCCTATATGTATAAAATTACTCCACATATAATAGCGATAATTACTCTTGGCAACAGCTTCTTTTTTAATAACAATAGTACCTATCAAATCCATTGTTCCACCCAAATCACTCAAAACCCGATCTATATTATCATAGTAACATGAATCCAAATTCAAAGATTGCCCCATTCTACTTATAACCAATAAATTAATCTCAAATTTAGATAATATATCTAGCATTCTCCCAAAATTACCTTTAAAACGATAAGAATCCCCTAACACACATATATATTCGGATTTCTTAGCAGCTATCTGATAAGATTTCAGAATATTAAAATCACCTCCTATATTTCGTTCATTCCTTATATAAACAATGCTAGGAAATTGATCTTTTATTAAATAGGTTTCATCGGTTGAAGCATTATCTATCACATAAACTGCAACATTATAATCTTTTATCTGAGGAAACAATACCTCTAAACACTCCACTAGTAAAGAATAGCGATTATATGTTGGAATACATATAGAAAGTAATACATTATCATTCATAATGCCATTCTTGTTTTTTGGTTTTAAAAATCCAATATCCCCAGAAAACTAAAAAAAAAGTAATTAAACAATACCCACTTGTGATGCCAATTACCCCAAAAAACTTACCTAACAACACAGTTGATAAGCAACACAATATCCCACCGATTATAGAATTTACTAAAAATGGCTCCTCTTTGTGACATCTTAAATAAATAGCCCAAGAACTTATAAATTGATTGATAAAGAGAGAAATCATCATCAGTAGCATAGGAAGATAATCCAAAAAACGGCTCTCTAAATCTAGACCTCCAATTATAAAATGATAATATCTAATAAAATATATCATAATAAACATTGAAAACAAGGCTACACCATTTATAAAAACGGACTGCCTCAGAGTTCTATTAAATATTATATCTAACTGACGATATTGTTTTTGTGCTATCAAACCAGAATACAAAGGTATTTTCGTAGTCATCCAACTCAAAGATAGTGATTGTATGCCATTTAATGCCGCTAAAGTCATCCCCATTTGTCCTGCAATAACAGCTCCTTCTGTTGCAAACAATACCGGATTAAAAAGCTGAAAAATGAAATATCCACTAATCCAACTCAATGCTATTTTCCATTGATAAGGAAAAATTTCCGTTTTATAATCCACAGTTTCCTTTACAGGTATTTGCCATATATTTTGCAAAATATATCTAAAATCAGACTTTAGTATAAAAACTGCTACTAAAATAATTCCAATCAACCAGTTTACTCCCAAAACATACAACTTTGCTCCAGTAATCAATCCTCCCCACACAATCAAAAGTCCTACTATTTGCTGCCACAAACGCAATTGAGCTACCTCTTGTACTTTTCCTAACCCCTCTAAAAAAGCCAAAATTGGTGCAAGTAACAAATTCAAGGCTGTTCCAAAAGCCAAAAGCAACCAAGGTAAACGCCAAACAATATCATCATGCCCACCAAATTGACTAAAGAAAAAGAGACCGACTATTGTTAATGTTATAAATAAAATTACAGAAAAAAACAGATACCACTTTGCACAGAAATGCAATAATGAAGCCAAACGAGATCTATATTTTTTCTCACCTGATAATTTTGTAGAGCTTTCCCAACTCAAATAAGAAGCTTCATGGGCAACATACTGAGTTATAATACCATTAAGTCCTAATTCAAAAAAAACTTGAATTGCCACAATACTACCAAAAGTATAATAGAATCCTTGTTCTATATCTGTAAGGTATTTAGCTACAAAAAAGATAGAGACTACTCCTCCTATTGCTTGAATGACACGGGCTAAAGAAGTAAATACAATGGATTTATCAATACCTAATCGATGTTGTATTCTTCTTAAAAATGAAACGTTTAAATCCATTATTCCCTTTATGACAATATCAAGCCTGCTATCTTTCGTAAATAGTCTTGCGAACCTGAAATAGAATAAAATTTATCTTGAATTGCTATTCGTTTTATTTTAGGATATACAGATAGCTTCCCATAAGCATATAAATCATTTATTTGCTCTATAATAGCAGATCCAACACCACAACTCTTTTGATGTTCTTCTAAAATAATTATATCTGAATACTGATCTGCAATCTCCTTTATCTGTATTACATTCAACGGCTTTATAAAAGGAATACTATAAATATCCACTGCAATCCTTTCAGCAGAAATATATTTTGTAGCATAATCTAAAATAGAGCCACTTACCAACAATACTTTATCTGATTTTAAACACTGGATAGGAAGTAAATCACCTACAGTTAATCTTATTAATTGGTCAGTATGCACGATCGCCTCACCAGCTTTTCCTAGTCTTAAATACATGGGACCATCATAATTGGCAGAAAGAGTTGTTATAGCTTTTGCTTCTACTGGGTCTCCAGGTGAGCAAACAACCATATTAGGTATTACCCGCATCATTCCAAGTTCTTCTGTTGCATGATGGGAAGCACCAAGAGAACCATATGCATAACCTGCACCCACTGATACTATCTTCACACTTAAGTTATGATAGGCTACATCATATCGAATTTGCTCCATACAACGAAGAGTAGGAAAGTTACCGATGGAATACACATATACATTATATCCTTCTTTTGCTAAACCAGCAGCAACTCCAATCATATTCTGTTCTGCTATACCAGCATTCAAAAAGCGATCTGGAAATAAATCTGCAAATTCTTCAACTACACTAAAACCTAAATCACCGACAATTAAGAAAATTTTATCATTATTTTTTGCTTCCTCGGTCAGTTGATTGATAAACGCAGTTCTCATCTTTCTATTTCTTTTATAGCTTGATTATATTGTTCCTCATTAGGAGATTTGTAATGCCATAATAATTGATTCTCCATAAAGGAAACTCCTTTACCTTTTATTGTATCAGCAATAATCACACTCGGTTTACCTTTCAAAGATTCTATACTCTTAAATGCATTGAAAAGTGCTTGATGGTCATGTCCATCTATTTGAATAACATTTAGATTAAAGGCTTCTAATTTAGTCTTCAATGGTTCCAATTTTAATACATCATTAGTAGCACCTAAGCTTTGGATTTTATTATAATCAATTATCAAACAGAGATTATCCAATCCAAAGTGAGCTGCAAATAACAAAGCTTCCCAATTTGAACCTTCGTCCATTTCTCCATCCCCTACTAAGACATATGTACGATAACTTACCTTCTTTCGTTTAGCTGCCAAAGCAATACCACAACCAACAGGTAATCCATGTCCTAAACTTCCTGCAGATAATTCTACTCCTGGAACATAATGAGTTGTATGTGACAATAGTCTACTCCCATCCTTTCCATATTCGTCTAATTCTTCTAAAGGAAAAAAACCGCACAAAGCCAAAGTTGAATAAAATGAAACACAAGAATGCCCCTTTGAAAGAATAAAACGATCTCTTAACTCCCAATCAGGAATAGACGAATCATAATTTAGAATAGAACTATACAATACAGATAATATATCTACCATTGAAAGAGCACCTCCAATATGTGAGGCCTTGGCTTGATAAACCATACGAAGAGAGTTCCTACGTATTTCTGTAGCCAATAATAAGCTATTTTCGATCATTATAAATATTTTTATAAAATTCTATAGTTTGAATTAACTTTTTAGAAAAATCTGAAGTTTCAAAAAAGCCAAAAGTTTTATGTGTCTTATCATTAATCGATCCATTAATCATGGATTGATTCTTTCTATACGGGAGAGTTCCAAAATTCAACTGAAAATTGGGATTTAAATAATCTTTAATAGTCAATAAAATACTTTTTAAAGAGCGTAAATGATCAGATGCAATATGATAGACTCCGTTAGCGGCATTAGTATCAACCGCGGAAAGAAAAACATTCACAACATCTTTTATATAGAGATAAGAATACTGTTGTTCCCCAGCAGTTAAATCCATGTGATCATTAAACATCATATTTTTAATTGCCGCTGGTATCAACCAATTTTCCGCTTCTTTTTCTCCAAAACAGGAAAACAGCCTAAACCAATACCATGTGATCTCATGTTCTTCACAGAATGTTCTCATAATCAACTGGCCTGCTAATTTTGAAGCTCCGTATGCAGATGTTGGATTAGTTGGATGACTTTCATTAATTAAACCATCAAAAATACCATATTCAGCCTGAGAACCAACACCTATAATTTTTTTTACTCCAACCTGCACTGCCAAATCTAATAAACGTTGCTGATATTGTAAGTTATTCAATTGTACACTCCATATATCTCTATCTTTAGCAGATACTCCAGCCCAAGCAGCATTTATTATTACCGATGGCTGAAAAGCATATACATCTAATTCAAATGTAGCAAAATCTGTATTCGTCCATCTTACTTGATCCACAAAAACGTTACATCTTGATAAATCCGAATTTGTTCTTCGCGTCAATAATAGCTCATATCCTGCTGCTAATAAGGCTTCTGCAATATGCGATCCTAAAAAACCAGTCGCCCCCGTCAATAATATCTTCATTTCAATAAATAATCTTTTATCTGGTCAACACAAACATCATATACCTCTTCTTCCCGGTATCTCTTATACCAGTCCACCGTCAATCCGACCGTCTGCCCGATATTCATCCTAGGCTCCCAGCCCAGACAGAACCGAGCCTTGGAGATATCCAACATCAAAAGCCGGGCTTCATGCAATGCATCCGGAGTAGAAAGGTCACGCAGTTCACCCCGCCCATACTCGGACACAACCCGGGTGGCCACATCCCAAACTGTCGAGATGGACTCGGAACGGGGACCGAAGTTCCAGCCCTCACAATAGTCCGTAGGGGCGTCCCACATCTTTTGTGCGAGCAGCATATAACCGCTCAACGGTTCAAGCACATGCTGCCAGGGACGGACAGCCTTCGGGCTGCGGATATCGATTGTCCGTCCCGATTCCAAAGCCTTGATGCAGTCCGGAATGATACGGTCTAAAGCCCAGTCTCCACCACCGATAACGTTACCAGCTCTTACACTGGCGATGGATTTTCCGTGTTTATCGTATTGCTCGGGGTGAAAGAAAGAGCGACGCCATGAAGCAATAGCAATCTCAGCGGCTCCCTTGCTACTGGAATAAGGGTCATAACCGCCCATAGGCTCGTTTTCACGATAGCCCCAGATTTGCTCTTTATTCTCGTAACATTTATCTGTGGTAATCATCACACCTACCTTCACGCTATCCGTAGAACGGACTGCCTCAAGAACATGGATTGTTCCCATTACATTGGTTTCGTAGGTTTCAACAGGGATGTCATAACTCAAGCGAACCAGAGGTTGGGCAGCAAGATGAAAAACAATCTCAGGTTGATATTCCTGAAAGATAGCCTTTATACGCTCACCATCGCGGATATCGGCACGAAGGTCGGCCTTAATTTTCTCGCCGATACCGGAAAGTACGAAATTGTCTCGAACCGTAAAAGGGTCTTGAGCCACACCAATCACCTCGGCCCCCAATTCATGCAACCAGATGGAAAGCCAGCTACCTTTAAAACCCGTATGACCGGTGACAAGGACACGTTTGCCCCGATAAAAATTATCAAATATATCAATTCCCATACGGCTTACCACACTTTCCAGGGAGCGACTCCCTGATCCCACATTTCATTCAATTCTGTATTGTCTCTCAGAGTATCCATCGGTTTCCAGAAACCCGTATGGCGGAAAGCGTGCATCCGGCCCGCCTTGGCTATAGACTCGAGGGGTTGCCGCTCAAAGATGGTGGAGTCACCCTCAGGGATATAATCGAACACTTCGGGTTCACACACAAAATAGCCCGCATTGATCCAGTTACGGTCCCCGTCGGGCTTCTCCTGGAAAGAGAGGACCTTGTCCGTATCGAGATCGAGCTGCAGGGCGCCGAACTTACCACCGGGTTTGTAGGCCGTAAGGGAAAGGAGGCAGCCCGAAGACTCGTGAGCCTTCAGGGTATCACCGATGTTCAGGTCGGTGACACCGTCACCATAGGTCAGCAGGAAACGTTCGTTCCCGAGATATTTCTGTACACGCCGGATACGCCCGCCCGTTTGGGTGTTCAGCCCGGTATCAACCATCGTGACTTTCCAGTTCTCGGAATGGTTGTCCAGAATGGTGGTCGTATTGTTGGAAAGGTCCACGGTCATATCGCTGTTATGACGGAAATAGTTGGCGAAATACTCCTTGATGATATATTGTTTATAACCGCAGCAGATCACGAAATCGTTGATGCCGTAATGGCTGTAGGTTTTCATGATATGCCAGAGGATGGGTTTACCACCGATCTCCACCATAGGTTTGGGGATCAGGTTAGTGGCTTCGCTCAGGCGGGTGCCGAAGCCACCGGCTAAAATGACGGCTTTCATTATGCTTGACAGATTATTGAAGGTTAATAACCGGAAATTACTTATGGGAAGAGACAAAGTCACGAATCGTACCGATCATGTGGTCGAGCATGGCACGGGTCATGCCCGGATAGACACCGATCCAGAGGGTATGATTCATAACGTAATCAGTACCTTCCAGATTGCCGATTACGCGGTATCCCTCACCCGTGGAACGCATTTCATCAAAGGCGGGATGCTTCAGTAGGTTGCCCGCAAACAGGTTGCGTGTCTGGATCTTCCTGCTCTCCAGGTGTTGGGAAAGGTCGTTACGGGTGAAGCCCGCATCTTCCTTCACCGAAATAAGGAAGCCGAACCAGCTCGGGTCGGAGTTCTTCTGCGCTTCGGGAAGGATAAGGCCAGATGTACCCGCAAGGCCTTCTTTCAGGTAGGCGAAGTTCGACCGCCGGGCTTCGACAATGGAGTCCAGCTTCTCAAGCTGGGCACAGCCGATGGCGGCCTGCATATCGGTCACTTTCAGGTTATACCCGAAATGGGAATAGACATATTTATGGTCGTAACCTACCGGGAGGTCGCCGAACTGTTTGCTGAAACGGTATTTGCACGTGTTGTCAACACCCCCGATGCACCAGCAGTCACGGCCCCAGTCACGGAAAGAGTTGACCAGTTTGTGCAGCAGAGGATCATCGGTATAGACAGCACCGCCCTCTCCCATCGTCATGTGGTGTGGAGGATAAAAGCTACTTGTGCCGATATGGCCGATCGTACCTGTTTTCTTTTCTACACCGTCGATTGTATAAGTAGAGCCAAGGGCATCACAATTATCCTCTACCAACCAGAGGTTATGTTTATCACAGAAATCTTTGACAGCCTGCAAATCAAACGGGTTACCCAAAGAGTGGGCAATCATTACCGCTTTAGTTTTGGGAGATAATGCGGCTTCCAGTTGAGTCACGTCGATATTGTACTCGGGGATGGTGACATCCACAAAAACAGGGACCGCACCATACTGGATGCAGGGGGTCACGGTTGTGGGAAAGCCGCAGGCTACCGTGATCACTTCATCACCCCGCCTGATTCTGCGCTCACCCAACTGTGGCGAGGTCAGGGCCATAAAGGCAAGAAGATTGGCCGAAGAGCCCGAATTAGTCAGGGAGCAATATTTAACACCCAACCATTCGGCAAAACGGATTTCAAACTTCCGGGCCCACGGACCGGCGGTCAGCCAGAAGTCAAGGGAGGAGTCAACCAGATTCACCAGTTCGCGGTCATCAAAATAACGGCCGCCGTAGTTGACAAAACTCTTACCGGGTTCGAAGGAGCGGGAGGACCCGTGAACCTCTTTGTAGTATTCCCGGGTTAAATCGAGAATTTGTTGCTTCAATAGATCTTTTTGGGACATATCGTATAATTATTTTTCTTATTTCTGTTTTTTATCTCTTACCCTGTCGAACCATAAATTCAGTCCCACCCACACAGCAATATCCGCCAAAAGCATCACCGTGTTGTCAATCACCGGAACCAACAGAATATTCACCGCACTAAACGCACAAGAAATCAGCAAGATCGTTATCATCGCCTTTCTTGGTGTGAAACCCATTGCCAGGAACTTATGATGAATATGGTTCTTGTCCGGTTCGAAAGGGCTCTTGCCACTGCGAACACGAACCATCACCACACGGATCACATCGAATGCAGGGACAATCAGCGTACTGAAAGCAATCACGAAAGCACCTTCGGTATACGGGGTGACATCCGGATTGTACTGGCTGTATTTGATGGCAAGGAAAGAGAGCACATAGCCCAAAGTCAGGCTGCCCGTATCACCCATAAAAATCTTACGGGCACGTTCCGCACTGCCGAAGACGTTATAGTAAAAGAAAGGGACCAGCACACCGAACGTGGCAAAGGCGAGCATGCTGTACGTCCAAAGTTCTTTCTGCATGAACAGGAAGCCGAAGACAAGCAGGGCGACGCTGCTCAGACCGGAGGCAAGACCGTCGATACCGTCAATCAGATTGATGGCATTGGTGACAAAGACAACCAGAAGAACCGTAAAAGGCATACCTATCCAGGCAGGAAGGGCATACAGGCCGAAAAGCCCGTAGAAGTTATTGATCCAAAGGCCGGCCAGGGGAAAAAACGAAGCACAGATGATCTGGATCACAAATTTCTGACGGTAGCGCACTCCAACAAGGTCATCGGCAATACCCGTCAGGTAGAGCAAAGTCATCCCGCAGACCAGAAACAAGCACTCGGGCAACAAGTACACCGCACGGAGGGCGGGAACATCATAACCCATCAGGATGCGAAGGGCGAACACGCCACAGGAGGAAAGCAGGATGGTGGGAAAGAAAGAGACACCGCCCAAACGGGGAATGGCACGTTTATGAACCTTGCGCTCACTCGGCATATCGAAAAGCTTCTTCCGCAAAGAGATAAGCAGGATGCGGGGAATGATAAGCCGGGCAACCGAAGCAGAGATGACAAAAGCCAATATGATGAAAAGGATATTCAAGGCAAAGGGGATTTAGGTTATATACAGTGTTGTGTCGAAAAAGAAAAGAGTTTACTCCTCTACTTCCCAGTTGGGATAAGGATTCTCTTCAAGACTGCGGAGTTGTTCGGCAATCTCACATTCATCGCCGGAAAGGGCACGCTCTCCCCAGCTGTCGATGATGCTATGCGCCTCACGGGAGAGGTCGTCGTCAAAGACTTCACCATAGCAATAAGTCAGAAGGCGCACCTTCAGCAAGGAAGCGGGCAAGCGGTCGAGCACTTCCCAACAACGGTTCAGGATCTGCTGGATGCGGACTTCCTTGTCACCGTTATTGTAGATCGTCGCGTTATAACCCATCAGAAGCGAAAGGCACAAACGGGCTTCTTCCTCGTCGGTGGAGCCATGATGGGGATATAAAGTATTGGCACGACTGAGTACATCACCGTTCAACCGGCTGAAGTGGTCGCTGTAGATGGGGCTGCCATCGGAACCGAGATAAAGAAGTTCGTGCGCCAAGGTGTACAAAGCGGTAATTTGAGAATCTAAAGAGTTCATGGAAATATTTACAATTTACGATTTATTGTCTGCTATTTTACTGTTTAAAGATCGAGCGGCTCGATTAGAGAGGGATGGATGTAGGTGGTGGCAACGGCCATGACACCCTGGATGGAAACCATCACACGCCGATCGTTTTTCACACGGATAAACTCACCCTCGACGCCGGCAAAGATGCCTCCTGTCACACGCACACGCTGCCCTTTACGGAAAGCTACGGCTGAGGGTTCGAGATAGACCAGTTGCTGGTCGTAACTGCCGGCAACCGCCATGAAGCTGCGCATCTGAGAAGTGGGAACAACAATGGGCTGGCGGCTTTCACGATCCATGATATAACGGATCGGAAGGGTCATGCCCATCTCGTCTTTGATACGATCGATACGTTCACGGCTCGAACGGATAAACACCAGGTTGTGGACCGCAGGAACCAATTTACGCACGCGGCGCTCGTTCTTGACGATGTATTCGTAGTGCATGGGGATAAAATTCTCGATACATTCGCCATCGAGATACTCTTTTAAAGCAAGCTCACGGCTGTAAGTGACACGAACGGCATACCAAAACAGCTCTGGGGATTCCTTCACAAAAGGATGTTCTTTGGGGACACCGGAGTACGAAAGTACCTCCCGGTCAGGTGATGTAATGCGAATATCAGTCTTGCTTGCATTCATGTGATCTCAAAACCCTCCCCTATCACAGTAGAAGGATGCTGAAATGTTATGTGACCGCCTCAAAAAACAGCCGATTTCGTAAAAACGCTGATTTTAAAGACTAATTAGCTATGAACGAAGATATTAGATACGGTTTATGTTTCAAAAAACGTTCGTCTTTTGAAACATCATTTTTGATGAAATTCAGAACCGGACAAAAAGAAAAATTCAAAAAGAAAATCTATTTTTTTTAGATTCCAATAATTCATTGATTTACAGTATCATGAAGAAGATAAAAATAGAATAAATGAATTTATTTATAAAAATATTTTGCTATAGTAAAAATACTGTTTACCTTTGTTCCATTGAACGAACGTTTTTTGAAACACGCCTTCTTTTCTTTACAATTCGATTTTCCTGAAGCTTAATATATTATATATAATCGCGCGTACGCCCATGCGCATAATCTTTTCTTTTTTAATCTATTTCACTCCGTTAAGTAAATAGGTCAGGTATACCTTACCTATTTACTTAACGGAGCGAAACATCAATATAAAATAAACAATATACGCGTATATATAGAAATATCCATATAAGAACCACTAATTTTGCATTCGTAATAAAAAAACTTATTAGACGAAATGAGCAAAAAAAACCGAATGAAGGAGTGGTATTAAACATGGGAAATACCCCTTACGTAGTAATCGTCAATGAAAAAAGTGACGAAGGACAGAAAGTGTTGGAAGCACTGGAAGAAAACATAGAAAAGATGGATATAGGCTCGCATAGGGAGCTTGTCATCTTCTTTTTCGTATGGCTGAACCATCAGCAGAAAGATCCCAAAAAGAGAAAAAACATACGGGAACTGGCAAAGATCATGCACCGGTCACTGTTCTTCGGACAAAAACACAACAGCAACGAGGAGATGAAGCCGGATTCCATTGAAACTGAGATATTTAAGATACTAAGGATATTAAAAAGCATGAAAAAAGCGGAAGATAAAGACTTGATTATAAATCTATTAGACGATATCAGCCTATTTCTGGATGAAAACGTCTAACAGGGGTACAAAAAAGCCCCGTACTTTTGCAATCAAAGATTTATGTTAAACTTAAAAAATGAAAGATGAAAAGCATTAGTATTACCACTTACAGGGGTTTCAGCAAAGTGAAAGGGAAATGTTCACTGCAGGAATTGATCGGATGGGTACGGAGCAGACAATACGCCAACCTGATAGAGAAAATAGGAAGGCTGGTCAGTGAAGGAAAAACCAAGGAGGCGGAGAATGTAAAGCGGCAACTGGACTACTTCACCGTCACGGCAAACTATCATGAATGCAGGCTGGCGCACAGCATAGCCGCATACAACGACACCAGCACCATCGACATCGACAAGCTGCGGGAAGAGGAACTGGAACGCATACGGGCCCTGATAGAAGCCGACGAAGCGACGCTCGCCTGTTTCCTCACCGCCAAGCAGCACGGTTTCAAAATTCTGGCTTACCTGACAGACCTTGAGGCGGAGGCGTGGAGAAACTCGTTCTTCAAGACAGCAACCATCACCTACGACAGACTGGAACAGTATCACGCAGGCATCTACGAACTGACCCGGAAACACTACGAGAAACTGCTGCAAACAGAGGTGGACACCAGCGGAAAAGACTTGTCGAGAGGTGTCTTCGCCTCGTATGACCCGAAGGCATTTTACTCTGCCGAAAGGGTGGCACGCATCCCCGAACGGACACTCACCATCGAAGCTCCCGAACCTGCACAAAGGGGAAGGAAGAAAAAGAAAGAACCCGAAACGGGACAGACGGGAGATATCAGCGCCTATACGTGTATGGAATTCAACAAATGCCTCTGCTCCACGCAAAGGCTGATGAAATATACGGAAGGAAGCCGCAATTCGTTCCTCTTCACCCTGGGAAACAAATGTTTCCGAAAAGGGCTCGAAGAGTCGGAAGTGAAGCGCCTGGCGGCGGAAAGGCTGGGAGACGGAGGAGGGATGGACACGGACACACCCATCGGAAACGCCTACACATATACCGACAGGACGGAACGGGCAGAGGAGAAGAAAAAGATACCACTCGTGGAACAGGTGATAGATTATCTGAACAAGAATTATGCTTTCAGGCGAAACACGGTGCTCGACCGCCTCGAGATGTGCGACTTATCCCAAACGGAAGAGAAATCTTTCTATGCCATGCGGAACAAGGATTTCAACTCCATTTTCCTGAACATCAGCAGGCAGGGCATAGCTTATCCGCTCAACAGCCTGAAATCGGTCATCGACTCGGACTATTCACCGGAGTTCAACCCCTTCACGAACTACTTCGAAGGAAATGCCCGGTGGGACAGGAAGACTGACCACATCAGAAAACTGGCGGACACCATACAGGCGGAAGATCAGGAGTTCTGGAGGGAGGGATTCCGGCGGTGGATCGTGGCCATGGTGGCCTCGGCCCTCCGACCGGGCAAAGCAAACCAAGAAGCACTGGTGTTGCACGGAGCACAGGGAAAAGGAAAAAGTACCTGGATAAGGCATCTGCTGCCTCCGGAACTGGCAGAATATTACCGAAACGGAATGATAGATCCGGCAAACAAGGACGACCTCTTACTGCTGTCCACCCGCCTGCTGATCAACATGGAAGAGTTTGAGGGTGTGAAAACGGGGGACATCGCCGAACTAAAACGAATCATCGGGCAAGAAAACGTCACCATCCGGAAAGTGTATGACACCCAGGCACAACTGTATCCACGCAGGGCATCGTTCATCGGAAGCACCAACAACATGCAGTTCCTCAAGGATTACGGAGGAAACCGGCGCTTCCTGGTCATTCCTGTAAAGACCATCGACTACCGCACCCCGGTAGACCACAAAGGGGTGTACGCGCAGGCGGTGCAACTGATAGAGGACGGTTTCCGCTATTGGTTTGAAGGAAACGAGATAGACGACATCAACACCCGAAACGAACGCCACCGCATGAAAGACCCACTGGAAGAGAACCTGTATGTTTACTTCCGTCCGGCAGGAGAAAAGGACTTTGAGGTGAAATGGAAACCCGCCGCCGCAATACTGGCTACTCTATCTGTATACGGACGGACACAGGCCAACGCGCAAACGCAACAAGTGTTGGTACAGATTCTGGAAAGGGATGCCTTCGGCAAGCGTGTAAACATCCATGGCATCACGGAGTATGCCGTAGTGGAACTCACACAACAGGAGGTGAGCGAAAACTTCAGGAAAAGGGAGAAGGGAAAGGAAATGGATGAACTCCCGTTTTAAAAGTACCGGAGGGAAGGAAATAGAAGAGAAATGCCCCGTAAGAATATATGTTATTTCGATTACATATATTCTTACGGGGCAGGACATATATTGGCGTTTTATTGACAAAAAGATATTAGCTATTTTAATTAGACTCCACACCTACTACAAACGACATACATATCAACAATTTTATCCTTATAGGCTTGACATATGAACAACACAACAACTCCCAATTCAAACCTTGTAATGGATTCTAATGATTCAGTTAAATATATTCAGATAGTATTATTCTATTAAAAACAACATATTTAAGAACAATGTAGAATAATCCAATAATTGTATTTTTCAAAAACAACTTTCATCTGGGTCGCAAATACCTAAATTTAGGTATTTGCGACCCAGATGAAAGTTCGTATTTTTGTATTCAGAAACTATTTAGGATTCATTAATATTTATACATTCATATTATTATTGGTTTCATTAAACCTTAGCAAACTATTTATTCATCATTAATAAAAAAACTATGAAGTATTATCTGCTGTTTTATTCACTTATTTTTTTATTTATTTTTTGTTCGTGTTACGATGAATCTCTTAATTTTGATCATGATATAATCCAAAAAGATCTTGATTCCAATTACACCTTTATTATGAACGAAGCAGATGCTCTAGATCTTGTTTCGTATTTTATAAATAGTATGGAAAACAGCCCAGCCACTCGAGTAGCTTCTTTAGATACCAGAGAAGTTGAAGGCATTGTTACCTTTCCTAAAACAAGGGCAAATCTCCTTCCGGAATGGTTACAAGAGTTCAATAAGAGATTTTATATTGTAAATATGAAAAATGACAAGGGATATGCTATAATTTCTAAAGACGAACGTGCATTCCCATTTTATGCTATTTTAGATCATGGACGGTTTAACTTTAATAGCATTGATTCTGTTTCAACATCTATCTATCAAGGATTTATAAGAAGAAATAAGATAGATATTGAAAGATCAGATTCTCTATATTTAAACAAATCATTATTTCCCTTAACGCGTAGTAGCTTAGATGATAAAACCTTTTTTCAAATCAAAGAATTAAAGAAAGGACTATTCCGTGGGTTTGGAAGATCTTCTAATTATCTTCTAAAAACGAGATGGACTCAAAATGTTACGAGACCCAATATTTATTTGCAAAAAAGTGGAGCAACCTATTATGATGTATATGGTAATACCACGAGAAGCGCTACAATAAATACAGGTGATGGTAGTATTCAAAGTACAAGATTATTTGGTTGTACTCCAGTTGCTTTTGGTCAAGTTTTGTATGGACTAAGAAGTCATAAAGGTGTCAAAGATTTATGCTATTCTAATGGACAACCAGTCTTATGGGACAGAATGGAAAAAGGTATGAATCCAGAGGTTGAACGTTTTCTAGGCTGGATCACAATGAACTGTTCTCCAAAAGTTGTTGATATTACTTTTTTAGGAACTTCATTAACTAAACCCGGAGTAATGGTCCACAATGTAGATGCAAAAAATTTTATTAAAAAAATTCTAGGAGATTATTTAGATATTCAATATGATAATTGCGTTATATGGGCTGGTGATTTAAATGGCTTTACAGGAAATAATGAAGGAAAAAAAATCGCAGAAAAGTTTTATACAACAAATAAAGAATGTTTTGCAATATTCACCGGATCCCAAAAGACAATGCCTTCCGACTACCACAGTTACGTTGTCGACAGAATGTGTGAAATTCTAATGAAACATAGAGGGGTAATTGTTACGCCGAAGGAAATTGTTGAGAGCTTTACACCAACACAAACCAATATAATGAAAGAACAAGGATTGTTAGTAATAGAGACTAATCCTAATCGCATTATCTATCATGAACCTTATTCAGTGACAATTTGTCATGTAAACTATGGCTGGGGCAATAAACATAATGGTTATTATTATTATTTTAATGAGAGAACCGATGGTGGATTAAAATATGAAGGTAATGAAGGGTTTAATAATAATTTCAACCACAATCTTGCTTATACTATTATAACTCCGAAATAAAGTAATGAAAGAATTAAAAAGACAGAACCAAATGGAAATATTAAAAAAAGGATATAAAATCTTTGTACTATTATTCAGTATAATTATTATTGCCTATTCTTGTAGAGACGGTGGAGTAGCCGCTGTGGTTAATTTCAAGCCGAATCCTATCCGATTTTCAAAAGAAGGGGGAGAATATACCATCAAGGTCAAAGGGAGTCGCGGTCCGCAATGGGATTACACCAACTGTACCACCCATTCAGGTAAGGAGGAAACAATGAAAATGGATACCATTGATAATATTGTTCATATAAGCAATGATTGGATTGAGTTTATGTTTAATTCTGGAGCAAATTGTAAATACATTGATGTGAAAGTAAAGCCGAATAATTCTGATATGAGAAGAAGTTTGATATTCAATGTCTGGAGTGTCGCTTTACCTACACAACTGGCTGTTTATCAAGATTAAAATAAAAAAGCTTCGTTACCACAAAAGAGAAAAGTACGAACAAAATTTATTCCGGCTACTTTTATCTGTTTGATTGCTGAATACATACAGATGATAAAGGTATTTGTATCATCTTATTTTTGAACTTGTGCAATTTATGCACAAGTTCAACTTCTTATCAAATCCTCCGAACCAATACCGGTATTGGTTTCTCTCTAATTTTATGCTCCCGGTTCTCCCATATATCGAAAGATCAGACGAACTTCCTTGGGCGTAAATGAATGGCGGTATTTATAGTATCCCACCTCCTCGAGCGCAGCCATCAGGAGTTTGTTGTGCCGCATCCAACGGCTGAGATTATTGAGGGCGGCATTTTCAGACAAATGGGGTGCATAAAGCAGAGCCAACTCGACTTTTGTATATACACGGATAGGAAACTCTCTCTCGTCATCTTCTAAATCTTTCATGTTTTTCAATTTTAAATTAATAAATAATCGGAACTTTACAATAGCATAAAGATAACAAAAACAAACGACATATCATAGCAGAAGTTATACTATTTCACAAAACATTCATTGATTTTCAATCTTTTATCCATACCGCCTCAACCCACGTCAACAAGCACAAAGCAGAGGTTACAAAGCGGTATCTTTGACATACCGGAAGAAAGGGAAAGAGCTCGTCCGACCTTCCGGATGCATTCTTAATTATTAACCATAAAAAACTATCAGACAATGGCAGTTCCATACAAAAAAATCGCGAGAAAAGATCCGCGAAAAACGGATGCTATAGAGAAATTTTATCCGCAACTGGTCACTTTAGGCCAAAGCGCAAGCCTGGAAAGCATTGCGTACGAAATGAAGGAGAAAAGTTCGTTATCATCGGGAGATATTAAAAGCGTACTCACCAATTTTGTAGAAGCGATGCGCACCTCCCTCTATAACGGACAATCAGTCAATATCCAGGATTTTGGAGTATTCAGCCTTTCGGCACGCACCAAAGGGGTGGATACGGAAAAAGAATGTACGGCCAAAAACATAATGGCAGTGAAAATAAACTTTCGTCCGTCATCGAGTGTACGTCCGAACCTGACATCGACCCGGGCCGGTGATAAAATCGAATTCATCGATATCAAAGCCGCACTGGAAGGTAAAGAATCTGAAAAAGGTGGAGACGGAGACATTGTGGATGACCCGACGGCATAAATCAGGATTACATAGAAAGGAGGTGTTGAAGAAATGAAAAAGTCAGGCTGGAGTACGGTTCTAAAGGTAATGATCGCAGTGGCATCTGCCATATTGGGAGTCCTTGGAGGTAATGCAATGAACTTGTAGGCAACGAAAACTAAATGGGAGAGGTGATATCCGCGTGGTATCACCTTTCCCATTTAGTTTTCATACTATCAACCGCTTCCGATCTTATTTTGCTACCATCACCTCGACATCATATCCCATAAACAATCCATTCTCGACAACTCCTGTGATTGATTTTATCTCTTTCTCGAGAGACGAATGAATATTGCCGAACCAGGCATCGAGAATCAGATTTCCATTTTCGGTAATTACAGGACCGTCTTTACCTTTAGCAAGCCTCAACTCCGTACGCAAAGCTCCCATAGTAAGCACTTCCCGCTCCACATAAGGCAGAGCCATCGGAAACACTTCGATAGGAACAGGAAAACGGCTTCCCAGAAAAGAAACCTGCTTGCTTTCGTCCACCAAAATGAAAGTACGATTGCTGCTGCATATCAAAAGTTTCTCCTTGAATAACGCTCCGCCTCTACCTTTGATCAGGTTATGATCGGGATCTACTTCATCGGCGCCATCGAACGTCCAATCGGGGCGACACATCCATAAAGTAGTCTGCGGAATGCCTAAACGGACACACTCCATCGATATCTCCATCGAGGCAGGGATCACGGTGACATGCAGATTCTCCGTACGTATCCTTTCGGCAATAGCGAGCAATGCCAGATATACGGTCGATCCGGAACCTGCCCCAATAATCTCCCCTTCTTGCACACGCATGGCAATCATACGGGCTAACTGCTCCTTACTCTCCCGGTTGGTGATCGTGTCCGACCATTGGAGATGCTCCACCAAGCTACTTTCCCATTTCATACTAACACTTGTTTATAACAGGTAACAACTTATTTCACCCTACGGTTCAGTTGGTTATTGGCTTTTGAGGGCTTTGATTTTCCGATCCGTTTACCGGAAGGTTTCTTACCTCCCGAGGCTTTGGGCCGTCCGCTACCCGGACGGGCACTGCTATTTCCGCTCTTCTTCATAAAAATCTTCATTATAATATTTGCCTAAATATCTGCGGGCTATAAAATCCCAGTTCTCGTGCAACACCCTCCTGCCATCCTCAAAAGGAAAAGTGACCTCGGACAATAAATCATGCTGCATGGCATAGTGCAACAAGTCGATGGGACAAAGTCCGGGAACATAAAGCAACTCGGCCCCTTCTTGTTCGGCAATCCCGGGATTATATGTCGAGTTTCGTTCATCCCGGAAGCAAGCACCGATATTGGGAGCAAGCAAGATGCCTTTCGGATTGGCAAAAAATACAAAATTTTCTTCATCGCCCAATTCGGGCATTAACGAATCGTCTTCGTCGGCCCACTCCAACGCATCGACACAGAAACGGCGCAAGCCCGCATAATCCTCAAAATAGACAAGCTGCTTCCCTTGGGTGGCATTCAGGAACTTGGTCACATCATGGGGAAGCTCCATTTCCGGGAAAATATCCAAAACAGGTCCCGGAGGAGGCAACAGGGCACGAATCTCCGGAAGCCAGTCCATCGACTCGTCATCGGTAAGAGGGGCTTGTTCAAAATGGGCTTCAAGTAGCGCATAAATATCAGTCGCAAGTCGAAGCAGAGATTTATCCGTCGGATTCCAAGGAACCGGAGAATCGTCTGTGACAGGAGAAAGAAGCGACCATAACAGGAACGACACATCCTCAAAATTTATTTCATCATCGGCATACGCCCCTGTCAGGGTATAAAAGGGCAGAAAACGCCCGTACAACCGCTTGTGTAACCGGATGAACTTATTCCATCCACCGGAATTATTCACACAATCTTCCAGATACCAGGTGAAATAAAGAACGGCCCGGTTTTTATGAATCATCTGTCCGGTAAGCTCCGACTTCTCAAATAGGGGCAGCAGCCTGTTGGCAAAATCGACATACCATTGATCGGTATCTGCCGATTGCAGACGCGGATGGACTTCCATCCACAGTTGACGATATATTTTTTGCAGTTTCATGAATTGGAGTGTTGATTTACGGAAACAAATGTACTTCTTTTCTGATAAGATTGGCTACATTTGCACCAATTTATGAACTTTACGGCAATGGATATTACGCTCAGAACGCTCACGGAAAACGACTTGCCTTTTGTAAAAGACATCTACGACTATTATACCCTCCACACGACAGTGGTGTACTTTGTACACTGCGCCAGCATCGACGAACTAAAAAACTACATCCCCGTAGGCGATCCCGTCTACCGGTCGTTCATCATTGAAACTCCCGAAGGAGCACCCTGCGGATTCTGCTATTTCGCACGCTTCAAGCCCCGAGACGCCTTCCGCATCTCGGTAGAGCTGACCCTCTACCTGAAACCGGAGTTTACAGGAAGAGGATATGGAAAACAAGCCATACTCCGACTGGAAGAGATCATCCGCCAAGAAGGCTTCAGCAACATAATGGCACTGATTTCGGGAGAGAACGAAGCCAGCATCCGCCTGTTCGAAAAATGCGGTTTCGAATGTTGCGCAAACATCCGGCAGGTAGCGGAGAAGTTCGGCAAAAAACTGGATTTGAAGATGTATCAGAAAATTATTTCAGACAATTCACATCTCACTCCCTGAAAGCCGATGATAGAAACACATCCACACAAGAAGTTCTCTTCAAATCTGAAAGCACGATTAGATAAAGAACTATAAATGAGCAAACATTGTGTGGCAATATTTGTATATACAAGAAATTATCGGTACTTTTGCCACAGAAATCAGAAGAAGAGCAGTAATGAAAACGGTTAATCAAATTATTGGAGAGAATCTAAAAAAAATTAGAGAGTTATCCGGTTTTACACAAGAACAAGTAGCCCAATCTATTAAGATAGAACGCTCTACTTACAGTAATTATGAAGGAGGAACCAGAGAGATTCCTTATACCATTTTGGAAGATATCTCAAATTTATTCGGTTGTGAACCTTTTATATTGTTTGAGGACAATGTTCAGACGAATAATGAAATTATGGCTACAGCTTTCAGAATTTCAAATTTAGGAGAAAATGATTTGAAAGAAATAGCAGCTTTCAAAGATATCGTAAAGTCTTATCTCAAAATGGAACGCATTGCCCAAAATGAAGCCGAATAAGTTTATCATAGAGAAGCAAGTCTCAGAGTTTCGTATGAACAATGGACTTAGCGCTACGGAGCCTATCACTTTGAAAAGTTTACTTTTGAAACTAAACATACTCACTGTTTTCAGACCTTTATCCGACAACTTCTCAGGAATGTGTTTGAAAGATAATTCAGAGCACCGTTTCATGCTTATCAATTCTAATCAACCACGAGGAAGGCAACACTTTACGATAGCTCACGAATTATACCACCTTTATATAGAGAAAAAACCGACTCCTCACAAATGTAATCCGGGATGTGCCAGCAAAGATCCGATAGAACAATGTGCCGACATGTTTGCTTCCTCTCTATTAATGCCGGAGGGCGGTATATGCCAGTTAATACCCGAAATGGAATTAAAAACCAAAAACATTTCGATGCCAACAGTCCTAAAACTTGAACACTATTTTTCCGTTTCCCGTTCCGCTTTATTGTATAGATTACAAAATATCGGACTTATAACAGAAAGTACACGTTCCAAATTGGCAGAAATAAAAGTAAAATACTCTGCCAAATGTTTCGGATATGACACAGCTTTATACGAACCGGCCAACGAAGGACTGGTTATCGGTGATTTTGGTGAAAAAGCCCGCAAGCTATTCGAACAGGAAAAAATTTCAGAAGGTCACTATATAGAGTTACTCCATAAAATAAACATCAATGGAACACAAGAAAACGAAGATAGTACTCGATGCTGATGTAATTATCCATTTCATGGAGGCTAATTATTTCTCAATATTACCCGATATATTTCCTGAGTACGAATACTTGATATTGGATGTGGTATATAATGAAATTTCCCAAAATTCCGGTACAAAAGATTTTATAGATAAATATCTCCATTTCTTCCATAAATTGAAAAAAGAAGTTTTTTCCCCAAAGAGGGAATCAATGAAAGAGTTCTTTTTATTGCAACGCACTCTGGGAAAAGGAGAAAGTGCATGCATGATCTATTGCAGGGACAACCGAGACGTATTGGGAAGCAGTAACCTGAAAGACATAAAAGAATATTGCTCCAAGAATAATATTACCTATCTGACTACACTTGATTTTTTATATTATGCTTACTGCAGAAAGAAAATGACAGAGCAGGAGTGTAAGGAATTCATGCAGGAAGTAAATAATGCGGGAAGCAAACTTCCAATCATCGATATAACCCAATATACATGTACCGTACAAATTTAAACTCACACATTTCAAGAAAACAAGGCCAACACAACGACAAAGCCCTATCGCAGATTACATAAACAATCACATTCCCTTCCTCTGCGCTGTAACTCTATTATGCAATCTGCGACAGCAATGCCCCCTCCGTCCGTTCTCAAAGTCTTTTTAAAGCCAGCTTAATGACTTTCTCCACCGGAGCATCGGGTTCTTCTTTCAATATGGCAAGCACCGCCTTCTGTGAAGGTGCAGCGGCAAATCCGAGCATGGTCAATGCAGCGATGGCCTCTTCCTGTACTTCCGCATTCATTGCCGGCAACAAAGCACCGGCAGCACCTCCCACGGCAGTTGCAGCCATGGCACCGGTTTTAATTTTATCTTTCAAATCGACAATGACACGCTGTGCGGTCTTCAGTCCGATACCTTTCACCGTCTTCAGCATATTGGCATTTTCGGTACTGATCACATTCACCAGTTCGGCCGGTGAAAGAGCAGAAAGAATCATACGGGCCGTGTTTCCTCCAATACCCGAAACGGAAATCAGCAGCAGGAAAAGTTCCCGTTCCTGCTTGTCGGCAAAGCCATATAAAACGTAAGCATCTTCGCGGATGGCTTCGTAGATATAGAGTTTACAACTGCTCTTACCCTGAATGGCAGAATAAGTGTTGAGTGATATATTAACGGCATATCCTAATCCGTTACAATCGATAACTGCGGTTGCCGGACTCAGTTCGGCAATTTCGCCTTTGATGTATTCTATCATAATGGTTATAATCAGAACGCAAAGATAATAAATATTGTGCTTCACGAACCTTGAATAACAAAAACTAACTTTAACACCCTTAAGAGACCTGAAAACAAAGAAAATGACTAATTTTGCAACCGAAATAAAGAAATGTGTTAAACAAAACCAATAAAAAGATGAAAAAAGTAAGAGCAGCCATCGTAGGTTATGGCAATATTGGTCGTTATGTGCTGGAAGCCCTCCAAGCGGCTCCCGATTTTGAGATAGCAGGTGTGGTTCGTCGTGCAGGTGCCGAGAACAAACCGGCTGAACTGAATGATTACGCAGTAGTTAAAGATATAAAGGAACTTCAGGGAGTAGACGTGGCTATTCTTTGTACTCCGACCCGCAGCGTTGAGAAATACGCAAAAGAGATTCTCGCAATGGGCATCAACACAGTAGACAGCTTTGATATTCATACAGGCATCGTTGACTTGCGTCGTGAACTGGGTGCTTGCGCCAAAGAACACGGAGCTGTATCGATCATCTCGGCCGGATGGGATCCGGGAAGCGACTCGATCGTACGCACCATGCTCGAAGCAATTGCCCCCAAAGGAATCACTTACACCAACTTCGGTCCGGGTATGAGTATGGGCCATACGGTAGCCGTCAAAGCTATCGATGGAGTGAAAGCGGCTTTATCGATGACTATCCCTACCGGAACAGGCATTCATCGCCGTATGGTATACATCGAACTGAAAGACGGATATAAATTCGAGGAAGTGGCAGCAGCCATTAAATCGGACGCTTATTTCGTTAACGACGAGACACACGTAAAACAAGTGCCGAGCGTAGACGCACTGCTGGACATGGGACACGGTGTAAACCTGACCCGCAAAGGTGTATCCGGAAAAACCCAGAACCAACTGTTCGAATTCAATATGCGCATCAACAACCCCGCACTGACCGCACAGGTATTGGTATGCGTAGCACGTGCTTCGATGAAGCAGCAGCCGGGATGTTACACCATGGTGGAAGTTCCGGTTATCGATCTGCTTCCGGGCGACCGTGAAGAATGGATCGGCCACCTGGTATAAAAAAGCCAAGTGTCTGATACAAACTATTTCCAAAGACAAGGAAAGGACGACCGCAGATTCTCTTTTTAATTATCACCGATAATCGAAAAGATAAAAATCTGCGGTCATCTTTTATTAGATAAACACTCCGGCTTACACACAATGAAGAACAAACGGTACTCACGCGGCGAAGAGCTGTCCAATACTTTAAGCCATGGCGCAGGCATCCTGCTGGGCATCACCGCAGGATATTTTCTTTTGGAAAAGGCGCTCGCCAACCCTCACCCCTATTGGGCAACAGGCTGTGTACTGGCTTATCTGGTGGGGATGCTGGCATCATACATCAGTTCGACCTGGTATCACGGCTCCAGGCCCGGCAAGCGGAAAGAACTTCTGCGCAAATTTGACCACGGCGCCATTTACCTGCACATAGCAGGGACTTACACTCCGTTCACCCTGTTAGTGCTACGCCATGCCGGCGGATGGGGCTGGGGAATCTTCACTTTTGTATGGCTGTCGGCTATTGTAGGATTCATATTAGCCTTCAAAAAACTGAAAGAACACAGCAATCTCGAGACGATCTGTTTTGTAGGGATGGGCTCTGCCATCCTGGTGGCCCTCAAACCACTAATGGACTGCCTGTCCGCCATCGGGGCCTCTCCCGCCTTCTGGTGGCTTCTCGGAGGAGGAGCTTCGTATATCATGGGAGCCGTGTTTTACTCGTTGCGAAAACCTTATATGCACGCCGTTTTCCACCTGTTTTGTCTAGGCGGAAGCATAGGCCATATCATAGCCATCTGGTTGATTCTTTAGCAAACCCGATTCGCTTTTTCTCTCCAAAAGTTTCCCGTTTTGGAAAACTTTCTGTATCAGGAAGAAAGAAAAGTTCTCCAAAAATTCTTGTTAAAACAAGAACAACTTATTGCTTTAACTGTTACCTTTGTAGCAGATTTCAGTACTAAAAAGAGGTTTAGTCATAAGGGAACGCTGTGCAAATCGGCGACAGTACCCGCTGCTGTAATTCTCTGAGAATCCGCACACTATGCCACTGCGCCCAGCGTGGGAAGGCGTTGCGAGGGAGAGATAAGTCAGAAGACCTGCTGAAAAAGTAAACATATTAAAAAAAAATCTAAAGCTTTCGGGAGTTAAAGTTATGAACTACGCGGAAATTTGTATCATCAAACGAGATGGTAAAAGGGAGGACTTCTCCATCAGTAAAATCAAGAACGCTGTATCAAAAGCGTTTAGTGCCACAGGAATCAATGATGAACAGCAATTGATTGCTGACATCACGATGAATGTAATCGGACAATTTGCATCTCCTACCATTACGGTAGAAGAAATTCAGGACCTGGTAGAAAAAGAGCTGATGAAGGTTCGTCCGGAAGTAGCCAAAAAGTACATCATCTATCGGGAATGGAGAAATACCGAACGAGACAAAAAGACCCAGATGAAGCATGTGATGGACGGTATCGTAGCCATTGACAAAAACGATGTCAACCTGAGCAACGCCAATATGAGCAGTCATACTCCCGCCGGACAGATGATGACATTCGCCTCGGAAGTAACCAAAGACTATACATATAAATATCTGTTGCCGAAACGTTTTGCCGAAGCCCACCAACTGGGAGACATCCACATCCACGACCTGGATTACTATCCTACCAAAACGACGACTTGCATCCAATATGACATGGATGACCTCTTCGAACGTGGATTCCGCACCAAAAACGGCAGTATACGTACCCCGCAAAGCATTCAAAGCTATGCTACCCTGGCTACCATTATTTTCCAGACTAACCAGAATGAACAGCACGGAGGTCAGGCCATACCGGCATTCGACTTCTTTATGGCAAAAGGTGTGAGCAAATCATTCCGTAAACACCTGGCATCATTCATCAGCTTCTATGTACAGATGAACAAGGGTGAAGAGATAGAAGAAAAGGCTATCCGTACAGTGATTGCCGAACATCTGTCGTCCATCAAAGCATCGGAACTGGAGCGCGAAACGCTGCGCATGGCTCTGACTGCCCTACAGATCAATATCGACAAAGAACATCTGAACCAAATTATAGAGAAAGCATTTGTGCAGACTCAGAAAGATACGCACCAGGCCATGGAAGGCTTTATCCATAACCTGAACACAATGCACTCACGCGGCGGAAACCAGGTAGTGTTCAGTTCGATCAATTATGGAACAGACACTTCGGCCGAAGGACGCATGGTGATCGAAGAATTACTGAAAGCAACCGTAGAGGGACTGGGCACAAGGGGAGAAGTGCCGGTGTTCCCCATTCAGATATTCAAGATAAAAAACGGAGTATCGTACACAGAAGCCGATTATGAAAAGGCTATGGCTAATTTCGATGCTGCCATGGAAGGTAAATTAAAATTTGAAGCACCCAACTTCGACTTGTTCCTGAAAGCTTGCCACACTACGGCAAAAGCACTCTTCCCTAACTTTATGTTCCTGGATGCCCCGTTCAACCAAAACGAAAAATGGGACGCCAACGACCCGCAACGTTACCGTTACGAACTGGCCACCATGGGATGCCGCACGCGTGTGTTTGAGAATGTAGCCGGCGAGAAATCGTCTTTGGGACGCGGAAACCTTTCGTTCACCACGCTGAACATGCCTCGCCTGGCCATCGAAGCCCGTATCAAAGCAGAAAACATGACGGAGGACGGACACAATAAAGATGCCGTCGAGAGAAAGGCTAAAGAAATTTTCATCGAATCGATACATGAAACGGCTACCTTGATAGCCGAACAACTCTACGAGCGATATCAATATCAGCGTACAGCCCTGGCACGCCAATTCCCCTTCATGATGGGAAATGATGTATGGAAAGGAGGAGCTGCCCTGAACCCGAACGAACAAGTAGGCGACGTGCTGCGCAGTGGTACGCTGGGTATCGGCTTCCTGGGCGGACACAATGCCATGGTGGCTCTCTATGGAGAGGGACACGGACACAGCCAGAAGGCATGGGACACCCTTTATGAAGCCGTGCTGGAAATCAACAAGGTGGCTGATGAATACAAAGCCAAATACAACCTGAACTATTCGGTACTGGCTACACCGGCCGAAGGACTTTCGGGACGTTTCACCCGTATGGACCGCCGTAAATACGGAAAAATCAAAGGAGTGACAGACAACGATTACTATGTCAATTCTTTCCATGTGGATGTAAAAGAACCGATCAGCATTGTAGAGAAAATAAAAAGAGAGGCTCCGTTCCACGCCATCACCCGCGGAGGACACATCACCTATGTGGAACTGGACGGAGAAGCCCAGAAAAACGTACGCGCCATTGCCAAGATCGTAAAAGTTATGTTTGACGAAGGAATCGGCTACGGCTCAATCAATCATCCGGTGGATACCTGCCACAATTGCGGATACAAGGGCGTGATCTACGATAAATGTCCGGTATGCCAAAGTGAGAATATTTTGCGCATGCGCCGCATCACAGGCTACCTGACCGGAGACTTGAGTTCATGGAATTCGGCCAAACGTGCAGAAGAAAAAGACCGTGTAAAGCACGGATAAGGAATCATGAACATCTTGTACACGTATCCCGAAACAATCGTTGACGGAGAAGGTATCCGCTATTCGATCTATCTGGCAGGATGCAGGCACGGCTGTCCGGGTTGTCATAACCCGGAAAGCTGGAACCCGCAAGCCGGTGAGGAACTGTCCGAAGGACGGTTGGCTTCCATCATCCGCGAAATAAACTCGAACCCGTTGCTCGACGGAGTGACTTTCTCCGGGGGCGATCCTTTTTATGATCCGGAAGCATTTTTGCCTGTCATCCGGAGAGTAAAAACAGAAACGGGACAGAATATCTGGTGCTACACAGGATATACTTACGAGGAAATAGAATCGGATCCGAAACTGGCAGCCATATTGCCTTACATAGATGTACTGGTGGACGGGCGCTTCAAACAGGAACTTTATTCACCGCATCTGGAATTCAGAGGAAGCAGTAATCAGCGGATTATCAAACTGAAATAGATATAAATAAACAAGCGTCGAAAGCACCACAGATTACACAAATATTAATGGTTTATCGGACGGACTATCAACGATAACATTGGAAGTCGATCTGTGAAATCTGTGGTGAAGACGACCTTCCACTCCCTCCCCATCAAGTTTCAATGTGTAAAAAAACTTATATATCACTACCTCCCCCAACCGAAGAAGTCCGATTTTGTTTATTTTTGTAGCACTTCCATAAAAAAGTTCTTTATGATTCTACATACACAAACTCCGGTAGTTGACGAAACAGACGGCCTTCCTCTCCCGCACCGCATATGGGCAGTTGTCGGTATTTCTTTTGCCTTATGCATGTCGGTACTCGATATCAACATTATCAATGTGGTACTCCCGACACTTTCTCACGACTTCGGAACTTCTCCGGCAGTCACGACCTGGATTATCAACGGCTACCAGCTTGCCATTGTCATCTCTTTGCTTTCATTCTCGTCACTGGGAGAAATTTATGGATACCGCAAAATATTTCTTTCGGGAATAGCTATGTTCATCGTCACTTCCCTGATCTGCGCTTTGTCCCATTCATTTTGGACATTGACCATTGCCCGCATTTTCCAGGGATTCAGTGCTTCGGCCATTACCAGCGTCAACACGGCTCAGCTACGTACGATTTACCCCCGAAAACAAATCGGCCGGGGAATGGGGATCAATGCCATGGTAGTGGCCATATCGGCAGCAGCCGGCCCCTCGGTAGCCAGCGGAATTCTATCTGTCGCTTCCTGGCACTGGCTATTCGCTATCAACGTCCCTCTCGGATTAGTTGCCCTGACTTTGGGATTAAAGTACCTGCCCCGAAAAGAGGAACGTTCAAACAGACAATTCGACAAGCTGAGTGCCATAGCCAATGCAATCACCTTCGGACTCCTGATTTATACTTTGGATGGATTTGCCCACCACGAAAACAATGATTATATAGTGATACAACTTGCTGTATTGGCAGTTGTCGGGACTTATTATGTGCGCAGACAGTTGAACCAACCGTCTCCTCTCCTTCCCCTCGACCTGTTGGGAATTCCCATTTTCAGGCTTTCCATTCTTACCAGTATCTGTTCGTTCACCGCTCAAATGCTGGCAATGGTCTCTTTACCCTTCTTCCTGCAAAACTCTTTGGGATACAGCGAGGTCATGACCGGGCTATTGTTAACTCCCTGGCCTATAGCCACACTGGTGACAGCACCGGCAGCCGGATATCTGGTGGAACGCATTCATCCCGGCATACTGGGCAGCATCGGGATGGCATTGTTCTGTATCGGACTTTACTCTCTGTCTACATTAACGGCGGATTCATCGGTCACCGGCATCATCCTGCGATTGATGCTTTGTGGTGCAGGTTTCGGTCTTTTCCAGACACCGAACAACAGTACAATCATCTCTTCCGCCCCTACCCGACGTTCGGGAGGAGCCAGCGGAATGTTGGGTATGGCACGGCTCTTGGGACAGACATTCGGTACGACACTGGTTGCTTTGCTCTTCAGTTTTGTAGTACACGAGAAGAGTACGGCGGTCTGTCTGATAGCCGGCAGCGGATTTGCTTTTGTCGCAGCAGTGGTAAGCAGCATGCGGCTTTCACAACCCTCCACATTAAAGACGAAGCCCCGATAACCATCTCAATCCACGTATATCGTCCCATCGGAAGCCAGAGTAACACAAAGTGACACAGAAAGAGCTTAAGCTATTCATAATATTGATCTGTGCAAATCCGTGTTATTTTGTGGTGAATATAAGTTTCTTGAAGCCACCTCCATGTCAATCAATGAATGAAAAATTTAGTACTCAGTCTCTCTAACCACCTCCACCAGACGGGCAAAGTCCTCCGGATGTACATCTCCGATATTACCGATACGGAAAGTATCCGCTTTTGAAATTTTTCCGGGATAGATTACAAAACCCTTGGATTTAAGGGCGGTATAGAAGGCCTTAAAGTCGAATCCGGTTTTCGGATACAAGAATGAAGTGATAATAGGTGACTGGATCGCGTCATCGAGCAAAGTTACAAAACCGAGTGAACGCATACCCTCTACCAGTACCCGGTGATTCTCACAATATCTCCGGTGACGGGCCTCCACTCCACCTTCTTCAATCAGTTCGGTAAGGGCCTGCTTGAAAGCACGCACCACATGGGTCGGTGAAGTAAAACGCCATTTACCATGCCCTTTTTCCATCGTTTCCCACTGGTCGTAAATATCCAGAGAAAGAGAACGGGCTACTCCCTTACAACGCACCAGTTCCGAACGGCGGGCTATGATAAATCCGAATCCCGGAACTCCCTGGATACATTTATTGGCACTGCTGATCAGGAAATCGATTCCCAACTCACTAACATCCATCGGGATACCTCCAAAGCTACTCATAGCATCTACAATCAGTTTCTTGCCATGCATCTTCACTACATGTGCCAGCTCCTTCAACGGATTCAGGATACCGGTAGTCGTTTCGCAGTGAACGAAGGCCACATGAGTAACATCTGAATTATTGCTCAGATAGTCGTCCACATAGTCTACCGATACCTGTTCCGTTTCATCAAAAGCAAGGAGCTCGTAGTCGATATGATAATATTCGGCAATATTCCCCATCCGGTCACCATAAGCACCGTTACTGCAAATCAGAAGTTTATCATTCTTACCGATGGCAGCACCAATCACGGCTTCTACACAATAGGTTCCGCTTCCTTGCAAAAGAACAGATGTATACTCTTCCGTATTGCGGGTAGCAATGCCGACCAGCTCTTTACGCAATGCTTCGACAATGTGCAAATTATAGTCTTCATCCCATGTACACCAGTCGGTCATCATGGTTTCCTTTACAGTCTCTGAGGTAGTAAGTGGTCCGGGGGTCAATAACAAATAAGGTTTCATATCGATTAATGATTTAGTTTTGAGTTAATTAGTTGAATCAGTGCGGGAAGTTCTTCAATGCTTCGAATGACATACGAGGCTCCCGCAGCCAGCATACGTTGTTTCACTTCAGCAATACGGTTCTCGAGTTCGGCAGCCGGCAAGGCGTATGTCTCTTCTTCGGTGAGTGCCATCTCGTTACTTCCGAGAACCACTCCCACACTCCATACTTTGGCATGTACACCTTCCTGAATATCGGCAATGGTGTCGCCTACCTTCACCACTGTATCCGGATCGGGAACCGCCAGTTTCGTGAGATTCTCAAAAATCATATAGGGAGCAGGACGACCGGCGGGCAGCAGATTCGGAGTGGCACAGTAATCCACCCGGTATCCTTTGGCCTGTGCCTCGGGTAGTACCACATCCATCATCTCGCGGGTATAGCCTGTAGTAGAACCTATTTTCAGTCCTTCGGCACGCAACTTCTCCAACGTAGGGATCACACCCGGAATAGGATCGGTATACTCTTTCAGTGAAGCAAAAAGATATTTCTCGAACAGGTGGTTCAGTTCTACGACATCCTCCTCTGTCCAGGCACGTCGATAACGATTTATGAATTGTTCGTTTACTTCGGGCATAGTCAGCAATTCACGGATGTGCTGAATTTTCGGCAACCCCATAGGCTTACGAGTCTGCTCGACATCGATCGTGAGTCCCTTCCCGGCAAAAGCCTTGATGAAAGCAGCCACCGGAGCGAAACATCCGTAATCGACTGCCGTTCCTGCCCAGTCCATAATGATACATTCAATCTTTTTCATTTTATGTCTATAATTTCCTTGTTTTTGAATCTGATGCAAAAGTAGGGCATCCCGTACAGAGCAAAAATGAATTCCGCATGATTCATTTCATTCATATTCCGCACATTTCTTCCGAAATATTAATGTAACATTCATATCATGATTATATAATCCAAAAGTCATATATTTGCAATGTAAACAATGCGTCGATGTACTTATGAACGAACTGGAAGATATATACAAACGAATCGAATATCTCCGTAACAACGGAGTGAAAATGAAAGAAATAGCCGACTGGATACACATGGCTCCCAGTGTGCTGTCCGCACTCTACTCCAGTGTGCTGCCCACCTATCTGAACCTGCAAAAGACCAAGCCCCGGGAAGAGGCTCTGGACGAGGCACTGGCACTGGTAAACAATGTGTCGAAGAAACGGCTGCTCGGCAATCTGGGAGAAATGAAAGAACGGCTCTTCGATCTGGAACCCAATCAGGAAGCCAACATAACAGGAAATGCTTTTCTGAAATTACTGGAAAAGGAAATGCAGGAATCTGTAGGGGAAGTCTACAATTACAGTGGCACGTACCTGAGCTACAGCCTTTCTTCATCGACAGACAGCCTCAAGGCAGAACCCTATCTGATCTGTGCATCAGAAAACAATGATTATGTGAAAGTAGGCATGATCAATGCCTATAAATCAGTGCACTGGGGAAGTGGCATTATCAGTAATCATCAAAATTCATACCTGATGTTCAATGAACGGGAACTTCCGCAGTTTGCCCTGGTAACCATCTATCTGCAATTACCCCATTATGAGTTTCCGCATATGCTGAAAGGATTATATCTCTGTCTGGACTATAACCATAACCCGATAGCCCGGAGAATTGTCCTGGTGAAGCAATCGGACAGCACAGACATAGACGAGTTCCTGAAAATGGAAGGAAAGTTAATCTCCAGATCGGAACTGACCCCTGAAGAAGAGATCTATTATAATTATACATGCCAGGAAGGAGACTATATCAAGACTTGTACGGTACCCTCACCCAAACTGGATGAATCGGATCTGGAAAGAGAAAAAAAGATGCTGAAAATATAAAGCGACATACCCTAAAAACACCACAGGCTACTCAGATTTAGTTATTGAACAGGAGTTATCCGAATAGATCCCCCCTGAAAACCTGAGTAGCCTATGGTAAAAAATACTTTTCCGAGAACTCTCCTATCAGAAGAAGAATCTCAATATATCATTGAAGTTAGCCCAAATCAAAAGGCCGAACAACAAAATCATACCCGCCATTTGTGCGTATTCCATAAATTTATCACTCGGTTTGCGACGGGCAATGATTTCATAGAACAGGAACAAGACGTGTCCGCCGTCCAACGCAGGAATAGGCAGAATATTCATAAAAGCAAGGATGATAGACAAGAATGCCGTCATATACCAGAACTGATGCCAATTCCAGGTTGCAGGGAAGATGCTTCCGATGGTTCCGAAACCGCCCAATTGTTTAGCTCCCTCTTTTGAGAAAAGATATTTCATGTTGCCTACATAGCCTTTCAAAGTCTTCACTCCTAATGCTACACCGGCCGGGAAGGATTCAAAGAAACCATACTCTTTCCTGATTACAGGAAGAAGTTGATCCGTATATGGATTGACCGCTACTCCTATTTTGAAAGCTGAATCCGTAGTCAAAGTCAATACATCGGTCTTTCCGTCACGCACATAAGTCAATGAGATCTGGTGCGGATTGATACTGTCATTTTGTAACGCTTTCGCATTTTGTCTTCTTTCAGCCATAGCTGCCAGGAAGTCTGTATAAGAAACCGGCTTTCCGTCGAGAGCAATGATACTGTCGCCCGGCTGGATACCGGCCATGGCTGCAGGTGAATTGACCATCACGCTATCGACTACATAGGGGAAACGGAATTCGGCAAAGCGAACACTGTCACCCAACAGACGCTGCATCATATCTTCAGGGATATATACAGATGCCTTCTTACCCTCACGCAACACCGTTACCTCCCGGGCATCAGCTATCTGGCTGAGCATATCGGGATCGTAGCGTACAAAATCGACTCCGTCGGCAGACAACAAAATATCTCCGTCCTGAAATCCCACCGCTTTGGCTGTTTCATTAAAGTCCATACCCAATGGGGCTTTCTGTACGGGAATGTATTGATCACCCCACTTAAACAGAATCATTGAATAGATGAACAGAGCCAAAAGGAAGTTGAACAACACACCTCCCACCATAATCAACAGGCGCTGCCACGCAGGTTTAGAACGAAATTCCCACGGCTGTTCCGGTTGCTTCATTTGCTCGGTATCCATCGATTCGTCAATCATTCCGGCTATTTTGACATATCCCCCCAAAGGTAACCAACCGACAGCATATTCTGTCTCACTTTTCTTTGGCTTAAATTTAAATAGTGTGAACCAAGGATCAAAGAATAAACAAAACTTTTCTACCCGTACTTTGAACAGGCGGGCAAAGAGAAAGTGCCCTCCTTCGTGAATGATGACGAGCAAAGATAAGCTCATAATCAATTGCAGGGCACGGATTAAAAATGTTTCCATCAGATTATTTACAATTTATTTATTTACATATTAATTCACTGGCAATCCGGCGTGCTTCCGCATCGGTTGCCACATAGTCGTCGTAAGTAGGAGTCTGTACGAAAGACACCTGCCCCATGGTATGTTCTATCACATCACTCATGCCGAGAAAGCTGATTTCATCACGAAGAAAAGCCGCCACAACCACCTCGTTGGCCGCATTTACGATGCAAGGCATATTCCCTCCCCTATACATCGATTCATAGGCCAATGCCAGATTACGGAACCGCTTGGTATCGGGTTGCTCAAAAGTAAGGTTCGTACATTTCGAAAAATCAAGCCGGTCGAAAGATGAATTGATGCGATCGGGATAAGAGAAAGCATACTGAATGGGCAGACGCATATCGGGCATTCCCAACTGGGCCTTTATTGCTCCATCCTCAAACTGCACCATCGAATGAATAACCGACTGCGGATGTACCACCACCTCAATCTGGCCGGGCTGTACGCCAAACAACCATTTGGCTTCGATCACTTCGAACCCCTTGTTCATCATCGAGGCAGAGTCAATAGTGATCTTAGCTCCCATTTCCCAATTCGGATGTTTGAGAGCCTGTACTTTTGTCACAGTCTTCAACTGTTCCATAGTACATGTACGGAAAGGACCTCCGGAAGCAGTCAGGATAACTTTCTCTATCGGATTGCCTACCTCTCCGGCCAAACACTGGAATACTGCCGAATGTTCGGAATCGACAGGAAGAATCGGTGTACGGTATTGCCGGGCTAACTGATTAATCAACTCTCCGGCAACTACCAGTGTCTCTTTATTGGCAAGGGCAATGGCTTTTCCGGCACGAATGGCATTCATGGTCGGCTTCAATCCCGCATACCCCACCATAGCGGTCAGGACTACATCGATAGGGCCGGACTCTACAATCTGGCATAACGCGGCAGCACCTGCATACACCTTAACAGGCAGGTCGCTGAGAGCCTCTTTCAGTTGGGCATATTTCTCTTCATTGGCTATAACTACAGCCTCAGGCATAAACTTACGTGCCTGGGCTATCAGGAGATCTACCTTATTATTGGCAGTCAGTGCATACACCTCGTACAGTTCGGGATGCTCTTCGATAACCTGCAAGGCCTGGGTACCAATAGAACCCGTAGAGCCTAAGATAGCTATTTGTTTCTTCTTTATCTCGTTCATTATTAGAATACAATGTATTTTTCAGGATTAACCGGCCGTCCTCTGTGCCAAAGTTCAAAATGAAGATGCGGACCGGTAGTGAGCGTTCCGCTATTCCCAACCAAGGCAATAGCTTCACCTCCCTTCACAGTATCGCCTTCACGCTTCAGCAACGAACCGCAATGTTTATAGACTGATACAAAATCCTGGTTATGCTGTACCTCGATCAGGTAACCGGTTTCGGCCGTATAGGTACTCAATATGACTGTACCGTCCAAAGTGGCCAATACACTTTCGTTGGGATTGGCGGCAATATCGGTTCCAAAATGTTTCTTTTCGGCATCAAAATGATCGGAAATCATGCCACGGGTCGGACGATAAAAAATCAGTCCGTTGACATCGGGCTGTGTGGTAATAGAGGTCAGATTATATTTTTCGGTCTCTTCATATTGACGACGGAAAGCTTCTTCACGTTCGGAACGGGCAATCAGCGAATCTTCACGCATGGTGGTCAATGAGTCCATTGACTGTACAGTATCCACCCGCACGGTGCCGCTGAAGATATCCTGTATATTCATGATATACATATTCTGACGGTCTACCAACTGTTGCAAAGAATCTACCCGCAAGGCATTTTCCACAACCTGAGCACGAATATCACTATTCATATATCCCGGCAAATAGTTGCGTAAAGGAGTAAAAGTGATAATGGCAGCGGCAAACAGGAAAAGCACGGTCAGAACCGAAAGTAACACGGAAAGACCATTCAGCTTGGATACATGAAGTCCCACCACCTCTTCGAGTGTATTCTCGTTGATGATAGTGAGTTTATACTTGAACTTGATATTGTTCCAAAAGGCTTTACTACGTTTCTTTTTCGGCATTATTATAGAATATCACGACAAATGTAAGCATTTCGCTTTACTTGCCGTCTGTTTCTTTATGCTATTTAACTTTCTTCATCATCGCACTCGTCCAAAGACAGCAGGCCTTCGGGCAAATCGACTGTAATGATTTTGTGCTTCTGATCGATACCGGCAATTAATTCCTCTTGTGCAGGAATCAGCAATTCATCGCCATCACGGTTCACAACAAACAGTGTATTAACGGTAGACGTATCCACATCCGTCACCTTTCCCAAAGCACCGTGACGGACATCTTCCACCCGGAATCCGACAAAGAAATCCCAGGACAACTCCCCGGGACCGGCTTCTTCGGCATGTTTCACCGGAAAATAAACTTCCACGTTGGTGAACATACGGGCACGTTCGGCAGTGTCTACACCTTCGAGTTTCACCAAAGCTGTGGAATCGGACCGGAAACGATACTCTTCTATAAAGAAAGGAACAAAAATATCATCTAACCGGCAAATCAGATAATCACAATCCGCCCGATCGAAAATATCGTCGGTAAAGGTGAACGACAATTCACCGTGTATGCCGTGTGGCTTATTGAACAAGCCTATCTTGTATACATCTTCTCTTTTTATCATATTCGTGTAATTCTTGCACCGATAGCGTTGAGTCGACCTTCGATATTTTGATATCCGCGGTCTATCTGCTCGATGTTATGAATCCGGCTGATACCTTCGGCGCTCATAGCCGCAATAAGCAAAGCGATACCGGCACGGATATCCGGAGAGGTCATATTGCCTCCCCGCAAAGTAAATCCATGATTATGTCCGATAACAACCGCACGGTGCGGATCGCAAAGAATAATCTGTGCGCCCATGTCGATCAGTTTATCGACAAAGAAAAGACGGCTCTCGAACATCTTCTGATGAATCAGTACACTGCCTTTTGCCTGGGTAGCCACTACCAGCATGACGCTCAACAAGTCCGGAGTCAGTCCCGGCCAGGGAGCATCGGCAATGGTCATGATGGAACCGTCGATAAACGACTCGATCTGATAGCAATCCTGTGCCGGAACAAAAATATCATCTCCTCTCTGTTCGAGTTTAATACCCAGACGGCGGAAACTTTCGGGAATAATACCCAGATTTTCGTATGACACATTTTTGATTGTGATTTCGCTACGGGTCATGGCAGCCATACCAATGAAGCTACCCACCTCGATCATATCCGGCAACACAGTGTGATCGGTACCGTGAAGTTCCTCCACTCCTTCGATAGTCAATAAGTTCGAAGCAATTCCACTGATCTTCGCTCCCATCCGGTTCAGCATCTTACAAAGCTGCTGCAGATAGGGCTCACAGGCCGCATTATAAATCGTCGTTTTACCTTTGGCTAGTACAGCGGCCATCACGATATTGGCAGTTCCGGTCACAGAAGCTTCATCGAGCAACATAGATGTACCTTTCAATTCTTCGGCCGAAATTTCGTATATTTCCCGCTCTTCATTATAAGTAAAATCGGCTCCCAGATTCTGGATTCCTATAAAATGCGTATCCAGACGCCGACGCCCGATCTTGTCTCCTCCCGGCTTTGAAATCATGGCTTTACCGAAACGGGCGACCATAGGACCGATCAGCATCACAGATCCCCGCAGGCTGGAACACTTCTTCAGGAAGTTGTCACTTTCCAGATAGGCCAGATCGACATTCGCGGCCTTAAAACTATACGAATCGACACCTGTTTTTGCAACCGTCACGCCCATATCCCGCATTAACTGAATCAGGTTATTGACGTCCAGGATGTCCGGAATGTTATTCACTGTTACTTCTTCGGCAGTAAGCAATGTAGCGCAGATAATCTGCAACACTTCGTTTTTGGCACCTTGGGGATGAATTTCCCCACTAAGTCTGTGCCCTCCTTCGATTACAAATGAAGCCATGTTTCGAGGTGATTAGTGGTTAATGATAATGCTAATAATCACTTTGATCAGAATTTTCTTCTCTGATTATTATTTCTCTGGTTATTGTTGTTATTCGTACGTGGACGGTAGTTCTGAGCAATACGTTCAGACATCAGACGCAGAATCTCGTCATCCATCTGCAATTTGCCTCCCGAAAATTCGGCCAGGTCTTCGGCGATTTTCCGGTCGTCTACCGTATCTTTATTCCATGCCATATAGTCTTTCTTCATGTGATTGCAGATAAGGGCTACCAGATTCTTCTTTTCATCCCCTTCCTGAAATTCACACGCTTTTTTGATTAATATTTCCAACGTACGACCATAGTGGCGATAGCGGATCTTAGTACTTGGATAAGGAATCGGATCCGGTTTCGTTACCAGATTGTCTTTACGGATAATCTCGTAAGGATAATCGATATCAAGCTTAAAGTCGGCCATAATAGCCAGATGATCCCATAATTTATGCTTGAAATCGGGTACATCTCTCAAATGGGGAAACATATTACCCATGATATTGATAATGGTATTGGCACAACGCTGACGTTCGGAACGATCCTGGATAGTCAACGCAAAGTCAACCATATTCTGGATACTGCGACCATATTCCGGCAGCGGCATTCTTTTCTGTTGAGTATTATACTGCATGTAGTTAAATTATATTTTAAAAATAGTAAATCAAATAAGGAGTGAAAAGCATTAAAGTAACTTCTTGGGTTGCGAAGCCACAAACTCTTTCAGATAGAAAGGCTCAAAATAGGCCACATCTTTATAGTCGTTGATTGCAACGGCCTTTTCTGCAAGCGGGAACATCATCTTTGCCAACGGATGAAGATCATCTATAAAATGCGCATTGGGGTGCGTAATCTTTTCACGGCACTTTGCGGCTCCATTTCCAAAGAAATAGACAGGATGCTGTTCCAGATATTCAAGATAAGAATTCTCGTCCACGATATCGGCGGAAATCTCACGCTTCACATTCAACGCACGGTCATAGATAGCCGCATATACCTCCATCCGCCGTGCATCAATCATCGGGCATAGCAATGCATCTTCCGGCAATTCATGATAAAGCAGCACAGGTACACTCAACACTTCCAATGTCGGGATACCGATCAACGGGACATTACGTCCGTAACAAATACCCTTTGCCATCGAAACGCCAATGCGAAGCCCGGTATACGATCCGGGACCACAACTGACGGCTACCGCATCCAAAGGAATGGCATGACTATCGATGAAAGACAACGCTTCATCCACAAATACTCCCAACGAAACGGCATGTGAAGGCCCCTTAAGGTCTTCTTTCACAAAAATATTCTGCCCGTCTTCACTTACTGCTACCGAACAAACGGCGGTAGAAGTCTCAATATGTAGGATACACGACATAAGAATCAGATTATTAAATTGACGCAAATTTACATGATTATTTTCAGATTACCGCACCGAGATATAAATAAAGCGCATTTCCCTTCAAAATCATTGCATTAAATTAAGTTTTTACATACTTTATCAGACTGTTTTATACAAGCAAAAGACAAATATAACAAGTTTTAAAACCTGCAATGAAACAGATACACTACTATATACTATTTCTATTTACTCGCAAGTCTGACGGGCCTCTCGATCACATTAACAAACAGACCCAACGAATAAGGATCACATCGCTTTCTCCCGTTCAAAAGGCAGAATGTTCGAAGCAGTTACTACTAACTAATGGAATATGCAAATTTCCAAAAAACTATCTTACTTACTAAAGTATTAAATTTCAGAGTATTACATTAACAACAAGGGCGTTTGATACTGCGATTTTAGGAACGTAGAACTGGATACCCCAACTCATAACTCAAGTTTAGGAAGTGAATTTACGCCGTCTGAACCGGTATCTTCATCCTTATACCTTTCCTCAATTAACATTGTTAACGCCCTTTGCAGGTTGTCAGGTTCTTGTGCGCAAATAACAAGTCTTTTGCATTTAAAGAACTTTTTATTCACATCCAAAGAACAAGTTTTAACACTGTGTTAAAACAAAGCTTTTGAGGACAGAGATCTTACTTTTTAAAAGTGTTGATTTTTAGATGGTTTAGTCTGAGGTTCGCTTCTTTATCTCACGGATGGACTCTTCGGGCGAAAGCCGGGATACTTGCTTTTTTGTCAACTATAAAAGAGGGCTTACACTTCCGAAAACTGAATTAGATTCCATGAGTAAAAGAAAACTTGCCACCCAATTTGAAGAAGAACCTTTTTCGTATGTGTTCGGTTGCCGCACCTTCGTTATCGAAATACCGGATTCTAAGATTATTATGGCAGAAAATTCAAAACAGTTTCTTCTAACCAAGATGTCTTTTTTATCCATTTACAGCGATTATCTTAAAATTATCCCGTATTTTTGCACAAAACTTTTGGTAATATGATACAATCCATGACGGGATATGGCAAAGCAACTGCCGAACTTCCCGATAAGAAGATTAACGTAGAGATAAAATCGCTTAATAGCAAAGCGATGGATTTGTCGGCACGTATCGCACCGGCATACCGTGAAAAAGAGATGGAAATCCGCAATGAAATTGCACGTGTGCTGGAACGTGGAAAAGTTGACTTCAGCCTTTGGGTGGAAAAGAAAGAGTGTGCAGACGCTGCCACTCCCATCAACCAAGTATTGGTAGAAGGATATTACAACCAAATCAAAGCTATCTCCGAAAACCTCCACATTGCAGTACCTACTGACTGGTTTCAGACTTTACTCCGTATGCCGGATGTAATGACCCGCACCGAAACACAGGAGTTGAGTGAGGAAGAATGGGGAATAGTGTACGCAGCAGTCAAAGAGGCTGTTTCACATTTAGTCGATTTCCGAAAACAAGAGGGTGCTGCTCTGGAAAAAAAGTTCCGGGAAAAAATCGCGAATATCCATCGTCTGCTCGAATCGGTAACCCCTTATGAAAAAGAACGGGTAGATAAGGTTAAAGAACGTATCACCGATGCACTGGAGAAAACACTCAATGTGGACTATGATAAGAACCGTCTCGAACAGGAACTGATCTACTACATCGAGAAACTCGATATCAACGAGGAGAAACAACGTTTGGGCAATCATCTGAAATACTTCATCAGTACGCTTGAAAGTGGCAGCGGACAAGGTAAAAAGCTGGGATTCATCGCTCAGGAAATGGGACGGGAGATCAATACACTCGGCAGTAAATCGAACCACGCTGAAATGCAAAAAATCGTGGTACAGATGAAAGACGAACTGGAGCAGATCAAAGAACAGGTGCTGAATGTGATGTAATAACGATAGATTATGAACCCAACTGAAAGAATAACTACCCCACACAAAACGGGTGAAGCCAAAGTAATCATCTTTTCTGCTCCTTCCGGATCGGGTAAGTCAACAATCATAAATTATTTGTTGGCTCAAAAGTTGAATCTTGCATTCTCGATCTCAGCCACCAGTCGTCCCCCCCGGGGAAACGAAAAGCATGGAGTAGAATATTTTTTCCTCTCTCCCGATGAATTCCGTCAACGCATTGCAAACAATGAATTCCTGGAATACGAGGAAGTATATACCGACCGGTTCTACGGCACTCTGAAAGCACAGGTAGAAAAACAGCTTGCTGCCGGACAAAATGTTGTATTCGATGTAGATGTCGTAGGTGGCTGTAACATCAAGAAATATTATGGTGAACGGGCGCTTTCGCTTTTTATCCAGCCTCCCTGCATTGACGAACTGCGCCGCCGTCTGATCGGACGCGGAACAGATACTCCCGAAGTGATCGAGAGTCGGATAGCCAAAGCCGAATATGAATTAAGCTTTGCTCCGAAATTTGATAAGGTTATCATTAATGACGACCTGGAAACAGCCAAGGCACACGCATTGAAAGTGATTAAAGAGTTTCTGGGCATCGATACTGAATAATCTCCTACTCTTTCTTATTCGTGATTATAGCATATGGCAAAGACTAAAACCGGAATCTTCAGCGGCTCTTTCAACCCGATCCACATCGGACATCTGGCACTGGCCAACTATCTGTGCGAGTTTGAAGGGCTGGATGAAGTCTGGTTTATGGTCACCCCGCACAATCCTTTCAAGAATCAGGCTGATTTATGGCCGGACGAACTGCGTCTGCAACTGGTACAGCTTGCTATTGAGGGATATCCGCGATTCCGGGTATCCGATTTCGAATTTCATCTGCCCCGTCCTTCTTATACGATCCATACGCTCAATCGCCTGAAACAAGAATATCCCGAAAGAGAATTCCAGTTGATTATAGGATCTGACAATTGGATGGTATTTGACCGATGGTTCGAATCGGAACGTATCGTCTCAGAAAATAAGATACTCGTTTATCCCCGTCCGGGATTCTCTGTAGATAAGTCACAGTTACCCCCGAACGTACACGTAGCAGATTCTCCCATATTCGAAATCAGTTCTACCTTCATCAGAGAAGCCCTGGCTACCGGAAAAGATATACGTTATTTCCTTCATCCGGCTGTATATAAAAGAATTATACAACAGACCGGAAGCATTGATTCTTCCCACTCCTGCCATACCTGAGAATTATTCATTCCGGAGACGATGCAGTGTAATTATCACAATCTCGGCAGGTGCACCGATACGGATATTCTTATTTGAGGTACCGATTCCATTGGTCACAATCATCGGAATCTTAGCCGAGTTATACTTCAATCCTGTCAGAAAACGGCTGCCATAGTGTGAAGGAATAATGGGAGCATATCCCAAAATCCGGACTTGCCCGCCATGTGTATGCCCTGCCAGCACCAAATCAGAATTAGCGACTGACACATCCTCGGCATAATCGGGTGTGTGTACCAATAGTATTACGAAATCAGACGGAGAAAGGGACAAAGTAGGCGAAACTCCGTTATTGGCAAGGTCAAACGGATTGCGTACACCGGCCAAGATAATTTGTGCTCCATCACGTCTCAACGTATCGATCTGATGTTCAAGAGGTCGCATGCCGTAACGTTGCATCTCACGGATAATTTCATCATGGCAACGTTCATAATCGTTATTTCCCATCACTCCATAAGTCCCCATTGGAGTTTTGACTTTAGCCAACGCCGCAAAGAGCTCGGGCACGTACTGACATCCCTCCTGGTAGTCACCTCCCATCAACAGTACATCGGCATGCTGGGCATTCAGCAAACGCACCAGACTCTCCAGCCCTTTCTCCTTGAAAAGACTCTTATAATGTAAATCCGAAATAAAAGCAATACGGAAACCGTCAAAAGCGTCAGGCACATCACGATGGGTGAACTCGTACTTTTTCACCCGGTCGATACCCGGATAAACGGAAGATACGCTCACCGCAGAACTGGTAATACGAGTCCCCCGGGCTACAATGGAAGGAGCAGAGCGCGTTATAACAGGAGAGGCAACATGCATTTTTTCTCTCTTCCGCTTGACTGAGAATTTTTTGAGTTCGGAGGTATCCGGCGAGAACAGCCGGGCCACTACATCGGAGCTATCCGGACGGACAGAATCAACATTCAATACCGGACGAGGAATCGGAGAAACCAGATTCTTCTTCGATTTACAAGAGGAAAGCAGCAACAAAAGTGCCGCCAACAGGTATATTATCTTCTTCATATTCTCTAATATCAGGAGCGCAAAGATAGACAAAAAAGCAAAAATATACGTTTTTTGCCCTATCTTTGTTCTCTCAAAAACGGATGATAGAAAAAGAAAATGGAAGAAGTGAAACGTAACTCGTTGCAGGCATGGATACTTGCGGCCCGCCCCAAAACACTGGCAGGTGCCATTACTCCGGTAATGATAGGTTGTGCATTGGCTTTTGCCGACGGAAAATTCAATTGGATACCGGCATTGATCTGCTGTTTGTTCGCCGGACTGATGCAGGTTGCCGCCAATTTCATCAACGATTTATTTGACTTTCTAAAAGGGACCGACCGCGAAGATCGTCTCGGACCGGAACGTGCCTGTGCACAAGGCTGGATTTCGGCAGCCGCGATGAAACAAGGTATCTTCATCACGGTAGGCCTGGCCTGCCTGATCGGGTGTACTCTCCTGTTTTATGCAGGATGGGAGTTGATTCTTATAGGTGCGTTGTGTGTATTGTTCGCCTTCTTATACACCACAGGACCTTATCCATTATCCTATAAAGGATGGGGAGATGTATTGGTCATTGTATTCTTCGGCTTCGTTCCGGTAGGGGGTACTTATTACGTACAGGCTCTCAATTGGACACCAAACGTCACGGTTGCATCACTGGTATGCGGACTGATTGTAGATACATTACTGGTAGTTAACAATTACCGGGATCGGGATGCCGACCGAGAAAGCGGGAAAAAGACCGTTGTAGTCCGTTTCGGTGAATCCTTCGGCAGATACTTTTATTTACTGCTCGGCATTACAGCTGCCTGGCTTTGTTTCTGGTTTCTATTCAACGGGCACCTATACGCAACTCTCTTACCCCAACTTTACCTGTTCTTCCACATTCGGACCTGGAAAAAAATGGTACAGATACATAGTGGCAAAAAATTAAACAGCATATTGGGCGAAACTTCACGCAATATGCTGCTAATGGGAATCCTATTGTCAATAGGACTTGTTATAAACGGTTAGCAAGTCAACGTTTGCTATACATCCGTTCGTAATATTTCTGATAATCACCACTGGTTACTTCTTCCACCCATTCCTGATTATTCAGATACCATTCGATTGTTTTCACAATGCCGACTTCAAATTTCGTTTCGGGATACCAACCCAAGGCATTAGTGATCTTTGTCGGATCGATGGCGTAGCGCTGGTCATGCCCCAGACGATCCTTGACAAACGTAATTAAATCTTCGTTTATCCAGTCGATTGAAATTTCACCATCGGCATTTTTCTCTTTTTTCTTCAACACCTCACGATATTCGGGATGTTCTGCCATCAGGCGATGAATCGTTGCGATTGTTAATTTTACAATCTCAAGATTAGTCTTTTCGTTATGTCCGCCCACATTGTATACTTCTCCTTCCACACCTTCACGAACTACCAGGTCGATAGCCTTGCAATGATCTTCCACGTACAGCCAGTCGCGCACATTGCTACCATCTCCGTACACAGGAAGTTTCTTACCTTCAAGAATGTTCTTGATAATCAGCGGAATCAGTTTCTCCGGAAAATGATACGGACCGTAGTTGTTTGAACAGCGAGTGATAGTCACCGGCATCTTATAGGTATCGTGATAAGCCATTACCACCATATCGGCACTGGTTTTCGATGCACTGTACGGGCTATGCGGACAGAGTGGAGTCGTTTCATGGAAATAGCCTTCGGCACCAAGCGAACCGTAAACCTCGTCGGTAGATACCTGATGATAACGTACCCCTTTACGCCAAGTAGGATATCCGTATTCATCTTTACCGGTTACCCATGCGCGACGTGCGGCATCCAACAGGTTTTGTGTTCCCAGAATATTGGTCATCAAGAAAAGTTGCGGATTCTCAATGCTACGGTCTACATGGCTTTCAGCAGCAAAATTCACTACATAGTCAAACTTGTACTCACCAAAAAGGCGGTCGGCCAGTTCACGATCGCAAATGTCACCTTTCACAAAAAAGCAACGTTCGTTATCAATGTCGTTGGCAATCGTTCCAAGATTTCCGGCATAAGTCAGTGCATCGAGCACTACCACCTTGATATCACTGTGTTTAGCCAGAATATACTTCAGATAATTGGCACCGATAAATCCGGCAGCACCGGTTACAAGATAAGTTTTCATATTCTTTATGATTGATTTATTAATTTGCTAAGTCTATCAGATATTTACCATATTCGGTCTTTTCCAATTTCTCGCCCAAAGCTTTTAACTGAGCAGAAGAAATCCATCCGTTACGCCAGGCTATCTCTTCAATACAACTGACATAAAATCCCTGACGATTCTGGATAGTAGCCACAAAATTAGAGGCTTCGAGCAAACTGTTGCAATTCCCCGTATCCAACCAGGCAAAGCCACGGCCAAAGAGTTCGACTTTCAGTGTTCCTTCGTCGAGATATAGCTTGTTCAAATCAGTTATTTCATATTCACCCCGGGCAGAAGGCTCCAAAGCAAGCGCTTTTTCAGTCACCGTAGCATCATAGAAATAAAGTCCGGGGACGGCATAATTGCTCTTGGGGACAGCAGGCTTCTCTTCCAACGAAACAACCTTTCCACTTCCATCAAATTCCACGACGCCATAGGCGCGAGGGTCCTTCACATAATATCCAAAGATGCAAGCTCCCTTTTCAATGGTAGCCGCCCGGCGAAGCATAGCTGAGAAACCTTGTCCGTAAAACAAATTATCTCCTAATATCAAACAGCCCGGTTCACCATTCAGAAAATCGGCTCCCAGCACAAAAGCCTGGGCAAGTCCGTTAGGCTGCTCCTGCACCAGATATGAAAAGGACATTCCAAACTCTTCACCGCTCCCCAGAAGTTCACGGAACAACGGCAAATCACGAGGAGTAGAAATAACCAACACTTCCCGTATTCCGGCAAGCATCAATGTAGAAAGCGGATAGTATATCATCGGCTTGTCATACACCGGCATCATTTGCTTCGATATGGCCTTTGACAACGGATAGAGTCGGGTGGCACTACCGCCGGCAAGAATAATTCCTTTCATATTTTGAATGTTACAAGTTACGAGCTACAGATTACAAATCACAAGCTACAGTAAATTATATATAAACTCAATGCAAAATCCGCTTGTTCATAACGGGTTGCTTATAGCTTGTATCCCTAAACCTGTGACAAAGAACGGAAAGAATTCTGACGTGACAAAATAAAAATACAAATTTATTAGCCGGCCAGTTCAATCACTTCCAAATCCTTAAACACACCATTATCTATGGCAAAACGAACCATGGTACGTACTTTATGAAATCCGGACATCCCTGCAGCACCGGGATTGATGTGAAGCATATCCAGCGTCTTATCATACTTTACCTTTAATATATGCGAGTGTCCGCTGATAAACAACTTGGGTGGATGCACCAATAGACTTCCCTTGATGGACGGATCATAATTTCCCGGATACCCCCCGATGTGCTTCATCAGAACTTCGGCACCGTCCACCGTAAAACGATTCACTTGAGGAAACATCCGGCGAATCTCCTGACCATCAATATTACCGTACACAGCACGGAAAGGCCGGAAAGCTGCCAACTTCTGTGCCACCTCCACTGAACCAATATCTCCGGCATGCCAGATTTCATCACAAGTTTCGAAATATTGCAAATATTTTTCGTCCCACCAACTGTGTGTGTCGGACAATAAGCCAACTTTTGTCATACTTTCTTTGTTTATCTCTGCAAAGGTAACTATATTTGGGCAAACCTTACGTGCAAATGGAAAACAAATACCAATACTTCAAAAGAGATATTAGTTGGCTATCATTCAACTACCGGGTACTTCTGGAAGCTGACGACGACCGGCTCCCACTCTACGAACGTATCAATTTTATCTCTATTTATTCCTCCAACCTGGAAGAGTTCTACAAAATCAGAGTAGCCGACCACAAAGCTGTAGCCTCCGGCGTAACAGATGGAACGGAAGAATCCCTGCAATCGGCCAAGGAGCTGCTGGAAGAAATCAACCGGGAAGTGAACCGACAATTGGAGGATCGTATCCACATCTATGAAAAAAAGATCATACCTGCATTACGCAAAAATCACGTTATCTTCTATCAAAGCCGCAATGTAGAGCCTTTCCACCAACAATTCGTAAAAGACTTTTTCCGGGAAGAGATATTCCCTTACCTGCAACCGGTACCGGTATCCAAAGACAAAGTAATCTCTTTTCTGCGCGACAACCGGCTCTACCTGGCAGTTCGCCTGTTCCTGAAAGGTACAAACAAAGAAGATGCTGATCATCTGCAATATTTTGTGATGAAACTACCCTACAGTAAAGTGCCCCGCTTTATCGAATTACCCAAGCATGGCAGAGATTATTATCTGATGTTTATCGAAGATATTATCAAAGCGAACATAGACGTCATTTTCCCCGGATACGAAGTAGATTGCAGTTATTGTATCAAAATATCGAGAGATGCCGATATTATGATAGACGACACGATCAACAGTGTCGACCTGGTGGAACAAGTAAAGAAAAAAATCAAAAAGCGCAAGATAGGTGCCGTATGCCGTTTCGTCTATGACCGCGCCATGCCCGATGATTTTCTGAACTTCCTGGTAGACGCTTTCCGAATCCGGCACGAAGAGTTGGTACCGGGAGACAAACACCTTAACCTGGAAGATCTGCGTCACTTGCCGAACCCCAATCATTCCATTCCCCGGATTGAGAGACCGATCCCAATGAAACTGAATCGACTGAACGACAAGGAATCCATTTTCAGTTATGTTGAAAAGAAAGATTTATTGTTATACTATCCTTACCATTCTTTCGACCACTTTATCCACTTCCTTTACGAAGCAGTGCACAATCCCGAAACCCGTGAAATCATGGTAACCCAATATCGCGTAGCAGAAAACTCGGCTGTCATCAACACCTTGATTGCTGCTGCACAAAACGGTAAAAAAGTCACGGTATTCGTGGAACTCAAAGCCCGTTTCGATGAAGAGAACAACCTCGCCACTGCCGAAATGATGAAAGCGGCCGGTATCAACATTATCTATAGTATACCGGGGCTGAAGGTACATGCCAAAGTAGCTCTGATACGCCGTCGCAGCTTCACCGGTGAAAAGATTCACAGTTACGCTTATATCAGTACCGGCAACTTCAACGAGAAGACGGCTACACTGTATGCAGACTGCGGACTGTTTACCAGCAATCCGGTCATCGTACATGACCTCACAAACCTGTTCCGTACCCTCAGAGGCAAAGAGAATCCCCGATTCACCCGGTTGCTTGTGGCACGTTTCAACCTGATTCCCGAACTGAACAGGCTGATCGACAAAGAAATAGAACTGGCCGAAAAAGGAAGAGGCGGAAGAATCATCTTGAAGATGAACGCCCTGCAAGACCCGATAATGATAGACCGGCTCTACGAGGCCTCACAAAAAGGTGTAAAAATAGATCTGATCGTACGAGGCATTTGTTGCCTGATACCCGGACAAGAATATAGTTGTAACATACGTGTCACCCGTATTGTGGACAGTTTTCTGGAACATGCCCGCATCTGGTATTTCGGTAATGCCGGACATCCCAAAGTATATATGGGTTCACCGGACTGGATGCGTCGTAACTTATATCGACGAATCGAAGCGGTGGTACCCATTCTCGATCATGAATTACGGGAAGAAATCGTCGATATGCTTCATATCCAGTTATCGGACAATCAAAAGGCTTGCTTCGTCGATGATAAACTGAATAATATATTTAAATTCAAAACAAATGCCGCGCCCGTCAGAGCGCAATATACCTTCTATAATTACCTAAAAGAGAAGAATGAAACATTTCTGTAACATGTATGACATTTCTCTGCAATACGAAAATCCGTCCTTTGCAGCCAGAAATAACATACACATTTATGGAGACAATTTATCTATGTATTATTATCTTCCTATTCGTACTTGCCGTATTCGACTTGATGGTCGGTGTAAGTAACGATGCGGTAAATTTCCTCAATTCGGCTGTCGGAGCAAAGGTGGCATCTTTTAAAACCATCTTGTTCATTGCAGGTGCCGGTATCTTCATCGGAGCGTCCTTATCAAACGGTATGATGGACATCGCAAGACACGGCATCTACCAACCGGAACATTTCTATTTCGCCGAAATCATGTGCATCCTGCTTGCCGTAATGCTGACAGACGTCGTTCTGCTCGATGTATTCAACTCTATGGGAATGCCTACCTCGACCACTGTTTCAATGGTATTCGAACTTTTGGGAGGTACTTTTGCCCTGGCACTTATCAAAGTGCACAACAGTGATACACTGGGATTGGGTGATCTTATCAACACCGACAAAGCCTTGTCTGTCATCATGGCCATCTTTGTCTCCGTTGCCATTGCCTTCTTTTTCGGTATGCTTGTACAATGGCTGGCACGCATGGTGTTTACATTTAACTACAAGAGCAATATAAAATACAGCATTGCACTATTCGGTGGCATCGCTTCTACTGCCATCGTTTATTTCATGGTGATAAAAGGATTGAAAGACAGCTCTTTCATGACTCCTGAGAACAAGCAGTGGGTACAAGAAAACACGATGATGCTGGTAAGTTGTTTTTTTGTCATCTCTACCATCCTGATGCAGATATTACACTGGCTGAAAGTAAATGTATTCAAAGTAGTCGTTCTGCTGGGTACATTTGCATTGGCACTGGCATTTGCCGGTAATGACCTCGTCAACTTTATCGGTGTACCTTTAGCCGGTTATTCTTCGTTCATAGACTATACCGCCAACGGAACTTCTGTCGGACCGGACGGTTTCCTGATGACCTCTCTGATGGGTTCAGCCAAAACACCGTGGTATTTCCTGATAGGTGCCGGAGCCGTCATGGTATACGCCTTGTGTACTTCCAAAAAGGCACATGCCGTAATCAAGACCTCGGTAGACCTCTCCCGTCAGGATGAAGGTGAAGAAAACTTCGGAAGCACACCGATAGCCCGAACACTGGTGCGTTTCAGCCTCACACTGGCCAACGGTATTTCCCGCATTACTCCACCGAGTGCCAAACGCTGGATAGATACCCGCTTCCGTAAAGACGAAGCCATCATTGCCGACGGTGCGGCATTCGACTTGGTTCGCGCTTCTGTCAATCTGGTATTGGCAGGTCTGTTGATCGCCGTGGGTACTTCGTTAAAACTTCCTCTTTCTACAACCTACGTCACTTTCATGGTTGCCATGGGTACCTCACTTGCCGACCGTGCCTGGGGACGTGATTCAGCCGTTTACCGTATCACCGGTGTACTAAGTGTCATCGGCGGATGGTTCATCACTGCCGGAGCTGCCTTCACCATCTGTTTCTTTGTTGCCATGGTCATCCACTTCGGAGGAAGCATAGCTATCATAGCCCTGATCGGTCTGGCAGCATTCACTCTGATCCGCAGCCAGTTGATGTACAAAAAGAAAAAAGAGAAAGAGAAAGGAAACGAAACTTTGAAGCAATTGATGCAAGCCACAAGCAGCCACGAAGCTTTAGAGCTAATGCGTAAGCATACACGCGAAGAGTTGAGTAAAGTACTGGAATATGCAGAACAGAACTTTGAGCTCACTGTGACTTCATTCTTGCACGAAAACCTCCGCGGACTGCGCCGGGCAATGGGATCTACCAAGTTTGAAAAACAACTGATCAAGCAGATGAAGCGCACCGGAACCGTAGCAATGTGCAAATTGGATAATCACACCGTACTTGAAAAAGGACTTTATTATTATCAGGGAAATGACTTTGCAAGTGAACTGGTATACAGTATCAGCCGCCTGTGCGAACCCTGTCTGGAACACATTGACAACAATTTCAATCCGCTGGATGCTATCCAAAAAGGTGAATTTGGAGATGTAGCCGAAGATATCACCTATCTGATCCAGCAATGCCGCCAAAAACTGGAAGGCAACAATTACAGCAATCTTGAAGAAGATCTGCACCGGGCCAATGATCTGAACTCACAGCTATCACACCTGAAACGCCAGGAACTACAGCGTATCCAGAGCCAGACCGGAAGTATTAAAGTAAGTATGGTTTATCTGACCATGATCCAGGAAGCACAAAACGTAGTAACTTATACGATCAACCTGATGAAAGTAAGCCGTAAATTCCAGATAGAAACAGATATTTAATAATCCCCTTTAAAATAGGAAGGTATTTCATAACTCACCACAGATTACAGGGATTTACACAGATAAATATTATGGGTTACCAGCAGATTAAAAATCGTTTTTGTGTAAATCCCTGTAATCTGTGGTGAATATGAGTTTTGACATCTATTTTAATCAACGTCACCTCACCACTTGATCTCCGGAAAATAGCTGCTTAAACAGCCTCGAAGTGCACTTACCGTAATGGGCTTCACCAATACTTCGGATGCACCGGCTTGCATGGCATTCTCCCGGTCTGAGCTGAAAGCATAAGCAGTCTGCATAATAATAGGGAGGGAAGCTCCTTCTTCACGAATAATCCGGGTTGCTTCCAATCCGTTCATAATCGGCATTTTAATATCCATAAGGATAGCATGTGCATCTTGAGTGTGTTCACGGTATAAGTTCAACATTTCTTCACCGTTCTTCGCCCACAGAATGTCACATTTCTTACCGATAATAGCTTTAATCAATTTGAAATTGCTATCATCATCTTCGGCCACAAGAATAAGGGGACGAAAATCTTTAATTTCTTCAATATCCATTTTATATAATAGGTTTGCTTTTTATTTCATCTTATTCGATTCAGCCCGCAAGGTATAAAAAAAAATCATAGATTTGATTATCTTTGCGGCTAAAATTTAAAGAAGCGATATGATTTCAGTAGACGGACTGGCCGTGGAATTCGGCGGAACCACATTATTTAGCGATATTTCATTTGTAATTAACGAAAAAGACCGCATCGCGCTTATGGGAAAGAACGGTGCAGGTAAGAGTACCCTACTCAAGATTCTGGCAGGCGTACGTCAGCCTACCCGTGGCAGGATATCTGCTCCCAAAGAGTGCGTCATAGCCTATCTGCCCCAACATTTGATGACAGAAGACGGGCGAACGGTTTTTGAGGAGACTGCCCAGGCCTTTGCCCATCTGCACGAAATGGAAGCTGAGATAGAACGCATGAACAAAGAGCTGGAGACACGCACAGACTATGAGAGCGACAGCTACATGGAACTGATAGAGAACGTGTCGACTCTCAGCGAAAAGTTTTATGCCATCGACGCCACCAACTACGAAGAGGACGTAGAAAAGGCACTTCTCGGATTAGGCTTCATGCGCGAAGATTTCCACCGCCAAACCAGTGACTTCAGCGGTGGATGGCGGATGCGTATCGAGCTGGCTAAACTTTTATTGCAAAAGCCGGATGTGCTTTTATTGGATGAACCGACCAACCACCTGGACATCGAGTCTATTCAATGGTTGGAAGACTTCCTGATCAATAACGGAAAGGCAGTAATCGTCATCAGTCACGACCGCAAATTCGTAGATAACATCACTACCCGTACCATCGAGGTGACTATGGGACGCATTTACGATTACAAAGTGAACTACTCCAAATATCTGGAATTACGCAAAGAACGTCGTGAACAGCAACAGAAAGCCTACGAAGAACAGCAGAAATTCATTGCTGAAACCAAAGATTTCATCGAACGTTTCAAAGGTACCTATTCAAAAACACTCCAAGTGCAAAGCCGGGTAAAGATGCTCGAAAAACTGGAAATACTGGAAGTGGACGAAGAAGACACATCGGCATTGCGTCTGAAGTTCCCGCCTTCACCCCGTTCGGGCAACTATCCCGTCATTATGGATGGTGTAGGCAAGAGCTATGGTGATAAAGTTGTCTTCCGCAACGCCACTCTGACAGTAGAACGCGGTGATAAGGTGGCATTTGTCGGCAAAAACGGTGAAGGTAAATCGACACTGGTGAAATGCATCATGAACGAAATAGAGCATGACGGAACACTGACTTTAGGGCACAACGTACAGATAGGATACTTTGCCCAGAATCAGGCATCGCTTCTGGATGAAAACCTGACTGTATTCCAGACAATCGATGATGTAGCCAAAGGCGAAATACGTAATAAAATACGCGACCTGCTGGGAGCGTTCATGTTTGGCGGACCGGAAGAGTCGATGAAAAAAGTAAAAGTACTCTCGGGAGGTGAACGTACCCGCCTGGCCATGATCAAACTGTTGCTGGAACCTGTGAATCTGCTGATTCTTGACGAACCGACCAATCACCTTGACCTGAAAACCAAAGATATCCTGAAACAGGCATTGAAAGATTTCGACGGTACACTGATCGTAGTATCACACGACCGTGACTTCCTGGACGGACTGGTGACCAAGGTATACGAATTCGGAAACCAAAAGGTGACCGAACATTTATGCGGTATCTATGAATTCCTTGATAAAAAGAAAATGAATTCGTTACGTGAATTGGAGAAATGATATCTCCGGATCTTATTCCCGTAAATTTAATATTCGATAACTAACATACGGCAACTTTTACCTGTTAAGTAAAACAGAGAAGTACAAAACCCATTTAATCAATTAAAAAAGAAACCGTATGAAAAAATTAGTTTTCTGTGCTGCTTTTGTCGCAGCAATGTGCATGGCAGGCACTACTACTGCCCAAGCTCAAGACGTAAAAAAGAAAGAAGTCAAGAAAGAGCAATGTGACAAAAAAGACAGCAAAGCATGCTGTAAAAAGGAAAAAAAAGCATGTTGCAAGAAAGAAGCAGATAAGAAAACAACTGACGGATGTAAACACAAAGCTGATTGCAAGGCTAAAGCCGGAGGCAAAGACAGCAAATGTACCAAAGACAAAGGAGGCAAAAAATAACAAACGTTTCCGACATTTCATTTAAGACAGGTATGTCGAAACTCACCACAGAGGACACAGAGTAACATGGAGTCGATTTTCAGTCGTTGATCATTAACAAAAAAGGCTCTGTGATACTCCGTGGTAAAAAGTACGACGCATCTGTCTTTTTGTTTTTTAAGTAACACTGTTTGTTTTTTATCCAATGATAGACTATCTTTGCCTCGCAATAATCTAAATTAAGAATGAGGAATAAACGGTACATAGTCTCTTTTCTCCTTTTCATCAGCATGATCATGCTGGTCGTACCTGTTATCCCCCATCATCATCATGCCGATGGCGTGATTTGCATGAAGAACGACTTGACACCGGAACCCCAGTGTCCTAAACATCATCATCCGGGCAACGATTCGTGCTGCAATGACGGATGTATGACACGCCTCAACTCACCAACCCCTTCCGTACAGGCAGACAATAATCCTCATTACCTATTTACTGCCATCTTATTTACGGACTTTATCATAGAGAATTTATTCAGGCCCCAGGAGCGACGTATTAAGAATTATTACGCATACCGGGAGTCTCTCCACGGTACGGCTGTCAACCGTGCATTTGGCCTTCGTGCCCCTCCATACCCTGTTGTATAGGCTTCTAAGCCACATTTCGTAAGGTTAGGAATATCCGGACGGTTGGTTTAAAACCAACGGGAAGTTCCTTTAAAACCAACGACGCCTTGGTTTTAAGCCAAAGGTCTTTGGGTTTGAAACCTACAGAAGCTCACTTTTCCGAATCATTAAAAGTAAAGAATTTATATCATCATGAAGAAACTTATCTTTATGGGAATCCTCGGATTGTTTATCCTGGGTTCCTGCAACAGTAAATCGGGTGGCAACCACGAAGGCCACGACCATGGAACAGAAGCACACGACCATGAACACGAAGGGCACGACCATGAACACGAAGGCGAAGACCATGAAGGACATGATCACGAAGGTGACGAACACAGCCGGAGCAGTGAACCGGCTACCGGTCACAGTGACGAAATCATTCTGCCGAAAGCCAAAGCAGAAGCAGCCGGAGTGAAAACAAGTATTATAGAACCGGAAGTATTTGAACAAGTGATAAAAACAAGCGGACAAGTACTGGCCGCACAAGGTGACGAATCCGTAGCAGTAGCCACCGTAGCAGGAGTAGTCAGCTTTCGCGGTAAAGTGACCGAAGGCATGAGTGTAGGCAAAGGTACTGCACTGGTGACCATTTCATCCAGTAACATTGCCGATGGTGATCCCGTACAACGCGCCCGTATCGCTTACGATATATCCAGAAAGGAATATGAACGTATGCAAGCGCTGGTAAAGAACAAAATCGTATCCGACAAGGAATTCGCACAAGCCGAACAGAATTACGAAAATGCCCGGATCAGCTATGAGGCCCTTGCCAAGAATCATTCGGCAGGAGGACAGGCCGTAACCTCTCCCATCTCAGGATTTGTAAAAAACATCCTGGTGAAAGAAGGTGATTACGTAACCATCGGCCAGCCATTGGTCAGCATCACTCAAAACCGTCGCCTCTTCTTGCGTGCCGAAGTTTCGGAAAAATACTATCCGTCTCTGCGCACCATCGGTTCGGCCAATTTCAAAACTCCTTATGACAATAAGGTATACGAACTGAAAGAACTGAACGGCCGTCTTTTGTCATTCGGTAAATCGGCAGGAGAAAATTCGTTCTATGTACCGGTCACTTTCGAATTTGATAATAAAGGAGACATTATCCCGGGCTCGTTCGTTGAAGTATATTTGTTGTCGTCTCCCATGGAGAACGTACTGTCGCTTCCCCGCACGGCGCTGACCGAAGAACAGGGGCTTTTCTTCGCATACCTGCAACTGGATGAAGAAGGGTATAAAAAGCAGGAAGTCACCCTCGGAGCCGACAACGGCAAGAGCGTACAGGTACTTTCGGGTATCAAGGCCGGTGACCGGGTAGTGACCCAAGGGGCCTACCAGGTGAAACTGGCTTCGGCAAGTAACGCAATACCTGCACACAGCCACGAACACTAACGACAAGGCGCCACAGCCCGGTTTCCATGTGGTGCATAACAACTAACGAAAAAAGAATATGCTAAATAAAATCATACATTTCTCACTTCAGAACCGTATCTTGGTACTTGTAGCCTCGGTACTGTTACTGATTGGCGGAACTTATACCGCCATGCATACCGAAGTAGACGTGTTCCCCGACCTGAATGCACCGACGGTGGTCATCATGACCGAAGCCAACGGAATGGCAGCCGAAGAGGTGGAACAACTCGTGACTTTCCCCGTTGAAACAGCCGTAAACGGTGCCACCGGTGTGCGCCGGGTACGTTCATCTTCCACGAACGGATTCTCTGTCGTATGGGTAGAATTCGACTGGGGAACCGATATATACCTCGCCCGCCAGATTGTAAGCGAAAAGCTGGCCATCGTAGGTGAAGAACTGCCTTCAAATGTAGGCAAACCGACACTGGGTCCCCAATCCTCCATTCTGGGCGAAGTCCTGATTATCGGATTAACCGCCGACTCGACCTCCATGCTCGACCTGCGTACCATTGCCGACTGGACCATACGTCCGCGCCTGCTCTCTACCGGAGGTGTAGCACAGGTAGCTGTATTGGGAGGAGAGTTAAAAGAATATCAGATTCAACTCGATCCGGAACGTATGCGTCATTATGGCGTATCTATGAATGAGGTGATGACCGTCACCCGCGGCATGAACCTGAATGCCAACGGAGGTGTACTTTATGAATATGGTAACGAATACATTGTGCGTGGTGTACTCTCCACCGCAAACATAGAACAACTGGGTAAAGCGGTAGTAAAGAGTATCGACAGCGTACCTGTACTGCTGGAGGATATCGCTGATGTCCGGATCGGACCGAAAGCCCCCAAACTGGGAACGGCTTCGGAAAGAGGGAAACCTGCCGTACTGATGACCGTCACCAAACAGCCCGCCACCAGTACTCTGGAGCTGACCGACAAACTGGAAGCTTCGTTGCAAGACCTCCGAAAGAATCTTCCACCGGATGTAAAGGTATCTACCGATATCTTCCGTCAAAGCCGTTTCATCGACAGTTCCATCAGCAATGTAAAGAAGTCCCTTTTTGAAGGCGGTATCTTTGTAGTCATCGTCTTATTCCTGTTCCTTGCCAACGTGCGAACCACGATTATTTCGCTGGTGACCCTGCCGCTCTCACTGCTGGTATCCATCCTGACTCTACATTTCATGGGACTGACTATCAATACCATGAGTCTGGGAGGTATGGCCATCGCCATTGGTTCGCTGGTAGACGATGCCATTGTCGATGTAGAAAACGTATACAAGCGCCTGCGTGAAAACCGTCTCCTCCCGGAGAATGAACGTCTTTCGGTCATCCAGGTGGTATTCAACGCCTCCAAAGAGGTCCGTATGCCTATCCTGAACTCTACACTGATCATTGTGGTCAGTTTCGTACCTCTCTTTTTCCTTTCCGGTATGGAAGGACGCATGCTGGTTCCGCTGGGCATTGCCTTCATCGTAGCATTATTTGCCTCGACGATAGTGGCATTGACCCTGACCCCGGTACTTTGCTCCTACCTGCTGGGCAAAGAAAAAGGTGATAAGCTTCCGAAAGAAGCATTCGTAGCCCGCTGGATGAAAGGGGTATACGAAAAAGCACTGACTTGGGTGTTAATTCATAAACGCCTGACCTTGGGAAGCACCATCGGACTGTTCATCATTACCCTGGGATTCTTCTTCACGTTGGGACGCTCGTTCCTCCCCCCATTCAATGAAGGTTCATTCACCATCAACATCAGTTCGCTGCCGGGCATCTCACTCGAAGAGAGCGATAAGATGGGACACCGTGCCGAGGAACTTCTGCTCTCTATCCCCGAGATACAGACAGTGGCCCGCAAAACCGGACGTGCCGAACTGGACGAGCATGCTTTGGGAGTCAACGTCTCGGAAATAGAGGCACCGTTTGAACTGAAAGATCGTTCGCGCAACGAACTGATGGCAGACGTACGCGAAAAACTGGGTACTATCACCGGAGCAAACATCGAGATCGGACAACCGATCAGCCACCGTATCGATGCTATGCTCAGCGGTACCAAAGCCAATATCGCCATCAAACTGTTTGGTGACGACCTGAATAAAATGTTCTCACTGGGCAATCAGATAAAAGAAGCCATCGGCAATATCCCCGGCATTGCCGACCTGAATGTGGAACAACAGATTGAACGCCCGCAGCTCAAAATCACTCCCAAACGTGAAATGTTGGCTAAATACGGCATTACCCTGCCGGAATTTTCGGAATACATCAATGTGGCACTGGCCGGAGAGGTGATTTCGCAGGTTTACGAACAGGGTAAGAGTTTCGACCTGATTGTGAAAGTAAAGAATAACTTCCGTGACGAAGCCGAAAAGATACGCAACCTGATGGTCGACACCCAAGACGGTAAAAAAGTGCCCCTGAGTTATATTGCCGACGTAGCCTCGTCCATGGGGCCGAATACCATCAATCGCGAAAACGTAAAACGTAAGATCGTGATTTCCGCCAATGTAGCCGACCGCGACTTGCGGAGTGTGGTCAATGACATCCAAAAGCAAGTGGACGAACAAATCAAGCTCCCCGAAGGTTATCATATCGAATATGGCGGTCAGTTTGAAAGCGAACAGGCAGCCAGCCGTACATTGGCACTGACCTCCTTCATGTCCATCGTAGTGATCTTCCTGCTGCTGTATCATGAATTCCGCAGCGTGAAGGAATCGGCAGTTATCCTAATAAACCTGCCGCTGGCACTGATCGGCGGTGTGTTTGCCCTGCTGATCACAACCGGCGAAATCAGTATTCCGGCCATCATCGGTTTCATTTCGTTGTTTGGTATCGCTACCCGTAACGGTATGTTGCTTATCAGCCATTACAACCACCTGCAACAGGTAGAAGGTTTGGGAGTATACGAAAGCGTAATCCGCGGATCACTCGACCGTCTGAACCCGATTGTTATGACAGCCCTTTCGTCTGCCTTGGCACTGATACCGCTGGCATTGAGCGGAAGCCTGCCCGGTAACGAGATTCAGAGTCCGATGGCAAAAGTGATTCTGGGCGGTCTGCTCACATCGACTTTCCTGAACGGATTCATTATCCCGATTGTTTACCTGATGATGAACGGAAAAAGAAAATAATAAGAACTTCAATAATTATATGAAACGAATAACCATACTTGCCGCTACCCTCTTCGCGCTATCCGGACTGCAAGCGCAAACCGGTATAGACGGGGTGCTGCGCAACATTGAAACCAATAATAAAGAGTTGCAAGCCAATGCGCAATTGATTGCCTCTCAAAAACTGGAAACCCGGACAGACAACAATCTGCCTGATCCGACTCTTTCGTATGCCCATTTGTGGAATAATAAAGACAAGAATAATACGATCGGAGAACTTGTAGTCTCCCAGAGCTTTGATTTTCCGAGCCTGTATGCTACCCGCAATCAACTGAACCGGCTGAAAGCCGGTGCTTTTGACGGGCAGAAGAGTGTATTCCGTCAGGGCATCCTGCTACAGGCAAAAGATGTGTGCCTGGATATCATCATGCTGCGAAAGCAACAGCAGATACTGACCGAACGGCTGCGAAACGCCGAAGAGCTCTCAGCCATGTACGCCAAGCGTTTGCAAACAGGAGACGCCAATGTAATCGAAACCAATAAGATCAATCTGGAATTGCTGAACGTGAAGACAGAAGCGTCACTAAACGAAACTGCTTTACGCAATAAGATTCAGGAACTGACTGCACTGAACGGAAACATACCGGTCGTGTTTGAAGATGCTGACTATCCGGCTGTCATCTTCCCTTCCAACTACGAAGAACTGAAAACTGAAGTCCTGGCATCGGACTATACCCTCCAGGCACTCAACAGCGAAAGTGCCGCTGCCCGCAAACAGATTGCGGTCAACAAGTCGCAATGGCTACCCAAGCTGGAACTAGGTTACCGTCGTAACACTGAATCGGGCGAGCCGTTCAACGGAGTTGTAGTAGGGTTCTCGTTCCCACTATTCGAGAATCGCAATAAAGTAAAGATAGCTAAAGCCCAGTCGCTCAATGTCGACCTGCAAAGGGCTAATACTTCGGTACAGGTAGAATCGGAACTGACCCAGCTCTATCGTGAAGCCCATACCTTGCGCACTTCAATGGAAGAATACGAGAAGACTTTTCAGGCGCAACAGGACTTATCCCTGCTGAAACAAGCATTGACGGGCGGACAAATCAGTATGATAGAATACTTTGTAGAAGTATCGGTAGTCTATCAGAGCAAACAGAACTATCTGCAACTGGAGAATCAGTACCAGAAGGCAATGGCAAAGATATATAAGAATAAACTGTAGAGAAAGAGGAATGTGTCAAAAATCGTATTCACCACAGATTACACGGATTAACACAGATAAATATCCCTGATTATCTGTTGATTAATTTCATTCTGTGTTAATCTGGGTAATCTGTGGTGAATTATGGCACACCCGGTTATAGCTCCTGCCCGTTCATTGTTAGTTATTCCTCCATATCGGGCAAATAGAAATTAAACTCAGGCGAACGGTCTGCCACCAACTGCCCGTCCTTTATCAACAATTCTGCCACCTGTGCCGATGAACGGCGCAAATGATAAGGGATGTTACCATCTTCATCTTTGGTCTCTTCGGAATGTGCCTTACGCCCGGGATGGGTAAAATAGATAACATAAGCCTTATCTCCTACCACAACCACATCACCATGCGCACCGCTCGGCGTATCTTCGGGACGGGTACCGGGTTTATCTAGAATCACTCCCTGCTTCTCCCATGTGGTGGCATCTTTTGAACGATACACACGCATGCCGTGCCATTCGTCGGTAAGCATCCAGTAATAACCTCCGAAACGGAATACCTTAGGCCCTTCCTGGCGACTCTGGTCAATCACCGGTGTATCATTCAGCGTCCAGTGGAACAGATCATCACTTTCTGCCGTCATGATAGCCGCATTACGGATTTCATCTTTATACCAGGCACGCCATTTTCCATCGGGCATCCGGAAGAAAGTCGCATCGATCGTTTTATCGGATGACAGCTTCACAAAGCCTTCAAATTTCCAGTCCCACATGTTCTTACTTGTATAGTGAGCCATGCGCGCATGTCCGCCCCAATCGGTTCGTACCCCCTCGATATAAGATACGAACAAATGATATACCCCATTGAAGTTTACCACCTCCGGAGCCCAGAAAGTGTTCTTTCCTCTCTCCATATTGAGGTCGAGTACTCCACGATAAACCCACGTCCTGCCATGGTCACGGCTGGAAGCGATACCGATATCATTTCCATAGCAATAAGCTACGTTCCCGGCATTCACATTGGCCCGGCGCTGTGTATACAGCATCCACCAACTGCGGTCTTCTTTATTCCAGACTACGACCGGATCGGCCACTCCGTCATAAACAGGATCTCTGTAAAGAGGAGCCGGAGCAGTTTGTTTCACCTCTTCGGGATTTCCACCCGTCATTTGTGCGGATACGAACCCGCTGCATGCCAACAGGCATGACGCAATCATTGTTCTAATCATTTGTGTTTTATTTTGAGAATTAAGTTTGTGTCTGTCAGCCGCTCTCACGGAGCGGGCACGAATTTAAAATATCCGGTATGATAACTGGAAGTTAAGCACAGGATAAGCTTTAAAGTTTTTCAGGAACTTATTGAAACGGCTCAGGTCCTGATCGATCGCCTCTTCCACAATCTTTCCGGTAGTGGCTTCAATCTTCGGATTACCATGGAACATAGCTCCCAATTCGAACTTGAACCCTACGCGTGAATGAGCTACCGAACGTCCGAATCCAAGACCTACATAAGGTTTCACGGCATTGGTCTTCAAAGCTGCTTCCACACGTCCGTCCGCTCCCGGCTCGATAATGATATCTCCCACCTCTATCCGTTCGTCTGTCTGTCCCGATACTTTCAGGATGGATGAAGTACCGAACAGCAGTCCGGCGGTCACATGAAAGACGGATCTCTTGAATGGAAAATAGTCGAGCAAAAGCATGCCGTTTGTCATATTTGCTTTTGCTTTCAGAGGAACGGTATAGTATTTATCCGGATTGTAACCGGTACGAGTACCGGCATCCTGAATCAACTGATCATCACGAATTCCGTCATAATCGTAATTACACTTGAACTTCAGTAAAGAGAATCCGGCACGAAGTCCCAGATAGTCATTCAACGGAGCAGCAACCTGGAGTCCTCCCCCCAGTGTTCCGGCATTCAGCGAAACGGATAAATGGCTGAAAGGCTTCACCTTATCCGGTCCCGTCTGGGCCATAACCGGGATGCCGACAACAAAGGCAACCAACCCAATTAAAAAACGACAGAAGTTTGTTTTCATAAGTAAGTTTGTTTGTGTGAATAATAAATTAACTGTCACAGAGTTCGTATGTCATCAGGCAGATATCCGCTTCGGATACGCCACTCCTGCGGATAAAGATTGTTGGCGCGATTGCCGATGTTCTTCACAAATCCCAAAGGAATCTCTTTATAAGTGACCAGTACATAACCTTTGGGAACAGAAGGCGGAAGGACGATAGCCTCTTTCCGCAGATAGGCGATGGCTTGTTCGTAAGTCAATGCTTCGGTTGAAAAAACCGACGTTTTCAACAGACGACTCATAGCAAGTCCATGTGCGGGAATCAGATCTTTGCCTTTTACTTCAGCCACTTCCGTACCGGCCTGGACGATGCGGAGAGACTGACGAAGCAGTGCCAGGTCATTTTGGTAGTACACCGGAAAAGCAGTAATCGCAGTGCCGTTCACCAATAGATTATATTCGTCGGAAGACGCCAACCAACTTTTGGCAATAGCCAGATTTTCTTTAGATACAGGTGAAGCAGCAGTGTCCCCCTTCGATTTCTTTTTCTTCGGAGAAAAAAGATCTGTATCCGCCTCCCTGTCTTCTTCCGGCTTACGAAGAGCGGCGAGAAAGAAACCTTCTCCCTGAGTCTTATGAGGCAAGAAACGATAGACAGGTGCATCGACCCCGACAAGCAAGCTACCGGTAATGTTCCACTCCGCGGGAACGGCAAGCGGTAACGGCTCAGCACCGAACTCCTGCCTGATCCAGGTAATATTCTCTTCGTCTTCGCGCGTATTATAGGTACAAGTACTGTATATCAGGATTCCTCCCGGCTTCAGGCAAGGCCAGATGTCAGTGATAATCCTGCGTTGGCGCTGCCAGCAAATCTCTACATTCTCGGGACTCCACTCTTCTATGGCACCGGGATCTTTACGGAACATTCCCTCGCCCGAACAAGGCACATCCGTCAGTATGACATCGAAAAAAGAACCGATCCGGGAAAAATCAGAAGGATCGTTATTGGTAACCACAACATCGGCATATCCCCATTTCGTCAGATTTTCCGCCAGTATCTGCGAACGGTTGCGAATCACCTCATTGGCTACCAGCAGACTACCTTCGGGCAATACACTGCGGGCATGGGTCGACTTTCCACCGGGAGCGGCACAGAGATCGAGCATCTTGACAGGGGTTGTAACGTAACGGCGGAGCACCTGTTCCACAAACATCGACGAGGCTTCCTGCACGTAATAACATCCGGCATGAAAAAGGGGATCGAACGTAAACGTCAGGCGTTGGTTCAGATAATAGCCTTCTGCCGACCAGGGGATACGTCCTGAGATGGATGAACAGGCAGCTAAACCGGGAAACTTACTGTTCAGCCGGACACTGGCAGGAGGTTCTTGCTCCAAGGCAACAGACAATTCTTGATACTCTTCATCTCCCATCAACGCACGGGTCGATTCGATAAATGATATAGGTAATTTCATTTTTCCTTATTATAAGATATAAAACCGATCGGATTACGAGTTTTTCCGCCTGCCTGTTTGTCTTTGGCCTGCAATTCAGCAATTGCCTGATTAATTAATTCAAGTTGCATCCTCGTATCTTCATTAATATCATTGTAATCGGCAAATGCCGCTTCTACATATTCTTTTAACTCTTTTATTTCATCTTGCAGCCTAGTGATGTCATTCACCGGAAGAGCCGAGACCAATTGGCGGACAGCTACAAAAGCTCGCATAATGGAAATATTCACTTCGATGGCGATCACTGTTTAACACTCCGGAGAGCATGGCCAGTCCTTGCTCGGTAAAGGCAAAGGGAAGTTTACGGGTACCTCCCCAACTTGATATCACAATTTGTGACTTCAAGATTTCCCATTCTTCCGTATTCAGCCGGAACATAAAATCCGTAGGAAATCGTTTGCTGTTCCTCTTTACAGCCTGATTCAGAACACGGGTTTCCACCTGATATAATCCGGCCAAATCAAAGTCCAACATCACTTTCTGCCCCCGTATCCCGTAAATCTTGCTCTGTATGATCTGCAGTTCCATCACTTTTGTGTATTAATACCTGCAAATATCAAAAATATTTCGTCTCTTTGCAACTTTCTGTGGCATGAACTACGTCTAACAGACAAATAAACAAAAACAATTAAAAAACAACAGTAATATGAAACGTATCATTATCGCTTTGATGGTAGCCGTAACTTTCTGTTCGCTGGCAATGGCACAGAACCCAACCATCACCCAAGACAACAAGAACTCTTCCGACTCCACCATCGTGACCGAATACACTGACATAGTGGATAGCAGTACGGTTGACACCGACTACCAAAGCAGCAGTTTCGACTTCGGCAATGAATTTCCGTTCAACATAGACAAAGGGGCCATTAACGGAGGCATACTGACAGGATTGGTAGTTATCATACTGATATTCGGATTCCCCTTCTTTATCGTATTCATCGCCTTCTACTTCCGGTATAAAAACCGGAAAGCAAAGTACAGACTGATGGAACAGGCACTGGCAACCGGACAACCTCTGCCGGAAGGTATCTTCAAAGACACTCTGCCGCAGGACTACCGTACGAAAGGTATCAAGAACATTTGTACCGGAATCGGACTGTTCATCTTCCTCTGGGCCATCACAGACGAATTCAGCATAGGATGCATCGGATTGCTGGTGATGTTCACCGGAATCGGACAGTGGATCATCTCACGCAATCAACAGCATGAACGGCCGGAAGACCCTTTCACACGCCCTACACACAAAGACGAAACTTTGAATGAACAAAAATAATGAGCCAGCTCAATGATATATCGTTAGTCGCACAGGTCGTGGTGTTCAGAAACACCAGGGCCTTCGACCAATTGGTACAGAAATATCAGTCGCCTGTACGGCGTTTCTTTCTGAACCTGACCTGCGGCGACAGCGAACTGAGCGACGACTTGGCACAAGATACGTTTATAAAAGCCTACACAAACATTGCAAACTTTAAAAATCTCTCAAGTTTCTCAACATGGCTTTACAGAATTGCTTATAACGTATTTTATGATTATATTCGCAGCCGAAAGGAAACAACAGACCTGGATGCCCGCGAAGTAGACGCTGCCAATAGTACCGAACAAGTAAACGTGGGTGAACAGATGGATGTTTACCAATCACTCAGAACGCTGAAAGAAATAGAACGCACCTGCATCACTCTGTTCTATATGGAAGACGTAAGTATAGACAAGATTGCGGGAATAACGGGGTGCCCGGTAGGAACGGTCAAATCGCACCTTTCAAGGGCTAAAGATAAATTAGCTATTTACTTAAAACAAAACGGTTATGACGGAAACAGATGATAAACTCCTGAAACAATTCTTCGGCGAGCAAAAACAGGAAATAGAAGACAACGGATTCAGCCGCCGCGTCATGCGTAACCTCCCGGGACGGAACCACCGGCTGGTTCAGGCATGGGGAGCAGCCTGCGCAGTAGTATGCGTCATTTTGTTCTTCACTTTGGGAGGTCTGCAAGCCACCATCAGTACACTGCGCGAAGTATTTGTCTCGATGGTCCAGCAAAGTGCCACAACAGGATTCGACCCGAAATCCCTGTATATCGCCGCTCTGGTACTTGCCTTCTTCGGAGCGCGCAAGGCATGGTCGATGGCATAACACGCAGAGATCATACGAAAGCAATGCAGGATATTCAATATAACTGCCCGAAAAACAGACGAAAAACTTGCTTTCGGACTCGGGATGTACTATCTTTGTAAACAAGATACATACAATATATTCAATTTAATATGAGGTAAAAGGGAGAAGTTTCAGCTTCTCCCTTTTTTTATGGTATCATCGGCAAGTCTTCCGGCAGACGGTGTGTCCGGAGAGAATAGACGGTATCTTGGGGGGCGGAAGACGGTGAGTTTTCGTTAAAAGCAGTAATCATTCACCTCCGAAGCCCGGTTCTTCGACCCGATATCATCAGGAGATAAATGATTATCTCCTGATGATATCGGAAGTTACTCCTATTCTTTTCCAAAGAAGTGCCAAATTGTTAATCTATACTAAATCTGCTCTTGACAAAAAGAAGGCAAGAACAGAGATGTTGTATCTTTGTTTCCTTGTAAACTAAATAAAGACTGAGGTTTTGAAATTATACGTTTTAATAATAGCGATCATTCTCTCTATAGGCACTGCCCGAACACAGAATATTGACAGCCTGTTGATGCAGCGGGAGGACACCACACAATTCATCCGAAGCGACTCCCTCGTGTTACAATTTCTGGAATACTCGAATATCCCCATAACCGATAATAATAAGGTGAAACTTATCAAAAGCGGACGGGAAAAATTTGAGGACTTGTTCGAAGCCATCCGTGGGGCAAAACACCACATTCATCTGGAATATTTTAATTTTCGCAATGACTCCATAGCCAATGCACTGTTCGACCTGCTGGGCGAAAAAGTGAAGGAAGGTGTCAAAGTAAGGGCGATGTTCGATGCATTCGGTAACTGGTCGAACAACAAACCACTCAAGAAAAGGCATCTGAAAGCAATCCGGGAGAAAGGAATCGAAATCGTAAAATTCGATCCGTTCAAGTTCCCGTATATCAATCATGCGGCTCACCGCGACCATCGGAAGATTGCAGTCATCGACGGCAAAATAGGATATACCGGCGGAATGAATATTGCCGACTATTATATCAACGGACTCCCCAAGATAGGCACCTGGCGCGATATGCATATCCGCATTGAAGGCGATGCGGTAAACATCCTTCAAGAAATCTTCCTCGACATCTGGAATAAAACCACCAAGCAAAACATCGTGGGCGAAGAATATTTTCCGAACCACCCGGAGCGGGCCGACAGCTGCAATACGGTCATTTCGATTGTAGACCGCACTCCGAAACGGAATTCCCGCATGTTGAGCCATACGTATGCCATGTCCATCTATGCAGCGCAACATGATGTACGCATCGTGAACCCGTATTTCGTACCGACTTCATCCATCCGCAAGGCACTCAAAAGGGCTTTGAACCGGGGGACGAAAGTGGAAATTATGATTTCTTCCAAATCCGACATCCCTTTCACACCGGATGCTTCGCTCTATGCCGTACAGAAACTGATGAAAAAAGGGGCAATGATCTATTTGTACAACGGCGGATTTCATCACTCGAAAATCATGATGGTGGACGACCTGTTCTGTACCGTGGGTACAGCCAACCTGAACAGCCGCAGCCTACGATATGATTACGAAACGAATGCGTTCATCTTCGACAAGGACATTACGCAACAACTGAATGACGTTTTCGAAGCCGACATGCTGCACTGCACCCGCCTGACCCCGGAAATGTGGAAACAAAAATCAGCCTGGAAGAAGTTTAAGTGCTGGTTTGCGAACTTATTCACACCATTCCTGTAAGTTATTCAGGCTGTTTTTGTAACTTTGGCAGGAATTTTTAATAACCCAAGAAGTATACCATTCGTATGAAACAATATTTAGACCTGCTCGACCGAGTGTTGACGGAGGGAATAGAAAAAGGTGACCGCACCGGAACGGGAACCATCAGTGTCTTCGGACACCAGATGCGTTTCAACCTGGACGAGGGATTCCCTTGCCTGACTACCAAGAAACTTCATCTGAAATCAATCATTTACGAACTACTGTGGTTCCTCAAAGGAGACACGAATGTGAAATATCTGCAGGACCACGGCGTACGCATCTGGAACGAATGGGCGGACGAAACAGGCGATCTGGGACATATATATGGATACCAGTGGCGTTCGTGGCCAACCTACAACGGAGGATTTATCGACCAGATCAGCGAAGCTGTAGATGCCATCAAGCACAATCCCGATTCACGCCGCATCATTGTCAGTGCATGGAATGTAGGAGACCTGGATCACATGAACCTCCCTCCTTGCCACGCATTCTTCCAGTTTTACGTAGCAAACGGACGGCTGAGCCTGCAACTCTATCAACGCAGCGCCGATATCTTCCTGGGGGTACCTTTCAATATAGCATCTTATGCATTGCTGCTGCAGATGATGGCGCAAGTCACCGGTCTGCAGGCAGGAGACTTTATCCACACACTGGGCGACGCACATATCTACCTGAACCACTTGGAACAGGTGAAACTCCAGCTCAGCCGGGAACCGCGCCCACTACCACAAATGAAGATCAATCCGGACGTGAAAAACATCTTCGACTTCCAATTCGAGGACTTTGAATTAGTAAATTATGATCCGCACCCGCACATCGCTGGAAAAGTTGCGGTATAATCCCCCATCGGACTATGAGTAGAATCAGCATTATCGCCGCCGTAGACAACCGGATGGCTATCGGCTTTCAAAATAAACTTTTATTCTGGCTGCCCAATGACCTGAAACGTTTCAAGGCGTTGACCACAGGAAACACAATCATCATGGGACGCAAAACGTTCGAATCACTCCCGAAAGGGGCATTACCCAATCGCCGGAATGTGGTCCTTTCTTCCAATCCGGCAGCCGAATGTCCGGGAGCAGAAGTATTCACTTCGCTGGAAGCCGCTTTGGAAAGCTGCCAAGCCGAAGAAAAAGTATACATCCTCGGAGGGGCAAGCGTCTATCGCCAGGCCATATCCCTGGCCGACGAGCTGTGCCTGACCGAAGTAAATGATACAGCGCCGGAAGCCGATGCCTTCTTCCCGGCTGTAGACACAACTATATGGCACGAAAAAAGCAGAGAAGTTCATCCTGCCGATGAAAAACATCTCTGCTCGTATGCTTTTGTAGATTACGTACGGGGAATCGATTAATCCTCGTCCGTATCTACCATAATCGGCATCTGCCGCTTGATGGCTTCATGGAATGAAATCAGCGTCTCGGTGCGAGCCAATCCCAACGGCTGGAGTTTATCATGAATCACACTCAAAAGATGGTGATTGTTCCTTGCGTATATCTTGATAAACATATCATATTTCCCGGTAGTGAAATGACATTCCACCACTTCCGGTATTGCTTCCAAAGCCTTGGTTACAGAATCGAACGACTCAGGATCTTTCAGATAAATCCCAATATAAGCACATGTCTCGTACCCGATCTTCTCCGGATCGATGACATACTCCGAACCTTTCAATATACCCAGATTAGTCAACTTCTGTATGCGTTGATGAATAGCCGCACCCGAAACATTGCACGCTCTTGCCACTTCCAGGAACGGAATGCGGGCGTTGTCGGCAATCAACTTCAGAATCTGCTCGTCTAAAGTATCTAATTGATGATGTCCCATTTTAAATCAATTTGTTTTAATATATCAATGTCTTATGCAAAGTTAGCTATTTCCCCGGCAATAAATACTATAGTTTATTACTTTTATTTGTAAAAATAGAATAAATCGGCAATAGTTAGTACCTTTGTAAAAACAATAAATTCACACGATATGAAGCTGATATTAACCCTATTCACCTGTCTTTTCGTGACAGGATGTGCATACGCACAAAATTTCTCGGACTACTTCACGAACAAAACCCTACGCATCGATTATCTATTTACGGGGAATGCGGACAAGCAGTCGATCTGTCTTGACGAACTTTCGGAACTGCCCGTATGGGCAGGCAGACGCCATCATCTGTCGGAATTGCCTTTGGAAGGAAACGGACAGATTGTGATGCGCGATGTGGCAAGTGGAAAAGTAATTTATACGACTTCGTTTTCTTCGCTCTTCCAGGAATGGCTCGAGACAGATGAAGCCAAAGAGGTCACTAAAGGATTTGAGAATACTTACCTCCTCCCCTATCCCATAAAGCCGGCCGAGGTAGAAATCACATTACGCAATAACAAACGCGAAGTCAGTGCCAACCTGAAGCACGTCGTTAAGCCCGACGACATTCTGATACACAAAAAAGGGCTCACACACATCACTCCGCACAAGTATCTGCTGAAAAGTGGAAATGAAGAACAATGTATCGATGTAGCCATCCTGGCAGAAGGGTATACCACAAATGAAATGGAAACTTTCTATAAAGATGCCGCCATCGCATGCGAAGCCCTGTTCTCACACGAACCGTTTCAGTCGATGAAGAATCGCTTCAACATCGTGGCTGTGGCCAGTCCTTCGGCAGACAGTGGAGTCAGCGCTCCCAAACAGGGAGCATGGAAGCACACGGCCTTCGGTTCCCACTTCGATACATTCTATTCCGACCGCTATCTGACTACCAGCCGGGTAAAAGCAATAAACGACGCATTGGCAGGCATCCCTTATGAACATATCATTATCTTAGCCAATACGGAACAATACGGTGGGGGCGGTATCTACAATGCTTTCACACTGACCACCGCACACCATCCCAATTTCCGTCCGGTAGTGGTACATGAGTTCGGTCATAGTTTTGGTGGCTTGGCCGACGAATATTTTTATGATGAAGACGTCATGAACGGACTCTATCCTCTCAACATTGAACCATGGGAGCAGAACATTACCACCCGCATCAACTTTGCCTCTAAATGGGAAGATATGCTCACCAAAGCTACTCCTGTTCCGACTCCGGTAGCAAATAAGGCCAAATATCCCATAGGCGTATACGAAGGAGGAGGCTACTCAGCCAAAGGTATTTATCGCCCGGCATTCGACTGCCGCATGCGTACCAACGAATATCCTACCTTCTGTCCGGTTTGCCAAAGAGCTATCCAACGGATCATAGAGTTTTACACAGGTAAATAACCTGAACTTAATATAGGAGTAGTGATGGAACTATCGTCTTGCACGCCAGCCAAACAGAATTAGAGAACCAACTTCCAACCGGTCAACAGGTGTATTGAACTTTAGCCCCTAAGACCGTAAGTCTGATCACTACTCCTATATTATCTACTGTTCATTCGCCTCTACAATGCCTCCACTTTCCTTATTCCGGCTATCTCATTTCAATCCACACCTCGCAATAATCCTCCCCTGCGTAATCCAATCGCACCGAGAACAGTAAACCGCTCTTCCTCTGAATCCATACAGATATTGTATACACAACTCTGAATAAGGCCTACGAATGAGATGATTCTACAAATACATGGCTCTACGAATAATATAGTTCCTATAAATACATAGCTTTACGAATGGTATAGTCCCTACGAATAACACAGCACTACGAGAACCTCTGCAGCCCCCAAACAAACCCATAAAAAAAAGCCGTCTGATTATCCTCAGACGGCTTTTTCTATGTGTAGAGTCAACTTATTCGCGAGCTCTCGCAGAATAGTTAATTTTCAGTGCATAAGCTTGACGAAGAGCCTGTTTAATATCGGTAACGATACCCATCTTAGTATCCTGGTCAATTTTCAAAGACACAGTCATAAAGGGTTGGTCTTCCTCTTTCATACTTGAGCGCTCGTTAGTCACGTAAGCCTGAATCTCGTCAACTTCAGCATAAGCATCATTCAACTGGATACGGCTTTCAGACCCCAGTTTTTTACGAAATTCTGCTGTCGGTTTACCTACGTAGATAAACGTAACCAAAGATTTCTTTTCAAGCTTTTCCAACTCAGTACCTTGCGGAATCTTAAACTCAACCTTCAATGAAACTTCACGCATTGTTGTTACAATCATAAAGAAGAACAACAATGTAAAGATCAAGTCAGGCAGTGAAGAAGTATTCAGCGTAGGCATCCCGCGCTTACCTGTTTTATTAAATTTTCCCATTAATTATTCTTTTTTACTCCTTTAGGTTCAGCCTCAGATATCTTCTGAGGAAAAATATCACGAATAGCCTTCTGCTGATCTTCATTTAAATCAGCATAATTCTTCTGCCACTTTTCCTGAGCCAATTCATCTCTTAACTCGTTATAAGCAGCAACCAGCTCATTCTGAACATCAAAATAGGCCTGATAAGAAGATCCACGGTCACTCTGCAAAGAGATTACATGATTCTCCGTAACCATGACATTACCAAAGAAAGGCACATCTTTAGCGTGTTTTTCCGGTAATTTTTCATCGTTATATGGATTGGCAATGAACTCTTTGGCTTTTTCTCTCAATTGCTTCACATCAACAATTTCGCCACCGCACATCAGCTGATTCTGAAAGTTCAGAAAAATCTGCAAAACGTTACGGTCCTTAACAACTACGTCATTATCAACCTGATCCTTTTCAGGAGGTGGGGGCAACTGTCTTGCCAGACCACGGTCAGTATCCATAGATGTCGTAATCAAGAAGAAGATAAGCAATAAGAAAGCAATATCCGCTGTTGAACTTGAATTAATCTCAGGAACTTTTCTATTTCCTTTTGCCATTGTAGTTACTGTATTTTATTGAGTTTCCTCAATTAGTTATGATAATTTCTTTTTGATACTACTTCCGATGATAGCAAGAACTGTTACCAACATTAAGAAATAGATACTATAAAGGAACATATCAGTCAGTTTTAACCAGAAAGGAACGTTATCAGTTCCCTCATATCCTTGAATGGTCAGTGTTTCACCACTACCCATAGACCATGCTACGACCAATACAAGAACCAGAAGAATAAGTCCGAGCAATGATCTGATAGCACCTTTAGGGTTATCTTTCAAAGCAGAACCGAACTGGAAGATAGCAGCAACCACAGTTGCAACTACAGCAATGCCAAACAGACCATACATCAAGTACAGCAAGGCATCTGTGTTTGCGGGATTATCCATGTCGTATACAATTGGAGTTTCCATTTGTCCACCGAAGTAGAACAAGCCCAATACGATCACGATAAGAGCAAACATCGCGTACAGTACGTAATACGATACTTTATATGTTAACTTACTCATCTCAGATTATTTTTTGTATTTCAAGTTATATTTGATTACCATGTCAAGCAAAGAGATAGAAGAATCTTCCATTTCGCTTGTAAGAGCTTCGATTTTAGCAAGGATGTAGTTATAGAATACCTGAAGGATCAAAGCTACAACCAAACCGAAGATAGTAGTAATCAAGGCAACCTTCATACCACCGGCAACAACTGTCGGAGAGATATCACCCTGCTGCTGAATCTTATCGAACGCCATAACCATACCTACTACAGTACCCAAGAATCCTAATGACGGAGCCATTGCGATAAACAGTGTGATCCAAGAACATCCTTTTTCAAGGTAACCGGCCTGAACACCACCATAAGATACTACTGATTTTTCAACAACATCGATACCCTGGTCGATTCTCATCAAACCCTGATAGTAGATAGAAGCAACAGGACCTCTTGTGTTACGAGCGATGTCTTTTGCAGCTTCAACATCACCTTTTTCCAGAGCTGCTTCGATAGAAGACATAAATTTCTTAGTGTTGATTTCAGCCAAGCTCAAGTAAATGATACGTTCAATACAGAAAGCCAAACCAATAACCAATGCGATAGCAACCAAACTCATGAAAGATGCAGTACCTTCGATGAATTTTACTTTAATTTCTTTGTGGATACCACCTTCTTCAGCGCCAGCAAGAGGAGCAGAAGCTTCAGCAGCCTCAGCTACAGCATCAGCAACCGGTTTGTCTGCTGCAGGAGCAGCTTGTTCGGTAGCAGCAGCATCCTGAGCCTGAACGAGTTGAGTTGAGCCAAATGTTAAGACTCCCATCACAGCAACAATTGCAAATAACTTTTTCATTGTGTGTCTAATTTTTAAGATTAATTAATTAAATTATTATTATTGTATTTACTTATCGTCTCTTGTTTATACTTCCTGCGGAGAGAGCGGGATTCGAACCCGCGATACACTTTTGGCGTATACACGCTTTCCAGGCGTGCCTCTTCAACCACTCGAGCATCTCTCCAATTGGCGCTTTCTTCAAATCGGGTGCAAATTACAAAAAAAATGCGAACCACAAGCGTTTTCAGCTACAAATGTATTCTTTTTTTTCTTCTTCTGCAGCATTATCCTTCTTTTATCTTTAATAAATCAACTAAATTAATAAAATTTAAAATCTTGTGGAGCTTATTTGAGCATTCCAAACACTTTTAATGCGCTAACAGCGGTCAATTCCGCAACTTTTTCCGGATCTTCGTTATATATTTCGGCAACTTTTATTAATGTATCTTTCACATTCGCACTCTCATTTCTCTTTCCACGATTAGGAACCGGAGTGAGGTAAGGCGAATCGGTTTCCAATACGATACGTTCCAACGGAACAGACTTCAATGTCTCCGGCAACGTTGACTTTTTGAAAGTCACCACACCGTTTATACCGATCTTAAATCCCGGAAACTCCATCATCCGGACAGCTTCACCGGGAGTTCCCGTAAAACTATGAAAGATTCCGGTCAGTCCACTATTTTTATAAGGTTGTAATACCTTATATATATAATCGAAAGCTTCGCGGCAATGAATCACTATGGGCAATTGATAATGAAGGGCCCATTGCACTTGTTTTTCAAAAGCAATCAACTGTTCTTTCAGCCAGGTTTTATCCCAGTAAAGATCAATTCCAATCTCGCCCACAGCAACGAACCGGCCGGAAGTTTCCAGATTTGCGGCAACGATTTCAAGCTCTTTTTCATAGGACTCGTTCACGGAGGTAGGGTGCAATCCGATCATCGGAAAGCAAAAGTCCCGATAGGTATCACAAACCGACAGCATGGGTTCAATCGTCGTACTATCTATGTTAGGCATAAAGATATGCGTCACACCGGCAACACGGGCACGTTCCATAACGAAAGGTAAATCTTCGGCAAACTCTTCCAGAAAAAGATGGGAATGTGAATCGACAAGCATATTTTAAAGAATCTCCTTATTCTGTTTTTCTCCGGTCCGATAATAATAAATCAGACCATAATCACGACATTTTTCCAAGCGTTTCTCATTGGGCGATACATCCTGGAATTTGGCTTCCACCTGATTCCAGATATCCAGAATCAACCGGTCGGCTTGCACACGCATGGATGCAAGTTGCTCTAAACTACGATTGGTGAGAGACTGAAGGCTTTTCTGTTTTTCATATCCTTCCATGAATATATCATAATGCACTTTCACTTTAGCAATCGTGGGGTTATAAATCGGAATACCGCCTTGAGAGGTGCGTTTCCGCTCCCCTTCTATAATTTTTTGTCCCCACTCGGCCAGAGACGCTTCACTACTTAAATCGGGTACACTGAAATTATCTACGGGCAAGCCATACAAAGCCTTATGAGATTCTTTGATTTCCATACGAATCACAGCCAAATTCAAGACTTGTATGAAGTGAGAAATATAAAGCCGGGCCGTTTTTACATTCGCCTGGTGTTTCTTACTGTTCCTGCTTTGCTCTCCGTAACAGTGTACATAATAAGAATGCGCCGTTTCAAATTTAGACAGAAATATACGGGCTTCTCCCAATGTCTTGAGTGAAACAGGCAAATCATAGACATCACACATATCGCCCTTCACGACCGCTGTTTTCAGCGCCCGTATCCTGGCTTGATCTGTATTTGGCAAACGTCTATAGGGCATCTCGATATTACATCTCGCGGTACATTAAATGCTTCATCAACTTTTTCAGCTCACTCTTCTTATCCTCAATGACAGACACGGCGCCCAGACTTGTCATCGCACGAGTGTAATACTCACGCATCTTGTTTTCGCAAACAGCCTTGATGCCAATCTGAGTGTACAATTCGGTCACAGCACTGATTTTTTCTTCGGGACAGAATGAAGTTGCACTTAACCAATGATTTAATCCCTCCAACTGATCCCGGTCGGCACGTTCCAGTGCTTTAATCAGCATATACGTCTTTTTATTGCATAGAATGTCTCCACCGATGTTTTTACCAAACACAGCAGGATCACCATATACATCCAGCAAATCATCCTGCAATTGGAAGGCTACTCCGATCTGCATGCCAAAATCATACAGATTTTCGGCATCCTCAGGAGAAGCTCCACCTAAAATAGCTCCGATTTTCAAACTGGCAGCCAACAAAACCGCCGTTTTCAAACGGATCATTTCCAGATACTCCTCTTCCTTTACATCCTCACGGGACTCAAAATTCATATCCATTTGCTGCCCCTCACAAATTTCAAGTGCTGTCAGGCTGAACAAATCCATCACTTCTTTGAGGTGTTCCGATGAACTGGCAGCCATATACTGATAGGCCAGCACCAGCATAGCGTCTCCTGACAAAATCGCAGTATTGTCATTCCATACTTTATGGACAGTTGTCTTGCCGCGGCGCATATCAGCCCGATCCATCAAATCGTCATGCAAAAGAGTATAGTTATGATAAACTTCAATAGCCGTAGCAGGGTCATAAATAGAGGACACATCCTCCTTGTAGAGGTTGTATGCCATTAGCATAAGAACCGGCCGAATACGTTTCCCTCCCATGGAAAGAACATATTTAATAGGGTCATACAAACCTGCCGGAGTACGTGTAAACTGGATATCTGAAATGTGAGAATTGATCTTATCGAGAAGCTGAAATGCTGTATACATAATAAATAAATTATAAAAAGAGAGATTGAATGAAAAGAGGCTGCTTGGACGGCAGCCTCTCTTCTTATACTATACAATGATTATTGCAGTCTGAATCGTACAGGTAATGTAAACCGACAACGAACCGGTTTACCTCTCTGCATACCCGGCTTCCACTTAGGCATGGTCTTAACCACACGAAGAGCTTCTTTATCAAGGTAGGGGTCAACGCTCTTTACAACTTTAATATCACCTATGCTACCGTCACGTTCAACAACGAACTGGAGGACAACCTGTCCCTGAGTACCGTTTTCCTGAGCGATCGGCGGATATTTGATATTCTTGTACAGGAACTGGAGACAAGCAGGCATACCACCCGGGAATTCAGGTGCATTTTCTACTACTTCAAAAATCTCTTGTTCCGAGGGTTCTTCTTCTTTTACCTCAACCGGTACATATTTTACTTCCACTTTCTGTCCGGTATCCTCTGTTGAAGCAATGGCTGTTTCTTGTACATCAGCCTCGTCATCAACAATCTTCAGGATTTCAGCCTGTTTGGGAACCTCGACAGGAGGTGGGGCCGGTTTTTCTTCCTGTTGTGTGATAGGAATCATTTCCTCTTCAAACTCAATCTGGGCTACCGCCTGGCTTGTATCGATCTTTATATCACGCTCCGTCCATTCGAACGCAACGAATATAAAGGCGAGCACCACCACGTAACCGATCAGCAGCCACTGGGTTTTCTTACCTTCGAGGTCTGCTTTGGGCGATTTTTTTACTTCCATAAAATTAGTATATAAAAATTGGTGTTCTTCTGGTTTTTAAGCTGTTATTGCTTTTGTGGCACAAATATAACGCAGATATTTTAAAAATACAGTATATTTGGCGAAAAAATTTAGATAATACGTTAAAAAAGGGAGTAAACCTGCTGCATAACATAATGAAAAAGATAACAATTGCAATTGATGGCTTTTCCTCGTGCGGGAAAAGCACCATGGCTAAAGATTTAGCCAAAGAAATAGGATACATCTACATCGACAGTGGAGCGATGTATCGTGCCGTTACATTATATAGTATAGAAAATGGCATCTTTCACGGTGATACAATCGATACGGATGAATTAAAACGACGTATCGGCGACATCCACATCTCTTTCCGGATCGATCCGGAGACAGGACGCCCCAACACTTACTTAAATGGAGTGAATGTAGAGAACAAAATCCGCACAATGGAGGTTTCTTCTAAAGTAAGCCCGATCAGTGCACTCGGTTTTGTCCGGGAAGCGATGGTGGCTCAGCAACAGGAAATGGGAAAAGCCAAGGGTATTGTTATGGATGGTCGTGACATCGGGACGACCGTATTCCCGGATGCAGAATTAAAAATATTCGTAACCGCCTCCGCCGAAATTCGTGCCCAACGCCGCTATGACGAACTGAAAGCCAAGGGTCAGGAAACCGGCTTCGAAGAGATACTGGAAAATGTGAAGCAACGTGACCACATCGATCAGACACGTGAAGTCAGCCCATTGAAGAAAGCCGACGATGCTTTGCTATTAGACAACAGCCATCTCACCATCGCCGAGCAAAAAGAGTGGCTGATGGCAGAATATCAGAAAGCGATAAAAGCATAAAAACAAAAGGGTGTAACCATCCGCCTGTTAGGGTGTAGCCATCCTAAAGAAAGGGTGTAGCCATCCGGTCAGTATGGCTACACCCTTTCTTAATCATACATTTGTAATCATTATGGTAAAAGTAGAAATAGATGAAGGTTCCGGTTTTTGCTTTGGAGTGGTCACAGCTATCCACAAAGCCGAAGAGGAACTCGCAAAAGGGGTAACACTCTATTGCCTGGGAGACATTGTACACAACAGCCGTGAAGTGGAACGCCTGAAAGAGATGGGGCTGATTACCATCAATCATGAAGAGTTCAAACAACTCCATAACGCCAAAGTGCTTTTGCGTGCCCATGGCGAACCACCCGAAACCTATATCATTGCCAAAGAAAATAATATCGAAATCATCGATGCCACGTGTCCGGTGGTACTCCGCCTGCAAAAACGAATCAAACAAGAGTATATGCAGGAGGACCTCGACGAAAAACAAATCGTAATTTACGGAAAGGACGGACATGCGGAAGTCTTAGGTTTGGTAGGGCAGACAACCGGCAAAGCTATTGTGATAGAAAAGCTCGACGAGGCTCGCCGGCTGGATTTCAGCAAAAGCATACGCCTGTACTCGCAGACAACCAAATCACTGGATGAATTCTGGGAAATCGTGGAATATATCAAGGAGCACATCTCTCCCGACGTAACTTTTGAGTACTACGATACCATTTGCCGCCAAGTGGCCAACCGTATGCCCAACCTGCGAAAGTTTGCCGCATCACACGATTTGATCTTCTTCGTCAGTGGTAAAAAAAGTTCAAATGGCAAAATGTTATTCGAAGAATGCAAAAAAGTCAACCCGAATTCACATTTGATAGACAGTGCCGACGAAATTGACGACTCTTTACTACCCTGTGTCAATTCTATCGGTGTATGCGGGGCTACATCGACTCCTAAATGGCTGATGGAAGAAATCTCTGAAGCTATAAAGGCACAGATTAAAAGACAATGAATTAACGTTATTTAATCATACAGGGCACTCCTTTTTGTTATCTTTGCAACGTCAATTAAAAAACATGATTGTTATGGGAACAGTTAAGTGTGTTGGTATTTTAACTTCCGGTGGTGATGCACCGGGAATGAACGCTGCTATTCGTGCAGTAACGCGTGCAGCAATCTACAACGGACTGCAAGTAAAAGGTATATATAGAGGATACAGAGGCTTGGTGACAGGAGAGATCAAGGAGTTTAAGAGCCAGAATGTAAGTAACATCATTCAACTGGGAGGAACGATCCTGAAGACAGCACGTTGCAAAGAGTTTACAACTCCCGAAGGACGTAAAATGGCATACGACAATATGGTGAAAGAAGGAATCGATGCCCTTGTAGTGATCGGTGGCGACGGTTCGCTGACCGGAGCACGCATCTTTGCACAAGAGTATGACATTCCATGCATCGGACTTCCGGGAACCATCGACAATGACCTTTACGGCACCGACACGACCATCGGATACGATACGGCGCTGAACACTATTTTGGATGCTGTCGACAAAATCCGTGACACGGCCACTTCTCACGAACGTCTGTTCTTCGTTGAAGTGATGGGACGTGATGCCGGTTTCCTGGCATTGAACGGTGCGATTGCTTCCGGAGCAGAAGCTGCCATCATCCCCGAATTCAGTACAGAAGTCGACCAATTGGAAGAATTTATAAAGAGCGGTTTCCGTAAATCAAAGAACAGCAGTATCGTACTGGTAGCCGAAAGCGAACTCACCGGAGGAGCTATGCATTATGCCGAACGCGTGAAAAACGAATACCCTCAATCCGACGTCCGTGTCACCATTTTAGGGCACTTGCAGCGCGGGGGTAGTCCGACGGCACACGACCGTATTTTGGCCAGCCGTCTAGGCGCAGCCGCTATCGACGCTATTATGGAAGATCAACGAAATGTCATGATTGGCATTGAACACGACGAGATTGTATACGTTCCGTTCAGTAAAGCCATCAAGAATGATAAACCTGTCAAGAGAGATCTCGTCAATGTATTGAGAGAACTGTCTATTTGATAGCAGTACAACAGTAATCAGATAAACGGTGGACGGTAAACATACATGTTTATGGTTCACCGTTTATCATTTATCGGCAAGAAGCCCTTTTCCGACACAATCCGTTCCGTCTCTTCCCATAGCTGTGCCCTTCGGTCAGGACGGGTATATTTTTCCGGTAGAAGACGACAATGATTATTCAAATTAAACGTTGCCGTCCGTCCCTCCACTTCCGCATCGAGCAATAATCCGATTGCAGTAGCTGCTCCCTGGAGGGGAGTACGTATAAAAGGACGGAAAAAAATGTCTGTCAGCGGATCGAACCACTGGTCCATCCGTATGATATTGGTAGACACAATGCCCGGATCGGCCGCATTGACAGTAATCCCGCGTGCCCGAAGACGTTCAGCCAGTTCAATGGTAAAAAGCAACAAAGCAAGCTTGGTATTGCTATAGATAGGAATACGCCAGAAACTTCCCTTTCTCCCCCAAAGAAAAAAATCCGGGAAATCCAGTTTACCGATTGCATAGGTACAAGACACCATATTGACAATGCGGGTTCCCTCTCCCATCAAGGGAAGCAAAAGACGCGTCAAAAGATAAGGACCTACATAATTTACACTGACCGTCCGCTCTAAACCATCTTCCGTAATGTGCAATCCGGTTTCCATGGTCCCGGCGTTATTCATCAACAAAGCGACAGGAGTCTTTTGCCGTAACATCCGGTCGGCAAAAGCCCTCACCGAAGCCAGTGAAGCAAGGTCGATCTGCCATACCTCTATCTTTTCATTTCCCGTTTCTTTCACCAACTCCCGGCATTTGGTTTCAGCTTTTGACGATGAATAGCAGGCCATAATTACATCATACCCCGCACAAGCCACGGCACGGGTAATCTCCGTTCCCATCCCGCCGTCGGCACCGGTAATAACAGCAAGTTTACGTTCCATCATTTATTCTCCAACTGTTCTATTTCTTTTTTCAGGCAAAGAGGAAGTTCTTCTGTCAGATGCTGATGGCAAGCCATTTCGATCGTGTACATCCTCCCAATGCAATAATTACTATGACCGCAATTACAGCGTGCTTTCTCTTCCCGACGCATCCGATTGACAAACCCCGGTTCGTTGAGTAAAGCACGTGCCATCTGCACGGCTTCGAACCCTTCGTTCAGCACTTCATCTATTTTCTCACGGGAAACAAGTCCGCCGACATAGATCAAAGGAATTTTAATTTCCGAACGAAACTTCAGAGCATCTTCCAGAAAATAGGCTTCTTTGAAAGGAACAGTCGGTATCATCATCCTCCCCGCCAATTTGACGCCGAACTTCAACCACCAACAAGCCATATAATGTGTTAGGGGCTTGATAGGCATGTCCCCACGCATGACGTACATAGGGGCTTTACTGACAAATCCTCCGCTCAAAACCAACGCATGAGCCCCCAAAGATTCGAGTCGCCTGGCTACCTCGAGCGTCTCTTCTATTTCCATTCCGCCCCGAAAGCCATCACGCATATTCATCTTCACAAATACTGCCAGATCCTTACCGGCCGCCTTCATCACCTCGTTCATCACCATCGTCATGAAACGCATCCTATTCTCCAACGATCCTCCGTATTCATCTTTCCGGTGATTGGTATAAGGCGACAGAAACTGACTGATCAGATAGCCGTGTCCCGCATGTACCTCGACGGCATCAAAACCGGCTTCGCGAGCCAGGCAGACAGCACTCCCGTAAGCTTTTGCCATCTCCGGCAACTCTTCGCGTTTCATCCCCCGCACCCAAGTAGGCGAATAAATATTGAAACCTGACGAAGCAGAAATTGGGGTAACTCCGCAAATACTCTTATGAGACATATTGCCGCAATGCCCTATCTGTATGCTGGCGGCGGCACCTTCGGCATGAATAGCGGCAGTCACTTCACGCAAACCGGGAATAATTTCCGGACGGAGCCACAATTGCCGTGGAAACGACAGTCCGCTGCGTGTTACCGAAGCATAGGCAATGGTAGTCATTCCCACGCCTCCGGCGGCCACAGAACGATGGTAATCGAGTAACATGGGGGAAGGAGCATTTCCCGGGCACATGCCTTCAAAAGCCGCCGAACGGATGGTACGGTTACGCAAAGTGAGCGGTCCGATGGTAACCGGCGTGAAAAGCTTAGAAGCAGAATGTGTGTTCATAAGTACTGTGTGTTTTAATATAAGAAAGGAAAAATTCGTTTCTTCGATCCGACCTGCGTCCCAAACTCTTCCCGATAGCGATGCCAGATAGCATCTGCTCTCGGAACAAGATTGGCAACAGTCCACCAGGCAAAAATACATCCGGACAAAGACCAAGTGAGAATAGCCCAACCTACCCACTCTACAATTTCACCCAAATAATTGGCAGAGGTCACATACCGATACATGCCTCTTTGAGGAAGGTAATGACGGGTATCTCCGGGAGCACGCAGATGACGGATGACTGAATCCGAATGCCAGTTGATCCCCATTCCGGCAAAAAATAAAAGAGTTCCTATCCAAAAGCAAGGAGTCAGCAACCATCCGGGTGTATAATAGTCCGAGGGAGCAAGATAGAATATCCATTCTCCCTGCATCAGTCCGTTGAGAATATTAAAGATCACTCCCATCAAAAGAATGAGTACCGGCATCTTGCTCTTTCCTTTCATCAGGAAAGGAAAAACAAAAGCCCTTTGGAAGTAATGTAGTTGGAAAAAAAGAAAGAAAGTGAGTTCGACAGGTAAAAAACGTCGGTCGGAATGCCACCACAACCATCCCATAACCAGAAAGACAGGAGCTTCCATCAGAATCCAGGCTATCTTATTATTCACCGAGATTCCCCAGGAACGGCTGCGAAACATGCCATATCCCGCCCTGACAAAATAAAGGGCTATGAATACGACCAAAGCCATCAGGCCCATTACTAAAAGAAGCAGATTAAAGCTTTCTATACTCATATCCAAGATTTTATACAAGGACAAAGTTAAAAGAAAAACTTTAAAGGGACAAATAGTTTACGAAAATAAAGCAAGCGTATCACAAAAGTCTGTTCTACCACAGATTGGCAGACGGTACAAACATAGAACTGACAGATAATCAATCAATGCCGGTGCCGGTCTGTGCAATCTGTAAATCTGTGGTGAACTTCTGACTTCAAGCTTCTCTTTTACCGTTTCTTTAACGGTACATATTGTTCTTCTTCCAACACATTTTTATAAGCCGGACGAATGATACGTTTACCTTCAAAATTCAACTCTTCGTTGCGATGGGCACACCAACCCACGATACGCGCCATGGCAAACAAGGGGGTATAGATTTCCTGCGGCAGGCCAATCATCTCATAAACAAAACCGGAATAAAAATCAACGTTGCTGGATACTGTTTTCCCATTATTCTTAATCTTACCGAAAGTAGCGATAGCACGTTCTTCCAAAAGTTCAAGAAAAGCAAACTCCCGTTCACGACCTTTCTCGTGTGCCAAGTCACGTGCAAGTTCCTTCAGCAACACAGCTCGCGGATCGGAAATGGTATATACGGCATGCCCGATGCCATATATCAATCCGGTCTTATTGTAAACCTCCTTATTCAACATACGGGTAAAGTAAGTATCGATTTCGTCTACATTGGTCCAGTCCTGAATATTTTCCTGTAAATGATGGAACATATCGGCTACCTGAATATTGGCTCCTCCGTGAAGCGGGCCTTTCAGCGACCCGATGCCTGCGGCAATGGCCGAGTATGTATCTGTACCGGTAGACGAAGTTACCCGGACAGTAAACGTAGAGTTGTTACCTCCTCCGTGCTCTGCCTGAAGCACCAACAAAAGGTCGAGTGTACGCGCATCCAGCTCGGTATAATCGCGTTTCAGCATATAGAGAAAGTTTTCGGCAATCGACAGATTCTCCTGCGGATGACGAATGTGTAACGAACGCCCGAAGGTGGCATGACGCAACATGTTAAAAGCATAAGCAATAATGGTCGGGAATTTCGAGATCAGATCGATGCTCTGACGCATTAGGTTGTCACGTGAAGTATCATCCGGATTAGGATCGAAACGATACATCTCGAGTACGCTGCGCGCTAGAATATTCATAATATTGTTTCCTTCAAGTTCAATGATATTCATCTTGGTCTTCTGCTCCAAAGGCATATTATCATTGATCAGCTCGCGAAACGAAGCCAGTTCTTCCTTATCGGGCAAACTGCCGGATAACAGCAGGTAGGCCACCTCTTCAAATCCGAAACGTTTTTCTTTTAAAATGGCGTGGGCTAAATCTTCCAGGTCATATCCACGGTAAAACAACTTTCCCGGGATCGGCTTCAGACCACCTCCGGGGATTCGTTCGTATCCTACGACATTACCAATCTTGGTCAATCCGACCAATACACCTGTACCGTCTTCATTGCGAAGCCCCCGTTTAACGTCAAATTTTGGAAACAATTCGTTATCAATCCGGGTACAATCCTTCATTGCCTCGGAGAGTTTATAAATCAAATATTCTTTTTTCATGTCCTGAAGGTATTAATTTTTAATTCGGTTAATGATTTCCCGGGTAAATTCCGAAGTAGAGAGCGGCTGGCCTTTGTGCATGAAACGTGCCAGGTCATTAGTGGCTTTCCCCTCGGCAAAACTGGCTTCAAGCGCCTCGACGATAAGATCGGCGGGTTCTTGCCAGCCTATATATTCAAGCATCATAACGGCCGAAAGTATCAGTGAACAGGGATTCACCACATTCTTTCCGGCAATATTGGGGGCTGTCCCATGAGTGGCCTCAAAGATGGCGTGTCCGGAATCATAATTGATATTGGCTCCCGGTGCAATACCAATGCCACCTACCATCGCAGCCAGTTGGTCGGAAATATAGTCTCCGTTCAGATTCAGAGTGGCAATGACCGAATATTCTTCAGGAATCAAAAGAGTGTTCTGCAAAAAGGCATCGGCTATACAGTCTTTGATCACCAGTTTACCTGAGGCAAGAGCATCTGCAAACTCCCGCTCAGCCAATTCGTACCCCCACTTCTTAAAACCTCCTTCTGTGAATTTCATGATATTACCTTTGTGCACCAAGGTGACCGAGGGCAATTCATGCTGCAACGCATAACGGCAGGCAGCGCGTACCAGACGCTCCGTCCCCTCACGCGAAACCGGTTTCACACCAAAAGAAGAGGTTTCGGGGAAACGTACTTTACTGACTCCCATCTCTTCGTGCAAGAACCGGTAGAACTTCTTAGCTTCCGGAGTGCCTGCTTCCCATTCGATACCGGCATAGATATCTTCCGTATTCTCACGAAAGATGTACATATTCACCTTTTCGGGCTCTTTGACCGGAGACACCACTCCGCGGAACCAACGTACCGGACGCAGGCAGACATATAAATCGAGTGTCTGGCGCAAAGCCACGTTCAACGAACGTATTCCTCCTCCTACCGGAGTAGTCAACGGTCCTTTGATGCCTATCAGATACTCCTTGAAAACCTCCATCGTTTCGTCCGGCAACCACGAACCGGTAGCCCGGAAAGCACGTTCACCGGCCAGTACTTCTTTCCATTCGATACGCCGGGCACCACCATACGACATGTCTACCGCCGCATCTACTATCGCCTGCATGGCCGGAGTTATTTCCGCTCCTACTCCATCTCCCGTTATAAAAGGTATTGTCGGTACATCCGGCACTGACAATACTCCATTTTGCTGTTTGGTAATTTTACTCATCTATTTATCTTTTTATATACTCCTCCAATCGTGTTCCGAAGTAAAGGTTCGTTGGTTTAGAACCAACACTCCTTACCTTTTAAACTAAAGACCCGTTGGTTTTAAACCTAAGTCCTATTGATTTTCAAACCTAAAAGCGGGCCGCTGAAAGCCTCCTGAAGGCTATTTTGCATTCAAAGCAGAACCGGCACGGAACCAGCCGATCTGTTGTTCATTGTAAGTATGTTGTACAGCAAACCGTTCTTCCGTACCATCTTCGTGGTGCAATATCACCTCCAGATTGCGTCCGGGTGAAAACTCTTTCAATCCGACTACCGAGATCAAATCGTGCTCACGAATCCGGTCATAATCGGCCTTGTCTGCAAATGTAACAGCCAGCATACCTTGCTTTTTCAGATTAGTCTCATGGATACGAGCAAAACTCTTAGCCAGGATCACCTTTACATGAAGGAAACGCGGTTCCATAGCGGCATGCTCACGACTGGAACCTTCACCGTAATTTTCTTCGGCCACAACGATGGAAGAGATACCGTCCACCTTATACTGTTTAGCCGTACCCGAAACAGTTTCATAGGTATTGGTCAAACGATTCCATACCTTATTCGTTTCGCCATTGAAAGCATTCACCGCTCCCATCAGCATATTATCAGATATATTCTCCAGATGCCCCCGGAACCGAAGCCAGGGACCCGCCATCGAAATATGGTCTGTCGTACACTTACCCTGTGCTTTGATAAGCAGCGGCATATTGAGAAAATCATTGCCATCCCACGCGGGGAAAGGAGTCAACAACTGCAACCGTTGAGAATCGGGAGCCACTCTGATCTCGTTTTTCTCACCGCCGGGAGCCTGATAACCCTGATTACCGGCTACAAATCCGGCTGATGGAAGTTCGTCACCTTGAGGTTCACTGAGTTTCACCTTTTCACCGTCATGATTCACCAAACGGTCTTTCAGCGGATTGAAACAAAGGTCTCCGGCAATAGTCAATGCCAAAACAATTTCAGGAGAAGCCACAAAAGCAAAAGTATTCGGATTACCGTCGGCACGTTTGGCAAAATTACGGTTAAAGGAAGTCACTATCGAATTTTTACGGGTCGGATCGTCCGTATGGCGTTTCCACTGTCCGATACAGGGACCACAGGCATTAGCCATAATCGTAGCTCCCATCTTTTCGAACACATCCATCATGCCGTCACGCTCGGCCGTAGCACGAATCTGTTCGGATCCCGGATTCACAATCAGCGGTGCCGCCACTCCCAGATTCTTTTCATTCACCTGCCGGGCAACAGAAGCGGCACGGCTGATATCCTGATAAGAAGAGTTGGTACAAGATCCTATCAACCCCACTTCCATCTTCCGGGGATAACCGTTTGTTACCACTTTCTCTGCAAACTCTGAAATAGGAGTAGCAGCGTCCGGAGTAAACGGACCATTAATATAAGGTTCCAGTTCGGAAAGGTTTATCTCAATAACCCGGTCATAAAAATCGTCCGGTCGTGCCATCACTTCGTCATCTGCACGCAAGTCGGCAGCTACACTGTCAGCCATCGCAGCTACTTCTTCACGTCCGGTTGCTTTCAGATAAACAGCCATCCGTTCATCATACGGGAATAGTGAAGTGGTTGCCCCCACTTCGGCACCCATATTGCAGATGGTGGCCTTTCCTGTAGCCGATAGCGAAGCTGTACCCGGGCCAAAATATTCGATAATGGCATTCGTCCCACCCTTCACGGTCAAGATGCCCGCCAGTTTCAGTATCACGTCTTTCGGAGCTGTCCATCCGTTCAACTCGCCTGTCAAACGGACTCCAATCAGTTTTGGCATCTTAAGTTCCCACTCCATACCTGTCATTACATCCACAGCATCGGCTCCGCCTACACCGATAGCTACCATTCCGAGACCTCCTGCATTGGGAGTATGTGAGTCTGTACCGACCATCATCCCACCCGGAAAAGCATAATTTTCAAGTACTACCTGGTGAATGATACCCGCTCCCGGTTTCCAGAAACCGATGCCATAACGGGAAGAGACATCACGCAGAAAATCGTACACCTCCCGATTGGTTTGTGTAGCAGTTTCAATATCGCGTTCAGCCCCCCGATAAGCTTGTATCAGGTGGTCGCAATGAACCGTGGAAGGTACTGCCACCGCTTCTTTACCCGCATTCATAAATTGCAACAGAGCCATCTGAGCAGTAGCATCCTGCATAGCAACGCGGTCCGGGCGAAAGTTGACATAGTCTTCACCCCTTTCATAATTTTTTAAATCCGCCACATTATACAAATGTGTATACAAAATCTTTTCAGCCAACGTCAAAGGACGTTTCAAGGCTGCACGAACATGCTCCATTTTCCCTTTATAGGAAGCATAGAAGCTCTTCAACATATTCAAATCATATACCATAACAATTTCGGTTTTATCTGTTCTTCTATTTATTATAACCAATAATATGAAAGAAAGGTTTAACAAATTGAAATGTTTATTCCAACCCGGAAACAGAATTGTTATCTTTGCGGGAAATTTTGTGAGAAGCTATAAGTATAGCTGCTACAAATCAGATGCTACAAGCTACAAGTGACTGTGACAGGTTCTGCATAATTTTCGTAATTTGTAGTCATTCCATAACTATAGTTCTTAGCATATAACTTACAGCCAATCAAGATGAATGATAATAAAATAAAGTCTTCTTCTCCACTCAGTGATCTTCAGCATCAGCAACTTTTGCTACGCATGGAATATGAATACGAGAAAGAAGAATTCCGCCGGCAGACAGAGACGATGGGCATTGCACGGAAAGTAAAACGAGGGCTCTGCTGGTATCCGGTCGGGACGGGACGGAGTTTCTACAATTCACTGAACCAATTGGTCATCGAAATAGAAAGGAAAGAAGATAAAGACATCGAACATGTATTCGAATTCGGACGTCCGGTTTGCTTTTTCGAACAGGGATATGACGGAAAAATACATTATTTCAATTCCATCTGTACAGTCAGTTATGCCGACGAGGAGCGTATGGTAGTAGCCGTACCCGGTGCCGGATCTCTACTTGAAATACAAGGAGCAGAACGTCTGGGAGTACAACTCTATTTTGATGAAACCTCCTATCATACCATGTTCGAAGCGCTGGAAGATGTGATTCGCGCCAAAGGTAACCGCCTTGCCGAACTACGTGATATATTGCTAAGCAAGCAACCCTCCCGCTGGAGGGAAACCTATCCGGTCCGTTTCCCTTGGTTGAACAGCACTCAGGAAGCAGCAGTCAACAAAGTACTTTGCGCCAAAGACGTAGCCATCGTTCACGGTCCTCCGGGGACCGGAAAGACCACCACTCTTGTAGAAGCCATCTACGAGACCCTGCACCGCGAAAATCAAGTCCTGGTCTGTGCACAAAGCAACACGGCCGTCGACTGGATTGCCGAAAAGCTGGTGGACCGCGGAGTGCCTGTATTGCGTATCGGCAATCCGAGCCGGGTAAATGACAAGATGCTTTCATTTACTTACGAACGCCGTTTCGAGGGGCATCCGGCCTATACCGAACTCTGGGGAATACGTAAGTCGATCCGGGAAATGGGAAACCGGATGCGCAAAAGCAGTTACTCGGAACGGGAAGCTGCACACAGCCGCATCAATCATCTGAGGGAGCGTGCCACGGAGCTGGAAATACAAATCAATGAAGATCTGTTTTCGGGGGCACGGGTCATCGCTTCCACATTGGTCAGCAGTAACCACCGTATCCTGACCGGCCGGCGATTTACCACACTCTTTATCGACGAGGCAGCACAAGCCCTTGAGGCTGCCTGTTGGATAGCCATCCGAAAAGCAGACCGCGTCATCTTTGCCGGAGACCATTGTCAGTTGCCTCCCACAATAAAATGCATAGAAGCGGCCCGGAACGGGTTGGAACAAACATTAATGGAAAAAGTAGCAGCCAACAAGCAGGAAACGGTCTCACTCCTGAAAGTTCAGTACCGCATGCATCAGTCTATTATGCAATTCTCCTCCGAATGGTTCTACCAAGGCGAACTACAAGCCGCCCCCGAAGTGACCAACCGGGGGATACTCGATCTGGACCTGCCCATGAGTTGGATTGACACCTCCGAAATGGAGTTCCACGAAGAATTTGTAGGAGAAAGCTTCGGCCGCATCAATAAACCGGAAGCAAACTTATTGTTGCAAGAACTTGAAGCATACATCCGCAAAATCGGTGAGAAGCGTGTATTGGAAGAGCGTATAGACTTCGGCCTTATCTCCCCTTACAAAGCGCAGGTACAGTATCTGAGAGGAAAACTCAAAGGCTGTTTATTCTTCCGCCCCTTCCGTAGCCAGATCACCATCCATACAGTAGATGGTTTTCAGGGACAGGAGCGTGATGTCATTTTCATCAGCCTCGTCCGCGCTAACGAAGATGGACAAATCGGTTTTCTCAATGACTTGCGCCGAATGAACGTAGCCATCACCCGCGCCCGAATGAAACTGGTTATATTAGGAGATGCGGTCACAATGAGCAAGCATGCTTTCTATAAGAAATTGATCGGATATATCCGGCACATCAGCCAAGGACTCTGATGCCGATCTCCTTATTTCAGTCGTAACTTCTGTTTCCATTTAAAACCATAGAACAAGGGGCTGTCGGATTTTCGGACAGCCCCTTGTTCTATAGCATAAAAACGACATCAACTTATTGCTTCAAATACCAATCCTTATCTGTCGTTCCGCCGGATTGTGCCCATGAAGCAAAACGAGGATACGACTTATCAATAGCTTCCTTCTCCGTTGTACTGAATGACTCGACATCAGACAGATGAATGGCAAACGGATAATTCTGATCGGACACATAATAGATGCCTTTATCTTTATCCGACAAATCCTGCTGGGTATTGAACAGATCCATATTTTCTTTAGAGGTTGGTCCGTGATTTACCAAATGCACCTCTGTACGGTTCTTGTCCGTATTCTGATGCAAGAAGATAAAAGGATTGTAGGGTGCCACTCCGAAAGTTTCATGATCGACTGGCTGTTTAAATTTGTTCTGAATCTTAAAAGTAGAAGTCTTAGTGTTCTCTCCCGTCTCTTCAATCGCATTGGCAAACACCGAAATGGTGGCCTGCTCCAAGTCTTTGTCTAATCCTTGTTTGTCCCATCCCGACTTTCCTTCCAATATGCTGCATTCCACATTGCTTCTATCGGTATTCAACTGATAGGCAAAGCCATTCTTAAAGAGAGCTCCGGACCACATTGCCGTAAACGTATCTTCAGCGGAAAGCACCTGATTCTTGGTATTGAACTCTAATATAGAGCTATATTTCACAATTACATCGTTCAAATCGTAATCACCCTTAGAAGGCCAATTGTCTTCAAAAGCCAAAATACCTTTATAAGTCATGCGATAAGCAACCGACGCATCATCCGGATCTATCGGATCTACCGAAGGTACATCCGGAGCAATAGCTTCAATCGGATTAGACCAGATGTTAAACATCACATCATTGTAATCCTGACTGTTCCAATCTTCAAATGATAAAACTATAAAATCATTGATCTTGAATGCAGCCGTATGGGTACGACTATCCGAATTCAAGGCAGTGGTCGAATAAAACATTCCGCCTCCTTTACCAACACTGCCGGTCTTTTCACCCTGTTTCGTAAATGCATTATTACTGATAAACCAACCGATCTTGGTTCCTTTTGGAAAAGTAGTCCCTTGGTCTTCGCCATTTTCATCGATATAATGCAGCTTCACACACTCTCCGCCTTTTATGCCGACTCCGGTTTTCGTATTGGGAAAGACCACATATTTCTTAGCATTCTCTATCTGTTTTTTAGCCGCTCCTTCCGGATAACAATAATATCCGAAAGCACTGTACGCAGAACTTGTACCTCCGACAAAACGTACCTTTACTTCGGCTCCCAATTCATCGTTGATGACAATGTCAGCCGATTGCCGATATTCCGGAGGACAAATTCCACCTTCCGGAATTGTTTGATTAATCGTCTGATAAAACGAAGGAGTCAATTCTATTACCCCTTCACTATCCAGATAATTAGGCCGTCCCTTCACGTTCCAACTTCCTAAAGTATAAAATCCCTGAGGCACTGTCTGATACTCGCCTTCGGCACGTGTCTGAACAGACTCCTCTGCCGCCGTATCCCAATTTATATCGGCTGTAATCGTATTCCCTACAATTTTAGTCTTATACAACATCGGCACTCCGATATAAGAAGTATAGATATAAACCTCCTCCCCATAGGCCGGTACCGTCTCCTTGGCACGATATTTTCCGGTTCCATCAGTCATTCTCGTAACCTTGGGAGTGATATCAGTACGTTTCACCACCTGCCCATCGGCATCTGTCGTCAACGGATTTTCAAAATAGAGTTCAAACAAAACCTGATAATCTTTCACAGGAACATCATACTTTAGATCCAATTGGACATCCTGAGTAGTCGCAAAATCAAAAGAGTTAGGCACTCCTGATGTTTTATCGTCCGGTTTATAATGATCTTTTTCATCAATACAACCTGTTACTGCATACCCTAGTAAAAAAGCACCCAGTAATGTAGCCAGCATCCCTTTCATTGTATAAATACGATTTTTCATATTGATAATATTGTTTGTTGTTTGATCAGGGCACAAAGATATATATTTAACTTGATTTATCTATCCAAACAATCTATCTATTTTTCATATTCTACAACATACCATTCTAACAACTCAGACACAAAACACTAATTACAAGCAAAATAAAAGGAGGAAACAGCAGTTTCCTCCTTTTATCATAAGTTGTATAATCTATTCAGATCAATTATTCTCCGGACGAAGTTTACGAACGGTTACAGCTGTCTGCCACATTTCGCTTTCACGCAATGCCTTCAGTTCGGCCTCCAGTTTCTCGCGATAATCCGGTTTTGAATTAGAGTCGATAGAGATCTGTGCCTCGTTACCGGTCTTTACACTATTATATAATTTCTGAACAACGGGTTTAATAGCATCGTGGAACGGGCCCATCCAGTCAAGAGCACCACGCTGAGCCGTAGTCGAGCAATTGGCATACATCCAATCCATACCATTCTTAGCAAACAGCGGCATCAATGACTGAGTTAACTCCTCAACCGTTTCGTTAAATGCCTCAGATGGAGTATGACCGTTCTCACGCAAAACCTCATACTGAGCCAACAGCAAACCTTGTATAGCTCCCATCAGCGAACCACGTTCACCTGTCAGGTCGGAAGTAGCTTCACGGACAAAAGTCGTTTCAAACAGATATCCGGAACCTACGCCGATACCCAATGCGATGGTTCTCTCCATAGCTCTGCCGGTAGCATCCTGATAGATGGCATACGAAGAGTTCAGTCCGCGACCTTCAAGGAACATCGTACGGAGTGAAGTACCCGAACCCTTCGGAGCGACCATAATGACATCGATATCTTTCTGTGGAACAACACCGGTGCGATCGCTCCATGTAATTGCGAAACCGTGAGAGAAATAGAGTGCTTTCCCGGCAGTCAGGTAAGGTTTGATAGTAGGCCATACAGACATTACGGCTGCATCTGACAACAGACACATAATAATAGTACCTTTCTCGCATGCCTCTTCGATGCCGAACAGTGTTTCACCCGGAACCCAGCCGTCTGCCACTGCTTTTTCATATGTTTTTCCCGGACGCTGACCAACGATTACATTGAAGCCATTATCGCGCAGGTTCAGTGATTGACCCGGTCCCTGCACACCGTAACCGATAACAGCGATTGTTTCATTCTTCAATACCTCACGAGCTTTTTCCAAAGGAAATTCTTCACGGGTTACTACATTTTCCGTAACACCGCCAAAATTCAATTGTGCCATTTTTCTTTTTTGTTTTAAAAGTCTTGTTCCGTTCGGACGAAAACAAAACCGATTATTAATAATTAAACTTATATTCTTTATCTTACAGTGCAAAACGCCAACCGACATTTAGCTGGACCACACTATTGTTTGCTTTAGGATTAGAGTCGCTTGCCCAAGATTTGTTTACGTTAATCAGTCCGATGTTATAGTTTAGAGAGATCAGCAGACCACGTTCAAACTGATAACCGGCTCCAAGCCCCACTCCACAATCAAACTTGCGAATCACATTCATGCCTATGACTGTGGTACCATAGTCGGAGGATGATTTGTTCTCTGAGTTCACATTGAAACTGAACTGCGGCCCTCCAAACACATACAGCCCCTTATATATAAATTCTTTCGCATATACCGGAACATTGATATAATCCAGTTTATCCGTATAAGAGACTCCGCCCCCTTTATATTTGCTTCCCTGCATGGAGTAATACACTCCTGTTTCTATTCCAAAGCGTTCGGTCAGCATGACATCACCTCCCAGACCGATATTGAGTCCGGGACGCACTTTAGAATCCACCTCTCCGGTAGTATTTGCCAGATTCAAACCGACCTTCGGAATCAGATGAAACTCCTGTGCATTCATGCAGCAAGCAACACAGAGCAGCAAAAGAAAAACAATCTTCTTCATTTTAATCACATTTTAAACTACACAAACTTCACTTTTGCCCGGCATACAACTTCACTGCCGTTTTTCTTAATCTCGACGTGATATTCATTCTCACTTACTTCCTCTTCAAAAAAAGAAAGCTCGTCGCCATAATAACTTTCTGCCACATAGGCCATTTCAAATCGCTGAATCCGTTTCGATTTATACAAATCGATCGGAAACAAATCGAGGATATGTTCTATATAACGAATGCTGTTCACATGACCATTGATGTCGATATCGCTGTATTTAGCTGTCAACTTAGCACAAGGTTGGTCAGTAGCCACTTTGATACGCGAAGGCTTTTCGATCGGACAAGGTTCGTCACATACATAGTCCACAATACTACCGCCATGCAACGTCAGCAAATCAGCCGGCTTGCGGGTATTTAAATTAATCATGGCCCATACCGAACGGGCATATCCGATCTTCTTGCCGCCCTTGTCTATAATGGCAAAATTACGATCAGTAAAAAGACGATATACATTCTCCACCCATGTCTGTACAGTAAACTCCTCATATTGATAAGGCATCTCTTCCAGATCGATGGCCAGACGAGACAATACCCATGTATAATTGTCCTCATTCAATGTAGCGATTCCAAAGCCGCGTTCACTGGCATGAAAGCCGGCACAGTTCAACAGATGGTTGCCAAGCACCCCCATTGTCAAACGTCCGTTGAAGTCTACATGAAAAGGCTCCGCAATAAACTTATAACTCCCTATCTTCTTATCGTCACTCATTTACTTTTCCTCTTTCTTGCTTAAGTTATATTTGGTCTCACGATCTGCCAGAAACTCGTTCACACGTTCAAAGCAACTGGTAGTGATTGCCACACGTCCCGAACGCACAAATTGCAACACACAATTCAATGCACTCAACTCTTCGTAGAGAGAAGTAATTTCTTCACTGATTCCATTTTTCTCGACGATGGCAAATACCGGATTCACTTCCACAATCCGTGCATTATAGCGACGAATCACCTTCGAAGCCTCCGGCTGTGACTGAAATTCGGGCATAGACACCTTATAAAGAGCTATTTCATGAAAATAGATTTCATCTTCAGTGAAATAATGTGCCTGAAGCACATCGATCTTCTTCTCAATCTGTTTGACAACCTTCTCTATCGTATCTTTATCGGTCCAAGCCGTAATAGTATATTTATGCACCCCCTTGATAGATGAAGCCGAAACATTCAGGCTTTCTATATTAATCTGCCGACGGGTAAATACTGCCGTAACCTGATTCAACAATCCGGCAAAGTTCTCTGAATGAACAATTAATGTATATAATGTCTTATCCATAATTCCTAACTTATTAGCATTCCAACAACATCTGGTTAACTGAACCTCCCGGAGGGGTCATCGGCAACACATTTCCCTCTTCAATCACACAAGCTTCCAACAGGAACGGACCGTCTGTCGCAATCATCTCGTCAATCGCATCAGCCAGTTCTTCACGGGTAAAGACTCTTTTGGCCGGTATATCATAAGCAGAAGCAATCTTAATATAATCGGGATTCAGCATGGGTGTGAACGAGTATTTACGGTTGAAGAACATTGCCTGCCATTGGCGTACATTGCCCAGGAAATTATTGTTTAATACGATAATTTTAACCGGTGCCTTCTGTTCCATAATGGTTCCCAACTCCTGAATGTTCATTTGCAGACCACCGTCACCCATAAATACACAAACCGTACGGTCCGGTCGGCCAAAGGTTGCACCGATAGCAGCCGGCAACCCGAATCCCATGGTACCAAGTCCTCCGGAAGTAATCATACTCCGGTCTTTTGAATATTTAAAGTATCGAGCAGACATCATCTGGTTTTGACCGACATCGGTCACCAATATCGCTTCATGATTGGTCGCATCGCTTACCGCACGCACCACTTCCCCCATCGAAAGCGTATCTCCCATCGGATGCAATTCCGGACGGATTACCTTTTCTTCTTCCACCTGTTCATAAGGCAGGAAACTATCCAGCCATTCTTTATGCTCGTTGGGCTGCAGCAATGCCGTAACAGCAGAGAGCGTCTCTTTACAGTTACCCAGAACCGCTACATCCGCATGTACATTCTTATTAATTTCAGCCGGATCGATATCAAAATGAATCACTTTCGCCTGCTTGGCGTACGTAGCCAGGTTTCCGGTCACACGGTCGTCAAAACGCATGCCGACAGCAATCAGGACATCACATTTATTGGTGTTCATATTCGGTCCGAGATTACCGTGCATTCCCAGCATACCTTTGTTCAAAGGATGCTCGGTCGGCAAAGCCGACAGTCCCAACAACGTACATCCGGCGGGCATATCTGCCTTTTCGATGAAAGCACGCAATTCCTGTTGTGCGTTGCCCAGTTCCACACCTTGCCCCACCAATACCAACGGGCGCTCTGCACCGTTAATTAATTCGGCAGCCGCTTTCACGGCCTCCGGGTCAGTCTCGGGTACAGGCACATAACTGCGTATGAAATCGAGTTTCGCAGGCATATATTCGGCTTTCTCCACCTGGGCATTTTTTGCAAAGTCGAGCACTACCGGTCCCGGGCGTCCGCTTTTCGCTATATAAAAGGCGCGGGCCACCGCCCATGGCACATCTTCGGCACGACGGATCTGATAACTCCATTTTGTAATTGGCTGCGTGATGCCTACCAAGTCGACCTCCTGAAAAGCATCTGTCCCCAAAAAAGCTGTTCCCACCTGTCCGGCAATGACTACAATCGGTGTACTGTCGATCATTGCATCCGCAATACCGGTTATGGTATTGGTAGCACCGGGGCCGCTCGTCACCAGGCAAACTCCGACCTCACCCGAAGCACGGGCAAATCCCTGAGCCGCATGTGCCGCCCCTTGTTCGTGGCGAACCAAAATATGATTCAAAGTCTCTCTATGATCGTATAAGGCATCGAATACGGGCATGATAGATCCTCCGGGATAACCAAAGATCGTCTTTACACCATGATATTCCAAAGAACGCATTAATGCTTCACCGCCTGAAATTATATCTTTACTCATGTACTAAAATTTACGATTTTACGATTTACAATTTACGATTGAAACAACTCTGTGGTTAATCAATCAGTCTCACCGCTCCTTTATCGGCAGAGCTTACCATGCTGGCATACGCTTTAAGACTTTTAGGCACATAGCGTTCACGAGTGACCGGAGTCATCGGACGTGCAGCCAGTTCTTCATCGGTCAGTCGCACGTTGATAGTCCGTTCGGGGATATTGATTTCGATGATATCACCATCCTTAATCTTTCCGATATTACCTCCGGCTGCTGCTTCGGGAGAGATATGCCCGATGCTGAGTCCCGATGTACCTCCGCTGAAACGGCCGTCGGTTATCAGCGCACACTCCTTGCCCAAGTGGCGCGATTTGATATAAGAGGTAGGATAAAGCATTTCCTGCATACCGGGACCTCCCTTCGGACCCTCGTGCGTGATGACGACTACATCTCCACTGACAACTTTTCCTCCGAGTATCCCATTGCAGGCTGCTTCCTGTGAATCGAACACCTTTGCCGGACCGGTAAACTTCCAGATGCTCTCGTCCACTCCGGCCGTTTTCACCACACAACCATCCTGGGCAATATTTCCTTTCAGTACGGCCAGTCCTCCGTCTTTGCTATATGCGTGCTCTATGTCGCGAATACACCCTTCGGCACGGTCCGTATCCAGCTCTTTATAATAGACGTCCTGAGAGCCGAGCACCAGATTGAACTTTCCGGCAGCCGCACTCTTATACTTTTTAATAGCCTCTTCACATACGTTCGGGCTAGTTATATCATATTTATCTATCGCCTCACCCAATGTCATCCCGTCGATACGCACTACAGACGTATCGATCAATCCGGCTTTGGCAAGTTGTCCCATAATCCCCATGATACCTCCGGCACGGTTTACATCCTGAATATGATACTTCTGTGTATTCGGCGCCACCTTACACAAGCATGGGCTCTTGCGTGAAAGCATATCGATATCGTCCATTTTAAAGTCCGCCTCCGCTTCATGGGCTATCGCCAGCAGGTGAAGTACCGTATTGGTAGATCCTCCCATCGCGATGTCCAGCGTCATGGCATTCAGGAATGCCTCACGGGTGGCAATGCTCCGGGGAAGTACGCTTTCATCACCGTCCCGATAATATTTATAGGTATTTTCTACAATCAGTTTCGCAGCATCTTTGAACAATTGGGTACGGTTGGCATGGGTCGCCACAATCGTTCCGTTTCCGGGGAGAGCCAGACCGATCGCTTCGTTCAGGCAGTTCATCGAATTGGCGGTAAACATTCCCGAACAACATCCGCAAGTGGGACAGGCCCGATTCTCGATCTTGGAGACTTCTTCATCACTCACACTTTCGTCGGCCGACTTAATCATCGCATCAATCAGGTCCAAATGCTGTCCATCCAGTTCACCGGCTTCCATCGGACCTCCGGATACAAATACAGTAGGAATATTCAGTCTCATAGCCGCCATCAACATCCCCGGAGTGATTTTGTCACAATTGCTGATACATACCATGGCATCCGCTTTATGGGCATTCACCATATATTCCACACTATCGGCAATGATATCCCGGGAAGGAAGGGAATAAAGCATTCCGTCATGTCCCATGGCAATACCATCATCAATGGCAATCGTATTGAATTCCGCAGCAAAGCATCCCAGCTTCTCAATTTCTTTTTTCACCAGCTGACCTATTTCATGTAGATGTACATGTCCCGGAACAAACTGAGTAAACGAATTGACGATGGCAATGATAGGTTTGCCTAATTGCTCTTTTTTCATACCATTGGCTGCCCAAAGTGCCCGGGCGCCTGCCATGCGGCGACCCTGTGTGCTGAACGAACTGCGTAACTGCTTTTTCATTTCAATATTCCTTTTAAGTAAAGAGCCTTCCCCACTGTAGTGAGAAAGGCTCTAAATCATATCTTCTATCTGTACGAATACATACATAACCTTTCTCACGCTCTTGATGGAATCACCACGACGCGAATAATATGCAGGACTGCCAGGTTAATTGATGTATGATTATTCATAACTTCTATTTTCTATTCTTTGATTGCTGCAAAGGTAAGTGCTTTTTTATAAACTCCAAACAAATTGAAGAAAAAAATCACCTAAAACAAAATAATTGTAAGCAAAGCCCATCTTTAAATATGTATTTATCATTCAAAATCCTATATTCCCAACTATTTCTTATTATAATGTACTAATTTAAAACGCCGGAATCTCAGTTTGTTTTCATCAAAAGACGGATTCTTGTAATGGCTGTCACTTAAATACAAGCCGTCTTTACCTATATAGTGCAAGGTAGATATATACGTAAAATCCGGAAAACGAGTCTCCCCGATAACATCAAAATCTTCATTCAGAATCATTATAGAGAAAGATTTACGCCCATATTGCCATATATTCAGATAATTTTTCTCCCCGTCCAAATCCGCTTTCAAGTATACAAAACGGTAATAGACTTTCCGATATTTATCATAAATCAGATTTCCGTAACAAGGAATTTCTGAGCTTGCTTTCATCGCCCCATCAAAATCCTGTGGAGGATTCTCCTTGATTGCAGGCTTATCGATATATCGACTCTTTACTTTGATTTTTTTCATTTCTCCATCTTGTAGAGAAACTACGTAAATATCTTCATCAAAAAAGAAAGAGAATACAAATTGATCCTTGTCATTTAAACAGCAACTATATGAGAGTTCATTACCTAAGGATGGTTTAGTAACATCATCCGAAGACATAATAGGAGGAAACTTAATTGGAAAAGGACTGAGCACATTTTTAACCGTATCAACCACGACGTAGACAGGAGATTTTTCCATCACTTTGTTCCCTAAACGCATATTGACGGTTTGGGGTATATACATTTTCCCGTTATTAAAGTAAATAGGGCGATATGCAAAGGTTATGGCTCCGAAAGGCAATAGAGGTATCCCATCATCCGTTTTCTCAGTTATAATCTCACGTTTTTTCTTGCCCGACTCTTCCATCACAAACACTTTACTTTGTTACAAACTGGGCAAATATATTTCATCAAAATCAATAATATGATATCCTCCGAACATACCAATACCATTAGCCCCCTCTCTATCAAAGAAGATGCTTTTCACAAACTCTCCCGACTGCAAATCATAAACACAAATCTCTGGTTCCAATTGATTCTGAAAAGTTAGGTATTCATGCCCATCTTTATCAATAAAAGGGAATAGAGCCCTTATTTCTAACGTCACATTATCGGCCAATAAATAAACAACAGAATCTTCTGTCAGTTCCAGACCGGCATCCGCAGACTCCTTCTTACCGCCGGAACAGGATATTGCCAAAATAAAAACTCCCAGAATCCCAATTATATTTTTCATGTTTACTATTATTAATCATGTAATCACCTATACCAAAGCCATTATTATTTTCCCCTAAATTAAACAATTATTTAACTGAAAATAAAATCAACAGATAAAAAATGCCCTGAGACCATTAATTAATATTTCCAAGAGCAAGACACAATGCATCCTAAACAATTATTTTGCGATAGTTCTCTCAGGAACAAAGCAGAGAAACATCAATCATAAACAGAGAAAGAAGAAAAGAGCGGAAAGAGCAGATTAAGACCGAACCAATAAAACATGGGGATGTTGTGCAGTAAAACATCCCCATGTTATAACACAAAACATCCGGATGTTTTATGCAACAACATCCGGATGTTTTTACGCAAAGAGTCTAAAGTTTCAAAGTAAACAATGGCATATTACTGACGAATAAAACGTATGCTAAATCCGTAACCACGACTATATGTATTCGTAGATTGTGGTACGGATACATTCGAAGGATTGATGGAGAGCGCCCAGCAATTATGCCCATCGACACTGCTAAACCACCAATACCCGACTTCATCTTTTTCCTGGAAAGCAAAAGGTTCATCAGCATTACGCCGTCCACCGGGTTTTCCCACAAACCCGGCAATACTCAATGCCTCGGCCACTTTAGAATCCCCACTCAGGAAATTCCGCAATTTATCCCAATCGCCCAAATGATTCGGTATTTTCCAGCCTTCAGTAACTAAAGACGTAGAACCGGAAAACACACCTGCATTGTACAACAGTCCATATTGATTGCGAATGGTCCGGCTATCTTCCGTAATGCCGGCGGGAAAACCATATACAGCATATCTCGGGTTAGCATCTTTTCTCCATTCCGAAGAAATGACTCCTGCACTGTTTGTTATCGTCCGCAGATTGTCCGCCATCCAATATTGGGTACCGATTTTCATCACCCGATATGAGTTGCCTTCATTATCAGTAGTCAGATAAGGACGGAGTCCGTTTGCCTGACTATCCGAGTAGCCGATATAATCGCCGGTTATAAAACTCACTCCGTCTTCTGTAAACAGGGAGGTGAATGGTTGCGTATTGGTACCCGGCGTATAAACGGTAGTCAGATAGTCTACTTTCCCTCCGTTATCCAATACCATTCCTTCGCCAAACGCTTTGTTATAAACATTATAAGGATAAAAGACCGAGGCACTTTTACCCGATCCAAATGAATAATCGGGAATAAACTCATGACATAGTTCTCCTACTTTCACTCCCTCAACATAAAGTTCATAAACAAACGAACGGGAAGAATCGGGCACTTTAAATTCAAGCAATAAAGTGACTCCGAGCGTTGCCGACAACTTCTTGCCGTCCTTGGCTGTCAATTCAAGAATAGCAGTACCGGACAAGGCTCCATCGGCCGAGCTTTTATCAGGAGCAATCACCGTCATCTCCCCGGTGGTGTCCGACGTATATTGGGCCGTAACTGTCCAACCGACCGGAGCCGTACATACCGGAGCAATACTTTTATTTACGCCACTGCAAGTAAACGTAAAGGTCAGAGACTCACTCCGATGAAAATACGTCACTCCCGAAGCCGCCAATTCTACCTGTGCCCCTCCCCACTCCGGCACTTTAAATATGGTTCCATCAGTCAGATAAAATACAATATAACCGTCTTCACTGACCACCTTCCGGAACATAGGATCACCGGACGCACCTTTCGCTTTCATCGGATTGCCCGCAGCATCTTTCAATTCGACAGGACCGCTCCCATAATCAAGCGTCCAGTATCCTGCCGCATTGACCCCAATGACCGGAACAATACCATCGGTTCCCGAAGCTCTGACCTTTTGCCCGTTGTTGTCCAAAAGAAAAGAAGATGTTCCATCGGCATTCTTGATAGCCCAATACAGATGTCCGTCCGTATCCATTTTCATAGTGACGACAGGAGCTGTCCCATTCTGTCCCTTGTCTCCTTCCGGACCGTCCGTACCGTCTGTTCCATCCTGGCCATCTTTACCATCGGTACCATCCTGACCGTCTTTGCCATCGGTACCGTCCTGACCGTCTTTACCGTCAGTACCATCCTGTCCGTCTTGCCCATCGATACCGTCTTGACCGTCTTTACCGTCGGTACCATCCTGACCGTCTTTGCCATCGGTACCATTCTGACCATTCTGACCATCCTGACCATCTTCTCCTTTTTTACCGTCGTCTCCTTTCTCGCCATTCTTGATGACAATCGTACCACTTTTGAAAAAACTGATGGTATAGCCGCTTCCATCTGCAAGTTCCTTGAAACCGGTAATATAATCACCTGATTCAGAAGAATTAATGATCAGCTTCAAAGCAACGATATCCCTATTCATATTTTTGCACAACTCCTCGATAGAGTTTGCCTGCCCCTCCATTTCCGCGTGATTCTTCAACACCTCGTTCATCTCCTCCTGGCTACAGGCGGTTGCGAAGAACAGACAGAGAAACAATAGTTTGATTATATGATTCATATTCATTAGAGTTAAATTAATAATTTGCATCCCGGACACAACGAATGCTGTTACCTTCACCCGCCAACGCATTGCCAGAAGTCAACAGTTCTACAGAATTAGATTTGTAGGACATCCGGATGCGATAACTCGTTTCCGTCGACCACCATTGCCCTGTTGTTTCCTGGGCTCCGGTACTGCCATTACCGCCATCAACCGTATTAGCAGGCAAAGCCGTAAAACCGGTCAGATTGTTCGCCTCTATTCCCGTATCCTCCAACCAATTTCCAATTCCTTTCCCAACAGCTGTCGACTTCAGTTTACGTGCATCTGCCCCCACAAAGTCTACCAATGCTTGCAGTTCTGCTTTAGAAGGAACATGCCATCCTTGGGGAGCTATATTTCCTTTCATTGCAAACTGATTGTAAAGTACACCGTACAGGTTGCGATATTGCATAGCTCCCGGAGCATTGGCATTAACCGCCCGGTCGACCTGACAGGCCGGAAGATCTGCCCCGCACTGAATTCCCCAATCCAGAGATGTGGCAAAACCGGTAGGAATAGGAGTACCATCATTAAATTGGGTTGTCTTCAGATTTTCTCCCATCCAGTAGAGACTACCTATTTTTACAACCCGGTAAGCATATCCCTGCACATCGACAGCCAAGGAAGCTTTCAGCCCGCAAACAGTCCCGCTCACCAGTCCGTCTGCCCCATCTGCCGCCATCACATATCGGCTACCGTCTTCCGTAAGTATGGCAGTGGACGACGGATTGCCGGCCACCGGCATATATCCTGTTCCGTCATGCTGTATCGATGCTCCGTTTTCCAAGATCAGTCCGGAACCAAAAGTACGCGAAGCAGCATTATAAGAATAGACTACTGTAGCCCGGTCCGTCGTGGAATACGCCGGCACATACTCCCGGCATATTTCTCCTACTTTAACTCCCTCCATCAATACATCATAAACCTGAGAACTATTGAACTTCGGAAGTTCAATACGATAATACAACGTTACCAGGATGTCTGCCCGGACAGTATTTCCCAAAGCATCTGTGCCTTCTATCGTTATTCTTTCCGAAGCCGGCAGAGCCGAACCGGCAGCAGGTGCTTTCACAGTCAGCCTCCCTTGCAAAGCTTTCGGCTGATAATTAATCGTAGCATCCCATGTTCCTGCCACTTTTACTATCTGTCGGAAACTGCTACAATCAAACGTAACGTCCTGCGTTACTCCACGACGGAAGAAAAGTGGCCCCGTTTCATTGAATATCAATTTACTGTCTCCGGTTTTGGCCACTTTATAGATGCTCCCGTCAGTCATGGTAAACACGACATATTCAGGATTACCGGTATTCACAGAAGCAAAGATGGACGGGCTGCCATCTGTCACCGTAGCCACTATCTTCTCTCCGCTTCCTCCTGTGATCCATTTCGTTACACCTCCGACAGTAACCTGCCAATAGTATTCACCATCGGTATCTTTAGCTATGCCGACAGATGGAGTGACACCATTCACAGGAGTCATGATCACCTTGTTACCTTCTCCATCCGTCAGCCACTCTACCGCTCCGCCACCTATTTGTACAGTCCAGTAATAATTGCCATCCGTATCCCGTTTGGCACCCAGCAACGGAGTATCTCCTGCAGGACCTTTCACGCCGTCTTTACCGTCGTTACCGTCAACTCCGTCTTTGCCATCCTCACCATTGGCACCGTCCTGTCCGTCACTGCCATTATGCCCATCGGTACCATCAGTTCCGTTCGATCCGTTTTGACCGTCGGCTCCGTTCTGACCGTCAACGCCGTCTTTACCGTCCGTACCATCCGTGCCGTTTGCTCCATCACTGCCATTCTCACCATTGGCACCGTCATTGCCATTTTCTCCTTTATTCCCCGTCAGGCCATTCTTTATAAGAATATCTCCTCCTTTATGAAAAACAATCAGTGTACCGCTTCCATCGGGCAATTCGGTCACACTCTCAATGTAATCATGAGTCGGTATCGTATTCACTATCGTGGCAAGCAGCCTCACTTCATTATTGGTATCGGATATCCATTCCCGGAGTTTTCCCATCCGTACATTCAGTTCGGCTTCCCGGCGCAGGGCCTCGTTAATGTCCTCCTGAACACAGCCTCCCGCCAACAGAACCGACAAAATGATAAACATATATTTTTTATATCTCTTCATGATTTCCTGTTTTAAAGATTAATCTTCTTTCAAAAGCCGTACACTGTAGCCTGTCGAATTATTGTCTCCGCTGTTAAACTCGAGTACGGATGAGTTTGCGGACAATCTGAACACAGCACCGACACTCTCCAGACTGGCACTGCTCCACCAGATACCGACTTGCTGAAAATCGTTGAACGAAAGACCGTCAGCACCTCTGTATCCTCCTCCGACACCGGAAAAACCTGTGAGATCGGTTCCACCCCCTGTCAGCCAATGCTCTGTTCCGGACTCTTTCAATAATGTACCGGCATTAGAACCCAGAAAAGCCCGTAATGTGGATACAATATCCGATTCCGTTGGAAGCTTCCATCCGGCAGGCACCACTTTTCTGGCAGCAACTCTATTGTACAAAACTCCATAAGATACCTTATTGGCAAATGCCCCTGCTGCTGCAGCATTCTCATAATCGTACACGGCACAGGCACCCGAACCGCTATCATCAAATCCACTCTCTCTCCAGGCACGCCCCGACAAGCCGGTGGCAACAGGAGTTCCGTCAGGATAAGTAAGTGTCCGTAAATTCTCCGCTGTCCAGTACTGTTTACCTATTTTCACAATGCGGTAGGCATTGCCATCCGCATCAGTCAGCCTTTCCGCCTGCAGGCCGTCTCCGAAATCCGGTTCACGTCCTTTCAACGAACTGTCGGTATAGAATTCCGATCCATTTTCAGTATAGATATACATAACTGCCGGCCTGTCAGAAACTGAAGCATGATAACCCGTACCGTCGTGCTTCACCGAAGCACCGGTATTCGTGATAAGTCCCGATCCATAAACTCCTCCTGTCAAATAAGGATAGACAACCGTTGCAGACAATCCCAGTTCCCGCTGGTATTCACGACAAAGTTCTCCTACCTTTTTGCCCCAAAGACGGATGTTGTACACATAAGAACCTCTAAAATCCGGAAGCATTATCTTATAAAGCATACTCACGGTGAAAGAAGTCCGCGCCGTTTCTTCTGCGGTATTCGTACTTCGCAGTACCACATCTCCTGATAATGCTACGTCCGCTGTTCCCGCCGAAGGGGCCTCAAGAGTCAAAGCTCCCGCTTCAAAATCGACTGTCGCTTTCCACCCCTTCGGAACATCTACCGACAATTGCTCTTTTGAGATACCCTTACAACTGAAAGCAATCGCCTGAGACCCGCCCCGGTTGAAAAAAAACAGTTTACGTCCCTCCGGAACCTCAATAACCGGTCTTCCTATAGGTAATCTGAACCGGGTTGCCCCACCGCTTAAAGTAAATTCCACATAATCCGGCTCCTTCAAGTCCACCTTCTCAAACACGGACACAGCATTTTTTGCATTGGCAACTATTTTCTTTCCATCCGCTTCAATCCATGTCTCTGGACCGGTTCCAATCTTTTGCGTCCAGTAATAGTTATCGTCGCCCCCGTCGGACGTTTCCCATTGCTTCACTCCCAGTTGAGGGGTTTGTCCATCGTGTACCGTAGAGGTTGCCTTTATTCTGTTTCCATCATTGTCGGCCAGATAATAAGGTTCACCGGAACCTATTTTTATAGTCCAGTAATATTCCGAATCAGCGGGATCCTGCATAATGCCAACCACCGGATTCTGTCCAGGGTCACCTTGCTCCCCCTTATTCCCGTTGGTACCGTCGACACCATCTTTGCCATCGGTACCATCCACGCCATCTTTACCATCGGTACCGTTCTCACCATTTGCACCATCTTTACCATCGGTACCGTTCTCACCATCTTTTCCGTCCGTACCGTCGGTACCGTCCACACCGTCTTTACCATCCGTACCATCTACGCCATCCTTACCGTCTGTACCGTCTATGCCGTCTTTCCCGGCATCTCCATCCGGACCGGTATCTCCTTTCTTCCCGTTACGGATAGTAATCGGAGCACTTTTGGAGAAGGAGATAGTATACCCCGCACCATCCGCCAGTTCCTCGATATGAGTAATGTTATCTCCTATCCTGTCGGTATTGACAATCACCTGAAGATTATAAATATCCTCATTCAGTTTTTTACATAGATCTGTCAATTCCTGCAATTCTTTCCTCTGATCACCCTGTCTGTCAAGTAAATCGTTGAAATCGGACTCTTTACAGCCATGCAGCAAAGGTATCAATAACAACAACAGATATATTTTCTTTCTAATCATAGTTTTCATTTTTGGATTTCAACAATAACTCGCCTGGCAAGTACGCTGTAATTATTCGGATCGGAAGTAAGCATATCTATGCACTCTCCTTTCACGGCGATACGTTTGCCATCTATCCCCTTCTTTTCAAGATAGGCTGCCAGTGCTTCGGCACGCTGTAAAGAGATTTTTTGATTAATATCCGGATTCCCGGTATGGTCGGCATGCCCTGAAAGAATAACTTTCAACTCAGGATACTTTTTCAGGGTTTGCACGATGCGGCATAATTCATTTTTGTACAAGGCTACATTCAGATAAGCCGATCCTCTCTTAAAATAGACCGGAGGCAATTCGTTGAATCCCAGTATCGGATCAGAACCGGTCTTCTCCTTCACTACCGTGTGCGCCTGTTGCAACTGCATATTTAAAGAAGCAATCTCCCGTTTCATCCGCTCCTTCTCTATCGAATCTTCAACGCAATAAGCAGGGGCAGGCAAGCTGACCGCACGCTCCTCTATATATCTGATCTCCACATCCGCCGCTCGTCTTGAGGCATAGAGAACATTGTCTTCTTTCTTTTTACCCACCTTCCATATCAAAGAGAGTCCGGCACTGGTCATAAAGTGGTCTTTCGACTTAATCAGCGTAGATATACCATCCATCTTATTGTTATTGACCCATATAATTCCCGTACGCAACTGTACATCAAAAGCCCGGGAAATCTTATAACGCAAAGACACATCTCCCCCTATCCCGATGTTCCACTTATCCGTCTTTTTTCCCGATAATGGGCTTTTATCTGCCTTATTTATTAACTCTGTAGAGAAATGTTGTGCATAGACGGCAGGACTCAGTAATACCGTCCAGCGACGATTTCCCCGGTTAGGGCCAAAGAAATTATTCACATTCAGATTCATCTGCAAACCAATATTCGTAAAGTGTACTTTCGAAAACACATCCTTGTACTTCCAGGTATTAAAATCCTGATTCGTATAATAAGTCATCCCGTCGGCATTCATAAGGTAATCACCCGCGTAAGATTTCGCCCCCATTCTGGTATATCCGGTTCGCGCAGATGCCTCTATGCCTATCCACGAATTGACCTGATAACCGGCAAACCCTCCAAACTGAGATCCGACATAGTTTTTATCCGCCGAGAATGAAGTAAAATCGCCAAACAGGAAAGGGACACCATATTCTGCTCCAAAATACCAATGTGAATACGATTTAAGAGGTTTATCGACCTTAACCGGCGTTTCCGTTTGGGCAAACCCGGTACCAAACAGCGGAGAAAAAAGAAGGAAAAGGATGGCTCTTCTGCATCCTGTCCCCATACAACAATGATTTTTTAACATAAGCTTCAATTTAAGAATTATTGTTTGTTTTCAATTTCTTGCGAAGTTCGCAAGGTGTCAGTCCATATTGTGACCTGCAAAATTTATTAAAGTGTGAAGGAGATGAAAATCCGAAGTCATCGATAATCTGGCTAAACTCATCACCATATACGGTAATACGGTAAATGATATGTTGTGATTTCCGATTGAGAAGCCAACGGTAGACCGACACTCCGAACTGTTCTTTAAACTTTGCCCGAAAATTAGTGACGCCATAGCCTAACAGGCTGGCCAACTCACCCACATTTTTTGCACTGAGATAGTTCTCCAGTATCTGTTCTTTAAACCTGGACGACTGTTCCGTCAAGGAACTGAACAAAATGGCGAGTTCCTGCTCATTATAAACAGAATTCAGGATATAGAACAGTTCCCGCTGCTTCGCTATATACAAGGAGAGATCATATAAATTCATCTCCATGTACTGTGCAAGAAGCTGTAAAAAAGAATTCAAAGGCTCGGCAAATTTAAGTCCCACATCTTTTGAAACAGAACTATCCGAAATGGCTCCGAAAGGACGGAATGTCAATAAATCATGTACTATTAAATCACCAAATGCAAATAAGATGACCTGTGAGTCCGAAAGCATCTCGCAGGTATAGTCATCTTCTTTATCCCAGAAAAAGATATGCCGCTCTCTGACGGTAGCCAACTCTTGCTGAGCAGAAGAAACTTTCATAGTACCACTCATAATAAAAATCAAAACATTGCTATCCAACTTCAATAAGGAGTTCCCTTTTAAGATGATTAAAAAGCTAAATCCGGTTTGAAAAATCTGATTGGGTAGCAAATCAGAAGTCAAATTTTCAATTAAGGTTTTCATAGGTTGATGTATATTATAAAAAAACAAAAATGTACCAATATCTTACATTTAGAAGTACAAAGGAAGGCTTTTAACAGGTCAGTTCGTTTATACATTTTATTTAATTTGTTATATATAATAACAAATGGAAAAACTTTTTTTTCAGTTTAACGACATATAGATATACTACTTCTTTCATTTTCGTTATTCATCGCCTATCAGCCAACAGGTATTAATTTCTACTACGAAAGAATAAACTCCCCACCAGTCCATAAATCTCTGACGATTAATTCGTATATTTGTCCCCACGGAAAATCCGAATTTTATTAATAACATTATAAAGAACAGATGGAAACAGCAGAAAACAAGTACATCACTGTAGCTTACAAACTGTATACAACAGAAGATGGTAAAAGAGACTTAGTAGAAGAAACAGCAGCCGAACATCCTTTCCAATTCATTTCAGGTTTGGGCACTACGCTCGAAGCTTTTGAATCACAGATAGTAAACCTTCATAAAGGAGACAAATTTGAATTTACTATTCCTTTTGCCGAAGCTTATGGTGAATATGACGAAGAACATGTAATCGATCTTCCCAAAAACATCTTTGAGATTGACGGAAAATTCGATAACGAACATATCTATCCGGGAAACATCATTCCTTTGATGAACTCAGAAGGCCAGCGCCTGAATGGTAGTGTAGTTGAAGTAAAAGCCGATACGGTAGTGATGGATATGAACCATCCGTTGGCCGGTGAAGATTTGACTTTCGTGGGCGAGGTTACCGAGAGCCGTCCGGCTACAAACGAAGAAATTCAGGAAATGATTAAAATGATGACCGGCGAAGGCGGATGCAGTTGCGGAAGCTGTGGCGACGGTTGCGGTGACGACTGCGGAGACAGTTGTGGAGACAGCTGCGGTTGTGGACATTGCCATTAATCCCGAGCGGTAATTTATAAAACGAAAAACGGTGAACATACTGCAACCACATCGTATGTTCACCGTTTTATTATACCTAAGGACAGACAATCTATTTCACGATCTTTATCAGGAAAGAATCCTTACTGTATTCTTTGTCATTCAAGTAAAGCCTTTTATGTATTGTAGGGTTCTGTTTCTTCCAGGTGATATATAAGTCGAATTTTACCACATCTTTCGTTCCATCTCCCCAATGAATCGTAAAGGTCTCTCCCTTATATTGATGTTCCGGAGAAAACTCACCAAAAGAAAGCACACGCTCTTTCGCTTCACCCAGCACTTCTTTTCTCAATCCCAACGGGCGGGGCATATTAAAGCGGGTATCCACAGAATTTTCCAATGGAAAGGATTTATCCCCATATTCCACAGTAATCTCATTACCCAATATATTCGACGCAACCTGTGGGTCCAGCAAGTTATTGCCGGCGGCATCCTTCACAGAAAAATAAATATTATAGTTTATGAAATCCCAAATATAATCTCCCTGGTCCTTCTCTTTATCTTCTTCTCCATAACATCCGGTCAGCAGAAGCGGAAATAATAAAAGCAACCATACAAAATGTTTTTTCATATATACAGCATTAATAGTTCGTCACTCCAACAAGATTCTTTATATCAAGAAAATGAAAGAATTAGTCTTTTACTGCTTGTCTTCTATTTTTTAACATATAGTTTAACATTAGCACCCTTTATGTGTCATGATGTCGAGCACCACCCTGTCTGTTTCATTCATACCCTGTGATCCAATCCGCGTCAGATTTCGGATGCTTTGATCGACATCCTCGTCAATAATTCCCTCGACCGAAGTAACACAACGATTCTCCATTGCCATTACCGCCGACAACACAGCTGTCGACACTCCTGTCGTCACCTTCAGAGCACAACTGGGTTTAGCTCCGTCACAAATCATTCCGGTCAGATTGGCTATCATGTTTTGAACGGCAAAAGCCACCTGCTTATAAGAGCCTCCCATCAACCAAGTAATGCCACAACTCGACCCGGTTGCCGCCACTACACAGCCACAGAGGGCGGATAGGCGTCCCAGACTCTGCTTAATATAAATCACAGTCAAATGACTCATCATCAAAGCACGAATTAATTCTTCTTCCGACTTTCCGTTTTCTTCGGCATATACCACTACGGGCAAAGTCGCAGAAATCCCCTGGTTACCACTGCCCGAATTACTCATAACAGGAATCATGGCTCCCGCCATACGGGCATCACATGCTGCCGACGTATACGAAAGAATATGTGAGAAAACGCTATCCCCCATAATTTTATGTTCATAAGTGCCCCGAAGCATCTTACCCAACGCATGTCCGTAATCACCCTGAAAAGACTGTTCTGCCGCTTTTTTATTAAGCCGTGCCGTCTCAAGAATAAAGCGGATTTCATCCAACGGAGCAGTCAACGCAAAATCATACACCTTCCGTAAAGTAAGTTCCAGAGTCTCTTCTTCCTCTTCCTCCCCGGAAGTCTGCTGTTTATTCAACAGTACTTCATCTCCCTTTGCCACGTAAACAAAGGTGGTATGCCCACCGGAAATGATAGCCGTCGCCTGTTCACCACCGGCTTCGCACGTCACTTCTATATAAAGTTTCTCCGTAATGTCTTCCTTCAACGAAATACAGATACGCTTTTCATCAATCAGTTTCTTTCCCTCTTCTACAGCTCCCGGAGTACTGTCTTTCAGCACCTCGAGCTGATAATCGGACTTCCCGATCAACGCACCCAAAGCCACAGCGATGGGCAGCCCGATCATTCCCGTACCGGGGATTCCTACTCCCATTGCATTTTTCAAGATATTAGCACTCAACAATACCTTTATTTTCTCCGGTTTGGCCCCCAAAGTCTCTGTAGCTTTTGCTACACACAATGCAACTGCAATCGGCTCTGTACATCCGATAGCCGGAATCACCTCCCGCTGTATTAAAGCGATTATCTGTTTTCTTTCTGATTCAGTCATCTGTCCAAGGTTTATATTTTGCACAAAAGTAGAAAATATACTCTTATAAACCATCCATTTAACCAAAGAATATCCTATCCGGATGAGTGAATGGTTTTACACTCTATCCTCTGGTTATTTAATAATTATCATGTATCTTTGCCTCTCAATTACAAATACTTAATAAAAAAGAGTAATGAATAAAGGATTTATACTAAAAGCCCTGTTTCTGTTATGCTTTCTTTTCTCACAAACAGCCCAAGGACAATCTTTCACTCCCGGAGAGATATGGCCCGATAATCACCAGGTACATATCAATGCGCATGGCGGAGGCATTTTATATGAAAACGGAACCTATTATTGGTTTGGCGAACACAAAACAGAAGGTGAAGCCGGAAATTTAGCCAATGTAGGGGTGCATTGCTACTCGTCCGATGACTTATATCATTGGAAAGACTGTGGTATTGCACTATCAGTGATAGAAAATGATCCCGGACATCCCATTTCTAAAGGGTGTATTCTCGAACGTCCTAAAGTTATATACAACCCTCTCACTAAGAAATATGTCATGTGGTTTCATCTTGAACCCAAAGGTGCAGGATATTCGGGAGCACTAAGCGGAATTGCCCTTAGCGACCGGGTTACAGGCCCTTACACCTTTCTAAAAGCTGTCCGTCCCAATGCCGGTTCATGGCCCATCAACGTACTGCCCATTCATAAAACCACCCGCAGACCTTCTGCAGAAGAAGAACGTCAATGCACCGGAGGTAGTCTTCCTGCCCATCCGGACAGCCTCAACATATTGGGCCGCGACATGGAGCAGGGGCAAATGGCGCGTGATATGAATCTGTTTGTCGATGATGACGGTAAAGCTTACCATATCTACTCCTCCGAAGAGAATAGTACGTTGCACATTGCCGAACTGGATCCGACCTATACAGGCTATACAGGCAAATATATCCGGGTCTTTATTAACCGGTTCATGGAAGCTCCGGCCATGTTCAAGAAAGATGGTAACTATTACCTTATTATGTCCGGCTGTAGCGGATGGAATCCCAATGCCGCACGCTCTGCCATAGCTTCTTCCATTTGGGGAGAATGGAAAGAGTTAGGAAATCCTTGTATAGGTCAGGATGCAGACCTTACTTTTCATTCTCAAAGCACTTATATCCTACCGGTACAAGGTAAGAAAAATCAGTTTATATACATGGGTGACCGCTGGACTCCGCAAAACGCTATTGACGGACGCTACATCTGGCTTCCCATTCATTTTGAAGGTCCCAAACCGATTATCGAATGGAAAGATTCATGGACTTTAGACTAAAAACATACCATTCTGAACATTATGACCGTTATAAAATGTTGTATTGTAGGCATTCAAATGTATCTTTTCAAAAAAGAAACTTAACTTTGCAGCCAAGTTTACAAAAAATCAACTAAACTAAAAGGATTATTAATCAAAAACAGAATCGAATGAAATTAAAGAATCTGATAGCCTGTTTCTTTCTGGGCTTTATAATGGTTTCTTGCATACAAGACGAAGCACCTAATGCAGAAGCAGACATCATAGCATGCTCTGTACCGGGTGACGTACTCAACCGAGATCCGATAATTGAAAACAATAAGGTTACATTAATCGTAAAAGCAGGAACAGATATAACAGCATTAGCTCCCAAGTTTACCTTAACTCCTGGAGCCTCGATTATCCCTAATAGCGGAACTACATTGGATTTCACTACACCTCAATATTATGAAGTGACTTCTGAAGACAAAAAATGGAAGAAAAAATATGAAGTAGGAGTAGCGTTCTCTGGTATTACTAACACAACGTACCATTTTGAGAATATAAAATTCGATTCAGAAGGGAAATACCATATTTTCTATGAAACAGACGCACAAGGAAAAGAAACAATGACTTGGGCAAGTGGTAATGCCGGATTCGCTTTCACCGGCGTAAAAGCAACAGCTGAAGAATATCCAACAAGTCAATCAACGAACGGTGTAGAAGGAAAATGCTTAAAATTAACAACTTGTGAAACCGGTTATTGGGGTTCATTGCTTGGAATGCCGATCGCAGCAGGTAACTTATTTTTGGGCAGCTTTGAAGTAAGACCTACCGATATCCTCCGTTCAACCAAATTCGGAACTCCATTTTCCAATATTCCAACTTCAATTACCGGATATTATAAATATAAAGCAGGAAAGTCATTCCAAATAGATGGTAAACCCGTAGATAATAAAAAAGATATCTGTGATATTTATGCTGTATTCTATGAGACAGATGAAAAATTGTCCACACTTGATGGAACCAACATATTGGCAGAGGATAATACTCATATAGTGTCAGTAGCCCGTATTAAAGATGCAAAAGAAACTGATGAATGGATTAAGTTTGACTTACCATTTGAATATCGTACTGGTAAATCAGTAGATATGGAGAAACTCAAAGCGGGAAAATATAATCTAGCGATCGTATTTTCTTCAAGTATACGCGGAGATCATTTTGAAGGTGCTCCAGGAAGTACACTTTACATTGATGAGGTTCTATTAAATTTCACTAACAAGTAAAAACAAGAAAATGAAAAAGTATATACTTATAGGCCTACTCGCTATCATCAGTACAATCACTTCCGTACAAGCTCAGGAAGAAAGGAACCATGGTATTATTTGGTCTGCATTACACGGGCTTGAATATGAAATAAAAGCGGGATTCAATGTGGGAGGAGCCTCTCCACTTCCATTACCAGCCGAAATACGCGCACTCACAGGATATAGTCCAACGATATGCTTTGCCATAGAAGGTAATACCACCAAATGGTTTGGTAAAGATTCTAAATGGGGAATGACTTTAGGGCTACGTCTGGAAACTAAAGGTATGGAAGCCAGAGCACGCGTAAAAAACTATAGTATGGAGATCATAGGGGATGGTGGCGAACGCCTAGCAGGTTACTGGACCGGAAAAGTAAGAACCAAATACCGAGGCTCTTATTTCTCGGTTCCTATAACAGCTGCTTATAAAATAAGCCAACGTGTAAAAATCAATGCAGGTCCTTATGTTTCATTTATGACTAGTGGTGACTTTAACGGTCACGTCAATGATGGTTATCTGCGTAAAGATACTCCCACAGGAGAAAAAGCTGAATTTGAGGGAGATAAAATAGCTCCTTATGATTTTTCTAAGGACCTGAACAATTTCCAATGGGGAGTTCAGGCCGGTGCAGAGTGGAAAGCATTCAAACATTTAAATGTATATGCAGATCTAGTATGGGGCTTGAATGATATCTTCAAAAAGGAATTTAAAACAATTACATTCAACATGTATCCTATTTATTTAAATGTAGGCTTTGGATATGCGTTTTAAAATCTATTTTTTCCAATAGTATTATAATTAAGGGCAACTGATTCAATATGAAAAAGTTGCCTTTTTCACTTCATTTTGAAATCACTTTCATTAAAATCATTTATAGATACAAGAAGAAAATATATTTCAAGACTAAAAGCATGATAAAGATACTAATAGAATCATAGTTATTTAGCAACAAAAGACTGGTCATCCTCCTAGTTCCCCCTCTGTTTTATCAAAACAACCTTATATTACAAAAGAATTACTTGAAAATATAAAATTGAAATTTCTTTAACTCCAATTAAAAAGAGGGTGTCCGAATTTTTTCTGGACACCCTCTTTTTAATTGGAGAGATTTAAAATCCTTTTATTTAGTTCCAATAAAAGTAACCTCTATCTTCTGGAATACGGCCGAAATAGACAAGATAATCTTACAATCATTGTTTATAAGTTTCGAACCCGCATTAAATTTACCACTAAGCGGTAAACCTGCATAAGAAATGGTGCTTAAGATTAATTCACCAGTACTCAAATTTTTAGATGCAGTTATATTAACATCAGCTGTTAAACCGGCATAGCTAAAGTTAGAAATAGTCATTTTAACCGCTGTTCCATCTTCAATAACTTTCACGCTTTGTGGATCTACAACTGTAGGAGTAGCCCCATCAACCGAAACTGTTAATTTTCCGCTATAAGTACTCGTCACACCCGCCGCAAACGTACTAATTGTACATAGTAACATCAATATTGTGAATATTCGTCTCATCTTTTTTAATATTTATTATATCACTCTATTTAGCTTGTAAATCTAATCCCAAATCAAAAGCTTCTGTTGCCTCCCAATTACCACTTATAGCTCCAATCAACATTGACGCCATTGCAGCTTCAGGAGGAAGAATACCACTCTTACTCAACATATCCCATAATATTAAGATATCCGACATTTTCACAGGATCTCCCCAACTATCTACTTCGCCCGTTTCATGTACAGCCATTAATGGTGCAAATGCAGACTTATCTAAATAGATGTAGCTATGTCCATCAGCGACTTTTACATTCAATGGGAATCCATTGTTTACCCAATCTAATAACATTGCAATTGATTCATCGCTAATAGCAATAGATTCAACTTTTAAAAGTTTAGCTAACATTGCCTTAACTGTAGCAGGGTCACCTTTCAATACTTGATCGATAATCCCATCAAGTCCGGCAGCTCCACTTCCCATAGCTTGCGCTACAATTACAGGAATATTAAGTTTCACATACAACTTACCATCTTTTTCAAACCAGTATGCTAGATTCGTAGGAGATTGTAACCATCCTTCAGTTGGAATTAGTTTTTTAGCAACATCTGCAGTAGGAGGCATTAAAGCCCACATCGGTTGGAATTGAATTGCCCCAGAGTTATAAGAAGCCGTTACATTTCCGTCAACGCCAAGAGTAACAGATTGCAATACCTGAGGTAATAATACACCAAAAATTCCTCTAAACATAGCACCATAAGATGTTCCATAATCAGAACTTTCAGTTACGCATACATAATTTACATAACCTGCACCTGCTATTACAGCATTAGGATTAGTATAATCATTATAAGTTAACTCTCCTGTTGTGTACTCAGCTAAACCATAAGTTTTAGCCCAACCTTTTGGATCGTTCATCGTAACTTTCAAAGATAAAGTTAACACCTTGTCTTTACGAGATCCAGTATATTCGACTGAAGCATTAGCCGTTTTAGCTGTTCCGCTAAAACCCTCACCATCTACTTTAACACCAGTTAAAGTTGCTTCTTCTTCTCCAGGAATTACGTTTTTCAAAAGAATAGTGACATTATCACCATTAGTTGCATCAAATACAACCTCTTTACCTGTCAATAAAGTTTCACCATAAGTAAGAACTAAAGTTTCATCCTTATAAGTTCCGATATAAAGACCGGCACCTGTTGCACTAACATTCAAAGTTACTTTACCTTCAGGAGTAATCATACCATCAACTGTAACTTTCAATAATGGAGCCGGTTGAGATGTTTCTCTTGTCACAGGTTTTGTCATGATATCTTTCGTTCCATTGAATTTGAAAGAACCATCCGCCTGTTTTTCCATTGTAACATCAACAGTTATATCACTATAGCCATCAACCACATTTTTAAAACCGACTGTTGCAGATTGAAGACTTGTGGCTTCAAAGTTCACTGTTCCGGTTGTATTCGTCCCATTCAACTGAAAGTCTACATTTTCTGCTTTAATTTCACCTTTAGGAAGTTCCTGCCAGCTGTTATCATCATCGTCACTACAAGCAGTGAACAAGCTCACTGAGCAAATCAGCGCGAAGAGATACAATAAATTTTTCTTCATAAATAATCACGTTTAGTTAGTAATTTTTAATTTTTATTCTAAAACGGAGCAAAGTAACAGCTTTATTTCCATCCAAACAAGGTCTATCTTACGTATTTTATGTTCTAAATTTAAGATTAAGTTGGTTATCGAGCGAAATCGTATTAAAAAAAAATTAATCTATGATTCGAATCGAGCAAATATAATATATCTCCATCATCATCTTTAATAAGATAATGATAGAATTGTTTTCTCCTGCTAATTACTTATATTACACTGATTATACGAAAACAAGGGTAAGAGATCCTATCTATCAAAAAAGATCTCTTACCATTCATCTGCTTTCACACATAATAATATAATTGTATATATGCGTTTTTAATTACTGCTACCGATTATCCTATTTTTTAAGAATCAGTATATTTCGTCCAATACTTTCACCCGAAATGCGGGGTATACCGGGACCGTATGCTCTTGTCTCATAATCTCACCAATCTTTTTGACAATCTCAGGATACTTAGGACTGTGAATGAATTTACACCGGCCAGCTCATGAAGGTCTGCCGTTGCACAAGTAATGCAGAACATACATATCTAATATTCATACAAACTCAATATGAAACAGTCCGGCACTATTTTTCTAATGGTGATATCTTAAAAGTAGTCATCACAAAGCCGTGATCGGAAGGATAAAAGAACTCCTCTCCCATAAATTTCAAAGGCTTGGTCAACTCCTGATTATAAGATTCGGAGGTAATTGCACGAATGGTCTTACCTTGGTAATAGATAAAATCAATACGGTCGGATCGGAGTGGTTTATCTTCATTATCATAGATCCATGTAGTCCCTATATTTTTTTCCGGTTCGGGATGTATTTCGCGGAAGCTGTCTTTGAAACCTGCATTTTGCATCTCTTTAGATACAGTCCACTCCACAACTGCACCACCATGATGATACATGTCTTTCGTTGCATCAGTCCAATCAAGATGGGAATGCACATTGAAATCTCCACCCATAATCATGGGAATACTGTCAGTCTGACGAATCATCGGCTGCAAGACAGAGAGTATGCGGCGTATTTCATTATCCCGGGTACCGGCATCATCCCATGCGAGAATATCTGTTTCCGATTGTTCGGTAGGTACCAAGCGCATATCAGGTAAATAATGCAACCAGGTATCGAATAAACGGACCGGTGTGCCATCCATGTCTATTTCGACTCCTCCAAAATTGAATGTAGAAATGGAGTCAGGGAAAAGATATGTTTTTTTAATCGGATAGCGGCTATAAATACACAGATTGTCTGATAACAATACATAATCATATCCCAAAGAGTCTGCAACCATTGGAGCCGCACCATAAGTCTCAATCATCAAAATAACATCGGCCTGACTCTTTCTCAGAATCCCGATAGTACCTTCACATCCTTTTTCAGGATAATTTTTAGCATGTCCCGCATGCCATACATTCCATGACAAAACTTTTAATTCTTTCTCTTTTGCACATTCTTGCGTACAGGAAGCAAAGCTTATTGCAACAATTGCAACAAAAATATATATAAACTTATTCATACCTATTCTATTATTGAAAATAATACATGGAGATATGACAGAAGTTACCTCCTGTCACACCTCCACAAAAAGAATTAATTATTTAGTAAAAAATGCAGTTGTTACCGGATTGCCCAACCAAGCTTCGTGAGGCTCTACACCCAACAACCAGGCTTCTGTGGCAGGTACGTCAATAACCATCGTGCTTTCAGTAATCTTATAATTCTTTTTCACCCCCTTTCCATAAAAGACAAGTGGAGTCTCCATTTCATTGAGCGTTTTTCCTCCATGATTGGTACCGATACCCCCATGGTCTGCGGTCAAAATAATCACTGTTTCGTCCATCATATCGGCTTCTTCAATAGCTGCTACTATTTCACCTAAATACCCATCCAATTCATCTAACTTTTCATAATACTCTTTAGATTCCCATTTATAGGTATGTCCGGTATGATCAGGATATTCAAATATAACAGCACAATACATCGGCTTTTTCTCTTTCAGATAATTGACGGCGAATTGTGTCGCTCCCTTGGGATGATCTTTTGTCTGTGGAGCATGTACGAAATGATTGATGGCAAGCGAATCGACTAAATACTTCATGCCATCCCATTCGTAAATATAACCGAGTTCCGCTTTAGGATGTGTATCGCGCAACAATCCGTACAGTCCCGGAAAACGGCCATATTGGTTGGTGATAAAAGGAGGAATTTCCGGTGTTTTGCTTCCCCAAGTAGTGTAACCGTGAAGTTCCGGTCCTACTCCGGTAAACATGGAGGCCCAGTTAGGAGCACTCGATGAAGGGAGGATAGAACGGTTATTCAATGTAGAAGCTCCTTCTTTCATCAACCGATTGAAATTGGGCATGGGATGATTACGGATAGCAACAGCACTCAATCCGTCAAAAGCAACCAATACCACATGCTTGGGACGTTGCTTCAAACGTGGGCCGGCCGCGCTTACTTCACTGACAAATAAACCAAGAATCAAGGAAAATATAAATAGTATAGATATCTTTTTCATTTTGTATATACATTTAATTGTGTAACTTAAAATTATAAATATTACCGCCAAAATCGGCAACAAACAGACAGTTACCACTAACTGCCACGCTTGAGAATACAGGTGCTCCCAAAGCCCGCTTACCGCGATAAGCCCCCGTATTCAGGTCAACGGCATGCAAATATCCATCACTGGCGCCAAAGAGAACAGTCGAACCTACAAGGACAGGCGAAACCTCGACCGTACATTCCTGATTATGTGAATACGGAACGGTATAGAAAAGACTTGTCCCGGTACGATAATTCCAGACTTCCTTAAAAGTGAGACGGTCAAAAGCGACCACACCTTTATTGGAAGTAGAAACAATCAGATATTTATCCGTCACAAGCGGAGCGCAAGCCGAATTAAATTCATAAGAAGTTTCTGCCATTTTCAGAATATCTCCCGAACGGGGATTGATTACATACAGATTCTCACATGAAGCTAAATAGAAATTACCATCATAGAAAGTAGCTGATCCGTCTCGAAAACGAATTTTACTATCACACTTCTTCCACAACAAAGCACCATTACTGATGTCATGTCCGAAAAGCCCGTTCCAATGGGCCGATGCAACTAACACTCCCGCACCCACGGTAAAGGTAGAAGTGGTTCCCTCGCCTCCGTCCCAGGCTTTATTCTGCCATAAAATTTTTCCGTCGACAGCCCGCACAGCACAAGTACCTTTTGCATGTCCGGCATATACCACACCATCGGCTACGGCCAATCCTTCATCGAGAAGCGGCAGCAAAGAAACCGGCAATTGCGTTTGCCAGCAAGCTGTTCCTTTTTCAGCATCTATGGCATAAAGCATTCCCGAAGCATCCGAAGCGAATATACGGCCATCTTCATAGGCAATGGTATTCTTTATCGAATTGGAAGTGACAAAGGTCCAGCAAAGATGTCCTGTGGTCGCATCATAGGCTTTTACATAGCATTTCTTCGCTTTGTCATCATCAATGGTTCCGATAAAGACTTTGTTCTGCGCAACAATCGGCGAGCACATGTAAATGTTGCTGCCGACATTCTGAATCCAGTTGGTTTGCAAGGGTAAAGATACACTGTCATTCACCAGTTGGTTGTGTGCGGCATTTCCACGAAGCCCTGCCCAGACATCAGATGTCGCAATGACCGATAACGGCTGCTTAGTTACAGTATAGTCTACTCTCTTCGTCAAACGAGTTCCATCTTCAAACTCGGCAGTCACCAACAGGCGTTGCTTACCGCCGGATACCCGGACCGCCCCGCTCCATCCCCAGTCAGTTTCAGGCATAAGCGTCACAGTCGATACAAGCCTTCCGTTTCGTTCAACAGAAGCTGTCACCTTCTTCGCATCCGATATAGTACGGTAAGCATTGATCCGGACCGTCATTTTTCCGTCAGGAACTGAAACGGTTTCACCTTCCGCCGGATAGGCAGAAGTCAATATTCCGTCTATATAAGTATAACGAGTTGCTGAACTTAATTTACCTTTGGTATCAGCATTGTAAATTCTGAAACAAGAAGTTCCATGGTCTATTCCTCCTTTGTCCGGAGTGGATGAGCAGTAAGTATGAAGTCCTGACTTCAACTGCTTATAATAATGATTGTGCCAGTGTCCGTAAATCATGGCATCCAGATTGTAATCAGCAAAGTCTATCTGTTCGCCATTTTTATCTTTGAAGAGCAAATCGTCTCCCCAAAACCATAAGTCGTGATTAAATAAAACAATTCTTTTCCCTTTATCCGTTTGTGCAAGATCATTCTTCAGCCAACGGATGATGTCGGAACGCCTGTACGAAGGTGCATGATCACCACCCAGCATCGGAGTTACTACATAATGTACATTACCGACATCAAACGAATACCATGAAGGACCAAAATGACTTTGCCACAACTCTTCACCGTATTTTCCGGCACGCAGATCATGATTCCCCACACAATAGTAGGTCGGAATTCCCAAATCTACGGAACGAAGATAACGTCCATGAAAATCCTGATGAGCTTCATAACAAATATCACCGGTATGGATAATAAAAGCAGTCGGATTGGTTTTCACGTACTCTTTCAAGTTATCGATCCAATCACCGTATAGAGAAGTTTCCGTATCTGTAATTTGTACAAACGAATATCCATTCCCGGTATTTACCGAGGTCTTGCAGATACCCAATTCATACTTTTTTCCGGTTCCGTCAAAAGATAGGTAATGGGAGGTTGATGCCTGATACCCATCGGGAACAGTCAAAGTTACAAAACGTGTATCTTTATGTCCCGGAAGTATGAAATGACCATCATCTGTGGTTTTCACCACATTGAGACCATCTTGTACGCAGACTCCTTTTAGCCCCCTCTCTCCCGCATCACAAATGCCATTACCGTTCGCATCGATATAAACTTTTCCTTCTATTTGTGCGAACACAGAGCTACCGACTCCCAGGAATAAAGCAGCCATGCTTATAAATAATTTCAACATATTTATTAATTTATCATATTAATTGCCCTTGTCACTTAACGAAAACAAGAGGGCCCCTTCATTACTGCCGAAGCAGCCCTTCCTGTTTTCTGATTAAGATAAACCTATTCCCAGAATGGATTCTGATAGAGGTTCTCGTTAACAGTTATATCTTTGGTAGCTACCGGATAGTAATAATATTTTGGAGATACAAAAGTATACTTATTATGTTGGGCAACCAAATAGATATAGCCTTTTGTTCCTTCGGTAAGTCCGATGGTATTACCTTCCAAAGCATAAACTGTCAGTTTATACTTTTGCTTGTCTTCTTCGGGAATTTTATCTATATCTGCTTTCTTTTCTACTATAGCGACATCCGGTTGACCGTCACCTGTCACATCATAGTATCCCATCCCCGGAATATAAGCTCCTTCGGGAGCTGCTTCAAACAACTTTCCACATCCCCAACGCATCAAATCGCCATATCTGAACCCTTCGCATGCCAACTCGATTCTCCGTTCACGGCGCACTTCCAAAACAGCACCTTTCTGTGCTGACTGTACATTGGAGTAACGTTCATCCTGTACCGGATCAATATTAGCCAGCCAATCATCCAACGAAGCATCCGGCATGCCTGCACGCTGCCTGATCAGGTTAATTGTCTGGTTGACATCATCTTGTGTGAGTATACCCAGCTCGGCTTTTGCCTCTGCATACATCAACAAAACCTCGGCATAACGGATAATAGGCAAATCTGTATACGATTTTCCCCAGTCAATCTGATCGAATGTCAGCGGACGGAACTTAATCTGAGGATATCCTCCCAAGTTCAATTTCGTACGATGAGGTTCAGTGGTTCCCACATTCAAAACACCCGGTTTCATAAATGTTTGTTCCAGGCGGGGATCTCTGTTTTCAAAGACTTCAAGTACTGTCTTCGTTTTATAGCCTTCCACTTGATGAAAATACTCGGTATGTCCATCCTTAACAACTAAATAATCTTCCATCAGGCTACGGGAAAGACCGGTGTTGTAGTCAAACTGAGCCTGAGCATTGTGCAGACGTCCTAACGCCTTGTCGTAGTCAGCTACCAGAATCATTTCCGGATTCTGTGTAAGATCCGTACTGCAAAAAAGTGACTGATAGGCCGGTAAACCACTCTCTTTGGTTGTAGACAAACTGTAACTTTTTGTGTCCATAATCTTCTGGCATGCCTCTACCGCTATTTTCAAGAATCGGTCGCCGTCATTCAGCTTCAGTTCCGGATGATATTTACGGAACGTTCCTTCATGCAAAGCAATCCGTGCCTGTACAGCCAAAGCCGCATCACGATAAATACGAGTCGTGCTTTTAGTCGTTTTCATATGAGTTACGGCAAAGTCAAGATCTGCCATAATAGAGTCTACCACCAATGCTCGAGGGTCCTGCGGCTTATACAATAAATCAATGTCCGTCGTTTGCAGGTCATGGCTATACCAAGGTACATCCGAATAATCTTTCACCTTTGAATAATAGACCAGTGCACGAAACATACGTGCCAACCCAATATAATGATCAATTTCACCGCGATCTCCTTCTACACGACCTGTCCGAGCCAACATAAAATTGACTGTACGAATGTTGCTCCAGCTCCATTTACCTATATTATCCGCCCGATATTCGCCGCGCATCATTTTATAAATATCGGTATCTTCCGGGTAAAGCATATTGTCGGAAGGAGTATCCGAATAGCTTGCACCGATATAGCCGTACATGCCATTGGTATAAGTCTCCAAATCAGCAGGAGAAGAAAAAAAGACTTTCTCTGTAATACTCGTTTCGGGAAAGCGATCCATAAACCCGTCATTACAACTTGTCATCAGTCCTGCGCCTGTGAAACAGCACGCAGTCAGTAATATATGTTTTATTTTTGAACACATAGTTTATCTAAATTAGAATGTAACATTTAAACCGAATGAATAAGAACGCTGAAGAGGATAGACAATGTCACCTAAGCTCTCCGGATCTACTTTGTAATGCTTGTATAAACCCGAAAATTCACACAAATTATCACCGGAGAAGAAAATGCGCAAGCGCTCAATTCCTATCTTATTCAACAATACCTTAGGAAGTGTATAACCTACTGTGAGGTTTTTCAGACGCATATAAGCTGCATTCTGTAAATATCTGGTCTGTACCACTCCACATTCTCTATCCGTATTTTCCGCCACATAAGCTTTCATACGGGGGAAGTACGCATCCGGATTTTCCTCCGTCCAATGGTCATACATATTACCTTTGGTGATATTGGTCCAAGGCTGTGCATAGATACCCCAGAAATAGAGGTCACCGGTACCCGGATAATAATCCTTCTTACCTACTCCCTGGGCAAACAAGCTGAGATCGAATCCATTCCACTGTGCATTGGCCGATAAACCAAATGTATAACGAGCACGGCTATTACCTATAATTTTATAATCGCCATGGTCTTCCAAAGTCCATGCTCCGTCAGTAATTTTACCATCCTTGTTTTCATCTTTAAACTTCAGGTCACCCGGTGCCAAAGGACGGGTACCCGGATAAGAAGTACACCATGACTGATCGGCATGATTCTTAATGTCTTCTTCGGAAGTAAAGAAACCTAAAGTTTCTACACCCCATATCTCACCAATCTCTTTTCCTACATAATAATCGCCCAGCAATCCCTTGGGATTTTCGTACTTTGTAATATAAGCACGGCTATCCGCCAGATTGAAGTTTACATCATAATAGAACGGTTTTCCGGCCAACTTGAACTGATCTTTCCAACCCACAGTCAATTCCCATCCTTCCGTCTTTAAATCGGCTGCATTCTGTTTGGGCACGTCGGTTCCCAAAACACTTGGAAGCGTAACTCCGGGGGTTAACATATCTTTTGTACGACGTACATATACCTCACCTGTTATGCTTAAACGGTTATCAAAGAAATTGGCATCCAAGGCAAGATTGGTAGTAGTTACCTTTTCCCAGGTTAAGTTACCGGCAACCAATCCGGGAGCTCCCACATATACCGGTTGCTGCTTATCCAGTATCTGACTGATTTTTCCTGATCCCATCGTGGCAAGATATGCATAAGCATCCACATCCTGGTTTCCTAAACTACCATAGGAACCTCTCAACTTCAGAAAACTGACCACTCCGGTCAAAGGCTCAAAGAACTTTTCACGTGAGATGACCCATCCTAAAGAAACAGAAGGATTAAATACAAAACGGTCATTCTTAGGGAAACGTGAAGTACCGTCATAGCGTCCGTTGAATTCAAAAATATATTTGTCGTTATAAATATATCCCAAACGCGCAAAAGCACCTCTCAGAGCCCAGGTCGTTATACTCTGGGACATATTCATATCACCTGTAGCCAGATTAATAGTAGGCAGTGAACTTGAAATCAGTTCTTTACGATTTGCTTTTACGTAATCATATTTATACTCTTCCTGATTGAAACCCACAACAGCAGTGACAGCATGCTTCTTCGCAAATGTTTTTTGGAAGGTACCATATACATCAAATAGAATATGTTTCGTATCGGAGTTACTGCTTGAAGCATCGGATACGGTCGAAATCGGATTAAATGTCAAAACAGGTAATTCCGGTCCGTTACGGTAAGTCACAGGCAAATTATACCAATTACTTCTGGTTTTTGTATTTGAAAAGGCAAATGTTCCTTGTACAAAAAAGACATCTTTGATCACATCTATCTTAGTCGACAAGTTGATATTTGTATTTGTTTTCCAGTCGGTAGCACGACCACCTTCGGCCAATGCTCCCAATGTACCGACACTGGCATCTGTCCAAGTTCCATCAGGATTCTTAACCATATCCATCGGATTCTTACGATACATCTGTTTATAAGTGTTGGTCATGGCATTCGCATAATCATAATCGGAAGTCGTCAGGCTGACATTACTGTTCAAGCTCCACCAGTCTGTCAGTTTAAACTGTAATTTGGTACGCAGGTTATATCGGTTATAAATGTCATTACCATACTTAAACATACCGTTCTGCCGATTGTATCCTCCCGAAAAGTAATAGGAAATACGATCTGTTTTTCCGGAAATATCAATGTTGTGGATAGTTGAAAAACCTACATCGTTGTAAGCCTCGTCAACCCAGTTTGTCCGACCAAAGTAAGTATAAGATCCATCCGGATTCAAGAAATAAGGAGAAGTAGAAGGATCCTCAGAACATTTCTTCGCATAGGCCAGTTGCTCCTCGTTATAAAGATTATACCATGGATATGCCATCGTATTTCGAGTGGTTGCCACCAGATAAGGATCTGTTATAATTTCCGGCATGCGGGTATTGGTACGTAATACAAAATTGTTGTTATAATTGACGGTAAGTTTTTCATTGCTACCATCCTTGGTTGTCACCAGAATAACACCAAACGCAGCACGTGAACCATATATAGCAGATGACGCAGCATCCTTCAATACAGAAATATTTGCTATATCAACAGGATTCATACGATTCAGTTGATCACTGGTAGAGACCACACCGTCGATGACAACCAACGGAGAACCTCCATTCAATGAGGTGGTACCACGAATATTATAAGAAGGAGAATCATCTGCTTCACCATCACCGACCGATACATTGAGGTTGGCAACAGCACCTTGCAGCGCTTGTCCCATATTCAATACCGGACGGTCCTCGATCGCTTTGGTAGAAACAGTTGCTACCGAACCCGAAAGATTAACTTTCTTCTGAACAGCATAGCCAACTACCACGACTTCATCCAGCGCTTTACTGTTTTCTTCCAATACAATGTCTATCACTGATTTATCACCTACTTTTACAGTCTGGGCGATATAGCCGACGTATGAAAACTTAAGTGACTTACCTGCCGGAACCTTCAACGAATATTTCCCATCGATATTAGTGATAACACCGGTAGTAGTTCCCAATACCGTTACATTTACACCTATCAACGTTTCGCCTCGTGTGTCTGTAACCGTACCGGTTATCTCTTTCGTTTTCGCAGTATTATCATTTGGGGTATTTTGTTTCTCCGTACCGGGAACCAAAATAATCTTTCTATTCTCCACTACACATTTGCAGTCCGGAAGAATTTTGGATAAAATCACATCAATACGTTCGTTATTGGCTTGTACCGTAACTTTACGGTTCATGTCAATTTCGGCATCATTGTAGAAGAAAGTGTATTCACTCTTCGATTCGATCGATTTAAGCACTTGCTTTAGGGGAACTTGTTTCACATGAAGATTAATGCGGGTTTGCTGAGCATAAACTCCCTGAAAAACAAATAGAAACAAAATAAAAGACATTAGTCTAACTAAACGAATGTTTCTTTCTGTTAAGAAAAAGCTTAAAAAGCTTCTCCATTTAAATTTATTCATATCTTTGTAAAAGATTTAAAGTAAATAATTGCGCCTCCTGCAAGAGACGTGATTAAAAAAACTCAGAGATAGGTAAGTGCTGCAACATTTACCTATTTTTTTGCTTGGATGTGTGTTTCTACATATTTTGGGTCAGTAGATTTTTAGTGGGGATATGCATATAAGTTCGCAATGCGGAATAAGAAAAACTTCTTGTCAACAACTCCCCTGAGATTCGCTCTAAAGAGTTTGATTTTAGCATTGAATGATTCAGCAAGTGCATTTGAGGAACGGTTGTTGTAGAAGTTGAGTATCTCATCATAATGCTCATAGAAGGTGGCTGCGATGACATTAAAGGAGCGGAATCCCGCTTCTTCGACTTTGTTGTACCAGCGTGCCATGGACAGGCGTGCGGCATCCTTGATTGTGTTTTTGGCAAAGATCATCCGCAGGGAATGGCACAGTCCGTATGCCGTTTTGATGTCCGGGTATTCTTCAAACAGTATCGCAGCCCTTTGCTTTTGCCTGTCGGTCCATTTGTCGGCAGACTTGAACAGGAGATAACGCGAGCGTATAAGCAGTTCCTTGCGGGTGTCTCCATTGGGATAGCGGTACGGGATATACTCCTTACCGTTTTGTCTGGCTTCCTCCATCTCATCATTAGCCTGCTGCATGGCATCCCAACGGTGTTTGATGCGCAGCTCCTGTACGGCATCACAAGCCAGTTTCTGGATATGGAAGCGGTCGATGACCCGGCTGGCTTTAGGGAATGCCGTACGCACGATCTTGCGCATGGAGTCCGACAAGTCAAGCGTGACCTCCTCGACAGCATTGCGATGCTCCTCGTCAATCCGTTGCAGGACAGCGATTACGTCCTCCGCTTTTGTACCTGCAACGACGGCAACCAAGGATTGCTCCCGCGTGCGGACCTCACGGTTGGTTACAAACGTGTACAGCTCACCATTGGATAGCGAGGATTCGTCGATAGCCAGACAAGGGCCGATATTCTCCGGGAACAGCAGCCATTTATCTGCATGTTCCAACTGCTCCCACTGCCGGAAACCGCTCAGCACTTCCTTGTATTGCTTCTCAAACGTATGCCCGTCGATGTGATAGAACTCCTCAAGCGTATGGCAGGTCACGGGGGACGTCTCCATACGTTTCTTTTAAAAAAGCTCCAAATTCCTTGGAGTAACGAGTCCCTTTGGCTACAATGTCAAGGTCTATCGGGATGCTGAAACTCTTGCCCGTGCGCGTGTCTGTCCACCGCCTGCGACGGATCTTCAGAATCACTTTGTGGTCACGTATCGGGAAATCCGTCACGCTTACCGCTTCCATAAAACCTTTGGATTCAAAGTGTACGTCCTTGCTTAGCTCCGGATGCATCTTCTCGTCCAGACTGATGTGGATTTCCGTAGAAGTCTGCGATATACCGACTATGGAGAAGTAATCCAATATCTGTGTGGGCAGTACAATACTGGCCAACATGCTCAAATAATCGTTTTCCATGCTGTAAAGTAAAGAACTATTCAATTAGATTACAAATTTATCCCCACTAAAAATCTACTGACCCAATAAAACGTTTTGTTAAATTCCCATATTCATCTATCCTCCGATCACGAAGAAATGGCCACCAACGACGCACATTCTCCGAACGTTCAAGATCCACCTCAACAATCATATTTTCAGAGCGGTCATTTCCCGCCTGAGCCAGGTATTCACCCTGCGGTCCGGCAACAAAACTATTTCCCCAAAATAATATCCCGTTGGTCTGTCCTGACGGATCAGGTTCGTGACCGACACGATTGACTGAAATCACCGGAAGCCCATTGGCTACCGCATGCGCACGCTGAGAAATAATCCAAGCATTGAGCTGACGCGCCTTTTCATCATCCGTATCACTGCTTTCCCAACCGATAGCCGTAGGATATATCAGTATTTCAGCTCCCTTCAGCGCCATCAGACGTGCTGCTTCCGGATACCATTGGTCCCAGCACACCAAAACTCCCAATTTGCCCAAAGATGTCTGAATAGGTTCGAAGCCTATATCACCGGGAGTAAAATAGAATTTCTCATAATAGGCGGGGTCATCAGGAATATGCATCTTCCGGTATTTCCCGGCAATGCTGCCGTCACGTTCAAAAACAACCGCTGTGTTATGATACAATCCGGGAGCGCGTTTCTCGAACAGAGAAGTGACCAGCACAATATCGTTGTAGAGGTGGACTTGGAACGTTCGGAAAATGTACGCCGTTGGTGGCCTTTCCTGCGCGACCGCAGAATTGATGCCTATGCCGGATTGACAAAACGATTTCTTGACTGATAACGACGGGGATCTCTGGGGGAGAACTAACGGAATGTCACCCGTTTGTTCATCAGGAAATTGACACTTCCGTAGATGAATAATCCCAGGAACTGGGCAAGGTATCCGTTGCAGTCCAGTCCCTCCACCAGCCCTATGAGGAAAAGGAATTGCGCTCCGTAAGCCATTCCGAAAGCTATAGAAAAGAGCAGCACTTGTCGCCAAGTGTTGCTCTTTTTTTCTGTAGGGAATATCCAATACTTGCACCAGATGAAGTTGTGTATCTGTGCAAGTATATATGCGGTTACATTGGAGAGCATATAGTTGATGTCCAGTTCGTCCATCATTACCCAAACGGTAACAGCCATAATCAAGGCATTCAGCGTGCCGATTACCGCAAAACGAAAAATGCGTGCAGACTCTTTCACTCTCCTACTCTGTATCTGCTTTTACTCTTTCACTTCAACAGTCAGATTCAGTTCGTCCAGCTGCTTCTGGTCAATAGCCGAAGGTGCATCCAGCATTACATCGCGTCCACTGTTGTTTTTGGGGAATGCAATGCAGTCGCGGATACTGTCGAGACCTGCGAAGATGCTGACCCAACGGTCCAGACCGTATGCCAGACCACCGTGAGGAGGTGCACCG